>OJKW01000001.1_pt1 | contig 889685 bp, 888 predicted proteins | sample 1596591 | NCBI WGS metagenome assembly OJKW01 (sample SAMEA4350166, study PRJEB24818) | metagenome | biome: human; feature: gut; material: faeces | place: Denmark | collected 2013-09 | reverse complement strand
AATATTAAGTTATGTAATACTTTTTCTGTTATTATTTCTATATTATTTTTATTCTTTATTAATATTGGATTTGGTACTAAATCTTTTACTTCGAGTTTTTCTTCTTTAATTATTTTATTCTTTGTTTCATCTGGTAATCTTTCATATTCTTTGGATTTGATTTTTTCTCTTAATTCTCTTACTCCAATATTTTGAATAGTAGACAAGTTAAGATAATAAGATAATTTATCATCATTTTTTATTGATAGCAACTCAGAATAATGACTCCAACTCAATTTGGTCGACACTGTCGACCATTTTTGCTTTTTAAAGAGCAAATACAATTGTCTCATTCTTCTAAGTGTTCTTTCATTATATTTTGCGCCAACTTCTATCACTAATTTTTTAGAGTATTGCTTAATAATATTCGCTCCATATTTACCGCCTGCTTCATTTAGCAATTTACCTATTTCATAATATGTTATTACTCTATGCCTTTCTTTTGAATAATCTTTTACTCTCTCATATGTTTCATTATCAATTATCTTATTTTTTATTTCTTCATAATAATCCATGTTTTTATCCTCCTATTATAATAATTAGTCATAAAAAACAAAAAACACTTCTTTTTTTGAAATTTTTTTAAAATAAATTAAAAAATAGAGATTTCTCTCTATTTTACTACGATATTAACTATCTTATTTGGTACAACTATTTCTTTAATTACTTCTTTTCCATTAATATGATTTTGAACATTTTCTTGAGCGTAAGCTAGTTTTAATAATTCTTCTTTTGGCGTGTCAATACTTGTTTCAAATGTTGCTCTTAATTTTCCATTAACAGAACATGCTATTTTAACAATATCATCTGTTATTTTATTCTCATCATAATTTAACATTTCACTTTCATAGAATGGTTTTCCTAATTTTAGCATTTCATTTAATTCTTCTGTTATATGAGGAGCAATTGGATTTAATAATTGCAACATTACTCTATAATCTTTTTTAGAAATACTATCATGGCTTTCATAAGCATTAGCAAGTATCATTAATGCTGATACTGCAGTATTATAATTCATTGTATCAATATCTTCGTTTACTTTCTTAATTGTTTTATTTATTAATACTTCTAAATCACTTGTATATTTATTACTTTCATTTACTTTATCTTTAAGTCTATAAACTTTATCTAAGAATCTCTTACATCCTTTAAGACCATTTTCACTCCATGATGCATCTTTTGAATAATCTCCGATAAACATTTCATATACTCTTAATGCATCTGCTCCATAAAGATTAACCATATCATCAGGATTAACTACATTACCTTTTGATTTACTCATTTTAATACCATTATCACCTAATATCATTCCATGAGAAACTCTTTTTTTAAATGGTTCTTCTGTAGGTACTAAACCTTCATCATATAAAAATTCATGCCAAAATCTTGCATATAATAAATGTCTTGTTGCATGTTCCATACCACCATTATAATAGTCTACCATACCCCAATATTTAAGTGCTTCTTTACTTGCAAATTCTTTGTTATTATTTGGATCCATAAATCTTAACCAATACCATGAAGATCCTGCCCAGTTTGGCATAGTATCAGTTTCTCTAGTGGCATGTCCACCACAATTAGGACAAATAGTGTTTACCCATTCTTTTACATTAGCAAGTGGACTTTCTCCATTTTCAGTAGGTTCATATGATGGTACATCTGGAAGAACCAATGGAAGTTCATTTTCAGGTACTGGTACCCAACCACATTTTTCACAATATATCATTGGTATTGGTTCACCCCAGAATCTTTGCCTACTAAATATCCAATCTTGTAATCTATAATTTATTTTCTTTTTACCGATTTTTTTATCTTCTAAGAATTCTATCATTTTCTTAATAGAATCTTTTTTATTAGTCATACCATTAAGTACTCCAGAGTTCACCATTTCACCATCACCAGTATATGCCTCTTTTGAAATGTCTCCTCCTTTTATTACCTCTATGATAGGTATATTAAATTTAGTTGCAAATTCATAGTCTCTTTCATCATGAGCAGGTACTGCCATAATAGCACCAGTTCCATAACTTGAAAGTACATAGTCACTAATCCATATTTCTATTTTTTTACCATTAACAGGATTTATTGCTTCTAAACCTTCTAATTTAACACCAGTTTTTTCTTTAGTTAAATCTGTTCTTTCAATATCAGTTTTACTCTTAGCATATTCTTGATATTTATGAACTTCATCTATATTAGATATTTTACTTTCATATTTTTCTAAATACTTATGTTCTGGAGACATAACCATAAATGTAACCCCATATAAAGTATCAGGTCTTGTCGTAAATACGGTTAACTTATCATTAGTACCATCTATTTTAAAATCTACTTCTGCTCCTTCACTTCTACCTATCCAGTTAATTTGAGCAACTTTGATTTTGTCTAAAAATTCTGTTTTATCTAGTCCATCTAATAACCTTTGAGCATAATCACTCATTCTAAGCATCCATTGACTCTTTAATTTTTTTTCTGTTTTAGTACCACATCTTTCACATACTCCGCCTTCAGCATCTTCATTAGAAAGACCTGTTAAACACTTAGGGCACCAATTTATTTCCTTTTCTGCTTTATATGCCATACCCTTTTTATAAAATTGTAAGAATTGCCATTGAGTCCATTTATAATATTCCGGATCAGTAGTAGCAAACTCTCTTGACCAATCGAATGAATAACCTAATTTCATTAATTGTGATTTAAATGTCTTAATACAATCTTTAACCATATTAGCTGGGTATACATGATTTTTTATAGCATATTGTTCTGCTGGTGAACCAAAAGCATCCCATCCCATTGGATAAAGTACATTATATCCTTGCATTCTTTTTAGTCTTGCTATTGAATCAAGTGCAGTATAACTTCTTACATGCCCTACATGTAAACCACTACCACTTGGATAAGGAAACTCTACTAATAAATAATATTTTTCCTTTGTACTTTGGTTATCTGCTTCAAAGCATTTTTCTTTTATCCATCTATCTTGCCATTTTTTTTCTATTTCCTTAAAATTATACATTTTTATCTTCCTCTTTCTTTTTAAAATATCTTCCTGCGATTTCATATAAAGAATATATAAGTATCATAATAACAACAAATCCTATTAATAAAGATATCATAAAGCCTTTTATTCTTACTATTAATACAGTAGTAAAAGACAATATAAATGTATTAATAATAGTTACTACTTGTAATACTTTTTTATATTCTATTTTTTTCATATCTAAATTATATCTATCTATAAATAACTTAACCTCATCATTCTTTTTCAGGGTTTTATAATTTCTTCTTTTCTTATTAAAAAATAATACATAAAGTAAATAAACAACTGTAAAAATAATTATAAAATCTAATAAAAAGCTAAACATTTTATCCATTTTATTCCTCCTTAAAATAAAAAAGTCATAAACTAAGGACGGATTTTTCCGCGGTACCACCTTAATTCATGACTTATCATGCTCTTTAATTGTTAACGCCAATATTACGTTATTTCTAAAAAAGCAAGTTCAATATTTTATTGTATTAGTTTACATCAACCACTAACTTTCTATAACAATATTCATATTTACTACTCTTTTCATAACTGAAATATGTTTCAATTATACTATAGTTCTGCTACATATTCAAGTAGTTTTAAGAACATTTTAACAAATATAGTTGGTAATCCTTTTAGTCTTCTAATAGCAATTCTTTTACTCTTTATGTCTATATCACTAAACATTATTTTATCTAATTCTTCTTTCAGTGATGTTTCTATCTGTAAATCACTAATGATACTTTCTATATCCTCATTAATAACTCTTGATGCATCTATTTCAATATCTTTACCTTTACAATATACAAATATTTTACTAGATGTATCTATATTATCAAATTCAATAACAAAATCTGTATCATCAGTATATCTTCTATAAGGTACATTTACTTCATTAGCAAATACCTGTACACCTTCTGTAAATTTAGTATTTCTAAATCTTATTATATAACTTCTTTTTTCAGGTATAATTCCTTGTTTTCCCTCAAGTGGAGAAATAGATACAGAAAAATCATTTTCTTTATAATAATAGTTTATTTCAGTAGTTAAACTATATCCTTGCTTATACATATTTGAAACACCATCATCTTCATAAAGTTTATATGTGTTACTTCTGCCTGGGAATATTTGTATTTCTAACTTTTTTGGAGAAGATGTATCATTTATATTATTATCTATTTTAGCAAGTGGCACTATTGCTCCAGTTTTAGCGAAAACTGGATAATCTTCATCTTTATAGAATGTTACATATCTCTTACCACCTACAAACTTTTTACCTGTTCTAAAGTCATACCATATTCCATTAGGTAAGAATATCTTATGTACAGCTCTATTCATAACACTATCTTTAGGATCAACTATCGGTGCTACAAAAAGTTCACTTCCAAAATAATATTCATTTTTATATAGTGGTTCATCATAAGTTTCTGGATATTTATAATATAGTGGTTGTACTATTGGAGATCCAAATTTAGAATATTTATTAGCCTCACTATATAGGTATGGTATTAATCTATGTCTAAGCCTTAAATAATCTTTAACTATTTTATTTGTTTTAGCATCCCATTTCCATGGTTCTCTTTTATAATATTTTCCACTTCTTGATGATAATCTAAGTATTGGACTATATACTCCAAATTGAACAAATCTCATATATAACTCAGAGTCTTCAATACCATCTTTATACCCACCTATATCATGACTCCAATAAGATAGTCCAATATTCGCAGCAGTAGCATTATAGAAAGGTAATAATTTTAATGTTTTCCAACTAACAACAGTATGTCCTGAATATAAAGCACTATATTTATGTGGGGCTATACCATTATTTCTTGACATAATAAAGTTTCTTTTAGCTGGAAAATTAGAAAATGTATTATACAAATAATAATTCATTGTATAGTTTCTTGTTCTATTTTTAATATTATTATCATCGTTTAAAAAGAAATCAACTCCACTTTTTATAAATGGATTAATTATTCCCTTTAAGAAGCTATCCATAAGTTTAGGATCATATGGATTTAGTATTACTGATTCAGTTTTACCATATAATTTACTAAACTCACTAAAGTTTAGTTCTTCATTACTTAATACGCCCTCCGTTTTAATAGTTACTCCTAATTTAATATTATTCTTTTTTAAATATTCATTAAGGCTTAATGAATTTGGAAATATACTTTTATCAAATGAAAAACTTATATCAGAATTTTTATTTTTAGTTCTTGCATAATTTCCAAGTAATAACACTGATATTGGTATTTCATTCTTTCTAAAATTATTTACTAAATTTTGTATTCCTGTTTCATTATAGCATTCATCTTTATTCCACCAAACACCAAAAGCATATCTTGGTAAAAGTAAAGGCATACCTGTTAAGTTAAAATAGTCTCTTAAACCTAGTCCAAAATCATTATTATATATAAATAAGTATGTATCTATATTTTCATAATTAGGAGCTACTACATTACCATATTTAGTAAGTACAGGCGTTTTAGAATCATCAAAAGTAGTAAAACCATCTAAGGAGAATAATCCTTTTTCATAATTAGCCGTACCACGTGTTTCATCTAAACTATAAGCACTACCCATAAAATTTCTTACCTCAGGATGATTAAAATACCAAGTTTTTTCACTACCAGTTATAGTAACTTTAAGATTTTGATCAGGTGAAAGTCTACTACCTATAAATGGTTTTTCTTTGAAATATTGTAATGTGAACTTATCATTTTTAATAATTAGTATTTGATTATCTTCTTCAACCGTATACTTAGGTCTTCCAAATGATCTATTAGATGCAAAAAAAGTAGGATAATCATTAAACGATCCTGTTTCGCTATATTCAAATCTTATAAGAACATCAGATAAAATACTAATTCTATATTTTTTACCTCTAAAGGTATTTATAGAAATAGATTTTGCTTTATCAATGTCTACTCTAAATAATGAGCCAAAATCATACATAATTACCCTCCTTTATTTTATTCTTTTTTTATTGTTTTAATCTTACCATCCAATTATTATATATATCACAGTTTGAACTTGTTGGTGGTGGACAAGCTTTTTCCATCTTAACAATCATAGGTATTTTAAATATTCTTCCAAATGCTACACAAGTTCCTGATTGTAATGTTTTTTGTTTTTCAACTATATCCTCACTCATATTAGGAACACTCTTAGCAATATATTCTAAATCAGCTGGATGATTTATTTTAAATATTAAAAAGTTAGTACATTGACTTATTACATTTTCATTTAAGTCAGTTGGTCTTTGAGTTATTAAATCTAATATAAGGCCATATTTTCTACCTTCTTTAGCAATTCTTTCAAATATGTTATATCCAAATAATTTCTTATCATCACCTTCAAGTACATATCTATGTGCCTCTTCAAGTATCATATGAATTGGATAACTTGCTCTATTTTGAAGTCCTTTAGTAAACTTCATAAACATTCTTCCAAATATTTTAACTATAGTTCTAGCAAATCTATCATCTACATCTTCTAAATTAAAGTTAACTATTTGGCTTCTCTTATTACCATTAATTTGAATTTTTTTAATATAATCTTCAAGTTTGATATATCCATTTGATGTAAAGAATTTACCCATTTCTCTACTGGCTAAATCATGTAATTTAACCTTTAAGCTCATCGCACTATCATACATAGACTCATTAAGCAAATATCTTTCACTATATAATGTAAAGTTAAGTGCAACTTCTAAATCATGAAGTGAATAGCTTACTCCCTCTGCACTAAAATTCCATTTTCTAGTATCATCTATAAAACTATTTATATAATCCGCTATAATCTTTCTTTCTGCAAATCTACCCTCACTATCTATATCGAAACAATTTCTAAATCTACGTGTAAATCCAATACCAGGAACATCTGTATCTAAAGATAAATCAGGCGTATTAGTCTCACTTAATATTTCAAAGATTTGATCTCTTATTTTAGATGCAGTTTGATTCGTATACATAATAGATGTAATTGCTTTTGCTAAAATATGATTTTTAAACTCCATTGCTTCTTTATCATTTCTAGCAAACATTTTAACATACACAAGTGCTGTTTCAACCATCGCAATTTGAGAAAAACTAGTCGCATCAAGTAAATTTAACACATCTTCAAGGTCAAGTAAACATACCGGTATATTGAGTTTTTCATAATTCTTACTCATATTAGTAGTAATAACTTTGAATGAATAATATGGGTTATTTTTATCTAAATCTTTAAAGGCATTTATATATTCACCGTAAGAATCAAATATAAAAAAGTTTGCTTTATAAGGTATTATTTGTGAGGCAGGAAATATATTTTGAATTATTCTACATATACCATAAGTTTTACCACTACCAGTGTTACCAAATATGGCACTATGGTTTGAAAAGAAGTCATCCAAATTAACATTAAGTGGATAATCATTATATAAAGGTGATACGCCCAATCTAATGCTCTTATTTTCATTACCTGTTAGTATTTTTAGTTCATCTTGATTAATAATTCTAATTTTAGCATCCATACTCGGTTTCTTAATTAAACCACCAATAAAATCATTATCAGTAAGCTCGCCTAAAAAACTAATCTTTAAACTATCTTGTTCAATAGAATCAATTTCTCCCAAAATTTTCTTATTATCATCTTCAAATACCACATGCAAATTAATTAAGTCTTTAATACCAATAGCTTCCTTATTTACCTCTACAATCGCACTATTTTTAGTTATAGTTAATATCTTTCCTAACATACAAAAACAACCTTTCTATTCTATATAATTATTCTAGCATATTTTTTTTCAAAATAAAAGACTGAATTATTTAAATTCAATCTTATTTAAATAAAGGCCACATCCTGAAGCACATACTCCAAGTGAAGTCCTATTTTTATACATAAAAATCTTATCAATGTCAGTAATACTTTTCTTACCTTCATTTATATCTATAAGTAATCCTACTATATTTCTAATCATGTATCTTAAAAATCCAGTTGATTCAAATCTTAAATATAGTATTTTATTAGATATTTTATAATCTACTAAAATAGTTCTTTCATAATTAGTTTTATCTTTATCTGAGGTAAAACTTTTAAAATTATGAGTTCCACTTATTTTATTTATAAATTCATCTAATAATTTTCTATCAATATTTTTACAATATTGAAGAGTATATTCTACCTCTATTGGATTATATTCTCCCATATTTATTTTATAAATATATTCCTTTTTAGCTACATTCTTTATATTAAAATCATCATTAACTTTAGTTATTTTTTTAATATAAATATAATCATCTAACATAGAATTCATACTATGAGCTAAATTCTTAGGATTAATATCTTTATCTACTTCAAATACACAATATTGATTATTGGCATGAACGGATTTATCTGTTCTTGATGTTCCATGGGTATTAATATTACTATTAAATATCTTTGATAAAACTTTTTCTATTTGTCCTTCTACAGTTATTTTATTTTTTTGTATTTGATAACCATAATATTTAGAACCATTATATGATAAATTAACTAAATATTTCATAAAAGTCCTTTCTCTACTATACATGCATACATGAGTGCCAAGTGAAACATAAAGAAAAATAAATCATTAAAACCAACTCTATTTGTTTCATAATTAGTTCTATATCTTTTATCATTATAAAGTTTTAATTCACAAGCATAATTAGTTTCTTTTAGTTTTGCTTTAGTTAATCTAAGTGAATTAGAAAGTAAACTTAAAAACACATGAATTCTTCCAAAAATATTAGAATTATAATAATCTATTCCTCTTGATGATTGTGCTTTAATAGATTTATAATTTACTACTAATAAAAGCGGAAAATATCTTAATATAGAATTTATTTTAATAGCTATTTTATTTACAGGGAGCATTAGAAAATTAAACATAGATAAAAATCTCTCTATACCATATACACTTTCACTGGGGCTAGTCGTAAATGCAAGTATATTTAAATATTCTATTACAACAACAAGTTTAATTAGATAGCAAACTGTATCATTTAAATTAACACCTAGAAAATGCAAAAAGAATATTAAGAACAAATAAATATATCTAAGTGACCAAAATGTATTGAAATAATATTTAAATGGTACATAACTTAAAAGCATCATAACAAATGTTAATGCTAAAACAAATATATTTATTTGTAAATTATTACTGAGTAGTAATATTAATATTGCTATAACAAAATTAATTAGTTTCATTACTGGATTTAGTCTATGAATAGTTGAATTGATTGGATAATAAGAACCAAATGAATTTCTAGAATACATCTCTATACACCCCTTTTATTAAATCATGAATATTAGTATACTGTGAAATATCATGTCCTTTTTTATTACATTTTTCTATGAATGAAACTATTTTAGGTACTTCAAGATTATTTGATTTTAATAACCTAGTATCCCTAAACAATTCTTTTCCACCACTTTTAACTAGCTTAGTTAATCTTAATATATGAACAGTATCACTAATAGGATAAGCATAATTAGTATCTTTAGTAAGTAATATTATTGTCTTATTATATTTGTTTTTTAACATCTTTAAAAGAGATGTTAATTCTTTTTTATCTGTATATGAAAGACCGGTTGTAAATTCATCTAATATTAATACTTTAGGGTTATATATTATAGCACATGCAAGAGCAACTTTTTTAGCATCAACAACAGTTAAATCAAGTGGATTCATATTAAGATATGATTCATCAAGACCAACTAATTTTAATGAATCAATTGCTCTTACTTCTAGTTTATCTAATTTATATTTAAAATATTTCATTCCAAATTCTATTTCTTTTTTAACAGTTTTATTAAAGAACATATCAAATGGATTTTTAAATACATAGCCTGTTTGAAATCTAAGTTCATTAATATCTTTTATTCTTCTTCCATCATTAATAAATTTTCCAACTCTAACGCTACCACTAGTCGGAACATTAAGTGCATTTATTAAGTCAGCTATTGCTGTTTTTCCACTATTAGAAGCACCTAATATGGTATGTATTTTACCTTTTTCAAGTTTAAATGTTACATTATTAAGAATGGTCTTTTCAAGAGGAGTTCCTTTATTAATTATAAAACTAACATTATTAAATTCTATTTCCATAATGCATTCACCAACTTTTCATTAGTTAAATAATATTTTTTAATTAAACCATAATCCATAAAATATTTATTTAAATCTATTATAAACGGAAGGGATATACCAAGCCTTTTTAGTAATTTTTCTTCGTTTAATACACTAAGTGTTTTTCCTTCACATACTAATTTTTTATCATGAATCACATATATTTTATCGCCATACATAGACTGTTCTATATCATTTGTAAAATTAATAACAATGCCTCCACTATTTGAATAATCTTTTAAAATATTAAAAATAAGAAGTTTATCTTCATAATCTAGTTCACTTATTACATTATCAATCACTAATATTTTAGGTTTAATTATCATAGATGACAATATTTTCATTTTAACTTTATCACTTGAACCTAAACTATTAGGATCCCTTTCTAATAAGTCATCTAATTTAAACATTCTAGCATATGAACTTATAAGTTCCCTTATTTCATTCTTTTTCATAGCTAAACTTTCAAGTCCATAGACAATCTCATCAACTACTTTTTCTCCTACAAATATATCTAAATGTTTATAAACAACTATACTCATATTTCTTCTCATTTTAAGTAAAGTTTTATATTCAAATTTACTATTGTTTATTATTATTTCTGCTTTTTTATTACCATGTAAAAGAGTATGAACTATTAAATCATTATTATTTCCAACTATAGTAACAAAATCTTTTTCTTTAAGTTCAAAAGAAATATCATCACCGAACTTGTATTTAAATATTACATCTTCCATAAATAATCTCCTAAATAAATTATACAATATTTTGACATAAAAAAAAACAGTTGATTAATCTATTTCAACTGTTTGATCAGTTATTATTTTAACAGATAATGTTCCTTGTCCATCTATGTCATATACACCAAGCACTCTAAACATTACTCCATCATATTTTAAATAATTATTTTTTTCGTTACCAGATATTATACAAGCTCCATTTAATATTTTTGCACCATTAGAGTCAACTATATATTTATTATTATTTCCACACTTGCATATTTTACCATCTGAAGTTTTACCTTTAAATTCACCACTTTTAAACTTATCACACACAGTAGTTACTAACTCTTTAACTACTAATGCTTCATTTGATGCCTTACCATTAAATTTAGCACTAAATCCAGCAGTTTGTTTTTTTACTATTACATATTGTCCATTCATAGATGTATTGTCTTTTGGATTAGTTAAACATTTACCATTAAACTTAACAGTAGTCTTAGTGTCACTTAATTCTACATCTCCATTACAAGTAGCATCTCCACTTAAGTAATTTCCATTAATAAGTTCATATACATAAATTTTTACTTCAGTAACACCATTAAATATATCAGGATTATTACTTGCATATAATACTGCAGCATTTTCTATATTTGATACTGTTTCACTATATAATCTATTGTTAATATTCTTATTTATTGTTAATATACTAGGCACAGCTATAGCCGCAATAATACCTATTATTGCTATTACAACTAGTAATTCAGTTAATGTAAATCCTTTTTTATTCATACTATTACACCTTCTATTCTAATAATATTATAATAAATAAACTATAGATTTTCAACTAATTTTCAAAATAATTTTCTATGATATCATAAACTCTTTCTTTACCAAGCTTAGTCACACTAGAAAAATTAATTATCTCATCGCCTAAGGCTGGCATAAGAGTTTTCTTAATCAAATCATTTTGTTTATCTCTAAGAGAACGATTGACTTTATCAAATTTAGTTGTAACTATTGTTACAGGTAAATTATAGTATTTCAAGAATTTATACATTAAAACATCATCTTCAGTTGGTTTATGTCTAAAATCAACAAGCAAAAATACATGCTTTAAGTTTTGTCTATTTTTAAGGTATTCTTCTATCATAATACCAAATTTCTCTATTTGTTTTTTGGATGTTTGAGCATATCCATATCCAGGTACATCAACTATATAAAATTGTGAATTAATGTGATAGAAATTAATAGTTTGAGTTTTACCAGGCTTAGAACTAGTTTTAGCCATATTTTTTCTATTTATAATTGTATTAATGAAACTACTTTTTCCTACATTGCTTCTACCTAATATTAGAAATTCATTCTTTTTATCATCAGGATATTGTGATATTCTAACAGCACAAATAGGCTCTTCAACATTAACTACTTCCATTATTTTTCCTCACTTTCTTTATATTCTTTACAACATAAAGATAAATCTTTTAATAAAGCATCAATATTTTCTTTTTTATCAGTTCTAACACCACTAGCATAAGCATGTCCACCACCATTATATTTAGCAGCAATTAAATTTATTACCGGTCCTCTACTTCTAATATTAACTTTATACAAATTATTCTTTATATCATGAGTTACAAATACCCATACAAGAACTTCTTTAATATTGTTAAAGTCATTAATCATATTAGATACAGAAGATATATCTGCTCCAAGAGAAGTAATAACATCCTCATCTATTTCTAAATGAGCAAATCCATACTTATCTACTTTTATAGTTGATGCTATATAACCAAGCAATCTTATTTCTGATAATGGTCTTTTATATACTTGTCTATATATTTTATCTATGTCTAATTTATATTTTTTAATAAGTTCACTTACTAATAAAAATGTATTTGAATTAACATTAACTAAAAATCTATTAGTATCACTTACTATACCAGTATATAAGTTACTAGCAATATTTTCATTCATCTTAAGCTTAGTATTGTTAATAAGGAGTAATACTAATTCTGATGCAGAACTAGCACTATCCTTAATTAACTCAACTCTACCAAATGTATCAACCTTAGGATGATGATCAATCTTAACTACATTTTTAAATGATAAGAAATTATCTATATCTACTCTTTTATTATCAGGTGTATCAACAACTATTAATAATGAATTTTCATAATCAAAATCAGTTACCTTATCAACATGACCAAAATATTTGAATCTTGAAACAGTTGCTCCAACTGCATAAACTTCTTTACTTGGAAATGTTAATTTAATAGACTCTTTGAGTCCCATTTGGCTACCAAAAGCATCTGGATCAGGTCCTATATGTCTTGCTATATAGATTTTCTTATATTTCTTTATTTCATTATAAATTGCTTTATAAATATTGTTCATAATTACTTCTTTCTATTTATTTATCAAATCATATGTGTCTTTAGCTATCATTAATTCTTCATCTGTAGGAATTACACATACTTTAATAGTAGAATCTTCACTACTAATAATTCCTTCTATACCACGAGTACTATTCTTTTCAGGATCAAGTTTTACACCCATAAAGTTTAATCTCTTAATAATTAAATCTCTCATAACATCAGAGTTTTCACCAACACCTGCTGTGAAAGTAATATAGTCTGCTCCTTCAAGTAATGCATTATACATAACTATATAATCTACTATTCTCTTAGCATACATATTTATAGCAGTAATACATCTAGGATCTCTATTATTATATCCTTCTTCAACATCTCTCATATCACTGCTTACACCAGTAAGTCCAAGAATACCACTCTTTTTATTTAAATCTGTCATAACCTCATCAAACTTTTTACCAGTCGAACTCATAACATATGGAATTAATCCAACATCAATGTCACCACAACGAGTACCCATAATTACACCAGCAATTGGAGTAAATCCCATAGATGTAGCAATACTCTTACCATTTTTAATAGCACATATACTAGCACCATTACCAATATGGCAATTAATTATTTTCTTATGTTCACCTAACATATCATGCATTTTTTCACAAATGAATCTATGACTAGTTCCATGGAATCCATATCTTCTAACTCCATATCTTTCATACCATTCATATGGTACTGCATATAAGTATTCTTCCTTATCCATTGTTTGATGGAAGGCAGTATCAAACACAGCAACCATTGGAGTATTTGGAAGCACTTCTTTGAAACTTCTAACACCAACTAGATTAGCAGGGTTATGTAAAGGAGCAAGAGGTACTAATTTTTCAACAGTAGATAATACATCATCATCAATAATAACGCTTTCAGTATATTTATCTCCTCCATGTACAAGTCTATGACCAACACCATCAATATCCTCATATGAATTAATAACTTTATAATTAATTAATTCATCAAGAAGATATTTTACTGCATCAGTATGATCCTTTAATAATACTTCTTTTTTATCTTTATTACCATTATATTTAATAGTATAGAAACTATCAGGTAATCCTATTTTTTCAAAAGTACCACTAATTATTACTTTTTCATCTGGTAACTCAATTAAAGTAAATTTTAATGATGAACTACCAGCATTAACACTTAATATTTTCATTATAATTCCTTCTTTCTTATCTACTTTATTATAGCAAAGAAAACATCAAAATAAAAGAATAACTTAAGATAAGTTATTCAAAGCAAAAACTTCTATTATATTTTTTAGTTACCTCTTCACTACAATAATCTTTTTCTATTGTTGTATTGCTAAATTCAAAGTTATCAAGATTTATATCATATACTTTAAGTATACCTTTATCATAATCCATTTCATATGCAGTAAATACACCATCATTAACTTCATAATCTCCATGATATCTAAGTAATATTTTACCATCTTTAATAATTGTTATCATTCCATAAAACTCTATCATTTCACTTGTAATATAATAATTACCATATTTACATAGTTTATTCATTCCATATTTGCCACTCTTACCACTATATATTAATTTATCATTGAAGTATATATTAGCTTTTTTATTTTTAATATCCACAGAATAATTTATTTTGTTATTATCACTCACTATAATTTGATAAGTACCCCATTTAAGTTCATCAGTGTAGAATGACGAGTTAAATAAATCAAAACAATTATTTTTTAATTTAACTTCGTATTTTAATGGAACATCACTTAAATTAATTAAATAATTTTTATCAATATAATTTATATCTTTTTTAACTTCAGTATTATTATTAACATTACCACTAAAATTAATATCAACTACAAAAAATATAAAAGCAAATAACGCTATAAGTAATAATAAACTAACATATATCTTTTTCATTTTATCACCAACTTTATTATAATAGAAAAAAGATTAATAATCAAATTAATCTTTAAACTTCTCTATTCTGTTATATTCGCTATCTTCTAAAGATGTATATTCTTCATTTCTTGTATTAATACATTTCATCTTATATAACAGTTTATTTCTTTTACTAAAATAATTATTTAAAAGCATAATATCACCATTAAATATTATGCTCTAAAGATATTAATTAATACTATAATAAATCACTTTTAACTTCTTTTAAATCAACCATTTCAATATTATTAACGGCTTCATCCAATAACTCACTAAAATCATATAAACTCTCTTCATGATAAATATGTTTTAAATTTGGATTAATAACAGGATGTTTAGGTACAAAAACAGTGCAACAATCTTCATAAGGAAGTATACTTGTCTCATATGTATCTATTTTCTTAGCTATATCAATAATATCTAATTTATCAAAAGAACATAATGGTCTTAGTATTGGAAAGTTCGTAACATCATTAACAGAAAGTATACTAGATAAAGTTTGACTTGCTACTTGTCCTATACTTTCACCATTAACAATAGCTAAACATTTATTCTTTTTAGCAACTCTTTGCGCTATTCTATACATCATCCTTCTCATAATTGTTATTAAATAATCTGGATCGAGATTTTTATATATAGCTTCTTGTATTTTAGTAAAGTTTACTACTAAAAGCTTACCATTTGAATTATATTTTTCTAGTTTACGAGCAAGTGTTATCACTTTGTTTCTTGCTTCAATACTAGTATGAGGTCTACTTTCAAAATATAAGTAATATAGTTCTACCCCTCTTTTAATAGTCAAATATCCAGCAACTGGCGAGTCTATCCCACCACTTAACATCAATAGCCCACGTCCAAGAGTACTTACAGGATAACCACCTAAACCTTTGATTCTATTTTCATAAATATATACGCCTTCACATCTAATTTCTATATTAAGTAAATAGTCTGGGTTGTGCACATCAACCTTACAATTGATATTTTTAAGTATGTGTCCTCCTATAATATTATTTATTTCCATTGATTTAATAGGATAAGATTTATCACTTCTATTAGTTTCAACTTTAAAAGTTTTAAAGGTTTTGTTTTTCATAATATCAAGAGAAATATTTTTAATATTAAGAGTACTTGTATCAGTAGAACTAATACATATTACTATCTCATGTATTCCAAATATACTTTTAAGAATAGATATTATTTTATCTATATCACTCTCTTCACAATATATAAACATTCTATAATAATCATCTTTAATTTCAATATTATAGTCAGTTAATTTATTTAATATATTTTTTCTTAATGTCTTTATAAAAAATCCTCTATTATCTTTTTTAGTAGTTAATTCTCCATATTTTATTAATATTATTCTTTTCATTTTAATAATAACTCATTCCATACCTTATCAAATATATTTAGAAAATCATGTATATCTTCCATACTTGTTAAATGTGATAAACTAACCCTAATAGAAGTTGTTGATACATCCTTATTTCCATTTGATATTGCTTTTAATACAACGCTTTCTTCAAGTGAAGAGCAAGCAGTAGTAGTAGATACATACACTTCATACTTCTCAAGAGCATGAACAAATGTCTCAGATTTTATCTTAAGTAAACTAAAATTAACTATTTGAGGGACACAAAGATCATTAGAATTTATTTGAATAGGATATTTAGATAATCCTTTTAATAATTCAGATTTTAACTTTTCACACTTTTTAACATTCTTATCAAAATTATCATTCATAAGTCTTATAGCTTTAGAAAATGCAACAATTAAAGGTAAGGCAGGAGTTCCTCCTCTAAAAGGGCAATTCTCAGTAGTACCATATATTAATGTATCTATTTGTAAATCTCTTCTTTTATATAAAATACCTATTCCCTTAGGAGCATATATTTTATGTGATGAGAATGATGCCAAATCAAGATCGCTTAAATAAAATTTAGTTTTACCAAGTGCTTGTGTTAAATCACTATGGAATATTACATTAGGATTCTTTTTATTAATAATTTGTCTAATAGTCTTAAGTGGCTGTTTAAATCCCGTTTCAGAATTAACTGCACATATACTTACAAGTATAGTATCATCACGAATCAAACTTTCTAAATCTTTTAAATCTATTTGTCCATTAGGAAGAATATTTACAAAGGACACTTCATAACCGATACTACTTAAAAATCCCATCACTTCCAAAATACTTTTATGTTCTAGTTTAGATGTAATGATATGTTTACCACGAGATGCATATTTAAATGCTACACCTTTTACAGCAGTAGTATTACTTTCACTAGCACCACTAGTAAATATTAATTCTTTTGGATGACAATTAAATATATCAGCAATTTGATTAGTAGCTTGCATCAATAATTCTTTTGATCTAACACCAAGAGTATGTATACTATTGGCATTAGCAATATAATCACGAGTTACCTTTACATAAGAATCAAGTACTCCCTCATCCACTGGAGTAGTTGCACTATAATCTAAATAAATCATTTTTAATCCTCCTAAACTTCTTGTATAACAGTTAATATAACTGGTTTACATTGAGTTTCTTTATATAAATAAGAGCCAACTTTCTCTCTTATTTCGTTTCTAATTTTAACGTAGTCTGCATATTTATTACTAAAAGTATTTGCTTTTATAATTTCTGTACTTATATTTTTAACTTCCTCTATTACATCAAGATTATCTTTAACGTATATAAATCCTCTAGTCATAATCTCTGGCCCAACTATAAGCTTCTTTTCTTTTTTACTAAGAGTTGCTGATATAAGCACAAGTCCATTACTACTTAAAAGTTCTCTATCTTTAAGTACTAATTCACCAACATCCTCACTACTCTTACCATCAATTAGAATATCATCTACAAATACTCTATCAAAACATTCAACTAGTTTTCCATTTTCAAATTTAACTATATCACCATTTTCTTTAAGAATGATATTTTCTTTAGGCATTCCTACTCTAAGAGCAAGATTTCCATTTTCAACCTGATATCTATATTCACCTTTAATAGGCATATAGTATTTAGGATTAAATAGTTTAATTAGTAGCATTAAATCTTCAGAAGAAGCATGATGTCTTACACTTTTTTCTTTAGGAATAGTCACTATATTAACACCCTTAATTGCAAGCTCATTCATTATTTTAACAAGAGTTTTTTCATAAGCATCATAACTAGGTTCTGCAAAACATATAGTATCAGTATTTTCAAGAGTTATAAACTTATCATGACCACTTATTATTCTATTAATATTTGAATATGGAGCTTCCCTATCATTACTTATTAATATTATAGTATCAGGACTATTTAAATCAGTTAAATTACCAATAACATCATCCTCTATATTTAAGTATCCATTCTTAACACATATTGATACGATTGAATGTAACTCTTTACCCATAATAACTACTTTTCTATTTTTGCCTTTTATTGAATTAAATATCTCTTGAATAGTATATATATGTAAAGGTAATACTGTAAATATAACTCTTCCTTCACTCTTATCAACTAAGTTTTTAAAAAATCCTTCAAGTTTATGATTAGGACTAGTGTGTCCCTTCTTTTCAGCAAATACACTCTCTGCCATTAAGCAAAGTACGCCTTGTTTACCAATGTATGCAAGTTTACCTAAATCCATGTCATAACTACCCTTCATAGTTGGATCTATTACAAAGTCAGCCATATATATTATCGCACCATCAGGAGTATTAACACAAAATCCTAATGTTTCAGGACTACTGTGAGTCACACTAAATGGGAATATACTAAAATCCTTAAAATCTATTTTCTTATTCGCAGGTATTACATGTAAGTTTTTAATCCTAACTTTTTCTTCCTCACAATTATAATTAATAATCTCACTTGTATATTTAGATGCATATACATTTACATCAGGAAGTACCTTTAAAAGATCTGTAAGTGCTCCCATATTCTCATGATGAGGATGTGATATAAATACACCAACTATATCTTTTTTTCTTTCAACTAAATATGTAAAATCAGGTATAACATAATCAACACCATACATTTTATCAGGTGCATATTTCATACCACAATCAAAAACTAGTATTTTATTATTAATACTAACTACATATAAATTTTTACCATTCTCGTTTAGGCCACCTAAACTCATTATATTTATTTTACTCATATTTTTCATCTCCTTAAAAGTTAATCAGTAGATATATTTTAACACAAAAACAAAAAAAATACTAGTCGCCTAGTACTTTTTGCTATTTAAATTTTAAATGTTTAAATGCCTGGTATAGCCTAAAATATCAGAAACTTCAAAATTTTTATCTTTACATATTGATATTAATATATTGCTTTCAGGATAGAACATTATTCTTTCTGCTCTTTCATCTTGTAGTTCTATTCCAAAATTACAGTCTATATCATTTGGAAGTCCATAATATACGTCATTTATAAAAGAATCTACGGTATACTCTCCTTGATATACTTTGCAATCTATATCTGCATCCTCGTTAATACTAACACTTTTTACAGCAATACCATTATTTAATAGTGAATTTATAACATTGCATACACCATATTCATCTGATATCTTATAAGTTTTATATACCATATTCAAAAAATTTTTTTCATTCAATTTACTTTCTATCATTTTTCCTCCTATTCAAACACTACCTTCAATCCATGTTCTATATATTCCTCACATCTGTCCCCTATCGCTTCAGTCATTTTTCCAGAAGCAACTTGTTCAGTAATCGATGCTAGTTGCTTAGATTTCAATTTTTCTAACGCTTCTTTATAAAAATCTCCTAAAGCAGTGCCCTCAGCTGCTGCTGGTAAAACTATTTCAACTTTTCTTTGCGTACAATTTGTATAAGTGATTATTTCTCCAAGCCTTTCATCAATGGCATCAAATGTTGAATTAGGAAATTCATTTGCTTCGACAGGCATTATTCTTGCTGTATATGAAGTACCATCAAAGTGTGAGCCAAATGTCAAATTGCCTTCACCTGCATGAATTTTTTTACTGAAATCACTTGAAACTTCAACAGGCTTTGTCCCATCTGTAAAATACAGTTTATCTTTTATTGCTTTAATTTCATCATCTGCTGAAGCAACCGGAATATTAAAGTCAGCTCCTCTAGCAGCGTAATTGTTTACTACAGAAAATCCACCAGGTTGCATTACTAATCCAATTTTTTCCCCATCTTTTCCTACGACTGTTATCATTTGAGCCATTGCATCAGCGTCTCTAACGCAAAGAGCTTCATTGCATAATGCTTCGAATTCTTTTTCATTATCTATCATAGCTTTGAGTCTAGAAACATCAGCATCACTGAAGCTACCAGGTTTAGAAGTATTACATGCTTGTGCAAGTTTGTCTACACATTCTTTCCATTGTCCTTTGTTTGTATAATCTTTAATTCCAGAAGTTGATTTACTATGTGACATAGCTAATAATGCAACTTTTTTCGAATCTAATTGACTAGGTATTAAATCCTCCATCATTATTACATCAAGAATTCCTGAATTTAATGGGTGATTTTTCCTAACTAAGCCATCAGCACCATCTTCAAGCCATTTATCTAATATAGCACTTTTCTCAATATCAGTCAATTTTGGCCATGTACTTGCTATATAACCTTTTTGCTGCGCTTTACTTAAGCTTTTCCACATTTCATCCGAAAGACCATTAATTCTTTTTGCATTATCTTTGCCGGCATCTATTAAACCATTTCTAAATGCTAACTCAGCGCCATTAATATCATTAACTTTTAAACTATTTCTCAATTCATCAACAAATTCATCAACTAATCGATACTTGCCATCAATCTTTACTACTCCCCCTAGCATACCGAGATCATGAGTAATTCCACCATATAAAACATATAAGCCATCTGCATTTGGAACATCCTTGACTAAATTATCAGCATATTCTGCAACATATGAGGCATGTCCAAACCTATGCTCTCTAAAGTTTTGGAAAAAAGTATTATATTTAGATTCAGCCGCTATCCTTCCTTCTTCATAAAGAGCCTGTATATTATCCATAGTTCTTTTTATATTACTCTCATCAATTAAGTCGTATTGTTTAATTAAACGTAGCATATCAGCATCATCAACAACTTCAAGGTGATGTAAATTTGATTTAATATATTCATCAAATACATCTTCAAATGATAATATTTCATTATTTTTACTTACTACTTGGAATGATACTAATCCTTTTTTCTCAATTGCTTGTAGTTGATCAAATGTTAAATCCTCTATACTATGTATTTTTATTTGACTAACTGCACCTGTTTCTTTTGAAACAATATTAGCTTTAGCTATTTGTCCATCAATAGTTTTATTAGCTGCTGCTGCACTTAATAATTCACCTGCAAAGTTACCAAGAACTGCAAATCCCATTTCGAAAGCATAATCCTTCCAGTTTACCTTTCCATTAGTAATATATCCCGCTCCTGCTTTCGCAGTTGCTGCTGCAAAATCAACATACATATCTGGTAATTTTATAGTATTAACAACAGCATCTTTAAATGTATTACCTGTTGCTCTACTTGCTACTTCTCTAGTAATACTTGCAGGATTTACAAATGACTTTACACCATTATAAATTCCTGAACCAACTTGTCCTGAAATATACCACTCTGCTCCTTTTTGTATGCCTTCTAAATATGAAAGACCAATGTCTTTAACACTTCTGTTTGTATAGTTACCATTTTCGTCAGTCATTGAAAAATATTTTTCTCCGCCTTGACCAGTTCCTTCTAAAAATCCTATTCCAGCGGCAACTAAAGGAGCTGCTGCACCACCAGTAACTACAGTTATAGCTGTCGCAGCAGCTATCTCACCTACCTTCTTAGAAGCATTTTTAATTGATTCTGCTCCCTTACTATTATATTTTAGAATTGATTCATCATTTAATTCTTTTCCTAATAATGTATTTTCATAAAAAACTTTTTCGATATTACCTACTTGATCTATTGCAACATAATCCATAGTAGATTCCCACATATTGTCAGTATAATTAGTTCCAAAAACAGCATCTATGCCTAATGTAATAATACTAGCTCCAGTGGTTTCCAACATAATAGTTCCATCTTGAAGAAGTTCACCAATTTTTAATATACCTGAAGTTACTTTCTCTAAAACTACAGCATTTGTAGCTTGCAATGTTTTTATATTATCATGTGCTTCTTCAAATTCTCCATTAACTATATTATTTTTAAAATCTTTTAAAGTATCTATATATTTAGAACCAGCAACTTTTAATTCTTCCCAACCAGATAGTTCTATTAAACCTTTTTCTTTAAGATTTTTTTCTAAAAAACTAGATCTACTTTCTAACTCATCTAATTTCTTTGTTAATTCAATTAATCTATTTTGATTTTCATTATATTTTTCAAAATCGGTACTTACTGAATATCCTCCAAGTCCTGCTCCCATTTGAACTTGCTTATTTGCTTCACTATATTCGGCTTTTAATTGTGAAATTTCACTTATTAATTCTTGATATTCATCAAAGTCAGCATATCCTGATTCTTCATAATTCTTAATAATAGCCTTTTCAAAATCAGAAAGTTCATTAACATCTTTCCCTTTTGCTGTGTAATACACTTTTTTCATAGTATTAAAGTATGCTATTAAATCAGTTTCACTAGGATTATCTCCCATATCCATTCCAATAAATTGCAAATCTATTTGTTGGAATAAATATTCATTATTAGGATCGGCCTCTAATAATATATTTTTGACCTTTAATAATCTTGAACTATAATCAGTTAATTTATTATATTGCTCATTTAAATTATTGATTATTGATTGATAATCAAAGCCTAAATTAGCTATTAATGAGTAATCAACATTATTGGCACTTAAAAGCGAAAAAAGACTACTCATACTCTTTTTTGCATAATTAACGCTTTGATATCCAGAATAAATAGCTTCGGAATTTAATGATATTTGATCTGCTGACCCCTCCATATTATCAACTCCTAACTAATTATTTTCTTTTTCTATAGCTTTCTTTAATACTTCTTTAAATTTCTTTTCTTCTTCATCTATCATACCAATATGATAAATTTTATCTATTTGATTATGATTAAAAACACAATTTTGTGTTGAAGAAATAACTCCCTCAGGATAAATACATCCTGTGTAGTCAAAAACTTGGTCTTGTCCCTCAGCTTTTACATAAAATCCTGTAATCATTATTTTTTTAGTAGCATTTTTTAGTAGTACAACTGTACCTATTGGTAAAAATTTCTCATATTTCATTGTTTGATTCTCCTATCTTCATTATTTTATTTTTTTATTGTGCTTTCTTTTGCTGTTCAATTTTTCTTAATCTTTGTTGCTCATTATATATTCGAGTTTGCAAAGAACTTATTTCACTATTTAATCTTTGAATTCTTTCATCCGCTGCTTGTTGAATGTTCATTATAATATTATAGTCATCATTAACTGATTCGTATGTTTTTTCAATTTCTTCCTTATAATCAACATCGCCTATTTTAGTAAATTCAAATATATTTAACCCAGTTTTTAAATAATTTTCTAAACTATCAAACTCACTATATGTGTTTTTTAATGAATTAGATAATTTTTGATACTTATCAATTTCACTTTTTTTATTAATAATAAGTTGATTCCACGTATTAATATCTGAATATGACATAACTTCTCCAATCTATCTTCTTAGTTCTTAAAAAGAGTAATATTACTCTCCTTAAGAATTAAGAAGCATTTATGCTTCTTAGAATGTGTAGTTTTGAATAGCTGTTGCTATGCTTTGTGAAACTTCTGATAAAGTTTGTTTATATTGATTAGCTGTATTAAAGAATTGTTCAAACACACTAATTGCATTATCTCTACCGCTACCTGCAGTCCAGTTATTCATGATTGCATCATATGAATTATGAGCTTTAGAAATAAATTCATCGATAGTATTAACTGCATTATCAATTTTAGCTTTTCCATTGTTAGCTTCTGCTGTAATAGATACTGTATCTCTATCATCACTATAAGCTGCTAGAGTTGACATTGCTTCACATGCAATAGGACCAAATGCTTCAAGTCCAGCACCATTAGCATTTTGAATCTCTCTATAATTAGAAGCAATTTTTGAACAATCAACTGCGATTTGTCCTAGTGCATTTCTAATACCTACTAATGAATTATGAACATTTACTACATTTTGAATTTGTACTCCTGCATCCTTTCCTTGCCATGTGTTTTTTAAATTTTCAATTCCTTGATTTAAATCATTAATTAAATTAACTGCTGTTCCATTAACAACGCCATTATATAATGAAACTGAGTCATCATATAATGATTGCACACTATTTACCTTATGATTCATTTTTCTACCTCCTATTGTAATCATACAACTTTAAAATATTTATTGCAACTAATTTTACAAAATATGTAAAGTCAATCTTTGAATTCATTGATAATTTTAAATATTGTTGGTATACCATTTTTTAAATATATACCATATTCATTGTCTATATTTGATATTCCTTGTGGTTGCATAACTGACTTAAGAATAAATTGTTGTGCAAAACCACTACCAATCCATATTCCTTCATTTAAATTAACAGTATTTTTAAACCAATCCTCAAACTCAAATGTTTTTATATTAGATGGAACATCAATAAACACAAAATTAATCTTTAAAGCCTCTTTATTATTTTGAATTATTTTCTTAAATATAGTTTTATGCTCATCATCCAACTTATTCATAAACTTACTTATACCAAATATTATACAAAGATTGTTAGGCAATTTTTTCAAGCTTCTAATATTCATATTATTTTCAGATAGTATTTTTTGAATGCTATCATCGCTTACCTTTATCATATCAACTACTTTGTTAAAGTCATTATTGAAATATTTTATATTATAATTATAGTCTTCAAAATAGTTATTAGCATCTATTACTATTTTACTAAAATTATCTTTAAGTTCTATTGCCTTTAAAAAGTTCTTTATAAATAATTTAATATTATCAAATTCAGTAGATGATATTATATTAATTGCACCTTTAGTAAAATTGTAAAGTTGTGAAGTTAATTGTTCTTTAGAAAGACCTAATGGTACTGTATTTAATCCCTTGTATTTATCATTAAATCTATCAATTTTGATAATGTCAGGCATTGTAGGTACTTCCATAGCATGAGATATACCCTTTCCATTAAGACTATCAATAGTAGCTTTAATTGTGTTTAATTTATCTTCTTCTTTTGCTATAAAAGCTGTCTGAAATTCACATACCCTATCTAATTTAATAAGTCCTCTTCCTAAACTATTAAACGGAACAATACCATCTGTTTTACCAAGAATATCTTTATATTCATTATCTGAGTTTAATTGTAAACAAATTACTTGTTTGCAACATTGAGATATTTTAAATTTAACACTATTTTGATTAATTGTAGTTATTACAAAGTTTATACCATATTTAGATCCCTCACGAATAACAGGAATTAATTTATCAACTAAGTCTTGATATACCTCAGTCATAACTTCAATACCATTTATTACAACTATTATATTAGGTATACCTATTTTAGACATTTTTATATAGTCATTATAGTTTCCATTGTATGATGTAAATAACTTCTTCCTCTTATTCATTTCAGCATTAAGAAGTTTAACCATGCTTAATAATTTCTCATCATCACCATTTAATATTACATTTCCTACTTGTGGGGATGCTTCAAAATTCATTAGTGTTTCCGCACCAAAATCTAATAAATATAAATTAACTTCATTAGTGACATAATTAGTTATTATAGAATATACTAATGTTTCTAAAAGCTCATCTTTTCCACTATCACTAGATCCATATACTATAGTATTACCCTCACAATTTAATGGTAAAGTAAGTAATTCTTGTGATTGATTAAACGGATCATCATATTCACCAATTACAGGTATAATATTATAATCTTTCTTTTTATAATCGTATTTTGTAACTAAGTTATCAAGATATATTTCATTAGGTATTCTTTCTAACCACAACTGTTTAATTTTAAAATTCATATCCTTAGATATATCAATAATATATTTTAATATTGATGATAATTCTTCTCCATCAGACTTAATTAATTTTTTAGCAATAGTATTATTAATTGTTTTTTTAATATCACCAACATTATCAATAAAATACAAGTTTTTATCAACAGGTTTTTTAAATTCTTTGCTTGGATAATATGGAGCTCCTGCATATGCTGCTTGTCCCATTGCAAAATATTCATTATAACCAACTTGTAAATAAAATCTACCTACATTTTTAAGTTCAGCTGCCAAGTCATTTTTAATCATTTCCATACTATCTGATTTGTCTTGAACTTTCAAACATACTTTAAATTTACTATTACTCCAAATTTGTGCGTCAACCACTCCAGAAGGTTTTTGTGTAGCCAAAATTAAATGAACGCCCAAACTACGACCAATTCTAGCTGTACTTATTAAATCTTCCATAAACTCAGGTTGTTGATTTTTAAGTTCAGCAAACTCATCACAAACAATTATTAAATGCGGTATTGGCTCTTTAACAACGCCATCCCTATACATTCTTTGATATTTATATATATCAATTGTACTTTCTCCACTTTGTTCTCTTACTTCATTAAATATTCTTTGTCTTCTTCTAAGTTCACTGTCAATACTTGATAATGCTCTATTTATTTCGGATTTATCCAAATTAGTGATTGTTCCAACAACATGAGGAAGTTTCATATTAAGTTCGCTGCTTACGAAAGCGCCTGCAAGTCCTCCACCCTTATAATCTATAAGAACAAAAGCAACTTCTTCTGGACTATAATTTACTGCCATAGATAAAACATAGGTTATTATAAATTCTGATTTACCACTACCAGTCATACCTGCAACTAAACCATGAGGTCCATGCTGCTTTTCATGTAAATCAAGTATAAATGGATCACAGTTTTCATTCACACCAATTTCAGCTTTCAATGACTTAATTGGATTATTATCTTTCCATCTATTTAATACATTTAATTGTTCTATTTGGCCTACTCCAAATAGTTCTAAAAAAGTTAATGAAGAAGGCATATTCTTTTCACTACTATCAATATATAAAGGTAAATTAGAAAGTATTTCGCTACACTTATTCATATCAATAGATACTATTTCGTTATTAAATCTTATTTGTTCATTAGTATCATTTTTTAATATCATTGATTGTGTTTCACCAATAGTAATAAAATTAGATACTTGACTAGGCAATTTAGATAATTTTTCTTCAAGTATTAATAAACTAAATCCAAGATTTTTCTTTTCTTCTAATACTTCGTTAATAATATTTATTCTTCTTGCAGAATCTATATTATCAATAAGTATTAAATAATAATTATTAAATCCAGAATAATCATTTATTCTTTCACTACTGTTTCCATTTTCACTTAATATTTTTCTATTATCAAATATTTGTGTTAAATAGTCAGATACTTCTTGCATTTCCTCAGTATTTGTTGCAAAAAATCTAACTGTTTTATCATCCGAGAAATTATAAAGAGATTCTTTTATATAATTCCAATTACTTTCTTTTTTCTTATTTGTAAATACTACTATTTTTAAACAATCATAACTGTGATATGACATCATTTGCAATAAACAATTATTAATAAAAGGAATATATTTACTATCAACACCATTTATTGCAGTTTTATTATTTTTGCTAAAAGAATATCCTATAGGTACATTATCTAAAACAGAGAAACTTTTAATTAAACCATCAAGCATCTTCTTTAAACCATCATCTTCCATAGTAAAATCTTCTTTTTCATAATTAATTTGAGCATCAAATAAAGTTTCACCTTTTCCAACTCTCACGGTTAAAAAGTCTTCTTGATCTAATTTTCTTTCCCAAAGCGTTCTTCTTTTATTAAGAATCGTATCATAACACACTTCTAATGGTAAAAGACTTTCTTCTATTATTTTCTTTTGTATAGACCACTCTTCTACAAGTTCTCCTTTTTTTGTATCTAAATAGTTTTTATATTTAGATACTCTCTCATCTTCTCTTTCTTTTTTCTTCTTTTTTTCATACCATCTTGTAAACATAGGCCATACAAGCATAGATGCAATCATTGTAACACTTATTATTAAAGTGGGAATTGATTGCTTAAATGTTGCTTCTTTATTACTTATTCTTTGTAGTGTTGTAGTTAATGTAACACAAGCTGAAGCAGCCATAGTAAGCATAGGACCTAATGTTAATATAAGAGGCATTTCTTCTACACTTTCTTTTTGAGGTGGTGAATCAACTTTCATATTAAAAGTTTTAATACTTCTTTTAAGCCTCGGAGACTTCAAAAAATAGTCATCATCTTTATACATCTTATCATTTGTTATTTCCTCTTCTGACATTTCGGTACTATTATTAAATGAATGTTTTTTTAATATTTGCTCATCAATAGTATTATTAAAAGGATTATTTATAAATAGCAAATTGTTAACTATAACTATTTTAAGACCATATACATTTATAACATCAGAATTTTTTAAATCACATTCATTTGAAATTAAAATACTATCATTTACATAAATAGCAGCATTTCCGTTTTTCTTAAGAACCCACTTTTTATCTTTATAAGTCATACTAAAATGAAGATCTAAAAAATATTGATTATTAACAAAAAGTGTACATGTATTATTTTTACCAATATTAATAGTATTCCCTTCGCTAACCTCATAGCAAGAAAAACTATTATCTTGTAAGTAGTCAGTATATACTAATAAGTTTTTATCATTTTTATTAATTACATAATATTTTTTTAATTGAAGTTCAATACTATCTATAACATCATTACCGCTTAATAATTTAATATTTTTAGCACAACTAAGTGTCCACTTTCCCATTTCTGCACTTACATTAATTAAATTATTATTTTCATAATCTGTTATCCAAAAGTTACCTACTTTTTTATTTGGCAAACTAAAAGAAATAATTTTATTTTCATCAAATATATATATATTCATAATTTACTCCTATACCATCATTAATTTAGAACAATTTTTAATATTAGTGTTTCTAATTATATCGTTGTAATTGTAAACATCTGATGTTTCTAAATTAATTATTGTATACTTTCTATCATAATCAATTGAATCAAACATAGCCTTATCTAGTAATGATAAAATATTTCCCACTTTCTCATTAACTGGTAAAAAAAGTTCATATTTTTTTCCTAAAGACAATACATACAAGTTTATTAATACTTTATTATCATACATGTTTACACCTACTATTCTATTATCAATATAAGTATACTATATATAATAAATTAATTCAAATAAAAAAACTAATTTCTTAGTTTTCTTTAATAGTTATTAATCCTTTGTCTATTTCTTCTAAAGCTCTACCTAGTTCTTTTTTAGAAACATACTCACTTTCAGGACATTGAAAATGTTTATATTCTTTCATAACTTTGGCTCTATCAGCTGCTATATGAACTAGTTTATATTTTGAGTCAACAATATTTAATAACCTATCAATTGAAGGATATATCACTTCTACCATCTCCCTACAATAATAATATACTCAATTTAATATTTCCTTACAATAAATTGACAATAAAATTGACAAATATTTTACAAATAAATGTGAATTATAATTATTTAATGTTAATAAACTCATAATCTTCTTTATTTGTTAATAACTTATCAACATCGGTAGTATCTACACTTAACGCCTTCTTAGAGCCATCTTTATATTCAATAAATGGATACTTAAAGCATCCTAAATAGTCATATTTCATACTATTCTCATCACCAACTACCTCATAACTAATATTTTTAATGTTTTTTCTATCACTGATTTTAACTAGTTTTAAAGCTTTATTCATATTTTTATATATATAATTATTACCAATATATAAAGCATAAAGTCCATCTGTAGTTAAAACTGTTATTAGGTTATAGTTATCATCAAAGGCACATCCAGCAATGGTTATAACGTTTTCTATTTTACCTTTATATCCTATTAAATAATAATTATAATTAGTTGTTGAAATATTAAGTTTTGAATTTATAAGTTTAGTTGATACATAATTACTATCACCGTCTGTGTTAACATACTCTTCTACTGGTTTAGATATACTTTTAATTATAAGTAATATAGCTATAGCTATTATTAAAATAGCAATTGCTAAATATAACAACTTATCACTCTTTTTATTCTTCATTTTACTCACCTATCCTATAATTATAATATCATAAATATACAAAATATTATAGTATTAATTTTCTTCTATAAAATTAATACTCTTATGTGGCTCATTAAATAATAAGTCTTTATAGTTTTGTTGTCTTAATGCTTCATAAACCATTATTGCTACTGTATTAGAAAGATTAAGAGCACGAACATTATCAGTCATTGGCATTCTCATACACCTATCAATATATGGTTTTAATATTTTAGGAGGTATACCTGTTGATTCTTTTCCAAAAAAGAAATAATAGTTTTTATTAATGTCACTATAATTAAAACTACTATGAGGCTTATGACCATATCTAGTCAAAAAATAATACTCTCCCTTATTCTTTTCAAAAAACTCATCTATATTCTCATAAACTGTGTAGTCACATTTATCTATATAATTTACACCACTTCTTTTAATATATTTTGTATCCAAACTAAAACCAAGTGGCTTAATTAAATGCAATTTTGTATTAGTAGCTACACAAGTTCTCATAATATTACCTGTATTCATAGGTATCTCAGGTTCAAATAATACTACATTTATCATAACATCTCCTATTTAATACACTTTTTTATTTTAGAATGAATAAACTTATATCCATCAGTTGTATAATGAATATCATCACTACTTATATAACGTTCTTCCCATGTATCTAAACTAGCGCCATTATAAACATCACAGTATTTAGCATTTGTAATACCAGAAATACATGACTTAATTTTTTTATTAAAAGTTTCTATACTAGTATTAGTTGCTCCGGTCTTATTGGAATTTCTTCTAACAGGATTAACTGATACAATGTAAAAGGTATTTCCTTTGTCTACACTAGATATAAATTCTTTATATTTAGAACAATACTTATCAACATTGCCAAGATCATTAACGCCATAATTTAATACAACATTATACGTTTTATTTCCACTTAATTTATTTTTAGCTTCTGCCATATGATTTAAAAAGTCTTTATAATTACCACTGTCTTTTGCTATGGCCTGTTCATTACTATCAAGACCTGTATTTTTCATACCATTAGTTCTAGAGTCACCCATATATATAGTGCTCCCGTTTGACTTTATATTAGATGCATCAGAGCTATTATTTTGCTTATTATTTTCATTTATCAAATCTATCTTTGCTTTTACTGCACTTAATCTATTTAAATATTCCATCCTAACTTCTTTATCAGGTATTTTATGAGTTAATAATACTGCATTAGAATAATCGCTATAATTATTTGTTGATTCTGCTTTTACTATTGCTTCAAGGGCATTTTTTTCATATATTTTATTTATTTGTTCTACTGATAAATCTTTTAAACAATTTTTATACTCCTCATTAGTTTCATTACTGCCAACTACATTAACCACTATTACTTGAACAAAAGTAGGAATTAAAAATATTAAAAGTGCTGCAATAAACTTTTTAACTGCTCCACTAGTTACTTTTTTAAATTTTTCTTCATCAGCAACTGCACCTACTAACTCAACCATAATAAAAATAATTAATAATATAGGGACTGCTATCTTAATAACTGTAATAACAATATTAATAATTCTCATAACTTGTAATACATCTGGATTATCACATATACTTAATATATTCACATTAACACCTCTTTTACTTTAATTTGAGTTCTATTCCAACAACTCCATACCTTTCTTCATCTTCTTTAGAATAATATTCATTCATATCCCTAGGATCACTTATTTCATCTTCTTTGTACCCAAGAGAAACTTTATCAAAATCTTTATATAATGATTTAAAACTATCATATTTATGTAAATCTATTATAGACACAAGTAGCTTTTCATTATTACTTCTATTATTAAAAAGTATCTCATCACCAACATTTAATAGTCTTCTTTTCTCATCATTAAGTCTAAGTTCAATAGTCTTACTTCCACTTTTAATTAATTCAAATGGTTCATTATTCAAATTCATATTATGTATCATTTTTCTACCTCATAATTCCAAAGACCAAGACTTCCTTTTACCTTTGTTGGTCTATCATACTTAATAATATTTTCAAGTTTCCAAGCATACTTCATTTCATGATTTGCTCTTCCATAAACAGTCTTGTCAATTTTCAATAATTCATCATTAAACTCTTTTGTTACTAAGATACAATCTGTTAGTATAGCTTCCCCTATTATATAACCATTAATACATTCTAAATTATAATCTTTAAATCTTTCTAGCATATCTTTTTCTATACCTAGAGATGAATGTATTAATATCTTACCTCTATATTTTGTTTTCCAACTTCTAAACTCATATTCTTTATATCCATCAACTATTAAAGTTGCCCACGGATTTTTAATTGACAATACTTTCATAATAACCTTTTCCTTATATTAATATTATAACATAAATATAAAACAAAAAAGAATTTTATTTCAAAAATCCTTTTATTATTAACTCTTCAGCGCTCTTAGCATCAATACCAAGTGACATTAATTTAATAAACTGTTCACCTGCGATTTTACCGATAGATGCTTCATGTATTAATTTTGCATTTACATCTTTAGCAAATATTTTTGGTATTGCTTTTACTTGTCCGTTTTCTTTAATTATTGCATCACATTCAACATGACCATAACATTCATTGTTGCCAATTATATTAGAATTAAATTCTTGATAAGATGTATCTTCAGCAACTGATCTTGAAGTAACATGAGTACTTGAATTTTTGCCATTTAATTTAACATCAAATATTGTTTTAGCTTTATTACTTCCAGTAGTAAGAATCTTTTCATTTATAACTAGTGTTGCTCCACTTTCTAATACTGCCTTAGTAGTTCTAACAGCATCATCAACACCTTTAATTTGACTAGTTTCCATAACCATATAAGCATTCTTTCCTAGATATACTTCAGTTACAGGATTTAGTACTCTCTTACCATCTCCAACTCCTTCACCATAATGTTTTTCAATATATTTAACTTTAGCATTTTCTTCTATATAGAATCTATGTATACCATCATGTCTTGATGTAAGATGACTAGGATTATTAATGCCACATCCTGCAATAATAACACTATCAGAATCCGAACCTATATGAAAATCATTATAAACAACATCGTTCATTCCACTTTCAGTTAATATTACAGGAATATCACATACCCCTCCAACAGTTCCATCTTTAACATAAATATCAATACCTTTATTATCTTCTTTAGACTCAATATTAATGTAGGGGCTTACTTTTCTTTTAATACCTTTTCCATCTTTACGAATATTATAAGCATCTGCATTATTTATATTATTAGGAAGTATTACATCTAATAAATTATTATCTATTTTATTCATTAGTACCTCCAAATAATGTATCAAGGAAACTATCTTTATTATCAATTTTAACTACTTTACCCTTTTCCATAAGAATAATTTTATCTGCTATATTTAATATTCTTTCTTGATGAGAAATAACTAAATTAATTCCTTTATTTGTATCTTGTATTTCTTTAAATACTTCATTCAAATTATTAAAACTCCATAAATCAATACCAGCTTCAGGTTCATCAAAGATAGACACGATTGGATTTCTTGCTATTACAGTAGCAAGTTCTATTCTCTTTAATTCTCCTCCACTTAATGATTTATTGACTTCTCTATCAATATATTCTAATGCATTAAGACCAACTTTATATAGTATTTTACTTGCATCAACTTTATTTATTTTATTATTTGTAGCAAAAGATAATAAATCATACACAGTTATTCCTTTAAAACAAACAGGTTGTTGAAAAGCATATCCTATACCAATATTAGCACGCTCATCTATAGAAAGTTTAGTAATATCTATTCCATTGAATATGATTTTTCCACTATCAGGTGTTAAAATACCCATTATTATTTTAGCTAAAGTACTTTTACCACTTCCATTAGGCCCAGTTATAACATAGAATTTATTATTGTCAAGTTTTAGATTAATATGGTCTAATATTTTTTTATTATCTCTTTCAAAACATATATCCTTTAACTCTAACATACATACCCTTTCTAATACTTAATTTTAAGTATTCTAATTGAATTAAGTATTGCTAGTACTGATACACCAACATCAGCAAAAACTGCACTCCACATAGTTAATAATCCAAAAGATATTAGTAATAACACAAATATTTTAACACTTAGTGCAAATATAATATTTTGTCTTACAATCTTCATTGTTCTTTTAGATATATTTATTACTGTTGATATTTTAGATAGCTCATCAGTCATTATAACTATATCAGATGCCTCTATTGCTGCATCAGATCCAACTCCTCCCATGGAAATACCTATATCAGCACTTACTATTACAGGTGCATCATTTATTCCATCTCCGGCAAATACAATTTTTCCGTCTTTAGACTTTTCCATCTTTAATTTATCAATTATATTTACTTTATCTTGAGGAAGTAATTCAGAATAATATTCATCTATATTAAGTTTTTCAAAAACATTCTTGCTTATACTTTCTTTATCTCCAGTTAGCATTACTGTTTTTTTAATACCTAGATTTTTTAATTTTTCTAAAGCATCAATACTATCATCCTTAATTTTATCATTGATAACTATATAGCCACGATATACATTATCAACAGCAATATAAATTATCGTACCTATTATATCACATTTTTCATATTCTATATTATTTTCATCCAATAATTTATTATTACCTATCATTACTTTTTTATTATCTAAATGAGCTATAACTCCCATACCAGGTATTTCTTTAACATCAAATATTTTTTTATGATCTATTTTATGTCCGTACTCTTCTTTGATTGATATAGATATTGGATGATTAGAATAATATTCAGCATAACTAGCAAGTCGTAGCAATTCTTTATCAGTAATACCTACTCCATGCACTTCTCTTACCTTAAATTTACCCTCTGTAATTGTGCCAGTTTTATCAAAAACTATAATTTCACTTTTAGATACTGTCTCTAAATAATTACTACCTTTAACAAGTATTCCATTTTTAGAACAAGCACCTATTCCAGAAAAGAAACTAAGTGGTATAGATACAACAAGAGCACACGGACAAGACACAACTAAAAATGATAATGCCCTATATAACCATATATTCAATTCCTGATTAAAAACTAATGGTGGAATAATTGATAATAATAGTGCTATTATAACCACTATTGGAGTATAATATCTAGCAAACTTAGTAATAAAGTTTTCACTTTCACTCTTTCTATTACTAGCATTTTCTACAAGCTCTAATATTTTATAAACGGTAGACTCGCCAAATTCTTTAATAACCATAATTTTTAATATTCCATTTGTATTAATAGAGCCGCTTAGTACTTCATCCCCAACTTCTACTTTTTTTAATTTACTTTCTCCAGTTAATGCTGATGTGTTAAGCGAAGAACTACCACTTTTAACAACGCCATCAAGAGGTATTTTTTCACCAGGTTTAATAACTATTATATCTCCAATTTTAACTTCACTTGGATTTACTTTAATAGTATCTTTTCCTTTTATTACATTTGCATAATCAGGTCTTATATCCATAAGAGAACTAATTGATTTTCTTGATTTATCAACTGCATAATCTTGAAAGAATTCACCAATTTGATAAAAAAGCATAACACTTACCGCTTCAGGTATCTCATTAATAAAGAATGCCCCTAAAGTCGCAATTGTCATAAGAAAATTCTCATCAAATACTTTACCTCTTATAATATTCCTAAATGCTTTATAAATTATCTTATAACCAACAATTATATATGAAAGCAAAAAGAAAATAATAGATAATTTACTTTTTATAAGAAAAGCTATAATTAGCAAAATAGTAGATGCTATAATCATAGTAAATTGTTTTTTCATTTTCTTATTCATTATAACTCCTTATGATTTATATGCTCTAAACCAATTTCAAATAATTTATTAATATGATCATCATCTAAAGTATAATACATTTCTTTTCCACAACGCCTACATTTAACAATATTATTCTTTCTTAATACTGCTAGTTGATGAGATACTGCAGATTTAGTCATATTAAGTACATTTGCTATATCACAAACGCACATTTCATTTTTATCAAGAGAAAATAATATTCTACACCTAGTAGTATCTCCAATTAATTTAAATAATTCTGCCATATGCAAGAATGTTTTATCACTAGGCATACTTTCTATAACAGCATTAACTTTATCTTGATGAATAATATTACAATCACATGAATAATCGTTTTTAAACATAATTCCTCCACAGTTGAATATTCTTTCAACCATTACTATTATAGTTGAATACCCATTCACATGTCAATAAAAAAAGCAAATAACAAGTATTTGCTTACATAAATTTACAAGAGCACCCTTCATTTACATTACATATATCATTTTCTTCTGTGCAAGTATAGCAATTATTATAAGTATGTTTATAAATATGATGATTAATTATTCTAGTATTAATCGGACAAACATGTGGTACTTCATGAATTATTTGTCTATGTATACATCTTTCTTGAGGGCATTCATACACAGGTGGACAAACCATACCTGGTAAACTATTACATCCTACTGCTGAAGCATAATTATTATTCTCAGGTGTTACTTTTAAATCAGCAGAACCTTCAATAGTATATCCTTGGTACATTCCCATTGTACTATCTTTCACTTTTAACAACTCCCTTTCATAATTAGTTTATGTTTAAAATAAAAGAATGACTAGGCAAATAAAGATCAAAAAAGAGCATTTATTACTTTTGTGATAAATACTCTATTAGTCTTTCATATATTTCCATTTTTAATCCTGAAGTTACACTTGTTATTTTTTGAGGAACCCCTTTAATGTTAATTTTACTAACATCATAATTACCACCAGTAGTTCCAACTCTAAATCCATATTTTTCCCATGCTATTTGTGATACTTCTTTATCTTCAAATGCTTTTAATACTGTTTTACCATTTTCAGATAATGCAGCTATACAGTGTGAATTCCATATAGTTGGTGTTGGATATAATATTACAACATCATCTTTTACTTGATTCCATCCATCAGGATTGGAATTAGCAAAATCAATTAAACTTTTTTCATAGTCAACAATTATAGGTTTAGCACCCATACCAGTCTTTAAAAACATTGAAAATAAGTCTGCTGGTGTATTATTCATATAACCAGATTTTTCATAGAATGTTTTTAGTTTAGGAAGTGCATCATCTATATTGCTTTCATTAACTTCACCTCCGGCCATTATTGAAAGTAAAAGACCGTAGTAAGTAGCACCAGGAGAAGAAGTAACAGGATCAACTGAACCAACATTTATAGAACCATATATACTATCAAGACCAATATCACTCCATTTTTTACCAGTAAGAATATAATTAATAAGCTTATTCATATCGGTAATGTAATAAATATTATCTTTGATAGTTACTATTCCTTCTTTAGTTAATGCCTCTGCTACAGGCTTCCAACTATACATAACTATTGGAGTATTTAATACTAAATCCCCATCAAGAACCGTATATCTTTTTGCTTCATCACCCTCAGCCGGAGTTTTATATTCATTATAATATCTTTCATCAGAGAAAAATATCAAATCATACATTTCATTATTTTCTCTTAATACAGGAATTTTTACAGTCTTACCATTACTCCATGTATCATTAACTAATTTAAAATGATATTTATTATCAAATACTTTGTTTATTTCACTATCAGCAAGAAGGTCTTCCTTTCCTCCACCAACAGCTGCATAAACATCTACTGTATTTTTACTGAAACTACCTTTATTTTTAAATAAAACTGCAGAAATTACAACTGTAAGTATAATAACAGAGCCAATAATTATAGATATAGTTTTTTCATTTTTTATCATTTTTTTCACTTCCTTCATTATCAAAATCTAAATCAGATGTTTTTTCAAATATTTTCATTTCGAAATCTAATTCTTTATCCTTTGATTTAACAATTTCTTCAAGTAATCTATCACACTCATGTTCAACTTCTTTAATATATACTGACATTTTAAGTATTAATTTATTTTCAACAAAAGTTTTCTCTTCTTTACTCTCAGCTTCTATATATTTTGTAACTATTTTAGTAGTAAATGGTAAATAGTAATCTAGAAAATTATATATTTTAGTAGCATTAAGAGGCCTACTTTCTAAATATTTAGTTATTTTAGATGAAACATTAACTATCTTAGATAATTTATTCTTAATTGTTTTATCTTTTATTTTTTCTTTACAATCATTTAATTTTGATATTTCAAAATAATATCTAGATATTGCCTCAGAATCATAACTTCTCATATCCTTACCTTTAAATAAGAAGATTCCTCCTATATATATAAGTATTGATAATAATAATGAAATTATTAAATAAAAATCTAAAAAGATATAGAATATTATAAATGAAATACCGGATATTAAAGCAGATAATATAAATCTTTTTTGTATCTTAATCATTAATTATAACTCCTTACTTCCTTAAATGCTCTTATTAAACTAGTTTTACCATCAAATACTTTAGCATTAGTTAATCTTGCTATCTCATTTAATTGTTCATCATTAGAGTTACCAAACATAATACTATATATAGGAATATTTTTATGACTTTTATATTCTTTAACTAAAGTTTGATAACTACCTGTATTAGATTCACCATCAGTCATAAGTATTACTGTTTTAGTATAATCATTTGTAACTGAATCAACTTGATTTAATGCTTCTATTGCACAATCATAAATGTTAGTGCCTCCACCTGGTGTAATACCATCTATTGTATATATTAAATCAGCTGTATCCGTTCCACTTTTAGATTTTAATATTTCATAATTATGTGAATTGAATGGTATTACAGTTATTAAATCATTTTCTGAAAATTGCAATAAATCTTTACTAGCTTCATCTTTATTTAAAATATATTTCATAGCATTTTTAAGTTCTGTCTCTCCAGATCCATACATGCTACCGGAATAATCTAAACAAAATGCTACACTTGATGGTTTTCTAAGTTCATCTATATATATAGCTAAAGCTTTATTCATAACATCTTTTGAAGGGTATTTAAGAGGTATTAAATACTTAGAAGTATTAATTCCCCATGAAGGATTAAAAATATCTTTATTTGCTTTTAAATTAATCCCACCATACCAAGTCCTCTTGCCAAATTCTTGCAATTTCTTTTGTGATTCATTAGAAAGTAAATATGATTGTAATTTATTAAATTGTTCTAATTTATTTTGATCACGATCAATATATGCAAAAGGTGAATCATTTATAGCAACACCATCAACAGGATATAATAAGTATAAAGGTTCTTTATTATTTGAAACTAACTCTTTATTAATATTTATCAAAGATGATTCACTAGCTATAACTGCCTCATAAGAATCACTTGATAAAAACATATCCTCAAGGAATGTATCACTACCACTTACTCTTTCAACGCCACTAAATAATGATTTCAAATTATTTTTCAAATCTTCATTATCAAGCATTTCCATAGATAATATTTCAGGACTACCAGCAAGAGAATTAAGAAATCCTAAATAAGCAGTAAGACCTGTATTAGTTTTAGTAACAGAAGTCATAACATACTTAAGTTTACCATCCTTAATAGCATTCATTATATCTTTATTATAAATATTATTATTTACAAAACCTAAAGTTTCTGCTTTACTTTTTTTTATACCCATCACAACAGGATTAACACTAATTGATTTAGAATTTATAACCTTAACACCATCTAACATATATAGCCATATTGAATTAGACATCCATAAAGCATCATACTCCTCTTCTTTTAAAACATCCATTGCCTCTAAATCATCAGCATAACTAACCTCAACATTTATATTATTTTGTCTTCCATATTTCACAAGTTCATCCATATAAACTTTATTATCAGGATTAGATAAAATTGAAAAAGTTTTATCATATATAATCTTATCAAAATCATTCTTTATTATAGGTAATATAAATACAACAAAAAACACTACCACACACAATACAATAAAAATTTTTCTTTTTTTACTCACATTATTCACACCCTATCATACTAAAAGTATATCATATCAAAAATAAATAGTAAACAAAAAGGCTAAGATAAACTTAGTCAATTTTAGTAGTAGACTCCCATCTATATGTTTTATCTATTTTTTTAATTTCATAAAATTTATTTCTAATTTTATCCATTTTTATTCTCCTTATCTAATAAAGTATAACACAAAAAAATAGTATTGCTACTATTTTAAAACTTAAAGTTTTTCATCTTTTTCATCATATCTTTCATTTGTTCAAATTGTTTAAGAAGTCTATTAACATCTTCTACTTTTTGTCCGCATCCTTTAGCAATTCTTATCTTACGACTAGATTTAATAATCTCAGGATTTCTTCTTTCTTGTGGGGTCATAGACAATACTATTGCTTCAGTACGAGCCATTATTTTAGGATCAATATTAACATTATTAAGTCCCATTTTAGAAGCACCTGGTACTAATTTAAGTAGGTTCTCAAGAGGACCTAACTTCTTAATTTGTTTAGTTGTACTTAAGAAATCTTCTAAATCAAATTTTCCTCTTTGCATCTTTTTAGCAGTACTCATAAGTTCATCTTGATCAAGCTTTTCTTCTGTTTGCTCTATTATAGATAATATGTCCCCCATACCAAGTATTCTATCAGCAATTCTTTCAGGATAAAATTCACTTAAACCATCAAGTTTTTCAGAATCACCTATTAATTTAATTGGAATATTAGTAAGATGTCTTAAAGATAAAGCAACTCCACCTTTAGTGTCCCCATCCATTTTAGTAAGTACACATCCAGTTAATTTGAGCTTATCATTAAATCCAGTTATTACATTAATCGCATCTTGTCCCATCATCGCATCAATAACAAGTAATGTTTCATCTGGTTTAATTTCATTTTCAATACAAACAAGTTCATCCATTAATTTCTCATCTATTTGAAGCCTACCTGCTGTATCAATAAGAATATAATCATATCCCTTTTCTTTAGCATAATTAATACCATTTTTAACTATTTCTACAGGATTACCCTTTCCTTCTTCATATACCTCTATGCCAAGACTCTTACCTATATCTTTTAATTGATCAATAGCTGCTGGTCTATAAACATCACATGCAATAAACATAGGTTTTTTATGATATTTCTTACGAACCATATTACCTATCTTACCAATAGTAGTAGTTTTACCACCACCTTGAAGACCAACTATCATAGTAATTGTTGGTTTCTTATCAGTAACCAAAGGACTAGCATCTCCACCTAATAAATCAACAAGTTCATCTTTAAGTATCTTAACAAACATGTCCCCAGGTTTAATACTTTTTCTTACTTCTTCTCCTAATGCTTTTTCTTTAACTTTATTTGTAAACTCTCTTACTATTTGAACATTAACATCTGCTTCTAATAAACATAATCTTATTTCTCTCATCATATCACTAATGTTATCTTCATTAATAACACCACGTGATTTAATATTACTAACTACATTTTGTAATCTTTCACCTAAGTTTTCAAACATAATATCACCTATTCAATTATAGCATAATTTTAATTCATAATAAAATAGTTATGTCAAATATATCGACATAACTATTTCCAATAATATTATCGAACACAACGTTCTTCATTACCAATAATACTACTATTATTAATAAAGGCACAACTATCAATACTAATGTTATTTCTATTTCCTTTAAATGTAACACTATTAAGTTTATTACTAGCAAAAGCAAAAGAATTTATCCTATTAACTGTCGTAGGTATTGTAAGACCAGTTAACCCTTTATTATTTGCTGCATTCTCTAAAATAACAGTTACTTTACCTACGGATAAATAACTAGGAATCACAACATCTTTAGGACAAGCAGCATTACTACTATTATCATACATATGATCATAATAATCAGTTATTACTGCAATTGCTGAACTATAATTAACATCTTCTATAGCCTCAGATGCTAATAACTTACCAAATGGTCTACCATTTTTTGCAAGTAGTTCATTAATATATTGAGGTTTTTCACAAACATCATAACCGCTATAAGAACTTCCAAAAGTATTTTTTGAACCATTTTTATTAAAGAAATTTATACAATTTTTAGTATTAATTTTAAATGTTATATTTGAAAGACCATAACCAAAACATGCACCACTTGTCGCATCACTAACAGTTATAATTCTTGATAACTTTTTAATACCATTTGCTGTCTTAACTATATAGTTGTATGTATATACTCCTTCTTCGCTTTGTAGCTTACTATAAGCATAAAAATCATTCTTTTTAGTTAGTTTAACTCCACCAAATAATAATCCATCATCTTTATAGTTTTTTACTTCAGAAGTCTTAATGTAAACATCTTTATCAGCATTATTTAATACAATAGAATCTCCAGATACTTGTTCTTCAACAACTAAATTTTTAACAAAATTTAAATTATTTTTGATTTTATTAGAATCATTTGTTAACATTAATAATACTTTATATTTATCTGCTTTTTTTACATTAACTACTATATTAACTTTTTTATTATCATCATCGAGATTTGCATAAACATATTCAAAGTTTAAGCTTTTTTTATCGCCGCCTTCACCAATATCACTTAAATCTTTTTGTAAGAAAAGTAAACTCTCATTACCAAGTTTCCAATTATCGGCTGCGGTTAATGTTAATAAATAAGTTCCTTCCTTAGGAATATCAATATAATAGCCCAATATTATACTAGAGTCAGATCCATCAGTATCTTCTCCCAATGCTAAATCATTAGTATTACCAGTGTATTTTAAGTATCCATTTGATACTGAATATTTTCCACTATTTTCAAATAATTTTTTATATGCTTGTATCTTTTCATCAGCTCCAGCGTTTGATGCATCTTCACCAGCAAAAACTTTAATCATTTCATCTGCTGAAAGTTTAGTAAATTTAGAGTTTATTTTAGTATCACTATCAGATTTTATTAAGCGTTCATTAAATACTTCTGGTGTTTTTAACGTATTTAATTTATTTAAATCTACAAACTCACCACTGCCATCACTTGATGCATTAACCATTAAATAACCAGAGAATGCTCCATCTCCTAAAACATCTGCATATACTTTATTATTTTGTTTAACTGCTGTACATTCTTTTATTCCACCACCAGTTAAATTTTCTTTACAGTTAATACTGCCTTTTTCGTTACTAAAAGCAAATTTTTGTTCCGCTAATTGAGCAGCTTTAATTGCTTCTGTTTTAAATGTATTTACTTTTGCTGATGTAAATAATTTAAGTACATTAGGTAAAGCTATTATAACTAGTATTGCAAGTATTGCTATTACTGCTAATAACTCTACTAATGTAAATCCTTTTTTCTTCATACTTTCCTATTCTCCTATCTTTATATGTTTATTATAACGCACAACAATATTTCATTCAAATAAATATTTATTATATGTTCTATTTTTTAATACATTGTTATATTCCATATAGAAATAATTATTAAGCTTTTCATCTTTTATTTCATTATATTTTTTTAATTCATTACTTTTCCCACACAAATCAAACGACGTCATTATTGGATAGTATTTACTTAAATTAGTTAAATAATTATAATAATTATTACTTTTAATATTAGCTTTACTAATTAATTCTGGTATCAAATAAATCATACTTGTGTAATAATCATCAAATTCAATTTTCCCTTTATTAGACCAAACCATATATGGAGTACTATAAACTTTTATTAATTCTTCGTTTTTCAATGATTCTTTATTTATAAAATAATTTATAAGAGAAGGAGAATGATCACCTACCATTAAGATGATTACTTCTCTATCAACAGTTTTATAGTAGTCAGTTAATTTTTTAAATGCTGTGCCAGATAAATAAACACTAGTCAAATATTCATCTAGCTCTTTACCATACATTTTTGCTAATATATTTCCAAAATAAGACTTAGATATACCACCGTTGTTTTCAATTTCTTGTACTTTTACTATATTTTGTGAACTTGTATTATTTCTCCATCCTCCATGATTTTGCATCGTTAATAGATATACAAATCTTGGTTTATCACTCATACTATTATAAACATCAATGGCATTTTTATATAAACTCTCATCAGTAACATGTGGTCTATTACCATAATAATCTTTTTCTTTCAAATCATCTTTAAAATATATACTGTCAAAGCCCAACTCTTTGTATCCAATATTTCTTTGATAATTGCTTCCAGTTTCTGGATGCATCGCTACTGTTTCATAACCATTATTTTTCAAATGACTAACAATACTATTAGCATTATTCAAATTCAAAGATACAAAAGGAGTCACATCAGGCATTAATTCTAATGAATTACTTGTTAATAATTCATATTCTGTTTTATTGGTACTTGTTCCTATTTGAGAATAAACTGAGTAACCATATGTTAAATTTTCTATGTTCTTAAGACCTTCAAAATAATCAATATTAGTTTTAATATTTAGTACCTTACTTATATCATAAAAACTTTCATTTAATATTAATATTATATCAGGAGTATTATTATTTTTATCGTCCGATTTTTTAGTTAAAATTGAATTTACCTTTGATACCGAGTATCCATTAGGTTTTTTAATTTTATCAAATAAATTAATAAATGATTGAATAGTAGTAGAAAAATATCCATATTCATAATAGCTTACTTTCCAGTTCCAACGATAGGCATTTTTAGGCACTATTTCTTTTATTAAATAAATTCTACAAAATAATACAGAGGTTATTATTAATATAATAATTGTAACTATTAGTTTTATATAACTTTTAAACTTAACTTTTTTCTCTAATTTGTATAATAAAAACGATAACAACAGACTCACAAAAAACAATATAATCATTATAATAATATCTTTACCAATAACAAAATCATATCCCTTTAAAACATTCACTGCAGTATTAGCATTATATATATCACTTGCCACAACCGGTAAATCTCTAAACTCTATGGAATAATAGTTTGAAAAACCGAGTATAAATAATAATATAGATGTTATAGCACATGAAATGGAATACTTTTGAGTTATTAATCTAAACAAAAATATCAAAGTAAAAATACTAAATATATTTATAATTATATATTTAAAACTTATCATTATAATATAGTGATTACTAAGTTCTAATACATAAAAAAGTATAATTGATACTAACATCAATAATAGAATTCTAGAAATAATATTTATATATTTTTTATTAAAAAAACTTCCTATCTTCTTTATCATATAAAAATAATATCACAGAGAACAAAAAAAAGAAAGCACTACATAGTACTTTCTTCATTATCATTTTCATTGCTATTTTCTTTATCTTCAATAGCATCTACTGTTTCTTCTCCCTCATCTGTTGCTAAGAACTTCTCTTCTAATACTTCAGCAGCATCATCATCTAAAAGTTCATTTTTAAGCATAACTTCAATATTGTTATATTGTTTAGCACCAGTACCAGCAGGAATTAATTTACCAAGAATAACATTTTCTTTAAGACCATTTAACATATCTACTTTACCACGAGTAGCAGCATCTGTTAATATTCTAGTTGTTTCTTGGAATGATGCAGCAGATAAGAATGAATCTGTTTCTAAAGATGCCTTAGTAATACCAAGCATTACTGGTTTACCAGTAGCTGGAACTCCACCTGCTAAGATTACAGGTTTATTTACTTCGGCAAATTCTCTTAATGTTACAGAAAGACCTTCTATTAAGTTTGTATCTCCTGGATCAACAATCTTAATCTTAGTAATCATTCTCTTAACAACAGTTTCAACATGTTTATCTGAAACATCAACACCTTGACTCTTATAAACTTTTTGAATTTCTTTAAGAATATATCCTTGTACAGTAGTTGGATCAGTAACGGCAAGTAATTCCTTAGGTGATACACTACCTTCAGTTAAAGCTTGTCCAGCAACTACAACATCACCCTTTTCAACTTTAAGCTTAGAGTTATATTGAGTTACATGTTCACGAGTTTCAACATCATTAGTAATATATATTTTAAATCTACCTTTTTCTTCACTTACTTTAGTTATCTTACCATTTATTTCAGCAATAGTAGCCTTTGCTTTTGGAATTCTAGCTTCAAATAGTTCTTCAACTCTTGGAAGACCTTGAGTGATATCAGCAGCAGATGCAACACCACCTGTATGGAATGTTCTCATTGTAAGCTGTGTACCTGGCTCACCAATTGATTGAGCAGCCATGATACCTACTGCTTCACCAACTTCAACAACATTACCAGTTGCTAAGTTAAGACCATAACATTTTTGACATACACCACTTGCAGATTTACAAGTAAGTACGCTTCTAATTTCCATCTTAGTAATGCCAGATTCAACAATCTTATCAGCAATTCTTTCAGTGATAAGAGCACCTTTATCAACAAGTACTTCCTTAGTTTCAGGGTGTAATACTTTTTGATTAGAATATCTACCAACAATTCTATCTCTAAATGTTTCTATCATAGAACCATTTTCATCTACAAATGCTTCAACTTCAATACCTTGAATAGTTCCACAGTCTTCTTCTTTAACTATTATATCTTGAACAACATCAACTAAACGTCTTGTTAAGTATCCAGCATCTGCTGTCTTTAAGGCAGTATCAGCTGTACCCTTTCTAGAACCGTGTGTTGATAAGAAGAATTCTTGAACATCTAATCCTTCACGGAATGAAGCAAGAATTGGTATTTCTACTTGACCACCATCTGGTTTAGCCATAATACCTCTCATACCAGCAAGTTGTCCTAATTGGTTAGCAGAACCTCTGGCACCTGAATTAATAATCATTGAAAGAGGATTTTCAACATCTTCTTTTAATATATCACCTAATCTACCTTGTACATTATTAGTAGCATCAGTCCATAATTTAATAACTTTATTATGTCTTTCTTCATCAGTGATAAGACCTCTTTTAAATTGTTTATTAATTTTTTCAATAGTAGCATTAGTCTCATCAATAATAGTTTCTTTTTCATGATTAACAGGTATATCAGAAAGAGAAATTGTAATACCAGACTTAGTACTATATTTGAAACCTAAATCCTTTAATTTATCTAAGAAGATAGAAGTTTCAGTAGTTTTATATCTCTTAAATATTTGAGCAATTATTTTTCCTAAATCTTTTTTAATTAAAGCAGGAATTATTGGTAACTTAGCAACCTCTTCAGGAAGATTTTTACCTTTTTCAATAAAGAACTTATCCGGAGTCATAAACTCAATATTCTCTTTACTACCTTCGTTTATATAAGGATATGTATCTGGGAATATTTCATTGAATATTATTTTACCAGCAGTTGTTACTAAATATTTATCTTTTTGCTCATCAGTCCAAACTTTATGTTTAAATGCTTTAGTTGGAATGCATATTCTTGTATGAAGAGTAATATTTCTTCTTTCATATGCCATTAAAGCTTCATTAGGATCTTTATAAGCCTTACCTTCATTTTCTTCTCCTGCTATTTCAAGAGTTAGATAATAGTTACCTAATACCATATCTTGCGAAGGAGTAACGATAGGTTTTCCATCTTTAGGATCAAGAATGTTATTAGCACCAAGCATTAATAATCTAGCTTCTGCTTGTGCCTCTTCACTAATTGGAATATGTATAGCCATTTGATCACCATCAAAGTCTGCATTGAATCCACCACAAACTAGAGGGTGTAATCTTAAAGCTTTGCCACTTACTAAAACTGGTTCGAATGCTTGGATTGAAAGTCTATGTAGTGTAGGAGCACGGTTTAATAATACTGGATGTTCACAAATAACATCTTCTACTACATCCCATACTCTTTCATCTTGAACATCAATTATCTTCTTAGCAGCTTTAATATTATGTGCAATTCCTCTTTCAACTAATTGTTGCATAACATATGGTTTAAACAATTCTAAAGCCATATCTTTTGGAACACCGCATTGATACATTTTAAGAGTTGGACCAACTACTATAACAGAACGACCAGAGTAGTCAACTCTCTTACCTAATAAGTTTTGTCTAAATCTACCTTGTTTACCTTTTAACATTGATGATAATGATTTCAATGGTCTATTTCCTACGCCTTGTACACTTCTACCACGTCTACCATTATCAATTAAAGCATCTACTGCTTCTTGAAGCATTCTCTTTTCATTTTGAACAATGATAGTTGGTGCCTCTAATTCTAATAATTTTTTAAGACGATTATTTCTATTAATAATTCTTCTATATAAATCATTTAAGTCAGAAGTAGCAAATCTTCCACCAGGAAGTTGAATCATTGGTCTTAAATCTGGTGGTATAACTGGAAGTACATCAAGTATCATCCATTCAGGTCTATTACCACTTTCTAAGAAAGAATTTAAACAATCTAATCTCTTAACTAATCTTAATTTTTTTTGTCCTTGAGCTTTTTCTACTTCTTTCTTTAATTCTTCTACTTCTTTTTCTAAGTCTACTTCACATAATAATTGTTTAATAGCTTCAGCACCCATTCCAACTTTAAAGTCATCACCATATTTTTCATAATAAGCTCTATACTCTTTATCAGATAATGTTTGCTTTTTAGCAAGAGGTGCAATACCTGGATCTAAAACAATATAACTTACGAAATATAATACTTCTTCAAGTTCACGAGGACTAATATCTAAAACAAGTCCCATTTTAGGAGGTACACCCTTTGCATACCAGATGTGAGAAACAGGACTAGCAAGTTCAATATGTCCCATTCTCTCTCTTCTTACTTTAGCACGAGTAACTTCAACACCACATCTATCACAAATAACATTTTTATATCTTAATCTCTTGTATTTCTTACAAGTACATTCAAAGTCTTTAGTTGGACCAAATATTTTCTCACAGAAAAGTCCATCTCTTTCAGGATTTAATGTTCTATAGTTAATTGTCTCAGGTTTTTTGACTTCTCCATAAGACCATTCTCTTATTTTATCAGGGGATGCTATACCAATACGAATTCCATCAAATTCATTAACTTCCATCATTATTCTTCACCCCTTTCGTATGCATCATCTTGAAAATCATCAAGACCATACTCTTCTTTATAATCTAAATCATCATCTTCATTAAACTCATCGTCAAAGTCATCTTCGAATTCATCTTCATCTTCAGGTTGTACGTCTTCATAATCACTTTCATCTTCTGATGATTCTTCTTCAACATCTTGTTTACCTATTTCTTCAATAGATACAGGTGTATCATCTTTGTCTTCTTCTTTTTCAAGTTCTTTAATATCTTTCAAAGATCCATCTTTATTTATTATTTGAACATCTAATCCTAAAGCTTGGAATTCTTTAATTAAAACTCTAAATGATTCTGGAACACCAGCAGCTGGGATTGGTTTACCTTTAACAAGTGCTTCGTATACTCTAACTCTACCAACAACATCATCAGATTTAATTGTTAGAACTTCTTGTAATATGTGAGCAGCACCATATGCATATAATGCCCAAACTTCCATTTCTCCGAATCTTTGACCACCAAATTGAGCCTTACCACCTAATGGTTGTTGAGTAACTAAACTATAAGGTCCTGTTGCTCTTGCATGAATCTTATCATCAACCATGTGAACAAGTCTAATCATATACATAACACCAACAGCTACTCTCTTATCAAACTTTTCACCAGTTCTACCATCATATAACCATGTCTTATAATCAGGAGAAAGTCCAGCTTCTTTAGTTTGCTCTTGAATATCTTCTTCAGTAGCACTATTGAAGATTGGAGTTGCATAATGAACACCCAATTTTTTACCAGCCATTCCTAAATGTAACTCTAAGATTTGTCCTAAGTTCATACGAGAAGGAACACCTAATGGATTTAATATAATATCAACAGGAGTACCATCTGGTAAATATGGCATATCTTCACTTGGTAATATTAGTGAGCAAACACCTTTGTTACCATGACGACCGGCCATTTTATCTCCAACTTGAATTTTTCTCTTCTTAACTATATATACTCTAACTACTTTAGAAACACCGGCTGGAAGTTCATCTGAGTTTTCTTTAGTAAATATTTGTACATCATGTACTATGCCAGAACATCCGTGTGAAACTCTTAATGAAGTATCTCTAACTTCTCTAGTTTTTTCACCGAATATTGCATGTAATAATTTTTCTTCACTTGATAATTCTTGCATTCCCTTAGGAGTAACTTTACCAACAAGAATATCATTTTCTTTAATTTCAGTACCTATTCTAATAATACCATTCTCATCAAGATTCTTTCTTGCATCTTCACTAATATTAGGAATATCTCTTGTGAATTCTTCTGGTCCTAACTTAGTATCTCTACATTCAATTTCTTTCATTTCAATATGAACTGAAGTTAATACATCGTCTCTAACAATTCTTTCATTTAGGATAACTGCATCTTCATAGTTATATCCATTATAAGTCATGAATGCTACTACTAAATTCTTACCTAATGCTATTTCACCTTGATCTGTACTAGGTCCATCAGCAATAATTTCGCCTTTATGAACTTTATCACCTTTATGAACAATAGGTCTTTGATTATAACAAGTTTCATTGTTACTTCTTTGATAACTAATTAATTCGTAAGTTTTCTTTTCTTCAAGACCTCTTACTATTATTTTCTTAGCATCAACATATTCAACAACACCATCTATATCACAAACAACTGAACATCCAGAATCTCTTGCTATAGCGGCTTCTACACCAGTTCCTACTATTGGAGCTTCTGTAATCATTAGTGGTACAGCTTGTCTTTGCATGTTTGCACCCATCAATGTACGGTTTGCATCATCATGTTCCATAAATGGAATCATACTTGTAGTAACAGATACGATTTGTGATGGAGATACATCAATATAATCTACCTTTTCTTTTGGTACAATTAAGTTATCTTTAGCAAATCTAACTGGTACTTTATCTTCAATTATATTACCATTTTTATCAACATCAATTGTTGCTTGACTAATATAATAATCTTCTTCTTCATCAGCAGTCATGTAAACCATTTCATCTGTAACTTTACAATCAACTACTTTTCTATATGGAGTCATTATAAATCCATATTCATTTATTTTTGCATAACTTGCAAGTGATGTAATAAGACCAATATTTTGACCTTCTGGAGTTTCAATTGGACAAATTCTACCATAGTGAGATGGATTAACATCACGAACCTCCATACCTGCTCTATCTCTTGATAAACCACCTGGTCCTAATGCACTAAGTCTTCTCTTATCATTTAATTCTGATAATGGGTTAATTTGTTCCATGAATTTAGAAAGTTGGCTACTACCAAAGAATTCTTTTAAGGCAGCAGTAACCGGTCTAATATTAATTAATGACTTAGGAGTAACAGCATCAATTTCTTGAGTAGACATCTTATCTCTAATTTGTCTTTCCATTCTTGCAACACCAATTCTAAATTGATTTTGAATTAATTCTCCTACTTGTCTTACACGTCTATTTCCCAAGTGATCTATTTCATCATATTTACCAATACCATATAATAAACAAATATAATATGATAAAGAAGCATAAACATCAGAAATAGTAAGTCTCTTAGTATCAATAGTTTGATCATTACCTATTATTTTAACAATGTTTCCACTATCGTCATTAGCATATACTAAAACTTCTTGGATTTTATTATATGTATCTAACTCTTCATTAATAGTTACTTCTTTAACACCATAACCAGCTTCGAATACAGGTTTTAATGTTTCTAATACTTCCTTAGTAACTAATGTACCTTTCTTACATATAACTTCTCCATCAACTTTAATATCTTGTGCTAATTTAGCATTTAATAATCTATCAATAACATTAAGTTTTTTATTGAATTTATATCTACCAACTTTACCTAAGTCATATCTAAATTTATCAAAGAATCTAACTATTAATTGATTCTTAGCCGAATCTAGAGTAGCAGGTTCACCTGGTCTTAATTTTTCATATATTTCGATTAATGCTTCATCAGTATTCTTAGTTGAATCTTTTTCAAGTGTATTGATTAAGTATTCATCTTTACCAAATAATTCAAGTATTTCATCATTACTTGATAAACCTAACGCTCTTAATAATGTAGTAACTGTAACTTTTCTAGTTCTATCAATTCTTACATATAAAATACCCCTGGCATCTAATTCATATTCTAGCCAAGTACCTTTATTAGGTCTAACCTCACTTGAAATAATATTTCTACCATTCTTATCAATTTCACTCTTATAATAACAAGATGGTCCCATAACTAATTGAGAGTTTATTACTCTTTCAGCACCATTAATAATAAATGATGCAGTATCAGTCATTAAAGGCATATCACCCAAGAAAACTTCTTGTTCCTTAACCTCTCCTGTTTCATTGATAAATAGTCTTGCTTTTACCTTTAAAGGAGCTGCATAAGTAACTTTTCTTTCACGACTTTCCTTAACTGAATATTTAGGCTCTTCAAAATAATAATCGCCAAATTCAAGTGATAAAGAACCCGAAAAACTTTCAACTGGGAAAATATCTTCAAATACTTCCTTTATTCCTTCCTTTAAAAATAAGTCAAATGAGTCTTTCTGTACTTCTAGTAAATTTGAAAGCTCTAGTGTACTGTATTTTGTTGAGAAACTTCTTCTTTCTCTATGGTCACCAAATTTTACTGTTTTGTATGCCACTATTTCACCCCAATCCTAAATTTTTAAAGAACACAAATTTTAATAATAAAACAAATGTACTGCAATATAAGATATTATCATACAATAATGCAATAAGTCAAGAATTTTTTAATTAAAATGTTATGTTTTTTTATATATTCTTTACACTATATATAAAGAATCCTTTATCTTTTTCAAGTAACTCTACTTTTTTAGACTCTTCCAGAATCTTTTTAATAGATAAAGCTCCTTGATCTTTTCGAATTACAAAATATAAGGTTCCATCTTCTTTTAAATGTTCACAAGCACCAAATAATATTTCTAGCAGTTTATCTTTTCCAACCCTAATTGGTGGATTTGTAATAACTACGTCATATTTCTTAGTAACATTTTCATATGCATCACTAATAAATACTTGCCCTTTAAAATCTTTATATCTTTTAATGTTTCTATTAGTAAGATGTACAGCTCTTTTATTAACATCGATCATATCTACATTTGCTTTATTAATTAAACCAATCATTATACCTAAAAAGCCATATCCACAGCCTACATCTAAAACATCCTTACTATCTTTATCGTTTTTTAAATAAGTTTCTAGTAATAATCTACTTCCGTAATCAATTCCATTCTTACTGAATACTCCATTATCACTATAAAATATGAAAAAAGAAGAATCATATTTATAACTTAATTCTCTAACTTCGCTCTTTAAGTTCTTATCATTTTCAAAGTAATGACTCATATAATTCTCCTTTTCAAAAATATACTTCTTATATAGGCAAAAAAGCCTTAATCTAATTAAGGCTTATTTACAAGTTATGCTAATTCAACAGTAGCGCCAACTTCTTCTAATTTAGCTTTTAATTCTTCAGCTTCACTAGCAGGAATTCCTTCTTTAATATTTCCACCAGCATCAGCGATATCTTTAGCTTCTTTTAATCCAAGACCAGTAACTTCTCTAATTAATTTAATTACTTGTAATTTTTGAGTACCAGCTGATTTTAATACAACTGTTTTAGTAGAAGCACCAGCATCTTCAGCTTCAGCAGCAGCTGGAGCAGCAGCAACAGCTACAGCAGATGGATCAACACCAAATTCCTCTTTCATCATATCAACTAATTCTTTAACTTCAAGAATAGTTTTTTCTTTTAAAGCTTCAATAATATCTTTGTTTTCAATCTTTGCCATTAGTTATTTCCTCCTTCTTCTAACTTTTCAGCATATAAATTTAATCCTATACTTAAGTTTCTTACATGTTCCATTAAGCCACCAGCAAACATTGTAAGTAATCCTTCCATACTTGGTATAGTTGCATATTGACTAATTACATCAGTACCAACAACTTCACTATCGATATATCCAACTCTAACTTCAAGTGCTGGATGATCTTTAGCAAATTTACTAACAACCTTTATTGGTTCAATAATTGAATCAGAGAATAAATAAGCATTTGGACCTTCCATGTAATCATTTAAATCAATATTCTTTTTGCCAAGAGCAATATTCATAAGAGTATTTTTATAAACTTTTACATCAGAATTCACTTCTCTTAAACTTCTTCTTAATTCTGCAAATTCAGTAACTGTAAGTCCTTGATAATTTAATAACAAGAATGTTTTAGAACTATCTAACTTATTAGTTATTTCATTTACAGTGTTTTCTTTTTGTTTAAGAATCTCTTTACTTGCCATATAGTCTCCTTTCATAAATTAAAAAGTTTCCTCATGACAAGGAAACTGTATAATCGTCATTATAGTTGTTTCCTCGGTAAGATTTACTTTTGCACTTACTGTCTTTGGTCACTTCGATAATGATTATACACTAGATTACTCTATTTGTAAACCCTTTTTTATAAAAAGTGTATTAATTATTATTTTTATATGTAATAATAACTTAAACTAAATGATTATATTAATCTTTTACCATTTCTTAAATTTTTATTTGGTTCAGTTTTGTCTCAAACGGCATAACTGGATTATCTTTTTTTATTTTCTTCATTTCGCTTAGTCCTCACTTACGTTCGGAGCACACTCATTATTATCTTCTCAACTTTTTTTAGTTAATCGGTTAAACATTTTTTAATATTATTTTTATAAAACTTTTAACTATCTATCTTTCAATTTATTACCCAATTCGGAAAGCTGGAGAAACGCCGATTGCAGTATTAGCGCCAGTGTCGCCCCAACCACCATTAGCGGTGATAGTGCCGAAACCGTTAGGAGTATTAGAACTAGAAGAGCGGAGCCACCAATAAGATGCGGATCCTGTACTATCCTTTTTTATTGCGCCATCCTTACTGCTTGTAGTTACGCCTTTAATTTTATAATAATCTAACTGTCTTGTTTTATCTCTTGCCGTATCATACTGATTTGACCAATCTGAATATATTTCTTTTGGCGCTAATAAATATAGCTTATCTGTTGATGTAAAATTATTTGCATCTTCACTTCCATGTCCTGATACTGTTTCAGTAGTAATTATTGCACTCTTTAATTCCTTTGGTAATGAATTATAAATATCATTATCTATAAATGTTTTCATTTGACTTTTTGGCCATCCATCTTTATTCCAACCACCTAGATATGTTTTGCCATTATAATCTCCACTTGGATTCATATTGTGTGTAGTTATAATATCAGTAAACTCTACTACAAATCCACATGCACTTTGTGAAAAACCATTTTGTTTACATTCACTAGGTATAGACTTATTAGCTATTCTTACCATATGTTTTCCATATGTACCTAAGTCTACTTCTTTTGTATTTCCTACTTTATATTTTTCTGTTTTTCCTGCCTTAACATTACTTGCTATTGTATTCCATGAATCTTCTGTAAATGATTTTGATGGCAGTGGTGTTACTGTAGATGTTGGTGTACATTCAAACTTATAATCTGTTGGTATTGGTTTTAAATCTGTTATTTTTAAGTCTGCTATTTTTTTATTATCTGGTAATTCTGCTATCCACTCTCCATTTGATACTTTCATACTTTTAACTGATCCATCAGCATTTAAAAGTACACAGTATTTTAAACTTTTACCTGTCATATCTAGTTTAGTGTCATCTTCGCTACTTATATATGTTAGTTTATTTCCTTTCATTCTTTCAGATATGTACTTATTTGGTGCTTCACTGTATACTGTTTTTGCTTCTATTAAGAAACTATTCTTTTTAGCATCATTAAACATCTTTAGTACATTTGGAAGTGCTATTATTACTAGTATTGCTAATATTGCTATTACTGCTAGTAATTCTACTAATGTAAATCCTTTATTTTTCATTTTATCCTACTCCTTTACTCTTACTTTACTTAGTATGGTTAAATTATAGCATTCGCTATTTCACTAGTCAATTTACAAATGATTGACACTCGACGAATTTTTGCAAAAAAAGAACTTATTTTCATAAGTCCTATTTCTTAGATATTATAATATTTATCTTAGTAGTTCTAGATGAATAACTTAGTTTTAAATCCTTACCAGTTACCATAACAGGTACAGGATATTCGCCTTCCGTTAAATCAGATAAGTCAACATATGCTTTTATATCTTCACTTTCTAATTTATTTAGTACAGTTGATACACCTTTTACTATTACATTAACTTTTGTTTCATCAGCACTACCTGCTTTTACTTTATATTTATTTGTATCTAAATTTTCAAATACTATTGGTATTCCTTTAAACTCTTTAGATGTTTCTGTTTCCATCTTAACTTTTATTGTAGCATTCGTATCAGACATCGACTTAACTCCACTCGGCTTAACTATTGTTTGCTGATATGTCTTATCTTTACTTAAACCATTTACATCTATTTCAATCTTAATATCATCAATTTTACTTAATGCATCTTCATCACCATATAATGTTACAGATGTTACATTTGATGTTATTGAACTAATAGCACTACCGTTTGCTACATCACCTACTGGAACTATTGTAATTGGAACAACTTTACTTGGAGATGTTACAACTACTGTAGCGGTAACTGTATCAGGAACTATTTCTATATCAGGAAGTTCAGTACCTTTTTCATCATATGCTACTAACTTAACTTTATCTAATTTATATGTACCAGCGCTTGTTGCATTAAGAGCATTTACATCTACTAATGCTTTAACTGTTGCTACCTGTTCTAATTTTTCTTTATAAGACTTAACTATTACCTCAGTCTTATCAAGCGTTACAGAACTAATAACTAATGTTTCACTTAATTTATCAGCATTCAATACATCTGCTGTAACTGTCTTAGATGCACTAACCTTTGGATAAATAACAACTGTTATTCTTGATGGATCAAGTTTATAACTTAATGTATTTATTGGTTGATTATATTTAAGAGCAACTTTATGAGTTCCTGCTCCTAAACCAGATAAATCAAGCGTTAATTTATGTTCACCTAATTGTTCTGCTAAATAAAGATCCCCTTTTCTACCCATAAGTACTATATCAGCAGTCTCAGGTATTCCTTCTATTACATATGCCTCTTCATTATATTCAGCAATTATTGGCTGATTAGTAAGTACGATTGATTCTGTTTCAGTAAAGTTTATTGCCTTTAAATCAACTGCTATAAAACAAGCAAATGCAAATATAAGAGATATGTATATTAATGAATTAGGATTGTTAATTATTTTATCAAAAGCACCATTCTTACCACCTAACTTATCAGATATAAAATATATTATCTTAGATAGTGGTGTAATAATAATTATATCTATTATTTTATATAGAAAGTTAAGTATTGATTTAAGAATATTATAACAACTATTTAGTAGTTTTTTCATCTTCATCACTCTCACTTTCTTGATCTGCTTCATAGAATATTTCTTTCTTAGGTTGAAGCTCTTCTATAAGTAACATTCTAGCATCATCTAATGATAAGTTATAATTAAGTTCACTATTTATTGCGATAGATATTCTTCCAGTTTCTTCACTTACTATTACAGCAATCGCATCACTTACTTCACTTATTCCTAAAGCTGCTCTATGTCTTGTTCCCAATCTTTTAGATAAACTTTGATTATTACTTGTTGGGAATACGCTACCAGCGCATGTTATTCTATCTCCCTGTATAATTACCCCTCCATCATGAAGTGGATTATTTGGGAAGAATATTGATATTAATAATTCACTACTAATATCTGCATATAACTTAGTTGCTGGTTCTATATATTGAGCCAAACTGTAATCTCTTTCAAGTACAATTAAAGCACCAATTTTATTCTTTTTAAGATAATCAACAGCATTAATTATTTCATAAACTACTTTTTCACGTTCATCAACAGTTAATGTTTTATGTCTACCTAAAAGTTGACTTCTTCCAATACTTTCTAATATGTTTCTTATCTCAGGTTGGAAAATTATAACCAAAGCAAGTGGTCCCCAAGATATTATATATTTAAGCATTATACCCACTGTATTTAAATTTAATAATTTACTTAAGAAATTAAGTAATACAAGTATAATTATTCCTTTTACTATCAATGTTAATTTGAAATTATTTCTAGAATATTTAAGTATTTGATAAAAAATATACCAAAGAATCAATATATCTAGTATTTTAGTTGCTATTTTAAATATAGTTGACGATAACATTCAATCACTCCCTATCTACTTAAATATTATACACTAATTGCAAAGTTATTTCTATAATTTTTAAATTGTTTACACTATGTAAACATATAAGAAAAAATAAGTATGTAAAATCAATATTCATACTTATTTTCGGGTAAGTTATATACTTTAATATGTTTTTTCTTAAATCTATTAAATATTTTCCCAAAGTTTAAATATCTTATATAGTTATTATACTCTGTAAAATAATAATCATATACTTGATAATTAATATCACTATCAATGACTATATAATTTATCTTCTTCCTTCTAAATAATTTTAATGTTTCTTCTAAATATTTAAATTTAAAAGATATGGTATTTTTATTAGATTCAATATTGTTAATATATTCTAATAATATCGAATCATCACCATACAATTTAACATTATCCTTATTCACTACAAATATACAAGAATTACTAAATTCACTTCTATACTGCATTAAAATGTCTTTCATATTTTCCCTTTCCTAAATACTACTTATTTTAATACTAGTAAACTATTTAGAAGTACCTTTAAGTTTACATATTTATTATATACTATAATTAATTTTTTGTAAATAAAAAGAAGCTATTTAGCTTCCACAATTAGTCTTATAGCGGTTTTTTCTTTACCATCTATCATGACATCATAAAATGCTGGAGTACATATTAAATTCATTCCTAAAGGAGCCACAAAACCTCTGGCTATAGAAATTGCTTTAATAGCTTGATTCACTGCTCCTGCTCCTACAGTTTGTATTTCTACTCCAGTAGCACCCTCTCTAAAAGAATTAGCTATACTACCAGCCACCTTCTGAGAAACACTTTTACTAGATACTTTTATTATATCCATTACTTTCACCTCATTAATTTATATGAAACGAAATTAAAAATAACACATTAAAAAAGCAAAATTATTTATTTTTGCTCTTGTTAATTTTAACAATCTTATTTTTAATAATTTTCTTTGTTTTTCTATGAACAGGCATATCACTTGAAAAAACTTCATCTAAATAATTTCTCACTTTAGGAATTCTAAATAATATCTTAAGCAAAGGTTCTAAAAGCCCAAATACACCAAATCCAATAAAATAATATCCAAGTAATATACTTTCTATAGCCATACCATTTATGAAATGATAAGAAACGAATATACCTAGTATGGTAAGAAGTATCGTCGATATTAAATTTGGTATCATATCATAATCATCTTTATTTATTAAAGCTTTAGTGGCATAGCTCTTATTTAAAGCAACAGCCAAAGTATATAAACATATAACTCTTCCTAATATTATAGAGCTATCATAGAAATTATTATTAGATATGTATGTCGCTATGATTATATTAATTAATCCAAAGAATAAAAATTCATAATCATCAGGTCTCCTATTAATAAAATATGCTACTAAAGAGAAAAAACCTAAACAATAAAAAATTGGCATTGTATAATCTACTGCCTTTATATGTTCAAGATATTGAGACTCCAATAATATACTTCCTATAATGACAAACATAGAATAAAAAATGATGTCTACTCCTAATAATATACCATCATATTCTTTTAATACTTTCTTCTTCACATTAACCACCTATTCTATAAATAATTCTATATTATTTATATATTTTTGTCAATTTAAAAAAGAGTAATTGCTACTCTTCTTCCTTATCTTTAAAGCCAAATAGATTATATTTTTCATCAATGAATACAAATATTATTTTAAGTAATGCTACTGCTGGAGTTGCAATAATCATACCAAATATACCGAATAAATATTCAAAGATTAATAATGATAATATAATAGTTATTGGACTTAAATTCATTTTCTTACTCATAACAAGTGGTTGAAGTACATTACCATCAATAGTTTGAACTACTAATATAAATAATAATGTCAGAACTCCAATGGTAGAACTTTCAGCAAATCCAATAGCACCTGCAACAGCTGCTCCCATATATGGACCAATATATGGAATTAAATTTGTAATAACACATATGAACGCTATCAAAACTGGAGCATTTAATCCTATGATTGAGAAACCAATAATCGAAACAACAAATAGCAGTAATGATAACCATAGTGTTCCACTAATAAATGAGTATAATGAATCATTTAACTTTTCTAATAAGTAACTTATTTCTCCTCTTGATTTTTCAGGAAATAAACTTATAAATCCAGCTGTTACCTTATCAAAATCAAATAGCAAATAGAATCCTAATATTAAACTTAATAATATTTTACCTAGTCCACTAGCAAGACTAGATACAAAGTTCATTGCCATTTCAGGTAGTGATGTTTCAATATCAGTAGCTATTGTTTCTATTCTACTCATAAATGTATTCTTAACTGAATCTAAGTTTTCTAAACTTAAATTTGATATTTTAACAAATATATTATTAATCCATTCTTTTATATCTGAAACTATTGAAGGAACTGCTGTTACTATATCAGATATTTGAGTACCTAAAGATGGTATAGTAAATGCAAGAATTAATCCAATCATAAGTACCATAGCTAAATATGCAATAATAGTAGCAAATAATCTATTCATTCCTTTATCAGTTAATTTTTTAACTATTGGGTTTAATAACCAAGCAAAGAACCAACCAATGAATATAGGTGATATTATCGATAATATTTTACCTAGAAAACCTAATATTTTCCATTCTTTAAATATTAAACTAACTACATAAACAAGTAAAATAATAAAAAGAATATATAAAATATTTAATATCTTATTTCCAGTTTTTACAAGTTCATTAACTTTACGAGTATTTAATCTTTTATTGCTGTCATTTTTATCTATCATTTTTACACTCCTTATCTATAAATATAATATCACACTTTCTATTAAAAAAATAGTTCTAAATAGAACTATTTCATATCACTAATTGCCATTTTAGCTTTCTTCATATATCTATTAATATTCTTTTCATATTTTTGATACATTAGTCCTACACAAGCACCACCAGCAAATAGTATCATTTTTTCAAATATTTTAATAATATCACTCTCCTTTGATATTATTAGTATTTATTTTTTTATATACTTTTATACATTTTTCATTAATGTATTTCTATCAGTAGCATATAATGTTTTAACAGATTTATTAAAAGAATCAATACTACCAAGTATTATCAAAGACTTTTTAGCTCTAGTAACTGCTGTATAAAGTAATTTGTTATAAAACATTCTACTAAAACTTTTTGCTAGTACCACTACTACATTATCATATTCACTCCCTTGGCTTTTATGAATACTAACTGCATAAGCCAAATTAAATTTATCTGAGTCAGTTGATGTATAAGTAACATTGTTCCCTATATAATCTATATCAATAAATATTTTATTATCAACATTTCTTATATCTGTAATATATCCAATATCCCCATTAAATACGTTATTTTCTACATCATTAACAAGTTGTATTACTTTATCATTAATTTTGTAATATTTATCACCAATTAAATATTTATCTTCGTTTTTATTAAATAATTCAGACATATTCTTATTTAAATTATCTATTCCATTTAATCCTTTATACATAGGAGCTAAAACTTGAAAATTATCTACTTTAATATCTTTTTTAATAGCTTTAGAAACTATTTCATTTAAGTAAGGTATAATTTCTTCGTCTCTACATTCTATAAACTTAAAATCATTATAGTCAGGAAAGGATAAAAATTCTTTTTGTTCCTTAATATCTTTAGCAAGTGTTGTAATATAGCTTCCCTCTTTAACTCTATAAATTGTATCTAAATATTTACTTTTAATAGTTGGCAAGTTTATTAAATCATTTAATAAGTCACCAGGTCCGATAGATGGTAGCTGATTAACATCTCCTACTAAAATTATTTTAACATTGCTTTTAAGACCTTTTAATAGTGAAGAAAATAAAAATATATCAATCATACTTGCTTCATCTACAATAATTATTTTTTCACTTGCTTTATTAAACTCATCAATACCAAATGCTGATAATTCTTTATTCCACTTTAAAAACTTATGTATTGTATATCCTGGAGCCCCTACTGCTTCAGTCATTCTCTTAGCACTTCTACCTGTTGGCGCAAGTAATGCAATATCTCTTGATTCAACTCCTAGTTTATTTTTTAATATTTCTACTATTGCTCTTATAATAGTAGTCTTACCAGTCCCAGGTCCTCCTGTAATAATATAAAAATTATTTAAAATTGATGCACTTATCGCAGACTTTTGGCTTTCATTAAAACTAATAGAATATTTTTTTTCATAGTCTTTGATATATTTAGATATTTTTTCTTTATCATAAACATTTTTAATCTTATTTAAGTTATTGATCATATTCATAATAAACATTTCACAATCATAATAATTATATAATAAGTAACAATCATTAATTTCTATTATCTTTTTATTTCTTTTTAACTTATCAATATTAAGTAAAAATATATCAATAGTAAAATTATTATTAAAACACCTTTTAAGTCTTAAAAACAATTCTTCTTTTCTTATTAAAGTATCTCCTGTTTCATAACAATAATTATTTATTAAGTATTCTATTAAAGCAAGTACTCTATACTCATGCATTTCATAATTATATTTAAGAAATATATTATCTAATTTAACAAATGATATATATTCTTTTAATTCATAAATGTTGTTTTCTATGACATCAAAAATTGAATTACCATATAAATTTAAAAGTTCAATTGCTTCTTTAACAGTAAAACCATATGTACCAAGTTTAACTATTAATTCTTGATTTAATTCACTTTCAGTTATTTTATCATGCATCATTTTTGCTTTTTTTAATGTCATACCACTTATTAATGCTAATTTTTCATAATCAGTTTTTATCACATTTATAGTATCAATGCCAAATTTTTCTACTATTCTTTGAGCTGTTTTAGTACCAACTCCTTTAAAAAAGCCACTGCTTAGATATACTATTATACTATCTATGTCAGATGGTTCTTTTATCTCATAACTTTCTGTTGAAAACTGAGTTCCATATTTTTTATGATGTGAAAGTTCTCCATAAAATATATAATCAATTTCATTATTTAATTCATTAAAGTTACCAGTAAAACTTATAGTTTTATTTACATATTTTAAAAGTTCTTCATCATTACTTTCTTTTACTCTAAAAACTCCAACTTTATATGGACCACTATTACTTTCATAAATAATACTTTTTACATTTCCAACTATATATTTCTTCATATGAATATATTAACACAAATAAATCAAAATTAGTATTTTTTTATAAATAAATATTTGTAAACAATAACGATTATAATGGACACTATGAATGATAACAATTTATAATAAGAAAAATAACTAATTTTAATAACATGTCTTCCACTTTTTATCTTAATACCAACTAAATCATTATTAACTTTATAATATGGAGTTTTCTTACCATCAACTTTAATATGAAAAAATTTATCATATTTATACTTAGTAATTATATAACCATCTTTATCAAGATTAACATTTATCTTCTTATCTTGTACTTTATTAAATACTATATTATTCATATAAAAGCATTCAAAATTATTAAAATCAAACTTATCGCTAATATTTATCTCTAATGTATCGCTTTTATTTAAAAATGTATATTCATTATTCATTAATGAGTTATTATTAATTTTAATATTATCAGTACTTCTAATTATTAATACTTTATTTTTAATAAGAGAAGTGTTTATAACTATTCTACCCTTACCAAAATATTTATTGTTATCATGTTTTATTTCTTTACTCATATAAATAATATCACTATTATTTATATAGTATTTTTTTAGATTACTATTATAATCATAATTATTAGAATCATTTATAATAACGTAATTCGTAAGAAGTTCATTTTTATAAGGAAAACTATATTTATTAAAACTCTTTGTATTAAAGTCATTATAATTTATATAGTTATATCTTTTAATATCATTAATGTATTTACCACTATAACAAGCACTAGAATAAATAATAAAATATAAAATCATTAATAGCAAAGAAGTCTTATTGTCATTACTAATAAAAATAAATATAACCAGTGAAAATAAATAATCAATGTAATTAGAATTAGTCTTATCAAAAAGAATAATGAGTAAAATAAGTACAATAAATAATTTATATATGGTTCCTTTCTTAATTTTATCATTTAAAATGTTTTCAAGTAAAACACATATAGATAGAATATATATTGTAAATAACAGGCTAATATCAAAGTTAAACATTATATTAAGTATAATACTAAATGATAAAGCAAAAAATAAATATATGTTTTTTTTATTCTTAGTAAAATATAAAGATACTATTGATATAAGAATAATTATTGATGTATTAATATCATAATGAAATATGAATCCACTATATTTATATAAAATAATTGGTAAATATATAAATGATACTGATATTAGACATAACAAAATTAGTTTTATAAAATAAGTAAACTCTTTCCTATTAAATTTATTATTATATAAATAATATAATACAAAAATAATACTTGTTAAAAATAAGTATTTATAATTAGTAAGAGCTATCATAACAATAGAAAATATTAATAGTTTATTATTCTTTTTTGAATATTTAGATATAGATATAAGCCCTAACATAAAAAACGGTAAATAATTAGTATAAATAACTTCATTAAATATATTTGTTAAATATGGAGTAAATATCATAAAAAGAATGGATCCATATAAACATATATTATTATTAAATTTGTAAGTCTTTAATAATTTATAAAATAAAATAATTCCTAGAAAAACATTAATAATATTAAAACATATTAATAAATATTTTGTATTAATAAAAGGAATAAATATAAGTATAAAAGTAGTTATGTTATATAAACCTAAATAAATATAATAATAAATGTTTTCATACCCAATATTAAAAATATTTATATTATCTATCTTATTAAAATATGAATTATCCATTCCATTATAATATTTTGTAAACATAAAAAATATTAATATTAGAAATATTATAGATATAATTAATAAGTTTTTCTTATCACTTCTATTCATTAATTTAATTTTACATTTCTAATATATAAAAGTCAAATCTCTTGACTAATTATTAAAAATATTAAATAATTATAATAGGAGTGTAAATATGAAAGATAACTATTTTAAAGTGTTAGAAAATGATATTGAAAAAGAATATAAAATAATTAAGGCTTTTAAGCACAAAGGCATCAATTATATTATATATACAGATAATGATGAAGACTATTATGCATCTAGATATTCTATTGTAAATGATTCAGTTATTTTAGATGAAATTATACTTGATGAAGAATGGGATTATATTGATAAAGTTTTAGAAGAATTAGGTGATAAAAATGTATAAAGTTAGATTTACAATCGGAGATAACGATGTTATAAGATGTAGAGTTAGTCAAGGAAATGATCACGCTTATATAGAATTAAGTCAAAAAAGTATTTACAATATTTTAAACACTTTAATAAAGCGATATAAACCAATTGATGAAATAGATGAAAATTACTCTTATGTAACATTTAAAAATGTCAATGAACAAGAATTAGAATACTATTATGAACAAGAAGAGCAAAGAGAAAAAGAAATAAGAAGGAAAATACAAGAAGAAAAAAGAAAACAAACTCAAATTAAAAATAAAAAACAAAGAAAAGTAAAAAGAAAAAATAAATTCAAAAGAACTGTTATTGCATTAACACTCGCAACAACTGCAACACTAATAGCCGTAGCAAATCAAAAAGAAGCTAATACTTTAGAGTCCCCTGCTTTTGAAGATACTTATAATCCACCTATTGTAGATACAAACGGGGTAAACGAATTAACTAAAATAAACATGGATCTTGAATACGATTCTCCTCAAGAGAAAAATAGTATAAATGAAGACTCTGAATTATTAGAACTTGATATTGAAGAAAATACACAAAATGAAAAATATTTATATTGCAAAAATAATTATGGGAACTTAATTACTAAATACGCTAATATGTATGGAATAGACCCTAAAATTGCAATTGCTGTATTTACTCATGAAAGAGGATATCATAGTGATGTAATGGATCCTGGAGGTGCTATTGGGTTATGCCAAGTACAATTAGATGTATGGGATGACAAAGATGTAAAAGCATTTAATTTTGAAACTAACTCTTGGGAAACGTATCATATAAAAGAAGAAAATATCAAGAACCTAGAACAAAATATAAAAGCAGGAGTAATGATATTACAAGAATCTCTTAGACAAGTGAGTTACATCATATTGCAAGGAGTACAAAATTATAACTATGGACTTGGTAATTTAAATGTAGCATTCAGGCAGTCTGGTTTAAATGCAGATGAATTAAATGAACAAAACAATAAAGAATGGATGCAATATAGAGATTTAATCAAAGGTGGAGATCCTTTATATATTGAACATGTTTTTCAATATGTACCAAGTGATTCTGACTTACATTTTAAAACTCCTGATGGAAAAGATATTAATCTTCACTATGTTGCTCAGAAAAATCTTACAATGTAAAAAAGAGCTTTAAAGCTCTTTTTATTTTAATTTCTTTTTAACTTCATCTTCTCTTTTCTTTCCAGTAGCTATTAGTCCTAAACTACTAAGACCTGCTAAGAATAAATATAGTTCAATATCTCTATCATCACCTGTTTTAGGTGTATTATATTTTCTATCATAGTGGTTTTCTAATTCTTTTTCTAATCTTTCTTTTTCTTCTTCAGTATCTGGTTTAGGAATAATTCTTTCTAATTTTTTGAAGAATAAATCAATATCATGTTTTGGTATATCTTTATCAATTTGGCCATTTCTAAAGTTAATAAATTCATCTAATAATAATCTAACGTCTAATTTAAATCCATTTATATTTTCTTCAATTTCACTATCAATAACAAGTATATCTTTAATAGTTTCTTTAAATTCATTTTCTATAATTTCATAATCAATAGTAGATTCATATCCATTAATCGCTCCATCTTTAGTAAGATTAGCATTTAAATTATATTTAACAGTAGTATCTGTTTTAACTATTGGTTTAGAATAAGTATAAACAATATCATAAGTCCATGTATCCCATCTTCTTACTCTTTCAAAAGATACATCTGTTAATGTATAACCTTGACTAATTAAATCAGGTCTTACTCTTCTATGCGCTATCAAATATACTTCAGCTTGATCCTTATCGAATAATAAACCATGTGCTGTGTCTCTATCATAAGCATATATATATTCTATATCTCCATTAACTTCAACATTTACTTTATCAACATCATAGTCAACATTATATCCTTTTGCTCTCATATCATTTACATAAGCAAGAGCATCTTTTTCGCTATCAAATTCTTTTGATACATTTATGCTTTCTGGTTCAGTTTCATAAATTGGATTAGTCTTAACATCTACATCAACATCATACTTTTCATCACTATATTCTTTTTCAAGTTTAGTTATAAATTCTTTTGATTCCTTTAAGGCTTCACTTTCAGTTTTTCCTTTAAAAGACTCACTTGATGATAATACTTCCTTACTAGAAACAACTTCTTTTACAGTTCCTTTTTCAAAATTATAATTTGTAATTACTCCACCTTTTTCTGAAATAGATTTTTGAGCATTTTCAAGAGTTGAAGAAGCATCCCCATCAATTACATATCTATCAGTATGTTCCCTTACAACATTAAAATTACCTTCTATAATATCACTACTAAGAACATTACAATATTTTTCTAAATATTCTAATCTCTTAGAAGCATTTTCATATGTATCATAGTATTCAACTAAGTCACATTCTCCATATGTTTTCATTGAACTAGCTATATTACTTTGAACTTCCTTTCTGTCGTTATTAATTGCAGTTGCAGCTGACACACCTAAAATGTTAGTTGCTACTAAAGTTCCTGCTATAAACTTATCAATTTTCTTATTAAACATAAGTTCCTCCTTAATCTCATTATAAAAAAATAACTTGTAAAACACAAGTTATTTAAATAAGTTTTTAACTCTATCTAAGAAAGTAGTTTTAGTTGTCTTAGTAGTAGTATTTTTAGCTACCTCTTTTGATGATACAGAATCTATTACTAATACAAATTTAGTTTCTGATTCATCACTTAAGTTTTTACCACTTACTGATTTATATTCATTACCAAGTTTAACTAATTCTTTTACTCTCTTACTAGCAGGTTTAATATCATTATTAATTGTACTAGTTAATTTTTTAATACCTTCATTATTAAATTTAGTAACACCCTCTGACAATTGATTAATACCATTATCAAGTTCATTTACTCCTGAATATAATGTATTTAATGAACTAGAAATTGTACTTATAGAAGCTGATTTAACACCATTAGCAACTTGATTTGCTAAAGCAGGTACAATTTTATTAGCAGTAGACACTGCAGATGCTTTTGATACTGTTACTGATACAGCATCACTAACATTTTTAGCAACATATACACTTACTTCAGTAGCAACATTTGTACAAGATGCTTCAAATACCTTTTGAGTGTCTTCAATTTGTTTACAAGATTTTAAGAATAACTTTTGTTCTTCACTACTTAGAGATGATATATCAAGTTTATTATTTGAAAATGCTTGACACTTAGCAGCATCAGCAAGTTTATCATTGTTTTTTAAATATCCTGTTAAAGAATCTTTTACACAAGTTGTAACTATTTCTTTAACTTTAGGGTCATTAGAATTTAAACTCTTACTAACTTCTTTCCATGCTTCATTAGCTATTGCTTTAGTATACTCTTCACTATCAAATTGACTAGTTATTTGACTTAATATTTGTTTATTAATTGCTGATACTTCTTCTTCACTTAGAGCGTTTTTGTTATTAGTACTTGATAAATTCTTTATTGAACTTCCAAGTTTACTCTTAAGTAAATTAGAACCACCTTTAATTTTTTGAGTACTTTCATCAATTAAATTCATATTTTCTTGTAGTTTATCAGCGTCGGTATATAAACTATCTAATTTATCAAACATTTTCAAGTCACTACTCTCTAATACTTTAGGAGTAACAATTGAATACATAGATGATAATTCAAACTTCTTGGTTTCATAAGTAATAGTTATAGTATCCATATTTTTTAAACTACTTAAATCTAAACTTTCATAAAGACCTGGAGTAGCAATACCTATAACTACATTACTTTTACCAGTAGACATAACTTTACCACTAGATACTTCAATATTACTATTGTTAGTAGCATCTAATATTGTTCCAAAAGTTACTACAAATGGTGTATATAATTTTTCTTTCTTACCATTAATAGTTCTATAATGGGCATCAGTATTTTTATATTTCAATGTTATTTCAACATTTCCCTCTTTACCCAACATTTCATCTACTGACATACTTTTTCCATTTAATTTATAACTTGCACTTACTGATACTGGTAATTTTTTTTCTAATTTACCTTGATAGAAAATATCATTACCTTTAGCAGTCCATATAATATTTCCATCTTTAATCGTGTATTCTTCATCACCATTAATATTTAATATATCTTTTAGTTCAGAATAATCTTTTAATTCATTCTCTTTATTCTTGTTGATAATTTGTTCATTAACATACATATTTCTAACATTACCATTATTTTCAAGTTTACCATACACTGTTTCATTCTTAGTTAATGCCATAGTGTTACTTGGTAATAATAACATACCTGATATTAATAATAATGCAACTTTAACATTTTTGTTTTTCATTTTTTTATCTTTTCCTTTCTTAATAATCAATTTATCAAACATTAATAATATTGCAGGTAAAACAATTATTACAACAGCCATACTTATTAATGCACCTCTTGAAATTAAAGTACATAGAGAACCAACCATTTCAAGTTTAGAATAAATACCTACTCCAAATGTAGCTGCAAAGAAGCAAAGTCCACTGACTAATATTGATGAAGATGTATAATTAAGAGTATCTATCATTGCAGATTCTTTTTCCATACCTTTCTTTCTTCTGTCTATATAAGTAGTTGTAAGTAAGATTGCATAATCTATTGTTGCTCCTAATTGTATAGTGCCAAGAACTATAGGTGCTACAAAAGGAAGTGTTACACCACCAAAATATGAAATTGACATATTCATAAATATAGCAGATTCAATGGCAGTTATTAATACTATCGGTAAAATGAAACTCTTAAGTACAATAATTAATATTATTAATATACAAAATATTGATGAATAGTTAACATTGTTAAAGTCAGTATCACTAATAGAAATCAAATCTTTCATAAGTGGACCTTCGCCAGCTAAAATAGCTTTTTCATCATATTGTTTAATCAACTTATTAATTTCATCTGTTTGATTATTTAATTCATCACTAGCAACCTCATATGTTGAGTTTATAAGTAACATTTTATAATTATCATTTTCAAATATAGATTTCATATCATCACTAATCATAGTATCAGTAATTCCATATTTTTCTAAATCATCAAATGATAATATAAAGTCAACACCATCTATTTTTTTAATATCATTTGTCATATTTACTATATCATTAGTTTTAACATCTTTACTTACTAATAATATTTCTGGACTAACAATATTGAATTTTTCTTTTAATACATTATTAGCTTTTATACTTTCTAATGTATCTGGAAGTGATCTATCAATTTTATAATATACATCAACATTCTTATTACCTAAAAATGCTGGGACTAATAAGATAACAAATATAATTATAGTAGCAATTCTATTTTTAACTATGAATTTGTTAACTTTTTCAAAATTAATATTAACTTTTTTATGTTTAGTCTTATCAATTAATTTATCAAATGCAAGTAATAAACTTGGGAATAATGTAAATACACTTAATAAACCTAATAAGACTCCCTTAGCCATTACTATACCTAAGTCTTTACCTAATGTTAATTGCATAGTACAAAGTACTAAGAAACCAGCAATCGTTGTAAATGAACTACCCATTACAGATTTAAATGTTTCTACTATTGCATCTTTCATAGCAAGCACATTATTTTTAGCATTCTTTTTCTTATTCTCATATGAATGATATAAGAATATTGAAAAGTCTGTTGTAACACCAAGTTGTAATACAGCAACTAATGCTTTAGTTATATATGATATTTGCCCTAAGAACACATTGCTTCCTAAATTATACACAATTGCACATCCTATATTACCAAGCAATAATAAAGGTATAATATAAGAATCAAGTGATACTTCAAGAACAAGCACGCAGAATATAACAGCAATAACTATATAAATAAATATTTCTTTTTCTGATAAGTTCATAGTATCAAGAACCATTGAACTCATTCCACCAAGTTTACACTTGTCTTTTGTTATATCTCTTATTTCGTTAACCGCATCAATAGTTTTTTCATTTGATGTACCATTTTCAAATGTAATAAATAGTAAATCAGTATCTTCATCATGAAGATGACTTGTTATTTCAGTTGGTAACATATCAACTGGAATATTTGTGCCAATAATATCATAGAGTGAAACAACTTTATTAACACCATCAACACCCTTAATATTTTTTTCAAGTTCTAATATATCTTTACTACTCATATTCTCAATTATAGCTACTGAATAAGCACCCATATTAAAGTCATCAGTTAATATATTTTGACCTTTAATAGTCTCAATATTATCAGGTAAGTAAACTAAAATGTCATAATTTACTTTGGTTAATCTAATACCTATAAATGAAAGAACAAGAAGTACTGCAGATATAATTAATATAATGTTTTTGTTCTCACAAATCTTTTGAGCTAACTTTGTCATACCATCTCTCCATTCCGTTAAAACATTCTATTACAAAAATATTAAAAAAACACCAATATTTTTTTGTAAATAGTATGTTTTTAAACATTTTTGTTATTTTTGTATTAATAATTAAGCGACAATGTGTTTATTATCTTTACTTTTGTTTAAAAAAAGCGTATATTGATACTTGGTGATGAAAAATGGTTAAAAAAACTGATTTAAGAGTAATTAAAACAAAGAATTTAATTTATAATACGTTAATAGAACTTATGAAAGATAAAACATTTGAAGAAATAAAAGTATCTGATATATGTAATAAAGCATTGATCAATAGATCAACATTTTATTCTCACTATGAAGATAAATATGATTTACTTGTAGATTTTATAAATAGTTTAAAAGATGAATTTGTGACAGAACTAAATAAAAATAGCAGTAACTTAAATACAAAAGAATACTATATTGAACTAATAAAAATATTTTTAAATCATATAGAAGAAAGAAAAGAAATGTATACATCAATAATGATAAACAATAGGAATAGTATCATGATGGATATATTATTGGATGTAGTTAATAATGATTTATTAAAGAAAATGAGTAATGATGAATTTAAGACTTCAATACCTTATGATATAATCGCTAAGTTCTATTTAGGAGGAGTTATCAACATCGGAGTTGAATGGTTAAAAGATAATAAAAAATACACTAAAGATGATATTGTAAAATACATAAGTGAGTTAATACCAGATAATCTTAATAAAACAAAAAAAGGCACTAAATAGTGTCTTATTTTTTTATATGGCGTCCTTGAGAGGATTTGAACCTCCGACTTTCCGCTTAGGAGGCGGATACTCTATCCAACTGAGTTACAAGGACATATAAATATTATATCACTTATCTAAAATTAATAAATGATAATAATATCATATACACTTCTAATTTTAATGAATATCTAAAAAATTCATAGAAGCTTACTATTTTATCACTAATGCAAACCACTTTTGATTCTTTATAATTTGGTTTGTTCCTTGATATCGGATACATATGATTCAGTATAATATCCTCTTCTACAGGATTAATCTTAAAATAATTTTTAGAATTATCAAGAGCAATCATTGGATGAGTCTTTAAGAATACCTTATATTTATCATCTGATCTTTTAATATCTTCCTCTGTAAAAAAATCATGCATCATAGCTCCCCTAGTACAGGAAATATAATCAAGTCCCAGTCTCTTTGATATAAAGAAACTCATTTTAGAAACCCTTGTTATATGATCTAATCTATTTGTACCATGATGTACTATAGATTTAAGTTCTCTATATTTATTAATTTGATTGAATTCATTAAATATATCATAAAATATTTTTTTATTTTGTCTCATACATCTCACTTCTTCTTATATCCATCTTGGAATGTAAATATTTCTAGTAAAACCCTCCATGTATTTTAAGTGTTGTTCTATAATATTATCTACTATTATTGAAACAACATTTTTAGTACCCTTAGGTACTTTTAACGCAAGTAAAAAATTAGTAAGTATTGTTTTAAACTCCCTGTCATCAAAATATCTGACTATTGCTTTATTTAAACTAGATATTTTTTTTATATCGTTCTTGTTTCTAATATCAATAGAAAAAATATATTGTTGAAACACTTGAATAATTTTATCACTCATATAATCTAGTTCATTAAACTCCTCATTTATTATGCGATAATAATCAGGACAATATTTAAGAACTACTTTATTATCAAGAAATCTATTTTGCATTATTTCACCAACCTAAATATATCATTGAAAGTGACATAAAACATAAGTAATATCATTAAGCCGAATCCGATTAAGTTAACAATATATTCAACTTTCTCATTACATTTTTTCTTAGTTATTTTTTCTATTATTAATAAAAGTATTCTTCCTCCATCAAACACAGGAATAGGAACTAAATTTATTACTGCAACATTAATGCTTAGATAAGCAGTTAAATATAATAATATTTCAAATCCTTGTGATTTAACAGAATTTATTAAAGAGAATATTCCAACAGGACCACTTAATGTATTTGTTGATACATCTCCCGTAAATAAAGAACCTATTATTTTAAATATAGTAATAGTATTGTCAAAGAAGCCTTCAAAAGCATAGCTAACTGCATTAGCAAATCCTTTTTTATGAGTAGCGCCTGCTATTTGAATACCAAAAACTCTTATTTCCTCTTTATTAACTTTTTTAACTACAGGAACTATATCATATTTTTTAATAGAACCATCACTTTTTAAAACAGTGAATTCATAATTATCTTTTAATTTTTTAGCAGAAACTTCAAATACAAAGTCATCCCACGTTTCAATATCATTATTATTTACTTTTATAATTCTATCTCCTGGTTCAAGCCCCACACTATAAGCAGGAGTGCCTTCTCCTACTGCCTTAATTATTGGTTCTTGTACAGGTTTACCATAAATCAAACCACTAATAAAGAATAAGACAATTGCTAGTATACAATTAAAGAATATACCGTTAATTAATACTATAAATTTTTTAAGAAAGCTTTTATTTTCAAGTACCCTATCCTTTTTAATTTTTTTATTATCAGGGTCTTCTTTTTCAGCCATTGCAACATATCCACCAATAGGGAAAATTCTTAATGAATAAGTCGTTTCACTCTTCTTAGGTTTATATTTAAATAATAAAGGACCCATACCCAATGAAAATTCATCAACATATACACCTGATTTTTTAGCAGCTATAAAGTGCCCAAATTCATGAATAGAAATTATAAGACCCAAAATAATTATTAATATTAATAATGTTATAATAAAATTCATATACCCTCCTATACAAAGTAAAGAATGAATGTAAATGCATACATAGCAAATATTATACTATCAAGTCTATCTAGTACTCCGCCATGCCCCGGCATAATGTTGCCATAATCTTTAACTCCATATTTTCTTTTAATTGCGGAAAATACCAAATCTCCTGCTTGAGCGCATAAAGAAAGTACTAAAGATACAATAATAGCCATAATAATAGAAAAACTATCACTAACCATTAATAAGAACATTGTTCCTATATATGTACCTAAGAATGTACCACCAAGCATACCTTCTATTGTTTTATTTGGTGAAACTTTAGGACATAATTTATTTTTTCCAATCTTAGTTCCATAAAAATGAGCAAATGTATCCGTTGATATAGTTATCAATATAACATAAACAAAATAATTCAATGATAAATCTCTCATATTTATAATATAATTAAATGCAAGCCCTAAAAATAATATAACTCCAATATAATAAAATGCATCTTCAACACAATACTTATTTCTATCCGTAATAAATATTAAAGGCACAAGCATCATTATAACACATATTATAAATAATTTCTCAGTACTAAAATTAATCAATGTTGAAAGCATTAATAATACAAAACATATCATTGCAAAGGCATTAATTATATTAGGAACCTTTTTATATTTACTCCTACATCTAATCATTTCATAGAATCCTATGATTCCTATTATAGAAAGCCCAATATAAAATGCATATCCTCCAAGTATTATTAAAGGAATAACTATTATTAAAGCGATAATTGCGCTTATAACTCTTTGTTTCATACTTTTTTCACCTTATCCATTATAACATGTAATATACTTTTTAACAAGATAAAAGAAATAAGCTAGTTTTTACAATACTTACTTATTTCTTCATTTGATGAGAGGGTAGAAGTTTTATACAAACTACACCATTTTTCATCTAAAGATAGTTTTACTGCCTCTCCACAAGCGTTATTAACAAATTTTGAAAATGATTTGCTTTTATTATCATAACAATAATAATTATTTATATCCTTAGTATTATAAGACCAATTATATGAATCAGTTTTTTTATTATATTCAAATGTTGGAAATACAACAATATTAAATCCATCAGTACTCTTTTGTTCATTTCCATTATTATCAATAACATTTTTATATTCAAGAGTTTCATATTTAGAAACGACATATAATGCAGAAGATAGCTCTTCCTGTGTAGCCATTTTTTCAACCATATCATGTGTATATACACCAGTAAGTGTTAACATATATAAATCTTTTTTAGATATTTTAAGATTATTAGCATTTACATAGTACCCATTTACAAATTCATAATTAGTTTTACATATTGCATCAGGATCTTTATAGTCACCTATAATAATAGAACCATCACTTTTACATTTCCAGACTTTATAAAAAGGTGCCTTGTAAACATAAAATTCCTTTTCCTCTTCCATGAAAGAAATTTTAGGTATGCTGTTTTTCTCTTTAACTATAAAATAATCTATATATATCATACCAGATAATACTAATAGTATAATAAATAAAACTATTAGTATAATTTTAACTTTTTTCATATCAACCTATTTTTTTAAAGTTGCATACATGACTGCCTTAATAGTATGCATTCTATTTTCTGCTTCATCAAATACTCTAGAATGTTTTCCATTAAACACTTCGTCAGTTACTTCCATTGATTCAAGACCATATTTTTCATATATATCTTTTCCAATAGTAGTATTTAAATCATGAAATGATGGCAAACAATGTAAGAATATTGCACTATCTTTTGCTTGAGACATAACTTTATCATTGACTTGATATGGTTTTAAATAATCTATTCTTTCTTTCCATTTTTCAACAGGTTCTCCCATTGATACCCAAACATCAGTATATATAGCATCAGCATCTTTAACACCCTGTAATATATCTTCTGTTTTTTCTATAACACATCCATTTTTCTTAGCTATTTCTTGACACTTTTTGGTAAGTTCTTCATCAGGCCATAAATCTTTAGGAGCACAACATGTAAAGTTTACACCGCACTTGGCACTCATTACCATTAATGAATTACCTACATTATTTCTAGCATCTCCACAGAATACTAATTTTAACCCTTTAAGATGGCCAAATTCTTCTTCCATTGTCATAAAGTCTGCTAACATTTGAGTTGGATGAAATTCGTTTGTTAATCCATTCCATACAGGAACACTTGAATATTTAGCAAGTTCTTCTACAATGGTTTGATCAAAACCACGATATTCTATTCCATCATACATTCTACAAAGCACTCTAGCAGTATCAGCAATGCTTTCTTTCTTACCCATTTGACTACCAGTAGGGCCTAAATATGTAACATGCATGCCTAAGTCGTAAGCAGCTACCTCAAATGAACATCTAGTTCTTGTAGAATCTTTTTCAAATATTATAGCTATATTCTTACCCTTAAGATATTGATGTTCTAATCCTTTATGTTTTTTTTCTTTAAAGCTTTTAGCCATATCTAATAGATATCTTATTTCTTTTTCATTAAAATCTAATAATTTCAAAAAATCTTTGTTCTTTAAATCCATTTATTATCAACTCCTTTATTATATTAATTATATCTTTAAATCTTCAAAATGTAAATCTCATACTTTATTTTATTGTAAAAATGTTTTATAATCTTAAGTAGGTGATAAATAAAATGAAAAAGAAATTATTAATTGCAGTACTTACCCTTATGTCAGTATGTAATGTAAAAGCAGTTGAAAATGATGTATTCAAAATTGATATACCAGATAATTTTGTTGAAGACAAAGTAGAAGAAAAAACTAATATATATAAATGGGAAAATAAAGATAATAATATTTTCCATAATATTGTTATAACAATTGATAAAAATGATGCGCAAAACAAATACAATGTAAAACACTTTAATAATGAAGATATTGCCAACTATACAAAGTACATAGAAGAAAGTACAAATAATGAATTAAAAGAATATGATATTAAAGTTAAAGTTTCAAATATGAAAAAAGAAGTTATTAATAAAAGTGATGCTCTATCTTATGATACTTTATGGCCTACTATAGACAAACTTGGATACGATACTTATCAAAAAGGTTTCATCTACACTACTAATAATTATATAATTACATTAACTTATACTTCTAATCAAGAAATAAAAAATGATGATGAAACACTTACTAATATTAAAAATAGTTTTCAAATAAAAGATGAAAGTATTAAACAAGAATCATTTCTAGATAGTAAAACTAATAGAATAATCCTAACAGCAGTAATATTAGGAATAATCGGGGTAATTATCTCATTAATAATACCAAAAAAGCATAATTAATATGCTTTTTATTATACAGAAATATTAGTTTTTATTCTTTGTAATATCATTTTTTCTCTTCTAGATACTTTAACTTGACTAGTATTTAAAGCCTGTGCAGTTTCACTTTGAGTAAATCCTTGATAATATCTATAATTAATAAGAGACTTATCAAATGGTTCTAATGCATCGAGCTCACTTTCAAGTAACACTTTATTGAATATGTCTTCTCTATTATCATAAGCAAACTCATAATTAATAAGACTATCCCCATCAATACTTTTAGTAAACATAACTGACTCAATAACAGATAATAATTTTTGTTCATCCATTTCCATAAACTTACATATTTCACTAAATGATACTTCCCTATTGTATTTACTTATAAGTAAACTTTTTACCTTTTCATATTTTTTATATATAGACATATATTCATCCCCAACAATAATGTTTCTATCTTTTTTAATATAACTAATAATCTCACCAAAAACATACTTGTATGCGAATGTTGAAAACTTTACATTACTGTTTTTATCATAGTTTTTATATGCTTTTAAAAGACCAATACTTCCGACTTGAAATAAATCTTCAATATTATAATATTCACTATAACTTCTTGCTATTTTATATATAAGCCAACTATTAGATTCAATAATCTCGTTACTCATATTTTAAACACTCCCAATGAAGTTAGCTCATTTTTAGTTCTAAAGCAATAATCATATATATCACTATTTTTAAAATTTTCCTTTATTCTATCACTAATTTCACATAAGGCAAGCTTACCATCATGTCTACTAATTATGCTAGATATTTTAATTATAGACTCAATTCCTCTTCTATCTATTAATTCAAGTTTCAGTAAATTTAGTGTTACAAACCTAGAACCTAAACCTAACACAATTGGTATTACTTCTGACTCAAATTTATCAATTTTGTTGCCAACTAATACTCCGTTTATTCTTACAAATAATACTCCCTTTTTATAATCTATATTTGTTGTCATATTTTCTCCTAAAATAATAATACAATACTTTATAATTAAAATGTTAAATTCGACAAAACTAGATATATTATTCGTATGACATTTTTCGACATTTATCTTTAATCACATAAATAATTATTGAAGATAAAACTATAAATGATATTATTAAAATAATAATATTAAAACTATCACCAGTTTTAGGTGGAATAATTTCTTTCTTTTGCTTTTCTTCAACTTTAGGATAAATAATTTCTTCTAATTTAAATGTACATGATGCTTTAGAACAATTATCAAAGTTATCACTAATAGTGCCATCTGGCAAATAGACTATAAGCTTATATTTAAGATATCTATAAAATGTTTTCTTAGTTGATTCATCTTTCTTATATCCATCAAGCTTACTATAATACTCTTCTTTATATTCTTTTTTAATTTTATATGTCTTATAATACTTATCAATATATTTATAAATATTTAATTTATATACCCTATTTGTTTCATTCATATCTTTTATACCCATATTGTACAGTTCACATAAACTACAATAAGATAAAGAAGCCTCTCTTACATATAATGGATAATCTTTATGAGCATTATATGAAATACTTAATTTATTATTATAAACAGAACTATTATAATAAATAAATATTCTTACATCATCTGCTTCACATTCTTCATTTAAGTTAATATAAATACTTTCTTTATAGTCTAAAATATGTGATTTATCCTTGTTATTATCTAAAAGATATGAGTATTTTTTATCAACACTAACATTAAGCTTTATTGCTTTTTTATTATCAAATACAACTATTTCACTTATGCCGACCACATCACTTTTATTATTATTAGTCAGTACTATATAATTAATAGTATTTTTTTCAAACTTATAATCTTTATATTCTTTCTTAATAACCCTATCGTTAAACTTAATGGGCTCATCTAACAATTCTTCGCTTTCATAAGTTTTAAAATCATTATAATCAACTAACTTATTATAAATATCCTCCTTCTTTAAATATTCAATATCAATAATATCCTCTTTATACCATTTATATCTCGTTTCACTTTGTATAACATCCTTTGGTATGCCTATTGGATATTCTTCGGTCCATTCACTATATAGACCACCTTGGGCATTTATATGCCCCATCATCACAAACATTAAAACATAAAAAAATATTTTCTTCATGTTATCACCTCCTATTATAATAATCAGTCATAAATAAAGAAAACACTTCTTTTTTTTAAAATTTTTTTATTTTTTTTAATTCTTATAAAATTTGTTAAAATATGAAGCTATCAAAATAGAGCCAATTGAGTTACCAAGTATCATAATAAGCATACAACATAATGATTTTAAACTCCATGCACTAGCCATACTAAAATAATACATATTTGCAACGCAGTGTTCAAATCCGCATAAGATAAATGTCATAACACATAAGAATATACAACCATATTTGCCAATATCAGTATTAAGTTTCTTATAATTGTTAACTGCTATATACATAAGTATTCCGCAAAACATAGATAAAATAAATATACCAAGCATATTATCCCCTAGTTTTAATGAAACTATTTTAGATGCTGTTTCACTTGCACTTGAAAATCTTGTAAGAAGAATAAGTTTAGCAGATAAAAATGTTCCAACAAAGTTTCCAAATAATGTTAAAATAAGTTCATAAATATAATCTTTTTTATTAATTAAGATATAACCTATCTTGCCAGTATATAAATTCATTCCATACATACATATTACAAGTAATCCAATCGAGAATAAAAACGATCCAATAACATGGTTACTAATTGACAAATATGCCATACCAGCAATAGAAATCATAATACCTGCAAATATCCCTTTTATAAAAAAATCACTATATTTTTTAATTTTATTTAATTTACTAAAATCATATTTCATAATTTTCTCCTTACACTTAATAAATATAAATTATTCATTCTTTTAATAATTTTATCATATATATACTATTTTTAAAGTATTTTATTTAAAAAAAATAAATTTTCTATAAAAAAAAATCCATAAAGGATTTTATTTTTCAAACAATTTAACTATTTCATTAATATCTTTCTTAAATACAATAGTATCTATTATATTTGAAATAGCATAAATTATAATAATTATACCAATAGTAGTAGTTAATGCTATTGTACCAATAGTTGGATTTATAATAATAAATAAACCACAAATAACTGATATAATCGAACATATAAATAAGAATAATGAATTACTATATTCATTTTTATAAAGTAATAAAGATATTCTTAAATCCAATACTGATTTAACTATCATAACAATGCCAACAACTATAGGGAATAATACTTTAATAATATCAGGATTTAAAATCATTACAAGTCCTAATAAAATATCAATAACGCCAATCGTTAAAAAACTTGAAAAAAATATACTTTCCTCTTTAGTAGCAATAAAATAAATACCATTTATTATAAGTAATATCGATAAAATATATGTAATAGTTGTAAATGATATATCAGGATAAACAATAAATATAAGTCCCATTATAAACATTAAAATAGATATTACTATAGATGAATATATAAATTTATTTATTTTCTTTACCATAATAATTCTCCTCTCTATTATAATTTTATAAAATTTTTAAATTTTAGTAAATACTAGATTTATTATAATAAACATATTTTTAAATTTGTAGATTAAATTACTTTTGACATTTATAATTAATTCTACACTTTTCTAAAACTTCAAGTGCTTCTTCCTTAGAATAGTATTTTCCTATTTCCACCTTTACATGTTGCAACTTTTTATAATTTTCAAAAAAGTTTTTAATTTCTTTTAATGTGAACTTTGATATATCTTCTAAACTATTAACATCATCATATCTCGGATCACAATCTACTACTGAAATAATTTTATAATCTTCTTTTCCATCATCTATCATTTTTAAATATCCTATTATTCTTGCTGGAACAATACATCCAGGATATGTAGGCTCAGTTGCCATTATTAATATATCAAGAGGATCTCCATCTGGTGCTAACGTCTCCTCAATTGTTCCATATTCTGCTGGATATCCCATTGCTGAATATAAGACTCTATCTAATTGTATTTTCCCAGTTACCTTATTAATTTCATATTTATTTCTACTCCTAAATGGAATTTCAACAATTGCATTTACTACATCTTTTTTCATTATATTTCTTCCTTTCAGTATTAATTATTTATTAAATATATTATATCATGAAATATATTTTAATTAAATAAAAAGACTAATTATATTAAAATTAGTCTCATTTTTTTGAAAAATTCACATAATTATTTAACCACTCTTCAAATTTATTAACATCTTGATATTTTTCTAAGTCTATATCAGAATTAGCATCTAAATAAGATATTATATTTCCATTTTCAATTATAATTACTGACGGAGCATATTTAACACTTTTATAAAAGTCAGTTTTTTTAAATTCATCAAATGGTATAGATAAAAAATCTATTTTATATTTTGACATAAATTCCTGAAATACTTTTTCACAAGATACAGGTAAACTACAATAATTATTATAGGTATATAATATGTAATTTCCATTTTTTATATTATTTAAGTCATTTTTATCAACCTTTATAAATTTTCCTTTATTATAATATTTATTATTCAAATAAATTTTGCTGTTGTCATTTTGGCTAGTTCTGTTAAAACATCCTGTCATTAATATTGAGAGTATGCAAATTAAAATAATAGTTATTTTTTTAATCATTGTTAGATACCTCTGTTAAATCTTCAAAATCTATATCATGATAATTTACTTTCCAAAAATCATAAGATGTTTTATTATTATTTGTTTTCTTTATTTGTATGTTGTTTTTACCATTATAATACCAATAACCACCTACATTATAAATTTTATTTTCATCCCAACCAAGTGATACTAATAAGTTTTTAGTCATTCCAGCGTAACCACCACCACCGCACATTAGAAAAATATATTTATCTTTTGGGAAATAATACTCTAAATATTCAATTGATTCTTCATAATTTGCTTTATATGTTCCATTTTCATCTTGAGTAAATAAAGTTTTTCCTTTATAACTATCTCCAACTGCTTCTGGTAATCCTTTAACCTCTGTCAACAATGGATATGGTACAACTTCAAATCCGGAAACCAATCCCGATAAATAAGAATCCCCTCCAATCGCAGAATAATTACCTGGATCAATTAACATTCTCATATCTCGATATACTGAGTCATCACGCCCTAAATACTTATCTATTGTTTCTTCATTAATATTTTTATCAATACCAAGCATTCCCCTTTCTCCACCTGTTACTTCAGGTTTAGGTAATGAATCATATTTTTCGGTTGGATTAAAAACTAAATAACTTATAAAACCCCCAAATAATAAACATATGATTGATAATATTAATATCATTATATTCTTTTTCATATTTACTCCTTTCACATTATTATTGTATCATTATTAAAAATAAAATCATATAACCTTATAGTTGAAATGACTCAACAAATGGTTGAATTTACTCAGAACAATTATTTTTAAGTTCTAATGGTATTTTATAAGTTATAGTTTTATCATTTTTATCAATAGCATTTATTTCTAAATAAAAACTTTCATTATTATAATATTTACAAGTTTTAGTATAATTATCTATATTTAGCTCTACATCCTTTAGATATTCTTCTAAAGTAATTTCTTTTTTATTTGGTTTGCAACCACTAATCTTTGTACTAGTACTATCATTTCTTTCATAAAGATTACATTCTATTTTTTTATAAATAGTTTTATCATCTCCTCCACAATATGTAATATGAGAAATATAAATAGAAGATTTATTTTTATCATAAGCAATACTTCCAGATACTTTAAACTCATTACAAGTTGTTGATAAAGTCTTAAATTTAAAAGTATTATCATTATTTTTTAATATTAAAATTATTCCAAGTATTAAAATAACATTAATAATTATTATAATACTAATTAAATATTTTCTTTTTCTCTTCTTAGTTAGTTTGCCATCTAATATATCTTCAACACTTATGTCAAAATCTTTACTCATTTGTCTTATTAGGGTAACTTCCGGAAGATTAATTCCATTTTCCCATTTACTTACTGCTTGATATGTTACACCATATTTATCTGCTAATTTTTGTTGTGTTAATTTATTATCTTTTCTAATTTTTTTTATAAATTTACCTACTTTTTCAGGATTCAAAATCATCACCGCCATACATTATTAATTGATAATATCACTCATTTTCATATATATTATATCACGTATAATGTTGAACATAAAGATTTTACAAATCATTAATTTAATAAAAAATATCTAGATTAACCTAGATATTTTAATTAAGTCATTCCTCATATCTAACTTCACTCATATAATTAAATCCATCTAAGAAGTAATCATATGAATATTTTTTAACTCTACTATTCATAATATCATTTATTGGTATAAGTGTATAATCTTTTAATACTACATATTTATATGTAAATGTTAATACCTCATCATAATATTTAGTTAACATATTAATTTTTACTGTAGTAATAACTGTTTTATTTAAATTAGTATCAAAATAACTCATCAATTCATAAAAGCTCTCATCAGTTTTAAGAATTCTTTCATTATATATTCTAATTACTTTTTCACCTTCATAATTACCATTTACTTTTTCAATAGTAGGATACTTTTCATTTCCATAGTTTTTGTAATATAAAATATTATTTTTCACATAAACATAATTAGACATAAAATCATAATCAATTTTTTTACCGAGAAATTCTGGTGAGTAATTCCATTTAAGATAATCGCTCAGTTTATATTTTGCATTTGAATACATATCATAACTATCTTCAACTTTATTATTTATATTATTATCATGTAATGTATATATATAATCACTATAATCATAAAATTTTATATCTGCTCCGTCATTAGGGGCAATATTCATAACTTTAATACTCTTATCTATGTCATATACTTTTTTATATTCAAGCTTTCCATCATCTAATTTACTAGGATTAAAAATATATATAGAGTTGTTATTTATAAATGAATATTTACTAAATGGAGTATCTTCATCTAAAAATTCTCCAGCGCTTAATTTTTTATATTCTTTATCAGGATATTTCTTTTTTAGTGCTTCAATTATAGATTCAGCCTCTGGTGGTGTATGATCTATTAACATTGGTTTATTGCTTATAATGGCAATAATAGCTATGACAACTATCAATATGATAAAAGCCATAATAACATATATAATTTTCTTCCTTTTCATATCAACCTACTTTTCAATATAACCGCTTGTCTTTTTTGAATACATATCATCAGTTATAGCTTTATACCTTTGGCCATCATAATAATCAGTAAATCCATTATATGCTTTATATATTTCATTAGTTTCAGTATCATATACTCTTTCATAACCAAGTGTTGCATCGCTTTGTTTTTGACTCATAATATCAAAAGATATATTTCTTTTATTCCATGAATCCATTATTCCATCACTTATCTCATTTCCTATTGCTCTAATGTGTTGAAAATTTTTCATAACAGCATCTTGTTCTTTATTAAATCCATTTACAAATGTATCAGTAAAAGTAAGTGAAGAACATATAGTATTTAAAGTATCTTGCCAATCTATAAGTTCATCTTTTGGCGCAGTAATGAAAATTGTATCATATACATTTAAATATTGAATATCAATTTTTTTGCCTGACATTATATTCTCATTAACATAATATGGCCCTGGGTCATATACATAGGCAGTAAATATTCCTTCGCCTTCTTTTCCATTCGCATCTTTAAAAGTTGCTCTTAATATATTTCCACCGAAAACACCTTTACCTAAGTTTTCACTTACAGTAAATTCTGTTAAAATTGGAAAGGTAAAAGAAGCAGTATTATTTAAAGTACCTAAATCATTAAATATTTTATAAAAACCTTCTGTATCTTTAGTAGCTATTACACTAGTTTTAGCAAATGGATTATTCGGATAATATTTTTGTTGCCATCTTTTAGCATCCTCTGATTTATTATAGCCTTCAGTTTTCATATTTAAAAAGAATTGATAAGTAGGATTATTTGGATTATATACTTTAATTGTATAATGAATATAATCACCTAATGTATCAACTTTCCATCCTTTAGGTTTCTTAATAGAAAACTCATTAGTTGAATAATCTTCTAGTTCTATTTTACTAACTTCTGACTTAACTATTTTTATGTTTTTATCAGGATTATAAAGTATTCCTTTACCATTACTACCACCTTTAGTAAGTAAAATAATACCTCCTATAAAAGCAATCGCAATAATACCAATTATAAAAAGATTCTTTTTTGTTAAATTAATTTTATTAAATTTCATATAACGTATTCCTCCTTATTAACATTATAGACAAAAAAATAAAACATAACAATAAACTTTCCTTATAAAACATTGCTTTTGATGGAAACTTATTATTATCAAGCAAAAAAGTATAGTATAATAACGTTAAAGGAAGTGATAACTAATGAAATTCAAAGATACTTTAAATAAATATTTAAAAGAATTAGATTGCTCTTCAAAAAAATTGTCAAATGAATCTGGATTATCCGAATCCGTTATATGTAGGTATAGAAGCGGTCAAAGAACTCCGATTAAAAATAGCAAACAAATAAATAACTTAGCAACTGCAATTTTTAATGTTGCTAAAGAAAAAAATAAAAAAAATTATACTATAGATAAAATACTTATTGATTTTAATTCTACATTATCGAATAATAACTTTAATTATATAACATTTAGCAACAACTTAAATACTTTAATAAAATCATTAAAAATTAACATTCGTGAAATGGCAAAATACACTGTATTTGATTCGTCTCATATTTCAAGAATTAGATACGGCAAATCAAAGCCATCTGATCCGATAGAATTTTCAAATAAAATATGTTCTTATATTTCCATGAGATATAAAAGTCATGATGATATATATAGCCTAATGACAATTATAGGTTGCAAAAAAAATGATCTTAATGATGAAAATTTTTATAATACATTATTTACTTGGTTAACTAGTGAAACAATACCACCAAACCCACCAGTAAATGATTTTTTGCGTAATCTTGACTCTTTTAATTTAGATGATTACATAAAAGTAATAAAATTTGATAAACTAAAAGTTCCTAGAATTCCTTTTTATAAAGCAAAATCAAAATATTATTATGGCATAGATGAAATGAAAAAAGGTGAATTAATTTTTTTTAAAAGCACAATTTTTTCCAAATCAAAAGAAGATATATTCATGTGTAGTGATATGCCAATGGAAGATATGGCACAAGATATAGATTTTGGTAAAAAGTGGATGTTTGCAATCGCTATGTGTTTAAAAAAAGGACATCATCTTAATATTATTCATAATTTAGATAGACCATTTAATGAAATGATGTTAGGACTTGAAAGCTGGATACCTATTTATATGACAGGTCAAATATCACCATACTATTTAAAAGACTCAAAAAGCAATGTATATAATCATCTTGATTATGTTTCAAGAACTGTAGCTTTAACCGGAGAATGTATCAAAGGATTTCATAATAAAGGTAAATATTATTTAACAACAAACAAAAGTGAAATTAATTATTACAAAGAAAAAGCAAACTTATTATTAAAAAAATCAAAACCACTTATGGAAATTTATAGAGAAACAAATATAAAAGAATATTATTTATTTTTGAAAAAAGATGAAAATATAATATGTGATAGAACGCGATATATTTCATCATTGCCTTTATTTACAATATCAGATAAATTATTAATTAAAATATTAGAAAGAAATGAACTATCAAAATCAGATATAGATAAAATAATAAAATATAAAAATAATGAGACTAAGTACATGAATAATATCTTAAAAAATAATAAAGTAACAGATTATATATATGTAATCAAAGAATCTGAATTTAAAAATGATACACCACTACTAGAACTAACCAATTTGTTTTTTAATAAAAAAATAAGTTATAATTATGATGAATATATGGAACATTTAAAAATCACAAATGAATATATAAAAAATAAGAATAATTACAAAATAAACTATATAAATAATAAAACATTTAAAAATATAACAATTACCTCTTTAAAAGATAACTATGTTATCATTTCAAAAAGTTCTAATCCAACAATTCACTTTATAATAAAACATCCTAAATTAGTTGAAATGATTGTAAATTTTAACCCACTTATAAAAGAATAAAAATACTTAGAATTTATCTAAGTATTTATCATCAAACTATTTAATTAAACAAAAATATTTAGAACTTATCTAGACATTTTAATTATTATTTATTATAAGTCTCCTTTATAAAAATATATTTTCATAGCATCAGCAGAATATTTTGGTTTTGATACATCAACATCTAAAACTTTACCAATGTAATAGATAATAAATTGCGATGCGATAAGTAAATCAAACTCTGCTAGTAAGCCATCATATTTGCTTTCTATTAATAAGCACTCGTTTTCTAAATATTTTAATAATTCTATTTCGTATTTAGTTGTAGATTTTTGTTTAAAATATATCGAAAAGTTATTATTCAAACTTTCATAATTAATAAATCTTCCGTGCGAGAAATTCTTTTTTTCATGAATAATACAATTAAATATTCCTGATTCAATAATTTTACTTTCTAAATCAAAGCTTGCAGTATCAGCATAATCTCCCCTAAAGATATTAATTAAATTATTACTTTTTAATTTAGCAATAGTATCTTTATTAACTAATTTTCCAATTTGTACATTCCAATAATCAACAGATTCTTTTATAAAGTTATTTATATTTATACTACTATTTGTTTTATCCAAATAATATTTTAAAAACAAAGCAGATGGAGAAACTGAACCTTCAAATGACAAGAATCCTCTTTCTTTTCCTTTATTAGACGAAGTTCTATAACTTAATATATTTTTCTTTGCCATTCCTGTTTTTAATACAATATTTTGAGTTTCTCCTTTGGTAATAATAAAAATATTTTTGTTATCAAAATTCTTAACACTATTAATAATATCATTAGTTGTACCAGAATATGAGAATAAAATTGCTTTATCAATATTCATATTATTTCTATATAGTACATCTCTTGGATACAAGGAATAAGTATTGCTTCCGTATAAAGCATTTATTATCTTTGATGAAAAAAATGAACCTGCATATGAACCTCCAGTGCCTATAAATAGATAATTTTTATTACTATTAAAATCTATTTCATCTAATTTATCACAGGCAGAAGAATTAACTGCATTAATTACTCTTTTTTCTAAGTTATTTATATTAATATTACATCTTTTTATTTGTTTTCTCTCAGTATATTCAAATTCACTGCATGTACAAATATCTTTAATCTGCTTAATTTTAAATAATGGAGTAATATGTCCTCTTGCTCCCATTTTAGAAACAACTTTGCAAGTAAGTTTATTAGAATTTTCATACCATTTTTTTAATTTATTTTCATCATACTTAAAATCATTTTTAATACTATCTTTTATAATACTTGAAATAAATGCATCGCCTGCGCCAGTCGAATCAATTACATTTCCTTTACTAAGTAACTTATAATTATATTTGTGATTATCAACTATAAATGACACACCATTTTCTCCTCTTGTAATAGTCATCAACTTAGGTTTTATTATATTATATAGTTCACTATCATTTTTTAAGTTAAATCTATTTAAAAGATATTTAGTTACTCTTTCATTAAAATTTATTATTTCAAATTTATTTTCTAATTTTTTTACTATTTCATCATTAGAAATTTTTTCAAATTCAAAATATTGACCCAAATCAATTATTTTTTTGTTGGTCGTATTATCTATAATATCTTGATTCTTATCATTCAAGTTATCAAATACTAAAATATCATCAGTTTTAATCTTAGAAAGAACGTAACTTGTATCTAACAAACTTTCTTCATACCATTTTTTATCATTACAAAAAGGACATCTTTTTTTAGAAGTAAAGGACAATTTTCCATCATTATCAAAATAAGAAACATGGAAACATCTAGTCTTAACATTTTCAATAATTTTAACATCAGTCACATCAACTTTAATTTTTTCTAAACTCTTAATTGCAATTTTTCCCTGACAGTCATTACCACAACAAGCAAACACCGAAGTTTTAACTCCCATTTTTGCTAAGTTAGCAATTATATTATGTGATGTCATACCACCATTTATTCCTATTAATTTATCATTTTTATAATAATAATCTGTTACAAGATCACCTATACTTACTACTCTCATTTTAATAATCTCCTTTTATACTCTCCTACCTCACTATTTTCTCTATAATCATGATTTTTAATTATACATTCTATAATTTTTTTTCTGTTTAAATCAAAAACGCCCAAAGTATCTTCATAATCCACTTTCCCGTCTAATTTTTCCCATTCATTATCTTTCCAACTGTATGGACTGTGATAACATAGTCCATATATATAATCATTCTTTCTGTTACACCTATTTTTTCTGATAAATCTTTTATTGTATATACATTTCCTGTATTTAGTAAATCTATCATATATAATATATTTGATATCTTTGCCATAATTTACTCCTACTAACTAATATAAATCTCTTTTTCTATACACATTATATCATGAAACCACTTGATTAAATAAAAATAACTAGAATATATCTAGATATTTTAATTATTACACTATTTAGTTAAACTACCTGTTATAACATCTTTTAAATTATTTTTAACTGTGTTTAAATATGTTGACTTCTTTACATTCTCTCTTACTATTAAGTCATATTCATATTTTTTATTTTCATATGTCACAATTAGTTTTCCCACTTTAGAGTTCTTTTTTAAAGGTGCTTTTACATTATATAATTTTTTATCTATTTTATAGTTTACATCTTTTGTACCCTTCTTAGCAACTAATTTCACATCATCATTTAAATAATATTTAACCTTTCTTTTTTTAGCATTATTTATTTTAATAGTACCACTATATTTATTTTTATTTAAAATAGTATTTGTTCCATAAGAGCTATAACCATATTCCATCATTGATATAGTGTCTGTACTTCTATTATCTTTTGTATCAGCACCCATCACTATTGATAATAATCTCATATTATTTCTTTCCATAGTTGCAGTTAAACAATATCCTGCCTTATCTGTATAACCAGTTTTAAGACCATCTATTCCTGTATAAAATCTTAGTAATTTATTTGTATTAACAAGCCAATGATTCTCTCCTGATACATCAATATAGTCTTCATATGTACTAGTTATTTTAAGAGCAAAAGGATATTTAATAAGTTCACGTGCAATTAAAGATAAATCTCTTGCAGTCGTTAAATGCCCATCTTCATCAAGACCATGTGGATTTTTAAAAGTAGTATTTTTACACCCTAACTGACTTGCTCTTTCATTCATCATTGAAACAAAATTTTCTTCAGTTCCTCCTATATATTCAGCAATGGCAACTGCAGCATCATTTGCTGATGCTATACCTATTCCTTTAATAAGATTTTCTACAGGAACTTTAGTGTTCTGTTCGACAAATATTTGTGTTCCACCCATAGAACTAGCATTTTTAGATATTAATACTTGATCATCGAGTTTAATTTTACCACTATCAAGTGCTTCCATAGTAAGTAATAATGTCATTATTTTTGTCATACTGGCAGGACTTCTTTTTTCATTAGAATTCTTTTCGTATAAAACTTTACCAGTACTTGCCTCAACAAGAATTGCTTCCTTACTATATTTAGCTAAATCCACACTTGCATTTACTCTAAAACACATAAATATTAAAAGAAATAAAGTAATTATTTTTTTCATTATATCACCTATTAAACTATATGATATTAATAATTTTTTATAATTAAAAAGTAGTATTTCTACTACTTCTTAGTGATTTTTTTAACTACTTCATCTGGATTCTTAGCAACAGCTTTAAAAGCATCTAATATTTCCATTGGTAAACACATTAATATTGTATTTGATTGATCGCTACTTATATCACTGATTGTTGATAAAGTTCTTAAATGTAATGCTCCTGGTGTACTAGCCATAGTATTTGCAGCTTCAGCTAAGTTTTTAGCAGCTTCTACTTCACCTTGTGCTTTCGTAATAACAGCAGCTCTTTCACGTTCTGCTTCTGCTGCTCTTGCTATTACTCTTTTCATTTCTTCAGGAAGAGATACATCTTTAAGTTCAACATTTTCAACCTTAATACCCCATGGATCAGTTGCCTCATCAATTATCTTACAAATAGACTCTGATAATTTTTCACGCTCTGCTAATAATTCATCTAAAGATACACTACCAACTACATTTCTCATAGTAGTTTGTGCAAGTTGACTTACAGCATAATAGAAATTCTCAACTTCTAAAATAGCTTTGCTAGCATCAAATATCTTATAATATATTACAGCATTAATTCTTACTGATACATTATCTCTAGTAATCGCATCTTGTTCTGGAACATCCACTGCTTTTGTTCTAATATCAACTTTCTTATAAGATTGAAAAATAGGTATTACAAAATTCCATCCTGGATTCATAGTTTTATTAAATTTACCAAAGTTGAATTTAATACCCCTTTCATATTCATTTACTTGTACTATACTTTTAAGAATTATTATTAAAAGTATTATTAAAATAGCTATAACCATATATTACTCCTTTCTAATAAAATTATATCACAAATTATATCACAAAAAAAGAATAAAAATACTTTTATTCCTTATTACCAATCATTTTTTGATTCATATCCTTGTGAAGTATACTTAGGACACTTAATATATCCAACATAAACAATACCTGAGTTAGAACTAATTATCTTAGTATACCCACTGCATGATTTACCATTTTCATCTAATAGGTCACTAATATATCCATTATATTTTAAAGTAGATAATCTAACAATCATCTCAGTATCGTTCATTTCATATTCATAATATTCACTAAAATATTTTTTAGTTGCTTCAACCATACTTTTTTCAAGAACTGTGTAATCAAAAGTTTCTCTATCAACATTTTGTATAGGTGCATTAGGATTCTCACCTAATAATCCAAGTCTATTAAGTCCAATAGAAACAATAACTAAACAGATAACAAATAATAATATTATTACTAACTCAACTCTTAGTCCCCATCCTTTTTTATTCATAACATTCACCTTCTTAATTATATAATATTTTTTTGTCTAGAGCAATTCTTCTATTTTATTTTTAATATCCTCTGGCAAATCTTTTATTAATTCCTTTATTTTAACACTTTTTTTATTAAGTTCTAGTAATGACTCATATTTTTCAAGTTTACTTACTATTTGATTTAAATATTTACTTGCATAAGCTTTACTTACCTCATATAAGTCAGCTATTTCTTGCATAGAATAATCTTCAAAATAATAGTACTCAAAATAATTTTTTTCTCTTTCTGTCAATAATTTATTATAAGTTTCATATAGTGTTAATATATATTCTCTTTCTATCATTAGAACTCCTTAAATAAACCATATATGTATTTTTCAATATCAAATGGTATCAAGTCAGTTTCTTTTTCACCTAGTCCTACAAATTTAACTGGTATATTTGTATTTTCTTTTATAGCAAGTACTATTCCACCTTTAGCAGTACCATCAAGTTTAGTTAGTACAATACCTGTTATATTAGTAATTTCTTTAAAACTTTTTGCTTGGCTTATACCATTTTGACCAGTAGTTGCATCAATAACTAGTAATGTTTCAACTGGATTATTTGGTACTATATCAGAAATAACTCTATTCATTTTTTCAAGCTCTTTCATTAAATTAACTTTATTTTGTAGTCTACCTGCTGTGTCAATTAGAACAACATCAACTTTTTTCTCTTTTGCTTTTAATAAACCATCATATATAACAGCAGAGGGATCTTTTCTATCATCTCCAAAGAATAATAAATCTAATTTATCAGCCCACTCTTTTAATTGATTAACTGCTCCTGCTCTAAAAGTATCTCCTGCTATTACCATAACTTTTTTATTATCTTTTTTAAGTTTATTGGCTATCTTGGCAATACTAGTCGTTTTACCTACTCCATTTACTCCAACAAATAATACAACATTAAGTTCATTATCTTTAAGACTTAATTTAGATGTTAATATATCATTTCCAACATATATCATTAATAGTTCATCTACTATAACTTCTTTTAAATATTCAAAATCAGTTATATTTTCACTCTTAACTCTTTTTCTTAATCTTTCAGTAAAAGACATAACTGTATTAATTCCAACATCTGCAGTAATAAGTATTTCTTCAAGTTCATCATAAAATTCATCATTAATCTTTGTATATTTAATACCTAATAATGAAAGCTTATTTACAAAATTATCTCTTGATTTAGAAAGTCCACTTATATATTTTTCAGTTTCAATCTTTTCTTCTTTTTCAATTTCAGTTAATTTTTTATCTTCTTTTTCTTCTTGTTTTATAAAAGCATTTTTAATTTTGCTAAATAATCCCATACATAATCACCTATTGTTATTATACACTAACTATCTAGACAAATCAAAAAAAATTTGATATAATTATAAGCACTAAAGAACTTTTTTGAAGGGATGATATAATGAATAGTAAAAATAAAGAGACTTTAGTCTGTGCTTTAGGTGGCTTAGGCGAAGTTGGTAAAAATATGTATGTTGTTATGCATGAAGAAGAACTTTTTATAATTGACTGTGGCGTAATGTTTCCAGAAGATGATTTAATGGGAATTGATTATGTTCTTGCTGACTATACAGTTCTTAAAAATATGCAAGATAAAATAAAAGGATTAATTATTACACATGGCCATGAAGACCATATTGGTGGTATTCCTTTCCTTTTACAAAATATAAATATTCCTGTTATTTATACACCTAATATCGCAGGAAAATTAATTAAGAATAAATTAAGTGAAAGAAATGTTCCTTGCCCTAAAATGGTAACTGTTAATGAAGAGTTAAATATAAAAACTAAATATTTTAATATTGAATTCTTTACAACTACTCACTCTATTCCAGATTCATTTGGTATGGCAATTAAGACTCCTAATGGAACTATAGTTGAAACAGGTGACTTTAAATTTGATTTAACACCTATTGGACCTGTTGCAAACATGGGTAAAATGGCCGCTATTGGTAATGAAGGTGTTACTCTTTTATTAAGTGATTCTACCAATGCTTTAGTTCCAGGATTTTCTAATAGTGAATCTGTTGTAGATGAGGCACTTGGTGAAATATTCTCTGCTAATACAAACGCAAGAATAATACTAGCAACATTTGCAAGTAATATTTATAGACTTACTCATATAATTGAAACTTGTAAAGAAAATAATAGAAAAGTAGCAGTATTTGGAAGAAGTATGAATACAAGTATAGAAATAGCTATGGAATGTGGGTATATTAAAGATAAAGATATATTTATAACTAGTGATGAGGCTAATAAATTAGAACCATCTAAGGTATGTTTACTTTGTACAGGTTCTCAAGGTGAACCACTAGCTGCATTGTCAAGAATTGCAAATGGTAATGACAGAAATATAACTTTAATGCCAGATGATGTAGTAATATTCTCATCATCTCCTATCCCAGGAAATGCAATGTCTATTAATAGAATAATTAATAAATTATATTTAAAAGGTGCTAAAGTATATACAAATACCAGCGAATATGATGTTCATACAAGTGGACACGCTAAACAAGAAGAATTAAAATTATTATTAAGGTTAATTAGGCCAAAATATTTTATGCCAATGCATGGTGAATATAGAATGCTCGCATCACATGCTTCTTTAGGACACTTATGTGATATACCAAAGGAAAATACATTTGTATTAAAAAATGGTGATATACTGGCTTTAAAAGATGGAAATGTTTATAAAAAAGGAAGCATTCCAATAAATGATATATATGTTGATGGTAATAGAATCGGAGATGTTGGTCTTTCAATAATCAAAGATAGAAAAATAATGTCAACAGATGGTGTATTAGTAGTAATATTAAATATTGATTTAAAAAACAAAAAAATGTTAATAGAACCAAATATAACAACAAGAGGTTTCGTAGTAGTCAATGAGAATCAAGAATTAATTAAAAAGATCCAAGATAAAACAAATATTATTACATTAAACGAATTAGAAAAAGATTATTTTAGTCTCACAGATTTAAAAAACAGAATAATATTAGAAATAAATTCATTTGTGATAGAACTTACTGGAAGAAGACCAATTATTATCCCAATGATTTTAATATCAAATGAAAAGTAGAGTTTTCTCTACTTTTTTAATGTCCTTTCAATAATAATTTTTCTATCTATATGCTCAAAATCAATATATTCGCAACTAAAATTATTAACTTTTAAATTATCAGAGTTTATACTACAAACCAGAAATCCTTTATTAACAATCATATTACTTCTCATATCTGATAATGTTGGTATCCTAACTCTAGTATTGGTTTTATTATAATTACATCTATATTGATGAGAATGTCCAATAAAATCTATAAGAGTTAAATAATCTTTTAAATTATTTTTTAGCCTTGAAATTTCATGTTTTAATGAAATATATCTATCATTAATTTTTATATATGCGCATCTATATCCAAGTATTTGAAAATCTTCTCTTTCTTTTAGTAATGGAGCTATATCAACTCCATAATGATAAATTGAATATGCATCATGATTGGCAAGTAATATCATATTTTTAATATTTTTATCATAAGAATAATCTTTAAATACATGTTCTATTTGAGAGTCGATTGTCTTATACTCTTCTTTACATCTAGCAAAGTTATCATATGACCCTTCTATTAAATCCCCTGCATGTAAAATATAATTTATATCATTTTTAGATGCATATTCATAAACATAATTTAAATACTTTATATTTTCAAACACACTTCCAAAATGAGTATCAGAAATAACTATAAATCTAAATTCATTTTCTTCATTTATATTAAACACTTGTTGACATTTTGAACTCGTTTCAATTACTCTTCCGTCGTAGTCAAGAATCATATTATCATTACATGGATAGATTATTTTTTTATTTTTAGTACATCCTCTATTTTTTAAATAATCCACTATTTCATTAATAGTTTTTTTAATTATATTTATATCTATAAATATTTCTTTATTTCTAATAGAGTCATAATAAATAGTTTTTAAAATATATAAAAGCTCTCTTTCATCAATACTCATCTCATTAAATATATCAACACCACTATATCCTTTTTCAATAAGATTAATTATTATTTTTCTTTTTTCATCATCTATATGACTAACAACATGTCTAATAGTTTTATCTTTATATAAAATTTTATCTATTAATTCTAACATATAAAAACTATCATAATCATAAGATAATAAGATATCACCCTTAATACCTTTTAATAATGTAATTATATATTTTCTGTCAAAATTAAGTCCATTACATATTTCATCTAATGACATATTATTTTGAATCATATATTTAATAATTTCATTTAGACTAAAACTAGTTTCCATATAACCTCTATTATTAGATTAGCATAATAATTATTTAAATACAATTATTTCATAGATTATTTATTATCATATTATTTTTAATTCTTTTTTAGGCAATTTTACATTTATATTTTATAAATAAAACCAATTATATAACTACTTAGTTAACAGGCATAATAAAAAGTAGTTTTATCTACTTCTTATCTTCATTTTCATTTAACATTTTTAATATTTTATTTTGATTAGCAGCGAGTTTAGTCATTTGATCATGTAATTCTTCCAAAATCAATTCACTTTTTAAATCAGTTTTATAATCATTTTTACCTCTTAAAGTATCCTTTTTAGCAGCTCTATTTTGACTCATCATTATTATTGGAGCTTGTAAGGCAGCTACACATGATAAAAATAAATTAAGTAATATAAATGGATATGGATCAAATGCATTTACCGCTAATAAATAATTAATAATCATCCATGATATCAAAATAATCACAAAAACAATTATAAATGCCCAACTACCTGCCACTTCTGTTATTTTATCAGCTAGTTTATCACTCCACGTTTCATTTTCTTCTGCTTGCTTGTCTACATCAATCGCTATTGGCTCATCAAATAATATTTCCATTAATTGCGTTTCATCTTCATTTTCAAGTTCTTTGTTCTTTAAAAGCATTTTTACTATATCTTTTTTTGTTCTATTTTGTTTTTCCATGTTACACCTCTATTATTAATATATAACAAATAAATTACAAAGTAAATATTTTATTTACATTGGGTTAACATGTATCACTACTAAATATATTTCTTCTACTTTATCTACTATCTTTTCTTCTAAGTTATTAGCAATTTCATGACTATCAAATGTAGACATATTGCCATCAACATAAATGGTAAATGATATTTGATATTTATAACCGACCGGTGTCGAATTAAAATGTATTACTTTCTTGACTTGTTTTTCCTCTTTAATAATATCTAATACTTTATTTTTGGTTTCTATAGAAATAGATTTATCCATTAATACATTATAACTTTCTATAAATAATTTTATTGCAGTATACATTATCCATATTGAAATAATACTACCTACAATACCATCTAAAAAGAATATGTTATATGATGATAATACACAAGATATTAAGTTAAGGCTTGTAATGATAGTATCATTTAAATGATCTTTTGAATTAGCAAGTATTAATAAATTATTATGCTTTTTGTATAAAGTATTTGTATATAAAAATAATGAGAATTTAACTATTATAGTTACAATACATACTACGATTAGCCAAATTGAAAAAGTATATTTACTTCCATAAAATAATGACTTTATAGAATCTTTTAATACAAACGTTGCCATTAATAGCATTGAAATACTTATCAACATTGAATATATATACTCCGCTTTGCCATGACCAAGATTATGATCATCGTCTGCTTTTTTACAAGATATCCTATTGCCTACATAAGTCATAAGAGATGAAAATATATCTCCTGCACTATTAAAAGCATCTGCTACCATTGCTTGACTTCCACTTAAAGACGCCACTATTCCTTTAATAATAAGTAAAAACAAATTACCAATTATTCCTAGCACACTTGCAATTTTAGTACTTTTAAATCTATCCATACTTCCTCCATAGCATTTTATTTGAAATACTTAATAGTGAATACAGTTCCTATCTTACTAGAACTTTTAACACTAATACTACCATTATCTTTTTCTATTATTGACTTAGCAAGAGCTAGGCCTATACCTACACTATCTTTACTTGAATTTTCCCCTTTATAAAATCTTTCAAATATATGAGGCAAATCTTTTTCACAAATTCCAGAGCCGTTATCTCTAATAACTATTCTTGAATATACTTTATTTTTAGTATAATTGATTTCAACTATTCCACCTTCACAACTGTGCTCAATTGAATTTTTTAATATATTGCCTAATGCTTCAATTTGCCACATTTCATCACATACTAATGTTGATGAATCATCTCCACTTATTTTAACATTAACATTTTTTAAATCACTTAATGCATTTACTTTATCATATGCAGAATATATAATATCATGAAGTTTAACTTCTCTTTTGCTAAATTTAACTACGTTCGCATCAAACTTAGATAATTTGAGTAAATTTTGAACTAAAAAATTCATATTGATTATTTCTCTTTTAATACTAATTAAGAACCTATTTCTAGTACTCTCATCCATATTTGCGCTTTCAAGTATATTATCTATCATAATGGTGATACTTGTAAGAGGAGTCTTTAATTGATGTGATATATCGCTTAATGAATCTTTTAATTTAATCTTATCTTTTAATGAATTATCGCTTTCACTTCTAAGCATTATAGTAAATTTATATATTTCACTCTTTAATGAAGATAATTCATCTTCGTCATAATTTTCAATTTCTAATTTATAATTTCTATTATTTATTTTAGATATTAATTGTACTATATCATCAATTTTCTTTCTTCTTTTAACATTATTATATAAAAAGTATCCACTAATTATTAACATTATAATTATAATTAATACCATATCAAATATTAAATATTTCATAAACAATGTATCATTTTTATCAATAGAAGAGTTATTTTCATCAATACCATATTTTTCTAATATATTTGAACTACTAGAATTGCTGTTTAATAAAGAAATGATCTCATCTTCACTAACATCAGGATATTTTGATAACACTTCATTAACTATAGAATTTATTTTATTATTATATTCTTTAACATAAGATTTATATTGATAAGTTAAACTAAAAAAGAATAATACTACTGTTAATAGTATTATCGATAAAGAAAATAAAACTGATTTTTTATTCATTTTTTTATTCATCCACTCTATACCCTAATCCTTTAATAGTAACAATTATATCACTACCTAATTTTTCTCTAATTCTTTTCATATAAACAGTGACCGTATTATCATTAACATCATTTCCTGTCCATTCCCAAATATTCTCGATTATCTTATCTCTGCTTACTACTTTGTTAATATTATTAAACAATAAATTTAATATTTTTAATTCTAAACTAGTAAGATTAACCACTTTATCATTTTTATAGACTATCATTTTATTCATATCAAAAATAATATCTTTTACTTTGATAATTTTTTTATTTAATATTCTATTTAATCTAGCAATTAGTTCTAAAGTTCTAAATGGTTTAGTAATATAATCACTTGCTCCCATCTCGAATGCTTTAACTATATCTTCTTCAGCATCATTGGCAGTTAAAAATATAGTTGGTATATCTTTAATCATAATGTGATGCTTATATAAATCAAATCCATTACCATCAGGTAAAGTCACATCAAGTATCACAGCATCTACTTTATTATAATCTAAATATTCTATGGTGTCATTAATACATGATTTACTTACTAAATCTATATTATTTTCACTAAAAGAGTACTCAAGGCTTTCTCTTATATTTGAATTGTCCTCTACTAATAATACTTTCATATAAATCCTCTCTTAATATTATAACACAACAAAAGGACGATTAGGTCCTTATATGTTTTCATTTCTTATATTTTCTATAATATTTTGTTCACTTACTTTACGTATTGAGAATCTCATTATAATAAATACTAATATAAATACAGCTATAATACTTATTATAATACCACCAACTGGTAGTTTGTATAGAATAACATTTTTTCCTTGATTGAATGCTAAATACAATACATAAGATAGTCCTATACCAAGAGGTACTCCTATTAATAGTGATTTTAATGAATAGAATAACACTTCTAGATTAATCATTCTATTGAATTCTTTTCCTGTCATACCAACACTCTTTAATATCGCAAATTCTCCTTTTCTAAGATTCATATTGGTATTAATAGTATTAAATATATTAGTAACACCAATAAGCGCTATAACAGTTATAAAACCATATAAGAATATAGCAAGTAATGTATAGAATCCCTGTATGTCCTTAGCAGCTTTATCATTATTATATAAATTATAAGAATCTTTATCTGTAATAAATTTTTCTATTTCTTCTTGTAATTTATCAGCATTAGTTGAATCAATGAAGCATGATATTACACTACCCATAGATTCACCATTTTTATATATTTCATCAAATAATTCATCACTGATTATCATAAATGCTTGTCCATAATTATTTTCAATGCCCATAGGCCTTAGAGTGGTAACTTTAGCAACTTCTATTTTGTTTTTGGAATAGTCATCTGTACTAAAGTCATAGAATCCACCATTTAGTATCTGTCTTGTCTTAACATTTAATACAGATAGTTCTACATTCTTACCATCTTCTACTTGAATTGTATTATTAATAATAATTGCTTTATCTTTAACTTCATCATAATTTAATTTTAATTTGTTTATATATCTTATGTATTCGCTCTTACCAAAAGCATATACTTCAATAGTGGTATCCTTAAAACTATCACCATAAAATTTAATATATTCTTTTGTATATAAGTTATCATTCATAGAATATTGTGTAGTTCTTTTAACACTATACTTTGATATATTATCAAAATTTAATATACTTTTAATTTTATTATAATCTTTGTTATTAACTAATAACTCTATATTATGAGTCATTTGTCCAAATTCGAGTTCAAGTGTCTTTCTACCTAGTCCCATAAAGTAATATAGTCCAATAAATACTGATACACTAACTACTATTGATATAACAGTAGTTCTATATTTCTTTCTATTTCTTTTGATATTTTTATATGATATTATTCCTCCTATTCCAAATAACTTTTGAATATATTTAGGTGATCTGATTTTTTTAGATTTAATCTTAATATCATCTTGACTTCTAATAGCACTCATCGGAGATAATTTAGATGCTCTACGAGCTATTTTAAGTGCTGAAAAATATATCGTTATAAAACTTAAAATTATTGATAAAACTATTGCTAAAATAGATGTCTTAAATATTAAAGCACCAAATACTAACAAATCACCTAAGAAATGGTTTGATACTTTAATTAATACAAATGCAGCAAAGATACCACAAAGTATACCAACAGGTGCCCCAATTAGCCATAAAATATATGCTTCATTAAGTACATTTTTCTTTATTTGTTTTGATGTTGCTCCTATACTTCTTAACATACCATATTGTTTAGTTTTTTCAGTAATAGATATATCAAAACTATTTTTAATACAATATATAGATGTAAATATTATTATAAGAATAACTATCCCACCAACAGCATATAGTGCATTCATAGAAGCATTCTTAAATGAAAGTGTTGATAATGTAATTAACATCTCATTAACGTCATTATGATATTTAGCACTAAGAAATTCTTTATTATAAGCTTTTATTGTATCATCACTTAATTTATTATAGTCATTAACCATACTATAATAATGCTCTTCATTAATACCTAATATTTTTGCAGTCGTTCTTTCATAATTTTTAACACCATATTTAGTGTATTTAGCATAAGTATTATAACTATCACTATCCAGGTCATAATATGTAAGAAATGTATATCCGGGTGCTTCAAAACTTTCAATAAAGTTACTTGGTCTTTCCATTATACCAACGATTTTATATGTTTTAGTATATCTTTTCTTAAAAGTTTCTTCTTCTTTTAAGTAAGGATTTCCTTGACCTAATAAATAATCATCAGAATATCTGTCTCCTATATCAAGAGTTATCTCATCACCTATTTTATAATCAACTCTTCCATTTGTTTTTAAGTGCCTTGGAATAACTATTTCATTATCGTTCTTAGCCATTCTTCCTTTTAAAATTTTAATTGCTAAACCATTTAAATCTTTTTCTCGAGCTCCGATTAAGAACGCAAATTTTTTATCAGGGTTTTCACTCTTTTCAAGCGGAGCATAACCTATATTTTCACTTATATATAGTCTTTCTATATTTCTATTATTTTCAAATGATTCTAAATCATCTTTTTTAACATCATAGAATACAAAATGATAATTACCCTTACCTTCTATAGTATATTTAATCATACTTTTTCTAAAGCTTACAAGCATACTTGCCACTGCGCAAATAAGTGCAACCGATAATATTATTCCTATTATAGTTACTATTGTTCTTTTTTTATTTAATTTTAGATTTTTAATTGTTAATTTATTAAGGATATTCATAATTATTTCTCCTTAACTATTCTTCCATCTTCTATAGTAATAATTCTATCCGCTACTGCTGCTATATCTAAATTATGAGTGATCATTATTATAGTTTGCTTATATTCTTTATTTAATTTTTTAAGCAAATTTACAACCTCATCACTCGATTTAGAATCTAAGTTACCAGTAGGTTCATCTGCAAGTACTATTGCTGGTTTAGTAATTAATGCTCTTCCTATAGATGTTCTTTGCTGCTGTCCTCCAGATAGTTCATTTGGTAAATGTTTTCTTCTTCTTTCAAGTCCTAGTAGTTTTATCATTTCATCTAATTCAAACTTATCTACTTTTCTATTATCTAATAATAATGGTAAAGTAATATTTTCTTCAACTGTTAAAATGGGTATTAAGTTATAAAATTGATATATCAATCCTACTTCACGTCTTCTAAATATAGCAAGATTATCACTACTAAGTTTATAAATGTCTTTACCATCTATAAATACTTTACCACTAGTCGGAGTATCTACGCCACCCATTAAATGTAATAAAGTAGATTTTCCACTTCCTGATGCTCCTACTATGGCTACAAATTCACCTTTTAAAACGCTAAATGATACATTATCTAGTGCAACCACTTTAGAATTTTCTTTTCCATATACTTTTGTTAAATTTTCAACTTTTAATATTTCCATACTTTTCTTCCCTTCTCTTACAAATAAAGTATATACTATCTAAAGTGACTCATAAGTGACATAATTAATTTTTTATTATAAAATAAAAAGCCTTCACTTCACATGAAGGCTTATAATCCTAATTGGTGGAGAATGTGGGACTTGAACCCGCGACCCCCTGCGTGCAAGGCAGGTGCTCTAGCCAACTGAGCTAATTCCCCATTAGGTAGGCACTTGATAAACATCAAGCATTTAAATATTACCATAAATATTTAGTTAATGTCAAGCAAAAATAATTATTTTACTAAAATATTCATGATTTCAAGTGCTAATTTCATATTATCATGCCTTATTTTGTCATTTTCTATCTTTATTAAAGGTTTATTAATATGTTCTATATTGATATTTTTAGAATCTATTTTTACTAAATCTTTTTGTTCAAGCGTTTCATATATTTTTTGCGTCTTTTTAGATACTTTTTTGCTATTTGTAATAACAGTGTCTATTTTTCTCTTTCCTAAATATGAATTTAATAAATTAATATGATCACTTGCTGTAAACCCATCAGTTTCTCCAGGTTGAGTCATTACATTACATACATACATTATTTTAGCATTAGATGAATCTATTGCCTTTATTATTTCTTTGCATAATAAATGAGGAATAATACTTGTATAAACACTTCCCATACTAAGAATAATTGCATCTGCATCTTTAATTCTTTTAATAACTGATTTATTAACTTTAGGATTAACTTTGTAATATATCTTTTCTATCTTTTTATCACTTAATGTAATGTTATGTTCACCTTCAATAACAGAGCCATCGCTCATCTTACCCATTAAAACTACATTATCATCAGTAAGTGGTAATACTTCTCCTTTAAGATTTAATATTTTACTGATTTGAAGTACAGCATTTGATAAATTTCCATATATATCAGTAAGACCTGCAAGTAATAAATTTCCAAGTGAATGTCCATCTAAATCTCCATTTGATTTAAATCTATAATTAATCATTTTTTCGACTACATCTTCAGTCTCTGAAAGTGAAATAAGTACACTTCTTATATCGCCTACTGCTGGTACATTAAGTTCCTGTCTTATTTTACCACTACTCTTACCATCATCAGAAACACTAACGACTGCTGTAATATTAAAAGGAAATCTTTTAAGTCCTCTTAATAATACAGATTGTCCAGTTCCTCCACCTAATACAACTATATTTTTATCCATTATTCCCCCAATATGCAAGATATTCCTCTAAGCATAAATTTTCATTATATATTATTGTAGATGCATCAGTACCCACATATCTAAGTCTCCACGTTGATGATTTAAATCTAGTTAAATTTTCTTTATCTTTAGGAAATCTAAATATAAATCCATATTTATGTGCATTTTCTTTAAGCCATTTATATTCCTCTGATTCAGTAGGATTATCTATTACTTTATTATATGGCATCAAATCAAAAGACATACCTGTTTGATAATCAGAATGGCCTGGTTTCGCAACATATATATCCGCTTCACTCTCACCAAAACTGTTCTTATAATTATTATAAATATTTTCTTGTTCCTTATAACTTCTATAGCCATCAGATACTACAAAAGTATATCCTTCTTCTTTACCTGCATCTATTAAGCTAATGATATCATTTAATATACTATTGCTTATCTTCTTTCCAGTATAAGCGTATAATGATGGAATGTCAACTATATCATCAGGTTCATAATCAGAAGAAAGACCATATATTCTATTTACTAACATTAAACTGCCTTTAGATGTATCAGTCTTCTTTTCATTATCCATCCAGTCAACATTTGCCTCTGTATTAATGATCGCTACTATTTCATTATTTTTTTTACTTTCATTATCTTTTTTATATTCTAAATACTTGTCTAAATTTTTAAATAGAAAATATTTTTCTTTTGTTAAATTAACTATATCACTATTCTTCTTCATTGTTAATAACTTGTTAATTTCATCTTTTTTAAGATTTTTTGTTAGTTCTTTCACTTCTTTTTGACTATAGCCAATATTTAATAATTTATACTCACTAGTACTTCTATAATTAATAATAGTTATTAATTTAATAATACCAAAAATCATCAAGCATAAAACTACTATGAAAGAAATTAATTTAAAATAATTAAGTTTTCTAACAACCATTTTATCACCCACATTAATTATAACACACTCTAAAGAAAAAAATAAATCACTAAGGATTTATTTTACTTCATATACTGTTCCCTCTCTTGTGTCTTTTAAAATGATACCGCGCTCTAACAGTTCATTTCTAATTGAATCAGCAAGTTCATAATTTCCTTCTTTTTTAGCATTACTTCTTTTGATAATCATATCTTCTATGTAACTAATTAATTCTTCATCATATTTTTCTTCTTTGATTAAATCAAGAGATAGTACTTTATCAAATGATTTTATTAATGCAAGTTTAGTATTATTATTTAAATCACTCTTAAGAACATCATACAATACCGTTAATGAATTAGATGTATTTAAGTTATCGCATAATGTTTCTTTAAACATATTATTATATTTTTCAAATAGAGCCTTATCAACTTCACTTGAATCTTCATTAATAGATTTAATTTTGCTTATTAATTTATCATAAGTATTTTGAGCTCCTTCAAGTGATTCATACGTAAATAAAAGTTGTTTTTGATAATGTGATTGTAAACAAAACAATCTATATGCTAAAGGATTAAAACCTTTTTTAATAAGTAAATCAACTGTTAAAAATTCCCCATTAGATTTACTCATCTTACCACTTTTATCATTTAAATGTTCAACATGAAACCAATAGTTACACCATTTCTTACCTATATAACTTTCTGTTTGAGCTATTTCGTTAGTGTGATGTGGAAAAATATTATCAACTCCACCACAGTGAATATCTAATTGTTCACCTAAATATTTTAATGATATGCAAGAACATTCTATATGCCATCCAGGATATCCCATCCCCCATGGACTTTGCCATTTTAATTCTTGACTATCAAATTTTGATTTAGTAAACCAAAGTACGAAATCAGTTTTATTTCTCTTATTTGTATCTTCTTCAACGCTTTCTCTAACACCATGCATAAGTTCTTCTTCATTGTGATTTGTAAGTTGATAGTATTCTTTAAGCTTAGATGTGTCAAAATACACATTACCATTTGTGAAATATGCGTATCCTTTTTCCATTAAAACTTCAATGAATTTAATATAATCATCTATTAAGCTAGTCGCAGGAACAACTGTTTCAGGCCATTTAATATTTAATCTATCACAATCATTTTTAAAACAATCAGTGTAATATTTAGCTATTTCTAAAACTGTCTTATGTTCCCTTTTGGCTCCTTTTAACATCTTATCTTCACCAGTATCAGCATCACTTGATAAATGACCTACATCTGTAATATTCATAACTCTTTTAACATTATATCCACAGTAGTTAAGTGCCTTTTCAAGAACATCCTCACATATATATGATCTTAAATTTCCAATGTGAGCATAATGATATACTGTAGGACCACATGTATACATGGTTACTTTATCTTTATTGTATGGAACGAAATCTTCTATTTTATGTCCAAGTGTATTATATATTTTAAATGACATATTATTCACCTCTTATTTGATTCTACCATATTTTATTATTTAATTCCATTTCTATATCAAAAAAGAATGAATTATTCACTCTTCTTTGGTTTTTCTTCCTCAACATTAAATAAATCATTTCTAACTTTTTTGCTTATCTCATCATATAAGGCTTTGTTATTTTTAAGCACTAGTTTAACATTTTCTTTGCCTTGCCCGATCTTTTCGCCTTTATAACTAAACCATGCGCCACTTTTATCTATAATTCCCATACTTGCTGCTAAATCAATAACCTCACCTATTTTAGAAATTCCTTCGCCATACATAATTTCAACTTCAGCTGTTTTAAATGGGGGAGCAACTTTATTTTTAACTACTTTAATAACTGTTTTGTTACCAAGAACATCACCATTAACTTTAATTTGTTCACCACGTCTAACATCTAGTCTAACAGTTGAATAGAACTTAAGTGCTCTACCACCTGGGGTAGTTTCAGGATTACCAAACATAACCCCAACTTTTTCTCTTAATTGATTTATAAATATACAAATAGTATTAGTTTTATTAACAATTCCACCCAATTTTCTTAATGCTTGACTCATAAGTCTTGCCTGTAATCCAACGTGACTATCTCCCATTTCCCCTTCAATTTCAGCTTGTGGAACTAGTGCTGCAACAGAGTCAATTACTATAATACTCATTGCTTCACTTCTAACTAACGCTTCTACTATTTCTAATGCTTGTTCACCAGTATCAGGTTGTGATAATAATAATTCATCTGTATCAACACCTAGCTTTTTAGCATATACAGGGTCTAATGCATGTTCTGCATCAATAAACGCAGCTCTTCCCCCTGTCTTTTGCACTTCAGCAATAGCATGTAAAGCAATAGTAGTCTTACCACTTGATTCAGGTCCAAATATTTCAATTATTCTTCCCTTAGGATATCCTCCTACTCCTAAAGCCCTATCAAGCATTAAAGAACCACTTGATACAACATCTACATTTCTAACTCCCTTTTCTCCCAATTTCATAATAGCGCCTTTACCAAATTGTTTTTCAATATCAGCAAGCACTTGATCTAAAGTTTTATCTTTGTCTTTTTTCATAGTTAATTCTCCTTTGATAACTTAATTGTAAACTAAATATTTTTCTTTGTCAATACTTTTTTACAAACAATTGTTTGATATAAAATTTAATTATTATTTTTAAAAATATCTTATAATTATTTTTTATATTTTTACTAACAATAATAATATTTTTTTACAAATAAAAAAGAATAGATTCTTAAAATCTACTCTTTTTAAAGATTAATTGTTTATTAAATATTTCTTATTCTTAACATAATATTCTACGCCAGATATCACTGATAATACAGTTGCTATCATAATTAGTGCTCTTGCCGGATTAATATTAATTAATGAAAATGGTAAGTTATAGAAAAATAATAATGTTATACCACTCATCATACAAGCTGTTTTTATTTTACCAGTTTTAGATGCTCCAACTGCTCCAGATTTTTGACCTGCAACCATTTTAATTGAATCAACAATTATATCTCTTGATACTATAACAACTGGAACTACTACGCTAATATATCCATTAACTGCAAGAACTATTAACACTGCATTAACTAATATTTTATCTGCAATTGCATCCATTACTTTACCTATATCAGTAACTAAGTTATATTTTCTTGCTAAATGTCCATCTAAGAAATCTGTTAATGAAGCAACTACAAATATAATTCCACAAATTACATATTTACTATCCATTATAATTTTTCCATTTATTTGAAATTCTGGAAAATCAAGACCTATTCTATTCATTGGAAATATCATAAGAACAATCAATAATATAGAAAGTATTATTCTACATATAGTTATTTTATTTGGAACATTCATGCTAAAATCTCCTTTCGAATTCATCAAATATAACAGATAAATTATCCGTACTACTATTTTTAATAAAATGAATAATAAGCACAATAAGTATTACCATAAATATTAACGCACAAATATATATAATGATATATTTATAATCATTAGTCTTCTTAGGCGCGGTATATGGAGAAACAATCTTGTTGTCTTCTTGTTTCTTTTCAATTACCTTTATCTCTTTAGTTTTTTCAAGTATGTCATTAATGGGTATTCTAGATGTATATCCAAATATAAAATCATTAAATTTATCCATTATTTCATCTTCATCAAGATTTAAATATACAGCATATTTTCTAATTAAATCTTTAAGAAAAAATATATCTTTAAAAGCATTGGCATTTCCATCTTCTAAATTATCAAGTTGGCTTTCAGTAATATTTAAATCTCTAAGTACTTCTTCTTTAGATAGCTCAATACTTTCTCTTGCTTCTTTAAAGCATTGTCCTATTTCTTTCACATTAATCTCCTATAAAATAAAAAAGCATAATTTTTAATAAGCCATGTTCTGTACCTTTGAAAGGTGACAAACATTTATCTAAGGATTACTCCTTCCCTTACTCCTTTATTATTCATTTGTAAGAGTTCCCCTACCAAATTTGGGTTTCTCACTCGTGGGGTTTACCTCGTTCCACTACTCTTATTCCTAAGAGTCATCGTCACTATGGCACTTTTATAGCTAATTTAATCAGGTCTTGATTATTTCGCAGCCGTTAATACTTTGTATTACCTAAGGTTATTTTTTCCCTTAGCACGAACACTTTCATGCATTCCAGCATGAGTGAGCATGGACTTTCCTCTACATATTAAATATGCAGCGTTTGTCTAAAAAATTATTCTTCTCCATAAACTACTTTTTCTAAATCACTAATTCTTTTTAATAAATCAACATTAGTTACACCCTTTGGGCTTGCAGATTTGGCTATTTCAAGTGAGGACTTTAAGTTTCTAATTTCTGCTTTTAACTTTGCGTTATCAGACTCTAATGCTTTTATTTCAGTTATTAATCTTTTAGTAGTTGTTTCAAAGTCAACATAATCTTTAATAATTAAATCTAAAAATTGATCTACCTCTTGTGGTCTATACCCTCTAGCATCTATTTTAAAATCCTTTTCAAGTATTTCTCTAGCAGTTAGAAACTTCTTATCTTCATACATACTTTTTAGCCTCTCTTCCAATATAATTTTACTACAAACTATATTAATAAGTCAATATCATCAAAAAAGCAAACCATTAAAGTTTGCCTATATATTCAATTATCACCTCGTCCAGTGCATTATCAAATTCTTTAAAATACTTATTTATATTCTTTATATACCCACCTCCATATAGATAATACTATATAAAAAATAAAATTTCATTCAATTTGACAAAACTAGTCATATTTTTCTATTCGAATACTTTTCCTAATAAATCTTCTTTCTTTTTACCATTTAAATAATCACTTGCTAGCATTTCTTTTTTACCACTAGGTTTTAACTTAGTAATTATTATTTCTCCATCACTACAACTTACTCCAATACCATCTTTGTATATATTAATTATTTCACCAGGCTTCTTATGAGTACTAGTGCCTATTTTAGATTCACACACTTTGATTATTTGGCCATTTAAGACAGCATAACTAACAGGAAAAGGATACATTCCTCTTATTTGATTATATACTTCTTTAACAGTTTTATTGAAATCAAGTTTTTCCTCTTCTCTTTTAATGTTATATGCAAAAGTTACTTCACTTTCATTTTGTTTTATTCTTTTGTTAGTACCATTAAATATAGATGGAAGTGTTTCTAAAAGTAAATTTCTTCCCAAGATGCTTAGCTTATCATGAATAATAGATACATTATCTGTGTCATTAATTACTATTTCACTTTGAGTTATTATATCTCCATCATCCATACCAGGTGCCATATACATAATGGTGATTCCTGTTTTATCATACCCATTAATAATAGCTCTATGTAATGGGCTACCACCTCTTAATTTAGGCAATAGTGATGCATGAACATTAATCGCATGATATCTAGGAGTATCAAGTAAAATACTAGGTATAATTTGTCCATATGCACATGTAATAATAATATCAGGATTACATGCAAGTACGCTTACATAATCATTTCTAATCTTTTGTGGTTGAAATACAGGAATATTATATTTTAAAGCAACCTCTTTAACAGGACTAAATTTTAGTTCATGTTTTCTTCCTACATAAGAATCAGGCTGAGTAACTACCATTACTACATTAGTATTTTCAATTAGCATTTCAAGGACTGGAACACTAAACTCAGGCGTACCCATAAAAACCACTCTTTTATCTTTCATAAAATCACCTTTTTCATTATATTAAATATTTATATTTATATCAACAGTAGTATTTTTAAATGACATAGTATTTATTTCATTTAATACTTTTTTAAGCTTATCATCTTTTTTATATTTGATTAGTATATTAAATCTATATTTATTCTTAAGTTTAACAATTGAATTAACAGAAGGACCAAGTATAATGTATGTCTGATCAAGATTATTATCTAGATATTTTTTAACTTTATTTGATACTACTGCTGCACTTTCAAACTTATCACTTATAATCATCAAACTACATATATAAAAATATGGTGGATAATTAAGTTTCTTTCTAATATTCATTTCATAATTAAAGAATGAATTATAATCATTTTTAATAACTGAATTATAAACATAGTTATCTTTATTATATGTTTGAATAATAACTTTACCTGGTAAATTAAATCTACCAACTCTTCCACTTGTTTGACTTAGAAGTTCATATGTTCTTTCTGAACTTCTAAAGTCTGGTATAGACAAACTAGTGTCAGGATTAATTATTCCAACCAAGGTTACATTTTCAAAGTTAAGTCCTTTTGATACCATTTGTGTACCTATTAATATCTTATAATTGCCTTTTGAAAATTCACTTATCAATTTTTGATGAGCATTTTTACGGCCAGTTGTATCCGCATCCATTCTAAGGACTGGCACACAATACTTCTTTTCTACAATTGACTGTAATTTTTCCGTACCTAGTCCGAGATCTCTTATTGCATCCTCATGGCACTTTGGGCATATTGTACTACTAAATGTTCTATAACCACAATAATGGCATGAATAACTACTGCTACTCTTATGATAAATAAGCGATATATCACAATTAGGACATTTAACAACATAACCGCAATTATTACATGATAAAAATGTAGAATAACCTCGCCTATTTAGTAACAGTATTACTTGTTCACCACGAGATAGAGTACTTTTAATTTCATTATCTAAAACAGAGGAAATAATATAATTATGTTTTTTTGCCTCAATATTCATATCTACAATTTCATACTCGGGAAGAGTGTTACTAATTCTCTTAGTAAGATTAATTAAATGAAATACGCCCTTTTTAGCGCGAGCATATTGTTCAAGCAAAGGAGTAGCACTTCCTAGTAAGACTTTACACTTATTATATTCTCCCCTTTTAAAAGCAACATCTATTGCATTATATTTTGGATTATTTTCTTGCTTATAAGTTGTACTTTGACATTCATCAACTATTATTAAACCAATATTTGTAAGAGGCATAAACACTGCACTTCTTGCACCTACTACAACCTTAATCTCATTGTTAAATATTTTTCTATATTCATCATACTTTTCACCTTCTGATAAAGCACTATGAAATACTGCAACATTACTTCCAAAAACACTTTTAAATCTTGATACTATTTGAGGCGTTAAAGATATTTCAGGCACAAGTACAATAGATGTTTTTCCCATGTCTATATACCTCTTAATGAGCTCAATATATACTTCAGTCTTACCACTACCAGTAACTCCATATAACAAAAAATTATTATCATTACTTTCAAGTACTTCTCTCACCGCATTGTTTTGCTCTTCTGTTAAATTTATTCCTTTAGTGGTAATAGTTTCATATGATATTTCTCTTTTAGACTCCTCTTTCTCCAAAACTATTATTCCCTTATCAATAAGTCTCTTAACACACGCGCTATCATAATTACGTTTTAAATCTCTCTTACCAATAAGATTACTTAATACTTCTATTTCTTTCTTATTTCTTGAATGAGTCTCAATATAATTAAATACATCTATGTCTTTATTAATCATGATATATGAATCATATTTAATATTAATATTGGTTTTGATATCAGCTTTTAATGCTTTAGGAAGCATTGCTTGATAACATGAAATTAAAGTACATAGCAAAGAATCACTTAAGTATTTACCAAGCGATAATAACTCTTCATTTAAGCAAAAATCATTATTAGGTATTTCTTTAATATATTTATATTCAAGGTCATTATTAATATCATTATGAATTTTCAATACGAAGCCTTCAACATCTTTATTACCAAAAGGTACTATTACTTTATGTCCTACTTTAATAATAGAAACTAAGTCATCAGGTATTTTATAATCAAATACTTTATTTAATGATTTTACACTATATTCTATAACAACACTAGCAAACATTACAATCCTTTCAAAAATGGATTATTCTCTATTTCATAATCATAATTTGTTTGATCTCCATGACCAGGATATATAGTAACTCCATTATAATTACCATTTTTAAATTTAATTAAGCTTTCAAGCATAACTTTATAATTTTCATCTTTATAATTACCAATAGTATCTTTAAATATAAAGTCTCCTGTAAACATAACTTTTTCTTTTTTAAAATAATATGAAACGCAATCTAATGTATGACCATAATTCTTAATAATCTCAAAATCAAATCCATCTACTGATACCTGATTATTATAGTCAATTACATCTACTTTGAATTCGTTTTTAATGCTTTCTAAAGCACCAATATGATCAAAATGATAATGTGTTATTAAAATTGCTTTAACATTATATTTATGCTCCTTAATGAACGAAATAATTTTATCACCCTCGTCACCTGGGTCTATTATTAAAGCATCATCATTATTATTACTTACTATATAACAATTTTCACCTAAAAATCCAACAACTAGTCTTTCAACTTTAAACATATTCTTCTTCACTTCCATCAAATATTTTAATTAATTCATCCAGTTTGTTAATAACTTTAAATCCTTTAGAATCAAGTTCTTTAGAGAATCTAACAGCAATGCCTCCATTTTCTTCCCATTCTTTTAAATTACCAGAGTAATCATCAACTAAAATAGCATCCTTGCTATGAACCACTTTAGTCTTTGATATCTCTTTAGGCACCATAATAATACTTATATCTTTAAATTTATTTCTTAAATATTCCACTTTAACGCAACCCTCTGTTAATGAATTTACATGAGTTAAAAATGATATTTCAAATAAATCACTTGCTACTAATTTATTAATGCATTCAATTGAATCATTTAATATATTTTCATCATTAATAATTTTATTAAAATCATAAGTTGCAAAGAAAATAGACACTTCTCTTTCATTACTTAAATCTACTTCGCTTTTCTCAAGTGCAGAATATAAAAACGGAATCGTATCCATAACAACACCATCAAAATCGATATAAAGTCTTCTTTTCATATTGACCTCCCTAAATCTGTCCTTAATAAGATTATACTATATTTTTTAAAATATTCAAAAAGTAACATAAATTATGTTACTTAAGATTAATTATTTTATTATTTTCATCTAACGCATAAATAATATTGTTACATAAGTCTTCACTATCATAAAGTGTTATATCTTTAATTTTGTTTCCGTTTGATATTTCATAAAAAGGATCTTCTTCTAACAAATTTTTATTATCTTCAACCTTATATACTTTGCCAGTAGATGTTAGTACTACAACAAAAAATTCTTTACAGTTGCCTGTTTGTATATCAATACTAACAACATCTCCATCAAAAGTATATTCTTTTATTGGATTATCTTTATCATTTAAAAATACTAATTTTTTAGAATCGTTAATATAAAGTTTACCATTAATATTACTATCAGTATCATAATCATATACATTTGATACTAAAACTTCTGTTTTTATACTAAAATAATATTCTTTGTTATCAATAGTTAAGCACTTATAGTCAACAAGGCACGCATCATCAGATGGTTTATTATCTTTAGTAGTACTTCCATTATTATTTTTATTATTTGTATTACTAGTATTATTATTTGTAAAATATAATGTCACAAAAATACCAAGTAAAACAACAATTATAAATATTATAGACTTTTTTTTCATATATACTCCTTATTTAACATAAACCCCATCAAGTGAAAAACTTTTAGCATCAGTAATTTTAACATTAATTATCTTTCCTATTAAAGATTTATCTCCTTCAATATTAACAAGTTTCATATTTTCAGTATAACCACATACCTTAGTATCATCCTTATCACTAAGTCCTATAACAAGGCATTTAACTATCTTACCTTCATATGTTTTATTTCTTTCATTACTATATTTATTTACAACTTCATTTAGTCTATGAAGTCTATCCATTTTGACTTCTTCACTTACAGTTTCTTTCATTAAAGCAGCGGGAGTATTTTCTCTTTTACTAAACGCAAATGTAAATGCTCCGTCAAATTTACATTCATTTACAACATTAAGAGTTTCTTGAAAATCTTCTTCAGTTTCGCCTGGAAAACCTACTATTATATCCGTTGTTACACTAGAGTTTTTAACTTTAGAACGAATAGAATTATATAATTTTAAATATTCTTCTTTAGTATATCTTCTATTCATAAGTTTAAGTATTTTATTGCTTCCTGATTGTAGTGGCAAATGAATATATGGCATAATATTATCCCTACTAGCAATAATATCAACCATTTCCTCTGTAAAATCCCATGGATGAGACGTTACAAATCTAATTCTTTCAATACCAGTATCACTAACATCGCTTAATAGATTAGCAAGATTATAATCATTATATAAATCCTTTCCATAAGCATTAACATTTTGTCCAAGTAAAGTTACTTCTTTATATCCATCTTCCTTTAATTTTTTAACTTCTTCAATAATACTTTCTTTAGTTCTACTTCTTTGTTTTCCCCTAGTATAAGGCACTATGCAATATGTACAAAATTTATCACAACCATATTGAATATCAACCCATGCAGAATAAATGCTGTCACGAACAACAGGCACACCTTCTACTACATCTCCCTTATAACTTAATACTTCTATTTGCTGTGTATTATTATCAATTTTATCTTTAATTATATTTAACAAATTATCTAAATTATGAGTTCCACATACAAAATCAACATATTTATATTTGCTTAATATCTCATCAACAACAACCTTTTCTTGAGACATACATCCACAAATACCAATTAATAAATCAGGATTTTTAGTATCTTTAATATGTTTTAATACACCAAGAAAGCCAAATACCTTATCGTGAGCATTTTCTCTTATCGCACATGTATTTAGAATTACTATATCAGCATTATCTACACTATCACATTCAGTATAACCAACACTCTTAAGCATTCCTTTTATCTTTTCAGAATCATGCTCATTCATTTGACATCCATATGTTCTTACAAAAAACTTTTTACCCTCACCAAATTTATCTAAAGAAACATTATAATTAACATAATTTATCTTATCATTATTTCTCTTTTTAGCATCTATCATGTTAGGCATTTTCATAGTAATCACTTCCTTGCAATATTATAACATAAACAAAATAAAAAGAACATAAGTTCTTTTATAAATTAATCGAAGTAAAAATTGTTTTTAAAATCATCAAAATCATAATCATCATCAAATGTATCATTTTGATCTGTGCATACACATTTTCCATTAGTATAAGAAAAATGTCCATCACATGTATTTGAACAAGTTTTAATATCTCCTATAGGCATTACGCTGTAAAAGAAAAATGAAAATATTAGAAGAATTATAGCTATCATTTTAAATACATACCCAACTATAAAACCTATCATTAATTTTTTGCTAGTTTGAGGTTTTTCTTTGCTATAAATACAATATAATATAGTTGCTACTAATGGTAAAAACAAGCCAAGTACAAAATACCAAGAAGAACCACTATCATTAATTGTATTACTAACTCCATTACCACAACTAGGACAAAATTTATCACTTTCATTTAATTTGCCACCACATTTTATACATTTCATTTCTGTTCACCTCTACTATAATATAATATCACATTTTTTATTTACATTCAAAATTAATTAAAAATTTAATTTGATCCTTTTAATTCAAATATAGTATCTCTAAGTTCAGTTGCTCTTTCAAAATCTAAGTTAGCAGCTGCCTGTCTCATTTCTTTTTCTAGTCTACCCACTATATCATTTATTTCTTTTTTAGAATATTTCTTTTCAGTTACTTTTTCTGTTATAACATCATTAGTTACGGCCTCACCTATCGCTTTAATAATTGTTTTAGGAGTAATATTATGTTCTTTATTGTATGCTTCTTGAATAGTTCTTCTTCTTCTAGTTTCTGTAATTGCTTTATTCATTGCATCACTTTCATAATCAGCATACATTATTACTTTACCATTAGCATTTCTTGCAGCTCTACCTATTGTTTGAATTAAACTCCTATCACTTCTTAAGAATCCTTGTTTATCTGCATCTAATATACAAATTAAAGACACTTCCGGAATATCAAGACCTTCTCTTAAAAGATTTATACCAATCAAAACATCAATTTTTCCAAGTCTTAGATTTCTAATTATATTTAATCTTTCTAATGTTTTAATTTCATTATGTAAGTATGTAACTTTATATCCTAACTCTTTTAAATACGAAGTTAACTCTTCACTCATTCTAATAGTAAGAGTTGTTATTAGTACTCTTTCATTATTTTCAATTCTCTTATTTACTTCTTCTATAATATCATCAATTTGACCTTTAGTTTTTCTAACTTCAATTATTGGATCTAATAATCCAGTTGGCCTAATTATTTGTTCTACTGTCTTATTATTAACAAGTGATAATTCATAATCTCCAGGTGTTGCAGATACATATATAACTTGATTTAGTTTTTCATTAAATTCATCAAATTTTAAAGGCCTATTATCCATCGCACTAGGTAATCTAAATCCATAATCAACAAGAGTTTGTTTTCTCATGTGGTCTCCATTATACATACCTCTTACTTGAGGAATCGTAACATGACTCTCATCTATAACAAGCAAGAAATCATCTGGAAAGAAATCTATTAAAGTAGTTGGTGTTTCGCCCTTATCTCTAAGACTTAAATGTCTACTGTAATTTTCAATACCATGACAGAAACCAGTTTCACGAAGCATTTCTATATCATACATTGTTCTTTCTCTTAGTCTTTGTTCTTCTAAAAGTTTACCTTCACTTTTTAGTTCTTCTAATCTTTCTTTTAATTCATTCTCTATTCTTTTAATTGCTTCTTTTAACTTTTCATCGCTTGTTACGAATAATGATGCAGGAAATATACTTATAGTTTTAACTGTGTTTAATGTTCTTCCTGTTAATGGTTCAAACATACTAATTCTATCTATTTCATCACCAAACATTTCGACTCTAATACCATTTTTCTTTTCACCTATTGGTATTAATTCTATAGTATCTCCCTTTACCCTAAAAGTACCTCTTTTTAAATCTAAGTCACTTCTTTCATACTGCATACTAACAAGTTTTTCTAAAATAGTATCTCTTTCTATTTCTTGACCAATATATAAATTTAACATTTTATTTATATATTCTTCTTTTTCTCCTATATTATATATGCATGAAACACTTGATACGATTATTGTATCTCTTCTATCAATTATTGCAGCACAAGCAGCATGTCTTAATTCATCTATTTCATCATTTATAGATGAATCTTTTTCTATATATAAATCCTTTGATGGAACATATGCTTCAGGTTGATAGTAATCATAATATGACACAAAATACTCAACTTTATTTTCAGGGAACAATTCTTTAAACTCTGCATATAGTTGTCCTGCTAAAGTTTTATTATGGGCAAGAACTAATGTAGGTTTATTAGTTTCTTTAATCACATTCGCTATTGTAAATGTTTTACCAGTACCAGTTGCACCAAGTAATACTTGACTCTTTTTACCTGAGTTTATTCCACTAACTAATTCTTTAATTGCTTTTGGTTGATCTCCGCTTGGCTTATGATCACTAACTAACTTAAACATAATAACCCCTTTCATTAATAGAATTTCTTTTTATTAAAATTTCATACATATTTTATCATTTTTTATATAATAAAACAATAAAATAGAACTTATGTTGATATATATTCTATTTTATTTCTTGTTATTGTTTCTTTATTAATTTTATTATATAGATTTAATACATTTAAGTTAGAGTATCTATCTTTATTAAAATATATTTTAATTTTAGTTTCTTTTTCATTATAATAATTATTAAGGTTAGAATATTCTATTGTAATTTCATTATCTTTATAATCAATTATATTATTGTTAAAAATACTAGTACTTATATTTGCTGCTAAACTAACTTTTGTACGTACACCTACTATATATAGTTTATAATATTCAGATGTATATATCAAGTTTATTATATCTTAATATTTAGAGAACCTTTATTTTTAAAGTATCAAATATTAATCTTCTTTTTTGAATACAAGTTTTTTTACTAATCTATTATGATACTCTTTTTGCAAAGTTACTTTTTTATAGTCATTTATTAAATCATCATAAATTTCTATTAACTCATTTTCATAAAAAAATAGTGATTTATTATATCCTAATAAATACGAGAACATAAATTCTCCTTGCAAATTACCTGAATAATAATTAGTTGTCATGTCATCACTTAATTTCACAAATTGTTTATGAAATGGCACTTCTTCAATCGTTTCTTTAATTATATCAAGTTCATCAGATGAAATGATATCATAGTAATCATTTACTATCTTATTTCTTTTATTTAATATTAATTTAATATTTTCTTTGTAATTATTGATTTCATCTTCATTTTTAAAGATGCTTTCCTCTTCAAAATTTAACATTCTATTATAACTATCATATCTTGCATCTAATACACCTATAATAGTTGCATATATTTGATATATGTATTTTTGTTTACTTAACCATAAGCCCCCAGGATATTCAGTTTTTTTATAAATATTATATTCAATTTGACTTCTTGTTTCGACTGTATTAATAGCTTTTAAGTTATCAAAACCAGATTTAATATATTTAGATACTTCTTCTAGAGCATCTGTGCCATTACCATTATATTCATTGCTTTCTTTTATTTTATATTTTAGATAAAGTATTTTTGCCTTATTAATATCATTCATAAATTTTCTCCTTTTTCAAATTACGATAACAAAAAAACATATATTTGTCAATGAATTATATCTTTATAATTATAACTCCTAATATTATCATAATAGATGCTATTACTTTTTGTATTATTTTATTCTTGTCTTTATTAATAAAGTATTCATACATCGTATTTAATATTGACGTTAATGTAAGAAGTGGTGCAATTAATGTAACACTGCCTAGTTGATATGCTCTTACAGATGAAATAAGCATTAAACACCAAGTAAATGCCGATATTAAAAACTTTTTTTTATCATAAAGTTCAAACTCACTTTTTAATTCTTTTACACTATGTTTACCTAAAATAAATATAAATATTGATGGAGTAAAAACAGTAAATATAGTATATATAGCTATATTAAAATTATCAGATATATTAACATTTATAAGCATTGCTACTGCAAATAAAAAATTTGATATAAAAGACATAATAAAATACTTATTAAATTTAAACTTCCCTTTATCAAATGCTAACATCACATTAGAAATAATTATAAGCATGGAACCAACAACTTTTTTTACTACAATTTCTTCTTTTAAAAAGATAAATCCAAGTATAATTAAAAAGACTGTTGATAATTGCTTTAACATACTAAAAACAGATGGATCAAGTCCATACCTTGCTTCTATATTTAATCTATCTGTCATTGCATAGATAATAGTAACTACAAGTAATGTTAAATATATATTTATATCTTGACTAAACTTAATTTTGAAAAACGGAATAAAAAGTATTGCAAATAAAGCTGTAAACACCTCTAAAAGTATTGTGAGCGATCCTGCATTTTTCATATTCCTATTAGATTTTTTAAATGTTTGAGCAAAAATAACTGCTGAGATTAAATATAAAATTACCCAAAATTTCCAATTATTAAATATTTCCATTATTTATTTAAAAGTGAAATTGTCATTTCATCTTTCTCTCCCTTGTAAAATTTATCAAGTACTTTTTTAAATACATCAATATCACTTACTTCATCAAATAATGTCATTGATGACTTTAATTTCAAATCATCAGGGTAACCCATAACATATGTGGCATCATCACTTTCAAGAGAAAGCAATGCTTCACATATTTCAATTAATCTATTTTTTAATGTTTTATTCTTTAAATATTCAATAGCCTCATTTTTATCTTTAATTGAATAATATTTTGATGTTGAACTAAAACCAAGCCCAGCTATTTGTGGGAATATATACCATATCCAGTGGCCTGTTTTTCTACCATTTTTTATTTCATTTAATGCGTGTTCATAATCTTTTTCTTGTGCTTTTAAGAATCTTTCTAAATCGTTTTTCATACTATATCACCAATACAATTTTATCATAAATAATTTAATATAAAAAGAAATATTAGTTATTTAATAGAGTTTTTAATCGTATTAACTAATATTTCTATTTTCTTTTTACAATTTAAATCTTTATCAAGTAATGGATTATATTCTACGATATCCATACTTGTTATATTGAGTTTCTCAAATAATAATCTTAATCCTTTGTTTACAATATCAAAACTAAGTCCATTACCACTTACATATGTTTTATGTAAAAGAACATTTACTGCAGGAAATTCATCGTCATTAAGTACATCTAAATCGAAACTTAAATGAACATTATTAGTTTTAATTTTGCTTGCTATTTCATCTATTACTTTTTCTATACCTTTTTCTATTACATCAACGTCACTATATTTAGTAATATCTTCTTTCTCTACATATTCTATTTCTTCTTTTTCATAACTTCTTATTCCAATATAATATAGATTTTTTGGATCAAGTTTGTATTCAGTATAACTAAGAGAATCATTACATCTACCTATGCATACTGATAAAGGTATACCGTGTATATTACCTGATGGAGTTGTCTTATCTGTATGAATATCAGTATGTGCATCAAACCATATTACCGAAGTGTCTCCTTTAAAATAATTAAGAGCGGCACTTACACTCCCAATAGCCATAGAATGATCTCCTCCTACTGTCAAAGGAAAGTTGCCTTTACTTAAAGATTTGTTTACTTCACTATATAATCTAGAATTTATTTCATTAACGGCAGATTCATATTTTAATTTAGAGTCTTCCTTATATTCACTACTATCTTTAACTTGATTATTAATTTCTTTTATATTATCAAAATTTTTTTCATAAATGTCCCTAGTACTTTCAAAGGCCATATCAGCGCCATCTAAAAAGCATCCATATTTCATAGGAACACCAATTATATCTATTTTTTTCATTTTGCCACCTAAACAAGTATATAAAAAAACAGGTATTATTTCAACCCATTTTACATGTTATTTACTTTTATTAAAATAACTACCATTATGTGTATCTTCCTTTATATTTAAATTTTCATCTACAGTTATGTAATATGTAGCATTATACTTTTCATCTTCTCCACTTGCATCTACATAACTAAAATCTATTACTTCACTTCCTTCTCTTAATGGAGTAATTGTAAATATAGTTTTAGTATTACATCCGGTATTATTGTCAGAACATTCTGTTTTATAATCTTTTGCTATTTTAACTGTACCTTCATTATAAATTTCACTTTCCCAAATATATCCAGTAGATGGATTACCATCAAAAGAAATAGTTAATTCTTTTAGTTTTTCCTTTTCTTTACTACCACATCCACATAATAATAGTGTTAGTAATAATAAAAGTATAATCTTTATATTTTTCATCTTAATCACCAATTTTATTATAACAAAATAAGGACTAGTTTAATAGTCCTTATGAATTTAAAGATTCAGTTTCATATAATTTTTTATAAGTTTTGTTTGTTTTTAATAATTCATTATGTGTACCACTATCAACAACTTTACCTTTATCAACTAAATATATTATATCAGCATCCATAATTGTAGACAATCTATGGGCCACTATAACTACAGTATGATCTTTTATTAAATTATCAATAGTCTTTTTAATATAATCTTGTGAACTATTATCAAGAGCACTAGTTGCTTCATCAAATAGAATCACTTCACTATTTTTAGCAAGTGTTCTTGCTATAGAAAGTCTTTGTTTTTGACCTCCACTTAAATTAACTCCACCTTCTCCTAAAACAGTGTCATACCCATTAGGAAGAGACATAATATAATCATCTAAATAAGACATCTTTGTATATTTTCTTATATCTTCTAGTTCTATATCTTTATTAATTATTTTGAAATTTTCTAATATAGTTCTATTAAATATAAATGGTTCTTGTCTAATTATAGAAATATGTTTTCTTAACTCTTCTTCAGTTAAATCTTTTATATTTATATCATCTAAAGTAATCAGTCCTTCTTTAACATCAAATACTCTTGTTATTAAATTAAACAATGTACTTTTACCTTGACCAGATTTTCCCACGATTGCTATCTTTTTATTTGGTTCTAATTTAATATTAAAATTATTTATTATATTGTCTTCATCTGGATAAGAAAAACTAACGTTTTTAAATTCAATTAGTCCTTTAACTTTATTTATCTTTTCATTTCCAAATATTTCATCTTCATATAATCTATTTTCTAATATTTCATTAACTCTTTGTAATGACACTATTAATTTCTGATAAGTTTGACTAAAATTATTAATATTATCTATTAAATTAGTAAACCTATAAATATAATACGTCATAGTTACAAAGAAACCTATAGTAATGCTTCCCTTATAAATAAGAAACGCACATGTTATGAATACTACACCTTCTAAGAAAATCTTTAATAGAAAAGTAAGAGCGTTATATTTTTTTCTAATAGATACTTCCTCTTTTGATTTATCAAAGATAGATTTAATAATTTCTTTCATATTAGACATTAAATTATTTTTAACACCTAATGTTTTAATTTCTCTAATACCTCTTATAGATTCGTTAACTAAAGATGTAAATTTATCTTGCATTTTTTTTCTTTCCTTATGAACATTTATTAACATTGGGTCATATTTATTAATAACTAAATATAATATACCGACAAAAATAATTATTTCAATTCCTAATACCCATGAATTAATAAATATATATACAAGTACTATTAATGATGCAGTTAGAGATGAAATTAATGCAACCAATCTACTAAATGCAAAACTTAATGTATCGGCATCATTAACTATTCTATTAATTACTTCTCCTGATGATGTTTTCTCATAAGCATAAGCTGGTAAGTTAATTGCTTTTTTATATGTAAAGTATCCCAGTTTTCTTGATACTTTACTTTCTATTAATTCAAGCATACAACTTCCAGTATTGTAAAGACCTACATCTTCTACACTGTTAAATATTACATAAATTACTAAATATAAAATAGACATAGCATATTTTGTATCAGTTAAATATTGCGTTGCTTCTCCTATCAAATAACCACTAACCACACTAAAAAAGTTAGATATTATAATTAATAATGTTGCTATAATAAACTTACATTTGTCTTCCTTAACTAATTTCCATAAAGGTATAAACTCTTTTATATTTTTCATATATACCTCCTCAATAAAAAACTACTTTAATAAGTAGTTAAAAGTACACAGAAGTAGAAAAAAACAATACTTTTCTCTTCTCTCTTTCAACTAACAAATCATTAACAAATTTAAAACTTAAATTTACCATTTTCTTCCACTCCTTTCTTTAAATTCAAATTAATAATAGCATTTAGAACAAAAAATATCAACCATTTTTAGTTAACACTTTTATCTTTTAAACATATTGAATACTTTAGATTAAAACTATAATTTTCTTTTATATTATTTTTTACAAATTGATTATATTTCTTTTCTACCAAATTTCCAACTTCACAAATAAGTACATTTTGAGTACCCAATATATAATCCGAAAATATTTCTGCGAATAATTCACTACTGTTTTCAAGTGTTAAATTATATTTTTTTAGTATATCTATAAATTCGCTATCACATGAAACATGTAAAAAGTTATCGAGTAAATGTCCGAATTCATGATATATTACCCTTCTAACATTACACTCATTTATACCATCAAAAAGCACTATTGAAAAGTAATCAGCAGAGTAGCAATCAATCTTTTCAGGAAGCTTATAATAACCTGTAAGTTCATGATCTTCTGTAATTGAATAAAATCCAGATATTCTATTATCATTTTTTATTTTACTATCATCATAATAGTGTTCACTATTCATTGTAAAAACAAACATATTATAATGATATATAAAATCATCTTCTTGCTCAATTGAACATAATACATGATTAAAAAATGGGTATCTTTTATACATTAAAGATAATCCCATTAATATTTCATATTGCGTACTTTTGCTTATATTATTAAAATTACAATATGGAATTTTTAAATCTTTTTTTATATTGTTACTGTAGTCTTCTTCCATGTCCTTCACTAAATTGTTTCCTTATGTTCTTATATACTTCACTTCTATTATCATAAGTATAATCTATTTCATCTGTAAACACAATCTCATCATTCAATACTTCATCAGCAGATAAAATATCATATTTTTCATTACCATAATCATCATACAATTTATTGATAAGGGTATCACCTTTTTTATATAATGCAATACACTTAATACCGAGTAAGTTAGCAAGTGGAGATGATGATTTACAATGCCTTCCTACAAATAAAGCTGTATCTAAAAAATCACTTAAACTTTCATAGTCCTCACTCATATCTTCAAAGCTACTATATTTAACTATAGTATCAATCGTATTCATTCCAACAGATGATAAAATAACATCATTTCCATTAGTAATTAATCTATAAAACTTATTACATCTTGAATAATCCAGTGTGCCTTCCCTTCTTTTCATATCTTCTAATAAAGACGACCTCATACTATTAAGTTCATCAATCGCATCTTGATCCTCAATTAATGAAACAGTAGTATCAGTGAGATTTAGTATATTATCAAGTAATGGATTGTTTTCAATACTAAAAATATCAGGGTTCTTTTTTATATATATTTCTCCATTAATATAAACTCCCATATTTTAACTTCCTTTCTGAATGTATATCATTAAACTAACTTATAAATTGTTATATATTATAAGATAAAACAAAGTTAAAATCAAGAATAAATTTAATTGTAATAGCATTAATTTATTTCATATATTTCTTTTTTAATTCAGCATCTGTATATTTATTAATATTATTTTCATCAACTAGTTCATTCTTAAACATTAATCTAAATCTTTTAAAAATGCTTTGAGATTTATAATTATTTTTTGCTTCTAATATTGCTTTTTCTCTTTCTTTAACCATTATTATAGAATCTGTTATTAAATTAATAGCTTTTTTAACTTCTTTTAATAATAATTTTTTTTCAGTATTACTAAGATTATTATCATTTATTATGCTTTCCCATAATAAAGTCCCATCATTCAATGCAGAAGTATAATCACTATATTTTCCAAAAATTATATCATCACGATATTTAACTACTCTAATAAGTATTTTAGATTCTAGCTTGTTCATAATACCACCATAATAATTATAACAAACCAAAAATAAAAAGTAACCAAAAAAGTTACTTTTATTTAAACCAACCTAATATTTTATTTTTAACTGATTTATAAATGTTGTTAATGGCTGAGCCTATGCCTGTATGTGTTTCACGATTAACTTCATCTTCTACATCATCCATAATTTTATCTAGATTTTCAACGCCTTTTTCAGCATTGTTTTTTAAATATTCTTTTCCATCTTCAGCATGTTTTTCAACATATTCTTTTCCGTCTTCCATATGTTTTTCAACATAATCTTTTCCATCTTCCATATGTTTTTCAACATATTCTTTTCCATCTTCCATATGTTTTTCAACATAATCGTTACCTTTAGTAAAATGATCCTCTAGGTATTTTTTACCTTCTTCTATTCTTTGTTCAACCATTTCATTATGCTTTTGAATCTTATCAGTAGCATCTATAGTCTTTTGAGTTTGAACATATGAGAATAAAGCAGCGATTGTTAATAAATTCATATTTTTCCTCCTTATTGCCCTTTCAAATAATATTGTAATTATAGCATAGAAACCTCATTATTTCAATATGTGTTTATTATTTGGCATTCTTCTTGTCTTCCAAATAATTTACATTAACTTCTTTATCTATTTCATTATTTATTGCATCCTCATCAACTATTATGTCATAATCATCTTCATTATTTTGTACAGCTATTTTTATTTTAGCATCACCTACTATTTCAATTCCTAATTCTTTTGAAATGGTATATTTAATGGTCTTATCTTCATTAGATACATCAATACATGTTGGATTTTTAAGACTTCTAATTATGATTTCAGAGTCATCATTAAGTTCAGTATTATTCTTAATCTTAACTTTTACTCTCTCTTCATAATACATTTTTTTACTAACAACGTTTGTCTTGGTATTATTATCATAACTATACCAAATATTTATATCATAACTTCCGTTAATTTTAATATGATCATCATCTTTTCTGCCTATTAAATTATGATTAATAACCCAACAACCTAATACTGTATCTACTTTCTCATCGGTATTTAATTCATAATCATTTTTAAAAGTTTTTTTGCCTTTTCCTATTATAGCTTTAGTAACAATTTCTTTATAATTGTACATGATATTGGCCCTCCTATAATAGAATATGCAATAAATAAAAAAAAGTCATAATTTTCTAAAAAAGAATAACAATATAAATATTAAACATACTAATATTATGAATATAATAGATAAACTATATAAATCAAAAGAGCATACTCCTGACTTACAAATTAAAAAAGTCACTTTTGGCATGAGTAAAATTTACATTGTTAATATTCAAACGGTCTGTGATTCATCTAAATCAAATGAATTTATACTAGAATATCTATCTAAAAGAAGTCTTTTAAAAAATGAATTAATATCATCAATCAAAAAAGATATTTTAAATTATACTCCATCTATAAGCTTTATCGAAATAAAAGAAAATGATGTAATGAATTATTTATATAATGGATTTACTATTGTAATTTACAATAAAGAAATAATTGCATTAGAGACAAAAGCTATTATAGATAGAGGGGTTACAGAGCCTACAAGTGAACCCACAATAAAAGGACCAAAAGATGCATTTAATGAAAACTATAATACTAATATTGGCCTTATTAGAAAAAGATTAAAAAATGAAAATTTATTTTTAAAAGAAATGAATCTTGGCACTAAGACCAAAACTAAAACCTGTATTATGTATTTAGATGATATTGTTGATAAAACACTCTTAAATGATACTATTAATAAAATAAGTGCTATTTCCACTGATAAAATATTAGATACCTATTATATAAAAAGTTTAATCAACAAAGAAAACAAAAGTATATTTCCAACAATCAAATCTACTGAAAAACCTGATACTGTTGCTAAATGTTTACTTGATGGAAAGATTTGTATAATTTGTGAAAACTCATGTAATGCTTTAATAATTCCAACATTTTTTATTGATTATTTTTATAACGATGAAGACAATTATCAAAAAAAAATATTTGTAGAATTTGTTAAGATAATAAGAGTACTTGCTTTTTTCATAACTATTTTTGCGCCTGGTATATATCTTTCTCTTATTACATATGATCAGCAAATATTACCAACAAGTCTTCTTATGAATTTTTCTCTTCAAAGAGCAAGTGTTCCTTTTCCTGCTTTAGTAGAGGCATTTATACTAATGTTTACATTTGAACTTTTATATGAAGCGGACGCACTTACTCCTGCGTCTAGAGGTACTTCTCTTTCAATTTTAGGTGCATTAGTTTTAGGAGATGCAGCTGTTAGCGCTGGGATAGTGTCACCTATTATGGTTATAGTAGTTGCAATTACTGCAATTAGTTCAATATTCTATATTTATTATGACTTTCAATCTTTTATTAGATTTTATAGATACTTACTAATGATTCTTTCTTCATTCTTTGGTATTGTCGGTATACTTTTTGGATTTATATTTATCATTACTAATCTATGTAGTATTAAATCCTTTGGAAAACCTTTTATGTATCCAATAACGCCCAAAATTAAAATGACAAAGAAAGAACAACTAAGAAAAGGAATGTTAGTTCAAAATAGTAATAAAGGTGAAATATGAAAAAAATAATAATAATGTTAATAAGTATTTTTTTACTATCCGGTTGTGCAGATTATGTTGAAATAAATGATTTAGCTATTATAAGTGGTATTGCTATTGATTATGAAAATGATTTGTACAAATTAACTGCCCAATTAATAGAAAATGATAAAGAAAGTAAAGTCGTAGTTTTAACTACCGCTTCAAGTTCTATCGATGAAGCAATGAGCGAGATATCTAAATTATCAAATAAAGAATTATTTATTTCGCACTTAAAGGTTTTAATACTAAGCGATAGATTAATTAAAGAAAATAAAGATTTTTATGATTATTTTTTAAGAAGTTCAAAATCAAAAATGAATTTTTATACTTATATTGCCTCTAAAGATGAAATAAGTAGTATTTTTAAAATATATTCTGATAAAAATAGTTCATCTATATATTTAGATAAAATGATGGATTTTAATCAAAATATATTTTCTTCTTCTACTCCATTAAAATTTATTGATATGATTTATAACAAATATGAATATGGTATTAATAATGTTTATCCAACTATAACAATAAAGAAAAATAATGATGAAGAAACTTTGTATTTAGGAAATCTTGTTTCATTCAATAGTAAATTAAATAAATTAACTTTCAGTGAAAAAGAATCTATCTTTTATAATATAATAACTAACAATTCACAAAAAACTACACTTGATATACCATGTGGTAACAAGTTATTCACAATAGAAGTGCAAGATATTAAAACAAAATTTAATTGGAATAAAAATGTATTTACAATTAGTACAAAATCACTTGGTAAGCTAAAAGAATATAATTGTAATTATAATTTAAATAGCAAAGAAACTACTAATAAACTTAACAAATTAACTAACGATTATATAAAGAATAATATAAATAATTTGATAAATAAAATGAAAAAAAATAATAATGACTTTATAGGTATAGGAAATTATATTTATAAAAGAAATAAAAATTATTTTGATTTTAAAAATAAAAACTGGGATGATAATTTAAAAAATATTAATATAAAAGTAAAATCAAATACTAAAATTAATTCATCAGGAGAGATAAGAAAATGAAAAATAATGAAAAAACAAATAGTTTTTCCCTATCAACATTAGTTATAGCACTTAGTGGTGCTCCATTTTGGGGAATACTTACATCTTATATGATACATATATCAAAAACAGCATCATTAATTTCAATGTTAATTGGATTTGTTTTGAGTTTAATCTTATCACTAATATTTTTGAAGTTTTTTGATTCATATCCTGAACTTTTAGGCTCAGAAAAAATTAAAAAAGTATTTGGGAAGTTTTCATATCCTTTAAATACTTGTTTTGGTGTTTTAGCAACTATCATATATATTTTTTTTACATATAGACTTGCAACATTTCTATCAAGTCAATATTTAACTCAAACATCTAATATATATATTTATGCTATGATTATTCTTATTACTGCATATACCGCATCAAAAAAAATAGAAACTGTTACGCGAGTATCTGTTATATCATTTTTCTTAGCTATTTCTATTTTTGCATTTGATTTTCTTAATTTAGTAAATGCTGTTAAAATAGATAATTTTTTACCATTTATAACAGTTAATACAAAAAGTATTATTACATCTTCTCTATCATTCACACTATATTATACAGTTCCGACATTCTTCGTAATGAGCTATAAAAAAAATAATTTAGTAGATAAAGAGCTATTTAAAAAACATTTTTACTTTATGTTTTCATTATCCTTTATTATTCTTTTTCTAGCAATATCAGTGACTATCGGAATATATGGTATTAATCTAACTGATTTTTTTGACTATCCTCTTTACACAGTATTAAAAAAAATACAAATATTTTCCTTCTTAGAGTCATTAGAAAATATTTCTTCAATAATATGGATTTTATATACAATTAATGCCGGTTCAATTATGTTATGCACAACGTTTGATAATTTAGAAGCAGCCTTTAATTTAAGCAATAAAAAAAGTAAAATATTAAATTTGATAATCGTTTTAATCGCATTTATTTTTCCACTTATATTTTATCAAAATAATAATTATATAGAAACTTATGGCTATATTAAATTTCCATTAATCGTGACCTTAATACTACTAATATTAATCACTATAAGTACTTTATTTATTAGTATAAAATACAAAAAAGATAAAGAAAATTAATTCTTTATCTTTTTATATTATTTCCTCTTATTTCAGAAACTTTTTCATCAATAAATCTATATAAGTCATCTTTATCAAACTCTGGTAATATATCTATATAAGTTTTATTATCATATGTTGTTATTCTTTTTATACTTCCTTTTTCAAATATAAACTCTTCAGTATATCTTATGATTTTATTTGTTTCATAATCATTCTTTTCACAATCAAACAATATAGAGTTACCATCATCACTAATGAACCCACCTATTGTTTTACTTTGATTATTTTCAAAGATACCAAGCGAAAAATTAACTTCAATCATCTTATCAAATCTACATAATATAATCTCAGAGTTACTACTAACTTCTCTAGAATGTCTTAAACAATCTAAATACAAAAGAAATTCACTCTCGGATATTCCTACTCCTTTAAACCTTTGTTCAAAAAATAATTTATCTTCATTAGTCATAAAAATCTCCTTAAAGAAAAAGAACCAGAGGTTCTTAAAATGAATCTATATTTACTTTAACTTTCTTATTACCATCATTATAGGCTTTAGCTTGGATTAAAGTTTTTATGCTAGTTGCAATTTTTCCGCCTCTTCCTATAACTCTACCCATATCAGCTTCAGATACAATTATTTCTATAGTAATATCATCATCATTACTAAATTCTTGTACTTTAACTAAATCAGGATCTTTTACTAATTTTTTTACAATTAGTTCTGAAAACTCTACTAGATTCATTACTTATTACTTTTAGATTTATGGAATTGTTCCATAACACCTACTTCACTTAAAATGTTCTTAGCTGTATCTGTAGGTTGAGCTCCTTTCTTAAGCCAATCTAATGCTGCTTCTTTATTAACATTATATTTATTAGCTTCAATTGGTGCATAAGTTCCTATAGATTCTATAACATTACCATCTCTTTTTGCTCTTGAATCAGCAACCACTAAACGGTAATAAGGTCTTTTTTTAGCTCCCATTCTTTTAAGTCTAATCTTAACTGCCATTTTCTTTCCTCCCTTGCTTAAATAATATACAACAAAAAAACTCTTATGTCAACTATTTTTGGTTAACACATTTGTTTTTATTCATCAATTGGAAAATAACCACCTTCCGTATATGGTCTTATAACATTACCATCTACTATAAAAGGCTTTTTAGCAAGCAAAAGCATAGGTATATCAGTAGAAGAATCACTATATGACTCAAATACTTCTACATTTGGAAACTCTTTTTTAAAGCGTTTGACCTTTTCTTCTCCTTTGCAATTCTCTCCGATTATCTTACCCTTGTCATCAACTTTAGTACATATTATATTTTTAATTCCAAGTCTTTCACAAAAAGGGTTAATCCATAAATCGTATGACGCTGATATAATAGTATCATTTTCTTTTTGTTGGTTCTTATACCATGGTTTAATATTTTTTATATGACTATCTATAAAAGATTCAATAAATTTATTTAAATCCTTTATTTCATACAAAAATGAAAAAAATTCTTCTTTTACTTCACTTATATTTAGAGAGTTATACTTCTTTTTAAGTTTTAAACCTCTTATTACACATTTTATTACTTTGAAAGGATACTTTTTAAATCCATAAAGCATCATATCTACTCCAGTATCTCCTTCATATATTGTATTATCAAAATCATATATATTCATTTTATCACCATGTTAATTATACATAAAAAAATCACTTTTTAAAAGCGATTAATTTAATGAACGCATATATTCTTCATATTTAGCCATTATTTCAGCAGGTTCTCCCTCATCTTTAATAAGACCATCATGCAACCATATTACTTTGTCACATAATTCTACTATAGTTTTGGTACTATGAGAAACTATTACGACTGTTCTATCAGAGTCATTTATTAACTCTTTCATCTTATTGTAACTCTTTTCTCTAAAATGAATATCTCCTACACTTAATACTTCATCAATAAGCATAATATCAGTTTCTAATATCGCAGTTATTGAAAATGCAAGTTTAGAATACATTCCTGATGAGTAACTACTAACAGGTTTATATATAAAATCTCCAAGTTCGGAAAACTCTATAATATCATTTATTTTTTCCTCTACTTGTTCTTTTGTGTATCCTAGAAGTAATCCTGATAGAAATATATTTTCATAACCTGTTAATTTTTTTTGAAAGCCTACTCCAATTGACAAAAGAGAAATACTATTGCCATGTAAATTAATACTTCCTGAATCAGCAGAAAATATTCCTGAGATTGCCCTTAAAAGAGTTGATTTTCCGCTGCCATTTCTTCCACATATACCTAATATTTGTCCCTTAGGTACCTCAAAAGAAACACCTTTTATTGCTTTAAAGATTTTACCAGAGCCTTTCCCTTTAACACCCATCTTCTTTAAAGAAAAACGATTCATATCTCTATAATACACATGTAAATCTTTAACTGTTATTGCTATTTCATCATTCTTTTTCATTATTTCATCACCTTTACATATGTATTTTCATATTTATAAATTGTATTAATACCATATACACAAATCCATATTGAAATAAAGAACCATATTAAAGTCCACATTCCAACTGGAGGTGTACTATATATTAAAACATTTCTCATATTATAAATAAAATTAGCGAGAGGATTTATATCAAGTAATATTGTTCTATAAACTTCATTATGTATCCTTGATGCTATATCAAAGAATATACCTGTCATATAAAATAGCATTCTAAGTCCTATATTAACTAAATTTGATAAATCTTCTACAAATACACCAATATGCATTACTAAGGTACATACACCAAATGTAAATATAATTGAAACTATTAGTATTGGCAAGAACCATAATACATTCCATGTAATTGGCACTTGGTATATAACCATGAATATAAATACTAGTAAGAATGAAACCATCATTTTAAATAAATTAACACCCATTTTTACTATTAATAGTACCCATTTAGGTAAATATACTTTGGTAACAGTATCTCTATTATTAGCAACTAATTTAACACTTACAGTAACCATTTTGTTAAAGAAGTTCCATATAGAAAGTCCAATAAATACGAACACTGGAAAATAATCTACAGATGACTTAAATATTATTTGTGCTATAAATGTATAAATAAGCATAAATGCAAGTGGCTCTAAAATCATCCACATCCAACCTAAATAAGAATTTATTACTTCAGTCTTAAGTTCAGACTTAGTTGCATAAGCAATATAATTTTTATATTTTTTTAAATCTTTAAAAAATCTTTTCATTTTTTCTCCTTCGAGTACATTAACATTTTATCATATATTATAGTCAACTTCAATTTATTTATTTTTTAAATATTGAACTTATTACTCTTTCACTAGCATTACCATCATCAAGATAATTATATTTATCATTAAATTTTTTATATTTATTTTTATATTCTAAACTATATTTATTAATATTTGATATATAATTTTCTAGCTCTTTTTGAGTTTTAGCTATCGGTCCAGGTAATTCATCTAATGAAATATAAAAATCCCTTAAATTATTTTTATAATCATCATAATCATACATATAAAATATAATTGGCCTTTTCAAGTTTGCATAATCAAAAAATACGCTTGAATAATCAGTAATTAATAAATCACTAACTAAATAAATATCATTTATTTCATCATAATTAGCTACATTATAAACAAAGCCTTTATATTTAGTTAAATCTATCTTATTAGCAATAAAATAATGTGGTTTAAATAAAATAACATAATCTTTTGAAAACTTTTTCTTTAAAGAATTAAAATCAATTTCTAAGTCATATGTATAACCCACTCCAGATGTATGTTGATTGTCTCTAAAAGTTGGTAAATAACATATTACTTTTTTATTTGTAGGTATTCCTATTTTTTCTTTTATTTTATCAATATCTTTTTTATTTTTATTAAATAATGAATCATTCCTAGGATAACCTTCTTCAATTATGACATTCTTTTTACCAAGTGCCTCTAAATTAAAAGCAGAAGTAAACTTTTCAGTACAATATTTGCTAGGTGAAATAAAATAATCAAACTTAGAGGCATCTATATCATTTCTTTTTCTGATTTCTTTAATAGTATTTAATACAGCCCCGTTTACTTCAATATCATATCTCAATCTTTTTAATGGTGTCCCGTGCCAACATTGAAGATAAATTTGATTTTTTTTCTTTGAGATACTCTCATCCATAATCGAATTAACAATCCAATATTTAGAACTAGAAATATATTTATAATAATCTTTAGTTTTAGTTTTAACAACTGTAAGTCTCTTATCTTTTAAAACATCATGCATATCTGGCTCTTTAAAAGCCCAAACAAATTTATAGTTTTTAAACTCTTTCATACCAAGCATTTTTTCATATATCGCTTTAGGTGAACAAGTGTAATTTCTTCCATCATATACTTCAAAAAATATAGTTTTATTATCAACTTTATATTTTAATTTGTATTTTAAATATATAGCTTTCTTAAAAAACAATCTTAATGATCTTACAATTTTACGAAAAAATACATTTTTTTTGCAAAAATCAATAATTATTTTTTTAATCTTTCTCATAAATTCTCCTTTATCAATTTTATAAGTTTTTTAGTGCACCCACCATTTAGATTAGTAACATACTTTTTTCTAAATTTTTGAAAGGCTTCATTGTTGTATTTATTTTCATTTAACATATTCATCATGTCTTTAGCACTCTTAAATGTACATCCAGGAAGTTCTTTAAATAAATCAATATTTAAGCCATTTTCCTTACTATACTTTTCATAATCATAAACATATAATATAACTTTTTTATTAAGTACGCTAGCATCTACTGCAACTGCAGAATAATCTGTTATAACATAGTCACATACCCTTATAAAATCGAAAGTTGTATATTTGTTTCTATCAATACATATTATTTGATCAGATTTTTTAGTAATATCTTTTGGATGTAATGAAACAATTAAATTATATTTATTACTATCAATGTTTTTAATTAGTTCATCCACATTATTTCTACCGTCACTTCTAAAAGTAGGCGCATATAATAAATTAATTTTCTTTTTTAATACAGGATATTCTTTATATATCTCTTTTACTACTTTATTATTAGGTTTTAACAATGAATCAATTGTAGGTGTCCCTATATCCAATACTTTTTTAACTTCTACATTAAATGCTTCAGCAAAAGATTTATTCATTGCCTTAGAACCACTAATTACATAATCATAATTTTTATGCATACATAACATTTTAGCAATACTTGGATTTAGACCATCCGGATACCCTATTGTTTGATATCCAAACTTTTTAATAGCAGCAAGAGAATGCCATAACTGTATAACCTTAGTTCCTTTTTTATGATTAAGTATACTAACTGTAATATTATAACCATCAGTTATAACAACTTTTGATGTTGAAATGTAATACATTTGTTTATACATATTGAAGTAATAACCAAATATTTTAAATATTTCGCTCATTATATTTATTGACTTTTTTTCATTTCTTAGCATTGTGTTTAAACCGGTTGGAACTTTCTTACATATGACAACAGAATTAATATTTTCTTTTTCTAACCCATTAATTAATATTTTGTAATTATCAGGCGTTTTATCAGACTGTCTGCTTATAAAGAAAACTCTTTTTTTTCTAAATGTGAGTATCTTTATAAAAAAGTAAATTATTCTTAAGTGCCATTTAAATATAAAAAGTAATATAAGTAATATATTATGTTTAATTTTTTTCATTTTAATCTCCATTTACTTATTATTTTTCTATTAAAAAGCTTAATATTTCTTCCTTATCTTTTTTTCCATTTATTATATCATATATCAAATTAATTATTGGCATCTTTACATTTTTCTTTTTAACTAGTTTGTGAATAGATTGTAAAGTATACATCCCTTCTACAGTTGTTTCTTTTAAGTAATTGTCAATAACTTGCTTACTTTTTCCTTCTCCTATTAAACATCCAAAACTAAAGTTTCTAGATGATGAAGATGTACTAGTCATTAAAATGTCACCAAATCCAGCAAACGAAAGAATTGTTTTTTTCTTTCCCCCAAGTGCGAATAATAATTCTTTTATATCATTCATACTTTCTGTTAAAAATAATGCTTTAGTTGAAGGAGTTGCATTCATTCCTTCTAGCATACCTGATGCAATTGCCATTACATTTTTTATACTACCACATACTTCTACCCCAATAATATCATTTGTTCTTCTAAATTTGGTAAGTTTATTTTCAAAACATTCCCTTACTAGTAATTCAACTGAATTATGTTTTGTTGCAAGACTTAATCCGATTGGCACTTCACGAATAATATCAACTGCAAAAGAAGGTCCTGAAATAACCGCTATTTTATTTTTGCAATGTTTCTTAAAGACATCATGTAAAAATAAACACGTATCTTGCTGTATACCTTTTGTAGCAATTAATACAGGTTGCCTTTTATCTATACATTCCTTTAATTTAATAACTGTACTTTCAAAAGAAAATGTAGGAACAGCTATTACTATCAAATCTTTTCCTCTAACAACTTCATTCATATTATTACTAAAGTTAATACACTCTGGTATTTTATAATTTTTTAATTTATCACTTTTTCTTGTTTTAATTAATTTATCTTTTTCTTCCTCTTTATATGACCACATGGTTACATCAACTTTATTCTTAACAAGAATACTTGCAAGAGCAAGGCCGTATGCTCCACATCCTAATATAGCTACTTTCATATCAAATCTCCTTATAACAATAATATCATATAAAACAAAAAAGGTCTATTTTTTAGACCTTTCAAATATAATATTTGTTTTAAATACTAAAAACAATACAATAAATGTTATTATTACATAACACACTGCCGCTTCTTTTTTGTCACCAATAACATAGAAAATACTAGTTATAGAGAATATAATATTAATTGCGTATATAACAAGCAAAGTACTTCTTTTTGATAATTTTTTAAGTAATTGATGATGTAGATGTTCTTTATCTGCATGATCAATCTTTTGACCTTTTAATTTTCTTCTTATAATTGCAAATAGTGTATCCATAATTGGAATAGCTAAAATTAATAATGGTATTATTAATGAAGTTAGTGTTGTTGTTTTAAAACCAAGTAAGAATATAACTGATATCATAAACCCTAAAAACGTACTTCCGGCATCTCCTTGATATATTCTTGCTGGTGGAAAATTATGAACTAAGTATCCGAGAGTACTTCCAAGCATTATTAAACATAATATAATATCAAGACCACCAAATTTATTTAAAATAAATCCTATAATTGCAACAGTTAAAAAATATATTGATGCAATTCCTGCGCATAAACCATCAAGTCCATCTATTAAGTTAATAGCATTAATAGTGGCTATTATTATAAATATTGATAACGCTTCTGGTAGTAAAGGTATCGAAGCAAAATTAAGTTTTAAGCCGAACAAAGTAACTTTGGTAAGTTCAAGTCCTCCATAAAATACAACTATAGCAGCAACTATTAATTGAACTAACCATTTATATTTATTTGGCATTGGCGTTTCACTTTTAGTCATATCATCAAAAAGACCTAAAAGTATAATTAAAAATGATGAAATTAATATTGAAAGCATTAAATTATTCTTAGGTGCAAAAGCCATATATCCAAGTAAGAATGCAAAATATATTCCAAGTCCGCCAAGTAATGGCATAGGCTTTTTATGTATCTTTCTAGGCTCATTTGGAATGTCCATTATCTTTAAAAAAACAGCTACTTTTTTCATAAGTTGTACAAATATTAGTGATGCTAAAAAGCATGTACTCACTATTATAAATACATTATGACCATTAACTTCAAAATCCATAAATTCACTTCCCTATAACTATTATAACATGATTATTAATAGTTTTTACAATTATTCATTAATATATTTATTTAAACTAGTTGTTACTTTAAAATATCCCAAATCACTTAAATGTAATCCTTCATTAGTATAGATATCTTTTAAATTACCATCATTATCTAATAAACTATTATAAACATCAATATATTGAATTTTATTTTCTTTACATAATATTTTTATTTTGTTATTAAGTTCTTTAATAATATCATTATTAATTTTTTCATTAAATGAATAATCTTTTTCTTCAAAAACATTTCTGTTAATTGGATAAACTGACTCTATATAAATTTTAGTATACTTTCGATTAGCTTTAATATTATTAATGATCTTTTGAATATTTTTAGTTATTTCATCTATACTTTTTTCTCTATTTAAATCATTAATACCAATTAATAAGAATACCTTAGATGGATTATATCTATAAACATCATCCATCCTTTCAAGTAAATTTTCTGTTCTATCTCCACTTATTCCACTATTGATTACATTTCTTTTTGGAAAAAATTCATCAACTTTATATACTTCTGTTATAGAATCTCCAAAAAACACAATATTTTCATCAAGCATATTAACTGCCTTTTTTATACTGAAAAGATATATGTTAATAACAAGTGAAATAAAAAGACAGGCAGCGATAATTATTATAATAATTTTAGAACTAATAACTATTTTTTTCTTCTTTTTCACAAAACCACCTCATTGGTTAGTTATTATAACATATTTTCTATGTAAATTTATCATAAATTAATGAAAAATATATCGAATTTTGTTATAATTAGTATAATGATGATAATTAAAGGAGTATATATGAAAAAGAAATCTTTAAAAATGTTATTTATGCTTTTATTTTTTATGTGTATTCCACTTTTTATAAATGCTAGTGGTTACGATGCTGAAATAAATGGTAATGATGTAAGAATAAGAAGTGGGGCTGGTACTAACCATAATGTAATAGTAAGTGTTAACAGAGGAACAGAAATAACTGTTCTTGAAGATACTTTATATTCCGGAACCGGGTGTGACCAAAAATGGGCAAAAGTTTTATATAAAGAAAGACAAGGCTACGTTTGTAGTAGGTATGTCAAAAAAGTTGATAAATCAAATTCTGATGTAACAGTAATAGATTGGTCAGCTAGAATATATGGAAATGATGTTTCAGTAAGACAAAGTCCCGGTGGAAAATATATTGAAGGACTTTCTATAGGCGTTAATGTAACAATCTTAGGAACATATGGTGATTGGTACAAAGTACAGTATTATGGAAATAAAATTGGATATGTTAGTAAAAAGTATGTTATTAAAAAAAGTGATATAACAGCTAGTGATGATAATTATTCAAAAGAATTAAGTAACGCAGGTTTCCCTGATACATATATTCCATATTTAACTTATTTACATAAAAAATATCCTAATTGGAAATTTATAGCAGATAAAACTAATTTAGATTTTAATACTTCAGTTAATAAAGAAACTGGTAAAAACTATATGCAAACAACTAATGACAGTTATAGAACATCTTCAACACCAGCTGAAGGCAAAAGCTGGTATTATGTAAATAGCGAAGTAGTAGCCTTCTATTTAGACCCAAGAAACTGGTTAAATGAAAAATATATGTTTATGTTTGAAAAATTAGATTACGATAAGAGTTTAGAAAGTTCTTACCCTAGTCTAACAAAAGCTATATTTGGAAATGGTAAATTAAAAGATGATAAATATACTGTTCCAATGTTTAATGCTGGTAAGTCACTTGGAATAAGCCCTGTACATATTGCCAGTAGAATCAGACAAGAAGTAAGTAGCAATGGTAGTGCTTCAACAGATGGTAGAAGTTTTACTTATAGAGGTCAAACAAGAAGTGGATATTATAATTTCTTTAATATTGGAGCACATAAAGATGATTATACAAACGATCCTGTAACTAGAGGTCTTGCTTATGCAGCAAAACTTATTGATAGAAGTGGTAATGAATGGAATGATATTGAAGTTGCTATTAAAGAAGGAGCTTCATTCTTAGCAGTAAGCTATATTACTAAAGGTCAAAACACACTATATTTCCAAAAATTTAATGTGAGTAGTGATACAAAGTTTTCTAAATATACTCATCAATATCAAACCAATATACAAGCACCTGCTACTGAAGGAACTTCTGCTTATAATGCATATGTTAATGGCGGAAATATAGGTCAAACATTTATATTTAGAATTCCTGTTTATAACAATATGCCTAATTACACTTCTCTACCGAAGAGCGGTGACAATAATAACCATTTATCTAAATTAGAAGTTGTAAATTATAATATCACTCCTTCATTTGATAAAGATGTATTAACATATGATTCATATGTTCCAAAAACTACTAATAAAGTAACCATTAAAGCAAACGCTCAAAGTTCTAATGCAACTATAACTGGCACTGGTGAGTATGAACTTAAAGATGATGAAACTGATATTACAATATCTGTAGTGTCTCAAACAGGTATAAAAAGACAATATACTATAACTATTAATAAAGTTGATGACACAACTACTACTAAAGATGTAATTAATTCATCATATGTAAATGATAAAAATGGTTTTCTAACTAACATAAGAAACAATACTCTAATTAGCGATCTTAAAAATAACTTAATAAAAAATGGAGCTAAAAATATAATTGTTACTGATTCAAATGGCAAAGTACAACGTGATAATTCTAAACTTACATCAGGACAAAAGATAACAATTATTACAAATATGGAAACAAAAACTTATACAGCTGTAGTAAGAGGAGATGTATCAGGAGATGGTAATATAACAATACACGACTTATTATTAGTTCAAAGATATTTAGTTGGTGATGAAGGGCTATACGGCGCTGCATATTATGCTGCTGATGTATCAAATGATAATAAAGTAACAATATATGATTTATTATTAGTTCAAAAACACCTAGTTGGTGATGAAAGATTATAGGAGGAAGAATGAAAAGAATTACAAAATACTTAACACTATTCATAATGACATTTGCGTTCATACTTAATATAAATGCTGCCTCAGGTAAAATAACAGTTTCAACAAATAAAAGTTCTGCTACTGTTGGAAGTACAATTAATGCTACTATTACAATATCATCAGGTAGCCCTCTAGGAGCTTGGGAGTGGGTAATTGATTATGATAAAAGCAAATTAAAATTAACATCGGGGAAACTTAATATCGCAGATGTTGGCGATGGAAAAATAAAAAGTAAATCATACAAATATAGCTTTAAAACTATCGCAAAAGGAACCGCAACAATAACTGTTAAATCAGTCGGAGCTCTAGACTGGGATAAAAATAATATTTCAATTTCAAAAGGATCTAAATCAATTAAAATAATTACTCAAGCAGAACTAGAGGCTTCATATTCAAAAGATAATACTTTAAAAAGTTTATCAGTAGATGGGTATGATTTATCCCCTACTTTTTCAAAAAATGAAACAAATTATAAAGTAGAAGTACCCGCAGATACAACCAAAGTAAATATTAATGCTCGTAAAAATGATTCATCTGCCAGTGTTAATGGAGATGGTGAACATGAAGTATCAGAAGGAGAAAATAAATTTGTAATAACTGTTACTGCTGAAAACGGAAGTACAAAAGAATATACAATAATTGTTAGTGTAGTTGATCCTAACCCAATAAATGTTAAAATCAACGATAAAAACTACGTAATAGTTAAAAGAACAAGCAGTATAGAAAAACCTGATGGATTTGAATTCAATGAAATAGAACTTGATGAACAAAAAGTGCCATCCCTATATAACGAAGTAACTAAACTTACATTATTAGGTTTAAAAGATGAAGATGGGAACATTAAATTATATTTATATAATAAAAATGACAATTCTTATAAAGAATATAACGAAATATCATTTGAAAAAATAAAAATTTTGCCACTTGATATTGATAAGAAATTTGATAATAGTTACAAACAAAAAAATATAAAAATAAATGACATCGAAATTAAAGCTCTTGCTCAAAAAGATAGTGAATATGCCATAATAAAAGGAAAAGACTTAACTACTGGAAAAGATAACTACTACTTATATGATAGTAAAACTAACACTGTTATAAGATATACAGATGAAATGACAAAATCTTATAAAGAAAAAATAAAAATGTATACAGAAATCATAGTCTTTTTAGGAGCGGAAACAACAATAATAATATTTATACTAATATGCATATTATTGTCTAAAGTGAGGAAAAATAAAAAAAGAAAAAGAAGACTACTTGAAGAAATGAAAAAGAAGCAAGAAGAAGAAGAACTAAAAATGCAAGAAGAACAAAAAAGACTTGAAGAACAAAAAACAAAAGAAGAAGAACAAAAAAAAAAGACAACAGTAAAGAAGAAAACTACTACTAAGAAAAATACTAAAGCAACTAAAAAAGCAAATACTAAGAAGAAAGTTGAAGTGACTAAAGAAAATGAATAAAAAATCAAAAGCACTACTCAGTATAATATTAATAATAGTACAACTTATAAGCCTAGGTCTCCTAGGCTATAGCCTTGTTCTTTACAAAGGTGTTGAAACATTTTATAGAATATACGGAATAATTGTTCTATTATATTTACTTATATTCGTAGGATACTTACTCTTAAGGAGCATTAAAAAGAAAAACAAAATAGCATTTGTTGTACCTCTTATTATGTGTTTAATGATAAGTATTGTACAGTTCGGAGGCTACTACTACTTAAATAAAATATATAAAACAATAGATTCTTATAGTAATACAAAAAATATTGCTAGTTCTTCCCTAGTGACATATAATAAAAAATATAAATCATACAAAGATTTAAATAAAGCAAAAATAGGAATTATAACAGACACAAGTGATATTGAAGGATGTGTATTACCAAACGAAATAATAAAAGAATTAAAGCTTGAAAATAATAATACAATAGTTAAATATGATTCAACAATGGAATTATTATATGCACTTAAAAATAAAGAAATAGATGCAGCATTCTTTAGTTCAAACTATGCTGATATGTTCTACTCATTAGATGGATATGAAAATATAAAAGATGAAACTGTAGTTCTTTATGAAAAAACTAAAAAATATGAATCAAAAGAAAATAATAATAATGACACAACAGCATCATTAAACAAACCATTCACAATGTTATTTATCGGCGTTGATTCATCAAAAGATGGTGTAACATCAGGATATAATGCAGATGTATTATTACTAGTAACATTTAATCCTAAAACTTTAAGAGCTACTCTAACATCTGTACCAAGGGATATGTACTTAAAAACAGCATGTTCAGGAAATAATTATAGAAGAATAAACACTGTAACATGGGGAAGTTCATCAGAATGTGCCGTTAATACAATGCAAAAATTATTTGATACTAAGATAGATTATTATGCTAAGATTAATTTTAAAGGAGTTGTTCAACTAGTAGATGCAGTTGGAGGAATAGATGTAGAAGTTCCATATTCATTTTGTGAACAAAATAGTTCAAGACAATGGGGAAATAATACTATTACTGTATTAAAAGGAAAACAACACTTAAATGGTGAACAAGCACTGGCAATGTCAAGAAATAGACATAAACCAAATGATGGCTCAGGTGCTGGCAAACAAATGGGACTTCACTGTGCTAAATATAACGAAGGTGTAAGAAATGATTACACTAGAGGTAAAAACCAAATGAAAGTAATACTTGGTATAGTTGAAGCAGGAACTAAATTAAGAGATCCAAATCAAGCTATAAATGTACTTGAAACAATAAAAGCTAACTTCCAAACAAATATTAAATCTAAAGACGTTTTATCACTTTATAGCTTAGCTAAATCAATAGTAATCTCTGATAATTCTAATTTAGTTAATATTCAAAGAAGTCAATTATCTGGATATAACGCATGGCATCATGTATATGAGTCATCATCAAAAAGTTATCCAGCAGTGACGATACCATACACTGGAAGTATTAATGATATTAAAAAAGAAATAAAAAAGAATTTAAGTACTTCAAATAATAATTTAATAAAGAAAACTTCATTTGATTTAAATAAACCATATGAGGAAACATTAGTAGGGCAAGGAAAATATAGTCAAGCTAAAATAAGCACATTAAAAAGTATGCAAGGTAATTCGGTAGATGCTATTAAAGCATATGCTTCTAATAATAAACTTAAATTATCTTTCATAAATATTGATAATAATCAAACTGTTAATATCTCAAACTGGAACGAATACAGTTTCCACAGTCAAAAAGAACATAAAGATACAATTATTGATCAAATATCAACATTAACTATTTATGTTAAGAAAAAAGCAGTTATTAGTATACCAACTGTTAAAACTGAAGACAATAAACCTACTGATGAAACAATTAAAAAACCAGAAGCATCTGAGTAGATGCTTTTTTTATGCATTTAAAAAGAGGATTACTCCCCTTTTACAATATACAATATGTTTTTATCTTTAATAAATGTTATCTTCATTGATTTTTGATATCCTAAATCTTTTTCATATTCCCAGTTAGTAGTTACAACATAAGCAGGATAATCTTTGTTATTATATGTATATTTAGTTTCTAAAACATTTGATACAGTTACTTCTTTTACAACAGGTAATTCTTGTGTCCTTTTACCATCAACATTTATTTCAACATATTTATAAATTGTGTCTCCCATATTTTCCTTAAAATTTTCTTTAAGATCTTTATGTATAAATTGTAAACCGCCTATATCAGTACTTCCAAGTTTGTTATTTAAAGTGAATAAGTCCATTATAAACAATTTAGAGGCTAGTGTAGCATAGCTTTTATAATCAATATTATTTGTACTTAAAGCTTTGCTAAGTTCTTTAAAAGTATCTTTATATGCTCTAGAATCCCTATCATGTAATGAGTATCCATATAGTCCAATTGATTCTATTTCCTTTTTAGTATCAGGCTTATTAAAAAAATCATTATATACTCTATATCCTAAAAAGCCAAATAATAAAACTCCTATTATAACAAATACAACAATTGTTAATGTACCACTTTTATTCTTTTTCTTACTCATGTTCACACTCTCCTATTAACTTTTCTTCTCTATCTATTAAATCATAGTATACTATACCATTAGATATATCAAGTATCTTACTAGAATATTCTTTTAATTTCTCTATGTAATCAGCATCTATCGGATTATCATTAAAAGTAATATATTCATCATTAGAATTACTATAATATATATTATTTGTAAGTACATTTCCGTTTGGGAATATAACTATCTTTTCATTAGAACTAAATATATCATGACCAAGCGAATACTTTTCTTCAAAGCCGAACATATTAGCTATAGTTGGTAATACATCATACATCCCCATAACATCAGTAATTTCTTTTTTTAAGTTCTCTTCATTAGACCAAATTACTAATGGAGTATTTTTAAGTAAGTCATAGTTATAACCACTCACATCAATATATCCTTCATCATCTGCATCTTTAATATTATTAGTCTCAGGATCATAATTATATAGTATTTCAAATTCACTTCTAGCGAGTCTAGACTCATGATCACCATAAAATACTATTATAGTATTTTCAAGTAAATTATTCTTCTTTAAACCATCTATAAACTCACCAAATGCCCTATCGGCATAATGAGCACTCTTAAGATAATTACCCATCTTAGTTCCCTCTAAGTAATTTGAATTACCTTTAACTTTATTACCAAAACTATTAGTATAAGTATAATCCATCGTTACATCAAAATCATCATATTTCTCTAAATCATCAAAAGGTGAATGATTTGATAAAGTAATAACTGTACCATAGAAAGGCTCGTTTTTACTCTTAATGTTTTTAATAATTGGTATTAATTGTTTAAAGAATGAACTATCAGATAATCCAAGACCAACAAAATCACTACTGCTTTCATCAGGTACATCGAAATAATCTCTTGAATAGAAATCTTGATAACCAAGTGCTTTATACATAGTACTTCTATTCCAATACTCTTTATAGTTAGCGTGAGTACTAAATGTATAATAACCTAGTTTATTGAAATATTTAGGTAAAGCATAATACTTTCTATTATAATAATTAACAAAAACTGTTCCACTTGAAGATGGCATTAAACCAGTTGTTAATGTAAACTCAGTATCAGAAGAAGTTCCTACGCTTATTTGTGGATAAAACTTACTAAAATACATACCTTCACTTATAAATTTATTAATATTAGGTGTTACTTCTTTACCATTGATTTTTAAATTAATTAAAAAGTTTTGTATACTCTCAGCATGTATAAATATTACATTCTTGCCCTTAAATTTATTAGTATACTCATTAGTCTTATTTTTCTTTTCCCATTTACAAGCATAATAGTTTCTAAATTCATGGGCAACCTCATCATATTCAGCAGAAGTAGTTAACTTTGGTCTTACACTTTGTAATGTATCATTTATTGTATAAGTATATATACCAAACTTATGCACAATATAGTTTTTATTCCATTGTTTAACAAACTTGGTAGCCTCTGACTTACTAAGGGTTAAAATAACTATAATTAATAATACTAATGATACTAATAAAGTATTTTTAAATAACTTTTTAATACTATTATTATTTTCTAAAACAATACTTTTATTCTTTTTATAAATATATTTATTAATTAATATAAAACAAACAGGAAATAATAAATAAACAAATTGATAAAACTTAAGTTTTTCAAGTAAAGAACTATGCACTTCTCCCAACATACTAGCAGTTTGAATTAAATTAATTGATACAAATGACTGATAAAATTCATAATATATTGTATTTATAACACATATCGCACTAGCAATAAATATCCATATACCAAGATAAATGCTTCTGCCTTTAGGCTTAATTAAATACATAAATGACCCTATCACTAAAGAAACAATTAAATCACATATAATTCCTCTAAAAGTAATACTTCCTATTGTTATTAATTTAAGTAAAATATCTAAAAGCAATATAATTAAAATATAAATCAAAAATAAAATATTTGACTTGCAATACAAGATAATATTTTTAAAGTTTAACTTATCAAATATCTTATTCCTCTTCATACTCATTCCCTCTAAATTATTATATCACTTTAGAGAGCATTTTTCAATTATCCATATAAAAAGAACATATGAGCTATGTTCTATTTTTGTTTCATGCCTTTAGCCGTTTGAATATATAACCAAGAGTCCCTACACATGTCCCTTAATGACTTCTCAGTCTCCCAGCCTAATTCATTCTTTGCCTTCGTAGGATCTGCATAACACGTTGCGATATCTCCTTCTCTACGACCCACTATTTTATAATTAACCTCTTGTCCAGTTGACTCTTCAAAAGCTTTTATCATATCTAAAACGCTATAACCTTTTCCTGTTCCTAGATTGTATATAAACAAACCTTTTCCCTCTCTATCAAGTTTATCAAGTGCTTTTAAATGACCTTTAGATAAATCAACTACATGAATGTAATCTCTAACCCCTGTTCCATCAGGTGTATCATAATCATTACCAAAAACAGATAATTGAGCAAGTTCACCAGCAGCAACTCTAACTATATATGGCATTAAATTATTTGGTACGCCTTTTGGTTCTTCACCAATTAAACCAGTTTCATGAGAACCTACTGGATTAAAATATCTCAATATAGCAATATCCCAATCACTATCAGATTTATATAAATCTTTTAATATTTGTTCGATAAATAATTTAGTTGTTCCGTATGGATTAGTTGTTCCACCAGTCTTACAGTCTTCAGTAATTGGCACCACTTCAGGATCTCCATATACTGTTGCGGATGAACTAAATATAAATTTTTTAACATTAAATTCTTTCATAGTTTTTAAAAGCCCAACTGCCCCAGATACGTTATTTTCATAATAATCCAAAGGTTTAGCAACTGATTCACCTACTGATTTAAAACCAGCAAAATTCATTACAGCATCAATTTTATTTTCCTCGAACACTTTTCTTAATTTTGGTGTGTCCAAATAATCAATCTCATAAAACTTAAAATCTTTATTTGTTATTTCTTTAATTTTATCTAATACTTCTCTTTTGCTATTTGAGAAGTTATCTAATATTATTATTTCTTTTCCTGCATTTAATAATTCTACTGATGTATGACTACCTATGTACCCAGCTCCACCTGTTACTAAAATTGCCATAATTATCACTCCTTATCTTTAATTATTACAACATTATTTTTTTATTTTTACTATATTCTATTCAATAACACTTAAATAAAGAAAAAATACACATTTGTGTACTTAATCTTTTAAATCATTTTTGATTTTTGTTGTAGATACACCCTCTGTTCTATCAAGATAAACCACTTCACAATAATCTTTTAGGTATTCAAATTTATCACTATTAGCCCAGTCACTACCCATAACAACAATGTCAGCTTTATATTCTTTAACATCATTGATTTTTTGCTCCCAATTTTCTTCAGGAATTACTAAATCAACATATCTAATTGCTTCTAACATTTCTTTTCTCTCTTTATATGGGTGATATGATTTTTTACCTTTAAGAGCATTAAACTCATCCGTAGATAATGCTACGATTAAATAATCGCCTAAAGCTTTAGCCCTTTTTAATAATCTAATATGTCCATAATGTAATAAATCAAATGTACCGTATGTTAAAACTCTTTTCATATTAATCCTCCAATATTATTATACAATATATAATAGTTTCATAAAAGTTATTTTTCTATTTTACCAGCATAGCCTTTCAAGTTGAATATATTACTACCATAAGAAAGCCCTATACCTCTTGCAAATTCTTTTGAAACACCTGAGTAATAAACATAGTAAATTCCATCTACTTTAATAAATGAACTTCTATACATACCACCATTGTCCCATCCAGTATTAGATGCTTTAAGGATTGGTTTTGCAATTTCCCAATTTTCATTATCTTCTGATGAAGAATAATATAATTGCATTGTTTTTCTACCTTCCCAACTTTCAAAAGCTACAGCAATCATTTCGTACCCTATATCTGATTTAATAACATCTAAATGCCATGTTTTCATACTTCTATTTTCATATTTCAAATCAATTACTCTTCTATTCTCGTAATTATATCCATCTTTACTTTCTTCATATGTTACAGTATTATTTTTATTAACATACCACATTCTATATGTTCCTTTATCATATATAATTGCAAAGGAAACATAATCATGTTCACTTCTTGTATCTTTTAATACTTCTTCCCTATCAGTCCAATGAACGCCATCTTTAGTAGTTCTTCTATAAATTATTCCTTCATCTTTTTTGTCATCTACTCTTCTCCAGTAGCATTCAAGTTCATCTTTATCATCATTGTAAACAATGTGTGGGTCAGAATTATAAATAACCATGTTTTCATAATCAGATGGAGTATCAGCAAGTGGATTTTCGAATCCCTTAGGTTCTGACCAATTAACCAAATCATTACTTACTTTAATATGAGGATTTTCTTTGCTGTCGTCACTAAATGGATATGGTGAATATACCATCCAATATTTATAACCATTCCATCCATCTTTAAAATATAAAACTTTTGGATGTGTTCCTTGGTTATCTCCATAAGAACTTACTATTTTCAATCTATTAGCGGCATTATGATAATTTTCTCTATCTTTTACAGGTATTTCAGATACCTTAATTTTAACATCCTTATTAATCTCTTTAGCGGCATTATATACTTTAGAGAATGGGAACACCTTTCTATTTATATAAGAATAACCAACTACACAAACTGATGAACCACCAATAAATATAAGTATAGCTAAAATTATACAAGCTATTTTTAATTTTTTATTTTTCTTAGTTAATTGTTCTTTATTAGATATTAATTGTTCCTTTTCAACAACTAATTCTTCTTTAGCTTTTAGTAGTTCTTCTTTTTCCTTAGATAATTCTTCAATCCTTTTAATAGTTAAATCTTCTTTAACCTCTTTTTTAGTTTCCTTCTTAGCGGATTTAATCTTCTTCGTTTCATCCTTTTTTGCTGACTTTAATTTTTTTTCTTTTTCCATTTTCTACAACTCCTTATAAAACTTATCTATTATTTCTTTATTATATTTATCAACATCAATATTAATTCTTTCCACTTGATTACTTTCGATATATTTTAATCCCTCACAAATTCCTTCATAGCTATTACCCATTATATAACCACCACCAAATTTATTAAAGAAATTCTTTATTGATTCTATATCTGTAGAAGCTACTGGTATATTAAGTGCAATGGCCTCTAAAATAACCATAGGTAATCCTTCATAAAAACTCGATACAACCATCACATCACATTTTCTCAATATTGAAAATGGATTGCTCATTGATTTGATAATAATAATTCTATCTTTGCTTTTACACTTTTGTTGCAATGCTAACAAAGAATTATATTCAGGTCCAAAACCACCTATTATTATTAAATATGAATTTGTGTCTAGAGTATCAAAAGCTTGTATTAATCTCTTGTAACCTTTTTCCTTAGAAAATCTACCAATTGAAATGATTTTTTTATTTTTAGAGTTCAATATTTTGTTTAGTTTACCTAGACTTATATTTGACTCAGTATTTTCATCAAATATAACTTCTTTTAAAGATTTCTCTACTATACTTTCTTTATTAATAACATTATTCAAACAAATAATATTTGCATTTTCTCCAGCTATTAGTCTAGTTGGTTCATATAATTTATCACTAACTATAAATACGTTCTTGTATTCATTATAACAATTACTTAAGACAGCATAGTTTTGATTCTTTCTCACTTTTATTTCTTGCGTCATATCACTATGTACAAATATAGATGTTTTACAATTCATACTAGCAAACATTCTTATTATATTATCACCATATCCAGAATATTGAATTGCACTATCAAACTTACTATTTCCATAATTAATTTTTATTTTTCTTTCAAAATATTTCTTTAAAATCTTTTTACTCAATTTATAACTAATTAAATGCATTTTAAATAAAGCTAGACATAATGTTTCTTTAAAAGTACCAATCGAGTTATTATTAAAAGATATATATCCTATTCTACTATCTAATTCCTTTAATGTATTTTTATTAGTTCTTACACTGCTTGCAACATATGTAATATAGAAATTATATTTAGACAAATCAACATAATTTAATAAAGCAAATAACGAACCAGTAATACCATTTTTTGCTAAGTTACCACTATATATTAATACATTCTTCTTTTTATTATTTGGAACATTAGCTATATTTAAATTGCCTTTCTTATTATTTAATACTAGTTCAACAATCTTAGATGAAGCATTTATATTTTCATAAGGACAAAATCTATTTAAGAACTTAGTAATATCAACGTCATCTTTAGAATTTATAGTATCAATCAAATCGTGAACATTTTTAACTTTCTTGAATGGTAACTCATTAAATCCAAAATATGTTCCTCTGTCTTCAAAATATTCTCTTTCATCATAAGCAAATAATATAATTTTTTTGTTTGAAACAGCAAAGTCAAAAAACACACTTGAGTAATCAGTTATTAATATATCAGCAATGTTTAAAAAATCATAAGTTTCATATTTTTTATCAAATGGCTTTATGTGCTTATAACCACTAATATTAACTTTATCTTTCAAAAAAGGATGAAAATTAACATACATAATTTGATTATTAGTCAACTTTTTATCGATTTGTTTAAGTTGTTTATTAATAATATTTATTTGATCTTCACTAGTCTTATTTAGTTGCCCAAATGAACCTCTCCATGTTGGCATATAAGCAATTATTTGCTTATCATTAAGATTTAATTGATTTTTTAACTCACTTGCTCTTTCTTTATCAAAAAATATTTCATTTCTAGGATATCCTCCTAAAACAACCTTTGTATCTGTTGCTATATTATTGATCATGTAATCATCTAACATAACATCTCTCATAAATTCACTTGGATATAATAAATAATCTGACATTAAGAAATTTCTTTGTACATTACCTATTAAATGAAAATCATCTTTTATACTTTTACCAAGTGTTTTAAAAGGCGTGCCATGCCATGTATTAAAATATACTTGCCCTTCTTTCTTTACAAAATACCATAAAAATGATGTATCATTAAACAAGTATTTAGCAGAAGCAAGAATCTTAAAATATTTTTTTGATGTTATATTAACAAGCTCATAATTTGTAAAATTGTAATTAATAAACTTTTTATCAAATTCTTTTTCATGTGCTTTATCTACAGCAACATATATTTTATAATTTTTATATTTATCTTTTTGTAACTCCTTTAAGATATAAAAAATATTACCATCGATATTCTTACCTTGCTGAGCACAAAGTAATATAGCATTATCATCAAGTTTTAATTTTTCATAACAACGATAATAATACATAATATTATATTTTTTTTGCGAAATAAACCGTTTAAGTTTTCTATATGCTTTTTTTATTTTATTCATTTTACTGCTCCTTATATTATGTCATATATAAAACATACAACCTCATAATAATTATACCACAAAATATTTTATAAACAACGATTATAAGTATTTTTATATATTAAAAAGATTATACTATTTCAAACAGTCTACCACATATGAAATAATATAATCCTTATATTCTATTGTTTCATTATAATATTTATTATAATCGTCTTTATAAAAAGAGTCGTATTTTAAGTCAAACATCTTAATATATGATTCTTTTAGAGTGAATATCCTAAAGAAATCACTATTTTTAACTATATTTTTCTCTTCTTCATTAAAGAAGTTTTTAACAATTAAAAAATCATAATCAGTTATTCTTTCTATATCAACACCTATTGTATACCTTGACACAGCAAGTACTGTTAAATCATCTTTATTTGATAAACTAAAATAAATTCCATCTAATAAAGGTTTACCATTATTAGAATAATAAATATCATTGATATTTAAATTACTATTAAGAATTAAATATTCATAAATCATACAATAAGAAATAATTCTACTCTTTTTAATATTAATCTTATCTTTGTGATAATCATTTAATAAATTAAAAACTTTATTTTTAAATTCATCTGTATAATCACTACTATTTTTAATAAAGATATTAGCTTTTACCATTTTCATAGTCTTTTACTGCCTTTACATAATCTTTATAATCCTTATTCCACTCTTTAATGATTTTCTTGTTATGTTTCTTAAACGAATAATTATCATTTAGATAATCCCCTAAATATTTACTTACCTTTTTAGCACCATATATATTTAAGTGATCTCCACCATCAGCAGTATCTTTTTCAAAATCAATACCAAGATCTTTATATATTAAATTTAAATCATTATATTTAATATCATGTTTTTGAGCATATTCTTTAGCTGCATTGGTTCTATCTACTTTCCAAGAATCAGGAGATGGTAACCATACAAATTCCAATTTAATATTTTCATTCTTACACTTGTCAACAAACATATCAAGGTATTTTAATACCTTATCATTTAATGGGAATACTTCATTGCCTTCTTCAAGATATTCTCCCTCAAATGGATTAGAATCTACCGAAATATCTAATCCTTTATACGGATTATGATAATCACTAAAGGCATATTGAAAGTCTTCCTTAGTTAATTCATTATATCTTGTATGATATGTTGTAAATGGAAAAAATAATGATATTTTTCTACCTATTCCAAAATCAAACGCAGGATCCATTATAGCGCTTATTTTATTTTTACTCATTTTAGCAGTATCAAATACTTTTCTATAATTAGACATAGAAGAATGATTATCAAAAAATATTCCATCAATATTAAGCATAATTACTTCAGGCTTTTGAGTCTTCAAAGCTTCATTTAACATATAATACGCAGTCCACATTCTTTGGCCTGATGACACATAATTATAACTTGTAATATTATGATCATTCCATATTTCCATAGGAGAAATAGCCCTAAATGTATCACTATTTCCCATGAATACAACATCTAAGGAATTTTTCTCTTCTGCAAAATAACCTCTAGTTATATATCCATGCATATTATCTTCTGGATGTATCCACTTTGGTACAAATATTTTATTTAAAAGATCAATAGTAATGAAAATACAAATAACAAAAATAATAAAATAAACTATTTCTTTAATAACTTTCATATTTTCCTCCTAAAACTGTCCATATATAAAGTCACTAGCATTATATCCAGGGCCATATATTCCAAAAATAATTATCATTACTATTAATATATAATAAACTATATATTTTTTAATACCGCATCCAAGAACTATAGAATCTATAACATTTTTCCCTTTTTCTTCAAGATATCCTATTACAAATAATACAATTAGATATATAAATATTATGGCAAAGTCTATATATGTTAACCCGAAATCTAATGCACTAAAACTATTTCCAATAAAAATGCTTTTAAGTACATTAAACGCATCTGTAATTGAATCTGCTTTAAATATAGTCATACCAATAATAACAAAAATCCATGTTCTTAATATTTTTAAAACATTTGTTCCTTTATTATCAGGTACTTTTCTAAATAAAGGTTCTATTAATAAACCAATCATCATAATTACATAATAATATAATCCATAAAATATATATTTTTCACTAGCGCCATGCCACAAACCATTTAAAAACCAAACAAAGAATAAAGGAATCGCAGATGCTAAAAACTTAGATAAAAATGCTCCAAAATGTGAATTATTAAACTTAGATAATTTCATGTTAGCTTTAGATAAACTCACTGGATAAAACACATAGTCTCTTAAGAATGCACCTAGTGTTATATGCCATCTTCTCCAAAATTCCTCTACCGTTTTTGAAAAGAAAGGCCTTTTAAAGTTAGCAGGCAAGTCTATACCAAACATTTTAGCGCCACCAATTGCCATATCTATAAAGCCAGAAAACTCTGCATATAACTCTATTGTATAAAATATAACTGTTAATAATGATATATATCCAGAAGTTACACCAAATGTATCATTAACAAATACACCTAGTCTATCTGCTATAACCATTTTCTTAAATAAACCCCATAATATAATTAAAAGGCCAGTACATATATTTTTATATTCAAATTTATTTCCCTCATATAACTGTGAATCCATTTTATCAAATCTATGAATAGGTCCCTCTTGTACACTTGGAAAGAAAATAATAAAAAGCATAACTCTAATAGGATTATTACTAGCTCTATATTTTCCTCTATAAACATCAACTATATATGATATAGCCATAAGAGTATAATATGAGATTCCCAAAGGTAATATTATCTTCTCAAAAGGCTCTGATACATTTAAATTAAATAAACTATTAACACTATGTACTAAAAAGTTAGAATACTTTAAATATACTAAAATCCCTATATTAATAAATATTACAATTAATAATACAATCTTTTTATAGAATTTATTTTTCTTTTTAAGTTTTTTCTTTAATTCTTTATCATCACAATCTATCTTTTTATCATTAATTTTATTAATAATAACCCCACCAAGATAAATAGATAAACCACTAATAATAATTGGTAATAAGAAACTTTTACTCATTATATAATAATAAATAAAACTAAATATTAATAATGATACCCATCTAAACTTTTTTGGTAATACATAATAAAATAAAACGCATACAAAAAGAATTAGAAAGTATTTTAATAAATTTACTAACATAATTATTCTTCCTCTAATTTACAAACTGTTTTATATAAAGCCTCGGCAGAATTAAAATTCTCTGGTATAACTTCATTAACAGAAAATTCAATATCAAATTCATCATTTAACTTAGAAATAATAGTAATTATATCAAAAGATTCTAAAATACCATTATCTACAAGTGACTTTTCATTTTTATAGTCTACTCCAGGCTTTACACTTTCTAAAATTTCTATTACTTTATCCATTTTGTTCCTCCTTATACATTTCTTTTAATTTTACTCTATCAATTTTGCCATTCGCATTATATGGCATCTTAGATAACTTTATTATTTTGTTAGGTCTCATATAATTAACTAATTTTTCATTAGAGAACTTTACAATATTTTCTATAGAAGCTTTACCCTCATAATACAAAACTATATTATCTGAATCATATATACATGCACATAATGTTATACCGTCCATAGCATTTATGTTAGTCTCTATCTCGCCAAGTTCTATTCTATATCCCATATGTTTTATTTGAAAATCTTTTCTAGATAAATATATAAGTTCTCCTGCATCATTGTATTTAACTATATCACCAGTTCTATATATTAACTCATTAAATGAATTATTTAATGGATTTTGCACAAATGTAGAATCAGTTTTCTCTTTATTGTTATAATATCCTAAACTTATTATAGAACCTTTAATACATAACTCGCCTTCTTTTCCATAAGGTACCTCTTTATTATTTTCATCTATTATTATTGCCTCACAATTATTACAGGGTTTACCAATTGGAAGGGTTTCATTATCTTCAAAATCCCTATCAACAATATAATATGTACATATATCTGTTAGTTCAGTAGGGCCATATAGATTAGCATACATAAGTTTTGGTAATGCCTTTCTCCAAATGTTAAGGGGCTTCATAGGCATTACTTCACCAGCAAATAATACTTTCTTTAAATATTTTGGCTTAATAACATCAAAAGTCTTTAAATTAGCCACTATTGATAATGCTGAGGGAACCCAATATATTGTATTTATCTTTTTCTCATCCATATATTTGATTAAATTTAATGGGAATGAAAAATAAGACTTAGGTATTATATCAAGAGATGCTCCCATCATAACAGTTGAGAAAACATCAGATACTGACATACTGAAATAAAATGGTGTTTGACTTCCAAAAACAGTTCTACTATTAATTTTAAATGTTTCAGTAAACCACTTACAATAAGATATAACTGACTTGTATGAAATAACACTACCCTTTGGTACACCAGTAGAACCAGATGTGAAAAGAACATACATAGGATTTATATCAATTAATCTTTCTTGAGCTTCAATAATTTTATCATAATTTATTTTGTTTTTTAAACACTCTTCAAGCACTAGTGTTTTAATACCATACCCTAGTTCATTTAATTTATCATTGTTTTTTTCATCAGTAATTATTAAAGATGGATTTAATGTCTTAATAATATTATCAATTCTATTTTTAGGCATATTAACATCTATAACAGTATAAAAGTTAGCACTGTAGGTAACTCCAAACATAGATACTAAGGCATTAATAGTCTTATCAATAAAAATAATAATTGGTTTATTATAAAAATTTAAATCTAATATAGAAGTTGCAACACTCTTTGATTCTATTACAAAATCATTATAACTAATACCTTTATCACGCTCTGAAAAAATTATCTTATCCCCATATTTCTTATTATTCTTTTCTAAATAATCTACTATACTCTTTTTCATATCATACCACTTTCATTAAATATATATACTCTTATATAATATCTTACATTGAATATTTTTTCAACTCTAATTTCATTTAAATATAAAAAAAAGAAGCATTAGCTTCTTATTCAGTTATTATTTGACTTGGAGTCTTACAATTCAATTTATCAAACGGATTGTTTATACATTTCATACATTTTGTATAACTACTATCTCCTATTAAAGTCATCAATAAAGTTACAATTGTAATAACTAAGAAAACTAATACTGCTGCAATAGCTTTTTTAATTAAACCATTTTGAGCAGCTTTAATTTTATCATCGCTTTTTTCAGTAACTGCTTTTGCTAAATCCATCATACCAACAACAATTAATATAATTGGTACAACTACTTTAATTCCCCAAACAACAATTCCTACTATTCTTAATACTGGTCCTAAACCACCGCAAATATCTTCTGCACCCATTTCAACCACTCCTTCACTAATAAAATTGTATATGATTTTTATTATTTTGTCAATAGAATACTAAATTATAGCCCTAACTTATTAATGAATTTTCTCAATTCAGGGTTATCAAGCTTTCTATCGTCAATTGGAGGAAGTACATAGAATAATCTAAGTTTAGTTTCATATTCGAATGTAGCTACATCCTCACGATTTAAACAACATTTATTTAATACTACATTCTCATTTTTTAATGTATCAAATATATCTCTCTTTTTATGAACTAATTTATTTATCATTAATGTTGATGGCTCAACTAAATAATATACACTTGAACAAATAGATAAATCATCATAATCATTCAAATCTATAAGAAGAACATCATACATTTGTTTCTTCATAAATTCCTTAGGAAGCTCACTAGTAGTAGTACTAATCATATCTTTATCATTAAAGTATAAAAAATCTACCTTATTAACTTCTAAAGCAGCACACTTTCTAGTCTCAGATAATGCCTTTTTAAGCATATATATAAGAGAAGTTGATCCAGCATGAGAAGTAACATTTTTAAATCCTATTACTCTCAATTTACCGCTAGTAAACCCTAAAGCAGGATCTGCATCTACTCTATTATTATTTGCTGTATTTTCAATATCCATTGAATCTATATTATGAATATTAACAACATCTTTATAAGTATGAGGATGAACTAATAAATAATTAATTCCCTCAGTATTTCTAGTAAAATTATAAATACCAAGACTAATTAATTTAGAAAGATAAGTCTTAGAATTACATTCAGGACTATCATCTAATAATAAAATAACATTCTCCATATTGATATTCATTGCTAATTTTTGTAGGTTATCAGTATTTTGATAATCCCTTATTGCAGTAATATCTAATATCATTTTATCATAATAATAATTACTGAAAGTGTCTATTATCTCATCAACATTAAAAACACCCTCTATAGATTTCATTACATCTAAATTAAGCCCCATTAATAATTCTTTATATTTATTATAAACCATTACATTCATATCATCATCTCCCTGATTTTTAATTATTAATTAGTACAAATATCATTATATGCATTATTTATTTCATAATATAATGTTTTTGTTTCACCCTTAATTGGTACAGTTATACCAAAATTAATAACTGGAAATTTCATCATTACATATGTCACTACTTTATATCTATAAGTACCATCACTATTACAAAAACGATACACGCAGTATCCTCCTGGTTGATATGCAGCATCTATTTTAGTTGCATCTGAAATAGTACCATCGTTATTACATACCACTTTATTTTCACTCTTACTTCCATAATCATATCCCATAGACTTAACTAAGGCATATGCCTTTGCTTGAACACTAGAATCATTCATAAGTTCTTCTTGTTTCATATTATCTATATTAGGACCATTATAGAAAGTATACCCTTCATTTTGTTCTATTAAATCAATAATACCATTCTTAGCTCTAAATGCTTTAGTATAGTTAATTGAATATGCCATAAAAGCAGAAAAGAGCACTATAAATAGTGCCACTATACCAATTAACCAAGTTCCACCTATTGATTCTTTCATATGCTCTTTCCTTTATAAAATACTAATTTTCAGCTGATTGACACTTAGTAGCGTCGTAAGTCGTTACGTCCTTTGGACAACAAGCCCATTTTTTAACAGTGGCTTGAGAACCAGTATCGATAGTAGTGTTATCAACTTTTATAGCTTGCCAATCAGCTCCATAAGTTTTACATGTTTGAGTAACAATGCTCTTTTGAATAACTGGCCATAAGAATACATAGAACAATAATGCTACGGCTGCAATTGCAACGATAGTAACAACTGTCATATTCAATTCTCCCGTTGCTTCTTTCATTGTAAATTCCTCCTTCTTTATTTTCTATATTTATAATATAATTATACAATAATAAATTTTTATAATCAATATTTTTTTTACATTGCTGTAAACTGTTGCATAATAGAAAGTACTAATATGATCATTACACCTGCTCCTGTAGCGGTAAACATAGTCATAGTTTTCTTTTCCATCTTTTCAAGTCTTTCTTTATATTTAGTATCTCTTGACTTAGCTTGTAAGTTAGATATAGTTCTTGAGAATACTATTAATTGTTCTTGTTTTCTCTCTTGACTACCAAGACTAAGTCTATATAAAAGTCTCATCATTCTCATTGAATCTCTAACAGGATATCTTCTAGCAAAAGCCATATATGGCTCAATTGTAGAGTCACCTGAATCAATTGAAGCTATTAACTCTCTAAGGCCAGGCTTAAACATCTCAGGTGCTTGTTCTAAACTTCTTGTAATCGCAACTGGTACTGTATAGTGTTGAATTAATATTTCTAAACTCTTTAAGTAATATGGTAATTTTAAATTAATATCGTGCAAATGTTTTTTATAATAATTCTTAACTGAATTATAATCATTTTTAAATACAAAGAATGTGACTAAAAACACACCTACAAGTTTAACTGCAAAATTAATGCTAGATACAGAAGTAATTGCTACTATAAGGCCTATTATAAACGTTATAATCGCACTTTTTACTCTTGATTGATACTTTACATTAACATCTACCTGATCCCCATATTTTGATATTAATAAGAAGTCGTAATCATCTTCTTTTAATTTAGAAAATAATGCTTTATTATCAGTTACAAATGTATTAAAGTTAAAAGCACCTATATAATTAAATAAAAATAATAATATTACACCTACTAAAACAATTTCCATTATTCAGCCCCCACATCTTCATGATAATATTTAATACCTGATATTAAGAAGTATGTATTTATAAGTATTACACAATGAAGTAAAATCACTACAAATACCTCATCAAGCAATGCTACATAACTAGATTCACCTAAGAATAGTTGTATTAACAATACTAATAAATATAACATTAAACCAAACATAATAAATTTCTTATAAAAGTTTGTTCTATCTATTCTATCTCTATATACACTTTCAACAAGCATATCTATATCCTGAAGCATTCCTTCTAATGCCTCACCTGAATCTTTTGAACCTTCTTTGGTAATTTGTAAGAATAATTGATGCATATTCTTAATTACATAATAATCATACTTTTCATTCATGAATCTTATTGCTTCATCAATAGTACCATTCTCATAAGACATTTGTATCATTTCTTTAACATCTGTTAGTAATGGATCTTCAAGTACTCCTGAATCTCTTACTCCCTCTAATGCTTTTACAAATGATTGAGTAGTATTAAATTCCATTATTACATTTGTTGTATATACTTGTATTTGTTCAAATATAAATTCACTATATGCTTTTTTGCATCTCATATATGCTAAGTATGGAACCATTAATATTGCAGCTACTGCATACACTACACTCCAAAGTATACTATAAAAGTATAAGTATGCTACAAAAGCTGCTGATACACCAAATATTATAATTTGAACAGCATATTGTCTACTTGTATATTCTTGACCTAATTCCTTTGCTTTTTCTCTTACAACTTTAAATGAATATGGAGCATATTTATTATAAGTATCTCCTATGGTCTTATTAATAAATTTGTAAGAGCTGTCTCCAGTATTCTTTCTGTATATATATATGAATACTAATATAACAGCTATAATAAGAATTTCTATATACATATATACACCTCCTATAACTCTAGCACTTCTATTTTGCTAGGCATTTGCTGTGGCATTTGTTGTGCTTCTTGTGATTTTTGTTCTATATTTTCCTTAGTTTCTGTAGTCTCATCACTATCTTTTATTTCACTTTCTTTTGGTATAAATGGATCTTCTCTCATAGTTACGCCTTGCGAAGATAAATAATCTATTAGATGTGATGTTGGATTATTATAAACTTCATTGCCAACTAAATCTCTAGAATATAGTACATTTGCTTTAGCTTCATTAGTATCATCATCAACATAAAACTCAACAACTTGAGTAATTTCTCTTTGAAATCTATTATATTTCTTAGAAAAAAAACCTTTAACATGAATACCTAATTGTATATATCTATGCATACCTTTAACAAACTGATCTATATCTTGACTCGATTCTAAAAGTGAATAAAGTCTCATTGGTATACTAGAGGCTTTATCTGAGTGAATTGTTGATAAAATGTTATGCCCAGAAGAAATAGAGTTTCTAACGGCCATAACTGCTTCAGCAGAACGTACCTCAGATAGTAAAATCCATCTTGGGTTTTGTCTCATACAAGCAACCAAAACATCTGAATATGAAGCTATATTATTTGTTTTCATTGCTATTATATCTCTTGTTGGATATATTTTATCTAAATGAAGTTCTAATGTATCTTCGATAGTAATAATCTTTTCATCCTCTTTAATTTTACTTGCCAAATATTTTACTAACTCAGTTTTACCTGAACCAGTTTCACCACTAACAAGTATATTACAGTGTCCTTGAACACATGTAAGCAGAAAATCATGAAGTTTTACAGACACATAGTCTTCACTTATTAACTTTTCTTTATTAAGTCTTATCTTAGCAGGAGTTTTTCTTATTAATACCGCTATTCCATTAGTGGCAATTGATTCATGCACAAAATTAAGACGAAGTTCAGCACTCTCTGCATCAAGTAAAGGATGTGCCATATTAAATGTTTTACCCATTACATTAGAACATTGAAATGCAAGTTTTTCCATAACTTCATTATTAAGGCCATCTATCTTAACTTGTTTTATACCTTGAGAAAGAGTCTTAATATGTACTTGCCCATTATTAGAATATGATATATCTGTTATATCATCATCTTTTAATAATGGCATTAAAAGTCCAAAATCTATTTGTGAAAATACCAAATCTTCCATATTATACCCTTTCTTTTATTCTTTTTTATTCTTTATTCTGTTATTTTTACTTGATTGTTTTTAGTGCTAGTATTGTCTTGAACAGCACTATCAACTTGAGATTCAATTAAATTTCTTAAATATGTACTAGTAACTTTAGTACAATCTTTATTCTTACAATAATCTTGATTTCTAGTTACAGGAATTATTTCACCAGATACATAACTAGCTTTTCTTAATAGTAAATGTAAATCTTCTGATAATGAGAAAATTAGTGTTGCAAAATCTTTTTGAGCAGCAGTCTTTTTAAATATATGAGCACCCGTTGAATCTTTAACTGCAAGTACTTTAATACCTTCAATCAATTTTCCATAAACAAGTTTACCATTATCAGTAGTTTTAAAATATAAATCTATTTTATCACCAGGATATATAAATGAACCAGTAGTTGTAGATGTTGCAGATAAGTATACAATTGTATTACCCTCTGCTATATCAGACCAAGCCGAATCAGGCATTTGATCCCAAGTAATTACACTTGATGTATAGAATAAACTCCCTGCTGGAATAAATGTATTATAATTAACATATTTTCCAATAACTTGTTTTTTATCTCTAATAACTCCCTCAGTTACCATAGTAGCTGCTACTTTTAATGTACCAACTTTATCTTCAGTTATCTCTGCTCTTGCTTCTAATCTCTCTTTAGCATATGGAACACTTATAGGGTTAATTTCTTTATTAACTCTATATCTATATGCAAAGAATAATATGATTATACAAAGTACTCCACCTAAGAAAGTAACGACACCTTTATTTGCAAATAATTTTTTCATTAGTTACCTCCTAAATTAACTGAGTTTAAATCTTTTTCACTAACATTTACTGTTTGTGATAATATAATTTGTTGAATTTGAGTACTACTTATAACAGTAGCCTTAGGATTTTTTGAATACTCAGCATTTCTTGGCACTGGGAATATCGTACCATTTAAATATAAAGCTTTTTTAAGTAATAAGTGCATATCTTCTGGAACAGAGAAAATCAAATATGATGGTGAAGGAACATTACTACTTTGTTCAAACACATTATTACCTGCACTATCTGTTACAGAAAGAACTTTAATACTTTCAATAAATTTTCCTATTAATGTTTTTCCATTATAAGTACCTACATAATATAAATCAATATAGTTTCCAGGGAATATTGAATTACCATATGTAGTTTCAGTTGTTACCGGTAATGAAACAATTGTATTACCATCAGGAATATTTTCAGTTAAACTTGTTGGCATATCTTTCCAATCTATAACAGTTGATTTATAAAATATACTTCCTGCTGGTATTTCTGCTTGATTAGAAACATATTTATCAATAATTTCATTAGTATTTAATATTACATCTTTAGTTACAATTTTACCTGCTACTTTACGAGTTCCAACCATTTCAGAAGTTATTTGTGTTCTTGGTGAAAGTGTTTGTATAGCATACGGAACATCTATTGGTTCAGTAGCTTTCTTAATTCTCCAATTATAACCTGCATATATAAGACCCACACATAAAAGTAGTGCAAGTATAGTGACAGTATTTTTATTTTTTAAAAATCTTTTCAACCCTATTAATAAATTACTCATTCTTTTTTCCTCCAAATTATAAACTCACTATTTTATTCATATAAATTATAACACAAATCAAAACTATTTATCAATAAAAAAAACTACTTTTTAAAAGTAGTTTTAACAAAATGGATATAATATATATACTATAGCATCTCCATATTTATTTTTAAGAGTTGTTTCAAAGTCTTTAATAAGACTACCATCTGAATTAATAACAAACCCTCCATTCTTAACGATATATCCTTTACATGATTTACCATTTACTTTAGGCATGGTTACTTTTTTAACCTCATTGCTGAATTTCTTACTATTACGATTATAAGACTGATACATCTTCTTAGTTTTTAAGTCATAATAGTAATATATTGGATTTCCTAAGTCATTAACTCCATTTTGATCAAGAACTATAAGCATGTATCTTTCTTGACTAACATCCGCAGCTATTTCATCAATAGTACCAATATTTTGCAAATCTTTAATAGTCACATTATCAGGTATACTAACACTGCTTTCTCCGCACTCATATTCATCTTTTAAGTCGCTTTCATTCATATAATTTCCATTTTCAAGTTTACACATATTCTTCTTAGTACCATAGTCACAGCCTTTAACCTTAACTAATGTACAAGCAGCAACTGTTTTACTGTTTTTGGCAGACGAAGCAGAAGGATAAGATAATGCCCCTCCATTCTTAACCCATTTATAATCAAATACATCAGTTGATGATGTTGAGTGCCCTTTTAAACTAGAATATTCACATAACTTATAATTGTTGTCAATAAATGAATCCAATGATTTTGAATAAACATTACCATGAGTATAAGATAAATTCATTCTATAAATATATACTTCTTCACCATTATAGAATGCTTTGCAAAACATATTCTCTTCCCCACCGGCAAGTTTATATCTACAAGTATTGCCTTCAAGAAGATTCGATTCATCTTGATATCTATTAGAAGTAACTTTATCAGTCAACATCAATGTTAATCTAGTACCAGAAGGAATTGTTTTACCACTAGGTGCAACTATTCTACCCTTAACTAATTTATAAAGCTTTATTATATCATTGCTGCCTGTGACATTATCTTTATGAGAAATCGCATATCTTATAGCAGAACTCTTTCCCTCTAAATATTCTTTATTATTAGAGTCCTCTGTTTCACTAACATTAATTGCATTATATTGTTCGAAATTAGTTTCAAGAACCCCACTAATCAAAGTATCTATACTGAAGTTTAATGAATCAGAATTAATTGTTGATTCACCACTCATAGTACGTATTCTAACACTTGCCTTAGGAGGTTCTTCGTATATATCATAGAAATCAATTTGATAATCTTGTGAATTAGTAACACTCTCGGCAAATCTTCTAATATATACTTCCATAAATTTACTTTTAGACATTATTATTCTACCAGTAGTTCTATATGCTCCATAATCTACCGAATCTAGCATAGATGCTTGCATTATTTCTCTTGCTAAATAATAATCCTCTTCAGCGTGAGTAGTAACTCTAGATACAAGAAGCATAACAGTGGTAACTATTACACCAAGTAATAAGATTAAATATCCCCATAAAGATTCCTTCATTAGTTACCACCTACCTTAGCATTATAATTATTCTTAAGTTCATCTAAGAAAGAACTTCCACATCTATAATAAGTTCCACCACTAACTCTTGGAGTTTCATTACAATCATTAGCTGTATCATTTAAATATGTATTACCATTATCTTTATTATACTTCTTAATTTTTTTGATTGTTTCAGTACTCAAATAATAACTACTTTCTAAATGATCTTTATTATATATGTTATTTCCAGTTTCTTCTATTTTATCTATTAATGCACCTACTGTTATCTTATTTTTTTCACTATTAACTATAATGCCATTCTTTATTGCAAATGGATTATTTACTTCTTCCTTATAATACCAATTATTTCTACTATTTCTAGCTACTGGGAATAAATTCTTAAGACTGACATTTCTATAAGTTATTCCTAGTCCATGTTTATTACTACTTTTCCAATTTATACAATTTTTATCTATTACAGTGTTCCCCTCATCATCTATTTCATAACATGCATTAGAGCACATAGAAAAATCTACTTTGCCATCTTTTGTATATCCACAATCATTTTTCTTAGTAGTATTGTATACAGTATAATAGCAACCGTAATTTAATGTATCAAATCCAGTAGAACTGTCTTTAGAAATATTAGTAAATTTATAATTAATATTATATGTTCCAGATTCTGCCTCTATACTAACAGGATAACTATATTTAGGTATTTTAGTTGTTCTATTGTTCATAGAAACTTTACCAGTAATAGGTTCATATGAAAATTGATTTCCAACATAATAATCATTTTGAACTCTTATTAGTAATGTTGAATATATAACATCACCATTTCCAATACTTGGTTTAGTTGTAGTAAAGTTATTCAAATTAGCTTCACAAGAAGTTTTAGTTGCTGTCTTATTAACTCTATAACAATCATTTTTACAATATGTCAAACTCTCCTTTGTCTTTTTATATTCAGATTTTATTTCTATTTTGTTACCTTCTTCATAAGTTGCGGTTAATTTAATAGGCTCTTTATTACTATCGTAACTAAATCCATTACTATCAGGATTTATTAATTTATTTTGCAAGTCAGCATTCATTAAACAATATTCTTTATCTTTATCTTTATCCCTATTATCTAACGCATCATATGCCGATTTATTAAACACACTAGTACATTGTTTATATCTAACAACAACAGCAGTTAATTTTTTGTCATTTTTAACTTGTTTATCTATTGCACCATATTGAATTAAAGATTTACCAAGATCAAATCTAAATTGCATTCCTGCAAGCACACTTGTAGGAGATGGTATGTAAAATCTCACTTCATCTCTACAATACACTTTACAAAACGCAGGATTTGCGTTAACTTTATTAGTAACATCATATTCTTCAGTAGCAGCAGTATCACAATTATTTATAATGCAAGACATTTGAGGATCTTCAATTGTCCTATAACTAAATTCTTTACCAGCATCATTAGAAGTACCTTCACAAACATCACTTACATTATTACTTTTTCCATCATTACCTTTGATATCAGTTTGCTTATCAAGTGATGTACAGTTTTTATTTGGATCACAATTTTGTGAATCATTTGGATCACAACTAATATCGCTTAAATCAAATGGGAAATGATATTCTAAAGCTTTACCAGGAATATTCACTTCAGCTCCATCAAATTTCTTATAGTCATCAATATATGTCATCATAACTTGGCGACCAGCAGGACTACTACTATGAATATATTGTCTTACAGTAGCAAATCCAAGCACACCACCTTTTAAATGAAATGTTATACCTGGTTTTGTTAAATAAAGTCCAACCTGACCCTCTTTATTCGTTAAAATACAGACTTTATAATTATAAACTTTAAATGTAAATAAATAAGAATCTTTTCCACTAACAGTATAATCAGGATCATTAAAGTTTATTCTATAGCATGACTTTCCTTCATTAATATCATTGCCTTTACAATATCCAATTGACTCACCATACGCATCAATAACTTCTATTATCGATCTACAATTAGAATCATCTTTAGGGTTACATTTTGCTATAATTTGCTTTTTAACATTTTCATCTACCCTAACATCAATGGTCATATTCCATTTTGTTTGTTTGCTTGCAGAATTAATTTTTTGTTTTTCTTTAATATAAGTTTTAATATCAAAACTATCATCAACTGCTCCGAATCTATTATCTTGAATCTTATCATTTTGATGTAATCTTACATAATTAAATAGTTCTATGATGTCTGTTACATATTCTTTAGAATTATTATTATTCCAACATAGTATACCATGGTTACTTCCATTCCCATATTTTTTAGATACGTTTTTACATGAACTACCAGTATATCCCATCAATACCGCATTAACAGTATTATAATATACTGGCTTTGATGCATACTCATTTCCAGTTACACACTCTGCTCCGGCTTCTCCACACACACTTTCTTGCTCAATACCAGCCATATTTCTATAGTTAGTAAATTTATACCAATAAACAACCCACATTCTAAGTGCTGCACCAATAACATTATAATATTCATTTTCGTCAGACAATTTACTCATAGTACCTTTTTTAGCTTGATAAAATATTTCAGCAAGTCCACAAGAGTATCCAATACTTCTATCTCCAATTGACTTACATTTTCTAACATCAACTGTTCTATTCAAAGTATAATTAAGTGAAGTTTGAGAACTACTTCCAGGCCATTGCTTAGATGGTTGAATACAATAAGCATTACTTGAAGATGAACCAGTAGAGTTAGTTATAGTGTAGTGGTGGATATAAGTACCTGCTGTTGCCGGAACACTTACAAGTTTTGCTTGGCTTACATACGCTTTCATAGTAGCAGCTACACCTTTTGAGTCAAAAGTGTATTCTACTCCACATGTATCCTGAGCATTTGCACATTTACAAGCCCTAAGTGTCGATCCTTTAACCGGCTCACGATGTATAGAAACGCTACAATTATAATTTTTAAGCGCGGCAGCTAAAGCAGAATCTCCGTGTGAATTCACTTCAAAAGTTCCAATATATTTTTTTCCTCCCTTTTCATAAACGTTCTTAATAGTATTATAATATCCCGCTATCTTAGAACTACTTCTACCTATGCTTGTATTTCTAATGTTAACAAGAGCGCCACTACCAGATCCAGTAGCTGCATTTATAACTGTAGTTGATATGAATAAGCATACAAATAATAAAATAGATTTATATAATTTATTTCTCATTTCTTATCTTGCTCCTTTTTATATGCAGATACTTTATAATAATAAATTCCTGCGACTACAGCAAAAGGAATAACTGCATAATACCAATATTTACCTATATATTTTAGTACTTTAATAAAAATGTTATCATTAGTATTCTTCTTTTCAATAACATCTGCTTTCTCACTAAACTCTTTTTCAGTTACTTTAGTAGTATCAGTATTCATTTTACATATATCTTGATTTTTATTTTCATCTTGTTGACAAAAATCAGTTAAACTATATTGATTATAACTTGGTACTTTATATTCTATTTCTCTTAATAGTTCTCCTTTACAAGAGCTTTTATCATTACCATAAAATCTTATAGTATAGCTTTTTTCTTCAAAATGAACATAGCTTCCTATCGCATTAGTTTTATAATAATCATCATAATCTATATTATAAAAATCATCAGAATAGCTATCTGTAGCTTGCATAGTTACTTTTTCATTATAAGGTTTCATAAGTAATACATATGCAAATTCTGGCTTATAATCTTTTGTTTCGACTTCTTCTTTAAATTCAATACTTACATTTTCTGCCCAATTGTTTAATTCATCATCTTTACACTCTGCTTTTACATCAAACGTAAATATAGAAAAAGTTACTATTAAAAAAATTATTTTAAATGCTTTATTATTCATAACTCACCTACTTTATCTATAATGATTATAATATATTTTTAACTATTTTTAAAGAGTTTTATTCAAAAAGAAAAGATATTGATGTGTTCAATATCTTAACTACCACATTCTTGTGGTTTATCACTTAAATAATTTTTATTAATGTAATTATTGCTTCCATTTTCATTAACAACCTTACAATATACATTACTTCCGTTTTTATAATTACACCCGTCTACTATAATAACAGACTCTCCACAACTTAAGTTTCCACTTTCTTTATTAAAACTTGTATCAGCATAAATAGTAGCGCCATTTGTTGTATTAACGTATTTTACTGAGTATGTTTTATTACTTAATTTAGTATCAAAACTAGATTTTATTCCACAAGATAATGCCTCTTTTGTTTGATTATTAAATCCGCTATTAGTATAATTTTTATAATTTAATGTTCTTCTATTTACATAGATGACTTTATTATCATAAATTGCTTTACAATATTCATTTCCTTTAGAATCCTTGTATTTACATGCTGATGAAGTTAACATTTCAGATACATTATTCATAGAATTACCAATTTTACCATTAGCATAATATTCAAATATTTCTTTTGGATCAATTTTTGCATACTTATCAAGAACTAATATAACTTTAGAACCATTTTTTATTTCTTTAGTATCTCCAATTACTTCATTACTTTCATTTACTTTTGAATAATAGTAATTATATGTAACACCGTTTTTAGTATATTTATAGAAGTATCTATCAGTAGTTGTAACACCATCTAAATATTGTTCATAAACACTTTCTAATATACCATTTAATACTGTATCTAAAGTGACATTAATTGTTTCATTATTTATAGTTGCATCTCCAGATGTTGCTCTTATTCTAACACTTGCCTTAGGAGGTTCTTCATATATATCATAAAAATCTAATCTATATGTTTTATTATTAGTAACATTCTCAGAAAATCTTCTTATGAATACTTCAACAAATTTCTCTTTTGACATCACTATTTTACCAGTAGTTCTATATGTTCCATAATCTATCGCATCAAGCATAGAAGACTTCATTACCTCTTGTCCTATGTAATAGTCTTCTTCACTTGTAGTTGTTACCCTTTGTACTAAAAGAATAACTGTTGTAACTACAACTCCTAGTAATAATATTAAATATCCCCATAACGATTCTTTCATTATTTATTACCTCCTGCATTTACCACTACACCATGTTTAGTTATATCTCTTAAGAAACTACTCTTACAATCATAATATAATCTTGAGTTATCATCATCTGATGAACTAACGGATATATATTTATTACAAGTAAGTGTGTTATCTAAATAATTATTAGTGTTTTTATTATATTCTTTTATTTTAGAAATTGAATCTGGTGATAATGTATAACTATATTCTAAATGTTCATTATCATTTTTATATAAATCTTCACTACTAGATTCTATCTCTTTTTTAATTTCACTAACATTTATTGTTTTATTGTAAGAAGGTGATTTATAAAACATTGGATTAATTACATAATTATTATCACTCCAGTTAGAATAATTAACTCTACTAGCTGGGAATAGCTTTCCTAATGCTACATTTCTATATATAACACCCATAGATGTTCCAGGCTCAAGACTCTTCCAACTCATACATTCTTTTTTTAATACTGCAACACCATCTTTAACTTCATAGCATGAATTTGAACATTTACCTGTCTTATAATTACAATCATATTTTTTAGTAGTATTATATACATTATAATTACATGTATATTTAATGTTATTGAAGTCATAAACTTTATTTTTAGCTATATTTGTTATTGAGTATTTTATATTATATTTACCACTCTTAGTTGTACTGTTAATTGGATAACTATATAATGGTAAATCAACTGTATTCTCAGTTCTACCATCTGTAATTATATTTCCTGTATATGTCTCATATTTAAATTTAGTTTTTAAATAATAATCATATTGAGTATCCACATATATAGTAGCAAATTTATTATTAGGTAGTGACCCACTCATATTAGATAAGAGAGTTGAACAACTTCTAACATCACTATTATTAAAGCAATCGCTTCTGTTACAATAATATGTTTTATTTGATGAATGCTTTTCAATATTCTTACCTAATTCAACTTTATATCCCTCATCATAAGAAACATCTATTCTATTACAATTGCTACTTCCATTAACACAATCATCAAGTTCTTTATCAGATAAATAATCTCTTATTGTTCCAGTGTCTTTATTAATATATTCTCTATATTTTCCTGGAATATCTTTTCCACTGTATAAATTACAATTATATAAGTCATACTCAAGTTGTAGTTTAGACTCTTTGCTAGCACTATTATAATCGCTTAACCATTTATCATTATCAATAACACTTGTACATTGTTTATGCTCAATAACAACACTTGTTAATTTATAATTTGGTTTTACTTGTGAAGAGATTACACCATTTCTAATAAGTTCACTACCTAAATCATATCTAAATTGCATACCAGCATAAACATCAACTTTATTTTTAAGATAATACTTAGTAGTATTTCTACAATAGACTTTACAATATTGATTAGAAGATACTTTAGTTTCTTCATATTTATTTTTGATGTCATCACTACATGAATTAATAATACAACTCATGCCAGGATCTTCTATTGTGTGTTCACTATATAATGAATTATCATCCCCACAACTTCCTGTTAATTGTTTACTACCATCTGCTTTAAAATCAGTTGATTGTTTTGTATCTGTGCACTTATCAACGCAACTAGAAGTACAATAATTATTTGCATTCATATTTATTTTAATTTTATAATCCCAACTTGCACCTAATGCATCTGCAAAACTTTCATTAAAATAACTTACCATAATTTGTAAACTATTGTTATTAGGATAATATATTCTTAATTTAGCATCAGCCCCACTAGCACTTCCAAAGTATACTGCAGCTTTTGAGTCAGAAACTTCACTACCTGATGATTCATAACATATTTGATAATTTATAACTTTAAATATTAAACTATCTTTTCCACTAGTATTATCCCATTCTATTTTAATACTACCATCTTTATTAGTACTTGCTGGATAATAAGAAACTCCATTACCATTAGTAATTTTTACTGCTTTTTTGCATTCATCAGAGTCTTCTTTATTATAACAACTCTTGTATATTGATTCATAAAGAGTGATATTCTTTGATGATTCATCAGTTATTATTACATCTTTTAAACCTTTAACTTCTATTTCAAAAGTTTTTTTAGCATCAATATATCCTTTTTCATTTATCACTATTTTAGCTTGAGCATCTTTAATAGTATCAGCAGCCATAAAAGTATTTCCATGGAATGTTTTAGCATTTCTAACTGAATTAAATAATGATATCGCTCTTGAAATAACATTATTCTTTTGATTTTTACTATCACACAAGATATTACCTTTATATTTAGCAGCATCACTACATTTACCACTACTATAGTTATCTAGTATAGCAAGTACTGTACTTGTATAAATACTGGAACTTGTATAAGTATCATCTAACTTTTCATATCCTGATTTATCTATTGCAGAAAGAGAATTATATTTATTATAAACTTTATAATAATAATTTATCCAAAGTCTTAATGCTATATTAATGCTAGTGTAATCATTTTCATTTAATTCATTATAATTTTTATTATATGCTTGATAGAACACCTCAGCAAGACCACAAGGGTATCCAATTGATTTATCATAAACTGAAGAACAATTTCTTACATCAATTAAATGATTTAAGACATAATTTTGTCCACCAAATGGTCCTTCTTTACCTGGTTGAATACAGTATGCACTTGACCACTTTCCACCATAATTTACTTTATATCTCCAAACTCTAGTTTTAAATGTATCTGTTACATCAAATAATTTTTTAACTTTTGCTTTTTCTATCGCTACTGTTTTTAATTCTTTTGAAGAAGAACAAATACTTTCTTCTACACATTCTTTTTTATCGCAACACATTTTTTTAACAGTACAATCACTTTTATCTTTACAATAATCTTTTGCTAAAGCCTCAGCAAACTTTTCATTTATCTCTAAATCAAGATTACAATCGCTATCTTTAGCACACTTTTTATTAACAACATTTTGACATGATGTTTTACTATCACAATCACCTTTTGATACAGTTGTATTAAATATTATATATTTTGTTGTATCTACTACTTGATAAAATTTGTCAGTAGTAGACACTTTGCTCTCTACATATTCATATGTAGCAGGGCCTTGTTCCTCTATTTTATATGTTGTATCACTATTAACACCAACAGCGGCATTAATATAAAGACTACCTACAAAGAATAAAGGAACTATTAATAATTTATTTAATTTTTTCATTTTTTACTCTCCTTCTTCTTTAATAGATATACTTTATAATAATAGACGCCACCAACTATAAGAACTGGTATTACAACAAAGTACCAATATCTTTTAATAATTCCTAAGAATGAATTATCGTGAGTGACTTCACTATTTGTTTTCTTAGTAAATTTTTCATCTGTCATATTAGAGGAGTCTGTATTACTTTTACAAATATCTTCATCTTTATGGGTTTCACAATATTCATAATCAGCATATTTATTATAACCAGGTATTATATATTCTATTTTTCTTAGCAATTCACCATTGCAAGAAGATTTATCATTTCCATAAAGTTCTATTTCATATTTTTTTTCATTAAAATGAATATTACTTCCAATAGCATTAGTTTTATAATGCTCATCATATGAAATATCATAAGTTTTGCCACCTGATTTAACTTTAACATTTACTTGTTCATTGTACGGACTAAGTAGCAGTACATATGCATACTCTGGATTATAATCATTTGTTTTTACTTCTTCTTTGTAGACAACCTTTACCTTTTCAGCATAATCATTTAATTTGCTGTCATTACAAGAGGCATAAACTTTAGTTGATGTAAATAAGATTGTTATTAAAATTCCTAATTTTATTCCTTTTTTCATATCTACTCCTTTTAAATTCCATGTTTCATTTTTCTGTATTTATTTGTAAAGAACAATATAGATACTGTTAAACTTATTGCAATAAGCATAAATTTAATACCATAATCGAGTAAGAACTCTATCACTTTATCTAAAAATGTTGGCTCTTTCTCTTCTTCTGGAAGAGGTATCGCAGGTTCTCCACAAGTATTTGATAAAGCACCTTTAAATAATTCTTCAGTTGGCTTAACATCTAAGAACTGACTTGTACAGTATGCAGTACTACATCCCTCTTTTATATAGTCCTTACATCTATAATCATTATAGAACTTATTATAATATTGTAGCTTTACTCTAAGCGTTATTAAATTACTTTTACAATCTTCTTTATTTGGATAAGCACCAACTACAATAGTAAGTCCTTCTTCTAGTCCAGTAATGGTTACTTCGTTATTAGAGTTTGGATAATACTTTTTATTGTCATATTCTAAATATATATCTTTAACAACATTATAAAATGTTACTGTATATGTAGAAGAACTTTTAGAGAAAGATGTATCATATGTTATATTGCTTGCAAACTTACTAAGTGTGACTATTTGCCCATTATCACATAATGCGTTAACAAATATTGGTATAAATAATAATAAAATCAATAATATTTTTTTCATATGTTCCTCCTAATCCATAAGTACTGCGTGTACTACAAGTCTTTTTTTACCTTTATCTGCGCAAGTAGATAAGGTTAATATTTTATCTCCATATTCTACTTTTTCATCTGATTTAAAATTACTTCTTCCCCTAATCATATTTACAAATTTATCAAATTCTTCTTTAGATGCAAATTTAGTTTTTAAATAGTCAGTTGTATAATCAACTTTGTATATAGCAAATATTTTAAATTTGCGATTATTAGTAAGAGTATCATACGTAATAATAAGATTATTTTTATTCTTTCTCCAAGAAGAAGTCATAACTTTGCTTAAACTACCAAACATGGTTTTATTTGGCATATTATGGCCATAAATAATATTATTAGAATCAAAGCTATCATGTGAGTTTCTATAATCTAGAAATACCCATCCCATAACTTTCTTTTTTTTATAAAAATCATGATTTAAATAATAACTGTTATCATTATATTGAACAACTGGATAATTAATATTAGTATTATTTACTTTTAGAAAACCAACAGTGTCTTTATTGATTTTTAAAAGATCACTCAATGTATTTTTAAAAGTATATTTATTGTTTATTTCTTTTTTAGTAGTCTTATCTATATCTACACTAGGTTCTTCTATATCAGCATCTTGATTTGTATCTTCCTCTTCGCTTCCCGCGGCATAAGAACTATTAATAATATTATTTCTTACTTCATCTATACTTGACTTTTCAACAAATTGATAAGATTTAACTATTAAAATAGATACTAAACTAACATATACGCCAAATACCATAATAAGTTTTAAATTATTAAATGTTAGTTGTTTAAATAAATTATTTCCTAAAAATGAATTTGAATATATTATTCTAAACTCACAAGTATATTCGTTTTTACACTTTTCATTTAATTCTTTTAGCCAAACAAAGTTACTTGCTATAAATTTATCTTTATCATACTCTTGATGAAGAAAGACTATTACATTTCTTGCCTCATCATCTTTTACTAGATTTATTATGTCCTCTATTCTCTGTTTAGAAAATATATATAGATGTATTGCCTTTAAATTATAATTAATTCTTAAAAACTCTTTTATATCATTAAGTAAGTTTGGATAATCTTCTTTTATACATAAGTTTTTAATATAGTATAATGTTTCATAATCAAAAGCATCAACTTGAAGCATAAATCTATCTGATATTTTATTCTTATTATATAAGTTTACTTTAACACCTTTAAGTAAAAATTTATCTTTAATAAATTTAGGCATAAAATAACAATCTATTTCATTTAAATCTGGCAACTCTAAAAATAACTCATAATCATCAAGAGAAATAGTTGATCTAAAATCTAACTTTAATACTTCCATTTTTAAATTAAGCATAATATCTCTAACATATTTAAAAGTAACTAGTCTTTTAACATACATAGTTTTATTGTTAGTAAAATGTTTACAAATAGAATTAATATTCTTTTTAAAATATTTTAATGTATAAAAAAGAGTATCTTCAAAAAAACTATTCTTGTTAACATACTTAAGCTCTGTATCACTAATAGTTTCATAGTTAAAGATAATTATATCGTTATCCAATTTTAAAGTAATATATTCTTTCATACATCACCTATCTTATATTATATATAATACCATAATTCAAACTAAAAAAAAATATATAATTAAAAATATGAAATTATTCTATTTCATATTTATTAACTAATTTGTTTACAGTTTTATAATCTATCATCTTAATTTCGCTACTCATAGCCTCTACTGCTGCACCATCTTTAATATATATAAACATCGGAGCAGAATTTATTTCATTATCAATATTTGGAAACTTATTCTTTAATATATTGATATATTTATTACCCTTAGTGTACTTAGTAATATCTAAATATATAATCTTATCTAATAAATTATTATTTTCTAATTCTTTATATAGCTTCTTTTCCATGCTATAAATCTCATTAGAGCCCGTATAGCTAACATATAATATTGAATCAGAAACTTCTCTAATAGCAAAATCAAAGTCATCCATATGTATTTGCTTTACTGTTTGACTTGAAAAAATACTTTCAGATAATTTAGAAGATTTATAATTCAAATAAAATGATCTTATAAATATCATAAGTAATACCACTAATATAGTTACAATAATAACAATAATATAATTTTTACTAGGAATTTCTTTCTTTTTAAATAGTCTAATCATAATATCTCCTTTATCATTAAGTACATATTAATTTTAACACACTATTTTCTCTTTTTCAAATTATTTAAACAAATATTTATATTTCTATCAAGGACTTTTTTCCCTCTCCAGTAGCATGCATTATTTGAATACTTTTCTTTAAATTCTTCTTTTGTTAAGTTTAAAAATTCATCAGTTTTAATTTCATTCTTAATTCTTTTAATAGAGTTATTATACGGACATACACTAATGCATTTATCACAACCATAAATACAATTATCAAGATATTTATAATCACTTTCATCTAGATTTTTAGATTGTGTTAAATAACTAAGACACCTTTTGGCATTTAAAACACCGTTATTATTTAAAGCATGAGTTGGGCACGACTTAATACATTTATCGCAACCGATACATTTAGAATTTATGATTTTATCACTATCAATAATCGCATCAGTTAATATCTCTCCTATAAAAAAATATGATCCATACTTCTCATTTATTAATAAATTATTTTTCCCATAAAAGCCAAGCCCAGCATTATATGCAAGTAGTCTTTCATCAAGCGGATTATTATCAACAAATATTTTGTATTTATACCCCTTGCTTTCTAAAAATAATCCAATATTCATTAGTTTATTACGTAATTCTAAATGATAATCCCTTCCATATGCACATGAACTTAAACTAATACTATCAGTATCAAAATCCACTTTATCATAGGCACATCCTATAACAATAGCGGTATTATACTCACTATATTTTTCATTTGAAAGATCTTTATCAGATATATCTCCAACTTGAAATGAGCACTTATAATTAAGAGATTCTTGTATTTTATACTTCTCATATGGCACTATTAAATTCTTAATATTACAAAATCCTATCATATCAATATTATTTGATTTACTTACTTTTATTATTTCTTCTTTCATAATTAAATAATAACACAAATAAATAGAAAAATTAATAATTTTATTATATAATATTTAAGAGGTATTAATATGCAAGAAAAATTTAATAAAGAAATTAATTATATAAAAAATGAAAGAATCAAAAAAAGTTTAATTACCATGACAAATTTATTACCAGAGTACTTTTTTCATGTACCAGCATCATCAACAGGTAAATATCACCCAGCTTTTTCATTAAATGAAGGAGGTCTTTTAAGGCATACTAAAGCAGCCGTTAGAATAGCAAAAGAACTTTTAGATAATGAATGCTTAAATAATTTTACAGACGATGAAAAAGATTTAATTATAATGGCTATAACACTTCACGATGGACTTAAACACGGAAGAGTTAAAAGTGAATATACCGTATTTGAACATCCAATAATAATGAGTGAATATATAAAAGAAAATAAAGATAAATTGGAACTTACTGATGATGAATTAAATTTAGTTTGTAGATGTATAGAGACACACATGGGACCATTTACAAAAAACTATAAAGGAGAAGAAGTATTAAAGAAACCTGTAGATAAATATCAAAGATTCGTACATATGTGTGACTACTTATCAAGTAAAAAATTCCTAGATATTAAATTTGAAAACGATGAGATTATATATTAAAAAATGCTTTAAAATTTAAAGCATTTTTTTAGTACTCATCATCATACTCAATCATTTCTTTTAATTCTTGATATTCTTTAGAATTCTCTTCTTTTACTTTCTCTATTTCAATAAAACATTCTATATATTTTTTCAAGCTGTCATTATCATTTTTAAGTTCATCTATTATCTTTTCTATATCATTTTTCATAATTTATCCTCCAAAGACACAATCACAAGATTCTCTTTTTTAGCTACATTGATTATTTCATCAGTTATAATACCATTTACTATAATAAACTTAGCCTTCATATTTTTCTTTCTATCTTTATTGAATTTTAACAAAGTTCTATTATCATAGGTAATAAATCTAAAACTAGAACCCTCTGGAATTGATTCATAACAATAAGAATTTTTATCTATTTCACTGGCATAACTATATCTAAAATGAATTTTATCATCGTTATAAGAGGATAATACTTTAAAATCATTATTATAAACAGCATAAATTTTTACTCCATCTACTTCTTTTTTATTAACAAACTCAGCTGAAGATGACATTACATCTAAATCATTTAGTTTTACAATAGAACTATTAATAATATAAGTTTTATATTTTTTTAGTTTATCAAATAAATTATTTGCAAAAATAATATTTCTTTTAATCTTCTTATCAAGCATTTTATCTACGAATGAAAATAATATTTCATCATCATCGTATGAAAATAACTTCTTAATGAATTTTATATATGCAAGCTCACTTTTAGTAAATACTTTTCTTCCATCCATTTTAAAATCTTCAAGTATTGAAGCATCATAAACATCTATCATTTGTGATATAGTAGTAATATCTAACCATCCACTATTCCCTTTAGAATTATAACCACGATTGAACAAATAATTGCAAAGTATATTCTTATATATGTTGTTATCTTTAATATTAGAAAGCTCTTTTAAAAATTGTTTTAAAACATCTATCTCATAATTATTAAGTAATTTTACATCATTAATATTTAAAGGATTATTATATGTTGATAAAATGTTGATAAAGCCTTCTGTATCTCTCTCTGTTAACTTACTACTAAAAGCAGACATCAAAAGTTCTTTATTATATGTAAAATTCTCAATAGCTCTATACAATACTTCCTTAGTATCACTATATATTTTTTTAAGAATGTTATAATAATTTATAAATAAAGATCTAGCTTTATCATTTTTAACAATATATAAAAGAGTAGATATATTTGTGTAATTAGATGTATTATATTCTTCTAATATATTTTTACTTATAAATGAAAATCTATTATCAAAAAGTTCTAAAGAACTAATATCATATAAATCATTTTTATTATCTATATTAATCTTATATGCATAAGATAAAATTTCGTTTAAAGTTTTAATTTTAAAATCATGCGAATCAGTATCATTATCATTTTTATATTTTAAATTTACACCAACATACATACTAATTTTTTTATAATCATTATTATATATTATATTTTTATTAAATAATATTTTTAAAAGCTCAAAAACACATTCATAATCATAAAAGCAGTCATAATTATCAACATTACTTAAATATTCATTAAATATTTTATTTATTATTCTATAATACTCAGTATATATTTTATCATCACTATAATATAATCTAAATAAATTTAAGCATCTAGAATTACAATCTATTATAAGTTTATCCTTTGCAGCCCTATCCATAGAATCATTATATAAAGGACAAATATATGCTAATAAATAATTAATATCAATTTTTATCAGTTCATTTATTGCCTCTATCTGCAATGACTGTATAATACTTATTACTTTCTTGTTGTATTGATATGTTATGTTATTACTTTTAACATCATATCTATATAATTTACCCTTAGCATTTAATAAACCTTTATCAATAAATAAATTAATTATCTCACTAGAAGACTTACTTTTTATATTTTCAAGCACCCCATATAAAAACTTATAGCTCTTGTCATTTTCATCTTTTAATGATGCTATATTAACATATTTAATTAAATTTATATCATATTTTAGTAAATTTACAAGGACTTTCTCATCTATATAATTTATCATCGCAGGATATGTATTTATATATTCTTTTTGTATATCAATATCCATGTCATTAAATAACGATAAATTACTGTTTATTTTTTTAAGTTGTTTTGTTATATAAGATTTTCTTGCTTCACCACTAATATACTTTGCATATTTTTCATTATCACTATACTTGTTTTGTACATTCATAGGAGCATACATAATGAAAGCGGGATTTACTGGTATTATATATTCCCATTGCTTTTCTGTTAACTTATCTTTTATTTTATTTATAACATTAATTGTTTCTTTAAAATCATTTTTTTCAAGAACAGTTATAGTTTTTTTTAAATCTTCCATATATAATTTCGCAACATCATCTGGCCTTTGAAAATATAATGATAAATATTCATTATATTCTTCTTCAGTAAATTTAACTACAAAAGAATTCATAAAAAATTTATTATCATTAAACCAATTTAATACAATTTGTTTCTTTGCTTCATCAGAAGCATAATTAAACATAGATAAATTACTATTTACCCTTGAAACTTGAAAATCTAATGGTAATATTCTAATAAGTTCTTTGTAATTAAAGAATAAATATGATAAAACTATTTCATTATTTTCAAATTCAATATTCTCTAAATACATTTTTTCAATATCTTTTATATCTTTACCATTTAGTTTCTTAATAAAAGCATTTGCTCTTTCCTGAGCCTTCCTTTTTTTTCTTTCTTCAAAAAGTGACATATCACACCTCTATTATATATCCATTATAACACGTATATTATTAAACATAAAGATTTCTTATAAAATTATTTTTTAGTTAAATATTTATGATTAGCAGCTATTGATTTAACGCCTATTCCTTTTTTAAACGCAATAGTAGCAATACCACCACTAATATTAACAACAACCCCCTCACCAAACACAGTATGAATTACATTATCACCTGTCTTTATTTCACTTGAAGAGTTATACATATTACCAACCACTCTTTTTTCTTCATGTTCTTTAACTGATGATATCTTGTTAATTAAATCATCGTTTATTTCTCTTATAAATCTACTTTCAATTGTGCCTGAGGTTTTACCAAAAATAGTTCTTTGTCTAGCACTTAATAAATACAATTTTTCTTTAGCCCTTGTTATTCCAACATAACAAAGCTTTCTTTCTTCTTCTAAATTAGATAAACTATTAAAACTTCTATTATGAGGAAATAAACCTTCTTCCATTCCCAGTAAAAATACCACATTAAACTCAAGCCCCTTAGCAGAATGCAGTGTCATTATACTTACCTCATCACCATCATTATTGTATTGCCCTCTATCACTAACAAGAGCTATATTCTCTAAGAATGTTTGTAAATCATATATACCACTTTCTTCAAACATAAGAGCAACTGTCTTAAATTCATTTAAGTTTTCTACTTTAGCTTCATTTTCTAAAGACTTATTAATTTCATATTCCATTCTAAGACCAGTAGTACTAAGAATTTCTTCTATCAAATCAGATAAATTAGCATTTAAGGAAAACTCTTGCAACTTTAAAATCATTTTTTTAAACTCTAATTCTTTACCACTGTCAATCGCATCAAACATAGAAATATTATTTTCAGTTGCTTTTTTTCTTAGATTTTCAATGGATTTGGCTCCAATTCCTCTTTTAGGAACATTAATAATTCTCTCTAAACTAACAGAATCACAAGGATTATAAATAAGTTTTAAATAAGCTATTAAGTCTTTAATCTCTTTTCTATTATAAAAATAGTAACTTCCAATTATATTATGCGGAATATTATTTCTAACAAAAGCATCCTCAACAACTCTACTTTGAGCGTTAGTTCTATAAAGTACTGCTATATCACTATATTTATAACCATTAGATATTAAATCTTTTATTTTATTTATTACAAAGTTTGCCTCCTTAATTTCATCTTCACATCTTATGTAATCTATGAGTTCCCCATCTCTTTTAGAAGACCATAAATTAAGTTTTTTACCCTCACTATTATTCTTTATAACTGAATTGGCAGCTTTTAAAATGTTATTAGTACTTCTATAATTTTCTTCTAATAAAATTACCTTAGCGTTCTTATAATCTTTTTCAAAATTAAGTATGTTTCTATAATCAGCATTTCTAAAAGAATATATAGACTGGTTAGCATCACCTACCACAAATATATTTTTATATTTACTCGCAAGTAATTTACAAAGTTCATATTGTATGCTATTAGTGTCCTGATACTCATCTACCAAAATATATTTAAATCTTTCTTGATATTTTTCTAAAATAATTTTATTTTTTTTCAATAACTCAACTGGTTTTAATAATAAATCATCAAAGTCAACTGAATTATTATCTTTAAGTAGCTTTGTATACTCTTTGTAAACCAGTCCAATAACTATGTCAAGATCATTTAAAAATAATTTAGTATATTCATCAGGGCTAATCCCATCATTTTTAGCTGAACTTATCTTATTTATAATAGTTCTAATTTCATATTTAGCCGGATCATATCCATTTTCTTTAAGTATTCTTTTTACAATTGCTTTTGCATCATCGGTGTCAAGTATTGTGATATTAGACGTATAACCTATGTCAATATAATTTTCTCTTAATATTCTAAGTCCAAAAGAATGAAAAGTACCAATAAATATTGAATCAGTAATACTTCCTAATTCATTTTCAACTCTATTTCTCATCTCCTTAGCAGCTTTATTTGTAAATGTGATTGCAAGTATATTGTATGGACTTACACCACTATCAATTAAATTAATTATTCTTTGTGTTAATACTTTGGTTTTTCCTGAACCTGCACCTGCTAAAACAAGGCAAGGCCCATCTTTATGCTCTACCGCTTCTAATTGTTTATCATTTAATGTCATAATTTTACCTCAACTTAATTATAACATGAAAAAAACAAGTATTAAACTTGTTTTTAACCTTATTTTAAATATGTAGTATACTCTTTAAAATATACATCATTCTTATAATTATTCAAAGATGTACTTGGTACATATATACTATTTAAACTTTCTTTATTAAATGTATCGTATGATGTTAATGTCGGAACTGTTGTTCCATTAAACACATAATTATTAACAGAACTACAACCATCAAAAGCGTATGCTCCTATAGTCTTCAAGGCTGCATTAAATGTAACAGTATTTAAAGTAGTATTATTAGCAAATGCCCTATATGCAATAGTAGTTACATTATTTGGAATAGTAAATGCAGTATCACTCTTTCCATTAGGATATCTCATCAAAACATTACCCCCATAATCATAAAGTATTCCATTAACACTTTTAAATGAAGTATTAGAACCATTAACATATATATTAGCAATATTTTTATTGTTATCCAAGAAACCATCGCTAAGTTTATTCATTGAAGATGGAAGCGTTATTGATGTTACATATGTATTATTATCAAAAGCATTTGCTGCGATAGAAGTAACATTATATCCAGAAACAGTATTTGGAATTACTAAACTATTATTACCAACCCCTGTACCTGTATAACCAGTAATTATGGCATTATTTCCATCAACTATATATAAATAATCATTAGCAAAATATATAGGCGAATTGTTGTGATATTGCCATGGTGGAGTGTCTGAAAAAGAGCTAGATACTGAATTTGGAACACTATATGTAAAATTAGATTTATAACCTATAGTAATTCCTAAGAATGTTTCAACTTCATATTCTGGAAGAGCATTAGACGCAGTATTTGGCACAGCTGAAACTTGCATATTTAATGTAGTTGAAGGTCCTCCTTGATAAGGGTTCCATAATGCATATTGCCCGATAGTAGTAGTTCCAGAACCAAATTGAATATAAGTGATTCTGCCACAACTATAAAATGAATAATCATCAGCAACTATTACGCTATTAAATACAGCATTAGTCAACTTCTCACAATCAGCAAAAGCATATTTTCCTATTCTCGCTATTTGGTTACCATTTATTTTAGTAATATCTGTTTTATAGAATGCGTAATCTCCTATTTGAACAACACTATTTGGAAGTATAAACTCCCAAGTTTGATCAGTTGATACAGACACCCCATAAAAAGCATATGGTCCAATTGAAATTATATTATAGTTTTTACCATCTTTACTAATAGGTGATGTCAAATTAAATGTATTTGTTATATCAGCGCCATGATATTCTATAACTTCCCAACCAGTAACATTAGTACCTATTGAATTTTTAACAGTCACTTCTCTGATAGAGTATTCACCTATATCAAAAGGTAATGAACCATACTTATAGCTTCCAATAATATATCCAGTAGGATATATATAATCTTTTACATTAGATGGTAGAGTTTTTTTATACGCTTGTTGATATGTTACAGAAGTAGTCCCTAGATTGCCATCTGGAACATATATTCTAAATCTCTTACCGATTGTAGTACCGGTATTATAAAATGCATTTGAACCAACACTAATCTTAACACTATTTGAATTGCTATCTACCTCAGTAGTTGCAAAATACATTTGTTCTAAATTACTACATCCATAAAATGCACCTTCTCCAATAATACTTACTGGTCCTAAAGATATATAATTTAAAGATGTATTATTAGCAAAAGCATAATTATCAAGATGATTTAATGCACTAAGAGTCACTTTATATAATGAATTATCAAAAAATGCATATTGTCCTATATATTCAGTATTTTGAAGAATTAAATTTCTAATTCCTAATTTATAAAATGCATGATTATTAACATATAATAATGATGTATTTGATATATCTAATGTATTACCTGTTGACATACTAGCAAATTTATATGCATTTTTCCCTATTCCTATTACAGGATGTGTCTCATTATTGATAGTTAATGATTCAGGTATTATGTATGTTGAAGTTAAATTCATTCCATGATATTCTACTATTTCATAACCTGTTACAGTTTCCCCATTCTTTTTTGTATATTCTCTTAATACAGCAGAATATTCTCCTATATCGTATGGAACATTAGTACTAGTATAGTTACCTAAAATTGTTCCATAATCAAAGAAATATTCATAATATTCACTTCTAAATGAACTTGCGTACTCCTCTGTTAAATAGTCATCATAAGTAACTGTTTTACTCTCAGTATAACTACCAATTGAATTTGATATATAATTATTGTTTTTTCTCGATGTTTTACCTGTTAATGTGTATGTAAATGTTACTGACTTATTAGGTTCAAGCGTTCCATTAGAGTTAGTATTTGTAAATATTAATGAAGATGAATTGCTTTCATACACTGCATTACTTACAGAGCCACTTCTTAATGTGTGTCCATTTAAAGAAACTGTAGTTGTCCACGATTTTATTGTTTTATCAGAAGTATTTCTTACTGTAACGTTACATGCATTAGTATAAGTTCTATTATATCCCCATCCACTTGTAGTTTCATTACAAGATTCAGTTACTGTAATATCAACTTGCTTAGTTTCAGTTTGAACTTCAGTTATCTCAGTAGAGCCAACATAAAATCTCATTCTACCACTTGTTTGAGTACCAACATCAGTAATAGCATATTTATCAAACACCCTAGTTTCGGTTGTTGGTGTAAAAAATGTTTGTAATAAATTAGGCAAGTTATATAACGCATTTGGTTCCATATTTGATACTTTACCAAGATTTAATTTATATGTTGTAGTCATATTAGCTATTGCATATGAGCCAATACTTCTAATATTTCCAATATCCATATAAACTATTCCAGAATTGTTAAAAGCATAACTACCAAGTTCTAAAAGGCTGCTTGAACTAAATGATTTAATAGTGGTAATACCATCAAAACAGTGGCTACCTATTTTTATCAATTTATTATTTACAATATTATTACTTTCTGTGCCGTTAACACTTGTATGCTTAAATGCATAGTCTCCTATTGAAATAACGTCTTTTGTAACACCATTTACAGTATATGACTCAGGTATTTTAAATGTATTATTAATATCTTGGCCATGATACTCTATAATCTGCCATCCATTAACATCATTACCGTCTCTATCCTTTAAAGTTACCTCTTTAATAGAATATTCTCCTATATCATATGGAATTGGTGTGTTAATAAAAGAACCTACTATATACCCGGTTTCAAATATATATTCAGAATAATTACTAAATAAAGCTTTATAAAATTCTATTTTATTTTCTGGTACATATATTCTTAATCTATCTTTTGCGTTAGTACCAATATTGCTCATAGCTGTTGAATGAACAGACATATTATCAGTATTAATAGTTCCAATAAATATTTGCTCTAAGTTAGGATTATTACTTATTGAATTTTCTTTCATAACTTGAATATTTCCAAGATTTACACTATACAGTGTATCCATATCTGACATAGCATATTTGCCTAATGAATTTAAATTAGGCAAATTAACTGTCTGTAATGCCGTATTATAAAGACCATAATCTCCAATAGATATTAAACTATCAGATGTTAATGATTTAACTGAAATATTCTCAAGTCCATGATTATCAATATTTAATAATCCATTCGCTACTAAACCAATTGTTTGGCCTGACTTAGTTATAGTATGCCTATATGCATATTCTCCTATTGATATAACATTCATAACAGCACTCGTACTAGAGTAAACACTATCTATACTAGCTTCTAAACTTTGTGATGATGTGTCATAATAGAACGATAAATTCATCTCTCCATTCGCAGCTATTGTTCCATTATATTCTTTGTTACTTAATGACACGATGTTTCCATTTACAGTTTCATTAGCATTTCCATAACATGAACCCCAAGTTACTCCGATTGGTAAACTAATTCTTATCGTCCAGTCTTTTAATTCAGCAGTAGTATTATTTTTAATTTTAATTGTTCCACCAAATCGATATCCATCACCTTGTTGCCATGAAGAACCACTTATGCTTGCCGTTAATTTCTCATCAGTAACTATTACATCAGGTAATTGATATTCACTAGTTAAATCAGCCCCATGATATTCTATTATTTCATAAGCTGTTATATCTTTTCCTTCACCATTTTTCTTAGTTACTGCTCTTAATGAATATTCCCCAAAATCATAAGGAATTGCTACATGTTTATAGTTTCCAATAATAGTTCCAGTCGGATAAATAAATGACTCATTTGCCTGAAATAATTTTTTATAGCCATCTAGATAATTAAGCCCATCTTTAGAAGAACCATTAGGCACATAAACTCTAAGACGACCATCTAAATACATTCCCCAATTAGTAAATACGCTGTTTTCACCAACTGTAAGATCTATTTCCTCACTATTATTTTTAACTATAGTCGAAGTATTTTTAAACCATACCCTACCAATTTGTGGGCAATTATAGAATGCATAATCGCCAATTTTTTTAACAAGACCTAGATTTAATTCATAAAGAGTAGTATTGTTATAAAATGCATATGAACCAACCTCAAGTAAGTTTTCTAACATTGCTTTTGTTAATGGGACGTCATAAAAAGCATAACTTCCTATTTTGGTAATACTATTAGACTCTAATATAGACAACTTTGTTTTATAAAATACATAATCATTTATAGTAACTACATTATCTAAATTAATTTCATTTATATTATCTTCATAAAAAGCATATGAATCAATTAATTCAACGGTTGATGGTATTATAATAGAACTACCTTCGTTAGGTGTATTTAAGTTTCTATATGCATTATAACCAATAGCTGTTATAGGCTTAGTAATTGAATTTAATTTCATAGTATTAGGTATAGTTAAATTATCTCCTACTGAAACGCTATTAATAAAATAAGAAATGCCATATCCATCTTTGAAATTATATAAGAAATATTGCTTATTATCTGCTAACTTAGATTCATAATATACATATTCCGGGTTAATATTAGTTGTACTTGTATAGGCACTTATTGCTCCGATTGGTACAAAGAATTTAGTACCATTTTTAGATGAATTAAATGAATTATTGCCTATTGTTGGCGGTATCTGTCCCTCAAAAGTGACATACTTAGCATTTTTAAATGCATTAGAACCTATTGAAGTAACTGTAGCTGGTATTGTTAAAAACTCAAATGTTTTATTTGTATATATTCTACCTAAATTGACATTTTCAAATGCGCCACTACCAATAGTCGTAACAGTCTTAGGAAGAATTAATGTTCTTAAACTAGTCTTATTGCTCAATGTATTATCAGCAATCTTATTTATTGTTTTTCCATCTATAACAGTTGCATTAGATAATCCTAAATATTCAATATTTGGAAGAGAAGAATTAATATATGAAAAATCTTCATTTTCAAAATATGCTGAATTTATTGTATAAATAATTAGCTTCTTAATGCTATTTATTTTTTCACTAACTGTATTTTCATCTATTTCAGTAAAATATGCTGTTAATAATCTCTCTAGTGTTTCGTTATTATCTCTTATGTATACATAGTAGGAGTCTTCTTCGCCTTGTATTGGAAATACAGAGTCATCAGGTGCACCAACATTGATATCTTTACCAGTAAAGTGATCACTTCCTGATACTGTTATATCATTAGATGAAACGCCCTTTATTATTAATGTATTACCTCTATTAGGGCCTGTATATGGTGTAGAGTTTTCAGGCAAAATAATTGAAGAACCACCAAGTACACCTAGTATCTTATTTAAGTTATATACATAAATTTGATATTTGGAGAACGTATCAATCAAATTCATATCTTGTAATTGTATTTGAGTAATAGTACCATTATTAAGAATTTCAATATTAGTTGCATTCTTTTCAGCTATTAAATATCCAATTTCAACATTAGGTGCTATAGTAACTCTAGTATTGGACATAACATACATGTCAACTGGAATATTTCCAGCTTTATTTTTTATAATTCTAGTAGCTTCTATAAGAACACCATCTTCTTCTTCATTTTGAATACCATTAACGGTAAACTTTGATCCAACAAATACATCATAATCTTTATTTGTTCCTATAAAATGAACTTTAGATTTTGGCGTGTTCATATATAAATTTGCACCAACATCAAGTTTACCACCACTAGAAGTATTTATATTTAATGAGCCCATTTCTACAAAGTCGTAAACCAAATCACCAGTAATTTCTAAATTGTAAATATCTGTATCAATATGTACCCTACGTCCAAAATCAATAGATCCATCTATTTTAATATTATCAGCAAGTTTAATTGTATCACCGGATAATGCATTTAACACAGCATCTCTAAATTGAGTTTCATTTTCTACTAGCCATATTTGTCCTTCTTGACTAAGTGAATAATCAATGCCTCTTTGAGTACTATAAACATTAGCATGAACAGCTACTGATGCGCCAGAATATAATGAAGAGTTAACAGTTTGATACATACCATAATCAATTCTATAATAATGATAATTATTCTCATCATCATCTTTATCTTTATCAATTTGACCCTTAATTATTAATTGTGGAATAGTTGTTAGATTAGACACAGGATTAATTGCATCAGTTTCTAATGCTTCAGGTGTGGGATTGCTTTTAGCATATGCTTCAAGTTTAGTAGAAGTTGATGTTTGGGTTTGCGCATTTACATCATTTGTAACATCCATAACCCTATAATATAAAACTCCAGCGTTAGACATCATACCATCTAAAGTAAAAGATAAACTATAATCAAGATCCAAGCTACCAGTATTTTTAATAACAATATACTGCGTATTTTTAAATGTATTTGCCAAATCATCTTCCTCTATAACAGTAATTGTATCCCCTTTTTGCCCTATGATTTTACCCTTACTATCATAGTGCGTAACCTCATGAACAACCGTACCTAATCCTATTTTAGTACCTCTACTTTGATACTCACTATAGAACCAAGAATAAGCATCATATATAACAAATACCGTTAAAATCAATATTACAAATGACTTAGCAAGAATAGGTTTTGTCATATATTTAGAATACTCTTCATGATATTCTTTGATTTTTTTAGAATTTTCCCTTTGAGCTTTGTTTAAATATTTTTTATATTTTTCACAATAGAGAATTGTTTTTTCTTTAATATCACCATAATATTTTTTAATGCTTTGCCTTATCATAGCAAAATATTTTGAATTATAAATATTTTTAAGTCCCTTATAAAAATAAACAGAAATAGTCACTATGCCCATTATTTCATAGTAATAAAACTTTTTAAATTTATTTTTAAGTCTTTTAAGTTTTCTTTTTATTTTATTATTAGCCATATGAAAAGATTCAATTAAATAATTGACAATAATATTAAAAATTTCATTAATGCTTCTTTTCATATTGACTCCTTTTAATTATTTTCTTTGTTATTAATTTCCTTTATATCCTTTATTACATCTTTAATTTCATAAAAATATATATATCCAAGAGGAATAATTATTATTAATATAAATCCTATTTTAGTACTCATTATTTTTTCTATGAGACTAAATACTTTAAATTTATATATATATTTTCCAAGTATTTGTTCTTCGTATACTGCCGGATCATTTGAAATATTCTTAATTCCTTTAGTATAAAATATTCTTCTACCTGCCTCCTTAGTTATTCCAACTATTTCATGAGTCACTATTTTTCCAGATAAATCTCCGCTCATACCTTTAAATGTTATAACATCGCCTACTTTATATGAGCTTATCTTTTGCTCTTTAACAAGTATTACGTCTCCAATTTTTAATTTAGGCTCCATACTACTTGTAATAATTGAAAATGTTCTAAAACCAAATACACTAGGATAATTTGGAATAACTTTTTGATATGCTGTAGCAATAACAAAAACAATTAATACTGCAAGCAATATTATTTTAAGTATATTAAGTATTTTTGTTATTATCTTTTTCATTTTCCCTCCTACATTGGTTTTATGAACATAATCTTTTTGACTTCAAAATTTGTTGCTTGAAGAGCATTAGGTGCTTTAATATCTATTTCAAGATTCCAATAAAAGTTTAATGTACTTTTTGCTGGAATTGTTATGCTATCAGCAAAATCAAAGAAGTATCTATTACTTTCCTCATTTAATTCTAGCTTATCATTTAGTGTATAAGTTGTTAAGTAAGGACTTGTTATATTGATTTTTAAATATGATTTAAGTAAGTTAATATTTCCATCTAATTCTGTAAATACTACTTTAACTCTTGACGCTACATCTTTTATATTAGTAAGTTCAAATCTATATCTTTGTATCTTGCCCGGATACATTTCATTAATTGTTATTAATGGATCGGTAGGCTGTTGCCCTTGTTCTACATATGTATTATCAATTAAAGCATATAATTTAACTCCTATATCACTATCAGTTATATAAAAATTTCTATTGTATTCTACGTTCTCTCCGGTAGATGGCATTGTTTGCATCCAACCATAAGCGCATAATGATAAAACCACTATTAACACAATACTTAATATCATTGAAACTGTTTTATTATTCATATTTCCGCCCTTCATTTATTTTATTTCTATGAATGTTGCATAACTTTCAGGTGATACATCCACTACTTCTGCTACTCTTATATACACGCTTTGAGTAAAAACTTGATTTACATCAGTTACCTTAGTCCATACAGAATTTTCATCATTAGTATAAGACCATTCCATAGTAGTATCTAGTCCTTTTATAGAACCATTATTATTAAGTGTTAAAGTAGGCGCTGGTAATAACTCATTAGCTGAACCAAATTTAAATAGTACATTTAAGTATGTTGATGCAAGTGCGTTTGTGCAATCTATATCTCCACCTTCTAACCATATTTTTAAGTTAATTGGAACTCTAGTATTCGCAGGAATTGTAAACAATATTTTATCTGTATCTATACTTGTATTATCATCACTACCTCTACCACCATTTCTCTCACTAAAAAGCCTTACTAATTGTGTTGTATAAAAATCACTAGATATATTACCGAATTTAAATGAACCGGCTTTTATTATTGCATTAGTCGTATATGCATCACTAATTCCATTCTCAGCAGTTTTACCAAAAATCAAAGAGGTATAATTGTTATTTTCAGGATTAATATAGGAAAGTGCCACTCTAATAGCATCCCATGCCGTTCCATCAATTGAAGTATCTTTATGTAAATAAACATGTTTAGGATAATTCTCTGTTTGTAGATAGAAATTAAAATCAATATAACCATTTTCTATCATTTTAGTAACAGAACCATCAGCAGGAGGTAGAAGTACAAATTCAGGATCTGTTAACACCAAACCTTCATTAAAATCAATTGTATAAAAATTAATCGCATCAACAGATGACACTTGTTTTAGTTCGAATTCATCAAAACTATCAAGTATGGAATTTAAATCTACAGTTTTTCTACCTGCACTATCAGGATTGAGCTTAATAACTAGTCCCTCAGCAGCAGAAACTTTTATATCCGAAACTGATATTTGTGGGTTTGATTTATCTTGAAACCATGCATATGATGATATTATCAATAAAACACTAAATGCTACTAATAAAACAATTTTAAATATACTTTTCTTACTCATTATTGCCTCCTACTGTTATATAGGAAGATGCAAGCATTTCATCAGTTTCCATATACCTTACTAAAATAATTCTATTATTTAAGCTCACTATAGTATCATTTTTGTATGGTATCCAATTAGTACCATTATCAACAGAATATTCCATAGATTCATTTAAACCAACCAAATTATTTTCACCATCTAGTGTAATCTTAGGTGTATTATTGTTCTCAGCCTTAGTAAAGCCAACAAATGATAAATTGAATTTAAACCTGCCACCCTTTAAAGCTTCAACAGCCTCTCTATCAGTGCCTTCAATCCATATTCTTACCTTAAGGCCAAATTTAACTTCATTACCTGTACTTTTAATATCAAATAATTTTTCATCACCAGCACTAGTCTTATCTGCGTAAGAAGCATTTATCACATCTTTTACATTAGTTAACTTTGTCTCTTTAAAATTAGTGGAATTAGTTACTTTTAAATATGAATAATTTTCATAGTTAGTCGAATTCATATTAAATTCATAATACCCATTTTTATAAACAATCTCATAATTTTTATTTGGTGCCCAAATATAAACAGGTTTATCATCTAATACATATTTTGAAGATGAACTATCATACTTATAATTTATAAATGCCACTCTTACAGCTCCTGCAATTAAATCTCTACTGAAATCTCCATAACTGCTAAGACGAACTATATCACTTCTATTATTATTTAAATTTAATATTGCATCATTTGCATTACTACAACATTCTGGATACACATATGAATTCTTATCTAAATAAATTGACATATCAGAATCATTCTTAAACCATAAATCAAAATCTAAATAATCAACGTTTTCGATAGCATTAGCCATTTTAACTGGATATCCATCTTCACGCTTAGAAACTGCTTTATAAAATATAATTCCATCGCTAGTGACTGCATCATCAAACATTAATTCTTCACCAGACTTAACGCTTAGAATAGAACCCCATCCATCTTCACCAGTTTGAGAAATTTGTAGATTATTGGTTTTAACTGTTCCGATCTCAATATTGTCTAAATGATTTTCTTTATTAGATACAAACCAAGCATAAGAAAAAACAAATATAGAAACAATTATTGCTATAAGTTTAACCATTGTACTATAAATTTTCTTGCTTGTTTTTTTATCCATCTTTACCTCAAATTATCTAATGCTTTTAGCTTGTTTTTCTTATAATCATTTATTAAATGTTCAAATTTCTTTATAATTTCTTTATCTGTTTTAGCTTCTTTCTTTTTAGCTAATTTAAATTCCTCTGTTAATAACTTCTTGAAATCTTTTTCTGAATACTGCCTATTACTAGCCAAAAACTCATCCATAAGTTTTCTAAGTGCATACCTATTCATTATTCTTTCTTCTTTAGTTTTTCTCTTTTCTGAAAAATTCAATATAACATAATCCATAAAGAATGCACTATCTAAGTATTTCTTAGTCTCAGGATCATCAACCTTTTGATCGTGATCATCTACTTCTTTTTTATCTTTGACATCATACTGCTCTATAAATTCCCATAATTCAAGAGCTTTTTGGAAGTTAGGATTTTTAAGTATTGTATTAGTCTTTCTAATCGGAGATTTTACAGGTGCTGCATTAGCAAGTTCTCTACAAAATGGTGTTTTTAAAAAATCTGAAACAACCATTTCAATTTTAGCAAGTCTTTCTTCTATATTGCCACCACCAGATATCCCCGATAAGTCTTCACTTGAATTCGACTCTAGATTTATTGTTACATTTATTTCTTCTTTATCAAGTCTTGTTTTTCCGGTATAATTCATAATCTGCTTTTTAGTAGAAAAACTTCCGCTTTTAGTTACTTCTTTACGTAATTGAAAGAAATAATTTAAATTATTAAGAAGAGAAATAATAAATCTATTTTCATACATATCGAAACTTTCTTCTTTATTAACATTTAACACCTTACTAGGAGTTATAGTTCCATCCTCATCAACATCTTGAATCAAATCAGTGTGCTGTGCCAAATGTTTAATAGTCTCTTGGCTAATTTTCTTCGCCTTTTCCACCGGAACAACTTCTTCCTCTTGCATAATAAATCTTTTGGGATTTCTTATTATATTGTCTAAATACACTAATGTGTCTTCGATTTTACTTATCCAAGAATAATCATATTCTACACTTTTAAAAGATGAATCGATTACAATTTTAGAATCATTAGCACCAATAAATTGTTCAAATGCTTTTTCATCAGTATCACTGATTAAGTTTAATAAATCTTCTTTATTCATCTTTTATTCCTTTCTACATTGCTTTCTTAAGTCTAGCTAAATACTCTTTACATTCAGTCATATTTTCTTTACCAAATGTCTTATCTAAGAACTTAACAAATCCATCAATTTCATCTCTAATGAATGATAAGTTTAATTGTTCAAATTTTCTTAATACTTTTTTACACAATATGTAATCAAATCCATCAAGCTCAGTTCCACCACATGCTACATACACAGGAACAAACTCTTTAATATGTTTAACAATACGGTTACCAAAAGCTAATCTAAAATGTTCAATAACATAATTATCCATATCTTCAAGTTTATTTAATGTATCTTGTGACACAGGATGCTCAGCCTTTGCTTTGTTAAATAAACTTTCTAAATAAGAACTATTTATTTTTATACCCTCTGTCATAGGTGCATCAAACGCCTGACCCTTATCGTTTATATCTATAGGCATAGCACGGTCATACACCTTATCAGTAACCATAAATGTTGAGTCATCGTTATTGATTGTACCAATATACCACATATTATCAGGAATTTTTAGCTTACCATCAGGTAAATGCTTTGGATCGTTTGGCCATACATTTGGTACTAAATCTATTACCCACTCATCACGTGAAGGCATTTCTAAGATTGATAACATCTCAGCAAAATAATATTCAACACGTGCTATATTCATTTCATCAAGAATTGTTAAATACATCTCATCATTATAACTTGCTTCATACATTGCTTTTAATACTTCAGTTTCATTAAATTTTTTAGTAAATTCGTTGAAGTAACCAAAAAGTTCAGTTCTATCTCTCCAGGAAGGTTGCACTGATGCAATAGTTGCATCCCTGCTTATAAATTTACCCCAAGCATATGGAAGGGAAGTTTTACCTGTACCAGAGATACCTTGCAAAATTACAAGTCTAGTTGCTCCAAGCGCTGCTACAAACAGTCTAATGATTTTAACTTTGTAATACAATTTCATTTTACTAGCAGCAAAGTTTCTAAATGTATCGCATAACTCTTCAAGTGTAAATGTATTACCAAAGTTCTCAGGTGTTTTACCATCATACTCTTCATCAATTTGAGTAAGTTTGAAGAATCTACTAGTAGTTTCAGGGTTAATAACCTCTTCATTAGATTCACTTTCTTCATTATCACTTTTGATGTCTTTTACCTCATCAATATTTAAAGTTGCGCTTTCTTGTGGCTTTAACCCAATTTGACTTACTTTTAGTGCATACAATTCTTCTTTTTCCTGATTAAGTCTAATAACATCTCTATCTAACTTAGCAACCTCTTCAAGTAAACTTTCTTGTTCAACTAAAGTTTTTCTAAAACGTAAATATTTTCTTATTAACATGACAATTAAAAACACAATTCCTGCTAAAAAAGCAAAAACAAGTAGTACAGCAACACCAACTAGTATCCATTGTCCAATCGAAAATTCATTAGAATATTCTTTTAATATTTTTAAATATGCTTTGAAATTAAACATTTTTCCAAAGCCCCTAACTATGCCCATAAAAATATTAATTATACCAGAAAAGAACTGTTCCATAAAATCATATAAAAATCTCATATAAGTTGCCACACTACACCTCTATTCTTATTCATTATACTTACTATAATTTTATCATATATAAGTATAAAAAGAAATATAAAACAATAAAAAAAGAAAGATTTCTCTTTCTTATATATCAACAAATCATTTAACTTTTTTGTAATCTAATAATACCATTATAAATTTATATAATTGGTAAATAAAGAATGCAGCTAAAGGTAATATAATACATACAAAGAATCCCGTCTTTGTCTTTAAGAATGATAGAACATCGCCTAAAACAGGTATTCTAGTACCACTCCAAGTAGAAATAATATCTCCAGGAGCAACTTGTTGTTCATCATCAGCAGTGTTGTTATCACCTCTTGTTACATAAGAAGTCATACCATTTACATCTAAAACTGTTTTTACACGGTGAGTTTTGATTATAGTAGTATCATTCTCACGCGCAAAGAACGAAATTACTTCACCTTCTTTAATTTTTGTATTGCCATCATATTTTTTAGTTACGATTAAATCACCTGTTTTAATCGTAGGCTCCATTGATCCAGTTTGTATATTTAATGGAACATATCCCATTATATTTGATACGCCCTTTTCACGAGTAGTCAACGTAATTAATGTTACTGTGGCTGCTAAGACAATAATAATCCAAACTATTACATTCAAAACAACTTTTAATATCTTTTTTCCTTTCATTTTATACCTCCATTAAATTATACACCAGGTTGTGCTGTTGCTTTAGCAATTTGAAATCTAAAGATAACTTTTGTTCCAGATGCATTATTTTCACAATCGTAATCTTGTCCTTCTATCCAAGCATATACTCTTATTTTATTAATACCAACAGCTAAATTGAATGGCAATGTGCTATTAGCACCATTTCCAACTGATGTTAATATATCTGGAGTTACTACATCAAAGTAAGTATCAGTTGTTGCTATATAATCAACTTTATTTTCAGCAGTTATATCAGTTTTAATGCCGTAATAAGGAGTAACTGCTTGACCATCAGTTATAGTCTTACCATAGCTGGCTGCTTGTGCAATACCATAATCAGTATGAGTTGTTGAATTTGGTTCCCAAATTACATTTGATGTAGTACCGGCACTATGTGATGAGGCTCCTTTTAAAGTTCTAGCAGTTGTATAGTTTCCTGCTGTAGTACTACCTTGGTATAAGAATGCTAGTCTGGCAGCATTTTTAAGTCCTTTATCAGTTCCACTAGTTACAACATCTGATGAACCAGTTAGATAAATTGATGTAGCTTGTGTTGCCAATACGAATAGGTCAAAAGCAACAAAGTCACCTTCTGTACCAGCAGTGCCATCAGTACCTGCTGTTTCCAAACTTCTAGTAGCTTCTAATCTATAACCACTAGGTATTGTTGCATCTGCAACTAAATTACCTTTATACATTTTCATAAAACCAGTAGTGGTTTCAATATCACCAATAGTAGATACTGGTGATAATTTACTAGGCAATTGGTTTGTAGCACCTGTATATCCAGCTGTAATATCAGTATTTGTGATATTTGCTTTCCATTTTTGAGCATCAGTTGAAATTTGTATACCATTTGATGCATCTACTGTAACTTCAATATCTTCAACAGATACAGTTGTGTTCTCAGTAAACCATGCATATGATGCAGTAGTTAGGGACACAGCAGTAACTATTAACATAAGAAATGCAGTTAAAATTTTTTTTCTGTTATCATTTTTTTCTTCTTTTACTTCTGTCTGCACATTTGAAACATTAACATTAGGATCAGCTATTGTTACTTTTTCTTCTTGTACAGCAGTATTATTGTTTTCGTTATTCATTTTCAATTCCTTCCTAAATACTATTTTGTTTTTTCTGTTATAACCATGGCCATCTTCATCTCGCCACCAATTATATCATCAATACATTCCGGATCATTTCCTTCAAGCCATACAACAATCGAATATCTATCGATTTCACCAGGTTTAATATCATTCCTATCTTGCTGCATAATTAAATGATTTGAAATAAACGGTATTGTTTGAGGTTCAGGTGAACCATCCTTAGCCTTTTTAGCGTAAACACTCTCTTTTCCATTGAAATAGACAGCTACCCTAACAGCCTCATCAACATTTTTTATTACTGATTCAATTACAATTTTAGTCTTATAACTAACATTCTCTTTGCCATCATTTTTAATAAAAAATGTATATGCGATATAGTCATCAGCACTATTATCGCCCTCTTTTGATATAACTTCCTTTATTGGTATCCATGCTTTAGTGATATTATTCATGTACTCCAGCCCTTTAGCCTTAATCTGAACAGTCTCAGCAGAAAACTCAGAATCTGAAGACATCAAAATATGCCTTTCACTATTTAAGTTTCTATCTAATTTAATTGTAAAATATCCATTACTATTAATAACATACAAGATCAAATATAATATAGAAAACAATAATAGTAGAATAAGAACACCCATTTTAACTATTCTATTTACCATTTTCTTTCTATATACTTTTTCTGCAGTTAATTTAACTTCTGTATTATTACCCATACATCACCTATTTGTAAATTTTATAGCTATTTTGCTCATTTTCTATTATTGTTAAATTAATAGATTTAGCAAACTCTATTAAACTACCATAGTTAGATACTTCACTAGGCCTTAAATAGATATAATCAACCACACCTTTTAATTTAATAGATTTAGTTTCAGCCTCTTTCATATTATATACACCCAATCTAAATCCAAGACTCTTAAATTCTGATATTTTAGAAGATTTATTAATTAAATCATCATAAGCTATCAAAAATACGAAATTCTTAATTGTTTTAGGTTCTATCATACTAACAAGCTTATTAACACTAGTCTTTAATCTAAAAAAATTATAAGGAAGTTTTATAAAGTATAATGTGTTAGGCTTATTACCAAAAACATTCTTGATTACTTCAAAAGAAACATTTTCAGCTTCAATATACTTAAATTCTATTGAATAATCATATTTCTGAAAAGCATCAAAAGCATGCTTTAAGTCGATACCATCAAAAGCCTTCTTATCAAAATTAATCTTAGAAATATAATAATCATAGCCATTATAATTTCCCATTGACCAATATTTAACTTTTAATGGACCTTTATTTAAATCGCGTAAACACTTCTCAGTCATTTTATTATTTTTGTTAATATTTCTTATTAACTTAGCATAATTTTTATCAAATAAAGATCTAACTTTATCATCAAACAATGTACTGTATCTTTTACTAAATGTATCTATTATTTTTTCATAGCTAAATTTCTTTTCAGTTATAGAATTAGAATACTCTTCAAATATTAAATTTAATAATATTAGCTTGGCAACTAAGTAATACCAATTAAATAATTCAGGATTGTCAATTAAATCTAAATAATCAACAACATTTTCAAAAATAAGTAAAAGCATTCTTTTAGGTACAATACTAGTTACATTATATTTTTCAAAAATATCAGTATATTCTTCTAATGCTGTAGTTATATCTCTTCTCCCAAACATAAAGTATTCATAAAATTTATCAATACAAATTTCAAAATCCTCCATGTTTCTAGGAAATGGTTGAACTTCATGACTAATAAGTATTTCTACGTTTCTAAGAATGCATTTAGCTTTTTGTTTCAAAAAAACATTCGCTATGCACCTCATTATAACCTCCTCTACTACACTATACAAACTAATTATATATTAGTATTAAAAAAATTTCAATATTTTTTTAGACAATTGTTATTTATCTATGATTAATTTATGATAATGTCTTAAGTTTTAACTTGCAAAAATGTCTCAATATTATATAATATGTCGCTGAGGTAACATGATAAGAATGGTAGAATTAAGAATGAACAAGAAAAATATGAAGTTATCAAAAAATTGGTTGACCATAATGGCAACAAAAATCTAACAAATAAGAAACTCGGTATATCTAGAAGACAAATTGATTGTCTTATTATTAAATATAAAAAGACTGGCAAATCTGCATTTGTACATGGCAATCGATCAAAAAACTTGTTAATGCTTTAGATAAATCAATCTCTGAAGATATTATACTATTATATAAAAATAAATACCAAGACTAGAATTTCAATCGCTTTAAAGAGTTTTTAAAAAAAGAATGAAAATATTAATGTATCATAGAACATTAATTTATGAGCTTGTCATTGACATCAATTGAATAAGTTATATAATTACAAATGAAAATGAGAATATTTTCCCGTTAATGTTTTTAATTTTGAGACATTCTTCTAAATTATTGACAATAAAAATAAATAATCAAATAGAGCTTAAACAAGTTTTAAAAGAAAGAAAAGAAAGATTAAAAGTAAGGACGAACAAAGTGAATTTATAATACCTTTTTTTAAATTTAATTGATTATAATACATATAACAGTAGCATTTTAACTAATTATTAATATGTTTTTTAGATAATAGTAATATTTTTATATCGTAACTTTTATTAAATATGTGAATATAATAACATGAAAGAAAGTGAGGATATATGAAAAAAATTATTTTAATATTAACTACGCTTATTATATTAATAACATTATCTTTGTTTTTAAACAAAAATAAAACCAATAACTCAAAAGTAGTTGTATCAGAAGTTACCCATTCAGTTTTCTACGCTCCTTGGTATGTTGCCATAGAAAATGGATACTTCAAAGAACAAAAAATAGACATTGAAGTACTATTAACACCAGGCGCAGATAAAGTCGCAACTTCAGTATTATCAGGAGACGCCAATATAGGATTTTCAGGACCAGAAGCAACAGTCTATATATATAACAACTCAAAAGAAAAACTGCTAACATTCGCATCCCTAACAAAAAAGGATGGACAATTTATAGTCGGACCATGCGATTTAAAAAACAAATTTAAAATGACTGATTTAAAGGGAAAAATTACTTTGGCCGGTAGAAGTGGTGGCATGCCTTTGCTTATGTTTAAATACGCTTTAAAAGAATCAAATATAAATGAAAATGATTTAACAATTAATACATCAATAGAATTTTCAGCATTAACTGGAGCATATATAAGTAAGCAAGGGGATTTTGTAAACCTATTTGAACCAAATGCATTAAGTATAGAAAAACAACAATATGGATGTGTTCTATCATCTTTAGGCAACATAACAGGTACAGTTCCATACACAGCTTTTTATGCCAAAGAAGAATATATAAACAACAACAAAGACATAATCAGAAAATTTAATAAAGCTTTGAATAAAGGAATAATTTTCGTTAAAGAAAATACTTCTAGTGCTATTGCAAAAGCAATACTCAATCAGTTTCCAGACACTTCATTAAAAGACTTAACAAATTTAATAGATAGATATAAAAAAATAGATTCATGGTATGACAGTACAAAAATAATAAAATCTGACTACGATAGATTAATAGATATAATGTTATATGGTAAAACAATTAATAATAAATTAGATACAGAAATATTATTTACTAATGAATTTAATGAATAATCTGTTAACAGTTAATGGCTTATCAAAAACATACTATTCTAAAAACGGTGAGACAATGGCTGTTGATAATATATCCTTTGAAATAAATAAAAATGATTTCATAGGCATAGTAGGCCCCTCTGGATGCGGAAAAAGTTCTATCTTAAATATTATATCATTATTAGATAAAGACTATAAAGGAACATTAACATTTAAAGATAACATTTCAGTGGGTTATATGTTTCAAGAACCCGTATTGTTTTCTTGGTTAACCGTATTAGATAATGCACTATTAGGTCTTAAAATATCAAAAAAATTAACAAAAAAAACAAAAAAATATACGATAAGTTTATTAAAAAAATACGGATTATATGAGTTTAAAGATAAATATCCAAGTTCACTATCCGGTGGAATGAAACAAAGAGTTGCTTTGATAAGAACACTAGCATTAAATCCTGATATACTACTTTTAGACGAACCCTTTTCTGCGTTGGATTATCAAACCAGATTAAAAGTAAGTGAAGATGTTTATAACATAATAAAGCAAGAAGAAAAAACAGTGTTGATTGTGACACATGACATCTCAGAAGCTATCTCAATGTGTACAAAAATAATTATACTTTCAAAAAGACCAGCCAAAATCAAAAAGATTTTAAATATATCACTGAATACTGAGGCAGGTCCAATAGAAAAAAGAAAATCTCATCTCTTTTCTAAGTACTATGAAGAAATATGGAAGGAGATAGATGAATAATGTCTAAAGAGCAGCAAAAATATCTAAAAAAATTAAAACGCAATAAAATCAAAATATTATTTTATCAGATAGCAATCTTTGTTATTTTTATTATAATATGGCAATATCTATCTAATAAAAATTTAATTAATACTTTTATAACAAGTTCACCAAAGAATATAATAATTACTCTGAAAAATCTTTACACGAATAACAACCTAATGTTCCATATTTTGGTAACCACAAAAGAAACATTAATATCATTTACTATAACAACATTTTTATCTTTACTTATATCAATAATTCTTTATAATTTTAAAATCATATCAAAAATATTAGACCCATATTTGACTGTTTTAAATTCACTTCCAAAAGTTGCTTTAGGTCCAATCATAATAATATGGATCGGAGCAAATACAAAAAGCATTATAACAATGGCTGTATTAATTTCAATAATAGTAAGTATTCAAACAATTTATAATGGCTTTGAAAATACTGATAAATTAAAGATAAAACTATTTCAAACATTTAATGCTTCAAAATTAACTACTCTTTTAAATGTTGTCATACCAGAAAACAAGAAAGTTATATTAAACACACTAAAGATAAACATTTCAATGTGTTTAATAGGTGTAATAATGGGAGAGTTTTTAACATCAAAAGCAGGAATCGGCTACTTAATATTGTATGGTTCACAAATATTTAATTTAGATTTAGTAATGACTGGAATATTCCTGCTAATAATAATTTCTATAGTTATGTATGAATTAATAATTTTTATCACAAAAGAATGATATTAGTAGATTATTTTTCTACAATCAAAAATATAATATATTAAGGGGGAATTTTAATGGGAAATTGTAACGGAAATAAACAAAAAGTATTTCCACCATTTTATACATGCTTCGGTGCTACCGGACCAACAGGACCTACCGGACCGAGTGGCGGAGAAACAGGACCTACAGGACCTACAGGACCTACCGGGCCTGCTGGAGCTACTGGAGCAATTGGACCTACTGGGCCTACTGGGCCTACCGGAGAAACAGGACCTACCGGACCTACTGGAGCAATTGGGCCTACCGGGCCTGCTGGAGCTACTGGAGAAACAGGAACAACTGGAGAAACGGGACCTACTGGACCTACCGGGCCTACCGGAGCAATTGGGCCTACCGGGCCAACCGGAGCAATTGGGCCTACCGGGCCAACCGGAGCAATTGGGCCTGCTGGAGCTACTGGAGCAATTGGACCTACCGGGCCTACTGGGCCTACCGGAGAAACAGGGCCTACAGGACCTACTGGAGCAATTGGGCCTACCGGGCCTGCTGGAGCTACTGGAGAAACAGGAACAACTGGAGAAACGGGACCTACTGGACCTACCGGGCCTACCGGAGCAACTGGGCCAACAGGACCTACTGGAGCAATTGGACCTACTGGACCTACTGGGCCTACCGGAGAAACAGGGCCTACAGGACCTACCGGGCCTACTGGGGCCACACCTGTTTTAACAATAGGGGACGTAACCACTGGGGCTGCAGGAAGTTCTGCAAGTGCTTCTATAACTGGAACCGCCCCAAATTTTGTACTAAATCTTACCATTCCAATGGGCGCAACAGGACCTACCGGACCTACCGGAGCAGTGCAATAGAATTATAATGTCTCAATCAAAAAAATATAAAATTTGTGTATATGCAATAAGTAGAAATGAAGAGAAATTCGTAGATAGATGGTATGAATCAATAAAAGATGCAGATTATATTTGCGTTTTAGATACTGGTTCTACTGATAATACAATCGAAAAACTAAAATCACATGGAATAAATGTACAAAGTAAAATAATCACACCATGGAGATTTGATACGGCAAGGAATGAGTCACTAAAATTAATACCAAATGATACTGACATATGCATATGTTTAGATTTAGATGAAGTCCTAGCACCGAACTGGAAAAAAACTCTATTATCAAATTGGACCGATGATACAACAAGAATAAAATACACATATAATTGGAGTCTTGATGAAAATGATAATCCAATTATTAGTTTTTACACAAATAAAATACATAAAAATAAATTTTATAAATGGACGCATCCGGTACACGAAGTCCTAACAATCAAAAACGATGTTGAAGAAAATGAACTATTAGTAGATGAACTTATAATAAATCATTACCCAGATCAAAATAAATCAAGAAGTTCATATCTTCCTTTGCTAGAATTATCGGTGAAAGAAGATCCATATGATGATAGAAATATGCACTATCTTGGAAGAGAATATATGTTTTATGGCAAATGGAATGAATGTATAGAAACATTGCTCAAACACTTAGAACTTAAAAATGCAACTTGGAAAGATGAAAGAGCAGCATCAATGAGGTTCATAGCAAGAAGTTATAGAAATTTAGGTAGAACTGAAGAAGCTATTTTCTGGTATGAGAAAGCCATTACAGAAGCACCATATTTAAGAGAAAGCTATTGTGAATTAATGATGCTATACTATGATCTAAAAAAATATAGTCAAGCTATTAATTATGGTATTATGGCTTTACAAATTAATAAAAACACCAAATCTTATATCAATGAAACATTTTCTAATAATGAAAACATATATGATGTGTTAAGCTTATGCTTTTTCTATCAGGATCTTAAAAATGTAGGTATGAAATTCTTAGAACTTGCTATTAAAGAAAATCCAAAAAACAAAAGATTACAAGAAAATAAAAAGTATTTTGAATAATTTATCAAAATGCTTTTTTATTATTTAATAATTATATATTTCCATTTTTATTTTTTAATTTTGACATTTGATTTTTTAGCATTATCATTTTCATTATCTTATAAACATCATATGTAATAATAACTATAGCTGGAATTATTATTGCAATAATAAAACCACTTTTTGATGCTAAGAAAAACTGTAATTTCCCTAACGAAGGTATAACAAGGATTACTTTGCCAATAATATTTTTAGGAATTACTTTTTCATTATCTGCTTTCTCATTGTGATCACCTTTCACTATGATAGAAGTTCTATCATCAATGTTCGTTATTCTATGTGTTATAGGCGTATCTCCAAAATAATTATTCGTTGAATAAAATGTAATAACATCTCCCTTTTTCAACTTATTTATATTTGTTTTTTTCACTAAAACCACGTCATAAACATTAATATTAGGTTCCATACTTGGACTAATAATGGTATAAAAGCCAAATAAAGGAGTTTTTTCTTTCTTTTCAGCTATTTTACTGCTTATAACATAAAACATTAAGCATATTAGAAAAAGACTAATCATAGATAGCAAAAGAATATTAAATATTTTAACTATTAATCTAAAAGTTTTTTTTCTTTTAATTTCTTTACTTTCTTCCATATGTTTTTATCCTTTACTTCCTATCATAAGATAATTCTAACATTAAATGAATTTTTTTTCAATTTAAAATCTTTCAACATAAAAAATCTCTTTCGAGATTTAATTAGTTTCAATTCTATTAAATAATATTTCTGACTCATTTAACTTTATACCTGTTTCTAATCCTCCAAAGTTCTTTATTGAGTTATAGTCTGTATTTTTAGTGTTTAACATTTTAAATATTCTTTCACTAGTTTTTGGAATAAAAGGACTTAATAATACAGCTGAAATTCTAATACTTTCAAATAAATTATAAAGAACCGTTTTAAGTCTATCACTATTTTCTTCATCTTTAGCTAGTATCCACGGAGTAGTTTCATCAATATATTTATTACTTCTTTTTAATAGTTCAAATATATCTTCTAAAGCTTCATTCAACTTCATAGAATTCATTTTATTTTCAACTAGTGCTGGTAAACTATTAGCATAATTAATTATTGTATCATCAATAGATTCATAAATATTTGGATTTGTAACAATGCTATCAAAATATTTTTTACTCATTGCTAAAGTTCTATTCACTAAATTTCCTAGAGTATTTACAAGATCAGTATTTGTTCTTGATATTAGCGCTTCTTCACTAAAATTACCATCACTTCCAAATGGCACTTCGCGAAGTAAAAAATATCTAACTGCATCTACACCGTAAGCACTGATATATTCCCTTGGATCTTTATAATTTCCTAATGATTTAGATATTTTTCCACCATTGATAATTAACCAACCATGCCCAAATACTTGATGAGGTAAAGGTAAATTTAAACTCATTAGCATGCATGGCCATATAATTGTATGAAATCTAACAATTTCTTTTCCAACCAAATGTACATCAGCAGGCCAATATTTTTTGAATTTTTCAGTTTCATCAGGATAACCTAATGAAGTAATATAATTAGTTAATGCATCTACCCAAACATAAACAACGTGTCCCGGATCAAAATCAACCGGAATTCCCCATGTAAAAGATGTTCTAGATACACATAAATCTTCAAGACCAGGTTTTATAAAATTATTAAGCATTTCATTTTTTCTTGAAAGTGGCAATATAAAGTTTGGATTTTTATCATAAAATTCCACTAATCTATCTTGATATTTTGATAATCTAAAAAAATATGCTTCTTCACTAACTTCATGAACTTCTCTATGGCAATCAGGACACATTCCGTTTTCATCAAGCTGACTCTCTGTCCAAAAAGATTCACATGGTGTACAATAAAGCCCTTTATATTCACCTTTATATATATCTCCATTATCATACATCTTCTTAAATATTCTTTGAACTCTTTTTACATGGTCTTCATCGGTAGTTCTTATAAAATAATCATATGAAATATTTAATTTACTCCACAAATCTTTACCATTTTCAATTATTGGATCTACATATTCTTTAGGACTTACTCCTGCTTCCATAGCCTTCTTTTCAATTTTTTGGCCATGTTCATCAGTTCCTGTTTGAAAAAACACATCATATCCCGTTAGTCTCTTATATCTAGCCACAGCATCTGCAGCAGTACTTGTATAACAATGACCAATATGAAAATCAGCACTTGGATAATAAATTGGCGTAGTTATATAAAATTTTTTCTTTTCCATTTTTCCTCCTAAATAAAAAAATCATAAACTAAGGACGAAATGTATCCGCGGTACCACCTTAATTCATGATTTATCATGCTCTTTATAGTTTTTAACGAAACAACTCGATTTGATTCCAGAACCATTTTCAAGTACCCTCATATCAATTTTCACCAAACATTGACTCTCTACAAATAAGATATCTCTCTCTTTCCTTCTCAACCAATTGTCATAATTTTATCACAAAAACTTAAAAAAATCTACATTTATTATACTTTATTTGTTAATATTTTAATTATTTTTAATTACCTCCATTAGCGCTACTTAAAGTAACATTTAACTTTTTTTCTTTTTCGTTTCTTTCTATAGTTAATGTGATTTTATCTCCTACATTATATTTATATAACTGATATCTAAATTGAGCAGCGCTTGATATACTTTCATTATCTATTTTTAATATCTTATCTCCCTTTTCAATTCCAGCCTTGTCAGCAGCAGATCCTCTTTGAACATATTCCACATATATTACACTACTATTGGTTTCATATACACTAACACCTAAGTATGGCCTTGAAACGGTTTTTCCTTCTATAAAGTCATTAGCAGTTTTTATGGCAGTGTCTACTGGTATAGCAAATCCCATTCCTTCTATGCTTGAACTTGCTATTTTCATATTGGTAATCCCAACTACTTCACCATTTGAATTACATAATGGTCCCCCACTATTACCAGAGTTAATAGCAGCATCTGTTTGTAATACCTCCATTACAGAATTAGTATTATCGATTGTTACTTCAACCAATCTATTTTTTCCTGATAATATTCCTCTTGTAACAGTCCAAGAATATACACTAGAATCAAGTGGTGCTCCAACTGTAAAAGTAGTATCACCAACTCTCAAACTATCAACATTTCCAATCTTAGCGACACTAATTACATCAGATTTATCAACTTTTAAAACCGCTATGTCAGAATATTCATCAAATCCTACTAATGATGCTTCAATTTTTTTATTATTCGTAAATGTCACAACTATTTTTTTAGAATTATCAACAACATGATAGTTTGTTAATATATATCCATATTTATCATCCATTTTAAATACAAAACCTGTCCCAGATGATCCCACTCTATCATTTATATAGTTTTCAATAACAACCACTGAATCATATACTTTATCTACCGCATCAGCAATACCACTATCAGTTACAGTAACATCTTTTTGTATTTTTGTCTTTTCTACTATTAAATCTTTCAAATAAACTTCATAAAAAATCCCAAATATTAATAAACAACAAGTAAATGTTAACAAAATAGTAATAATGATATTCTTTAGCTTATTGCTTATCATATATTTATAATTCTTTTTATTAATGTTTGCTTTTTCTTTTTCATTATCACTTTGCTCAATAACTTTTGCTTCCTTTATATTATTTTCCTTCTTCATTCTAACACCTCAATATAATTGTAAAATTGAAATGTTAACAATTTGTGAAAAATAAATAAAAAAATTAAAAAAGACAAACTTCGTCTGTCTTTATTTTTACTCATCCAAACCATTACAATAATTATTTGCACGATTCTTCATTAACTCTAGATTTTCTTTATTGCCATATATATTTACTTTGTATTTATTATAACTATCAAAGTTTATTATTTTATAATTATTAATCTCATTTATAAAATCTCTTATGACTTTAAAATCTATATTTTCAGTATTGTTTATATAAATATAATTATTATACTTTTCAATTTCTATTTTTTGGTGTTTGTTATGACTAACTTCTATTAAAATATTTTTTCTTTCATCTTCTATATAATTTACTGTCCCATAATTATAAGACCATTCACATGAATCAGTAAATACTGTATTTTTATCGATACTGAATTCCTGAGAAGTTTTTATATATTTATCATTGTCAATATTATAATAATTAAACTTTGGTAAAGACAACGTAATAAAACCTATCCCAATACCAATTAAAATTAAAGAAGATATAAATACAATGCATATTCTTTTAACAACATTCTTTCTGTTAGTAACAAAATTAAATATTGCTATTATTATTTGACCTAATAATATATCAATCCCTATCAATAATAATAGTAGACCAATAAATAATAAACCAGTTTTAATAATTGCAAATGATACTACTAAACATGAAACGAAAAACACAAAAGATATACATACAAATAATCCTACTAAAATCATAATTAGTTTCATTAAAAAAATAACGCATTTTAATATTGAAGAAATAAAATTATACATAGTATGTTTAGGATCTCTAATTATTATTTTCTGCCTCTTAATTACTTTAAAACTATCATTGATTACATTATCTACATTAGTTTCTTTTTTATTATCATCATCTAAAAAATTTTCTATTACATAATAATTTAAATATCTTACTTTAAATATATGACACATCACTCCAATAAATAATATACATAAACATATAGTTGCAATATCTTTTATTATATTAAAAACAAAAATATAGGCATTTTCTGGTAAAAAAGAAAATATATGTGTTACCAATGGTTGAAACAGTGACAAGATAATTTCTGATGTAAGATAAAACATAAGTATTAATAACACTTGTTCAAAAATGCATTTAATCTTTTCCTTAAATGTTAAGTTACTAAACAAACCCACAACTTTAGTAATACAATTTAAAAAGTCTTCACTAAACTTATTTATATTTGTTTTTACAGCTTTATTATTATTTAATTCACTAACATCCTGGTTTAACAAATCATCCACAGAAATATTAAATAATTTACATAATTGCAATACTTTATCCATTTCAGGATAAGCTTGCCCAGACTCCCATTTAGAAACTGATTGTCTTGAAACACTTAATTTTTCGGCAAGTTGCTCTTGAGATAGATTATTTTCCTTTCTTATTTTTTTCAAATTTTCAGCTAAGTTCATAATTCCTCCTTACATGTCATAATTATATCTTTTAAAACCAGTTGCAAACTACCAATTTCCAGTTGTTTTTTGTCAATTATCAGTTGCAAATAAATATATTTATAATATTCTATCATGTTTTTTTCATAATTGTTATTAATATTTAATTTTTTATTTATATATGTTAATACTTATGCTATACTATATTAAAATTATGAGGTGATAATATTAAAAACATTGTGTATCATGGAAGTTCAACAAATGGCTTAGATGTAATTAAATCTAATATTTCATCACACAACATTAAATGTATTTATGCAAGTGAAAATATGACTGTTGCTATGATGTTTATGGGAAAAACAAATGATTTACAGACTTTAAAAGCAATAGAAAACGGAATACCAATTCTAGTTGAAAGAAAAGAAGGAATACTGCAAAAGGCATATAATAAAACCGGATATATTTATTTACTTCCTAGTGAAACATTTTCACACCAAACTTTTTTGTGGAAACCAGAGGTAATATCCACAGAAGAATTTATCAGACCAATATCAATAATAAAATGTGATAATATTTTAGATTCATTAAAAGAACAGGCAAAGCAAGGAAATTTGCGTTTATATTTCTATCCTAATAGACCTAATTATATACCTATCGATAATTCTGATTTAATTAAAATATATATTAATTATGAAAAAAAAGGTATTAATGGTGCAATAAACAAGTTATTATTCGAATATCCGGAATTTACAAATGAGGTAGAAAAAGAAATAAGCAATGATGATAATCCATTAAAATTAAATATAAAATAATTTAAATAGTAACCAAATCATATATAATTTATCTTTTTATATTACTTCTTCATTATATTAATATTAAAATTAAGCACAAAAAAACACACAGATAACACTGTGTATTTTATTTCTCCTTATGGGGCGATAACAAAGATTATCTAAAACCCCAAAGTAAAAGTTGTTAAACAACTAATTCCTATGAATATTATAGCACACTTTTCTATTTTTTGAACTATCTATTTAAGTATTTTATTATTAAATTATTTAAATCTATCCATTCCTCTACATAATAAGTATCTTTTTCATCAATACTTTTATATGGATTTGGTGTTTCAATAGCTTTTACTAAAAAGTCTTTTAAATCACTTTCTGGACATTTTTTAATATCTTTTTTTGCTTTATCCCAACCATAAAATTTATCTAAATTTTGAGTATTAAAATCATATCCAATTCCATATGAACCAGTAGATATACTTATACAATCTAAAATAAATAGCATTAAATTATTCTTATTTAGTTTCTTCCTTATAAAAGACATATAATTTTCATCATCAAATAATAGTATCATATTATATCTATTATAATATTTAGTACTATACATATTTATTTTATTATTTTTAATGTCATCTAACATTTTTTCATATAAATTATTAATAGTTTCATATCTTGAATCATTAACTAACTCATCACGTCTATTCTCTGGCTTTATCCAATAAGCTATTTCCCAAATAAAATATAAATTTTGATAATCTTCTTTTATTTCATTAATAAATTTTTCGAAGTCATCATCTGATAGCATTAAAATTAAATCTGCTATAATTGTTTGAGTTCTACCACTTGCACTCAATTGAAAAAATAATGGAGAATTATCTATAGTATAATAAGAAAAATACATGACTAATAATAAAGGTAAAAGTTTATTTTTATTTATCTCATCTATATGCATTTGAAATGTTTCTAAAGTATATTTTTCTACCCAACCAGGATATACTCTTTCCATTTTAAAATATTCTTGATATAATTCTTCTAGTTTAAAATTATTATTATTTATAAATAAAATGAAATTGTTTATTTTTTCATTTATTTTAATAAACTCATTTTCAGTTTTATTAAAATACAAATTAAAATACTTATTATTATAAATTCTTTTATCAGTTACAGAAGACCTATATTCTTTTTTGTCTACATATATCTGATGTTCAGGAATAAATTCAACCTTTTCTTTTTTACTATATTTATTCTCATCAAAGTATTTTTTTACATTTGGGAATAAATAACATAACATTTTTTTATAATTATTAATATTGTATTTATTATTTTTAAATAAATCATCAAAGTATTTTGTTGTATCTATATTATATTTTTCAGTACTATAAATATATTCATCTCCATATACATAGCGATCTTCTGAAATATAATAAGTACTATTAATATTAATTTCATTCCATAATTGTGGATTTTTCATTGCAATTGTTTCTATAAGCAACATATCTAGACTATTAAGATCCTGCATATTATTAAAACTTGCATTAAATGTTGAATTTATTATTCTCTTAAAATCACGTAAATCTTTAATGTTTTCTATAATAATTTTAATTATTTCATCTTGTTCTTTTTCATTGATATCTAGTTTTGAATGGTTCAAATAATTATTCAAACATTTTTTAATAACATTATGTAATACATTTTTATCTAATGTTGGTACAGAAAATTCTAATTGTGTTATCTTTTCTAAATAAGAATAATCAATCTCTAATTTGGACTCAAATTGTTTTTTCAAAACAGATTCATCATAAGACAAAATATAGATGATTCTTTTGAAATCAAATAAGTTATGAATGGTTTTTAAAATAAATAGTATATTTTCACCTGAACATCTTTCTAGATTATCCAAAACTAATACTATTTTTTTATTATTAGATTCCAGATAGTTATTAATAATTTCTTTAATTCTATTAATATTTGTTGTATTTTCAAATAAATCATCCGCCGAGTATCCAATATTGGTAGTAATAGTTTTTAGATATGTTTTTGTAAATTTATTTATTTCATTTATTCTAAAGCCACAATTAGTGTTTTTCATTATAGTATCAAAGAAAGCAACTAACAGAGATTTATTATCGTTATATACCCATGGCTCAAAATCATCAATGAATACTAAATTTTTATTTTTTAATTTATTTTTAACATTATTTATAATTGTTGTTTTTCCAGAACCCCAATTTCCTTTTAATGACATTACAAACTTTGAATTATTATTACAATTAATAATAGTATTAGTTATTTGATTTATTACTTTGTTTCGCTCTAACAAATCATAGCTCACTGCTTCGTCACCAATAAGAATAAATTCTACATCTTCTGGAATTGTATCATCATATAGCTGTTTTAAATCAAAGACATTGGGACAATCTTTTTTATTTGTTTTAAAGTTTATTATAGTAATGTATAGATATCTAAATAATATTACAAGCCCAATTATAATCAAAAATATATTTGAACATATATCTTTAAATTGGTTAATTGAAAGAATGTTCTTAAATAAAGCAAGAAAAATTTTATAAACAACAATAGTAATTATCACAACCATACTATAAAAATCTACATAATTAACAGATTTTAATAATATAAGACTGTATAGTTTAAGTGAAAATATTTTTATTAAAATAAAACTTAATATGCAAATGATTATAGGTAATTTTAATTTATCATATATAAATGTAAATAAATTAAAATAATCAATTGCTATAATTATTAAAAGTAATGTAGCTACTGCTAATAAAAAATTTATTACTCCATATTGTTTATAAACGCTTTTAAAATATTTGATAAATGTCATAATTTTCCTCCTAACAAAAAAATATCATTCAATAGAATGATACGAAATCTATTTTAATTATAACATATTTTTAGAAATAAGAAATAGTTTTGTACTAATTAGAGTCATCAAATAATTGTCTAATATCTATTTCTAAGGCATCAGCAAATTTTCCTATTGTTTCTAGTAATGGTGTTTTGTCTATTGATAAACACTCTAAATCTCTAACATAGCCATGAGTAAGTCCAGTTAAATCTGCAAGTTCTTGAAGTGTGTACTTTCTCATTAAGCGATATTTCTTTATATTTTTTCTTACAAGTAGTGATAATTGTTCTTTAGAATATCTACTAGTCAAAGTGCCTCGCTTCCTTTCTTGTAAAATTATTCCATAAAAAGTTCAAAAAATATGTCGTCTGTGTGAAGTTTTTATGATATAATTAAAATTGAAAGGAGATAAGGTTTATATGAAGACTAAAAAATGTAAACATTGCCAAGAAGAAATTGCAAAAAGTGCAAAGAGATGTCCTAAATGTGGCGGAAAATTAGGAATGCCAGGTTGGGCTAAAGCTTTAATTATAGTTGTAATTATATTTGGTTGTATCGTTGGATGTGTTAATGGTTGTTCAAATGCAGTAAATGATGCTGTTAAAGATACTAAAAACTCTTATAAAGATATAAATGGAAAAACTTCATTTAAAGTAAATGAAACATTCCAAAACAAATATGAAAAAATAACTATGACTGAAGTAAATACTAATGTCACTGATTATAGCGAATATTTAGGGCCAAAAGATGGCAATAAAATCATTGCATTAAAATTCGAAGTTGAAAACATTAATGAAGATAATGATGAATTATATGTTAGTAGTATGAGTTTTAATGCCTATGCTGATGGTAAAGCAGTTGATTCATATATGTATGGAAGTGATAAATATAAAGACTTATCAGCAACACTTGGAAAAGGAAAGAAAGCTGTAGGTTATGTATTATATGAAGTTCCTAAAAATGCTCAAAAGATAACCGTTGAGTATAATGCAGATTTCTGGACTGATGGTAATGCTATCGAATTCGTAGTTCAATAGAAATAAAAAAACTGACTAATTTATAGTCAGTTTTATATTGAATAAATATATATATAAAGCAAAAGGAAGATATAAACTCTTCCTTTTGAAAAACTTCTACCAAGTGTATAAATACACCTGCAACAATCTAAAGGTCCATAATTATACCATTTTAAATGGTTAAGTCAACACTTTTTCACGATTTTCTTTTTTAATGATTCTTCTAATGAAAGTTCTTCTTTAATAATATTTACCATTTTCACTTTAAAGTAGGATAGTTTTTAACACAAAAAAACACACAGATAACACTATGTATTTTATTTCTCCTTATGGGGCGGAATATGGGAATCGAACCCATGCATAACGGGACCACAATCCGCCGTGTTAACCACTTCACCAATTCCGCCATAAGCAAAAGTATTATATCAAAATATACCTATAATTTCAATAGATAATCATATTTTTTTATAAATACTTTTGAGACTCTATAAACCTATTAAACTGAACAATACTTTTCTTAATCCATAATTATAATATTCATCTTTAAAAATCTCAGTATTTCTTGTATACGTTTTTATTGTTTCTAGTGTAATTACTGGATATTTTACTATATAGTCAACTTTGGGATCAATATATTTATTAGAAGATAACCTACCTGTTTTTGAACTAAATGGCATCTCATGAGCTATTTCAGACATAAAATCAGTGGCAGAACCATCATTTCCCTCACCAACTTCTTCACTTTCAATACCATAAACTATATATTTGTTGATATTGGATATTTTAGATGCAAACTTTCTAGACAAATTATTAAATTCATTTGATAAGTTTGGTTTGCCAGAATAAATAACTCTTCCCTGACTATGTAAATTAATATAAGAAACAACGCTTCTATAATGTTTCAGCATAAAATACATAGCAGCTTTAGTTTCAGGTTCACTACCTAAACTATAACCACCAAAGTAAGATTTACTGCCTGTATTCTTTTCTAGTGAGACATTATATAATAGTCCTTTTGATTTATAATATAAACCAGCATTTTGAGTCGGAAAGTTTCTATTAATATCTACTCCATTAGCATTAGATTTTAAATTTTTAAAATTGATTTTATTTTTATTTTTATATACCCATAATTCTTTATTAGAAATACTTTCAATACCATTTGTAAATATTTCATAACCATCTGGATTTATACATGGCATAACAACTAATTTAAACTCATTTAAAGCATTTTTAACGTTAGTATTACCTGATTCATACATATTTACAACTTCACTCATAAATTGAATTAAAATATGTGTATTTGCCGTTTCAGCAGCATGAATGTTAGCATCAAGAAAAATCACTTTTGAACCATTTCCAATCTCCAAACCATATATATTCCTATTGTCTACAGAAGACCCTATAACATATAAATCAGCAATATCACTATTATTAATTTTATTTAAATAATATTCAACATCTTTATAGCATAATTTTTTATTAAAATTGTAATTAATTTTCTTATATTCCTGTTTAGAAGTAATCTTATCAGCTTGATATTTCAAAACATGATTAAAAGAATCCAAATTCATACCTTTTGCAAACATTTTATTAACAACGTTGCTATCAGACTCAGCATTATCAACAACAGAATAAGACAACGATATAACATCATTTTCACTCGAATCCTTACTATGTTTTTTAAAATTCAAATAAAATAATACAACAACTAATAAAAAAAATAATAGCATCACTCTTTTTACATTTTTTTTCAATTTTCTTCTTTTAGCCATATTATCCATCCTCCTTAATAATTATAACAAAACACATTTAAAAAAAATAGCCTTAGGAAAAATAAAAAAAGTCTTTATTAACTAAAAGACTTTTTATATACAAAAAAAATTGGCAACTTGCTATCTTCGCTTATACTATTTTCGCCGTTAAAGTGCTTAACTTCTCTGTTCGGTATGGGAAGAGGTGTATCCACTTTGCTATCGTCACCAATTAAATGTATTATACCATAATTGTTCTCTCAAAACAAGATAATGTGATTAAAATATCAAATTAATAAAATGATTAAATTATCGATCTATTAGTATTAGTCAGCTCAACATATCACTATGCTTACACATCTAACCTATCAACCTTGTCGTCTACAAGGGATCTTATATCTTAAAGATAGAGAAAACTCATCTTGGAGGGGGCTTCTCGCTTAGATGCCTTCAGCGATTATCCCTTCCGTACATAGCTACTCTGCAGTGCCACTGGCGTGACAACAGATACACCATCGGTACGTCCTTTCCGGTCCTCTCGTACTAGGAAAAGCTCTCCTCAATTTTCTAACGCCCACTACGGATAGAGACCGAACTGTCTCACGACGTTCTGAACCCAGCTCGCGTGCCGTTTTAATGGGCGAACAGCCCAACCCTTGGAAGCGATTCCACCTCCAGGATACGACGAGCCGACATCGAGGTGCCAAACCCCACCGTCTATATGAACTATTGGGTGGGATCAGCCTGTTATCCCCGGGGTAACTTTTATCCGTTAAGCAACGACCCTTCCATTCGGGATCGCAAGATCACTATGCCCTGCTTTCGCATCTGCTTGACTTGTAGGTCTCGCAGTTAAGCTCCCTTCTGCCATTACACTCTACAAATGATTTCCAACCATTTTGAGGGAACCTTTGGGCGCCTCCGTTACTCTTTGGGAGGCGACCGCCCCAGTCAAACTGCCCACCAGACACTGTCCTCCACCCAGATAATGGGCGCAAGTTAGAAATCAAACATATCAAGGGTGGTATTCCAAGGATGACTCCGTTAAGACTGGCGTCTTAACATCAAAGTCTCCCACCTATCCTCTACATGATACACCTGATTCCAATATCAAGTTGCAGTAAAGCTCCACGGGGTCTTTTTGTCCTGTAGCGGGTAACCTGCATTTTCACAGGTATTAAGATTTCACCGAGTCTATGGTTGAGACAGTATCCAGATCATTACGCCTTTCGTGCGGGTCAGAACTTACCTGACAAGGAATTTCGCTACCTTAGGACCGTTATAGTTACGGCCGCCGTTCACTGGGGCTTCAATTCGAAGCTTCGTTGTTATCGACTTGCGTCCAACTAACATCTCCTCTTAACCTTCCAGCACTGGGCAGGCGTCAGCCCCTATACATCAGCTTACGCTTTAGCAGAGACCTGTGTTTTTGGTAAACAGTTGCCTGGACCTATTTCCTGCGGGTGTATCGCTACACCTCCCCTTATTCCGAAGTTACGGGGTCATTTTGCCGAGTTCCTTAACCATAGTTATCTCGCTCACCTTAGGATTCTCTCCTTGACTACCAGTGTCGGTTCTGAGTACAGGCACCTATAAGATTAACCCTAGAAGTTTTTCTTGAAAGCATGGCTTCACCAGAGTTGAAGTTCCGTAGAACTTTTTCCCCATAACACTTCAGCGTTACAGTTGGTAGATTTGCTTACCCAACACGCCTTTGTGCTTAGACCAAAATCCAATAATTGGCTCTGACTAGCCTTCTTTGTCACTCCATCAGTCTTATAGGTGGTACAGGAATATAAACCTGTTGTCCATCGACTACGCCTTTCGGCCTCGCCTTAGGTCCTGACTTACCCTGGGAAGACGAACTTGACCCAGGAACCCTTAGTCAATCAGTGGGAAGGATTCTCACCTTCCTTACGTTACTCACGCCGGCATTCTCACTTCCAAGCGCTCCAATAGTCCTCACGATCTATCTTCAACGCCCTTGGAACGCTCCCCTACCATGTTAGTAAACTAACATCCACAGTTTCGGTGTTATGCTTAAGCCCCGGTACATGTTCTGCGCAGAGCCACTCGACTAGTGAGCTATTACGCACTCTTTAAAGGATGGCTGCTTCTAAGCCAACCTCCTAGCTGTTCGTGCGACTCCACATCATTTTCCACTTAGCATAAACTTTGGGACCTTAACCGATGGTCAGGATTCATTTCCTCTCGCGTATGGACGTTATCACCCATACACTGACTCCTCTACATACTTGCCTGGCATTCGGAGTTTGATTGCAGTCAGTACCGCTAGACGCGGCCATTCCACATTCAGTGCTCTACCTCCAGGTAGCTAATTAGAAGGCTAGGCCTAAACCTATTTCGGGGAGAACCAGCTATATCCGAGTTCGATTGGAATTTCTCCGCTATCCACAAGTCATCCCCGCGTTTTGCAACACACGTGGGTTCGGTCCTCCATTGGGTATCACCCCAACTTCAACCTGCTCATGGATAGATCACTCGGTTTCGGGTCTACATCAACATACTAAATCGCCCTATTAAGACTCGCTTTCGCTTCGGCTCCAGGTCTTCCCCTTAACCTTGCATGTTAACGTAACTCGCCGGCTCATTCTGCAAAAGGCACGCTCTCACCCATTAACGGGCTCGAACTTTTTGTAAGCACACGGTTTCAGAATATCTATTTCACTCCCCTCCCGGGGTTCTTTTCACCTTTCCCTCACGGTACTTGTTCACTATCGGTCATTAGAGAGTATTTAGCCTTATGGGATGGTCCCCACAGATTCAGTCAAGATTTCACGTGTCCCGACTTACTCAGGATACATCACGAAGATCACAACATTTCGCATACAGGTCTATCACCTTCTATGGATATTCTTTCCAGAATATTCTGCTATATTGTAACTTTGTAACTTCTTAATTGTGATGTCCTACAACCCCAGTCCTAAGACTGGTTTGGGCTGTTACCGTTTCGCTCGCCACTACTAAGGTAATCGATTTTTCTTTCTTTTCCTCCAGTTACTAAGATGTTTCAGTTCACTGGGTTGTCCTCATATAACTATGTATTCATTATATGATGATAGCGGTTTGCCGCTACCGAGTTTCCTCATTCGGAGATCTCCGGATCAAAGATTGCTTACATCTCCCCGAAGCATATCGTAGTTTGCCACGTCCTTCATCGTCTTCTAATGCCAAGGCATCCACCATGCGCCCTTATTAATTTAACCACTTACTTTACCTAATTTGATGAGTTTGATTTCTTAATATCTAATAAATTAGATTACTCTTAAAAAATTTACTCCTGTATATATTGCTCGTTTGAATATATACAAAATCACATTACCAAGTTTTCAAAGAACAATTATTGTACAACACATACAATAATATTGAGAGAATAATCTCTCAAAGCTAAGTAAAATAACCTTTAATGTTTTATAGAAGGTATACACTTGCTAGTTTGTTTTAAATCTAAACTAGCAAACGATTATTTTCTATTAGAAATACTCCATAGAAAGGAGGTGATCCATCCCCACGTTCCCGTAGGGATACCTTGTTACGACTTAAGCCCAGTCACCGGTCCTATCTTAGGAGGCCCCCTCCCTTGCGGGTTAGGCTACCTACTTCGGATATTACCGACTCCCATGCCTTGACGGGCGGTGTGTACAACACCCGAGAACGTATTCACCCTGGCATTCTGATCCAGGATTACTAGCGATTTCAGCTTCATGAAGTCGAGTTGCAGACTTCAATCCGAACTACGACTGGCTTTTTAGATTTGCTCCTCCTCGCGGGATTGCGACTCATTGTACCAGCCATTGTAGCACGCCTGTAGCCCAAGACGTAAGGGGCATGATGATTTGACGTCATCCCCACCTTCCTCCGGTTTATTACCGGCAGTCTCATTAGAGTTCTCAACCAAATGTTAGTAACTAATGACAAGGGTTGCGCTCGTTAGCGGACTTAACCGAACATCTCACGACACGAGCTGACGACAACCATGCACCACCTGTCACCCGGATAACCTCCACTATATTTCTATAGCATTGCCGGGGATGTCAAGTCTTGGTAAGGTTCTTCGCGTACTTTCGAATTAAACGGCATGCTCCACCGCTTGTGCGGGTGCCCGTCAATTCCTTTGAGTTTCAGTCTTGCGACCGTACTACTCAGGCGGAGCACTTAATGTGTTAACTTCAGCACCGGTTGCCCGACACTTAGTGCTCATCGTTTACGGCGTGGACTACTAGGGTATCTAATCCTATTTGCTCCCCACGCTTTCGTGTCTCAGCGTCAGTAACAGCCCAGCAAATCGCCTTCGCCACTGATGTTCCTCATAATATCTACGCATTCCACCGCTACACTATGAATTCCATTTGCCTCTACTGCACTCTAGTCTACCAGTTTCCGAAACAAACTATGGTTAAGCCATAGCCTTTCATCTCGGACTTAATAAACCGCCTACACACGCTTTACGCCCAATAAATCCGGATAACGCTCGCCCCCTACGTATTACCGCGGCTGCTGGCACGTAGTTAGCCGGGGCTTATTCAAAAGGTACCGTCAAGTAAGCATCATTTCCTATGCTTACAGTTCTTCCCAAATAAAAGTGTTTTACAATCCAAAGGACCTTCATCACACACGCGGCATTGCTCGGTCAGGCTTTCGCCCATTGCCGAATATTCCTAACTGCTGTCTCCCGTAGGAGTCTGGGCCGTGTCTCAGTCCCAGTGTGGCCGATCAACCTCTCAGTCCGGCTATGCATCGTCGCCTTGGTAGGCCGTTACCCCACCAACTAGCTAATACACCGCAGGCTCATCTTCAAGCGAAGCTTTAAGGGCTCCTTTACTATTACTAGCACATTCGGTATTAGCAGTCATTTCTAACTGTTATCCCCAACTTGAAGGCAGATAACCCACGTGTTACTCACCCGTTCGCCACTAAGTGCAGAATCCAAATCAATTTTCATTCCACATCAGAGCAAGCTCATCAATTTCATTCCAATATCAATGGGGCACTTCGTTCGACTTGCATGTCTTAGGCATGCCGCCAGCGTTTATCCTGAGCCAGGATCAAACTCTCAATAAAAAATTCTTTTATTGTTAAAGAATTGATTTCATTTTAATCCTGTCTACAAAACTCATTATTTTACTTAGTTTTCAAAGATCATTCAACCGATTTCCTTCGGTTGCTTATATAATATATCATGTTCGCTTTTCAATGTCAACACTTTTTTTGATTTTTTTTATTTTTTCAAACCAAATTTGTTTTTTCACTATCTAATATAACTATTAGCGTTCACGATATATTAGCCACTTTCCTCAAGTGCTAAATTAATATAACACTTTAAAAAATCAATGTCAACACATTTTTCAATTTTTTTCACATTTTTTTACAAAAAATTCTTTTTTGGCTTTTTTGCTGACATTATTATACTATTTATGAGCTCTTCTGCTATTATAGTATGCTTAACTATATAAAAAGATAAATAGTTTTCACCACCGATTTATCTTTTTGCTATTATAATTATTCTAAAGTTTATCTTTTACTCTTATCAGATATTATTTTTTTAAATACATTGTGATAATATTCAACAGTTTCAACATTAAAAGGAAATACACTTGATTTTTTCATTTCAATTAATGAGGACAATTCATTTTTAATAATAAAGTTGATTTCTCTTGGATATTTCATCAATTTTTTATGGTAATTATACTCATTTCTATCTAATATTTTAAAAGCTCCATCATTAAATACTCTTAAATCCAAGTCGTAATCTATATACTTTAATATTCCCTCATCAATAACATATGGACTTGCGATATTGCAATAATAAAATATACCATTTGGCTTTAACTGCGCAATGATGTTGAACCACCTTTTTTTATAGAAAAACATTATTGCTGGTTCTTTAGTGTGCCATGTTCTACCATCCTGCTTCGTGACAAGCACATTCTCGTTGCCTAATACTATATAATCTTCTTTTATATCAAGTACATAAGCCAACTTCCAAGATTTATGTATCACTCCGTTATGCTTATAGCAATGAATTACAAGTGTGTCCCCTATTTTTATATTCATAAGACACCTCTTTCTTTTTTAATTTTATCACATATATAATCCATTTATCAACGTATAACATAATTTCAATGTAAAGTAAAAAATAGCATGTTTTTATTTTGCTATTTCAATTGCTTTTTTAAGTTGCTCCTCTTCACCATCGATTTTATAATCCGGTGTTATGCCTGTTTTATTAATCGAGTTTCCTTCGGGACTAAGCCAGTAGGCAGTTGTATATTTTACCATGGATCCACTTTTCAACTTCGATGTTTCTTGCACAGTACCCTTACCATAAGATTTTGTACCAACAATTTTAGCATTTGCAGATTCTTTTAACGCTAAAGCAAGAATTTCTGAAGCAGATGCGGTAGAGCCATTAATAATCACGATAATATTATTAAAATGTCTATATTCGCCTGATTTTGCCGTGAATTTAGTTATTTTATTGTTTCTATCTTTTAATTGGTATATTACTTTTCCTTTCTTTAAAAATAGTTCGGAAACGTCGTATGCTGCGTTCAAGTATCCTCCAGTATTATTTCTCAAATCAATAATTAAATCAGATATATTTTTATCAAAATTATCTAATTCTTTTTTTACTTGTTCTTCTGTTGTAGCCGAGAAAGTTGATATGTTTATATATCCGATATTATCAAATCTTTCTGATTTTACAGAATTAATATAAATATGTTTTTTATTAACTGTAACTGTTTTTTCAATATTATCTCTTTTATATGTTAATTTAAATTCTGATTTTGTTCCTTTTTTGATTATGCTAGCAACTTCTGCTGTAGTTTTACCTTCTAAACTTTCTCCATCTAGAGCAACTAATATATCATCTGGTTTTAGTCCAGCTTTTTCTGCAGGAGTATTTTTAAATACTTGTGTTACATATATTACACCTTTATTATTCATTGTCATTTCTATACCTATACCATCGTATGTGCCTTCTAACTGCTCGTTTAATGACTCTGTCATATCGTTATCCATGTATATACTATATTCATCATTTAAAAAATTATACATACCAGAAATGGCTGCATCTATTAATTTTGATTTGTCAACTTTATCAATATAACTATTAATTATATGATTATAACTTTCTGTGAATTCTTTTATTTCACTACTTGTATCATCACTTTTTGATTTTGATATTTTGTCATAATTATTATATACAATGAGTCCAGTGGATAAACTTACAACTATTCCTGTTACTAATATAATTATAATTACTTCTAGTAGACTAAAATTCACGTTTTTATTAATAAATTCTTCATCTAAGATCAGCTTTTCTTTTTTAGGTTCTTCTATTTTGATTTCCTTTTTAACTCTTTTCTTATTATTACTTATTTTTTTGACTTTAGTATCTTTTTTATCTAACACTTTTTTTGATTTCTCTACCATATTATCACCTTACATATTTTAAATTATCTATATGTATAATTATAATCCATATCGAAATAAAAATAAATATTACATAATTAATTAGTGTAAAATGTACAATAAAAAAAGATTGATTGCTCAATCTTTATACTAACTCAAGGCGAACTATTAAAGCATCGTCTCCAATTCTTTCTTTAAGTTTAATTATTCTTGTATATCCGCCGCTTCTATCTTTATAAGTAACAGCATATTCATCAAATAATTTTTTAACTAAATCTTTGTCATTATTTAAGAAAGCTAGTGCTTTTCTTCTAGAACCTAAATCACCTTTTTTTGCATATGTAATCATTTTATCAACAAATTTACGAACTTCTTTTGCTCTTTCTTCTGTTGTTTGAACATATCCATTTTCTAGTACATCTTTAGTTAAACTAGATAGAATACTTTTTCTTACACGAGTTTCTCTATTTAATTTTCTATATAATGCCATTTAAATCCTCCTAATCTTCATCACGGAACTTAAGTCCCATATCTTTAACTTTGTCTAATACTTCTTTTAATGATTTCTTTCCAAGATTTCTAATCTTCATCATTTCAGATTCGCTTTTAGATGTTAAATCTTGTAAAGTATGAATAGCATCTCTCTTTAAGCAATTATATGCTCTAACTGAAAGGTCTAATTCTTCAATAGGAGTTTCTAATGTCTTTTGTACTGAATCCTCTTCTTTATCTGCAAGAACACTTTCTAAACCTTTTAAATTATGTAGGTTAGTAATAACTTCAAAGTGATCAATTATGATTTTTGCTGCATTTGCAATTGCTTCTTCTGGTTTTATACTTCCATTAGTCCATACATTTAAAGTAAGTTTGTCATAGTTATCATTTTGACCAACACGAGCAGGCTCAACTTCATAGCTTACTCTTTCGATTGGACTATAGATTGAATCAATTCCAATAGCACCAACTACATCTTTTACTGCTTGTGCATTAATTTTTCCGTCTACATATCCACGACCATTTGAAACTGTCATAGTCATATCTAATTTTCCACCAGCAGATAATGTTGCTATTACTAAATCAGGATTAATAATTTCAACCTCTCCATTTTGATCTATATCTGAAGCATGAACTTCACCTTCAGTATCAGCTTTTAAATGTAATACTTGATCTTGTTCACTGTGATTTTTTACAACTAATTTTTTAAGATTTAGAATAATTTCAGTAACATCTTCAACTACTCCGTCCATTTTTTGAAATTCGTGCATTACATCTTCAATTTTAATATCAGTAACTGCACTACCTTCTAAACTTGATAGCATAACTCTTCTAAGAGCATTACCAATAGTTGTTCCAAAACCTCTTTCAAGTGGTTCTAAAACAAACTTTCCATAATAATTATTTTCAACATATTCGTTTACTTTATAATCTGGTTTAATAAACTTTAACATATATTATTCCCCTTTCTTAAATTATATACGTCTTCTCTTAGGTGGTCTGCATCCGTTATGTGGTACAGGTGTAACATCATTAATAGCAGTTATTTCAATACCAGTTGATGTAATACTTCTTACAGCAAGTTCACGTCCTTGTCCTATACCCTTTACAAATACTTCTACTTTTCTAATACCAGCATCGTAAGCTACTTTACCTGCAGCTTCTGCAGCTGATCCTGCGGCAAAAGGAGTTTTCTTTTTACTACCTTTAAATCCTACTGTTCCTGAAGAAGCCCAACTAATTACGCCACCATTATTATCAGTAAATGTTACAATTGTGTTATTAAATGTAGAGTGAATATGTGCTTGACCTTCAGTAATATCTCTCTTTGCTTTTCTTTTTCTTCTATTATAAGCCATAAGTTATCCCTCCTATTTCTTCTTATTAGCAATAGTTTTTGGTTTACCTTTACGAGTTCTAGCATTTCTACTAGTTCTTTGTCCTCTTACAGGTAATCCTTTTTTATGTCTAGTGCCTTGATATGAATTAATTTCCATCTTAGTCTTGATGTTCATTTCAACTTCTCTTTTTAAGTCTCCGACTAATTCATATTTGTCAGCTTCAGCTCTTAGTTTATTGATTTCTTCTACTGTTAGATTATCAGTTCTAGTATCTTCTGATACGCCAGCAGCTTCACAAATCTTATGAGCCCTAGTTGGACCAATTCCATAAATGTAAGTAAGTGCTATTACTATTCTTTTATTTTTTGGTAAGTCAATATTTTTAATACGTGCCATATTTTCCTCCTACTTAGCCTTGTCTTTGTTTATGTTTAGGATTTTCACAAATCACCCAAACTTTTCCGTTTCTTTTAATAATTTTGCATTTATCGCAAATCTTTTTTACTGATGGTCTTACTTTCACTTTAATCCCTCCATTACTTTCTATAAATTATACGCCCGCGTGTTAAATCGCAAATAGGTACTTCCATAAGCACAGTATCGCCTGGGTAAATACGAATCATGTTCAAACGCATTTTTCCAGAAACGCGAGCCTCTACAATGTGCCCATTATCTAATTTTACTTTGAAGTCGCCTCCAGGTAAAATTTCTTGTACCTTTCCTTCAAGTTCAATATAACCGTCTTTATCTTTGGCCATGTTTTCACTCTCCTGTTAATATCTCATAACCATCTTTAGTTACAAGAATTGTATGTTCAAAGTGTGCTGAGTTGCTACCATCGCGAGTAACAATTCCCCAGTCATCATCCAGTAACCACACTTCTTTTGTTCCTAAACTAAACATTGGTTCTATTGCTAAAGTCATTCCACTTTTAAGAATTATCCCTTCACTTTCATGATTACTAAGATTAGGAATATATGGATCTTCATGAAGGCTTTTTCCAACACCATGTCCAGTAAGACAAGTAAATACCCCATATCCATTATCTTTAGCAACCCTTCCAATAGCAGAACAAACATCATTTAGTTTAATTCCTTCTTTAACAACCTTAATTCCTTCATATAAAGCTTTTTGAGTATCTTCAACTAGCTTTTTAGTTTTTTTATCAACTTCACCTACTAAGTATGTATATGCCGAATCAGAATGATATCCTTTATATATGGAACCTACATCTACAGTTACTATGTCGCCATTTTTAAGTTTAGTATTATCTGGGATTCCATGCACTACCATATCATTTATACTAACACACGCAGATGCAGGAAACCCTTCATATCCAAGAAAAGATGGTGTTGCATCATGACTTGTTATGTAATTATAAACATATTTATCAATTTCTTTTGTAGTCATTCCCGGTTTAATAATATTTTTCAAGTTCATCAAAACTTCATAAGTTATCTTACCAGATTTCCTCATTAAATCTATTTCTTGTTCATTTTTAATACTAATCATTTCTTTTACTTACTTCTTTCTCAAATTGTGCAAATGTATTTTCAGCGGAACCAGTTGCATCTAACTCAATTAGTTTACCGGCTTTCCTATAATATTCAATTACAGGTTCACAATTTTTTTCATAACTTGAGTATCCTATTTTAAATGTTGCTTCGTTATCATCGTTTCTTGTAGTTAATTCAACATTACAATCATCGCACATATTTTCGACTTTAGGAGCATTTACTCCAGTTAATCTATTATATGTCTTTTTGCACTTAGGACATATCTGACGACCTAACGTTCTTTTTAATGCAGTCTCATAATCCACATTTAGTAAAACTGCATAATCAATGTGAAGAGAAAGCTCATCACATATTTCATTGATAGCAGTTACTTGTGGCATATGTCTAGGATAACCATCAAGTATAAAGCCGTTTTTAATGTCATCTTTCATTAGTCTTTCTTTCATCAGTTGATTAGTGATAACATCACTTACAAGCTCTCTTCTTGATTGTACCTCTCTTATTTGACGACCTAACGCAGTGCTAGGGTCAACTCCTCTTAAAAGTTCACCTGCAGAAATACAAACATAGCCATATTTCTCATGCATCATTGATGCGAATGTACCCTTACCAGCAGCAGGTGGTGCAATTAAAATTAAATTCATAAACTATTATCTCCTATTATTATAATTTCTTGATGCCACTGAACTTTCAAGTTGTTTATATGTTTCAAGAACTACACCTACGGCAATTAAAATAGATGTGCCACCTAATTTAACAGTATCAGGAAGTCCTGTTAATTCTGTAAATAGTGTTGGTAATGCTGCTATTAATGCAATAGCCATTGCTCCCATAAATGTAATTCTACCAAGAACTTTTGTTATATATTTTTTAGTTTCACTTCCTGGTCTAATGCCTGGAATGTAACCACCATTCTTATTTAGATTTTTACTTAATTCTTCTGGATTAATCATTAAGAAAGTATAAATGAATGTAAATACTATTATTAATAAAATGTATATTATAAATCCAACTGGTTTAGATGTTGATAAATAATTATTCAAGAAAGCCAGTACTGATTCATTTTTAACAAAATATTTTAATATAGCAGGCAATCCCATAATAACACTTGCAATGATAACCGGCATTACATTTGCAGAATTAAGTTTGAATGGTAAAAATGATTGTTGGGCACCATACGATGAAGCACTCCTATTTGAATATTGAATTGGAATTCTTCTTTGAGCTTGTTCAACCCAAATGACACCAACTATTATGATTAAATATAATAATATAAATAATCCGAATGAAACCCAACCTATTAAAGCATTACTTGCTTCTGGTATTAGTGAGTTAAATGCTGTAACAAACATATTTGGCATTGTGTTAACGATACCAGCCATGATTAATAATGAAACACCATTACCAATTCCCTTATCAGTTATTTGGTCTCCTAACCATAATAAGAATGCTGTACCAGCAGTCAATATGATTGCTATTCTAAAGTACTCTATAGGGGCTTGAGTTTTGCCTAAGAACATCATTGGATAAAAGAAACCCTGAATGAAAGCAATTGCAAGACCAGCATATCTTGTGATTTTGCTTATCTTTCTTCTTCCTTCTTCTCCCATTTCTTTTAGTTCTTTAAAATATGGAATAATATCCATTTGTAATATCTGCATTATAATTGATGCAGTAATGTAAGGCATAACACCTAATGCAAAGATTGAGAACTGTTTTAAACCGCCTCCGCTCATTGCATTAAATAATTCTAAGAACCCTATGTCTCCTGTTATGACATTCATACCAGGAATTGTAATTGAGTTACCTAGAGCGAATATGAATAGAACACCTAAGGTGAATAATACTCTAGCTCTCAAATCTTTATTTGAAGCTCTAAATATTTGCTTGAAAGTAGCAAACATATTAAATCACCTCCGTAATTCCACCCATTTCTTCGATTTTAGTAATAGCGCTATTAGTAAATACATTTGCTTTTACAGTTAATTTCTTTTCTAATTTACCATTACCTAAGACTTTGATTCCACATAACTCTTTTTTAACTAGTCCTGATTCTTTTAGTAATTCAGGAGTAACAACGTCTCCATCTTTAAATCTATTTAAATCAGATATATTAATTATTGCATATTTTCTAGCAAATCTAGCATTGCTAAATCCACGTCTTGGAAGTCTTTTATATAAAGGTGTTTGTCCACCTTCAAACCATGGATGTACTCCTCCACCACTTCTTGCTTTTTGTCCTTTTTCTCCACGTCCAGATGTCTTACCATGTCCACTACCTGGTCCACGTCCAACAACTTTTCTTCTGTGAGTTGATCCAAAAGCTTTATTTAATTCATGTAATTTCATTATTTTAAAACCTCCTCAACAGTTTTTCCACGAAGACTAGCAACATGTTCAATTGTTCTTTGTGATTCTAAAGCTTTAATTGTAGCTTTTGCAGTGTTTATTTGTGTATTGCTTCCTAATGATTTAGAAACAACGTCTTTAACACCAGCAAGTTCAAGAACAATTCTTGCAGCTCCACCAGCAATAATTCCACGACCAGCTTTAGCAGGTCTAATTAGAACTTTTGCTGCGCCACATACACCAGTTACTTCATGAGAGATTGTTCTACCGTCTACTAAGTTAACGTGCACTAGATTCTTTTCAGCTTCTTTAATTGCTTTACTAACAGCAACAGGAATTTCTTTACTTTTACCAGTTCCAATTCCTACTTTTCCTTTTCTGTCACCAACAGCTACAGTTGCTGAAAATCTAAAATTTCTACCACCTTGAGTAACCTTAGTAACTTTTCCAATAGAAATTATTTTATCTTCATATAACTTTTTTTCTCTATCAGTTCTTCTACCGTTCATTTTATTCCTCCCTAGAATTCTAGTCCATTTTCACGAGCTGCTTCTGCTAATGCTTTTACACGTCCGTGATAAATGTATCCGCCACGATCAAATACAACAGTTTTGATCTTAGCTTTTTTAGCTTTTTCTGCAATATCTTTTCCAACAGCTGCTGCTGCTTCAAGATTATTATTTTTGATTTTAAGTTCTAAAGAAGAAGAGCTAACTAATGTTACACCTTTAGTATCATCAATAATTTGTGCATATATAGCAGAATTACTTCTGAATACACATAGTCTAGGAGCAGTTTCAGTACCAGATAAATTTTGTCTAATTTTTCTATGTCTTTTAATTCTCATTAAATTTTTTGATTCTTTTTTTATCATTCTTTCTTACCTCCTATGCAGCTTTCTTTCCTTCTTTACGACGAATATGTTCGTCTTTATATTTAATTCCTTTTCCTTTGTATGGTTCAGGCTTTCTTATTTTTCTAATGTTAGCGGCAAATTCACTAACAGCTTGTTTATCAAATCCACTGATAATTAATTCAGTTTGTGATTTATCAGGCATTTCAGCTTTTAATCCTTCAGGAATTGCTACAGTTACTTGGTGACTATATCCAGCAGAAACAACAATGTTATTTCCTTGAAGTTGAAATCTATAACCAACACCATTAATTTCTAATTCCTTTTTGAATCCTTCACTTACACCTATCATCATATTATTGATATTTGAATTTGTAGTTCCATGTAATTGTTTTGAAACTTTTAAATCATTTTTTCTAGTAACAGTTACTTTGCCATCATTAACTTGAACATCAACATTCTCATTTTTGAAAGTATATTCTAAAGTTCCTTTTGGACCCTTAGTAGTAATTTTATTTCCATCTAGTGTAACCTCTACCCCAGCTGGAATATTTAAGACTCTATTTCCTATTCTACTCATAACTGTTCACCTACCATACATAAGCTAAAACTTCTCCACCAAGATTTTTGCTTCTTGCTTCCTTATCAGTCATTAGTCCTTCTGATGTTGAAACAATAGCAATTCCAAGTCCGTTTAAAACTCTTGGCATTTCATCAGCTTTAGCATATACACGTAATCCTGGTTTACTAATTCTTTTAAGGCCAGTGATTACTCTTTCTTTAGTTTTTGAATATTTAAGATTTAAAACGATCATTTCACCAACAGCCAATTTATTAGTGTCATATCCATCTATAAATCCTTCTTTAGTTAAAATATCTGCAATACCACGAGTCATTTTAGTACCAGGTATTTCAACAGTTTTATACTTCATAGCATTAGCATTACGAATTCTTGTAAGCATATCTGCTATAGTGTCATTAACCATTATAGGCCTCCCTTCTTATTAACATAACGCCTGTTAATTTTGGTTTTTATTGTTTTAATTAGGTTTAAATCCTACCAACTAGATTTTTTAACACCAGGAATTTGTCCTTTGTATGCTAGTTCTCTAAAGCAAATACGACATAAACCGAATTTGCTTAATACGCCGTGTGGACGTCCACATCTAGAACATCTAGTATAATTTCTTGTAGAGAATTTACTTCCTCTTTGTTGTGATATTAATTTACTTTTCTTTGCCATAAATATTTCCTTTCCTACTTTCTAAAAGGTAACCCAAATTCTGTTAATAAAGCTAAAGCTTCTTCATTTGTTTTAGCAGTTGTAACGATTACAATATCTAATCCTCTAACTTTAATAACTTGATCGTATTCTACTTCAGGAAATACTAATTGTTCTTTGATACCAAGAGTATAATTACCTCTTCCATCAAAACTGTTTTTAGATATACCTCTAAAGTCTCTAACTCTAGGAAGAGCAATTGTAATAAGTTTATTTAAGAAGTTATACATATTATCTCCTCTTAAAGTGACCTTACATCCAATTTTGTTTCCTTCTCTTAATTTGAAACCTGCGATTGATTTTTTAGCAGTAGTTATTACTGGCTTTTGTCCAGCAATTGCCTCTAAATCACGAACAGCTGCATCTAAAAACTTTTGGTCATTAACAGCATCTCCGACACCCATATTTAAAACGATCTTTTCAATCTTAGGTACTTGCATTTTAGTAGTGTAGTTAAACTTCTTAGTTAAATTTGGAACTATTTCTTCTTCATATAATTTTTTTAAAGTTTCCATTTGTTCACCTACTTACTTTCTTCATCTTTTTTCTTAGAAGCTTTTTTAGCTGTTTTCTTAGCTACATTTTTTTCTTCTTTTTTAGCTTCCTTTTTAGTTTCTTTTTTATCTAGTACTTTTACATTTGATACATGAATTGGTGCTTCTACTTCAAGAATTCCACCAGTTTCATTTTGACGATTAGGTTTAACATGTTTTTTAACCATATTTATTCCGTCTACTAAAACTTTTGATTCACTTCTTAATACTTTAAGTACTTTTCCTTCTTTTCCTTTATTACTTCCTGTAATAACACGAACATTATCTCCAACTTTTATTTTCATGCTATCCTCCTATAATACTTCTGGAGCTAGTGAAACAATTTTCATAAAGTTCTTATCACGAAGTTCACGAGCTACAGGTCCTAGAACACGAGTTCCTACAGGACTATTATCATCTTTAATTAGTACACAAGCATTGTCGTCAAATTTAATATGACTACCATCTGCTCTTTTTACACCTTGAACTGTTCTTACTATAACAGCTTTTACTACTTTTCCTTTTGGAGTATTTGAATTTGGTATTGCTTTTTTAACAGTAGCAACAACAACATCTCCAATATTACCACTTTTAACTTTGCTTCCACCAAGTACTCTGATTACTAAAAGTTCACGAGCGCCTGAATTGTCAGCAACCTTTAAACGGCTTTCTGGTTGTATCATAACTCTCTCCTTTCTTAAAGAATAACAGCTTCCTCAACAATACTATCTAATACATATCTTTTTGTTTTAGATAGAGGGCGAGAAGAGACAACTTTAACGATATCTCCAACTTTAGCTTTGTTATCCTCATCATGTACTGAATACTTTTTAGTAGTTTTTACATTCTTTTTGTAAAGTGGATGCTTTTTATAAGTAACAACTGCAATTGTGATAGTTTTATCATTACTTGCACTTACAACTTTTCCAACTAATTCTTGTTTCTTGTTTTCCATTATTTGCTATCCTCCTTACTTAATTCACGTTCTCTAATAACAGTTTTAATTTTAGCTACCTCATGTCTTAATTCTTTAATTTTGTGAGGTTTTTCTAAACTACCAGTAGAAGCAGCGAATTTTAAATTGAATAATTCTTTTTTGTTTTCTTCAAGTTTCTTACTTAAATCTTCAGTGGTTAATTTTCTTATTTCTGCGATTTTCATTATTTAGCCACTTCCTTTGCTACAAATTTTGTTTTGATAGGTAATTTATGACCAGCAAGTCTAAATGCTTCACGAGCAATTTCTTCAGTAACATCAGTCATTTCAAACATGATTTTACCTTCTTTAACTACTGCTGCCCATTCTTCAACATTACCTTTTCCACTACCCATACGAACCTCGGCAGGTTTCTTAGTTCTAGCTAAGTGTGGGAAAATGTTAATAAATACTTTTCCTCTTTTGAATGACTTCATATAACGAGTCATTGCAATTCTTGCTGCTTCAATTTGTCTAGCAGTGATATAAGCTCCTTCTTTAGCCATAAGTCCATACTCACCATAACTTAAAGTAGTATTTCCTTTTGCCTTTCCTTCATAACTTATTCTATGAGGTTTTCTATATTTAGTTCTCTTTGGAATTAACATCTTTTTTACCTCCCTTATTCTTTTTAGCAGGAAGTATTTCACCTTTGTAAATCCATACTTTTACACCGATTTTACCATAGATAGTATCAGCTTCTCTATGAGCATAATCAATATCAGCTCTTAAAGTATGTAGAGGTACAGTTCCTTCTGAATATCCTTCAGTACGAGCCATTTCAGCTCCACCTAGTCTACCAGAAACAGCAACTTTAATACCAACAGCTCCTGCTTTCATCGCATTTCTAATTGCTCTTTTTTGAGCAGCTCTGAATGAAGCCCTATTTTGAATTTGAAGTGCAATTGATTCAGCTACTAATGCAGCATTTAAATCAGGATTCTTAACTTCAACTATTGATAAATAGATTTCTTCTCCAGTTAATTTTTGTAATGCTTTTTTATGTCTTTCAATATCAGCTCCACCTTTACCGATTACAACACCTGGTTTAGATGTACTGATAGTTACGTTTGTTCTTTTATTATTTCTTTCAATTATGATAGAAGCAACTGAACACCCTTTCAATTCTTTATCTAAATATTTTCTGATCTTTAAATCAGCATTTAAATACTTAGCAAAATCTTTAGTTGGTGCATACCATTTACTTTCCCAGTCTTTATTGATACCTATTCTAAGTCCAACTGGATTTACCTTTTGCCCCATGTGTTAGTCCTCCTTCTTAGTCATATTGTCTGTTACACAAACATAAATATGACTTGTTCTATGATAATTTTTAGCAACTCTTGAATGAGATGCAGCTTTTCTTCTTTTTAAAGTTCTTCCTTCATTAATATAAGTTTCTTTAATTACTAAGTTTTCCTTATCAGCTCCAAAGTTATTTACAGCATTTGCAACTGCAGAATTTAGAACTTTTATAATTAATCTACTTGCTTTAGTGTTAGTAGTTAGTAGAATAGCTTCAGCTTGAGATACTTTTTTACCTCTAATAAGATCAAGAGTCATTCTTGCTTTTCTAGGCGCTATTTGAGCTCCTTTATGTATACTATAAGTTTCCATCTCTTACCTCCTACTTCTTGCCGCTTCCAGCATGTCCACCAAACTTACGAGTTAAAGCAAATTCGCCAAGTTTGTGTCCTACCATATCTTCTGTTACATATACAGGAATAAATTCACGACCATTGTGTACAGCGAATGTATGTCCTACAAAATCAGGATATATAGTTGAACGTCTTGACCAAGTTTTAATTACTTCTTTTTTACCTTTTTCGTTTAATTCCTTAACTCTTTTTAAAAGTCTAGGAAATGTATAAGGTCCTTTCTTTAAACTTCTTGACATTTGTTACGGTTCCTTTCTTAATTATTTCTTACGTCTACTCATGATTAATTTCTCAGATGCTTTTTTAGTCTTTCTAGTCTTAAGTCCTAATGCTGGTTTACCCCAAGGAGTCATTGGTTGTGCACGTCCTACTGGAGCTCTACCTTCACCACCACCATGTGGGTGATCATTAGGGTTCATAACAGATCCACGAACTGTAGGTCTAATTCCCATATGTCTTTTTCTTCCAGCTTTTCCTAAATTTACTAATTCATAATCAGTGTTTCCAACTTCACCAACAGTTGCACGACATGCTCCAAGAACTTTTCTAGTTTCTCCACTTCTAAGTCTTAAAATAACATATTTTCCTTCTTTACCTAGAATTTGTACACTAGAACCAGCACTTCTTGCAAATTTAGCTCCTGCTCCAGGATTTAATTCAACATTGTGAACTAAAGTACCTACTGGAATGTTTTCTAATGGTAATGCGTTACCAACTTTGATATCAGCATTAACTCCACTTTCAATTTTATCTCCGACTTTTAAATTAAGTGGAGCAATTATATATCTTTTTTCTCCATCAACATAATTAATTAATGCGATGTTAGCACTTCTGTTTGGATCATATTCAATTGAAGCAACTCTACCTTCAATACCGTCCTTATTTCTCTTGAAATCGATTAAACGATACTTTTGTCTAACTCCTCCACCAATATGACGAACAGTTATTTTACCTTGATTATTTCTTCCGCCTGTTTTACTTTTTTTAACAAGAAGACTTTTTGTAGGAGTCTTTTTAGTAATTTCAGTATTAATTAAAGTACTCATTCCTCTTGTTCCAGGAGTATTAGGCTTATAATTCTTTATTGGCATATTTTCCCTCCTAGTATTCTATAGAAGATCCTTCGGCAAGTTTAACATATGCTTTTTTATAAGCAGAAGTTAATCCTGTATATCTTCCAACTCTTCTTTTCTTTTGTACAGCATTTACAGTATTTACATTAACTACTTTAACTCCGAATAATTTTTCGATTTCATTCTTAATTTGAGTCTTATTAGCTTTTTTGTTTACCTTAAATACATATACATTATTTGCTTTTAAACTTTCACTTTTCTCAGTAATAACTGGTGCTAAGATAATATTCATTAGTTAAGCACCTCCTCAATTTTCTTAACTGAAGATTCATCAATTACTAAGTAGTTAGCAGCTACGATATCTAAAACATTTATTTCGTCAGTAGCAAGAACAGCAACTTTATTATTGTTTCTTGAAGCTAAGAATAAGTTTTCATTATCATCACTATAAACTACAACTGCTTTACCATTTACTTTTAAATTTCCTAAAACTTCATTAAATGCCTTAGTTTTATTACTATCTAAATTGTAATTTTCAACTACGATTAATTCTTTGTCTTGGAATTTAGCAGATAAAGCACTCTTTAATGCTAATCTTCTTTCTTTTCTATTTTGTTTTTTATCATATTTTCTTGGCTTTGGTCCAAAAACAATTCCACCACCTGGCCATTGTGGGCTTCTAGTAGATCCTTGTCTTGCATTACCAGTACCTTTTTGTTTGTATGGCTTTCTTCCACCACCAGATACTTCACTTCTTGTTTTTGTAGAAGCAGTTCCTTGTCTTAATGAAGCTTGAGCAAGAACAATTGCATCATGCATAACAGGTTCATTAACTTCAATGTTCCACACTGCATCTTTTAATGTTAAATCTTTAACTTTTTCACCCTTAAGGTTTAATACTTGAGTTTTTGCCATTATTCAGAAACCTCCTTACTTTCAGCAGTTTCAGTTACTTCTTCGTTTACTACTTCGTTAGCATTATTTTCAACGACTTCATTTTCACTAACAATAGATTCTTCAGAAGCTTCATCTACTACTTCTTCATAAGAGATTAATTCTACAGGAGAATAATTCTTATCGCCCTTAATAGCGGCCTTAATAAATACATATGAATTTTTTGGTCCTGGAACATTACCACTAACTAAGATGTAATTATTTTCAACATCTACATCAACAATCATAAGATTTTGAATAGTGATTTGTTCATGCCCCATATGTCCTGGTAATTTCTTACCTTTTAAAACTCTCATTGGTCTCATTGTACCCATAGAACCTACTCTTCTATGATATGTAGAACCGTGAGTTTCAGGTCCACGAGATTGATTCCATCTCTTAATAACACCTTGGAAACCTTTTCCTTTTGATGTACCAGTTACATCAACAGTGTCTCCTTTATTAAATACATCAGCACTCAATACTTGACCAAGAGTGTAAGATGATGTATCTACTCCTCTTATTTCTTTTAAGAAGCGCTTAGGTGATGTATTTGCTTTCTTTACATGTCCCATTTCAGGTCTATTAGATGATTTTTCTTTTTTATCAAAAGCACCTAACTGTAAAGCATTATACCCGTCTTTTTCAACTGTTTTGATTTGAGTTACAACATTAGGTTTAACTTCAACAACAGTAACAGGTATTAATTTTCCGTCAGTTGTGAATACTTGAGTCATTCCAACTTTACGTCCTAAGATTCCTTTCATTTTTTCCTTTCCTTTCCTAAATTACTTTTTAATTTGAATTTCAACTCCACTTGGTAAATCCAAATGAGCAAGAGCATCAATTGTTTCTTTGCTTGGATTATCGATATCAATTAATCTCTTATGAGTTCTAATTTCAAATTGTTCACGAGAATCTTTATATTTGTGAACAGCTCTTAAAATAGTAATTTTTTCTATTTCAGTTGGTAGTGGTACAGGCCCACTAACTATTCCACCAGTTCTCTTAACAGTCTCAACAATCTTTGCAGCAGCTTGATCAACACTTCTATGATCAAATGATTTAAGTCTGATTCTTACTTTGTCTTTAGACATATTAATTTCCTCCTTCGCCTATAATTTTTTTATAGACTAGCTCAATGCGAATTACCTGATTTTAAATTAGATTTACAATTCAACCTAACCTGGTGTATCAGCAACCTCGCACATCATCACTAAGTCGTTTCAACTAATTATATTGCAAAACAAAAGAAAAATCAAGCATTTTTTACCTTTTTCTCGATTTTTCTTAAAGTTTTAAATGATTCATTAATTACTTTTTCAATATTATATCCTTTTAAAGACTTAGTATTTTTAAAATATGCTAAATATTCAATATTTCCATCCCCTCCACATACAGGAGAATATGTAAGCCCGTTTAAATAGAGATTATATTTTTCAAAACTATTTATTACACTCACTAAAACATCATTATGAACTTTCTTGTTTAAAATTACCCCTTTATATTTTCTCGATACTTCGCTTCCACATTCAAATTGAGGTTTTATTAAACATATTATTTCATTCAGATTTAAACCAGATAATTTTTCTAATAATTTTGTCACCGATATAAAAGAAACATCAATTGTTGCTAGATTCGCATCATTAAGTATTTCATCATCGATAGTTCTAAAATCAGTATTTTCATATACGCTAACCTTAGGGTTGTTTCTAATTTCAGAGACAAGTTGGTTACTTCCAACATCTATAGCATATATTTTAGAAACACCATTTTTAAGAGCGCAATCACTAAAACCGCCAGTGGAAGAACCAATATCTACCATTATCTTATTACTTAAATTTATATTAAATTCACTAAGTGCCTTTTCTAATTTCAATCCACCCCTAGAAACATATTTTAATATCGATGTTGAAACTTCAATTTTAGTGTTACCATTTACCAAAAATGAACTTTTGGTAATCACTTCATCATTACATTTAATGTTTCCGTTTTTAATTTCCATTTGAGCCTTATTTCGGCTTGCAAAAAGGCCTCTATCAACTAGTTCTATATCTAATCTACTCATTTTTAATAATCAAACTTTCCCCGGTCATTTCATTTGGTCTGCTTATTTCATAAACATCTGTTATTGTCGGAACAACATCACACAAAGAGCCCTCTTTTTTAAGTTTGTATTTATCATTACAAATAACAAATGGTACCTTGTCGCAAGTGTGCCCTGTCATCACATTACCATCTTCATCTTTCATATACTCACAATTACCATGATCAGATGTAATTACTAAATCATAAAAATTATCTTCTGCTTTTTCAAGTATTTTACCAACACAGAAGTCACATGCCTCAAGAGCTCTTATACATGCAGGGATATTGCCAGTGTGCCCAACCATATCGGGGTTTGCAAAATTAACTAAAATAAAATCAAAATCCTTATCTATTGCATCTAAAACAGCTTGCGTTATTTCACCAACACTCATTTCTGGTCTAGCATCATATTTGGCAACGTTTTGAGATGGCACTAATATCTTATATAAATTTTTATCATTAAAATCCTCGCAACCATCAAAATAATATGTCACATGAGGATACTTTTCAGACTCGGCTATTCTAGCCTGTTTAAAATCAAGTCCGGCTAAATAAGACCCAAATGTATTTGTAATAGGTTCATTGGCATATGCGCAATCTACTTTGCCATTTAAATCATATAATGATACAACTCTAATATCTTTAAACTTTTTAGTAGGAAACATATTAAATGCTTTATCTGCAAATGAACTAATTAATTCTTTTAAAGTTTCAGATCTATAATTGGTAAATAATACGCCATCTCCGTCTTTAATCATAGAATTCTTAGTTATAACACTAGGATTTATATAATCATCGTCAATGTTATTCTTATAGTGAAGTTCTAAACATCTTTCATAGTCTGAAAAAGTATTACCTATATTATGTACCATTACATTATAAGCCTTTTTTACTCTATCGTAATTACCATCCTTATCCATAGCATAATACTTTCCACAAATAGTTCCAACTGTGCCTAGTCCTAGTTTGCTTACTTTTTGCATAAATTTATTAATGCTTGTTAATGAATTATCATTAATCCTATCACTACTATCAGTTATAAAGTGAAAAATGACAGAAGACACTTTTTTTATTTTAGCAAGAGCAAGACAAGCGTACAAATGATCCATACTGGCATATACTCTGTTGTCACTGATTAAACCGATAATATGAAGCGTTGATTTGTTATCATTTACATAATCCATTAAATCTAATAAGCAATCGTTTTCAAAAAAACTTTTATCTTTTATTTTACTATCAATAAGTGTAATGGGTTGTGTTATAACTCTTCCACATCCAATGGTCATATGACCCGTTTCAGAATTACCAGCTAAGTTTTTAGGTAAACCAACATCACTACCGGATGCAGACAGCTCACTAACTGAATAATTTGTCATTATTTTAGTTAGATTTGGCAAATTAGCCATTTTAATAGTATTACCTGTATCACTTTTATTTATACCAAAACCATCTAATATTAATAATATTATTTTTTTCATAGTTTTTCACCTACTTAATTTTATCATATATTAAAAAGGTTGTAAAAGAAAAATGATTAACGTACATTAATCATTTCGAGTCTTAGTTTATCAGCAATAGTAACTATAAACTCAGAATTAGTAGGTTTTGCCCTATCAATATCAACACTATGTCCAAAAATTTCTTCCATTAATTCAATATCTCCTCTTAACCATGATACCTCTATAGCATGTCTAATTGCTCTTTCAACCCTTTGAATAGATGTATTAAATTTCATTGATAATCCTGGATATAAATCTTTTGTGATTCCCCCAATGTATCCAGGATTTTCATAAACCATCATTATCGCAGTCCTAATAAACTGATAACCTTTAATATGAGACGGTATACCAAGTGCATGCAAAATTTCGGTTATTTTAATTTGTATGTCCTTGTTACCAAGTTCTATTATTTTATCATTATTTATTTGAGAATTTACTGCATTTGTTATTTTTGCTTCTAAATCCTCTAAATTAAATGGCTTTAATGCATAATATCTTACATTATACTCACTTACGTCTCTTATAACGTCTTCTTGATTAAATGATGTCATAACTATAACTTTCTTAGTAATTTTGTTATCTTTCATATATTTAAGGACACCAAACCCATCCTTAATAGGCATAACTAAATCCAAAAGTACTATGTCATACTCCAAATCACTTTCTAATGCTTCTATTGCCTCTTCTCCGTTTCTAACGCTTTTAACAACTTCGGCCTTAGTATTATTTTTAAAATATGAACCAACCATGTTTATAATGCTTTCATTATCATCCACTACTAAGATTTTAATCTTCATTCTTTTCTCCTTTATTTTGTTTAGTATATTTATTATACATTTTATTACATTAATGTCAGATTATTTTGTCATACAGAATATTTTTTTGTCGTTAAAAGGCAAAAAGAAAATTACTTTACATTTAATTTGTAAACATAATAAATTAAAAACAAAAAAAATAGCACACGCTGTTCGTATTACGTGTGTTATTTAATATTAGATAATAAATTATTGAGTAATTTATAGTCAGTACTTATTTTTCCAAGCACGACCCCATCGCAAACATCATATATTGCTTTAATGTTTTCACCATTGATTGAACCACCATAGTACACTTCAACCTCAAAATTATATTTTTTATGAACATAATCCTTTATCGAATTAACAGTTTGCTCAATTTTAGAAATATCTTGAACATCGCCCGTTCCTATTGCCCAATTAGGTTCATAGGCAATACTTAAATATTTAATACTAGATGACTCTATTGATCTTAAATAAAAATTTAATTCTTTTTTAACATAACTAAATGGCTTTCTCATTCTTTTCTCTTCACCAACACATAATATTGTTTGACACTTACTGCTAAGAGACTTAAATAATTTTTCTTTTGCCATTTCATACTCTTCATACATTATTTTTCTTCTCTCATAATGTCCAACTAGTGTATAGTTAATTCCAATATTTTTTAAAGATTCAAGATTTAATTCTCCAGTAAATGAACCCATTTTATAACTATAAAAATTTTGTGCGCCTACCTTATATTTTGAATCCTTAAACATTGATAAGTAAAGAATTGGTGGAAAAAGAACAAATTCATAATCTTTACTATTAATTTTATCAAACGAAGTCTTAAATTTAACCATATCATCATAAAGCATATAACTTTTTTGGTTAAGTATAATCTTCTTCATAAAAACCTCCTAACCTTGTAATCTTTCAAGTGTTTTAAATCTTTTTCCCTCTAAATATTCTAATGTTGCTCCACCACCTGTAGATACAAATGTAAATTTAGCCCCAAGTTTCTTTGCACAAGCTACAATATCACCACCGGCTAAAATTGTAACAATTGATTGCTTATTTAAATATGTCATTAAAGATTTAGTGCCCTCAGCAAATCTTTCATCTTCATATTTTCCCAAAGGTCCATTCCATAATACTAAATTACTATCAAATATTGCTTCTTTATATTTAGAAATAGTTTTGGGACCTATATCGTATAAAATGTCATCATCGCTGATGTTTTCAACTTCTACCACACCATGTTCAGAAACAAAGTCGACAGGAAGTATTATTTTTTTACCATTTGTTTCTAATAGCTTTTTAGCATACTCAAGTTTATCTTCTACCACTTCATTTTTACCTACACTATATCCTTTCGCTTTTAGGAATGTAAAGCACATAGCGCCACCAAGTAATAATTTGTCACATGTATTTATTAAATTATTTATTACATCTATTTTATCATCAACTTTACCTCCACCAAGTATCATTGTTTTCCTTTGATGAATTGCTTTATTAAGCATAGTAACTTCTTCTTCAACTAAAAATCCAGCATAAGATTTTAAATACTTACTGATACCATATGTTGAAGCATGACATCTATGAGAAGAACCAAAAGCATCAAAAACAAATATGTCTCCTAAACTAGCCCAATATTTAGATAATGCTTCATCACAAGAACTTTCAAGTGATTTGGGATAATCTTCAAATCTGGTATTTTCAACAAGCACTATTTCACTAGGTTCTAAATTTTCTATTGTTTTTTCAAGAATATCTCCTCTTGTTACAGGTACAAAATAAACCGGAGCATTTACTAAAGTAGATAAATGTTTTGCAACTATTTCAAGAGAATATTTTTCTTTATCCTCTTTAGTTTTAATTCTTCCTAAATGAGATAATAATATTACTTTGGCATTATGATCCAAAAGATATTTTATTGTTTTTAAGCTTGACACAATTCTTGTATCATCGACTATCTTACCATTCTCTATTGGAACATTAAAATCCACTCTTACTATAACTTTTTTTCCATTAACATTAGCTTTTTTAATACTCTCCATTATTATTCCCCACTTTCATATTTATTATATATATTTAAAGCGTTATCTTTAAGTTTCTCTAAAGTAGTATTACAAATTTCAATATCAAAATCATTAAAATCATCTAAATCAATCTCTGTCGGATGATTCTTTTGTTCTTCAGTAAGACCATTATCAAAATCAGGCCTATTTATATGAATTGTTATTAACTGTGGATAAGCTTTTTTAAGATCATTAATTTCTTTTTTAAGTCTAACATCACTAATTATAATCGCATCATAGAAATATGAAAATATTTCTATGTCATCTATCATCCTATTAATAAACAAATCGTCTTTTTTTAATTTTTGTCTTATTACATTAGTTCCAAGTTGTTGTAAAAATTCTCTAGGTTTAGTTTCTTCACTTAAATCCCATCCTGTCATTTCACGAGCATAATATTTAATATACTTTGCAAGCTGAGTTACTATAACTTTCTTACCATGGCTTTCATATGCCTCTTTTAAATAAGCAGAAAATGTATCTTTCCCATGCTTTGCTTTACCACCTACAATAAATATTTTAGGATTCTTGTTTCTTATTTCCATCTTTAACCTCCTTAGTATTTTCTGGCAATATCATCCACGCATTAGGTAAATATCTTTCACCAGAATATCCATATCCCACAGGCGTATTGATAAGTTTACCATTAGCATACATTGCACTACTACCACCACCATCAAGATTAGCAGCATTATAAGCCTTATATCTAACGAATATATCTTTGAGTTCAGTCATAGATATACCAAACGAATCTTTACTTCGGCCATCAATACATAGTAGTAGTACAATTCCATCTTGTCTTTGACCTATTGCACTTCTGTTAGCAATTCCCCAGCCACCATTTCCTTTAAATTCGCTTTCTTTTCCGTTAACTATTAAGAAAGGTCCAAATTCAACAGCTCTGTCCATTCCATCTTTTATAGCTTCTGTGGCTGTTTTTTTGGTAAGCATCAATACATTATCTTTTGTGAATCCTATAAGGCCTCCACCTTTATTTATTTTTTTACCTACATATTTAACTTTGCCATCTAAAATTGTAGTGCCGGTATTTCTATTACCATATTTTGTAAACACACCCGATGCATTCATCGCCACTAGTGCGTTATTGTTCTTTGCCATTGTTGACAAATACTCTCCACCAGCACCAAATCCTTTAGAAAATACAAGTCTTAATTTGGAAGGGTCATATACAACAACCATATAGCCCTTCCATTTGCTTCCACTTATATTTACAAGTTTATATATATCATTATTTTTATCTCTTTTTAGTACTTGCTCTTCATAAATACTTTCATAAGTACCAGTATCCAAAACAGGTTTAGTATTAATTTTACTAATGTCAGTAGGGCTGTCAGATTCAATTATCTTGTTGTTAGCAAGTATCTTTTCTACCATTTCCTCACTATATAAAACATAGGCAAAATATTTATGATTCATAGTTGTCATCGCGGTAGTAACTAAATAGTCTCTAAAGAATGAAAACGGACCATATGCCAAAAAGAAGCAGATAAGAACTATAACATCTACTATTATTAAAGCAATACTAAATTTACTTTTTTTACTACTCTTACTTTTTTTAGCCATTATTCTCTCCTAATACAAATGGACTCTTTTCACTTCCATCTCCAGATAATATATCAAGACTACTTTTTAAATATAAACAAGGCCTTAAATTATACGTTGATGTTACTAAGTCTCCATAAAAGTTTCCCTCTGTACTAATTACATCTATTGATTTATTATCCCCGATACCTTTACTTAATAGGAAAACATTTTTAACATCATTTATATACATATCTCCTAAGGAAAGCATGCCCACGTTGGCATTTAATACAGTTTTATAAGCATCAAGAGAGCTAAGTGTTTCTGTGTTTAACTCCCCTACAGGCCATGAACTCTTAACGATATACTTATTATTTTTAAGAGTCTTATAATAATTATTATTTAAATAATATCCTACATTATCTTTATTTAAAGAATAAGTGTTATTAGAACCAAACTTCTTAGCCACAATCTTTCCATTTTCTTTTATAGCCTCGCGTTGAGCTATTTTAACTTTACCATTTTCTATTCCTATAACTTTAAAGCTAGTATTGGAATATTTAACAAATGATCCCACATAGACATCCGATAATTTTTTAATGTCATGGCTTTCTATTTTATATGGATTTTCTTTAGTACCATTACCACTTATTATCTCACTACTACCAGAAAATGTTATAACTGCTCTTACTCCTAATGCTTTTCTATTAGTATTATCAAGTGCAATCTCCCCATTGCTGGTAACATAATAGTTAGAATTATTATTATCAACTGTACTTAAGAAATAAGAGTCTTTAATATTTAAGAAACTTTCTTTACCACCAGAAACATAATAATCATATAATGATAAAATACCAATCTTATGTTTTTCATTCGCTTTATCACAAGTTATTTTAGTTAAATTATCTATTTTGTCATCACACATAGATGTATTTATTAACAAACTATCACTGTTAAATAAATTATTCTCAAATATACCACTATTTTTAATAGCTGATTTATTTAACCACGTATTAATATTAGAAAGAGAAAAACCATTTTTCAAATTTCCATACATAATCGTTAAATTACTATCTGATACAGCCTTAATTTTATTATCTTTATCAACAGATAGAATTCTAAATAATATACCAGAATATTCTAAATAGTTATCGTTAGTATTTCCCTTGAACGTATATGTCTTAGTATCATCATCATAAACAAGACCATTATTTATATCAACATAACTTCTTTTTTTAATAATGCTATCTACAATCAAATTAGATTCATCAACTGTATTATGTTCTTTATTATAATAAATAATTAGTCTGGTTACATAAAATATAACAATAATAAATAACACTAATATATTTAGTGCTACTAATACGGGTGTAATTTTAAGTCTCTTTCTAGTCTTAGCCATTATAATACTTCCTAATCTCCAAAATCATTTTGATATGCTATTAAACTAGCATTAATAAGCCCATCAACATTACTAAATTGATCAACCATTTTTGTTTCAATATCACCATTTTTATCTTTAACATCAACTTCTAATGATAATTCAACTTTACCACCGAATATAGATTTACTTCTAACTTTAAACTTCTTGATATTTTTTAATTTTCTCATAACATCATTATGAGCGCTTGCCTCATATTTAAGAACCAATAAATATCTACTGGCAGTTTTGAAGCCCATTAAATAACTAGCAAAATATAAAATGCCTATTCCTAATGAAGCTGCCAAAGCAGGAATATATAAACCAGCACCGGCCATTATTCCAGCAGCTATTCCCCAGAACATAAATCCAGTATCAACAGGCTCTTTAACAGCAGTTCTAAATCTTACAATAGATAAAGCACCTACCATACCTAAAGATAAAGAGATGTTAGAACTAATTGTTCTTATGATAATTGAAGTTACCATACAAAGCATCAATATACATAATGAAAATGCTTTTGAATAAACAACCCCTGTATAAGTCTTCTTATAAACATAGATTATAAATAACCCAATTACAAATGCCACCAGTAGAGATAAAAGTATACTTCCCACAGATATAGTTCCTGTAAAATTTTCCAAAACAGATTTTTTAATAGTATCAACTACACTCATTTAATTCACTCCTCACTTAATACTTCTACATATAGCAAACTTACTCACAGCCTCTCGAACCGATGGAACTGTACTTAATATATTTGCTATATGAGAAGGTAATACCTCATTATATTTAACTTCCAATACTTGTTTATCATTTTCAATAACCCTATATGTTGGACTTTTATCATCAAACAAATCATAATTATAAAGTCCGCTTTTAATGTTAGAATCAAATGTAATTCTAACATCACTTACCGGATAAATAAATGCTACTCTATTATATTCAACTATAATAGATGGAAGTAATCCCTTTAGTTTAATATCATTTAGAAATTCTTCAAGTAATCCTTCAGGATTTTTAATCTCATTTATTTTACCATTTAATATTTTACTATATATGCCTTTTGAAATCAACATCTGTTCCTTAGAAGTTAAATTATTATGCTTCATTTTTTTCTCAAGTCTTATAAAATTATCATCATCATTATATGTTCTAATTCTGAACTTCTTCCTATACAAAACACCATCAAGTTTTTCATAATAAGAGTTAGAATTTATGTCATCAAAATATAAGCTTTTAATAACATATGATCCATCAGATAAAGCATTTTTATCCTTATCTAATATTAATGATAACTGACTTTTTAAAACCTCAGCACATCCATTAGATATTTTAAATTTTAACTCATGCCTATATTTATATTTTTTCACTTAACATCACCAAAATACTTATTCATATCACTGTTAGAAAGGCCAAAAAATGATTTGGCTTGACTTACCATATATTTATTTCTCTTACGAGCAAAATTTTTCATTGAACTAACATTGCTTTTCCACTCATCATAAGAAGCAATATTCCATCTACTCAAGTTTCTCTTAATTTCATCCTCACTAATCTCATCAATTACTGAATCTATTTTCTTTATAACGTTATCACTATTCCATGTGTTTTTAAGATTATATGAAAGTCTTTCAACAAATGTCTTCTTAAACTCACTACTTTTTAATAAATTTCTAAGAAGAGTTGTCGGAAAATTTCCATATCCAATGCCAGAAGCTGTAGTATAATATTTATAATAATTAACATCCACATTATAAAATGCAGAGTCTAAATCATAATATATAAATTTCCATTTTCCAGAATCAACTAACGGATTAGAAAAATATCTCATATTTACTATATCATAGTTAGATGGCCATATTTCAGAAATCCAGAAATCACAATAACCCACTATATCTATTTGCTCTTTGATTTTATTATAATTTTTCGCATCACTAAGAGTGTTGCTATTAGTGAAACTAACCATTTTATTATATTTAGTATTTGTACCTATTTTAACCTCTCCATCTATTCTTAATAAATCAGTGTTTTCTTTTGTTGCTTTAACATTATAATGATTTGATATAAAAGATTCATCTACCTTTTCTCTTATAAAATATAATCCCCAATATTCACCATTCAGATATAAAGCAACTGGTTTATATGCTTGAACATCAACATCAGTATATTCGCCAACTAAAGATGTCGCAACTATATCCCTAATCAATGTTTTTTTTGACCATTCAAATTCATCTTGACTGCCGGTTCTTAATACCAATGAATCAAATACAGAACTATCTACAGTATCAAATACCTTATATTTTAAACTTCCTTCTCCATATTTTTTCTTAAATTTTATTTCATAACTCTTTTTCTTATAACTTCTAGTAGACCCACCAAAAAGTTTTAACCCAGCACCAATAGAAAATCCAGTACCCTCAGAATCAAAGTACTCAACAAAGCAAGGCTCGATTACACTACTATTTAAAGCTGTATGAGTATTGACATTTGAGAGTGCTTTTTTATCAATAGAAATAGACATTACATTTATTTTATGATTCTCATTCATTATATACGAATATGTATTAGTCTTACTTTGAAGTTTTCCATTATCTTTACTCATAGTTCTTAAAACAGTAGTCTTCTTTATAGTTAGAGGACTACTGTATACTTTTGAAGAAGTTGTTGGAACTGAACCATCTAATGTGTAATAGATTTTATCTCCACCAGTTAATGCAACCTCAATAGAATCTGTATTATTATATACACCACTTTTCTTATTAGCGGTTGGTAAATAAGATATGCTCATCGTACCATTTGAATTTTTTGCTTTTGGTGTTGGCTTACTAAAATAATATATACCATCATCACTTTTACCAATTGAATATCCTAAAGGCACTTCTGATATGAATAAAGTATCAATTATTTTTCTGTCTTTTGTTAGATATAGACCTTCTACACTTGATAATTTAAACGGAGCATGTACATAAGAATCATTACTAAGATTTGTTTCGCCAGAGGCCATTACTATATAGTATTCACCTTTTTTTAGTTCAATTTTAGGTAATTTAAATTCACAAATTGAATTAGTACTTGTAGTTAAACAATAGTCACTTAATTTAATAGTTTTATTGCTATTATTATATAACTCAATCCAATCATAATAATTGCCACCGTTTTGAGGTAAATATTCATAATTAGAATTCATTGCCTCATTTATAATTAAATCTTTTGGTGTTTTAATATATTCACTTTGAAATTTCATTTGACCATCAACTGTATTAGGATATCCTGGCGTAATACTAGAACTTTGTACAAAACCACTCTTTGTTCTAACGTATGCCATACCTTTACCTAAATTTTTATATTCTACTCTATCAATTACTTTACCTTTGTTATTTGAAAGAACTGCATAACCATTCTTACTCTTTAATTTAAATCCAGTACTTAATTCACTTTTTTTGCTACTAGTACCACTAGTATAAATAACTAATGTTTCGCCAGGGGTTATAACCTTATTTGGAAATTGCCATTTAAAGCTACAATCAGCATCATTTGATAAACTATAATTTTCTAAATTAATACTTTTATCTGACACATTTATTATTTCAATATATCCACTATATTCACCATTTTTATTTTTAAAGTTTCCTTTGTTACTAGCAAGTATCTCATTTATTTTTAAATCAGAGTCCCCCTCTGCCATTAACGATTTAAGAAATTTTTCATGTCCCTTTAAGTTATTAGCAAAACCAGGTGTTGGACTTTCTATTACCCATAGCCCATTTTCATCTCTTGCCATTACACTTCCGGAATCAAGGGAAACCGTCTCAACCGCATCTATTACTTTACCATTTGGTCTAAATAATGAAACAACTTCTCCACCGCTAGATTTAAGTTTAAATGATGCGTTTAATCCATCTAATTTCTTACCACTTAAAAATACAACCATATATGATTTTGCCTTAATAGTTGTTTTAGGAAATACCCATTTAACTTTATTATTTTCATCCCCAAGACCATAATCCTTAAGTTCAATATCTTTATCACTACCATTATATAATTCTAAATAGTCATATATACCGCCATCAAAAGATGCTATTGTTCCATTGTTCCCAGTCATTATCTCATTAATAACGAGAGACTTAACAGATGTCTCTTTATTATCTAGTTCTTTCTTTTCAAGAGAATTACTATTTTTATCTTTAAATATACCAAGTAATATAAAAACGACTAATAAAAGCCCACTAATTACAAAAAATGATATGTTATTTTTAAATTTCTTAACATTAAATTTCATAATAAAACTCCTATTATAATTATATAATAATAAGAGTTTCTTTTCTATAAAATTTTGTATATATTTTAAAACTTTACACTCTATTCAACAGTTACAGATTTAGCAAGATTTCTCGGTTTATCAATATCACATTTTCTTAGCTTGGCAACTTCATACGAAAGTAATTGACATGAAACCATAAGAAGTAAATTTTGAACATATTCACTAGTTAATGGAATAACTATTTCGTAATCAGCAACATTTTTTTCAATATTTATGGATTCTTTTCTTATTATAATAATTTTTGCCTTACGACTTTTTGCTTCAAGAACATTGCTCAAAGTCTTTTCATATACTGAAAATTCTGTCATAAGTGCTATTACTGGAGTATTCTTTGATAATAAAGCTATGGGACCATGTTTAAGCTCACCAGCAGCAAAGCACTCGCTGTGTATATATGATATTTCTTTTAATTTTAAACTTGCTTCATAACAACTATATATATCTATACCACGACCAATGTAATATATATCATCAGATTTATATATTGCTTTAGCTATAATTTTGTAATTAGGATTTTCTATAACTTTTTTTATTAATTGAGGTAATTTCTTAAATTCTTCAAATATCCTAAGAACCTCATCTTTTTTAATAATTCTTTTAGAGTACATATATTTTAACATAAGCAAACTACATAAATAACTTTGAGCAAAATATCCTTTAGTAGTCGCAACACATATCTCAGGACCAGCGAGCATAGGCATTACATATTTAGCTTCTCTTGCTATTGTAGAAGACACCACATTTACTATTGCTAATGTATCTATACATTTACTATTACACATTCTAAGAACAGCAAGAGTATCAGCAGTCTCACCACTCTGTGATATTAATACAACTAAAACATCTTTATCAAAATAATGATTAGTATATCTATATTCACTAGCTACATAACAATTAACATAAAAATCTTTTGATGAACAATATTTATCAGCAAAATATTTAGCAACTAATGAAGCATTATAAGCACTACCACATGCTACAAAATCTATTCTTTTGTATTTAGTTAAATCAATAACCAAATCAGAAAATTTATCATTAGGAATATACTTAGAATATAATTTTTTAGCAAGTTCTTCTTGCTCATTAATTTCTTTAAGCATATAGTGCTCATAACCATTTTTATTAGCAGTTTCCCTATCCCAACTAGCTGTTTCTATTTTCTTCTTTATTATTACACCATCATAATAAATATTAAAGTCTTTATCAGCTTCGACTATTTCGTTATCATCTAAATATATATATTTATTTGTATAATCTATTATTGCACTTATATCACTAGCAATAAAATGTTCTTTAGAACCTATGCCTAATACTAAAGGAGCATCTTTTCTAACGCCATATATTTTAGGTACACCCTCAAAAATAACACCAATCGCATAACTTCCTTTTAATTTATGAATTGCTTTATCAATTGCTTCAACTTGGTTAGTTCCATCATAAAATGAATCTATTAATGCAGCAATCCTTTCAGTATCAGTATCTGATTTAAAAGAATACTTGCTCTTTAGTTCTCTTTCTATTTCTTTATAATTTTCAATTATTCCGTTGTGTACAACACTTACTTTGTTAACAACTTGTGGATGTGCATTTAATTCACTAACTTCACCATGAGTTGCCCATCTTGTATGGCCTATACCACACGCAGAATTATTTAAATCAATCTTTTTTAATTTCTTTTTTAAATTCTCAATTTTACCAACAGATTTAACTGTTCTTATCTTATTATTATCAAGTACACTAATACCTGCAGAATCATATCCACGGTATTCTACACACTCAAGTCCATGTATTATTACACTACCTATATTCTTCTTTCCTACATAACCTATTATTCCACACATATAATTCTCCTTATATATATTATAAAACATTAAAATAATTATTTCAGCAAATTGGACATAATTTTACATAGCAAAATAAAAGAACAATATTGTTCTTACATAAATAACTTCATTGTTCTTATCATTTGAGCGGTATAGCCAACTTCGTTATCATACCACGCAACGACTTTTAATAATTGTTTTCCATCACTTTCAACTATATTAGTTAACAATCCATCAACAGTTGCACCAACCTCTTCACCAATAATATCACAGCTAACAATGGGATCTTCAGTATATTTTAAGCACTTGCTTTGATTAGATTTAAACATATTATTAACAGATTCTTTAGTAACAGACTTTTCAAGTTCTAAAGTAACATCTATAACACTACCGTCTCCTACAGGAACTCTAAACGCAAGACCATCCATCTTTCCTTTTAAACTTGGAATCACTTTACCAATTTGAGATGCTGCTCCTGTTGATGTAGGTATAATATTTAAAGAGGCTGCTCTACCACGTCTTGCCATAATACCTTTTTTATGAGGAATATCTAATGTTTCTTGATCATTTGTAATAGCATGTACAGTTGTCATAAATCCTTCTTTGATTATAAATTTATCATTTATTAATTTAAGTACTGGTGCAAGACAATTAGTCGTACAACTAGCCGCGCTTATAACTTCATCAGATTTATTTAAAATGTTGTGATTAACACCATATACTATAGTTTTAACTTCATCCTTAGCAGGAGCACTTATAATAACATGCTTAGCCCCAGCATCTAGGTGGGCTTTGCATTTTTCTTTTGATGTAAACACACCTGTACATTCAAGAACTATATCAACACCTAATGCTTTCCATGGAAGTTTAGAAGGATCCATCTCAGCAAATACTTTGATTTTCTTATTTTTAACTATTAATTCATCAGAATCAAATGATATTTTACTTTTATTTGTTCTATGAACTGAATCATATTTATAAAGATATGCAAGTTGTACTGGATCAGTTAAATCATTAATTGCTACTACTTCTATATCCTTATCATTTTCTAATAATCTAAGTGCTGTTCTTCCTATTCTACCAAAACCATTAATTGCTACTCTTAACATAATTTCATCTCCTATTCAAAATATCCATTTCCTATAAATTCTCTTAATACGCTTGTTTGAGGTACATATTCACTCGGTATATTCAAAAAACATTTTAAGAAGTTTAATACTCTTATTGCCTCTTCATAATATACTGAATCTGGGTTAATTGAATATAATAGTGGTTCTGCATATGTTCTTAATACACCAACCTCATATGCAAGTGAAGTATTAATTATAATATCAGCAGTTCTTTGATATGGATAAACATACTTTTCTTCACTCTTTCTCATACCCATCCAAGCATTTAATGTATCCTCAGCTGAATAACCTCTATGTTGATAATCTCTAACCATTCTTCTTATAAATCTTATATCAATTGTTGATATGTGATTATGCCTATCAAGCCCAATTGGAGTAAATGGACTAATGTATACTTTTAATTTATTTTTCTTATCAATAGATGAATTTAATTTTTCATTTATTGCATGAAGCCCCTCAACTATAATAATTTGATTTTCCTTCAAACTTACAGGTTTACTTTTATATTCTTTCTCACCTGTAATAAAATTATACTTAGGCATAACTACTTCTTTACCATTTAATAAACTCTTAAGTTGTAAATTAAATAATTTCATATCAATTGCATCAATTATTTCATACTCATAACTACCATCTTCTTTTCTTGGAGTGTCTTTTCTCTCAACAAAATAATCATCAGTTGATATTACAAAAGTATCTTTTCCTTTAGATTTTAAATATAAAGCAAGCTTTTTAGATGTAGTTGTTTTCCCACTTGAAGAAGGGCCTGATATAAAGACTACCTTAATATGTTTGTTGTTCACTATTTTAGTAGCAAGAGTTTCCATATTTTGATCATACAATATTTCATTTGTTTGAATGAAGTCAGCTATTTTACCATCAGTAATAATTTTATTAATATCTCCTGCATATCTAACTCCCATAGATAACAGCTTCTTTTCATAAGTTGTAAATGCATTCATAACAAGAGGAGAAGGAGTATAAGTAGGCAAACTATTTTCAATTGGATAACTTATTGCTATTCCATTTGGTGATACATATGTTAAATCAAATCTACTAAGTATTTTTGTGCTAGCTGGCATAAGAAAATAGAAATAGTTATATGTATCCCCTAATTCATACATAGTTACCGAGTCATTAGTCATGTATTTATAATTTAATGATTTTTCTGTTTCTTTAAAACTATTAACATAATCTATCGCATCACTTCTAGAAACACTAATGTGTTTTATTTCCATATCACTAGCAATAATTTCTTTCATTTTTTTCTTTATTGCTTTGACTGTAAACGCATCAACTTTTTTATTAATCTTAATTTCACTATATATAGACTTATCAATTGAATGTTTAATATTTACAATCGCATTATCACCATATAATTCTTTAACTGCCAAAATATACACATATTTTAAACCTTTTATGTATATTTGTCTTCCAATTCTATCACTAATTCTTATATACTTTACATTAGAGTCTTCAATCAACTCAAAATCAGTCGCAACGCAAACTCCATTAATTCTAAGTGCTATGACTTGATCATTTTGATTAATTAATTTAAGTACATCCTTTACTTCTGTACCTTTATCAACCTCTAAAACACTACCATCCTCAAATGTTAACTTAACTTTATTATTCACAAATATCAACCTCTTATTATTATGATACTAATATCATATCAAAAATTCATTATTTTGTGAATATTTATTCATTATTTTATTAAAATATAACTAGGAGGAATATAATGCATATACCATATATTGTAGAAAAGTATGATGGAAGTGAAAAAGTATTCGATTTATATTCAAAACTATTATTAGAAAGAATTATATTCATAGAAGGAGAAATAAACGATAAAACAGCAAACATTATAACAGCGGAACTTTTATATTTAGATTCTTTAAATAGTGATGATATTTATATTTATATAAATTCACCAGGGGGAAGCATAACAGCAGGATTTGCTATATATGATACTATGAACTACGTAAAAAGTGATATAGTTACTATAGGTATCGGAATGTGCGCTTCAATGGCAGCTTTTTTACTATCAAGTGGTACAAAAGGTAAAAGATCTGCTCTTAAAAATACAGAAGTAATGATACATCAACCACTAGGTGGCATTAATGGACAAGCAACAGAAATCCAAATCGCCGCAGAAAGAATATTAAAATTAAAAGATAGAATAAATAAAATTCTTTCAAAAAATACAAAAAAACCTCTCTCAAAAATCAAAAAAGACACAGAAAGAGATTACTTTTTAAACTCAGAAGAAGCATTAAACTATGGAATCATAGATAATATTATCTAACCACCGATATTTTCTATTATTTCTTTTATTTTTCTAAATCTATGATTAATACAACTTTTACTAATAGGTTTTTCAGTTTCACTACTTATTATTTCTGCTAGCTCAGCCATTGAACTTTCAGGATATTTTTCTTTATAAAAACAAATTTCTTTAATTTTATCATCAAGAAGATCTATATCAATTAAACTCTTAAGTTTTGCTATTAATTTTAGTTGTTCATTACTGGCTTGAATACTCTTATCAACATTTGCCTGCTCACAATTATTTAAACGATTAGTCATATTTTTATGATCCCTGTATATTCTTATATCTTCAAAGTAGAAAAGAGCATTAGTGGCATTAAGCATTTTAATAAAATCACTTATTCTCTCAGCCTCTTTAATATATACCATATAATTTTTATCACGCTTTATTAATTTACTCTTAAAATGCATTTCATTTAACAAGTTATTAACATACTCTGCAGTATTATAATTAGATATTACAAACTCACAATGATATCTACTAGTTTTAGGATCATTTATGCTACCACACATTAAAAATACTCCTCTTAAATATGATTGCTTATCACGAATGTCATCCACTAAATATAATGAAGGAACATAAATTCTTTCATTATTTTTTATTATACATAGATCATTAAGTATCAAATCCACCTTATCTGCAACTATTAATACAATAAGTTTATTGCCTCTAAGTGTATTAACCTCTCCTGTATCCATTTTAATATCAATATGATATATTTCTTTTAATAGTTTATATATTCTTTTAGCTACACTTGCATTTTCAGTATATATTTCAAATTTATTATCTTCTATTTTAACTGAAATATTTAGAATTCCGGATAATTCAGCCATATTTTCAGATAAACTATATATATCATTACTAATTTCTGTTTTAATTTTACTTGTAAAAGACATACGAATCACCAACATAATTATAATTTAAAAACAGAAAAAACACAAATAAAAAGATATAAATTAATATATCTTAATATCTAGAAGTAAATCTTTTGCCCTTTGCAGGAAATGAAACATAGTTTCTTGGTTGAAGGTAACTTTTTCCCTTCATAATAGAGAAATGCAAATGTGGACCAGTAGTACAATAGTCATAACTCTCACCACCACCACTACCTGCAATTACTGTATTAACAGTTACATAGTCTCCTAAACTAACCTTGATTGTATGTACATGCATATAGACTGTTACGAATTCTTTACCATTAACTAAATGTTTTACATATATTTTATTTCCACCGCAACTCGAATTTGCTTTATTAGGATTTTTAACCCTAGCAATTTTAGTAACAACTCCATTAGCTGCTGGATATACATTAGTACCAATAGGTACACCTAAATCTATCCCACTATGAAGCGTCCAAATATGTCTAGTTGGGTGATATCTCATACCAAATTCACTAGTAACCGTTGCTTTAACAAGAGGCCTTATAAATCCGGTTGAAGAAGGTACTTTCAAACAAACATTGATATCAGTGTTCTCACTACACCCATTATTTTTAAATTCCTTTTTAAAGTACTCATATTGTTTTTTACTTGCATCCATATCTTCTTCAATATCTACATGCTCATCAACCAGTTGATTTAATGAAACATTGGCACTGTTAAGCAAGTTATTTAACTTATCCATTTCTTTTTCAGAATCTTCTATTTGCTTAGCAAGTTTTTTTTGAAGTTGCTTATTCTCTTCTATCTTTTTATACATATCATCAATAAGCTCATCATTATACTTAGTAAGTTGTTCAACTATTGCTGAACGATATATGAAATCTGTAAATGAAGTTGCTTCAAATATATACTCTAAATATACATTGTCCCCTTCGGAAATCTGCATAAAAGAAAGTAAATTATCTATTTCTTTTTTCTTTTCTTTTATTTCTTTATTTAATTCTTCAATCTTCACTTTTGAGTCTTCTATATCTTTTTGATATTTTGCTATGTTATTACCAACATTTCCAATGTCACCTTGAAGACTATTTATTTTTGACTTAGCCTCAGCTTGCTTATTTTTAGAATTATTATATTTAGCCAAATCTTTTTCGTATTGTATTCTATAATCTTTAAGAGATATTGCAGCAACATTATTAACTAGCATAAAGAATGAAAAAGCACAAAGAATTATTCTACTAACTTTCTTCATCATACTTTCAAATATTTCCTTACAGCTCTAAAGCTACCAAATGCTCCAACTACTACTGCCACCGCAATTATAACACCCATAACTTTATATACTATACTTGCAGGTGTCGCAAGCTTAATAATTGCTGTAAACAATTGGCCGCCTAATTTATCATATAAATATTTATATCCATAACAACAAATGATAATCGGTAAAATAGAACCCAATATACCAAGAATAACGCCTTCGAAAAAGAATGGTTGTCTAATAAATGAATTACTAGCACCAACAAGTCTTCTTATTTCTATTTCTCTTCTTCTTGATTGAATAGTTATTTTAATAGTATTGCTGATTAAAAATGCTGTTACTAAAACCAAGGCAATTACTACTCCATAAGATACTTTCTTTACTATATTAAATATTTTAACAAGCTCTTCAACCGAACCTTCTCCATATTTAACAAGTGCAACTTTTTCTATCTTCTTAATTTCAGATGCAGTCTCACCTATTTTATTAATATCATCAACTTTTACTAAGTATGTATCTTGCAATGGGTTTGTTTCTTTAGTATATTCAGACATTATACTATTAAAAACCGCTGATTCCCCTTGCATATCTTTTCTTATTGACTCTTTTGAATTAAATTTAATTTCTTTAACATTATCAAGCTTATCTAGTTCAGTTCTTACTTTAGATAATTCTAAATCAGTAGCTTTTCTATCGATAAATACAACAATAGTCATATCACTTTCTATAGCACTAGTAAAATGATTAACGTTATAAGAAAGCAATATACTAAATCCAACTAATACCAAAGTAATTGTTATACATACAATACTAGCCATAGATAAAGAAAAGTTACGAAAAACTCCCTTGAATGACTCATCAATATTTTTACTTAATATTCTAAATGCCTTCACTCTTATACTTTCCTTTCTCACTATCTTTAGCTATTAAACCTTTTTCTACAACTATTACTCTCTTTTTCATTCTATTTACTATATCTTTGTCATGAGTAGCCATTATAATAGTAGTTCCTAAGTCTTTATTAATGCTATCTATTACTTTCATAATCTCCATTGAAGTTTCTGGATCCAAATTACCAGTTGGTTCATCACAAATGAGTACCTTCGGTTCATTGACAATTGCTCTTGCAATTGAAACCCTTTGTTGTTCACCACCAGAAAGTTCATCAGGAAAACTTCTTAGTTTATCTTTCAATCCAACTTGTTCTACAGCTTTAATAACTCTTTTCCTTATGTCAGATTCTTTATATCCATATATCTCAAGAGCAAAAGCTACATTTTCATATACTGTTTTCTTAGGTAACAACTTGTAATCTTGAAACACAATACCAAGTTTTCTTCTAATTTTATATACTTTTCTATTTTTAAGTTTAGAAACATTTACTCCACCAACATATACATCCCCTTTAGTTGGTTTTTCTTGTCTATATAATAATTTAATTAATGTTGACTTCCCGCTTCCTGATGCCCCTATAACAAATATAAATTCTCCCTTAGATATTTGCAAATTAACATCACATAAAGCAGTTACTCCATTAGGATATCTCTTACTAACATCTCTTAATTCTATTAATTGCATAACTCCTCCTATAAATACTATAGATTATTTAAAAAACAATTTTTTCTTTTTTAGTGCCACCAAGCACTTCATAGCAATCACTTACCACAATAAATGCTGTGTCATCTATTTCTTTAATTGCACTCTTTAAAAATGAATATTTTTCAGTTGGAACAACACACATAAGAACCTTTTGTCTTTTATTTGTATATGCTCCCTTACTATATAATTCAGTAACACCACTTTCAATAATATCTAATATGAATGCAACAACTTCTTCTTCCTTAGAAGTTTGAATATAAAACATTTTAGAATCACTTATTCCTATTAACACCTTATCAACAATGTAAGTCGAAATAAATGAGATAATAATACCATACATGATAGATGTGTATCCAAACACTATACCACCTATTCCTATAATAATAAATGCAATACATCTAAGTATTTTACCAAGAGGCATTTTCTTATATTTTTGAATTATTAATGCAAGTATACTATTTCCACCAGTATTAAACCCTGCTTTATAAACTAAACTTTCTCCAAAGCCTCCACATACACCAGCAGCAAGTACATACAATAAAATATTATCAAATGAGAAATTAATTAAATGTGGAATCCCTTCAGTAGCATATAAAAATAATGTATATATAAGTGCTCCAACCGCACTCATCAAAGAATCTTTAAACCCGAGTGTAAAGAAACTGGCAGTAATACATATCAAATTAGCCATTAATATTACGGTACTTACATCAATACCACATAATTTGTTAAGAACAATACCTATACCACCAAATCCGCCTGATATAAAATTATTAGGTACAAAAAATAAATTAAACGATAGTGCTGAAATAAAACAACCAACTACCAAAAGTATACTTCTAGTAGCTTGCTCTTTTTTTAGTACCCTTCTTTGAATTTTCTCATTATTTCTTTTTCTAAATAACCACATAATATTCTTCTCCATTATCAATTATAACAAATATAGGATATTTTTTCTATTGTTTTAAAATTAATTTCACAAAAGTGTAAATAAAAAAGAATATTTAACATTGACGTAAATACGCAAGTAAAAATTCTTTTATATCACCATCTAACACTTGGCTAATATTGGATGTTTCATAATTAGTTCTAGTATCCTTAACTAATGTATATGGACACATTACATAACTTCTTATTGCACTACCAAAATTAACATCCATTACATTTCCTTTTAAATACTTGATTTTTTCATTAAATTCTTTTAATTTTAATATATATAGTTTATTTTTTAACATTTTCATAGCTCTTTGCTTATTTTGAATTTGACTTCGCTCTAATTGGCACGATGTTACTATTCCAGTAGGTATATGAGTTATTCTAACAGCTGAATCAGTTGTATTAACACCTTGCCCACCACAACCACTAGATCTATATACATCTATTCTTAAATCACTTTCGTTTATTTCTACATCTAAATTTTTATTTATTTGTGGCGTTACTAATACACTAGCAAATGAAGTGTGTCTTCTAGAATTACTATCAAAAGGACTTATTCTAACAAGACGATGTACCCCAGTTTCTCCCTTTAAGTAACCGAAAGGATAATAACCTTTAACAAGTATAGTCACTCCTTTTATACCAACTTCTTCACCATCTTGTCTACTTATTTCTTCATAAGTATAACCATTCTTTTCAAAGTATCTTATATACATCCTATATAACATGCTCGCCCAATCATTACTTTCCGTACCACCTGCGCCAGAGTGTATTTCCATATAGCAATTAGAGGAATCAAACTCACCATTTAATATAGTTGATATTTTAAGATTCTCAATATCACTATTAAGTTTATCAAGCTCACTATCAACATAATCAATGTCAATTGATGCCATTTCTATCAAAGTATCAATGTTTTCTTTAATGCTAGAATATTCATCGATAATTTTTCTAAGTGACTTATATTCATTTAATATATCTTTAGTATTTTTAACATCAGTCCAAAAGTCAGGTCTATTTATTATGGCATCAAGCTCTTTAAGTCTATTTTCTTTTTCGAATATGTTAAGTTTACTCCCAATATCCTCTAACGTGTTTTTATACTCATTTAATTTTTTAATAATATCTTTTTCCATATGTAAATTATATCAAATAAAAAAGAACTTTTAAAGGTTCTTATCTAAATAAATATCTTTGCTATTTTTATGATTATTCTTAATCAACTTAAGTATTTCATCATTATAACTCTCATCATATCCAATATAATATTTATCCTCAATTATTGTTAAAGGTATTCCACTATCCTTTGAAATATTTAACTTATCTTTAAATTCATTCATTATTTTTTGATTTTCTTCACTATTCCATACCTCAAATCCGTATACATGAATCTTATCATAATATTTAGGCGCAATTCTATTTAAAAACTTCCACTCTTCTTCACAATGAGGACATCCTTTTCCCCAAAATAAATATATGTTTAATTTATTTTCATCGTAAACCACATCAGTTAGTTTACTATTCATTGTAATAGTACTCTTAATTTTATTTTCATTCATCTTATTTGATATATTTATAAGTACTATAAATAATATAAATATAAAAGTAATAAGACTAATTATTAGTATTTTCTTCTTGCTCATTATTTCCTCCTAACGACATTCCATTTAATATATTAGCTAACTCTAAATATTCATCTGATAAACAATACTCTCTTTCACAATTACCATAATTAATTCTATAGCAATTATTAAGCTTAATAACTCTATTTATTTTATATATTGAGTATTTAGAATTATTCTTGATTTTAGAGAAATCTCCATTGCTTATAAATTCAAGTAAACTCTTTCTCTTAATATATTCATTTATTTCATAAAACAGTATTAAAAGTCCAATTATAAACCAGCCTATTAACTCAAGATTCAAAAAATATAAAACAACTAAAGAAATACTCTCTATCAAAATTATATTCTTAATATTCGGTAAAACAATATACAAATCATTCTCACTATAGACGATTACATCCCTTAGATATTCTTTATTGTTATCTTTATTTTTTATATAAATTTGATATGCAAATACACATACTAATATAATACACATTATTTTAAATAACAAACTAAATCCCAAAAACAAACTAAATGCACACATAAATATTATAATGTACGAAACCACATCAGCACGACTAACTTCATAATTTTTCTTTTTATAAAACATTTTACTCATACATATCACAACATAATTATAACATTATTGGTACTGAAAAAGTCAATTTTTTATGAACATTTACATTATATATTTTTCATATTTGTTCGGTGTATTATCCTAAATGCATAAGTATCACTATACTTTATCAATTTATTCAAAAGGAAATTAATATATTTTTTTCATAAATTACTACCATTTGATTTTAAGTTTTAACTGTTCTATTTCTTATTTTTTATCATTTTCCATGCTAGATTGATTAATTTGCTAATACTTTTCTGAATTTTTTGACATAGTTACTTCATTTAACAGTATCAGTCAAATCATTTATATTACATAAAAACTATATTTTCTTTATCATTGTTTCCATTCTTTCATGATAATCTTTTTTATTATAAAAATTCTTACCAATATCATTGTAAGCGAATACATCAACTATTACATATTCACAACCAACGGATTTAAAGTATTCTTCCATTTTATTTATTAGTGCTTGTCCTATGCCTTTACTTCTAATTTTATTTGTAACTATTAATTCTGTAATTTCTCCTCTTTTAGGGCATTTATAATCTAGGTAATCATGTTCATCATAAGGAAATATACAGCCCATAATCAAGCCTATTCCTTTGCCATCTTCTACCGCTAAATAACATTTGCCATTGTTTTTGCTAACTTCTTCTAAATCTATAGTTGCCATTTTCTCTCGATACTCAGGATGAACTTGATCCAAATGATCTTTATCTATTGATACGATATATTCTTCAAGTTCAACTAATAAGTCTTTAACATCTTCTAGATATTTATCTTCATATTCTATTAATTGCATTTTTTAATCACCTCATATACTTCAAATATAATTTTTAAGCTATTTTATTAAAATAATTCACATAACTTTCTTTCCGGTCGTTTAACGGTCTATTCTCACCCTTTAATTTTGCTACATCTAATATAACATTTTAAAATTCAGCTATAATTATCTTGTTTGTTTTTATAAAACATGCATTTTTTGAATTGGCCAATAATAACATATCCCCAGTTTCAATTGATAAAAGGTTTGCAAGGTTATTTACCACAACATTGTTTGTACTTTTTTCCACTTCCACAAGGATACCATTTAAAACAACCAAGGAATTTTTTACTTAAGAATTGGGCTTTCTTACTCATAAATTTTAATAACCTACTCGCAAATTGTAAAAAAGTGATGTCTAATTTTCTGACAATGCAGTTTAAACTTATCTAAAAAATTGATTTAATACTACATAGTTCTAGGTTTGTTTTCAGTATACATTTGATCCATATATTGCTTATTGGCTTCTTCTAATGCTTCTCTTGAATAGTAATCTCTTCCATCTTTTCCAATATATGCCAAATTTTTTTCATCAACCATTTGTTGATATAATCTTCTTATTTCAGGTTGTAAAGTTCTCTTTTGAACCATATGTATAGTCTCTTCAACAACACCACTTATTAAATCCATTTTTTCTGAAATTAAATCTGTTGTTTCTCCTTCTTCACGAGATAACTCCCCCACTTTTTTTAAGTATTCAATTATTTGCCCTTTTGTATAGCCCTGACTTACTAATTCAAAAATTCTTTTTGCCATAGCATTTATCATACTTGCAACTAATATTTCATAATCTTTTTGATTCATTTTCTCACCTCTAACTATATTATATCATAATCAGCCGATTTATAGTTAAAATCGTTTAAAAAACTTATCTAAACGCCTTTTTTGAGGTGAAATTACCTAAAAATTGTAAGTAACAAAAAGCTCACAAGCCCTTTATTTATAAGGCTTTGCGAGCTTATTTACCACAACAGTTCTTATACTTCTTGCCACTTCCGCAAGGCTTTTTGTATTGGGGCTTTTGGGAGCATTTGGGAGCACTTGGCTCGTTAATTCGGCACTTGGTTGCACTCAGGAGCACTCCGTAACACTCGGCAAACCTAGCAGAACGTATCTAAAATTTATAATTGTTGAATTTTTTACAATTTTTTAGTAATTGTTTTTTCTTCAAATATTGGAGTATTAATAGTTATTCTTTTATTATCAAAATCTATAGTTGCTTCAGCATCATATGGTATTATACATCTTGGAACGGAATGTCCAAAATTAATATTATACATAACAGGTGTTTTTAAATCTGCAAATACCTTTTTGTAAACTTGCTTATACTCTTCATAGTATTTTTCATCGATAGGTTTACCAACAATAACACCTTTTACACTTTCCAATACTTTATTATTCTTAAAAAAGTTCAATATTATTTCCAATTTATCAGGATGCATTCTTTCCTCAGAAGTTTCTATAAATAGTATTTTTTCTTTCCATTCATCTAAGGTTGGTAATATATTATATTTAGTGTATATTTCATTTTCATTTCCATATCTTTCACTTGTATAAATATCGTATAAACTATCTAGACATCCACCATATAATTTTCCTGTTATTTTTCCTTTACCATTCAAAACTTCAAATCCATGTTGCTCATTTTGAGATTTTCTTGGTTTTCCAACTTCTTCATTACCATAGCTTTCTCTATCAAAATACCATATTGGGCTTGATATTATTTCAAAATTAGATTCATTCATAAAATACTTTTCAAAATATTGTTTTGTATATGGCAACATCTCATTATCTAATTCTGCTAGATCAACTAATAAACAAGGACCATAGAAAGTTGAGAGCCCTAATTTATTTAACATTAAGTGGTTGTTTGTTGTATCAGAAAAACCTGTAAATAATTTCGGATGATTTTTAACTGCATTTATAAATTCCTCATCTTCCATTAAGTATGGAATTGTTTTATATGTATCATCTCCACCAATGGCACAAATAATTCCTTTTATACTGTCATCCATAAAAGCCTGTTTTAAATCACTCGCCCTTGCTTCTGGATGATTTTGAAGATAATCCATATCTTTCAATGCATTTGGCATTATAACCGGTATTAATCCAAAGTCTTCTAATCTTTTAATTGCTATATCTAACTCATGTTTACAAAAAGGCATTCCTAATAGCCCTCTAGATAAACTAATAATTGCAACTTTATCCCCTTTATTTAATTTTTGTGGTTTTATCATAATTATCAACTCCTATTCATATTATATCATTAAACTTTTATTTTTTAGATACGTTTTGTATTCAATTTGAAATTAAAATTCAAACACATGTTTTGCTCTTATTTTATAAGGGTTTGCAAAGGATTTATAGCTTATCTAAAACTTATCTAAGACAAAAGACATGCCTAAAATTACCTAAATATTGTAATCATAGAAAAACCCGCAATCCCTTATTTTATGCGAGTTTGCAGGTTTATTTACCACAACATTGTTTATACTTGCGTCCACTGCCACATGAACTATTTTTTCTAGTATTTATAGTATTTATTATATTATCATAACTATTGTTATTTCTTTATTTACTAGACTAATAACAGTTTTTATTTATGGTATTATTGGTACTATTAGTATTATCTTTTTTTGTGATTTACAAACAAATTACAAACATTGTTTGCATTTGCTTAATCACATTATATAATAATAAACATTAATAGTAAAATGTACAAAACATAAATTTGCAGTTTTGTTATAAAACAATGTGGTTCATCTATATTTAACTAATATTATTATACACTTTTTTCAAAGAAAAAACAATGCTATACCTCGTATTTGATTATTTTATTTATAACATCAGAGTTCATAACATTGTCAAAAATAACAGTTGCTTCTTTTCTCGAATCATTAGTGCTTGATATGTAATAGTTTTCAGTGGTTTCAACATTATTGTGTCCTAATATATCAGCAACATCTCGTAATTCTGTTCCATTCTTTAATATCGTCGTAGCATAACTTCCTCTTAAATCGTAAAATCTACATTTTGTTATTCCTAATTCATTATGTATAATTTTAAAAGGATAATTTATTAAATCAGTTCCAACATAAGTTCCATCTTCCTTAACAAAAACTAAATCAATTTTTTGGGAGTTTATATCACTTAAACTACTTTTAACAATTCTTTGTTCAATTTTTTTACCATACTCGTTTACAACATCCTCTATATGATAATAATTATAATTTAAACTGCTTATTTTTTTTATATAGTCTTGCCTTTTCTTAAAATTTATTAGAGCATTACATAAAGTTTCACTCATATATATTTTTCTTTTACCTTTGAAAGTTTTTGTTGTGCCTATATACCATCTACCTTTTATATCTTTTGGCTTATCATAGATACTATGTTTAACATCAATTATTTTATTCTCAAAATCAATATCATCCCAAGTTAATGCAAATACTTCTCCTGTTCTCATACCGGTAAAACAAGATGTTAAAAAGGCACAAGTAAATGGACTATTATCTTTAAATCTTTCAAGTATTCTTTCTATTTCTTCCTTTGAATATAAATGCTTAATATCTTCTTCATATTTATCCATCTTTGGTAATCTTAATTGTATAGCAGGATCATATTTTATAAGACCATATTTAGTACAAGCATCACGAAAAGATCCTTTTACTACTTTTAATATATTTTTAAAATATGATCTTGAAAAATCGTACTCCTCACATAAATTACTAATATATGTATTTAGTCCTACACTTGTTATAGTTGAAAGCTTATACATTCCAATTTTTGGCTTTATATATTTATTTATTAGTGATTTGTAAGATTGTATTGTATTATATTTAAGATTAACCTTACAATAATTTTCTAACCAATAATCTAAATAATCACTATAAGATATATTACATTCCTTAAAAGGTACACCAGCTGTTTTATATTCATTATATGCTTTATTACCTGCCTCAATAGCTTCTGATTTTGTTCTAAATCCTGATTTGTTTATATATTTTCTTTTACCATTAACAGGTGCAATAGCAAACTGATATTGATATACCTTCCCTCTTTTCTGTATATAGACATTACCCATTTATTACTTGATTTTTATGGATAAATCCAAATTATCAACATTTGATAAATTAGAAAAATCTTTTCCCTCATTTTCTTTTAAAAAGTTTTCTAATGAAGTTTTTAAAACTTTAACACTACCCAACTTAATAGCTGGTAAGTATCCTTTTTCTATCAAACTATAAACATAATTAGGGCTAGTATGTAATATTTTTGCAACTTCTTTAACACTATAAATTAACATATTTTCCATTTTAAGCTCCTTTAATTTTTCTTCTTATTTTTTTAATTTTAACTTTTAAATTTTTTTTAACATAAGGCATATCAAGTAATTTAGTTTTATTAACAATATAATCTAATTGTTCCATTACTCCTTTTTTAGCTTTACCATCTAAATCAAAGACATATTTTTTTATTACTATAACCTTATATCTTTCCATTATTTACCTTTACTAACATTTCTTTGTTATTGATTTCAATTACATAATAGTATTTAGTAATATTATTTATATCAATATCCTTTAAATCAGAGTTAAATAACTCCCTTGCTTTACTCATTGCTTCTTTCTTATTTTTAGCACTTACTACTATTTCATTTTCACTTACTTTTTTAAATTTTATATTATATTCTTTTTCTTTCATTTTTATCTTTCCTTTCTTATTTATGTATTAGAATTATACTCACTCCCCTAATACAGGGACTTAACAAACGACTAATTGCTAATTAGTTCCATAGGAATTTCACCTCTCTGTGGTTCTCACAGAGTTGAGCCCATTGATTGAGTCTGTGGCTACTCAAAAGTATCATTATACTCATTACTTGTTATCGCAGTATTAAGAGCAACTTAATATTTATAGTCAAGTATTTACCGACAAGCGTACTTACTAATGTGCTAACCGTTTCCAGTTATAATGAGAAGGTATTTGTTAAGTGATTAACCAAATTGTCAAAGATCAATTAGTTTCAAAAAATGAAACAAGTGAGAAAGGACAATATTTTTCCCTCTCACTTGTTTGGCACTTTATAAGCAAAAAGTTAAGTCTAAATTTTAATTTTTTTAGAAATTTTTTCAAGAGCTATATCAATAGAGTATTTAACTGCGACTTTTGAACAGTTTTCTTCACTAGCAATTTCTTCATAAGTTTTATTCTCAAAGAAATATTTTTGTATTCTTCTTTTCTGAATATCATTTAATTCGTTTATAGCACTTTTTAAGTCCTCACTTAATAATTTATTCTCTACTTCATCTTCAACTGAAATAGAGGCATTTATTGACTTGTGAAAGAGTGTTTCCTCATATACTTCATTTCTTTCAATGTATTTTTTAATTTTATGAATTTGTGAAATATCTTCAAGTTCAAATCTATCAAATGCTTCATATACTTTCTCTGATACCTCTACTCTATGAATAATGTTTTTTGTATCCTTAAACTCTACTATATAAGTATTTGTTTCTTCATCAATATCCAATGTATATGGATTATATTTATCTTTATTTCTATTTAAATGCTTTTGCATTTCTATCCTCCTATCAATTCAGTTTTTTTAAAATCTAAATTGATATGGAGGACCACGAATATAATAGTTAACTTTTATTAAACAAAAAAAGATGTCAAAAATATTCCAACAACGAATATCTTTGACATCCTTACTTACTTTCTCTTTAATAATTTTTACTTTTATTCCATAATACAAATTCATAAGCATCACCATTCTTAAAAGCAATGCTTAACTACTTATTATATAGGTAATTAGAATGGTACAGTTTTTTTTCTATTACTATTATTTAAATTATTAAACTATTGACATTGCTCCAGTTAATTCTACATTTTTTACACACTTCCTAAAAAAATAAGCAGTAATAACCTTTGTCATTACTGCTTATAGATTTTCTTTTAATTTAACTTATTATTTAATTAGTTAAGTTTAGTTTTTAATTCAGTTCCTGCTTTAAAACTAACTGACTTACTAGCTGCAATTTTAATTTTTTTAATTTTATCAAGTGCAACCTTTGTATTTTCTGAGCTGTCTGAAAATATCGCAAGTTTATTAACAATTTTGTTATTATCAGTTTTATTTAATGCTTTTTGACTTGATTCATAATCAATAAATACCATATTCTCACTAAAGTCTGATGATAAGCCAGTATATTTTTCTTGTTTTTTACCTAAAAAGATTCCAATTATCTCAAACTCATATTCCATTTTCTTTCCATTGTTATTAAAATCAATTAATTCAAGTTTGATTTTATCATTAAGTTTTAGGTTATTTTTTTCAGCAAGTTCATTATGAATAAGAATTTTTCCTCTATCATTATTATTAATATGTCTGCCTTTTATAATAGTAAAAATACCACTACTAAATAAATTATCTTTTTCACTATTATTAGTAGCTTCTACTGAAAGCATATTTTTGAATTCATCTGATAAATCATCTCGTTCTATTAATTGTGTTCCATCTACAACTTTGATGTTTGTAGTTCTAGCAAGTCCATCATACTTAGTGATAATTTCTTTTATTTCTTTTATATTATCTAATTCTTTAAACTGAATAGTTTCAAAAGTATCACCATTATTTTTAGTTATTGATAGTGATGTATTTGAAATCTTGTATAAGTTTTTTTCTAAATTATTTGTTGATTTTGTTATATTCAAACATGAATACAAACAAGAGAGAACTACTGTTAAAATAATAAATACTATAATTGTTCTATTTCTTTTTCTTAAAATATATGCTATAGCATTTTTTAGCATTTTATCAACCTCCTATCTTCAGATTTTTTGCTTAAAAAAAGATATGGCAAAGCTTTATTTATAATATAAGCCATATCTTTTATTTTTTTGCTTAAAAATGTAGACAGCCCATGTAATTATATTATTTTTTTTGATTTTTGTCAATTAATCCAGCAAAATTTTCTACCGAAATCGGTAAAAACCCTATTGTTTTCAGAAAATATATAATATAACTATAATTGTAAGATCAAGATAGAAGATAGTACGTAATTCATAGATTCATAATATAACATACAGAGATGTCCATTTCAAAAAAATTCACCACTATTTACTATATTCTTCCTAATATTTTATTAATTTAAGCTTGTACACGCAACTCAACTACAAGTAGATTGATTTAAAAGAAGATTTAATATACAATTAAAGTATGAAAAGGAGAGATAGTTATGGACAATAAGCAAATCGGAAAGTTTATTTCAGACGAAAGAAAGAAAATGAATCTAACACAAAAAGAATTAGCAGAGGCATTATTAGTAACTGATAAAGCAGTATCAAAATGGGAGTGTGGCTTATGTTATCCTGATATTACTTTGCTACCAAAGTTATGTGAACTTTTAAATATAACTATTATCGAATTATTTAATTGCAAAAAGATAGAAACAACAAACATCACGAACGAAATGGCAAATGGAATAGTAAAAGTTTCACTAGATTATTCTAAAGACATAATGGAAGAAAACAAGAAACATTATAAAAAAATATTTTTGATTTTTCTAGGTTTCCTATTTATAGCACTGCTAATATTCTCATTTATATTCGATTATAATAGATACTTAAAATATCAAGATCCAGTATTTTCATTTTATTCATCGAAAAAATACTATGGTGAGGATAAAGTGACAGAATATTACGGTTTAGGTTATAAAATAATAAAATATGAAAGTGAAACCGGAAAAAATATTTATGAATTTACTAATTATTTTAAAAAAATAGAAAATATCACTTTAGATAAGCAGATTGTAAAAGAAATAGAAATAGAACTCTTAAATAATAGTAAAATATCCAAAAATGATTCTAAGTGTTTTGCAAAAGCAAAGGTTTTATCTACAACTAAATTTGACGCACAAATTGAAGCCTATGTATGGCTAACAGCAAAGTGTTATTTAGTAAATGAAAACAAATTAATCGAGGAATCCACTATCTCTTTACCTTATAAAGTTTCTTTAACTTCCAAAAATAACACGTATATAATAGATAATTATAGTTTTCCTAGAGATAACGACTATATTAATGAAATAAACAAATTATTTCCTAAAAATGTAAAAATATTGATAAACAATTTTTATAATAGTGAACATTCAAAGTTTATTAATCAAGATATAAAAAATCAAGTTAATGAATATTTTAAGGAATACGACTTTTAATTAATATTTTACAATAATTGAAATTAAAGGAGGTGAAATTTAAATTTTTAATTATTGTTAAATAGATAGATAATAAGGAAGGAGAAAAAAATGAAAAAATCAGTTTTAACAATTTTAACACTTTTATTTGGAATAACTTATTTTGGAGTTTCAAATATTAGTGCCGCAGAACTAACTGAAAATAACAGTTTGATTTCTGGAACAAAAATTTATGAAAAGAACACTTTAACCAGCGAAGAAGAAAGTCATTGTGCATCTTCAATTTTTGACAACATTGGAAGCATCACTAAAAATAAATATGTCAAAATAAATGGAGTTAATAATCCATTATACTGTACTTTTACTAATCAAAATCAAGCACTTGAAAACATCAAATTAGAAACTTCTAATTTATTAACAGTTTTATCAAATGAATATGATTTAGATTCTTTGAATAGTTCCAATTGGAAAGAATACCAAAGTAAAATGAATGAATTTTTTACAATTCCAACTGATGATTATAATGAATCAAATGAAGAATTTATTAAACTTAGAGCTTTTTTTGATATTTACGAGAATGAGGAAGCAAACCAAAAAATATTGAATTATGTAAATAAACAAAAACTTAATGCTAAAAATTCTAATATAGAAACATCAAAAAGTATTGATACAATTGAATTAGGGTTATTGTTTCCGAGCTATGCTCCAATTGCAAAACAAGCAGAATCAAAATTAGTCAGCACACAAACAAAAGCGACTATTAATATTCAACCAGCGGTTAATTATGCTATTGCACACGCAACCAATAGAAATACACCTACATACTATTCTTTTAGTAATGGTGATTGCACTAATTTTGTTTCGCAAATTCTAGAAGCATCTGGAGTCAGTCAAATCGTTTATAGTAGTGAACATTCAGGTTGGTGGCATAAAAGACAAGCCGGTTTTTTAGGTATCGGATGGAAGCATACCCACTCTAGATCTTGGACAATGGCCGATGTATTTGCTAGATATATGGGGGTAACATATACAACTCAGAATCATCCAAATTTCAGTGCAAATATTTTAAAAGGAGATTTTATTGCTGCAGACTGGTCTTCTGATGGAAATTGGGATCACTCAGGCTTTGTAACAGAAAAAGATAATTATACTTCAAGTTGGAATGGAAGCCCCGCATATTATGATTATAAAGTAGCCCAACACACCTCTGATTACCATGCTTGGACAAGTTCTTCAACGAACAATTGGGAAAACACAAGTGATGGTAGAACTTATGCAAGGGTTAGAAGATAAAATATATAATTTAAATAGAAACGGAATGCTACAATATAGAGAGATTGATTAATTTTATTCAATCTTTTTTTATATAGACATCATTTTTAGAACTTTAGATTATATGGAGTATTTTAATGAAAGATACTTATTAACTTTTTAATTTAATTGATAGAAACATGAAATCCATTAGAAAAAATAATATAGGTAAATCTCAAGAAAAAGGGGCAGAATAATCAGATATGAGTAAAAGTTTTATTTCGTATATTTAAAGTCCAAATGCAGATAAAGGAATTTCTCTTGATACTTTGGTTTATTTAGTGTAAAAATATAACTTCGATATAAGAATTTTTTTGATGGATATGAAGTTTCTAAAAAAGATAAATAAAGTCTTTTATGTATAAAAGGGATAACCCTTTTAATTTGCTTTAAAATAATTAAATTGTGTTGTCTTGCTCCATTCATAAGCACTCCACATATTTGTATGATTAGTAGCAGGATCTACCATAACAATATTGTTTGCATCTATGCCTATTATAGCAACCCAATGTTGATTACCCTCTGTTGCTCCTTTAACTTCAACAGTAAGATAATAACCATCATTAAAGTATTTAGTAATAAGTTCTAGTTTTTCTTCTCTTGATTTATTCCTTAAATTGATATTTCCAATATACTTGAAATCAGGAACAATTTTGTTAATTGGTGCATAACTTAAATTGCCTTTATTATCAAAACCACCATTTTTATTAAGTGCTTCAACAAATGTTCCAGGATTAAATGGTGTTAGAGTAGCAGGAGCAGTTCCTGATTTTTGAATTAGTATCGCAACAGATGTTACCAAACACCCAATATCCCCAATAGTGCTAGTAGTGTTACCAATTCTAATATTCGACCAAGTAGCACCTTTTTGTCGCCAACTAACATATTCGCCATAGTCAATACCATAGATTATTCCATTCCATAACATAGAGTAGTCATCTTTCAATAGTTCATTATATTGTTCTAATTGTAAAGCATTAAAATTATATTGTGTTTTCATTTCTTCAGCAGTCTTTGAAGTTATTTTTATATGCAATACTTTCTTTTCAACTTCTTTTGGCATTTCATCAGCATTAATACCCTGTTCTGTAATATTTTCTGTTTTAGTTTTGTGAGTTAAACTATTCATATCCCAAAATATATCTTTTAATACTTTTAATTTGGTATTATCCATAGTTATTATTTCTTGCTCATTATTTCCATTAGTTTGTTTTATTGCATAAATAAGCAACATATTTTTCCAAGTTGCCATATTTCCGTCTAAAACATACTCATCATGTGGGTTTGAGTTTTGTATAGTTTCCAACTTATTAGAAAACTCTTTATTACACTCTACAATAGCATCTTGTATACTCATTGCATTAGGGCTTGTCTTTTCCCCAGAGAAGAATATACCAAATATTGATCCACATAATAAGCCAATTAAACATATTACTATAATAACTATAAGTGCAACCCAACCACCAGCAAGTAGTAAAGAGATTAGTGCTTTTGTTCCAGCAATAATTCCTTTTATCATTGATACAGTTGCTTTAAAAGCTGTTTTAATTCCTTTATAAGTTGTTTTTGCAGTTTTAACAGCTAACATTTTTGCTCTTTCAGTTGTTTTAACAGTTTGTTTAACAACTTTTGGAGTATCTTTAACAATCTTTTTACTTGTTTTAATCTTCTTCTTAACTTCTTTAATATTCTTTTTTTCAGTTAGTTTAGATTTTATAGTTTTAATCTTATTTTTTGTCTTAATAAAATTATCTTTTGTATCTCTTACTGCCTCATTACCTCTTGTTTTAATTTTACTAGAATTATATACTGCAAATTTTCCACCAGCACTTAATCTATTTACTGCATACTCATTTGCATTATTTTCATTAGTATTACCATAACTATTCTCTCCTCGTTCTTTGATACTAACTATGTTAGACTTTGCTTTATCTGTTGCTATTTTACCTTTATCAAGAGTTTTTATTGTTCCTTTTATTTTTTCTTTCTTTTTAATTTCTTTCATACTAATCGCCCGGTTTAGTAGTCATTAGTTTATATAACTTTGTATTCTTTGGGAATTTATTAACAAAAGGAACAAGACTACTACCATATCTAATGAGTCCACAGCCAATATCTGAATTAGTTATATAAGACATTTGTAATTTAGAAATATTAAGTAATTCCCCTAACTCTTTTCTATCAGCTGATGCTTGGTTTAACATTACTATAAACTCACTATTAGATAACATTGTAGTAGCATCTACTGATGCTAGTAAATATTGAACATTTTGTGTTATTGCTGTTGGATAAGCATTTCTTTTTCTAAATTGCCTCCAAGAACTATTAAAGAATGTTGCTGAATATTCATTTTCAAATAATACATGAATCTCATCTATAAATATATGAGTTCTTTTACCTTTCTTAAAGTTATCTGATACCCTATTTATCATTGCATCTGTTATAACTAAAAGCCCCATAGTTTTTAATTGTTTACCAAGTTTATAAATATCATAACTTACTATTCTACTACTAATATTTACATTAGTTTCATGAGCAAATACATCTAAACTTCCATTAGTAAACATTTCAAGAGTTAAAGCAAGTGATCCTGCTTCCTTTTCTGGTTGTTCTAATAGTTTTTCTCTTAAAGTCATAAGAGTTGGAACAGCACCGGTTTTATGATATTCATCATATGTTAATTGAGTACATCTATCTATTATAGATTTCTCTTTTGGACCTAATCCTGTTTTGTCTAACTGTTCAAACAGTGAAAGTACAAACTCTGATTTATCAATAACAGGATTAAGTCCATCTCCATATCCCTCAACCATATCCATAGGATTTATATGGTCTTTACTACTTGCTGATACTTCTATTACTTCCCCACCAAGTGCTTTGACAAGTGCTGAATACTCTCCTTCTGGATCACAGATCATAATATCATCATCAGTTGATAAAGCTAAAAACACTATTAGTTCTTTTGCACTAAAACTTTTACCACTTCCAGGTACTCCAAGCAAAAATGATGATTGATTTTGTAGATTTTCTTTATTTACCATTATTAAATTATGACTAATAGCATTTTCGCCATAATATATTCCACCTTTATCCATAATCTCTTGCACTCTAAAAGGCATTAAAGCAGATAAACTTTCAGTTGTAAGAGTTCTTAATATTTTTACATTTCTAACTCCAATAGGAAGTGCTGTATTTAATCCATCCATTTGTTGATAAGTTAAAGGTGCTATTTGACATAAATGTTTTCTTCCTGTAATAAGTATTGTTTCTGTATCTGCATCCAACTTTTCTTTAGTATCTGCTGTTATAACCAAAGTTAAATTAGCAAACATCATTCTTTGATCTCTCGTTGTTAAGTCATCCAAAAATTCTTTACTTTCTTTTCGTTGTTGTTCTAAATCATATGGTATTACTGCACTAAAGTTATTATTAGCATTTTGTTTTCTTTGCCAATTAGTTATATTAGTTTCAACCCCAAGTAATCTATTTTCAACTTCTTTAACTGCCTCATCCGTTGGAATTGGTATAATATCAATACTCATCATCATATTAGAGTTCATATCTGTAAGTTCTGCTATCATAGAATCTTTTATATAACTTGCATACTCTTTTAAAAATAAAACCCTACCATATTTTTTTCCCATTTCAAAATAATCTTTTTTAAACGCAAAACCATCTGGACATATATAATCTTTAAAATTATGTCCTTTTTTCATAAAATCTTTTATATCTAAATTATAATTTACTTCTTCTCCAATCCTATAAAAGTCATGTAATATTCTTAACTTTTCTCTAGCATCAAGTTCTATACATTTACTTCCTAATTTTGCTAAATGCGATACAATATCTGTTGATACTCTCCTAAAATAATTTCTAGCATCTTCTATACTTCTTTTAAACACTGATATAGTTAAATATATTTCTCTTACCATTCCATTACTATTTACTGCTTTATCAAGTAGCATTTGATTATATTCTTGCCTATAAATATCTAAGCCATCTTCTTTAAATGGTAATAATATTTCTTTTTCAAAATCTTTTTTATTTATTCTTCTTAAAGCAATAGTTATTTTAGTTGTTGCTCCACTATCAAAGGAATTAAGCAACTCCCCATATTCTAAAAACATTGCCTCTTTATCTTCTTTTGATGCTACTGCATAATTTATATCACTAAACTTAAATGTTTGTGAGTATTTGTTCTTACCAACTAAAAATATTCCATCAGTCCATATTCTTTGAATTGGTATTACTTGTTGAATGGACTTTGGAATATTAAAGTTATCTTTTTCCTGTTTCTTTAAATTGTTGATTGATTTTATCATTTCTATTAAACTCCTCCCTTGCTTTATTTTCTATAATATTTTTAGTCATCTCATAATACATATCTTCAGATACAAACTTTAATTTTTTAGGAATAAGTATTTCTGATTTTATCCATGTGATAATAAAATCTTCTAAATTCATACCATTGTATTTAAAAAAGCCAATACCTGCAAATGGTATGACTCCTATAATACATATCCAAGAAGTAATCTCTTTATTAAAAATAGGACTAAATATAAAATAAAGTCCTACTGCTACCAAACAACCACATATAGCACATATAAATTGTCTTATTGATAATCCAAAAAATAAATGTTCTGTGTAATTTCTTATTTCTCTATTTATCTTTACTTCCAATTCTATCTTCCCCTTTCATCTTTATTTTTTTTAGAATTATGATTTAATTCTTTATTAGTAATAATTTCAAAACTATCAACACCATAAATTAAAGATAACGAACTTCCATTATCCCATTTCATTCCAATTTGTCCCTCATCATCTACATATTCAACAGTTCCACATGTCCCTCTTGGAACTGAATAATTATCATCCATATAATTTAATTTAATTCTTGTCCCTACAGGATATTTATTTTTAATCATTTCAATCTTTACTCTGCTTTCCATATTTACCTACCTCTTTCTATATTTTTATTTAGTCTTGTATGATTGTCATAAAAGGAAGATACATGGTTTTTTATATCTTCCTTAATATTATTATATTCAATTTGAATATTATTTTTTTCTTCCTCCGTTTTAGTATTAAGTGATTTTGTAAATATCTCATCTTCTTTATTTCTTAATTTTATAAACTCTTTATCTTTCCATAATAAATTGGCAAGATAATTTAATCTTCTTAAGGTATTATTACACCCACTTAATATTTCTACATTACCTTCCAATATTAGATTAGTAAGAAAATACTTTTCAAAATCTTCTTGTCCCTTTTCTTGATATAATCTAGTAAGACCTTTATTTTCTTCTCTATCATAATTTTTAGGATTAACATTATTACTACATTGTCTTGTATAAACTTTATTATCTTTATAAACCATACTTTTAAACAATTCTCTACTCATATATTACCTCTCATATTCTTTATAGTTTTTAACATTATAGGTGTCTATTATATATTCTTTAATATTTTTTCTTATATTATCATTTGATAATGATACTTGTTCTAAATAATCTCCATTCCTATAATCTTTATTATTCTTATAAATCATAACTATACTTTCTTTAGGATTATCATAGTTATAATCATCTACTGTGCAAATATAGTTGCCAACAATATATATGTCTTTTGTTTTACCTATAAATTCTTCATATTCTTTTTTTATTGTTTTCATGTTATTTTTTAACCACTTTTCTAACATTTCATATGTAGAATATTTTGTATTTTGATATTCTTCACTTTTTATAAACTTTCTTGTTAGATAATCACTAAAATCATAATTAACATCACATTCTGGATATATAGAGTCTTTATAAAAATTATTTAATAAATCATATCCTAAAACAAAGTTTAAGTATTGTATTTCACTTTCTTCGTTAAATGAATCTTTATCAACTATTACTTTGTTATCTTTTATCTCGTATTGCACGATTTATCACTCCTTTCTTTCTTAAAAAAAGTATCAGTAAGATTATGACCTGCTAATACTTTCTTAAAATCTTCTACAGCTTTGTCTATGTTTTTATCATAATAATAACCATAGCCCCAATTTATTTTATTGTTGTCAATTTTATAATTAAATGCAATTATATATTCAACATTTTCATTATAATGTTTTTCTACAAGAGCAATAGGAATATCATTTCTATATCCTACATCTATTAGAAATATACCATTATCTAATTTTCTATTCATTTATTTTATCTCTCCTTATCTTTATTTTTATTTCTTTCTATATTTCTATCATCATTAAATCTTGTTTCTAAATCTCCCCAACCAATTACTTTATATTCGTAATTATTAAGAGTAATAACATCTTCTAAATTGTATTTTTTTATTTCTTCTTTTAATTTAATAATATCTATTTCATTAAAAATATTTTCGTAATAATCTTTCCACTCATCTTTTGTAATATGACACATTGTCGCAGATGATTCACAGACATTATCGTAGATTTTTTGTAATAGTTTAGAACATTTAGATATCTTTGGTAATTCTAAATATTTGTCAAAATCTTTATAAATTAAATCTTCTACATTTTCTATATCTTCTTCATAACTAGCAATAATATATGCTTTAGCTTTTCCATTTTCATATAGAATTGCCCTAAACCTTAAATCTCCATAATCAGTTTCCCAATTTTCTAATACTTTTACATATTTATTTTTATAATATTTCATTATATTAGGTGTATTTAATCCTGTTTTCTTATCTAAATACTCTTTTGTAATATTTTTTTCCTTACAATATTGCAAATATTCTTGAACTCCATTCTTATATTCAATGTCTGTTGGATATAATTCATTTATTGAGTTCCAAATAGAATAATGAACATCATCGGTCATATATCCTATTTTTAAACCTTCTTCTAAATAGTTATATATATAATAGTCAAAGTTATAATCCCACTCTGGTACTTGTATATAACCACCACTTTCACTTTTAGAATATGGAGTAAACTCTATTGCATTATCATAATTATCACTTGCCAAAACATAGGTATCATTAGTTTTAGGATTAAACAATATATAATCAATATGTTTATTTTGATGTTCTATATTATCTTTTAAAAATAATTCAATATCATTCTTTACTTTTAATATTCTATAATTCATAGTGCCTCCCTATAATCCCATCATTTCTCTTACGACTCTATCACTCATCTTAATAGTTCCAACTAAAACTAGCATATTAAAAATGAGTTCTCCAATATACTTCCACACCTGAGTAACTGCAGCTGCACTTGTATCAACAACAGGAGGACTAGATGCAAATAACGAAAAAATAATACAAGATAATACTATAATTGCTCCCTCTAAACATACTGCTGTAAACGATTTTAAAAAACTTGCACATATTCTTTGTGTAGGTTCTCCTGCTACTGTTGATAAAGGTATTGGTGCAATAGCAGTATATAAATATAATTTGAAAAATCTACCATATACAGTAAGTATCATTATGAACGATAATACTGTTACAAATAATCCTCCTATCAATGTTACTGCCCATAATGGAATAGATTCAAAAAAACCACAACTTTCTACTGCTTTAACTATTTCTTGGGGAAGAATTGTTTTAGTAACAGTCCCAAAACCAGCAGACTTCATTATTGTTGATATTACTCCCTGCACTATTTTAAAAATAGATAACATTAAATCAAGCCCATAAGTTACTATTCCCTTTGCAATCGCAAACCTTACAAATAATTTAATTGCATGTTCTGGCTTTTTAACATCTACAAGAGAACTACAAGTCTTTACTACTCCAATAACAAAAAATAAGACTAATAATGCTAGTCCTATCGCTTGTACTGCACCATTTATTTTAAGTATTACTTGCCATATTGTTCCACCTTTAAATGCTTCTGGTGATTGTGTAATTATCTGCCATATCTCACTTAATTTATCATTCCAAGTATCTATTGCATTTTCTAAATTATTTACTACCCAATTACCACTGGCTAATATTAACATTTTCACACCTCCTACTAATAAGTAAAAGGGTAGAAATTAACTTCTACCCATACTTTTAACCAGCAATTCTTGTAAGTATAGCTTTAGCACACATAACAATAATTCCTCCTACACAAAACAATGCTCCATTAACTCTTTGTGATGGATCGTGATTTGTAAAAGATAGTCCAATTTGGACAACTCCATATCCTGCTATAATTCCACCTACTACTTTTGTTAGTTGGAATATAAAGTCTGATAGGTTATTTACAACTGTTATAGGATCATCAGCTGCAAAAACATTTGGAGTAAGCATACTTAAACTACTTATTCCAACAAGAGCTAATACATAAATCTTATATCCTTTTTTAATTTTCTTTTCTATACTTTTATTTTTGTTCTTCATTTTTATCATTTCCTTTCTTTCTATTTAAATAACTTTCCATATCTTCACTAGATATTACTTCATAATTGTTTGCTACTACTTCTATATCTTTGAAATCATAATTTACAGCATCATAATCAACAGTTATAGTTGCAATAGCATTATTTACTTTTCCATGCTCATATGATGGAGCATGACCATCAGTAGTAAGACTTATGTTAGGATGTTTCAAAATATCATACTTCAAATCTTTTATCGGTCTTTCTCCTCTAATAAATAAAATTGCATACTTGTTATCTAACATTCTAACTTCATCTGGTGTCATTAAATCTCTACCAGTTTGTTGATAATTTGTTGAATAATTACCATTTCTTCCATGTGATTTACCATAAGTGTTTAAATCTAAATTTTCTTTTCCCATAAGTTCACTAACATATTTATGAGTGCTTTGTTCATTACCACCTAGATATAAAAACTCATCACAATTACCTAAAATACTTTCCCATTGCTTCTCAAAAAGTGCCTTAATTTGAGCTATATTCTGAACAATAATAGACACGGAAACCTGTCTTGACCTCATGACGGAAAGAATTTTTTCAAAGTCATCAGGAAGACTTACATTTGGAAATTCGTCCATTACAAAATGAACTGGAATAGGTAAACTTCCACCATATTTATGATCTGCTAAATAAAATAATTGTTGAAATAATTGAGTGTATAAAATACTTACTATAAAATTAAATGATGTATCGTTATCTGGTATTAAAGCAAATAATGCTGTTTTCTTCTCTCCTAAACTTGGCAAATCTAATTCATCAGTCATAGTAAGCATTGCTAGACTTCTTAAATTAAACTTTTCTAATCTTGATGCTAATGTTATTTGAATTGATTTTAGTGTTTTAGCACTTCCAGAGTGATAATCTTTGTAGTATTTCAAAGCAATATGTTCTGGATTCTTTTCTTCTAATCTTTCAAATAATAAATCAAGTGGAGATGAATACATATCATCATCTTCTTTAACATCTCCTGCTCTTAACATCTCCATTACCATAGTAAAGTTTTGTTCTTCTTCTGGTGCTTCATACCATAAATAAAATATTAGGGATAGTAAAAGCATTGATGCAGCTGTATCCCAAAATGGATCATTACTTTGACTTCCTTTTGGTGTTGTTGATTTAAAAAGATTGGTCACAAGTCTTTGTACATCATTATCACTTTTTAAATATACAAACGGATTATAACAATGACTTTTATCCATATTGATTAAATCCAAGACTTTTACTTCATAACCTTTTTGTTCCAGTAAATAACCAGTATCTCTTAATATTTCTCCTTTTGGATCTAATGTTACAAAAGAGCAATTACACTGCATTATATTAGGTTTTGCATAAAATCTAGTTTTACCAGCTCCACTTCCTCCACATACTAATACATTTAGGTTTCTTCTATGTTTCTTACCATCAAGTCCTATTTCAACATTTCTAGTTAGTATCTTGTTGTTATTGCTATTTTTTTCTTGATACTTCTTGCAGATATTTTTTGCACTTCCCCATTTAGCACTTCCATATTCTTCATTTCTTCTATAATTTTTTCTTGTGGAAAAGTACAGAACTATTCCACCAATATATATAAGTAATAAAAAAAGAACAGTATTCAAACTATTCTCACATATCTTAATATTAAATGGATTATTAAATATTTGATTGTTATTTTTTATTATACTTGATATTCCATCATCAGAATAAGGTGCTATTAAAAGTGCTATCCATATAATTGGAATTATACCTATAATTGATAAGATTATTATTTGTCTTTTTTTATCTTCTTCCATTATCTCTCGTGATTATCCTTGAAAGGACTTTTTTTTTACTAACTTTTTCACTATCATCTAATAATCTTAACAAAAGCTCATTTACTTCACTTCTTGACTCATTCATACTTTTTAATTTATATCTATAATTATTTAAAGCATTTATAATTATTCCTATTTCATACTTATCTATTTCTATTTTCCCATATTCAGTTATCTTAATGATTATTTCATCAACAGTTTCTGTTGTTCTTTCTTGCTTTGATAAATAGTTTCTTAATAAATTGAGTGATTTTATAATTAAATTACTTTCTTCAATAGTAAATTCACACTTTATTGTATCTTTCATAATTACCTTTCTTGTTCTTTATTCTTCTGTTTTATATTTTCTTGCACATAATCACTAATTTGTTTATTAAGTTCCTTAACTGATTCTTTTATTGATGTTAGTTCATTTACAACATCTTTCTTTTCCATATCTTTAAACCTTTCAGTAATTTTTTCTATATTATCAAATTCAATATCAAAGCCATATTTTTTACATAGCATGTATGCTACACATTCTGCTTTTTCATTATCAACTTCTTTTGTATTATCATATATATTTATTTTAGCAAGTTCTGTTATTGCTGTTTTAAATGCTATATTACTATCTTCATTCCTACATAAATACAATACTTTGTTTTCTGTATCCCATTTAGAAGATAAATCATTCTCCAAACTATCAACACTTTTAACATCCATAGGACATTCGTGTAATAGTGCTTGTAATATCATTTTTTTATCATAAGTTTTAGTATATGGTTTCATATTAGTTTCAGATATATCTACAAGTTCTTTTGCAGTATATCCTTTTATTGTTCTACCATCTTTGGTAGTGTATGGTTCTCTAGGATCAAGTATAACAATCTTTTTAGGATACTTACTTTTAAAACTGATATTATCTTCAATCCACTTTTTCATTTCTTTTAACTGTATTGCATTAGGTAATTGTTTAGCAATTAAAATAGCATTTCTTGGAGTATATAAATCAAACTTCCCTTGTACTGTTAAATACTCTTTAAAAAAATCAGGATTAGTAGTTATTTCTTCTAATCCCTCATCAATAGTTTTATATGCATTATCTAACTGTTCTCTTTTTTTCTTAATATATGCCTCTTTATCATAAGATGCTTTAGTTTCTTCTTTCATTTTTATCTTTCCTTTCCATTTTTAAACTTTTGTTTTTTCACATTACCATCAGGAGTATATGTTGTTTTTGTTTTTTTATTAACATCATTTTCTACTGCCTCCTGACCTTTTTTTAATGTTTCCCTATAATCCTTTGGAACATTTCTATACTTTACTTCATCTTTTAATCTTTGAAGTAATTTACGAACAGAAGGTTTATTTTCTTTAATAACACCTTCCTGTACCTTTAAGTTCTCTAAGTTGGGCTCTGACAGAGGTTTTTGTGTCTTTGCCACTTCGGGGTTTGATACTTCACTTTTCTCCTTTTGAATTGGTTTTGCTAATATGTCATTAGCAAGTTTTTCCTCATCAGAAATAACAGGAATACCTTTTTCTTTAGCTTCTTTCATCATTTCTTCCATCTTGTCTTTTTCTATCTCATTTCTAATTGTAATGTTATCAGTTTGAGCAAGTTTAAATCTTTCAACAACACGATTTACTTTTGATGCATCTTCACTTCTTACCATAATATCCACTATGCCATCATTATCTGGAATATTTTTATCAATTAAAGCAGTATAAAGTATTCCATACTTTTTTGCCTCTTTTTCAAACTTTTTAAGTTCACTTGCTTTAACTGAAAATATTTGAAGTGGACTACCAGATTTTAACATTTTGTTAAGTGATGTTTTACCTTTTGTCATTTGTTTATCTTTGGACATTGTATAAAGCATAACTGCTATTCTTTCTGCACCAGTTCCACTTACTCTTAATAACATCTCAATTCCTTCAATAGAAAATTTGACCATTTGCTCTGCAGCTTCACTTGAATTCATTTATCTCTCTCCTTTCCCTTTTCTTCAAGTTCCTTGATACTTTCTTCTATATCTTTACTTCTTTTTTCTATCCCATCACATAAAACCACCTCCTTTCGTTTTGCCTTTAATTCTTTAGTGATTTCATTTATTTGATTACGAATTAATAATTTTTCTTCTTCTGTTTTAACTCTTTTATGTTTTATCCATAGATTATGCTTTTTACTAATAAGCTCTTGAACCTCTCTATTTATCTGTTCTTTATAAAATAAAAACTGCTCGTGGGTTTCTATCTTTTCCCTTACAAGCAGTCTTGTTTGATTTGATATTTCTTCCATTTTATTTAAGTCTAATCTAATATTTACTGGAAGAACTTTTCTAGGATATTTAGTTGGATAAACTTTTAAAATATAACAATAATGTTTAAATAGTCCATATAATCCATGTGCTTTATTTTTTTTATATTCCTTTTTATAATTGTAGTCATTATTGTATGATTCAATAAAAGGTATTCTTGGTAGGTGTGTATTTTCAATTCTACTATTTATATTATCTATAGAATAATCACTACCAAATGCCCTTTCAATTCTAATATTTCTTTTATATGGACTTCTTCTTATACTTAACTTTCCATATCTTTCTTTTATCTCATATCCCATTTTTTCTACAATGTTGATAAAATCTTTATAGGATACTGCCATACCTATTGCTCTATCTAAATCTTGTTTAGCAAATGTATGGTAATTTGTCTTTTTAGAATAACTTTGATAATAATTATCATAATTAACTTTCTTAACTTTTTTATCTTTAACTACACTTAATCCATATTCCTCACATAAAGTATCAGATACTTCTCTAATAAGTGCATAAGTTTCTCTACTATCGTGATATTTTTTTCCATCTTTAAATGATACTGAATTGATAACAAAATGATTATGAATATGTTTACAATTTGTATGGGTACTAACTATTACCTCAAATCTATCTCCCCATATTTCTTCTGCTAATTTAACACCTATTAAATGTGCTTGTGTTGGTGTTATCTCGCCTTCTTTAAATGATTGAAAAGCATGATAACCAAGTATTCCACTTTTCTTACCATATAACTCTTTAGTAAGCATCATATCTTTGTATGGTCTATGAGTAGAACAATTTAAAGATGATACAAAACATTCTTCTTCAGTTTCATAATTTAATTTCTCATAGCCATCTAATTTATGTAATTCTTGATAATCTCCATCTTTTGTTGTCTTTTCCGGATTTATAACATAGTCAATAACATGATCTAATCTTTTTTCAACTTTCCATATTCCTGTCGTTGCCATTCTTCCTCTATCCTAGAACATTCACTAGACACCTTTAAACAAGCATATAAAAAAAGTAATATCATTTATTACCTGCTATGTTCTTATTTAAAAATTGTAATTTTAAGTCATCAATTAGAATATCAAGTTTAATTACTTCTTCTCTATATTCTCTTTCATCTATAAAGCCAAGTGAATGTGCCTTTCTTGTAAGTTGATTTATATTATTAGATATTGACCTTAAATCTCTAACAACTTCGTAAAACTTATTACTTGGAGCTTCTTTTATATCATTACCCATTATAAGATTTCTAACTATATCACTTTCATTCATTCCACTTTTATTACATAATTCTTTTATTCTATTTTCTTCTTCATCATTGAACCAAAAATTCTTTTTATGTGTTCTTTTTCTCATTTTTCCCTCGCTTTCTTCAAAATAAAAAGACCAATATAAATTGATCTTATCTATAAAACATATTATTAAATTAACATTTCCCACCGTTATCTTCAAAATATGATTCAATATATTTCACTAATATTTTAGCTTTATTAAACTGTTTATCTTTAACAACATTTATAATATAGTCACTACCACTTGCATCAACAATATTATCATCTTTATCATATTCTATTAGATAAGTGTACTTTTCACTATTTAGTTGACAATTAAGAAGAACAGTTTGATTTTCTTTTATAGTCATAGAGTCTTTTTTAGCACCAAACATAATATTTATGAAAATAGTAATAGCAAAGCCAACAATAAAAATTATTCCCAAGACTTTTAGTATCTTAATTATTATCTCGGCAAGTTTTTCAGTATTATTTACTTTTTCTACTAATACTTGTTTAATGTCATTATTTAATAATTCATCAATACTAACATTTAATGCTTTAGATAATAATTTTAACTGTTCAGGATTTGGTGAAGTTTCGCCAAGCTCCCAATTTGATATTGTTTGTCTAGTAACATCAACTTTTTCTGCTAATTGTTCTTGTGAAAGTTTACAATCTTTTCTTAATTTTAAAATGTTATCTCCCAATTTCATTCTATCTCTCCTTTCACTTACAATTATATATGAGTTGATATTTGCATTCTACCAAATGTCTTTGGAACTTTGTCAAAGACTTTTAACAATTATAATACAAATAACTATTATTTTACATCACAAGACCAAAGCCCATGCTTATTACAATATGCATATAATTTTGATCCTTTTATATATTTAAATTTACATTCTGCATTTTGCTCTGGTAACAATCTAACTTTGCAAATATCTTTGTCATTAACCAGTGCAATCCATTCAATAAAATGTTCTTTTTCCATAACATGATTTACTTTTACAAGTATTTCATCTCCTCTATGTTCAAAAGTTGGAATGTGTTTTTCAAACGATGCATCAACACTATTTGAAATTACCTTTACCATAGGTTCACCACAACAAGTTATTCCACACTCACTACAGTTACAGTCATTAATTACCTCAACTAATGCTCCACACTTTAAACATTTTTTAATTATCAATTCATTTTTCATTTGTTTCCTCCTTCTATAACAAATTTATATTTATTTAACAAAAAATTGTAATTTATTTGTTTGTTTCTTTCAATTTTATAAAAATTGTAACTGCTAGATATCCAATAATACTTCCAATAAAATTCATGATTATATCGTCAATATCAAAACTTCTACCAACTATCGGTTGTAATATTTCAATTGATAAAGTAATTAAAATAGCAATAACAAATATATTCTTTTTATTTATGTTTTTGAAAACTAATGGCAACATAATTCCCATTGGAATAAACATCAACATATTACCTATTAGCATATCTCGTATCCAAGTACCTATCGAAAGCTCACTTTTAATTAAATATTTGTATAATGATGGAACAAAATTGAAACTTCCAGAAAACCAACCTAAACTATCTCCTGTAGAGTATCCATTTTTTACATAAAACCAAAAATGCGACCAAAGATTGCTTGGAACGAGTACAAGATTTATTAATCCAGTTAAATAACATACAAAAATAAATTTAACTATTTCATAAAAATAATTAACTGATAATTTATTTTTCTTAATTTTAATAATTCTATAAATAACATATATTATTCCCACTATTATAGTAATAGGAACAACATTCAAAAATGTTTCTAACATATAATTGTTACCACCTTTCGAAATACAAATTACTATTTTCCTAACTAATTACTAAATTGTAATTTACAATTATTTCAACACTTCATTTAATTCTTCAAGTGATAGTCCTTTAATTAGTATATTGTTATCATTTTCATCAACAACAAACTTCATAAGTTTATTTATTGCTTCATAATAATCCATATCACCCAAAACTCCATTATTTGTTGTACTTACGAATATTAGTTTCCATTCATCAACTTCTGTATTATCTACTTTATACAATATTTTTGGATTTTTAGGAAAAGAAGTTAAAGTATCTTCTGTTAGTGCAAATGCACCAAATGGCTTACCATCTTTGCCATTATAAAAATTTGGATTCCCTACATAAGCATTTTCCCAATCACTGTTTTCTTTTTTCTTAAACTTATCAAATAATCCCATAAGCATTCCTCCATTTCAACAAATTACTATAGATCTTTCAAACTACAAAATTGTAATTTATCTTTTAACTTTTTTAATAAATAGGAAGTAAACGATTATAGGTATTATTATTAAATCTGGTATAGTAAATGTTCTAACTAGTATATAATTTCCAATAATTGTTACTAAAATAAGTCCTATTGATATAAATTTGGCAAATAATCCTTCTTCTTTTGTTTTCCAAGTAAAATAAGCAAATAAAGGCGATAAACAAGAAAATATTGTCCAACCTTTGATAAAATTCCAGCTATATACTGCATTTGTTAATTCTGCTGTTACATAGTATGAAATTAGCATTCCTATACAAAATGGAAATATATTTATCATTGCTTTTTTCCTTGTATCACTATATATCGAAATCAATATTCCTAATAGTACCCATATTGGTAAATCTGAAAACATATATCCAAGTGTCATCATAAATAAATTGCCAACAAAAAGTATATCCAATAATTTGCTTATTATTCCTAAAATAGCACCTATAAAAAATAATGAAATAGGATTTAATATATATTTCTTCATAAATTATCTCACTTTCAAATTACTATTTATCTAACAAATCACTAAATTGTAATTTGAATTACTTTATCTTTTTTCTTTTTATTAAGTTAATACCAATTACTATAAGTATTATTGATGGTAATAAAAACTCAACACTTCTAACTATTATATTTAAATAAAATGGGGCTGAATTCATATACCAATGTAAATAATCAATATCCAATACAACTAAATATAATAATATTAATAATAATGCTACAAATAATAAAATTAAACCTATAATTTTTTTGGTTTCTAACTTTTCTTTTTTTATTAGTTTTCTAGCAATATAAGTTATAGAAATTGATAGATATTCAAATATAGCAAATATAGATATTAAATATAAAGATGTTAATAATGTTGGCACATTACCAAAATGATAAATACTAAATATTTCTGCAAATATAAATGTTAAAACTAATATAATAATACTTAATATTATAATTGTTCTTTTTTTCATATAATCCTCCATTTCAACAAATTATTATTTATCTAACAAATCAATAAATTGTAATTTATGTTGTTCATGATTATAAATATTGTGATTAATCTATATATGATAAAGTCTCCCCATAAAACAACACTTTTTTGCCTTTAGGCACTTTCTTAATAACTTGAAATACATTATATACATCTGGATATGGAGATATTATACCCATACACATCATGCCAAAGCTTAAACTACATATAGTTGAATTATTTGTTAGTACAAAAATTAACATTGGGATTATTCCTAATATAAATGGTAATAAGCACATTGTAATAAATTTGCTTTTACTCATAGGATAGGATGCTAATGCTACAAATGTTATAGGTTTTATAAATCCTATACTAACATTAACATTTTTGGGATAAACAATCCCATGTAAAATTTCATGAACAATTAATAACATACATCCTATCAAAAAACCTAAAATTATAAAAATTGGTTTTATTGATATATTACTATTAAATAATTTAAGAAATAAAACTACATTACATAGTATTATTAAGAATACACAAATAGGTATTGCTTTTATTTGTATATTATCTTTATCATTATTAATTAAAGTCATTTTCTTATTTGTATTATATTTTTGATACTTAATAATTTCATTTTCGTTTATAATACCAACCATCTTTAATCTAGCCATACTAACAACCCCTATCATTACTACAAATTTACCATCTATAAGTCACTTATATTATACCATAAGAAAAATAAATCTTTTTATTGATCTGTTTGATAAATTATAATTTATTAATTATTACAATCTCCTTCAGTATATTCCATAGAATAATCACCAATTAATATATTTTTATCATTTTTAGTAGTATTACATACTATCATAGTTATATCTTTATTTTTAGATTTGTAAATTTTTGTTCCTCCATCTTTCAATGTGGCTTTTAACTCTAATTTATCAGTAATATGTTTTATACCATCATCAAGTGTTTGAAATGCAGTTGAAAGATAAGTTTTCAAAGTAATATCTTTATCTTGATCTTTAATATAAAACTCGCCAATATTTCCTGCCAAATAAATTGTACGATCATTAGCAGTATAATAATCATTAAATCTAATATCAGTGTGACTTTCTGGTTTTGTTATATAAAAATCGTTAATCTCAATATTTGTTGTTCCTACTTGTGCTGGATAACTTTCATTAATCATACCTTTATAAGTAATAGTTACCTTATCACCAATTTTACAAGAATTAAAACCGCCAACATATTCAATTCTAAATTTATCACTAGACTTATATTCTTCTTCATTTTCATTTGGGCGAACAATCATAGTTTTTTCTTCGCACTCTGTTATAGTTCCCGCAAAAGTATGAATATCATCTTGATTATTTTGTTTTGACTTTCCGCAGCCAGTCATTCCTAATACCGTAACCCCACACACTAAAATAGCAAATAATGTTTTTTTCATAATCAATCCTCCATTTCAACAAATTACTATTTTTCTAACTAATTACTAAATTGTAATTTATTATTTAATTAACTTTTCAAATGAATTAGCATTTAATATAGTATTAGATATAAATTCCCCTTTATAGAAATTAGCCCAGTTATTGAAAATACAAGGTGCATTCTTTGCTTTTTCTAACGAATCTATTTTTATAAAATTAATTTTTATATTATTTTCATTTGCATATTCAGTTAATTCATTTACTTCATATTCTACATAAGGACATTCGTTGCTATAATAAATAGTAAAATCTTGATTATCTATTTTCATAGTTCTTGCATTATCATTGAATCTAGGAGTTTCACTATCATCAAATTGTAATGCTAATAGTTCATAATCTCCAATAGTATCTACAACTTTAAATCCATAATATTCAAAAAATTTCTTTTCTCCAATAAAAGGTTTCTTCTTTTTAGAAACTAGAGTACATATACCACTTTTACCTTTTTCTTTTGAATCGTTTATTGCATATTCTATTAATTCTTTTCCAATTCCTTTGCCTTTAAAACTCCCTGCTACCCATAAGCAATAAATATATTCATAATTTTTACCACTAATAGGAACCCATGCTGTTTCTATTGGCTCATATTCAATAAATATTTTTCCTCTTGCATTTAATTTTCTAAAAACATGACCATCTTTTAATTTGCTTTTTATCCATTCCTTTTTACTATCAACACCGGCTTGATGTTTTTTATCTCCTATTGCACAACATATATGCTCCTCATCAATGTTTTCTAATGTCAAATTTATATATTCGTTCATTTATTTAATCCTCCCTACAAATTACTATTTGTCTAACTAATCAATAAATTATAATTATTTGTAAAATCTTAATACTTGATATTGATAATAATCACTGCTATCTAAATATCCAACAGAGATACCTTTTCCGTTATATGCTGTTTTACCAGTAGTCGATTTAGTTTTTGCTTCATCTAATAATGTATTAATTTCAGTTTCCGTTGCCTCATTATAATTTGCTTTTATTAAATGTTTAGCATATGTAAGTGCAGCATCACCATACTTGCTAGCTTTATCTACATAAATGAGCATATAGTCTACAATGTCAGTTGCTTTATCTCCTGTATATTTTTCTGGAACAATTACTAATGAAACTCCATCAAGTAATCCATACCAATACTGATTATTATATTCAGTTAAATAATCAGTTGATGCTGAATTTAAATAAGAACCATCATTATCCATTACTTCAGTATTAAATTTTGCAACTAAAGCATCAGTTGTTTCTTTTTCTACGGAACCATATTTTTCTTGACTTTCTTGTAAATCTTTTTTAGCATCCTCTACACTAGACTTGCCACATCCTGTTAATCCTAAAGCCATAACCCCACATAATAAAATAGTTAAAATTGTTTTTTTCATAATCAATCCTCCATTTCAACAAATTACTATTTATCTGTCACTTCTATATATAATTATACCATACTTTCTTTATTTTCTCTAACAAAGTGTATATATGTGTGCTAACAAAAAAGGTTTTAGGGTTTCCCTAACTATCAGCAAATGTTAGGAGGACATTTGCAGTGCTGGCTAAGACATAAGTCTTAGTCTACACCAAGACTTCCTTTTCATCTTTCTTTAACTTGATACTTACTTTTCCAGTTTATATTTTTTAAATTACATAAAAAATCATTATAATCTTTTCCACTTTCTGCTGGAGCATCAATTATTTTATAACTATCTGATAAAGAATATTCTAATGCTTTAGTTGCTAATCTTCCTGCATTATCATTATCAAAATGCACTATAATTGTATCTATATTTTGATTATTTTTTAAATAAGTTGTTATTGTTTTAGCCACTTTACTACCTATTACATCTTTTGAAGTTTGATAAACTCCTGCTAGAGATAATAAATTTTCTTCATCCCATTTTTCATTTTTCATTTCTTTTATTGTCGCATAAGATAATAAATCAATAGCACTTTCAAATATATGAACTTCATTATTTGGAATAACTGCCTTCAATTTAAAAGAAAATGCTTTATCACTACCATAAGCATCGCACATATATCTACTTGCATTTGTTCCTCTAACTCCTGCATATCTAGGATTATTTTCTTCATCAAATCCTACAAAAACTACATTGTTATGTGGATAAGTTTGATAAATATAACCTTTATTTATACATTCTTCTACTATAGTTTTACTTATTCCTCTATCAGTCAAATAAGTAATTACTCTATCATTATATTTAGATTTATTCGGTAGAACTAACTTTTTTATCTTTTCTTTTTCAGTCAGTTGTATCTTTGGTATGTATTTTTTCTCTATTCCTTTTTGGTTAATTAAGTGTTCTACTGCTTCAGTAAATGAATATTCTTCTACTTGTATTAAATATTCTAGTGCTGTAATCCCTCCAATTCCTCTTGAAAACCAGTACCATTTACCATTACTTATCTTTAAACTATCATGTGTTCTTGTGTGATATGTACCTCTTGATTCATATACTAATTCATCTGGATTTTTATTTTGCAAATAAGATAATACATCTATTTCTTTTGCTTTATCTATCTGTTCTTGAGTAAAGTATGCCATTATCTTTCCTCTTTATCTTTTTGCTTTTTCTCTCTTGTTATAGTTTCTTTTAAAATAGGTAATATCTTTTCTTCAATATTATTATAAAAATTACTATTAAAGGTATTTATATCTACTAAATATTTTAATTGTTCGTTATCTTTAACATCATTAAGAAAGTCATATAAATATCTTGTTCCACCACTATCAAGTATTTCTTTAACTAATAATGGACTTAAAGTTTCATACTTTCCTAGTCCATATTTTTGTTTTAAATGATAACAAAAATCATAATTATTTAGTTCTTCTAATGTGTCACTAATTATAATATACTTATTATCATCTTTACAATTTAATAACTGCTTATCAACATATTCCCTACATAGTTCATTTATATCTTCTTGTACTAATTCTTCCACTTCCTTATGAATATCAAAATCATATTCAAGCCAAGATTCATATAAGTATTTTAATGTATTATTTCTTTCAAGAAGTGCTTTAATTTCATATCTATCAAGAATATCATTACCGACATATAAATCTTTAATTTCCTGCTTTAAAGTTATTTCATAAGTTTTATTTATAATACTTAAAGAATCTAATTTTATTATTTCTTGAATAAATTCATTATATTCTTTTTCTAATTTATTATTTAATTCATCTAATAATGTTTTATTTGATTTCACTTTCTTCCTCCAATCTAAAAAGATATTAACTTTTATTGTCAATATCTTTATCAAAATAATCCATTCTATTTAATGTATATAACATTTCATATTGTCCTTTAAAAAACATTTCTTCTAGTTCTATATACTTTTGATTTAAAAGATTTTTTAGTATTTCTATTAAAGCTAGACATTCTTTACTATTTAAGTTATTAGGATTTGTACTTTCAAGTATCTTATTTACATTAGGATATTTTTTTAAAAGTTGTTGATTATTCATTTCTAATTTAGAATATACTTTATTTTTCTTTTGTAAATCTAACTGCATATCAGAAACAAAATATCCAAAAGTTTCATAACTTGTCTTAAAAAAACTATTTATCTTTTTCATTTTTGTCATTCATATCCTTAATTATCGCAACAAAAGGAACACCTAAAGCCCAAGCTATCTTATCAATAGTATCAATAGGAGGATTAGCTTTTAACTCTCCATTTTCTAACTTTTTAATATATTGTCCCTTTTTACCAAGATATGATGCTAATTCTTCTTCATTCATTCCTCTTATAGTTCTGTAATATCTAACATTATATGAAATTATCTTTTTTAATTCTGCATTTGCTTTTGCAACTCTTTTGTTTCTTTCTTTAACTCTCTCTACATCCACAATACTTCCACCTTTCATAAAGCATTATAAAACTATAAAGAGCATTTAACAAATGTACAAATTATCTTTCGTAGCTGTTTTTATACATTTGCCTATTTTGCTCTACTTCTTCTACATCATCATCTAATATTTCGTTAGTTTTCTCATTCATATTTAATAATCTATTAACCTCATTTAATCTTTTTTGTTTTTCTTTTAACTCTTCTTCTTGATTAAATGAATTACCAAACTCTAATTTTGCTTTTTCAAGTTGAGTTTTTATTGTTTCAAGTTCTGTTTGCGAGTCTAACAAATGACTTGATATATTATCTAGTGCATTATCAATTCTTGTAATATTTCCAAGTTCACTATTTCCTAGATTAACAATAGTAATAGAATTTCTCTTTAAAATTAAGTTATACTCTTTCATAAATGCAAAGAACTTTAACTCCATTTTAAATCCTTTATACTCTCCTATCTCTTTTGTTTCATCACTTATAATGCTTTTACATTCATCAATTATCTTCGCACCAGCATCTTGTTTTTCAGAATATGTTATCCCATTGATAGTCATACCAGTAAAACTATCTTCATTACTATAATTATCACCTAAATATTCAATATCAGTTTTATAATTTTCAATATTTTTTTCTAATTCTTTTATTCTATTAGGATACTTCTTTTTAATTTTATCTTCTAAATCATATTGTTCATTTAGATAGCTTTGTTTTAAAAGTTTTAATTTTGATACTTGAGTATCTAATTCAGTTTTTTCAATTATCAATGGATTACCAGCTGCAAGTGCTTTTATTTCTGCATAAGAAAGTGCTACTTCATCTATATCTTCAGCACTTCTAACAGGTGTTTTAGATGTCATTATTTGAGATATGAACTTCTGTTTATTCTCTACTAATTGATAAAGGTAAGCATCAAATGTCTTTTCTGTTACATATCTATAAATATATACTTCTTTATTTTGGTTTCCTTGTCTTATAATTCTTCCACTTCTTTGTATTAAATCACTAGGTCGCCACGGACAATCTAAATCATGAAGTGCTATTAGTCTATCTTGGCAGTTTGTTCCAGCACCCATTTTAACGGTGCTACCCATTAAAACTCTTACTTGTCCTGCTCTTACTTTTGCAAATAGTGCTTGTTTTTGTAATTCTGTATTAGCATTATGAATAAACTCCACTTCATTTTCTGGTATTCCTTTTGCTACTAATTTATTTTTTAAATCAGTGTAGGCATCAAATGAGTCATCCCCTTTTGGAGTAGATAAATCACAAAATACTAATTGAGCAGATTTTTTATCTTTTGTTTCTTCCCATATCTTGTAAATATTTTGTGAGCAAGTATCTATTTTGCTATTCTCATAATCTGGTAATAATTCATTTATTAGTCTTTGATCTAGTGCTATTTTTCTACCCTCATTAGTGATTTTAAGCATATTATCTACTTTTGAATCTACTTCTCTATTCCTTACTTTTTCAGCTCGTTCTCCTAATGAATTTACTAAATCTAATTGAGTTTGACTTGGTTTTATTACTATGTTTTCATAATTTGCTTTAGGTAGTGGTAAATTTAATGTATCTGATGTTTTAATATCAGCAACCTCCTTAAACATATTCATTAACTCTGGTAGGTTATAAAATTTAGCAAATCTAGTTTTAGTTCTATAACCAGTTCCCTCAGGTGCGAGTTCTATTGCAGTTACTGTTTCTCCAAAAGTAGATGCCCAAGCATCAAAATGTTGTAACTTACTTTCTATAAGTTTATCGTATTGCAAATATCTTTGCATAGTGTAGAGTTCAACCATAGAGTTAGAAATTGGTGTTCCAGTTGCAAATACTATTCCTTTTCCACCAGTTATTTCATCTAAATATCTGCACTTCATAAATAAATCACTAGACTTTTGTGCCTCTGTTTGAGCAATCCCTCCTACATTTCTCATTTTAGTATAAAGATATAAGTTTTTATAATAATGTGCTTCATCAACAAATAATCTATCAACACCCAATTCTTCAAAAGTAATAACATCATCTTTCCTTGATGTACTATTTAGATTTGCTAATTTTTTCTCAATAGACTTTTGTGTTTTCATCAATGCTTTAATACTAAATCTTTCTCCATTATGATTTTTTAAATCCTCTATTCCCTTTAATGTATCTTGAAGTTGTTGCTCTAATATGGCAACTTGTCTTTTAATAGACATTGGTATTTTTTCAAATTGAGAGTGTCCTATGATTACTGCATCCCATTCTCCTGTTGCAATTCTTGAACAAAACTTCTTTCTATTTGCAGTTTCAAAATCTTTTTTAGTTGAAACAAGTATATTAGCACTTGGATAAAGTTGTAAGAACTCACTAGCAAATTGTTCTATTATGTGATTAGGTACTACAAACAAACTCTTATTACAAAGTCCTAATCTTTTACTTTCCATAGCACTTGCCACCATTTCAAAAGTCTTTCCAGCCCCAACTTCATGAGCTAGTAAAGTATTTCCACCATATAAAACTCTTGCTATTGCATTTACTTGATGTGGTCTTAATGTTATTTCTGGATTTATTCCATCAAATGTTATATGACTACCATCATATTCTCTTGGAATTATTGCATTAAACTTTTCGTTATAAAGATATGTTAATCTTTCTCTTCTTTCTTGATCATTCCATACCCAATCTTGAAATGCTTGTTTAATTTTATCTTGTTTAGCTTGAGCTATTGCTGTTTCTTTTTTATTTAATACTGCAACTTTTTTACCATTTTCATCATAGTTATAATCAAAGATTTTTGTATCTCTTAAGTTAAGTGCATCCTCTATTAGTCTATAAGCATTTGCTCTATTAGTTCCATAAGTAGATGTAACTGCAATGGTATTTCTATCACAACTCTTATTTTCAATATTCCATTCTCCTGTGACATCAGAATAATGTGCTTTTAAATCTCTTCTAGCATAGAAACTAGCATCTATTAAATCTAAAATAAAGTTAGTAATTATATCTTCTGGTATCCATGTTGCACCTATTCTTATACTTATTTCAGTAGGTGGAATATCTTTTGGAATTACTTTCTTTAAATATTCTACATTTTTTTGATAACTACTATCTTCAAAAGCAAACTGTTTTGCTACTTTTAATTTCTCACGAACATTACCAGATAAATACTCATCTGCTGTAACCCAATAATTTGGATTACCATATTCAGGAACTCTAAATATTTCCCCTTCTAATTCTTCAAGCATTTTATCTATATCTAATCCACATAACTTTTGCATATAAGATATATCAACCTTTGCTTTTTCTTGCATTGATACTATTAAAGCATCTCTTGCATTTTCAATAATTCTTTCTTTTGATTTAGGTTTAATTGTTCTTTTATTAAATAAATCAGCTTTTCTTTTTAGATTTCCATTTTCATCTAAAACTTCAAGTGAACATAAAAGAAAATAACTTCCATCATTTGAAAATACACTAGCATTACCACGACTGTTAATAAGTCCATACTTTTTAACAAACTTATCATATAATTCGTCTAACTCTTTTTGTTTATCTTGTATTTCATTATCACTTGCATTATCTAGTTGCAAGTTAATAATTTCTCTTGTTATATCTCTTAATTTAACTAAATTTTTAACCCTATTTTCAGCAGTTTCCGATAAGTTTTGTGGATACATTCTGCTATTTTCTCTATAATAAATGACATCATCTATTAAAGCATAAGAAAAGTTTTTTACATTCATATCAGTTTCAACAGATAAATCTTCATTATCTGCTATATCATCAATCTTATAATCTTCCATTTCTGCTTTAACATTTGGTATTGCATTATTAAGCATTTCTTTTAAATTCATATCATTTAATGGAATACATGCTGGTTCTTCCCCAAATGGTGTTGATATAAATTCCATTTTTCCAAGTATCATTTGAGGATTATCAATGAAATATTTATTTATTCTTAAATTGTTTTCATCAGTATCAATATTTATCCATTCTGGCATTATGTCTGTAATTGAATCTCTTTTTTGAAGAAATATTATATCTGAGGTAACAGTAGTTCCTGCACTATCTTTAAATACATTATTAGGTAGTCTTATAGCACCAATTAAATCTGCTCTACTTGCTACATATTTTCTTACATCATCATTCTTTCTATCCATAAATCCTTGAGATGTAATAAATGCTATTATTCCTCCTGGTCTTACTTTATCTATGGCTTTTGCAAAAAAGTAATCATGTATTAAGAAGTTTCTCATATCATATTTCTTATCACTTACAGGAATATTTCCAAATGGAACATTTCCTATTGCAACATCAAAAAAAGAATTTGAATAGTTTACTTCTTCAAATCCTTTAACTGCAATAGATGACTTTTGATATAACTGTCTTGCTATATTTCCACTTATTATATCTTTTTCTACTCCATATATTTTCAACTTATCATTATTCGGTAAAAGTCCAATAAAGTTTCCTATACCACAACCGGGTTCTAATATATTTCCTTTATCAAGTCCCATATTAGATAGTGCTTTATACATTGCTTTAATTACCACAGGTGGTGTATAAAAAGCTGTTAATGTTGATTCTTTGGCTTGATTATATTCTTCTTCAGTTAGAAGTTCTTTTAATTCATAATACTCATCTATCCATTTTTCTGGATCAAAAGCATCTGATAATCCACCCCAACCAACATAATTAGAAAGTATTTCTTGTTCTTCACTTGTAGCATATCTATTTTCTTTCTCACACTTTCTTAAAACATTTATTGCTTTAATATTATTTCTATATCTTTCCTTTGGTGTTCCCACTCCTAAATAATCAGTATGTATCTTATAATTTATTCTATCCTCTAGTGGTACTTCTGGATGAAGAACATAACTAACCTCTCTTGGCTTTCTTTTAATAGGTACTTCTATTTTATCTTCTTTTAAATCATCAATTATTAAAGTATTATCTTTATTATGTATATCTTCTAATACTTCTTCTTTATCAACACTTAAATCTAATACTTTATCATCAAAATTATGATAATAAACATATATACTATCTGGATTAACTCTAATAGCAAAGTCTTTATCTTTTTCAAGCATTTTAAATAATTTATTACTTTCTATTTGTTCTTTTAACCTTAATTCACTTGTTTTATCAGCATTAAAATATGTAAAACTAGTATCATGATTAGTATTATTATTACTTTCTAATGATATTGTTAGATTTCTTTTTTTAGACTTAATATGTTCCCATTTTTCTAGTTCTACTTTTCTTATTTCAAAACTATTTTCCCATATTGTATCTTTAGAACAATTATTAAACATATCAACTATAACATCTGCAAACTCTTGCTCTTTTGTAGCAAATAAAGATAACTGTGCTTTTTCACTTCTTGATATTATTATCTTTTCTTTTTCAGTTGGTAATTTAATTTCTTCTTTTTCATATTTACTAGCATATTCTTTTAATTTATTATAATCTTCCTCATTTAGTAATGTAGGAGTATTATCACTATCATAATTAAAAACTTCATCAAATATAAACTTATAAAATTTTCTACCATACCAAGTATTTTCATCATCCATTGCAATTAGATTATCTTTATCATCATACATTAGTTCAACATCATTTATCTTGTATTTATTTAATACATCATAAAGTAATCCTATTTCTCCATCGTTTTTATCATACATATAAATAACTGAAAAAAATTCATCATTAAATATTTGCTCTAGCTTATCAAATAAAGCATCTGTTGATAATCCTTTATTAAACCAGTCTGCCTCTACTATTTCATTTTCCCAAGTATCTTCATTTGTTCTAGTTCCTAACTCTACTGTTGCTATTCCATTTATATAATGAAGTTCTACACAATATAAATTAGTTTTAACTCTTGCAACAGTAAATGAGTTAGTATCATCTAAATCTTCTAAATTAGTTATTAACTCACTTTCAATAATATCTTTTCTACTATCTGAAAAAAGAATACTGTTATTAGTATTCTCTTGTGTTAGTTGAAGATTAACTCTTTTATTACTATCTCCTCTGCTTGATTCTTCAAGTTGTTCATTAGTCCTGTCCACTTCATTGGATCTTCCATCTTCAAGTTCTCTGTTATATTCTCCTGTGCTATCAATTCTTTCATTATCAAGTTCACTCTCATCTCGGCTGTCGTATCTATCTCCAATAGATGTTCTGCTAGTATATCCTTGATTTTCATTTGCTCGTATAAAGGTTTCTTCTTGCTCTTTAGGTAATCCAACCTCATAAGACCATATTTCCCTATGTTGAAGTTTCTCTCTTTCACTTTCAAGTTCGGTATCTTGTAATCTCCTACTGTTTTGTAAGTTATCATTTACTTCACTCCTCTCCTTTAATTCATCTTTATCATAAACTATATTTTTATCATTATCAAATGTACGAATTTTTTCTATTTCATTTATTCTTATATTTTTTAAAGTTTCATAAATATTAAGTAGTGTCATTTCACTAATATCACTCGTAGCAGTTCCTAAACTTACAACACTCTCTATATCTTGAAACATTATAATATCTTGAAAATCAGTATATAAAAACTCTTTATCAGCATTACCTACACATTTATTTATGAGCATATAAGCAATACTTTTTTGAAGTAAGTTTTTATATTTTTGAATAATTAAATCATTATCTATATTTACTAATCTCGTGTTTTCTTTATTATCTAGTAAATAATCAATATAATCTGTTATATTATCTTCTACTAAAATAGTCGCAACTGATTTTAAACTATCAATAAAAGTATCTTTGTTTTCTAGTTCTCCATATCTATTCTCTAGTGCCTCAACAACTTGATCTTGATAAGCTATTCCTACATTCCAAACTCTAACCTTTTTACCTTTTCTACCATACATACTTTGAGTATCTGATACATCCCATACATATCTTATAGATGGTTTACCATACTTTTCAGTTATTAGTGCTATGCCACTATGACCTTTTTTGATTATTCTATTTAATTTACTATTCCAAGTATCATAACTAGCACAAGCTATAGCAGTTGGTCTTTGAGCATATATAAGTAATTGCTCATCAAAATCATACTTATAGTTCTTTGAGGCACAACTTAAAAACGATTGCCATTTTCTTGAATCAGAGGTTATATCAGCAATCGTTTCATTATAGACTTCTTTAATATCTACTAATGTTGTAGCCATTTTTATTTACCTCTCTTTCTTTATTTTTTTTGTTCTCTATTCTCAATTAACTTACTATAATAATCTTCTACATTATCATTTTTTTCAGCTCGTAATAATAATTGCCAAATCATATCACTCGCTTCGTTAGGAAAAAACCTTACATCTACAAACTCTATATCATCATTATTAACTCTAGGTACTGAATATGTAAGTAATTTATTTTTTAGTTTTTCTGCAGTAGTTGAAAACTTTTCATCTTCAATATTCAACTTTATATTAAAATCTAAAATACCCACTAATTGATTAAATAAATCTTTACATAATGATAATTGTGTAGATGGTGTTCTTGTTTGATGTGGCATTATATCTTCACTCCTTTCCTAATAGTTTTTGGAAATATTACTAAACAATCATCTATTTCTTCATTTTATTACTATTGCCTAATATTTCTCCCCTAATTTCAATATAGGTATTTTTATTTATTTCTGGGAAGTCATTTATACAAGGTGTAAATAATATAAATGATATATAGTTATTAACTCTTTCAATCTTATTATCATTTATAACTTTCATCTTTGTAGGTATTTCTAAAATAAATCTCGTAAATAATTCATTATCAAATACATCTTTCTTTATAACTTTACCTGATATTTTTATTTCATTCATCTTTCATCACCCCTATCTTTATTTCTATTTAAAGACACTTGTTCTACTACTTTACTTTCTTTTATTTCTACATCTATATTTTTAGATAATTTATCTTTTATATCTTTAACAGTAATACTATCCAGTGTATCTTTTAATATTCTTCTAGCTTCTTCTTCATTTTCTGCTACTACTGTTATTTTCATTTTTTCATACAAATTAACATTAAACTCATAATTATTCATTTTCTTTTTCTCCTTTTGTTTCATCACTATTACTTAAAAAAGCAATTATTTGTCTGTTCTTAATTGCTTTCTTTAAATCTAATAAAATAATTATTTCATTACCATTTATATCTTGTATTCTTGTTAAATCATCTAGTTTTATATTTAAAATATCTTTCTCGGTCTTAAATCCTGCTTTAAATATTTTTTCTAATACTTTTGTTATTTGACTTAAATTATACTTATTCATAGTTCTCCTCGCTTTCTAGTTCTAAAATATAAACTATTTGTTTAGTTTTATCTGTTTGACTACAAGTAATTAAAGTTAAAGTATTCTTTTTATTATCTCTGTGTATTGTTACTTTGCCACTTTTTTCTGCATCATATTTTCCAACAACTTTGTATGTATATTTAATATTATTGAAATAAACATAGGCAACATCTTCATTACTTAATTTATATAGATTTTTAAAATATGAAATATAGCTATTTCCAGAATGAGCTGCAATTATAAGATTTCCATTTTTAACATTCGGCATATCACTGCCCTTTATTACTTGTAAATTTTTATTAACATTATTCCCTTTATCTTTAATATTTAAAAAACCTCTTTTTATGTTTATTTTGGGGATTTCAAGAACACCTATATAGTTATAATTAGATGTTTTCTTTTCCTCTTGTTTTGGTTGTTCTTTAATTTCTTCTTCATCAATATCTACTTTAATTTCTTCAATTTCTTCTTTTCCTATATTTAAAAACTCCTTTGCTTTATTATAATCTCTTAATTCAACATAATAGTTATATGCTATTCTACCTATATACATAAAAGAACCAATTAAGAAAATGAAAGAAGCAACTAGTTTGATTAGTTGCTCCCTTTTATCAATATTCTTATTTTTTCTTGTTCTTTTTAGAAACATAAAGAAATACCCCCATTCCAACTACCATACAAGTAATACTAATTACTTTGTATAATTTACTCTCATTAGCTATTGTATTTGGTACTTCAACTATTTGTTCATTAGTTAAATTAGCTTTAACTATTTCTCCATTTTCTTTTATTTCAAACTCTACTATTTCCTCTGTTATTTGATAACCAGTTGCACTTTCTTTTTCAATAATATGTCCTTTTCCTATAAATAAATCTTTTATAATAATTTGTCCATTTTCATCAGTAAGCCCAGAGAATATTAAAGTAGATTCTATTGTTCCATCTTCAAGTTCTTTATCTGAATAGATTTCTATTAAAGTATTAGGAATTTGTTTACCACTAACTAAATCTGTTTTAGTAAATTCTAAAGTCCCTTTTTTATAGTAGTTTTGTAATTCTACATCTTTAACGATTTCTTTTGTATATTGATCTTTATGTTTTAATTCAAAAGTATATATTTTTTCATCTAACACATGGTTATTATCTGTTGATTTTTCTTTTATATAGTATTTTCCTAACTCTAAATCTTCAATAACTGCTTTCCCATTGTTAGTAGTAACAGTTGTTATCAATTCATCTTTAGAATACTTTTTCTTACCACCAATATAAATATCTTCGTTTGCATAAAGTTCTAATTCTACTTCACTTAATAATATCTTTTCATATCCAAAAGTATTATTATCTATAATTAACTTTTCGCCATATTTAGTGATATTTATTTTTCCTTTAACTCTTTCATTTGCAAACTTAACTACCAATAAAGCACCATAATCTTTATCAACTAGTATTTCACTACCTTCTCCAATATGAATTGGCATTGCCTCACTATTCCATAAATAACCATCTAAAACTTGATTTTCTACTTCTTCTAAAAGAAAATCACCAACTAAATTAGCTGGTGTTATAATTACTCCATTTTCATCTGTTTCATATTCACATACTTTTTTAGCTGTTGGGTATGTTATTGTTTGACAAATATATTCACTAGTATTTGCATCTTTTATTTTAAACTTAATACCGGCTTTTGTAATTACTTCTCCTGTTTCTTTATCAGTTTTAATAACTTTTAATTTTGCTTCTATTGGAGCATTACTTAATAATTTATAGATGTTATTACCAGTATTCTCGTTTACTTCTATCTCAAAATTCTCAACCTTCTCATAATTTGGAGTATTATTCTCTTGTGAAATAGTATATTTTCCATAAGGTAGAGATGTTTTTGCATATCCATTTTCATCTGTTATTATAGACTCAACAAAACATTTATTGATACTATTTTCAATACTTCTTAATTGTGGTCTAGGGTTACAATCATTTAAATAAATATTAAATGTTATATTAGATTCTCCTTTTAATATTCCTGTTGTTCCACTTGCAAATGTTTTAAATAAAGTAAAATCAGCTTTTATAACTCTTTCATAAACTTCTACATTAGCAAGTAAATTATCTTTATCTACTATAAATGAATATTTATTTTCATCTAAAGTATATCCTTTACTAGGTGATAGTTCTTTTAAATAAAAATCTCCTAAACTAGGTAAATAATCACTTATACCATATCCATTTTCATCAGTTGTAATTTCTCCTACCTTCTCATCATTCAAGTTGTATATTCCATATTTTGCACCGCCAAGCGTGGCGTTTCCTTGAGAAATATTGTTTTTAGTTTCACTATCAACTTTATTGATTTCTACTTTCCCACCTACAGATTCTAGTTCTATGATTTTTGGTATTGGGTCAACATTTCCTACTCTCATAACATTTTGCGAATGATTAGAATAATAAACGATTGGTGTAGATGACCAATATGATAATTTTTTAATCAATTTAACTTTAACATTTTCTGTTGAATTAGATGTAATTGTTAAAGTGTTTCCATTTATACTAGCTACACCATTTTCTACTGATGAAATAGTAAATTGATTTAGTATTCCATTTGTATCAGTAAAATCCATACTTTTACCTATTGGTAATTTAACTCCATCAATATTGAAATTTGGTTTAGTATAATGCTTATTTAATAAATCTTCCATTTCTGCTATTTCACTAGCAAATTTATTTGGTAAATCTTTACCATTTAATGTATCAGTAAATACAATTCTTGATGTTGGTACTGCTGTTCTCCAAATCATAACTTGAGTAATTACATACCACTTTTTCGCTGAATGATCATAACCATTCTCTTTGTATTGATAACCATAATATGCTAAAAGTGATATTCTTTGCCATTGTTCTTCTGTCATATTAAGATATACTGCAAAATCACTTCTAGCTATCTTGTAATAAGGTAAGTTATTGTCTATATCCACGTAAGGTTGTAAACAATAAACAAACTTATTATCCTCACTTCTTCTTATAAAAGCTCCTTGTTGATACTTAATGTATCCATCTTCTCTATATTTTCTAATATAGATATTTGCTATCTTTTCAGATGGCCAAATAGCTTGACCTTTATATTCTTCTGCATTTACTTTAGTAATACCGAAAAATATTGTTAAAAAAAGTATGCTAATCAAAGCATACATTATTCTTTTGTTTTTCATTTTTTATCTTTCCTTTCTTTCTTAAAAATAAAAAGACACTCGTGTGTCTAAAATAATTTAATCATTTCTCCTAAATATCTACCAGATGCACTGTTTATTGTAGAACAAGAAAATCCCATTTCACTTTCTTCCCCATATTTAATACAAGCATTGAAACAAGCTTCTTCACTTCCATATTTTTCAACAGGAAAATCTACTTTTGCCCAACTCCATGCTGGTTTATTGTAGTATTCATCTTCTGTCATTCCAAGTTCTTCCCATGCTGTTATTTCTTTTTTTTCTTCTTGTTTTGGTTCGTTGGTTACACTTTTTTCAACTTGTTTTTGTTTTGATTGAGTAGGTTTGTTTTCTTTTTGTTCATTATTTGTCTTTTGCTCTGGTATGTTTTTTTCTTTTTCAACAGTTTTTGTTGATATCTTTTCTTCTTCAAAATTGTTTTCTTCTATTTTTTCTTCAATTTGAGTATCATTTTTAACTTCTTTGTGTTCTTCATGCTCAATTTGATTTGTTTTGGCTGTATCTAGTTCTTTTACTGGTTTCCCATTGAAAGCACTTCCAAGTCCAACAACCAAACTCACAACTACAAAAGCTATAAAAATTCGTATTATTTTCATCTCTCATCACTCCTCTTTTTTGTTTTACTGTAGCATACTTTAACTATTTTGTCATATCTACTAATTTTTTTCAGTTAGTAATAATAGTTAGTATTATTTTTAGGGGAGATTGTAAGAGGGGACTTTTTGTCAAAGATACTCCCATTATCTTTCATTCTTTTCTTGCTCCCTCTTTTTTTGCAACCACCTCCCATAAAAACTTACTGCTTTAACAACATAATTTTCTCTTTCTTCATTAGTTGTAAGATTTGTTGGGAGTATATTATTTAGTTTGTCCATATTAACTTTTAGAGTTTGTATTTGATTAGGTTTTTCTTGTTCTAAAATAGTTTCCATATACTCTCTTGTAAGTTTATTATCTTTACTTAATCTCTTAAAATCTTGTGCTTGTGATAATGATGGTGTACATACAAAACATTCCATAATATCCAAAAGTTCTTTTTGTTCTTCTTCTTTTAAATAAGATATTTCAACTGCTGGTCTAAATGCCATACTTGGAGATAATTTCAAAGCATCATTATCTACCATTTGAAGTATTTGTGGTATTAGTTCAGTTAGTCTTATATATCTATAAACCTGCCTTCCACTTTCATTATTATCATTACCAATTAAATCAGCAGTTTCCAACTTACTGACCAGTGGTCGGGAAGTTGCAACTTTACCTTGATGACTTAATGCTTCCATTTTTAATTTATATGCAAATGCTTTCTCACTTGGTAGTATCTTCTCTCTTTGTAAATTACTATCAACCATTATAATAGTTGCCTCATCATCAGTTAATTCTCTAACAATACATGGTATTGTTTCTAGTCCTGCTAACTCACTTGCAAACTTTCTTCTATGACCAGAAATCATTTCATATTTTCCATTTTCTTTTGGTCTTACTAATGTTGGTACTAATACTCCATTTTCACTAATACTTTCTACCATTTGTTTCATATCCTCATTATCAATTACTTTAAATGGGTGTTTAGGAAAGTCATCAATATCATTTAAACTTATATTTACTACTTTTTCTTTTAATTTATCATCTCTTTGTTCTTGTGTTGAAAACAAATCATCATCTAGATAAATCTTTGGTAGTGGCATTTTTGTTTCTTTCTTTGCCATTTTCCATTACCTCCTTTGCAAATAAGGTATATGAATCTGCTACCTTACTATTTTTATCATAAGAGAAAATACTTTCTCCATGAGATGTTGACTTTGCTACATTTACTGCCATAGGTATTTGAGTATTATATATCTTTACTTTACTCCCATAACTTTCTTGAAGTTCATATCTTACTTGATTAGGTAAAGTTGTCCTCTTATCTACCAGTGTAAGCAAAACACCATCAACCATCAAGTTTGGGTTTATTTGTTTTCTTACTCTTGAAATTGTTTGTAAAAATTGTCCCATACCTTTTGCAGCTAAAAACTGTGTTTGTACTGGGATAATTACTTTATCTGCACAAGCAAGAGCATTTATTGTTATCATACCTAAACTAGGCATACAATCTATTAGTATATAATCATATTTATCTTTATATTTAGACAATGTATTTCTCATAACACTTTCTCTACTCATTACATTAACAAGTCCCACTTCTAATTGTGATAAATCTAAATTAGATGGTATTAAATCTACATCTTCATTATGATGTAATATTACTTCTTCTATATTTATATTATCATCTCTAATAGTAGAACTCATAACATCTGCTAATGTAGTTTGTATTTTATCTAAATCATTCCAACCCATACAGGTAGTTAAATCTCCTTGTGGATCGGCATCTACTAGCAATACTTTTTTTCCTCTTTTTGCTAATGCTACACCCAAATTAAAAGTGGTAGTTGTTTTACCAACTCCACCTTTTTGGTTTGCAATAGCATATATCTTACAATTATCCACTTTTTCTCTCCTTTCTTTTATGTTAATTATGCTAAATTAAGTCCTATACTTTCAAACTTTTCTACTGTATCTGATTCCATTTTAGTAGTAACCTTTACATAAATCTCATAAGTTGTTCTTATATTGCTATGTCCTAATCTTTTTGATACTGCTTTAATATCGGCACCTGCTTCAATCAATCTTGTTGCATGAGTATCTCTAAAATCATGAAATCTACATGGAATACCTAATTCATAATGAATTACTTTAAATGGATATTTACAACTATCAGTACCTTCAAAGACTCCATTCTTTTTTAAAAAGACTAACTTTACTTCTTCTAATGGAACTTCTAATTCTGCATAAGCATTTATTATCTTTATTTCTGGTTTATTATTATAAGGATTATTTACAATTTTCTTATAATGTTTCATATAAGTATCTCCATAATCTTTTCTATTCTGTATTTGTTCTTCTTTATATTTTTTTAAAGCTTTCAATAAAGTATCTCCAATTTCAATAGTTCTATAACTTCCTTTTGTTTTACAAGTACCAAAATACCAAACTGTTGTGGAATTTCCACTTATTAGTCTTTTCTTTGTTCCACCTGCTTGATTTTTCTTTAAAATATTTTTATTAACTGTTATAGTTCTTTTTACAAAATCAATATCATCCCAAGTTAACCCAAAAACTTCAGATACTCTCAATCCCGTATAATAAGCAGTTAAAAATGCATAATATACACAAGGATTATTAGAAAATCTTTCTAATATTTTTTCTACTTCCTCGTTTGATAATATATAAACAGGATCGCTGTCAGGTATATCATATTTTGGTAGTCTTACCTTTAATGATGGGTTTACTTTAATAAATCCAACAACATCGGTTGCATATCCCAGCGAACCTTTTAAAACTTTCAATATGTTTTTTAGAAAATTCTTTGAAAATCCTTTTTCTAAATATATATTGTTTATAAACTCTTGAATAACTGATGTTGTTAGTTGAGATAACATATAGAAACCTAATTTAGGTTTTATATGATTTTTTATAATATTTTGATATGCCTGAATTGTGTGATACTTTAAGTTTATTTCACAATGCTCTTTCATCCAATAATCTAAATAATCACTATAAGACATTTTGCTTGGTTCTATACAGTGTCCCACATTTATATATTCATTGTATGCCTTTACTCCTGCCTCAATAGCTTCTGACTTAGTCCTAAATCCTGACTTGTTTTTATATTTTCTTTTACCATCAATAGATGCTATCGCAAATTGATATTGATATACCTTTCCCCTTTTTTGAACATAAACATTTCCCATAATTTTTTCCTCCACTAATTGCTTAGCAAATGAAAAAATACCAGCAAATTGCTAGTATTTATTTTGTTTGTAAAAATGTTTGTAAATTTTTTTCCTTATTTTATAAGGGTTTGAGGACTATTTTACAAACATTTTGTAATTTTTACAAACAATTTACAAACATTTGAGGTTTTTTCAACCTTTTTTTAGTCCTTTCAAATCTCGCAAACCCTTATTTTATGGGCTATTTGCCACAGCACTGTTTGTACTTCTTACCACTTCCGCAAGGGCATAAGTCATTTCTACCTACTTTTTTATCAGCTTTCTTAGGTTTACTCTTAACACCCTCTTTGCCATCATTAGTTTTGATATTTTTAACTTCTTCTCTTTCTATATTTTGTCTAACTTCAGCATTAAGCAAGAAATTTGATATTTCAGCAGAAATATTAGCCATCATGTTATCAAATAAATCAAAACCTTCTAATGCATAAACCTGAAGTGGATTACTTTGTGCATAACCACGAAGTCCAACACCCTCTTTTAACGCTTCCATCGCATCTAATTGATCCATCCAATTCTTATCTATACATCTAAGTGATATTGATTTTTCAAAATCATCTTGAATATCTTTAGGCACATCTTCAAGTTTTTTACTATAGTCATCTACTACTATTTCATATATGAAATCTATTAATTCGTTAATATCTTTATTAAAATCTTCTTTCTTTAGTTTTCTTTTCTTTAAATATCTAGCGTTAAATAATTCCATTAAATTATCAACATCATTACTAGTTAATTCACCATCAGTTAAATGACTGTGTACTTGATTAGAAACAAATTCTTTAAATGTATCTAAAACTCTATCTCTTATACTATCATTATCTAATATTTCATTTCTTCTATTATAAATAATTTCTCTTTGTTTACTAATAACATTATCAAAATCCAATAATCCTTTTCTCCTATCAAAGTTAAACCCTTCTACTTTCTTTTGAGCTGCTTCAATATTTTTAGAAATCATTTTATTTGAAATTGCTTGATCATCTTTGATACCTAATGTTTCCATCACTGCTTTCATCTTTTCAGAACCAAACTTAATCATCAAGTCATCTTCCATTGATACGAAGAATCTTGTAGTACCCGGGTCTCCTTGACGTCCGGCACGTCCCCTTAATTGATTATCAATTCTTCTTGAATCGTGCCTTTCTGTACCAAGCACATACAAACCACCTAATTCACGCACACCTTCACCTAATTTAATATCAGTACCACGTCCAGCCATATTTGTTGCTATAGTAACAGCATTCTTTTTACCAGTATTTTCTATGATATGTGCTTCTCTTTCATGATTCTTAGCATTTAATAATTCATGCTTAACGCCTGCTTTAGTTAATAATTGACTAACAAGTTCACTTGTTTCTACAGATGCAACACCAACAAGAACAGGTCTTCCAGTCTTATGTATTTCTTTTACAGTTTTAACAACTGCATTAAATTTGCCCTTAAGTGATGAATATATTAAATCTACTTGATCATCACGAATAACTGGTTTATTCGTTGGAATACATACTACATTTGTATTATAAATATTTTGAAACTCTTCTTCCTCAGTTTTAGCAGTACCAGTCATACCACTTAACTTATTATACATTCTGAATAAATTTTGGAATGTTATTGTTGCTAAAGTTTTAGTTTCTTCGTTAATAGTAACTCCTTCTTTAGCTTCTAATGCTTGATGTAAACCTTCACTAAATTGTCTGCCATGCATTAATCTTCCTGTAAATGTATCAACAATAATAACCTTATCATTTTCAATTACATAGTCAACATCTTTCTTAAATGCGTAATTAGCAGTTAATGCCTTATCTAAATTATGTACCATAACACTATTACTAATGTCATATAAATTATCCAAATGTAACATCTTTTCACAGTTTTTAACACCTTCTTCAGTAAGTGTTACTTTTTTAGTTTTTTCATCAACTACATAATCATCTATTTTAAGATTTTTAGCAACTCTATCTGCTTCTTTATATATATTAGCTGATTTAGCAGAACCACCTGATATTATTAGCGGCGTTCTAGCCTCATCTATTAATATTGAGTCAACTTCATCAATAATAGCAAAATTCAATCCTCTTTGAGTTCTATTCTCTTTATGAACAACCATATTATCTCTTAGATAATCAAAACCAAGCTCGTTATTTGTTGTATATGTTATATCAGCTTCATATGCTTCTTTTTTCTCTTTGGGAGATTTATCTCTTGTATTAATACCAACACTAACTCCTAACAAGTCATAAATTGGTCCCATCCATTGTGCATTACGTGTTGATAAGTATTCATTTGTTGTAATTACATGTACACCCTTGCCACTTAATGCATTTAAATAAGCAGGTAATACTGTTGTTAATGTTTTACCCTCACCAGTCTTCATTTCAGCAATATTTCCCCTGTGAATAGCAAGACCACCTATCAATTGTACTCTAAATGGTTTTTCTCCTATTGCTCTAAAGCATGCCTCTCGCGCTAATGCAAATGCTTCAACAGCTATATCATCAAGTTTCTCACCATCTTCAAGCCTTTTTTTAAATTCTTCTGTCTTAGCTTTAAATTCAATATCCTTTATACTTTGCATTTTCTCGTCTAAAGCTTCTATTTCATCAACTATTTTATCTATCTTTTTTAATTCTTTTGTTTCATAATCAAATAAGTTTTTTAATAATCCCATGTTAATATCATCTCCACATGTTTAATTATAGCAAATAAAAAAAGAAAAGTGAAATATTTTCACCTTTCTATCACTTAATTAGCCTCTATTAATCCATAATCAGAGTCACTTCTTTTATAAACAACATTTATTTTTCCAGTCTCTACATTCTTAAAAACAAAGAATGAATGTCCAAGAAGTTCCATTTGTGTAATTGCCTCTTCTTCATCTATAGGTTTTAAGTAAACCTCTTTTCTTCTAACAATTTTTTGCTCTTCTTCTTCTAATAACTCATCTATTTCAGAAATATATTCTTCTTTAGCTCTTTTAATATTTAATTTACCTCTATATTTTTTAAATTGTCTTTCTAATTTATCTATAACTAAATCTATTGCAGAATATAAATCAGGATTTACTACTTCTGCTCTTATATTATATTTTCCACTCCATATAGTAATCTCAACTTTTTGATTATGTCCTTTAGCAGAAACTATTGCCTTAGCCTCTACCTCATCATTATCATCAAGATACTTTTCCAGTTTAGAAACCTTATTTTTAATGTAATCACTTATAGCTTCTGTAACATCAATTTTGTTACCTCTAATGTTATATTTCATAATTATTCCTCCTATATATAGGATAACATAAAGTCAATACTATTTCTATAAATTGAACAAAATTACACAAAAATTTTACAAAAAAACACACCTCAGTGTGCTTTTCCTATACTACTGTTAAGTTAACTTCTTTAACATTAATAGCTTGGTTTCCTTTAGCAGTTTCTACTAATGTAAACTCAACTAAGTCACCTTCTTTTAATGATTTGTAGCCTTTTTGATCAATTGCAGAATAATGAACGAAGATATCTTCATTTACTAAACCTTCATACTCAATAAACCCATATCCTTTATCATTATTGAACCATTTAACGCGACCTCTACTCACTTTAACACCTTCCCTTCATAAAATAATGGTACTACTTACAACTGCTGCCGGCATAACTAATGTTATCAAATAATACACTTTTTTTACTTATTTTGTTATTAAAGGTTAAAATATTGTCGCGAAACAGTTTTAAAAATTTATTTTTATTTTAAACAATACTTTTAAACAAAAAAAGTAGTCTTTCATGCAAGCATAAAAAAAAAATCAGTTTTTTTATATTATGATAAACACGAAAGGAAGAAGTAATGAAAGAAGTTATAATTAACAAAGCAATCAATAATATACAAAAATATAATAATTACTCTAATACAAAGATAAAAGAAATTAAATATGGTCTTGAATCAATATATTTAACCACATTTAAAATAATAGTAATTATGCTCATAAATACATTGATTGGAACAATAAAAGAATTATTACTAATATTTTTATTTTATGGACTGCTCAGACTAATGGGGTTCGGACTACATGCTAAAAAGTCATCACACTGTTGGATATCATCATTACTTATGTTTGTTATTCTTCCAAATATAGCAAAAAAACTTTTGGTGCCTAAAACGATCCAAATAATTTTATCATTAATAGGACTAATATTTCTATCAATATATGCTCCTGCTGATACAAAAAAAAGACCTTTGATAAACAAAACAAAAAGAATCAAATATAAAGTGTTAACTATATCAATAACAATATCATATATTTTATACATAATATTTACTAAGAATGTGTATATTAATAACATTTTAACAATCTCTATATTAATACAAACATTCTTAGTACTTCCTCTCTCATATAAGCTGTTTGGCTTAGAATATAATAATTATAAAAATTATAAGAAAGGAGGACATTATGAAGTTAATAGCTAAAATCACAGCTTTTCTTGGAGCATTAGTTGCAGCTACAGCTACTACAGGTTGTATAACAATTATATTAGATGAACCAGAAATGCCAGAAACATTATTATAATAAAAACTTAAATAGTAACTACCCAAAAAAACAAAAAAAATACTAGTACCACCTAGTATTTTTTATTTATAAAAGGTTATTTACTACTGTCAATTCTCTTTTACATTAACAATTATTTCACTTACAAATCTATCACCATGTATTTTTTGTACTAAGTTTACATTATTATTTTCCTTAACTATTTTATTTGCTAAAAACAATCCAAGACCACGTCCGTTTCCTTTAGTAGAATAATATCTATTATGTAACTTTTTAATATTTACTTTGTCTTTAAATGAGTTTTCCACTATTATATTTAACGTACCATCTAGTGCAGAAATATCTATTAAAACACTCTTTTCCTTACTTTCACAGGCAGCTTCATTAGCATTATCTAGAAGAATACTAAGTATTTTACACACAGAATTATAATCTTTGCCTCTTAATTCTTCAATTATTGGAGAAGCAGTATTAGATATACGAGCCATTACATCAATATCAAGCTTTTTCATATTGTCAATTTTATAATATAGTATTCCTTTTAATCCAGTTGGTAATGTTCCTATATTTTTAATTGTTTCTTTACCATTCTTTTCATATAAACAAATTATATCCTTCATTGATACATCAAAATCAACAGAATTCTTATCTTTTATACTCTTTAACAATAACAAATTATTCAATGTTTCATGTCTATTCATTCTTTCTTCATCAATGATTTGTTCATATTTAGTCATATATTTTAATAAAGTTTCTGTTTTATTACTTTCTCTTTTAGCTTTTATATTATTTTTAACTGACATATACATCAATCCAGTAAAAATAAGTATTAATGCTATATTGGCTAAATAAGTCGATTTACTAAAGGAATATTGATACTTGGATACAAGAATAATTACAGTAGCAGCAGTAAATATTAAAAATATACTTACTACTTTATCTTTATTTGATTCAGCTATAACTCTGTTTAATAATTCATTACATTTTTTATTTCTTATTATTAGTATAGTTATTGAAAGCTCTAATATAGAAAATACCATTTTTAATATTATGCTTTCATTGAACTCTGATACACTTGTAACATTTAACAAAATAGCAGCAACAGATAATATTATTTCAACTAGGACTGCTATTCCATAGCAAATAGTACATTTAACCAGTGTATCTTTAAAAGAGTCTCTAAATAACATCTTATACATTATAGCTAACATTGCTATACTAATTATTATTTTTGTTATTCCGATATTAATTAAATAATTATTAACAATAAATAAAAACCCAAATATAAAAAATATAAGCAAATTTTTAATGTCTATTTTAAATTCTTTATCACTAAGTTCTTTATAACAAACTGCATGTAGCCATATTGCTAAAACCGAAGTTATACTTAAAATTGCATTGCTACTCGGAAACATATTCGTCAAACTCCTTTTTATGTTTTTTAGAAATCAAGTATCCAGAATTACCATCTCTAAAGTATACGATGCATTTATTCCAATCGATTTTAAAAATGTTTTTTTTATTTATTAATGTACCCTTTAAAGAAAGTGCAAAATATCCTGGTAATTCTTTTTTAATATCATTTATAGAAATATTTTGATATAACTCTCCTGTTCTGGTTACTATCTTTGTTCTTCGATCATCTCTTTGAATATAGTCAATATCTAAATATGGAATTTTGTAACCAATATTCTTATATGTGAATTTGTAACTTCCCATTTGATCTAATATTCTCATACATATATCAAAATTAATTTTTAAAATTGAATCAAAGTCTTCACTTTTACATACAAAGTCTAATAGTTGTAATCTTTCTTTGTAACTCTTGTAATATGCGCCACCGTGTGCAGTCAAAATAATAATTGGGCTTACCCAATCATTATTTTTATTTCTTACTCTAGTTGCTACATCTATACCATCATGGCTTGGTAATTCAAGATCTAATATATAAATTGAGTTTTTAATATTTTTATCTATGTAATCATTAATTTTATCATCAATATCATTAAATTCATAAATTTTAAAATCAACATTATTATCCATCATATAAGTACATATAATGTTGTAAACTCTTTTTCTGTGCATTATATTATCATCTATAATTACAAAATTAACCATAAGTTACTCCTTTAAGTTACTGCTTACCATACATATTTAATGATACTACTTTTCGTATGCTTTTTCAATTAAAAAACCATTATTTATAAATAATTTCAAAAAAAATAAACACTTACAGTGCTTACTCAAAATCACTAACTGACATAGTATATAAATTTTCAGGATCTATAGAATTTCCTTTATAATATACTTCAAAATGTAGCATATTTTTATCTGAGGACTCAAGAGAAGATTTATTACTTACTCCTAGTATTTCACCTTGAGATATTTTATATCCTACCTTTGCCGTTATGCTCTTTATATTACTATAAACAGATGTTAAATTCTCATTATGTTTAATCGTTACAACTTTTCCATACACATCATTATCTTCTATACTAATTATTTCTCCTGCTAATACAGATACTACATCAAACTCATCACTACATACATAATCTACTCCATTATTTTGCATATAGGTGTTTTCATATACAATTAATGAACTTTCTTGTTTTTTAGCCTCCGATTTATAATCATAAAATGTTCTACCAACTTTTACCTTGTCCGAAGTAAACGGTTTGATTATTGTATTAGACTCCGTTTTATTAACAGGTTCAACAATGTCTTCAAATACTGAATCTAATGTGAATTTAGTTTTATTACTGTCTTCCACATAATTTTTAATGCCTGTAATAACTAATAATATACAAGCTACCATAACGCCAATTATACCAATATAGAAAATTGGCAATAAAACTTTATAATATTTTCCCATAATTCACTCTCCTACTATTAGAATGAACTATTTTGTATTATTTATTCATCATTTTTACACCAGTGTAATAATGATTAATTATATCTGTATAATTATAGCCTTTTTGTGCCATGCCATTAGCCCCATACTGACTCATGCCAACGCCATGACCATATCCTTTTGTATGTATAATAACCTTATTATCCTTATTATTTATCGTAAAATCCGTAGACCTCAAAGACAAAAGTGATCTTATTTTTGTGCCCTTATATTTATTACCATTAATATAAATATAATTCACCCTTCCATGTGAACATTTTTCAAACTTAATACTTTCTATTTTTTTATCACTAATACCTAATTTTCTTAAAAAATCATCTTCTGTCATTTCAATACTCTTTTCTTTATATGAATATTGTTTATCCCATAGAGAATCAACTGATTTTAGATATGATAATTTTTTAACAAATACGTCTTCTGAATTTTCTGTGTACCCATTTGATATAGAAAAATATGCGGCATAAATTGGTTTATCGTTATATGATATATATTCCCCCTTCGTTTCATTAACTGCCGTTGATATCCTTTTATAATTACTCTCAAACTTATCTTTCCATCTAGATTTCAGTTTTTCTAAACTAGAATAACATTGATCAGAAGTAGTACTTGATAGAACATATTCACTATTAGTATCTAATTTATATAAAGCATAAGTTCTAGCTGCAACAGCCATTGCTTTTAATGCCTCAATTTCAAAAGAAGCTGGCATCTCACATGAAATCACACCAATTACATAATCTTCTAGGTCTAGCTTTTTATTTTCATTTTGATGATTAACCATCACAGTAATAGAATCTCTTTCTTCTGGCTGTCCATCTTTTATTGCTTCACTTACTAATTTGTTATCAAAAGTGTGTTTATCATTTTGTTTATAACTACATAACATGATTATAAACATAATAAAAAATACTATGAATTTGTTCTTCATAGTATATTATATTCACAAAATATTAATTTAGACCATTTAATATTTTATCTTTTTCATTTTCGTATTCTTCTTTAGTTAAAACTTTATCATCATATAATTTTTTTAATTTTTCTAAACTTTCATATTTATTATTATCAAAGTTAGTATAATTTGTTTCATTACATTGACTTGCATTAAATAAATTATTAGTAACAACAAATACAAGACCTAAAATTCCTGATATTTGATTGATGAATAAAAATACGATTGTCCAAATAATTATAGCGTCTTTATGAGTCATTAATTCTTCGTCTGAAAGACTAGAATAATCTTTAAATTTTACTCCACCTATTATTAAAGGAATACCAACAATTGCTCCAAAGATTGTTAAGCAACATAGGATACCAATAACAATAGAAATAATTCCTGCTATTTTTAATAATGATTTATCCATTTTGTTCCACCTCCATAATCTCTTCTACTCTTCTAATATGTCTTTCTTCATTTGAATATTTAGTATCAATAAATGCATCTAAAACTTCATCAAGATTGCTTATTTTTTCCGAAAGAGCCATCACATTTGACATGTTATGCTCCTTTGTTAATTTTGCTTCTTCTACTGTATTTACTTTACCACAACGAATACCATCAAATTTATTAGCAACTATACTCATGCCAATTCCTGTACCACATATTAAGATGCCCAAATCACATTCCTTGTTAAGAATTGCATTACATACTATTTTAGCATACTTAATATAATCAACATTATCTTTAGTATTTGTCCCATAATCAATATAATCTATATTCCTTTTCTTTAAGTGTTCAATTATTCTTTTTTTAACATCAACTCCATGATGATCATTTCCAATTCCTATTGTCACAAATTTTCCTTCTTTCTATTATTAGATTTTTCAATTACTTTAGCTTCTTTTATTGCTTCACTACTATTATTTACATAAACAACTTTTGTATTAGCAAGAAGATCATGTAGTCCTCTGCCATCGTTCTTAAACATAATCATAATTATCGAAGCTGAAACTAATGTTGCATCTATCATATTAATATATTTGCTTGTTGAAATATATAATCCTTTACTCGCAAAGCTTATTAAACATATAAGTATTACTGATGTTAGTACGCTATTTATTATTAACATTCTAATTATAACCTGACTTAATTTTAATTTTTTTCCATCATTACTAACAACTTTTATTTTCATTAGTTTTTTGCCAATAGTTTGTCCTTTATTGTAATATTGAAATAATCCAAAATATAAAACCATTACGACAACATTTATTATTGATGTAGAAACACTATATTTATTTAAATCATACATAACATTTGTTGCTTGTTTTACAGTTTGACTATTATTAGTATTTTCACTCTCGGCAATTAAAGTTTTATAACTTTCAAATGCTTGTTCATATTTTTCATAATTTGGATTTAAGGCTTCAATATTAGTAAACAACCCTATTATAAAAACAACTATCATAAGATCAATTATATAAGCAAATGCTCTTTTCACCGTTGGTTTTTCCATTATTTACCTCCTTTTTTATAAAATATTGAGAATAGTGAACTCTTTCTCTTAATTAAACTATTACCATTATATTTATTGTTAATATTTTTAAATACTGTATTTGATAAATCATATATACTTCCCTCAGATAACGAATAATTCTTTTTACTATAACTAATATCATCTACTATTATAGGAACTCTAACAGAAAAATTAATTTTGCATAGTTCCTGCTTTTTATTATACAACTCTTTTTCTATTCCATACAACGATGAAATTATTAATGCACCAGATATTTCTTTAATATAAGTATCTAAGATGCCAATTATAATATCTATTTTTCTTAACTTTTCTTCAATGTCATCAACTAATTTACAGTCGCTAATATCATAATTAATAATTATTAATTCTTGCTCTTTATCTTTCAAAAAAGCTAGTAATTTATCTTTATCATATATGAAATCATCATCAGTAGCATAATATTTCAAGTCCGGATCTATTATATTTCTAAGCCCAGTAAAATAATAATTTATAAATGGACATCTAGATTTCTTATCCAATATTAAACATTTTGAATTTATAGATTTAAGCGAATTTAATGCATATGTCGATGATACTGCAAAATTATTCATGAATGGTATTTTTTTATGTGATTTAACAGGAAATAAAGAGTAATATCCTATTGAATTAATATCTAAAGCTTTATATTTTTGAATATTTATTTCATCTATAAACTGATCAACATTAACATTTGAATAATTAAAGAATAGAATTTGATCATTATTTTCAAGTGCAAAATCACTGTTTAGCATAAATGTCCTCATATTATTCGGAGTAGTTCTAGTGCTAACACAAGTGTTAAATCTTTTTTCTATATCTTTCCACTTTTCTCCTACTACTGTCACAAACGATCTTATATAATCTCTTAACGTTGATAAGTTGTTAATATTATTTTCCCCTGTTATTAATCCTATTTTTACTTTTGATGATACCTCATAATTAAGAGTATTAAAGTATGGTAACATAATTTTATAATCATTTAGTGACTTTTGCGTTAAAACCAAATGAAGACATACTTTAGTATTTATATAAGTTAATATATATTTTAAGTACACACTCAAATGTTCTATAGTAGTACTATTATCCCAATAACAAATAATATGTAATTTAGATTTATTGTTATTTGTTTGTTGAATAACATATTGTAATACTTGATTATTTTTATATGTTTCATTATATATATTATTCGAAATTATGCTATAAGAAAGTGGCATCTTAATGCCTATACTAAAATCTCTATAAGCATCTTTATAATCTAAGTAATTACTTGTTAAAGATGAAAAAAATCCATCTTTAGTCAATCTATCTAAATTGGGCATTAATTCTTTTTTATATACATTATAAGAATCTTTTTGCTCAATACCAAAACCATTTATTAGTAATAATATGTTTTTCTTCATATTTATCTCCTATAACATTATTTATTGTTTCTTCTAATATATTTGTATATTTCAATAATTAATAGCACTGGTAATGCTAAAATCAGTAAAATAAACATATGTGGATATGGTACACTATACGTTTGCAATAATATTGATAGAATAGGTACCTCCATTACGATAATTTGTAAAATAATTGTTAACACTATCGTTATTAGTACAAAAGGATTTTCTTTAAATCCATTTTTAAATACAGATTTTTCTTCACTTCTACAATTTAATACATGCATATTTTGCATAAATACCATTAAAGCCAATATATATCCTCTAGCATGTACAACTTCAAAGTTCAAATATTTTATCATTATAAACCATACATCAAATACTATTATACCCATAAATAAGCCAGATGCTAGTATTTGCTTAATCATTTCTTTTTCAAACAAACTCTCACTTGTCTTCCTAGGCTTTTGTTTCATTATAGTATCTGTTTCACGTTCAAAAGATAATGCCATATCTTGAAGACCATCTGTTACTAAATTTAGCCATAGCAATTGTATTGCTACTAATGGCATTGGTAAATTAAATAGTATTGCTAAAACAAAGAACAGTACCTCTGCAAAACCACAAGATAAAAGTAATATACTTATTTTCCTAATATTTGAATAAGCATTTCTACCTTCTTCTATACCTGCAACAATTGAAGCAAAGTTATCATCTATTATGATCATATTTGCAGTTTCCTTAGCAACATCAGTACCGCTTCCCATTGCAACACCAATATTTGCGGCTTTTATTGCAGGAGCATCATTTACGCCATCTCCAGTTACAGCTACAAACTCACCCATTCTTTGTAGAGATTCAACGATTTTCAATTTTTGTAAAGGCGTAACTCTTGCAAATACTTTTTTGTTTTTTATGCAATCGTCAAATTCTTTTTCGTTCACACAAAATTCTAACTCTTCGCCCGTTATCACTTCTTCATAATTTTTAACAATGCCTAACTCTTTTGCTATTGAAAAAGCTGTTAGTGAATGATCCCCTGTAATCATAAGCACTTTTATTCCTGCTCCAAAACACTCTTTTATTGAAGAAATAGCTTCCTTTCTTACAGGATCTATAAATCCTACCAAGCCTACAAAGTTTAAATCTTTAATTTTTGATTCGTCTATTTTTTTGCCTTTAATTTCTCCATCACAAATTGCAATTACTCTATACCCTTTACTAGCAAGTTCATCATTTTGTTTTAATATTTTTTCTTCATTTAATTTTTCTTTTTTACCGTTAACAAAACTATGTGAACAAAACTTAAGTATTTCTTCTACGGAACCCTTAGCAGTACAACGAACACCATTTCCATTATCATAAAATACTGCAGAGTATTTTTTTTCTGATTCATAAGGCACTTCTTTAATCTTCTTCATTGAATTATTATTAACTTTTAGCTTGTACGACAATGCCAAAAATGCAACATCAATTGAATCACCGATTCTTTCCCACCTATTATTAACTCTTTCAAGTTTTGCTTCATTATTAATATATCCTAAACTAGCAATATACTTTGCATTATCAATATTTTTACCTTTTACCTCACCTACATCATTATAACCGTTTCCATCTATTTCATATATTTCATTATTTGGTAATACTATTTTTTTAGCAGTTTGTTCATTTACTGTAAGAGTACCAGTTTTATCACTCGCAATTACAGTACAACTTCCTAAACTTTCAACAGCAGTTAGTTTTTTGCATATTACATTCCTTTTGCTCATTTTATTAGACCCAATGGTCAATGCCATTGTTAAAGCAAGTGGTAACCCTTCAGGCATTGCAGATACTGATAAAGCAACCACAGCTAAAAATATTTCTAAAGGCTTGTAATCTTTATTAAAAAGTATTATAGCTATTATAACTGCAATTATCGCAATAATTAAAGTTATTTGCTTTGAAAACTTTTCCATTCTAATAGTTAATGGTGACTTAGATTCTTCAGTACTTGTAACTTTCTGAGCTATTTTTCCAACTTCTGTATTAATACCTGTTGAAGATACAACTGCTTTTGCCCTACCTGTTAATACAGAGCATCCTGCATATAAGCAACAATTGGTAATATTATTAATAGATGATTTGTCTGATTTACTAACAGCAATACTTTCTCCAGTTAGAATTGATTCATCAACAGTTAAATTATTTGATTCTATTATCCTGCAGTCAGCCGGAATTTTGCTTCCTGACTCCAAAATTATTATATCCCCAGGAACAACTAAAGCCGAGTCTATTTCACAATGTTTAGCATCTCTAATTACTTTAACTTTTACTTTTATTAAATTTTTAAGAGCTTCAGAATTTTTATTTGCTTTAAATTCTTGTATAGTTGAAACTATCGCATCCACCATAATAATAAATAATATAGCTACCCCATCTAAGGTTTCTCCAACAACAAATGACAATATTGTGCACATAATAAGCACATATATTATTGGATCTTTAAGTGACTCAAAAAATATTTTATATAATGGTTTATTTTTTTCTTTTGGAAGTTCATTTAAACCATATTTAGACAATCTTTTTTTAACCTCTTTTTCACTTAGACCATCTATTGAAGTATTATAATTCTCTAAAATTTCTTTTTTTCTGCTTTTCATACTATCCACCATTATAATTATTATAAATTATTAATGATTTTTTTTCAATATAAAAGAATAAGCTAATCACTTATTCCTAATTTAACTTTAAAAGTTTTTTGCTCTTTCCCTCTGATTACTTTAATTTCAACTTCATCATTTGGTTCATATTTATACAAATAGTATCTTAACTCTGCCACACTTTTAACTTTATATTTTTCTATACCAATTATAACGTCCCCTTTTTCTAAACCTGCTTTATTGCTAGGACCATTATCGGCTGTTGATATTACTATTACACCAGATGTTACCGAATTATCTATTTTTATCCCTTGCTTTGCTAAATAATAACCAGAAGTAGACATATCAGCCATTTGAACGCCTAAAAAAGGTCTTTGTATTTTTTCACCTTTAACTATTTTATTCGCATATAATAATGCATCTTCAATAGGTATTGAAAAACCTATTCCTTCAATTTCTGATTGGACTATTTTCATTGAATTTATTCCGATTACTTCACCTGATACATTACATAAAGGCCCACCACTATTGCCAGGGTTTATTGCTGCATCAGTTTGCATAACATTCATTATCCAATCTTTAGATGAAGATGAGCCAACAGATACTTCTACCATTCTGTTTTTACCACTTAAAATTCCTCTTGTAACAGTTCCTGAAAACTCAGAGCTCATCGGAGAACCAATTGTAAACACAGTATCGCCTACTTTAGCCTCCGAACTTTTACCTATCTTAGCAACATTTTTAGCATATTTTTTATCTATTTGTAAAACTGCAATGTCGGCAAGTTCATCGCTTCCTAAAACCTTAGCTTCCAAACTCTCTCCATTAGTTAAAGTTATTTTTATCTCGTCAGACGACTCAATAACATGATGATTTGTCATAATATAACCATCTTCAGCATAAATAAAACCAGAACCGATTCCTGAAAGCTTACCTTTTTTATAATTTTCAACAACAACAACTGAATCATATATATTATCAATACCTGATGAAATACCCTCTTCATTAACTTTAACTACTTTTTGTATTTTACTTTCTGTCTTCACTATACTATTAGGAAAATAATATATAAGCATATACATTAATGCACTTCCAGCAAATAATGATAATATGATTGTAACTATGTATGAAAGTTTTTTATTCATAATGCCTCCTATTCTAAATATGATAATTGTTTATAATTTTCTGGAAATCCCATTCTATATAAAACCTTACTAACATCAATGACTTTAAGTTTACTTGAAAGTTTGTCTATTTCATAACAAATTTCATTCATCATCATTTTAAAATCATCTGTAGTTAATAACTCTTTAAGTATTATTAATAAAGCAAAAATGTCGTGTTTCCCATAAATATATTCATCATCAACTTTAGGAATACCTAACTGTAGATGAAAAGTTGTATCTGCTATAGCCTTTTGAGTTTCATGATTAAATAAAATATCTTCATGTGCACATAAATTTCTATAATTAGCAAGAATTGACATATAATTTTCTATTTTGTCTGGACTTAAATTATAATAATCAGCTATTTCTTTTCTATCCTCAGACTTAAGTATTGTAAATAATTCACTCATAAGGCCAAAACTTAATACTTTTACCCCTACCCACATTGGTATATAACCATAATTATTTATATAATGGCTAGTTGCTTGATGTTGATAACCATTTATTCTAATTTGCCTTTTTAATTTTCTAAGCAGGTCGTTAATTTGACTATTTTTTTCTTTACTTCTATCAAAATTATTAATGTTTAAATAATCTTTTTCTTTATAACCATATTTTTTACTAAGAACATAACTATATATAGATTTGTAATTATTTTCAACAATCAAAACATTTTTAAAAATAATATTTCTAAAGAATCTGTCAAATGTAAATAATGAATATAACTCTTCAAAAGTAGTACCTTCAATAAATCTTTTTGTACCATTCATTAAAAATGGAGATCTATATCCATTCAAAAAAAAGTAATTTTCACGCAATAGTATTTCTCTAGCTTTATCATAATCTTCGAATACCATGCCCTTACTTCTTAATATTTCTATTTGTTCATCAATTGTTTTAAATATTTTAGCAGCCATCCCTATTACTCTCCTATGTTAAAATTATATCATAAATTGCTTTATTTAAAACTATTTTTTAATATTTTTTATAACTTTGCAATATACCTGTCAACAAAAAGACTCAGCAAACAATTACTGAGTCTTACGTTAAATTTACTATCTCTTACTGAATTGAGGTGCTCTACGAGCTTTCTTAAGGCCATATTTCTTTCTTTCTTTAATTCTAGCATCACGAGTGATCATTCCACTAGTTTTTAATACTGGTCTATTTTCACCATTAACTAGCATTAAAGCTCTTGCTATACCTAATCTAATAGCACCGGTTTGCCCAGAAAAACCTCCACCTTTAACATTGATTTCAATATCAAATTTCTTTAAAGTATCAGTTAATTCTAATGGTTGGATTAAATCCATAACTAGTGTTTCGTAAGGCATATAATCCTTAACATCTTTTCCATTAACAGTAATTTTACCAGTTCCATTAGTTAAAGTAACTTTAGCAACACTTCTTTTTCTTCTGCCTATTGCAGCATATTTATTTTCTGCCATATTATCTTACCTCTAAACTTTCTGGTTTTTGAGCTTGATGTTTATGTTCACTTCCAGCATAAACAAATAATTGCTTATAAATTTGTCTACCAAGTCTATTTTTTGGAAGCATACCTTTAACAGCTCTTTCTACCATTTCAACAGGATATCTTTCTATCATAGTTCTTGCAGTTCTTTCTCTCAAACCACCTGGGTACCCACTATGATTATAGTACATTTTCTTATCTAACTTATTTCCAGTTAGATTAACCTTTTCAGCATTGATAATAATTACGTTGTCTCCACAAGCAATATGAGGAGTATAAGTTGGTTTATTTTTTCCTCTTAATACTGAAGCAGCTAAAGCAGCAACTTTACCTAAATTTTTGCCTTCAGCATCAATTATATACCACTTATGTTCAACGTCTTCTTTTCTTAACATAAATGTTTTCATATTAATTCCTTTCTTTAATTTCCATGCTATCGCATTTGCAACTACGACATTTCTATCCCACAGAAACTGCACTTCCATTAAAATGTACCGGATATATTATATAAAATGTATATATAAAAGTCAAATGTTTTCAGTACTTTTTAAAAAAAAATATTATTTATATTAAAAATGGCTTCTTGACATTATAACCAACTTAATTATATAATAGCAATATAATATGGAGGAATAAATGAAAAGTAAAGGGTTGAAAATTATTTTAATTATTTTAATATTACTAACTGGAAGTGCAGGAGGTATCGGCTATGTTCAGTCAAAAAAACAGAATGCAAATAATCCAAATGAAGAAAAAAATAAAATAACGTATGAATATTATTTGGAAGATGAGCTTCAAGAAACAATGCCTGTAAATACTCCAAATACAACTGATGAGAATGGAACCATTGTTGTAAGTGAACCTACTTATCAATTTTCAAGATTCACTTGTACAAATGATCTTACCGGTGACTTTGATGTTGATAACTGGAAATTTATTCCGAAAGAAAATAAAACTAGTACATGTAAACTTTATTTTGTTAAAACTAATTATACCGTAACATTAACAGTTACTAATGGTGTTGAGGATGAAAATAATCCTAAAACAATCCAAAGAGAAAAAGATGGTAAATTTATTATAAAGCCTAACGAAGGGTATATATACAAAGCAGCTGTGTGTTCAGATAATAAAGAGGGTTCTTGGGATGAATCAACTAATACTTTTACCTTAAACGCTATTATGAAAGATATAACATGTAAAATTGATTTTGATATAAAAAATTTACAGGCTGACATCACAGTAGTGAATGGTAAGGGTAATACCACAGAAAATACTAAATATGGTGAAAGTATTTCTGCTATAGTTCAACCAAACTCAGGATATGAAAAAGCAAAGATTGAGTGTACTAATAACCAAAGTGGAACTTTTACATCAAATAAGTTCACTATTCCAAAATTAACCGATAATACAAAATGTACCATTACATTTGAAAAAGTTCCTGTAGTTAAACATACTCTAAAAATTAATATTGCTGATTCTACTAAATATTCAATATCAAGTGGTTCTGAATCCATGCCAGTAGATAATGGAAATGATGGAGTATTTGTTATTAATTCAACTGATGGTACTCAACCAATAGTTAAATGTAATAATATAGAATATAGTCCCGATGACACTGTTGGAAACTCATATAAATTTAAAATTTTACGTATAACAAAAGATATAACATGCAATATAAATTAACGATAAACATATCGTTTTTTTATTGAAAAAATATATTAAAAATGATAAATTATTTATGAGGAAAAAATATGTGGAAAATTGGAAATGTTAAAATTAATAATAGAGTGGTTTTCGCACCAATGGCAGGTATTTCTAATGAAAGTTATCGAACTATCATTAAAGAAATGGGCGCAGGTCTTATATATACAGAAATGGTTAGCACTATGGGAATAGTATACAATAGTAAAAATACAATGGACTTACTAAGAATAAATGATACTGAACGACCAATTAGTATACAAATATTTGGAAGTGATATAGAGAGTTTTGTCAAAGCCGCTAAATTCGTAGAGGAAAATTATAAGCCTGATATTATTGATATAAATATGGGTTGTCCGGTACCAAAAGTGGCAATCAAATCACAAGCAGGTTCTGGTCTTCTTAAAGAACCAAAAAAAATTTATGATATAGTATCATCAGTAGTAAAAAATGTACGCACCCCAGTAACTGTTAAAATACGCGCTGGATGGGATAATGAAACAATTAATTGTATAGAAGTTGCAAAAATTATTGAAAAAGCCGGAGCAAGTGCAATAGCTATACACCCTAGAACAAGAGTGCAAGGCTATAGCGGTAAAGCCAATTGGGAACTAATCAAACAAGTCAAACAATCAATATCAATACCAGTTATAGGAAACGGAGATATTACCACAATATACGAAGCAAAAAAAATGCTTGATGAAACAAGCTGCGACGCTATAATGATAGGAAGAGCAACTCTTGGCAATCCTTGGTTTATTAAAGAGTGTATTGAATATGTTGAAAATAATAAAATAATTGAAAAACCAACATATACGCAAAGAATTAATATGTTAATCAAACATTATCAATTACTAAAAGCAAATACTAATGAAAGAAAAGCAATTTTAGATATTAAAACCCCAGGTTTATATTATTTAAAATATATTCCCGGCACAAAAGAATTAAAAAAAGAATTATCTTTATGCAAAAATGAAAAAGATTTCTTAATATGTATAGACAAAATAAAAGAACATGTTAAACTTCTAGATTGTGAAAAATAAGAAAAATACTAGCTTATTCTTGTAAAGTTAGTATTTTTTGTTATATAATTAAATTAAGGAGGAATAGAAATGAAAAAAACAGGTTTATTTAAAATAATCATGTTTACACTACTTGGTATTTTATTAATAACTTGGTTTGTACCAGCTAGTTATTTCACAGATGGAAATTTATCTAGCTTAGGTATGTATAGAATAGGATTCTTTGATTTCTTTCAACTACTATTTGGTACATTCGAGTTCACTTATTTCATTCAAATTTTCATTTTATTAGTTTCAATTGGTGCCCTATATGGTGTACTTATTAAAACTGGTAAATATGGAGCTTTAATTGAAAAAATAGCAAGTAAATTTAAAGGAAAGGAACAAGTATTTTTAATTGCAGCTGCCTTCTTAATTGCAGCACTTACATCAGTATTTGATTATGGGCTATTACTATTTATCTTCATTCCTGCTATTATAAGTATTATCTTAGCAATGGGTTATGATAAATTAACTGCTTGTATTACTACATTTGGTGCTATATTAATAGGTACAATTGGAACAACATTAGGTTATAATATTGTTGGTGTTATTAATGAACAAATAAAGGGTACATTAACTACTGCACTTACATATAAAATTGGTATGTTCGTATTATGCTTTTCTGCTTTGGTAGTTTATCTATTAAAGGCTAAAAAAAGCAAAAAAATCGATAAAGATGAAATTAAATCTAGTGATATGTTTGCCGGAGAAAAAATCTCTAACAAATATTCAGTCGCTCCAATAATAGTAATCTTCTCAATATTATTTGTATTATTAATAATGGGATGCACTGCATGGAATTCAACTTTTGGCGTTAGTGTATTTGATACATTTAATACTAAAGTATCTGAAGTATCAATCAAAGGATTTGCAATATTTGGTGAATTACTAGGCACAGTAAATGCTCTTGGACAATGGTACTATGCAGAAATGTCTATTATGTGTTTATTATCAGCATTAATTCTTGGAAGATTCTATAGAATGAAACACAAAGATGTATTTACATATATGGCAGATGGTGCTAAAAAAATGTTAGCTCCTGCATTAATGATAGTTCTTGTATATGCAGTAATCTTCTTTGCTGGCAATACAATGTTCTATCCAACTATAGCTGATTTCATATTGAAAGCTACTAGCAAATTTAATATTTTCTTCAGTACTATAGTTATGATACTTGGTTCTGCATTACATGTTGATATGCTTTATGTAGCAAGCTATGTAATTCCACAAATCGCAGCACAAGATGTTAGTTCAACTGTATTAGCTGTATTAACTCAAGGTGTTTACGGTGTTACAATGTTTGTTGCTCCAACAAGTGCAATATTAGTTTTAGGCCTTTCATACTTAAACATTCCATATACTGAATGGATTAAAAAGACTTGGAAACTTGTATTAATATTATTTGCAATTGTATTAATTGCCCTTATTCTAGCGGCCTTAATATAATTTAATTTTAAAGAATGTTTTTAAAACATTCTTTTTTTGTGATTAATTTTTAAAAAAGAAACATACTATTAGTATGATAAACAATAATGAAGAATTAGTCAGAGTTTTAAAACAGTCAGAAAAAGAAGCTCTTTTATTGAAAAATGAATTTGTTGGAACAGAACACTTAATTTTAGGAATATTGAACAGTAAAAACGCACTTAAAGATGATTTAGTAAATAATGGATTAACTTATCAATCCTGTAGAAAAGAAATTAACAATTTATCTACAGCAAGTATTAAAACTAATATAACAATTTATACTCCATTACTTAAAAGACTAATAATGAATATTCCAAATAACACTAAAACGCCTTTAAAAGATCTATTTATTATGTTTTTAGAAGAAGGTGAAGGCATTGGATATTCAATATTAAATTCCCTAAATATAAATGTTAAAAAACTTTATAATACGATTTTACAAAAAGAGAAAAATATTAATTATGGATTATACCTTAATGAAACACAGATTCAAAACAACTTAATCGGAAGAGAAAATGAAATTAATCAAATTATAGAAATATTATTAAGAAAAAATAAAACAAATCCCCTTTTAATAGGTGAGGCTGGCACAGGTAAAACAGCAATTATTGAAGAATTAGCACACAGAATTAATAATAAGAAAGTTCCAAAAGAACTTCAAAACAAAAAAATTCTTTCAATAAATATATCATCATTAGTAAGTGGCACTAAATATAGGGGAGAATTTGAAGAAAAACTAAATAATCTAATTTGCGATATAGAAAAAGATAAAAATACTATATTATTTATAGACGAAATTCATACCATAGTTGGAGCTGGAGGAGCCGAAGGAGCCATTGACGCAGCAAATATTTTAAAGCCTTATTTAGCAAGAAATAATATTTCCTGTATAGGAGCAACTACAATTAATGAATACACTAAGTTCATTAGGAATGATAAGGCATTAAATAGAAGATTTAGTCCAATATTGATTAAAGAACCAACATACAATCAAACACTGAATATTTTAGAAAATACAAAAAAATATTATGAAAAATTTCATAATGTAAAAATTTCAAAACAACAAATTAAAATGATTGTTGATTTGTCAAACAAATATATTAAAAATAGGTCGGAGCCTGATAGAAGTTTAGAAATATTAGATACAATATGTACTAAAACAAAACTTATAAACAATACGAATAACAAAGATGACTTAATAAAAAAATTAAATAACACAAAAATTCTTTATTTAAAAAACAAAGAATTTGATAAAGCTATAAAAGTTAATTCAAACATTAAGAAATTATTAAATAAAAATAGTATATATAAAGTAGATAACAATACTATTTCTAACTATTTTACCCAAAAAAATCAAAGTAAAAGTTTTGGATTTAAATATAACTAATTTCTTTTAAATTTCACATATAGATGATATACTTATAATGGTGATGAAAATGGATTTAATATTAATACTATTTATTATTATAGTGCCTTTAATCGCAGAGATTAAAGTAAAAATGAACTATAATACCTATTCAAAGCAGAAAAACAGCCTTAATATGACAGGAAAGGAAGTAGCAAGAAAAATACTAGATAACAATGGTTTAAATTATGTTGATATATTGCAAACTAAAGGAAGCTTAACTGATCACTATAATCCCTTAACTAAAAAAATATTTCTATCAGAAAATACATATGGTTCTAAATCAATAGCCGCCGCTGCTGTAGCTGCACATGAAGTTGGACATGCTATTCAAGATAAAGAGAGTTATAGTTATTTACGATTTAGAAATAAAATGGTACCTTTTGTTAACTTTACCTCGAGAGCCGCAACTATATTAATATTTATATCATTTATTTTTAACTTTATGAAAATGTTTGACGCTGGAATTGTTCTTCTACTTGTTGGTTTATTATTTCAATTAATAACGTTACCTGTAGAATTTAATGCATCTAATCGCGCTAAAGAACAATTAAAATCTTGTGGACTTTTAGAAAAAAATGATATAACCGGCACAAAAAGTATGCTTAATGCAGCTGCATTTACTTATGTTGCTTCTTTTCTTGCAATGGCATTACAAATACTTAGATTAATACTAATTAGAAATAGTAATAACAATTAAATAAAAAAGTAGTTCAATTATATAAGAACTACTTTTAATATAAAAAAATAATAGAAATCCTATTATTTTTTAAATGGTAATAAAGCCATAAATCTTGCTCTTTTAATTTGATTAGCAATATGTCTTTGATGTTTTGCACATGCTCCTGTCATTCTTCTAGGTAATATTTTGCCTTTTTCATTAATATATTTAGAAACAATCATAACATCTTTATAATCTACAGACTTTCCTGCACACATTTGACATATTTTTTTTCTTCTATAATATTCTGCCATTATTTTCCTCCTTAAAATGGTAAATCGTTATCACTAAGTGATACTTCTTTATCATAATTTTCATATGGATCTGACTTAGGAATGTCATATTCAGGCATACTATCTACAATATCTTGCGATGGTGAATCAACATAATTATTAGGTTGACTTGTAGAATTCTCTGACTTTCCGCCTACAAACTCAACATTTTCAACAACCACTTCAGTAACATATCTTTTTGTACCATCTTGTGCATCATAATTTCTAGTTTGGATTCTACCATCTAAACTAATTAAATTACCTTTTTTAAAATACTTACTTACAAAATCAGCAGTATTTCTAAAAGCAACACATGATATAAAATCCGCATCATATTGTCCATCTTTATTTTTGAAATTTCTATTTACAGCAACTGTAAAATTTGCAGTAGATATACCCATGCTTGTACTTCTAAGTTCAGGATCTCTTGTTAATCTTCCAACTAAAATTATTTTATTCATATTCTATTCCTCTTCTCTAATTACAATATGTCTTAAAATGTTTTCATCAATTTTAGCTTTTCTATCAAATTCGTTAATTGCTGCAACAGTAGCTTCAACATTAAATAAGTAATAATTTCCTCTTACTTGTTTTTTAATTGGATATGCTAATTTTTTTTGTCCCATATCCTTTTTGTTAACTATTTTAGCTTTCATATCAGTTAATACTTTTTCAAAAGCAGAAACTGTATCTTTAATAGTCTTTTCATCATTTTCAGATTTTACAATAAACATTATTTCATATTTATTCATTTCAACACCTCCTTTTGGTCTAACGGCTTCGCAAACGAAGCAAGGAACTTCCGTTCGTATGTATTATAACATGGTTTTATAATATACACAATACAAAATATTATTTTTTTAATATTCTTTTACATTTTATCAGGTACTTCTATTGCTAATACATCTAATAATGTGGTACATACATTCAAAACGAGGTGCAATAATGCTATATATGTTTCTTTTTTATTTAAATTACTTTCTTTTAAGATGTTAGTCTCTGAGTAAAACTTATTAAATATGCTACATAACTCATGTAAATATTCACATATATAACTTAGAGTTTTTTCATTATATGATTTATCTAATACCTTCGATAAACTTAATAATTTAACATATAGCTTTCTCTGTGAATCACTATATATGTCATGTATCTTATATTCATTAATATTGACTTTGCTTAATATTGATTTAATTCTTACCATGCTATATAAAATATAAGGCCCTGTCTTACCTTCAAATGAACAAAACTTTTCTAGATCAAAGACATAATCAGTAGTACGATATGGTAATAAATCAGCATATTTAATTGTTGCTACAGTAAGCTTATTTAATATTTCTTCTGTTTCTTCTTCACTATTCGAAAAATTAACTCGTTTTCTTAATTCTTCTTTTATCATTTTAATTAATTCATTTAGTTGTAAAACTCCACCATCTCTAGTCTTGAATGGTTTTCCGTCTTTACCATTCATAGTGCCAAAGCCATAATAATTTAATTTACAATTTTCTTTTACCAATCTTGATTTGTAAGATGCCCTAAATACTTGTTCAAAATACATTGCTTGTCTCATGTCAACAACATACCAAATCTCATCTGGATTAAATAAATTGATTCTATTATAAATTGTTGCTAATTCTCTTGTGGCATAGATTGATGAGCCATCATTTTTAATTACTATTAAAGGAGGAAATTCTATCTTGTCATCATCCTTTTTAACATCTATCACCTTAGCTTTATCAGATTCATACATATATGGCTCTAATACTTTTAAGGTATCTTTGATATATTTTAATGAACTTAACTCTCCTTCCCATAATTCAAAATGACAATTTAAATAATCATATGTCTTTTTTATTTCCTGTTTAGAAACCTCAACAATGTCCTTCCACATACTTATGTATGGTTCGACTCCTTCATCAACAAATGCTGTTATTTTTCTTACTTCCTCCATTCTATCTGGATTTTCTTTTGCATCATTGCTAGCGCTTGGATAATAAATAGCTAGTTCCTCAGGTGTTATTTCTAATTTAGGATAATTTCCTTTATGATTTTTATCAAAAAAACATAAATCAGGTTTTCTTTTTTTAATTTCAGAAATAACCATTCCCGATTGTCTTCCAATATCACCTAAATGAACATCTCCAATCATTTTATTTCCTAATAAAGAAGATAATCTTTTTAATGATTCACCTATATTTGCAGACCTCATATGACCTATATGTAATGCTTTTGCAGCATTTGCTCCACCATAATCTATTATTATTGTCTTACTTTTATTTTTATCTATTAAATAATCAAAATTATCAATACTATTATTTATCACTTCCAACAATTTATTTTTATTTATTGTGAAATTAATAAAGCCAGGTCCTGCGATATTTACATTTTCAAATCTATTATCAAGGTTACTAACAATCTCTTCTGCTATTACTCTAGGATTTTTACCATACCTTTTTGCTAAAGACATACAAGCATTTACTTGAAACTCACCTAAATCTTCTCTAGAAGATACTTCAAAAAGCACCTCTGATATATCATAACCGCAGGATTTGAATGTATTCAATATGTAGTTTTCGCATTCTTTAATATAACTCATAATATCACCTTTTTTCTTGTTAAATTATAACATAAATATTATAAAAGAAAAAGACCACTTGGTCTTATCTATTGCTTCTAAATCTTTCTTTTTCATTTAATATTTTCTTTCTTAAACGTATAGCATCTGGTGTTACTTCAACTAATTCATCATTGTCTATAAATTCTAATGCCTCTTCTAATGTGAATGTCTTTGGTTTTGGTAATATAATAGCCTCATCACTTCCTGATGATCTTGTGTTCGAAAACTCTTTGTTCTTACAAGGGTTAACATTCAAATCATTTTCCCTATTATTAATGCCAATTATCATTCCCTCATATATTTCTGTAGCAGGCTCAATTATCATAGTTCCTCTGTCAAGCAAATTATATAATGCATATCCAAATGCTTTACCGCTTTCCATAGAAACTAATACTCCATTTTTTCTTCCTGTTATTTCTCCAGCATATGGTTTATATGAATCGAAACTTCTAACCATTATTCCTTCGCCTTTAGTATTTGTTATGAAGTTACTCCTATAGCCAATTAAACCTCTAGTCGGCACTAAAAATTCAAGCCTTACATAGTTTTCTTCAGCAGGCTCCATTAATTCCATAGTCCCTTTTCTTTCACTAATATCATTTATAATTGTCCCTGAATATTCACTTGGCACTGTTACAATAACTTTTTCATATGGTTCACATTTAACCCCATCTATATCCTTGGTAATTACTTCTGGTTTTGATACACCTAATTCATAACCTTCTCTCCTCATATTTTCAATAAGAATTGACAAATGTAACTCGCCTCTTCCTGATACTTTAAATCCATCAGAGCCTGGTAAATCTTCAACTTCTAAACCTACGTTTCTTTCTAATTCAAAATTTAATCTATCTCTTATATGCCTTGATGTAACAAATTTTCCTGATTTACCAGCAAAGGGACTATTGTTTACCATAAAGTTCATGGATAAAGTTGGTTTTTCTATTTCAATTTTAGGCAATCCTTCAACATGATTATTATCGCATATAGTATCACCGATAGAAATATCAGGACATCCTGCCATAGTAACAATATCCCCGTAATATGCTTCTGTTACTTCTTTTTTCTTAATTCCTTCATTTATAAATAACTTAGTAATTTTAGTTTTTTCAATATTTCCATCATTCTTAACTATTGTTACCTGAGAACCTGTTTTAATTGTTCCTTTATTAACTCTTCCTATACCAAGTCTACCGATATAATCATCATAATCTAATTGAGAAACCTGAAATTGTAGTGGGTCATTTTTGTCACCTTTGAAAGGCTCAGTAGTTTCAATAATGGTATCTAATAATGGTTTGATATCTTTGTTTTCATCGTTTTCTTCGTATTTTGCAATACCTTCTTTTGCTATACCATATAGAATTTTAAAATCTAATTGTTCATCAGTGGCACCTAATTCACAAAACAAATCAAAAGTCATATTTACAACTTCTTCTGCTCTTGCATCTTTTTTATCAATTTTGTTAATAAACAATATTGGTTTTAAACCAAATTTTAATGCTTCTTTTAATACAAATCTAGTTTGAGGCATTGGACCTTCTGCTGAATCAACCAATAGAACTACAGTATCAACCGTTTTAATAATTCTTTCTATTTCAGATGAAAAATCAGCATGCCCTGGAGTATCAACTATATTCATCTTATAATCTTTATATCTAATTGAGCAATTCTTAGCTGTTATAGTTATTCCTCTTTCTCTTTCTAAGTCTCCACTATCCATTACACAATCAACAACTTGTTCATTGTCACGAAACACACCGTTTTGTTTTAAAAGTGCGTCTACAAGTGTACTTTTACCAGCATCTACATGTGCTACTACTGCAAAATTTATTATTTTATCCATAATACTCTCCCCTTTGATACGACAATTAATAATACAACATTTTTAACAATTTGTAAAGTTTTTTATGTTTTATAATCAAATTATCACTCAAAATGATATTTTCTCATTTGCAGTAAATGGCTAAAAAAAGTAAATAATGGCAAAATATTACTAGGAGTAAATAATGATAAAAACAAATGAATTTCAAAATGAAAAAGAGCTCTATTATACTATTGGAAAAAACATTAAGTATTATAGAAAATTATATAGCCTAAATAAAAAAGAATTGACACAAGAAAATTTAGCTATTCTTGCTAATGTATCAATTTCTTTAATAGGCAATCTTGAAAGTAAAAAAACTTGTCAAGGAATCAGTACATATAATCTATTTAAAATAAGTAAAATATTAAATGTTCAAATAGATAAATTTTTTATTAAACATTAAAATCTATGTATTCAAAAAATTTATCTATAGATGTGTTTAATACAATTGATATTTTATAAAGTGACATTAACGATAGTCCCTCACTTCCTTTTGTACTCTCAAACTTTCTAATAAACTCAGGAGATACACCTATATCAATTGCCAATTGCTCTTGCGTAATGCCACTTAATTTTCTATATTTGATAACATTATAAGCAATTGTTTCAATTATATTATTATCAAATTTAAATTCTCTTTTAAATTTAGTCATAATTTCACCAATATATATTTTACTAGGTTTTAAAATATAATTATGTAATGTTATACTATACATTTTTATTTTTTTAATTTATAATTAATATAGGAGTAGAAATTCATATGACTGAAAAAAAATTAAATACCATTATTGGAAACAATATTAAAAAATATAGAAAGTTGTACAACAAGACTCATAAACCACTTACTCAAGAACAATTAGCCGAACTAATAAACGTATCAGTTTCATTAATAAGTAGCCTTGAAAGTCAGAAAACAAACAAGGGAATAAGTATCAACAATCTATATAAGATCTCAATTGTACTTGAGACACCAATTAATAAATTTTTTGAGGACGATAAAAAATGATAATTGAAAAATATATATTTGATGAAAATATAAATAATAGTTCTGATATACTTTGTCTATATAATGATGGTTTTCTAAATAATTTATTAATTAAAAAGTCGTATGATATTATGATTTGTTCAATCTTAAATAAAAATAAAAAATTAATTAATATTAATAATCAAATTATTTTAAATTTAGATAAATACATTTCTTTTTTAAAAAGATCGCTTAATATTGATCAATTATTAATAAGGTATATAGCTACTTTAACCATTAATAACTTATATAATAAAATATTATCGTCACCAAAATATTACTTTGATAATGTTGAATATTATACAAAATATTTTAAAAAAATGTTCATTTATAATTACTATAGAAATCATTTGATACTAAAAAAATTCAACATAAAAAAGCACAGCTTCGATGAGCTTGTAAAAATAATAAATAAAAATCAAAAAAAGGCTATTATTTATCTTGAAAAAATTGATAAACATAACCTTAACTTTGCTTTAAATGTTATAGAATACTTAGAAACTTCTATATGACAAACACATCATAAACTTTTTTATAACAATAAGTTACTCTAGTAGTACCTTCTTTTTTACTTTTAATTAAATATCCATTATCAACTAATTTGTTTAAAACTTTATTAACTGAATTTATATGTAATTTACTCTCAGTAACAATATCACTAACTGTAAACACTACTTTTTTTAACATAATAGGATAAATTTTATATATTGTGGTACCACCTATATCAGTTTTAAATTTTTCTAAATCATAATTATATATTTTATTTAATTTTTTTATTTTTTTAATATTTAAATTGCATTGATCAATAATACATTGCAAAAAGAATTTAATAAATTTTTCTTTTTGTTCAACATTTGAATCACTCAACAATGTAAAATAAGTATTTTTCAAGGCATACATGCTTTCTGAAATGAATAATAATGGTGGTTCTTTTTTAAAGCAAGAAGTTTGGATTGACACAAGTAGTCTTCCTATCAATCCATTTCCCGCCATATAAGGGTGCATTTTTTCAAATTGATAGTGGCATCGAGCAATGGTGACAAAATTTCTTTCTTTGTCAGCATTCAAATATTTACCTAGATCATTTATTAATAAAATTAAATCAGTATGTTTGGGTGGAATATACGAAACACTAGATCCGGCCAAACCAGGCTTTAATAAAAATGTTTGTTTTTTTCTAAGCATTCCACTACCCCTTGTAGTATTATCTTTTTTACAACTAGAATATAAGATTCTATTTAACTTATTAAATAGTAGAACATCAAATCCAAATTTACTTGATTCTGTAAGTCCAACAATTAATGCTTTTCTCATATTCATAAATTCAGTTGTAACATTGCTTTTTGTTTTATAAGGCATAAAAAACATATCTTCTTTTTTAATACTCATGTTATCTATTTTGAAAGAATAATATGTTTCGTTTACAAACAGGGTATCTAAAAAATTATTATAATCATATGACATATTTTTTAAATATCCTTTATATTCACCATAAGCTTCTAAGGCATCGCCTAATAACTTTATCACTTCTGTTGAACATCTGTATTCCCTGTCCATAATATTCATTTTAAATGGTTCCATATTAACACCTCATTATATTAAATATAACACAAAATATAAAAAAAATATACATATTTTCTAAAAAATATGTATATTTAATATAAATTAGGAAAATCAAATAACCTCTTAGCATCCCCAGAAATCCAATAGATTTTATTTTTTTTAACTTTTAATATATAAACAATTTCATAATTGTTTTTTTCATTATTACATTTGAAAGTTAATCTAGTTTTTCCACTATTATTAACACTAAACACCCATTTATTATCATATGATTTTGATAATTTAATATTATCATTATCTAATTTAAATTTCCAATCGCAGTTATCCTCTAATTTAAAATTAGAATAATCAACAGTTATTGACTTATCATATTTATTTAAATATGTAGTTCTCGGGTAAAATAATAAATATAATAATATAATAAAGGTAGTCCCAAACATAATTTTAAATCTCATATCATCATCCTTCTTATACACAAAAAGCAAAGTGTTCTGATAAAACATACTTTGCTCCGAGTTTCCCGAAAATAAATTAAGAATCATTTATATTAAATATTACTTTAATATAAATACTTCTAAATATTATCAGTATTTAGCTTAATTTCTAATCTTTTTGAGTTTTACTTTCTCAACGATATATCATTTGTCCTTAGTAGATTAGCATTCTAAATCTTATTTTTAATAAGATATATATTTCTAAAAAGTATATAGATAGTAACTATTATTAATAAGATAAATACATAAATAACCAATAAGTTAATATTAATTATAAACATATAATTGAAGAATAATAGATAATATATCTAATACAATTATGAAATAAAATTAGAATTTTTTCACTTACAATTGACTTATACTCCATACAGTATTAATATTTATGCAAATATTAACACTATACATAAATGAGGCTTCTCAATTATTGTATTGGACAAATATATATTAACACACCACAGTATTTTATGTCAATAGTTTTTATAAAAAAAATGAAAAAAATTATTTTTCATTTAATAAATTACTCTTATCAGTATATGTAGTATGTAATAATTTCATACTTTTCTCACCTAAAGGATTTTTTAAATAATTTTTATATAATTGTTTTAATTCCTTATTATTATAAGCAAATTTATTTGGCCTTTTTTTATCTATCTTGTATAACCCTTCAGCTCTTTGAGCTCTCACTTCATCAAGTTTTGGAATAGCACATAAAGGTTGCCCTCCGCCTCCAATACATCCGCCTTTACAATTCATAACTTCAATAAAATGAAACTTTTTATAATAATTATCTTTTAGGATAGTTTCTAAGTTTTCCATTTGTTGAACTACTGCGACTTTTATTGTGTACTTATTAATCTTAACAGTTGCTTCTTTTATTCCCTTATATCCTCTTAACTCCTCAAAATTTAAATCATCTTTTTTTAAGCTTTCTTTTGTTAGCATTTTATATAAAGTTCTAATCGCAGATTCGGTAACGCCGCCTGTGTTACCAAATATTACACCTGCACCACTGCTATCACCTAGAATAGTGTCATAGTTGCTATCACTTAAATTTCTTATATCAATGTCTTCTTCTTTTAAATATATTGCAAACTCGCTTGTTGTTAAAACATAATCTATATCAGGAGTATATTCTTTTGCTTCCATTTTTTTAGAAGTACATGGAGTTATGGCAACTGTTACAATCTTTGATGGATCAAACTTCTTTTCTTCCGCAAAATATGATTTGATCATTGAACATTGCATGCCAATTGGACTTTTACATGTGGATATATTATTTAATAGTTCCGGATGATATATTTCTGCATATTTAATCCAGGCAGGACAACAACTTGTGAATTGCGGTAATTCTAACCCTTCTTTTAATCTTTTTGCGAATTCGGTTACTTCTTCCATTATTGTTAAATCAGCACCAAATGCAGTATCAAAAACGTAATCGAATCCTAATTTTTTAAGTGCTGTTACTATTTTCTTTTCAACATTATCACCAGGGTTTAAATTAAATAACTCTCCAAGAGCCACTCTTACAGCCGGAGCTATTATTCCCACCACTATTTTATCATTAGACAAAATAGTGGCTTTTAAATCATGATAACAATATCTAGGTACAATCGCACCAGTTGGACAATTTAATAAGCATTGTCCACAGCCCAAACAAATAGGATCTTTGCATTTTTTCATATCATATCTTAAATTTACAACGTTCTCGCATGTTTTTTTGCATTGTCCACAATTTATACATTTTTCTGATATTCTAACAATAGCCGGATTATAAGGACTAATCTTTATTTTTTTATCTTCTATAGTTTCATTAACTATTTTTTGAGTTTCTATTTCAGATACCTCTTCCAACATTGAATCTATTACATCCACTAATTCTTCTGATTTAATAAACGCGTCACTTTTTGCTCCGCAATTAGGGCAAACATAATCATTTTTTATGCCTTCACTTTCAAATTCATAGCCACATTTGCATTTATATTTACTCATAATAACTCCTTTTTATGAAACAATTATACCATTTATTATTAATTTTTTCTATTTATTTCAAAATAAAACATTGTCCCATTTCCTTTGCTACTATTTACCCCATATTTATATCCATGTGATTCTAATATGGTTTTTACTATGGATAAACCAAGACCAGTGCCATAAGTATTCCTTTTATGCTTTAACTCATTGTGATAGTATTTATTCCATATATTTTTAATATCTTTATCATTAATTCCATTTCCTGTGTCTATAACCTCAACTCTTACAAATTTTTTTTCTTCTTTTAGATTTATATATACCTTCTTATCATTCCCAGTATAATTTACCGCGTTATTTATTAAATTATATATAACTTGCTCAATTCTAGTTTTATCAGCCTCAACAAATACTTGACCAGTTCCTTCATATATGAAATTATATTTCTCATCTTTAATCAAAACCTTATATCTTTTAATTATTGCCTTTATTAACTCATTTATGTCGAATTTTTCTAATTTTAATTCGTATGTTTCTGATTGAAGTTTAGATAAGTTTAATATGTCATTAACAAGCAAAGTTAATCTATCTGTTTCTTCAATAATTATATTCATATTTTCTTGTCTTTTTTCTTTATTTTGATTAATATCTCTTGTCATTTCAGCATATGCTTTTATCATTGTTAAAGGCGTTTTTAAATCATGCCCAACATTTGCCATTAGGTCTTTCCTTAAACTATCAGTTTTTGATAATTCATTTTTAGCTCTTTCTAATGTTTCAGAAAGATTTTTAATTTCCTTTATATTACTATTTGTTTGAAATGTCACATCAAAATTACCCTTAGCAAGTTTATTTGCCGAGTCACTTATTTTAACAATTGGGTCAGTTAATATTTTTGATATTAAAGAACTAATTAAAATAGCTATTATTAACATAGCAATAACAATATAAATATACTGATTTTTAATTAAAGTGAGCGATGCATCTAGCGGTTGAATTGGTGCATTTAAAAATATATATAAGTCCTCATCAAGTTTTATTCCTTTTAACAAGGTATTATTTTTAAATCTATATGTTTTTATAATTATTTGATCCTCTGATTTTCCACTTTCTATGAATTTATTTATAAATGTTAAATCGGCTTTCGTATCCCCTATTGCACATCCTCTATTATAAGAATTGGCAACTGTTACAGTGTTGTCATTTGAAAATATAGCCATACATATGCCATTATTATATGACAAATCTTCTAAATATTTATCATCAATTACATCTTTAGATAATATTTCATCTTTAATTTTATTTAGCTTCTTTGTTTGATATATTTCATAGTATTGATTTAATAAACCTATTTGCATCATAAATAACAATAATAGAATTATGCATGAGAATGCAATAAAAAATGCTAATACTGTATTTCTAATTTTATTATTATTTGCAATCAAATTTATACCCCATTCCTCTAACCGTTGTTATTAAGTCTCTATATTCTCTTAAATTATTTCTTAGCATTTTTATATGTGTATCGATAGTTCTATCATTTCCAAAATAATCATAATTCCAAATTTTATTAAGTAGTTGTTCTCTTGACAGTGCTATCCCTTTATTTTTAATAAAATATACTAAAAGATCATATTCTTTGGGTGTTAAATTTATTTCATTACCATCTATAAATACACAGTGACCTAGGTAGTCCACCTTTAAACCTTTATATTCAAAAAAATTTTCATCTTTTTTATATCTCTTACATACTGCATTTATTCTTGCTATTAGTTCTTTTGGACTAAATGGTTTAGTCATGTAATCATCTATTCCTAAATCAAAGCCTACTAATTTATCATATTCTTCTCCTCTAGCTGACAAAATAATAGTGGGTGTATTATACTTTTCTTTAATTTCTTTATATGCAGTAAACCCATCCATTTTAGGCATCATTATGTCCATTACAATTATATCTGCCTCTGCCGCTTTCTTTATAGCATCTATGCCATTATCTGCTTCCAATATTTCATATTTATTTCCAAGACAATATTCTTTTATAACATCTCTTATTAATTTTTCATCATCAACAATTAAGACTTTCATTTAATCACCTCTGCAAATAATATAATAACACAATGTGAATATTATGTGAAATTTTTATGATTAAATTAAAATGTTAAAAAGACAAGCTTATTTACTTGTCCGTGTTTGTATAATAATTAAATTCAGATAATTCTTTTGCTACTAATTCTAAATCCTCCGCGTCCTCATCTAACAATATATCATCTACCCTAAACATCAAATCATTTATAGAAGAACACTCATAAGGATTTATTTTATATTTCATTAACACTTGAATTTGATAATCGTTTAAGTATATATCGTTTCCTATATTCTTATGCATATATTTATCATCAAAAAGATCATCTATATTAATTTCTTGTTTGTTTATTAACATAAAAACCTCACTTAAATAAAAAATCACTATTAATCAGTGATTCCATATTTATCTTTGAATTTTTGTACATTTCCTGTTTTAACAGTTTTAAATTTACCTGTATAGAATGAATGACATTTATTACAAGATTCTAATTGAATTTCTTCTTTTGATGATTTAACTTCAAATTCATTCCCACAAGCACATTTAACTTTACATATTTTTTGTACTGGATGTATTCCCTTTTTCATTTTTATCCTCCTCGCCATAACTTATTAACAGTTATAGAAATAACTTCATTTGGTATTATACAGGCTTTTTTCAAATAAATCAAGTGTTAATCTTCAATTTCATTAATAATCTTACCATACAACTCATAATTTTCCTTCAGTGAAAGCTCATTTTTATATTTTCGCTCACTTTTAATGTTAATATAATTGTAACTTTTATTTTCTTTTGTACATGAACTATCCATTATTATAATTTTTGATGTTGATATTTTGTTGATTAAATATATTAATTCAGTAATATTTGAGTCTACTTTTTTAATATATTTATTTTTTACATTAACATATTTATTACATTTTTCATTAAACTCTTTATTATTGGCACTAATTATTATGTAGTCTGCCTTAGAGATTTCTTGATTTAAATAAATATTATTTTTTTTTAATGATATTTTATAATTCTTTTTTATTTTATTAATAATGTTTTCATAAGTATCATTTTCTTCTGTTAACAAATTGTTAACATTTCTATATTTTTCTTTTAAAAAATAAATATAATCTTTATTATAACTAGATTTAAAGTAATTATCTCCTAATATTAAAATATATTTATTGTTACTTAATGTAAATTTATATATTATGGATGAAAAAAGAATAGATATAAAAAAAATAACTAGTATTTTATTTTTCATAGAGTTCACCTATTAAATATTACTCAGTTATTTTAATTTTAGCACCCACTTTTTCTAATTTTTTAATAACGTCACTATATCCTCTTAGTATAACATCACTATTTTCTATTTCAGTTTTACCGTCAGCTATTAAAGCAGCTATTAATAAAGATGCTCCTCCTCTTAGATCTGTAGCAATCACATTAGTTCCATGAAGTTTTCTAGGGCCTATGATTTCTAGTTTATTTAATGATATGATATTAGTAATTGCACCCATTCTATTAAGATCATATGTATTTTTAAAGCGATTTTCATAAATTGTTTCTTCTATAATTGATTTTCCTTTAGCTTGTGTCAATAACGTTGTAAATGGTTGCTGTAAATCAGTTGGAAATCCAGGAAATACAAGAGTTTTAATGTAAGTTGGTTTTATATTTTCACACCTTGATATGGTTAACTCATCTCCATTTATTATATATTTTACACCTGTCTCTTTTAACTTCATTAAAAATGCTTCTATATGCTCTTTTATAATACCTTTAATGGTTAAATTTTTTCCAAGAAGTGCTCCTATAATAATATATGTTCCACATTCAATTCTATCTGAAAAAACTTCACATACGCCATTTCCAAAATGTTTAGTACCTTCTATTTCAATTCTTTTGGTACCAGCGCCTCTTATCTTAACACCCATACTTATTAAAAGTGAAGCAACATTAACTATTTCCGGCTCCATTGCTGCATTTTCTATAATGGTAGTTCCCTCTGCGCCTGTTGCAGCAAGCATAATATTTATTGTTGCTCCTACACTGGGAAAATCAAAATAAATTTTTTTACCAATTAATTTGTCAGCCGTAATTATATATCTGTTTTTTATAATATCTACTTTTGCGCCTAATTGTTGAAATCCTTTAATATGTATATCAATTGGTCTTGCTCCTATATTACACCCACCAGGAAATGACATTTCAGCTTTTCCAAATTTAGCCAGAAGAGCTCCCATAAAATAATATGATGCTCTCATTTGTACACTTAGTTCTTCTGGAATGGCATTGTTTTCAAGTTGCGTTGAATCAATACATAAAGTTTGATTCTCATGTTTAATTTTACAACCTAGTAATTCCATTATTTTAATTAAGTATTCTATATCTCTTATTTCCGGTACATTATATATAACTGTTTTGCCTTTTGATAAAACGGCTGCTGGAATTAAAGCAACCGCACTATTTTTAGCACCACTTATCTTAATTTCACCAGAAAGTAAATTATTTCCTTCAACTGTAATTTTTGTCATAATTCACCTTTCTTTCTCTACTAATAATATACTATTAAAATGCTATTTTATCAATGAATTATGGTTTTTTTATACATAATTTACATCAAAGGAGTTTTTTTATATATTCAATTATTTTAAATTTGTATTCAATTTTGTTTTTAACTTCCTTTTTATTATCTATCATACATAATGGGGGATATAAAATACACCAATAATTATCACCCTTACCCTCTCCTATAGTTAATACTAGTGACTCATATATTCCCTCTTTTAAACGTTTCCCATCAAATTCTTTTTCTGGAAAATAATTATATCCATAATTAATATTAAATTTCTTTAAATAATTGTTATCATTAAACACTTTATTCGTTTCTGCCTCTATTAAATTTATATTTTCTAAAATATTATTTCTTACATCTTCTCTTGTGTTACCCTTATCAAATAAGATTTTTGATACTTTATCACTTACTTGTTGTTTAATTATTATATCTTTAGGTGAGTTACTATTAGAAATTATTCTAAATTTTATCATATCATCAAACTTATAATCCTTTTGATTTAAAACACTAATCATTAAAAATATTGACATTATAACGATAATTTTTTTCATTTAAAAACCAACCTTTCATATAAGTATTGGTCTTTTATTATATTTTTTATTCACTTATAATGAATAAATATCTATATTTTCCATTTAGATCCTTTTCAAATCGAATTAAACAATTTTTAAAATGTTTCACTGCCAATTTATTTAGTTTGTCTTTTTGTTCATAGCCTATTTCAAAAGCCAAAATAAATTTGTCATTTAAATATGAAATAATTTGCTCAAATATTTTTTTGTAATAATATAGTCCTTCATCTTCAGCAAATAATGCTAAATGAGGCTCATAATCAAACACAGTAGGCATAAGTTTCATTTTTTTATTTATATATGGTGGGTTGCTTATTATAACATCAAACTTCCCTTCAATATTTTTAAATAAATCACTTTCTACTATATTTACATCAACATTATTTTCAATAATATTTTTTTTAGAAACACTTAATGCTGATTTTGAAATATCAGACATTGTAACATTACAATTTATTTCTTTTTTTAGACTTATTCCTATTGCACCAGAACCAGTGCACAAATCTAAGACATTAATTTTATAATCAAATTTATTTTTACAAAGCTTAATTGTTTTTTCAACTAAATATTCTGTTTCATATCTAGGAATTAGAACAGAATCATTTACATATATTTTATTTCCGTAAAAATTTACATATCCTATCAAGTATTGAATAGGATAATTATTTTTTAATTTTATATAGTCTTGTTTTATATTTTTACTTACTTTAATTAATTCTTCTGCTTCTCTTTTGGATATTCCCAGTTCTATTATTTTATTGAGCATCTGTTTCTAATCTCATTCTTTCATCTTCAGCAATTAAAGCTTCAATTAAATCTTCTAAGTCGCCTTCCATTATTTTATCCAAATGCATAACTGTATAATTTATTCTATGATCTGTTAATCTATTTTGTGGATAGTTGTATGTCCTTATTTTTTCTGCTCTGTCTCCTGTTCCTATTTTGCTTCTTCTTTCATTTCCTAATTTTTCATCTTGCTCACGTTGTCTTAAATCATATAGTCTTGTTTTTAATATTTGCATAGCTTTTTCTTTATTTTTAATTTGGCTACGTTCAACTTGACAATATACAACAATATTTGTTGGAATATGAGTAAGTCTCACTGCGGAATCAGTTGTATTTACACATTGACCTCCCGCACCACTACTTCTTGTAATATCAACTCTTATATCACTATCTTTAATTTCTATATCTATTTCCTCTACTTCAGGCATTACTAAGACAGTTGCCGTACTAGTATGTACTCTACCTTGTGACTCTGTTTCAGGAACCCTTTGTACCCTATGAGCTCCACTTTCGTACTTTAATTTAGAATAAACCGCTTCTCCATTCAACATAAATTCTATTTGTGAGTATCCGCCACTTTCACTAATAACTTCATGAGTAACTTCTAATTTCCATCCTTGACGTTCAGCATATTTACTATACATTCTAAATAAATCACCTGCGAAGATATTTGCTTCATCTCCTCCAGCTGCCCCTCTGATTTCTACTATAACATTTTTATCATCATTTGGATCTTTTGGTAAAAGCATAACTTTTAATTTATTTTCTAATTCAATTTTTGTTTTTGATAATCTATCCAATTCTTCTAAGGCAAATTCTCTCATTTCTTCATCATGACTCATTTCTTTAGCGGCAACTATGTCTTGAATTACTTGATTATACTTTTTATAAGCTTTTACTATACCTTCTATAGAATTTTTTTCTTTAGATATAGTTTGCATTTTTTTATAATCTTCATATATCTCTGGTTTTAACAGCTCATCGCATAGAAAATTATATCTTTCTTGTATTATATCTAATCTTTCTTTCATAATTTTATCCTTTCTATATTTTTTGAAGGTTATTTACATTTCAGATTCGTCATCGTAGTTTTCATCAACAATCACAAGATCTTTTAGATCATCATCTGATTTATCATCGTCCATTTCATCAATATCATCATAATAATTGGTACTTTCCTCGTAAACATCATCTTTTTCATCTTCAACTATAATATCATCTTCTTCATCTTCTAAAGCACTTATATCAACCTCAGAAGTGTGATTTTCTCTTAAATCCCAATACCCCTTTTCTAGTTGAATAAATCTTTTTTCGGTTGCTAGTAAAGTAAAAAAGTCACCTATTTGGTTTTCAAATGCAGAATCTCCCAAACACAGTGTATCACAAATAATTTTAAATATATCATTAATTTTCATTTTTTTACCTTTTTCTTTTAAGATAATATATGCTATATCATCAAAAGACATGGTTTCTAATTCTTCTTTTGTTACACTTTTAAATTTCATTTTATTTTTAGTCCTCCTTAAAGACATATTTTCGTTCCAGTTTCATTATACTTATTTTTTTTAATAAATCAAGTATTTTTTTATTATTTATTATACATACTAAATATTAGGGTATATATATGAAAAAAATTTTGATATTATTAAAAATTTTAATTTTTTCTTTTTTTACTTTTATTATAGTATACTTAAGTCTTTATGTATATGCTTTTATCACACCCAAGTTTCAAATTAATACAAGTAAAAACATTATCTATTATGATAAGAATAACGATGATATATTCAGTGAAAATCTTAATAATGACTATGTAAAACTGAGTGACATTACTAATTTTACTAAAAACGCCATTATTTCAATAGAAGATAAAAATTTTTATAACCATAGAGGTTTTGACTATCCAAGAATTTTAAAAGCAATGATTATAAATATTAAAAGTGGAAAAATTAAACAGGGTGCATCAACAATATCTCAACAATATATAAAAAATCTTTATCTTACTTTTGATAAGACTTGGGAAAGGAAAATTGAAGAGGCTTTTTTAACATTAGAATTAGAAACACATTATAGTAAAAACGAAATATTAGAAGGCTATTTAAATACTATAGATTTTGGTGGGGGAAATTATGGAATCAAAGAGGCTAGTAAATATTACTTTAATAAAAATCCAAAAGAATTAACTAAAGCAGAAGCTTCTATACTAGTAGGAATACCGAAAAGTCCAAATTACTATAACCCAATTTTCAATTATAAAAATGCTAAAAATAGACAGTACTCAGTACTAAAAAGTATGGTGAATAATAGATATATTAGCGAAAATGAAATGAAAAAGATCTATAATGAGAAAATAAGTTTTTATGGTAAAAGTGATAAAGTAGAACTTTCTAGTGTTTATTACTATAAAGATGCTGTTATGGATGAAATGAAAAATATTAAACAAATACCGAAAACTATGTTAGAAACTGATGAATTAAATATATACACGAATCTAGATAAAAATGTGCAAAAAAAACTAGAAGAGACAGTAGACACTGAAATGAAAAGTACATCAATGCAAGTTGCTTCTATAGTAGTAGAACCAAAAACAGCTAAAATTGTTGGCTTAATTGGAGGAAAAGATTATTCTAAATCACAATTTAATAGAGCTACAAAATCAAAAAGGCAAGTGGGTTCAACAATTAAACCCTTTATTTATTATTCAGCTTTAGAAAATGGTTTTACTCCTTCAAGCACATTTTTAAGTGAACGAACAACATTTAATTTAGGAAATGATATGTATTCTCCAAAAAATGCAAATAATATTTATGCAAATAAAAATATATCAATGTTGGCTGCCATTTCATATTCTGATAATATTTATGCAATAAAAACACATTTGTTTTTAGGAAAAGACTCACTATCAAATTTAGCAAAAAGAGTTAAGATTAATACGTCAATCAAAGAACTTGCATCTTCTGCTCTTGGAACAACAGAAATTAATATGATTGATTTCAGCAATGGTTATATTACTTTAGCTAATGAAGGAAAACATGAACAACCACATTTAATTGAAAAAATAACGAACAAAAAAGGTAAAATCCTTTATGAATATAAATATAATACAGAAGAATTATTAAATAAAAAATATGTTTATATTTTAAATAACCTATTAACTAACACTTATAACTATAAAATGGTAAATTATACATCTCCCACCTTATTATCAATATCAAGTGATATAAATGGTAAATATGCAATTAAAAGTGGAAGTACATCGTATGATTATTGGACAATTGGATATGACAGTAATTATTTAGTTATGGTTTGGGCAGGGAATGATAATGATAATAAGATTAAAAATAGTGAATCTAAAATCACAAAAAAAATATGGGCTAAAACAATGAATAATATTAATGTTGATCCGAAATGGTATGAAATTCCATCTGGTATAACTGGAGAAGAAATTAACCCAATTACTGGTAATTCAGATAAAAATGGAGTGTTATGTTTTTATGAAAAAGGTACCGAACCTAGTTATAATTATATTGATATGTATGAAAAACTATCAAAATAAAAAGTCTATTTTAGTTATAGACTTTTTATTTTATTTGTGTACCACATTGACTGCAAAATTTACCATTTTCTTCAGAACCACATTTTGGACACTTATTTTTTACTTCTTTTTTTCCTTTATCGCTGAATATTGTTCCCATTTCAGGTTGATTTGTTTGAGGTTTATATCCCTCTACATTTGACCCTTCATTTGCAACTCCCATCATATTTCCAGCAGCCGAACCTGCCATATTCATTCCCATGAATCCCATCATTGATCCGTTTTCATTGCTTGATGCATTTCTTAATGCGTCAGCTGAGGCAGAAGCCATAAGGCCTGACTGTAAATTTTTGTTTGAAAATATTGTAGCTTCATCTATTTTATTAACTTTCTTCATTGAGTCATCAGTTAAATTAATATCACCTAAAGCAACATCCGTTACTTCTAAACCATATTTTTGTTTCCAACTTTCATCTAAGCAAACGTTCATCTCATCAGATATATCACTATTGTACATACCTATATCGCCAAATGATACTTTATTTTTTCTCATAACAACAGAAATAGCCTGAGTTAATTTTTCTACAAATTTTGATTGTAATTGGCTTCCAATAATTTGGTCATAAGTTATAGTATCTTGAGGATTTGCCCCTATTACACTGTTAACTAATAAGATTGGATCAACTACTTTAAATGCAAACTCTCCAAAAAAAGTAACTTCCAGCATTCCATATTTTTCATCAGTAATTTTTTTAGGTTGTGGTGACCCGAATTTATTTCCTGTTATTGTTAACAGATTTACATAATATACTCTTTGATCTTTTGCTGTTTGTCCACCATATGTGAATCTTTTACCTATCGTTTTAAATGTTTCAATTATTCCTTTTCCTAGCCCTCCAGTGAAAATACTTGGTTCACTACTCGTATCAAAGTAAAAAGTTCCGGCATCAGCAGTGAATTCCTTTATTTCACCATTTTCAATAATCATCATTGCCATACCTTGAGGAACTACAATAGTACTTCCATTTGAGATAATTCCTTCTGAAGGATTTATATTACCTTTACCATGTGAAATAATACCTCTTTGAATTAGCACATTTTTTTCAATGGTTGGACAATTTACAAATTCTTTAAATTGATCACCTAGTGCAGATGACGTAGCACTTGATATTGCCTTTATTAAACCCATAATAAATACCTCTTTTCTTTATTTATACTTTCATTATATCATTTTTATTAATTTATTCAAAAAAAATTTATTTTATAATGTAAAGAAAAAGTAAGAAGTCATTCTTACTCATCTTTGTTAATATTAATTATAATTTGATACTTATCATATAAATCAGCTTCTGACACTGTAATTTTTTCATTATCAACATTTAAATCATTAACACAATTTCTAATTTTCTCAATTACTTTATGTAAACTGATTTTATTTACAATTTTGTTTTCAAGATTATTATTGATATCTTGTGTGTCATTTAAATTTAAATCATTTTTATTTTTAATTTTATTTTCGAACTCAAGTTTTTCTATTTTATCTTCCATTACTTCAGGAATGTCTTGACTGCTGATTTCATTAATTTCTTTGATTTTATCCATAAAGTTTTCTTGAAACGGATTTATTGATAAAGAATCAACTTCTATATTTTTTATTTCTGGTTTCGATTCTTTTTCATCTGTCGTTTCTTGATTAATACTAATGACTTCTGGAATATCAATATTTAAAAACTCTTGAACAGGCTTAACACTTTCAAAATTATTTTCTTTGGTTTCACTATGATTATCTATTGAAAAGTTGTTGTTTTCATTTAATATTTTACTTATTTCTTCTTCTGTTTGCTTTACGGTTAATTTCTCATTTATTATTCTATTTAACAAATCAATTTGTAATTTTGAATTGTTTAATGATAATAAACTTCTGGCATGACGTTCAGATATCTTGTTATATAATAATGCTTCTTGCACTTCTTTTGGTAAATTTAATAATCTTAATTTATTAGCGATAGATGACTGACTAATTCCTAATTTGCTTGCTATTTCATCTTGAGTAAAGCCTCTATCTAGTAGTTTTTTATATGATTGTGATTCTTCTATTACTGTAAGATTTTTTCTTTGTAGATTTTCCAGTAATGCAATCTCAGCACTTGTGTTATCATCAGTTTGATTTATAATAGCAGGAATTTTATTTAATCCAGCTAATAAAGATGCTTTATATCTTCTTTCACCTGCTATTATTTCGTACTTTTCCCCTGTTTTCCTCAAAACTATTGGTTGAATAATACCATACTTTTTAATTGAATCAGATAGACTATTAAGCTCTTTTTCATCGAAAGCAAGTCTAGGTTGAAACCTATTAGGAATAATATCATCAACTGATACATAAACAATTTTATCTTTTTCTTCCATACTTTTCCCTCTTTTTTCCCACTATATATTAATTTTAATTTATTTTATTTATTTTATCAAGATTATTATTTATACTTTACTATTTTTTGTATTTTTTAACTATAGAACTATAATTTCTAGGATATTTTTTATCAGTTACGTCAGTTTTTTTAAAAACAGGTATTGTTCTTTTAGAATTTTGTATAGGTAAATTATATTTATAAACATCAACAAGTTTTAAATGAAATTCTTTATATAGTGATGCATCATTTAACTCATCTAAACAATTAGATTTTAATGGTGCTAACACTCCGCCAACTTTTACTATACTTGTTGCAAGTTCAATTATTATTGGGATAGATGTAACAGCCCTACATGTTACAATATCAAAAATTTCTCTATTTTTAATTCCATATTCCTCAATTCTAGAACATATAATAGTTACATTTTTCAAATAAAAAGTTTCTTTTATATGTTTTAAAAACTGACATTTTTTTTGATTAGATTCTATTAATGTTACTTTTGCATTTTTAAATAATAAAGCAATAACCATACCTGGAAATCCCGCACCTGTGCCAAAGTCACATAAAGTACACTCTCTATTTAAATTTATATATTTGCTTAAACAAAGTGAGTCATAAAAATGAAGTAAGAATACTTGACTTTGTTCTAGAATACTAGTCATATTAAATTTAGAGTTCCATTCTATTAACAACTTATAGTAATTTAATAAATCATCATAAACTTTATCACTAATTTCAATGTTTATTTCTTTGCAATAATGTATAAACTCTTTTTTATTCATGATTGTATTCCTTTTTTAAATATACTAATAGCATTGTTATATCTGCAGGATTAACCCCGCTTATTCTAGATGCTTGCCCAATTGTTAATGGTCTTATTTTACTGAACTTTTGCCTTGCTTCTGTTGCTATATTAGGTACCTTTGAATAATCTATGTCCATAGGTATTTTTTTGGTCTCTAATTTTAACATCTTTTCCACTTCATTTTTTGTTTTATCAATATAACCTTTATATTTTATTTCTGTTTGAACTATTTCAATAACATTTTTATCAAATTCTTTATTCATATATTTTAATAATTCTTTAGCATCTATTTCTGGTCTTTTAATCAAATCGTGTAATGATACTTTACCATATATATTAGATGAATTATGTTCTTTTAAAAACTTTTCTATATCTTTAGGATTTACATATGTAGTATTAAAATAATTCTCTATTTTTTTTATTGCATTAAGTGTTTCATAATACTTATCTTTTTCATTTTTATTTAATAATCCATATTTTTCTGCATATTTTGATAGTCTAATCATTGCATTATCATGTCTTAACAATAATCTAAATTCAGCGCGCGAAGTTAATAATCTATATGGCTCAGTTATTCCTTTATTTATCAAATCATCTATTAATACACCTATATATGCCTCATTTCTTTTTAATATAAAAGGTTCTTTATTATCTATTTTTAAAACAGCATTTATGCCTGCCATTAATCCTTGAGCTGCCGCTTCTTCATAACCACTTGTTCCATTTATTTGGCCTGCAGTAAACAAATTTTCTAATATTTTATTTTCTAAGTTCATTTTTAATTGAAGTGGATCTATGGCATCATATTCAATAGCATAACCATACTTTGTTATTACTACATTATGTAATCCATCCATTGTTTTTAATAATTTTTCTTGAATATCATGTGGCATTGTCGTTGAAAAACCGCCTACATAATACTCTATATCATCGCTTCTTTCCGGTTCTAAAAAGATTTGATGTCTATCTTTATCATTAAACTTGACAACCTTGTCTTCTATTGATGGACAGTATCTTGGCCCTATTCCTTTAATCATTCCACTATATAATGCACATTTGTCTAAATTATCCATTATTATTTTATGAGTAGTTTTATTTGTATAAGTAAGATAACAAGGAACTTGGTCATTTATATTATATGTAGGACCATAAAAATTACTAAATGTTAATAACTCATTATCACCATTTTCTATTTTTACTTCATCAAAGTTTATACTACTTTTCAATATTCTAGGTGGCGTACCAGTTTTTAATCTTATTATATTGATTCCATTTTCTTTTAAAAATTCACTTAAAAACATTGAATTTTTTTCACCATGTGGGCCTCCTTTATATTTATCATGTCCACACATAATATCAGAGTTCATATATGTTCCAGTTGTTAATATAACTGCTTTACTATATATTTTTTCACCAGTTTCCGTTAAAACTCCAATTACTTTTTTATTTTCTAGTATTAGTTCTTTTACTGTATCCTCTTTTATCGTTAAGTTTTTCAATGAGTTTAATCTGTTTAACATTTCCTTAGGATAATTAACCTTACATCCTTGAGCTCTTAAGGACCTTACTCCTGGGCCTTTTTTAACATTAAGCATCTTTATTTGCAAATGAGTCCTATCTGCGCAATAACCCATTTGACCACCTAAAGCGTCAATTTCTCTAACTACTATTCCTTTTGCAGAACCACCTATTGATGGATTACATGGCATATCAGCAATATTTTTAATATTTATTGTTATAAGTAATGTTTTTTTACCCATTTTAGCGCTTGCACTTGATGCCTCACAGCCTGCGTGTCCACCACCTACTACAATTACATCATAATTCACTTATATCATCTACTTTCCTAAACAAAATTTACTAAATATTTCATTTAATAAATCATCATCATTCACTTCACCAGTAATATTTGATAATGTATTCCATAGCCTCTTTAAATCTATTTCTATCAAGTCTACTTCATAATTATTTTTTAAACTGATTTTTATTTCTTTTATAATTTCTATTGAGTTATTTAATAAACCTATTTGTCTTGCATTTGAAATATATGCATAATTTGATTCACCAATTGACTTTAGATCAAAAATTCTTGAAATCTTTTCTTCTAATTTATTTACGGAATTTTTTTCAAATGTAGACATGTTTATACTTTCATAATTTGATAATTTGTTACAAATATAATTCTTATTTTTATCACTCTTATTATATATTACTAAAATGTTTTTATTTGTTATTTTATCTAACACTCTCATATCTTCATCATCAAAACCTGATTCACTATCAACTACAAATAATACAAGATCAGAATTACTAATTGCTTGTATACTTTTTTCCACTCCTATTTTCTCAACAATATCATTTGTTTCATGTATGCCAGCAGTGTCTAATATATCTATTTTAACACCTTCTATCATTAAACTTCCTTCTACGATGTCCCTCGTTGTCCCTTTAATATTTGTTACTATTGCTTTTTCTTCATTTAATAATAAGTTTAATATGCTACTTTTACCAACATTTGGCTTTCCAACAATAGAAATTTTTAAGCCATTTTTTACTATCAAACCTTTTTTACTATTTTTTAATAAATTATTTATAGATTTTTCAATTTTGGTAATGTTTTCACTTATTAAATTTCTGGTTACCATAACAGCATCTTCGTATTCTGGATAATCTATATTAACTTCGATATTTGCTATTATAGACAAAACTTTTTGTTTTAATTCATTAATGGTTGAATAAATTGATTTATCTATTCCTTTAAGAGCCATTTTCCTTGAACCTTCAGTTTGAGCATTTATAAGATCTCCTACCGCTTCAGCTTGAGTTAAATCTATTCTTCCATTTAAAAACGCTCTTTTTAAAAATTCACCTGGTTCTGCAAGTCTCGCACCATTTGATATTAAAAGCTCCATTACTTTACTTACAGATAAGTTTCCACCATGAACATTTATTTCAACAATATCTTCTGTTGTAAAACTTTTAGGCGATTTAAAAACACTTACTAGTACTTCATCAATTTTTTCTGAATTTTCAACTATAAAACCATATGTAATAGTATGAGATTCTTTTTTTAACAAATCTTTATCAAATATTTTATTAACAATTTTAATTGCATCTTGTCCACTTATTCTTATTACATTTATAGAACTTTCTCCAACTAAAGTTGCTACAGCACAAATGGTATCTTTCATAATAGTCCCTTTCTTTCCACAAGATTATACCATACTTAATAGTAAATGTAAAATAAAAAAAGAGTAATATTACTCTTTGTTCTCAATGTATTTTATTACTACACACCTATTAGGCTCTTTTCCTTCGCTCTCAGTTTTAATATATTTAAAACCTTGTAATGCTGAGTGAACAATTTTTCTTTCATATGCACTCATAGGATCTAATTTAACATTGGTTTTTGATAGTGTAACCTCTCTAGCAATCTTCTTAACATTTTTTTCTAAAAAATAATCTTGTTTTTGTCTATATTTTTCTACATCAACAGACACATTTATATACATATCTAACATTGTATATAATGCTTGTCTAACATAAATTTGAATTGAATTCAATATGTGACCTTTTTTGCCAATTAATAATGAATTATTTTTTGAAAATATATCATATTTTATTTGACCTTCCCTAATTTTTATTTCAACATTTGCATTTATATTTAAAGCATTTAGTAATTCTATAATAATATCTTTACCTGTCTCGGCTATATCTTCTAATTTTACAACTTCAATTGTATACTTTTTACCACTAAATAGTCCGCCCTTTTCTTCATATAATTTTGTTAAAACATTATCTTCTGTTGTATTCAATTCTTTTAATGCTTTTTCTAAAAGTCCATCTTGATTTTTTGCTTGAAATTTATACTTCTCCATTTTACTACTTACCTTTCTTTAATAATAAATTTTGCACTACTGTAAAACCATTTGATACTATCCAGTACAATGCAATTGATGTTGGTAACCCAAATGATACAAATGATATAAATACTATCATAAAAGTTGTCATCATTTTCATTTGTTTTGCTTGTTCTTTATTTGTTGACATATTCATGTTTTTAAATGAGAATACAGTTGCCAATATTATTAATACAACCAATATTATATACCAATAATTTCCTGCCTTAATTCCCTCTAAAGGAGTTGTACCTAAATTAAATACTAAAAAGTTCTTTTCAAAAAATGCTGGAACTCTATAAACAGCTTCTAAAAATGCAAAGAAAATTGGTAATTGCAAAAAAGCAAATAAACAACTTGAGAATGGATTTATATCATATTTTTTATATATTAGCATCATTTCTTGGCTTTTAGCCATCATTGAATCTCTATCTTCTCTTCCTTTATATTTTTTTTCTAATTTATCAAGATCTTTTTGTGCTTTTTGCATATTTATATTCATATTTGTAGATTTCTTTGAAATAGGGAACATTAATAATCTTAATATTAGACCTACTATCATTATTGCTAAACCATAATTTTTAACGATTAATCCTACTTTAACTATTATCCATGCTAATGGTTTAACGAATAAAGAAGTCCACAATCCTTCATAACCACCAGAATTAATTTTTAAGTTACTACATTTTGGTAAATCTTCATATTTTATTAACAATTTTTTATCATTATTTTTATATACATCAACTAATTCCTTTGTTTCTGGTTTACACAAAATATTTGATACATAAGACTTTTGTTGATTCTTTTCTTCATTTATTACTACATTAAATCTTTTTGTACAGCCGCTTAATGTAAATAACATTAAAAATAATATTAATATTTTCTTTTTCATCTTTTATTTCTCCTTTAATACATTAATTAATTCGTTTTGAATTTGCTCATAATTCAAATTTAAAATATTAACTCTTAATATTATAACATAATCTTTAGAGAAATTAATATTATTTTTCATTAAAATATCTTTGATTCTTCTTTTATAAAGATTTCTCACGTTTGCTTTTCCAATTTTTTTACTAACACTAATACAATATCTATTAAAATTATAGTTATTTTTTCGAAAATAAATAACAAAATATTTATTAACTTTTTTATTGGAATCACCTATGATTTGCTGAATTTCTTCATTTTTTTTAATAATATATTTTTTATTCATATGCTCACTTCTTTTTCAATATATATTATATAAAAAAAATTACTCATTTAAAAGTAATTTTTTTATTTTGCTAATTCTTTTCTACCTTTAGCTCTTCTTGATTTTAATACTTTTACACTTCTATTTAAAAAACCAGAAGTTTTACTTTTTTTTCTATTATTAGGTTGGAATGTTCTCTTCATAATATTTACCTCCGTTTCCTTTTCAACTGAGTTAGATTATATAATATTTAAAATAGATTGTCAATAATTTTATTTTATTTAATTATTTTTACTATAGTCTTTTATTAACAATATATTAATATTTTTTCTTTAAATTTATTATGTTAATTAATTGTTAATATTTAATTATGTTAACTTATCAACATTATATTAACAAAATTATGTTAACTTATCAACATTATATTAACAAATACACATAATGTTATTTTTTAAAATTGTTGATATTGTTGATAACTTTCTTTTATCTAATTAAAAAGGTTAAAAAAATGTTTACAAATGGTTAATAACTTGTTAATATAAAAGGAAATAATTTTTTTTGTTTGACATTAAAAATAGATGATTTATAATTTAATTAGAAGTTGTTAGAAAGGATGATAATTATGGACCTAAATGATATATGGAATAAATTTTTAGAACAAATTAAATCAAAAGTATCTTTAATGTCATATAATTATTTATTTAGAGATTTAAAATTATATTCATACGAAAATAGTAAACTTATTATTATTGTTCCTACCAATGAACTTCTTTTACAAAATATTACTAAAAATTATAATTCTATAATACAAGAAATAATAGATGATATAACTAATGATACTTGTGAAATAGAATATGTTTTCGATAAAGATAAAAAAAAGTTAACAAAAGCAGATAATAATAAAGTTAATAATAACATACAAAATATAAATGAAGAAAATATTAGTAACTATAAATATATAAGTAATTTTAATCAAAAATACACTTTTGAAACTTTTGTAGTAGGTGAATCAAATAGATTAGCTTATGGGACTGCTAAAGCTGTCGCACAAAATCCGGGTAAATTATATAATCCATATTTTATATATGCAAAAAGTGGACTTGGAAAAACACATTTAATGCACGCAATAGGAAATTATATAGTTACACATTCAGATAAGAAAGTCTTATATATTACTGCAGAACAATTTACTAATGATTATAGGGCTATAATTAATGCCAAAAGTAAATATGATAACAATGTTAGTTATTTAGAAGCTTTCAGAGATAAATACAGAAACGTAGATGTTTTAATGATTGACGATATTCAATTCTTAGAAAATGCAACAAAATCACAAAAAGAGTTTACAAATACATTTAATACTTTATACGATAATGAAAAGCAAATAATAATAGCATCTGACACATCTATAAATGACTATAAGTATTTAGAAGATAGGCTTAAAACTAGATTTAGATGGGGATTAACTGAATCAATAAATCCGCCAGAGTTGGAACTAAAGAAAAATATCATAAAAAACAAAATAATGATAAATGATTTTGATCTAGATATTAATGAATCAGTAATCGATTATATTGCTAATAATTGTGGTAGTGATATAAGAAATCTAGAAGGTGCAGTTATAAGAATTGTAGCATATAAAGCTGCATTTAATATAAAGAATGTTACTTTAGAAATTGCACAAGAGGCTTTACAAGAGTTTGTTCCTAAAACTGTGTATAGAACCAACTCAGTAGCTAAAATAATTGATATCGTAGCAAAATATTTCAATTTAGACGCATCAATGTTAAAAGGCAAAATGAAAAAGAAAAACATAACTGATGCAAGAGCAATTGCTATGTATTTAAGTAGGATTATGACTGATGAAAGTCTTCAACGAATTGGTTTAGAATTTGGAGGTAGAGATCACTCAACCGTTATATATTCACATGAAAAAATATCAAAGGAATTAAAAACAAATATAAAACTACAAGAAGAAATAAAAATATTAAAAGAAAAAATATGTGAATAAACACTAAGTTATTAACAACTTAACAATGATAAATTTACATAATATGTAGATTTTATCTTAATATAAATGAGTTATCAACATTATTAACAGTCTATATTAATAATAATTATATATAATAAGGAGGTAAATTATTATGAAAATGTTAATTAATAAAAATATTTTATTGGAAGGATTAAATTTTGTAAGTAAAGCTTTATCATCAAGAAATATTATTCCAGTTTTAAATGGAATTAAATTTGATTTGAAAAAAGAAGGTCTATACTTAACAGCGACAGATAATGATATTACTATTCAATATTTTATTGATAAAAAAGATATTAATGCTATTGAAGAACTTGGATGTATTATTATATATGGTAAATCATTATTAGATATTATAAGAAAATTACCTGAAACAACAATAATGATAGAAAATTTTGAAAGTAACGATGTATCTTTTAAAACTGAAAATGCTATATTTAATTTCAATTGTTTCTTACAAGAAGATTTCCCAGAAATAGTACTAGAAGAAGCTAAAAAACCTATAAAATTATCAAGTTTAAAATTCAAAGAAATGGTGAGTCAAACTTCATTTGCATGTTCAATACAAGAAAGTAGACCTTTACTTACTGGTGTTAATATTAAAGTTAACGGAGATAATTTAGAGTGTATTGCTACTGACTCTTATAGATTATCAAAAGTAATAATAAAATTGAATAAATCATATGATGAAAATACTAATATTGTAGTACCGGCAAAAAATATTAATGAGTTTATAAAGACAATTGAAAAAGATAATGAATTAGAAATACATACTTTTGCTAATAAGGCTATTTTTAGACATGGTAATCTTATTTTTCAAACTTCTTTATTAAATGGAACATACCCTAATACAGATAATTCATTTCCAAAAGAATATAAATATGAAATAGAATTGAACCTAAAAGATTTTTATAATATTTTAGATAGAGCATCATTAATAACTCAATCAAAAGACAAAAATATCATTGATTTTGATTTGAATGGTAATAATATTGTAATTAAAGCTTCAAGCCAAGAAATGGGTAAAGTTGAAGAAAAAATGAGTGTGGTAAATAAAATAGGTAATAATATTAAAATCTCATTCAGTGCAAAATATATGATCGAAGCTTTAAAAATATTTAAAGAGAAGAAAATATACTTATTATTAAATGGTGAAATAAGTCCAATTATAGTTAAAGAAGAAAATAATGATGAGTTGATTCAATTAATTTTGCCAATGAAAACATATTAATTATTAAAAAAATAATGATAATAATTTTATCAAAATAAGCTTTTTTTATTCGAAAGCTTATTTTTTTTAAAAAAAATTACATTTTTCGACAAAATTCGACAAAACAAGTATGCTATCATAGCAATCAATATATTGAAAAGGAGGAAAATATGGATTATGAAATAACATTTGATACTCAAGTTATACTTCCAGTTGAAAATAATAGTTCTAGAATAATTGAAAATAATGAATCTTATGTTATAAATGTACCACCAATGCAAGTTTTAGAACATAGTTGTGAATATTTTGGTAGTTCATTTAATGGTAGAAAAGAAGGAACTAAAAAATTATTGGGTATAACACATAAATCACCTATCATTGTAGAAGAAAGTAGAAAAATAATATTTTTTCCTACTACTTCGCCAGATAGAATTGATTGTGTATGGATCAATCTTGAGAAGGTCAATAAATATTATAAATCATCTTCTAAAAAATCTATTATTGAATTTAAAAACGGTGATATTATTGAATTTGATGTATCAATAGGTTCTTTAACAAACCAAATTATGAGAGCTTCTAGATTAAAATATATCCTAGAAGAAAGAATAAGTGGAAAAGTATATTAAATTTTACTTTTTCCTTTTTTTATAGCGTAATTTATGGTATAATTAACTTAGTGTATAGGTGTACATAAAAATTAAAAAACTCAAAATTTGGGGGCTAACGAGGTTTAAAATGAATATTGTCAAAATTGAATTGTTGAATTTTAGAAATTATAGAAAAAAAACTTTTGATAAATTTTCAAATTTAAATATAATAATTGGAAAAAATGGAGTTGGTAAAACATCAATCATTGAATCCATATATATAGGTAGCCTAGCCAAGTCTTTTAAAACTAATAATGATTTTACAATTATTAAAAAAAATGCTGATTTTTTTAAAATTAAAATTCATTGCTATGATTATCATATTAATAAAACACTTGAACTTTATTATGATAAGTCTGGCACAAAAACAAAAATAAATTCTTATTCCCAAAAAAGACTTAGTGATTTTATCTCTCAATATAGAGTTATTATGCTTTATCCTGAAGAAGTAAGAATTATTAAATCTTCTCCTGCCATCAGGAGAAATTATTTAAACATTGAGTTGTCTCAATTAAATAAGCAGTATTTAAGATCATTAAATAACTATAATTCATTAATTAAAAATAAGAATGAATACTTGAAAAAAATGCAATTTTTGAATATAAGTGATACTACTTATTTAGATACATTAGACGAAAAGATAGTAGATGAAGGTATGATAATATACAAGTGTAGGTCTGATTACATAGAAAGTATTAACAAGTATATTGATGAGAAATTTAAAAAATTTATTAAAGAATGCAATATTAAATTGCAGTACGATTCAGATTTTAGTATTTTTGATAAAAATAGTTTATTAAAAAAAATGCAGGAAAATAGACCAAAGGAAATGAAATTTGGTATGACTAATTTTGGAGTTCATAGAGATGATGTATTATTTTTATACAATGGTTATGATGCCAAAGAATATTGTTCTCAAGGATTTCAAAAATTGATTGTGCTAGCCTTAAAATTATCAGAAATCGAGATATTTATAAATGAGTATGATATAAAACCAATATTATTATTAGACGATTTGTTTAGCGAATTAGATGAAAAAAACAGAAATAATATTTTTAAATCTCTTGATTCAAGCCTACAAATATTTATTACAACCACTGATTTAAAGAATATTAATAGAAATATAATAAATAGAGCAAAAATTTATAATTTAGATGAAATAGGAAGGTGAATAAAATGAATGAAGATTATGGAGTAAACGATATACAAGTATTGGAGGGATTAGAAGCAGTAAGAAAAAGACCTGGTATGTACATAGGTACTACTGATGCAAAGGGTTTGCATCATCTTGTTTGGGAAATAGTTGATAATTCTATAGATGAAGCATTAGCTGGATATTGTCACAATATTGAAATAATTATTAATAAAGATAATTCTATCACAGTTAAGGATGATGGTAGAGGAATTCCAGTTGGTATTCATCCAAAAACAGGAATTTCCACTGTTGAAACAGTTTATACTGTTTTACATGCAGGTGGTAAATTCGGTGGTGGCGGATACAAAGTATCTGGAGGTTTACATGGAGTAGGTGCTTCTGTAGTTAATGCTTTATCAAAATGGGTTATAGTAACTGTTTATAAAGATTGTAAAATATATCAAACAAAGTTTGAAGATGGTGGTAAAACTGTTCAAAAATTAACTGTAATTGGTGAATGCGAACCTAATAGAACAGGAACTTCTGTAACATTTAAACCTGATTCTGAAATTTTTGATACGGATATATTTGATTATGAAACTCTTAAAATAAGAACAAGAGAATTGGCGTTTTTGAATAGAGGTTTACAATTAACATTACGTGATGATAGGGATGACGAAGATACTCAAGGCGAAAAATTTTTATATGAAGGTGGAATCAGTGAATATGTTAGATTTATAAATCAAGGTAAAACTCCTATTCATGACAACGTAATACATTTAGAGGGAGAAAAAAACGGAATATTCTTTGAAGTAGCATTACAATACAATTCGGGATATAATGCGAATATTTATTCATTTGTGAATAATATTAACACACATGATGGTGGTACACATGAAGAAGGCGTAAAAAGAGCATTAGTAAGAATAATAAATAGCTATGCTAGAAAAGCCAATATATTAAAAGATAAGGATGAAAATTTAAAAGAGGATGATGTAAAAGAAGGAATTACAATGATAATATCTTGTAAACATCCTAATCCTCAATTTGAAGGTCAAACAAAGGGAAGATTAGGTAATTCTGAGGTTAAAGCAATAGCAGATGCAGTATTTGCTGAAGGTTTCGAACAATTTCTTTTAGAAAATCCTGATTCTGCAAAAATTATAGTAAACAAAGCACTACTAGCTAGAAATGCAAGAATGGCTGCTAAAAAGGCAAGAGAAGCCACTAGAAAAACAGATTTAACCATGACAAACTTTTTTGGAAAATTATCTGATTGTAAAAGCAAAGACCCTTCAATTTCTGAAATTTTCATTGTCGAGGGTGATTCTGCAGGTGGATCAGCAAAAAAAGGAAGAGATTCTATGACTCAAGCTATACTTCCTTTAAGAGGAAAAATATTAAATGTTGAAAAAGCAAGATTGGATAGAGCACTAGGTAATGAAGAAATTAAAACAATAATTACTGCTTTTGGTACAGGCATAGGTGAGTATTTTGATTTATCTAAATTGCGTTATGACAAAATAATAATAATGACAGATGCAGATGTTGATGGCTCCCATATAAGAGTTTTATTGTTAACATTATTCTACAGGTTCTTTAAACCAATTGTTGAAGCTGGTCATGTATATGCGGCACAACCACCATTGTTTAGAATAATGCATGGTAAAACAAGAAAATATGTTTTAAGTCCACAGGAATTAGATGACTATTTAGCTACTCTACCTGAAAATGTAAGACAAAGAGCTGAAATAGCCAGAATGAAAGGTCTTGGTGAAATGGATGCTGAAGAATTAAATGAGACAACTATGGATATTGAAAAAAGAGTTTTAAGAAAAATAACAGTTGATGATTGTATTGCAGCAGATGCTATATTTGAAAAATTAATGGGTGATGATGTTGAACCTAGAAGAAAGTTTATTGAAGAAAACGCTGGATATGTACAAAATCTTGATATATAGGAGGTTATAATGGAAGAGAATGAAACAAATAGTGAATTAATAAAAAGAGCACTTGATGACTATGATAAAAGTGATATTGATAGTCAAGACATAAATAATGAAGATAATAATTTGAAAATTAAAAAAGAAGTTAATGCTGATTTTAATGGATATTTCCATGAGCGAGATAGATTAGATCATAATGATATAGTAAAAGAAGTTAGTACTTCATTCATAGAATATTCTATGAGTGTTATTGCTTCTCGTGCTTTGCCAGACCTAAGAGATGGTTTAAAACCAGTACATAGAAGAATATTATGGTCAATGTATGAATGTGGATATACTCCTGATAAGCCACATAGAAAATGTGCTACAACAGTTGGATATGTTATGGGTCATTATCATCCACATGGAGATTCGTCTATTTATGAAGCAATGGTTAGATTAGCACAAGACTTCAACCAAAGATATATGTTGGTGGATGGTCACGGAAATTTTGGTAATGTTGAAGGTGATGGCGCTGCAGCAATGAGATATACTGAATCTCGTTTGGCAAAAATTTCTCTTGAATTATTAAGAGATATCAATAAAGACACAGTCGACATGGATGATAATTTTGATGTAACCAAAAAAGAACCAAAGGTGTTGCCATCAAGATTTCCAAATATACTTGTAAATGGTTCAATGGGAATAGCTGTTGGTATGGCAACAAATATTCCTCCGCATAACTTATCTGAGGTAATAGATGGTTGCGTAGCATACATCGATAAACCTGATATTACTACTGATGAATTAATGAATTATATCAAGGGCCCTGATTTTCCAACTGGTGGAATAATTTTAGGCAATTCTGGTATAAAAAAAGCTTATGAAACAGGTAGAGGTTCTATAACAATAAGAAGTAAGGCAACAATAGAAGAACATAATGGCCATAATTGTATAATTTTTACCGAGGTTCCGTATGGGGTAAATACAATGGAATTAAAGAACAAAGTGGCCGAATTAGTACATTCGAAGGTAATTGAAGGAATTTCTGATTATCATACAGATTTAAAAGATGGAGTCAAAATAACAATCACATTAAAAAGAGACGCAAATCCACAAGTTGTTTTAAATAATTTATATAAACATACTTCATTTCAAATCAATTATGGTATCATATTCTTAATGTTAGATGGTTTAACACCAAAAACTTTAGGTTTAAAGTCAATTATTTCAAAATACATTGATCATCAAAGAGAAGTAATAATAAGAAGAACTAAATTCGATTTAAACAAAGATGAGAAAAGAGTACATATATTAAATGGATATAAGATAGCCCAAGATAATATTGATGAAGTAATTAAAATAATCAAAACAGCTGAAACAGATCAAGAGGCTAAATTAAAATTAATTAGTAGATTTGGTCTTGATGAAATTCAATCTGATGCAATATTAGAATTAAAGTTAAGAAGATTAACCGGTTTAGAAAGAGAAAAGATTGAAGCTGAACTTGCTGCTTTATTAAAAGAAATTGAAGAGTTAAAGTCAATTTTAGCATCAGAAAGAAAAGTATTAGAAATAATTAAGAAAGAAATGTTAGAAATTAAGAATAAGTATGGTGATGATCGTAGAACCACTATAGATATGACAGCAATTGATTATATTGAGGATGAATCATTGATACCTCAAGAAGAAGTAATAGTTACTGTTACAAATAAGAATTATATTAAGAGAATACCTAAAGACACATATAAAACACAAAATCGTGGTGGCGTTGGAATTAAAGGTATGACAACCACTGATGAAGACTTTGTAGAGCAATTAATTTCTTTGAACACACATGATTATGTTTTGTTCTTCTCAAATAAAGGTAAAGTATATAGACTAAAAGGGTATAATATTCCTGAATATTCAAGAACTGGTAAAGGATTACCGTTAATCAACCTAATTCAAATGGAAAAAGATGAAAGAATCAATGCCATAATTAAAGTGAAAAAAGAAAATACATACAAATGTTTGCTATTTAGTACAAAACAAGGTTTAGTCAAGAGAACCATGATATCGGAATTTAACAACATTAGACAATCCGGAAAAATTGCTATTTCTTTAAAAGATGGTGACGAATTAATTTCAGTTAAAAAAACAATAGGAAATGATCAAATATTAATGTGTTCGTCTAACGGGCGAATGGCCAGATTCAATGAAAATGAAGTCAGAATAATGGGTCGTACAGCTACAGGAGTAAAAGGCATAAATTTATCAGACGACATTTGTGTAGGAGCGGAAGTGTCAGAAGAAAATAAATATTTATTAGTAGTTACCGAAAATGGTTATGGTAAAAAAACAATAGTAAATGAATATAGAGAGACTAAAAGAGGAAGTAAAGGCGTAAAAACTTTGAATATTTCAGAAAAAAATGGAAAGATCGTTGGATTCAAATCAACTGACAACGATAAAGATTTAATGATAATTACTGAAAATGGAATTATTATTAGAATGTCTGTGTCAAATGTTTCTGAAATGGGTAGAGTAACTAAAGGTGTAAAACTTATTAATCTTAAAAATAATAATAAAGTCGCTTCTATATCAATTGTCGACAAAGAGGAAATGGATGACTAACCATTTCTTTTTATATTAAAAAAATATACAATATTTAAAATGTTCCACGTGAAACATTAAAAAAGAATAAAAATTATTTCCCGGGAAATAATTTTTTTAAATATAAAATATATTACTTATGATATTACAATTATTAATTTTAAATAAATTAATATTAAAATTATTTTATTCCAGCATTACAGTTATATATGCAAATATAGTATAATTTTAAACTCTAATTTAATTTACTTCAACCATAATAAATTTTAGCATATATTATTAATTATAAACTTAAGGATTATTTGAATGTAATTTATGATTAAAGTACGCATATATTAAAAAACTATGTTTCACGTGAAACATGAAAATAAGCAAAATATTTTGAAAAATGTTTTTATTATTTGATTATATAATTATATATCAAAAGCCCAATATTTATTAATATATCAATAAAGATATAAAACATGGTAATAGAAAATTGCAAATCCAAGTAGGTAGTTTAAAAAAATTGCAATTGATTGACACATAAATTTATTTTGATAAGTGTTTAATAAAATGTGAAACGTTTCACGTGGAACATTAAAATAAGAATAAAAATTATTTCCCGGGAAATAATTTTTAAATATCATTACTTTAAAAATTAAAATATATGGTTTTGTGCCAATTTAATTTAATGTTTTTAATATATATTTAAGGAAAGAAAACTTTAGTGAAAAAAACAAAAAATTGATGGATCTAAATAATAACTTAAAAAGTATTTACAATTAATTGGAATAAAAATAATTTTCAAATGGTTATTTATTAAAAACTATAAAAAAATGTATAATGTTCACGTGAAACAATAAAAATATTGATTTTATGAATAAATATGCTATAATTAAGCTGTGCAACAGTTTGATTGCGAAATAGGTCAGAACCGGAAGGTGGCAGCCTTAAACAAAAAAATTGTGTGCACTTTTTTGATGCACTGAGGTGAAACATGAAAAAAATATTTAACAAATTGAAAAAAAATAATATTAAGGCTATTAAAAATAATGATGTCCCTGTTTCATGTGTGATAATTAAAAACAATGCCATCATTTCTGCTTCATATAACAAAAAGAATAAAAAAAATAATCCTCTATGTCATGCAGAAATCAACGCAATAATTAAAGCAGCAAGAATCACAAAATCGTGGAATTTAAATGACTGCAATTTATATGTTACATTAGAGCCTTGCGAAATGTGCAAAAAAGTAATAGAAGAAGCAAGAATAAAAAATGTGTATTATATTTTAAATAATGATAAAAAAGTGAATAATACCACTCGATATATAAAAATAAATGTTCCTGAAGAAAGGTATTTTAAAGAGGAACTTAAAACTTTTTTTAGAAAAATACGTGAAAAAAACAAATAAATGTTTGCCTAATAAATCTTTTTTACAAAATTACGTTTCAATCTTTGTGTTTTTTTACAGTCGTGATATAATATTTACGGAGGCAAACATGGCATACATATCATTATATCGTAAATATAGACCTAAGAAATTTTCAGATGTCGTTGGACAAGATGTTGTTGTAAAAATTTTAAGAAACAGCATAATAGAAAATAAAATTGGACATGCTTATATTTTTGCAGGCCCAAGAGGAATTGGAAAAACGAGTATTGCTAAGATCTTTTCAAAGGCAGTAAATTGCTTGAACTCTATTGATGGGGATTTATGCGGAAAGTGTGAATCGTGTATAAATGATATAAATAACGAAATAGATATTGTTGAAATAGATGCGGCGAGTAACAATGGAGTAGAAGAAATTCGCGAAATACGAAATAATATAAAGCTTATGCCAACAAAACTAAAATATAAAGTATATATTATTGATGAAGTACATATGTTATCAATTAGCGCATTTAACGCGTTGTTGAAAACGTTAGAGGAGCCACCAGCACATGCAATATTTATTTTAGCAACCACAGAAATAAATAAAATACCTAATACAGTAATATCAAGATGCCAAAAGTTTGATTTTGAAAAAATTCCACCTGAATTAATTGAAAATCAGTTAAGTTACATACTGAAAAAAGAAAATAAAATAATTAACAAAGATATTGTAAGTTTTATCGCAAAAATGTCTGATGGTGGAATGAGAGATGCAATTAATATGCTTGACCAAGTAATAGCACTTAATGATAAAAACATTTCTGTAGAAGATGTATGCAAATTACTTGGAGAAGTGACAAATGATGAACTTTTTACAATAATGGATAGTATATTTAATCAAGATATGCTAGGTATAATTAATATACTAAATGTTCTTTATGAAAAAGGAAGTAATTTTGATAACATTTGTAACAAATTACAAGTATTAATAAGGGATATATTAATTTACAAAAATTCTAAAAAATATTTTGATGATGAATATGAAGAAATTTTAAGCAGGTATTGTAACTATAGTAATCAAATATATATAAATATGTGTGAAGAGCTTTTTTCACTATCAACAGAATTAAAGAAAACCCCTAATCAAAAACTATTAATTGAAATATATTTTATAAAAATTATATTGATTTTTAATAATGATTTAGATTTGAATGAAATACAAAAAAAAGACAAACAAGTTGCTGAAAAAGATTCAAATGATGACGATGCGTTGAGAATAAAAAAAATAAGAGTGAATAATACATTGTGTGGCGCAAAAAAAGAATTAAAAAAAGATTTTATAGAAAAATTTGGTTTGATTGATGAGTATATGTCATCAAAGAAATATAATGTTTTTGCTTCTATATTAAAAAAATCCAATGTAGAGGTTGTTTCTGAAACAAATATAATATTTTCATATAAGAATAATTTTGATGCTGTTATATTTAATAAGAATATGGACGAAATTGATCAGTTTGTATCAAAAATATTCAAGAAAAAATATAAAACTGTTTGTGTAACAACAAACGAATGGGAAAAAATAAAAAATGAGTATATAGATAATGTAAAAAAAGGTATCAAATATAATATTATTGATGAAAATGAAAAAATATTAAATAAAAAAAATAATGAATTAGAAAGGACACTTGATAATATATTTGGAGATAAATATATTAAAGTGGATGAGTGAAAAAAATGAATATACAAAGTTTAATGAATCAGGCAAGAAAATTGCAAGGAGAATTAGAAAAAACTACTAGAGAAATTGAAAACAAAGTGTTCAATTATGAAAATGAAAATATACTAGTTGAAATTACAGGAAAAAATGCAGTATCAAAAATAAAAATCAAAAATGAAAATATAATCAATGACGTGGAGATGCTAGAAGATATTTTGACAGTTGCAATAAATAATGTATTGGAGCAAATTAAATTAGAAAAAGATAAAAAATTAGGCAAATATACGAATGGTTTAGGAGGCTTATTTTAAATCATGATTTTACCAAAAAGCTTCGAACAACTTGTAAATACTCTAACAATTTTGCCAGGAGTTGGAGAAAAAACAGCTGAAAGATTTGTTTATTCCATCTATGAAAAAGATATTGAAGAAATAGAAAACTTAGCTAATGCGTTGATTGATTTTAAAAAAAATATTAAAGTATGTGAAATTTGTGGCTGCTTATCCGATACAGAAATATGCAATATATGTGATAATAAAAAAAGAGATAATTCCACAATATGTGTAGTTGAAGATTCTAAAAATGTATTTTTTATAGAAAAAACAGGTAAATACGATGGCTTATATCATGTGTTAAATGGTTTAATATCACCAATAGATGGTAAAGATCCTGATGATTTGAATATAATGAGTTTAATAGATAAAAGAATAAACTCAAATATCAAAGAAATAATAATAGCTTTAAATCCATCAATTGAAGGAGAAGTGACCTCTTTATACATACAAAAATTGTTAGAAAAGTATAATATAAAAGTTTCAAGGTTATCCTATGGTATACCTATGGGAACAGATATTGAATATTTAGACCCAGTAATGATTACAAAAGCTTGGGAAGATAGAAAAGTTATATCTTAACTGAAATTTCATAGATTATATAAGGTGAAAGATATGATTTATATTAAAAAAATAGTTTTATCATTGTGTTTAATATATACAATAAATATAATGATAAGTCCATCTGGCAAAAATGTTCCAATTAATATCTTTACAATATTAGTTGTGTATATTTATAACATTTTAGGTATATTAGCAATATTATATTTGAAATATTATTGGTAAAGGAGAGATTATGAGCAATACTATATATGATTATTTTAATACAATGAATAAGTCAAATAAAATCAATCAATCATTTCTTATAGGAAATGTAAGCTTTGATGATATTCAAAATGATTTGAATATAATATTGCGAGACTTCTTCTTTAAAAAAGATATAAATATTTATGAAAATCCTGACATATATATATTGAGACAAAATGAAAGAATAATAACAAAAAGCGATATTAAAAAGTTATTGTCTGATTTGTCATTAACTTCTCAATTTAATAACATTAAAGTATATATAATAGAGGATTGTGAAAAACTAAGTGATAGTGTATACAATTCATTACTAAAAACATTAGAAGAACCTGAAAAGGGAATATATGCGTTTTTATTGACAAGAAATATAAGCGCAGTTAGACCTACTATTTCAAGCAGATGCCAAAAACTTTTCGTATCATCAAATAGTGAAATTATAATTAATGAAAATTACAATGATATTGCCATGGAAATGGTAAAAAATATAGAAAATAACGGACATCAGAGCCTAGCAGTAAATAATGAAATTTATAATAAAATAAAAGATAGAAATGAATTTAATAGTGTTTTATACAATATGATAAATATATATAGAAATATTCTACTTAAAATATTAAATAATAATTTGTCTGATAATGACTTAGATATCGTGTCAAAAAATAATATAAAAAAAATATTAGAAAAAATTTTAGTTATTAATAAAACAATGAATTTAACTGAGAAAAATCTTAATAAAAATATTTGCATAGATAGATTTATAATAGAAATGTGGAGATGTAAAGGATGAATAATGTTGGAGTAAAATTTAAAAATAATGGTAAAGAATACATATTTTATGACAATAATATCGATGTTTTTGTTGGCGATTATGTTATAGTAGAAACAGAAAAAGGACAACAATTTGGTAAAGTGTCTTCAATATCAAAAGTAAAGTTGCAAGATGAAAATCATTCAAAAATAATAAAAATTGCTGAAGAGAGCGATATAAAGCAAAATAAAAAAAACATTGTAGAAGCAAAGTTAGCATTAGAAAAAGCAGCCGAAATCGCAAAAGACTTAAACCTTGATATGAAGTTTATTGATTCATATTATACTTTTGATAAAAGTCAATTAGTATTTCAATTCTTAGCTGACAATAGAATTGATTTTAGAGAGCTTGCTAAGTCACTGGCATCTATTTATAGAGTTAGAATAGAATTAAGACAAGTTGGTGTGAGAGATAAAGCAAAAGAAATATCAGGGATAGGCCAATGTGGAAGAAAATTATGCTGTTCCAGTTTTTTGAAAGATTTAGATTCAGTTGGTATAGCTCAAGTTAAGAACCAAGGCTTATCGTTAAATCCTAGTAAAATCAATGGCCAATGTGGTAGATTATTGTGCTGTCTAAAATATGAAGATAGTAATTATAGTTTATATAGAAAAGGGATGCCTGAAGTAGGGGATAAAGTTAAAGTAGGAAAAGAAAGTGGAGTGGTAACCTCACTTGATATTTTAAACAGAAAATACACATTAAACACAGAAAATAATAACAAAATTGTTGTAGAGGTTCCATTAGAAAAAATGAGCAATGAATGATGAAACAATAAATGATCTTTTAAATTACAACAATATAAAAATTTATCAAAATAAAAACTACTTTAATTTTAGTTTGGATTCGATCTTGTTACCAAATTTTGTACAATTAAACAAGAATATTAATAAAATATTAGATTTATGCACTGGAAATATACCGGTTCCACTAGTATTATCAACAAAAACCGATGCTAAAATATATGCTGTCGAAATTCAAAAAGAAATATATGAATTAGCGTTAAAAACATTAAGAATTAACAAATTAGAAAATAAAATTGTTTTAATTAATGATGATGCAAAAAATGCAATAAATAACTTTGAAACAGACTCATTCGATTTGATAACATGTAATCCACCATACTTTAAATGTACTGATAAATCTATAAAGAATGATAATAAGATAAAATCGATAGCAAGACATGAAATAATGATTACATTAGAAGACATTATTATAATGTCAAAAAAATTATTAAAAAATAATTGTTCGTTAACTATGGTACATCGTACTGAAAGGTTGATTGATATAATTACATTAATGAGAAAACATAACATAGAGCCTAAAAGAATTCAATTTATTTATCCTAAAAAAAATAGTGAATCAAACTTAATGCTGATCGATGGTCGCAAAAATGGTAAGCCAGGTTTAAAAATATTAAAGCCACTAGTTGTTCATGAAGGCAATGGAAAATATACGAGTGAAATAATCAAAATGTTTGGAGATGAGTAAATGAAACAAAATAGTTATAATAGTGATATAAAGGGAAAACTATATTTGATTCCCACACCAATTGGTAATTTGGATGATATAACACTTAGAGCCTTAAATACATTAAAAGAAGTTGATATTGTATTTGCAGAAGATACAAGAGAAACGTTCAATTTACTAAAGTATTATAACATAAATAAAAAGATAGAATCTTGTCACAAATATAGTGAGATGAAAAATAAGGAAAAAATATTAAAAATACTAAAAGAAGGAAAAACAATAGGTTTTGTAAGTGATAGAGGAACACCTTTAATTAGTGATCCGGGTAATTTCGTTGTAAATGAAGTTATAAAGGAAAATATACCTGTGATTGCTTTACCTGGCGCAACAGCATTAATACCCGCTTTAAATATGTCCGGGCTAGACAACGAAAGATTTTTATTTTATGGCTTTTTGAATAATAAAAAAAATGCGGCCAAAAAAGAGTTAAATAAATTAAAAGATGTAGAATATACAATGATATTCTATGAATCCCCTAGGAGGCTAAAAACCACCTTAGAATTGATGTTTGAAGCTTTTGGAAATCGTAAAATATCAATAGTTCGTGAAATATCAAAATTACATGAGGAAATCATTAGAGATAGTATTGAAAATGTGACGAAAATAATAGATGATATAAAAGGGGAAATTGTAATTGTGGTTGAAAAGAAAAAAAATAATAAATTAGAAACAATATCAACCAATTACATAGAACTTGTAAAAGAAATGCAGGAAGAGGGCTACTCTAAAAAAGATGCTATAAAAGAAGTGTCATTAAAATATAATATTAGCAAAAACAAGTTGTATGAAGAATGTAAGGAGTTATAAATGAAATTAATTGTAGGATTAGGTAACCCTGGTAAGGAGTATGAAAACACAAGACATAATTGTGGCTTTAAAGCTATAGATTATTATACTTCAAAGAATAACTTGAAATATAAAAACAAATTTAATTCTGAATACTGTGAAAAATTAATAAATAGTCAGAAAATTATTTTAGTTAAACCCAACACATACATGAATAACTCTGGAGATGCGGTAGTTAAATTTTGTAATTATTTCAATATAAAAACATCAGATATTTTAATAATATATGATGATGTTGATTTTGAAATAGGCACATTTAAAATAAAAAAAACTGGAAGTTCCGGTGGCCACAATGGTATAAAAGATATAATAAACAAATTAAAAACAGAGGATATACCTAGGGTGCGTATCGGTATTTCAAAAAGTAATTATGATATGATAAATTATGTTTTAGGTAAATTTTCTCAAGAAGAGACTAAAAAGATAGATTTAGTTGTAGAAAGGGTAGCAAACATAATCGATGATTTTGCTAATAATGATATAGAAAAACTGATGGAGAAATATAATAAGAAACAATGACTGATATATTATGTAAGAAATTATTTGATTTTGATATTAATAATATTAAGAATGTATCTATAAGTGATAATGAAATATATAATCAATTTATATTATATACTTTTTTTAGTTCGGGGAAAAATATTATGTTAGTTTTTCCAACATTAAATGAAGCAACAGAAAAATTCAATAATTTAAAATCTTATTTGGATGATGTATACTTATTTCCTGAAGATGATATAATATCAAAATCAGCAATAGCAGCATCTCCAGAATTACTTTACATGAGAATTAATTTGTTAAACAAAATAAATGATAACAAGCAAAAAATAGTAGTAGTACATTTAAATAGTTATATAAAGAAAATGCCGAATATACAGGCGTACAGAGATAAAACTATACATTTGAAGAAAAATAAAATAGTCAATCGTGAAAAATTAATAAAAGATTTAACTGAAAATGGTTATAAGCGAGAAAGCATGGTATATAATACTTCCGATTTTTCTGTCAGAGGTTTTGTTATTGATGTCTATCCAGTAGGTGAAGAAAACCCAGTTAGAATTGAATTATTTGATGATGTTGTTGAAAAAATTAAATATTTTGATCCAATAACTCAAAAGACAATGAAAGAATTAGATGAAGTATCAATATTAAGTCTTAATGAAAATTATAATGACAGTGAATCTTCAATAAAGGATTATCTTGAAAATAAAATAGTTATGTATCATAATTTTAATCAAATAAAATTACAAGAAAAAATGCTTAAACCACAAATGGAATACTTGAATATTAGTTCTAGTGTATTTAAATTAAATGAATTATTAACTAAAGACGATATATATTTAGACACTATAAATAACAAAAATAAAGATATAAATATATTTGCAAAAAATATAGAATATTATAATTCAAATAAATCGATGTTTATAGATGATATAATAAAGAATAATGGAACACTATATTCAAGTAATAAAAATTTTATAAATGAGATACTTCACTTAAATAACAAAATTAAAACAGTTAATAAAAACTTAAACAAAGGTTTTGTATACAAAAATAAATACTATTATAGTGAGAATGATTTGTATGGAAATAATAAAACTCAAAAGATTAAATATAAGGAAAACATAGGTAAAAATATAATATCACTAGATAATCTACAAATAGGAGACTATGTTGTTCATAGAAAAAACGGAATAGGTATATATAAGGGAATTACAACCATTGAAAAGAACAAACTTAAAAAAGATTATATATTAATACAATACAAAGGTAATGATAAATTATATTTGCCGGTAGAAGATATATCAAAATTATATAAATATGTTTCTAAAGAAGGTATGAAACCTACTATAAATAAATTAAATAGTATTGAGTGGACAAAAACTAAGTTAAGAATACGTGAAAAAATTAAGAATATAACGCAAGATCTATTAAAAATATATAAAGAGAGAGAAAAAGCTATTATTAAACCATTCTCTAAAGATGATGAAAATCAAATTATTTTCGAAAATGAATTTGAATATGAAGAAACTCCGGATCAAATCAAAGCCATCAATGAAATAAAAAAAGATTTAGAAAAGCCGCGACCTATGGAAAGATTATTATGTGGAGATGTAGGGTATGGGAAGACAGAAGTAATATTTAGAGCAATGTTTAAAGCGGTTGAAAATAATTATCAAGTAGCATATTTATGCCCAACCACGATTTTGTCATATCAACAATATGAGTCTGCCAAGGAAAGATTTAGAAATTTTGCAATAAATATAGATATAATCAATAGGCACTATACTAATAAACAAGTGCAAGCCAAAATAAAAAAATTAAAAGAAGGTAAAACAGACATTATATTCGGGACGCACAGATTATTAAGTAAAGATGTTGAATATAATAATTTAGGACTTTTAGTAATTGATGAAGAACATAGATTTGGTGTTGAGCAAAAAGAGAAAATTAAAAAAATTAAATCAAATGTTCATGTTCTTTCTGTTTCTGCTACACCAATACCTAGATCATTGCAAATGTCACTTGTTGGAATCAGGGATTTATCTTTAATAGAATCGGCACCTCAAAACAGATACCCTGTTCAAACATATGTTATTGAATATAATGAAATGTTAATAAGAGAGGTTGTTCTAAAAGAGATAAGTAGAAAAGGCCAAGCATTTATTTTATACAACAATGTAATGAATATGATTAATTTGGTAAACAAATATAAAAGAATAATACCTGAGGCAAAAATTTGTTATGCGCATGGCAAGATGACAAAAAAAGAAATGCAGGATATTATTTATGACTTCACGAATAAAAAGTACGATGTTCTAGTTAGCACTACTATAATTGAAAATGGTATTGATATTCCAAATGCAAATACAATTATTGTCATTGATAGTGATAGATTTGGTTTGAGTCAATTATATCAAATAAGAGGTAGAGTTGGACGAAGTGATAAAATAGCATATGCATATCTTATGTATAAAAAAGAAAAAATTTTAACTTTGACTGCGAAAAAAAGATTAGAAGCAATTAAAGAATTCACTGAACTTGGAAGTGGCTATAAAATTTCAATGCGAGATTTAGCAATACGAGGTGCAGGGGATTTACTTGGTAAAGAACAAGCAGGATTTATAGATTCTGTTGGTGTTAATATGTATTTAGATTTAATAAAAGAAGAAGTGGAAGGCACTAAGGAAGAAGATATTGATTCCCCTAAAGAAGTAATGCTAAATGTACCCACTCATATTGGTAATGAATATACTGATGATAGCGATGTTGTAATTGAACTTCATAAGAAAATAAATGCAATATCAAGCAAGACAGAACTAAATAGTGTATTAGAAGAAATTAAAGATAGATTCGGAATAACTAATCAAGAATTACAGCTGTATGCTCATGAAAAATATATTGAAAAACTTGTAATCTTAGATAATGTCAAAATTTCAGAAAATGATAACAAAAAAATAGTTTTGAGATTATTAAAATCTTCATATAAAGATATAAGCATTGAAGAATTATTCATTAAAACAATTAATATAAGTGGAAAGTTTAATTTTCTATATAAAAATGATTCAATCTATATAACTTTATTAAAAACAACATTGGAAAAAAATTATTTATATTATATTGAAGAACTATTAGAACTAATTTATATTTTAAAATCTAAAAAGCCAGTATAAAAAGCAAATTAAATGTTAAAAATATTACTAGGTGATTTTATTGAAAACTACTTGTATGATACGAAAAATAGATGATCTTGGACGTATAGTACTACCAAAAGAATTAAGAAAGGTACTTAGTATACATTCTGGTGATGATTTTCAAATAATTGTTGATGAAAACAAAATAATTTTAGAAAAATTTTCGAGAATTTTGAATGTTCAAGACGAAATTATAAAGATTAAAAACATTTTTAAGAGTATTTATGATTATGAAATATATATAACAAATAATAATTTCATACTAGAAACTCAAGAAAAAATTTCAGAAGATGTATTTAAAATTATTCAGCAAAGAAAAATATTTACTTGTGATTATCAAACAGAATTAAAATTAACTGAAAAATTGAAGGTATATGGAAAAATAATAATTTTTCCAATAATTGTAGACAGTGATTTATTAGGAGGAATAATTATAATTTCTGACAGTGATGTACAAACTATGCAGTTAGTAGCAAAAACCATTTTCGAATTAGTAAAAAAATATTTTATTTAATTAGGAATATTGAAAAATTAATCAACATATTATAAAATTATTATAAATTATTACATAATAATTTGAGTGTTTGTTGATTTTTTTTATTTAAAATCAAAGAATAGAGGTAAGATAATGATAGACACACACGCACATATATTAAGTGAATTTTATGATAATATAGAAGATGTGATTCAGCATTTGAAAAATAAAAATATAATTAATGTGATAAATTGCGGTGATAGTATTAAATCGTCTTTAGAAATAATTGAATTGAGCAAGAAGTACAAAGACTATATGCTGCCAGCAATTGGCATTCACCCAGATAATATAGATACTGATTATAATAAAATAAAAGATTTAGAAAATTTAATAAAAAATAATAAAATAGTAGGAATTGGTGAAATAGGATTAGATTATTATCACAATAAGGAAAATAAAGAAGAACAAATTAAATTATTTAGTCAACAAATTGATCTTGCAGAAAAATATAATCTTCCAATTATAGTGCATACTAGAGATTCAATACAAGATTGTTTTAATATATTAAAGAGCAAAAACTCTAAAGGAATCATTCATTGTTTTAGTGGAAGTTTGGAAATGGCAAAAGAGTTCATTAAATTGGGATATTATCTAGGTATAGGTGGAGTTATTACTTTTAAAAATTCAAAATTATATAAAGTAATTGAGCAAATAGATTTATCTTATATAGTGCTTGAAACTGACAGTCCATTTTTATCTCCAGAACCTCATAGGGGAACAAAAAATACTCCATCTAATATTATATTTGTTGCCCAAAAGATAGCTGAAATAAAGCAATTAAATATTGACGAGGTAATTAGAATCACAACAAACAATGCTAGGAAAATTTTTGACATTTAAATTTACTTATTATATAATTTAATCGGAGAAGTTATGAAGAAATATTTAATAAGTAGAACAATTATGATTATTGAGACAGCAATATTATTGGTCCTATTTTTTATGATAAGAAAAGAAACTTTTGTAGAATCATCCTTATCTTCAACAATTAATTATGCTGGAACTAAAGCCGTTTCTAAAGAGATTATACAGAAAAAACAAATTGAGTTGTTTACTGAAAATAATAAAAAGAATGTAGTTGATCAAGTAATTAATAAAAGAGATTATGAAGGCAACTCATTATATAAATTTACCGGTGAATTGACTGGATATTCAGGAGATTGCCCATTATGTAGTGGTTATTTAGCATGCCCACCTAGAACTAATGTGTTGAAAAGTGGAATATATTATAATGATACATCATATGGGAATATTAGAATAGTAGCTAGCAGTAAAAATTATCCATGTGGTACTATATTAAGATTTAATGTTAAAAAGATAGATAAAGAACCGATAGTTGCAATTGTATTAGATAGGGGCGTAAGTGGTAATGTTATTGATTTATTGACTGATTCAAGTGAATCTGCGATCAAAGATATCGGAAGGGTTAAAAATCTTGAATTCGAAGTATTAAGAGAAGGTTGGAAATAATGAAGTTTGAATATAAAAAATCTTTAGGGCAAAATTTTTTAATGGACGGTAACAAAATCAATCAAATTTTAAATGCAATAGATTGCAATTCCGATGACTTAATAGTAGAAATTGGGCCCGGTGCAGGAGCTATTACAAAAGGACTTGTAAAAAAAGATTGCCATATTTTATGTTTTGAGATTGATATAAGATTAAAAGAAATATTATTAAGTATAAATAGCCAAAATTTAAAAGTAATATTTTGCGATTTTTTGAATGCAGATTTAAATAAATATATAGATTATAAAAAATATAAAAAAATTATATTTGTAGGAAATTTACCATACTATATCACCACAGCCATAATAAATAAAATAATAGACTATGGCCATGCTGATGAAATTATTATAATGGTACAGAAAGAAGTGGCTGATAGATTTATGGCCAAACCACATTCAAAAAAATATAATTCTTTGTCTGTATACTTACAATATAACTTTGATATTATGAAGGTTTGTGATGTTAGTAAAAATTGCTTCGAACCTATTCCTAGAGTTGATAGCATTGTTATTAAGTTAAAAAAACATAACAAATACTATGTAAAAGATGAGAATAAATTTTATAATTTTGTTCAAGATTCTTTTAAACAAAAAAGAAAAAATTTGAAAAATAATCTTAGGGGATATGATTTAATAAAATTAGAGAAAATATTAAATGGTATGGGAAAAAATTTAACAATTAGAGCTGAAAGTTTAAGTATAGATGATTTTATCAAGATATCAAATGAACTATAATGTATTGAATAATAATTAAAATATGTTAAAATATTAATATAATATAGGAGAGTAGAAATGGATAATAAAGGATTTACATTAGTTGAATTAATTGGTGTTGTACTTATATTAATAATTTTAATAATGTATGCAGTACCAAAAGTCTCCAAGTTATACAAAAATTCAAAGAAAAATACTTTTTTGAACAATGTTAATACAATTTATAACAAATCAGAGGATAAAAGAACAGAAAATAAGTTATTTGATAGGCCAACGCAATATATATATTCAGAGGACAGTACTAGCTTAGATTTAACTGGAAAGAAGTTGTATTATTGTGTTTTGTTTGATGAAGAAAAAGTAGTAAGTTTGAAGGTTTTTGATGGTAAATATTATATAGAAGCTAATAAAAATTTTGATAAATTAGATATTTCTCAAGTGAAGGAAAATGAATTATATAAACTAGAGTGTAATACAAAATTTAGAGAATAATGTGGGTGATAAATAATGTCAGATAGTAATAATAATAAAATTGAATCTATAGATAAAATAATAATATTTATTATTTTTTTCATTTTTATACTTGCAATTTTAGGTACTATATGGTGGGTTAATTATAAGAGAAGAATAGAAATTAACAATTTAATTAATACTTATAATAGTATTCAGTATTCCAATTATAAATATAATAAAGAAGATAAAACGATTTATTTTTATAAAGATGCAGAACATATTTCAAAATATAAATGCATTCAAGAGTGTTTCATTGATGAATTACAATCAGAACAGTTTGTTTTTGCTAATGAAGATTTAATTTATATATCTGAGGGTACTAAATTTATAATTTATAATGCTAAAACAAATAAAAAAATTCTTGTTTTAGATGAATTTCCTAAAGCAACTACAATTAAAGAATATGGAATAATAACTAAAAATAATAAAAAAGGTATAATAGATGAGACTGGAAAAATCATTAGTGATTTTCAGTATGATAACATAAGTACAATAGATAATTATATTATTACATACTTAGATGGAAATATTTATGTTTATGATACTACTATGAAATTATTAGATATGGAAAAAACTAATACTAATAATATTGATGATTTAGTACTACTAAGCAATGAAGAAAAAATAACAATTATAATAACAACTCAAAATTCTTCAATAAGTAATATTTATAAGTATAATAAAAAAGGAAATAACTTTATAAAATAAAAGCGCCATGATAGACGCTTTTATTTTATGTCAAATTTATTAATATATTCATTAACAATTAAACTGATTTTATTAAATTCATTTTCAAGTTCGCCAAAATGCTCTTTAACAAAAGTTAAATCATTTTCTTTGCTTTTTAATTCGTGCTGATAGCTTATATCAGCTAATTTCATAAATCCTAAATATTTACAGTCGCTCTTTAAAGCATGAACATAAATTGAATAATTATTCATATCTTCTTTTTCAAGACATTCTTTTATATTATTAAATTTGTTTAGCGATTCAGTTTTATAATCCAATATGGTAATATTATACATTTCCATATCGCCTAAAAATTCTAACGATTTTTCTACATCAACACCATTATTTTTTAAAAAATCTTCCATTGTCTCATTACCTTTCTCATTTTCTTTAATTATATCATTATTATCACTTCGAGTGTTAGTTATTTTTTCATCGTTGTCAACTTTTGTAAAGTTTTCATCATCTTCTTTATATGTTTCTTTGTTTTCAGTGGTTTGCATTTCTACATTTGAATTATTAATATAATTATTATTATTTTTGCTTTCATTAAAGCATTTATGAATTACTTTATCTAACTCAGTAACATTAATTGGTTTTGATAGATAATAATCAAACCCTTCTTTCAAATACATTTCTTTCATTCCTGTAATTGCATTAGCCGTTAAAGCAACAATAGGGGGAATATAGTAGTCATCTAATCTTTTAATAATATGAAGTGTTTCTATACCATCCATTTCCGGCATCATATGATCAAGAAATATTATGTCGTAGTGTTTACCAGACTTAAATTTAAATACACAATCTTTACCAGATTGAGCGGTGTCTATTTTAAAATTATATTTTTTTAAGATTCTTTCAGCCACCTTAATATTTAATAAATTATCATCTACTATTAATGCAGTATAGTTAGAGCAGTCGATATAGTTATTAATCTTTTCAACATTATTTTTATGTTTAATGTCGCCAATTGGTGAAGCATCAATTACTTTCAATGGGATGTCAACATAGAATGTTGTACCTATCTCATACTCACTTGTAAACCATATTTTTCCTCCCATTAAATCAACAAATCTTTTGGTTATTACCAAACCTAACCCAGTTCCTTCAATTTCTTTTGATATTGCACTATCGAGTCTATTAAATTTTTCGAACATTTTATCGAAATCTTCTTTTTTTATTCCGTAACCCGTGTCTGATATTTTAAAATGTAATAGTATTTCTTCATTATTTTTATCAGTATATTCACCTTCACATGATATTTGTATTCTACCTACTTCTGTATATTTAACGGAGTTACTTGCAATATTTAATAACACTTGATATAGTTTTGTTGAATCTCCATAAACTAATGAAGGCACATTTTTATCAATATATACATGTAATTTTATAGGGTTATTACCTATTCTAGTTTGTATTATTGTTGATAAATCATTAATTAATTTTGCTAAATCGTATTCTTTGTTATCTAATACTTCCTTACCGGATTCTATTTTTGAAATATCCAAAATATTATTAATGATATCTAATAGATTATTGCTGGCTGTTGAAATATTTTGAATATCATTTCTTGCTGTTTCAGCATCAAACACTGGTGAATTAAGCAATGAGTCACTAAACCCAACAATCGCATTCATAGGGGTTCTAATTTCATGTGACATATTGTTTAAAAAATCGGTTTTGGCCCTATTAGACTTGTCTATATCAGATTTAAGTATATCTATTTCTTTTGCAACTTGAATATCTGGGTTTTCCATTATGAAATATAAGAAGAATATATGGGCTGAACATACCAACGGATATAAACTTACTTTAGGTATTAAAACTTGAGCAATTGCCATTCCCGACATAGCAATCATAACAAGAAGTATGGCTATTTTTCTTCTAAGTGGTGCTTGTTTGTTAATAATAAATGTTTCAATCATTATCATTATTCCAATTAGAATAAGCATAATCATAATATAGACTTCTGCTTTACCAGCAAAATAAGAGTAGTTCATTGAAGAAATATTTGATACAGGCATAAATAAATAAACTATAAAAATAATTATTGAAATCGAACACATAACACGAGTTTTTACACTTTTTTGCCATAGTTCATAAAATGAATTACATTCTAAATCAGATAAATAGATGACACAATATATATAATAAGTGCAAAAACATGTAGTAAAACTTGACCAATGTAGTATGTAAATTAATCTACTGATAAAATTTTTGACATTAAAATTTATTAAATATGTATTTATAATACCCGTAACAAGAATAAATAACACTAGAATAATCATAAATCTATATATTTTTGATCTTATGTTTACATATTTATTTTTGCAAAAGTAAGTTATAGCCAAGAAGGAAATAAAGGCCAAACTGCCGAATGAAAAGAGAAGGCTAGCCATAATGTTGTTATCCAAATTTAATAAAGCTCTTAAATCAATCATTACTTTTCCTCCTTATTAATTATATATTTTGCAAGCAATCTATATAAATCTCTATACCTTATTGGTTTTGCAAGATAATCAGTAAATCCTTCCTTTATATAATTATCTTTAGAGCCTGTATAAGAGTTAGCAGTTAATGCAATTATCGGTAAACTAACGCCTGATTCTCTTAATATATGAACCGTTGCTACTCCATCTAATTCTGGCATCATATGGTCTAATAAAATTATGTCATACGTATTATTCTTAACTAAATTTATACATTCTCGGCCATTGTAAGCAGAAGTAATATTCATTTTAAACTGAGACAAAAGTCTTTCTGCTAATTTAATATTCATTTTATTATCATCGACGATTAATACTTTTTTGCCAGTAAAATCATATTTATCTTCATCATAATTATATTTACTTTCAATAAATACATTACCAATTCGCATATCATCAACTACTTTTTGATCGATGCTAATTATATATCTTGTGCCTTTACCTTTTTCGTTTTTAAAATCTATAGTGCCATTAATTATTTCAATTAGTCGCTTGGCAACTATTAATCCAAGCTTAACGCTATCTACAGCACTATTTGTAGATGTTCCTTCAGCAAAATCCTCAAAGCTCTTATTAAATTCTATCTCAGACATTTCGTGCCCAGTGTTAGATATTACAAAGCTTAATTTGAATGAATCCCCAACGTAAGCGCCACCAACATCTAAAGAAACACTACCAAATTTTGTATGTGTAATCGCGTTTAATAGTACATTAATTAATATTTTATATATTTTATTAGAATCACCATTATACATTGTAGGTATATTAGGATCAACATTTATTTTTAACTCAAGTACATCTTTACTTACTTTAGACGATACTATACTATTTACTTCCATAAGAAGGTTTTCTAATTTATAATCTTTTGAATCCACCATTTCTTTACCAGATTCTATTCTAGATATGTCTAAAATATTATTTATTAATTCTAATAGACTTGAACTAGCTTCTTTGATATTAACTGCATCCCTTTTAACAGTATCTTCTGTTAATTTTTGTTCTTCAAGCAATGCTTGACTAAAACCCAATATTGTATTCATAGGAGTTCTTATTTCATGAGAAATATTAGATAAAAATTCGGTTTTTGCTTTGTTAGCAATCTCAGCTTCTTTTCTTCCTTTCTCAACTTGAGTTAATAATCGTTTGTCTTGACTTTCAATTGTGAAAAACATTCCCATATGTAAGAAACAAAAGACAAAGTAAATATAGTTAACTCTGTATTCAAACCAAATAAATTCGATTGCTACTAAAAATGTAAATAAAGTTATGAAATATATAACAGGAAATCTAAGATTTTTTACTAAAGTATTTTTAAATTTTAACATAATTATAGTTATTGCTATACACCCAATTCCAGCAATCACATATACGGGATATAAAGCAGGCCCACCAATAACCATAAAATTTGGATTTACTGCGGAGTGATATGTTACTTTAAGCAAACATGATGCTACATATGTAATTATTACTGCAAAAACAACTACTAGCGTTAATATTCTTCTGCCTTTAATATATTCTAATAAATCATCGCTTTTAGAACGAGTTACAGAATATATATAGACCATAAATACTGCTGCCCATATTATATCTAGTAAAATGTGAATCCTACAAAGAATTTCATTTAAAACAGGATGTGTGTCAGCGTGTGCCATTGATATTATACAGACTATTTCATAAAAACCAAGTATGACTAAAAATACAACTAGAAATTTAAAAAAGAGAGTAGTAAGTGTTTCTTCTACATTTGCTCTTTTCTTCCAAAAATATAAACATAAAATAATAGTTGAAAAAGTAAGACCAACGATTCCTAAAGCCATACTAAATATCATAAACACACACCCTTTCATGGCAATAGAGTTATTACCATATTATATATATATATTTTACTATAAAGATGTTAAAAAAACAATAAATAAGTAATAAATATATCTAATGTGAATAAAATTAAGTGGTGAATATCAATGAATAATAAATTTAAAATAGGCGATGTAGTTTCAAGAAAAAAATATGGAAATGATATATTATTTAAAATTGATAAAATAGTTGGAAATAAAGTTTTTTTAAAAGGGCTAGAAATAAGATTATATGCAGATGCTAACATAGAAGATATTGCATTATCTGGAATACCTAAAAAAAAAGAAGAAATAACTAGTTTAAGAAATCTGAATACAAATGACTATTTTTACATTCCAGGGAAAATATTACACATTGATAGTGACAAAGAATATCTTGACAGGTGTTTAGATTACTATAAAAAGCAAAAATTATCTGCAAACGGATATATATTTAGAGAAAATGATATGTCTGTAAATATTGAAAAATTAATTAAAAAACATAAACCTAATATACTAGTAATAACAGGGCATGATGCATATTATAAGAATAAAAAAAATGGAAAAAATTATATGAACAGCTCTTATTATAAAGATTGTGTTAAAATAGCAAGAAATATAGAACCTAATCATGAGCATTTAATAATTATATCTGGAGCATGTCAAAGTGATTTTGAAGGGTTAATAAAATCTGGTTCAACATTTGCATCAAGTCCAAAACACATAAATATTCATGCTCTTGATCCTGCGATAATAGCTTCGTATGTATCATTAAGTGAAAAAAATAAACTAATTGATATAAAAGATGCTCTTGAAAAAACTAAATATGGGTATGGTGGTATAGGTGGGTTAGACGTGTGTGGAATGATGATAAAAGGATATCCAAGAAAGGAATAATTAATAAATTTGAATATAGAGAAAATAAAGAAAAAAATCATTGAGTTAAAAAATCAAAAATTAAAAGTAAAAGTTAATTTAGGAAGAAACAAATACGAGTATTATGAGGGTATAATAAAAAAAATTCATCAAAATTTATTTACAGTTGATACAAACAAAGGATTAAAATCGTTTACATATGCTGATGTTGTAACTAAGACGGTTGTGTTAACGAAGTTTAATTCATAAATAATAATATATTGATATTTTAAACTATTTGTATTATAATTATATTAGCATTTATTAAGGAGGTACTTTATGGAAATCACATCAGTAAAGATTCGTAAGGTTGAAAGAGAAAATTCTCGTATGAAAGGAATTGCTTCAGTAGTAGTTGATAATGCAATAGCTATTCATGATATTAGAATTATCGAAGGTGACAATGGTTTATTCATTGCTATGCCAAGTAGAAAAACACCTGTTGGTGAATACAAAGATATTGCTCACCCAATCAACCAAGAAGTAAGAACAATGTTTGAAAAAGAAATACTAGATGCTTATGAAAAAGCAGAAGATGTTCAAACTGAAAGCAAAGAAAACTAGTGTGAATCGAAGGACTGTGTATGCAGTCTTTTTTCATACTTTGATACTAATAACATAAAATTAATTAGGGTGAAAGAAAAAATGGATAAAAATAAAGATTTAAGCGACTCTTTTAGTCATTTGATAACAATAAGTGAGAGGAAAAACATTACATTGTCCGGTATTAAAAAGTTAAATAGTTTTGATGATACTGAATTTTTTGTTGATAGTATAATGGGTCCGATAATTATAAAAGGAGATAATTTGGAGTTGTTAAAGCTTGATACTTTCAGGGGAAATTTATCAATAAAAGGAAAAATTATATCAGTTAATTATTTAGACGATATTAAAAAAATAAAAACTGAAAGTATTATGTCAAGGCTTTTTAAATGATGAGTTTAATAGAGCAAGTTTTATCATTTGCTTTTTCTTTTTTATATGGACATATATTGGGAATAATATTCTATAAAATGGTTAAGTATCTATATGTTAATAAAAAAATATATAGAGCATTGAACTCTCTACTATTTTGTATAGATGCTACTTTAATTTATTTTTGCGTTTTTAGGTTAATCAACAATGGAATAATTAATTATTATTTTATTATTATAACTTTAATAAGTAGTATTTTTGTATACAAAAGAAAATTTACACAAAAAATGTCAAAATAACAAAGATTTATTGTAATTATATGTTTTAAAAATTATAATTGAATAAAGAAAATGGTGGATTATGAAGAAAAAAGGAGTTAAAACAAAATTAAGGGTGACTTTTTATTCAATTATGCTTATAATAACAAGTATACTTTTTTTGACGACTATGTTTTCTACTATTTCTAAGTATATAAAGATTAATAAAGAAATAAAAGAAGATAAAATATCATACAAAGATAAATTATCAGAAGAAGAAGAACTTAAGAGTGAGATTAATAAATTGCAAGACCCAGAATATATGGCAAGATATGCTAGAGAAAAATATTTGTATTCAAAAAAAGATGAAATAATTATTAAAATTGAGGAGTAGGGGATAACTTGATATGGAAGAAGTATACGAATTTATAGGTAAAAAGTTAAAATTGACAGAGGCAGATACTGTAGTTATTGGAGTTTCAGGCGGACCTGATTCAATGGCACTTTTATATATCATGAATCAATTCAAAGAAAAAATTGGTTTTAAAATTATATGCGCACACGTAAACCACAATAAAAGACCAGAAAGTGAAAAAGAACAAAAGTGTCTTGAAAAATATTGCAAAGAAAATAATATAATATTTGAATATATTAAAATTAATAACTGGGGGGATGATAATTTTCATAATGAAGCGAGAATGGTTAGATATAATTTCTTTGATGAAATTATTAATATCTATTCTGCCAGATATTTGATGACAGCACATCATGGTGATGATTTAATTGAGACTATTTTAATGAGAATAGTTAGAGGGTCAACTTTAAAAGGTTATAGTGGTTTTAGTAGAATAGTTGATAAAGGTAATTATATATTAGTAAGGCCTTTAATTACTGTAACAAAAACTGAAATTGAAGACTTTGATATTAAAAATAACATATGGTATGCAATAGATAGTTCAAATAATGAGGATCATTACACTAGAAATAGATATAGACATAAAGTATTACCGTTTTTAAAGAAGGAAGATCCAAATGTACATAAAAAGTTTTTGAAATATAGTAAAACTTTGTTAGAAAACAATGAATTTATAGAAAATGAGGCTAGCAAATGTTTTAATAAAGTGTTTCATAATGGAAATTTAAATATTGATAAATTTGTTCAATTAGATAAAGTAATACAAAATAAAATTATTTATAATATATTGGAAAGAATATATGGTGATGATTTATTTATAATATGTGATGCACATGTTGATTTGATATTTAATTTGATATCCTCAAACAAGTCAAATAGTATAGTGCATCTACCAAATAATTTAGTGGTTATAAAGTCATATAATGATTTGGTCTTTACATATGATGAAGAGCAAACTGATAAATATGCGATTGAAGTGATCAATATAGTAAATTTGCCAAACGGGAAAATTATTGAAAAAATCGAAGATACTAATGAAATTTCAAATAATGTAATTAGACTAAATAGTAAAGAAATAGCGTTGCCTTTGTATGTTAGAAATAAAAGAAATGGAGATAAAATGACTATCAAGGGTATGATTGGTACTAAAAAAATCAGTGATATATTCATTGATGATAAAATTAAAACTAGTGAAAGAAATGCTTGGCCAGTTGTTTTAGACTCTGAAGAAAATATAGTTTGGCTTCCAGGATTGAAAAAATCAAAATTTGACAAGAAAATTTCACAAGAGTATGATATAATACTTAAGTATCGTTAGAAAGGACGGAAATATTATATGAAGAAATCTAAAAGAAATATGAATTTTATGCCATATTTATTATTATTAGTTGTAGTTATAACTTCGTATATATTTTTAAACTCTATAAGCACTAAAGTGAATGAGTTAAATTATACTGAGTTAACTACCGAAATAAATAGTGGCAAAGTGACAGAATTAAATGTTACTCCAAAGAATAGTTCTGGAGTATATGAATTAACAGGTAAAATGAATGGCTATAAAAAGGGTGAAATTTTTAAAGTTACAGTACCTTATACTGATACTGTAATATCATCTATTTATGAAACAGCAGAGCAACATAATCTTAAAGTAACAACAAATACAAATCCTGAGAACAGTACTTGGATAAATGTATTATTTAATGTTGTACCTATTATTGTGTTCGGAATTCTAATTTATGTTATGTTTATAAAACTAGGAAATAATGGAAAAGGAACATTTGATTTTGGCAAAAGTAAAGCTAAATTATCAGAAGATGGTGGTACAAAAACATTTAAAGATGTAGCCGGATTAAAAGAAGAAAAGGAAGAAGTTCAAGAGTTAATTGACTTTTTAAAAAATCCAAAAAAATTCACTAAAATGGGGGCTAGAATACCTAAGGGCGTATTATTAGTTGGCCCTCCTGGAACCGGTAAAACTTTACTTGCTAAAGCAGTTGCTGGAGAAGCAAAAGTACCATTTTTCTATATAAGTGGTTCTGACTTTGTAGAACTATTTGTAGGTGTTGGGGCATCAAGAGTAAGAGACATGTTTAAACAAGCAAAACAAACTGCGCCATGTTTAATTTTTATAGATGAAATAGATGCTGTTGGTAGAGAAAGGGGTACTGGTCTTGGTGGTGGCCACGATGAAAGAGAACAAACTTTAAACCAATTATTATCTGAAATGGATGGTTTTACAGAAAACGAAGGAATAATTATTATAGCTGCAACAAATAGGCCTGATGTTTTAGATCCTGCGCTTTTACGTCCAGGAAGATTTGATAGACAGGTAACTGTAGGAAAACCTGATGTTAGGGAAAGAGAAGAAATTCTAAATGTTCATGCTAAAAATAAAATTTTATCAGGCTCAGTAAATTTAAAGCATATTGCTGAAAGAACACCGGGATACTCTGGAGCTGATTTGGAAAATTTATTAAATGAAGCAGCATTATTAGCAGTAAGAAGAAAAAAAGAAGCAATTACAATGGAAGAAATTGACGAAGCTAGTGATAGGGTGTTGATGGGACCTGCCAAGACTAGTAGAAAAGTCACTGAATACGAAAAGAAAATAGTGGCTTATCATGAAGCAGGTCATGCTGTATCTGGAATTGTTCTACCTAATGGTGAAGAAGTACATAAGATTACAATTATACCAAGAGGTATGGCAGGAGGATATACACAGATGCTACCAAAAGAGGAAAGAACACTAGTATATACTAAAAAGGAACTAGAGGAACAAATTATAACATTGTTATCAGGTCGTGCTAGTGAACAATATTACTTAAAAGAAATATCAACTGGAGCTAGTGATGACTTGAAAAGAGCCACTAAAATTGCGAGAAGTATGGTTACTGAATATGGTATGAGTTCATTAGGGCCAATGCAATTTGAACATAGAAGCGAAAGTGTTTTCTTGGGTAGAGATTATAATCAAACAAAGAATTTTTCAGATCAAGTAGCACTATTAATTGACCAAGAAGTTAAAAAAATAATAGATGATTGTTATGAAAAAGCACAAAAAATTGTGTCAAAAGAGAAAAAACTTGTAGAGATATTAGCAAATAGATTGATTGCTAATGAAACTTTGACTAAGGAAGAAATAGAAGATTTGGTAGAGGCTAATAGTAACTATAAAGTCAAAGATGATGAAGAAGTAAAAAAAGAAAAAGATACTGAAAAAAAAGAGAAAAAGGATGAAATTAAAAAATAAGATTACTTCAAATGAGTAATCTTTTTTTTAAAGGATAGGTTATTTTTATGAAAAACAAAACATTATTAATTATGGCTGCAGGAATGGGAAGTAGATTTGGTGGTTTAAAACAAATTGAGCCTGTTGGACCAAACAATGAGTTCATTATAGATTATTCTATATATGATGCGATTAGATTTGGTTTTAATAAAGTGGTATTTATTATCAAAAAAGAAAATTATGATTTGTTTAAAAAAACTGTTGGTAGAAGAATAGAAAGAAAAATTCCTGTCGAGTATGTATTCCAAGATTTATCTGATATACCCGATGGTTATACCATACCGAGCGAAAGAATAAAGCCACTTGGAACAGCCCATGCTATATATGCCGCTAGAAATGTGATAAAAGAGCAATTTATGATAATTAATGCAGATGATTTTTATGGATATGAAGCATTTAAGGAAGCAAGCACTTATATGGATATTTCTACCAAACAAAATGAAATAGGCCTTGTATGTTATGAAGTTATAAACACTTTAACTAAGAATGGATCAGTGAAAAGAGGAGTTTGCTATACAGATAAAGAAAACTTATTAAATATTGATGAATCTAGTATAACTGTTTCAAAGCAAATTGAGGCAATATCTTTAAAAACTGGTTATAAGAAAATAATAGCGCCTAACACAAAAGTGTCAATGAATATGATGGTTTTTTATCCGAATATTTTTGAATATATTGAAAAAGAATTAAAAGTATTTTTGAATAAAAGAGATATATTGAAAGATGAATTTCTTATACCAAATGTTATATCTAAGGCAAATGATAATAATGATTATATTGTTAAGATAATAAATACTGAATCTAAGTGGGTAGGAGTTACATATAGAGAAGACAAAGAAGAGGTAGTAAAATATATAAAAGAACTTATAAATCAAAATATTTATCCAATAAAACTATGGAATAACTAATGAAAAAAAATTAAAAACATGATATAATATGCATGAAAAGAGGAAGAGTATGATATTATTTATTGATACACATGATAGTTTAATAACTATTGCACTTAAAACAAAGAGCAAATTATTTATTAAGACACAAGAGAGCGAATATAGCCATTCTATATATGTAATGCCGATGATTAAAGATTTATTTGAAGAAAACAAACAAAATATAAAAGATTTAACACAAATAATTGTTGTTAATGGACCTGGCAGTTTTACTGGGATTAGAATAGGTTTATCCATTGCTAAAACAATTGCTTATGCTTTGAATATTAAAATAAATACTATATCAAGTTTAACGGCATATCTAGTAAGTAGTGATTTAGATTGCGATAAAATGGCTGTAATAGAAGATAATAAAGGGTATTATATTTCAGTATTTGATAAAGATAATAAACCTGTTATTGAAGAATTTTATTCAGAACAAAATGACTATTCTGGGAAATATTTTGAAGTGAAACACGATATTGACGTTAACAAAATAGTGGAATATGTATCTAATATTAAAAGTGAGAATCCACATTTTATAAAAGCTAATTATATTAAAAAAATAGAGGTGGAAAAATGATAGAAAAAGAAATACTATCGAGTACTGACTCAATATATAATTATAAATCTGAAGACGGTAAAACTACACTAGGTTACTTAGAAATAAGATTGGTTGATGGTGTGGTAGATATTATGAGTTTATTTGTTAATGAAGAGGTTAGAAGACGAGGTATAGCAACCTCTTTAATGAAACATATGATTGATAATGAAGAATATAGTAGAATTATGTTAGAAGTTAATGAGAATAATATACAGGCCATAAAATTATATAACAAACTAGGATTTAAGGAAATTAGTTTAAGAGATAGATATTATGGTGAGGATACTGCTATTATAATGGAGAAAGTAAAATGAAAAAAGATATATATATATTAGCAATAGAATCGTCTTGTGATGAGACAAGCGCAAGTATAATTAAAAATGGATGTGAAGATATATCAACTGTGATCAATTCCCAAATTGATGTACATATGAAATATGGGGGAGTAGTTCCAGAAGTTGCAAGTAGACTACATTTAGAGAATATAACTATGGTTATAAATGAATGCATGGAGAAAGCAAAAATGAAATTTGAAGATATTGATGCTTTTGCTTGCACATATGCTCCTGGATTATTAGGAAGTCTATTAGTTGGTGTTGAAGCAACTAAAGCCCTATCCTATATATACAATAAACCTTTTATTGCCGTTAATCATATGATGGGTCATATTTATGCCAATATGATTGACAATAAATTAGAATACCCATTATTATCTTTAATAATATCTGGAGGTCATACTGATTTAATATTGATGAAAGATGAAAATAGTTTTGAGTACTTAGGTCAAACTTTAGATGATGCGATTGGAGAAGCTTATGATAAAGTAGCAAGAATACTAAGATTACCATATCCTGGTGGACCTAATGTTGAAAAATATGCTTTAAAAGGTCAACCAACATATAAAATGCCTAAAATTTTAAGTGATGATACATACAACTTTAGTTTCAGTGGCATTAAAAGTCATATAAACAATTTAGTCCACAATGAACGTCAAAGAGGTAATGAAGTTAGAGAATATGATATTGCCAGATCCTTTCAGGATTGTGTAACAAATCATTTAGTTGATAAAACAAGGAAGGCATTAACAAATTACAATTTAAAAACATTGATTATTAGTGGCGGAGTTGCAAGTAATACTCATATAAGGGAAGCACTTAATGAAATGTGTGATGAAATAGGAGTGAAAATGTTTATGCCACCTAAAAAATATTGTACTGATAATGCTGCTATGATTGGAGCTGCTGCATATATTTTATATAAGAATAATCAGTTTGCCCCACTTTCCACAAATGCAAAAAGTAATGTTAAACTTTAACATTACTTTTTTTATATCACAAGTACAATTATAATATATCATCATCTAATCCGAATGTGTTTTTTATTATATATTTGTTATATTTATTAATATTATTACATTTATTCATACTAGTACATAATATAATTAAGGTAATACCAATTTGTATTAAAAACAAGAAAATACTTAGTACATTAAACTTAAGTTTGCTTGAAAAACAAAGAATAATATAAATTATAAATAACAGTGTAGAAATCATTAAATATGTGTATGCAATGTATTTAATTAATTTTGAAATATTATTATTAATTATATGATTAATATTTCTTCTTTTGTTAGTTTTAACTATATAAAAATAGCAATTATAACTTAAATTATCAATATCATTAATTGAAAGATTATTTTTATTTAATGTCTGCAGTACGCTTTTTCTAAAAATGTAACAATTAGAAGATTCAGTGGAATAATCAGTTTTGAACATTTTATTAACAAGGCTATTAAGCAATTTATTAAATAAATTATTGTTATTAAATATTTTATTAACACTTACTAAATCATAATCTTCATTGTTTTTAATAAAATTATACATTTTAGTTATATATTTTATTGATATATTACTTTCTACATCAAATATTGCAGTTAGTTTACTCTTTGAGTGTAAAATTCCTGCCTTTATTGCTTCATTAAAACTGCATTTTTTTGAAAAATTAATAATTTTTACCCTCTTAAAGTCTTTTTTATGTATGTTTTTTAACTCTTCTAGCGTGAAATCAGTTGAACCATTATTGATAAAGATTAAATTGTAATCAATGCCATTAATGTCATCAATTAAATTATTATATAATACTAAAAGTTTACCTTCATAATTATATAAAGGTATTATAATATTCAAATCCATATTTACTCCTAGTAACCAAATGTACCACTTAGACTGTCATCGTTATCTATGAATTCATCTACAGTTATTTCACGATATTTAGTTTTTGTATCTCTTATAATAATTTTTTTGATTCCGCTATTAATAATTACTCTTTTGCACATTGCACAAGGCATAGAGTTAGATACATAGTTCCCATCGCTAGAATTAATACCAACAATATATAAAATTGCATCTATCATATCTTTTCTTGGAGCTGATATGATTGCATTTTGTTCCGCATGTACACTTCTACATAATTCGTATCTTTCTCCTCTTGGAATATTTAATTTTTCTCTCATGCAATAACCAAGATCGTCGCAATTTTTTCTTCCTCTAGGTGAGCCATTATATCCTGTGGAGATAATTTCATCATTTTTAACAATAACAGCCCCCCATTTTTTTCTTAAACAAGTTGCCCTTTCAAGAGTAACTTCAGCTATATCTAAATAATAATTATTTTTATCTATTCTTTTCATACTTCTACCTCATAATTATTCTATCATTATTTTATTCTTTTTGAAAACAAATTATTAAAACTTGTCATATCTTTTTACTAAAAATATATTATTTATTAGAGGAGCTTATGAACAATAAAATTAAAACTGGTCTTAGTAATAAAGAAGTATTTCAAAATAGATTAAAATATGGAAATAATGCATTAAATTATAAAAAGAAAAATGGTTTCTTTAGGCTTATATTAGAGTCATTTAGTGATCCGATTATTAAGATACTTTTATTGGCATTAGCAATAAAAATTATTTTTTTATTTAAGGATTCTAATGTATATGAAACTTTAGGAATAGTCATTGCAATATGTCTAGCCACTTTTGTTTCTGCATTATCAGAATATGGTAGTGAGAAGGCATTTGAAAAGTTATGTGAGGAAAATTCAATAATAAAAGTTAAAGTGATTAGAAACTCAAAAAAAGCTACCATAAATATTGATGAAATTGTATATGGCGATATTGTTTGCTTAGAGTCTGGTGATAAAGTTCCAGCAGATGGAAAAATTGTTCAAGGACAAATATATGTAGATGAAAGTTCTTTGACTGGTGAATCATATGAAAAATGTAAGAGTTTAAATGATACTGTATACATGGGTTCAATTGTTACTGAAAAAAGTGCGATGATGGAGGTTACTTGCGTTGGAGAAAAAACATTTTATGGTAAGATTGCTAATGATATACAAGAAAAAACAATAGAGAGTCCTTTAAAAACAAGGCTTAGGGATTTAGCAAAAGACATAAGTAAATTTGGATATTTTGCGGCAGTATTGGTGCTAATCTCATATATGTATAATGCATTAATAGTTGTTAATGATTTCGATCTTAACAAGATATTAACATTTAAAAATTTTTTTCCTCATTTAATATATGGAGTAACATTAAGCGTAGCAGTTATCGTTATGGCGGTACCTGAAGGTCTTCCAATGATGATTACTTTGGTTTTATCATCTAATATGAAAAGAATGATTAATAGGAATGTACTTGTTAGAAAACTTGTTGGTATTGAAACATCCGGGTCATTAAATATTTTATTCACAGATAAAACAGGAACATTGACAGAAGGAAAATTGTCAGTAACATCGTTCATGACACCAGAGTTTAAAAATTATAAAAGTATAGAACAGATAAATAAAAATAATTCATTAAGGGATATAATTAATTTGTCATTAGTATACAATAATTCATCTTTTTTTACGGGCAATAAAATTGAAGGTGGAAATTCAACGGAAAGAGCTATATTATCTTTTTACAAAAATGATGACAGAAGTAGATTTAAAATCCTAGATTCAAAAGAGTTTGATAGTACGAATAAATATTCGTGGGTTGATACTAATTATAATGGAAAAACTGTATTTTTCAAAGGAGCATATGAATTAATACTTAATAAGTCTCTTTGGTATCTTACTGATACAGGTGAAAAAAGAGTTTTGATAAATAAAGAGAAAATTCAAAAATATATTGAGAGAGAAATGTTAAAAGGAAAAAGAGTGCTTGCTATTGCAATGTCAAATTCAACTAGTTTTGATTCATTATGCTTAATTGGTTTTGTTTTCCTAAAAGATAATATCAGAAAAGAAACTGTTAGCGCAATAAGAGCAATTAAATCATCTGGTATACAAGTTGTTATGGTGACTGGTGACTCTAAACAAACTGCTATGGCCATAGCAAGAGAAACTAAAATACTTGATGGACCAACGGACATAGTCTTAACAAGTGAAGAATTTAATAAAATGACGGATGAGTATTTAATGAATATCTTACCCAATTTAAAGGTATTATCAAGAGCACTTCCCCAAGATAAGAATAGGCTTGTCAAAATATCGCAAGCTAAAGGCTTAATTGTTGGTATGACTGGAGATGGAGTTAATGATGCTTCAGCATTAAAGAAAGCAGATGTTGGTTTTTCTTTAGGCAGCGGTACAGAAGTTGCAAAAGAGACAAGTGACATAGTATTATTAGACGATAATATTGCCTCAATTACAACTGCTATATTGTATGGGAGAACTATTTTTAAAAGCATTAGAAAATTTGTAATATTTCAGTTAACTGTCAATGTATCTGCTGTATTATTATCAGTAATAGGTCCATTCATTGGGGTATTATCACCAGTCACTGTAGTACAAATGTTATGGATAAATATGGTTATGGATACTTTGGCTGGACTTGCATTTGCTTTTGAACCTGCATTAAAAGAATATATGTACGAAAAACCTAAAAATAGAAATGAAAAAATCATAAATAAATATATGAAAAATCAAATAATATTAAATAGTGCATATACTTGCGCAATTTCTATATTCTTTCTAAAATCAAGTTTTATTAAATCCATTTATAGGTATGATCCAAACAATAAATACTTAATGACGGCGTTTTTTGGTTTGTTTATATTCTTAGCAATATTTAATGCAGTTAATGCAAGAACATATAGGATTAATACATTTGCTAATTTATTTAAAAATAGAGTATTTATATTTGTATTATTATTTATAGCGGTTGTTCAAATTGTTTTAATATATTATGGAGGAGATATATTTAGAGCAACAGGTTTAACAAAATATGAGTTTGAAATTATGTTGTTACTTGCATTTACTGTTATACCATTTGATTTTATTAGAAAAATTATTCTTAAAAAAAGAAACATAGTACGAGAGATCTAACTATGTTTCTTCATTTTTAATGTCTTATTAATTTCTCTGTTAAGAAGCATTATTTCAAGCTTTCGTTCGTTAAAATATTTTACTATGCATTCTATGTCTGAGGCCGAGTATGGTAAAGATAAATCATTAAAGTGTTGTGAGTGAATTAAATATTGATTGAATATATCAGGATAATTTCTTAATGGATTTGTTGAGCTTGAATATATTGGCTCATTAAGACCGTTGTGTAATTTTGGGACAAGTGAATATGCACTGTTTAAATAAATGTTATCTAAGATGTTATCAAGCAAATCACACTTTCTAATATTTAATTTTTGAGTTAATTCTGAAATATATTCTTTATCTTGGTATTTATATACATAAGTATATCCATTATTATAAGAAATTAATGCAATAAGTTTATTAAATAAAATTGAAAATTCACTTACTATTATTTCACTCTTATTTAAATTAAAATCAGAATTTTTCTTTTTCCAGTATCTTTCTTTTGCTTTATTTTCGTGATTTAGGAAGTTAGCTATATTATATAATTCATTTAACATAATTGATTGCTCATCCCATTTATTTCCGTTAAGCAATTCTTCTGTTTCATATATGTGAAAATTTCTTTGTATATTAACGTTATTTTTAACAAGGTAATAGTCAATTATATCATAGTTAGAATTAAATATAGCGTATATACCTATTGAAGGTTTTGTTTGTCCTTGATTTAGTGACATGCATTCTTCTATCTTTGAATCGAATATTGAAATTCTGCTTCCTATATCAGTGTATATGGTTTTAAAATTTTGTCTTGCTTGATAGTCAACTATGCATTTTGGTTTAATAAAGCTAGCTACATCTGCAATATGAATACCAACAATAAAATTATTTCCATCTTTTTTAAAGCTTATACCGTCATCATTAATTCTAGTATTAAAATTATCTATTGTTATAATTTTATCATTAAAAGCATCGCTTATTTGTGGCTTAATATATGTGTAATCAGGGGTGGTTATTATTGAATATTTTTCTAATAATTCATGGTTATTTAAACAAGTCAATTTGCCATTTATTATTGAGTAAAGTTCATGATAAAACAAATCATCTTTTTTTATTCTATCTAGTAAAAGAATATAATAGTCTTTATTTATTCTATTTGAATAAAGTATTTTTAAAAGACTTATATAGTAGTAGATATCATTGCTTTTATTATCAAGCGATTGCATTGTACTTTTAAATACTTTATCAAATAATATGCAATTATCTAATTCTAACACTTTTTTATTTAAATTTATAATTTTAGAGATGACAACATCATATTCTTTTCTTTCTATTAGTTTATTTATTAACAATAATAAGTCATTTAAGTTTATTTCTTTATCGAGTATTATAGAATCGAGTTTATCTATTGCATTAAATAGGTTAATATTTTTGTGTTTTTTTAGAAAGTTTAAAATCATCTTTTTTGCTGTTATTATTCTTTTTTTATTTATATCGATTTCTTCTGTTGAAAATTCATTTGATGAAAGTAAGATACATATTAGATTTACGACATTAATAGCTATATTTATAGAATGTTCATTATTTTTTAGTTTTGGTAAGTAAGAATATAAAAATTTGAAACAACTTTTAATTAGCTTTTTGTCATCAATACTATGGTCTTTTTCATACATTGAGATATTATAATCGGAAAAATTTCCATTTTTCGCAAAAGTATAAAAATCGTATTTTACCATAACCCCTCCGTTAATAACTAAATAATAACATTCAAATTAGATAATTTCAAGTATTTATGATATAATTATTGTATAAAAAAGAGGAGCGATTATGAAGTATAAGTATAAAAAAATCTTTTTATTTATTTTTACAACTGTATTTATAATTTTATCATTTATTGAACTAATAAAATATTTATGTTTTGATAGTGAATTATTTGGATTAGTATATAATACTATAAATGTTTTTATATTGTTTTTGTTGATTCCAGTTCTATATAATTACAAAAGACATTATTCACCGGCTAGAATGAGCAAACTTGTTTTAATAATAATAATAGGTATAATTAATAGTTATGCAGTTTATCCACTTGTAATACATCTCATGAGTTATTTAGATACTTCATATGAATATTCAAAAAACATTTTTGTAATTAAAAACATTATTAAAGGAGCATTATTTTTATTGCTTATTTTCTTTACATATATTGAATCTAAAACATCTAAGGTTGTATTAAAAAAACCAAATAATAAAAAAAGTTGATTATTTTAAGAAATCATGGTATAATATGTTCACTTAGTGGTAAGGGTAAAAAGTCAAAATGTAGAAATATTTGACAAAATATATGAAATGTGATATAATACAATCACTTTTCAAAAGGGGGAAAATTATGAATAAAGAATTATTGCAAATAATGGAAAATACTAGAAAAAATTATAGGGAAATGCATGAAGAATTAGTTAAAGCTTATAATGAAGCTGTTTTAGAAGGTTCATCAAAAGAGGCTGTTATATCTTTTGCAAAATCTGCAAACTCAGTTAGAGAAAGATATATTGAAGTAAATGATAATATTAAGAAATATGTAGATGTTTGTAAAAATGCTAGTAAGGATGAAATAGATGCTTTAGAATCAATGTTAATGATGAATTATGCTCCTGAATTAATAAATAAATATAAAAGTGCTGTTAATGATTTAACAGATGATAAATTAATTCATTCAGATAAACAAGGCGTTGATGATGAAACTGTAAGCGAAGAAGCATATGATGAGTATGTTAAACCTAGACATAGTAAGGCTACTAAAATAGGCGCAGGAATTTTAGGTGGCGCTGCTCTTCTTGGAGCTGGATATGGTCTTTCAAGTTGTATTTCAGCTAATGCAAATAAAGCTTCTTTAGAACAAACTGAAGATAAAAATTCTATGGATGGCTCTTTTAAAGATGCTAGTGATGAAGAACAAGTAAATGCTAGAGTAGATTGGTATTTTGAAAATTACTTTAATAAAGAATATGCTAATGAAAATCAAGTTGTTAAAGATTCTATTACTAAGGAAAACTTAGCTGATATAATTCAAGTTGCTAATGGTGTGGCACCAGAAGGATTTGAAGTAAACGAAGTTGTAAATTACAATAATAAAATGACTCAAATTTTTTCAGCATATTTATCAACAGAATCTCGTACTAAAAGTGGCAACATAGGATTTATTCCAACTCAATATTTATATGAAGATGGAAGTCATGATCAAAAATGTGCTGCTGAAGTTGATGCTGTTATGGAAAAAATTATAAATGCTATAAATACTAATAATGATGAGGATTATAAAAAATATGCAGTTGAATTTGGTGAATTAATGAGAGATCAATATTACTTAGTTGATAGTACAAGTAATCACTATAATACAAGAAGTATTGCTTCATATCCTGCTAGAATTCAACTATATGGTATGGCTTATGCATTCTATACTGAAACAATAATGGAATATGGAATTAGCAAGGGTATTGATATTTGTGTTCCATTCTGTATAGATCATTCAACTGGTCAAACTGTTGAAATACCACTTTCCAAATTAATGGCAATTCTTGATTTTGTGCCAATGGATCAATGGGATGCTGTTATCCAAAGATCAGGATTAACTGTAGAACAAATTAAAGCATTAGGAAATCAAGGTACAGAAGACACAATGCCTGTAATATTTACAAGAGATGCTAAAAATCACTTTAGAGAAAATAGTTTAACATTATCGAAATAATAAATAAGGGGGAAAATATTATGTATAGTAATGATAGAAAAACTGGATTTAGTGTTCTAGATCTATTAGTTAAAATTATATTTGCTGCATTATTTGTATTCTTATTAATATGGTTATTTAAAAAGAATGTTCCTAATATGGCTCCATTTTACAGTAATGTATTTAGAGAGAATATAAAGTATATGCAAGAAGCAGGTGAAAGTTATTTCACCGATGATAGAATGCCACAGGAAGTTGGTCAATCAACTCAAATCTCTTTGGCAGATATGTATGATAAAAAATTAATTTTACCATTTGTTGATGAAGATGGTAATTCATGTAATCAATATGAATCATACGTAAGTATAACAAAGCAAGAAGGTTATTATGAACTTAAAACTAACTTGGTTTGTAATAAAGAATCTGATTATACAATTAAAGTATTAGGATGTTATACATATTGTGAAAACAATAATTGTTCAAAAACATGTAGAAGAGAACAAATTGTTGAATATCAATTTAAAAAATTAACTTCTAAAACAAATACAACATATAGTTGTCCAAGTGGATATACTAGAAATGGAAAATATTGCTATAAGACTGAACTTATTAAAACTGAATCAGCTGAAAGAGTAAAAACAACAACTAAGACCGAAACAATTAATGCTAATATAAATATCATAAGTGGTAGCAAAAAAAGAATACCTACAATAATTACTCAAGAACCAAATGTTTCTGAAAGAGTATATGTAGATACTATAGTAAAAAATACTGAAGGTAAAAAAGAAATTGTATATGTAGATGCTAATAAAAAATGGATACCTGCTCAAACAAAAACAGAGAGAAGTTGTTCTACTACATATAAAAAACAATATTATAATTGTAATTGTACAACATATAGAGATTCTGACGGTAGAAGTCATACAACGTGTAATACTTGTACAAGAACTATACCTGTTGAAACTTGCGAAGATAAGAAAGTAACTGTATCAGAGGGATATTATGCATATAGTTGCCCATCTAGTGCAACAAATCATTCAGGAAGCGGATCAAACTTAAAATGTTGGTATTATAAAACAACTAATGGTAGTAAATCATATAGTTGCCCATCTAGTGCAACAAATCATTCAGGAAGCGGATCAAACTTAAAATGTTGGTATTATAAAACTATCCCAGGTAAAAAACATTATAGCTGTAGTAGTGATACAAACTATTCCGTTGGTGAAGGTGCTAACTTAAAATGTTATAAAGTAACAAATGGATCTTATAACTATTATTGTCCAAGTGGATATACATTAAAAGGCAATAAGTGTACTAAGACAATTACTGGTACATTTACTGAATTAAGATGTGATAAAGGTTACAAATTAGAAGGTAAAGTATGTAAAAAATACGAAAGCACAAAAATCAAAGCTACTGTTAAAACGACAACTAAGAAAGGATATACTTACAAATGGAGTAGAAAGTCTTCATTATTTGGTTGGACTAAAACTAGTAAAACAAGAGTAGTGGAAGGAAAAGAAATATGTGAATAAAAAGAGAAATTTTCTCTTTTTTTCTTGTATTTTTATTAAATATAGAATAAAATTATGTTAGAGGTGAGATAAATGAATGTATGTTCTAAATGTGGCAAAAAACTAAAAAAGGATGATAAGGTTTGCTCAAATTGTGGAAAAAAGGTTAAATTAGTGAAATCAGCTGCTAAAGGTACAAAGACTGTAGTAAATAACACTAAAAAAGAGGTTAAAAAAGTTGTAGAAAAAGTAAACGAGCCAAAGGCAAATAATAAAGTATTAATTACTTTGACTTGGATATTAGGGCTTCTTTTACCTCCTGTAGGTTTAGTACTATATCTTATGTGGAGAAAAACTAAAAAAGAATATGCTAAAAATGCTGGAGTAGGTGCTTTAGTTGCAACTTGTATCTGGGCATTCTTAGGTTTAACATTACTGATTGATACTAAGGGAAAAGATAAAGTCGAAAGTACAGACTATCAAATTTATAATGCAGATATTAATGAGTGGATTGAAGCTACTAAAAGTGATGAACCTGTAATTACAGTAATTGGTTTAACTTATTGTCAATTTTGTAAAAAGTACAATCCTGTAATTAATAAAATAGCAAAGGAAAAAGGAATCAAATTATATTGGTTTGATGCTGATAATTATGGTGAAGATAATTTTAGTACTTTAACCTCTACATATGAATTATCATATGAAGGAAGTAGTCCTTACACATTAGTAACTAAGAATGGAGAAGTTGTTGGAGAACATGTTGAAGGTTATATGGAAGAAAATGAAACAAACTCATTCTTAAGTGAACTTGGCTTCTAAGATAAAAACTAGGAAACTAGTTTTTTTATTTTGAATATAGTATAATTAAATTGGTGAAAGTATGAAAAAAGTATTAATTGTATCATTAAATGTCTTGGTTATACTGATACTATCAAAGTATTTATTTGCAAGTTATAAAATTTCATATAAATTAAATAATTATAGTATCAGTACAAATTATAAAAATAATCGTTATTATTTTGAGATTGAAGACAATAAAAAAAGAAAATTTAATTTTGATATGTATCACAAGAGAACATTATCTAAAGTAAAAATTTCACAAATTACTGAAATAAAGGGTGATGATTTCTTATGCATATATCCAACTATAAAAGGATATAAGACATATCCCTTGTGTTATAAAAATAATGAATTAGTGGACTATAATTTGATTGACTCAAATTTACTAAACAAATATAAAAATAACTATAAGGATGAAGAAATTGAAAAAGATTTTGTTTATTACAACAGTTTAAATGATAATACTTTTATTGCTCTTTGGAATTATAAGGGATACATAGTTATGAATGGAAAATCTTATCAAAAAGTTGAATTGTTTGAAAAGGATAGATATAATAACGAACTTTCATATCAATTGAACAACAAAATATATATGCCTAATTATGATATGGAACATGAATTTAGTGAGATAGTTGTTTTAAATATTAAAGATTTGACTAAAAAAACTATTAAATTAGAATATAATATCGATTATGATTCATATGTAGTAGGAAGCGTTAAGAACATGATATACATATATGATAACAAACATTCAATTTTATATGAAATAGATACTAAAAAAGATAGAGTTAATATTGTAGGAAGTAATAAAAAAGGTTATACAATGTATAAGAATAATGAGTTTGTTTCTTGTAGCAAAACATTGTATTCTGTAAAAAAAATAAAATATAATGATATAAATATTGATAGTAATTATAAGTATGTATTAGAAGATGGAACTTATAAAGAATATAAAGATAATTTAAAAATTAAAACTAAAATATTTGAAAATAAAATTAATATTTTAAAGCAATATAAAAACGAATTATATTATTTAGAAAAAGATACTTTATTTATATATAAACCGGAAATCGGTAGTAAAAAAGTTTTTTATAATTATGAATTAGAATTTAATTCTAACAATTCAACTTTTATTTATATTAAATAACCATATTTATGTATTTTCATATAATACATTAGGTGATTTTAATGATTAATGAAAAAAATGAATTAGAAAGTCCATATTATACTTTGTATAAGATTAAAAAAGGAGACTCTTTATACAAAATATCAAAAGAATTTAATGTAAATACTAAACTTCTTGCTGAATTAAATGGTTTAAATATAGATGACTATATATATCCAGAACAAATATTATTAATTCCTAAAAAAGATGTCAGTTATTACATAACTAAAGACGCAGATACACTTTATACAGTAAGTAACATTTTTGATACAAAAGAAAGCGAAATAGTATCACAGAATAAAACTATATATTTACTTCCTGGTCAAATGATATTCTATAAGAAATAGACTAAACTACTAGTCTTTTTTTTTGACTCGTGGTATAATTTTTATAATAGGAGTTGGTAAGTTTGATCATTAAAAGGCCATATGCTTTTTTGATAAAGAAATTTAGATTGATTCATGCAATTCTTTTTGTTTTACTTCTATATATAGCAATTAAAACATTTGATATATATACGTTTTTCAATGATTATGCTGTAAACCATGTATACTTAAGTTCTGGAAATTTAGCATCTTCATATATAAGCGTTTTAACTTTTATTATTATAGTGGTAGCAATCTTATTTGGAACATTAATATATTATATATTATCAATAAAGAATAAAAGAAGAAATACGTACCTATTATTGTGTATTTATTATATATTAATGTTCATATTCTTCGTGTTCATATTCAATGTTTTACAAAAACTTAATTATAATGCTTTTGATGTTAAAACTGTAAGAGCAATTAGAGATATAATGTTTATGGTTCTAATACCGCAAATAATATTTCTTTTCATTATTTTTTCAAGAGCTTTAGGGTTTAATATTAAAAGTTTTGATTTTAAAAAAGACTTAGAAGAGATGCAGATAGATAAGAGTGACTATGAAGAAGTTGAGGTCACTTTAGGAAATAATAATTATAAATTTGCTAGATTTTTTAGAAAAGCAATTAGATTATTAAAATACTTTGTTCTTGAAAATAAATTTATAGTAATAGTTATTGCATCAATAGCTTTATTAATAACTTCTTTAATTATATTTTTAAATTTAAGAGTATACAATATTAATTATAATGAGAGGCAAGAACTTTTAGCGCATCAATTATGGTACACTGTTACTGAGAGCGTAATAACCAATACTAATATGAATGGTGTTGTTATAGATAAAAATAAGTCATATGTTATAGTCAAGCTTAAAATAGATAATAAATTTTCTACAGATCAAACTATTAATAGAAATACTTTTAAATTAGAAATTAATGATGATACAATATCACCAGAACTAACTTCAACGGATAGTTTTTTGGATTTAGGGGATCAATTTTCATCATTTACAATTAGATCTGGTGAGGTTGTTGAAAAGACAATAATATTTGAAATAGATAATAAAGATATAAAAGATGAATATATATTTAAAATTAAAAACTTTGATAATTCTTCTTTTGGGTCATTAGATAGTGAATATAAAGATATTATAATAAAGCCTAAAAGTCTTACAAAATCTATTGATAAAGGTAAGTATCAAATTCCAACTGAAATAAAGTTTAATGACACTGTGCTTGACAATACTGTTATCAACATAAGTAATTATCAAATATCAGAAATGTTTAAAGAAAAGTACGATTATTGTTTAGATGCAACTTGTTATAAAAACACATATGTGGTTAAGCCAATGTCATATGGCAATAATACTATATTAAGAATAGAATCTAATTTAAACATGGATAAAAACATTTTTATGAATAAGTATATTAAAAACGCAAGTGATTTTTATAAATATTATTCTTTGATAAAGTATAGAGCATATGGAGTCACAAAGAATATATCTGCGAATATAATACAAGTAGATTATGATAATGATAAATATTCATATATTGAAGTACCAAAGGAAATAGAAAATGCTAATAAAATTGAATTAATTTTAACAATTCGTGGGGTAAAATACACAATTGTCTTGAAATAATACATATAATTTGTTAAAATTATATGTGTGTGGAGCCATAGCCAAGTGGTAAGGCAAAGGTCTGCAACACCTCCATCGTCGGTTCAAATCCGACTGGCTCCTCCAATTTAAATAATGGGACTTTTTATGGTCTTTTTTATTTGTATTTACACTTCTAAAATAATATTTATGTTTATTTTTAAATAATTATGATAAAATTGATATGGTGATGGTATGAGGATTGCAGTTTTTTCTGACATACATGGTAATTATCAAGCACTATGTGCGATATTAAATCATATTAAAAAAAATAACATAGATAAAATTATATATCTTGGGGATGCGGTAAGCATTGGACCTGATTCATCTTTGTGCGTAAAAAAGTTAATTAGTGATGCTGATATATTTATTTTAGGCAACCATGAGCATTACATCATAGAAGGCAGTCAAATAGATCCTGATATGAGTGATGGGGAAATTAAACATAACAATTGGTTACTTAAAACGATTGATAAACAAGATATTAACATATTAAGTGGTTATAAGAATAGTTATGAATTTATTATTAATAATAAAAAAATGTTATTTCTTCACTTTTTCTTATCTGATGGCATTTATCCATATGAACATTTAAGAATATATAAGACAGATAAATATAATGAAATAATTAGTAATATAGATGCTGATTATATTTTTTATGGTCATTTTCATCCTGGAAGATATGATGAGGTTGGCAACAAAAAGAGCTATTGTATTGGTAGTAGTGGGTGCGTTCATTATGATACAACGTACTATTATGTTATTGACGCTGCAAAGGAAATAAATGTTAAGAAAATAGAATTGAAATATAATCGAAAGAAATTTGAAAATAGAATTAATAATATGAATTATCCTGAGATAGAAATGATTAAAAAGAGTTTTTTTGGTATAAAGTAAAAACGTTTATAAATACATAAACGTTTTTAAATGTCTACTCTAATAGTAATGTCACTTGTAGGATAAGTTATACAAGGATGAATATAATTGTTTTTAATATCTGTTTTTCTTCTGTTATCAAGTTCTTCATCGACTTTAATGTTTCCCCAAATAAGAAGAGTTCTACAGTATCCACATTTACCATTTCTACATTTGCTTTTTGCTTTAATGTTATTTTTTTCAAGAGCTGATAATATTGTTTCGTCTTCTTTACATTTTATATTAAATTCATTTTCGTGTGTGAAAACTTTAATATTATATTCATTTATTTGAGGTTTGTTTTCTTGTGTTTCTTCTGTTTTTGCTTCTACATTATTTTGCTCTTTTGTTTTTACATTATTTTGTTTTTTTGTTTCATCTATTACTTCGATTTCTTCCTGTTTTACTTCTTCAGTTATAATATCTTGTGGTTCTTCAATAATTGTATTAACTATTTCACATCTAAAGTCTTTTTCTTCTAAATTTACTTGTGATAGTTCGCTTTTAATTTCACTTATAAAGTCTTTATTCCCACAGGCAAATACAGTGAACTTACTTGTGACATAACTTTTGATTAATGAGATATCTATTTTTTCATTATTGTCTTTATTTACATAAACAATTTTAATATCTTGGTTTTTTGCAAGTTCATCAAGTTCTCTTTTATAAAGTATATTATTTTGATCTTTAACTAAGTAAAAAATTGTTAATAATTTATCTATATTTTTTTCATATATAGCTCTTGCGAATGAAATCATTGGGCATATTCCTATACTTGTACAGATACCAACAATTTGTTTTTTATCTCTTATAGAGGATAAGTTAAATTCTCCATCGGCAGGAAGGCAGTTTAAAGTATCATTTATTTTTAAATTATTATTCATATAGTTTGATACTATTCCGTTTGGGTTATTTTTGACAGAGATTCTATAAACATTATTAATTGCATCATTTGGTGAACTAGATAAAAAATAGGGTCTTGATAAAAACATATTGTTAATATTAAAAATTAATGTTATATATTGACCGGGTTTAAATATAGGCAATTTATTTCCATATGCATTAGCCAGGTAATATGTTTTTGTATTATCAACTTCATTAACTATATTTTTAATAATTAATGTAATACTGTCAGGATATATATTGTTTGCTATTAGATTCATTTGATAGTTAGTATTTGTTTGTACTTCTGAAGTTTTATTTATTATTTTTTGTCTATTTGATGCAATATTTTTAAAATTTTTAAAATCTTTATTTGGTGGAAAAGATGATATTTTTAATTCTTTCATATTATTCTCCTTTCTCTATGTCTTTTAATGTTTCTTCTGCTACTTCATAACCATTTCTATATGTCGATTCATAGCTGTGTCCATAATAAGAATTAGAACCACATAGTCTTAATCCTTTTATTTTTAGTTCCTCTTCTTTATTTAGTATTCTTGATAATACTGAGTCATTGTTTGACTCTAAATAGCCATATATACAGCCATCTATAGAATTGTTATATCTTGAGTATATAATTGGGCTATTAAAATTAAATTCTTCAATATAGTCCTTAATATTTATCTCTAATGCTGTTTCTATAGTATCGATAATTTTGTTTTGAATTTTTTCTTCAATTTTAAAGTAATTATTGTCATTAAATATTTTGTCATAGCAGTCACCTGAATAATATAAAGTAGCATTAAGTATGCAAGTTCCTTCTTTGGATGCTTCTTTATTTATTACATTAAGACATGTTAATATCATTGTATAATTTCCTGCCTTTTTAAGGTTTTCTAATTCAGTATTACTATCTAAAGAGTTATAAATATAATACATATAATTCTTGATGCCCAATTCTTCTGCTGATTTATTTAAACCTAAACTAAGATTAAATGCTTTAAGACCTAGTTTTCTAGTATTAGTAAGTTTTATCATTTCTTTTGGAATGTTATTATAATCTATTAATTTACCACAAACATTATTTAAAGAGGTATTACATATTAAGTGATTTGTTAATATTGTTTTATTACTTTTAGTAGTTATACTTTTTATAGAATTGTTTTCTAAATTAATTTTTATTACTTCTTCATTAAACCAAACATCAGCGCCACTATCTCTTATTTGTTTTTCTAATAAAGACGAAATTTCAAAACTTCTGTTTTTTGGAATAACAGCCCCGAATGATATAAATTTATAGAATTCTGATATGTAGTGTGCAAAGTTTAAATTAATTGATGAAGTACCAAAGTTTATCCAATAAGATGTGATAATTTGCTCAAGTAATTTAGGCAATTTTAACTTTTTTAATACTGTTTCTAATGAATATGATGCGGTGTTTACAAAATTAGGATAAGTTTGTTTAAGGTAATCTATATCTATTTCTTTTGAATCATATACATAGTTCATAGCATTATATATTTCTTTTGATAATTCAAAAAATTCGGATAATTTATCTTTTGAATTTGGAACGTATTCTTCCATTTTTTTGATAAAATCATCTACACCAATTGGTATTATATATTCTTCTTTAATATTATCTAGTTTAATAATTTTATAACCTTCAGTTAATTTTATCCATTCTATTTTATCGCTGATTTCAAACTCATCAAATATTTTTCTTATTACTCCTTTATTATCATCAGTCATTATTCCTGTTAGTTTGTGTAAGGAGTTTTCAAATTCAAATCTTCCTTTTAATGTACTTGTAGCTATTCCTCCCGGTATATTATTATTGTCGATTAATAAGACTTTTTTTCCTTCTTTAGATGCTTTTAATGCAGCGACTAATCCTGCATTTCCAGCTCCAACTACTACTACATCATAATTAATATTCATATTAGACTCCTTTTATTATACAGTTTAATTATATCATTATTTTTATAAATAAAAAAAGAAAACCAACAATTATTATTTGGTTTTACATTTAATTTCATCTTTATTTATAAATTCTAATGTTATGTGATTTATATTTTGCTCATTTAAATACTTTTTGATATTATTTTTAAGTTCGATTATTTTTTTGTAATCTAGATTTTCATTTAAGATAATGTGCCCTGTAAAATATATATTTTTATTATCTATTGACCATATATTTAAATTATCTATTTCTTTTATATTACTATTGTTAGTTATAATATCATTTTGTATTTTATCAATATTTAAAGCTACTGGGACTTTTTCCATAATAGCGTTAAATATTTCATTTAAATATTTATAAGTTTGATATAGTATATATAATGCCATTATTATAGCAACAACCGGATCTATTATAAATATTTTAAATAACTTTATTAAAATACTACTAATTAACACTATTAACCAACCATAAACATCTATCATAGTGTTATAATTATTTTCTTTGTCATTTTTTAATTTGTAAGCAATATGTGCATTTAATAAAATTCCAAATATTGAGAATATAATCATACCATCATAATTTATATTTAATGGATTTTTAATTCTATTAATAGCAAAATAAATTATAATTCCTGATGTTATTAATAATAATATTGATGTAAAAAATTTGCCAATAAGTTTATATCTACTGTAGCCAAAACTATATTTATTATTTGGTTTTTGTTTGCTTTTCTTATTAAATAAATTTTCTAAGCATACAGTAATTGAGTCGCCAAAGTCATGTATAGCACTTGATATAATTGAAATACTATTTGTTAAAAAGCCACCTATAATTTCCAATATTGAAAATGTTAAATTAAATAGTATAGTGATTTTTGTATTGTTTATTAATTCTTTTTTATTCATATTTTACCTCAATTATATTTTAACACAAATTATGAAATTGTACATACTCATAATATTGAAGAAAGACTATAATTTTAGTATAATTGTATTGGGTGATTTTTGTGAATTATTTAAATATATTAAATGTTAACTTTAAATTAGAACTAACTATATTATTTGTTACTATTATTTTAATTATTTTGGCTATTGTATGTTTAACTATAATTAAGAAATTAAAGGAAAAACAATAATGAAAAAGAAGATAAATATTTTTTATTGGTGGGTATTTTGGATTTTATTCTTAGAATACATATATAGAATATTTATAATAAAAGATTTTTTGAACATTAATACATTAATAGTAACAGTATTTAGCTTTATTTTTATAACATTATTTTCTTTTGTAACAAATGTATTTTGTGAGAAGGCTAATAAAATTATAACTGTTTTTTTAACTATAATTATTACTTTTTTTACCTTGGCGCAAATAGTTTATTATAATTTTTATAATTCAATTTTTTCATTTTACTCATTAACAACAGGCACTGGTCAAGTATTGCATTTTTGGAGTATGATAGTTGAAGTTATAGTGAGAATTTGGTATATTTTTGCACTTATTTTAATTCCTGTGATTTTGTTTATAATATTTAATAATAAAATATTTGAATATAAAAGAAATAAAGGGATAATACTTTACACATTTATTATTGGATTAATTGTGTCTATGCTTAGTTCATATGTTTTAATTAAAAAATATGATAAGGGACAGTTATATTCACTTAATAATTTAATATATAAGACTCATGCACCAATGCTAACTATAAACAAAACAGGGTTATTAACTATGGAAGTAATTGATATTTATAGATATTTTTTTGGATTTGAAGAAAATTTTGATATTAAAAATGATGAAGTTAAAAATGTTTCAAAAAGAATTGAATATAATAAGTTAGATATTGATTTTGATAAGTTAATAGAAGAATCTAATGATGAGACAATTAAAAGTATGCATGAATATTTTAGCAGTTTGACTCCCAGTGAGAAAAATAAATATACGGGAATGTTTAAGGGTAAGAATTTAATATTTATTACAGCTGAGGCTTTTGACACAATTGCGATTGATGAAAATATTACACCAACATTATATAAAATAGCTAATAATGGCTTTATATTTAATAATTATTACCAACCATTATATCCAGTATCTACTTCTGATGGTGAGTATATGAATGTTATGAGTTTAATACCTAAAGAGGGTGTATGGAGTTTTTATAAGACGAGCAAAAATTATATGCCGTTTGGTATCGGAAATATGTTTAAAAAGTTAGATTATAACACTTATGGATTCCATAACCATAATTATAATTATTATCATCGTGAAAAGTCACATACTAATATAGGACTAACATACTATGGGTGTGGAAATGGCCTTGAAAAGAAAATGAATTGTAAACATTGGCCAAATAGTGATTTTGAAATGATTAAGGCAACTACTCCGTATTATTTAAATGATGATAAGCCATTCATGACATATTACATGACAGTAAGTGGACATTTAAATTATAATTTTAGTGGTAACAATATGGCTTCAAGAAATAAATCAAAAGTAAAAAATTTAAATTATAAAGATTCAATTAAAGCATATTATGCTACTCAAATAGAATTTGATAAAGCAATAGAAGAATTGTTAAATGAATTAGAAGAGAGCGGAAAGTTAGATGATACTCTTATTGTAATCGCACCTGATCATTATCCATATGGTCTTACAACTAAGGATATGAATACAGTAAGTAAAATAGACAGAACAGATAAGTTCGAAAACTACCATACATCACTTATAATGTATAATCCTAAAATAGAAAATAAGGTTGTCGATAAAGTTATAAGTGGTATTGATATATTACCAACTATATATAATTTATTTGGAATTGATTATGATTCTAGATTATTAATGGGAAGCGATATATTTAGCAATACTGAACATATTGTTATTTTATCAGATAGAAGTTTTATTACATCTAAAGGAAAATATAATAGTATAACTGGAGAATTTTCTAATCCTAATGTCTCTAAAGAATATATTGATAATATAAATAAAATTATAAACGAGAAGTTTAAAATGTCATCGTTGATATTGGAAAAAGATTATTATAAGGAACTTGGAATATAATATGAAAATTAAAATAAATGATTTTAATTTAAGGGATACTTTGATGAGTGGTGCTTGTTTTAGAGCTACTTTGGAAAGTGATGGAAGTTTTACAAATATACTCAGTGATAGAGTAATAAACATAAGACAAATAAATGATGAATTAATTGTAGAGTCTAATAAAATGAATAATCTTTCTGATGTAATTAGAGAGTATTTTGACCTAAATAGGGATTATAATATAATTAATAAAAAGTTAATTCAAGTTGACCCGAGTCTAAAGGATGTTATTGAATGTTGTAGAGGATATCACATATTAAATCAAAATCAATTTGAGATGTGTATAAGCTATATAATTAGTCAAAATAACAATGTAAAAAGAATAAGTGCATCTATCAATAAATTGTGTGAATTATATGGACAAAAAGTTTATTTTAATGGAAAAGTTTACTTTTTGTTTCCTACTTATGAAAAGCTAAAAGAATTGAAAGCAGATGATCTAGCTGAATTAAAAATAGGATTTAGGGATAAATATATTATTGACTTTTTAAATAAGTATGAAAGCTTTAATGATCTGGATAATCTATCCACACCAGATGCTTTTAACAAGTTATTAACAGTTAAAGGAATAGGCCCTAAGGTTGCGTCATGTATATTACTTTTTGGATATAAAAGATTAGATGTATTTCCAATAGATACATGGGTTAAACAATTTGTATCTAGTAGATATGGAGTTAAGGATGACTTTAAAACTATAGAAAACTTAGCCATGAATAAGTATGGTAAATACAGTGGTCTTGCTATACAATATATGTATCATTATAATAGAAATATTAATGAAGAAAAGTAATCGTTTTTCTTCATTTTTATATGTTTATGTGGTATATTATAATAGGTGAAATAATATGAAGGGTAAAATATTTAAATATATAATAATGATACTTTTTTTATTATTTTTAAATGCTTTTATATTTGGATATATATATAAATTAGAATATAAAGAGATTAATAGTGGCTTTTATTTGAATGGTGAAGATGAAGTAACAGTTGAATATGGTAATAAATATAATGAAGAAGGATATGTTGCTTTATTAAATGGTAAAAATTATGAGAAAAATGTTAGTATTGAAACTAATTTAGATGAAAATAAAATTGGAACATATAAAATCAGATATAAATTAAGTCTTATTGTTTTTGAAAAAGTGATTGAAAGAACTGTAAAAGTTGTTGACACAAAACGCCCAGTTTTAAATATTACTTCAGATAAAGATATTTATATATCTGTTGGTGATAAAGTGCCTAATATTGAATACAATGCAGTTGATAATTATGATGGTGATATAACAAATAAAGTGAAAATAAATTCTGAAGTAGACACTTCTAAAAAAGGTAATTATAAAATAATTTATGAAGTTAGTGATTCAAGTGGCAATAGTGTAAAAGATGAAGTGGTGGTACATGTTCAAAATAAGTTTGATCATACATATGTAAAAATTTCTATATCTAATCAAACATTAGAGTATTATCAAAAAAATAAAGTTGTTTTAAAAACTGATATAACTACCGGACAAAATAATGGTACTCCAACTGGAAATTATAAGGTTATTAAAAAAGCAAGAAATACATATTTAATGACTAAAGAGTATAAATCATTCGTTAAATATTGGATAGGTTTTCTTGGATCCAATTATGGTATACACGATGCATCATGGAGAAAAAAGTTTGGTGGGAAAGAGTATTTATTTAATGGTTCGCACGGATGTGTTAACGTACCAACTGATAAGGCAGCAAAGTTATATAGTTTGATAGAACTTGGGACTCCCATATATATAAGAAAATAAAGTTTTATAATTTTAAAATTTACTATTGATTAATATTTACAATTATGATATTCTTTTAAAGAGGTAAAAATATATGAACGCAATCAGAATAAGTAAGTATTATATATCTAATAATTATAGTTGTAGTGATATTGCTTATTTTGATTTTTTGTTTTTCTCATCAATTTAATTGATGAGATTTTTTTTGCCTCAGAAGGAGGAAGAATGAAAAAGAAAAAGTTATTACTTGATGTTAATGATAAACCGCCTGTGCTTAAATGGTTTGTCTTATCGTTACAACATGTTTTTGCAATGTTTGGAGCTACTATATTAGTACCTATACTTGTTAATAAAAGCTGTGGCACAGAAGTATTATCTATTCCGGTTGCGCTAATATCATCAGGAATAGGGACATTAATCTATATCGTATGTACTAAGGGGAAAAGCCCAGTATATTTAGGAAGTTCATTTGCATTTATAACACCTATGATAGTTGGTTATTCTATAGCTGGTAGGGAAAGCGTTTTTACAGGAATAATGGCAGTTGGACTCACATATGTTTTTGTGGCCTTGATAATTAAAGCCTTAGGTAAAAAGTGGATAAATAAATTATTACCACCTATAGTGGTTGGGCCAATGATTATGATAATTGGATTATCTTTAGCACCTACTGCTGTGGAAGAAATTGGTTTAAATAGTGATACTGTTTCATGGAAAAATATTTTAGTTTCTTTAACCGCATTCTTAACAACAGGAATACTTGCAATTAGAGGTAAAGGATTCTTAAGAGTAATACCATTTTTAATGGGCATTATAGCTGGATACATTATGTCAATGATAGTTGGTATAGTTAATTATGCTCCTATTGTTTCAGCAAGTATAATAGAAGTACCAAAGTTTTATGTTCCTTTTGTGCATTATTCACCAAATTTTGGCAGCATTTTAACTATAGTACCAATAGCACTTGTGACAATGGCTGAACATATAGGAGACCATAAAGTGCTTGGAGAAATAATTGATAAAGATTTAATTACGGAACCAGGGCTTGATAGGACTTTAATGGGAGATGGGCTTGCAACATTTGCAGCCGGTATGATAGGTGGGCCTGCAAATACTACATATGGTGAAAATACATCTGTAGTAGGGATGACAAAAGTGGCCTCTGTTTGGGTTTTAGGACTTGCTGCTTTAATAGCAATTATGTTTGGATTTTTAGGGCAACTAACGGCTATAATATCATCAATTCCATCTGCAGTGCTCGGAGGGGTAGCTATACTATTATATGGATTTATATCTGTTAATGGTTTAAAGGTATTAATACAAAATAAAGTTGATTTTGAGAATATAAAAAATGTTATAGTGGCTTCTTCAATGTTAGTGTTAGGTTTAGGTGGAGCGGCAATATCAATTGCGACTAAAAACTTTTCATTGTCAATTTCTGGTATGAGTTTAGCTGCTATAATAGGCATATTATTAAATTTATTAATAAAGGAGAAATAATGAAAGAAGTTATATTAAATCATCCGCTTATCACACATAAGTTAAGTATTTTAAGAGATAAAAATACAAGTACTAAAGAATTTAGAGAATTAATAAGTGAAATATCCGTATATTTATGTTATGAGGCAACTAAGGATGCTACCATGTATGAGAAAGTTATTGAAACTCCACTTACTAAAATGAAAACTAAAGTTATAAATGATGATGACTATGCTTTTATTCCTATTTTAAGAGCTGGCATGAGTATGGTTGAGGGGATAATAAAAGTCATACCAAATGCTAAAATAGGGCATATCGGATTATATAGAAATGAATCTACACTAGAACCAGTTGAATATTATTATAAGGTACCACTAAATATATCTAAACGAAAAGTGTTCGTACTTGATCCAATGCTTGCGACTGGGGGAAGTGCGGTGGCAACAATAGATAGATTAAAAAAAGATGGTGTAAAGGATATAAAATTTTTATGCATTATAGCATCCCCTGAAGGAATTAAAACGTTAAAAAAGTTTCATCCTGACGTTAAAATATACTGTGCGTCAATGGATGAGTGCTTGAATGAAAAAGGATATATTCTTCCTGGACTAGGGGATGCTGGGGACAGGGTTTACGGTACAAAGTAAACCTTTTCTTTTTTTTAATACTTAACTAATTAAGTGTGCTATAATTAATATATGGTGAAGAGTGTATTTAATAGAAAAAATATTGTGTATTTATTTTTAACTATCTTTTTAATAGTGATTACATCTATACTAATGAATAGTAGCTTTTATGATATTATAATTACATTTGATAAAAAAATCATTAGTTCTGTGAGTTACATAGTTAACACTTATTATACAAACTTTTTTAGTATATTAACAAATTTTGGTGATTGGTATATACCAATTGTTATTATTGTGTGTATTTTATTATTTATTAAAAACAAAACATATTTTTATATATTAGCATCAAGTTATGTATTTTCTGGATTAATAGTATTTGTATCAAAGATGTTAACGCAAAGACCAAGACCTGATTTTGCATTAATAGATATTCCTAAAAGTTTTAGTTTTCCTAGTGGGCACACATTAACATCAATAGTATTTTATATTACTTTATGGTATTTATTAAGTTACAAATCCAACAAAAAGGTTAAAATAACAACATTTATATTAACTATAATGTTAGTTTTATTAATTGGAGTGTCAAGAATATATTTAGGCGTTCACTATTTTTCTGATGTTATTGGTGGTATAATATTAGCAATACCAATATTAACAATAATATTTAATGTTACAAAGAAAGTGTTGAGGTGAAATTATGAGAGGATTAGCATTAGAAGGCGGAGGAGCTAAAGGAGCTTATCAAGCTGGAGCAATTAAAGCACTAAATCAAAGAAAAATATTTTTTGATGGTGTTGCTGGTACTTCAATTGGGGCTATAAATGCAGCACTGTATGCATGTGGTAATATTGAAGGGTTATATCACTTATGGCCTGAGATGGACAGTAAATATATATTTGGAATAGATGGTAAAATTTTGAATGATATTTCGAATAAAAAATTTAAACTAGACGATATTAAAGAAGGAATAGGATCCGTATCTAAAATTATAAAGAACTTTGGTGTTGATAATACAAATGTTAAAAAGTTATTAGAAAAAAATATTAACGAAGACAAATTAAGAAAAAGTAAAATTGATTTTGGATTAATAACATATAATTTAAGTGATAGAAAACCGGTTGAAATTACAAAAGAAAATATTCCACAAGGTAAATTGATTGAATATATTATTGCTAGCTCATACTTACCAATATTTAAATTTGAAAGAATAATAGATGATAAATATTATATAGATGGTGGGATTTATCAAAATTGTCCAATAGATATGTTTTTAAGAGATGGATATGATGAAGTATATGTTATAAGAAACTGGGAGAATAAAAAATTAAAGTATGATAAATCAACTAAAACTAAAATTAATATTATTACTCCAAGTGAAGATTTAGGTTCAATAATGACATTTGAAAAAAGTGTATCCGAATATAGAATGAAGCTTGGTTATTATGATACTATAAAATTTCTAGACAAGTTGGATGGAAAAAAATATTATTTTAAACCTTATGATGAAAACTATTATACTCATTTATTTGATAGTGCTACTCTTAAAAGAATGCTTAAAAAATATAACACTTCTTTATTAATTAAAAATAATAAAACATTTATTATAAATATAATTGAAAAAGTTTGTGAAGAATTAAAGATAAATAGATTTAAAGTGTACAACATGCCATTATTAATAACTAAATTAAAATATTATATGGTAAAACATAAAAAGAGTGAATATTATGATTTTATAAAAAATATAAAAGTGAACTTTGAATAGAAAAGTTTACTTTTTTTTAAATTATATATTGATATTTTTATATATTATGATAAAATATATATGCAGTGCAGGTATAGTTCAACGGTTAGAATGTGGCCTTGCCAAGGCTAAGATGTCGGTTCGATTCCGATTACTTGCTCCAAATAAAATCAACTTACGAACTAAAAAGTTCGTGAGTTATTATTTTATATAAAACTTTAAAAGTTCTTTTTCTAGAAAGGAGGACTTTTTTAATGCTTGAATTTAAAGTGATTAAAAAACCGGAACTTAATAAAAATTAACTGAATTAAAGAAATATCAAACCATCTAGAGTGATAATTTTTTTCTCATCATACATGTTTTCTACCGGTAATTTCGGTACACTTATAACTTTTTATCAAAAATCTACCATAATTATTGTTATATAATTTAATTTAATATATAATATTTATGTAAAAATAATAATTAAAAACAAATAAAAAATGGAGATTTGTATGAAAACAGATTTAACGATTATTATCCCAACTTATAACGATTCTTTAAATAAAATAAAACGCTCATTAGATTCAGTATCAACTCAAAGTGAGTGCGATTTATCAAAAATAGAAATAATTATAGTAGATGATTGTTCTAATAATAAAATTGAATGGAATCAAATATCTCAATTATATCCATCACTAAATATTAAATATACAAGATTACAAGAAAATAAAGGACCTGGTGTCGCTAGACAAGTTGCATTAGATATGGCATCTGGCCATTTCGTGTTTTTTTTGGACTGTGGAGATTGCCTATATAATAACTCAGTTTTAAAAATATTCAATGAATATAAAAACACTGATAATGATATTATCGCAACAAAAATATATGATGCTGATAGTGGAAATAAAAGAAGGAGTTTTTTATTTAATAATGCATATATTTTTGGTATTTATATTAAAAAACAATTTTTAGATACTAATAAAATTAAATTTAATAAGTTACTGAGATGGGAAGAAGATACATTTTTTGAGCAACTTTTAAGATATTACTCACCTAAGATAATTTCTACTCATACTATTGGTTATACATATAGTAATGACCAAGATTCAATAACTAGACAGAATAATCATGAATATCAAAATAATTTTGGCGGTTTTAGTGCAATGGTTGTTAAAAGTATATTACTATGTGATTTTTATAAATCACAAAATGACTACAACAGTTTGCTTGAAGAACTAATACAAATATTATCACTTTGCTATTCAAGATTTTATATAGATATTTTTTTAAAAAATAGCATTTCAGAAAGGCAACAAAATATTTTATATTTATTAAGCATTCTATTAAATAAATTTAAATTAAAAATAGAATCAGAAAATGTTATTCAATTATTCGTTAAAAATTTATATAAGAGAAATACAATGTATAAATACCGTGGTGCGCCTGAGGTGCCATATGATAAAATAGTTGATTTTATGAAATTAATTATTAGCTTTGAAAACTTAAATGGTAATTATTCTGTTGAAGGTACAAATGTAACTATAGAAGAATTATTAGCTATAGAAAATGTTGATAATAGTGAAATCAAAAAACATTAAAATCAATAATAAATATATATAACAATTATTAAATGAAAATAAAATAAGTAAAAGTATGTTACTGGCTTCAAATTGATAGGAAACTTGGAAATAGAATTCTAAGAGTAATAAGTGCTACCTAGAAATAGTTAGTTTTTTGCTGTGAAAAAAAAGTTTATTTTATGTTAAATATAGAAACAAAAGAATTAAAAATGAGTTGAAAATATTATGCATATTTACTCGTTATTGTATTATAATTAGTCAACAAAAAGTCAAATAAATATTACATTATACATAAGTATTGAATCTTAAATATCAATTTACTCATTGAGAAAAAAACTATGTTTACCTACAACATCGATTCCAAATCAATAATAATTATACGCGTATTCCATGACGTTTCTATGACATATTTATAAATGTGATTACAAATATTTGATTTTTATTTATAACAATATTTTCAAATTTGTTTAATTTTTTTAAACTAATAAATACTTTTATTATTTGTTATTAAGATATTCATAGAAAAATGCAAAAAAGTAATTAGCAATATACTAATGAACATTTATTCTAGAAAAAATCATACTCTGTTTTAAATATACTTCTTTATCAACACTTTGAAACAATATATGTCATTATGACTCTATTTTTATGTATAGCAATCTTACATATGTACAGTGGTATTTCCAGTACCAAAGCTACTGTATCCCATACCATTATGAGTATTAATGTTAAAATATGAATTTTCTGATACAGTTAGTATTAAATTATTTACTCCGTAAAATAGCTCTCTATTTTCACTAATAAAATTTACTGTTGCGTTTGGAAGTATTTTAAATTCTAGGTCACTATTTCTAAACCAAAATGAGGAGTTGGCAGTTGACTTGTGTGTTATTGTAGTGTTTCCACCTGTTTCGATTTTGTTACATTCTGCGACTTCATTTCCTGTAGAATAATTTGTTTAAACGGTAATATTGGAATTAATAAATCTAGTTAATCCAGTTGGGTGAAAACTAATTTGTGGACCTATATAAGTTATATTATTATATTCAACTATAACATTTTTATATGTATTGCTTTCTGGAACATATATTATTCCATAATAGTTATAACTTACTATATTAATATTTTGTACTATTACTTTTAAAGTGTTTGCGCTTTGTATTGATATGGTATCACTTGCTGCGGTACTTTTTCTATCGGTACAAGTATAAGTGGTATTGTTGTAAGTTCCATCGATTGTTATTAATGATTTTGTTTTTGATATGTTTATTCTAGATGCCAGTTCTATATTTGCTCCAAGAAAAATATTTGTATAACCATTATCTGCTTCAAGAGCAGTTTTTAATTGTTCGCTATTATATACAACGACAGTTGACTCATTTAAAATATTCATAATATATCCTATATAAATATATGTATATAGTGAGGTATTTTATTAATGATAAAATAAAAAAACATTATTGTTTTAAATGTTTCTTTGTATTGTAATTTATTCACAATAATTTTTTGAATCATTGTTTTTTGTTATGAATAAGTTATTATTAGTACATAATAGTAAGTTAAATAATTCATATTTATATAATGTATTCTGATTTATATTTTCTTTACTTGATGATTGATTTAATATTTCATCCAGCGATAAGATATTTAATCTTATAATATCATCAATAGTATATTTTTTATTCATATAAGATACTTCTAGTGATTGATTTCTATTAGTATAGTAGTAATATATATTATTGTAATTTAAAAATGGTTTTGTTATATCATTATTTATATTAGCATCTTCTTTGTAATAAAATATTATTTCATTTGATATTAAGTTATCATCTGAAAACATTTCATTTTTATTAATATTTTTAGTTGCCACTTTGCCTATGATTTTCGTTGTGTTTAAATAGTATTTATTATCAATATTATTTTTATTTATTATAGTAATCATATTCTCTGTAATAATGGTACCTTTTGATATATTTTGACTAGCAACTGGGATATCTATGTTTTTAGTGACATCATTAATTTTCTTATTATAATCGTTATAAATAAAACCGATTAATGATAATATTTGTAATGTGATGACTAGTAATATTCCGATTATGATAATTAATTTTTTCATTTTATATCACCATTGTAATTATATCAAATTAAATATTAATTGATAACAAATAAAAAAATATTTACATAAAATATACATCATGATAAAATAATATTGAAAATAAAGAGGTGTGTATGGATTATAGTGAATTTACATTTGGATTATTGGTCTGTTTTTTTCTTAGTTTTATTTTAGGAATAGAAAGACAATATAGAAGACGTTCTTTAGGACTTAGAACCATGATTTTAATAGCTATAGGTTCCTATTTGTTTGTTAGTTTTTCATTTATGTTAAGTGGTTATGATATTGATGCAACAAGAATAGCATCTCAAGTAGTAGCAGGGATTGGTTTCTTTGGTGCGGGAGTAATATTAAAAGATAATGAAAAAAACAAGGTAAGAGGTCTTACTACTGCGGCGACTATGTGGTGTGATGCAGCGATTGGTGTGTTATGTGCTGGAGGTTTCATAAAAGAGGCTATAGTTGCGTCATTATTTGTTTTATTTGCTAATATTGTGCTTAGATATATTAATCATTTTATAAATGATAAAACTAAGAATAAATCTATAAGTGAAATATTTAATGTTAAAATAAGTAGTGGTGATATTGTTAAAATAACAGAACACATTAATAAATATATTTCTGATAAAAGTGATATTGAAATAATTAATTTTATATCAGATTTAGATGAAATCGATTTTGATTTTGTTGTTAAGAAAAATGAAGAGAATAAGTTCAATGATTTTATTATTGAAATAATAAGTAAATACAAAATTAAAAAATATGAATATAAAAAATTAAATGAATGTAATGTTGATGAAGAAGAATTATAAGAAAAGCAGTGAATTATTTCACTGCTATTTTAATGTAAGAGTAATGTTTGTATCACTTTTGCTTCTGTCAAACATATTACAATACCATAGAAAGTTATCTATTGTTAGTATTTCATTTGCTGTTTTTGATAAATCCATTGTTAATAAGAAGCTATTTAATAAACTAGAATCATAAGAGTGTTTTTTTAATAATGAAATGAAGTTTATAACTTCATTAGAATTTTCATTAATAAATAATGTAACTTTTCCTTGCTTAGTTAAATCCAAATATTGATATGCTAATTGTGGAATATAGTCATCCCAACATATTATTACTTTTCCATCTGAAATTAATGATTTAAGTAGTTTTAATTCTTCTTCCATATAGATTGCTCTTGCAACATTTACTGTTGGTTTAGTCCTATTTATTTTCTTTAATAAATTTATTTCTAATTCATTTGTCATATTCTCACCTCAGGCTAGTATTATATAATTTAATTTAAATAAAATCAATATCATGTTATAATTAATGTAGTTTATATGAGTTTTAAAGGAGGCAAATATGCTTGTTAGTAATGATTGGAAAGATTATAGATTAATTGATGCCGGTAATGGTGAAAAACTTGAAAGTTGGGGAAATGTTATATTAAGAAGGCCAGATCCTTGGGCATTATGGACACATGAAAGTACAAGGGAATGGGATAAATATAGTGCGATTTACCATAGAAATGATAAAGGTGGCGGATACTGGGAAAAGAAAAAAGAAATACCAGAATTTTGGACTGTAAATTATAAAGAGTTAAAGTTTAAAGTAAGTCCGACTGGATTTAAACACACTGGTTTATTTCCTGAACAGGCAGCTAATTGGGATTTTATTATTAATAAAATAAAGAATGCTAATAGAAAAATTAAAGTTTTAAATCTTTTTGCATATACTGGTGGCGCAACTATGGCTAGTTCTTATGCTGGGGCTGTTGAGGTTGTCCATGTTGATGCATCTTTAGGTATGAATGAATGGGCTAAGGAAAATGCAAAATTATCTCATTTAGAACATAATAAGATTAGATATATTTGTGATGATTGTTTAAAGTTTGTTGAAAGAGAAAAAAGAAGAGGAAATAAATATGATGCAATAATTATGGATCCACCAACTTATGGTAGAGGTCCCTCTAAAGAATTATGGAGATTTGAAGATAGTTTAAATAAGTTAATTGAATGCTCTATAGATATTTTGAGTGATAAACCTTTATTCTTTTTGATTAATTCATATACTAAAGGTATAACCCCTGAAATATTAAAAAATGTTTTAATGACTAGTTCATTATCTAAATTTGATGGTAAAATTACTACAGATGAAATAGGTCTTAAGATTTCTTCAAGAGACATGAATCTAGCTTGTGGTGTATATGGAAGATGGGAATCTAATGAATAATATAAATATTGTATATGAGGATAATCATCTTTTAGTAGTAGAGAAACCTATAAATATACCTGTTCAGGAAGATAGTAGTAAAGATAAAGACTTGTTAACAATTTTAAAAGAATATATAAAAGTAAAATATAATAAGCCTGGTAATGTTTATTTAGGACTTGTTCATAGGTTAGATAGACCTGTTGGTGGGATAATGGTTTTTGCTAAAACGAGTAAAGCTGCATCAAGATTGTCTGATCAAATGAGAACTAAAACATTTAAGAAAATATATAAAGCAGTTGTTATTGGTAAAATAAATGAGTCTGGTACTTTAATTGATAAATTACTTAAAGATACTAAAAATAATATAGTTAAAGTTGATGATGATGGTAAGGAGTCTATACTTAATTATAAATTATTAAAATATAAAGACAATTTATCATTAGTTGAAATTGAATTATTGACGGGAAGAAGTCATCAAATAAGGGTACAAATGGCACATTTTAATCATCCTTTATATGGTGATCAAAAATATAATGTTAATGCACTTATTGGACAACAAATAGCACTTTTTGCTTGTAGAATAGAGTTTGAGCATCCTACAACTCACAAATTATTAACATTTAGTTTACCTTTGCCTGATAGGGTTCCTTTTAATAGTTTCGATGATTAATGTAAAATTTTGATAAAAGTATTTTTTATATTTGAAATGTTGGTATAATAATATTGGTGAATTATATGGAATTTATAAATGACACTGATTATTATGATCAACATTTTTTAATTGACAGGGCTGTTCTTAATGATTTTATTGATGCTTGTGAATTATCGGTGGAACAAAGTATTGTTGAGATAGGGCCTGGCAAAGGTGTAATTACTGAGTTATTAGCTAGGAAAACAAAACATGTAACTTGTATTGAACTAGATCTTGGTTTAGAATGTTTTATAAATGTTTTAAAGGAAAAATATAATAATATAGATGTTATATATGGAAATGCTTTAAATGTATATATACCACCTTGCGATAAAATTATTTCAGCACTTCCATATTCAATAACAGAACCATTTATTGAAAAGTTATTGAAATGTGATTTTAAAGAGTCTATATTGATAGTTGGTAAGAGATTTGCAGATAATGTGTGTAATAAAAATATAACAAAGCTTTCATTGCTTACTAATTCATTTTTTGATGTTGAGAAGATTAGGGACATCGAACCTAATTGTTTTGAGCCTGCTCCTAGGGTAATGTCTTCAATTATTAAACTTAAACCTGTTAAAAGAGATGATTTAAAATATAGTTTTAAAAGATTTGTTTTTCGTGAGATGTTTTATAATCGAGAAAGAAAACTTAAAAATAATTTAATGGAATCTTTGATTGAATTTTCTAAACTTCATGATAAGAAATTAACTAAAAAAGAAAGTAAAGAAATTATTAAAAGTTATAATATTCCTGAAGTAACATTAAATAAACAAATGGAAAACTTATCTAATGAAGAATACAAATTGGTTTATGAATCATTGAAATAAGTTTGATTATTGCTCTTATTTGTGTTAAAATACGCATGAAGGGTGATATTATGATATGTATAGGCACAGTAATTATGTACAATAATAATATCACACTTGCTTAGTCCTTTAGATTAAGAAGTGTGAATTTTTTTGCATGTTAAAATTTAGAGGAGAATATTATGATAGAAATAAGTTTAAATAAAATAAATAAGAGTTATGGATTTAATAACGTATTAAATAATTTGTCTTTTGATGTTAAAACTAATGAGAGAGTCGCTTTAATAGGAAGTAATGGGTGTGGTAAGACTACTACACTTAAAATTATTATGGGAATTGAAAGTTATGACAGTGGTAATATATCAATAAGAAAAGAAAGTAAAATAGGTTATCTTACTCAGATGCCACCTAAGGAAGATGATAATGTTTCTGCAAAAAGCGTATATTTAAGAGGTGTACAAGAGTTAATTGATCTAGAAAATAAAATAAATGATTTTGTTGAAAATATGTCTAGTAATGAAAAGGATATTAAACTTCTTGATAAATTGCAAGAAGAATTTAGAATAAGTGGTGGATATAGTCTAAAAGAAAAAATAGAAAAAATTAGAAATGGTTTTAAAATAACTAATGAATTGCTTGATAGAGAATACAATAAATTAAGCGGTGGTGAGAAAACATTAATTAATCTAGCGTCTATTATCTTATCTAACCCTGACATACTGCTTTTAGATGAACCAACCAACCACTTAGACATTGATACTTTAGAATGGTTTGAAGAATATTTATCATTATATAATGGGACGGTTGTAATAATAAGTCACGATAGATATTTTCTTGATAGGACAGTTAATAAAATAATTGAGATTGAAAATGGTAATGCAAATATTTATCATGGAAACTATTCATATTATTTAAAAGAGTCTGAAAAGAGGTTAATGGTTGAGTTTCAAAATTATAAGAATCAACAAAAAGAGATCAAAGCACTAAAAGAAGCAATTGAAAGATATAAAGTTTGGGGAGCAAAAAGTGATAATCCTATGTTTTTTAGAAGGGCTAAAGCTATAGAAACTAGATTAGAAAAGATGGAAGTAATAGAAAAGCCAAAGACTAAAAGTGAACTTAGAATTAATCTTAATGTTGAAGATAGAACTTCTAATAGAGTAATGGTAATTTCAAATTTTGATTTAAAAATTGGAAACAAGGAATTACTTAGAAATTCTCATATGGAAGTATATTATAAAGAAAGAGTTTGTTTGATGGGAAAAAATGGTGCTGGTAAGACAACACTTATTAAAAACATTTTAAATAATACACACGATAATATAAAATTAGGTACAAATATTAAGATAGGATATATTCCACAAGAGATTAGATTTGACAATGAAGACTTGACAATTTATGAACATATGAGGAAGATATTCGTAGGTAGTGAAAGTGAACTTAGAAGTAAACTAAATCAATTTTACTTTACAGCTGATAATATTGATAAGAAAGTTAAAAACTTAAGTGGAGGTGAAAAAGTTAGACTTAAGCTACTAGAGTTAATACTTAAGAATGCTAACTTTTTAATACTTGATGAGCCTACCAATCATATTGATATAGATACTAGAGAAATACTTGAAGAGTCTTTGCTTGCTTATGATGGAACTATTTTGTTTATTTCACATGATAGATATTTTATTAATAAAATTGCTACTAAGATTGTGATGATTGAAAATAAAGAAATGATTACATATAATGGTAATTATGATAGTATTAAAAAGAAATCTAATGATGTTCTAATCAAAGAAGTAGCGAAACCACAAATTATAATTAAAGGCAGTAATAGATTAAATGAGTTTTTGAAAACTGCGACTAGTATTGAAAAAATAACTATTGGTTGTTCTGGTAAGAAAGTTTATAAAATAAGAAAAAAGAGTAAAGTCTTCTATTTGAAAGTTGCTAATCATTTATCAAAGGAATCAATTAGTTTAGATTATCTAAAAGATAAGGTTATAGTACCTGAGAAGGTTTTTTATGAGAAATATAATGGTATGTCATATTTACTAACGAAGTTATTAAATGGAATTATGCTTTGTGATGATTATTTTGATGATCATGTTATGGAAGGAATTGATATTATTGTTGAAGCGTTTAATGCATTATATAACATTGATTATAGTGATTGTGTTATTGATGAGACAATACCGGTTAAAATAAAAAGAATTGAAGAAAATATTGGTTTAATAAAAGAAGAAGATATTAAAAAAGAAATACTCGATAGATTTCATACTAAACAAGCAATTTTAAAATATTTGAAAGGTAATATGCCTAAACAAATAATTGGATTTACTCATGGAGATATGTCACTTCCTAATATATATGCATGCAATGGACATTTTAGTGGTCTTTTGGATACTGAAGATGCGGGCCTAAGTGATATATATTATGATTTGGTTGTATGTGAAATGTCTATTGAAAGAAATTATGGCAAGGAATATGTTGATGTTTTTTATGAGAAACTAGGCATTGAAAAGGACGAATTTAAGAGTGATTACTACAGAATATTATTAAGTCTATAAAAAAAGAAATTCATCAAAGTGATGAGTTTCTTTTTTTCATCCAATGTTTTCCGTCAACTATTCTAGAAACAAGCATACTACATGCTGAGTCACCAACTACATTCAACATAGTTGCAGGCGGATCTATAATTGTGGCTATTATTGTTAAAATAGGTAATGCTGATACTGGGAAACCTAGCATAGTAATAATTAACATTTCTGATATGGTCCCTCCACCGATAGGCACAGCTGTTACAAGCAATGTAGCCAGAAGAGCGACTCCCAATATTTTTAATGAAGAAACATCGCTATTAAATAAGCAAACTAAGAACATTATTTTAAATACACTTCCTATAATTGATCCATCTTTATGAAAGCTTGTTCCTAGTGGAATAGTTGTATCTGCAATGTCATCTGGGACTCCAATATTTTTAGCACACATTGTATTAACTGGAATAGATGCAGCAGATGAGCAAGTTCCTAATGATGTTAATGTTGCCGGTAATATATTTTCCCAATAACTAACAAATCCTTTCTTACCTCCAGATATAAAAGCATAAAGTGAATACGCAATGAAATAGAACAGTACGGCAACAACTGTATAAATAATAAATGTTTTACCATAACCTACTGCTATTTCTCCTCCAAATGTACCTACTAGTGAAGCAAAATAGCATCCTAGACCAATTGGCGCGTAATACATTATTAGTTTAATAAATGATTGAACTACATGATTTGCACTTTCTAAAACATTCAGAAGTTTTTCACCCTTGCCTTTAGACATATTTATGCTTATACCGAATAGGATAGAAAATACTATTAAAGCAATCATATTATCTTTTGATAAAACTTTTGAAAAATCATTAACACTTATTGTATCTACCGTTCTTTGAAGAAAGTTTACATCTTCTTTTTCTACTTTTGTATCTTCTGTTAACACCTCTTTTATACTATTTGTATCTTTTACATCTACTAATTTAAACATTTTTGATGTTCCAAGTCCTACAAATACACTGACTATTGATGTAAATATAAATACAAGTATTATAGTGCCTAATATTTTTCCTATTCTCTTTGGTTGCTTCATTCTACCGATGGATGTGGATAGTGTTAAAAATATTAAAGGAACAACTGTTACCAGCAACATATTTAGAAATAAGTCACCCAAAGGACTTACAATTAATGTTTTCTCTTTGAATACAAGTCCTGCTATAGTACCAATAATTATACTACCTATTAAAATTAAGTATGATTTATAATTTTTTAAGAATTTTTTCATATTTACCTCCTAATAAAATTATATAAAATAATAACGATAAAAGTACATATATTATATTCCACACATATCCACAATCTTTACAAGGGTAACTAATTATGATATTCTAAAGACATTTAAGGAGATAACTATGGAAAATGAAATTGATTATTGTTTAGAATATTTAAAAGAATTATCAAAAAGGTTTACGACTAAAGATGATGCGATTGCTGAAATTATCAATCTTAATTCTATATTAGCTCTACCGAGAAATGTAGAACACTTTATGAGTGATATTCACGGTCAAGCAGATGCTTTTTGTCACATTATGAATAATGCATCCGGTGGTATAAGATATAGAATTAAGCAAATATTTGATGGTGAATTATCGGAAAGCGAACAAGATAAGCTTGCAACATTAATATACTATCCTGAAGAAAAAATGAAACTTGAATTAGCCCATGTTAGCGATAAATATTCATGGTATGAAACAAATATATTAAGAATAATTGAAGTGGCTAAAAAAATATCTTCTAGGTATACAAGAAGTAAAGTAAGAAAAACATATAAATCAAGTTTAAGTTATACAATTGATGAATTACTTAATAATAAAATAGAACAAGAAAATAAAGATGAATATTATAAAATGATTATATCATCTGTTATTAATCTTGGTTCTGCCGAGGATTTAATTAAGGCGTTATGTACGTTGATAAAGCAACTAGCTGTTAATGAATTCCATCTAGTAGGAGATATATATGATAGGGGACCTGAACCACATAAGATAATGGATATGTTAGGTGATAACCCTAATATTGATATTGAATGGGGAAATCATGACATTTTATGGATGGGAGCAAGTCTTGGTAATGATTTATCAGTTTCGGGTGTTATTACTAATAGTGTTAAATATAATAATTTAGATATACTTGAAAATGCTTATGGTATAAATTTAAGACCTCTTGCCAATTTTGCAGAAAAGACATATAAAAATGCATTGGTTTGGAGACCAAGAAAGACAACAGAAGAAGATTATAATAATGATTATGATATAAGGCAAGCTGCGAAAATTCATAAGGCAGTTTCAATAATAATGTATAAGTTAGAAGGACAACTTGCATTAAATCATCCTGAATATAAAATGGAACATAGAAGACTCTTAGATAAAATAAATTATGAAAATGAAAGTATTATTATAGATGGAAAAGAATATCATTTAGAAGATGTTGACTTTCCGACAATTGATAAAAGTGATCCATATACATTAACTGAAGATGAGAAAAAAATCATTGGAGATTTGACTATTTCATTTATGAATAGTGAAGCCTTAAGAAGACATATTGATTTATTCTTTAGTAAGGGGTCTATGTATAAAATAGAAAATAATAATTTAATGTATCATGCTTTAGTGCCTTTAAATGAGGATGGTACATTAAAAGAAGTGTCCTTTGTAGAAGGTAATTTAAAAGGAAAAGAATTATTTGATTATTTAGATAGAAAAGTAAGACAATTATATTATAATAAGGGAAATAATTCAAAAGATGAACTTGATCTTATGTGGTACTTATGGACAGGACCAGACTCACCTTTTTTCGGAAAAGACAAAATGACTAATATGGAAAGGGTTTTAATAAAAGACAAAGCATCTCACAAAGAAAAAAGAAATTATTATTACGCTTATCAAGAAGATAGCAAAGTAGTTGAGAATATTATGAGGAATTTCGGTTTAATAGATACTAAAAATGCTCATATAATAAATGGGCATATACCTGTTGAAAAAATAAATGGTGAAAATCCATTAAAAGCAGATAATAAACTCATTGTAATAGATGGTGGCTTTAGCAAAGCTTATCAAAAAACAACAGGTATTGCAGGATATACATTAATATCTGGCTCAACAGGTATGAGAATAGTCGCTCATGAACCTTTTACAAGTTTAGAAGACGCTATTGTTAATAATACTGACATATATTCAACAATAGAGATTAAAGAAACTGTAAGGAAAAGAATAACGATCTCAGATATAGATAAAGGGCGTGAACTTAAAAGGGAAATATATTTTCTTAAGTTATTGATAAGGGCTTATGATTTAGGTATTATAAAAGAAAATAATGAGTTTAAATATATTAAAGTACAAAAATAATGTAAATATTAATTTATTTACATTTTTTATTGATTTTCAAAATATTTTATGATATTCTTATTTTGACATTTACAAAATTACATGCGTTTTTATGTGGCATAATTTTACTCATTATTTTACACATTGATAAAAATGTGTGTTTTTTTGTTGAGGAAAGGAGTGAGAAAGAAAATGTCATTCATCAATGTTAAACACATAAATAAAACTTTTAAGGTTGCAAAAAGAAGTAGTGGTTTGAAAGCAACTTTAAAATCTTTTTTCAAAAGAAACTATATTTATATTGAAGCCATAAAAGATATTTCGTTTCAGATTGAAAAAGGTGAAATTGTTGGTTACATTGGACCTAATGGTGCTGGTAAAAGCACTACCATAAAAATTCTCAGTGGAATATTACTTCCTGATAGTGGAGAGTGTAAAATTAATGGTTTAACTCCATGGAAAGACAGGGAAAAGTATGTTTCAAAAATTGGAGTTGTATTTGGCCAAAGAAGTCAATTATGGTGGGATATACCAGCAGAGGATACTTTTGATTTATTAAAAGATATATATAATCTTGATGATAATGAGTATCTTAAAACTAAAACTGAACTTGTAAAACTTCTAAATATAGAGGAAATAATACAAATACCTGTTAGGCAACTTAGTTTAGGTCAAAGGATGCGCTGTGAAATTGCTGCTTCGTTAATTCATAATCCATCCATATTATTTTTAGATGAGCCTACTATAGGATTAGATGCTGTATCTAAAGAAATAGTTAGGAACTTCATAAAAAAATTGAATAAGGAAAAGAAAACTACAGTGATTTTAACAACTCATGATATGAGTGATATTGAGGCTCTTGCTAAAAGAATTATTTTAATAGGTAAAGGTAAAATATTATATGATGGTTCTTTAAATAGCCTAAAAAATAAGTATGGTCATATTAAAAAAATAACAGTTACTTCTAAAGATAAAGTAAAATCTTTTAGAAAAAATGGTATTATCTCTTATGAAAAAGTTGATAATTATTATTCTTTTATGATAGATATTACTAAAGTAACTGTATCTGACTTTCTTAATTATTTATCTTCTAAATTAAATATTAATGATATTCAAATTGATAGTGAAAGTATTGATAATATTATTGTTAAACTCTATAAGGATTTTGAAATTTGAAAGTATATATATCATTATTTAAGATGAAATTAATTAGTGCTTTACAGTATAGGGCAGCAGCTCTTGCAGGAATATGTACTCAATTATTCTTTGGACTTGTATTTATTATGGTTTATATTACTTTTTATGAATCTAATGATACCTCTTATCCTATGCAGGTAAATCATTTAGTTAATTATTTATGGTTAAATCAAGCTTTCTTTGCATTAGTATATATTTGGGCAAAAGATAAAGACTTCTTATCAATGATTAAAAATGGTAATGTTGCATATGAATTATGTAGACCAATTAATTTTTATAGTAAGTGGTATATAACTATGTATGCTACTAGAATTGCTAATGTTACTTTAAGATTTTTACCAGTCATTTTAATAGCATTCTTGTTACCTAGCCCTTATAATATGACTTTACCTCCTACTTTTATGACTTTTATAGTATTTATAATTTCATTAATTATTTCTAGTATACTTGTAACATCTATCACTATGCTTTATCACTTAATTACTTTTTTTACTTTAGATGAAAAAGGAATTATATCGTTTTTGATGGTTTTTGGAGAAATATTCTCCGGAGGAACAGTACCTATTGTGTTTTTTCCAAAATTTATGCAGGTTGTTGCGAAACTATTACCATTTCAATATATTTGTGACTTACCATTTAGAATATATTCGGGTAATATTTTACTCAATGAATCAATTTTTGCACTTATAGGTGGTTTAATTTGGTCGGTAATAATAATATTTCTTGGATATTTACTTTCTAGAAAGGCTCTTAGAAGCGCTAGTGTTCAAGGTGGATAATGAAATTATATATTGAGTCGTTAAAAATGCATTTAAAAAGTACGCTAGAATATAAAGCGTCATTTATAGTAGGATTTATATCACAATTTTTAGTTTTCTTTACATATTATTTTATAATAATAACATTATTTACTAAGTTTGATAATATTAAGGGATTTACGCTTTATGAAGTGTTACTTACATTCTCTATTATTCAATTTGGTTATTCAATGAATGAATTTTTTGCAAGAGGTGTTGATACTTTTGAAACATTAATAATAGATGGTAGTTTAGATAGGTTACTTGTTAGGCCTAAAAATTTATTATTACAGGTATTATGTTCTAAAGCTGATTTTGTTAAAATATCTAGAATAGTTCAATCTATAATTATATTATTTATATCTTTATCACATTTGAATATTGAATTTACATTTTTTAGAGTATGTTGTCTTATTCTTATGCTTATTAGTTCAATAGTAGTATTTTTCTCAGTTTTCTTACTTATGGCTTCATACTGTTTTATTACAGTACAAGTATTAGAAATTAAGAATTTATTCACAGATGGTGGTAAACATATTGCTCAGTATCCAATTGGTGTATTTAAAAAAGGTATTGTTATGTTTTTTACATTTATAATTCCTTATGGATTTGTTAATTATTATCCATTATTATACCTCCTTGGAAAATCAAATAATATATTATATTGTTTTAGTAGTTTAATAGTTTTATTTTATTTAATTCCCTCACTACTAGCTTTTAAATATGGTCTAAAAAAATACACTAGTGCGGGAGGATAAGAGGCAAAAGCCTCTTTTTTATTTTGCTTTTGTTTAGTATAATAAATATATGAAAAAATGTTATATTAGAATGAATGGAAATGGTAATTATTTATCTTTAGGTAATGTTATTGACTTAATTAAGAGAGTATCTAATAATACTAGTGCTAGTCAAACAGAAATATTTTGTACAATATTTAATATTAATGATGTTAATGCTACAACGATAAGTAATTATTGTATTGGAATTAGAGCTATTGGTCTTGAGTATAAAGATTATTTTGAAAAAATGTATTTAAGGTATTATTCTGATGATAATGTTTTTATTAATATGGTTTCATCCTTACTAAATATATTAAACAATAGTGTATCTGAATATAAAATAAGTGATATTAATAATGATAGTAAATTAAATATAGTTGTTAATGAACTCTTTAAAATAGCCGAAAAAGATAAGAATATTAATGAACAATATATTAGCAATATTAAGAATAAAAATAATTATAATGCTTTAGTTGAACTTCTTTATTATGCCATATGTATAAACAAACAGCCTATTTACAAACAAGATATTAACATTGAAATTGATAAAAAAGAATTAGAAGAGTATTTAAAAATCAAGTTATATTTTGGCCAAACATATTATAGTTCATTAATCAGTCTTGCCGATAGTGGTAATTCATATGCCCAAAGCGATGTTGGTTCTTTATATTTTGATGGTATTATTAATGGGTACTCTGAGTATGATAAGTCTTATGATTATTATTTGAAAGCTGCTAAAAATGGCCAACCAAAGGCATGTTGGATGGTGGCTAATTTGATTATTACAAATAGAGTTAAATATGATTTTGAAACTATGTGGGAGTATTTAAACAAATCTATTTCTCTTGGAAGTGCTGCTGGATATAATACACTGGGTTTATGCTATTTAACTGGTAAAACTCCTGATAAAAAGACATCTATTAAAAATGCAATTGAAAATTTTACTATAGCAAGTGAAATGGGTTACTCATATGCTTTTAATAATCTTGGTAAAATATATGAAAATAAAGATATGATGGATAAGGCATTTCAATATTATAAAATAGCTGCTGATATGAATGAAAGTTGGGCTTTAAACAAAGTAGGGGAATATTATAGGAAAAATAATAATCTTGAGCAAGCATATATTTATTATAAAAAAGCAATAGAGTGCCCTTTAAAAGAAAGAAATAGATATGCTTATTATAATTTAGCAACATATTATTATAAAGATGGTTTTAAAGCTTTGAATATTAAAAAGTCTAAAGATAAATATGATGAATATATGGGTATGTATAAAAAATTAAAAAAATAAAAATGTTTGCTTGTTTATATGTATTATTAATAGTATAATTTTAAAATAGTGAGGTAGGTATGAAAGAAGGATTCGATAATAAAAAATATGTAAAAATACAAAGTGAAAAGATACGTGAGAGATTTAAACTATTTGATAAATTATATTTAGAAGTGGGTGGTAAACTATTTGATGATAGTCACGCTGCTAGGGTACTTCCTGGTTTTAAAAATGATGCTAAAATCAGTATGTTTAAGGAATTAAAAGATGACTTAGAAATAATATTTTGTATTAATGCAGGCGATATTGAAAAAAACAAAACTAGGGGAGAATATGGTATTACTTATGATGTGGAAGTATTAAGATTAATTAATGCATCTAAAAGACTCGGCTTTTATGTTAATAGTGTGGTAATCACATTGTATAAAAATCAAGTCAGTGTTGATAAGTTTATTAAAAAGTTAGAAAGAAATGGGATTAAAACATACATTCATACATTTACTAAGGGTTATCCTACTGATGTAGAAACTATTGTTAGTGAAGAGGGGTATGGAGCAAATCCATATATTGAAACAACAAAACCATTGATACTTGTTAATGCCCCGGGACCAGGCAGTGGTAAACTTGCTACGTGTTTATCTCAAATATATCACGAAAATAAAAGAGGAGTAAATGCTGGTTATGCTAAGTTTGAAACATTTCCTGTATGGAATTTGCCATTAAAGCATCCAGTTAATATGGCATATGAAGCTGCAACTGCTGATTTAAAAGATGTTAATATGATAGATCCTTTTCATTTAGAAGAATATAAAAAAACAGCTGTAAATTATAATCGTGATATAGAACTATTTCCTGTTCTTAAAAATATATTAAATAAAGTTGGTGTTGATATTTATAAGTCGCCTACTGATATGGGTGTTAATATGATAGGCAGTTGTATTAAAGATGACGTTGTTGTTTGTGAGGCTGCCAAAAAAGAAATAGTAAGAAGATATTATCAAGAAACAAATAATTATAAACTAGGTTTAAGTGATGAAGATGCATATCAAAGAATTAAATTACTTATGAATGAACTTAATATCACAGAAAACTATCTTGATGTAATTGCCCCTGCACTATTAAAAAGTGAAAAAATTGGTGTTCCTGTTGTATCATTAAAACTTACTAAGAAAAAAATAATAACTGGTAAGCAAACAGATTTATTAACTGCTTCTAGCAGTGTGATATTAAATGCAATTAAGGAACTATCTAAAATACCTGATGATATTGATTTATTATCTCCGAAGGTTATTGAACCAATATTAAGAATGAAGAAAGATTTAAATCTTGGTTGTGAAAGATTACAGCTTAATGAAGTGTTAACTGCATTAAGTATATGTTCTGCTACTAATCCTATGGTAGAACTTGCAGTTACTAAATTAAAAAAGCTTAAATATTGTGAAGCACATTCAACATATATGGTTAATAATGGGGATTTAAAGGCTCTTAAGAGTTTAAAAATAAATATAACGTGTGAACCAAAGTTTCTTTCTGAGATAGAATAAAAAATGCCTTAATTGGCATTTTTATTATTTAACAATTCTATATGAAGTAAAGCATCTTCATATGCTAAATCAAATACTTTAGTGTCTTTTGGTACTTCAAATGTTACATAGCCATCTGAATACTCATTTATATTAATTGTTTTAGAAAGTCTTTTTCTTTCTGTATCATTATTAGTTACATTAGTTTGAAGCTTATTGCTTACACTACAATAAAAGTCTTCATAATCTTGGATTATTAATTTTTGATTACTTAGGTTTTTTAATTTGACATGAAATGAAACTAAGCGATAATCATTATTCTCTTTATCATTTGATATTTCTAATTTATTACAAGAGAACTCAAATGTTTTTGTTTTAATTTTTACATCAACATCTGCTGTTATTAAATCATTTGATTGATTAGTTGAACTATTATTAATAGGCATATCATTTTTTATAGATGATAAGTGCTTATTTGCAATAAATACAAGTACACCAATAATACAAATAAGTATTAATGATGTTAGTGCATAGAATATTATGTTTTTTTTATTATTAGTGGATTTTTCCATTTATTCTAATTCCTTTACTGATGATTTAAATTCACATCCTCTTTCTTCGAAAGAATTATATTGATCCCAACTTGCACATGCTGGGCTTAATAGTACGACATATCCTTTTTGAGCATTATTATATGATTCAACTACTGCTTCTTTTAAATTATCTTTTACTATACATTTTATATTTATTTTATCGCAATAGTCTTTAATTCTTTTTTTAGTTTGACCATAGCATACTACTAATTTAACATTTTTCATATATTCAGTAAGCCCCTCAAAGGAGTGACCTCTATCAAGACCACCTAGTATTAATATAGTTGGTTTGTTAAATGCAGATAAAGCGATTTGAGTGGATTTTACATTCGTAGCTTTACTGTCATTATAAAAATCTATATCTTTAATAGTTGCTACATATTCTATTCTATGTTCAACTCCATAAAAATTATTTAATACATTGAAAATATCTTTATTTGTTACACCATATTTTTTAGTAGCAGCAATAGCACACATTATATTTTCATAATTATGTTTTCCTTGTAATTTTATATCTTTTGTATCAATTATTTTTTCATCATGATAATATATAGCATCATCTTTTAAGTATAAATCACTTTTAATATTGCTTTGTGATGTAAAACTTACTTTAGTACTTTTTATATTTTTTACTTTATCAACAACATCTTCATTACCAATATTATAAATTGCTAGATCATCTTTAGTATGATGCATAAATATTTTTGCTTTATTGTTTTTATAATTTTCATAGGTACCAAAGTGATCTAAATGAACTTCTGATAAATTAGTCATCACTGATACATTTGTTTTAAAGTTATAACAATCATGTAATTGGTGTCCTGATATTTCTAATACTAAGATATCTCCATCTTTACATTTATTAACTAATGAACATACTGGGTAACCTATATTCCCACCTAAATGAACTCTTTTTTTAGCTTGTTTTAATATCTCATAAATAAGTGCTGTAGTTGTAGTTTTACCATTACTTCCGGTAATTCCTATTATTTGTACATTTGGTAAGAAACTATATGCTACTTCTACTTCGCAGACTACTTTTATACCAAGCTTTTGTGCTTTTAAACATATTGGATGGTCTAACTTAATACCTGGATTTTTTACTACATAGTCATATGTATTATCAAGTAAACTTACCGGGTCATTAGTTATAACTACTTTTATATTTAAACTTTCTAATTCTTTTACTTGTTCTTCTTTTTGTTCTTTCATATCTGTTACTAGAACTTCGCAACCATGACTTACTAAAACCTTGGCAGCTTCATAGCCACTTCTAGCCATTCCTAAAATAAATATTTTTTTATTTTCAAACATATAAACCTCCAAATTAATTATACAACAAATAAATAATAAATATATTAAAATACATTAATTTTACATAATAAAAACAGTCTATGACTGTTCAAATTTTTCTTTTAAGTTTTCAACTGCTTTTTTAATATTAAATTTAACATTAGGGAAAGCTTTAATAATTCTTCTTGTTAATAATTTATCATTTAATATAGATTTAATTTTTTCTGTTATTTCTTTTGTATTATCAAGGTTAACATATTTAATTGACATGTTTTTAACTTTCATAACTACTTTGAATGATACAAAGAAATCACATATATAAATAGTCAATATTGAGTAGAATAGTATATTTATAAGTTTTGGAGAAAGGCTACATATAAAATTGAATACATGTGGATTAATAAATTTAATTAGCACTACTCCTAAAACACCAAAAAGTAAACTGTTTTGCAAACATATTCTTCCATTTAAATTATATTTATATTTTGAGTAGTCCCACCATCTTGCTTTAAATAATTTTTCCATTACATAGCTTGTTATATATTCTGCGATGCTACATATAATTACTGACATAATAAATATAGTATATATTTTTTTAAATGGGTGAAGCAAAAAAATCATTAATAATGCACATTTGCCATATATAGGACAATAAGGTCCTACCATAAAACCTCTATTAACGAAACATTTTGTATCTGGATAAGTTGATATTACTTCTAATAACCAGCCTGTCATAGAATAAATAATAAATATTAAAAAATATATTTTTACTAGTTCCATAATTACTCCTTCTTTTTATTAAATCCCAAATATTTAGGATAACTTTTCGGATGTTTTAATACTTCTAATGAACATAATTTATCTACCATTGTAACAACCCAAGATTCTTTATATTTTGGTGGTATTATGTTAAGTGGAAACATATGCCTTAATATTATATTTGCTACTCTGTCATTAACTAAATTTGGAAAATGTTTTAATGAGTTTTCAAGTGCTTCTTTAGCATGAACAAATCCATGCATTTTGAAAAATGATTTTTTAATTCCACTGTTTTGCCATGGCTTATAATAAAAGTCATGTAATAAACCACCTATGCTTATATCCTTACAATTAAGATTATGCTTTTTAGCATATAAGTATGATTTATATGCTACTTCTAAAGAATGATCATAAACACTTTGGTCTTCATGGTGAGGATACTTTTTTCTTTTTTGAAATTCTTTTGATTTTAGTATCTCATCTACATATTGTAAAAATTCTTTATCATATTTCATCTCAATCACTATGTAATTATAGCAAAAATAATCTCAAAAATAAAGAAATTGTGTTATAATTGTTATATAGTATACAATTTAGGAGTAGTTATCATGCTAAAAATAAAGATTAATGATCAAAATATAACAATGTATATAAATTTAAATGATAATGAAGTTACTATTTCGTTTAGTGATTCAAGTTTAGATTTTTTAAACTCTTTTATTAATGTGATTACTCGTAAAAATAAAATTGTTATCACATTAGGAAATAAAAAAATATGTGAGATTAAAGACGGAAAAATAATATATAAATCTAAAATAACTTCTACTGAAATTAGGGTTTTATCATCTATATATAATTTTTTAGATGTTAAAGATGCTTCTAGCAATTATTTTGCTTCTGTAAAAGAAAAAGTAAAAGAACAAATGTCTAATGCTAGAAGATTAAATAGGTTTGGATGGTCTGACACACAAAAGTTAAAAACTGAACTACATACTCATTTAATTGAGATATTATCAGCTGAAGAATTTTTATATTTACTTGATGCTTTTCATCTTAAATTTCCTATTAAGAATGGAAAGTTAGATTTTAGTTCTGAAAAGGAGTATTCATTAGAAGAGTTAATTGATCTTGGTTATAAGGATAATGTGATAAAAGCTCTTAAGTTAGATTTGACAAAAAGAACTACTTTTGATGATTTATTAAATGTAAATAAAAACAGAAATATTTTACTTAGTAGATGTTCTAAATTATTAGATGCTGATTTATCTAGTATTGAAAATGAAAAAATTGAATATTTAGAAAGAATAGAACTATTAGAAGAAGAAATTTCTAAATTAAGGAAAAAATCTTCTAAAGAAACTAATGGTAAAAATAAAAATGTGTTAAATAGAAAAGCAAATGAGCTTAAGAAAGAAGTAGGACAAATTAAGTGTAGTATAAACAATTTAAAGCATAAATCTTCTTCTTTAAAATTAAGCAAAATGTATTCTATACTATTAGCTGCCTCACTAAATAAACTAAAAAATGAGGGTATTGAATATTCAGAAATAAGTTTTTCTACATTTAGTACATTAAAATATTTAAGTGATGAATATAAAAATAGAGAACATTCAAATTTTAGATTATTAATGAGTATTGATAGAAATAAGGATGTTAGTAGTTTTAAAGAAGCCTCTTCTGAATTATTTGAGCTCTTGAAAGATAATGTTGTTGCAGGGGTTGACATAGTAGGATTAGAAAGTAAATTTAATGATGAAACTTCTAAAACTTTTGAAGAATCTTTAGAATGGATAGTTCCTGTACTACATATGTATCCTAATAGTGTACTTAGATTTCATGCTGGTGAATTTAAAGATACTACTGATAATGTTTATAAGACATTATTATCACTTAAAAGGGTTAAAACAAAATTGAACACTGCTTATAAAAAAATGTTTGGGGTATCATTTGGAATAGTACCACCACCTAGAATTAGAATAGGGCACGCTGTTAATATAGAACAGACTCCTGAATTAATTGAACTTTTAAAAGAGTTTGATTGTATAGTTGAATTTAATGTTAGTTCTAATTATGCATTGAGTCATATAAGTGATTTATCAAAAATACCAATTGAATATTATGATAGAAACAAAATAAAATATGTTTTTTCAACTGATGGTGGGGGAATGTATTCTACTTCATTAATACAAGAGGAAAATATAGCGAAGAATCTTTCTGCTTATGATGTTCCTGGCTCTACTGGCAAAATGAAATCAGATTATATTAAGAGTGCTCAGCTTACTGAGCAAGAGGTAATAAGTATTTCTGAACCTTCTTATAAACTTGATATTGGAGAGGTAGAGAGTCAAGCTAAAAAATATTTGGAGCATTTATCGCAGACTTTTGGCAAAGATGAGTCCTCTATTGATTTAGTTGTTGATAAGATCCTTGAGAGTGAAAAAAATGTAAGTCAAGAAATAGATAACTTATATAGGGAAATGTTAGATAGTGATGCTGGTGTATATGATGAGTATATTTATGATATACTTGAGCAAGCTAAAGAAAAAGTCAAATTGGATGAAACTTCTGAAGCTATGGTACTTGTATCAATTGTAAGAACATTAAAAAATGGTTTTGATAAGTTTATGAATATGATTTTGTCTATAGATAAAGAATTATCTAATTATAAAGATGTTGATATTAAATCCCTAAAACTTATTAAGAAATATACATCTGATTATCTAAATTATAAGGGAGAATATTTAGATAGAATATATGAAACATCAGAAAAAAGCGAGAGGAAAAAATAGTATGAAATCAAAAGTTTATTTTAGCAAAAAAATTAGTTCAAAAACCATACTAGATTTATATAATATGGTAGGTAAAGAGTTAAAAGGGAATATAGCTATTAAAGTACATTCTGGTGAAGAGGGAAATCAAAATTACTTAAAGCCTATATTTTATAAAGATATAATTACTTATTTAGGAGGAACTGTTGTTGAATGTAACACTGCTTATTCAGGTTCGAGAAATACTACAGAAAAGCATAAAAAAATATTAAGTGAACATGGATGGAGTAAATATTATGATGTTGATTTGCTTGATGCTGAAGGACCTGATCTTGAACTTGATATACCAAATGGAAAGATAATAAAGAAAAACTATTTAGGGAAAAATATTATAAATTATGATTCTATGTTAGTTTTATCACATTTTAAAGGCCACATTATGAGTGGCTACGGAGGGTCTTTAAAACAATTATCTATTGGAATGGCTTCTAGCAAAGGAAAGTGTTATATTCATTCTGCTGGTAAAATATTTGAACAAGAAAAACTGTGGGATAATATTGCTCCACAGGAAAAGTTTTTAGAATCTATGGCTGATGCAGCTAGTAGTGTAGTTAAATATTTCAGAGGAAACATTGTATATATAAATGTTATGGCAAACTTATCAGTTGATTGCGATTGTTGTGCTAAAGCTGAAGATCCATGTATGAAAGATATAGGGATTCTTGCTTCAACTGATCCTGTAGCAATAGATAAAGCGTGTATTGATTTAATATATAATAGTTCTGATGAAGGAAAGAAACATTTTATAGAAAGAGTGGAATCAAGAAATGGATTACATACAATTGAAGCCGCTTGGGCATTAGGTGTAGGTTCAACTGAATATGAATTGATAGAAATTAATTAAAAAACCTTTATTTTTCCTACAAAAAGTGGTATTATTACAAATATTTGATGGAGGGGATAAAATGAATAATAAGCCTATATATATATTTGGACATAAAAATCCTGATACTGATTCAGTGTGTGGTGCAATTGCACTATCATATTTGAAGAATCAATTAGGGTTTAATACAATCCCTTGTGTACTTGGTAATGTTAATTCTGAAACTAAATATGCATTAGATTATTTTAAAGTTAAAGTACCGATGTTTTTAAATGATGTTAAACTTCAAATAAAAGATGTTTCTTATCATAAGGATTGCTTTATTGATAAAAACTTATCTATAAAGGACGCCATGGATTATATGAGTAAGTATAATTTAACAGGACTGCCAATAGTAGAAAACAAAAATAAATATTATGGATATGTATCATTAAAAGAACTTGCTAGAGAAATAGTAAATGGAGACTATCATAAAATTAATACATCTTATGGCAACTTGTTAAATGTATTAAGAGGAAACAAAGTACTAAAATATGATAAAGAAATATCTGGTAGAGTTTTAGCAGCTACATTTGGGAAAGAAACGTTTTTAGATAAGGTAGAACTTGATAGTAACTCAATATTAATAGTAGGAGATAGAAAAGTTATACTTGAATATGCGATTGAAAATAAGGTTAAACTAATAATAGTAGTAGGAAATCTTGAACTTTCAAACGAAATATTAAGTAAAGCAAGAAATAATAAAGTAAATATTATTTCTACTCCATATACTGCATATGAAGTCGCTAAATTAATTTCATTATCCAATTATATTAAAGATATGATTAAGTACTCTTCAGTTACTTTTAATGAAGTGGATTACTTATCTGATTTTATGATTGAAAGTAAAAAATTAAAGCATTCAAATTATCCGATTATTAATAGTAAAGGTGAGTGTACAGGATTACTTACATTAACAGATAGTGCTGATGCTGTTAAAAAACAAGTAATATTAGTTGATCATAATAATTCGTCACAAAGCGTTGATGGACTTGATGAAGCAGAAATATTAGAGGTAGTAGACCATCATAATATAGGTGATATTAATACTAAGAATCCAATTAATTTTAGAAATTCTAGAACTGGATGTGTTAATACTATTATTTATGATTTATTTAAAGAAAATGATATTGAGATACCACCACATATTGCTGGGCTAATGGCTTCTGCGATTATATCTGATACTCTTTTGTTAACATCACCAACTACCACTATAAGAGACACAGATGCTCTTATTAATCTTTCTAGAATTGCTAAAATTAAATATAAAGATTATGGTATGGATATGTTAAAACATGGTATGAGTGTAAAAGGATTATCGTTTGATAATTTACTTCATAAAGATTATAAATCATTTAAAGCAGGAGATTATAGTTTTGCGATTGGTCAAGTTCTTACAAGTGACTTTGATTATATAAATAAAAAAATGAAGGGACTTGTAAGTTATTTGGATGAAGTTGCTGAAAATGAAAAATTAAAGGTTGTAACTTTATTTATAACAGATATTTTTCAAAACTTATCATATGTAATATATAACAGTAAAGCAGAAGATATTATTAAAGAAAGTTATAGTCTTGAAAATATATATGAAGGTGTTGCACTTAAGAATGTTGTTTCTAGAAAGATGCAGATGGTACCATATATTATGAATACATTAGAAAAGAAATGATTTGTGTCATTTCTTTTTTACTTATATAATACATTTATATCTACATCGGTATTTATTCCGTTAACTTTGCCTATATTAGATAATTGCCATATTTGATAATCATTTGGATAATCAGTTTTATTAGAATAATGAGCTAGCCATATATTTTTATTTTGCACATCCCATATATTTTGTAGGTAGTAATAGCTACCATAAAGCATTGATTTGTAACCATACTCTTCAAGTCTATTCATAAATGTATCTGCGATCATATTTAAATCTGTTAAACTTAAATTATAATCATTAAAATTATTCCAATCTTCAAAATCAAATGCGATTGGTAGGTCAAGCTTTTCTTTTTTTATTGTTGTTACTATCCAATCTGCTTGATTTTTTGCTTCTTCTATATTTTTAGCGTAAGAATAAAAGTATAAACCGATTTTTAAATTTGCTTCTTTTGCTTTTCTAAAATTATTATAGAATTGTTTATCTATTATTATTTCACCATCTTTATTATATCCATAACCAATTCTAATCATTACAAATTCTATATTATCTTCTTTTACTTTATTAAAATCTATTTCATTTTGCCATGCGGATACATCTATTCCAATCATTGAATTATCATTTTTATATTTATTAACTACATCTTTAATATTTAAATTTTTCTTTTTTAAATTGTTTTTTGTTTTATTTTTATCTTTAATTATTAAAGTAAATTCTTTTTCTGTTTTATTATTAAATGAATCAATTGCTATATATTTTAAATTATAATTACCTATAATATTAAAATTATATGTTCCTTCAATAAAACAGTTTGGTCTTTTATCATAGTTATCAGCACAAAGAATTCTTTTCTTTAAGTCATTTTCATCCCCAATATTATATGTATATGTACTACTTAATAATACTAGTGGTGCGCTGGTGTCAACTACTTCGTATGTAATATTATATATTGTTTTATCTATTTCATATTTTAAGTTGTTTTTTCCTATTTTTAGAGTATTAATATACTCATCTTTTCTTACTGGAATGATATCGCTTAGCTTTACTTTTTGATTATATTCAAAAACTAAGTTGTCATAATTATTTATAGCTTTTTTATTTTTAACAATAAATATGACAACTAATATACATATAGCAATAACACATAGAATCACTATTAAATATCTTTTTTTCATATTAATATATATAACATATTATGAACATTTTATAAACAATTATTACTAATATTTACAGATCCATAAGTATTTCGTGTATTATCTCCTCTTCGTTTCCTAAATATATCTCTTCTATTCTATCTACTCTTGATTTTTCTGAATCTATTATTGAACTCATTCTGTTAACTGAGTCATCTACGTTATCATTAACTATTACATAATTATATTTTGAAACTTCATTTATTTCTTTATATGCTGTTTTGAAACGCTCTACTATTTGTTCTTTAGTTTCTGTTTTTCTAAGAACGAGTCTTGATTTTAATATTTCCATAGATGGTGGCATTATAAATATAAAGACAGCATCACTTCTTTTTTCTTTTATTTTTCTTGCTCCTTCAATATCTATTTCTAATATAACATCAATTCCTTCTTTTAGTTTATTATTAACAAATTTTGAAGGTGTTCCATAATATTTATTATCATGTACTTTAGCATATTCTAAATACTTATCATTTTTAATATTGTTTTCAAATTCTTTTGCTGTTATAAAGTTATAGTCTTTTCCGTTTACTTCACCATTTCTAGGTGGTCTTGTAGTATCTGATACTGACATAATAATATTTTTTCTTTTTTTAATTAACAAATTATCAACAGTGCTTTTACCACATCCAGATGGTCCTGAAACCACTATCAATATTCCTTGCTCATTTCTTTTTATCATAAATACCTCTTTTTAGTTATATTAGCATTTTAAAATAATTATAGCAATTATTTGTATAAAAAAAAATAAAATGGTAAGAATATTAATGGTGAATAAAATGAATGAGGATATTGAATTATTAACACATATTTATAAGAACGCACAAATGGGGGAGTATACTACTAGTACTTTGATTAATAGAATTAAAAATAAAGAAAATAAAATTAAACCTATACTTGAAAAAGAAATTAAAAAGTATGAAGATTTTGTTAAAAGAAGCAAGAAAATATTAAAGTCACTCGATAGTGTCCCTAAAGGTGGGAACTCTATGGCAAAAATTAGTAGTACGATTGGTATCACTGTGGAGACATTAAAGGATAATAGCGATAGTGCTTTAGCGCAAATGCTTGTAGAGGGTATGACTATGGGAGTTGTGTCTACTGCTACTAAAATATCTCAATATATTAAGGTGTCTGATAGAAAAATTATTAAACTGGCAAGGTCTTTTCAAAAGTTTCAAGAAGAGGAAATAGAATTATTAAAAGCATATATGTAATTTATATATGCTTTTATTATGTTTTTATGAAAAAATATTTAAGTTTCTATTTATTCGTGATATACTTATGCTAATGGTACTATAGAGGTGACAAAGGTGAAAAAAGCAAAGTATATAATATTATTAAGTTTAACTATTTTACTTACAGGATGTGTAAAATCAAATACTAGTATGACTATTAATAAAGATAAAAGTATGTCTTTAACATCAGAAGTATTAATTAGTGATAAGTTACTTGATAAAGATAGCAGACTTATTATTAAAGATGAAAAAGAGAAATTACAAAAGAAAAATATGACAGTAGAAGAAATTAAGAATTCTAACGGTTATAGTGGATTTAGTGTTACTAAAAAATATGGTAATATTGATAAGAATTCTAAAGAAGAGTATAAGGAAATTATTATAAGTAATTTCTTTGATGATAAGTTTGATGATTCAGTTCTTTTTCAAGTTAAAAAAGGTCTATTTAAAAATGTTTATACAGCTAATTATAAATTTGAGGTAGATAATGATGACTTTGTAGAAGACAAAAACTCTAATGAAACGGTTATTGATGATACTACTAATACACCTACTGTTGAAAATGGTACTACTAATGTAATTGATAATACCAATAACGTTGATGGTACTAATAATAATACTGAGAAAGATATATCTGATAATGCTGATTTAATTAAGTTAGCATCTGAAGTGAAGTTTAAATTTTCTGTTAATTTACCATATAAAGTTCTTGAAAGTAATGCGACTAAGAAAAGTGATGATGGTAAGAAGTTAGAGTGGGATTTAAATTCAAATGATGCGGTAAAGATAAATTATTCATTTGAGTTATATAATATGAATAATATTTATATGGCTATAGGTATATCTATTGGGACAATTATATTATTAATAGTGCTTATTATTATTAAAAATATAATTGTACAAAAAAAGAGGGAAAAGATAAGCAGCAGACCTATACTAAGGGAATATGATCCTAGTATAGAGAATGAATTATTAGAAAAGACTAATATTAATGATGATGAAAGCAGTATTTCAAACGTGAGTGTAAATTCTAATGTAAATACTGAAAGTGAAAGAGTATATGAAAAATTAGAGCAAACTCAAATTATTAATATACCTGATGATATTAAGTAGTAGAAATACTACTTTTATTTTGCTATAATTATTATAATGAGGTGAAGGTAATGGATTATGAATTAGAACGAGCTCTAAAATTAGAGACTAAAAGACAACAAAATAATATTGAATTGATTGCTAGTGAGAACTATGTATCTAAGGCAATTTTAAAACTACAAGGAAGCATACTTACAAATAAGTATGCAGAAGGATATCCTGGTAAGAGATACTATGGTGGATGCGAATATGTTGATATATTTGAAAGCAAAGCTATAGAATATGCTTGTAAATTATTTGGAGCTAAATATGCTAATGTACAACCACATAGTGGAAGTTCTGCTAATATGGCAGTGTATAGGGCACTTGTAAGCCCAGGTGATAAAGTACTTGGAATGTCTCTTGCTCAAGGTGGACATTTAACACATGGAAGTAAAGTTAATTTCAGTGGAAAAGATTATGATGTTATAGGATATGAAATAGATCCAACTACTGAAAAATTAGATTATGATAAAATTGAAGAGCTTGCTCTTTTAGAAAAACCAAAAATGATAATTGCTGGTTCTTCTGCTTATAGTGGTAAGATTGACTTTAAGAAATTTAGAGAAATTGCTGATAAAGTTGGTGCTTATTTAATGGTTGATATGGCTCATATAGCTGGGCTTGTAGCTGCTGGTCTTCATGAGAATCCAGTTTTATATGCTGATGTAGTAACAAGTACTACTCATAAAACATTAAGAGGGCCAAGAGGTGGACTAATTTTAACTAATGATGAAGAAATTATCAAAAAAATAAACAAGTCTATATTCCCTGGTATGCAAGGTGGACCTTTAATGCATGTTATAGGCGCTAAAGCTCAATGTTTTTATGAAGCATTACAACCAGAATTTAAAGAATATGCTAAAAATATTATTAAGAATGCTAATGCAATGGCTGAGGAATTTAAAAAGAATGGTGTAAAAGTTATTTCTGGTGGAACAGATAATCATTTAATGTTAATTGATGTTAAAACTAGTTTTAATTTAAGCGGAAAAGAAGCAGAACATATTTTAGATAGTATTTGTATTACTGTTAATAAAAATACTATACCTTTTGATACAGAAACTCCAAATGTAACTAGTGGTCTTAGAATAGGTACTCCAGCTATGACAACTCGAGGATTAAAGGAAGAAGACTTTAGAGAGATTGCTGATATCATTATTAAAGTTTTAAGAAATCCTGGCGATAAGAAATTATTAAAGGAGTGTAAAAAAGAGGCTCTAGCAATTACTAAGAAGTATCCTTTAAAAAATATTAAGTAAATAAAAAAATCTACATGAATTAAAATGTAGATTTTTTATTTTTATTCATATGTGCTAACATCGATCCATTCGATATAGTTTGAATATTTTTCCATTTCTGGTATAGATAGTTCTATTGCTGAATTGTGACTTCCACACGCCGGGAATACAGTTTCAAATCTTTTTAAAGATTCATCTAAATAAACCTTTACGCCATCATTTAAAGCAAATGGACAAACACCTCCGACTTCGTGGCCTGTTTTTTCATATACCTCATCGAATGGTAGCATATGTGCTTTTTCATGAAAGTAAGCTTTGTATTTAGAATTACTTATTTTTGCATCTCCTGCTAAAACAATTAAAATAATATCCTCATTTATTTTGAATGATAAACTCTTTGCAATTCTTTTCTCTTCTGTGTGAAGAGCCTTTGCGGCTAACTGTACTGTTGCACTTGACTCGTTAAATATTATAATTCTATTATCTATTTTATATTTTTTAAAATATTCTTGTACTTTTACTAATGACATTTTAATTCCTTTCTGGCGTCAATATAAAATAAATAATCATTCCTATAACAACAATTACCAGCATAAATGGGCTAATAATGGCGTCATATATTTTTCCAAACTTATTGATTTTAAATATACTTTTTCCTACTATATTATCATTTGTTAATTTATAATCTTTATTATCTTTTATCATGTAAACAAAATTTGAATTATCAACAATTTCGCCAACTTTATATTGGCCACTTTGTCTATATAAAATATAATCTCCGACCATATAAGTAGCATTTTTTTCAAAGATTACAAAATCATTTTTATTTATATCCGGAGATAAATTATCTTCATTGATTCTATAAGAATATAAACCTAAAAAGCCTGCCATATCTTTATTAGTTATAAGTTTATACCCCATATTATATAGATTTATTATTCCGATGATTGCTAGTAGAAAAGTAACTACTTCTAATATAGTTTTTAAAATGGGCATAATTATTTTCATATTTCACCTCTTAATAGTAAGAATATTATAACATAAATACTAATTTATATATATACAAAAAATATAAAAAGTGTTAATATTAATTTATAATAGGGAGAGTAATTATGGGAACAATTATTAATACAATTTCTGTGATTGTCGGTGGAATATTAGGTAACATATTTGGCAAATATTTAAATAAAGATAATCAAGCAACTATTATTAGAAGCTGCGCTGTTGCGATAATATTTATTGGTATTGGTGGAGCAATGGAAGGTATGCTTAGTATTGATACATCTTCTTTATTAAGTGGAAGAAGTATGTTTATTGTTATATGTTTAGCTTTGGGTGCTATGCTAGGGGAGATAATAGATATAGAAAGTAAGTTTGATGCTTTTGGTTCATTTATTAAAGTTAAAACTGGGCATGCTAAGGATAAAAAGTTTATTAATGGTTTTACAACTGCATCATTTACGGTATGTATAGGTGCAATGGCTATAGTTGGTTCTATTAAAGATGGCCTTGTTGGGGACTATTCTATATTAGCAACTAAATCAGTGTTGGACTTAATAATAATAATGATATTAACATGTTCATTAGGCAAAGGTTGTATATTTAGTGCAATACCTATATTTATTTGTGAAGGATCAATGACTTTACTTGCCAAAGTATTGAGTGGTGTTTTAACTACCTCTGCTATAACAAATATATCCTTAATAGGATCAATTTTAATATTTTGTGTTGGAATAAATTTATTGTTTGATAAAAAAATATCAGTTGCAAATCTACTTCCTTCGATAGTTATTGCTGCTATTTTTGCATTTCTACCATTTAATATATAAGCACCAAGTGCTTTTTATTTATAATAAAATTTGATACAATAATTATGAGGTAATTATGGATTTTTTAAATGATATTAATATTTATACTATTATAGTATGTGAAAGTGATAATAAGAAAAAGATACTAAATGAAATTAATAAATATAAAAAGATAGTCCCTGTAAAGTTTTTAAGTTTAAAGGAATTATATAATTTATATTATTTTAATTATGATGAAAAAGCATTATATTATTTAATTAATAAATATAATATTAAATATGATGTTGCTAAAACTTATTTAGATAATATTATATATCTTAATGAAGATGAATATTCTAACGATAAATTAAATAATTTGAACACTATAAAAAAAGATTTATTTGATAATGATATTCTTAGTAAAAATGATAATTTTATACATAATATTAAAAATAAGAGTGTAATATTTTATGGATATGATTATATTGACAAGTTTACACATAAACTAATAGATTCAATAAAGAGTTTTTGTAAAGTAACAATAATAGAAAAACAATATAATGACTTTAAACATAATGTTTATGAATTTGATCACATTGAAGATGAGGTTGATTTTGTTGCTAGTAAGATTTGTAATTTAATTAAAAATGGAGTTGATATTAAAAATATTAAAATATCAAATATAGATAATGAATATAAAACAGTAATTAAAAGAATATTTTATTTGTATAATATTCCAGTTAATTTAAGGGATGAGGAATCGTTATATTCAACAATAGTAGGTTCATATTTTGTTAAAAATTATGATAGTGATTTAAATCTACTAATTGATGAATTAAAGTCAAAATATGATTCTAAGATAGTTAATCAAATTATTAATATAGTTAATAAATATACTTTTGTTTCTGATAAAATGTTAGTTAAAGATATGATTGTTCATGACTTATTAAATACAAAAGTAATTAAGACTAAACTAGTTAATGCAGTTAACATTATTGATTATAAAAATTATTCTGATGATGATTATATTTTTCTTATGAATTTCAATCAAAAAAGTATACCAGTTACACATAAAGATGAAAAATATTTATCTGATAATGATTTAGAAACTCTTGGTTTAGAAACAAGTATTGAGTTAAATAGAATTGATAAAGATGTTACTATTAATAATATAAAATCTATTAAAAACTTAATAATAACTTATAAAAAGGAGTCTTATACCTCTGAATATTATCCTTCTAATTTAATAAATGAAATGAATTTAGATGTTGATTTTGGTTCTTCTGATTTTGAAGAATCTAACTTATCTAACAAAATTAAACTATGTAAATATTTAGATGATTACTATAAATATAATATTAAAAATCCTAATATGAGCATACTTTTAAATAATTATGATTTACCATATAAAGAGTATGATAATAGATATAATTATATTGACAGAAAATTATTTGAAAAACTAACTGATAACAAGCTTAACTTATCATATTCAAGTATGCAGTCTTATAATGAATGTTCATTTAAATATTATATACAAAATATTCTTAAATTAGATGTTTATGAGGATAAGTTTTCATCATATATAGGGACATTGTTTCATCATATATTAGAAATAGGTATTAATAATGAGATTGATGTAAAGAGTGAGATTTCTGAGTTTATTAAAGATAAAAAATTTAATAATAAAGAAAAATATTATATTGAGAAGTTAACAAAGGATATAGAATTTGCTCTTGATACAATTAAAAAACAACTTAATTATAGTAAGTTTAATAAAATTGTTACTGAAAATAAATTAGTGGTAATTAAAAATGGAAATATATCTGTTACATTTAAAGGCTTTATTGATAAAATGATGAGCTATGATGATGGTGTAAGAACTTTAGTTGCTTTGGTTGATTATAAAACATATGATGTAGATTTAAAAACTGATTTGATAGATTATGGTCTTAATTTACAACTGCCTATTTATTTGTACTTGGCTAGTAATAATTTAAAATCAGTAGAGTTTGCAGGTTTTTATATTCAAAAAGTATTACCTAGTGAGAAAAAATATAATAAAGATAAAACTCTTGAAGAACAAATGCGTGATAATATGAAACTCAGTGGTTATTCAAATAGTAATGAACATATATTAAAGTTATTTGATAGAACTTATGAATCTTCTGAAATAATTAGAGGTATGAAAATTAAAAATGATGGTAATTTTAGCGCTAGTGCTCATGTATTAAGTACAGAGCAAATGAATGAATTAATTTCTAAGGTTGATAAACAAATAGATAAATGTATAGATAGAATTGATAAATGTGATTTTAATATTAACCCTAAAAATATAAATAACATTAATATTAGTTGTAAATATTGCAAATATAAAGACTTGTGTTATATGACACAAAAAGATGTTGAAGAAATAGTATTGCAGGAGGTTGAAACAAATGAAGTGGACGAATGAACAACTACAGGCTATTAATGATTCTGGGGAGAATATAATAGTCTCAGCAGGAGCAGGATCAGGTAAAACTGCTGTTCTTACACAAAGGGTTATTACTAAACTAAAAAATGGTATTAATATCAATAATCTTTTAATATTAACATTTACTAATGCAGCTGCCGCAGAGATGAAAGAAAGAATAAGAACTGCTATTAAAAAAGATTCTGAATTAACTACTCAACTTGATTATATAGATTCCGCATATATTACTACATTTGATTCTTTTTCGATGTCTGTAGTAAAAAAGTATTATTATTTACTTAATATATCTCCTAATATTACAGTGCTTGATTCATCTATATGTGATACTGTTAGAAAACAATTGCTTGATGATATATTTGAAGAGTTATATGAGAAAAGAGATAAAAATTTTATAAAGCTAATAGATGATTTAACCATCAAAGATGATAGTGCAATTAAAAAAAGTATTCTTGATGTTAATATTAAATTAGACAGATTAATTAATAAAGAAGAATATTTAAAAAGTTATATAGATGAATATTATTCTGATAAAAACATAGATAATCTTATTGATAAATATGTTTCTGAATTATTATTTAGAATAAATAAAATTAATTCGTTATTAGAAGAAATGCAATATTATTGTGATGGAGATTATTATAATGATTATTATAAAACTTTTGAAAAATTAATTAATTCTAAGAATTATGATGAAATACTTGATAATATAAATGTTAAACAACCTCGTTTACCTAGAAATAGTGAAGAAGAACTTAAGAAACTTAAAGAAAAAATAACAAAAGAACTTAAGAATATTAAGTTATCACTAATATATAAAAGTACTTCACATATTAAAGAGACGTTATATATAACTAAAAGTTATAGTGCTTCAATTATAAATATAATAAATGAATTAGATAAAAGATTAAAAGAATATAAGAGTTCATGCGATGAATATGAGTTTAATGATATAGCTCAGATGGCTATTAATGTTGTTAAAAATAATAAGGTTGCTTTGGATGAACTTAAAAATAGTTTTAATGAAATAATGGTTGATGAATATCAAGATACATCTGATATACAAGAAACATTTATTAATCTTATAAGTAATAATAATGTATATATGGTTGGAGATGTAAAGCAGTCAATATATCGCTTTAGGAATGCTAATCCTGATATATTTAAAGATAAATATTTGAATTATTCTAATCATAATGGTGGCAAAAAGATAGATTTATTAAATAATTTTAGAAGTAGAAGTGAAGTACTAGATGATATTAATGGTATATTTAATATAATTATGGACACAGATATAGGTGGAGCTGATTATAAAGCAACACACCAAATGATATTTGGAAATAGTACATATACTGAAAATCATCCTAATCAAAATTTTAATTTAGAAATTTACAATTATAAAAGAGAAGATAAAAAATATAGTTTTGCAGAATATGAAGCTTTCATAATAGCAAATGATATTAAAAATAAAATTAATAGTGGTTATCAAGTTATAGATAAAAAAACTTCTAAATTAAGAAAAGCTAATTATGGAGACTTTTGTATTCTTATTGATAGAAAATCTAATTTTGATTTATATAAAAAGATATTTGAATATTTATCTATTCCTTTAGTAATATATTATGATGAAAAGATAACTAATGAAAAAGATGTTCTTATAATAAAAAATATTATTGATATGGTTATTAAAATATATAATAATACATATGATGAAAAGTTTAAATATGATTTTTATTCCATTGCAAGAAGTTATTTATTTAATATGAGTGATAATGACTATGTGGAACTTTATATAAATAATAATTTTAAAGAATGTGATATATATAAAAAATGTAAAACTATAGCTGATAAATTAGATACATTAAATAATAGAACTATTATAGATGAAATTATATTTGAATTTGATTTTTATGAGAAGTCTATATTAATTGGAGATATTAAAAAAGTAATAGTTAGACTAGATTATTTGAAAACCCTTGGAGAAAATTTGTCTTTATTAGGATATGATATATTTGACTTTAATAAGTATTTAGAAGATATGATTATTAGTGATAGTGATATTGCTATATCAATGAATGCTAATGTTTCAAATAATGTTAAACTTATGAATATTCATAAATCTAAGGGACTCGAATTTTCAATATGTTATTTTGCAGGATATTCAAGTAAATTTAATAGACAAGATATTAACAATCTAATTAATTTCGATAAAGATTTTGGTTTCATATTGCCTTTTTATGATGATGGTGTTGGAAGTACAATAGTAAAAGAATTATATAAGATTAAATATAATCGTGAGGATATATCAGAAAGAATTAGATTATTTTATGTGGCACTAACAAGAGCTAAAGAAAAAATGATAATGGTATTAAACTTTTCGGATGATGATATTATATATGATGATAAGTTAAAGCTAGAATACAATTCGTTTCTAAGTATAATGGAATCAATAAAAGATAAACTTAGTGATAAAATAGTTAATATTGATAATGTAAAACTAACTAAAGAATATAATAATAATCATTGTATAACTGAAGAAAAAGAAGTGTCTAATGAAGTATTAAATGTTAATGAACTTTCTATTAATAATGAAATAGTTAATGAAGACTATGCATCAAAGAAAATTAACAAGTTGTTAACGCTTGAAGAAGTTAAGACTCTAGAATATGGAACACATGTACATGAGCTGTTTGAACACGCTGATTTTAAAAATACTACTGATGAAAGAATATTAAAGTTCTTAAAACATTTTGATATAAATGGTTGTAAAGTTTATAAAGAATATGAGTTTATAACTCAAATAGAAGATACTGAATATCATGGAATTATTGACTTATTATTAGAATATAATGATCATATAGATATAGTTGATTATAAACTTAAAAATATAGATGATGACAATTATAAGAAGCAACTTCATATTTATAAAGAATATATAAGCAATATATCAAATAAAGAAATTAATACATATTTATATTCTATAACTGATGATATTCTTCAAAAAATTAATTAAGCACTTTAGTGCTTTTTTTGAATTGATTTTTAAAAGTAATTGTGTTTTTTATATAAATATAGTAAAATATATTTGAATAATGGAATGCTAAGGAAGTGATATTGGTGAATTTGAAAATGTTTGGTAGTATGGGGCTTGCAATTTGTGCTTTGGGTTATTTATTGCTAATTCTATTAATGTATTTAAACAAAAAAAGATTGGGTGATACTCAAAATAAAGTATTTTCATTACTTTTATTACTTACCATTTTATTAACTTTTAGTGAAATGGGATATGTATATGGTTTGTCTGTTATAGATGCAAAGCCTAAATTGACTGAGACTCTATGTAGAATATATATACTTGGTAATTTAGTGTGGATAAATTTACTTATGTTTTATATGATGACGTTATTAGAAAAAAATAATGACAAAGAAAAAGAAAAAAAATATAATTTAGTTACTGCAATATTGTTAATAGTTCTTGTTGTTATAATTGCATCAATTTCGCTTACTTTACCAATTGATTATTCAAGTTCTAAAAGTGGGCTTTATAATTTTAGTGGACCTGCAACTGCGATAGTATATATAGATGGAATATTACTATTTATGGCTATGTGTTTAGCATTAATAATTAAAAATAAAAATATACCTGTTAAACAAAAGAAACCAATATATTTTTCATTTATAACTTTTGTTATATTTATAACAGTTCAATTAGTATTTGAGTATGATTATAATACTATATCGTTTATATTTGCATTTATGATTGCAACATTATATTTTACGATTGAGAGTCAAGATAGCAGATTAATAGAAGAATTAGAAGCATCTAAGGAAGCATCAGCAATTGCAGATAAGGCAAAGACAGAATTTTTACTTAATATGTCACATGAAATAAGAACACCAATGAGCACAATTCTAGGTTTTAGTGAGATATTAGCTAATGAAGAGCCATTAGACGAACAAACTGCAAAAGAAGATACTGAAAGCATACATGAAGCAAGTAATATGCTTATGGATTTGATACATGCAATATTAGATATTTCTGCATTAGAAAGTAACAAGGAAATAGTGCTAAATGAAAATTATTATACTAAAAATTTAATATTTGATCTTGAACAAGATATATTAAATTTGATTAATCCTGATATAGAATATAAAACCGTTGTTAATAACATTCCTAAAAAACTTAATGGTGATGCTAGAAAACTACATAAAATTATAATAAATATTTTAAATTATTTTATAATAGCAACTTCTAGAGGCAAAGTCACATTAACAATAGATTCTAAAAAAATTGAAAACTTAGATTATGAGTTAATATTTAATATTAATGATAATAACTGTGGTATTAAAAATGAAGATTTTGAAATTCAATTTAATGATTTTGTTAAACTAGGTGATAATAAAAGCAACTCTATTGACAATGATGAGTTAAGATTAATTATTGCTAAAAGATATGTGGAATTATTAGGTGGAAAGATAACATTTAAAAACGAAAAGAATATTTGTGACTGTAATATATCAATTGTTCAAACGTTAGTAGCAGATAATGAATATGATAGCGTAGATATGGAAGCTTCAAGAGAAAAAACTAATGATGAAGTACATGAAAATAAAAAAGAATTTATAGATGAAAAAGATAATTATGAACAAAAAGAAACTAAAGAAGATAATATTAATAATGATAATGAAATAGTAACTAGTAAAAACATTTTAATATTTGATAGTAATAAAATTAATCATAAAATAATAAATAGGCTACTTAAAGAGTATAAATTTAATATATTTAGTGCTTATTCTATTGAGGATTTAGAAAATAGAGTAAGGTTTAAAAAATATGATTTAATATTAATAGACAGTAGCTTATTTGACGAAAAGTTTGAAGAAATAATTAAAAAATATAATGTTAATACCAAAATAATCGAGATGGGCGAAGAAAAAATGGAAAAACAAAGAGATTATATCAGTGATATTATTTACAAACCTATAAGCAAAGAGTCCATGGATAATATTGTTTTAAATTATCTTAGTGGAAAGGATGTGAAATAATGATATCAGGATTGATTTTGACATTAGGAAGTATATTTTTTATGCTTTTATTATTTATGGTATACTTCTCACAAAATAATCAAAAGACAATTGAAACTAAATTGTATAAATATATGATAATAACAATACTTATTCTATTACTTACCGAAGTAGGATCGAGTACGATAATTTATTATACAGATAATGACTTATTAAAAGTTGTGGCTTCAAGAATACACTGGTTTACTGGTTTTGTGTGGTTTTATTTGTTGTACTTTTACAGTATTACGTTTATTAGTAATATAGAAGTCGAATCATTTAAAAAATATATGTTTTTAAATAAAAGAACTAAGATTATGACAATATTTACTATAGTTGTAGCTATTATTTATATGTTTGTTCCATTTTCAAAATTAGATAAGGTTTCATACTTGCCTGGACCGGCATCATATTATGTACTTTCTTATTGTGCTATATCTATATTGTGCATTATTGTACACACATTTGTATATGGTAAGGCTATTAACTTTAGAAAAAGAATGGCTATTTATGCTCAAGCAACTGGGCTAGCGCTTGTAGTAACATTACAAATAATGTTTCCTGAAATTGCTTTTGAGGCTATTGGAGCGGCTATACAAATGTTTTTCTTATATTTTAATATTGAAAATCCTGATATAAAAAATGTACATGAATTAGAAGTTGTTAAAGACGATATTGAAAGATCTAATAAAGCTAAGTCTGATTTCTTATCAAATATGTCTAATGAAATAGTTCATCCAATGAATACAATTATTAATTATAGTGAAATGATACTTAAAGAAAAAGAATATAATGAAGAGATTACTAAAAAATATATAAGTGAGATATCCTCTTCTGGTAGTAGTTTATTAGATATAATCGATAATATATTAAATATATCAACATTAGAATCAAGTAATGATACACTTGATTTAAAAGAATATTCTATGGTTAATGTATTAAAAGATTTAGTTAGTGTAATTCATACAAGATTAGGTGAAAAACAAGTTGAGTTTTTACTTGATATTGATAGTAATATACCAAGTAGATTACTAGGAGATTATAATAAAATATATCAAGTATTATTAAACTTATTAACTAATGCTGTTAAATATACAGATGTTGGTAAGATTAAATTAACTATAAAGTGTCAGAATTCTGCCGAAGGGTGTTTATTAATGATGAAAGTGTCTGATACTGGTTGTGGCATTAAAAAAGAAGATTATGATAAATTATTTGTTAAATTTAATAGATTGGAATCAGATCAAACAAAGAGAGTAGAAGGAACTGGACTAGGACTTGCTATAACAAAAAAATATGTTGATTTAATGAATGGTAATATATCTTTTGATAGTGAATATGGAGCTGGTAGTACATTTTATGTTGATATAAAACAAAAGATAATTAATAGTAATCCTATCGGAGAAGTTGCTGATTTAGTTCAAACAAAAGAAAAAATTAAGAAAATAGATTGTTCTAAATATACTATATTAATTGTTGATGATGATGAATTGAGTTTAAAAGTTACAAAGAGAATTTTAGGAGCATATAATTTTAATATTGAGACATTATCTAGTGGTAGAGAGTGTATTTATAATATTAAGGCTGAAAAGCATTATGATATGATATTTATGGACCATATGATGCATAATTTAGATGGAATAGAGACTTTACATAAAATTAAGAAACTCGATGGTTATACAATACCGCCAGTAGTAGCATTAACCGCTAATGCTATAACCGGTATGAGAGAAATGTATCTTAATGAAGGTTTTGATGAATATTTACCTAAGCCAATAAGAACAGTTGAATTAAATAATTTGATATTAAAATACTTTGATAAAGAATAATTACACATAATATATAGATTATATGTATAAAATAAAACACTTTAATGATAATTAAGGTGTTTTAATATGTAAATAAATTGACTAGTATTAATAATTATTAGCAAAAAATATATTATTTCATAAAATAAATTAGGTGATTTTATGGCTTTAAAAGGAATAGTTATTGATCCGGGTCATGGAGGTTCTGATCCTGGGGCAGTAGCAAATAATTTAAAAGAGAAAGACTATAGTTTATTAATAAGTAAATATATGTATGATAGGTTTAAAGAGTTAGGCGTACCTGTAAAATTAACTAGGGATACAGATATAACATTATCACCTAGAGAAAGAACTAATAAAATTAAGAGTTTCTATGGTGATGGTAAAGATGTTATAGTAATATCTAATCACTTAAATGCAGGAGGTGGCGACGGTGCCGAAGTAATATATGCTTTAAGAAATTCATCGACTTTATCTAAGAAAATACTTAATGAACTTGAGAAAGAGGGACAAAATATCAGAAAATATTATCAGCTGAGATTACCTAGTAATCCATCAAAAGATTATTACTTTATGCATAGAGATACTCCTAATAATGAAACAGTGATAGTTGAATATGGATTTATTGATAGTCCGGAGGATGATGTTGAACAAATTAAAAGGAATTATAAGGAATATGCAGAGGCTGTTGTAAGAGCAGTTGCTGATTATAAAGGAATTAAATACACAGCTCCACTAGGAAGTGACTATTATACTGTTAAGAAGGGTGACACTTTATGGGATATTGCTAATAAATATGGAACTACAGTTAGCAAACTTAAATCTTTAAATAATCTTAAATCTAATGTATTACAAGTTGGTCAAACATTAAAGGTATCCTCTAGTGAGAAGGAAATAATACCTGATGATTATTTAGTATACAAGGTCAAGAATGGTGACAATTTATCTAAGATTGCTAAAGAATATGACACTACTGTAAGTACAATAATGAAAATAAATAATTTAAATACAGACAAACTAACAATTAATCAACAATTACTTCTTCCTAAAACTAAAAAGACTGATGGTGAAAAAACATACACTGTTAAGAAAGGTGACACTTTATCACAAATAGCTTATGATAATAAGATTACTACTTCTGAACTTAAAAAAGCAAATAATTTGACAAGTGATTTATTAAAGATAGGTCAAGTTCTTATAATACCTTCTAAGTCAACTGGTGAGATTAATTATATAGTACAAAAGGGCGATAATTTATACACGATAGCTAATAAATATGACACTACAGTAAGTGATATTAAAAAACTTAACAATCTATCAACAAATACTCTTCAAATAGGGCAATTGTTAAAAATACCAGGTTCTATAAACTACAATACATACATTGTTAAAAAGGGAGACTCCTTATGGAAGATAGCTAATAAATATGATACTACTGTTAAGAAGTTAATGACAGCTAACAACTTATCAACACCAACGTTAAAAATAGGTCAGTCTTTATTGATACCAACTAACTAGTGCTTAAATGCGCTTTTTTGTTTGTTTACACATTAGTGCTTTTAACAATTGAAAAAAAATATAAATGCTAGTATAATAAATATACGAATGGTGATTTATATGAAATTTTTGAATAAAGTTAAAAAAATCATACTTTCTAAAAGAATAAAAAGTTGTTTTAAAAAGATTAAAGAATTCATTATTAAATATAAATATATTATTTTGATGTGTTTACCCTTTATATTAATAGACTTATTTACATTCTTATTAGGAAGTAGTGTTGGGTATGTTAATTATAGGTTTTATGCGCCTTTATTATTTGATCTTATATATATAGGATTATTTGTTGGTATTTCTGCTAATAGTAACAAAATAGCTAGTAGAGTATCATATTTAGTATTTGGTATTATATTTATTATAATATTCTTAGTAAATAATGTATACTTTTCACTTACTAAGACTTTCTTTGATTTTAGATTAATGGAGTCAGCAAGTGAGGGTGCGCCTTATTTCTTGGATACTTTAAAGAATTGTAATATTTTCGTATATATATGTTTTATAATAATAATTATTGCATTTATAATTGGATACAAAAATATTCCTATTAAGAAAAAAAATAACTATAAAAATATAGGAATAGTTATATGTTCTTTTGTTATACTACATTTATTTATTCCAGTTACTCTTGGGCATGAAAATAAGGAACTTACTTGGTCAAGTTGGAAGAATCCTAGAAATATATATATATCTTTTAATGATAACAATAAAAGTATGAAAATCTCAGGTATATATGAGTATTCTGTTAGAAACTTTTATATGACATTCTTAAAAACAAAAGAACAAGAAAATCAAGAAGACATAGTTTTCTTAGACGAATCTTATGCTGAAAAAGAATCAAATAAAAATAAATATACTGGAAAGTTTAAAGGAAATAATATTATCTTTTTACAACTAGAGGGTATTGATAAATGGTTAGTTACTGAAGAGGATACTCCGACATTATATAATATGATGAATCACTCATATAATTTTACTGATCATTATTCATATTATAATGGTGGAGGAAGTACATTTAACTCTGAATTTGCTGTTAATACTGGATTTATAACTCCTCTTTCATATAATAAAAATGCTTATACATTTAATAAAAATGCTTTCCCAAATTCTATGGCTCATATATTTAAAAATCTAGGTTATTCTGTAAATGCATTCCATATGAATAGTGGTGAATATTATTCTAGAAAAGTTAATTATTTAAATTGGGGTTATGATAATTATTATGGTCTTATAGATATGTTTGATTATAAAGATAAATCTTATGAACTTGATAGAGAATTAATTCTAAATGAAGACTTTAGTAAGTTAATGTTTCCTGATGAAGGGAACTTTGTAGACTATATTATTACTTATTCAGCACATATGCCATTTACTAATACTAAGGGTGTATGTAAAATGCTTTATAATGAAGATGTAGATAAAAAGATTGAAGAGATGAACTCTGAGATTGAAAACGAAGATGAAAAAATAAAGACTTTAGACTTTGTAGAAATGTCAGAAGAAGAGTGTGCTAGAAGACAGGCTAAGGAAACTGATTATATGGTTTCATTATTGTTAGATAAATTAAGAGAAAAAGATTTACTTGATAATACTGTTATAGTAACATATGCTGATCATTACTTATACACTATAGAAGATCAGTCAATTCTAGCTAAATATAAAGAAACTGATAATAACCTAATAAATAATACTCCTTTCTTTATTTGGAAAGATGGTATGAAAAAGAAAACCATAAATAAAGTGACTTCTCAATTAAATATTTTACCTACTGTATTAAATTTATTTGGTATTAGTTATAATCAAAATGATTATATTCAAACTGATGCATTAGATTCTGATTATGAACCAATGGTATTCTTTAGTGATTATTCATGGTATGATGGCAATGCTTATGTTTATCAAGGAGAAGTAACAAATGGCAAGAGTATATCAAATGAAGAACTTGAGAATAAAAATCACTTTATCACAAGAATTACTAAGAAGAATGATTTAACATTAAAATTTGATTATTTTAAAAAGAATAAATAAAAAATGAGTACAATTTATGTACTCATTTAAAATGGAAAAATTACTTTAAATAATATTATTGCTAGTACTATACAAAATACTGTATAAGTTATTTTTAGTAGTAGTGTACATACTATCAATAAATCTTTATTATTGATATGTTTTTTTAAATAGTTTAATGGTTTTACATAAAATATATTAGCAAGTCCTTCTGAATAAAATTGTTTTATATATTCTTTCATTTAAGCACCTGCCTTATTGTTTAAGTCATCTATTGTTACTTTACTTTCGTGTGGTATTGGTTTCCATGTGACATTCATGAATAGTGCTATATAAGTTGTGTATCTACCAATAATATCAAACGTTGGCCATGTAAGTGTAAATAGTATTTTATTTTTAAGAGACATTTTTTTGATTCTTTTATTTTCAATAATAAATAAATATACTGCCATCCACATGTTTGAAAAATAAATTCCCATTCTCCATAGTAATCTATACCAAACAGCAAGTACAAATCCTAGTAACATTGCTAAGTAACCTGGCCCTACATTAACTTCTATATCAGTTAGATTTCTTAACCATTTGGCTAGGAATGTATTCCCTCTAAATACGCTACTTCCATATATACCGGTTGTATATGTATAGCAAGAATATATTATAACTGAGAATAATAACCATCTACACAAGTTAATAAATGATATCGGTGTTAGTTGTGATAATGTATCAAATGATGCAAATCTATGTCTTATTGACTCTAATATATCTAACATAACATTTTTGAATGTTTTTTCTTTTTTTGTTTTTTTCTTATTTTTATTCCAGTTTGTTTTTAAAAATCTTTTACCAAAGAATATATTTATAAATAAATATGGGCCACTTTCAACGAATGCTTGTAAGTGTCCTTTTGACCAACGTAGTCTCTGCCTTAGAGCAACTTTTAAACTGATTGGTTGTTCATCAAAAAATTCTGCTTCGTCTTGATATGTTATTTGATAACCTTGAGCAACAGCATCAGCAGTAAGAGCTCTATCTTCTGTTAATGATGTATAATGCCACCCATCTTTTACTATTTCATTTGAGAATAAAAAACCTGTTCCTTGAATATTTGTTGCAAGTCTAAGTACACTTCTTGCTCTATGGTTTGTTCTTATTGATCTTATCCAGTGTAATGCATATGTTGAAGCTATCCAGTTTTCATCAAAGTTTTTTGTATTTCTATATGATGTTATTATTTTTTGACCACTATCGAAGGCATCATTCATTTTAGTAATAAAATTTGATTTAAGAAGGTTATCTGCATCAAATATAAAATATCCTTCGAAACTATCTCTTTTATAGTCTTCTTCTATTCTATCTAGTAGAAATTCTAATGCGTAACCTTTTGTTCTATGTGCATCATCAAATCTTTCATAACAAATAGCACCTTTACTTCTTGCAATTTCTGCTGTATTATCTGTACAATTATCTGCTACAACAAATATAGTATATAAATCTTTTGGATAATCTTGTTTATTTATGCTATCTATTAAATTACCAATAACTGCTTTTTCATTTCTAGCAGCAATTAGTATACCATATTTATGTTGTTTTTTTGCTGGTTTAAATTTTCTTGTGAAAAACATACCAATAACAAAGTAAAATGCTTTATGAAAAACCATTATACTTAGTATAATACCTATAATCTTATATATTTTATTTCCCGTAAAATAAAAGCTTCCTATTGCTGTTATTATATTGTTTAATATTTCCATATACTTCATCCCTTGTTTTTAATTATATCATGAATGTTAATAATTTGATAGATTTAGTATAATTCTTGACATACACCTGGATCTGGAGCATAAAAGCAATGGCCTTTATATCTGCCAGTGTTTCTTTGCTTAAACCAAGTGCCTTTACATTCTTCTCCTTTTTTAGGACTATAAAACCATAATGCATTGGTTGCTGGATGATAGTATTCTCCTTTTAATACTCTTTTTGCGAGGCTTTTTTCTTTAGTTGTTGATTTTGAGTTAAATAGATTACTTTTGACACCTACAAAAGCATTCTTTTGATATATTGCATCTGTTATACTCCTTATATTTTTAAAGTCAAGGCAGTTTGCTATAGCTCTATTTACAATTACATTACCTACCATAAGCATACCTAGTTCACCTTCTGCTTGCGCTTCAGCTCTCATTAGTCTTGCGCATAAATCTAGTTCTTTATTACTATATTTAATTAACATATTACTCACCTATATTATTGTATGCTTTAGAAGAAAATATGTATAAAAAGTTGATTTATTATAAACTTTATTATATAATTGAAATGTGCTTATTTATAGGGGTATGGTGTCAGTGGTAGCATGCCGGTCTCCAAAACCGTTGGGGAGGGTTCGAGTCCTTCTACCCCTGCCATTAAGAATATAACTCTAATTATAGAGTTTTTTTTATAGAGTTTTTTTGTTTGGCTGTATGTTATACTTGCTTAGTAGGTGAAATACATGTCGGTTTTTATAAATAAATTTTTGAAATGCTATTTAACAAATCCTTTTATTATTTTAACTACAGTACTTGGTTTATTATCTACTATTTATAATAAGAAAATTATTGGTTGGTTTGGGGAACATTGGACTAAAAAAACTTTAAATAAATAAAATGCTAAGTAAATAATCATCTAAGACAAATATTTTCATATTAAAGTTCAAACATAATATTATTGAATAAGTATGCAAAGTAATATATATTGTTTCTATTTTAATTTGATTGCAACTTTTTATTTTACTAGTGTATTTATTATATTTTTATGTTATAATCAATATATATACAATCTAAGGAGGATAGATATGGAAAGAGAAAGAGGATTTAAAATAATAGCTATTATAGCTTTAGTAGTTGCAATTGCTGGTTTGACTATTGGTTATGCAGCTTATACAGAAACTTTAAAAATAGATGGTGCGGCTAATGTTGATCCATCTAGTTGGAGTATTTATTTTAAAAGTGATTCTGATCTTAAAGGTTTAACTACAGGTTATGCTGTGGTAAATAAAGAACCAACTTTAGAAAGCACTACTATTTCTGGTTTTGATGTAACGTTAAAAGCTCCTGGAGATTCTGTTAGTTATGTTTTTGATGTTAAGAATGCTGGTAATTTATCTGCAAAATTAAAAACATTTGTAGAAGGTACATTAACTTGTACACCTGCTGTAGGAAGTACAGTAAGTAGTGAAGATGCTAATAAATTATGTAATGAGTTAAAATATACTTTAACATATAGTGATGGTAAAAAGTTATCACCTAATGTTGATGTTTTGCCGATAGCTAAAGATGGTCAATCTGGAGTTCAAAGCTTTAAATTAAAATTAGAATGGCCAAGTGCTAGTACATTAACTGTTAATGATGAAGTTAAAATATCTATTGGAACAACAACATTAATTTATACACAAGATTAATTTAGAAAGGGAATAAAGAATGAAAAAAGGAAACAAAAGATCTTTAGTTATATTAACTATTATTATTTTTGTTTTACTTTTTGATTTATTTATTTTTAAAAAATTAGATAAATATAGTATATGTGCGTTTATATTTTTGTTAATTGGATTATCTTATTATTTAATAGGATTTAGAAAAGTAAAATCTAGATATGATAAAGATATTATATTAACAATATTTATTTATGTATTCATATACTATATTATTATTTATTTGAGTGGTTTATTTATAGGATTTACAAGAAATATATATAGCTTGAATTTTATTAGTATTATTAAAAATATATTACCTGTTTTAATTTTTATTACTTTGGTTGAAATATTAAGATATATATTAAATAGTCAAATTAAAGATAATAAGTGGTTGCTTGTACTTTCTTCTATTGTTTTTACTTTAATTGATACTGTACTAATTATTAAGGTAACTGATTTTGGTAATTTTTATAAAGTATTAAATACGTTTGGATTATTTGTTTTACCTAGTCTTAGTAAAAATATGTTTTTAACATTTCTTACGACTAAATCAAGTTATAAACCATGTCTTATTTATAGATACTTAATGGAGATACCTAAATATATATTGCCTATAATACCTAACTTTGGTAACTATTTAGAGTCAGTATTATATATATTAGTTCCATTATTAATATTCTTGTCTATATATAACATATTTGATAAATTAAAGCGTAGAAATGTGATTATAAAAAATAAAAAAAGCATTGGTAATTATATTTACATGGTTTTAAGTGTATTCTTGATAGTATTAATATGTACATCAAGTGGTCTTTTTAAATATAGAACCTTTGTTATAGCAACTGGTTCAATGACTCCTAATATAAATAAAGGAGATATGGTGATTATAGAGAATATTACTGAGGAAGAAAAGAAGAATTTAAGTGTTGGAGATATTATAGCTTTCAAAATGGATAATAAAACAGTTGTACATAGAATAATTAATAAAATTAATACTTCTAGTGGAGTATTTTACAGTACTAAGGGCGATAATAATAACTCACCAGATGGATATTTATTAGATATTGATAATATTGTTGGTCTTGAAAAGTTTAGAATTAGATATATAGGCTACCCAACTATAGCTATATATGATCGTATTAAAGGAGATTAAAATGAAAAAAAGTGATTTAACTAAAAATAATTATAAATTTTCTAGTAAAAAGTATTCTATCGTATTATATACATGTTTAATACTATTACTTGGTTGTTTCTCTGTGGTATTTTATATGCAAACCTTTATATTTAAGTCACAATCTTCTTTGATGTATAAAGAAAAAAGTATTGCTAACTACACAGTTAATTTAAAAAATAATGATTATTATGATAAAAACAGTTTATCCTCTGGTATGAGTTATATAGCAAGTCTTATTAAAAATATAGATGTAACATTTGATTATAACTTTATATCTAGTGAAGAGCTTAAATATAAAACTACTTATAGTGTTGATGCGATAACTAGGGTGTATGATGATACTGATAAAAAAGAAGTATTATATGAGAAAACTGAGAAATTAGTTAAGGATAAAACTATTAGTAAAGATAAATTAATGCATAATGATTTTTCTCAGAATGTTGTTATAGATTATCAACATTTTAATGACTTTGTTAAATCATTTAAAACTTCATACGGACTTACATCTAGTAGTGATTTAACTATTATGCTAAATGTTAAGACTAATGCTGAGAGTGATAAGTTTTCTAATAAAATTGATATAGATAGTACATCTTCATTGGTTATTCCATTAACTGAACAAACTATTAACATAAAGATGGATAGTAATGATATTGATAACTATAAGACTATATATGAGGATAGGGGATTTAAGGACTTAAATATTAAGTATTTAGTAGCATTTATATTATCTATATTATTAGAGTTATTCTTTGTGATATCTTTAATTAAGGCAATTGTTTCTGTACTAAAAGAAAGATCTAAATATGACATTATATTAAAAAAATTACTAAAGGATTACGATAGTATTATAGGTAATGCTCAAAATAAGATAGATGAGACTGGTTATAAAGTATTAAATATGTCTTCATTTGAAGAACTAAGAGATATACATGATAATTTAGGTACTCCAATTATTTACAATGAATTAAAAGAACATAAATCTGCTGAGTTTGTTATTATTAATGACAATATAATTTATAAATATATACTAGATGAGAAAGATGTTTGTAATGGAGGAAAAGGTGGCAAAAAGGAAAAGTAACACTAAAAAAATTATATATCCTTTAGTATTTGTTTTCTTAACTGTATCAATTTTATTACTGACAATAGGATTCTCTGCCTATTCAACTTCTTTAGCAATTGATGGTAAGGCACTGGTAAGGCCTTTAAAAGAGTCGAGGATAACGGATGTTAAAATTTATAAGACTACTAATAATGGTGTTGTTTCATACATTGATTATACAGCATACAATTTAGTTAGTGATATAACTCTTAATAATAAGAATTCTACCGTTACTTATGATATTACAATTACAAATTTATCTTCTGATAATTTAATAATAACTAAAGTAGAAAATCAGGTTTATAGTAACTCAAATATTGAATATGTTTTTGATAATATGGAAATTAATAAAACTAAAATTAATCCTGCGAGTCAGTATACATTTAAGATAACATTTAAATATAAAACTAATAACATTACTAATAAGGACTTAAAATGTATATTAATGTTTACATATAAGAAAGTTCCTGAGTATACACTAAAGGTTAAATCACTTGATGATAGTGATATTAAGTTAATTGCTACTGGTAATGAATACACTTCGAAAAGTAGCATTGAACATGTATTTGATGAAAATACTAATGTTAAATTAATTGTTAGTAAAGATGGTTACTATACTGAGGAATTAAATATACTTATGAATAATGACATTAGTAGGGAAATTGAACTTAAGGAAAGAAATAAATATACAGTGGTAGTTAATCCTATTCCTTCTGATTCGGTTGTGACAATATATAAGGGTAGTGAGGTTTTAAAAACTGGAATAGGAACTCAAAAAGTACTAGTATATGGTGAAGATGAAATAACATATAATGTATCTAAATATGACTATAAAGAAATAAATGAAAATATTAAAGTTACAAAAGATGAAAATTTAACTATTAATTTAAATAAAAATGAAGAAAATACTATTGTTGAAAGTCAATAATAGTATTTTTATGTAAAGGAAAGTGTGTATTTATATTATAAATGCATACATTGTGCTATAATTAAATAGGTGAATAACATGAAGTTTAACTATAAAAATAGTAATGTTAATTATGAATATTATGATAATAATTCTAAAATAAGTTTAGTTTTTTTACATGGATGGGGTCAAAATATACAAATGATGATTCCTCTTGCTAAACCGTTTATCAAAAAGTATAATTGCATGATTATTGATTTACCTGGATTTGGGGACAGTGAGGAGCCTCGGGAAGTATATACAATATATGATTATGCTGAGATGGTTAACAAGTTATTAACAAGTGAAAAAATTAAAAATCCTATTATAATAGGACATTCTTTTGGTGGTAAAATTGCGCTTGTTTACGCTACTAAATATAAAACAAATAAGATAGTTTTGCTTGCAAGTCCATATAAAAAGAAGATAGAAAAAGATAATTTTAAATTAAAGATATTAAGATTTTGCAAAAAGGTGCCTTTATTGAATAGACTAGAAGGTATTGCTAAAAAATATATTGGTTCTACTGATTATAAAAATGCTAGTGAAATGATGAGAAAGGTTCTAGTAAAACATGTTAATACTGATATAAGTGATGAAGTTACTAAAATAAAGTGTCCGTCTTTATTAATCTGGGGAACTATGGATGCTGCTGTATCTCTTGAAGATGGTAAACAACTAGAAAAATTAATACCTAATGCTGGATTAGTTATTTATGATGGATGTACACATTATGCTTATTTAGAGAGATTAAATCAAACAATTAATGTATTAAGAAGTTTTATTGAAAGTGAGGAATAAACATGAGAACATACTTTATATTATCATTAATACCATATTTTATTTATATTGTGTGTAAAAGTAAAAAAGCAATGCATATGCTTCAACAAAATTGGTATAATGATGGGAATAGATATTTTAAATGGATACTTGATAATGTTGATAAGGTATTTATTACTTTCGATGTTATGTTTGTATTTTTTGCGTTATTTAAACTTATTAGTTTTAATGCTTCAGTAATTATATTTGCTATTTTTTATTCAGTGGTTACTATTATAAATAATAAATTACTTAAAAAAGAGCAAAATAAAAAGCCGCTTGTAATAACAAAAAGAATTAAAAGATTATATGCTACATTATTAATTCTTTATGCTATTGCAATTGTACCAATACTATATGATTTTGTTGAAGGTAGAATATATGGCTATTATATATATTTAGGATTACTTGTATATTTTAATTATTTTATGGTATTGCTTGCTAATATTATTAATAAACCTATAGAGGGGTTGGTGTTCTTACATTATAAAAATATAGCTAAGAATAAAATTATGTCTATGCCTAACTTAAAGAGAATTGGTATAACTGGAAGTTATGGTAAGACTAGTACTAAGAATGCCCTTAATGATATTTTGAATGTTAAGTATAATTCATTTGCAACACCTAAGAGTTTTAATACAATGTATGGATTATTTAATGCCATTAATAATTATATGGATAAATTCAGTGAAGTATTTATAGCTGAAATGGGCGCTTTTAAAGTCGGTGAAATTAAAGAAAAAGCTGAGTTTGTAAAACCTGAGTATGCTATTTTAACTACAATAGGTACTGCACATTTAGAAAGCTTTAAGACTCGTGAAAATATACAAAAAGCTAAATTTGAATTAATAGATTCATTACCTTCTAATGGCCTTGCAATATTAAATAAAGATGATGAATATCAAACAAGTTATAAAATTAAAAGCAAATGTCATGTTAAATGGGTATCTACAAAAGATAAGACTGCTGATTTATACGTTAATAAAATTAAAGTATCTAGTAATGGAACTAAATTTACTTGTGTATTTAAGGATACAAAAAAAGGATATGAATTTGAAACTAAATTGTTAGGTATTGCTAACATATATAATATTTCTGAGGCTATACTTCTTGCATATAATTTAGGCCTTGATATTGAGCAAATACAAATTGGTGTTAAGAGAATTAAAACTATAGAACATAGATTAGAACTTAAAAAGTATGGCAATATCAATATAATAGATGATGCTTATAATTCTAATCCTGTTGGCTCTAAAATGGCAGTTGATGTATTGAATTTAATGGATGGTAAAAAGATAATAGTGACTCCTGGTATGATAGAACTTGGTAGTGAAGAATATAGTGCAAATATGGAGTTTGGTCGTCATATCGCTTCTGTGTGTGATGAAGTAATTCTAATAGGAGAACATCAAACAAAACCAATACTAGATGGTCTTAAAAAAGAAAAATTTAGTGACAAAAAAATTCATATATTAAATGATGTTAAAGACGCATTCCCGTTAATGAGAAAGCTAAGTGATAAAAATACATATGTATTACTTGAAAATGATTTACCTGATATTTTTAATGAGTAGGAGGAGAGTGTTATGAAAATTAAAGTAGGAGTAATTTTTGGTGGTCAAACAGTTGAACATGAGGTAAGTATTATCTCTGCGATTCAAGCAATGGAAAATCTAAATAAAGATAAATATGAAATAATTCCAATTTACATTGCTAAAAACAAAATATGGTATACAGGGCATCCTTTGATGGAGGTTGAGTTTTACAAAGATTTTGAAAACAACAAAAAATATGTTTCACCAGTAGTACTATGTAAAAAGAAAAATGAGTTCTTTTTACAAAATACTAAAGGATTATTTAGAAAAGAATTAACTGATTTAGATATTATCCTTCCGGTGGTACATGGAAATAATATTGAAGATGGTACTTTAGCAGGACTTCTTGAAACAATTGGTATTCCTTATGTTGGTTCTCATGTTATTGGAAGTGCGATTGGTCAAGACAAAGTTATTATGAAACAAGTTATGGAAAGTGCTTCTTTACCAGTTGTTGACTATACATGGTTTTTTGATAATGAATATCTTGAAGATAAAGATACTATATTAAAAAATATTAAAAATGTTGGTTATCCGGTTGTTGTAAAACCAGCAACTCTTGGCAGTAGTGTTGGAATAACTTTAGTTAAGAGCGAAAAAGATATTGAAAGCGCAATAGAAGAGGCTATATCATATGATAATAAGATAGTTGTTGAGCAAGCAATTAATAATCTTATAGAAGTTAATTCAAGCGTTCTTGGTAATTATGAATTTCAACGTGTAACACCATTAGAAGAAGTAATGGGTCTTGATGAAATATTAAGCTACAGTGACAAATACTTAGGTGGTTCAAAAGGTAGTAAGTCTTCATCAAAAGGAATGGCTTCTACTAATAGAATTATTCCAGCTAGAATTTCTAAGAAGTTAACAGAAGATATTCAAGATACTTCTAAAAAGGTATTTAAATTATTTAATTTAAGTGGTGTGTGTAGAATAGATTATTTAATTGATTCTAAAAATAATAAATTTTATGTTAATGAGCCTAATACTTGCCCAGGAAGTTTATCATTTTATTTATGGAAAGAGGCTGGACTTAGTTATTCAGAATTATTAGATGAAATGATTTCTATAGCAATTAAAGAATATAAAAATAAACAAAAGAAGATTATGTCTTTTGATTCAAATATATTAGATGGATTTAATGGCTCAAAAGGATGTAAAGGATTAAAGGGATTAAAAAATTAATCCCTTTTTACTTATTATAAATCATTTCTATTTTTCCTTTTTTATTAGTTGAATTTAAAAGATTATTTTCAGTTAGTAATTTTACAACTTGTTTAGTTACTCCTTTATTTCCATCAATAAGTGTTGCGGATGGAAATTCTTCACTTATGTATTTTTTTGCATATGGATAATGTGTACAACCTAAAACAATAGCATCTATATTATAGTTTTTGTACTTACTTAAAAGACTAGATACCTTTTCCTTTATTTGTTTTTCTGTTCCAAACTCAATTGTATCTGCTAGGCCATCGCATGGTAATAAATATATTTTTTGATTTTCTTTTTTATTATTTATGACAAGTTCATGTGTTCTTTCTGCATTAATTGTGCCTGGTGTTGCCATTACTATTGTGTTTTTAAAATCTTTATCACATGCTACTTTAATAGCTGGTTCTGTGCCAACAAAAATTGTGTTTTTATATTTTTCTCTTAACATTTTAATACATTTAGTCGTTGCTGTATTACAAGCTATTACTATTAATTTAACATTCATGCGTAGTAATTTTTCAACAATGTTACAAACAATCTCAAATAATTCATCTAAGTTTTTATTACCATAAGGATTGTTTTTTGAGTCTGCATAATATATAAAGTTTTCATTTGGTAATGCTTTTTTTAATTCATTTAGTATTGTTATTCCACCTATGCCTGAATCGAATACACCAATTTTATTATTATTCATAATATACCTCGTTTATCTAATTATACCACAATAATATGTCTAATATTGTTATAAATATTTTAATTATAATAATTAAATGGTAAAATATATGTGTTAAGTTTTGTAAATAATAATAAATTTAATTAGGAGAACTTATGGAAAATATAATTAATTCAATAATAGATCTGTTTGGTGGATTACTTTCTTTAAAATTTGGGAAAGAATTACTTGTTTTTATAATATCTTTACTTCCAATTTTAGAATTAAGAGGTGGCCTTTTAGCTTCATCATTAATAGGGCTTGATCCGGTTAATGGATATATTGCTGCGATAATAGGGAATACTATCCCCGTTCCTTTAATCTTACTTTTTATTACTAAGATATTAGAATGTATGGATAAAAGCAAAGTTAATTTTTTTAATAAAATATCTAAATGGCTAAATAGTAAAGTTGATAAAAATAAAGATAAAATAGAAAAATATGGTTATTTAGGACTAATATTATTTGTTGGTATACCTCTTCCTGGTACTGGTGCATGGACAGGATGTTTAATCGCTTCAGTTCTTGAAATGGATAGAAAAAAATCCTTTCTAGCTATAATGTTAGGTATAATCATGGCAAGTATTATAATGATGTTTTTATCTTATGGTATCCTTGGAAATTTAATAAAATAAAAACAGTTAATGTAACTGTTTAAAAATATTTCCTAATGAATCATTTATAACTAATGAGGCAATATCACAATATTTGGTATTACTTCTATTTAATATGACTAAATTTTTACCTTTAAATAGTTTTATTAAACTACTTGCTGGTTCTACGAGAAGTGACGTTCCCGCAACAATTAAAGTATCACATGTACTTATTAAGTGTATTGACATATTTAATATGCTTTCATCAAGCATTTCGCCATATAAAGTAACATCTGGTTTTATAATACCTCCGCACTTACATTTTGGAATGCCTATACTATTAAAAACGTACTTTGCATCATAGTATTTACCACATTTAATACAGTGGTTATTATATATGGTGCCGTGTAATTCATAGACTTTTTTATTTCCTGCTTTTGTATGTAAACCATCAATATTTTGAGTAATTATTCCTTTTAATTTACCTTTTTGTTCTAGTTTTGCTAAATAATTGTGTATTATGTTTGGCTCACTATTTAAGCAATTTAATTTATCTTTATAAAATTTGTAAAATTCTTCTGTATTATTATAAAAAAAATTGCTACTTAAAATAAGTTCTGGCGGATATTTATAATTTAAATTATAAAGTCCATCTTTGCTTCTGAAATCTTTAATACCACTTTCTGTTGATACCCCAGCACCACCAAAAAAAACTATATTATTTGATTCATCAATTATTCTTTGTAATTCATCTATTTTTTTCATAATATTATTATAATACTTTTTTAATTATTTGTAAAAATTAATTATTGTGCTATAATCTACATGGAAGTGATTTTATGGTTACAGCATATTTAATTACATTTTTATCAGGTGTTTCATTTTTTATTGGATACTTGGTTACAGTATTACTTAATAATAATAAAAAGTTAGTGACTTTTTCTTTAGGCTTTTCATTCATTATTATATTTGGGCTAATAATATTTGATTTGTTGCCAGAATGTTTAGAACTTGTTGATAATAAATTAATTATATTACTTTATGCTTTAATTGGTATTGTTTTATTAAAACTATTAGATTTATTTATACCTGATCATGAACATAAATCTAATAAAAAAGATCATATGGAACATATAGGAGTAATTTCTTTTATAGCACTATTTATACACAATATAATCGAGTCTACTGCGATATATACAGCAAGTTTAACTAATACTTCTTTAGGATTAATGATGGCAATTGGTGTTAGTTTTCATAATATACCTCTTGGTATACAAATATCATCAATGATTAAAAATAAAAAAGAGAAGTTATTATTAACAACTGGGTTAACATTTTCTAGTTTAGTAGGAATTATATTATTGAATTTGTTAAAAATTACACTTAGTGATGGGGTATTGTGTGTGTTAATTTCAATTACTTTAGGAATGCTAATTTATATTTCATTATTCGAATTATTATGTGAAGTAAAAGAAAATATTAAAAAGAAAGAATTACAACTAGGAATATTCAGTGGTATTGTTCTTGTTATAATAAGTGTGCTAATATGAAAAAAAATAGATTAAATATAGTTTATGAAGATAAACACCTATTAATGGTTAATAAGCCTGGTAATTTGTTAACAATTAATACTTCTAAAAATGAAAAGAATTTGTATAGTGAGGTATATGATTATTTACACAAAAAGAATCAAAAAGTATTTATTGTAAATAGACTTGATAAAGATACCTGCGGTATAGTTGTTTTTGCTAAAAGTGAAAAAGTTAAAAATATGCTTCAAGATTCTTGGAATAATGTGACAAGAAAATATATTGCGGTTGTTCATGGAAATAGTGAAAAAGAAGGTATAATAAAATCATATTTAAAAGAAACTAAAACATTATATACTTATAGTAGTAGTGATAAGCATGGCAAATATGCAGAAACTAAATATAAGAAAATAAAATCAAATAATAAATATTCTTTGTTGGAAATTACTCTTAAAACAGGTAGAAAGAATCAGATAAGAGTACATATGAAGGATAACAACACACCGATTGTTGGTGATAAAAAATATGGTATAAATGATGAATATAAGACTATGTTTCTTCTTGCAAATATGATATCTTTTTATCACCCGATAACTAAGGAATTAATTGATATTGAACTTGATATTCCAAATGACTATTTAAATATAATTAAAAAAGGAAATTAATTCCTTTTTTCTTTTTTTAATAATTTAGCATGTAATACCATTTTTTCTTTTTTGTTATAACATGTAGATAATGTTAATATTGTATCTTTTTCACTGACTTTGGCATTGAAATAATAAACTGATCTACTTTTTAATTTATTTACGAATTCTTTGAATTCTTCATTGCTTTCAAAATTTGTTTTAATGTAGTAACTTTCTGTTTCTATATGATAAACACTAAATATTTGCCATAGTGTGTTTTCAGTTTCTGTTGATAATTTTATTATATGATTATTTTTGTTATTATACCAATCTTTTGTAAGGGTATTTTTTAATGTGCCAAACATTGTTTTGTCTTTTCTTGCATGCGCATAAATTATATTATTTTTGCCAAGCTTATTTATGTCATTCCTATAGTCTAAGAATACCCAACCTGCATCTGTATATTTTTTATCAAATGATCTTGTTAAATAGTATTTATTATCATTTGATTGTACGAATGGATAATTGATATTTGTACCCAATACTTGTATCCAACCTTTAGTGTCTTTATTTTTCTTTTTTAATTCCGTAAAATCTACATTTATTAAATCAGTTTTTATATAAGTCCAGTAAATGCTGTCTTTTGTTTCATTTTCGGGATTTACTGCTTCACCTTCGGTTGATGTTGTTATTGTAGCATCACTATTAATATCATTTATGTTATCATTTGTTATTTTATTATCTTTTTGCCAATCAATTAAATTAATAGCAGAGTACACAAAAGCAGTTGTGCTTATTAATAGCAAAACTGCTAATAAACAATTTTTCTTTTTTAATTTTTTTACTTTTCTTACGTTAGTCATATATTAAGTATACAATAAATTAAATAATAAATAAATACTATGGCTCTAAAATATCAGGAATTTCTATTTCTTCTTCTGTGCTTTCTTCTGCGCTTTCTTTTGCGTCTTTTTCACTTTTAGTTTCGACTTTTGGAGAATAATATACCGTAGAGGTTGGCTCAGTCCCTTTTATAAATAAATGCGTTTGAACTTTCGATGATGGAGTTGATGCATTTGGCAATTTTGGAGGGTTAGTTCCAACTACTACTTTTGATTTAACTATTCCTGATGGTATATTAAATGTCGAATTCTTTTCCATTACTTTTGTTACTATCGCTTTTTGTATTTTGGTTCTTTCACTCCATGCATGGCTTGATGTGTTATAAGTCTTTTTAGTTAAATTATCATATCCATACCATATTGCTACTGAATAATCTTTTGTAAATGTTACAGTCCATGCGTCTTGTATAACGTTATTTGAAAGTTTTAATTTTTTTAATGTGTTTGAGTCATAACTACTTGTACCAGTTTTAGTTGATATTTCAGTGCCTTCAACTTTTATTGAAGAGTTTGTTACTTTTTTTAGCATTGATGATATCATATAAGCAGTTGTATCTTTCATAACTCTTTTCTTTTCAAAGTTAAAATCAACTACATCATCTTCACTACCATTTTTATATACAATTTTATTAATACTGTGTGCTTCGGTAAAGTATCCGCCGTTTCCAAATGCACTGTAAGCATTAGCCAGTTGTACAGGGCTAACTCCAGTGAATCCACCGATTGAATGAGCTTCGTTAATGTATCTTGAACTTCCTAGATATTCTGGTGTTATACCTAATGAAGTAACAAATTTATCTATTTTTGAATTACTTAGTTGTTGAAATGCTTGAAGAGCACACGTGTTTCTTGATCTTACAAGGCATTGTTCAAGCGTTAAGAAACCTTGATATTTACCATCTACATTTCTCATTGTTCCGCCGCCGGTATAGTTGACAGGCTTATCTATAAAAGGAGTATATGTTGACCAATTTTTATATTCTATGCCTGGTCCATAATCAAACAACGGTTTAGCCGTACTACCTGGGTGTCTTTTAATTTGAGTTGCATAGTTTAGTGACATTGCACTGTTTTTATTTCTACCGGCTCCTACTGCTATAATTGAACCAGTATTATTGTCAATTATTCCTATACCAACTTGAACTTTATCGTCTTTAAATTTCCAATTCTTATAGAAATCTTCTATAACATCTTGTTTGTCAGACATTAAGGTTGTATATATATCCATTGAAACTTCATATGGGTTATCACCAGTTCTATCAATCACTTCTTGGATAACAGTGTCTACAAAGCCTTGATATTTATTTATGCTTTTATCGGCTTTCTTAATTATGTTCTCTACTTTTACTTTTTTAGCTTGGTTTGCTTCACTTTCTGTAATATACCCATGTCTTAGCATCAAACTTATTACTTCATTTTTTCTTGCGGTTGTTTTATCTGGATTAATATATGGATCATATTCCCCTGGCGCTTGAAACATTCCTGCAATTATAGAAGCTTCTACTAGGTTTAAATTAGTAACATCTTTCCCAAAGTATGTTTTAGCAGCTTGCTCAACCCCATAACTTCCTGCGCCTAAATATGGAGCGTTTACATAAAATTCAATTATTTCTTCTTTTGAATAGTCTTTTTCAATTTTAAAAATTGACATATATATATCAGTAAATTTTCTAACTATGCCATCAAATCCTTTTGTTTCTGTGCTTGTAAAAGTATTTTTTGAAAGTTGCATAGTAAGTGTACTAGCGCCACCACCATCTACTCCTTTTACATAACTCATTCCAGCTTTTAAAAATCTTGGTATATCAAATCCATCATGTTCAAAGAATCTTGAATCTTCAGTTGCGATAATAGCATCTATTAATACTTGTGGAAGTTCATTATATTTAATTAATTGTCTTTTTTCTGTACCAATTGTCGCGATTAAATTTCCTTTGGAATCATATATATTTGATGATTCCTTTCTATAAAGTAAATCACTTTTAAATTCAGGAGCGCTAACATATATATAGTATATAAAACCACAGAATGTTATGCACACTAAAAATAAAATAACTAGTAATGTTATTTTTAAAACTTTTTTCTTTTTTTTATTTTTTATTTGTTTTTTCTTCATAATAATTCCGTCCATCCAAATATTATACACCATTTATCTATATTATTAACAATAAATTTCAAAATATAATCAATTTATTTATATTTGATAAATTATTAAAAAGTGATATAATGTATATATCAAAAAAAGTGAGGAAGAATATGCTAAAATGTGTTGTTATTTATAATCCAAATAGTGGAAAATTAACTAACCGTTCTGATTTAAAAAAAATATACAAAATACTTGAAAATTATGAGTATGATACTGAAATAATATATACCGAATATAAAGGACATGCTAAAGAAATAGTTAAAAAATTGAAAAATGTTGATTTGTTACTTTGCGCTGGTGGAGATGGGACATTAAATGAAGTAATTGCTGGTAATATTGAAAGAAAGAAACCTATATTATTAGGACATTTGCCTTTAGGAAGCGTTAATGATGTAGCACATATGTATGGAATGAGTGGAAACACTTCTAAAAACATTGTTATGTTACTAAATGGGGTTCAAAAGAATATAGATGTTTGTTTAATAAATAATAATCCATTCGTGTATGTCGCTTGTATTGGGGCATATGTAGATATTTCGTATGCCACTCCTAGAAAGTTAAAAGAAAAGTATGGTAGACTTGCATATGTAATGTATGGAATACAACAATTAAAGCAAAATCTTCAGTTTTATAATATTAAATATACAATTGATGGACAAACTTTTGAGAAAAGAGTTTCATTCATATTTATAACTAATAGTAATAGAGTAGGTGGTGTTCCTAATATTTATCCTGATGTTAAACTCGATGATAATAAATTTGAGGTATTATTATGCGATATTAAAAATAAATGGGATATTATTAAAGCACTTCATTATTTAAAGAAAAGAGAAATGAATGATATTCCTGGATTTACATATTTCAAAACAGATAATATTAAATTAGAATTTGATAAAATACCACCAGCCTGGTGTATTGATGGAGATGAATTACCGACTGATACTGATACGTTTGAGATAAAAATTAATAAAAGCAATACTATGTTGCTTCCAAGTAAAAATGTTGATAAATTGTTTGAAGAATTAGATGGTGAGGAAGATGATTAACTTTACAAATAGTAAAGTTTTTCTTTTAAAAAAATTATAAATAGTTTATAATATTAATATAATAGGAGGCAAGTATGCTGAAGGCAATTGTGTTATTAATAGTTGGATTTGTTCTTTTGATTAAATGCTCTGATATATTTATAGATGCGATTAGTTCTATTGCAACTAATTTTAAAATGTCTAAGATGATGAGTGCTTTAACAGTTGCTGCTTTTGGTACATGCGCTCCAGAGCTTGCCATTTCATTTAATAGTATTGCTAGTGGTAGTGGAGATATTGCTCTTGCAAATGTTTTGGGAAGTAATATTGTAAATATTTTATTAATTGTTGGACTTGCTGCTTTTATAAGTCCAATCAAAGTAAAAAATGATGTTGTTAAAAAAGAATTGCCTATTTTGTTAGTAGTAACCTCAATGTTTACTATAGCTATTCTTTCTCATTACATCGGAGGAATACCTGAGGATTTTATTCTTAATAGAATTGATGGATTACTATTTATTATCTTCTTTTTGGTATTTATATTTTATATAGTATCGTCTATTAAGGCAAAGCAAGGATTTCTTGAATATAGTAAACCTAAATATAATATGCTAGTATCAATATTATTAGTTATTGTATGTTGTATAGGAATAGTTTTTGCTAGTGATATAGTTGTTGATAATGCTAGGAATATAGCGAGTCTATTAAATGTAAGCACTAAAATTATAACTATGACGGTTGTTGTAATAGGCACATCTCTTCCGGAAATGACTATGACTGTTATTGCCGCTAAAAAAGGAGAGTTTGATATAGCTTTAGGCAATATAATTGGAACTAATATATTTAATATTGGAATTGTTCTTGGCTTACCACTTCTTATATATGGGGGTTTTTCATCTTCTAGTTTTAACCTAATAGATATTATGGCTGTTCAAGTATCAGCTTTTGCATTATATTTCTTTTCCTCAAATGATAAGGTTTTAACAAGAGTAGAGGGAAGTATTATGATTATGTTGTTTTTAATATATTATGGATATATATTAATATATTGATTTGCAATATGTTCTTTTTTTTCGTATAATATTACTGCGATAGTGAGGTAATAAAATTGAAAAGAAAAGATGCTAAGAAAGTTAAAGATATAGATGGATTACATAATATATTGATTGATTTAAAACCAAGAAGATGTGATTCTGATGTATATATTAATCAAAAGATTGATATGACTAATTTAATCAAATTTATAGAAAAGAAAAAGAAAGAAAATAATGAGTATAAAATAACATATTTTCATGCGATAGCTATGGCTTTTGCTAAGGTATTTTATAATAAAAAACTTTTAAATAGATTTATTTGTGATAGAACAACATATGAGAGAACAGAAGTTGTTATAGCGTTTGTAGCTAAAATTGCATTTGATGATAAAAGTGATGAAGTTATGATAAATATTAAAGTTGATAAAGATGATAATATTTATGATATTAGTAGAAAAATATCTGAAAAAGTAAATAAAATAAGAAATAGCAAAGAAACTAAAAAAGAAAATACAAATAATGTTGTTGACTTTGTGGGTTCCCTTCCAAAGTTTATTAGGGTGCCTGTTGTAGGAATATTTAAATATTTGGATAAAAAAGGAATGTTACCTGAATCATTTACTAAGGATAACTTGTATTATAGTTCAATTATATTATCTAATTTAGGTAATTTAAAAATTGGTTCTATTTACCATAACTTAGCTAATTTTGGTACTAGTTCTTTTTTGGCAACAATTGGTCTAATACACAAAGATAAGGTTGTAGACAATGACGGTATGGAAAGAGTTGTCGATATTTGTGATTTTGGTATAAATTGTGACGAGAGGGTAGCTGATGGATATTATTTTGCTAAAGCTATAAAAATGTTTGAATATATAATAGAAAATCCTAAATTATTGGAGGATAAGGCTTGTGAAAAAATTGAAGTTAAATAAAAAAGAAAGACCATGGGTCAAATATTATAACAAAGATAGGATAAAACCAAATTTGACTTATAGTAATACATCTATGATTGGCTATTTACTTGAAGCTGTATCAAGATTTCCTGAATATATAGCTTATGAATATTATGGTAAAATATGTACTTATAGAGAACTATATGAAAAAATAAGGAATACTGCAAAATGCTTAAGGGCTCAAGGTGTAAAAGATGGTGATAAAGTTACTATATGTATGCCAAATACTCCTGAGGCAATTATAATGTTTTATGCTATTAATATGGTGGGAGCCATTGCTTCTATGATTCATCCCTTGTCAGCTGAAAATGAAATAGAACTTTATTTAAATGAATCTGAAAGCACTTTTCTATTCGTACTTGATATGGTATATGATAAAGTACATAACATTATAGACAATACAAAGGTTAAAAAGATTGTTATAGGGTCTGTAGGAGATAACTTAAAAACTATTAAAAAGATATTATATAAATATAAATCACATGGAAAGATACCTAAGATTGAACTTACTGATGATATAATGACTTGGAAAGAATTCTTGAATTATGGATATGATTATGATGGGGAATATGCTTCATTAAAAGGTCCGAATGACCCAGCTGTTATTCTTTATAGCGGTGGTACCAGTGGGGAACCTAAAGGAATACTTTTATCAAATTTGAACTTAAATTCACTTGCATTGCAATGTCATAAAATGATTGACATTGCAAATGAAGGCACGTCAATATTATCAATTTTGCCTATATTTCATGGATTTGGTTTGGGAGTTTGTATTCATACACCATTGTGTTGCGGCATGAAAGTCATATTGGTTCCTGATTTTTCACCTAAGAAATTTTTAAGTGAGATTAAAAAATATCAGCCAAACTTAATTTGCGGTGTTCCATCATTATTTGAAACACTTGCTAAAAACACTAAGATAGGTCGCCATGATCTTGCCTGCATAAAATGTTTAGTTTCTGGTGGTGATTTTATGTCTGGCGACTTAAAAAGATTAATTGATGATTGCCTTCATGAGCATGGTTCCGATGCTGAAATTTTAGTTGGCTATGGACTAACCGAATCTACAGCGGCTACATGTGTTTCATTAAGAGGAATGTATAAAGATAATTCCATAGGCGTTCCTTTTCCTGACACTGATTATAAAATAGTGGCAATAGGGACTAATGAAGAAGTGCCATATGGTACAGATGGAGAAATATGTATTAGTGGGCCTACTGTAATGATGGGTTATATTAATAATATAAATGAAAACTTGAAAGTATTAAGAGAACATCAGGATAAAAAAATATGGCTTCATACTGGAGACATCGGGTATATGGATGCTGATGGATTTGTGTTTTTTAGACAAAGAATCAAAAGAATGATAGTATCAAATGGTTATAATTTATATCCAACATATATAGAAAATGTTTTAAATACATATCCAGATGTCTTAACGAGTGTAGTTATTGGAGTGCCTCATCCTAAAAGGGTACAGGTTGCTAAAGCATATATTGTTTTAAAAGATGGAATTAAGCCATCAAAAGAAATAGAAAAAAAGATTAGGCATCATTGTGAGATTAATCTAGCAAAATATTCCTTGCCATATGAATATGAATTTAGAGAGTCATTACCAAAAACACTTATTGGTAAAATTGCATATAGAAAATTAGAAAATAAAAACACAAAAGATTAAATATGTGTATAAAAAAGGAGAAATTATGAAAAAGTATGATGCTGTTATAGTCGGAGCGGGTCCTGCTGGTTTATTCGCGGCGTATGAACTTATTGAAAAAAATAATAAATTAAAAGTTGCTATTGTTGATAAAGGACACAGGGCTGAGTCAAGAATGTGTCCAATGAAAGTTAATGGTGGTAAATGTGTTAATTGCAAAACATGTCAAATTTTATCTGGATATGGTGGCGCAGGTACATTCTCCGATGGTAAACTTAACTTTATACCAAAATTGGGTAAGAGTGATTTATTTAAATATATGAGTCAAAGTGAAGCTAATAAATTAATAGATGACACTGAGAAAATATTTAATAGATTTAAGATGGATAGTGATGTGTATCCATCAAACATGAATGAAGCAAACGAAATAAAGAAAGAAGTTGCTAAAACAGGAGCTAGACTATTAATTATTAAGCAAAAACACCTTGGTAGTGATAAGCTACCAGCATACATTAAGGATTTTACTGATTATTTAGAAAACAAAGGTGTGGATGTTTATGAGACATCTAATGTTATTGATATAATTAGTAAAAAGAAAGAAGAACATGAAATAGTAATTGAAAATAAAGATAATTTAATTGCTAAACATGTCATAATAGCTCCCGGTAGAACTGGTGCCAAATGGGTACAAGAACTTGCTGATAAATATAGTATTCCATACACTAGTCAAAGTATTGAAATTGGTGTAAGAGTTGAAGTAAGAAAAGAAATATTAGAAGATATTACTAATATTATTTATGATCCAACTATATTCATTAAAACAGATACATATACAGATGAGATAAGAACTTTTTGTACTAATCCAGGTGGTTTTGTAGCGAAAGAAAACTATTATGGTTTTATATGCGTAAATGGGCATTCATTAAAGGATATTAAGTCTGATAATTCTAATTTTGCTTTTATCAGTAAAGTTGGTCTTACTGAGCCGGTTACTAACACAAGACTTTATGGTGAGAGTATAGCCAGAATAGCAAATACTTTAGGAGATGGTAAACCAATTATTCAATCACTTAGGGATTTAAAAAAAGGAAGAAGAAGTGAATGGAAGAGAATAAACAAAGGATTTATTGAGCCAACTTTAAAAGACTGTGTTGCTGGAGATTTATCTTTAGTACTTCCTCATAGGATAATTACTAATATTCTTGAAGGATTAGAAAAATTAGATAAAATAATACCAGGAGTTAATAATGATGAAACATTGTTATATGGTCCTGAAATTAAATTCTTTAGTAATGAAATAGATACAAATAACAAATTTAAATTAAATGATTATGATATATATTTCATAGGAGATGGTTCTGGAAAAGCCGGTAATATTGTTACTGCTGCTGCAACTGGTTTAGTAGCTGCTAGGGATATATTAGAAAGAGTAAAATAATTGAAGTTTAAATATATATCTATTGTAAAGAAACTATAAATTTTATATAGTTTTTTTATTTTCTTTCTTAATATTTGTAGTTTTATATTTCAAAAAAAAGCAATATATGTTAAAATATTTAATAGATAAGAGAGGTAACTATCGTGGGAAAAATTATATCATTAGTAAATCAAAAAGGTGGAGTAGGAAAAACAACAACTAGTATAAACTTATCTAGTTCCTTGGGTTATCTAGGGAAAAAGGTTTTACTAATAGACTTAGATCCACAAAGTAACAGTACAACTGGACTTGGAATTGATAGAGTTAAGATTAAAAAAAGTATATATAATGTAATAATGGGTGAGTGTGATATTAAAGATACTATTATTAAAACACCATTTAAAAATTTAAGTATAATACCTGCATTAATAGACCTTGCAGGTGTAGATATTGAATTAATACAAATAAGTGTTCAAGACAAAGAATTTATAATAACTGAACAGTTAAAAAAACAACTTGCAACTATTAAAGATAGATATGATTATATTATCATAGACTGTCCACCAAATTTAGGTATTTTAACTACTAATGCACTAGCGGCATCTGATTCTGTTTTAATACCTATTCAATGTGAATATTATTCACTAGAAGGTGTTAATCAGTTATTACATACAATTTTAAATATACAGAAAAAAGTAAATCCAAATTTAGATATAGAAGGTGTTCTTTTGACTATGCTTGATGGAAGAACACTATTAGGATTAGAAGTAGTAGAAGATGTAAGAAAGTTCTTTAATGAAAAGGTTTTCAGTACAATAATACCTAGATTAGTTAAATTAGTAGAGGCTCCATCTCATGGGAAACCAATTATAGAATATGATCCAAAAAGTAAAGGGGCTTTAGCATATTTAAACTTAGCAAAAGAGGTGATAGAAAGAAATGGAAAATAAAAGAAAGGCATTAGGCAAAGGATTAGAACAGTTATTTAGTAATGAATCATTATATGTAGATCCTATTGAGGAAATAATTGAAACAACTCCTAAGGAAAATGTAGTTGAAATAAACATAAAAGAATTAAGAAGTAACCCATATCAACCTAGAAGAACATTTGATCAAGAAAAATTAGTAGAACTTGCTAATTCAATAAAAGAATATGGTGTATTAGAGCCTATTATAGTTACTAAAAGTGTAAAGGGTTATGAAATAGTTGCTGGTGAAAGAAGAACTAAAGCATGTGAACTTATTGGTAAAGAGACAATACCTGCTATAGTTAAAGATTTTACCGATAATGAAATGATGGAAATAGCTCTTTTAGAGAATATTCAAAGAGAAGACTTAACAGCCATTGAAGAAGCTGAAGCATATGCTGGAATAATCAAAGCATTAAATATAACTCAAGAAGAATTAGCTAAAAAAATTGGTAAAAGTAGAACTCATGTAACTAATATGTTAGGTATCTTAAGATTACCACAAGAAATTAAAAATGATATTTTAAATGGATATATTTCTATGGGTCATGCTAGAGTATTAAGCAAATTAGAAGATAAAGAAAAAATGTTACAATTATGTGAAAGAGTTAAATTTGAACATTTATCTGTTCATGACTTAGAAGCAATCGCAGCAAACCCTGTTTTTGAGAGAAAAAACAAAATAGTTAAAATTAAACAAGAAAATGAATATAAATATGTTGAAGACATTATGACTGATAAATTAGGAAATAGAGTAAGAATAAAAAATAAAAAAGTTGTTATACCATTTAACAGTGAAAAAGATTTAGAAAGAATATTAGAGATATTAAATATCGAAGTAAATATAGATTAATATGGAAAATAAATATAAAATAGGAAGTAAAGTTATAATGAAAAAGCAACATCCATGTGGTACTAATATGTGGGAAATAACAAGAGTGGGTGTTGATATAAAAATTAAGTGTATTAAATGTGGTCGCTCTATAATGATTGATAGAGTTGAATTTGATAAAAAACTTAAGAAAGTTGAGGAATACTAATGTTTAAAAAGAAAGTTAAACTAAGTCCTATAATGACCTTTATTATAATGACTATTATAGTAATTGTATTAAGTGGATTTTTACATTTATTAAACATACAAGCAGAATATTCTACTGTTAATACTGTTTCAAATGAAGTTGTTAATAATGTGGTTGAAGTAGAAAACTTATTTAGTACTAGTGGTATTAAACATATTGTGACTTCTGCTGTTAATGGTTTTGTTAATTTTGAGCCATTGGCTACTTTAATAATTATATTAATAGGTCTTGGAATATTAGAAAAAACTGGCTTCATGCGTAGCTTTTTTACGATACTTACTAGAAATTCTAAAAGAAACACTATTACATTTATATTAATATTTATATGTTTATTATTTTCAATATTAGGAAATTCTGGATTTGTTATCATGCTACCTATTGCAGCGTTACTATTTAAATATGGTAGAAGAAATCCACTTGGAGGTATTATTGCTTCATTTGCATCATTATCATTTGGATATGGTATCAATGTATTTCTGTCTTCAAATGATAGTAGTCTTTTAACATTAACAATTAATGCTGCTAAAACTCTAGATCCTAAATATAAAATTGGAATATTCTTTGCGTTATTTATTATGGTTGTATTATTAATAGCGATTTCTGTGGTATTTACATATATTACTGAAAAAAAGGTTATGCCTAAGTTACCTAGGTATGAATCTGATGAAGAGGTTCTTGTAATAACTAATAAAGAATTAAGAGGTTTAATTATTGGATTAGGCCTTGGAATTATATATACTTTATTGGTAATATATATGATAATACCAGGACTACCACTTTCAGGAGCATTTCTTGATCACAGTGGTGAAAGATATATAGATATGATTTTTGGTAATAATTCATTGTTTGCCAAAGGATTTATATTTATTGTGACATTTGCATTTTTCTTAATAGGTATAGGATATGGTTTTATGACAAAGACTATTAAGAATAATAAAGATGTTACTGATAGTTTAGGTCACTCTCTTGATGATATCGGCGGTATTATAGTTCTTATATTCTTTGCATCATTATTTATTAATGTTTATGAAGAAAGTCACATAGGACTTGTTATAACAGGATTCATATCATCATTAATTGGTAGTTTAAATTTTACGGGAATTGGGTTAATACTCATTACATTGATTTGCATAGCTATTGCTAATATATTTTGCCCAAGTTCAATAGTAAAGTGGAGTATGTTATCTTCTGTAATTGTTCCGTTGTTTATGAATGCCAGTATTAGTCCTGAGTTTTCTCAGTTAGTTTATGTAGCAGGAGATAGTATTACTAATGGTTTAACACCACTATTTATGTATTTTGTAATTTATATAGCATTTATGGAAAAATATAATAAAGGTGAAATGGTTACACTTTTTGGTAGTATTAAGACACTTATTCCATACAGTGTATATTCATTAATAATATGGGCTATAGTATTAGTTGGTTTCTATTTAATTGGCATACCAATTGGTATTGGCTCTTATCCGGGGGTAGTATATGGCGCTTAAAGCAGGTATTATTGGTCTTCCTAATGTAGGGAAGAGTACATTATTTAATGCAATAACAAAGAAAAATATTTTGGCAGCAAATTATCCATTTGCGACTATTGATCCAAATGTAGGCGTTGTTACAGTACCAGATAAAAGGCTTGAAGTTTTAAATGATATGTATATGCCAGAAAGATTAATAGCAACCCAATATGAGTTTATAGACATAGCAGGTCTTGTTAAAGGTGCATCAACAGGCGAAGGTCTTGGCAATAAGTTCCTTGCTAATATTAGAGAGGTAGATGCAATAGTTCAAGTCGTTAGATGCTTTGAAAATAAAGATATTATCCATGTCGAAGGAACTATTGATCCTATAAGGGATATAGAAATTGTAAATTATGAATTAATCTTAAGCGATTTAGAAATAGTAGAAAATAGACTTGCTAAAATAGAAAAGAAGGCAACAACTTCTAATGATAAAGAAGGTTTATATGAAGTTTCTTTATTGAAGAAACTAAAAGAAATTCTAAGTTCTGGCAAAATGCTTAGACTTAAAGAATTTGATGAAAAAGAATCTAAATTAATAAAGACATATAATTTGATTACGAATAAACCTTTTATATATTTAGCAAATGTTTCTGAAGATGATTTATTAACCAATGATAATCCTTATGTTAATAAAGTAAGAGAATATGCTTCTAAAGAAAAATCTAGTGTAGTACTTATGTGTGCCAAAATAGAAAGCGAATTATCCGAATTAGATGAAGAATCTAAAAAAGAATTTTTAAAAGACCTAGGAATTCAAAACAGCGGATTAGATTCTTTAATACATAATACTTATCATTTGCTTGGTCTTAAAACTTTTTTTACTGTTGGTAGCGATGAAGTAAGAGCATGGACATTTAAAAATGGTATGACTGCTCCTGAATGCGCAGGGCTTATTCATACTGATTTTCAAAAAGGATTTATTAAAGCTGAGGTAATGAGTTATGATGATTTAGTTAAGTATGGGAGTGAAATTAAAGTCAAAGAGGCAGGGCGCGCTAGGCTTGAAGGAAAAGACTATATTATGCAGGATGGAGATATTTGTTTATTTAGATTTAATGTTACAAAATAAAAGGTTCACTAAATTAGTGAACCTTTTTGATTTATTTATTTTATTTCGATAAATTTCTTTGTTTCTTTCTTTTCTTCTTTTGGGAAAGAGATTTTTAACACACCATTGTGGAATTTGGCATTGATTTCATTTTCTTTAATGCTTCCAACATTGAATTGTCTTTTGAATGAACCATAAGATCTTTCTCTTCTATAATAATTTTTACCTTCTTTATCTTCTTTTGATTCTTCTTTTTCTGCTTCGATAGTTAATACACCATCATCTACATCAATTTTAATGTCATTTTTATCAAATCCTGGGACATCCATTTCAATATGAATGTTACCACCTTTCTCATAGACATCAGTCTTCATTAATTCCATTTTTGGCATTTTAGGTAATGCGAAATCATCAAAGAAATCATCTAAATAAAATTTTCCTGGTAATAAACTCATTATTATCATCTCCTTACAATTATAATTATACTCAATAATTAGCACTTGTCAATAGAAAGTGCTAAAATTTTTGGAATTTTTTTACATTATTATTATATTCACTTTTGTAAATAATATAACTAGGAGGTAAAAATATGAAAGAAACACCTAATGTAATATCCGTGAAAGATTTATTATACATAGAGGATATGTTAAATTGGAATTTTATTATGAATAAGAAAATTTATTCATATTTAGAATGCATAGAAGATGAAGAAATTAAAAAATTGCTTATTAAAACTAAAAAGATGCACTCTAAACATTATCAAGATTTACTAAATATTTTACAATAAGGAGGAATTATGAAAATTATTAAAAATGAAAGTGATCAAGTAATAAAAGATGAATTTATGAATGAAGAAGATATATTAAATGATATAATGCTTAGTGAAAAAAATATATCTAATAATTATAGTGTTGCGATAAATGAAATGAGCAATAAATATTTATATAAAGAGGTTATGAATATATTTGAAGATACTAAAAATATAGCTAGAGAAATATATAACTTTATGTTTTCAAAAGGATGGTATTCAGTAACTCAAGAGGATGAAAAAAATATTGAAAAATCGTTTACGAAATATAGCAAAAAATTATCAGAACTTAGTTAAAGTATTTTAAAAGAAATATAAATATGATAAAATATTATTATGAAAAAAGTAGTAATAATATTTTTTATTTTGATGATATTTCCATTAAGTATAAAAGCTGAAAGAATTAAAATCAATTTTGATTCTTGTGTTGATGGGGATACGATAAAAGCTAAAATAGATGGGGATGTTTCGACTATTAGATTTCTTGCGGTTGATACACCTGAGACAGTTCACCCTAAAAAGAAAGTTGAACCTTTTGGTAAAGAGGCAAGTAATTATACTTGCAATAGAGTTAAGAATGCTAAAAAGCTAGAACTTGAATATGATCCTGGAAGTGACAAAATAGATAAATATAAAAGGACTTTAGGGTGGATATATGTAGATAACTCTTTACTACAAAAAGAATTAATTGAAAAGGGTTATGCTAAAGTGGCTTATATTTATGGAAATTATCTATACACTGATGAATTGAAAGATATTGAGCATAGTGTTAAAAATAAAAAGATAGGCGTATGGAGTGTAAGTAATGATACTTCATATACTAAAGAAAATACCGAGAGTGAGGGTAAAAGCATTTCACAAATTATTACAGACTTTATTAATGATTTAATTGATGATATAATTAAATCTATAAAGAAGACAATAAAAAAAGAAATTAATAAATTATTTAATTGACAAATATTGTTTAATAGAATATCATATATTTTAAATAAAGGTGAATGAGATGAAAAAAGATCAAAAGTTTTTAAACGAGTTAAATGAAAAGCTAGGCAATATGAATGCTAAAAAGAAAGATGCTATTCTTTTAAAATATAAAAATATTATTGAAGAAGAAAAAAAGAATGGTAAAAAGATAACTGTAATAATTAAGTCTTTTGGAAATATTGAAGAGATTGCTAAAAAAGAAATAGAGCTTAACAAAAAAAGTGATTTACCTTTTAAAATTAAAAATATTTTTAATAAAAAGAGCAAAGATAAAGGTAAGAAAAGTAAAATAAAAGAGTTTGAAGATAAAATTAATGATTTTGATGATAAATTTAATTTAATGTTTAAGAAAAAGATGAAAACTCAAAAAATTAAAAATAATATTGAAACTGTTAAAGAAAAAATTGAAAAAGATACTAAAAATATTTCTGATAATATTAAAGAGGCATCTTCTGAATTAAAAGAAAATATTAAAAATGAAATATCTATTATTAGTAGTATTCCTACAGATAAAAAGTTATTTAAAACTAAAAAAGAAAGAAAACATAGAATGTTTATTAAGGTTTTAAAAGTATTAGTTGTTATAACACTATTATTCTTATGGTTATGGGCTTCTATTGCCTTTATAGCAGGCTTATTTGCTATATTAGATGGTATTAAAATATATGGAATTAATATTATATTATTTTCACTTATGTTATTAACTCTATGGGCTTTATTATTAGTTAATAGAACATTATTTAGAAAAAAAACGGACAAAATGTTATGGTTTATATCATTGTTAGTTATTTTATTTATATTAGGTTTTGGTATTGCTTTAACTGCTTATAAAATGAGTAAAATAGATACTGTTAAGGATGTAAGCGATAAATATAATTTTACAAGAAAATATGAAGAATATAATTTACCTCAAAATGAATCAAAAAAGTTTTATATATATTTTAATAGTAATTATAAAACTAAGTATGAACTTGAATACACCGAAAGTATGAATGGAAAGATTGGCGTTGAAGTAAAGTATTATGAGTGCTACTACAATTTTTATAACAAAAAAAGTAATCATAATGTTTATATATCTTTAAAGCAAGATTATAGAGATAAACTAAGTGTTTATATTGAAAATTTAAAAGAAAATAAAATATATGATTCAGATGAACTATCAAGATATACTGTTAAAATAACAGGTAATAAAAAAGATTTAGAAAGAGTGGTTATAAATTAGCTATTCTTTTTTTAATTTGTTTATTTCTTCTTGTAAAGCACAAATACTTTTTTTTAAAACATCTAATTCTGCTTGACTATTAGGGTATAAATCTTTAATAATTTTTCTTATTTTTTTAATATTATAGATAGGAGGATTATATATACATTTTGCTTCTTTTGAATTTATATTTATTATATTGCCGCTTATTCTTGATTCTATAATATTTTGAGAAGAGGCATTTGTTAAAATGGTTTGTCCTATTAAAATTATCCAGTTCCCTAACAAATTTTGTTCTGGAGCAGTTAAGTCATCAACAAGTAATAAACCTAAAATAAATCCAACTGTTGTTGAATATCTTGGATTAGTATTAAATATGTCATGAAAACTTTCTTTCATAGTTAATAATATGTTTTTATATCAAAAAAAGAAAGAAATCATATATTATCATAGGTGGGTGAACTATTATGAACTTAGGTAATCTAGATATAAATAAAAAAGCTATAATTAAATATATAGGTTTTCATGGAATAAAAAAGAGAAGGCTATATGATTTGGGTTTTATACCAGGACAGTTAATAGAAAAAATGTATGACTCTGTTTTTGGTAGCCCTTCTTGCTATAAAGTAAAAGATACATTCATTGCATTAAGAAAAGAGGATGCCTATAAAATTGAGGTGTCATATGAGTAAAAACATTTTATTATGTGGTAACCCAAATGTAGGTAAATCATCTTTGTATAATATATTAACTAAATCACATGAGCATACGGGCAATTGGACTGGTAAAACAGTGGAAATAACGAGTAAGGCAATAAAAAATACTGATTATAAATTAATAGATTTACCAGGTATTTATTCATTATCTAGTTTAAGTGATGAAGAAATAGTTGCTAGAAATACTATGTATTTTACAGAATATGAAAAAATAATATATGTATGTGATGCTTCTAATTTAGAAAAGAATTTAAATTTATTATTACAAATATCTGAAATAAATAAAAATATTATATTGTGTTTAAATATGGTTGATGAATTAAAAAGCAAACAAATAAATATTGACGTAGATTTATTAAAAAAAATATTAGGAATAGAAGTAATAGAGTGCTCTACTAAAAGTAATATTGGAATTGACACGCTATTGCTATCGTTGGATAAACATTCTTACTTAAACTATAATATAATTTATAACGATGAAATTGAAAAGCATATATCAAATATAATTAATTATTTGGATGAACCATATAAAAATAGATTTATTGCTATTAAAATTTTAGAAAGAGATTTAAATATAATTGAGGCAATTCAAAAAATAAATGGTGATAATATAATAAATGAAAATATTAAAAAATATATAATGTCAATAAATAGTGAGGAAATAGCTGACAATATATCAATCATTATTAACAATTTCAGTAAAGAGATTTGCGATAGAAGTGTTAAAAAAAGTAACAAGAAAGGAATTAATAAATTAGATAAAATATTAACAAGTAAAATATATGCAGTTCCTTTAATGCTTCTAATGCTATTTATGATATTTTTAATAACTATTGTTTTAGCTAATTATCCAAGTGAACTATTAAGTAATTTATTTATATGTATTGAAAAATTTCTGTTTAAATTATCAAATCTATTAAATATACCAAAATTAGTATATGAACCAATTATTTTTGGAGTATATAGAGTTGTTTCTTTTATAATATCTGTTATGTTTCCACCTCTTGTTATATTTTTCTTTTTATTTACCTATGCGGAAGAAAGTGGACTTTTGCCAAGGATAGCATTTAATTTTGATAAAATATGTTCTAAAGCAAACTGTCATGGAAAACAGTCGTTAACTATATGTTCAGGTTTTGGATGTAATGCATGTGCAGTAGTTGGAAGTAGGATAATTGATAGTAAAAGAGATAAATTACTGGCAATACTTACTAATTCATTTATACCATGTAATGGAAGATTTCCTATGATTATAGCTATTATAAGTATGTTTTTTGTTAATAGTAATAATAAGATAATGATTGCTTTATATTTGACTATGTTTGTTATTTTTGCAATATTTATGTCTTTTTTAACATCGTTTATTTTATCTAAAACAATATTAAAAGGATATCCTGGATTTTTTGTCTTAGAACTTCCTGATTACAAAAAAGTAAAAATAAGAAGTGTTATTAAAACTAGTTTTGTTTACAAGTCTTTAAGTATTTTAAAAAAAGCAGTATTAATATCTTTGCCTGCAGGGTTAATAATTTATATACTAACTAAGGTAAATATAAATAATGTATCATTGTTAGTTTATATATCTTGCTTTTTAGATTCTTTTGCTAAACTACTTGGTCTTGATGGAACTATTCTTACATCATTTATTTTGGGCTTTCCGGCAAATGAGATAGTTATGCCTTTAATGATTATGGGTTATCTAAATGAAACATCTGTATCTTTAATTAGTAATTATTTAACAATAAAGAATATTTTAATTGATAATGGATGGACTATTGTTACAGCTATGTGTACAATATTATTTTCTATTATGCATTTTCCATGTGCAACCACACTAGCAACTATTAAAAGTGAAGTTGGTACTAAATGGATGATTTATTCATTTATAATACCACTGTTAACCGGAATAGTGTTTCTATTATTATTAAATATAATTATATAATAAAAAAACTCAAGAGAACTTGAGTTTATTTCTAACTGGCGCCTGATGCAGGACTCGAACCTGCGACCTAACGGTTAACAGCCGTGCGCTCTACCGACTGAGCTAATCAGGCACTTGCATAAATAATTATAACCTTGGTATTGCCATTTGTCAATAAAAATGTAGACTTTTAATATAAAAATTGATAAAATTATATTGAAAATAGGTGATGATATGGAAATTATTGAAATAAATGAAGATGGTAATGCAAAAGAAGAAGCATCTAAAAAACTTAGTATTTTAGATACTTATGGCGAAAACTTAAGTAAAAAAGAATATATTACTAATCCAGCTATTGGTAGAGATAGTGAAATAGAACAAACTATTATGATTTTATTAACTCCAGAAAAGAGTGCACTTTTAGTTGGAAAAGCTGGTATAGGTAAAACTGCCATAGTTGAAGGAATAGGTTATAGGATGAAAACTGGCAATGTTCCAGATGCATTAAAGCCATATGAATTAATTAAAATTAATATTTCTAGTTTGCTTGGTGAAGCTGTTAGCGATGGGCAAAATGAGAATAGATTACAATTACTAATAGATGAGTTAAAAACAAAAAAGAATATATTATTATTTATAGATGAAATTCATTTATTAGTAAATAGAAATACTGCCAATATGAGTATTGACTTTGCTAATATGTTAAAACCTGGTCTTGATCGTGGTGATATCAAAATGATTGGTGCAACAACTGATGAAGAATATGAAGCATATATATTAAGAGATAGGGCGTTTTTAAGAAGATTCTTAAGAGTAGATGTTTTAGAACCAACAGAGGATCAATGCGTTCAGATATTAATGGGAACATATCCAAAATATGAAAAAAGAACAGGTGTTAAATTAAATTATACTGATTTTGTGAAAGAAAAAATATTTAGATTTATCGTTGAATTAACTGATGAATATAAAAGAATATATGAAATTGGTAATAGATATCCAGATATAGCTTTAACTGTAGTGATGAGTGCTTTTTCAATGGCTTTATATGAAAATAGCAAAGAAGTAAAGTTAAAGCATTTCTATAAAGCAATATGTAGAACAAAATCTGTTTATGAAGATGCTAAAGTTAAAGAAATAGCTAGATTTAAAGAAATTTTTAAAGATATTATTATAGAAGAGAATGTTGATTTAAGCGATATGTAAAAAAATTAAAAAACTTATATTTTAAATTTTTGAATAATGTTAATTAAGGTGAAAATAATTTTTTAACAAAATATTTTCATTTTTTTATTATACTTTGTTACTTAAAACTTATTTTCATTGATTTGCATTAAGTAATGTAAAATTATATACTTTCATCGTGAAAGGAGTATTTATGAAAAAAGCTATAAAAGTAAGAAATGTAAGTAAGGAAATTAATGGTAGAAAAATTCTTGATAATATTAATTTTGATATTTATGAAGGAGAAATTGTTGGTTTAGTAGGTCCTAACGGGGCAGGCAAAAGCACATTGTTAAAGATAATGAGCGGTTTATATCCGAATGATGAAGGGTTGGTTGAATACTATTCAATTGATTTAAAACATAATTACGAAAAAGCTATGTCCTTGGTTGGTACTTTAATAGAAAGCCCTGATCTATATAAGAATTTATCTGGTTTTGATAATTTAGAATTATTTAAATCAATGTTTAAAGACGTAGATGAAAAAAGAATCAAGGAAATAGTTGAAATAGTAGAAATGGAAAAGCATTTGGGTAAAAAATTCAAGACTTATTCACTCGGTATGAAGGAGCGTCTTGGTATTGCAGCGTCATTGATAAATAAACCTAAAATATTAATTTTAGATGAGCCTACTAATGGTCTTGATCCTATCGGGGTTAAAAATGTAATGAATTTGTTAAAAGAAATGAAAGGTACAACAATATTAATATCATCACATCTATTAAGTGAAATAGAACAGTTATGTGATAGAGTCATTTTCATAAATAGTGGGAAAATAGTTTCCATTAAAACACTTGATAAGTCCTCAAATAAAAAGAATGTTACATTTGAAGTTAATGATTTTTCTAAGGCTAAATTATTGCTTTATAATTATTGTATAAATGATAATCTAGAAGTATATGAAACAGATGAAACTATAAGTAAGCTAACTGAAAAACTTGTATTTAATAATATAAAAGTATATAGGATATATGAAAATGATAGTCTTAAAAACGATTTTTTCTCGATGGTGAATAATGATTAGGCTTGTTAAAAATGAATATATTAAAATTGGTTTTTATAAAATTATAATTATGTTTATTACTTTCTTTATAATGGTATGTTTACTTTACAAATATAATAGTTTAGATGTTGCCTTAAATAAATCATTCAATTTGATACCATTTGTGGGTGTGAGTTCTTCTATATTATTTAGTGGTATTATTTCTACAGAATACACTAATGGTAATTTTCGTTACTATTTGACTAAACCTGTAAAAAGATGGAAAATATATTTCTCCAAAATAATTTCTATATTTTTGTATATGCTTATTCTTGTGGTGTTCCTTATCCTTGTTAATTTAATTTTTATTAAGAAGTTTGATACCTCATACATGTATAAATTTATTTTATATAGTTCATCATTAATATTTATTGGTACTCACATTATATTTTTTTCAACTTTATTTAAAAATACTGCTCTTGTAGTTGGAATAAATATGTTTATAACAATCTTTTCATTTATAGTTTCTCAAATTTTATTGGGTTATGGCTTTGTTTTAATAGAATATACTCCTTTCCCATATTTAGAATTAAACTTATTTGATGATAAAATGATGTTTTATAGTATAAATCAGGATTTAGGCTGTAACCTAAGTCTTAGAAATGGTATTATAATAGATATTATCTATTCTATATTGTATTATATCTTAGGCAATAAGATGTTTAATAAAAAAGATATTAGGATATAAAAAAAGATATTATTTATATCCTTTTTTCTTGTAATAATTGAGAAGCTCATTAAATCTAGCATAGTGTACTACTTCACGTTGTCTTAAGAAACTAAGCGGACCTAAAATACTTTCATCGGTTGTTAAATCCATTAAGTTTTCATATGTTACTCTTGCTTTTTCTTCGGCAGCAAGATCTTCAGTTAAATCAACGATTGGATTTCCAGTTGATGCGATATAAGCTGCTGTAAAAGGCACCCCATTCGAATCACTTGGATAAACACCTTTATTGTGTTGTGTATACCAACTGTCTAATCCGGCTAATTTTAGTTCATTAATGCTAGCGTCTTTTATTAGTTGATTTATCATGGTACAAATCATTTCACAATGTCCTATTTCTTCGCATCCAATGTCTGATAATAATGCTTTTCCTTTATCATCTGGCATAGTGAATCTTTGAAGTAAGTATCTTAGACATGCACCTAATTCTCCTGATGGACCACCAAGTTGATCTACAAGAAGTTTTGCCATTCTTAAATCTTTTTTCTTTACATTAACAGGATATTCCAGTGTTTTTTCATATTTAAACATATTAGTTACCTCCTTTGTCCCATGGCCAAGGATTATTTATCCAAGTCCATTTACTAGTACTCGTTACATTTTCTATACATAACGGACTATAGAGAGACTCATATTTCTTTTTTAATTCATTATATTTGTATTTGTAATCATAGAATAGCTTTAGCATTTTATCATCTTCTGGATGTAAATCTAAATATAGATTAATATCTTTCATTGCGAACATATACATTTGAATTTGATATAGTAATTCATCTCTTTTACTGCTCACCTTTAATTTATACACATGATTTTTATATTGTGAGTATAATTTTTTAAACATATTACCTTTATTAAATCCTTCTATAGGCGAATATAAATCATCTCCTCTATTAAAATTAATGCTGTCGATATTAACATCTACATCGTTTATTTCGTTTTTTGTATAATTTTTGTTAAATTCAAATTCTTCTTCATTAGACATAATATCAAAATAATTATTATTTTCATCAAAATACATTTTCTTCATTCCTCCTAGACTATTGTATGTAAGGCTTTTGACTAATGTATAGACTGTTTCATTAAAAAAATGTAAAATATACAAAAATACTTGTATATATTTTTCCTTTAATGATACAATGGTTATGGTGATAAAAATGCAATATAAAATAACATCATATTCTGAAGATGAAACAATTGAATTAGCTCAAAATATTGAGTCTGAAAAGTTTCCTAACATGGTTATTTGCTTAGTGGGTGATCTAGGATGCGGTAAGACAGTTTTTGCTAAAGCATTTGCCTCTTCATTAGGAATAACAGATAATATCACATCTCCGACATTCAATATTATTAAAGAATATGATAATGCTGAAATGAAATTATTTCATATGGATGTCTATAGACTTAGTGATATCAAACAGGATTTAGGTATTACTGAATATTTTACTAAAAGAGGAGTTTGCATAATAGAATGGGCAGATTTAATTGAAGGTATTTTACCTAAAAATAGATTAGACATTAAATTTAGAATGATTGATGAGAATACTAGACAAATTACTATTACTCCTCATGGTAGTAAATACGAAGATCTATGTGAAAGAGTATTATAAACTCTTTTTTTTTATATCAAAATATTGTAAAATATAACTAGAATAATAAGGAGGTCTAATGAAAGCATTAAGTGATAAAGAATTAGAGAATATAAAAGCTTTTGTAAGAGCTACTGATTATTTATCAGTAGCACAATTATATTTAAAAGACAATCCATTGTTGAGAGAAAAACTCACTATGGAGCATATTAAACCAAATGTAGTAGGGCACTGGGGTACAGCTCCTGGTCAAAACTTTATTTATGCACATTTAAATAGAATAATTAAAAAATACAAATTAGATATGATTTATGTATCGGGTCCAGGACATGGTGGACAGGCTATGGTTGCAAATACATATTTAGAAGGAAGTTATAGTGAAATTTATCCTAATATTACAGAGGATTTGGATGGACTTAAAAAATTATGTAAACAATTTAGTTTCCCAGGCGGTATTTCCTCACATGTAGCGCCAGAAACACCAGGAAGCATAAATGAAGGTGGAGAGCTTGGATACAGTCTTGCACATGCTTTCGGAGCAGTTCTTGATAATCCTGATATGATTGCTGCTTGTGTTGTTGGAGATGGTGAGGCTGAAACAGGCCCTTTAGCAGCATCATGGCAGTTAAATAAAATTATTAATCCATTAACAGATGGTATCGTTTTACCAATATTGCATCTTAATGGATTTAAAATAGCTAATCCAACTATATTGGCAAGAATACCTGAAGATGAACTAGTTAAATATTTTGAAGGATGTGGATGGACCCCATATATTGTTGAAGCATCAACTACTGATAAAATTCATGAATTGATGGCTAAAACTTTGGACAAATGTATATCAGATATAAAAATAATAAAGAGTAAAACTAGATTAAATAAACGAGCAACTTATCCAATGATAATATTAAAAACCCCTAAGGGATGGACTGGCCCTAAAATGGTTGAAAAGAAGCTAATAGAAGGTAGTTTTAGATCTCATCAGGTTCCTGTTGTTGTTAATAAGGAGCATGAAGAAAATCTACCAATATTAGAAGCATGGTTAAAAAGTTATAAACCTGAAGAGTTATTCGACAGTAATGGTACATTAATAAAAGGATTAAAAGCTTTAATACCTCCTAAAGAGTTAAGAATGGGTATGAATCCACATACTAATGGGGGACTGCTTCTAGAAGAATTACAAATACCAGACTTTAGAGACTATGGTTTAGATGTAAAAGAACCAGGTAGCGTTGTAGCACAAGATATGATGCAACTTGGAATATTCATAAGAGATATTATCAAATTAAATGAAAATAAAAAGAACTTTAGGATTTTTGGGCCTGATGAAGCATTATCAAACAGGCTTAACCATGTATTTGAAGCAACCAATAGACAATGGAATGGTATCAAATATGATACAGATGAATATTTAAGTACTAGTGGTAGGGTAATTGATTCAGTATTGTCCGAACATTTATGTGAAGGTATGCTTGAAGGTTATCTATTAACTGGCAGACATGGATTTATTCATAGCTATGAAGCATTTATAAGAATAATTGACTCTATGGCTTCCCAACATGCTAAGTGGTTAAAAGTGACAAAAGAATTACCATGGAGAAAAGAAATATCATCATTAAACTATATATTAACATCATATGTATGGCAACAAGACCATAATGGATTTACACATCAAGATCCAGGATTCTTAAATCATCTTGTGACTAAGAAAGCAGATACCATTAGAATATATTTGCCACCTGATACTAATACATTGATTTCTTGTTTTAATCATTGTATTAAAACTAAAAATTATATTAATGTTATAGTTGCATCTAAACATCCAAGACTTCAATGGTTTAATATGGATGAGGCAATTAAACATTGTACTAAAGGTTTAGGTAGATTAGAATTTGCTTGTAATGATGAAGGATTAGAACCTGATTTAGTTATGGCATGTTCTGGAGAAACTCCTACCATAGAAACTTTAGCAGCAGTTAAAATTCTTAGAGAAAACTTTCCAAAACTTAAGATTAGAGTAATTAATGTGGTTGATTTAATGAAATTAGTTAGTCCTGATAATCACCCACACGGTTTAGATGATGAGGAGTATGACAATCTATTTACTAAAAAGAAACCAATTATTTTTGCATTCCATGGTTACCCTCATTTAATACACCAGTTATCATATAAGAGATCAAATAAAAGTATGCATGTTCATGGGTATATAGAAGAGGGAACTATTACAACCACTTTTGATATGAAAGTCCAAAATAAACTAGATAGATTCCATTTAGTAATGGATGCACTTAAATATTTGCCTCAATTAGGTGATAAAAGAAGCGCTTTAAATGAGTGGTGTAAAAATAAACTTATAGAACATAAACAATATATAAGCGAATATGGAGAAGATATGCCAGAGATTAGAAACTGGACATGGAAATAGTATTTCAAAATAAAACTTCACAAATGTGAAGTTTTTAAATTTCGTCAATTTCTTTAATTATATAATCATAATCACTCATATCAAAAGGTTGACTACAATATTTACACACTGCAGAATCGTTAAGATCAAGACTAGCACCACAGTTAGGACATCTTCTTATTTCTGAAAGGTTAGTCGCATTTCTTTTTTTGGAAAAAAGTATATTATGATTTTTAACTATCCTATGATCATTAACACCACTTAAGAAGTTTCCATTTTCATCGATTAGGTAATCCATATATTTAGATTCAATAGTTACATTAACTAATATCTCAGTGTCTGTTATATTTATATTTGTTATTTTTGTTGAACTAACATTCATTTCATCAAATAATCTAGTTACATTCATACTTTTATATTTTTCAGTCATTCCACATAACTTATCATAAATGTTTTTAGATAAATAATGTTTAACAGATGTCATATCGTTATCCATTATTCCATTTAATATCATTATAAATATATGATCTACTTTTGTAAGAAACGTTCCTTCTGAGAAACTTTTATCTATTTTTTCTAATTCTTGTATCATTTATACTCCTGTCTTTTATTTTCTTTTTTAGCTAGTACCCAGTTATATGTGTTTTTAACAAGAGTACTTCCACAATATTCACAAACATTAGATGCATGACCTTTACTTATTGGAGCACCACAGCTTGGACAATTTTTAGTTTCCTTCTTATTTATTGTGCTTATAAATGTTAATTCATATGTAACTGATACTTTGTGATTTTTGTTTCCCCTTAATACCTTGTTATTTGCATCAACAACATAATCATAGAAACTAACAGCTAACATAACTTTCATAGTAACTTTATCATTTGATACATTTATTCCAATTGTATCAATTTTTTCAAGAGCAAAGTCACTCATTATATTCTTTTGTTTCTTGGCTTTTAATGCTTTTAATTGCATATTATATGTGTTAAAAAGTTCGTCTGATAATAGATTTCTTAATGACTTAGTATCAAAATTACTCCATGCTTTTTGTGTGTCTAAATACATTTGATATGCATCATCTAAGAATTTTTGTTTATTAAAGTCATCAATGTATTTTTTGATATATTCCTCATCTATAGGAGAATATGTATAATTTGGAATGTATCTTGATGCGGATGTACCGTTTGTTTTTGATGCGGCATAAATAATTATTACAATTACTATTATAGTGAACACTATTGCAAAGCTAGAACCACTTCCCGATACACCAGAACTTGAATGAGAGTAATCGTGATCCCAGTCAGAACTTCCCCAGTCAGAGCTTCCCCAGTCAGAACTTCCCCAGTCAGAACCTCCAGTATCGAAGTCTACATCCCATCCACTATCAGCTTTGATTCCATCCATGTTAAATAAAAACAAGGCACCAATCATTAATGTACACAGACCTAACAAAATAAATTTTACTTTTTTATTCATGCTACCACCTACTATTAGAATTATATCATATAATTTTGATTTTTTTCTTTAATTTTGACTTTTTGTTCACAAAATTTTAACATTTTTCGTCTATACTTATAAATATGAAAGGAGAGATGCCTATAGAAAATAAAATGTGAACTTGAAAACATTTTACTAAAAATGAATAAATTAATAAATGTGAATATATGTAAATATTCCTACCTTACTGCTTATAATAAACTTTTAAGAACACATGACTAAATGTGTTCTTTTTATATATAAAAAAGGTATTACTTTTTATAATTTAATACCTCTTCTGCATCATCTAAATGATATTTTGTTTTTCCAATTATTTGATAGTTTTCGTGACCTTTTCCTAATATTAGAAGAATATCATTTTTTTCCATAATATCTATTCCTTTTTTTATAGCTTCTTTTCTATCTAAAATAACTTCATAATTATTTTTAGTAACTCCACTTAATATATCTTTCATAATATTTTCTGGTTTTTCAGTTCTAGGATTATCATTTGTGAATATTACATAATCTGATAAATTAGTTGCAATTTTACCCATTATTGGTCTTTTTTTGGGATCTCTATCTCCACCACAACCTATTATAGTGATAACTCTATTCTTTTTTAATTCATTATAAGCGTTTATAACTTTTTCTTCAGCATCAGGTGTATGAGCATAGTCTATTACAGCAAAGCCATTATTTACCTCATATGCTTCGCATCTTCCTTTTGGTGCTTTTATATATTTTGTCTTACTTAATATATCATCTATTTTAAACCCTAATTGATTACATATAGCTAAACAAGTTAGGTAATTATATATATTAAATTTACTTGTTAATGGAATAGTTGTTTTATACTCGTTTTTGTTATAACCAAATATTATATCTGTTTTGTTTGGATAAGTTTCATATTCTTTAATATTATAGTCACCATTAATACCAAGGGTGTATCTTTCATATCCTTTTTTATTAAAATATTTTGAATATTCATCATCTTTATTAACTATTATTTTTGCATTTTCCTTTAAATGATCTAATATTAATAGTTTAGCATTAAGATAATTTTTCATTGTTTTATGATAATCAAGATGATCTTCAGTTAAATTAGTAAATGCTATTAATGAATAGTCTATGCCTGATAATCTATCATATGATAGAGCTTGTGAACTTACTTCCATAACAACACATTCAGCCCCATTTTCATATGCATTAACTAATAATTTATATATGGTCAATATATCTGGAGTAGTATTATTAAGAGAAATATAATCATCTTTATGATAGTAACCTATAGTTCCAATATAAGCTGTATTTAATCCTAACATATTCAACATTTGGTATGTTAAGTAACAACTTGTTGTTTTACCATTTGTACCTGTAACACCAATTAATTTAAGCTTATTAATTATAGTGCCATATTCTTTCTTTAACGCTTCTTTTAAATATTTATCTGTATCCTGAACTATTTCATATGGAATATCATAGTCAATCTTTCTATCACAAATAATTTTACTAGCTCCTTTTTCAATAGCTGACGGAATAAAATCATGTCCATCTACAGTTAGGCCATTCAAAGCAACAAATATTTGTCCTTTTTGTACTTTTCTTGAATCACTTTCGTATTTTAGCATAAGTTCCTCCTTGAGATAATTATATCATTTAATTGTATTTATTATATCAATAATAAAATTTAAGTGTAAAATGATAGTAAATTAAACATAATATTATTGGTGAATAATATGTGGATAGTTTTTGCGTTGCTTTCGGCTCTTTTTTCCGGATTAACAACTATTTGTGCGAAAAAAGGCGTTAAAAATGTTGACTCTATACTGGGCAGTTCTATTAGAACAACAGTTGTATTACTAATGTCTTTTCTTATAGTTATACTTTTTAGTTCATTTGATAAGGTAAATTTTAAAACAATTACATTTCTTATATTATCTGGTGTATCTACTACTTTACTTTGGTTAAATTATTTTAAAGCACTTGATTTAGGTAATGTCAATGAAGTTACGCCAGTTGATAAGACCAGTATTGTTTTAACACTAATACTGTCTTGTATATTTTTGAAAGAGAAAATAACTGTTATAAAAATTATATCTAGTATTTTAATAATATCTGGAGCATTTTTAATGGTGAATAAAGAAGAGCATTCTAACAATAAAAGATGGATAAAGTATGCTATCTTAACTGCAATATTCACAAGTGTATCTGCGATAATTAGTAAAATAGGTTTAAGAGATATTGAACCAAATTTAGGAAATTTATATAGAACCATATTTGTTTTTATATTTATGTGGCTTATAGTTTTATTAAAGAGAAAACAAAAACATATAAAATCTATAAATAAGAAATCATGGTTATATTTAATATTATCTGGTATTACAACGAGTTTATCTTGGATATATTATTTTAATGCTCTTAAAGAAGGGGAAGCAAGCATTGTTTTCCCAATCGAAAAATTAAGTGTAGTTGTAAGTATAGGTTTATCCTATATATTGCTAAAAGAAAGAATGACTAAGAGATCTATTATTGGACTTATATTAATTGTAGCAGGAACGTATATATTAATAATTTGACTATAATAAATTTATAATTTTTGATATAATTAATTTGGTGATAGTATGAAAAAAATAGAAATTAATAATAAAAAATTAAAAGAAATGGAAGGGAAATCAAAAGGACTTATAAATGAGTTTAAAGAATTTATAAAAAGAGGCAGTGTTATTGATTTGGCGGTAGGTGTAGTAATAGGTGGTGCTTTTAGTAAGATAGTATCATCACTAGTTGATGACATTTTAATGCCTTTGATTGGTGTGATAATAGGTGGGTATGATTTTAGTAACTTATCTATTAAAGTGGGTGAATCAAATCTTAAATATGGTATGTTTATACAAAATATTATTAACTTTTTAATAATAGCGTTTTGTGTATTTATATTGGTTAAACTTTTTAATAAGTTAGAACGACACAAAGAAGAGAAAACAGAAGAACCTAAAAAGAGTGAGGAAGTAATTTTACTAAGTGAAATAAGAGATTTGTTAAAGAAAAAGTAGGAGTAATTATGGGATTTAGATTTAAAAAGTCATTTAATATTGGAAAACATTTTAAAATTAATTTAAGTAAATCGGGAGTTGGATATAGCTTTGGAGTTAAAGGATTTAGAATAGGCAAAACAGCAAAAGGTAAAACTGAGAAAACTCTTTCACTTCCAGGAACAGGTCTTTCGTATAAAACTGTAAAGAAAGAAGAAAGTGTTATTCCAAAGAAAACTAGATACGATAAAAGTAAATTAAAAGATAAAACATTTGATGAACTTATTAATGATGCTGCCGAATCATTTGTAGATCATATAGATAAGTAAAGTAAATGTAAAAAATATTAAGTATACATATATATTAAAAATAAATATGTTAAAATTAAAATGGTGGATGATATGAAAAAATTTTTAGAAGTATTTATGATAATAGTATTTGCCGTTGTTGTTTTAATTGTTATGGATTCTTCTCGTTTGAAGGAAGAACAATATAATACAAAGCCAATTATTACAATAAATGAGGAATATACAGATAGTTATGTTAGATATGATGGAATATTTTATTCTATGAGATATCTTACAAGAGAGCCTCAAACTAAAGAAAATTTTGAGCCCAGTTCAATATATGGTGGGGAATTTTGGCTATTTAATAAGAAATTAATTTGGTCTAATGTTGAATAAAAAAATTAAGTTGTAGAACTTAATTTTTATTTGTTAGAACTCTTTTTTTGAAAGTGTTTTGTGAAAGATAGATATTTTTTATGTATTGTTTTTCTATAAAATTAAACATTTCATAGCAATTATTGTCATCATCACATAAATATATATGTTTATCATCCCAAAAGAAATATCCAGTTTCGCACATATTTGAATTGCTTTTAGCGATAACATATCCTAGATCATATTGTTCGTGTGTTCTATAACTAACCATTGCATTAATTATAACATCATTCATATCATTATATGAACATGTTAAAACTAATTTGGTATTATCATTTAATTTAATGGTTTGTTTTAACATAAGATGCCTCCTTGTTCTCAATATTATAACATAGTAATATTAATTGTCAATTTAATATTTTTTAGATATAATGTATTTATGTATGATTATAGAATAGGAGAGAATATGAAACGATATTTATATGAATATATTAATGAAGTAAGTGATAAACTTAATAATAAGAAAGATGTAAAAGAATTAAAAGAAGAAATTTTGATAAAAATTAATTTTTTTCAACATGAAAGATTGGTACATTTAATAGTAACTTTATCATTTTCAATATTAGTTTTTTTGAGTTTATACATGATTAAATACCATTTTGCTTTTATTTTTGTGAATATAATATTATTAATATGTTTGATATTTTATATAATCCATTATTATTATTTAGAAAATGGTGTACAGTGTTTGTATAAATTATATGATAAAATGAATAGAAAATAAATTAACACATATCATTCTACATTTTTTAATGAAGTAATCATATTAATCTTTTTTAAATTAAAATGAGTTACAATATTTACAATAAAAGTAAACATAATAGTTATTAATGCCGAATAAATATAACTTAATGCATATACTTGTCTATCAAATGTTATATAATCTGGTTCACATGTTGAGATAATGAAATGACTTAAATATGAACCGAAGATAAGTCCTAAGCAAATACCTATGGCAGTTAATATAATTGTTTCATTGTTTATATATTTATCAACTTCTTTTGGATAAAAGCCTAGTACTTTAAGAGTTGCAATTTCACGTTTTCTTTCACTAATATTAATATTTGAAAGATTATATAAGACAACGAATGCAAGTGCTGTAGCGGCAATAATCAAAATTGCTACAATTGAATTAATTGATGATAACATATCATTCATATAATTTTCAATATCTTTATTATTAACAATAGTGGTTACATAATTATTATTTATATATTCTTTATCAAAGTTATTGCTATCTTTAATGTTTGTTTTGTTTAAATCTACTAGAATTGAATTGATAGAATAATTTTTAAATAAATTGTTATATGTATCTTTTGTTATATAAATGTATTGATTGATATAGTTTTTTGTAATATAAGATATTTTTAATTTTTTTTCATTGTTTTCATTATCTAATATAGTTATTGAGTCTTGAACTTTAAGGTTCAATAATTTTGCTGTTTTTTCACTTATGACACAAGTGTTTTTTTCAATGTTGGTAATTTTTTCTTGATTATCAATATTAATAAGTGAAATAACGCTATCTAATTGTTTTAAGTTATCTGGTACTATTAAAGTTGTATCTTGTCTTTCATTATTGTTTGATACTTTTATATTTTGCATGTTAACTTCGACTATTTTATTTATATTGTTATTATTCAATAAATTGCTTTTTATAATATCATAGTTAGCATTTTCATTTATCATTAATATTTTATCAAATTTAAATATAGTATTAAATTGATAATTAGTTACATTTTTAATTGAGTCTTTTAATCCAAAACCAGCCAAAATAAGTGCTGTACATCCTGTAATACCGAAAATAGTTGTAAATACCCTTGTTTTATATCTAAAAATATTTCTAATAGTAATTTTGTCTGAAAATTTTAGTTTTTTCCAAATAATCGATATTTTTTCTAAAGCTATTTTTTTACCACTTTTTGGATTTTTTGGTCTCATTAAATTAGCAGGGACATCTTTTAATTCATGAATACATACGAATATTGCTGTACCACATATACATAATATGCATATCCACAAGCCAAGTGCATTAGAAAAACTATTAATTGAATATATGAATGTAGGAATAAAAAATAGTTTTTTATATATATCCCATATAACATAAGGAATCAAATACGAACCAATAAATACGCCTAATGTTCCGCCTATAGTTGTTGCTAATAATGAATATATTATATATTTTAAGGTGATTTCAAAATTGTTATAACCAAGAGATTTTAAAGTTCCGTTCTCAGTTCTATCTTCTTCAATCATTCTCATCATTGAAATAAGACTTATCAATATAGAGATAGCAAAAAATATTAAAGGGAAAACATTGCCTAATTTTTTAATATTGTCACTTGCATTTATTAATTCTTTATAAGATTCATTGTCAAGTCGATTTAAAATATACCATTTTGGTTCTATTAGTTTAGATTTGTCAATTTCAATTCCATATTTATTACTATTTTGTATAACATCGTCATAAAGTTCATTATATCTAATTTTTTCTCTTGATCCTTTAATTTTATCAATATCATTTTTAACATTTTCTATTAATGATTTATATTTATTGCTATTTGTTAATTCGTCTTTCGCATTTGATACAGTGATATATATATTTGTATATACATCGTTTTTAATATTACTATCTAGTGTATATGCATAGTAATCTACTTTTCCACTTCCTAAAGTCGTTGTTGGCTTTTCTGTAGAGAAGTATAAAGGGCTTAATACTGTTCCAACTATTTTATAATTCACATTATTAATAATAATGTTGTCATTAATTTTTATGTTATTGTCTTTTAACAATGCTTTTTCAACAACTATTTCATTATTATTTTTAGGAAGTCTTCCTTCTTCTAAATAAACGTTATTAATATTGTTGCTTAGGCCAATTAATCTTATTACATATTGCTCATTAATTGTGTTCAAATATTCATCTTTAGAATATATTCCGATGATTTTATCTATGTTATTAATATTTGATAAGGCTTTTACGTCATTATCTGTTAATCCAAGGTTTGAAACTATTTCTATATCAAAAACATTATTTTTATCATAAAAGTCATCTAATGTTTCTAACATATCTGGGCTGCATGCTTGAATTCCAGCATAAAATCCTACGCCAAGAAGTGCCATAGATAGTAATGATAAAAATCTTTTATAATTATCTTTAATTTTCATAAAGATATGTTTAATTAACATGCTTTTCATATTACCACTCAATATCCTCTATATTAGTTGGATTTTCATTTATAATAACATTGCTTACTGAACCATTTTTGAATTTAATTATTTTATCAGCCATTGGACTAATTGCAGAATTATGTGTAATTATTATTATTGTCATTTTTTCATTTCTACATGTATCTTGTAACAGCTTTAATATTTGTTTTCCAGTTTGATAGTCTAATGCACCTGTTGGTTCATCACACAGCAATAATTTCGGATTTTTACATATTGCTCTTGCAATTGCAACTCTTTGTTGTTCACCACCAGATAGTTGTGCTGGAAAATTGCTTGTCCTCATCTTTAAACCCACTTTATTTAATATTTCATTCGGATTTAATGAATTTTTGCATAATTGTGTAGCAAGTTCAACATTTTCAAGAACATTCATATTTTGAATTAAATTATAAAATTGAAAAACAAATCCAATATCATTCCTTCTATATCTTATAAGTTCTTTTTCATTTAATTTATCGATTCTAACGTTGTCGACTATTACTGAACCACTTGTTAGTCTATCCATTCCACCTAAAATATTCAAACATGTTGTTTTACCAGCACCAGATGGTCCAAGTATACAAACAAGTTCACCTTTTTCAATTTCAAATGAAGTGTCTCTTAAAGCATTTATTTCAATTTCACCCATTTTGTATATTTTATTAACATTTTTGAATTCTATATAAGCCATCTATATCAGCTCCTAAAATATTATTTGTATTTTGTCTAATTAACATTATATCAAAAAAAGTTAAAGATTATAATAAGTTTTACAAATTAAAGTATAAAATATTGAATATATATATTTTTTTAATATGATGTTATAATATTAAGTATAAGAGAATGAAGGAGAAAAAAATGAAGTATATATATTTAATAAGACATTCGAGTCCTTTCGTAGAAATAGAAAATTATAATGATTATAAAAATGTTTTATGGGATGAATATAATAAAAACATGATATTATCTGTTGAAGGAGAAGAAAATGCTAAAAAATTATGCGATATAAAAGAATTAAAAAATATTAAAAACATATATTCGAGTAATTCATTTAGAGCAATTGGAACAGCTAAGTATTTAAGTGAATTAAATAATACTAAAATTAAATTAGATGATCGAATAAATGAAAGAAATTTAGGGGTTAAATATATAAGTGATCTTCCTGATGATTATACAAAACATTCATTTAATGATAAAAATTTTAAGGTTTATGATGGAGAAACGCTAAATGATGTGGATTCCAGATTTAATGATTTTATAAAAGATATTTTAAAAGAAAATGATAAGACTATTCTTGTTATTCATGGTATTATTTTATTATCTTTTTTACAAAATAATTGCGAATTTGAATATAATGAAAATAAAATATTAGTAAAACATAATAATGAAGTTATAATTGAAGGAAATCCTAAAAGTCCTGGAGTATATAAAGTTGTATACAATGATGATAATAAAATTATACAAATCAGTAATATTAATTAAAAGTTATGATTAAAACAATATATGATTTTAAACATAGGAAGATAATGATAATATGTGAAAAATTAATCTGACGGGTTTATAGGTTTAGATTAAACTGAATGTTGAAAAAAGTAATTTTAATTTAGTATATGTATGGGAAATCTTAATTTGTAAAATATGCTTTTAAATAAATCAAAAAATAATAACGGTTAATACAAGTTCAACTATAAAAAGGATAATTGATATTGAATAAAAAAATTAATTAATAATATCATTAACACCTTTCTTTGCAATAACGCACAAAAAAATCAACTATCAAATTAATCAAATCAGAAAAATTAGAACATATTATTGAAAAGATGAAAAATAAATAGCAATACAAAAAGGAGTTGAATATATGCCAAGTTGGTCTATACATTTAGCAATTGCTAAAAGGGTAAATAAAAAATTAAAATTAAATGATGATTTGTTTCTGTATGGTAATTTGATACCAGATGTAGATAAAGGCACTGCAATAACGAGGTATGAAGCACATTATTATAATGAAAAATTACATTTTCCTACTGTTCCAAAAGAAAAGATGATAGATATAAAGAACTTTTTAGAAGATTATAAGGAAAAATTAAATAATCCATTAATATTAGGTTACTATTCTCATTTGCTAACAGATCAATTCTATAATGAAAAAGTTTATACTTCTAAATGGGTGCAAGATGATAATAACAATATTATTGGTATAAGATTTAACAACAAAATATTAAAGATTGATATAGATGATAAAAAAAGATTAAAACGAAAATATAAACATAGAGATTTTGAATTGTATGGTAAATACTTATTTAATGATGGATATATTTCTATTCCACAAAATATCAATTTAGTGAAAGAAAATGCTGTTTATTTAAAAAATAAATTTTTAACTGATGAACTTATAGATTATAGATTTAATTATTTGAAAAACGATTTTGCTAAATTCAATAGGTTAAGTTTATCAGAAAAACTATTTAAGCATAATTATAAACTCTTTACTAAAAAAGAATTAGATACGATTATGGAAGAGTGTATAGAAATGATCATCAATAAAATACGAGAGGTTGGCGTTTAAATGAGCAAATTTGTAAAAGTAATGTTTGGAACTACAAGTGGAGCAAAAAGGGATTTTGAATATAAAGTAAATGAAGTTAATGTAAGTGAAAATTGGAATCCTAACGCTGAAAATGGGAGAAATTTTGGAGGATTTAATTATTGTAGCGAAGAATGTATATTAAGATGGTTACATCGTGGGGATACAATCTATGATGTTGAAATTCCTGCCGATGCAGAAAATATTAAATTAGATGGTGCGACAACAATATATAGAACCAATAAAATTATTATCAATAATCCAAGAAAAGTTGATGATGAGTTGGCACTTCATTTTTACAAAATATCAAAAATACCAGAAAAGTCATATTATAAAGCATTAGGTGTTGTAAGTATTATGAATTACAAACAAACCGCTTATGCAATATTTAGAGATAAAGTTAATAAAAATAATATAGATCAGGTTTTAGAAGAATGGAATGATTTTATTTTACATGGTAATAAAGGTGATAGAAAAGATATAAATGCTCTTGTTAAAGAAATAGAAAACTATCTATATGAAGTTAAATCAGAATTATTAATAAGTAGATTTGTTGATAAAGAACCATATATAAAATATATTACAGATGATAAGGTTATAAATATAACAGGAGAGTCTGGAAGTGGTAAATCAACATATACTAAAAAATATCTAAATGATGATAAATATATTGTAATAGATACTGATGAAATAATCAAAGATAGACCAACCAATAATAAGAATTGTATTGAATTTAGAGAGTTTTTAAAGAAAAAATATAATGATAGCATTCCAGATATATGTAATGAGTTTAGTACCATATATAATGATATATTAAATTATTATAAAAACGCTGATAAAACGCTAGTTATAGATTCGGCACAGTTTAGAAATTTAAGGACAGAAAAAGAAATTAAATTATTAAAAGGAAAAATAATAATTATAAGAACTTCTATAGAAGAGTGTTATAAGAGAGTAGTAAATAGATGGAAAGAAATAAGTAAAAACTATAATGAAGAAGAACTAATTAGATATCAAAATAGAAAACTTGGTATGTTTGAGTGGTATAAATCATTAAATAAATTTTTAGAAAATATTGATAATTTAAAAGTGGTTATAAAATGACAAAAGCAGAAATAAATAAAAGAATATTTGAATTACCTGAAGATGCTGAGGTAGTTGATTGCCTCAGTAATTCAGCGCCACATAGTGTATTTAGAAGTGATAAAATTATCAAGAACAGTAACCGATGATATTGCAATGGAATTGTATTTAAAATCTGATTTACCAGAAAAATCCTATTATAAAGCTATGGTTGGGTGTGCAGTAAGAGGATATATGAATACAGCATTAAAGATTTTAATGATAAAGTTAATAAATAAAATGTTAGATTAGTTACTTTAAAATTTGAAGATTTTTGTAAAGAAGGTACTGAAAAGCAGTTTGATGAAAATACTAGATTTATATATGGCAAATTAAAAAAATTATTATAGGAGATTTTAGAGTATGGAAAAAACAAAAAAAGAATTAATAAAAGATATTGTATATAAGTTTGCTGAGTTATCTAAAATAACGGATACAAAAATATGTGATAATTTAGTTGAAAAGCTATCGAATCTTGATACTGATGATTCTATTGATAGTATATTAGTTTCTTTAAACAGTTTATTAAATAGAAAAATCATATCTGTTGATGATATTCTTTCAAATGCTAACTTAATATTATCTTTGAATTCTGATAAATATCATTCAGCAGATGATTTGATTGCAAGACTAAACTGGATTAAAAGTATGAATTTAGAGTATCCTAAAATGCCATTAGCGGAAAATCATAGATTAGTACTTGAAGCCTTTGATAAATTTAATGAGTTAATTAAGACAAATTTTGATTGCTTTTATACCGGTGGTTTGATGGGATATTTAGCAACTGAACATCCTTTAGAAAGATATCACGGAGATTTAGATTTATTTATAAATGAGGATCAATTATTTGCTTTATATGAATTAGTGCAAAATAGCGATGACTTTGAATTTGTAAGTAATATGAATCATAAAGAAGTTAGTGGTCATGAATATAAAGTTACATATAAAGATACACCTATGAGCATTGGATTATTTTTATTTAGCAGATTACCTAATCACGAAATTGTATTAAAGGAATATTATTATCCAGATCATGATTCAAATCAAGATTTGTATGTTGATGAACATCATCTTTCTGGTAAATATGCATCTATGATGTTTTCGAATCAAATAAGAGAACATAATGGAACTTTTTATAAAATGCAAACATTAGAAAGCATATATAATTCTAAGAAAAATTCTAGACCTAAAGATAGATATGATGCAACTATAATACAAGATTTTGTTGACAAACGAATTGATTATAAATTGGATACTGAAAAACAATATAACTATGACATTAATCATCAAATAGCTATAAATTCTGTAGTACAGCAAATGGAAGAAACTATCAAAAGTCCTATAAATAAGGGGAGATAAAAAGGTATCCAAGCAATTTATATATTGAATTATAATAGAAAATTATTTCTAAATTTGGGATTTTAAGGACTCCCCATATAAGAATTTGTGTGGGAGTATAAATTCAGCGCTGGCTAGACAAGAATATAACTCTCAAATTAAGAAAAATATAAAAAGAGGATTAAATTATTTTGATAATTTTTTCCTCTTTTTTTGTATTATTTATATAAAATAAAAACTCACGAACAATTAAGTCCGTAAGTTGATTTCAAATGGAGCCATAAAGGTTGAAGTCGGACAACCTTTAATTAACTAAACTATAGGTAGTAATAAACTACTAACTGATATAAGTATACAATGAAAATACCAAAATTTAAAAAAATGATAATAATTATTAAGTAGGATAAAGAAAATGCTGGATGAATCTTGGATGTTTTAATTTAGTAATAAAATTTACCAAAATGATGGTATAATTATATATTGAAGTGATAGATAAATAGTAATTTGTTGAAACAGAGGTACCATTATGAATGAAGAAATAAAAAAATGACATGATAAAATTGTAAAACTGGTTTTCTGAACAACAAGGACCTGGAAAAACAGTAAAGGTTTAATATACAAATTCTTTTGAAAATGAAGATAACATAAAATGTATATTTTTTAAATATAAGAAAACATAAACAAAAAATAAGAATTAAAATACAAAATAAAGATTATATGATACAGAAAATGCATTCGAGATTCAGAAATGTAGGTAAAAAGGAGCAATATAATGTATTCTAAAAATGAAGAGGAAATATTTAAAATTTTAAATAGTAATATTTATGGATTAGATAGTAAGGAAGCTAAGAAAAGATTAAAAGATTATGGACAAAATATTATTCTAAATAAAAAGAAAAAGGTTTGGATTTTAAGATTTTTAAAACAATTTAACGATACCATGATCATCATATTATTAGTAGTTGCACTACTTTTATATTTTTATGGGTATTTTTATTCCCACGAGTATACTGATACTATTGTCATACTTTTTGTAGTTTTTATAAATGCTATTGTTGGATTTATACAAGAAGAAAAAGCTGCTTTAGTATTAAGAGATTTAAAAAAATATGAAACCAGCACTTGTAAAGTTAAAAGAGATGATAAAATAATAGTAATAAACACTAAAGAATTAGTTCCAGGAGATATAATATATTTAGAATCTGGAGAAACTATTCCTGCTGATATTAGAATACTTTCATGTGAAAATTTAAAAGTAGATGAATCAGCGCTAACTGGAGAAAGTGTTCCAGTTCAAAAAAGTTCAGGTGTTTTAAAAAATAACTTAATTCTTCAAGAACAAAAAAATATGTTATTTTTAGGAACAAACATTACTAATGGAAAAAGTACTGGTATAGTTGTAAGTACAGGAAAAAATACTGAGATAGGTAAGATTGCATTATCACTAAATGAAATTGATAGAATAGAAACACCATTACAATTAAAAATAAAAGAACTTTCTAAAAAAATTACATTTATAGTATTTATTATTTTAATTTTTATATTTATTTTAGCTTTAATTAATAAATACACAATACTTGAAATTATAATGCTATGCTCATCACTCGCAGTGGCTGCTATTCCAGAGGGATTGCCAACTGTAATTACAATAACATTATCCGTTGGAATATCTAATTTAGCAAAGAAAAAAACAGTAGTAAAACAAATGCAAGCTGTAGAAACACTTGGAGCAATAGATATTATTTGTTCTGATAAGACAGGTACTATAACGCAAAATAAAATGACTGTTAAAGAAGAATATGTAATAGATGAGAATATGCTTAATTATATATGTGCTCTTTGTAATGATGGCCTTATTTATGAAGATAAATATGTAGGTGATCCTACAGAAACTTGTTTATATGAATATCTACATGATAAAAAAATCGATTCTCTTAAATTGAGAAAAAAATGTAAGAGAATATTAGATATACCTTTTGATAGTGATAGAAAGATGTTTACTACTTTAAATAAAATTGATAATGATGTATATATATTATGCAAAGGTAGTATGGATTCTTTAATTGAAAAAGTAAATCTATCTAAGATTGAAAAACAACAAATTTTAGATAAAGTTAAGAATTTTTCTAAAAATGCTTTAAGAATTTTAGGGTTTGCTTATAAAAAGTTAGATTATATACCAAAAGATATTAAAAAATTAGAAAAAGAGGAAAATGATTTATCTTTTGCTGGTATTTTAGGAATAATAGATCCACCAAGAGAAAGTGTTAAAAAAAGTGTCATTTTATGCAAAAATGCTGGTATTAGACCAATAATGATTACAGGAGATTCTATAGATACTGCAACTGCTATTGCAAAAAATGTTGGAATTATAGATAATGATAATGAAGCAATACTTGGAAGTGAACTTGATAAATATAATGATAAAGAACTAAAAAATATCGTTAAAAGGTATTCTGTGTATGCAAGAGTAAATCCAATTCATAAAGAAAGAATTGTTTTTGCACTTCAAAATAGTGGAAAAATTGTAGCAATGACTGGAGATGGAGTAAATGATGCCCCTGCTATTAAAGATGCTCATGTTGGTATTGGAATGGGTATTACTGGTACTGATGTTACAAAGTCTGCAGCAGACATAGTCTTGATGGACGATTCTTTTTCAACAATAGTTGTAGCAGTTGAAGAAGGAAGAAGAATATATAATAACATTAGAAATAATATTGTATTTTCATTATCAAGTAATTTTGCTGAAATATTTACTATTATTATAGGACTACTTACTAAAACAACAATTTTATTACCAATTTATATTTTATTTATTGATTTGGTAACTGATTCTATTCCTAGTATATGTTTATCTTTTGAAAAGAGTGAAGATAGCATAATGAATAAAAAACCAAGAGGTATTAATAAACCATTATTTACACCATTTATAAAATCATGTATCGCATCTTCAGCTATCATTGAAACTATATTTGTAGTTCTCACTTACTTTATTAGTTTAAAAATGTATGGACAAGAAACAGCTATGTCTTTAGCACTTCTTTCAATGGTAGTACAGGAGATAGTTTATTCTATATCTTGTAGAAACTTGAAAGAGTCAGTTGTTAAACAGGGATTATTTTCTAATAAAGTAATGAACTACGGATTACTATTGATACTTTTAATTGAACTCATAGTGTTTGTAACACCTATTGGTAAATTAATAAGTATAACATCAATAGATATTAGTTTGATATTAATAGTATTCTTAATAAACTTTATGGCAATATTTATTTACGAGTTAATTAAGCCATTTTTAGTAAAATATTTTAAAGATTAGAATACATAAAATTGTAATTTATTAGTTTATTATGTATTAGGAGATGTAGAAAAATTGTATAAAACTGTCGTTATAGAGTATTTTCCAAAGGCGGACACCATGGCAAAAAAAGTAGAAAAAATATCTAATGAGATGCTGTAAGATGGATATGAATTAATAACAATGTCTAAAAATAATATAGAGAAAGATAAATAGTAATTTATAGTGGTGAATATAAATTAAAATTATTTAAAAATGAATCACTATATTTGAATCTAATAAATAATTATTTTATAATTTTGATATGATTAGTAAAGAGAAAAAAATACAAATATTAAAAAATAAAATTAAATTTTGTGAAGAAAAAAATAATCACAAAAAGATAAAAGAAAAATTAAAAAGAGAACTGGATAAACTAGTTAACAGCTAGAATTTGGTTCTCTTTTTTTAAATTGTCATAAAATATAGTAATAAACTATTGATGTAAACATAAAAAATATGATAGAATACACATCAAATCTGTGATATAATCATTTTAAGATAGGAGATACCACAGATGATGTGGGGGGATAATATGAGCAAAGGAATTTTAACTGCTAAAGAATTAGCAAGTTATATAAGAAGTAAATATTCAGAATTTACAAATGATTCAAAAGAAATAACACCAATAAAAATGCAAAAGAGTTTATACTTTTGCTTTGGATTTTGGGCTGGATTTGTTGTAAAAGGAAAAGAAGATAATGTTATGCCAGCAAATTGTTCTGAAATTTTATTTGAAGATACAATCGAAGCTTGGGCTTATGGGCCTGTAGTACCAGAAGTTTATTTTGATGAGAAGAACAGAAAACTTTTTAAACAAAAAAGCGAAGAACAAAAAGCTTTAGAAAGTGCAATAAAGAAATTATCAAAATATGATTTTTTACAAGAAACAATAGATTCAATAATTAACGATGTTTTTGAAATTAGTGATTTTAAATTAGTAAGTATTTCTCATATGGATAAGTGTTGGCAAAATCATTTTCATGCTGAAGCACCAAAACATAACGAAACAATACCGGCAGAAGAAATAATAGATGAGTATTCTACAAAAAAATTTGCTTAAAATAAATTTATTAGATAATAAAAGTATTGCAGATGCTAAAAATATATTCGGCTCAACAAAATTAAAAATATCATATAATAAAAATATAAAATCAACCAATCTCGTTAAACATAAATTTGTTAATTATATTAATTCTAAGAATAAAGCTTTAATAAAAAAACTAAAAACAGATGAAAGAAAATTTATTGATGGACTTTTTGACTTTGATAAAGACTTTAAAATAAAATATTTACTAGATGAAAATAATATGCAAGCAAAGTTTGATGATATATTGCTTAATACTTTAGGGACGACAACTAATGTTCTTTCTTGTGTTAGGTTAAAAACACCCGGCAATGTAAGTTTACAATATATTGTTTCAGATAACTTTACGGGTGCATATGAAATTATTGTAATAGATTTATATCATCTTCTTGTGTTTGCTGCTGATAAATCTAGAGGAGAGAAAAAACCAAAGCCAAAGAGAACATATAATGAACATAAAGATGATAATAAATGTATTTCTAAAGTATTAAACAGTATTTAATTATAAATAGTTAACTTTAAATTTATCAACGAACTCTAACTCAGGATAATTGCTTATAAATAGTAATTGTCCTTTTTTATGCAATGAATCAATCAAATCAGCATCATTATGACACTTCTTATGACATTTTTCGCAAACTGGGATAAATACCCATACTTAATAGAATTTGCTCTATTTCGCCCATAAAACACTTCATGAAGATGGTTTCTTTTAAGCTCACACAAATAACATACGTTTAGATTATCTGTGAATAGTGATACAGTTCTACTATTTTCTAACTTAGACTGTCTAGTAGTTCTATTATTTAGTGACTTAAATTGTTTGTATTCTTTGTTATAACACTCTCTATAACAGCTGAAAGATACTTCCTTTTTTAAGAGTGCACAATAACAATATTTTTTATTTTTTTTGCTTCTAATTTTAAAGTATTTGCAGTTCATTTTTTGTTCGCAAAAATTACCATAAAATTACCATGAAATAGGTGGAAAACATGGAAAATTACCATTTTTTTGATAAAATTAATAATAAAAAATCCCTTAAAATAAGGGATTTTGTTGATTTTATTGGAGCAGGTGATGGGAATCGGACCCACGTTAGCAGCTTGGAAGGCTGAAGTTCTACCATTAAACTACACCTGCGTCTAATGCACTATTAATTTTACTGTATAAGTGTGTCTTTGTCAATACTTTTTTTAATTTAAATCTAAAAAGAAGATTTTGCATCTTCTTTTTTGTTATTTAGTTAAAAATTATTTTTTCATCATCGTCATCATCATTGCTTTTAGCAATTAGATTCTTTAAATTTAAGTAAAGATTATTCATGTAATCATCTCCCATAAACATTATAACATAAATACTATTATAATCAATAGAGAAAATATTATTTTGCTTTTTTTTATTATTTTGCTATAATGTAATAGACATTAGAAAGAAGGTTAATATGAAAAATATGTTTGATATTAAAGGAAAATATGCAGTTGTGACTGGTGCAAGTTCTGGCCTTGGAAAAAATGCCGCTATAGCATATGCATCTATGGGTGCAAATGTTGCATTACTTGCAAGAAACATAGAAAAACTTAAAGATACAGAAAAAGAAGTAAAGAAGTATGATGTTAAAGTGATACTGGTAGAGTGTGATGTTACTAAAGAAGAAAGTGTTAAGAATGCTGTTGATACTATTATGAATAACTTTGGAAGAATAGACATCTTATTAAACAACGCAGGAGTTGCAGTATCTGGAGGGGTAGACTCATTAAGCGAAGAAGATTGGGATAAATCATTTAACACTAATGTAAAAGGAATGTACTTTATGAGTAAGTATGTAATACCTGTTATGAAAAAACAAAACTATGGGAAAGTAGTTAATGTGGCTTCTGTTAATGCCATTGTTGGTGACAAAGAAGATATATTTATTAGACATTCATATAATGCATCAAAAGCAGCTGTTCTTGGACTTACTAAGGGAATGGCTTGTAGTTATGCTAAATACAATATTACAGTTAATGTAGTAGGACCTGGGCTTTTTGAAACTGGAATGACTAAAGATACATTATTCAAATCAGAAGAATTTTTAAATGCATATAACAAAATGAATCCATCATGTAGACCTGGTAGGGAAGGAGAAGTAAGCGGACCAATACTATTCTTATCAAGCGATGCTTCAAGTTATGTACAAGGTCAATTTATTGTAGTTGATGGTGGAGGTTCATCAGTATAAATCATTACTTATAGTAATGGTTTTTCTTTATAAAATAAGCAAAGTGTTATATAATATTAATAGGTGATAGAAATGGACAGAATGAATGAAATAGTTGAACTTTTAAATAAATGGTCGTATGAATATTATGTTCTTGATAAACCAACTGTTGATGATAGTGAATATGATAGACTTATGCAAGAATTAATAAGAATAGAGTCTTCGCATCCTGAATGGATAAGGGATGACTCTCCAACTAGAAAAGTTGGTGGACAGGCTATAAGTAAATTTAAAAAAGTTACACATAAAGTACCAATGCTAAGTTTAGGAAATGTATTTAATGAAGAAGAAATTAGAGAATTTGATTCAAGAATAGCTAAAGAATTCAAAGACAGGGAATACGTTTGTGAACTTAAAATAGATGGACTTGCTGTTAGCCTTGAATATGAAAATGGTAAGTTTGTAAGAGCAGCAACTAGGGGAGATGGAATAGTTGGAGAAGATATAACGCACAATGTAATGACTATAAAAACTATCCCCCATGTACTTTCAGAGCCTATTAGTCTAGATATTCGTGGTGAGATATATATGCCTAAAAAAAGCTTTGAAAGGCTTAATAAAAAGTTTATTAAAGAAGGATTATCTCCATTTCAAAACCCTAGGAATGCAGCCGCTGGTTCGATTAGACAACTTGATCCTAAGGTAGCAGCATCAAGAGGGCTCGATTCATTTTTATATCATTATCCATTAACACCATATAAAACTCATTATGAAACATTGCAATATATGAAAAGACTTGGCTTTATTGTTAATCCAAATATTAGACTTTGTAAAAACATAGATGAGGTTATTAATTATATTAAAGAGTGGACTATTAAAAGACCTGAATTGCCTTATGAAATAGACGGCGTTGTTATTAAGGTAAATGATATAAGTGAGCAAAAAGAATTGGGATTTACTGCGAAAGTACCTAAATGGGCTACTGCATACAAGTTTCCACCTGAGCATGTTATGACTAGGCTTACTGATATTATATTTACAGTAGGAAGAACTGGTCAAATAACTCCTAATGCTGTTTTAGAACCTGTTAGAGTAATGGGAAGTACTATTTCAAGAGCTACTCTTCATAATAAAGATTATTGTATTTCTAAAGATATAAGAAAAGGTGATTATGTTTATATATATAAAGCTGGAGATGTAATACCTGCGGTAGATAGAGTTGAATTTTCTAGGAGAAATGGAACTGAGGAAGAATTCAAGATGATTGATTATTGTCCTATGTGCGGAAGCAGGCTTATACAAAAAGACGGAATGGTAGACTATTTTTGTGAAAACATTCATTGTCCAGCTAGAAAAATAGAAAGTTTGATTCATTTTGTATCAAGAAATGCTATGAATATTGATGGACTAGGGGATAGAATTATTGAAGATTTTTATAATTATGGATACATTAAGAAGTTTAGTGATATATATAAATTAAGTAATAAAAAGGATGAATTAACATTATTAGAAGGCTTTGGTAATAAGAGTATAGAGACTTTATTAAATAATATTGAAGAGTCTAAAAAGAATTCACTTGACAGATTATTATTTGCTCTTGGTATACCAGGAATAGGAGCTAAGACTGCTAAACTATTGTGTAAATATTATAAAAATATAGATAATTTGATTGAATCTAAAGCTGAAGAACTTGCTAAAATTAAAGATATTGGGGAAATATTGTCTGTTAATATTGTAGAATACTTTAAAGATGAGAATAATATTAAAGAAATAAATGAACTTAAATCACTCGGAGTGAATATGAATTCTAAAGAAGAAGAAATTATTGAAGATGATAACTTTAAAGATAAGAGATTTGTAATAACTGGTTCATTTGATAATATAACAAGAGAAGAAATTAAAGCTTATATTGAAAAAAGAGGGGGACACACTAGTGATTCAGTTAGTAAAAAGACAACTGCTGTACTAGTGGGTAAAGACCCAGGAAGCAAAAGAGATAAAGCATTAGAGTTAAATATTCCAATATGGGATCAAGATAAATTATTTAAAATTATGAGAATAGTAGAAAAATAGAATAAAATATAGTATAATTATTAAAGCCAAAGGAAGGTGTTAAATTAAATGAGCAAAATAAAAAGCTTACAAAATAATAAAGTATTATGGGTGTTACTAGGATTATTATTAGTATGTTTCTTAGTATTAGGTTTTGGATTTTATAAATATTTTTATGCAGGTGCAGGTAATAACAAATATGGGGATAGACTAGATGGTATTGAAAAATATCCTTTATCTAAAACATTAGATTCTGATGTTAAATCTGTATTTAGTGATAATTCTGAGGTTACTAAAACTAAAGTAGATGTTAAAGGAAAAGTAATATATATTAATATTGATTTTGGTAAATCTATAAAAGTATCAGAAGCACAAGATATTGCTGTTAAAGCACTAGATAAAATTGGTGAGGAAAATTTGAAATATTATGATGTTCAATTTATTCTTACATATTCAGGTACTGATGAAAATAGTAATTTTCCAGTATTTGGTTCTAAGAGCTCAAGTAGTTTAAAAGTAGTATGGTGAGTTTATGAAATTAATTAAAAATAATAAAAAGAAAAAGACAACAATAATAGTATTTGCAGTTATTATCTTTATTGTGTTTGCTTTTTTTGGAACATTGTATTATATAACAAGTACTGTTAATAATTACACATTTGCAGAAAAGAAATGGATAAATGAAAATGTATCTAAGTCTCTTGATGTATATGTTGAACCAAACTTACCTATTTTTTCAAGTAATGGTAGTGGGGTATTTAACGATTATATTAAGGCGCTTAAAGATGATACTAATCTTACATTAAATGTTATTTCAACTGAAGCAAATGACACTATTAAATTAAAAAACAAGAATGACATAAGTGATAAAGATGTTGTTATATATAAAGATCACTTTGTTGTAGTTGGTCAAATTGATTCAGTAAATAAATTAACTGATTTAAATAATAAAAAAATAGGTGTATTATCATCTGATGCTGAAACTATATCATATTATTTAACTGAATATAAAAGTATTTCTTTAACTGAATATGATGATGTTGAGGATTTAATGGCATATTATCAAAATGATGAGATTGATTATATGATAATACCTATGTATAAGTATTTAGATAGAATAATAACTAATAAATATGAAATTATTTATCATTTAGATGGATTATATTCTTATTATTGTCTAGAGACTAATGATAAGGATAGTGAACTTAGTAGTGTTGCATCTAAATTCTATTATAGGTGGGAAGAGACTGCTAAGAGTAAAATAAACGAATATTTCTTAAATTTATATTTTACAGAAAAAAATTATTCTGAGATGGACAAAGAGGCTATTACTAATGAAGATTTAATAGTTGGATATATTTCTAATCTTCCATTTGAGGGAATGATTCATAATAAGTTCACAGGTCTTACAGATACATACTTATCTAAGTTTGCTGATATGACAGGAGTAACATATAAATATATTGAGTATGATGATACTAAGAAATTAAATTCTGCATTATCATCCTCTAAAGTAGATTTAGTATTAAATTATTATTCGTTAAATTCAGACAATTATACAAGTACCAGAACACTTGGTACAACTGAGTATGTAGTACTTGCTCATGTTGATAATAATATCGTAGTTAATTCATTATATAGTCTTGTTGATTCTAATGTTAACATGTTATCAACAATGAATCTTAAATATAATATGGCAAGTAAAAATTTATTTGAAATAAAGGACTATGCTAATATTAAGACTTTATTAAAAAATGTTGATAAAGACTCAATAATTATTATTGAAAAAGAGGTCTATGATTATTATAAGGATTCTAAACTTAAAAATTATAGTATTAGATATATAGATACTGTTAGACTTAATAATTCTTTCTTATTAAATAAAAATAATTCTGCATTTAATAGCGTATTTGATTTTTATTTAAGTACATTGAGTTCAAATGAAATGAAGAATGAAAGTGTAGTTGGAGTTATAACTACTTTGAAAAACAATAGAATAATTGGATTTATTATGTCTAACTTAATTTACATTATAGTTGCAATAGTGTTACTTTGTTTTATAGCATATGCTTTTTTGAAAAACTCTTTTTATAGAAAAAAAGTTAAAAAAGAAGATAGACTTTATTATTTAGATGCGATGACTAATTTGAAAAATAGAAATTATTTAAATGATAATATTGAATTTTGGAATTCCAGTAAGATATATCCTCAAGCTATAATAATTATAGATATTAACAAATTAAAAACATTAAATGATAAATATGGTCATGAAGCTGGAGATAATCAAATTAGATCAGTTGCTTCTGTTCTTATAAGGACTCAAAAAGATAATACAGAGATTTTAAGAACTGATGGTGATGAATTTATGATTTATTTAGTAGGATATGATGAAAAGAAAGTTGGTTCTTATATTCATAAATTAAATCGTGAGATTCAAAACTCATTATCGAATAGAGATTACGGAGTATCTATTGGATATTCAATGATTAATAATGAGCAGACAACTATAGATGATGCAATTAATGATTCTCTTATGATGATTAGGAAGTCTAAGGGTGTCAAAAATGAAAAATAAGATAAAAGAGTTTAAAAAATTAATATTTGCTCGTGAGATGAGTATATTACCTGGTAATCTTGCATTTTCATTCTTTATGGCAGTTATACCAATGTTGACTTTAATATTTTATTTTTGTACACAGTTTCATCTACCTATGGATGTAATCAATAATTTTCTTGCTAAAACATTTCCTAAGGGAGTGGTAGATTTATTACAACCGGTTTTTACTAGTTCAATTTCTATGGATTCAGTTGTTACATTGGTTGTTGGATTTACAGTTGCGGTTAATGGATGCAATGCGATTATAATCGCAAGTAACACTATATATGGTTTTGATAATTCTCCCTTCTTAAGAAGAATGATTAAAGCTGTATTTTTGGCAGTATGTGTTGTATTACTGTTTGCATTCATTGTAATTGTACAAGTACTTGGAAATGCTATAATAGCTCTTATTGGTTCATTTACATCTATAATAGCGGATAATAAAATAATAGTAGATACTTTATACTTTATATTAAGAGTTCCAGTATCATTGCTTGTTGTGTATTTCTTTATTAAGACTGTATATGCAATAGCGCCTGATGAAAAAATACCAAGTAAATATATGACTAGAGGAGCAGTGTTTACTACAATTACATGGTTATTATTAACATTTTGTTTCTCATATTATATTAATAATATTGCTAGATATGATTTAGTGTATGGAAACTTAGCAAATATAGTTATGTTACTTTTATGGTTTTATGCTCTTGCTTATATATTTGTATTAGGCCTTAGTATAAATAGAATGTCTTATGATGAAGGATTAGAGCAAACTAATACTATTAAATTAGATGAAATAAGAAAAAAAGTAAATAAAAAGAAATGATGTCATTATTCGACATTATTTTTTTTATTTATTTGATAAGATATTTATGGTGAATGAAATGTTAAGAGTTAAGATTATAGATGAAAATCATGAGAAAGATTTAGAAAATGGTGTGAATAACTTTTTAGAGAGTACTGAGTATGAAATTGTTGATATACAATTTAGAAGTGCTGTTTCAATATTTAGTGAGGAACAAATTTATTGTTTTTCTGCTATGATAATATATAAAATAAATTAGTAAATAAAAAGATAACATAAGTTATCTAATTATTAATCTAGATATTAATGCTCCAATACTAAGACCAATAGCACCACTAGCGAGCATTATATACATCATAAGGAACCCTCTTACGAATCCATAATATTTTGGCATAAGTTTTGGGCCTTTTTCATATGACTGTAGTTGCTTTAAATTATCTATTTGCATTTGTGCAATTTCATCAGCACTAAGAACGGTTTTTTCACCCATTTCTTGTCTTTTCTTTTCATAATTTCTAAGTGCTCTTAATTCAGCAAGGGAAAGCTTTTCATTATTTGCAAATTTCTCATATAGTTTTTTTGCTTCTTCATCGGATATAATTATTTCATCATTGTTAGTTACTTCCTGGGTAAATTCGCTACTTCCATTTTCTTTAAGACCTGTTATATCATTTGCAATTATTTTTGATTTTACATCATCCTTAACTTCATTTTTTTGGGTTGTTACAATTTCATTTGTTGCTTCAATAACATGAATAGTACTATCTTCGGAATGCGTAATTTCTTGATCATTTGCTTTTTCTTGGATTTTTTTATTTGAATGAACAAAATCAAGCATATCAATCTCTTGACTAGTAGCATTGTCTAAATCTTTTTCTTTTAATGTTTTAAGTTCGATTTCATCATTTATATCTTTTAAATTTTGAAAGAAATCATCTACATCCAAATTATTTGAAGACACATACGTTTTTAACCCTTCTTTATATGCTTTAGAAATAATTAGAGGATCTTTTGTTTCAATAAGGTGAACTTTATCACTTTTATCTATGTATTTGATATATTGCTTTCCATTTAGATAACAAATTTGAAGTCTAGATTTATCATTTAATTCTTTATTTAATGTGTCTAATTGTTTTTGTTCTAATTGACCTTTTGCATTTAAAATATCGTTTTTTTCTTTTATATAATTTTCAATTGCAAGGTTATCATTTTTTTCAATTAAATCTTTCAATTGAGCTGCATTTAATAATTTAATTGCATCGCTTTCAAATACTAGTGAATCAAGGCCTTCATCAAGTTTGTCTTTTAACTTCATAACCATTTCAATATTATCAGATAAACCATCTATTTTATTTATTTCAATGCCATATTCTTGAACTAAAGCATTACTATAATATTCAATTAATTCATTTTCTAAATTTTGTCCATAATCTATAAGTTCTTTCTTGCCATCAATAGTTAATTCTTTTTTACATTCTATATTTAATATGCCTCTAAATACAGCCCTAACAATTACACCTTGAAGTTCTTCTTTCGATGTAACATTATTAAGCATTTCTTCAGTTAAAAAATTAGTTGAGTTTAATAATTCAATTTTATTTTTAGGTAAAATCTTACCATATTTGTTAATTAAACATTTAACTACTAATGCTTCAAATTGTTTAGCTTTGTCTAATGAAATATTACTCATATATCCTCCATTATCATTGTAATAATTATATAATATTTTAAGTATATTTACAACTTTTTTTTTATTTTTATATATGCTATAATATTAATGAATAAATTCATGTGGAGGTGTATAAACATATGAAAGTAATATTTATTAAAGATGTAAAAAAACAAGCTCATAAAGATGAGATAAAAGAAGTTAAAGATGGATATGCTAAGTTTTTAATAAGCGAAGGTTTAGCAGTACCATATACATCTAAGAGTGCAAATGTTCTTGACAATGAAATTAAAGATAGAGAATTAAAAGAACAAGCATTAATTGATGAATGCAATAAATTAAAGCGTGAACTTCAAAGTAAAAAAATAGTATTTAAAGTTAAAACTGGTGCTCAAGATAGAGTGTTTGGCAATATAAGTACTAAACAAATAAGTGAAGAATTTAGTAAAATGGGATATGACATTGATAAGAAAAAAATTACTATAGATGGAGACATTAATAGTCTTGGTACACATAAGGTATTAATAACTCTACACAAGAAAGTAAAATTTGAATTTGATATAGTTTTAATTAAACAGGAGTAGATTATGGCAAGAAAAGAACCTCAAAATATTGATGCTGAAATATCTGTTTTAGGCTGTGGTTTTCTTGAAAAGACTGCTCTTGACAAAATAATGGATGAAGTAACCGATGAAATGTTTTATAGTGATGAGAATAGAATAATATATAAAGCTATGAAAAATTTACACACAAACAATGTACCTGTAGATGTAGCAACTGTATGCAATGAACTTGATAAAAATAAGGATTTAGCTAAAGTGGGAGGGGTAGAATATATCACTGATATAATTGATTCAGTGCCTTCAACTGCTAATTTAAATTATTATATTAATATTATTTTTGAAAAAAGTATTTTAAGAAACTTAATAAATAAAACAACTAAAATACAAGAAGAATGCTATAATGAGCAAGATAGTATTGTTGATATTGTTGAAAATGCTGAGAGGAATATATTAAGCGTTTATAATGACAAATTGGGAAAAGATATAAGAAGTATACAAGACGTACTTCCTGAAGTACAAAAAAATATGGAAGCTCTTGCTGAATCTAAAACTGATTTTACTGGTATTAGAACAGGATATTATGACTTTGATAATATGACAAGAGGTCTTCAAAAGAAACAAGTTATTATTGTCGCAGGTAGACCAGGTTGTGGTAAGAGTGCCTTTGCATTAAATGTTGCATTGAATGCTGCTATTAAGAATAAAAATAGTATAGCATTTTTCTCACTTGAAATGGGTGTAGAAGAAATAGCTAAGAGAATGTTTGGGTGTGTTGGTAAAATAGATGGCGATGTATTAAAAACAGGAAAACTTAAAAATAATGACTGGAAAAAGTGGAATGAAGCTATGAGTGAACTTTCTGACACAAAGTTCTTTATAGATGATTCAGGTGGACTTACTGTAAGCGAAATTAGAAGAAAGTGTAGAAAATTAAAAAATTCTGATTCTGGACTTGATTTAATAGTAATTGACTACTTGCAATTATTATCAAGTTCATCTAAATATGCTGGCCAAAGGGTACAAGAAGTAAGTGAAATAAGTCGTGATATTAAGAAATTAGCCATGGAGTTAGATGTTCCAGTAATCGCTTTAGCACAATTATCAAGAAGCGTTGAGCAAAGAAAAGATGGTGATAAAACGCCAAAACTATCAGACTTAAGAGAATCTGGTTCTATTGAACAAGATGCAGATATTGTATTATTTCTTCATAGTGATGAATATGGAAAATATGATGGTAATATCAATAGAAAAATTAAATTAATTATTGCTAAGCACAGAGCAGGTCAAACTGGTGCTGTTGACTTAATATTTAAAATGAACACTGGTTCATTTGATAATTATATAAATAAGGAAGATGAGAATGAATAAGGAAAAAGTATCTATTTCAACAATATTTTTTACTTTTCTAGTTGTATGTTTTGTAATTTATATGTGTATTACATTTGAACCTATAGAAAGAAAGGTAAATAAATATTATCAAGTTTATTTATCAGATAAAAAGGTAGGACTAATTTCATCGAAAGATGATTTATATGATCTTATAGATAAAGAACAAGATGAAATTAAAAAGAAATATGGTGTTAGTAAAATATATCCACCTGAGGGGTTAGAAGTACAAGAGGTATTAACATACGATGATGATGTGATGACACCTAAAGAAGTATATAATGAGATAAAGGATTCAGCACCTTTTACAATCGAAGGATATGAAGTATCTGTTAAAGGTAATGATGAGGAAGATTCAAGAAAGTTCTATATATTAAATAAAAAAGATTTAGATGTGGCAGTTAAGAATACAATACTAGCGTTCTTATCAGAGGAAGAATATAATAATTATTTATCTGGAAAATATAGTAATAGTAAAGAAGAGGGTATGGAAATTACTAATGTATATTTTGATCAAAATGTTACTATAAAAAAAACATATGTATCAACAGAGGAAAAAATAATTACTAATTCTGATGAACTAAGTCAATACTTTTTATTTGGTACTACTAATCTTACAGATAAATATACAGTAAAAGATAATGATACTATAGAAACAATAGCTTATAATAATAAACTTGGTGTATCGGACTTTTTAATAGCTAACCCTGATATTGTTGGTGAAAATGCTCTTTTAGCAGAAGGGCAAGAGGTAACAGTCTCTCCAATATCACCTATTGCTAATATAGTTGTTGAATCATTCGATACAGAGCTTCAAACAATCAAACATGAAACAAAAGTAGAATATGATAAATCTCTTAGCGCTGATGATATGTATGTTAAACAAAATGGTTCGGATGGATTAAGTAAAGTTACATTTGCCACTAAAGAGATGAATGGTGTAATTTTAAAAAGTGCACAAGTTAGTAATGAAGTTATAAGTGAAGCGGTTGATAAAATAATAGTAGTAGGTGCTAAAAATGTTGTATATTATGGAAATACAACATATTGGGCATGGCCTACAAGTAAACCATTTAGAATATCTTCATACTATGGATATAGAGTTCACCCAATTAGAGGAGAAGAACATTTTCATAGTGGAGTTGATATTACTGGTACTTCATCAAGAAATATCTATGCTATACAAAGTGGAACTGTTAAATCAGCTCAAACTGGATGGAATAGTGGAGCAGGTACTAATGTTAAAATAGATCATGATGGTGGCTATATGAGTGTATATATGCACTTATCAAAATATATGGTAAAACCAGGAGATAAAGTGGAAAAAGGACAAGTTATAGGCATAATGGGATGTACAGGTTCTTGTACTGGTACACACCTTCACTTAACTATGTATAAAAACGGTGTCATGATGGATCCACTTAAATTATATAAATGATAAAGATTATTGCAGTTGGCTCTTTAAAGGAAAAATATCTAAAAAGCATGGTAGAAGATTATTATAAAAGAATAACTAAATATCATAAGATTGAGTTAATCGAAGTTAAAGATAGCAATATTACTAAAGAGAAAGATGAGATTTTAAAAAAAATTAATAAGAATGACTATATTATTTCATTAGATATATATGGTAGGGAATATAACTCTATTGAGTTTAAAGATAATTTAGAAAACTTATTTAATAATGGTAAAAGTAATATTACATTTATAATAGGAGGTTCAGATGGCATTGATGATAAGATTAAGAGCCTAAGTAATGAGTTGATATCATTTTCTAAATTAACATTTCCACATGGACTTTTTAGAGCAATTTTATTAGAACAAATTTATAGATCATTTAAAATAATGAATAATGAAAGTTATCATAAATAGTGATAACTTTTTAATTATAAAAATATTATTTAGTATGTGGACAATATTGACTATATTTATGTTTGTACTTTCAATCTTTGTGAGTAAGAAAATTAAGTATAGAAATTATAAACTAGGAGTAAATGAGTTATTTAGTAAGGACAAAACATCATTGTTTTTAACACTTGGTACAAAAGTAGGAGTTGGCTCTATTATTGGTACAACTGTATGTGTAATAGTTGGTGGCTTTGGATCAATAATATGGATAATCTTGTTTTCATTTCTAATGAGTTCAATATGTTATTATGAATCATATTTAGGTAAAAAGTATAGAATGAAAAATAAAGATAACTTTATTGGAGGACCTTATTTCATACTAAGATATGGAATTAATAGCAAAATACTTGCTTTATTTTCTTGTATACTTTTGATAATAGTTTATTGTTTCTTTTTCCAAATGATTCAGTTAAACACTATAAGTAATATTATAATATTAAATACAAATATTAATAAATCAATTATAATATGTTGTGTGTTTTTGATACTTTTAATTACTATAGATTTATCTATTAATTCAGTTTTAAAGCTTATGAATAAAGTAGTTCCAATTATGTGTTTTATATTTGTTATTATGTGTTTTTACAGTATATTTAAAAACATTGATACATTAATTTTGTCTTTTAAATATAATTTTGATGATATTTTTTCAATTAAATCAATATTATCTGGTATGGTAATAGGTATTAAAAGAAGTATATTTATGAATGAGACATTGGTCGGCACGACTTCTGTTTCATCATCAGCTGATAAAAATGACTCTGATATATGTATGAGATATCAAGTACTTGGTATGTATTTTATATCTTTTGTTATAACACTACTTATATCATCTTTATTATTAATATATTTATATAACGGTAATATTATTGATGACTATATATTATTAATAAACTCAGTATTTTATATGACAAGTGGTAGACTTGGTGTATATCTTTTAATAATTACGTTTACTTTATTTGGCTTTACTACAATATTAAGTGGATATTATATTGGTAAAAATTATATAGAGTATCTAACCGGAAGTAAGATTTTACTTAGTATTTTTAAGATATTATTTATAATCGTTTGCTTACTTGGGATAGTTCTTGACAATAGTATTATTTGGAAATATTTAGATTATTTATTATTTATTATGATTATTATTAATACTTATAGTATAATAAAATTATTAGGAAGTGAAAAATATGATAGGTAATGATTGGGATATAGTTTTATCTAGTGTATGGGAAAGTCCAAATTTTAAGAGGTTTATGAATAAAGTTAAAGAAGAATATGAAAACTATACATGTTTTCCTAAATGGGATGATATTTTTAATGCTTTAAAATTTACATCGTATAAAGATACTAAGGTTGTTATTATAGGACAAGATCCATATCATGGGGAAGGTCAAGCTCATGGCCTTTCGTTTAGCGTTAAAAAAGGAGTTAAATTACCACCAAGTCTTCAAAATATATTTAAAGAACTATATTATGATTTGGGCATTAAAAATGAAGGTTGTGGAGATTTGAGTCCGTGGACTAAAGAAGGCGTACTTTTATTAAACTCAGTACTTACAGTTAGAAAAGACTCTCCAGCCTCTCATAAGGATTTAGGATGGCAAATACTTACAGACCATATAATAAAACTTTTAAATTTAAAAAAAGAACCAGTTGTATTTATACTTTGGGGTAACTTTGCAAGAAGTAAAAAAGCATTAATAACGAATCCTAAACATTTAGTAATAGAAAGTACTCATCCAAGTCCATTTTCAGCTAGAAATGGTTTTTTCGGGAGCAAACCATTTTCTAAAACTAACAATTTTTTAAAACAAAACAAAATAAAAGAAGTGAATTTTACACTTCCAAAGAATTATTAAAATTATTTGTTAATTCTTTTCCTTCTAATAGAGTTTTAAGTTGATATTTTTTTAACTTAGAAATTATATTATAAGGAAATTTTTTTATTAAGTTATTATATTCTAGAACATATTTATTATAATAAGTTCTTAGTGATATTATTAGTAGCTCATTATCTTCATAATCATTTATTATATCTTTAAAACTTCTTACTTTAGTTTTTTTATTATCTTCTTTTATTTGTAGTATTTCTTTATAACATTTATTAAGTATTTTTTCATTTTTATATGATTTGATTGAGTCTATTTTCATTTTCTTTGCATCTTCGAAAACTTTGCTTTCAATTTTATATTTATCTTCTATGATATTAATGAGTCTTATAATATAATCATATTTATTTTTTAATTTATCAAAGCATTCCTGTTCGGTATTATCTAAATTTTTAATGATTGATTCTAGTTTTTCATTATGACACTTAAATAAAATGGTAATTAAACTAATAAGAATAATCAAAATAACTAATATTAAAGCAATAATATTTAATGTATTCATATAATCACATCCTACTTAGATATTATAGCAAAAATTATATTATATTTAAAGTTATTTTGCGTAAATTATTTCCTCATCAAATTCAAAGAAGTCAACATATATCATAAGTATTAAGTAATGCTTGTTATTTTCAACATCATTTAAAACAAGATTATCTCTACCAGCATGTTCAATTATACCTGTAAATACTCTATCTCTCCATTCAACTGAATCACTAAAAGATGCATGTACTCTTACTTTTTTACCAATGTTATTTCTTATTATATTTTCAATATAACTTTGTTCCATTGGATAATCTACTTGATAATTGTTTGGCATATTTGAATCCCTTTCTATATCATTTAAGAATACTGGAGTTTTATAATAACTACCGTTCAAATTATCATCCCCTTTTAATATTATTTAATGAAACATAGATTATTTTGTGATTAATTATTCAATTTTAAATGAAAATATTTTATAATGTAGTAGGAGGATACTTTTATGATAATAAAATCAGCTATATCTAATCATCATATACATGTAACACGTGAAGTATTAAATATACTATTTGGTAAAGATTATAATCTTAATGTTAGAAGAATGTTAGTACAAAAAGGACAATTTGCAGCAGAAGAAACAGTAACATTAATAAAAAATAATAAGAAAATAGAAAATGTTCGTATAGTAGGACCTTGTAGAAAATATACACAAGTAGAATTACTTGAAAGAGATTGTGAATATTTATGTATTAATCCACCTGTTAGAAGTAGTGGAAACTTAAAGGGAAGTGAGTCTATCACTATAGTAGGACCACGTGGTACGTATGAAGCAGTTGAGTCAACTATTATTGCAGATAGGCATATTCATATGAGTAGTGAAGATTTAAAAGAATTTAATGTCTCTAAAGGGCAAATAGTAAAAATAAAAGTAAATGGGTTAACTCTTGATGAAGTTATGATTAAATCTGATGAAACGTGTGTACTAGAATATCATATGAATAAAGATGAAGCAGAAAACTTAGGAATAGAAAATGGAATGGAGGTAAAGATATGTTAAAAGTAAGCCATGTCACTAAATATTATGATGACTTTAGAGCAGTAAACGATTTATCATTCGAGATAAAAGAAGGAGAGATATTTGGTTTGCTTGGTGTGAATGGTGCAGGTAAAACCACTACATTTAGAATGATTATGGGCCTTCTTGATAAAACAAAAGGGGAAATTACTTTAGATGGTAAAAAAATCGATTATACTCTTACTGATCAAATAGGCTTCTTAACAGAAGAAAGAAGCTTAATAACTAGCAAAACCGTTTTAGAGCAAGCAATATATTATGGTGTGCTTAAGGGAATGACTGAAAAAGAAGTGGAAAAAAAGCTAGATGAGTATTTAGATGAATTTAATATTAAAGAATATAAAAATAAAAAAATAAAAGAGTTATCTAAAGGTAATCAACAAAAGATACAATTTATAATAAGTATACTTCATAGTCCAAAACTTTTGATATTAGATGAGCCATTTAGTGGATTAGATCCTATAAATGTAGAGATGTTTAAGAAAGTAATATTGAGACTTAAAAAAAATAAAACTATGATAATATTTTCATCACATATGATGGAACATATAGAATATTTTTGTGATTCACTTGTTATACTTGTTAAAGGTAGCACTGTTCTAGAAGGTAAATTAACTAAAATTAAAGAAGATTATAGAAAGAAAAATATTAAAGTAATAGCTGACCTAGACGTAAATGAAATTAAAAAAATCAAAGGTGTAGAAGACGTTATTAAAAATAAAAATGAATATAATATTAAAATAGAAGATATTAAATATGTAAATGATGTATTTAAAAAAGTATCAAAATGTAATAATGTAATTAAATTTGTAGTAGAAGAGCCAACTTTGAATGAAATATTTGTAAGTACAGTAGGGGAGGCATATGAAAAATAAATTTAAGTTTTTAACGAAAGATAGTATTAAAAGAAAAATAAATACTAAATCATTTAAAATAACTAATTTAGTATTATTTATAGTAATAGCTATTCTTATTAATTTAGATAGTATTGTTAAATTATTTGGTGGGGATTTTGATAAATTAACACATGTATATATAGTAGATGAAATGGGTATTTATGATGATGTTAATGAAACTATGAAAAATAGTTATTTGGATGTACTTAATAACTATAATGCAGAAGTAGAAAAAAGTGATAAAAAAGTAAGTGAACTAAAAAAAGAAATTATTAAAGATGAAAGTGATGATATAATTGTTCATATTACTAAAAGTGATAGTAAAGGAGTAGACAAAATATTTAATGCAGAAATTATTTCATATGATTATATAGATACTGTATTATATCAAAATATAGTTAATGCATTAAATACAGTTAAATCAAATTTAGCATTAGAAAGGTCTAATATTGATCAAGATACTTTAAATGATATTTATAAGTCAGTTGATGTTAAAAGAACTCTTTTAGATGAAAATCTTAATGAAAATGAAGAGTTAATGGAGAAAATAGGAGGCATAATAATAATTATATTTATAGTACCTTTTTTCTTACTTATAGTTTTAATTATACAAATGATAGGTGCTGAAATTAATGAAGAAAAATCTACTAAGAGTATGGAAGTTATTATATCAAGTGTAAAACCTGAAATACATTTTTTGTCTAAATTAATATCTGCTAATGTATTTGCGATAGTTCAAGGTTTGTTGCTTATATTCTATGTAATAGTTGGAGTATTAATAAGAGTTGCAACAACTGGAATACCTGGAAGTGATGTGATATCTAGTAATGTATCAGTAAGTAGTATTTCACAATATATTAACATGTTCTTACAAAGTGATATAGCAAGTAGATTAGTAAATGGTATACCATTCTTTATATTATTAATGTTATTTAGTTTCTTTGCATATTCATTATTTATAGGAGTACTAGCTAGTATGACAACTAATATGGAAGATTATAACCAGATATTAACACCTGTTATGATATTCTTAATGATAGGATATTATTTAGCTATATATGCATCTGTATATCAAGGAGCATTATTTATTAAAATAGCTGCGTTTATACCATTTATTTCAGGTATATTAGCACCTGTTATGTATACTATAGGTGAGATGTCATTACTAGATCTTGGAATATCAATATTATTATTAATTGGTACATGTGGTTTATTATATAAATATGGACTTAAAATATATAAAGCAGGAATATTAAATTATTCATCAAGTAATTTATGGAAGAAAATGTTTAAGTCATTAAAGGATTAAAAAGTATGAAAAAGTTATTATATGCAGTTATTTGTTTATTATTAGTGACGCCTATAAAAATATATGGTGAAACTATTGATATAAAAGACATAAATCTTAAAATAGAACTTGGTGATGATTGGCATGTTTTGACTAGAGATAATTTAACTAATAATAAAGATTTAGAGTTATTTAAATCAGATGAAAAAGATATGGAAAAGTATTTTGAAGATATTAATGCTTATATAGATGCATTATATAAAGATAGTTATCTTGAATTTACTATAGTCCTTGATGATGCTGATGGGATAAATTTTTTAACGAATTATCCTGATAGCTTTGTAAAAGAACTAGCTAAAAAAAGTGCTAAAGAAGCTGGTGCTGAAGATTATGGAATTTATAGTAATGGAAAATATAAATTTACTAAGCATAAGTTTTATGATAAAAAGACGAAGGCCTATTATTTAGTTTATGCTACAGTATTTAATAATAAAACTTATTATTTTCAATTATCTGATTATGAAAAAATAACGGATGAAGAAGGCGCTTTATTTGAAAATATATTAGATACATTAGAAGTTAAAATATTAGATAAATATAGATATGAAGATAAAGAAACACAAAAAGCAATTGATGAAAATGATGAATCTTATTTTCTTGATGAAAAAGATGATACTGATTATGCAGGAATAAAAAGACGTATGATATCTATAATATTTGATTGGGTGGTTAGACCTTGTATTGTTGTTTTAGTCCCGTTATTTTTAGCTAAAAAATTTGATAAAAAGAAGAAAAAAGATGATGTTGATTTTTAAGGAGAAATATTATGAAAAAAATATTATGTTTATTGATTAGTTTTATGTTGTTTATACCAATTAGTATATATGGAAAAACTGTTGATTTAAGTGAGGTTAATCTTTCTATAGATTTTAATGATGATTGGTATGCATTTACAAGATATAATTTAGATAATAATAAAGAATTAGAATCTTTAGGTTTAACTAAAGAATATATGGAAAAATTCTTTAATGAGAATGAAGCTTATATAGATGCATCACCTAAAGAATTAGGAACTGATTTTATATTAAGAATTAAGCCAGTTGAAGATATGAATAATCTATCTAATTATCCAGATGATATAGTAAAAGAAGTTGCTAAAGAGATTAGTAAGTTAGTTTCATCAGAAGATTATAAAGTTTATAATAATGGAAAAACTAAATATGCAATAGTAAGGTATTATGATGAGACATCTAAATATAATGTACTAGCATATTATACAGTTGTTAATGCACAAGGATATACATTTCAAATGCAAAAACAAGGTGAGTTTAGTGAAAGTGAAGAATCTATTATGAAAAGTATTATGGATAGTGCTAAATATAATATTTTAGATAAGTATAAAAATGAAACTGAAGATGTACAAAAAGAATTAGATAAAGATACAAAGAAAGATTTAAGCTTCAAAAATATATTAATATACGCAGGAGTTGGAGCTTTAATAGGAGTAATTAGTATATTAATATCTAATAAAAAGAAAAATAAGAAAGGTGAAATTTAGTTTTCATCTTTTTGTTTACTTGAAATATTTTGATAAGTGTGATATTCTATGAAATCAAGAGGTGCATATGGCGGATAATATAATGATATTGCCTAAAATAGATCATGAATTTCATAGGGAATTAATTGATAATAGTGGATTACAAGGTAATGTATATAGATATAGTGATACACTTGTATATAAGGAATATAAAACAGATAGTTTTAATTTGTCTCAGTTAGAATTACTTACATATCAAAAAAGTAAATTAATAGCGTATCCTAAAATATTAGTGTTTGAAAAAGAATATTCTAAAAAGTGTTTTAGAGGGTATTTGAGTGACTTTATTGAAGGAAAAGTTATTTATAACTTAGATGGCAGATTATTATTAAATGAGTTTATAAATGCCTTAGAAGAGTTTGAAAAAGAAGTCATTAATGTATCAAGAAGAGGCATTGTGATGCATGATATGCATCAAGAAAACATAATATTAACACCAAATAATTCTTTAGTTGCGATAGATACTGATATGTTTGAAGTTACATATGATGATGAAATATGGGTATTAAGGAACAATATGAAAGAATTAGGAGAAACTATTATATCAGAATTAGTAACATTAGCAAAATTAGAATCAGAAAAATTAAATAATTTGATAAATGATTGTGGAGCTTATGGTAGGATAAAACCATCGAATCTATTAAGAGAGTTTATATGTTATTTTGAACAAAGAATGTTTAAAACTGAAACAGTAAGTGACTTTAAAAATGGAGTTCAGTTAATAAAAAAGAGGTAATTTATGAAAATAGGAATTGATATAGATGATACAATAACTGAAACATCTGAATATTTAAAAGTATTAATAAGTAAATATGATAAAGAATATAGTCATGAACTTTCATCAAGTATTGAAAAGATAATGAGAGGTATCTTAGATACTCCAAAACTACAAAAGTTTTATCATGATCATGCAGTTGAATTAATTAGAGGAGTTAAATTAAAAGATGATGTAAAAGATTCAATTGACTATTTAATTCAAGAGGGATGTGAAATATATTTTATTACATCAAGAAGTGATATGTATTTTGGAAATGCTTATAAAGAAACAAAAGAATATTTAGATAAAAATAAAATAAAGTATGATAAGTTACTAGTAGGTCAAGGGAATAAAGTAAAAGCATGTGAAGATGAGAAAATAGATATTATGATAGATGACTCTATCTCAACGTGTGAACTTATAAATACAAAATTAGGAATAGACTCGTTAGTTTATAATTCTAATTTAAATATAGAAAAAGAAACTAATTGTAAAAGATTTTCAGAATGGTCAGAATTAAAAGATTACATAATAAATGTAAAAAATCAAAAAAATAAATTGACAAAAAAACTATAATATTATATTATTAAATTGACATAGAAATATGTCACGAATACTTCTACGAATATAAGTGTGGATGTATTCAACCAAAACCCCCTGAAGGAGCCGAAAGGCTCCACTTTTTATTTGATTTATAAGTGTTTTCTATAAATATGGTAGAACGCTACCCAGCATCTACCCATCATAACCTATGGTTTATATAAGTTTAATATAGTTTATTTGGAAGACTTTTCATTAAAGTCTTTTTCTAATGTGTCAAAGAATTTTGGTACATTTGCAAGATCTTTTTTAAACATATGTGTATAAGTTTCTAGTGTTTCAGTAGTTTCAGAATGACCTAAAAAGTTAGAAACAGCAGTTATTGGAGCAGAACCAGATATTAAGGCTGATGCACATGAATGTCTAAAGTCGTGTAATCTAATTCTTCTTACTCCAGCCTTTTCAGCATACTTATCTCTATAGAAATACATTCTACCTGTAGCCATTGGAACATCATCACCAAGTACAAACCAAGTTTGTTTGAATTTTGCTATTCTTTCATTTGATTTTTTAAGTTCTGCTAAGTCATTTAATAGAGTAGTTGCGATTGGAATTGTTCTATTTGAGGCTTCTGTTTTAGTGCTAGAAATATACCATTCTGTACTAGCATTAGAATTAGATGGATTTAATACTTGTTGAGAAACAGTTAAAAGTTTATTTTTAAAGTCTATATGTTTCCATTGTAATCCTCTTGCTTCAGACCTTCTTAATCCACAATAATATAATAATTCAAAGAAACATTTATATCTTAAATCATCAACTACTGAAATAAATTTAAAGAATTCTTCAGGTTCGTAAAAATCCATTTCTTTTTTTAATGCTCCTGGAGTTTTAAATGGTTCTAATTTATTATAAAATTTTCTTAAATTAAAATCCCATTGTTTTTCAGCAAAGTTAATAACTTGTTTTATAAATTTTTGAATATCAGTTTTATATCTGTCACAGAGATTTGTTTTATTAATTTGTGCTCTCCATTTTTGATATAAATCCCAATCTAAGTTTACTAATTCTACATTATCTAGTAATCCCATATATTTGATTCTATCTCTATATGTCTTAAGAGTAGAATCTTTTATTTTATCTTTCTGATATTCATAATATATAGTGTAGGCTTCTTTAAATGTCATATGTGGATTTACTTCAACATCTTTATATTTATTTAAATATTCTTTTTCAGCTTGTAATGCTTCATTTTCAGTAATATAAGCTTTTGATTGATATTGATGTCTTTTACCATCTAAACCTTTACTATATTGTATAAATACCCATGATCTTCCATCTTTTGTTATTTTATTTTCTTTAAGTTTTCTTACGGACATTTCATTCCTCCTTTTCTTATCCGTAAAATATCGACATACATCTATATTTTACCATCAATTTTTAGTTTTTTATTAAGTAAATAATAGGGATAGTTATTTGTGCTATCCCTATATTGGTTATAATTCAAAATCATCAGATTTATTTTTTTCATATTTCTTATTAATTTTTTTACTAAGATTCTTAAATTCATATGAACCATACTCTTGATTTTTATCTACATTTAATCCTAAAGTTCTTTTAAGTGCTTTATATAAATCAGTAGCAATTCCTTTAACATTTTGTATAAGAGAACTAGCCATTTCTTTAATGCTTGTTAGTTCTTCTTTTAAAGATTCAATTATATTATTTTGATATTTTATAGTATCATCTTTTTCTTTAATAATTAAATTTTGATTTTCAATTATTTTATCTTTTTCTAGTAATGTTTTACCTGATTTAAGATTTTTAATTTCAGTATTTAATTTGTCGATTTGTTTCTGCTTAGATTCTAATTTTATTTCATTTTGTTCTATTATTTTTGATTTATTCAAATTATCTTTAGTTATTTCTTTTGAGTATTTAGATAGATTGTTTATATCTTTTTCTTTATACCCAATTATTTTGCCTTTTTCAGGATTTAGAAGAGGATTTGTATCTACATTAGATATTTTCTCTTTATATGATATTTCAACTTCATTTAGGGCTTTATTCTTATTTAATTCAAGTTCCATTAGTTTGTTTTCTGCTTGCAGTTCTTTTAAATATTTTTCTGCTTTTGTTTGATGATATTTATTTCCTCCGATTTGACCTCTATCAAGATTAAAACCTTTAGAGGTTATAAATTTATTATAATCATCTTGTATTTTAGCAAATGATGTTTTAAAGCCTTTATCCTTCCAAAACTGATCACAATTTAGAAATTTTCCTTTTTCTATTGAATATAAATTTTTACCGTTTTCATCTTTCTTTTGAATAGGTATTAACTTTTCTTTTCCGTCTTTTCCTATATAAGATTTTAATATTTGATGACCATTACTATCTGTTTCAAATACTTTTCTATGAACTTCATTTACTACTGGAGTAAAATAAAAATGCATATGTGGAGTATCTTCATCAAAATGAATAGCAGAGTAGACTACGTTTTCCTTTCCAACTAAATTACTTAAAAATTCATGTGAGCATTTAAAATAATTTAATACTTGTTCTGGAATATCATTTGGATTATTAATAACTACTTTATTAATAGGTTCTCCTTTATGGTCTCCAGTTAAATATTTTCTTCCTGTATCTTCAAATTTCATTCCTAATGATTTAAAGAATTCTTGTCCACTAGTTATTATACATCCGTTTAATAAATTGATATTTTTATTGTTCTTGTTAAATTCTACATTATTTTTATAGAGAGTTTTATATGTTGAACTAGCTAAATTAGTACTACATAATGGAATAAATTCAATATTATATTTAGTTCTATTTGTATCATAATTACCTGTACCAATTCTATCAGTAAGTTCTTTACTAAGACCACCAATATCTGAAGATTTAATTTTGTTTGTTATAGTTAAAACTTGTTTTCCATCAAACATTTATATAAATCCTTTCATATATTTATGACATTGTGACATTAATAATATGTGTGGCTTTGAGGGATTGGTCATTTATGACCTATCTCACTAGGGCATAGCCCAAAAGTGAGTTAAGGGAATCCCTTAAAAACCCATTCTTGTTTAAGCAAAGACTTAAGTTGATATAAGTCTAAGCAATAAACAAGTGATTATTTATTAAAAAATAAATAATCAGAAGATGAGTCATTATCGCCACTTTCATTGCTATGCAACAAAACGTGCCACATTATTCATCTTCATTTTGTGAAGGCTCTATAAATGTAGCATGATATAATCTACTATCAGCAGTTCTACATTTAGTAATATGAACGCCTTCACTTTCTAAAAGCTCAATACTATTATTGAGTAATCTTCCGAATCTTTTAGGTGACATTGGTATGTTAGCTTTTAATACTATATCAGTACAGGTAAAATCAATTTCTTTTTGACTAGCAACATATTTTATAAATGATGTTAGTTCAAAAGATAATTCATCTTCCTCAATAGAATTTATTTTATGAAATATAAGGTTATCTAATTTTTTTAATTGAATATCTATTTCTGAAAAATCTCTATTTATTGTTTGTAATTTAACATATTTTTTATTTGCTTTATTTTCAATTAAAGTTATTCTTCCATCAACAGTTGCATCTAGTGCAATACTTCCTAAAGTTTTACCGGTTTTATTTAGATGATGTGTAACTAAAAAAGTTACATTATATTTATCACAATAAGTTCTTAATTTTGGAAATATTTGCTGTGATACATCTTGATAATTATTAATATCATATTGGACTCCAAAATCAATATCTTTTAACATATCTAAAATTATAAGTTTGCCATTATATTCTTCAGCAAATGTTTTTATATCATATTCTAAATCATTTAAAGATATATTTGCTTTATTCTGTCTATCGATTATAAATAAAGAGTCCTTTTTTGCTGATAGTTCCATAAATTCTAGGCGTTCCTTTAATTGAATTTTATCTGATTCTGTGGTAACATATAAAACAGGTGAGGGATTTACTTTGTATCCTAAAAATGTTGTTCCGTTAATAACGGAGCAGGAAAGTTGCAGTGCCAACATAGACTTTCCTACTTTTGGATTAGATACTAAGAGATACACGCCTTTAGACTTCATTATATTATTTATGATGATGTCTTTTTTTATGTTTGTATCTATTTGTTCTATTGGTTTAAGCAATTTTAACATCTCCTTTCAAATTTTTACTTCTTGACTCTAAATAGTCAATATCAATATTTAAATACTTAACAACTTCTTGCATAGGAACAGCATTCTTAGGAACATAATATCCTTCTTTTTCTAAGTCATTTTTAATTTTACTTTTAATAGTTAATGCTGAATTTCTTCCTATGTTTGCTAATTTCATTAAATCTGATAAATTGCACCATTGTTGTGCGATTAATTTTAAAGTTTCATCTACGGTCATATTTCACCTCCCTTATCTTTCTAATTCTTTGCATTTCTTATATTTCAAATCAACTAAGTTTTTAAATTCATCAGTTGGTTGTATTGAAACATTAAGACCAAGATATGAATCTTTATCTACACATTCTTCTAAATTATAAAAATGTGCATAATCATTTTTTTCTAATTCTTTAGAACTTTTAATAGTTTCTTCTCTAGTATTTTTGTTTATTAATAATTTTCTAAGTGATTTAGTTAAGTCATAACAGATTAAACAATATAATCCTTTAGCACTTAATGATAAATCAGGATTATCTAAAACATCTTTTCTTACTAAAGTGAAATATTTTTGATTCACTTTTAACACCTCCTTTACTAATTTTAAAAGGGTAGAGTTCTACCTGAACTATTGCTCTTTGTGAAATTTTAGTTATTTCATAACTCCCGTGCCAATAGGGTATTCTGCCTTGCTTTTTTTTACTTAATGGCTTATCGGCGATTTCCACTAAGGCCAAGTTTTCAAAGAACAAATTCAACTAAATTTATCGTGTCCGATATATCAGTCAATATCATGATAACACCGTCCGAAAAACTTGTCAATATATTTTGTCCGAAATTATAGACAAATTTTAAAAAAAGTGATAAAATTAAATCTAGAAGGAATAATTTGGAGAAAGAAGTGAAAATATGAATTCAAATGAACTTAAAAATATTATTGAGAATGCCAGAATCGCTAAAGGAATTTCTCAAAGAGAACTTGCTAAATTATCTGGAATAAGTAGAAGTACCTTAAACGATATTATTAATGGAAAAATTAAAAAAGTAGATGTTGATTCTTTAAAAAAGATTGCTGAAACTTTAGATTTATCTTTAACTAATCTTTTAAAAGTTGCTGGTTATGATGAATTTTTAGATTATTTGTCTTTAGATAAATATAAAAATAAATCCACGAAGGATTTAAAAGAAATGATTGAAAAATATAAAGAGTTAGAATTGGATTTATTAGATTTTGATGCGCAAAAAAGAAAAAAGGTAAAAAAAGCAAGACAACACTTGTTTTATACAATTGAGCATTTAAAAATAATGCAAGAAAGTAAGGATAGTTTATATACAATAGATAAAGCTATAGAAGATATTAAATGGTGTTTTGATGAATTAGAGACAGTTGAAGAAAAATATGATTATGATAAATTACCAAAAGATATTTAAATTAAAGTGAAGTAGAAGGTGAAAATATGAATGATCTAGTTAGTAAATACTTAAGTCAAATAAAAAAATATGGTTTATCAAAAACTTGGGATAACATTTTAATTAATTCATTATATGGATCTAAAGAATATGATGTTGAAAATTTTGGAGAATTATATGAAATAGGATTAGAGTACACAAATAAAATTTCAAAAAAGGAAATGGGCAAGTATTATACCCCAGAAGATGTTGCTTCTTTATTATCTAATTGGTTATTGCCTTTGGATGGAATAAATATATGCGATGTTGGCTGTGGAACAGGTAACTTAATTTTAAATTATTTGAGTAAATTAAAAAATGATGATGCTATAAATCTTATTGGTGGTGGACACGTTTATTTATATGATATTGATTCTTTAGCATTAAAGATTTGTAAATATTCAATTGCAATTAAATATGGTGCAGATTTATTAGATAAAATTAACGATATAAAATGTGATTTTTTAAATAAAAAAATAAAATTACCACATAATTCAAAAGTGATTTCTAATCCACCTTATTATAAAATAACTGAAATGAAAAGCACATGGAAATTAACAGATGTTATAAAAAATTCAAAAGAGTTATACTCTTCATTTATGGAAAAAATAATAACTCAAAGTGTTTCTTCAGTTATTATTACGCCATATAGTTTTATAGGTTGTGATAAATTTTACTCATTAAGACGTTTAATGAATGATTATAATGGATTTATTGTATCATTTGACAATGTGCCAGGCAATATATTCAATGGTAGAAAACATGGAATTTTTAATTCAAATTCGACTAATTCTGTTAGAGCAGCAATAACAGTTACAGAGAATAAAACAGATAAAAAAGGATATAGAATATCCCCATTAATTAGATTTAAAACAGATGAAAGAAATATGCTTTTAAATAATGAGCTTTTAGGGAAATTAATAAATGATGAATATCAATTAGTTAATGTTAAACGTAAAGCATATCATAAATGCTTTATAGAGCTTAATAATATTTATAATGCCTGGATGAATAAGGCTGAAAATACATTGTCAGAATTTATTACTAACAAAGATAATGGTAATAAATGCATATGCGTTCCAACAACTTGTAGGTATTTTACTGTTGGATCCTCTTTTGAATTAAAACGAGATGGTAAAAGAATGTTTTATTTAAAAGATGATAAATATTATGATTATATTTATACCTTATTAAATTCTTCATTTGCATATTGGTGGTGGAGATTAATAGATGGTGGAATAAATTGTTCAATGTCACTAATTGGAAGTATTCCATCAATATATAACTTATTAAATAAAAACGATAAGAAAGAGTTATCAACAATTGCAAAAGACATGCAAAAGCATGAAAAAGAGTACTTGGTATATAAAAGAAACGCAAAAAAAATGCAAGAGAGTATTAAATTTCCAAAAGAATATAGAGATAGAATAAACAAGGTGTTTTTAAATGCTTTAGGCGTGGTCGATGAGCCACAGGTTTTTGATATTATTCATAGTAGTGCAATTTTTAAGCAAAATGAGGAGGGTTTAAATGAGTAAAGAAAATACAATTCAAGAATTTTTAGATACAGTGTATCAAAATGATTCTTCATTAATATTAGATGAAGAATCAATTAAACGAATAAATGCATTTTTTAAAGAATATCAGGAGGAAGAAAAAAAGTTTGATGATTTTCTTTCAGTATTAGGGGTAGAATTTCAAGATATTACGAAACTTCAGAGTGGAATAATGGAAATAAAAAAACAATACGAAAGAAACATGGCTTTACAGCCAGGAGTATTGAGTGAATGTAATTATGTAGAAACATTGGCAAGATTATTTAAGCTTAATAAGTGTCTAGATTTAAATAATGTGACATTCAATCAAGTACCAATTGAGGCTGCTAAGTATTTGATCCCATCAGCAGAAACGATTTCTGGTGGAAGATATTTATATTACAATACTAAAAAAGATATATTTTTATTTCAGTATGGTAATCCTGAAACTGGAGATGCAGTAATGGTCATAGATGGTGATAAAATTAAATTAGAATTTAAAGAGAGAACAGCAAAAACAGGGGAATATGATATAACAGGATTATATGGAGAAGATGGAAAATTAATTATAAGTGATGATTTTGCAAATAAAAATCCGGAATATGTACCATTTATAGAACAATTTAATGAAGAAACCAATGTGATTGAACAAATTGGTCATAATTTTAATACATTTGATGAAGATACAAAAATTGCTTCAATTCAAGAATACTTTATAAAAAATGAAATTGATGTATTAATATCTTCGACAAAAGAAAATGAACTAATTGCACTTACTCCTGATAGTATTACTTTAGAGTTGGAAGATGGGACAAGTATAATATCAACTCAAAATAGTGAGATTAGAACATCAGGAAGAAATTATACAAAGATTTTTACTCCTGAATTATTTCGCCAAACTTTACAGAAAATTGGAGCAAAAGAAATAGATGATGAAACAGTTTTAGTAAACATTAATACTCCATTTGTAGAGAAGGTAACCGGAAGAGGATTGAATCAAATAACTAGAATAAAATTTAATAAAATATTTTTTATAAAAATTGAAAATATAACATGGCAAGATGAAAGTAATATAATTTTTAAAATAAATGATGTATGCCAATTGAAACCAACGGTATCAATGCATTTAACTATACTTGCATCTAAGGAACAATTAAAAAATGTATTTGATGACAAGAATGTTTAATAAGAGTATATAGGAGGATATGTAAAATGAGTGAAAATATAGTAGGTTCAATTTATATACTTACAAACCCATCTTTTCCAGATTATGTAAAAATAGGATATTCAAAGAATGTAGAAGAAAGAATAAGTAAATTAAATAATTCAGAAGCAGTACCTTTTGGATTTAGACTATATGCAACATATGATGTTGAAACTCAATCTGCTGATAAAGTATTACATAAAATAATTGATAAATTAAATGCTGATTTAAGAAGTATTGACACAATAAACGATAAAGTAAGAGTAAGAGAATTTTATTTAATACCTCCAGAAGATGCTTATGAATTGTTGGAAGATATTGCTATTATAAGTGGTACTAAAGAAAGACTTCATCTATATAAACCAACTAAAGATGAAGTTCAAGAAGAAGAAACCGCTGAAAAAAATAGGAAATTATCTAAAAATAGACATCATTTTAAAGAGATTAGATTTAAATCTAGTTTAACAAATAAAACATATTACTCTAAAACAAAAGATGATGGAACTTTAGGAATATATGAAGAAGAAACAAATGATGAAGTGCCTAATAATAGTAATCCATCGAAGAAACAAATATTATTACAAGCTGTTAAAGACTTAAATGGTGAAGTAGAAAGTAATATTACTTTATATCAATTACAACATAGATTAGAAAAATTATTAAACAGATAGGTATATATAAATATAATGTCATAATGTCATTAAGGAGGTAGTATGAATAAGGAATTAATTAATGAATTGATAAGAATTGTAGAACAGTTACCGGATGAAAATTCATGTTTAGATTACAAACTATTTCCATATGAAAATGATAAAATGGCTGAACTTGTAAAAGATTTATGTGCGTTTCTAAATAGTGAAGAAGGATATAAAAAAGATAAATATATTATAATTGGTATAAGTGATAAAAAGGAAGTAAGGGGAATAACGACTTTCCCTATGCAAGATGATAGATTTTATCAATCGGCTGCCGATTATATTTTTCCACATCCTTCAATAGAATCAGGAACATTTAAACACAAAATCAGAGAAAATGAATTAACATTTGGTTATATATATATTAGTAAAGATAATACAGATAGAATATATGAAATAAATAAAGATTTTTTTTATAAAAAAGACAAATCAGAATATACTTTAGAAAAAGCACTATCCAAAATGGCTGTAGCATCAACTGCTTGGATAAGAAGAGGCGGTTGCAAAAGAGTTTTAGATGAATATACAAGAAGAAAAATATATGAATCAGATAAACTAAAAAAGGACTTTTTTATTAATAATAATGTAGTATATTCTAATATTGATGGTTCTAGTAGTAAAAAAATTATAAAAGCAGCACTATTGTTTGGAAAATGGAATGAAAATAACGAAAATGATAAAAAGATGATTGAAAATTATACTGGAATATTGTATAAAACATTTGTAGAACAATTGCGTTTGATTTCTAAAAATGAAAACGATTATATTTTTAAAAAAGGAATATGGGAAATAAAGAACAGACAAAAATATATAAAATATTATGCTTTAGATTTTTATAAAGAGGACTTTGATAATTTTTATAAAATAGTAGTGGAGGTTTTAAAAGAACGTCATCCTAAATTAGATTTATCAACTGATAAGCGATATATGTATAATATTTATGGAAAGTTGACAAAATATTCATGTGAACTTAGAGAAGGAATTTCAGAAAATTTGGTTTTAGTAGAATTTTTAAAAAATGAATTTGAAAATTGCAAAATTGATGCATCTAATTATGTAATTTTGAGTATAAGAGAAATACTTAAAAATTCTGATTGGAGGCTTTGGGCAAGTTTGGATAAATGTTTGCCTTTATTAGCTGAAGCATCTCCTACAGAATTTTTAAATCAATTTGAAGATTACTTAAAAAAAGATAAAGAAATAAAAATAATAACAGAATGTGAAAATGGAATTACATCGTATAATTATTCAATATCAATATATTGGAGTTTAGAACTTATTGCATGGGATACAGATACGTTTGTAAGGAGTTGCATGGATTTAGCAATACTAGCTAAAAAAGACAAAAATGCAATTGATCATATAGTAAGTATAATTTTACCGTGGTTTCCAAATACCTTTGCACCTTTTATATTTAGAAAAACTATAGTTGAAAATATTTTAAAATTTGATATCAATATAGGTTGGCAAATAATTAAAAAGTTAATGCCTGGTATAACTACTTATTCAGTTCCAACTTATAAGCCGAAATACATTAATGTTCCTGAAGAAGAAACATCAATAACAAATAAAGAATACTATGAACAAATTGATGAATATGTTACATTGATGATTAAATATAGTAAATCATCGGATGATAGATTAATAGATTTGATAGATTTACTTGATAAAGTGTCCAAGAATAATTTTGACAAAATATGTAATTACTTAAAAACATCAAAGATAAAAAATAAAAATGATAAAAGTAAATATAAACTATGGAATAAACTTAAAAGAATGATTAATTGGTTAAATAAACAAAAAGATATAAAAGAAGAAATAAAAACAGAAATGATTGATAAAATAGAATGTGTAGCTAATGTATTAAAACCTAATGACGATACATATATCACTTCCAGATTATTTGTAAAGAACAGTTGGGATTTACTTGAAGATTATGATAATTATAATGAATCAGAGAAAAAGTTGCATGAATTACAAATTAAGGAAATAAAAAATTTATGCAATAAAAAAGGAATTGAACATATAATATATTTAGCAAATATAGTGGAAGATTCTTATAAATTAGGATTTGTTTTTGCCAATATCAAATTGACTGATGAAGAAGAGAAAAATCTTATTCTATATAATTTAGATAAAAGTGATAAATTGATAGATTTTTCTAAAGGATATATTTACAAAAAATATAATATTGACAATAATGAATATAATATTAGAGCTCTTTATGAATTATCTATAAAGTCCAAAAATAATTTTTTGCAAATGTTGCCATATACAATTCAAACATTTAAAAGAGTTGAAGAATTGTTAAAAAATGAGTATAAGAATTATTGGAAGTTAGTAGATGTAAGAACAATTACTGATAATGATGCTTTAGAATACGCAATAAAAAAATTAATGGAAGTTGAAAGATATACAAGAGTACTATGGATGTATAGATTATCTTTGAATAATAAAGTAAAAGAATGTGATAATAACATTATATTAACTTGTCTAGAAAAAATAAAAGATAATTTTAATCAATACGATATATGTGAAGCAATTGAAGATTTACAAAAAAATGGAGCAGATAAAAATAGATTGTTTTATATAGAATGGAAATATTTACCTTTATTAAATCATGATGATTATAGACCTATAACAATGGAAACAGAAATGGCATCGAATGTAAAAAAATATGTTGAAATTCTAGAATTAGCATTTAAGGAACATTCAAAAGAAAAAGATGATAGAAATATAGATTCGAATATTTCTATGAATGCATATAGATTACTACACCAGTGGAAAGTTGTCCCAGGTACAGAAAAAAATGGGTTTATTGACGGAAAAAAATTGAATTTTTGGTATGAAGAAATGAAAAAAGAATGTAAGGAAAAAGATAGACTTGAAGTTGGGTTATCATGCTTCGGAAATGTATTGTTTTATTCACCTAAAGATAAAAAAGGATTTTGGATAGACAAAAGTGTTGCTAATATATTAAATGGAAATGATATTATTAGGGATGGATTTAAGAATGAAGCATTTAATTCTGTGGGTGTAGTAAATTGGGATGAAAATGGTACAGATTATTTAAGAAAAAGAGATGAATATCGTCAAAAAGCAGAGCAAACTGAGTTAGAAGGATATTATAATTTTGCAACTGCCCTTAGAGAAATAGCGCAAAATTTTGAATTTCATGCAAATTATATGAAAGATACATTTTATGATAGATAAATATAATAAAACTGATGAGTATTTCTACCCATCAGCTACCCACCGAATTGAATTAAATTTATCAATTTTTGATTAAATTTTATTAAACTTTAAATGAGTTATATGTCGATATTACGGGGATTTTAAACAATCCTCTTTTTTAATATAATAGCCCCCTGAAGAGAGCATCTAACCGTGCTCTCATTTTTTGTGCCCATTTTATAAGGGTTTGCGAGCCATCAGTATTGTTAAAATAATTTTAGGTACAATTTAGGTACAAAAAAATTGAGTTTTAAAATAGTTCATTGAGAAAAAGTGCCGAAAGTGGCAAAAATTCTCAATGGATTTTTAATTTTAACAATGATACGGATAAAATATAAATGATCCGTATGAATGAAAAAAAATATTATTCCGCAAAAGGTATAAAGCATATTGACATATTATTCCAAAAACGGTATAATCTATATATAGAGGTGATAACTATGCACATTAAAGATGTAAAAGATATTAGTGATGTTGCTAAAGATATTAAAGATCTAACAGAGCAAAAGAAAAATCCAACAAGAGAAGGCATGGAAAAAGTAATAAAAAGAGTTAGAGAACATTTAATATTAGAAACAGAAGTATATGAGGATACTTTGTGTGTAGCTAATAATAGTACTAAAGTGAATATAGAGAGCATTGATAGTAATGTGTTATATGATCGATTAAACGCTTATAAAACTATATGCTTAGGTTATTTATTAAATAAGTATGGTAAAGAAGTATTTGATAAAATTATTAAAGAATACAATTTGGAGGTGTAAAAATGAAATTTATGACAATAAAAGAAGCAAGTGAAAAATGGAATATTAGTGAAAGAAGGATAAGACAACTTATTCAAGATGGAAGAATTGAAGGTGCTGAAAAAATAGGTACAACATGGAATATTCCAGATGATGCTAATAAGCCAATAGATAAAAGAGTAAAAGATGAAATAGAATTCAAAATAGATCTACCTGAAGATTATTTTAAAGAAGTTGATGAAAAACTTGCAAAATTAAATAGTAAAAGGCCATTATCTAAAGAAGCAACTGAGTCATTACAAAATGCAATTAATCTAGAATGGACATATAACAGTAATGGTATTGAAGGTAATACATTAACATTAAAAGAAACTAAAGTAGTATTAGAAGGTATTACTATAGGTGGGAAATCTGTAAGAGAACACTTAGAAGCCATAAACCATGAAAATGCTATTGAATACTTAGAAGAATTAATTGGTACAAAAAGTGAAATATCTGAATGGAATATTAAAGAATTACATCAATTAGTTTTAAAAGGAATAGATGATGTGAATGCCGGAAGATATAGAAATCATGATGTAATTATTAGTGGTGCACAACATAGACCACCACAATATATAAAAGTTCCAGAATTAATGGAAAAATTAATAATGAATTATGATGAATGGGACAAATATCATCCAATAGTAAGAGCAGCATTATTACATGGAGAATTAGTTAAAATCCATCCGTTTATTGATGGAAATGGTAGAACATCTAGATTAATAATGAATATGGAATTAATGAGAAGTGGATATGTACCAGTTATTATTAAAAAAGATAATAGATTAAAATATTATGAAGCACTTGATAAAGCACATACAATAGGGAATTATACAGATTTTGTTAAATTAGTAACAGAAGCAGAAAAAGAAATGCTTGATAGATATTTGGAAGTTATATAATAGATTTAAAGACTTATTCATAAATTGTAGAATTTTTTAATAAAATAATATATAATAATAATGAGAGGTGGAATTATGAAAATCAAAACATCTACCATAACTTTTTGGTTTAACAAACAAAGTGATATAAAACAATATTCAGAAAAATTTAATAAAGCATTGGAATCTCATTTTTTTCCTTTTAATGTTTTTGGCATACCTGCAACTGTTGATTTGTTATATCCAAGAATGACAACAGTTTCTAGATCAAATCATAGTAATATTGAATTTTCGTTGATAAATTTACGATTGAATACTATATTTGATAGTAATTATGAGTCAGATTTAGATTCATGCATTAATTATTTGAAAGATAGAGCTTTATTGATTTATAGAACTTTAAATGATTGTGGTATAGATATAGTATATTCAGCTATCTTTATGGTTTTAGATGAAAAATGTGATAGCCCAGAGAAAAGTATAATAAAAAAATTCTTCAACAATGGTGATTATAAAAACGTCGATGAAGTTGGAATAAGACTATCAAATACGATTGACGATAAATATTATAAAATATTAAATATTAATAATAATAAAAGTGTGAAATTCAAAAAAATTGTAGATAGCAATACTTCCAAAGAAATAGTCCTTCCTTTATTATCACTAGATGAAGCTGAAGAAATTGAGGATTATTTAATGACGTCTGTAGAGGTAAATGATAAATTAATTTATAATAGAGATCATAAACATGTTACAAATGAGACAGATTTTGTTGAAATGCTTGAACACATAAAAAAAGAAATAGCTAATGAATTAGAAAGATTTTAAGAAAAGGAGGCATAAAAATGTTATATAATGTTTCTATGGCAGCATCGACTCCTTCATCATTTGAAACATCATATATTAGAACTGTAGATAGTACCTATTCATGTGATGCAACATTTTTGGATTTTAATGATATGCTTGATAAACTTATGATAAAATATAATAAAAAAAGTATTAAGCAAGAAGTATTAGAGATGTATGGTGAATGTATTTATTTTACTGAAGAAGAAAATAATAATTTAAAAAACTACATTCATTTAAATAGCGTAGAAGAAAAAAACAACATTTTTGATTATTATGATTAAGGAATTTATAGAGTTTGTATCAGAATTATTTCCTTCAATATCACCATATACTAAGGAAAATGTAAAAAAAGCAATTGAACAATTTAATGTTGATAATCTTGAATGGTTTATGCCATCCCATATGAATGATCTTTCTCAGGGTGACATAATTGAATTGCTTCCTTTTTCATTTTACAATGACAATGGGGAAAGAGAAACTTTAATGTCTAAGGGGATAGTTCTTTCAAATAGCTGTGATATTGATCATGATGATAACATAATCATAGCGCCATTAATATTAACAAAAGATGTACTGAAAACTCAAGAAAGTATTAATAATCTAAAGAAGAATAGACATTATGATAAGATGTGTTTTACTAATAGCCAACTTGATGGATATTTTGTTGATTTTACACGTTCAACATCATTTAATAGAAAAATTATAGATAGACTATTAAAAGAAAAAACAAGTGTCGAGTATTCTTTAAATCAATATGGTTACTATTTATTACTAACCAAGCTAACAGTATATTTTTTAAGACCTGAGGATAGCGAAACAAACGCTATTAGAGCATATTAAAAGCCGATGAAAATTAATCATCGGTTTTATCATCTTCTAATCTATCTATAACAGAAACAACAGAGTCGAGGGCAGTGCTAAACATATGTGAATATGTATTTAGTGTTTCCTCGATTTTTGTATGCCCTAAATATTTGGCAACTAATGTAACATTAGCACCATTGTTAATAAGTAACGATGCACATGAATGTCTAAAATCATGAATCCTAATAACCTTTAAACCAGCAAGATTTGCTAGTTTAGTTCTTCTAAGATATATATTAGAATCAGCTATAGGTTTAGCATCAGATACAACAAAGAAATTTGATAAATTAAAGAGATAAGCATCTATGTCAGTTATGTTTAAAAGATGATATATGTATGGTAACTTATAAGTACATCACAACATGCAAATGGTAAAAAAATATAATAAAAAACAGACAGTAATAATTTAATTATGTTATGAATAAGCACAAGAAATAATAATGTCAAAACAAGAATTCCATGAATTATTAAAGGTTCTCTGAAGGGTAGGCAATTTAAAAATATTGTATTTTTGCACTCACATTCATTCACATGGTATTCTATAAAAATAGTCATATAAAGTGCAACCACTTTGGACATAACATAAAACATAAGTGATAATTATCACATAAAGGATTTATTGCTTTCTCTAATTCTTCATTGGAAATATCTTTATTAATACATTTTCTAATCATACAATTTCTTGTATTAATTACTTAAAATTAAAAATTAGTTGGGATTATTGATACAATTCGGCGGTTTTTGGTACGAATTGTCCATAAAATATCAAAATTAGTCGAATTATATGTTATAATTTTATAAGAGATATATCATTGGAGGTACTATGATGATAAATGATTTAGTATATATTATGCAAACAGCAACTATCGAACAGCTTAAGGCAGAGATAGATAAAAATGTATTTGTTGATAAAAACTTAAAAGATTTTAATAAAGGAAAAGAAATTGTGGATAATCTACTTGAATTAAATAAAACTAGTGCAGATGATTCAGTAAAGTATGCATTGATTCTTTACTGTATATATAAAATAAAAGGTGGTAAGTGATATGAGTGAACAAGAATTAAAAAAAATAGAAGATAAGCTATGGGCAGCTGCCGACAAAATGAGAGGTGCTGTTTCTGTATCAGATTATAAATTTATAGTACTAGGGTTAATATTCTTAAAATATATTTCTGATTCTTTTGAAGAAAAATATAATGAACTTATAGATGAAGGCGCTGGATTAGAAGAAGAAAGAGATTGTTATACAGCAGAAAATATATTTTATGTTCCAAAAAATGCTAGATGGGAATATTTAGTAGAACATTCAAAGGATTCTAATATTGGTGAAATTATAGATGATGCTTTAACATTAATAGAAAAAGAAAATACATCATTGAAGAATGTTTTACCAAAAGACTACAACTCTCCAACAATGAGAAATGTCAATTTAGGTGAACTACTTGATTTATTTACCAATATTAAAGTTGGAACTAAAGAAGCAATTCAAAAAGATATTTTAGGAAGAATATATGAATATTTTTTAGGTCAATTTGCCAAAAATGAATTACAAAAAGGTGGAGAATTTTATACACCAGCTTGCCTAGTTAGAACTATGGTTGAATGTATTGAACCATTTAAAGGTAAAGTATATGACCCAGCTTGTGGTTCTGGTGGAATGTTTATTCAATCAATGAAGTTTGTAGAAGAAAATCAAGGTAATATATATAATATTGGGATTTATGGACAAGAGAAGAATCCTACTACATGGCGGCTTGCAAAAATGAATTTAGCTATAAGGTCTATGTATGGTGATTTAGGAAAATATGCAGCTGATACTTTTACTGAAGATTTGCATAAGGATTTAAAAGCTGATTTTATACTTGCCAATCCACCATTTAATCTTGAGTGGGATAGAGATAAAGTTGAAAATGATCCAAGATGGAGATATGGTTTAGCACCTAAAAATAATGCCAATTTCGCTTGGTTACAACACATGATATCTAAGTTATCACAGAATGGTAAAATGGCTTGTATTTTAGCAAATGGTTCATTAGCAGCAGGTGGTCAAGAGGGCGAAATAAGAAAAAAACTAATTGAAAATGATTTAGTAGATTGTATCTTATCAATGCCTACTAACTTATTCTATACAGTTACTGTTCCTTGTTCTATATGGATAATTAACAGAAATAAGAAACAAAAAGGAAAAACATTATTTATTAATGCGAATAATTTTGGTTCAATGGTAACTAGAAGATTAAGAGAGTTATCAGAAACAGATATTAAGAAAATTGCAGATACATATCATAGATATCAAAATGATGATAATTATGAAAACGTTAAAGGATTCTGCTATTCAGCAACTACAGAAGAAATAAGTGCCAATGATAATGTATTGACACCAGGTAGGTATGTTGGAGTTGAAGAAAATCAAAGCGATGATGTTCCGTTTGAAGAGAAAATGAAGAATATTACTTCAGAATTATCAAGGCAATTTGAAGAATCACATAGATTAGAAGAAGAAATTAGAAAAAATATGAAAGCCATTGATTTTGAGTTAGAATAATCGTTTGTAGTATAATAATTACCGTCTTAAAGGGGGAATTATTATGAAAACGGAAGTAATATCTAATATTACAAAAGACATGGAAGATAGTCTTACTGATTATCAACTGAATAAGCTTAAAGAGAGCTTAATAATAAACTTTGAGGGAGTAGAGTTTATTATAAAAACTGATGAATTAAAACATCAGGAAGAATTAGATGAAAATAAGAATATGATTGATTCATTTATTTCATCTAAACAAGTTGAAGGTTGTTCAGAACGAACAATTAAATACTATAAAGAAATTATTGAAAAATTTGTTAATAGCTTTGATAAAAGTATTAAACAAATATCAACAAATGAAATAAGAAATTATTTATCTAATTATAAAGATAATAGTTCTTGTGGATCTACAACTATAGATAACATAAGAAGAGTATTATCATCATTCTTCTCTTGGTTAGAAGATGAGGATTATATTATAAAGAGTCCAGTTAGAAGAATACATAAAATAAAAACAGCAGTGGTTGTTAAAGAAGTTTTAACTGATGAAAATTTAGAAAAGTTAAGAGATGAATGTGAAAACATAAGAGATTTATCACTAATAGAATTATTAATTTCAACAGGAATGAGAGTTGGAGAACTTGTTAATTTAAATATTAATAGTCTTAATTTTGAAGATCGTTCTTGTATTGTATTAGGTAAAGGTAATAAAGAAAGAGAAGTGTATTTTGATGCAAAAACAAAATTACATTTAAAAGAATATATTTCAAAAAGAAATGATTCAAATGATGCCTTATTCGTGTCAATGAGAGAACCACATCAGAGATTATCTATTTCCGGTATTGAATTAATAATTAGAACATTAGGAGTAAATTCAAATATAAATAAAGTTCATCCACACAAATTTAGAAGAACATTAGCAACAATGGCAATAGATAAAGGTATGCCAGTCGAACAAGTTCAAAAATTGCTAGGTCATGTAAAAATAGAAACTACAATGAACTATGCTTTAGTTAATCAAAGCAATGTTAAAATATCACATAGAAGATATATAGCATAGATATATTATTTGTAAGAGGAGGCAAAAAATGAAATTAAAGGAGTTTGCAATAATTAATATGGGGCAATCACCAAAAGGAGAAACATACAATACGATTGAAAACGGTATGCCTTTCTTACAAGGAAGAAAAACATTTGGAAGAATATATCCAAGTATTGATACTTGGACTACTAATCCTATAAAAATTGCCAATAAATCTGAAATATTAATGAGCGTAAGAGCTCCAGTTGGGGATATGAATTTTGCAGATCAGAAAATATGTATTGGTAGAGGTTTATGTTCTATTAATGCTAAGAATGGGAAAAATAAATATTTATATTATATATTATTAAATTCAATGAACGATATTAAACAAAAATCAACAGGAACCGTTTTTGATTCTATTAATAGAAATGATTTGGAAAATCTAGAAATTGATTTTCATTCTGAAGAAGAACAAAATAAAATTGAAAACATCTTAGGAAATATTGATATTAAAATTGAATTAAATAATGAGATAAATAATAATTTGCGTGAGTTATGTAGGACAAATTATTTAAGAATAATTGAAGAAAATAGTGTCGAAATATCTTTATCTGAATTGATGGATTACCAGGGAGGAAGTCAACCACCAGCTTCTGAATTTCAAAAAGAAAAGAATGAAGATAACATTAGATTTGTCCAAATAAGAGATTTTGAGACTGACTCATATATATGCTATATTCCTAATTCTAATAAAAATAAGTTGTGTAATAAAGATGATATTCTTATTGCAAGATATGGAGCATCACTAGGAAGAATATGTTATGGATTATCTGGAGCATATAATGTTGCTTTGGCAAAAGTATTACCTAAAAAAGCGGAGTATAAAGAATTGTTAAGAGTTATATTAGAATCAGATGACTTCTATAACTATATTAATCAGGTTGGACAGAGAAGTGCTCAGGCAGGATTTAATGCTGGAGATATAGCTGGTTATTCTGTTATTATTCCCAATGAAAATGGATTAAAAATATTTAACAGTATTTCAAAAAATATTATAGATAAAAGGTTATTAATGATTGAGGAAAATAGAAAACTATCAGAATTAAGAGATACATTATTACCAAAGTTAATGAATGGTGAAATAGATTTAGATGATATAGAGATTTAATCATACAAATTGTGATTTGTAAGAGAAAGGAAGGAAATAATATGGATTATAAAATTGTTAAATTAAAGGAAATAGCAGATTTTAATAAAGAATCTATAGGAAAAAATTCAAATTATGAATTTATTAACTATTTAGATACAGCTAATATAACTAATGGTGCAATTGATACTATTGTTAGGATGCCTGTAGAAGAAGCACCAAGTAGAGCAAAGAGAATAGTTCATAATAATGATATAGTTTATTCTACAGTGAGACCTAATTTATGTCATTATGGCATATTAGATTCCCCAATTGAAAATATGATAGTATCTACAGGATTTACTGTAATATCATGCAAAGATGATGTTAATCCATATTATGTCTATAATTATTTAACTCAAAATGATATTACATCACAACTACACTCTATTGCTGAAAATAGCACTAGTGCATATCCATCGATTAAGCCATCTGATTTAGAAAATATTGAAATAAAACTTCCTAAATTAGATATTCAAAATAAAATTGCTAAAATATTAACAGATATTGATAAAAAGATAAAAATAAATAATGAGATAAATAATAATTTGTCAGACCAAATTAGAAGTATTTATAAAGAAATATTTATTCAATATAATGATTATAAAAGATTAGACGAGATATCAAATGTAACTATTGGAAAAACACCTCCTAGAAGCGAACATGAGTGTTTTACAACAGACAAAAAAGACATAAAATGGATCTCAATTGGCGATCTTGGTAAATCTGGAATGTTTATATTTGATACATCAGAAAAACTTACTAAAGAAGCAGTAGAAAAATATAATGTAAGAGTGATTCCAAAAGATACTCTTATATTAAGTTTTAAATTAACAGTTGGTAGAACTGCATTTACTACAGAAGATATGACGACAAATGAAGCAATAGCTCATTTTAATTTAAATAACAAAGAATTAAATAATTATTTATATTGTTATTTAACATATTTTAATTATTCTGACTTGGGAAGTACATCATCGATTGCAACAGCAATTAATTCAAAAATTGTTAAATCAATTATGATTGGAATCCCATCTGAGGAACAATTAAATAGATTTAATAAGTTAACATCATCGATGTTTGAATTAATAAAAAGTAATGAGAAGGAAAATATTAAATTATCTCAATTAAGAGATACATTATTACCAAAGTTAATGAATAGTGAAATAGATTTAGATAATATAGAGATTTAATCATACAAATTGTGATTTGTATTATAAGGAAGTGATGAGTGAATGTTTAATGAAGAACAATTAGAAGATGCCACATTGGGTATTTTAGAAGGTTTAGGTTATGAAAGATTAAATGGTTATGATATTGATAGAGATTATCATAGTGTCTTTATGGACGATACTTTGTTTGATGATTTATGCAGAATCAATAAAGACTTTAATGATAGCCAAATCCAAGAGACTATTAAAACAATTAAAGCTCTATCACACAGTAATACTATTGAAGATAATAAAATATTTACTAGATATCTATTAGAAGGCGTTCCAGTTCAAATTAAAACTAATGCTGGTTATCAATATAAGAACGTTAAATTGATTGATTTTGATAATATTAATGTTAATCACTTCCAAGCGATTAATCAATATACTATTATTGAATTTGATACTAAAAGGCCAGATATTATTATCTTTATAAATGGCATCCCTTTAGTAGTGGTTGAACTTAAAACAGCTACTAATGAAGATGTTAAATTAGAAGATGCTTACACTCAATTAACTGGGTATAGAAATGTTTATATACCTTCGCTATTTAAATATAATCAATTCTTAGTAATAAGCGATGGAGTTACTGCTAAAGCTGGTACCATCACAAGTCCATATTCTAGATTTAGTGATTGGAAAAAGGTAGAAGATACTGATGAAGTATATGAGAATATGTCTACACACGAAACATTATTTAATGGAATGTTTAGAAAGGATAGATTATTAGATATAATTCAAAACTTTATTTTATTTAGTGACTCAAAAAAGATATTAGCTCAGTATCATCAATACTTTGGAGTAAAGAAAGCTATTCATTCTACAATTACTAACGGTGTTAAAACTGGTAAAGCTGGTATAGTATGGCATACTCAAGGTTCTGGTAAGTCATTTAGTATGGTATTCTATTCTGGTAATATGATTAAACTATTAAATAATCCAACTATAGTAGTAGTAACAGATAGAAATGATTTAGATAATCAATTATATGAGACTTTTGTAAAATGTGATTATTATCTGAAACAAAAGCCACAAAAAGCTGAATCAAGGCAATCACTTGATGAGATGTTAAAAGATCGAGTTGCTGGTGGTATTTTCTTTACAACATTACAAAAGTTTGAAGAAGAAACTGGATTGTTTAGTGATAGAGATGATATCTTAGTTTTAGTAGATGAAGCTCATAGATCACATTATGGACTTGAAGCTACGATGAAGATTGATTATGAAACTAATGAAGCAAAAGAAAAATTTGGTACTGCTAAATATCTTCATAATGCTTTACCTAATGCAATTTATATTGGATTTACTGGTACTCCTGTTGAAACTAAAGATAAATCTACGTCATCAATATTTGGGGATGTAATTGATACTTATGATATGACACAAGCTATTTTAGATGGTTCTACTGTTCCTATTATGTATGAATCTAGAATGGCTCGAGTAGGATTAAATCAAAAAATATTAGATGAAATAGATAATTATTATAATTTCATTGAAGATGAAGGTGTTGCTGATGCATATGCCATAAATAAATCAAAACAAATGATGGCTAAAATATCGCAAGTAATAGAAGATCCTGATAGATTGGAGTTAATTGTTAAAGATATTATTAGTCATTTTGAAGAAAGAAAAGATATGGTAGCAGATCATGCTATGGTGGTTGCTTATTCAAGAAAAGCAGCTTATACAATGTATCAAAAATTCTTAGAATTGAGACCTGATTATAAAGATGTAGTTAATATGATTATTACTCCATCTAATAAAGATTCAGAAGAAATGCAAAAAGCTATAGGTACTAAGAATGATAAAAAAGAATTAGAAATAAGATTTAAGAATGAAGCTGATGATCCTAATGAGAAGTTTAAGATAGCTATTGTAGTTGATATGTGGCTTACAGGATTTGATGTTCCAAGATTAGGCGTTATGTATATAGATAAGCCTATGAAAGCTCATAATTTAATGCAAGCTATTGCAAGAGTTAATCGAGTATATAAAACTAAGCCCGCTGGATTAATAGTTGATTATATAGGATTAAAAGCATGGCTATTAGATGCATTAAAAACATATACTACAAGAGATCAAAGACAAGTTGTTGATAATAATGAGTTAGTTAATGCTTTAAAAGATAAAGTTGAAATTATTGATGGAATATTAAATGGATTTGATTATTCTAACTTTAATGATTTAGATAATACCGGTAAGTATAATTTAATTAAAGATGGGGCTAATTTAGTACTAAGCACTGAAGATAAAAAGAAGAGATTTATGAAGCATAGTTTAGATGCTAAGAATCTTTATACTTTATGTAATGGTATATTAGAGCAATACTATAAAGACAAAGTATTATTCATTATTTCAGTTAGATCATTTATATCAAAAATAACAAATGAAAATAAACTTGATGTATCAGAAATTAATAGAAATGTTGGAGTAATGCTTGAACAATCTATTAGAGAAGATGAGTTAATTAATCTCGGAGAGTTATCTAGAGGTAATAGTTTAGAGTTATTAAGTGATACTATGCTTAATAAATTAAGAAGTTTAAAAGATAAGAACGTAGCAGCTGAAATACTATCAAGAGCTATCAAAACAACAATAAGTGATATTGGTAAAATTAATTTAACATTGCAAGAAAAGTTTTCAACTAAATTTAATAAATTAGTTGATGCTTATAATGAGAGAACAGATTTAGCAGATATTGAAAAAGTAATTGAAGAATTAATTAAATTAAAATATGAAATTCAAGATGAACTAGATAAAGGGAATGAGTATGATTTAAGTCCAGAAGAAAAAGCATTCTTTGATGCTTTAGGTTCTGATCCTGAAATTAAGTCATTAATGGAAGATGAAACTTTAGTTCAAATCGCCAAGGAATTGGTTGATATTATTAATGAAAACTTGACTTTAGATGCATTTAAAAGAGAAGATGCAAGAGCTAGAATAAGAGTTAATATTAGAAGATTATTAATTAAATATAATTATCCACCAATTAAGAGAGAATCGGCTGTAGAAAAAGTTATTAAGCAAGCTGAATTAAAATATTCGCAACAATAGGAGGTACACATGAAATTGATTTCATTTTCTGTATCAAATTACAGAAGTATTACCAGGGCACATAAAATAAAACTTCATGATTTAACTATTTTAGTAGGAAAAAATAATGAGGGTAAATCAAATATAATTAAAGCAATTTCATTAAGTATGAATATAATAAAAAAGTATTCTTATTATCCTCACAAAAGACCTGTGGGATACTATAAATATTTAGATAATGGATTTGATTATATTTGGCAAAGGGATTTTCCTGTTAGTAGTCAAAATAAGAAAAAAGGTTCCAAAAATACAGTGTTTGAACTTGAATTTCTTTTAACAGAACAAGAATTAGAACAATTTAACAAGTTTACAAAATCTAGATTATCAACATCAGATTTTATAATAATTATAGAAATTGGTGAAGATAATTTTCCAAAATTAAAAATATCTAAGAAAGGTACCTCAAAGCTTAATAATAAAGTGTTATTAATAAATGAATTTGTAGCTAAAAACATAGTATTCAATTATATTCCTGCTATTAGAACAGAATCACAGGCAATTGATTTAATTCGGGATAATTTGGCACAAGAATTAAAATTTGTTGAAAATAATCCTGAATATATTGATGCAATAAATACTATTAATAGATTGCAAAGGGAGCCTTTGAATGGAATAGCGAAGAAAGTTCAAGAAACGTTAACAACGTTTATTCCATCTATTCAGAATGTTAAAATAGATATTGAAGAAAATATTCGTAGGTCATCTCTTAGAAGAGCTGTGGATGTATTAATAGACGATGGCGTTTTAACAAATATTGATTATAAAGGTGATGGAATTAAAAGTCTAGCCACACTTGCAATGCTTACAGATAGATATAACGTTGAACAATCATCAATAATAGCAATAGATGAACCAGAAGCACACTTACATCCTGGATCAATAAGACAGTTAAATAATATTTTACAGGGTTTAGTTAAAGATAATCAGGTTATAATAGCAACCCATAATCAATTATTTATTAATAAAAAAGATATAAAATCTAATATAATAGTATCTTCTGGTAAAGCTTCTCCAGCTAAAGATATTAAAGAAATTCGTGATGTGTTAGGTGTAAAATTAGCTGATAATTTAATATCCTGCAATTATAAAATATTTGTGGAAGGAATAACTGACAAAAAAATTGTAGAAGCTTTAATGTATAAAATGCCAAAATTTAGGAATGCATTAGTTAATAATGAGATTAGTATTGAAGCTCTTGGTGGAGCATCTAAGCTGCTATCAAAATTATATGAAAGTAATAATACAATATTTGATTATTATGTGTTGTTAGATGATGATGAAAGTGGTCGCAATGCATATGAAAAATCTAAAGCACAAAATTTAATTGATCCATCAAAAATCACTTTTACAAAATGTCTTGGAAAAAGTAACTCAGAATTTGAGGATTTAGTAAAACCAGAAATTTATATAGATAAGGTAAATTACAAATATGGTATGCATTTGAAACAATCTGATTTTAATAGCATGAAAAAATGGTCAGAGCAGTTAAAAATATGTTTCTTGAATGAGGGTAAGCCTTGGGATGATGATCTAGAGGCAGAAATTAAGGAGTTAATTGCCGATGCTGTTTGTAATTATTTAAAAAATAATGGTGATATTTTTATTCAAAATAGAATGGGTCCAATTAATTCGTTTTTATCTAATATAGAATTATTAATTGGAGAGAAAACTAATTAGAATATGGCAGTAGAAATAACTGTATAGTCTTTTTTAGGTACAATTTAGGTACAAAAATACTAAAAAAGTACGGTAGGTTTATGCCAATATAAAAAGACCCATGTTTAAAGGATTTAACACAATTTGGTCTCTTCTAACTGAAGAGAGCAGGTCCACCTGAAGAGAGCGAAAACTCTCATTTTTTGAAATATTCTTTTAATTTGCTTTAAAGTACAAAATTTGCACTTTGAAAATGGGTTGATTGTAAAGTACGGATTTTCTTTTTCATAAAAATAAATTGCTTTTACTTCTTTAAATAACGCAGATACAACTTTCACTTTCTTTTAACCTAGTCATATGTTATAATATAGCCAAAGAAGGAAGGTAGGCTTATGATGAGGGTATTGGAAAATATAGTGGCGATAATAGTAGTAGCAGCTATAATATTTGCTTGTTTAACTGTAGAACCAGAAGAGTCAGGTTCTACTGATGAGATAAAATATGATAAAAAATGCTATTATGATGATGATGATGGAGAAGAATTCTGTGTTGATGAATATATACCGCCCGAGAGGGATGATGAACCTTATATTAGATGGTAAATGCAAATAAAAAGAAGATTAACTCTTCTTATTAATTAAATTATCTATGATGTTATTAACAAAAGTTTCATTATAGATAATTTTTTCATTTATTAAACCTATTTCTGGAGATAAGTTATTAAAGTCATGAAAGTCACTTCCTATAGTTTCAAATAGCTTATGATCTTTTGCAAATTGTTTCCATTTATCTATTTCATTAATTTTTCTATTTTCACATTTTCTAAAATAAATATAATTAGCTTCTAAACCATCGGGATTCATATCTTTAACTATTTTTTCTATGTCATCATTTGTTAAGTTATCTTCGTATGTATACGCAACTGGGTGAGCGAGCACTACTTTACCACCTGCATTTTTAATTAATCTTGATGCTTCTTTTGGTGTGATAGATTCTTTTTTTATATAAGCAGGACAGCCTTCATTCATAATAGCTTCTATAAATTCACCTTTATTTGGTAAGTGTCCAAAATATTTAATTAGTTGTTTTTCATTACTTTTGTTATTAATAACATCATTTGCGATGTGTCCTTTAGTGATAGAATCTATTTTATCAAGTTCATTTATATTAACAATATAACCAAGTTCATAAAGTTTATTTGACATTTTATGTAAATAGTCATGTCTAGCATTTCTTAGTTTACATAATTGGTTTACAAGTTCTTTGTTATTTAGATCAAAATTATAACCTAAGACATGTATACCACATTTATCAGTTTTAGTAGATATTTCTACTCCTGGTATTAAAGTAATATTGTTTTTATTAGCATAATCAAATAGCTCATTTGAGTATCCACCTATATTATCATGATCTGTTATTGAAATGTATTTTACATTATTTTGCTTTGCCATATCAATTATTTCTTTTGGTCTAAATTTTCCATCTGAATAATTTGAATGAATGTGTAAATCTATTCTATCCATTTTTTTGTAAACCTCCTTTAATATTATAGCATATACTTATCTAACTTGAAAAAGTTAAAACTTTATAGTATAATATCTTGCATTGAAAAGAGGGGAAAAATATGGAAAAGGAAAAGGTTAATTTTGAAATTGCATGGGCTTATATGCCTCTTGATAAAAAAGACTTAAACAGTATGTCAAAAAGACACAGGAAACGTCCTTATTTATTATGTATGGATAAAGGTTCTTTTTATTATGCTTTTCCGTGTACTACTCAAGTACAAAATTATGAAAATACAAACGATAATGAGAAAATTGTTACTAGTTACCCAAAACATATGATAAAATTATTAGAGGTATATATGCTTCCTAAATCCAATATTATAGGATATCCTATACCTATTTGTTCTAAAGATACTAATGAAATAATTAAAAAAGTTAATGTTACTATAAAAAATAAGAAATTTCCTAATGACTTCAAGGAATATTTTAAAAAATTGGATTATTATTGTGATGAGAATGATATTATTAAAATAGATAATGAAATATATGTTATTATTGATAGTAATGATGATGAGTTTTTTGTACATAAAGTATACTCTTATCCTGTAAATAATAGTGTATTAATTGAAATGGGTAGAACTAAAAATTATATTGATTTATCAAAAATATATACTTTTAAAAAGGATTGCCAACATAAATATTGTAATAGAATAAATAAATGTATGTTTGGTAATGAGAACTCATTAAAAGATTATTTATTAACTCTTCCTATTCTTACTAAGCAAAAAGATTATTCAATTATTAATAATGTGGATCCTGGTATGGTAGTAGACTTTACAACTGAATATGGATCTTTAAGAATGGTAGTATTAAAAGTAGATAACTTTGATATAACTGCTCTTTGTGGTAAAAGTTATGAAAAATATAATGAATTTAATTTAGTTCATATTGATACTGACACTATTAAATCATTTAAAATAATTAGTAATATATCAAATTATAGACTTAACAATTTACTTAATGAACACATTAAAAATGATAAAAAAGTTTTAAAAAGAAAATATCAAAAGTAGTTTAATGCTACTTTTGTTTTTTTTGCCTTCGCGTGTTATAATTGAATGGGTGAATAACATGATAGACTCTATAATTGATAATATCAAGGAAAATTTAAGATTTAAAGACGCTATATTTTATAAAAATACTAGTGAATTACAGGATAGATATGATGCATTAAAGAAACTTAGTGAAGAATATCCTAAAAATAAAAATATAAATGATGAATTGTATATTGTAAAAAAGGGACTTGATGGTGAAAATGAAATAGCTTATCAACTTAAAAAGTCTAATATAGGCATGTATGTATTAAGAGATATTAAAATTCAGTATATGGATATGACTGCACAAATTGACTTTTTAGTTATAACACCTATGTTTAATTATTTTATTGAATGTAAAAATCTTACAGGGAACATTACTGTCAATGAAAAAGGCGATTTTATAAGAGAAATATATGTTGGCGGCAAAAAGATTAAAAAGGGTATGTATTCACCATTAAGACAAGTTGAAGCTCAAAGAGATGTAATGAGAAAAATTTGGGAGGCTAATACTAAAAAGATTATTAAATTATTTGCAGCTAAAAATTATAACTATTTTAGAAAGGTATTAGTTGTTGTTGCTAATCAGGAGTCTTTGTTAAACACATCTAAAGCCCCAGCAGACATAAAAAATAGAGTCATAAAAGCAGATGCTCTTGTTAGGCAGTTACAATATGATTATAATCATAGAGATCAAAGTTTTTCACTTAGTTCTCAAAAAGAAATGGAAGCTAGTGCAAAGTCATATTTTGATTTAAGCATAAAAAATAATATCAACTATTATGAATATTATACAAATAAATTCATAAAAGAGAATAATTTATCTTTTAAGATTATAAGCGATACTGCTTTAAAAGAAAAATTAATTTCATTTAGAAGTACTAGATCTAAAGAAATGAATATACCTGCTTATTATGTATTTACTAATGAGGAACTAGAAAAACTGGTAGCTTTAAGGCCAAAAACTATAGAAGATATGAAATTCAGTGCTATATTAAGCCCAATTAAAATAAAAACACATGGAGAAAAGATTATAAATATAATAAATAACAAATAAGGAGGCATTATGACAAATATATTATTTAGTGGTATAGATAAAGAAAATGGATTTAATGAAGAACAAAGTGCATGCTTGAATGAAAGTATTAAAACTCAAAGTGCAATTACTTTTATAGCTAGTGATTTTACTAATACTGTTAAATCAAAGGATGTTTCAAATAAGATGGTGACTTTTTTTGAAAAAATTGGTGTTAATTTTAAATGTGTTAATTTGATTGATGTTAACATTTCTATTAAAGAAGCACATGAAATACTTAAAACATCTGACATTGTATTCTTAATGGGAGGAGACCCTTACTTACAAATGGAGGGTATTAATAAATATGGTTTAAAAGAATATATTAAAAATATTCCTTTAGTAATTGGTGTAAGTGCAGGATCTATGAATCAATCAAAAAGAGTAGTATACGAAGATGAAAACAATATGAAATTATATGATTATGAAGGCCTTGGGCTAATCAATTTTAATATTTATCCGCACTATGATTTTAAGAATATTGAATTATTAAAAGAGTCTTTTAGAGTAAGCGAAGTAATTGCTCTTGATTGTCTTCCTGAAGACTCATTTATTAAAGTAAATGATGGACATATTAAATATTATGGACCTCATTATAAAGTTAATAATAATGAGATTGATATTAAAGGTCATGATTATAATGTTATTAATAATACCGGAACCATACCATTAGAAAGTGAAAGATTAATATATAGAAGAACAGTTAAATCTGACATAGATGAATTTTTCTTTATACAATTAAATCCTAATCTTAGAAAATATTTAGGTATGTCTAAAGTAGGTAATAATTTAATTAAAAATAGAGATTATTTCGATGAAAATAAATATAATGATAAAGACTATTATAGATGGACTATTGTAAAGAAAGAAGGCAACAAAATACTTGGATGTATATATCTAAATATACATGATAAAAAAGCTAAGACAGCGGGCATAGACTATTGGATTCGAGAAGATGAATGGGGATGTGGTTATGTTACTGAGGCTGCCAAACGTATACTTGAGTTTGCATTTGATACTCTTAATTTAAATAGAATAGAAAGCTGTGGTGCTAAAGATAACCCAGGCACATGGAAAGTAATGGAACATATAGGCCTTAAATATGAAGGAGTAAGGGAATCTGGAGCTTTCTATTATTACGGTGGTCTTACAGACTTAGTTATGTATGGTATTACTCGTGATGAGTATTTATTAAATAAAAATAAAAATAAAAGTAAAACTATTTGACTTTAGTTTTACTTTTTTAATGTCATTCCTTTTCTATCTAATAAACTTTCGAAGCAGTTATCAAATCTTTGTTTAAAGGCATAGTCTGTTAAATATTTATTATCAACTTTCATTTTAAATGTTGGATCATACTTATATTTTTCTAATATTAATAATTTTATCTCTGGTCTAGTCATTACATATTCAAAATCTATTATGTCTTTATTTGGATACTTTATTTGTTCTTCAAACGATAATATACCTTTCATATATTCTTCCTTTCCTTTAGTGCATATTATAATACATATTTTTACTTTACACAATCTTTTCATGATTAGTAGAATTAAAATAATTTTAGTGATAGAATAAAATTGGTGGTATGTATGGAAGATAAATATATTTTGCCAACTAAAGAATTATTATCAAAGTCAGAAGAATTATTTGATAAGGATAGTGATTATTTTTCTTTGAGTAAAATGATTTTTAAAAAAGATTTATCTAAAAAACTAACAGTACCTCTTGGTATAGATACTAATGATGAGAAATACTATATTGATATGCAAAGTGTTCCTGCATTATTAATATGTGGAACAACTGGTAGTGGGAAAAGTGTATTTTTAGATAATATGATAATAACACTATTACTTAAGAATAATCCAGATGAACTGAGATTTATGTTCTTTGATCCTAAATTAATTGAGTTAGGAGAATATGATGGTATTCCTCATTTAATGGTTGACACTGATAAAGAGTATGATACTGATAAGTTAAACTTCATATTAAAACTATTAAAAGACAGAAAAAGATTATTAAATGATAAAACTATTTTAGAACATAATAAGAATAGCGAGAATAAATTATCTCAAATATTTATTATAGTAGATGAATCTATTGATGTAATGCAGTATGATGGCATTAATAAAATAATAAATGAGATTATAGATAATGGTGTATCTTTAGGAGTACATTTAGTACTTGCCACAAATGCATATATACAAAAAGATTTCTCTAGTAGGATGATTAATAAGTTTCCATATATAATTAGCTATGATTTAACCGATAAAAAACAGTCCACTTATTTAAATATAGAAGGTTCTGATTTATTAGAAGATAAAGGTTCGGCTTTAGTAAAATGTAGAGATAATAAACTTATTAAATTGCAAACTCCTTTTATATCAAACAAAGAAATAAATAGAGTGGTAGAATTTATTAAGATTATTAATAAAGGAGGAGTATAGTATGGGTTCACTTGATTATATCAACAGTAAATTTATGCCTAAAAATTATAAAAATAAACGAGAAGTTAATAAAGAATATGTTGATTTTGTAAGAAACTTTTTATTGAAAAATGGTTTTCCAACAGATAATTTAGATAAAAATGTTGAAGATTTAGAGGTTACTTTAAGTACCGAAGAAAATGCTGTTGGCCAATATATGAAAAATGCAAATAAACTTGTTTATACTGATAAGAGCTCTTATATACATGAATTATTTCATGTATCAAGTTCAAATAGGAACAAAAATTCTAATATAGGAATTAGAGTTAAGAACGATATGGGTAAATATACTTTGATTGGTCTTGATGAGGGAATAACTGATTATTTAACAGTTCTTTCTGGAAATGAGCCTAATGATTATGGTTTATTAAGATTGTGTGTTGAATTATTAGTTTTAACATATGGTAAGGATATTTTAAAACCATATTTTGAAAATGATGGAAGAAAGTTTTTTAAGCAATTTGAAACAAAATTTATGCGAATTGTAGCACTATTAGACAATTATTATTATTCTTTTGAGACTCTTTCTAATTTTAGAGGGAATAGATTTAGTGATGAATATTATGCTATACTAGATAGCGTAGGGAAAAGCCTTGTTTCTTTAATAGCAACAATGTCAAATTACTTTACTAATGAGAATTTTGATGCTAAAAAATATATAAGTGAAAAAATAAATGCTGGGTACTTAAACAGGGAACTAAGCATTTTAGGTGTTGAATCTATAAATGAATTATATCCAAAAGGATTGATATAGGAGGGATGAAAATGGATAATTTAGAAGTATTTATGGAAGCAAAAAAATTTGTAGGGGGTGTATTAGGTAAAGCTGATATTGAGTTTAATGACTCAGTATTAGATCAAATAACTGAAATTTATCTAGAAAGTTTAGCCTCATCTAACATTGACATTGAAAATGTTTTAGCTGAAGATTTGGTTAAAAATGAAGATTTAGCTTGGGCTTGTTATGATAAGTATATGAAACAACCGGAGAAAAAAGTAGGTCATGCAGAATCATTTGAAGAACCAATAGATATTCAAATTGAAAATAGGATGCTTAATGAAAGATTAAATGGTACTATAGGCGTAGATGAATTTGGTGTTGAGCAAGAAGATTATAACGAAGGACGTAGTAGATAAGTCCTTTTTTTTGCCAAAAAAATAAAATAGTTTGACAAACAGTATAAAATGTGATATAATCTTAACGAATTAAAAAGTGGGGGTAAAAAAATGAGAAAAGGTTTTGTATACGACAAAGTAATTAAATATATAAATAAAAATTTCAAATGTGAAAGTGACATAGAAAAGATAGAGGATATAAAAAAGCTATTAACTTTTTTAGATGAAAATAATATAACATTGGATGAAAAAACTATGAGTGATTTAGTGGAAAATTCTCATAGGTTGCGTAGTGTTCTAGATTATATAAATACTAATATGTGTGAGCTATTTATGTCAAATGATACAGTTGTTAGTCTTTTAACTATTTATACATCCTATTTAGATAAGAAAGAATATGGCACAGAAGAAGCACCTATAAATGTATTTTATGAAATGGGTAAAAAAAGTCATGATATGGATTTAACAAAAACTTATTTTGATAGTTTACCTCCGGCATTAGCACCAGAAGAGTCAATTGAATATGCTAAAATGGCTGCGAATGGAGATGAGGCAGCAAAACAAAAATTAATTGAGGGAAACTTAAAATTAGTTATTTCTATAGCAAAATGTTATATAAATCAAGCATGTAATGCATCAATATCATTTTTAGATTTAATACAAGATGGCAACATAGGGCTTTTAAGGGCTGCAGAGAAGTTTGATTATAATGAAGGATGTAGATTTAGTACATATGCAACATTTTGGATTAATCAATCAATTAGAAGATCACTTGCTGATACATCAAGAACTATTAGAATACCAGTACATACATATGAAGTGGTTAGAAAGATAGAAAATGCTAAGAAAAAGTTAGCCGTTTTAAATCCTGGTTATACTAAGCAAGATTTAGCTAATGAATTAGGAATACCATTAGAAAAAATTGAGAAACTTGAATTGTTAACTGTACCAACTACATCATTATATGCAAAAGTAAATAATGGTACTGCTGATCCTGATAGTGAATTGCATGAGTTTATTGAAGATGAAAATAATTCTAGAGTAGAAGAAAATGTAATAGATGATATATTTTATAAAGAATTTAGAGAAGCATTCTTTAATTGTAAAAAAATAGATCAAAAAACAAAAGATGTAATTGCTTTAAGATATGGTTTATATGATGGTAAGACAAGAACATTAGAAGAAATATCTATTGGATATGGAGTTACTAGAGAAAGAATTAGACAAATAATTAATAAAGGGATAGATAGGTTATTAACTGATGTAAAAATTAGAAATTTTGAAACTAGTATGAGTAAAGATAATCCAGTTATTATAGAACCAGGAAGTAAAAAATATAGACTGGTTAGTAAATAAAAAAAGTTAGAAGGGGAGAATTATGAAGAAAGAGAATATATTAGAAAAAAATGATTTAAAACCAATATTAAACTTTATTAATAATGAGTTTATTATTAGTGATAAAAAATCTGATGCTGTTATAAATATTAAAGCATTAGTTAAATATTTATCAGAAAATGAAATAATTTTAAATTATGAAGATGCATCTGAACTATTATCTAGTTCTAATGCTTTACATAATACAATGAATATTATAGTTGAAAAGCAAATTGATATACCAAGAACAAATGATAGTATTGAAAATTTATTTTTAAGTTATGATTTAACTAAAAATGATAGTGAGCATTATGTAAACTCTTATTCTGATTGCCATTATTATATTGGTAAAAAAACAAATGATTTAGATACATTAAAATTATATCTTGAATCATTACCACCACTATTAACGCCTGAGGAAGAAAGAAAATATGCATATTTATCTGCTACTGGTAATGAGGAAGCTAAACATAGACTAATTGAATCCAATTTAAGACTTGTTATATCCATTGCTAAAAGGTACTGTAAAGCTAGTAAGACGGTTACTCTTCAAGATTTAATTCAAGAAGGCAACATCGGTCTTATGAAAGCAGCAGATAGATTTGATTACACTAAAGGATATAAGTTTAGTACATATGCAACATGGTGGATAAGACAAGGGATAAGAAGATTTATTTCTGATGCATCAAGAACTATTAGAATACCAGCTCATAAATATGAATATGTAAGAAAAATGAATGCTGTTAAATCAAGATTATTTAATGAGTTACAAAGAATGCCAACTGATATTGAATTAGCACAAGCGTTAGAAATAACTGTTGATAAATTACATTATTTACAAAATATTGAAATTGATGCTGTTTCTTTATCAGCACCTATTAATGATAATGATGATGATACAGATGAACTTGGAGATTTTATTGAAGATAAATCAACTAATGTTGAAGAAGAAATTGTTAAAAAGGAATATTTGGAAAGTTTTAAAAATGCTGTTTTAGAAAGCGAAATATTAGATCAAAGAGAAAAAGAAATTATTTGTTTAAGATATGGTATAAATTGTGATAGAGCACATTCATTAGAAGAAATCGGTCAAAAAATGGGTGTTACTAGGGAAAGAATTAGACAAATAGAAAATAAATCATTAAGAAAATTAGCAAGAGATAAAAATGTTAAGAAATATAACTCTGATTATAATACTAAAAAGATAACTGCTTCTTATGTTAAAAATATTCAACCAATTAAACAACCAGAGCCTGTAAAAAAAGAAGAACCTATTTTACGTAGAAGATACTTGAGCTATTAAAAATATAAAGGGGGAAAATTATAATGGAAAATATTATTGAAAAGACTGATATAGATTCAATACTAAAATTTATTAATGAAAATTTTAGTATAAAAAGTAATACAGATAAATTAAAAAATATTAAAAAATTAGTTGATTATTTTTCTTCTAATGATATTCAATTATCATTAGAGGATGCAGATATATTATTAAAAAAATCAAGCACTCTTCGTGAGACTATAGAATATGCTGATATAGAAGGTTTTAATGATTTATCATTAGACAGTGTTGAAACTTTATTTTTAGCTAAGGATTTATCTAATAATATTGGAACAAGTATAGATAATGATGATACATTTATACCTAAACATGAAAAAAGTAATGATATAGATACATTTAAATTATATTTATCTACTATGCCTAGTTTATTGACAGAAGATGAAGAAAAAAAACTTATAGAAAGAATATCTAAAGGTGATGAAGAAGCTAGAAAGCTTTTAGTTGAACACAATTTAAGATTATCAGTTGCGATAGCAAAAAGATATACTAAACCAGGATTGTCATTAAACGATTTAGTACAAGAAGGTAATATGGGACTTATGATGGCAGCAGACAAGTATATCAGTGAATATGATTGTAAATTTAGTACATATGCTGTTTGGTGGATCAAACAAAAAATAACTAGATATATTGCTGATAATTCAAGAACAGTTAGAATTCCTGTTTATATGAATGACATTATATATAAAATGAATAAAATGAAGAAAACACTAGAAACACAATTAAATAGGGAAATTACTAAAGAAGAATTAGCAAAAGCTTTAAATATTCCTTTAAAGAAGTTATACCAAATTGAAAAATATGGTGCTGATACTATATCTTTAGAAACAAAAGTTAATAAAGGCGATGGAGAAGATAGTGTTGAATTAGGAAATTTTGTAGAGGATGAAAATGCACAATTTGAAGCAAGAATTATTAAAAATTTATATTTAAATGAATTAAGTGATACTATATTCAATGGAGAAGTATTAAATGATAGAGAAAAGCTAGTACTACAATATAGATATGGATTTATAGATGGGGAGCCAAAGACTCTTGAAGAAGTTGGCAAAGTATTTGATTTAACCAGAGAGAGAGTAAGACAAATAGAAAAAAATGCCTTGAAAAAATTATCTCAAAGTGGAACTCTAAAGGAATTTAAACCAGAAGGAAAGCTTGTTAAAGCAAGGGAAAAAGATAGAAATGTTAGAGGCTATAATTTTGTATTAAAAAAATAAAAGGAATTAATATAAATATAGATTGTAGTATACTGGGAGGATACATGAAAGAAATATTATTATTTTTAGAAAATAATATTCATATGGATGATAATAACAGTATTAATAAAAGCATTGATGATATTATTGATTATTTTAATTGTTTAGATGAAAATTATGATTTTGAATTTTTAATGGGAATCTTAAAAAAGTCTAATAGGTTAAATGAATTAATAAGATATATATCAAATAATGATATAACAAATTTTAAAAGTGATTATCCAATTGGTGATTTATTGCTTACATATAGTATTATAAATACACGTGACTCTTATTTAAAACCTTATCAAACTGATAAGGATAAGGGAATTATGACTATAAGCTCTTATATTAGAAATCTTCCTAAAAACCTTACTGAAGAACAAGAAAGATTATTGTCTATGAAGATTCATACGGATGAATCTGCTAAGAGATTATTTATTGAATCTAATTTAAGATTAGTAGTATTTGTTGCAAATCAATATATTAATCAAGAATTACCATTTGCTGACTTAATTCAAGAAGGAAATTTAGGCCTTTTAAGAGCAGTAGAAATGTTTGATTATAATAAAGGAGTAAGATTTAGTACATATGCTATTAGATGGATTAGACAGTATATTAAAAGAGCAATTTTAAGTAAAGGAAGAGTTGTTAAATTACCTTTTTTGTTAAATGAACAAACTAGAAAAATGAATTATCTAATTGATGAATATGAAAGCCGTTATGGAAAATATCCATCTTTAGAAGAATTATCAGATATGATGAATTTACCTATAAATAAAATTAAGGAACTTATTGAATATAGTTATGATGCAGTACCTTTATCTACAGAAGTAAAAGGTAATAAAAATGATGAAACAACAGAACTTATGAATGTTATTGAAGATGAAAATACATCTAATTACGTTAAAGAATTTATTCAAAGAGAAACAAATTATGATATTCGAAGAGCTTTGTTTACTTCACCTAGAATTAGTGATAAAGCAAAAATGATACTTGCTCTTAGATATGGATTTTTTAATGGAGAATGTTGGACACTAGAAAGAATAGGCAAAATATATGGAGTAACAAAGCAAAATATTGCTCAAATAGAATCTACTGCTTTAAAAAGGCTTAGAAAAACTGCAATATTTCAAGAATTAGCTGATAAAACTATTAATACAGACGAAGAAAATTTTGCATTAAAATAGGATATAACGATCGTTATATCCTTTTAAATTACATTGTTATACTCATTTTCTAAGTCAATAAAATGCTCATTTAAATAATCTATATCTTTATCTTTTGATTTTAAAAAATGAACATAGGCTCTTTGAGTTAATTTAGTAAATCCTTTAGATTTAGCTATTTTTTTGAGCTCTTCTAATGCACTACTATAATCATCTAAATTAGTTATACCTGATTCTTTGATTTTCTTAACCTTTTCGAATGAATTAATTAAATCACTATTAATGTGTTCTTTTTTATCTTCAATAAATTCTCTAATTGGATGAATGTCTTTTTTTATATCATTTGTTGGCTCTTCTTTTTCATCTATGAAATCTCTTTGTTCAATTTTTGACTGTTCTTCTTTTTCATCTATGAAATCTCTTTGTTCAATTTTTGACTGTTCTTCTTTTTTATCTTCAATAAATTCTCTTTGTTCATTTTGATTACTTATTTGGGTTTCTTTTTCTTCCTTAGTTTCGATATTAGTAGGTTTTTCAATATTAGGAATTATTTTATCACTAGGTTCATTATTAAATAAATATTTCTTAAGCATGTTTTTTAATGCAGCACCATTTACCGGTTTAGATAAATAATCATTAAATCCATAAGATAAATATTCTTCTTTTGAACCTTCCATTGCATTAGCTGTTAGGGCAATTACTGGAGTTTTCCTTTCCTTATCTTTTTCTAATTCTCTTATTTTCTTTAAAACTTCAATTCCATCCATTTCAGGCATCATATGATCTAAAAATACTATATCATAGTTATTACTCTTGAATAGTTCTATCGCATCACTTCCTTTTAATGTTGTATCTATTTTAGCATTGGTTTTTTTTAATAATCCTTTAAAAACAAGTAGGTTTGTTTTATTATCATCTACTGCTAAAATATTTATATTTGGAATATCTAATTCTTCGTTAGTACTTATTACTTCTGTTTTTATTTCTTCTTTAATGTTTTCTTTAGAAGTCGATATTTCATGTGGAATAATTATCGTAAATTTAGATCCAACTCCAACTTCACTTTCAACTTCAATTTTACCATTCATTGCATCTATTAATTTTTTTGTAATAGCAAGCCCAAGGCCAGTTCCTTCAAAAACTCTGTTTTTATCCTCTTCGAGTCTTTTAAATGAAGTGAATAGATTATCTATATCATTTTTACTTATACCACATCCAGTGTCTTTAACAGAAATGATAACATTAACATTATCTTTGTCTATTTTTTGTACATTAACTTCTACCTTTATTTTACCGGCTGCAGTATACTTAAGTGAGTTATCCATCAAATTCAATAATATTTGTTCTATTCTCATTTTGTCGCCAATAAGTGTTTGTGGAATATCATTGCTAATATCAACATTGAGTAAAAGTCCTTTTGCTTCGAATTTCTTCCTTAATAATTCTGTTATATTAGTTACAGTTTCTTTTAGATTATAATCTGATTTAACGATGTCTAATTTACCTGATTGTATTTTAGAAAAATCAAGTACATCATTAATTGTATTTAATAAATTTTTACCAGCCTCATCAATATTATTTGAATATTCTTTTATTAATTTAATATCTGTTTCATTATAAATCATTTCATTCATTCCAAGTACTACATTAAGTGGTGTTCTTATTTCATGAGATATATTTGCCAAAAAGTTTTCTTTAGCTTTACTTGCATTTTCAGCTTCTATTTTGGCTTTTTCAAGTTCAGAAATCATTTTATTTTTTTCAGTTAAGTCATAAATGATAACTACATAGCCTACGGTATCACCATAATTATCTATTACTTTTTGAATTGATAGTTCACAAATTGAATTATTTAAACTACATTTATATTCTTTACCAGTATTATTTTCGTTTAAAATTTCATTATCACTGTCAAAAATATCTTGTATCATGACATTTGTATCATTTTTTGTAATACCTAGAAATTCACAGGCACTATCACTTATTAATGATAATTTATTTTTTGAATTAAAAACTATTATTGGAAAATTTGATAGGTGAAATATATATTGAGCTATATTTTCTATTGATGTAGAATTTTTAATTTCATAACTTAGTGCGCTATATATTAGGCACACTCCAAAGAATTGAGTAATAGTACTTCCTGGGAATGATACTAGTCCAAGTGCAGGAAATACTGTATCGAGTGTTGCTCCAATAGCTAGCATTATTGCATAAAGTAATATAGTTCTATATGTTACTCTTTTACGTTTCAAATCTGTTCTTTTTTTAAATTTGCAAATTGTTATTACAATTAGTATTAATATATATATAAAATAAATATTATAAAGTGTTACCCAAAAGTTTGAATTAAAACTATATGCCATACCATAACTAGTAAGCTCAAAAGACTGAATTTTTGGATCTATAATAAACGGATAAAATATAAATCCAGCAACACCAGAATATTTTAATAATTTTTTTTCTTTTATAGATGATTCTGCTAAATAACTTAGTAGTGATAATCCAAAATATATATAAGGAAATACACCCATCATTCCAATACTTCTACATAACCATGCTTTATTTACGGTGCTTTGTATAATTAAAAAACCAAACCCTAAGCTCCAAAGGGTGCTGCTTAAACAAAATAAAAGAAATTTTTTATTTTTTGGATTACTGGGATTTTTAATAAAATAATTATATCCAAGACCTATAGCACATACAGCAAATCCAAATATTGTGTATGATAAAATTGTACCCATAATGCCAACTCCTTATTATATATATAATATCATTAAAATAAGGTAATTACAATTGATTAGTGTTAATATTTTGATTTAAAAATATAATTTAATATGATAAATATTAATTTTATAGAATTAGTTATTATAAGTATAAGCCTTTCTATGGATGCGGTAGCTATTTCTATATGCAAGGGACTATCTATTAAAAACTTAAATAAGAAAAGTATTTTGATTATATCAGGCTATTTTTCGGCATTTCAAGCGTTGATGCCTATAGTTGGATATATACTTGGAGCAACATTTGAAAAATACATCGTTTCTATTGACCATTGGGTTGCATTTTTATTATTATTAATAATTGGTATAAATATGCTTAGAAATATAAGTAATAACAATCTTAATGATAATATAGATTTTTTATCTATGCTTCCTCTTGCACTTGCAACTAGTATAGATGCACTTGCCGTTGGTGTTACGCTTGCATTTTTAGATTCAAACATATTTATATCATCCTTAGTAATTGGTATTGTTACATTTATTTTAACATTCGCTGGAACAATAATTGGTAATAAGTTTGGTAATAAATATGAAAAATTATCTCAAATATTAGGCGGGATTATTTTAATAATGTTAAGTTTTAAAATACTTATAGAACATTTGAATCTATTATGATAAAATATTTAAGGGAGTGTTGTATATGGAAGTTCCTTTTGAATATTTGTGTTTTCTTGCATTAGAAAAGTTATTAAAGTATGAAAATAAAAGAAAAATTAAAATAGAAAAATTATTAAAATATATAGATGAAATACAAAAATCATTTATTAAAAGTTTTAATAATGGTGAAAAAGCTACTCGAGAGAAAGGTCTTAAAAGAAATTTTAAATTTAAAAGTTTTGATAGTGATGAGAAATTAAATGATTTAATTAGTGATTTTGATTCTTTAGTTTATATTGATGATAATAATAATCTCTGCCTTTATGATGATGTTGATTATGATACTTTACTTGGCGTCGTGTATGATTTTGATGTATCAAGTAGATTTGATTTGGTTGCACTTGATGATGAGTGTAGAAAAACACTTGGCATTAAAGAAATTATGAATACATTGAAGCATTATTCTTTATTCGAGCGTAAACTTGAAGAAAAATATATTAATTTAGGATTAAATAATAAAGACCAAGCTAAAAAAGATATAAAATCATTTTTATTGTTAAGAGGTTTATTTCTTAATAAGGTTAAAAATTTATCTGAATTAGAACTTGCTTGTTATGATGATGAAAGCACTGAGCTTGATAATAATGAAACTAAAGATTATGAAGAATATCCTGTTCTTAAAAGTATGTGGTATAAAAGTATATATTATGATGAAAAAGATGATAAAGAACTTGACGAAATGGTTTATGATATATATTTTTATTCATTATTTAGTAAGGGTGACTTGAGTGCTTTAAAACTAAATAAAGAAATTAGTGAGATTTATGATGAAAGTTTAGATGTGTCTGATGATATTGATTATGAACTTAATGAATATTTAGAAGACATACCTGATATAAATACAGATGATTTTTTAGATGATTCTTCATATGAAATTAATATTGATGATAGGGAATGTGATTATTTATTCTATATGACTTTTATTAAGAAATTAGATTCATTTACAAATAAATATGGTACTTCTAACGATTTGATTATTAGAAGACAAAGACTATTGTATTCACTTGATAAAATTGATTTATGTTTGTTTGAAGAAGACAAATTTAATAATAAGTTTGATGAGTTACAGGAAAAAGCTGGTGATCAGACAGAATTAGTATTTTATAAAAAAATTATTTGGTTTTTAACTGAAGAAGTATTTAAAAGGGAAATGAATAGTGACAGTATTATTAAATTATTATTGATTTCTTCTTATTATGAGATTACTAAGGATGAAAGAATTGAAATGCTTTTTAATAAAAATGCTAATAATAAATATTATAATATATACTATAATATAGTTTTTACAGATGAAAAAACATTATCGATTTGATAATGCTTTTTTTTGTTATAAAATAGTTGGTACTAAGAAGTAAATTAAGAATAATATTACAACTATTAAAGTAACTATTGTTATTTCTGATTTAGGTTTTTCTTTCCTTTTATTAAATTTATATGAGACTAAATCAGTTATGTAAATAATACCATCTAAAATGAAGAAAATAAGGATACCCATACCGATGCCATCTGTAATAGAGTATCCCAGAACCATAGCAATAATTGTTATGAATGATGGCACTGAATTTTTAACATTTTCGAAGTCAATATTAACTACGTTTTTCATCATAAGTACGCCAACATATATTAATGCACTTGCTGCGGCTGCTGAAGGAATAAATGCAAATAATGGAAATAAAAACATAGACACAAGGAATAATATTGCAACAACTAATGCTGTAAGACCAGTTTTTCCACCGGCAGAAACACCAGCTCCACTTTCCACAAATGTTGTTACAGTGCTAGTTCCAAGCATAGCGCCAGCCATAGTAGCAGTACTGTCTGATATCATTATTTTGTCATAATTAAGTGGCTTTCCGTCTTTATCTATAAGTTTTGCATTTTGACAACATCCAACACAAGTTCCCATTGTGTCAAACATATCAATCATAGCAAATGTGATAGTAAGCATTATGCAAGTAAGAAGAGATCCTTCAGGAAAATTAAATCCTTTTACGAATGATAAAAATACTGTATTATCCCCACTAAAGAATGCTTGAAAGTTTTCCCAAAACTTCCATGAAATCCCGTCTACTTTTCCAACTAGGATATCTAAGTTAGCAACGCCCAACGGAATAGACAAAACAGTTGATGCTAAAATACCTATTATTACCGAACCTTTAACATTATAATGAGAAAGAATTGTTATAACAATAAGACCAAATATAGCAACTATTGCACTACAACAAGTTCCTCCCTTAACCCAAAATTCTGGATTATTGAAGTCAACTAATTGTAATAAGGTGAACTTATTATCAACTATTATTGAAGCATTCTGAAGCCCTATAAATGCTATAAAAAGTCCAATTCCAACTGGAATACTAAGCCTTATTGCTTTTGGCATCCCATCGAATATTTTTTCTCTTAGAGAAACTTTTTTTCCATACTTGTCTTTCCCACATGGAATAATAGATAATAGTAAAAATATTATTCCACTAACAAGTACAAGAGCCATTGCATTTCCATACGAGAATGTAAATCCCATAGCCCCACCGATAATAGAACCGACCATAGCATTAAGTCCCATGCCAGGCGCTTGAGCAAGTGGCATTTTGGCTAAGAATGCCATTAAAAGAGTACCAATGATTGCTCCAAGAGCAGTTGCAATAAATACACTTGCAAATCTTGGATCAGAAGTACCTCCCCAAAGAATATTATTTGGGTTTACTGTTAAGATGTAAGCCATTGCAAGAAAAGTAGCTAATCCTGCAAATATTTCAGTTTTAACACTAGATTTATATTTACTAATGTTAAAAAAAGAATCTAATTTGCTTCTTTTTGTTTTTTTCAAAAAAACACCTCCTAATATATTTTTGAAAATAAAAAATCTTACACATTTTTCTATGTAAGACTACAAAAGCAAAAATTATGGAATAAACAAGATGAGTGCTGTCATAGTCCATTCAATTTTGGGAACGGGTAGAAACATTTGAACCATTTCTTCAAATATATATGACTGTTTATTTTCAATATAATTATTTCATACTTTTAGATTAAAATCAATATGAATTATTGAATTATTTTTAATAGTAATTTATAATGTTTATTAAGGAAAGGCTTGATTAAATACTAATTTAGGTGGAATATGGAACTTTATAAAATCGGAAAAAGAACTTATTATATAAAAAACAATACAAATATAGGAATTTATAAATTGAATGAAAATGATATTGTTTTAATTGATTCTGGTTTAGATGAATCTGTTGGGAAAAAAGTGCTTAAAATTGTACAGGAAAATAATTGGAATATTAAAATTATTATTAATACTCATTCCCATGCTGATCACACAGGGGGTAATAATTTTATTCAATCTAGAACTAATTGTAAAATATATGCATCAAAAATAGAATGTGATATTACAAATCATCCGGTGCTAGAACCAATTTATTTATATGGAGCTTATCCATTTAAAGAATTGAGAAATAAATTTTTTGAGGCAAAACCATCTGATTGTGAAGAAATAATTAATATAGATGGTATTGAATACTTTACACTAAAAGGTCATTCATTTGACATGATAGGTATCAAGACAAGTGATAATGTTTATTTTATAGGGGATTCAATATTTAATGAATTTACTATAAATAAATATCATATTTCATATCTAAGTAACGTGGCTGAATTTATTAATTCTTTAGATGAATTATCTAAACTCTGTGGAACTTTTGTACCATCACATGGAGAAGTATCTAATGATATTGGTTTATTAATTAAACTTAATAAAGATAAAACAAATGAAATACTTAATAAAGTACTATTAATATGTAAAAATAATGTTACGCTTGAAGATATCGTTAAGAATTTATTTGATACTTATGGTTTACAAATGAACTTGACACAATATTATCTAATAAGTTCAACAATAAAAGCATATTTATCATATTTAATAGATGAAGGTAAAATTAAATATGAGTTTATTGACAATAAAATGTACTTCAAAAGTAATTGCCAATAATTGGAATTTTATATATTTGAAAAATAAACAAAATAATATTAGGTGATCTTATAAAAAACTTAATATTAAAATTGTTTATTTTATTTTGTTTGTTTTTTTTATTTGACATTTATGAAATTGACTCGGAAAGCGAAAAGAAACTTATTTATGATACATCTAAATTATATGAGGAAGATAATTATTTAATATATTTTAAAGATTTGAATTCTAAGGAACTGGATAGATTAAAAAATTATAATATAGACATATTGAGCTATTTAATTGGTGATAAAAGGTATTATGCTAGGAATAGTCAGGCGTTAATAAAAGAATATACTAAAGATATGAATATGGAAAATAAAATTCTTTATGAAATAAACGGAGTTAAAATTAATGCATTAAATGTTGTTTGTACAGTTGAAGAACTTATTAATATTGAACGTGATTTTAAAATATATTAGTTCTTTTTTTTATTTTAAAAATGTAATATAATATATTTGGTGATGATATGAAAAAGAATTATATAATAGATGGCAATGAAGCTTGTGCGATGGGCTCTTATTTGTTTAGTGAGATTTGTGGTATTTATCCAATAACACCTGCTAGTCCTATGGCAAGTTTAACTGATAAATGGAGTAGTACTGGTAAAAAGAATTTATTTGATGATTCTGTTAAAGTAATAGAAATGCAAAGTGAAGCAGGAGCAATTGCAGTTACTCATGGTGCTTTACAAGCAGGAAGTCTTGCAACAACATTTACTGCATCTCAAGGGCTTCTTTTGATGATACCATCAATGTATAAAATTGCAGGTGAAATGCTTCCATGTGTTATTCATGTTGCAGCAAGAAGTTTAGCGACACATGCTCTTTCAATATTTGGTGATCATCAAGATATATATGCAACTAGACAAACTGGGTTTTGTATGCTTTCATCCTCTTCTGTTGAAGATGCATATTATATGTCAATAATAAGTCATTTATCTGCGATTGATGGGTCTTTACCTTTTTTACATTTTTTTGATGGGTTTAGAACAAGCCATGAACTTAACAAAGTTTCACTTGTAAATGAGGGAGAAATTAGAAATTTAATTGATTACAATAAAGTTTATGAATTTAAAAATAGAGCATTAAACTTAGGAAAAGAAATTACTCGTGGTACTTCACAAACAGGTGATGTTTATTTCCAAAATACAGAGGTTAGAAATACTTATTATGATAAGATGCCTTCTATAGTTTTAAAAAATATGGAAAAAATTAATAAAATAGCTGGAACTAACTATAAGCCATTTAATTATTATGGTCATAAATATGCTACCAAAGTTATAATCGCTATGGGTAGTGTTTGTGACACAATAAGAAGCGTTGTTGATGAATTAAACAACAAAGGCGATAAAGTCGGAATGGTAGAAGTTCATTTGTATAGACCATTTTCTAAAGAATATTTATTAAAAGAATTGCCTGAATCAACAGAGGCAATTGCGGTACTCGATAGAACTAAAGAACCTGGCAGTCTTAAAGAACCGTTATGTTTAGATGTAATTGAAGCTATTAAAACAAGAAATATTAGAGTATATGGTGGTAGATATGGATTATCTTCTAAAGATGTACCATTAAAAGATATAAATGCAGTTTTTGAAAATCTTTCATTAAATGAACCAAAAGATAATTTTACAATTGGTATTAATGATGATGTTACTCATTTAAGTTTAGAGCCAGTAGATATTGAAATTAAAAAAGATTATAAAGAAATTAAAGTATATGGTTTTGGATCAGATGGTATGGTTGGTGCTTCTAAGAACTTTATGAAAGTTTTAGGGCAAAGAGATAATACTTACGTCCAAGGATATTTTGAATATGATTCTAAAAAGAGTGGGGGAGTAACAATATCTCATTTAAGAGTTGGCCCATCTAAAATAAAAGCACCATATTTTTTAACAAATCCTGATTTTGTGGTTGTATCCAAAGATATATATTTGAATAGATACTATTGCTTAAAAGATATTAAAAAAGATGGAATATTGTTAATATCAAGTGATAAAAATGATAAAGAACTAAATGTGTTGATAAATAATGATAATAAAAAAGAAATATTAAATAAAAATATTAAAGTATATATTGCTAATTTAGATGAACTTAATGATAAATATTCACTAAGAGGTAAAATTAATAATATTATGTGTTCTTATATGATTAAAATTGCTGGATATACAAGTGGTGAATTAAATGACTTTAAAAAGTTAGTTGAAAAAACGTATCTTTCTAAAGGAAATAAGATAGTTCAAAATAATATAGATGCAATTAATGAAGCAAATAGTTATTTAGAAGAAATCGATAATAAAATATTTACAATTACAGAGGATAAAAAATGTGATAAAAATATAACTAATGAAATATTAAAATTAAGAGGTAATATGCTTTCTGTATCAGATTTCGAAAAATATAAAGATGGTACCTTTGAAGGCGGTACTGCCTCTAGTGATAAGAGAAAAATATCACAGTTTGTACCAAAATGGTGTAAAGATAACTGCATTGAATGTAATCAATGCGCGTTTGTATGTCCACATGCTTGTATAAGACCATTTTCACTTACAGATAATGAATTAATAGAGTCACACATAGATAAAGTTGAAACAATAGAAAGTCTTGGCGAAAAAGGTAAAAACTTCTATATGGCAATATCTGAATCTAACTGTACAGGTTGTGGGCTTTGCATGCAAGTGTGTCCTGGTAAGCATGAAGAAAAAGCATTAGAAGAAGGAAAATATAATGAAAGAAAAGATAAGATAGCAGATTATTTATTTGAAAATCATGATAATATTACCCCATTTAACAAATATACTGTTAAAGGACTAGGATTTCAAAAACCATACTTTGAATTTTCTGGTGCATGTGCAGGCTGTGGTGAGGCAGGATATATTAAAATATTAACTATGCTTTATGGAAAGAATATGGTTATAGCTAATGCTACTGGTTGTTCATCTATTTATGGTGCATCTTTACCATTAACTCCATATAAAATACCTTGGATGAATTCATTGTTTGAGGATAATGCTGAATTTGGATTTGGAATATATAATTCATACAAAACTACAAGGCAAAGAATAAAAAAAATTATGTATGAAACAAGAGATGATGTAGAACCGGAAGTAAAGGCAACATTTAAAGAATGGATTGATAATATGGATGATGATGATTTAACTCTAGCAATTAAAGAAAAGTTATCAAATTCCGATATACCAAATGAATTAAAAAAATTAATTGATTATATTCCAAGTAGATCAGTGTGGATTCTTGGTGGTGATGGTTGGGCATATGATATTGGATATGGTGGCCTTGACCATGTGCTTCACAGTAATGAAAACATTAATATAATGGTTCTAGATACAGAGGTATATTCAAATACTGGTGGTCAAAAATCAAAATCAACTAGAATTGGTTCTGTTGCAGAATTCTCAGCAAGTGGAAAGCATGAAAATAAAAAGGACTTATTTAAAATAGCTATGTCTATACCAAATGTATATGTTGCAAGTATTTCTATGGGAGCAAATCCTATGCAAGCAATTAAAGCAATAAAAGAAGCAAAAGAACATGATGGACCTTCATTGATTATTGCGTACAGTACATGTATAGAACAAGGAATATATGGAGGCCTTACTAATTCTATTGATGAACAAAAATTACTTGTTGATATAGGCTATAATCTTCTTATGAGATATGACCCTACTGAAGATAAATTAGTAGTAGATTCAAAAGAACCTGATTTTACTAGTTATGACGCCGTATTTAGAAGAGAATTAAGATATAAAAATTTAGAAGTTAAAAATGAAGATGAATATGAAAAACTTTATGAAGAAAATGTTAATGCCTCTAAATCAAGATACAACTATTTTAAAGATTTAGAGGGTAAGTAGTTTACATTTTTAAGTAAAAGAAATTGAATATTTATATTAAAAATATTATACTATTAATATATGGAGGATAACTATGAAGGAAGTAATTGATTTGCTGATAACAAAGGATATAGAAGGATTATGCACAAAATATGGTTTGAAAGAATTTCAAGCAATTGTTCTTTGCAATGAATATAATAAATTAAAAATGGATGAAAAAAAAGCAATGTCTATGGAAATAGCATCATCTAATCAAGATAAACTAATGACTGAGATTGTTAGTAATATTATTTCAGGTACGTATCTTGAATCTGAAATAGAAAACCAAATGATTAGAAAATATATTGCTGAAAAAATAGAAAAGTCAGATGATAGAATTTCATTCTTAATTGAAGAATGCGGTATGAATGAAGAACAAATAGAAGAATTTTTGGAAAAATATAATAAAGTTTGCCAAAACAAAAATGAGCTTACCATGGTGGCTAATAATTTTGATAGTAAAGATGAAGCAAATAAATTATTAAATGAATTAGTTTCTATATACAATTCTAATGATAAAAAAAGCGTTTCTATGTAAAAAAACTAGTTTATGCTAGTTTTTTTGTTGTATAAAAATAGGACTGTCCCCCCTGGAAACAGTCCGGAAAAAAGAATAAAAAGGGGTTGGCTAGTGTGATACTAGCACCAATTCGCCTAATAGTGAATTGGTAAGTCTATATACTAAAGTAAAAGTGGTGTTTTGTCAAGTTTATTTTTTAAAAAAAATATTTTTTTTAATAATTTTAAATTGTATGATATAATCAATATATAATATTAGGAGTTGATATGGAATTATTATATTCTAAAATACAAAATCCTTTAGAAGATGAAAGTGCAATGTATAAAGTATTTTTATCATATAGTAAGTCTACTAATGGTAGACATTTTTATAATGAGTTATTAAATATTAAACGTGGAACTGAAATTAATAATGAAAAAGCCTTTGATAAATTTTATGTATTTATGTATCTAAACTGGAGAAGAAGACTAATGCATCATAGTTCGGAAAAGTTCGTTGATATTTTCCCTAATAATAATTTTCCGGATTTAATTCATTATTTAAAATATGCACCTATACCAGGAACTAAAGAAGAAGTAGATGATATAATGAGAGGTAAATATATGCCTTCTAATGATAATCCTTATGTTGGTAGAAGTATATATACTTTAAAAAGTAATAGATGGGATAGAGAAAATAAAACTGGTAAATGGTATTCATGTGTAAGTGCAGATGTTTACTCATATAAGTACAAATTTATGGATAAAGAGCATATACTATTTGTAAATATTTCTGAAAATCAAATTTATAATTTTGCTAAAGTATTTGTTGAAAAATGCGACGAAAAAAAATTGCCATATGACTTTAAATTTGCTTTAGTAGATCAAAGAAATGATGGATTTCAAATATATACAGATTCAGAGCATTTAGTTGATTTTATAAATATAGTAGAAGAAATAAAAGAAAAATATCCAACGATAATTAATGTAAATAAAGATACTCCTTTGTTAACCGGAGAAATTAGTAAGGGATTAAGTTATGGTACTTATAATAAAGAGCACGGTGAATTATCATATCAAGACTATTTTCAATTAAGATGTAATATAGTAGCCTCATCCATAAATAGCACTATAGTTGATTATATAAGAAAAAATAAAAATAGAAGTTTAGAATATCATGGAATGAAAATGCCATTGTATGAATATTTAGCACTTAAAGCAAAAGATAAATATATTGAAAATTTAAAAAGCAAATATATAAAACTAGCAGCTACTACTAGTGATGAGGAGGCTTCTATAAGTCTGGGATATACATTAGAAAAATTATCAAGTGTAACATTCACAGCAAATGTTTATTCTAGAATGATGATGTTACTTGATAGAAACCTAGATATAATTAAAAGATCAAAAGGTGAATTTAAGGATGATGATATTGAAAGCCCATTATATATATGTGATGTGTTAAAAGCACTTTCCCCATATATATATCAAATAGATAAAAATTATAGACAAGAATTTAAAGATCATATGTATTATGAATCATTAAATAATTTAATAAATAGATTTAATTTTTCAATCTCAAGTGATGCCTCCGATATAGAAAATATTATGTATAAAACTAATGATGAAATAGGAATGTATAGATAAAAATATCTATAAAAATTCCTTTTTTTATTTAAAAAAAAATAAAAGTGTGATATAATATCTAAGAATTTACATCGGAGGTGTACTGTGGAAGAATTATCATCTATTAAGGGACTTGGTCCTAAGACATTAGAGTGTTTAAAAAATATAAATATTAATACTATTGAGGATTTGATTTCATATTATCCATATAGACATGATTTAATAGTATTAAATGATATTAAAACAGCAGAAGATAAACAAAATGTAATAATAGAATGTATAGTTGACTCAGTACCACTAACTAGACGTTTTAGAGCAAATATGACATCATTAATGTTTAGAGCTATGTCTAATAAAAAGATGATAGCAGTAATGATATTTAATAGAGCTTTCTTAAAAACTCAATTAAAGCCTGGTACAACTATAACAGTCATTGGTAAATATGATGCGTTAAAAAATACAGTAATCGCATCAGATATAAAATTTGAAAAAATTAAAACTGGATCTATTGAAACTATTTATCATTTAACAAGTGGTTTAACATCAAAAACATTAAAAAAAGCTATTAATGAAGCATTATTAAAATACAATGATTATGTTGATTATATTCCATCATATCTTAATGAAAAATATAATTTTATTACTAAGAAAGAAGCGGTTCATTTGATGCATAATCCTGAATGTGAAGAAGATGTTAAGAAAGCAATGATGAAGTTAAAGTATGAAGAATTATTTTTATTCATGTTCAAAATAAATTATTTAAAAGAAATAAATAAAGAAAGCAAAACTGGATATATTAGAAATATTGATCCAGAAGATGTTAATGATTTTATTAGAACATTACCATTTGAACTTACAAATGATCAAAATAAAGCTGTAGAAGACATATATAATGATATGACATCAAGCAAAAGAATGAATAGAATGTTACAAGGAGATGTTGGTTCAGGTAAAACTATTATATCTGTTATAGCTGCATATATAAATTATTTGGCAAAATATCAAACTGCTTTAATGGCACCTACAGAGGTACTTGCGTATCAGCATTATGAAACAATTAAAACTGTACTTGAATCTACTAATATTAGAGTGGCATTACTTGTTGGTAGTATGAAAAAGAAAGAAAAAGATGAAATAGTTGAAAAGTTAGAAAAAGGTAAAATTGATTTTATAATTGGAACTCATGCTTTGTTAAGTGAAAACGTTGTATTTAAAAACCTAGGTCTTGTTATAACAGATGAGCAACATAGATTTGGTGTTAATCAAAGAGCTAATTTAAAAAATAAAGGGCTATTACCAGATACTCTTTATATGTCAGCAACACCAATACCAAGAACATTTGCATTAACTATTTATGGTGATATGGATATATCTAACATTAAGACAAAACCTAAGGGTAGAAAAGAAATTAAGACAATAATTAAAAGTGAAAAAGATTTAGTAAGCGTATATGAACTTATGAAAAAAGAGATAGATAAACATCATCAAGTTTATGTAGTTTCTCCATTAATAGAAGAAAGTGATGTTATTGATTTAACTACTGTGAATGAAATAAAAAGAAATATTGATTTGTATTTTAAAAAGGAAGTTAAGTCAGCTATATTACATGGAAAACTTTCAAAAGTAGATAAAGATAAAATAATGGAAGAATTTAAAAGTGGTAAGATTGATGTTCTAATATCTACGACCGTAATAGAAGTAGGAATTGATGTTAAAAATGCTACTATGATGATAATATATGATGCAGAAAGGTTCGGACTTGCAACACTTCATCAATTAAGAGGAAGAGTTGGTAGAAACGAATTTGATTCTACATGCATATTAATAGGAGATGAATCTTGTAAAAGACTACAAGTATTATGTGAATCAAATGATGGATTTTATATTACAGAAAAAGATTATGAAATGAGAGGAGAAGGTGACTTATTTGGTGTCAAACAAAGCGGGGATATGTCATTTAAAGTTGCTAATCTTAGAACTGATATGAAAATTCTATTACAAGCAAAAGATGATTCTAAAGAATTTTTATTAGAAAATAAAGATAATGGTTTTGAAAACTATAAAGAATATGCTAAAATAATAAATGAAATGACTAATTTAGATTAAGGAGTGATAAAAAATGGGAAGAGCACATGAAGTAAGAGCTAAAGCAATGGCAGCAACAGCCGCAAAAAAATCAAAATTATATTCAATATATGCAAAGGAAATATATCAAGCTGCTAAAGGAAATCCAGATCCTACAAGTAATGATGTATTAAGAAGAGTAATTGAAAAAGCAAAAAAAGAGCAAGTACCAGCTGATGTTATTAATAGAAATATTGATAAAGTTAAAAAAGGTGTTACTGAAAATTATGAAACAGTAGAATATGAAGCGTTCGCACAAGGAGGAAGTTCTTTAATTATTAAATGTCTTACTGATAATTCAAATAGAACAATTAGTTTTGTAAAAACTGTATTTAACAAATGTGGGGCTAAGATGGCTAACCAAGGCGCTGTAAGTTTTATGTATGAACATTTAGGAGTTATTGGAATAAAAGATCATTCAGAGGAAGAAGTGATGGATGCATTAATTAATGCAGATGTTGATGTTAATGATATTGAAAATGAAAATGATATGATTGTTGTTTATACTGAAGTGCAAGATTTAAATAATGCTAAAAAAGCTTTGGAAACTGCATTTCCTGGTATAACATTTGAACTTGATGAAATTTCTTATTTTTCAAAAGATAGCGTTAAACTAAGCGATGAAGATAAAGAAAAATTTGAAAAATTACTTGCTATGCTAGATGAATTAGATGATGTTAGTAATGTATATCATAATGTAGAGTTGTAATCTCTACTTTTTTATTGATTTAAATTACTTTTTATTATAAAATATTGTTAGAGAGTAGGAAAGTATATGAAGAAAAAAATAATTTTATTTTTATTATTAACTAGCGCACTTTTTATAGGACTTAATGAAGCTAAAGCAACTATTGCTGGGACTTGTGTGTGTTATAGTCCTTCAACATTGCAAACAATGGAAAAAGATTGTAATACTTGGCAAACAGACAATAAGATGAGTGATAATGATGTTTTAAATTATAATAATGTTGAAACTGGAGAGAACGCTTGTGATAAAATATGTACATCAACTGGAGTTTATCAGTGGGCAGCATCAACCGGTATGATTGGTAAAAAAGGAAACTATGTGTTTAAAGATGCTATTGGAAACAAATGGAAAGATGAATGGACTAAAGGCTGCTATAAGACTGAAAGTAATCCTAATGCTTCTACAAACAATTGTGAAACAACATATACTGAGGCTGATTGCAAAAAGCAGTCAAATACTGTGTGGGATTCAGATAAAAAGTGTTGTAATTTAAAAGAAGTATGTTGGTATTATGGATATAGCAGTAGTGCTTCTGAAGGTGGAACGATGGTTTGGTCAAAGAAAAGTCCTTGTACAGATGAGAATAAGAAGAAACATCCAGATCAAACTTGCCATGTTGTTAAAGAATTCGATATGGAACTTTGCAAATCTAAGGAAGGCAAAAATACTTCTATAGGAAAAATAGATGAGGAAATTAAAAAAATTACTGATATTGAAATTCCGGAAGTACCAATTAAGGAAAATACAATGAAATGTGAGGAATTAATAGGGGAAAATCTTCACAAAATCGTTAAACTAATAATTACATTATTAAGAATAGTTGGGGCTATAATTGCAATAGTAAATGGAATGATTACATTAATACCTGCAGTAATTTCTAAGGATGCTGAAGCATTAAAAAGTGCTGAAAAGAAATGTATCACTATGGCAATAGTTTTAGTACTAATTATACTTTTACCAACGCTTTTAATATTTTTATCAAATATATTCGGTTACGATTTGTCTTGCATAGTTTAATTAGCAAAAAAGCAATAATATATCTTTTAATTGCTTTTTTTTTATGTTATAATTTTTATATAATAGTGTCTAAATGGAGGTATTTATATGTTAGAAATATTAAAAGCAATCTTTTTGTTTTTTGACGCTGCTGTATATTCACTAGTTGCATATGCATATGATTTGTTTATTTTAATAGCACAGCTTAATTTTAATGTTATATCAGTTTGGTTTGAGCCTATTGTCGATAGATTTGAAACATTAATTTTGGTACTGATTTTGTTTAAACTTGGTATATCATTTATTACTTATATGTTTAAACCTGATTCGTTTCAGGATAAATCAAAAGGAGGAGCTGCATTACTTAAAAATATTGTTTTAGTAGCTGTCCTTCTTGTAAGTTATAAATTTGTATTTGATGTATTTAATGAACTAACTATGTTAGTTATGGGATATCAACCTGGGACACAATTTACTGTTTTAAATCAGATTGCTGGAGTTGAGGCGGATCCTGGCGGAGATGAAGGCTTCTTACATAGATTTGTATTTGGAGAAAAACAAGAGTTTAACGATTATGGTGTTAATTTTGCTAGTACTATATTACTTCAATTTATGTCAGGCGAAATTGACGGACAAAACGTAACTAGCATTGTATCTCAAGCAAAAGAAAGTGGAGGAACATTCTCTTTACTAAGTTTGTGTAGTTTTAAAAATAGCGATTTGGATTATCATTTTCCAATATTAAGTACAGCTGTTGGATTATATTTACTTTATACAATTGTTCAAATGGCTATTCAAGTTGGTGTTCGTGTATTTAAATTAATTGTTCTACGTATAGTGGCTCCTGCAGTTATTGTAACAATGGTTGATGATGGCACTAATTCAAAAACTTTTAATAATTATTGGAAAGTATATTTATCTGAACTTACAAGTGTATTTGTTAGAATATTTACAATGTATTTAATATCTGCATTTGCAGGAATGATATTTAATAATATGAGCGCATTAGTCCCAGCGGGAACTAGTGGTCTTACTACTATATTTGCATCAATCATTTTGATAGTTGCTGCATTTAGATTTGCAGGACAATTACCAGCCTTCATTGATAGTATAATAGGTTCTAAATTAGCTGGTAGTGGAAATAATGGCGGATTTGGTCATTTCATGGCTGGACTCGGAGGAGCACTACTTGGAGCGGGTAGTGGACTTGCTGCTGGTGTAGCAGGAAAAGCAGGTGTTGCAGGAGCTTTAGGAAATATGGTTGCAGGAGGATTTAACGGAGCCGGTTCTGCTGCTCGTAGTAATAATGTGGCTGATTTCTTTAAAAATACTGGCGCTACTTCACAAGCAAATAGAGAAAGAGCTGGCAGAATAGCAAGACAAGGTGGTGGACTTGCATATGCTGGAGCTGGAATTGAGAACTTTATGGGCATTCCGCAAAGACAAGCTCAACAAGCACAAGTTTTAGCAGATGATAATACATTAATCGATAATGTATTAAATGCTCAAGTTAATGAGATTAAAGATCAAACTGGTTCTGCTGGCATTAAGTTTGGCGATAGCGCTGATTCTTATGCAGATGCCGTTGCTCAACAAGATAGTTCATATTTAGATGCACAACAGAATTATGATGATTTAATGTTACAAAGGCAGGAAGCAATTAAAAAAGGCGATGACTGGGATAACGTTATGGTTAGAGATGCGACTGGCAACATGATTAAAAAATCAGAAGCATTGCAACAAGCAAAAGAGAATGCTAAGAATAAATATAACGAAGCCGTTAGTGATGCTAAAAAAGAATGGAATACTGCTGCTGGAAGTGCAAATGGTGCTGCTGTTCAAGGAGCTAAAGCTGACTTAAGAAGATCAAGAAGAGGAGCAAATACTAGAAAATTAGATGAAAATAGTACAAGAAGTGATTTAGAAAATACTAAGAAGTCTAATGAAAGTGATAGGCAACAAATGATGAATCGTGGGGCAACTAGAAGGGCTAATAGACAAGGAAATTTTGGTGGCCAATAAAAAATAAAAAGGAGGAAATACTATGAAACAATATATAATACCTGCCAATACTAAAAAAAGTCAATTAATATTTGGCCTGTTTAGATGGATTGACTTAGGAATATTGGGCTTTGGTATTTTGTTATCTTTTGTCTTTTTATTAGCGATAGACGGAGATGGACTTATGGCAATGTTTATTAAGTTCTTACCGCTATTATTGTCTGTGTTCTTGGTATTTCCAGTACCTTATTATCATAATGTTATGGAATTTATACGGGATATTTATTCTTATTATAAAAATCCAAAAAGATATATATGGAGAGGTTGGTGTGCAAGTTATGTTGGAAGAGACGAAGAAAAAAAATAATGTTAATGTTAAATCACAAAAGTATGCTGAAAATTGGTTACCAATAAGAGGCATTCAAAATGGCGAAATAATTTTAGAAAATGGATATAGAGTCACTGGTGTTAAAGTAAGACCTAGAAATATTTTCATTTTGGATTATGCTTCTCAAGATAATGCTATTATGAATTTAAGAAATTTCTATAATACAATAGATTATCCATTTTGGTTAATGGTTGCTGATAGGCCTGTAGATATAAATGTTTATTTATCACAATTAAAATTATTATTTAATTCTGTACAATATCCAGCTATAAGAAAATTAATAAAAGAAGATATAGATAAAGCAAATTTATTTATGAGTAGAGAAGTAAATGTAACCGATACTGAATATTTTATATTATTTAAAGATAGAAGACCTGAAATAATTCAAAAAAGAATACAAAATTTAGTGTCTGGTCTTGCTGGTGCAGGCTTACAATCTGCACAAGTAAGTAATGATGATTTAAGAGTACTACTGGATGGATTTATGAATGGTGGGGAGACTAGTAATTTTGGGACGGTGATGAGTCAATGAGTTTAAGTTTTAAAAGTCAATTAGCACCAAAAAATTTAGAGTTTAAACCTTCAGAAATGATTATTAGTGATAAACATTGTTGTATACTTACAATTATTAGTTATCCTAAAATAATAAGTGAAGGTTATCTTGCTAATTTAACACAACTTGGTGGTATTAAAATAGTTATTAAACATATACCAATAGCATTTTCAGTTCTATCTAGAATGCTAAATAAAGAAATTGCTGATATGAAAGCTAGATATCAAAATGAACGTGATGTTACAATGCAAGAACAAATAAGGCAAGACTATGAAAGCATTGAAAACTTTGTTCAAATGCTTACTGCTACTCAAGCAAGAATATTTGACTTTCAAATGCATTTGATGTTATCAGCTGATTCAGAAGAAGAATTAGAACATAAAAAAGTTCAAGTAAAAAATTATCTTGTTGCAATGGGTATGAGAGGCATAGTTTTAAGATTTGAACAAGAAAAAGTATTGAAAAGTATGCTTCCAATATTTGAAGCAAATGATATAGAGGAAAGAGTTGGAACTCCGATACCATCTGTTACTATTGCTGCTATGTATCCTTTTATATTCGATAGTATAAAAGACCCTGGACTTTCGTGCTTACTTGGGGTTGATTATTCAGGCGGCGTAATTTTATTTAACCAATTTTTATATCAAATTAAGAATGAATTTAACAGAAACAATGCCAATATGATTATACTTGGTACATCTGGGTCTGGTAAATCTACAGCGGCAAAACTATTATTAAGAACAAATATTAGAAATGGACATAAAATAGTAGCAATTGATCCCGAGGGTGAGTTACAAGAAATGACTAAACTATATGGTGGAGACTTCATCGATCTAGGAAAAGGTGGAGACTTTGGTATGATTAACCCACTTGAAGTAGTACTTGATGCTGATGAAGAGGAAATGACTCAGGGAGTAGGGTACGCTATTTTAACTAGAACACTTCAAACATTAAAAGCATTTATGAAGTATTATAGTCCTGATATTGATGAAGACACTTTAACTATGTTTAGTGAAGTAGTTCAAGATACATATAAAAGATATAAAATAGATTTTAATACTGATTTTTCAAAAGTTGCAGCTCATGACTATCCAACATTTGATGATGTATATGCTACTATAAAAGGTAGATTGCTTTCAATGACAGAGAGAACTCGTGAAAGAGAAGTGATGGAAAAACTAGAAATTAAAGTAAGACCATTAGTAAAAGAATTAAGATATTATTTTACAGGGAAAACAACCATAGATTCTGATGCTGATTTTATAGTTTTCAACATTCGTGAACTTATGAATGCAGATGCTAATATAAGAAATGCACTTTTCTTTAATATATTAAAATATGCTTGGGGACTTTCACTTGACAGAACAATAAATACTGTTTTAATGGTAGATGAAGCACATATGCTTCTTGCAGATCAAAATAGTTTAGGTGCTGAATTTTTAGCAAGGATTCAAAGGCGAAGCCGTAAATATAATACTGGAACTATAATTATTACTCAACAACCTACAGATTTTGCCGCACCTAATGTATTAATTCATGGAAAAGCAATATTTGATAATGCATCATATTATTTAATAATGGGGCTTAAAAAGCAAGCAGTTGAAGACTTATCTAAACTTATAGATTTGAACGATCAAGAAAAAGACTCAATTAAGAGATATAGTCAAGGACAAGCATTATTTGTCTGTGGAAATAGAAGAATGAGAATAAATGTTATTGCCTCTCAAGCTGAACTTGATTCATTCGGAAGTGGTGGCGGACTTTAGTTTTTAATCGTGGAGTTAAGTATGAACGAAGATAATAATGAACAATTAAAAAATAAAAGTAATAAAGTTGACAATCTAAGTCAACTTTATTCTGATGTATTAGAAGTATCACGAATTAATAAGCAATATAAAAAAAGTGATATAGATGCCATTAATAATCGTAACAATTTTAATGATAATAAACCATTGGGAGTTGTTAGTTCTTCGCAAAGTACTTCTACTAAAAATAGGAAAAGCTCACTAACTAAAAAGGATTCATCATTAAAAAAGCAAGATTTAAATAATTCTAGTAATATTTCTCAAGATGATAAAAATAAGTTATCTTCAAAGTCAGAAGATAATATTAACAATAAGACATCAAGAATAATTAAAGAAAAAAAAGATGGCGTTAAAGATAAAATTGATAATAAAGTAAAAGATGATGCTAAAAAGAAAGCCGTTGCGCAAAAAATAAGCAACAAAAAACTTAAAGGTAAGGCATCAATTACTTTCAAATTAAAAATACTAAAAATTGGATTGATTGTTGGTGGCGTTTTATTTGGACTAATATTGTTAGCAGCTATAATTGGATATATACTTCAAGAATTAATTCCTGGAATCTTTGATTCTAATGATTGGGATAGCGTTGAAAGCAAACTTAATGATGATGAATATATGGCATCACACTTTAATAGCTTTATAAATAAATTTGGTGGCGGAACTGGGACCTGTAAATATGATGTTGGGGAGTCAAGTTACAGTAATGTTAAAGTACGTTTGTATAAAAATGATAGGTTTGAATTAGTTTATTCTGATGATAGGCTTATTGACTTTGATAAATATATATTAGGTGTTGCTTATCAAGAAGTCGGTGGCGGAACCGATAGTATAAGTGAACAAGTGTTTAAAACTCAAGCAATTGCAGCTCGTTCTTATGCATTGACTAGGGGCAAAAAAATGGCTGGTGTTAAGGCCCTACAAATAACTGAAGAAAATGGATATACAGTAGTTAACATTAGGCAAACAACCAGCGATCAAGCATATTGTGATCCTGATGAAGGTTACTTACCTAGCGGGCAATTAAGTAATTGCAGCAGTGGGCATTTGCGTCTTCCTGATGATAGTCCTTTACGTACATGGATTAAAGAAGTAGATGGTGTTGTTCTTGTAGATTCAAACGGTGAAGTGGTGAACACCCCATATATTGATAAGGATCAAATAGCATGGAGAGCACTAGCTCAAAGTGGTATGACAAGCGATGAAATTATTTTGAAACATTACAATGCTGCCGAAAAAGGTTACACTTTAAATGCCACATGTGTAAAAACTTCTTCAGTAGAGGGAGCAGAAGGTTGGAAACAATGTGATCCAAGGTGGGGAAATATGTACGTCGGAAGCAAAACAATTTGTAGTATAGGTTGTGCTTTAACTTCAATTTCTATTCAGCTTGCAAGAAGCGGTGTCCAATTAAATGTTAGTGGAGAGTTTAATCCAGGAACATTTATGCAAACTCATAAGAGCAACGGAGGCTTTAGTGATAATATAATTACATGGAATGTTTCTAGAATAGCACCTAATTTTAAATTAATAGCAAGTCATGAAGCTCTTTTTGGAACTAAAGAAAATAAAATTAAAACATTAAAAAAATATGCCGCAGATGGGGAGTATATTGTTCTTGGAGTTAGACATGGCGTTGGGCAAGATATAGGACATTATGTAGCTTATAATGATAGTTCAAGTGATGAAATATTTATATTTGATCCAGCAGGTAATACAACAGGAAAATTATTTCATGATTATCCTGCAATGGCAAATGCTATAACATCATTTCAGGTTGTTAGATATAAAGTGGAGGGCTAATATGGATAAGGATAAAGTGAAAATATTAATTGGTGTAATAATATTAGTGGTAGCTATAATATTAAGATTATTTTTAGATAATAAGACTCCAGATAAACTTCCAAATGAAAAATATATAGTTTTTGATAATTATCTAACTATAACAGTGTTTAATGATACTGTAAGAGAAGTAAATGCAATTCCAGGTGACTTATTAAAAACAAAATTTAACATTTTTGTTGACGGCACATATATAGGTAAATACTATCTTAGAAACCTTGATGATGGTGTTAAGTTATTAGATGATGATAGTAATAATATTAAGTATAATGGAAATTTAGTTGCTAATAACTTCGATAGTCAAATTAGGGTATCTAATTTGGAGATTGAAAGAACATCTTCTGCTGATTATGATATAGCCAATAAGATTCTTAGTGATGAAGGTATATCTACAGCTTTTAATGGATCAAATGCAAATTATATTAAATATAAAGCTGATTTTAATGGCGACGGCAACTATGAATATATATATTCTTTATCTAATATGCTAAGAGATGTTAAAGAAGGATATTCATTTATATTTACTTATAACAATAATAAATATAATATAATTGCTAAGGATATCGATGTTGGTCAAGAAGGGTATGAACTATCAATCTCTAATATTTTAGATATTAATGGTGATAATACGCTAGATATAGTACTTGCAAAATCTAAATATGGAAACTTAACTGAATGTTATGAAATATATAAGTCAAACAATATGGTATTTAAAAAAATAAAAGGATGTAAATGACATTTATATCTTTTTTTCTTTTATAATAATAAAATAATAAAAAAATAATGAAAAAATAATTTTTATATAGTATAATGTTATTGTATGAGGTGACGTATGAAATTAAAATTTAGAGCTGATAAAAAAGATATTGTTATATTTTTGATATTTTGTGTGGTTTTATTATATTTAATAGCAATAGCTGTACTTAACTTAAATAGTTTTGCTACCGAGGGAGAGTTTAGAGGCTTAAATCCTTTTCCTGCATTCTCAAAAGAATTTATTCTACCAACACTAGTATTTTATATTTTATCACTAGTAGCTATTATAGCAGGTTGTTCGTCATTATTTTTTGATAGAGAAGAAGGTTTTGGTATAACAACGGAAAAGAAAACAAAAAACGATGGTTATTCTAAATTAATGTCTGAATCTGATATGAAAAAAGATTATGGTGTAAAGAAGGTACATTTAAAAGATGATTCATATGATGCTGGTGGTATACCAATCATTAATAATGGAAAAGATGCATGGGTAGATGATAATGGACAACCTCATGCTTTAATAATGGGAGCTTCTGGTTCAGGTAAAACTCAAGCTTTTATGTTTCCATTAATAAGGATATTAGGAAGACACGGAGAAAGTATGATTGTAACAGACCCTAAAGGTGAATTATACGAAAAATGTGGTGAATTACTTAAAGAAAAAGGTTACAAAATAATTCTATTAAATTTCCGTGATCCTAAAGAAGGTGCAGCATGGAATCCGTTTAGTTATCCATATAGAGTATATAAAGAGGGTAATGCTGATAAAGCAAATGAATTATTACAAGACTTGGCAAACAATATTTTGATTGACCCAAACAATAAGGCAGAACCATTCTGGGAACAAACAGCATCAAACTTCTTTACTGGTTTATCGCTTGGACTTTTTGATGATGCAACTGAAGAAGAAATTAATATTAACAGCATTAACATGATGGCTGAAGTTGGTGAAGATAGAATAGGCGCTTCTAATTATATTAAAGAATATTTCAAAAGCAAGGGCGAACTTTCTCCTGCTTATATAGCAGCAGCCTCTTGTATTAATGCTCCAAATGAAACACGTGGTGGAATTATGTCTACATTTAGAACAAAGACTAGAATATTTTCTTCACAAGAGGCATTATCTGAAATGCTTTCATATAGTGACTTTGATATTAGAGATATAGGTAAAGAAAAAACTGCAGTGTTTTTAAAAGTACATGATGAAAAAACTACTTACCATGCTCTTGCAACCATTTTTGTAAAACAAGCATATGAAGCTTTAATCGCTGTTGCCCAAACATGTCCAGGATTAAAACTTCCTTATAGAACTAATTTTATTTTAGATGAGTTTGCTAATATGCCTGCTCTTAAAGATGTAGAATCTATGATTACAGCATCAAGATCAAGAAATATGAGATTTAATTTTGTTATTCAAAATTTCTCACAATTAAATAAAGTATATGGTAAAGATGTTGCTGAGACTATAAAAGGTAACTGTGGAAATTTTGTATATATCATGAGTACTGAACTTGCTGCATTAGAAGAAATTAGTAAACTACTTGGCGATCAGAAACCTGAGAAAACCGAAAAAGATAAACCAGCCCCACCAATTAGACCATTATTCACAGTAAGTGACTTACAAGCTCTAAAAGAAGGAGAAGTAATTATTAATAGATTTAGAAGTATGCCTTTTAAAACAAAATTAACTTATGATTGGAAAATTGATTGGGGTAAAAAATATAATGAAATGACATATGAACAAAGGCCTAATCGTGAGGTTAAAGTATTCGATTTAAAACAATTCGTAATTAAATTGAGAGAAGAACAAAGTGCAAATATGAATCCTACTGGAAATATTATAACTGGGATGCCTAATATACCTGGTTTTAATCCAATGGCTGGAGGTTTTCCAATGCCAGGAAATAGACCTACGAATAATATGTCATCAAGTTTAGATGAGTATGTTAAAAGACTAGATGAAAAGATAGCTGAATTAGAAAGAGAGGAAGCAGAAGAGAAAGCAAGAATTGAAGCTGAAAATAAAAATAAGGAAAAAGAAATTTCTGATAATAAATTCAAAACTGAAAATGATATAACACAAGAAATAAATAGTATTTTGGATGATAAGAAAGTTGAATCCGAAACTAAAGAAGCTAAGAACGAGCCAGTCGAAGCTCCAAAAGCAAATTACTTTAATACTATTGAACCTGAAGAATTGCCTAGAGAAAATGTAGTTCCTAAAGAAGAGAATAATGCTTCAAAAGAAGACAAACCTCTTGTTGAAAAACCAAAAATTAACGTTGATGTGGATAGTGTTGTAATCAATAACAAATCTAATAATGATGATTTCTTTGATGACTTCTTTGGAGGTGAAGACGAATAACAATTCGTCTTTTTTTTCATAATATATAATAGGTGATATTATGAAAATAATAGATGTTAGTGATAAATTTATTTATAATGAAGAGCATATTAATGGAAGTGTAAATATCCCATATGATAGGCTAATTAATAATTATAGATACTATTTAAATAAAAATGATACATATTATATTTATTGTAAAAGTGGAAAATTAAGTAAAAGAGCAGTTGCTATATTATCATCTTTAGGGTATAAAGTTTTTTATCTTGAAAAATAATACTAAATATAATAAAATTAAAATGGTGAAAAAATGATAGATTTTATAATGAATATTTTTGATGGCATTATGTCTTTTATTGAATATAACGGAGTTGTTGGAGCATTAGTAGGATGCATTTTAATTTTAATTGAATCTATTTTCCCTGTACTACCTTTAGTTGCATTTATAACTATAAATTTTTTGGTATTCGGGAAATTATTAGGTTTTATTTTATCTTGGGTATTTACTATAGCCGGTTGTATCATGTCCTATTTTATATTCAAAAAAGGATTTGGAAATAAATTTGAAAAGTTAACTGAAGATAAAGCAACATTAAAAAAATATAAACATCTATTTAAAAACATTTCAGTTACACAATTAGTTTTACTAATTGCAATGCCATTTACACCGGCATTTATGGTTAACATTGCTGCCGGACTAGTTAAAATGGATTTTAAAAAATTTTTAACAGGTTTAGTAATTGGTAAAATTTCTTTGATATACTTTTGGGGATTTGTTGGAACATCATTTATTGATAGTTTTAAGAGTCCTATAATATTAGTTAAAATAGTTATATTGTTAATTCTTTCGTACGTTGTAACAATTCTTGTGAATAAATTATTAAAAATTAAATAGACTTTATTCTTTCTATTTGTTAAAATTATTATGGTGATTATAATGGATTATGTAATAATAGGAATTTTAATATTAATTGTTATACTATTAGTTGTTTTAATAATAAGAAAAAATAATAATAGTGAACTTAATGAAAAACTTTCAAGGACAGAAATTAATTTAATTAAAGAAATAGGGGATTTTAAACATGATTTTGCTAGTGGTCTAAATAAAGACTTTAATATTCTAAATGATCGAATTGAAAAGAAATTAAATATGATTAACGATAAGGTAAATGAAAAACTCGAAGATAATTTTGAAAAAACAAATAAAACATTTTCAAACGTTTTAGAAAGACTTGCTAAAATTGATGAGGCACAAAAAAAGATAGATGGATTAAGTACGGAAATAGTATCGCTCGAGAGTATTTTGACAGATAAAAAAAGTCGTGGTATATTTGGAGAGGTTAATCTTTATCATATATTATCATCTATATTTGGAGAAAAAAATGATAAAATTTATAGAACACAATATACACTGCCTAATTCGTATATAGCTGATGCAATTGTTTTTGGACCAGAGCCTTTAGGTACGATATGCATTGATTCTAAGTTTCCACTTGAAAATTATAGAAGACTTGTAGAGAAAGGCTTAAGTGATAGAGAAAAGGAACTTAGAAGTAAGCTATTTGAAGCTGATGTAAAAAAGCATATTGATGCTATATCAACAAAATATATAATACCAGGTGTTACAAGTGATCAGGCTATTATGTTCTTGCCAGCAGAAGCAATTTTTGCAGAGATAAATGCATACCATACCTCTTTAGTAAAATATGCAGCTTCTAAGAAAGTATGGATAACATCTCCTACTACTATTATGGGCTTATTAACAATTATTCAATCTGTATTAATGGGTCTTGAAAGAGATAAATACACATCAGTAATACATGAAGAATTAAATAAATTAGGAGTCGAATTTGGTCGTTATAGAGAAAGATGGGATAAACTATCAAGAACAATACAAACAGTTAATAATGACGTTGAAAACATTCATAAAACAACTGAAAAAATTACCAAAAGATTTGATTCTATAAATAATGTAAAAATTGAAAATAATGATATTAACTCAATTGAACAATAAAAAAAGGAAACTTTAAAGTTTCCTTTTAATTTTATAATAAAGTTATTACTAAAATACCCAATATTAAACAATAAATACTAAAATAAATAAGTTTACCATCTGATACAGCTTTTTTAAACCAACGAAGAGTGTAATACGAAACTATTAGTGATGATGCGAAACCTAAGAAATATGGAATAATCAAACCACTTATATTATTTTGACTAATCATATCTTTTACTCCAAGTAACATAGTTCCTAAACTTATTGGAATGTATAGCATAAACGAATATTTTAAAGCAGGTTTTCTTTTGATATCTCTAAACAAAGCAGCTATTAGAGTACTACCACTTCTACTAATTCCAGGGACTAATGCAATTACTTGAACGAATCCGATAAACAATGCATCTTTTAAAGTAAGATCATTGTCATCTTTTTTTCCTTTAATATCTTTTACAATAAATAAGAATATGGCTGTTATTATAAATGATATTCCTATTAGTAATGTAGAAGTTCCTAATACATTTTCAATAAAATCTTTAAGAAGAAATCCAGCAATTCCGACCGGTATACATCCAAGAACAATTAGCCAGCAATAATTATATTCTTTTTTATATTTCTTATCTTTAGTAGTAATATATTTAAAGAAACTTGTTATTAAACTAACTATGTCTTTCCAATAGATAATAAGTATTGCGATTAAACTACCAAAATTAACAATTATTTCAAAGTTCAAATCGCCAAGAGGCCCAGATGTATTTAATATTTTCTTAAGTATGAAAACGTGTCCGCTAGAAGAAATAGGTAATGGCTCGGTAAAACCTTGCACTATTCCCAATATTATGTATTTTATTATATTTATCATTTTATCACCTTAATTAATTATATACTATTTTTATTAAAAGATAAATATAATTTAATGAGGTAATTAATATGAAAAAATTCTTTTTCTTTGCTGCAGGAGTTTTTTTTACTTCATACGGCCTAACATTTATAATTATATATTTAAATTTACTTAATATGGGATATACACTTTTTGGATATATAAAATATATATTAACTCATTTTGAATGCTTAATAATTATATTGGGAATAATATTATTGTATTTATCATTTGAAAGGAAGGATAAAAATGAACTATACTTATAATGTAACTGTAAATTTTAATGAAAACCTAATAAATTTTTATGAATGGAATAAGGATGATAATATTAAAAAGCTAAATAAAACTTTGGTATATTTAGTTGACTTAAAAACATATAAAGATATAATCAACAAGAATATTAAAGTGACTAAATCATTTCTTGACAACTTATTAACTACTGATTATACATGTATATTTACAACAGAGATTGATTCTATATGCGTAAAATTTGATAAAGATGGGTATATAAAATTACTAAGCAAGTTACTTCTTTTAGAAGAAAGAGACATACTAGATGATTTAACAGCATCAAATCAAATAGTTTTAAAATATAAAAAATTATCAAATAAACAAACTAACTATTCTGAATATACTAGATATGAAAAACAAAACATAGAGAAAATATTAAACTTTTTAAATAAGGAAAAAGATAATACTTCATTAATAAATTATATGTATTATGAGTGGTTCGATTCAACTAAAAGTAACAATAAATATAATGATTTATCAACAGTTGTAACTCAATCATATTGTGAAAAACACGATAAACTTTTGAAAGTGATTGATTTATTAAATTGTAACAATGTATAAAAAAAGTTAAAAAGTTAATAATATAAATGGAGGAAACTATGAAAAAAATAATATTAATAATAATGTCAATTTTACTTTTACCTGCATGCACAATCTCAAACAACCCATCATCAAAAGTTAAAGAGTATTTAAATCAATATAATAATTTAAGTGATAGTGTAAAACTTGATTTAGAATCAAAAGTTGCATCCGAAAATTTATCAGATGAAAACAAAAAAGTCTATAAGGATTTGCTAACTAAACAATATAGAAATATGAAATATGAAATTAAAGATGAAACAATAAATGGTGATGAGGCTAACGTTAAAGTAAACATAACTGTTTTAGATTATTATAAAGGCCAAAAAGCAGCAGATGAATATGTAAAAAGCAATCCAAAAGAGTTTTATAATGATAATCAAATATTTAATAATGAATCATTTAACACATACAAATTGAAACAAATGAGTAAAGTAAAAGATACTGTAAATTATGACATAACATTTAATTTAAATAAAGTGGATGGACAATGGAAATTGGAATCACCTGATAGAATTACATTAGAAAAAATTCACGGTTTATATGATTATACAAGCAATAATTAAGCTTGTTTTTTTATTAATTGACTAAACTAATTATTATTACTATAATATTCTTAAGTAATGGGTGTGATATTATGAAAGAAAAACAATTAGTTAACGTTTTAAGATCTAAGAAAGAGACGATTTCTACGATGGAGTCATGTACCGCGGGTTACCTTGCTACAACTATAACTAATGTTGATAATTCAAGTGAAGTACTAAAGTTTTCAGCAATAACATACTCGAATGAATTTAAAGTGAAAATGGGCGTTGATAAAAAAACTATTGATAAGTATTCAGTTTATAGTTTTAATGTATCAAGACAAATGGCTAAAGCAATAAGCGATTTTACAAAAAGCACATATGGAGTAGGAATTACTGGCAAAATTAATAGAGTTGATGTAAATAACATAGCTGGCAAAGATAATGAAATTTTTGTAACAATTTATAGTTCAATAAGCAACAAATATGAAGATGTATTAATAACATGTCCAAACAAGCCAAGGGAAAAATGTAAAAAGTATATAGCGTCAGTTGTTATATCAAAATTATTGGATATAGTGAGTGAGTAATATGGATTATTATAAAGAATTAATTAATTGTAATAAAAAAAATATATTCAATTAAGCAAATTGTTGATATAAAGCAAAGAAATTTTAAAATGAAAGGCAAAAGGCTATAATTTATTTATTCATAATATAGCCTCAGTAAAAATTTATAAAGATTATAATGCAATGGAATTTTTGTATATATATACTTTGAGGAAAAATCATATTAAATAGCCTACCAAATTCTAATATACTGTATAGTAGGGCATTCTTACAGAATGGATATTCAAAACATCTTGAACATAAAATTGATTTTTATGATGAAAAGCACAATACTGTCGATTTGCCTAATAGTACATATATTTTGGTAGCTTTCAAAAAATTGGTAGATAGAAAATTAAATATAATCAAAAAAAGTAACATATAATTAAGTATGAAAAAAATATTATTAATTATGTTGCTTTTAATTTGCGTTAATGTAAAAGCTTCTATCGTGGTGATGGATGCGGATAGTGGTAGAGTTCTTTATTCAAAAGATAAAAATGATAGGATGTTAATTGCATCAACCACTAAAATTATGACAGCAATAGTCGCATTAGAAAATGCTAAATTATCAGACACATATGTAGTAGGAGATGAAATAGATAAAGTAAACGGGTCAATGATATATTCAAAAAAAGGTGATAAGTTTACTTTGAATGATTTGTTACACGGATTATTACTTAGAAGTGGTAACGATGCAGCAATGACAATTTCAAGTAATGTCATGAAATATGATGATTTTATAAAAGAAATGAATCAAAAAGCATTTATTCTTGGAATGTACAATACAACATTTGAAAACCCTCACGGCCTAAACGATAACACTAAAAATTATTCCACTGCATATGATTTAGCCATTTTAATGAAATATGCTATAAAAAATGATGATTTTCTTAAGATATCTCAAACATTAAAATATAAAACCAAAAATTATATTTGGTATAACAAAAACGAATTACTAGCAAATTATAAATATGCAATATCTGGTAAAATAGGGTTTACAAAAAAGAGTGGGCCTGTATTTGTTTCATCTGCAAGAAAAAATAATAAAACATTAGTTATAGCAACAATAAACGAACCAGATAAATTCAATTTGCACAAAAGTTTATATGAAAACTTTTTCAAAAAATATAATCGATATAAAGTTTTAGATTCCAATAAAATATCTTCTAAGCTAAGGCAAAAAAATAACACTCATTATTATATAAAAAATGATTTTTTTATGCTTCTACAAAAAAATGAATTTAAAAAAGTAGATGTTATATTTTACAAAAATAGACAAAATGCTTATATTAATGTATATTATGACAGTGATTTAATACACACTGAAAAGGTATATAAACTAGACTATAAAAAAAGAGTTAATAAAATAAAAGACATATTGTTCTTTTGGAAATAATTATGTATAATTTATCTAGGTGAAATTTATGGAAAGATTACAAAAATATTTAAGTGAGTGTGGTGTTGCATCAAGAAGAAAATGCGAAGAAATAATATTGGCTAAAAAAGTAAAAGTTAATGGTCAAATAATAAGTGAACTAGGTTATAAAATAAATGAAAATGATACAATCACTGTTGATGATATAGAGGTTAAGAAAAAAGAAAAAGAATATTATATTTTATATAAACCAGAAAAAGTAATATGTTCAGTTAAAGATGAAAAAAGCAGAAGAACAGTAATAGATTTTGTTAATACAAAAGAGAAAATTTTTCCGATTGGTAGGCTAGACTATGATACAAGTGGGCTACTATTATTAACAAATGATGGCGAACTTTCAAATATGTTAACTCACCCCAGCCATAAAATTGAAAAAAAATATCTCGCTAAAATTGATGGTATTATTTCTCATAAAGACATTTATGCGTTGGAAAATGGAATAATAATTGATGGAATGAAAACTAAAAAAGCACACGCAAAAATTCAAAAAATAGACAAAAAAACTAAAAAGTCATTCGTTGAATTGACAATAACTGAAGGCAGAAATCATCAAGTGAAAAATATGTTTGCTGCTTTGGGCTATAAAGTATTAAAACTCAAAAGAACAAATTATGATTTTTTGACATTAAAAGGTTTATCTATAGGTGAGGCAAGAAAATTAACTATAAAAGAAGTAAAAAAATTATATAATAATGCAAAAGAAAAAAGCTTATAACAATTAAGCTTCTTTTTCTTCTTCGATAATAATAGCGCTTACTGGGCAACTTTCAACTATGTTTAATAATTCCTTTTTATCCTTTTCTTCAACAACATCTTTTTTCGCTTTACTTAGGCCCTCATCATTAAATTCAAAATATTCTTCATTTTGGCTAACGCATAAACCACAGCCTATACAAATATCACTATTTACTTTTAATTTTTCCATAACTATTAATCTCCTTCTATAAAATTATATCTAAAATATAAACAAAAATCTACTTTTTTGATTGCAAATATACTTTTGTTGAATTTAATTGACTATTATGTTATTATTATATTGGTGAATAGTATGAATTCAAGAATGGAAAAATACGAAGACGAGCACATGGAAAATATGAGTCGTGCAGCAAGGAATAAAAAAATTTATAGTTCCTTAGATTTCGATGATTTATCTAGAATTAAAACTAATGATAATGTTAGCGTTATTTCGGATGCAGAAAAAGAAATTGATATAGAAAAGATCAAAAATTATATAAATTCTATGAATGAAGAAAAACCAGAAAGAAAAAAAAGAATATCTTTAGAAATACCAGCTGAAGACTATCAAGAAGAAATAAAAGAAGAAGAAAGAGATTATGACATTAATTCAGTTCTAGAAAGAGCAAAAGTTAAAAGAGAAACCGATTATGAAATAGATAGACATCGTAAATTGAACTCTACTCAATATGACATTTTAAAAAGTATTAAAATAACAGAGGAAAGTAATAACGAACCATCTTTTGATAATAATAGTGACCAATTAAATACGCAAGAAAAAACTATTGTCGATTTAATTCAAACAATTTCAATTAACAGCAAAAACATAAAAGAAGAGAAGAGTGAAGAAAATGATTTATTTCAAGATTTAATTGGTAACAACGAAAACACTATGGTAATGGCACCAATTAGTGAGGATACAAATAAAGAAACATTAAAAGAAGAATTAGAAAACATGACACAAGATCTTGAAAAAATCAAACAACCTATAAACGATTTAACACAAGATTTAATTTTAGAAAAGGAAAAACTAAAAAAATTATCACCAGAAGAGATAAACAATCAAGACATTGATTATGAAGACACGACTAAAAGTAAAACTGAAGAATTTGAAAATAGTCAAATAGAAAAATCATTTTTTACCAATTCAATGTCCTTTAGTAAAAAAGATTTTGAAGGCTTTGAAGATTTAGAAAATAATATGAAAAAAAGCAGTTTTTTTACAAAAGTTGCTATATTCTTAATAATTCTAATGCTATTAGGTACAATATTTATAATTTTAAATTACGTTTTGGATTTAAAAATTTTCTGATAAAGTTTTAAAAAGGCTGTATTAATAAGAGCAGTCTTTTTATATAATTTAATATGAGTAGAATGAAATTAAGAAAAAAAATTAAAATCTCAAGAGTTGATAAAATATTGATGGTGTTCATAATTGTATTGCTTTCAACTTTTGTTAAAATTAAAACTTTTTCTGTAAAAAGTAATAAAATATTATTAAATTTCGCAAAAAATCAAAGTTCCAAAATAGCAATATCAATCATTAATCTATCATTAAAAGAAGTTTATGATTATGATTTAAGCAAGATTATGAAAGTTAAATATGATAAAAATGGTAATATAGTTGGTGTAGACTTTGATAATAGTAAAATAAATAAGTTAAATTATGCTGTTAATAATAGCATATTGAAAAGCATTAAAAAATTTGAGAATGGTCAATTAAATGATTTAAATATAGAATATTTAGATGAAAAAAATTTAATATATAAGATCCCGATCGGAGTTATTTATGGCATTCCTGTATTGGTAGATATATCGCCACAGATACCATTTAAAACTTCACTTTTGAGTAGTGTAGAAAGTAATGTGTTTACAAAAACCAGAGATTATGGAATAAACAACTCGTTGATAGAAATATATATTAGACTCAGTTTAGACATACAAGTTATCCTGCCATTTTCATCAGATACCATAAATATAGTAAATGAAATTCCTATTGGCTCAAAGGTTATTCAAGGTAAAATTCCTCAATATTATGGTGGATTAGTAACAAATAGATAAATACGATAAACAATTTATTTTCTAAAATTAATTATCAAGTTTCTTGAAATATCATTAACATAAATGATATAATTAAAAAATAAAGTGGTGATAGATATGATAGAAATAGAAAACAATAAATATAAAATTATAAAGGATTACAAAAATGCTTTTGATAAAGAAGAATTTTTAAACAAGTGCACCGACTATTTCATGCAATATGATTATATAGTTGGTGACATAGCATATTCAAAATTAAGATTAAAAGGATTCAATAATAAAAGCAACAAAAACTTTAATAAAATAAATGATTATAAAAACATAGAAAAATATATCAAAGAAAATTGTGCATTTGATTGCAAATATTTTATATTGGAAAAGGTAACTAACACAGAAAAAGCAAATCAAAAAAGTAAAAGTTAACATTAGACATTAATAAGGCTTCCAAAAATTAATTATTTGGTAATTACATTGTCAACTTATTTCTATGATTAGTTGATATTGTTGTTTTATTGTGTTAAAATTATAGAAGAATAGAGAGGATTTGAATATGAATAAGATTTCAATAAAAAATATGGATGGCACAATGGAAGAAGTAGATTTAGTTAATGCATTTAAAATAAATGATTTAAATAAAAGGTTCGTCATTTTGTCTAAAGGGGAAACAGCAGGCGAGGGGATGAGCAAAATTTATATTTCGGAATTTGTTGAGAATGAACCAGGAGTATATAGTTTAATCGGAATTAAAGATGATCAAATATGGCAAAAAGTTAAAGAGGCTATGAAGCAAATTGTGGAAAGTTAGGTGAAAAAATGAAAAGTGAAATTAATAATATTAAAAACGGAATGGTAGTTCAAACTCAAGACTATGAAGACTCAAAAAGGATAATAGGAATATCAAATGCAACAGTTACAAGCGTAAACGGAGGTGTTCCACCGCTATCAAAGCAAAATGCTTTTACGGTTGAAGAAATCAAGCCAGAAGTGCCAACTAATCAACAGCAAACGGATTTAAATAGTATACCAGCAATTGATTTAAACTTTCAACAGCCTCAAGTTTCACAACAGACTATTGAACCGGTAAATACTGCGGTACCGCCATCTCAACATGTAGAAGAAATCCCAACTTTTGTACCAGCTGATGTTAATTTACCTCCTTCTTCGACTATAATACCAAATCAGGAGTCAAATATCGAAAAACCAGTTCAAACTAACAATCCAGGTGTTTTAGAATCCTTGATGGAAGATGTAACTGCAGTAGGTAATAACGCAGTAAATAAAATATCAAATACGATAAATAATTTAGAAAATTCGCAACAATCACCAAATGATATGCTAAATAGTAACATAGAATTGCCAACAATTGACGTGCCTGTTGTAGCAGAGGAACCAAGCGAGAATGATTCGACTATATTATTTAATGAAAAATCTAACGATGAACCGATAAACAATGCTATGGTTGATAATACTTTAAACAATACAAATCAAAAAACATTAAAAGAAGAAGATGCTAGTTTTGATACAACGACAATTGTTAAAGCAGTAGAAAATAGAAAAAAAGAAATTTCCCAAAAAATAGCAAATTATATGACGGCGGCCAGCAATATGCTAGTTGATGAGATTGTTGAAATGGTTAAAATTGAATTATCAAGTCTAAAAACTAAAGAAAATTTAAATAAAGATGTCTTTGCTCAAACAGGGGAAAATAATTCTAATAATAATTACACATTAAACTTATAAATAATAAAGTTTTTCAAATATTATCATATATATTAATAGAGGTAATGTTATGAAAAACTTTTTAAATTACAATTATAACCTATTCCCCAGAAGAATATATAGGAAAGATGAAAAATGTTATTTCTTTGTTGACAATTATAAAATATATATATGCGAGTGTAATGGCATTAATATTGATGAAATTGTAAATGTTTCTAATGAACTTTTTAAGCATGGGATAAATGTAAATACAGTGTTAATAAATAAATTTGGCAATTATATTTCAAAATACAATAATAAAAGTATACTTTTATTAAGGGTGAATTATATTGAGGAAAATAAAATTGAGTATGCCAGTATGAAAAAAATAATGAATATCAGTCCTGTAACTGATATGAAAGCAATCAATTTACTGCAAGAATGGAAAAATGAGGTTGATTCAATAGAAAATGAATTGTTAGAATATAACAATGAATATCCTTTAATTAAGAAAAGCTTTGATTATTTTATTGGTTGTGCAGAGAATGCAATACAATTTTATAATTCATATGTGGAAAAAGATAAAATAACAATGGGACTGGGGCACTATGGATTTGACTTTTTAAATACAAAAAGTTTTATGAATCCTTTATACATAAAGAAAATTGATGCTGAATATGAAAAGGCAATTTATGTCAAAATTAAATATATATTTGGTGAGCTTGATTATGATGAACTTTATGAAATTATAAAAAATAGCAACAATTTGGGTAGTTTTTTTTCTTGTTTATTATATCCTACAATTTATTTACATTGTGTAAAGCAATTACTGTTGGAAAAAAATGTAGATCAGTATAAAAAGAAAGTTAAAATAATTGTTGCGAAAGAACATAATTATAAAAAAATCTTTGCTTATTTCCAAAAAATGTTTAAATCCAATAAAAAATTTCAATTATTAGATTGGTTTAATGAATAATATTTGATATAATAACAGTGTGATGAACAATGAGTAATATTAAAATTGGAGATATAGTCGAAGGACAAATAACTGGGGTGACTAAATACGGTATCTTTGTGAGTTTAGAAGATAATTATGTTGGAATGGTACACATATCAGAAGTTTCAACCAAATTTGTAAGCAATCTTGAACAAAAGTATAATGTTGGTGATTTAGTTAAGGTAAAAGTTCTATCGATCGATGAAGATAAATTACAAGTTAAATTGTCCATAAAGAAAATGAAGACTATTGTTAAAAGAAAGCCAGGAATAGAGGAAAAGGGTGGAGGATTCGAACCTTTAAGGGAAAATTTAAATGTGTGGGTCGATGAAACATTAAAAAAAATTGAAAAAAAATCATATTTGTCTTGACATAAAATACAATAAATGATATATTTATAAACGTCAGCAGGACAAATTATGGGTGATTAGCTCAGTTGGTTAGAGCATCTGCCTTACAAGCAGGGGGTCGGGAGTTCGAGTCTCTCATCGCCCACCATAATTTATTTTTTTGCCAAAATAGCTCAATTGGTAGAGCAACTGACTTGTAATCAGTAGGTTACGGGTTCGATTCCTGTTTTTGGCACCATTTGGAGAGATAGCGAAGAGGCTAAACGCGGCAGACTGTAAATCTGTTCCTTCGGGTTCGATGGTTCGAATCCATCTCTCTCCACCACTTGAAATTATTGCCTCGTAGCCAAGTGGTAAGGCACAAGACTTTGACTCTTGCATTCCGCTGGTTCGAATCCAGCCGAGGCAACCATAATTTTAATTTAGATGCGTCTCGCTAGCTCAGCCGGTAGAGCACTTGACTTTTAATCAAGGGGTCTGGAGTTCGAATCTCCAGCGAGACACCATTTTTTTTATAAGTGCCTCAGTGGCGGAATTGGTAGACGCACAGGACTTAAAATCCTGCGAGTGTAACAGCTCATATCGGTTCAAGTCCGATCTGGGGCACCAAATATTATGGAGGAATACCCAAGTCCGGCTGAAGGGACCGGTCTTGAAAACCGGGAGATCGAGAAATCGGTGCGGGGGTTCGAATCCCTCTTCCTCCGCCATTGAATAATAATATCGCAGGATAGAGCAGTCTGGTAGCTCGTTGGGCTCATAACCCAAAGGCCGGTGGTTCAAATCCACCTCCTGCAACCAAACGGTTCCGTGGTGTAGCGGTTATCACACTCGCCTGTCACGCGAGGGATCGCGGGTTCAATTCCCGTCGGAACCGCCATTCGTTTTGGCTTCATAGCTCAGTTGGCAGAGCACAAGACTGAAAATCTTGGTGTCGTTGGTTCGATTCCAACTGAAGCCACCATCTTGAAAAATATATTTTGTGCGCAAAGTAATCTTATTCGTAAAAAAACAAGTGCGCTCATAGCTCAATTGGATAGAGCGTTTGACTACGGATCAAAAGGTTATGGGTTCGACTCCTATTGGGCGCACCATGTATCGGGAAGTGGCTCAACTTGGTAGAGCATTTGGTTTGGGACCAAGGGGTTGCAGGTTCAAATCCTGTCTTCCCGACCATTTTGTATATTAATGCCTTACGGCATTTTTTATTTTGCTATCTATTTTCTATCAAAATAATATTTTTCTATATAATGAACTAATGTTTTCTATATTGATTACAAAAGAAATTCCATGATATTTTAATTTATTTTTGTTATTAATTCTTTGCAAGTTAAGATTAAATGATATATATATTTTCCTGTTTTTTAAAGATTCAATAAAACTTTTATTGCCTTTATACTCATAATATTCTATACTTTTGTATTTAAATTTTGTTGATTCTTCATTCTGTATCCTATTTACGGTAATTATTGCTAGTGTTTTAATTTTACTTTCAATTATTTTTTCTATTTTTTTTATTGGCCAGGCCATTTTATTAATTAGTTCTAAATCATAACTCACAAAATCTATTACAATTTCTTGTTTTTTAAAGTCGATATAACTTTTCGTAAAATGATTTAAACTAAGGCATATATTATTTACATATATTTTACTATTAAAATATATATTTTTATTATTAATTCCATAATGACCGCAATTTTTAACGAAATTAATTAGCATATAATTTGAATTAACTTCATTTGTATCAGGCATACAACTAAATAGCGTTATAGGATATTTAACATTATTTATGTGTGTTTTTATTTCTATGCCTTTGAAATCTGGTAAGCATTTCGAATCACCTCTTTTTCCTATTAATGATTCAAATGTTTTTCCTGCTGCACCACTTCCTTTAAATTTGCTTTCCACAAATCCCATTTTGTTAATTGATAAGAAGAGCTTGTTCAATTCTTCTATATTATTATGATTTTTTATCATTCTTACCTCCATTATTATAATTAGCTATAAATATTAAAAACACTACAAAAAACTCAAAATAATATATTTTAATTTAGTTGAATAAAAAAATTAATATAATAAAACTTTTCTAGAAGCAATAAAAACATCACATCTTTTAATTTTAGAATGCGGTGAGTAAAATGCTTAAATTGAAAAAAATTACCAAAATATATAAATTTTCAAATATCTAGCAAATAGCCTTAAAAGATATTTCCGTTACTTTTAGAAAAAATGAAATTGTATACATTCTCGGTCCGGGTGATTCTGGGAAGAGAGCATTACTTAATATCGTTGGCGGCTTTGATGAATATACGAATGGTAATTTAATTATAGATGATATATCAACAAAAATTATACTGTTAAATATTAAGATAATTACAAGAACCATAAAATAGGATGCATTTTACAAAATTACAATCTTATCCTATATCAAATCGTTTTGCAAAATGTTATGCTAGAATTAATACTATTTGTTATAAGTAAAAAAGAATGTACTTTGAGTTCTAAAAAAGTGTTATAAGATGTTTGATTAAAAGATTATATTTATAAAAAGTTTAATTAGTTATTTGGTGGACTAATACCAGCAAAGAAACTTCGAATCAAGATATGATGATTGCACTAAGAAGAAAATAAGGCTTTATAGCAACAACCTCTTTATATAGTAAAATAAATGTTAATTTTTATTAAAAACTTAATATTTATCATAATTATGTGCTAATATTATATATATGGAATATATTGCAAATAAAATTAATAAATATGGAGAAGACATTATCAATGATAATGATTTTTTACTTGTGGCTTTTGAAAATAGATTGATTTTGAGAATTGTACATATATTTGAAAAATATAAAATTCCTTTAAACAAAAATATAATCCGTAAAAATTTGGAAGAAAATTTAATTAATGCTTTACGTTCGCTTAATGTTGAAATTGTGGAAAAATATATTAAATTGCTTACAAAATATGAAAAGATAGTAGTTGACTATGTTGATAGGAAAATAGATACATCTATAATTAAAAAGTCTACAATGAGTTTTATAAATCAAATTGCCAGTAAAAATTCAAAAATAATTCCTGCATCTATTTCAGCAAACTTTATAGAATATATAAATTCTATTATATTTGTTTATGATAATGCATCTTTAAATGATGAAGTATTGAGCAGAATAAAAAATGACACTAATGAAATAATTCTTGAATTTAATAGGAATAATTATAATTTTGTTATTGAATCAATTAATAAAATTATTAAAAATATAATCTCAGAAGTATAAAACGGAGTAAATAATGGATAAACCAGATTTAAATAAATTAAAAAAATATGAACCATTGTATATTATTGGACACTCACATATTGATGTTGATTCAGCAGTGTCATCTAAAATATTTAGTGAAATACTAAATTTTTTTGGTATCACATCATTTTATGCTATTTTAGATAAAAATTATACTTTTGATGATTTTAATATGAGAATCGTTAATGATTGTATGTCTTTTAATCCAAAAGTGGTCTCACAAAATGATATATGTAATCATAATTACTTCCTAGTAGATCATAATGATAGATCGCAGTCAATTGGAGCAAATGCTATGGTAGTTGGTGCATTAGATCATCACCCAAAAGCAAATAACGTGAATAATATTGTACTTGGGGATACATGCAGTATTTCTCTTTATTTATACAAAATATATAAAGATAAATATAATTTTACCAAAGAACAAAAGTATCAAATATTTATGGCTTTTTTAAGTGACTCTCGCTTTGGTATGTCTTCAAGATGTAAAGATAGTGACATATTGTTAGCAAATGAACTTGGGTTTGGGAACAATTATGATGTTTTGTTTAAAAAGTATTTTATTCCCACTAATATTTCAAATGGTATTTCTTCAGCACTATATAACGGAAATAAAAAATATCAGTTTGGAAATGTTTTTTTTGAAAGTGGATACATTGAGGCCTTTGGAAATGAAAAAATTGAAGAATACAAAGATTTGATAAAGGAGCAAAGTTCTTTTTTAGGGATTTGGTGGGATTATAAAAACAAGCGTACATATTCATTTTTTAATTATAATGGTGACTTATTAGAGAAAAAATATAATTATATTGCTTCGAGATCTGAAACAATATTAAAGGATGTACTAAGTTATTTAAAAATCACTATTAATTAAAGTCAATGTTGTATTTTTTGATAAAATAATGTAAAATTTAAATGAGGAGTAAAATATGAATAATGTTTATAAATTAGTAAAGAATTTTAAAACAAAATATAGTAAGACAATTGCTTTTAGAATTAAATCACATTGTAATGTTATTTCTTTGCATTTAAATTCTGATGAAGAAGTGATATATGCTTTTCCAGCTCAGGATAATAGAAGTTCATATATGATTATAAATTCATGTGTGGTTGCATTAACAAATAAACGACTTTTATTGGGCAAGAAAAGATTACTTTGGGGATATTTTTTAACTTCAATAACGCCAGATTTATATAATGACTTAAAGGTAGTTAAAAATTTAATTTGGAGTAATATAGAAATAGATACTGTTAAGGAAAATATTTATCTTTCTAATATTGACCCAGATGGTGCCGTTGAGATAGAATCTGTAATAACTGATTATATGATAAAGGAAAAACAAAAATATGGTCAAAAAAATAATTAGTTTTGTATTATCTTTTTTTTTATTTATAGCTGGTATTTATGCTCAGAATTTAGATTTAAAAAGTGATAAATATATATTGTATAACTTAAATGATAATAGAGTATTACTTGAGCATAGTAGTAATGAGAAAACTCAAATTGCAAGTTTAACAAAGATGATGACAACAATTGTAGCTATTGAAAATGTGAAAGACTATAACAAGAAAGTTACAATTACAAAAGAAATGTTTAGTGACATAGAATGGGATGTTGCAACAGCTGGCTTTAAAATTGGAGATAAAGTAACATATAACGATTTGTTTTATGGCGCAATATTGCCAAGCGGGGCAGATGCCGTTAATGCCCTTGCATATAGTGTTTTTGACGATTATGATACTTTCATCAAAAAAATGAATGATAAAGCAAAGGAATTAGATTTGAAAAATACTATGTTTGAAAATCCAATTGGATTATATGATGAAAAAAATTATAGTACAGCTAATGATGTGGCAAGACTGTTAATTTATGCTTTGAAAAATAAAAAATTCAAAGAAGTTTTCACAACTAAAAATTATGTTTCTTCAAACGGTATTAAGATGAGAAGTACTATTGAAAGTTATAATGCCCGTAGTGGGAATGCAAATATAAATTATATTACTGGCGCTAAAACTGGGTATTTAAAAAAGGCAGGATATTGTTTGGCTTCAACAGCAAAGATAAATGGAGTAGAGTATCTATTAGTGACACTTAATGCCTTTTCAACTAGTGGAGCGCCTCATATTAGTGATGCCACAAAAGTATATAAATATTATAGTAGTAACTATGGGTATAAAGACATTATAAATAAAGATACTATTGTTGCTACTGTTAAAACAAAATATTCTAAAGAGAAAGAATTAAAATTAAAAGCAAATATAAATATTAAATACTATTTAAAAAACGATTATGATTCAAAAAATATAACATATGAGTACAATGGAAAAAAATATGTAACTTGTTTTACTAAAAAAGGAACAAAATTGGGAACGGTGAAAATCAAATATAATGATGAATTGTTAAAAGAATTTGATTTATTGTATTCACAGGAATTGAAATTTAGTTTATTGGCTTTATTATGGGCTTATAAATACATAATAATAATTATTGCTTTAATTTTATATGTTAAACATAGATCGAACAAAATAAAAAAAGCAAGAAAAAGAAAAAACATGAGAAAAATTACTTATCAAAATTAAACATATAAAAATTTTGCATTGACAATAATTAAATAAAACTTTACAATATTATTAGAGGTATTATATATACTTCTAGAAAGAGAAGTAATGGAGGAAAGATATGAATAACACAATCTTCTCCATTTTGCTTGTAGTAGTTGGATTATTTGTCGGTGCTTTTATTATGCTTATAATTAATAAGCTAAAAGTATCTGCCGCACAAAAGGAAGCTGATAAATTAATTCAAGATGCCAAAAGAGAAGCGGAAAGAGCTAAAAGAGATGGTATTTTAGAATTAAAGGAAGAAAGTTATAAATTAAAAAATCAAACTGATGCAGAAGTTAAGGAAAAGAAAAAAGAACTTAATGAACTAAATCAAAGAATTGATAATAGGGAAAAGAGTTTAGACAAAAGAGATGAATTACTTACTGAGAGAGAAAAAAACTTAGACCTAAAAGATAAAGATTTATTAGCAAAACAAAAAGAAATTCAAGAAAAAGATGCAAAAATGGAGAATATCATTAAAGAGCAAATTGCTCTTCTTGAAAAGATTTCTGGTTTTTCTAAAGAAAAAGCAAGAGATATGGTTCTTAAAAAAGTAGAAGAAGAAATGAGTAGAGAAGTAGCCGTTTATTTAAAAGACAGAGAAGATGAAGCTAAATTAGAGGCTGATAGAAAGGCTAAAGAATTATTAGTATCTAGTATGCAAAGATATTCTAATGATGTGACGAGTGAACAAACTGTTAGTACAGTAGAGCTACCTAATGATGAAATGAAGGGAAGAATTATCGGTAGAGAAGGTAGAAACATTCGTACAATTGAAGCTGTAACAGGCGTTGATTTAATAATAGATGATACTCCTGAAGTGATAGTTTTATCATCGTTTGATCCTTTAAGAAGAGAAATGGCTAAAGTAACTTTAGAAACATTAATTAAAGATGGAAGAATTCATCCAGCTCGTATAGAAGAATTATATGACAAAGTTTGCGAGGATTATAAGAAGATAATTCGTGAAAAAGGAGAAGAAGCTTTATTTGAACTAGGCTTATCTAAAGTTGATCCTGAAGTAGTTGAATTAATTGGCAAGCTTGCATTTAGAACTAGTTATGGCCAAGATGCACTTGCTCATAGTAAAGAAGTTGCTCATTTGACAGGTCTAATGGCTGCTGAATTGGGTGAAAACGTTTCACTTGCTAAAAGAGCTGGCCTTCTTCATGATATAGGTAAATCAATTGATTTTGAAGTAGAAGGAAGTCATGTTGAAATAGGCGCAGATATAGCAAAAAAGCATGGTGAGGATAAAGTCGTAATTAATGCTATTGAATCACATCACGGAGATAAAAAAGCAGAATATGTTATATCTGAATTAGTAGCTATTGCCGATACATTGTCTGCTGCAAGACCGGGTGCTAGAAATGATTCCCTAGAAAATTATGTAAAGAGATTAGAAGAATTAGAACATTTAGGAAATGAAATAGAAGGTGTTGAAAAAACATTTGCTATGCAAGCAGGTAGAGAATTAAGAGTTGTTGTAAAACCTGATAAAGTAGATGACCTAACAAGTTATAAAATAGCTCGAGAAATTAAGACTAAAATTGAGGATACTATGCAATATCCTGGAACTATAAAAGTTGTTGTAATAAGAGAAACAAGAGCAGAAGAGGTCGCTAAGTAAGCGGTCTTTCTTTTGATATAAGATTAAAATGTATTCAGGAGGTATAGATGAATTTATATTTAGATTTTGATGGTGTAATAGCTGATACAATAAAAGTTACTTATAAGATTATTAGGCAAAAAGGAATCGATTTAACTGACAAAGAAAAAGTTTTTGAATTTTATAAAAATCTAGACTGGGAAAAATTATTAGAAAAAACTAATGAGATTAATCAAGCCTTTGAAAAAATTGATTTACTAAAGTGTTCAGGATTATACAATATATATATTTTGACCACTGTAAATTCATTGCAAGAAATGCGAGCTAAAATAGATTATATAAGAAATAAAAATAGTAATGTTAGTATAATTTGTGTACCAAGAGGCGTAGAAAAAAACAAGGTTGTTAATTCATCAGGTGCAATATTAGTTGATGACTTTAGAGGAAATTTAATATCATGGCAAAATAATGAAGGAATATCTATTAAATTTTCTGATGAAAAAGATGATAACTTTATAACGATAAATAGTTTGGATGAACTTATTGAAGAAAAAATTTTAAATAAAATTATTAATCAAACATTAAAATTATCAATATAAAATTATAAACTCATTTTATTATGAGTTTTTTTATGATAAAATTATTATGGTGAACGTTATGAAAATTGTAAAAATATCTTCATTAGGATGCCCATCATGCATTATAATGAATAATGTAATTAATAAAGTTAAAAATGAATATGATATTGAGATAAAAGAGTTGGATTATGACTTTGACGATGTGGAAAAATATAATCCTGGTAAGATTTTACCAGTTCTTATTTTTTATAAAAACGATAATGAAATAGCGAGATTAAGTGGAGAACATAAAAAAGAAGAAATAACTAATATATTGGAGGGTGAAGTATGAAGAAAATAATATATATAATCATTTGCATTTTGGCGTTTTTTCCAAGCTTGATTTTTGCAAGTGAAAAAGATTTAAACATATATTTGTTTTATGGGGACGGGTGTCCGCATTGTGCTGCTGAAGAAAAATTTTTAAATGAGTATCTTAAAAAGGATAAAAGTGTAAAACTTCACAAATATGAAATATGGTATGATACAGAAAATGCTAAAAAGTATAAGGAAGTTAATAAAATACTTAATGATAATTCTAATTCTATACCTTATTTAATTATTGGAAATAACACTATTTCAGGTTATGCTGAAGATATAACTGATGAGGAAATTAAAAATACTATTAATTTTTATAAAAATAAAAGTTACAAGGATAAAGTTGGAATATATTTAGGTGTTGTTGATGAAAATAGCGAGAGCAAGTCAAATCTTAAATATAATAATAATGAGATAAATATTCCTGTTATAGGTAAGGTTGATGCTAAAAAAGTTTCTATATCTTTAAGCGCAATTGTAATTGGTCTTGTTGATGGATTTAATCCATGTGCAATGTGGATTTTGATATTTTTAATATCTATGCTTATTGGAATGAAAAATAAAAAGCGAATGTGGGCTCTTGGTATAACTTTTCTTTTATCTTCTGCATTAGTGTATTTCTTATTCTTAATTTCTTGGTTAAATTTAGCTGTTTTCTTAAATAAAATAGTTTATATTAGGGTTGCAATTTCGGCTATAGCTATAGCTCTAGGAGTATATCAAATTGTTAGATTCACATCATCAGTGTTTAATCAAAAAGATGATGGCTGTGAGGTGGTGGATTCTAAAGGAAGAAAAAAAATAATAAAATCAATTAATAAAATAGTTAAGGAAAAATCTTTTATACTTGCTTTACTTGGAGTGGTTTTACTAGCATTTTCAGTAAATATCATTGAACTTTTATGTTCTCTTGGTTTACCTGTCATGTTTAGTGAAATACTTGCTGTTAATAACATTTCTAAAACAGGTCAAGTTTTATATTCGTTATTATATGTCTTCTTCTTCTTAATAGATGATATTGTTGTATTCATTATTGCTATGAAAACTTTAGAGATAAAAGCTATTTCCAATAAATTTGGAAAGTATTCTCATTTAATTGGTGGAATTATAATGTTAGTAATAGGCTTATTAATCATATTAAAACCAGAGTGGTTAATGTTCAACTTTTAATTAATGTTTCCATTTATTACTTAATGCATATAATACAGTAGGTGATAAATATGAATGATAATCTTTTTAATAGAATTGAGTCTAAGACAAATGTTAATAAAGATACTATTATTGCACTAGCAAGAAAACTTCAGGATGGGGATTTTAAAAATGAAAATACTATAAAAGAAATAATAGGGGAGTTATCTGCAATTACAGGAAAAGAAGTTAGTGAGGAAAAGGAAAGAAAAATAATAGATATGATTGTTAATGATAAGGTTCCTAAAGATATTGATAGATACGTATAAAAAAGTCTTCACATCAAATAATGATGAAGACTTTTTTATTGTGTTTTTCTTTTTGGCTTAAAAAATTCTTTTTGAATTTTTCCTGTTGACCATAATAATTGATGAAATGGTTTATTAACTATCAAATCAAATTCACCTATGTATTCAAATGTAGTTGGATTGAATTTTAATTTAAATTCATTTACGTCTTTATATGGGTTATTCTCTGTCATATCACCAGTAATACCATTCATATCTAAAAATAAGAAATTTTCTTTTTTGTATTTTTCAATAATCTTATAAAATATAAAGGTTTTAACGTCAATATTATTAAAATCATTTTTTTGACCTGAAATTAATATATTTATTCTGTTTTCGTATTTTATCACAAATGCAGCGCCTAATATTTCACTGGTTGTATCTTCTTGCATTCTATTGTTTATAATAGCTATTGTTCTTGAAATTTCATTTATGGTTTTATCTGATTGCATTTTTTTATTATATAATTCATTATTGCTTGGATTATTATTAAATTCCTCATTAATATTTTCATTAATAGACATTTCATTGCTATATTTTTTTTGGATATATTTTACATAAATAGGATAATCTAATTTTACTAGCAATAAATCAATCATATTTTTTTCATTAAATATTTTATATAAATCTTTATAATAATCAATTTTATTGATAGTTTTTTTTTCTATAAAATTATATGCACATTCTATGTCTTTATCATTACCTTTTATTAATTTTATACCTCTTGCTTCGTAAGAATTAATTTCATTTTTAATATTTTCATCTAGTAAAGTAAAATCATATTTTGGTAAATATATAATTGGATTATATTTTGGAAGCATGCTTTCAAAATATAGGTTGTCTTTTAATTTATCATATCCTAGTTCTTTTAATATATCAATTATTTCTTTGTTCTTTGAGTTAACTATTTTTGTTTTAGTATCATATTCAACAACATTATATGTAATTTCTGGATTAATCTTTATAAATGCAAATCCTTTCATAAAAAAATAGTCTTTAATTTTCTTTGTAAATTCTTTTAATAAAGAAGTATCATAATAGTTAATTAAAAATCCCCTAGGAGCATACCCATACTTTATATTAGGCCCGATTGATTTGCAAAGTATTAATGATGCAGCAACTATCTTTGAATTAACATACCCACCAATATAAATACTGGTATAACCATGCTTTGACATTAGTTCACCATAAGCACTGGTTTGATAAAAACTTTTCAAAATATGATTTTTTGAAAACGCATCAAAAATATCTTTTTCAATTTGTTCTATAACCATTTAGTATCACACTTCCTTTTTAATAAAATAATTATAGCATATTTGTAAAAAAAATTGTATAATTATTATGTAAATAATTGGAGGCAATTTATGAGTAAAATAATAAATATTAAAGCAAGGGAAATTTTAGACTCTAGAGGATTTCCTACTGTTGAAGTTGAAGTTACTACAGAAAAAGGCTACAAAGGAATCGCAGCAGTACCATCCGGTGCATCGACAGGTAGTAGAGAGGCATTAGAACTTAGAGATAATGATGAAAGATATTTCGGTAAAGGTGTATTAAAAGCTGTAAATAATGTGAATACTATAATAAAAGATAAATTACTTGGAATAGAGGTATCTCACCAAAAAGAAATAGATGAAACTATGATTAGATTAGATGGCACTCCAAATAAGAGTAAGCTTGGTGCAAATGCTACTCTAGGAGTAAGTTTAGCTTGTATTAAAGCCTCAGCAGCAGAATCACATAAAGAAGTATATGAATATTTAAATTCTCGTGATCATAGAATACCAAAATTAATGTTCAATATAGTTAATGGTGGAATGCATGCAAAGAATAATTTAGACATTCAAGAATTTATGATTGTACCTAGAAGAGAATCTTTTAAAGAAGGACTTAGATGTGCTAGTGAAGTTTTTCATGCATTAAAAAAATTATTAGATAATGAAGGCCTTGCAACTTCAGTTGGAGATGAAGGAGGATTTGCTCCCAACTTAAAAACAAATAAAACAGCATTAAATTATATTATTAAAGCTATAGAAACTGCTGGATATATTCCTGGAAAAGATGTATTTATTGCGTTAGATATAGCGGCTACTTCATTTTATAATGAACAGACAAGAACGTATAAAATAGAAGATAAATTTATGAGTAAAGAAGAACTTTTAGAATACTATATGGATTTAGTGAAAAATTATCCTATAATTTCAATAGAAGATCCTTTTGCTGAATATGATTATGAAGGATTTAAATTAATAACTGAGAAGTTAGGCAAAGAGATCAATATTGTTGGTGATGATTTGTTTGTAACAAACAAAAAAGAGTTAAAACATGGAATAGATAATAACTTATGTAATTCAATTTTAATAAAGCCAAATCAAATAGGAACTTTTTATGAAATGTTAGAAACAATTGTTCTGGCTAAGAAGAATAATTATACATGTATAATGTCACATAGAAGTGGGGAAACTACAGATACATTTATTATAGATGCAGCTGTTGCACTTAACATACCTTTTGTTAAAACAGGTTCTGTATCAAGGGGTGAAAGAATTTGTAAATTTAATAGATTATTAAAAATTGAAGAAGAACTAAACGAAAAATAATATTTGCACATTTACTATAAATAGTGTATAATATTCATGCAAGGAGAAACATATGGAAAAAGTATTATTAATAATATCTGTTGCATTAATTATAATTGTTTTATTACAAAGTGGTAAAGCAAATGATGCAGGACAAATTATAAGTGGTGGTAACACAGTTCTTTTAGGTAAAACAAAAGAAAGAGGTGCTGAAAAGTTTATTACGAGACTTACTTATGCATTGGGTTTTGCATTTATTATAATTTCATTAATATTGTCAATTTAAAAAAAACTATTAAAAGTTCATAATTTTTTATGGACTTTTTAATTAATGTGTTAAAATAAGAATGAGGTTGATTATGAGAGAAAAAATAATACAAATTATTGAAGAAGAAAATAGAAATTTAAATCCTATAGAAATAATGGATAAAATTAAGACAAATAGTACTGTTGATGATTTAACAAAACTTATGCAAGAATTAGATAACTTATGTAGAGAAGGTATTTTAAGACAAGCTAGTGGTAATACTTATAAGAAAAATGAATTAATAACAGGCGTTTTGGATATGCATGAAAAGGGAAATGCTCATTTACTAGTTAAAAATGGTGATGATATATTTATTGCTAGGAATAACATTCATGGCGCTAATGATAAGGACACCGTTTTAGTTGATTTTGTCAGCAAAGATAAGAATGAAGGAAGAGTAGTTAAAGTTATTAAGAGATCTTTAGGGAAAAATTTAGGTGAAGTAATTGATGATAATGGTAAACTATATGTAAAGTCTCTTGATAAGGAATTACCATTTTACATTGATGTTGACATTGATGATTGTGAGTTTAATTTAGTTGATGGATTAATTGTTCATTTAGATTATGTGAAAGATATTTCGAAGGATAGAGTGCTTGCTAAGGTAGATTCAGTTATCGGCCATAAAAACGCTCCTGGCAATGAAACTCAAATTGCTATGATAGCAAGTGAATTTGGAATTCATTTATTTTTTCCTGAAGCAGTTAAAGAAGAAGCGAAGAAATTTCCTCATGCCTTAAAAGAAGAGGATATCAAACTTGAAATTCAAAAAGGTAGAGTAGATTTAAGAGGGGATATAACTACTACAATGGATGGAAAAGACACAAAAGACATAGATGATGCAATACAAGATGAAATATATCCAAATGGCAATTATAAAGTAACAGTAGATATTGCAGATGTTAGTTATTATGTTAAAATGGGCTCTGCTATTTGGGAATATGCAGAATTAAAAGGAAACTCAGATTATCTTGCTAATAAAGTTGGACCAATGCTTCCGGTAGAACTTTCTAATGGTATCTGTTCATTGAATCCAAATGAAGATAGGTATGCTCTTTCGTGTACAATGGAAATTGATCATGCAGGTCATATTGTTAATCAATATGCTTATTTATCTGTAATTAAATCCAAAAAGAAAATGAATTATGATGCAGTTCAAGATATTATTGAAAACAAAGATACAGAAGATACTAAAGATTATACTACATTAAAATATACTGTAAAAGAAAATGAAACAATAGATGACATAGCGTTTAAAAATTCTATAACTAAAGAAAGACTATTAGAATTTAATAATTTAGAAGATATTAAACCTGGTAGAGAAATTGAAATTTCAACTAGAGATGTTATTAAATTAATGTATAAAATCTCTAAAGTAATGGAAAGTAACCTTAATAGAAAAGGAAAAACTAATTTTGAAAGTTCTAAAGAAAAGAAATATATCTTTGATGAAAGTGATAATCTAATTGATATCAAACCAAGAGTACAAAGGGACTCTGAACAAATTGTAGAGAACCATATGATTTATGCAAACGTAGCATATACTAGATTTGTATGTGGGGCTTTATCACAAATAATTCCTCAAATGGTTCCATTTGTATTTAGAATTCATGATAAGCCTAATCCTAAAAAAATAGAAGATTTTATGACTATGCTTAGTGTATTTGGGATAAATTATACTAAAAAGATTAATCCAGAGGACGCAAGTAGTAAAGATATCCAAGAATTATTAGAATTCTTAAAAGAGCAAGAAAACTACACAATATTTAGCAGAAAACTATTAAGGTGTATGCAAAAGGCCATATATAGTCCGGATAATGTAGGGCACTTTGGATTGGGACTTGAAGAGTATTGTCACTTTACATCTCCAATTAGAAGAATGGCTGATTTACTCGTACATACAATATTTAGAGTATTCTTAGTAGAAAAAGATTATAGTGATGAAAATTTGAGATTCTGGGCTTCTTATTTGAGTACTGTTTGTGAACATATCTCAGAATGCGAAAGAACAAGTGATGAATGTGAATATGCAGTTGATGACTATTATAATGCAGTTTACATGCAAGATAAAATTGGGCAAGCTTTTGAAGCAATAATTGATGGGCCAATGTCTAATTCATTCTTTGCCGAAACCATAGAAAAGGGAATAGATGGTAAGGTTGATTTTATAATTAGTGAAGATGATTCTGAAGTGTTACTTTCATTAACTGATAAAAATGAAATAGAACAATTTATTGCAACTCATATAAAACCATTCCCATATGAATATAATGATAATTTATATGGATATACTAAAAAGGGAAGAGTAGTTTATAGATATGGAGATAAAATTTTAGTTCATTGTATTTCTAGCGATCCAGATAAAAGACAAGTTGATTTTGCATTAGTAAGGAAAATATAAAATGGAAATACTCAATAGAAAAGCACATTATAATTATTTTATAAAAGAAACTTATGAAGCAGGAATAGAACTTGTCGGTACGGAGATTAAAAGTATTAGAAAAGGCTCTTGCAATATTAATGAGTGCTATGGAAGAGTTAAAAATGGTGAGATATTTTTAACTAACATGTATATTGCTAAATATGATGAGGGTAATAGATTTAATCATGATGAAAGAAGAGAAAGAAAATTATTACTTCATAAAAGAGAAATATTAAAAATAAATGAACTTGTAACTCAAAAAAAATATACAATTATACCATTAAAATTATATTTTGTAAGAAATAAAGTTAAGGTATCTCTTGGTATATGTCAAGGTAAGAAAACCTACGATAAGAGAGAATCAATAAAAGAAAAGGATTTGCAAAGAAAAGAATATATAGACTTCTAAATCATATAATATTCTAGGTGAATAATATGAATAAAAAAGTACCTAAAATATTTGTAAATAAGATTGATAAAATTAACAATAATAAAGAAGTATTTTATTCTTTTAAAAATAATAAGGATTTTGAATATGAAAAAGAAAAAAATATTCAAATAAATGAATTTGATATGCAAAATAAGATAGATAGATTATTTCGAACTAATGATTTTATTTATAAAAAAATATTTCATATAAAAACCAAATATAGTGAAGGAGACTATACCATTATATCTAAATGTTATGATTACCTATTAACTATAGATGGAAATCGTATATATATTAAAGATATTATCGATATTTATTAAAAACGCTTGAAATAATTAAATAATTATGATATTATTTAATTACACAAAGAAGTGTTTTTTTTTGGAGGGATTTATGAAAAAGATTAAAGCTTTTTTCAAAGGAGTTAAAAAAGAAGCTAAAATGGTTAAATGGCCAGATTTTAAGACTATGGTTAAATATTCAACTGTTACGGTAGTAATGCTTATATTCTTCGGATTATTCTTTTATGGATTTGATGCTTTATTTGCTTTTATAAGGGGGTTATTTTAATGGAAGATAAGAAATTATGGTATGTTGTTAATGCTTATAGTGGACATGAGCAAAAGGTAAAAGATTATTTAGAATCAAGAAGAGAAAGCATGGGAATGGAAAATAATATTTTTAGAGTTGTTATTCCACAAAGAACAGAAGTAGAAGTTAAAGATGGTGTTAAAAAAGAAAAGGTAAGAAAAATGTTTCCAGGCTATGTACTTATCGAAATGATTATGAGTGATGAGGCTTGGTATGTTGTTCGTAATACACCGGGTGTTACAGGATTTATTGGATCTTCTGGTAAAGGTGCAAAACCTATTCCTTTGTCTCCTGAGGAAGTTAAAAAATTTATTGGGGATGGAGTATCTGAAGAGAAACCAATTAATACTGATGTTACTGTTGGAGATACTGTATCTATCATAGATGGTCCATTTAAAGGAATGTATGGTAAGATTGAAAGTGAAGATAAAAAGGAAGAAAAACTTACTGTGCTTATCGACTTATTTGGTCAGGAAACTCCTGTTGAAGTAGATCTTATTCAAGTTACTAAAATGTAAGAGTCATATGGCTCTTTTTAGTTTGACTTTTATGTTTCATTATAATATACTTTTTGTAGGAGGATAAAAATTATGGAATTAAAAGGAAGTAAAACTGAACAAAATTTATTAGCTGCTTTTGCAGGCGAAAGTCAGGCTAGAAATAAATATACATATTTTGCAAGTAAAGCAAGAAAAGATGGCTATGAACAGATAGCGGCAATATTTGAAGAAACTGCAAACAATGAAAAAGAACATGCTAAGATGTGGTTTAAACAACTTAATGGTGGAGAAATATCTTCAACGCTAGAAAACTTAAAATCAGCAGCAAGTGGTGAAAACTATGAATGGACAGAAATGTACAAAGAGTTTGCTGAAACTGCTAAAGAAGAAGGCTTTGATGAAATATCATTTTTATTTGAAAAAGTTGGCGAAATAGAAAAGCATCATGAAGAAAGATATATGAAACTTGTTAATAATATTGAAAATAATTTGGTTTTTGAGAAAGGTGAAGAAACTATTTGGATTTGTAGAAACTGTGGACATGTATATAAGGGTAAGACTGCATTAAAAGTTTGTCCTGTTTGTAAACATAAAGAAAGCTATATGGAAGTTAAAGCTGAAAATTATTAGAAAAATGCATTAAAAATAATGCATTTTTTTTAAATATATGATAATATATTAAATATAGAATAAAGGGAGTGATAATATGAGAAGAGCGGCTTTGAATGGTCCTAAAAAATTAATAATAGAAAATAAGGAAGCACAAGCTGGTAAAAAAGGTTATATTTTAATTGATGTGATTAAAGCTGGAATTTGTGGTTCTGATATTCACTATTGGGTATCTGGTGCTCCTAAAGGACTTGTTATGGGACATGAATTTAGTGGTATCGTTATTGATAATGGAGGAAGCAAAAAATTTAAAGAGGGAGATAGGGTAACTGCATTACCAATTTCACCTTGTTTGAAATGTAAAGAATGTAAAGAAGGAAATGAACAAATTTGTTCACAAACTTGGGCTCAAGCTATAGGCTTAACTACTGAAACTCCTGGTGGATTTGGTGGAAGAGTGTTAGTTCGCGAAGATATGGTAAGACATTTACCTGATAATGTTACATATGAAAGTGGCGCAATGGTTGAACCTGCAGCTGTTGCTTTAAGAGCGGCTAATATTTCTGGTATTAAAAAAGGTGATAAAGCATTAGTTATTGGTGGAGGAATAATTGGCCTTTTAACGGCTTTATTCTTAAAATTAAAAGGTGCAAGTTATGTTGCTTTAACTGAGACTAATGAAGCAAGAGGAAGTAAGGCAGTAAAATTAGGAGTTGCTGATGAGTGGTTTAATGCATTAGATCCTAAATTGTCAGAAAAATTATTTGCTAAAACAGGAAATGGTTTTGATATTGTTGCTGACTGTTGTGGAAATAGTCCTGCTGTTTCAAGTGGAATAATATTTGCTAAACCAAATGGAAATTTAATTTTAGTTGGAATATCACTTAACAATGTTAGCATACCTTTAGTTGCTGGTATAATGAAAGAAATAAATATTAAGGGTTCAATTGCATATAAACCTGCTGAATTTGATACAGTAATCAAATTATTAGCAGATAAAAAAATTAACTTAGAAAAGTTTATTGACGATGTTGTAACACTAGATGACATTCAAGGCGCTTTTGAGAGATTAACAAGTGGTCTTGATGATGCTGTTAAAATTTTAGTTGATCCTAATAAAAGTAAAATAATAAATATATAAGAGCATATGCTCTTTTTTAATTGAAATATAAGAAATTGCTTGATTTTAAGGGCAATCTATGATATTATGAATAAGCGATTTATATTTATATATAAATTAGAAGTGGGAGATTATAGGATTATCATTATACCACTCGCGAAAAAATTAAAACTAAAATTTATAGGAGGTGTTTTTCGTGGCAAAGAATGTTGTAAAGAAAATTAAGTTACAAATTCAAGCAGGAAAGGCTACACCAGCTCCACCAGTTGGAACTGTTTTAGGACCTGCAGGAATTAATCTACAAGAATTTTGTACTAAATATAATGATGCAACTAGAGATAAGATGGGAGATGTAGTACCAGTTGAAATTTCTATTTATGATGATAGAACATTTGATTTTGTACTTAAGACTCCACCAACTCCAACACTATTATTAAAAGCTGCTGGTATTCAAAAAGGAAGTACAAAAGGAGCTAATAGTACAGTTGCAACAATTTCTAAAGATGATGTTAAGAAAATTGCAGAAATCAAGTTACCAGATTTAAATGCGTATGATTTGGATGCTGCTATGAGAATCGTTGCTGGTACAGCAAGAAATATGGGTATAGCTGTTAAAGGAATGACTGATGTAGAACTTGAAGAACAAGCAAAAGAAGCACAAGAAGCAGAAGCTCAAGCTGCTAAATTAGAAGCATCACTTGAAGAAATGGAAGAAAGTGCTAAGGCAATGGCTGAAGGTACATCTGTTGAAGTAGAAGCAACAGCACAATCTGAAGCAGAAGAAACTAACGAATAATAATTAATAATTATTTATTATAGCGTGAGATAAGAAAGATAATCCAAACACCACATAAGGAGGTAAAATTATGAAGAAACATAGTAAAATGTATGTGGAAGCATTAGGTAATGTTGAAAAAACTAAAAATTATGATGTTACTGAAGCGATAAAATTACTTAAAAGCTTAAAAACTAGAAAATTCGACGAATCAGTAGATTTAGTATTAAAGTTAAATATTGATGCTAAAAAAACTGATATGAATGTTAGAGGTAGTTTTGTTCTTCCTAATGGAACTGGTAAAACTAAAAAAATCTTAGTTGTTACTAAGACTAAGGCTGATGAGGCTAGTGAAGCAGATTATTGTGGAGCTGAAGATATGTTAGAAAAGATCGAAAAAGAAAATTGGTTCGATTTTGATACTATTGTTGCTACACCTGAAATGATGCCTTTACTAGGTAAATTAGGTAAAGTTTTAGGACCTAAAGGGTTAATGCCTAATCCAAAATTAGGAACAGTTACTACTAATGTTAAAGAAGCTATTAGTAATATTAAAAAAGGTATGGTTGAATATAAGAATGATTCTTATGGAAACTTACATTTAACAATTGGTAAATTATCATTTACTGAAGAACAATTAGAAGAAAATTTAAGAGCTATTGTATCTGAAATAGTAAAGAATAAGCCAAACGGAGTTAAAGGTACCTTTATTAAAAATATTAGCATATCTTCAACTATGAGTCCTGGAATTAAAGTAGACAAAAGTTCTCTAGGATTATAATAAACAAAAAACCAGATATTCTGGTTTTTTAAATTGCATAAAATTATTGTTTATAATGTTCATCGAATGGCTTTAATAGTATTCCAACTGATACAAGTCCACTAATACCAACTAATGAATAAACAAAGTTGGTTAAAAAGGACTCTTTACCAAATAATAATTCAACTAAATTAACACCAAAGATACCAATCATTCCCCAGTTAATAGCACCAATTATTATAAGAGTAAGACATATTTTGTATAATGTATTCATGTGAATTCCTCCTCTAATAATAGTTTTAACCAAAAATAATGATTTTATTCATATAATATTTTAATGAAAATATAATTTAGTGTGAAGGGGGTAAAATTATTAAAAAGTTTTTTTTACTATTAGTATCATGCTTTTTACTAGTAGGATGTAGTAAAATGGATTCAAATAAAGCAATTTCTAAATATAAAAAATTATTAAATGACAGTAGTATGTATAAATTAACAGGTGATATGGAAATTGTTAGTAATGAAGAGGTGTATGATTATACAGTAACAGTTGATTATATGGAGGGGGACTATTATAAAGCAACACTTGAAAATAGAGACTCTGAGCATAAACAAATAATTCTTAAAAATGAAAGTGGAGTGTTTGTAGTAACGCCTAGTTTAAATAAAAGTTTTAAATTTCAAAGTGAATGGCCATACAATAGTAGTCAATCATATATATTGAGTTCTTTATTAAAAGATCTTGAAAATGATTCTAATGTCGTTTTTGAAGAAAAAGATGAAAAATATATATTATCTTCCACAGTAAACTATCCAAATAATAGTTCGTTAGTTAGCCAAAAAATAATATTTAATAAGGAAATGATACCTGAAAAAGTAGAAGTGTTTAATAAAGAAGGAATTGCTAATATAACATTTAAAATATCTAAAATTGATTTTAAACCTAAATTCGATGAAAATAATTTTGAAGTAGAAAGTACTAGTGAGAGTGTGGATAATAAGGATGTAAGCTCAATAGATCAAGTTTTATATCCTATGTATTTACCAACAGGGACTAAACTTCAAAGTGAAGAAACAGTTAAGAGTAACAATTCAGAAAGAATTATATTAACATTTGCTGGAGATAAATCATTTACTCTTATTGAAGAGGTTAGTAAAACTCCTAAAGAATTTGAAGTAACAACTACATCCGGTGAACTCGTGTTTTATGAAAATGTCCTTGGTAGTTTAACGGATACTTCTATTAATTGGAGTATGAATGGTAGGGATTATTATATAATTGGTGATAATCTTACGAATGAAGAATTATTAAAGGTAGCCGCTTCTACATCGGTTGTTTCATTAACTAAATAGTACTGGGAAACTAGTACTTTTTTGTTTGATAATAGAAAAATTATAAAATTAATCAAGTAAATATTTGAAATTGATATTTTTTTTGGTATAATGATATATAGATTATAAGGAGGATACATGAAAGAAATAATATCAAGTTTAGATATTGGTTCATCTACAATTAAGCTTGTAGTATGTGAAGTATATAAAAATGAGACAAATGTTCTTGCAGTGTCCGAGGTGAAATCTAAAGGCGTAAAAAAAGGAATAATAGTTAATCCTGAAGAAACAATAATATCATTAAGAGAAGTGTTTTCAAGATGTGAAGATATGTTAAACATTAAAATTGATAAAGTACTTTTAACTATACCTTCTTATTATGCAGAGTTTTTAATGACAGATGCAAAAATAGATATTGTTCATGAAAACAATTTAATAAATGGTGATGATATTGTTAGAGTTTTACAAGCCTGTGTATATAATAAAATTCCTAATAATAAAGAGCTTGTTAATATAACTCCCGTTGAGTTTAAAGTAAATGATAAAAAGGTAAAAGATCCTAAGGGAATTGAAAGTACAAATTTATCATGTAAAGCATTAATTAGTTTAGTACCTAAAAAAAATGTTTATACTGCTGTGTCATTACTTGAAAATATTGGCGTTTCAATAGTTGATATTAATTTTGGCGGGGTTTGTGATTATTATGAATTCAAAAATAAAGAACTTGATAGTAAGAATGTATCTGTAATAAACATAGGAGAAGAGAAAACTGAAGTCAGTATTTTCAAAAAAGGCATATTGGTTGATACAGAAAATATTGAAATTGGTGGAAGAAGTATTGATAGAGATATTTGTTACATATATGATATAAATAAGATAGAAGCGAGAAAATTAAAAGAAAAGTTTGCTCTTGCTAGTAAAAGAAATGCATCTACTTCGTGGAGCGAGGATGTTGTTACAAATAATGAAGAAACTATCAAGATTAATCAATATGAAATTAGTGAAATAATATCATCTAGGGTAAAAGAAATATTGGATTTGGCTAAAAAACAAATAAACCTCTTAACAAAGATGGAAATTAGTTATATAATAATAACGGGAGGCACGACTGAAGCAAATGATTTTAATCTATTAGTTGATGAAATATTTGGTCGTGAGATGGAAGTATACAAAGTAAAAGAAATTGGTTGTAGGCATAATAAATATTCTACTGTACTTGGTAATGTGAGATATTATCATGAAAAATTAGCATTTAGAGATAAAAAAGCTTTCACAGTAGATGGGGACTTACAAGATGAATTATTAAATATAAAGAAAATCAATAATAGTAGCATACTAGGAAAAATATATAAATATTTTTTTGATAGTTAAGGAGTGAAATATGAATAATAAATTAGAAATGGATCAAATTGCTGATATTAAAGTCATTGGTCTTGGTGGTGGTGGATGTAATGCTGTTAACAGAATGATTGATTCCGGATTAAGAGGAGTTGAGTTCATTGTAGCAAATACTGACCAACAAGTATTAAATGTTTCTCAAGCTGAACATAAAATTCAACTTGGCAAAACAATAACTAAAGGTAGAGGAGCTGGAACAAGACCTGAAGTAGGAAGAGAAGCTGCGCTTGAAGCAAAAGAAGAAATTGAAGATGCTTTAAGAGGAGCAGATATGGTATTTATCACTGCTGGAATGGGTGGCGGAACTGGTACTGGTTCTGCGGCAGTAGTTGCTGAAATAGCTAAGGGACTTGGCTGTTTAACGGTTGCTATAGTTACTAAACCATTTAAGTTTGAAGGCCCAAAGAGAATGGATTATGCACTAGTTGGTATTGATGAATTAAGAAAACATGTTGATACAATAGTTGTAATACCTAATGATAGATTAAGAGATATAATCGATAGATCTACACCATTAACAGCAGCATTTAAAGAAGTTGACAATGTACTAAGATTAGGAGTTCAATCAATATCTGATTTAATTAGTGTTCCTGGACTTGTTAATTTAGACTTTGCTGATGTTAGAACTGTTATGGAAGATAGAGGAGATGCTTTAATTGGTATCGGTGTTGGGTTTGGAGACAACAGAGCTGTAGAAGCGGCTAAACAAGCTGTTAAGAGTCCGTTACTTGAAACAACAATTAATGGGGCAACTGATTGTATTGTTAACATTACTGGTGGTAACTCAATGACATTATTTGAAGCAGAAGATGCTGTAGAAGTTGTAAGAGCTGTTGCTAATAAAGAAGTTAATATTATATTTGGTTCTGTAATCAATGAAGCTTTAACTGATGAAATAGTTGTTACTGTTATTGCAACTGGATTTGAGGATTCAACTGAACCTTTATATCGCTCAATTGAGGGAGAAAAGAAAATTCAAGAAATAACAGATGATGATGAGGAATTAGAAATGCCAGCATTTTTAAGAAATAGAGATTTTTAAGAGCGAGAGCTCTTTTTTTTACAAAAAATTTACATTTTATATTGACTGTAAACATAATTTATAATTATAATTAGTAAAGAAATAGTAAATGATATTTACATTAGCGGGAGGGTATATGAAAGATGTTAAAAAAGATAAAATAGAAATAGATGATGATTATATAGAAGATGATGATAGGAGAGTGATAGTCTTTGTTGCATTAGCATTATTAATTATAATTGCTACGGTAATAGGATTACTAGTTTCTCATCAAAAAAATGAGATAAATAAAGATGTTAAAGAACCTCATAGAGATTATATAGTTCCTGAATTAGAAGTGGATGATGAAAATAAGATAGTTAATAATGTGGTAACTCCTGTGAGTATAATAATTAATAATGAAGGGGATAATCAAGAAAATAATATTAATGAAACATATGAAATAACATATCACTATTATGGAAAAACACATGTTATTAAGGTAAATGATATTGTAGAAAAATATGTGCCTCTTGGCTATAGTAGTTGTAAATATTATATAGATGAAAACAATAGTATTGAATATGACTTCAATGAAAAAGTATCATCTTCAAAAGATATATATATGTCATGTGAAGAAAAAGTTTATACAATTAAATATTCACACTTATCAAATAATAAACCTGAATATAAACTATCAGATGGAATAGTTCCTTTGATTGATGCAGAAACAGACTTAATATTTAATGGTTGGTATACTGATAAAGAATATATAAACAAGGTTACAAGTTTATCAGAAGAATTATTAAAATATAGTAATGATGAAATAATTAATTTATATGCATCTTTTATTCCATACTATACAGTTAATTATTATAATAATAGTGGTGAAATTATAGATAGTGCTAAAGTAACTAAGGAACAATTAAATGATTATAAATTATTAGATGGTAGTAATTTATCATATGAAAATAATAAGTTTTTAGGATGGTCTACTAAGAAAAATAGTATGAAGATAGATTACTTTAATAATGACAGTATTGATATTTCTAGTGATATAAATTTATATGCTGTATTTGGTTCATCAATAATCATATTTACTGATAATGATAAAGCAATAGAAGCAAGAGCAATTACTAAAGAGGAAGCTGATAACTTTGATTTACCAACTAAAGAGGATTTAGGATTAGAAGTGCCTACATATTTTATTCCAGTTGATTCTATAAGCGATAAAACTAAAACAATCGTACCAGATGATACTGAAACTTTATTTGAAAATGAAGTTAAATTATCTGATGTTATTTCATCTTCTTTAGAAGACTATAATCCAAAAGTTGGGGATAAAGTAGAAGAAATTGAAAAAGAATTAAATTGGTCTATAGATAAAAAAATAACTGACCCGATAACTGGAGAAGAGACTGTTGAAAAAATAATTGATGAAAATGAAGTAAAAGAGATTATTAAAGATAATAATGATAATGGGATAGACACAAAACTTAATACTGAATGGACGGAGCAAAGCATAGGAGAGAATATATAGTGGGTTACTTAATGTAGCCTTTTTTCTTTTTTAAATACATGTTATAATTAATATGAGGTTTAAAATGGAAGTATTATTATATGGACAAAAATTTAATGTGATAGTTGAAAAGAAAAATAATAAGAACATGTACCTTAGAGTGAAAAAGGATGGTATACATATTACATGTAATTACTTTGTAACTAAATCAATGATTCTTTCATTTATAAATAAGAATAAAGACTCTATAATTAAAATGAATGAGGTTGTTAAGAGAAAAGAAGAAAAGGAAGAAGAGTTTTATTACTTAGGAAATAAATATGATGTAGTAATTCTTAATACTGTATCTAAAATAGAGTTCGTTGGGAGTCAAGTTTTTGTTAAAAATAAAACTTATTTAAAAACATTTTTATCAAATGAAGCGCAAAGAATATTTAATGATAGGGTTAATATTTGCTATAACTTATTTGAAGAAGATATTCCTTATCCTAATGTGCTAATAGGGAAGATGAAAAGAAAATGGGGGTATTGTAATAAAAGAGAAAAATTAATTAAATTAAATTCTGAATTAATTAAATATTCTATAAATGAAATAGATTATGTTATAGTACACGAACTATCACATTTTATAGAGTTTAATCATTCTAAAAATTTTTGGAAATATGTAAAAAAGTATTATCCAAATTATAAAGAGGCACAAAAAGTATTAAAGGAGGAGTAGTATGCTTATTATATCTAAAGATAATAATAGAATTAAAGAAATAAGAAAATTGCTAAATAAAAAGTATTCACTTGAAAAAGGATTGTTTGTAATTGAAGGTGAAAATCTTGTTGAAGAGGCTATTAAAAACAATTTACTTAAAGAATTGTATGTTCTTGAGGGATGTGAATGCAAATATGATTTTCAACATGATGAAGTAACTTATGAAGTTATGAAAAGTATAAGTGATTTAAAAAGTACTCCTAGATTACTTGGTGTAGCTAAAATAAAAAAAGAGGAAAAGATAGGAAAAAGAATTGTCATATTAGATGATATACAAGACCCTGGGAATGCTGGGACTATTATAAGAAATGCAGTTGCTTTTGGTATAGATACAATTGTTTTTTCTAAGTCATCAGTATCTGCATATAATGAAAAAACATTAAGAAGTACTGGTGGTATGATATTTAATATTAATATAATTATAGATGATTTATCTCATGTTATAAGTCAAATTAAAAATGATAATATAAAAGTAATAGGTACGAGTCTTAATACTTCTAAATCTCTTGAAACACTTGAAAAAATGGATAATTTTGCTATAATATTTGGAAATGAAGGTAATGGTGTTTCAAAAGATATATTATCTTTATGTGATGAAGTTATTAAAATAAATATGAATAGTAAATGTGAAAGTTTGAATGTAGCAGTTTCATCAGGAATAGTATTATATAATTTATGGAGTAAAAATGAATGAATATGTTTATGTAGGTAAAATTGTGAATACTCATGCTCTTAAAGGAGAAGTGAGATTATTAAGTAACTTTGAATATAAAGACAAAGTCTTTTTAAGTGGCAAAACATTATATGTCGGAATGCATAAATCAAAAGAAATTATAGAGACATACAGGCGACATAAACAGTTTGATATGATTAAATTTAAAGGAATAGATTATATAAATGATGTTTTAAAGTATAAAGGTGCTTATGTATATGCATTAAAAAATGATATTGAATTAAATGATGATGAAATATTACCTGAAGAATTCTTAATAATGAATGTATATAATAATGATAAATTAATAGGTAAAATAGAAGAATATAGAAATGATAATGGTAATAAAATGATAAAAGTTTCTGGTAAATATATACCATACAATAAAGACTTTATTACTAAAATTGATAAGAAAAATAATGCAATATATTTTCATGGAATAGAGGTGTTTTTATGAGAATAGATATACTTACATTATTTCCTAAAATGTTTGATGGCTTTTTATCAGAAAGCATTATTAAAAGAGCCATAGATAAAGAAAAAGTCAAAATTAATATTATTGATATTAGAGACTATACTCCATATAAAAATAACCAAGTTGATGATTATCAATTTGGTGGTGGTGGTGGTATGATTATGATGTGTGAACCTGTATTTAACGCTGTTGAAAGTGTAAGGACAAAAGATTCACATGTTATATTATTGACGCCTAGAGGTAAAACATATAACGAAAAAAAAGCAAAAGAATTAAAAGAATTAAAACATCTTATAATAATTTGTGGCCATTATGAAGGCTTTGATGAAAGAATATATACTCTTGCAGATTCATTAGTGTCTATAGGAGACTTTATATTAACTGGTGGTGAAATACCTGCGATGGCAATTGCTGACTCAGTAGTAAGACTAATTGATGGCGTTATTACTAGTACTAGTTTAGAAACAGAGAGTTTTAATGATAATTTACTTGATTATCCTGTTTATACAAAGCCAAGAGAATATAGAGGTATGGCAGTTCCTTTAGTACTTCTAAATGGTAATCATAAATTAATAAATGAATTTAGAGAAGAAGAAAGAAAAAGAATAACTAAGGAATACAGAGACGATTTATTGTAGGTGATATAATGAAAAAATATATTATTGATAAAGACAACCCTAATGAAAAATTACTATATTACAATGTTGATGTGGTAGGTCTTAGTGTAACTCCTAATAAAAGTGTTCCTGGCTATAAAATAACTGCTAAAAAATTAACTTTAGTAGATCCAGATTTAAGAGAAGCTTATATAAAGCAAAAGATAAATAAAAAGATTGATAGAGTTATTAAATTTATGATTAAAATATTAAATGATGAAGATACTAGTGATGAAGATGCTGGGATAGTACTAGATGAAATTAATAAATTAAAAGGTATTATCATTAATAAATATAAAGAATACATGATAGAAAGTGAGTATAAATCATTGCTTACTAAATTAATATTAATAGAAGAAGAATTTAAAAAGAATTATAACCAAAAAACATATTTGAATTATATGACAAATAGTGTTTATGAAGAGGTTATACAGGGAAGAGGAAGATAAATGAATGATGAATTTAAATTAATGAATTTAAAGGGAACTAATGATTTTTTACCAGAAGAACAAATCATTAGAAATAAAATAACTGATACTTTAAGAAAGTATTTTGAATTATATGGTTTTTTGCCACTTGAAACTCCACAATTATGCTACTATGATTTACTTGCTAGTAAGTATGCAGGAGGAAGTGAAATATTAAAAGAGGTATATAAATTTAGTGACCAAGGTACTCGCCAAATAGGTCTTAGATATGATTTAACTGTGCCTTTTTCTAAAGTTATTGGTATGAATAAGGGTTTAATTTTACCTTTTAAAAGATATGAGATAGGTAAAGTATTTAGAGATGGACCTGTTAAGCTAGGAAGGGCAAGAGAGTTTTATCAATGTGATGTTGATGCCTGTGGTGTAGAAAGTCCAGCCGCTGAAATAGAATACTTCAATATGACTAAAAAGGTATTTGGTGAGTTTGATATTGATATAGAGATAAGATTTAATAATAGAAAGTTCTTAAGTGGAATGCTTGAACATTCAGGAGTTTTAAAAGAAAATATTCCTGCATTTATAACATCAGTTGATAAATTAGATAAAATGACTAGGGAAGAAGTGGAAAAAGAATTAATAGTTCATACTGATAAAATAGTTATTGATAAAGTATTTAATTATTTTAATTATAGTTTTAATGATTTAAAAAATGAGTTAGAAAACACAAATATAGAAATATTAGTACAAGGATTAGAAGAACTTGATAAATTAATTAATTTGATTAATGAACTAGGTCTTAATGATACATGTATTTTTACTCCTTTTTTAGCTAGAGGATTAGAAATATATACAGGTAGTGTTTGGGAAATATTTGATAAATCTAAAAAATTTAAATCTGCTTTAGGAGCAGGTGGTAGATATGATAAAATTATTACTAATTTCTTACATAATGGTAATGAATATCCAGCAATAGGCATGTCATTTGGACTTGAACCTATATATGAATTATTACGTCAAAGAAGCGATAATAAAGTAGTAAAGTATGATGTTTATGTTTATGCATTTAATATTGATAAGAATTTATTTGAGATATCTGAATTATTAAGAAATAATAATTTAAAAGTATTAACTGAATTAAATAGTATTAAACTTAAAAAGGCTATGAATATAGCTAATCGTGAAAATATAAAATATGTAGTTATTATCGGAGAAGATGAATTAAAATGTAATTCAGTATCTTTAAAAAATATGATTACTGGTGAACAGGAAATTGTTAAAATTGATGAATTAGTTAACAAAATTAACTAATTTTTTTTATTAGAAATCTTGTTGACTATGTTAAGTTTTTTGTGTTATACTTTAAATATAAATAATAGTAAGGTGGTATGATATGAAAAAGAAAAAATTAAGAATAATAAAATTCATTAGTGTTTTATTATTAATATTCTCATTTAACTTAAATGTTAATGCAGAAACAACTAAGATTTATTATGCAGATGAAAATGGATTTAGAAAGGTGGCTGAAACTGCTCCTGAAGGATTTACTAAAAATGAGGGTGGAGCTGAAGTGACTGGTTATATTACTAGAACAGTAACTGGTGAATATGAACCAACTAAATATTATGCTTGTGCAGCAAATGCTGAAAGTACAATAATTAAAAATCAAACTGTTCCTTGTGGTAGTGAAGGAAGCACTGATGCAACTCTAACTTATACAAAGGAAGAATTTTATAGTTGTGCTAAAACTCAAAGTGATTCAGTTGATGGTATGAAGACTACAGAAGGTAGTAAATGTACTTCTTATTCTGATTGGTCAGATGTTTCAACTACTGCATGTGATACATCAAAACCAGAATTATGTAAATCACAAACAAGAACTTTATATTATTGGTATAAAGAAGTAGCCAATGCAACAACAATAGATTTTAGCAATAATCCAGCACTTTATGAAGGTATAAAAGCTACAATATCAAAAACGGTTATTAAAAATGCTGAAATTAACTATTTAGAAAACGAAAATGAAAAAAAATATATTATGGTAATTGGTGATATTTCTAAAATCAAAACATTAAGATTTAAAAATGTATACCCAATTGTGACAATTGATGAATTAAGCAAATTTACTGGTTTAGAAGAATTAGTATTAAAAGATAATAAAATTGAAAAAATTGATGCAATAAAATATTTAACAAATTTAAAACGTTTGAATTTATCAAAAAATGCTATTGTATCTGTTGAACCTATTATAGGCCTTAAAAAATTAGAAAGTTTAGATCTAAGTTATAATGAAATTATTAATTTAAATTTACTAAAAAAAATAGAAAATTATAATTCAATTGAAAAAAATCTTTATTATAATGATTTTAAGAAATCCGGTTTAATAAAAAATTGGGCTGAATTTACAGATGAATTAACAAACTATTTTAATTATGGCACTGTTATTAAATATACTAAAGATTATATAACTATGTCATATCAAGGTGCAGAATATGGAAAATTTGAAGTAAAAAATAATATTCTAAAATTTGTTTCAGGAAAGTCTGAAGATGCTATAGAGGAAATGTTAGAATATTTAGAGGCTATAGGATATAGTTATAATGATATTGATAAAGCAAGTCTTTGTGAAGAAAATGACTTTAAATGTCTTTTTTCTAAATTTGGTGATTATTTAAAATTAAATGTTAAATATAAAGAGAACTCTAATACAATTGAAAAAATGGATTTTAGTTTTGATTTAAGATATTTCTTCGGTGATAATGTTCCAGGAAAGAATCCTAAAACTGGAGTATCAAATGCATTAGCGTTACTTGGAATAACATTATTAAGTAGTGCAATAGGATTTATGGTGTTATTTAGACATAAGACAGGTATTCAATTATAAGAACTAGAAATAGTTCTTTTTTTAATTTTTAAAAATTATATAATAAAAAAACTTCCATAAGGAAGTTTAATAATCTACTGGTGACCCGTACGGGATTTGAACCCATAAATGCACGCGTGAAAGGCGTGTGTGTTAACCGTTTCACCAACGGGCCATAATTTAATGGTGGGCCTGAATGGACTTGAACCATCGACCTTTCGCTTATCAGACGAACGCTCTAACCAGCTGAGCTACAAGCCCATTAAGCTTTTCTTTTGGCTGTCTAATTAATAATACCTTATTTTTTGATATTTTGCAACCATTTTCATTAAAAAAATATAAATATTGCAAAAAAAGCATTATTATTGTATTATTATTATGTAAAAATAGGAGGTAAATGATGAATCCAAGCACAATAAATATTATAGTTATGATATGTTTAATACTATTATCTATGACTTTTGTAGATTCAATAATAGTTACAATTGGTGGTAAAAAACTATTTAAGAAAGCACAAAAAAATGAGAAATCTGCTTTATATCCAGTTGCTAATTTATTTACTTTATTAGAAATATCTGAAATGTCAACATTTTATGGAATATTATTTTTTGTTCCTGTTATTAATTGTGTTGTGTTATTTATAACGTTTTATAAATTAGGTGGTGAGTTTGATACTAGTACTTCATATAAACTTGGTCTTGCGTTATTACCTATCATATTTTTTCCTTTGCTTGCTAATAGTGATAAACAATATAAACTTGCTGATGAAGAGTATTTATTAAAATTAGATTCTGCTAAAGACGAAAGTATTAATTTATTATCAGATGCAGAACTTAAAGAGAAGTTTAAATCTGAAGATGAAGTGCCGGATGAGAAAGTAGATTCTATTTTTAAAAGTGAGGTACAAATGATGGAAGAAGTATCTCCATATAAAGCAAAAAGAAATGATTTTGTTGAAATGGTAAATGAACCAAAAAAGGATGAAAAAATAGAATTTGTTGAACTAGAAAATGATAAAAAGACTAATAAAAAAGATGATAAAATAGAGATGGTAGATTTATAATTGTCATTTAAAGTGTAAAGTGTATGTTTACACTTTAATTTTATTTGTGTATAATTAGTAATGGAGATAAGGTGATTATGGCAGAATATAATGAAAAATCAATTAAAATATTAGAGGGTCTTGACGCTGTAAGAAAAAGACCTGGTATGTATATAGGTTCTACTGATAAAAGAGGACTACATCATTTAGTTTGGGAAATTGTTGATAATGCGATAGATGAAGCTATAAATGGATTTGGTAAAAAAATAACTGTTACAATAACTAAAATAGGTAGCGTTATTGTAAAAGATGAAGGTCGTGGAGTACCAATCGGTAAGCATTCAAGTGGAGCATCAACTCCTGAAGTTATTTATACTGTGCTTCATGCTGGTGGTAAATTTGAGACTGATGGATATAAAGTATCAGGAGGACTTCATGGTGTTGGTTCGTCTGTAGTTAATGCATTATCTAAATGGATGAAAGTAACAATTTGTAGAGAGGGTAAAATATGTGAGATATCTTTTAAGAATGGTGGTAAAGTAGATAAACCATTAAAACAAATCGGAACTACTAAGCAAACTGGCACTACTGTTGAGTTCTTTCCAGATGAAGAAATATTTGGAAATACAAGATTTAGTTATTCTACAATATGTGAAAGAATGCAAGAAAGTGCATTTTTGATAAATGGTCTTACTATGGAAGTTATTGATGAAGAAACAGACAGACATAATATATATAGTTATGATAATGGACTTGTTTCTTTTGTAGAATATGTAAACGATGGTAAAGAAGCAATTAATAAAGTAATTAATTTTGATGGCGAGAAAAATGGTATAGTAGTAGATATCGCAATGCAGTATACAAATACCTATAATGAGAGTATACTGTCATTTGTAAACAATGTTAAAACTGTTGATGGTGGTACTCATGAAGTAGGATTTAAAACTGCTATTACTAAAGTATTTAATGAGTATGTTAAAAAGAATAATTTACTTAAAGGAAATGATACTTTAGATGGAAGCGATGCTCGTGAAGGATTAACTGCTATAATTAGTTTAAAAATACCTGAAGCATTATTACAATTTGAAGGTCAAACTAAAGGTAAACTGGGAACACCTCAAGCTAAACAAGTTGTTGAAAGTATTGTTTATGATAAATTATCTTTCTATTTAGAAGAAAATAAAGGTTCAGCAACTACTATTATGGAAAAAGCATTAAAGAGTAAACTTGCTCGTGAAGCTGCTAGAAAAGCTAGATTAGAAGCACGTAATGGTAAAAATAAAAATAAAATAGAAAAGAATTTATCAGGTAAACTAGCACCTGCCCAAAGTAAAAATGCTAAAATAAATGAATTATTCTTAGTAGAAGGAAATTCTGCTGGTGGTTCTGCAAAAGGTGGTAGAGATAGAAAATTCCAAGCAATTCTTCCTTTAAGAGGTAAAGTTATTAATGCAGATAAAGCAAATATGGATGATTTATTAAAAAATGAAGAAATAAATACTATGATATATACTATAGGAGCAGGAGTGGGTCAAAGTTTCTCTATTGCAGATTCTAATTATGATAAGGTAATCATTATGACAGATGCAGATGTAGATGGAGCACATATTCAAATACTTTTACTTACATTCTTCTATAGATATATGAGACCATTAATAGAAGAAGGTAAACTTTATATAGCATTACCTCCATTATATAAACTTGATTATGGCAAAAAGAAATTCTATGCATATAGTGATGAAGAACTAAACGAAATCAAAAGTGAAAATACTGGTAAGTATTCTATTCAAAGATATAAAGGTTTAGGTGAAATGAATCCTGAACAATTATGGGAAACAACTATGAACCCAGATACTCGTAGTTTAATAAGAGTTAATATTGATGATGCATCTTTAGCTGAAAAAAGAGTTAGTGTATTAATGGGTGATAAAGTTGAGCCAAGAAAAGAATGGATAAATGAAAATGTTGAGTTCACAATGGAAGATGACTATAGAAATAAGTAGGTGAGACATGAAAAATGATATATTAAAAAGAATACAAGATTATGCTCTTGAAGAGATAATGGGTGATAGATTTAGTAAATATGCAAAAGAGATTATTTTAGATAGAGCTATTCCTGATGTAAGAGATGGTTTAAAGCCTGTTCAAAGAAGAATATTATATGCTATGTATAAAGCAGGTAATACATGGGATAAAGGTTATATTAAATGTGCTGCTACTGTGGGAGATGTATTAGGTAAATTCCATCCACATGGTGACTCTAGTGTTTATGATGCAATGGTAAGAATGAGCCAATGGTGGAAACAAAACTCTATATTAGTTGATATTCATGGTAATAATGGTTCTATGGATGGTGATCAAGCTGCTGCTTATCGTTATACTGAAGCAAAATTAGCACATATAAGTAAAGAACTGCTAGGTGATTTAGAAAAAGATACTGTTAAGTGGGCACCTAACTTTGATGATAGATTTTTAGAACCAACTGTACTTCCAGCAAAGTTTCCAAACTTACTTGTAAATGGTGCCAATGGTATAAGTGCAGGTTATGCTACTAATATTCCACCACATAATTTAGGTGAAATAATAGATGCTACTATTAAAAGAATAGATTCACCTAACTGTAGACTCGATACTATTTTAGAAATTGTTAAAGGTCCTGATTTTCCAACAGGTGCAATAGTAGAAGGCAAGCAGGGTATAATAGATGCTTTTACTACTGGTAGGGGTAAAGTAATAGTTAAAAGTAAAACTGAGTTTAAAAAAGAAAAAGGTCGTGAACAAATAATAATAACTGAGATTCCTTTTGATGTTAATAAAGCAACTCTAGTTCAAAAAATAGATTCATTAAGAATAGATAAAAAAATAGATGGAATTGCAGAAGTAAGAGATGAAACTGATAGAGAAGGTCTTAGAATAGCAATAGACTTAAAGAGTGGTGCAAACAAAGAATTTATATTAAATTATTTGCTTAAAAATACTGACTTACAAATATCATACAATTATAATATGGTAGCTATTGTTAATAGAACACCTAAAACGCTTGGTATAATACCAATATTAGATGCTTATATTGATCACTTTACTGAAGTTATAACTAATAGAACTAAGTTTGATCTAGCAGCATATCAAAAAGAATTTAATATAGTTTCAGGACTTATTAAAGCAATATCAATATTAGATGAAGTTATTAAGACAATTAGATCAAGTAAGAATAAAAGTGATGCTAAAGTTAATTTAGTTGAGAAGTATGATTTTACGATAGAGCAAGCAGAAGCAATCGTAATGTTACAATTATATAAACTTACTAATACTGATGTTGTTGTACTTGAAGAGAGAAGTGAAAAACTAAAAGAACTAATTAAAGAATGTGAAAAAATATTAAATGATGAAAATGAATTAAAGTCAGTTATGAAAAGTGAATTAAGAGAAATTAAAAAGCAATATGCTACTCCTAGAAAAACTGAAATCAAGAGTGAAATAACTGAAATTAAAATAGATGAACTTGATATGATAAGTAAAGATGATTTTATAGTATGTATCTCTAAAACTGGTTATGTTAAAAAGATATCATTAAAGTCATATAATAGTTCTAATACTCAAGAATTACCTGCTGTTAAAGAAAATGATTATATCGAAGGTTTTTATAAAATAAATAATATAGATACTATAATATTATTTACTAATTTAGGTAATTTCTTATATTTACCAGTAAGAGATATTCAAGAAGCTAAATATAAAGATTTAGGTACTCATATATCTAACTACATTAAAGTAAGTGATGATGAGAAAATAATTAGATCTATCGGTGTTGATAAGTTTGATGATACTTTAATCACAGCTGTTACAAAAAATGGTATGATTAAAAAGATGAGACTTAAAGAATTTGCTGTTTCAAGATATTCAAAACCAATAACAATGTTTAAGTTAAAAGATGATGATGAAGTAGTATCTATAAGTAACAATAGTGGTAAAGATACAGTAATAGTAACAAACAGTGGATATGCTTTAAGATTTAATACAGATGAAATACCTGAGTTTGGTTTAAAAGCAGGTGGAGTTAAGGCTATTAAGTTAAGTGATGATGACGTTGTTTCTTCTGCATTTGTAATAAGTGAAAATAAGGAATATCTAGCAATATTTACTGATAAGAATACTGCTAAGAGAATAAAAGTAGAAGATATAGAAATGTCTAGTAGAGCTAAAAAAGGTTCTTTAATTATTAAGAGTCCTAAATCTAAAAAGTATTCTATATTTAAAGCATTTAATATCAGTAGTAAAAGTATCGTTGGAATAGTTGATGGATCTATTGGATACTTAAAGTCTAGTGATATAAATATTATGGATAAACAAAGCGTAGGTAGTGTTATTACAAAGAAAAATATAGATAATATATTTGTAGTAACTAAATTAAAAGAAATAAAATCTAGTGAATTAAAAGAAAAAGAAACTAAAAAAGAAACTTCTGAGGAAGTTAAACCTAAAGAAGAAAAACAACTTACTATGAGTGATTTCTTTGAAGAATTTAAGATATAGCTAGTCTATATCTTTTTATTTAAGGAGGATGAATGAAAGTATCAATAATAATACCAGTATTAAATCCTACATCAAGACTAGTTACTTTAACAAATGAGTTAATTAAAAATAAATTTAATGATATAGTTGTTGTAGATGATGGTAGTACTAATGATTATAAAAGTATATATAAGAAACTAAATAAAAACATTAGAGTTATGTATCATTCAGTAAATCTTGGTAAAGGAGCTGCAATTAAAACTGGTATTAAAAATATAAAAACAGATGCATATATAACAGTAGATGCAGATTTTCAACATAGTGTTAATGATATTATTAAAATAAGAGAAGAACTTAAAAATAATGATGTTGTAATCGGACAAAGAAATTTTTCTTTAGATAATGTTCCTTTCAAAAGTAAATTTGGTAATAAGTTTTCTAGTATAATGTATACTTTAAAAACAAGAAAGAAATGCATTGATACACAAAGTGGTTTAAGAGGAATAAATATTAAATATAAAAAAGAAATGCTAAATATAAAAGGAAATAGATATGATTATGAAATGAATCAATTATTCTATTTTGCTAAAAATAATATAGATGTTAAATATATAGATATGGAAACTATTTATGAAAAGGGAAATCCAACTAGTCATTTTAATGCTCTTAAGGATTCATATTTAATACACAAAGAGTTTTTTATCATACTTATATTAATTATAATTATAATTACATTGATTATAGTGATAATTTAAAATTATTTTGCATATTATTTGCTATATATGTTATACTTATCTTAGTGATAGTATATGGATGGTATTAGTGTAGGTTTAAAAATTACATTTAAATATATTATTTTAATAATTTTTATATTAATAACTTTTATGATGATTTATTTTGTTAATACTGACTATAATGATAAATTTGATATTTTTATCAATGGAAAAGATATTACGGCAAGATATGATACTGAGTATGTTAGATATTTTTTAAAGAGATATGGTGGATCTAATTATAATAGAGATATTTATGATAGTTCTGAATTTTTTAATAAAATTGAACAATCTAATACATATATGTTGAGCATAAAAGAATATGAAATATATGATGAATTTGGATATAGAGAAAGTTATTCTAGATTTTATAATAACCAAGAATTAAAAGAGGTATATGATAATAATAAAACAATGATGGTTCAAAAAGATGGAAAAATAATATATGAAGGAAAATTCAAAAATGATATAACTGATATTATTAAAGAAAATGGGAGATATTATTTTCATGTTTATACAAAACAAAAAAGATCATTTTCACCATTTGCATATTCAAAAACATCGCTTCATTTTTGTTTCTTAGTAGGTGAAGGTTATGAATAAAAAAATAGTTGTTATAGTAATATCTTTTTTGATAATATTTTTAGGAATTTATGTTTTTTATAAATACGTTATATATAAAGAAAAAGAAGAGTATGAAACTATAGATTATAATTATCAAAGTAAGTGTGTGAAAGAAGTATATAAATTGCATCCTGAATCTTTTGTTTTTGATTCTAATAGTATATGTAAAATGACAGTTGAACAAATACATACAGTTAGTAATGACTATGGATTTGAAATAGAACATGATAAATATGGAAATATGTGTGTTGGATATTTTATTATTAAAAAAAGCAATGATAATATTAAGGTTGACTCATCACATATATGTGATATGATTAATCATTGATAATTTATAGTATTTAGAATTAAATATAATAAAAATAATAAGTAGAATATAGTTATATTTGATAATTTGGGATAATACCACTTTACAAATAAAAAAACTAGTGCTATAATTTTGACATAAATCTTTGATGTGGAGAAGTAATATATAGATGTTTTGAAGAGAGTTAGTGGTTGGTGTAAACTAATAAACTATATATATGAATAACACCACTGAGTGGAATATTGAAATTAAGTAAGTATTCTCGGGGAACCGTTATAATAATAAAGTAAACAAAGGATGGTACCGTCTTTATGACTCCTTATACCATCCTTTTTTATTTAGGAAAGGAATGAATGATATGGATGTAAAAGATTTATTTAAAGAAATTAAAAAATATGAAGGCAAAGATGTAACTTTAGAAGGATGGGTTCGTAATAATAGAAATCAATCTAATTTTGGATTTATCGATTTTAATGATGGAACATATTTTAAAAGTTTACAGCTTGTTTATGACAAAGAATTAAAAGATTTTGACACTATTAGTAAGATAAGAGTAGGTTCCGCTATAAGAGTAAAGGGTACTATTGTTAATTCAGAAGGTAGTGGTCAAAGTCATGAAATGAAAGTTAAGAGCGTAGAGGTATTAGGAGACTCACCTGAGGATTATCCAATTCAACCTAAAAGACATACTAGAGAATTCTTAAGAGAAGTAGCATACTTAAGACCAAGAACTAATCTTTTTAATGCTGTGTTTAGAGTAAGAAGTGTTGCTGCTCAAGCAATTCATGAATATTTTCAAAGTAACAATTATGTTTATTTTCATAGCCCAATAATTACAGGCGCAGATTGTGAAGGGTCTGGCGAAATGTTTAAATTGACCACACTTGATATGAATAATCTTCCTTTAGGTGAAGATAAAAAAGTTGATTTTAAGAAGGATTTATTTGGTAAACAAACATATATAACAGGTTCTGGTCAACTTCATGCTGAGACTTTTGCTCTTGCTTATAAGAAAGTTTATACATTTGGTCCAACTATGAGAACAGAAAACTCTAATACTAAAACTCATGCTAATGAATTTTGGATGATTGAACCTGAAATTGCGTTTTGTGATTTAGAAGGTATAATGAACATCGAAGAAGAAATGCTAAAATATGTAGTTAAATATGTACTTGATAAGTGTCCACTTGAGATAGATTTCTTTGACAAGTTTGTTGAAAAAGGATTAAAAGAAAAACTTAATAAAGTTATTAATTCTAAATTTGTAAGAATAACTCATAAAGAAGCAATAACATTACTAAAAGAGGCCAAAGTTGATTTTGAATTTAAACCTGAATATGGAGAAGATATTGCTAAAGAACATGAAAGATATATAACAGAATACTTTAATGGACCAGTATTTATTACAAATTGGCCTAAAGATATTAAAGCATTCTATATGAAATTAAATGATGATAATGAAACAGTAGCTGCAGTTGACTTAGAAGTTCCTGGTTCTGGAGAATTAATTGGAGGAAGTCAAAGAGAAGATGATTACGATAAGTTAATCAAGAGAATGGAAGAATTAAATATACCAAAAGATGATTTAGAATGGTATACTAACCTTAGAAGATTCGGAGGATGTTATCATTCAGGATTTGGTCTTGGTTTTGAAAGACTTATTATGTATTTAACAGGAATAGAAAATATAAGAGATGTTATTCCATATCCAAGAACACCTAATAACTGTGACTACTAAAAGGAGGAATAAAAATGAGTAATTTTACAAAAGAGATGATTGATGATTATGCTGATAAGTTACTTATAGGTCTTACTGAAGAGGAAAGAACTAATATTCAAGAAGAATTTGATGAAATAGAAAAAAATATGGACTTAATAAATCAAATTCCTAATATTAAAGATACTGAACCATTAAGTTATCCTTTTGAAATGATTATAGATGACTTAAGGAGTGATGATGAGGTAATGGAAGAAATACCAATTGAAGAACTACTTAGAAATTGTGATCAATATGAAGGTAGAGAAGTAGAAGTTCCAAAGGTGGTGGGATAATGATAAGTGAAAGTATAGAAGTTTTACATGAAAAATTAAAGAATGGTAGTATTACTAGTGATACTCTTGTTAAAGAGTCTTTAGATAAATGTCATAGTATTCAAGAGAAAACAAACGCCTTTGTTACAATTATTGATGAAGCTAAAGGAAAAGATATTACTGATGAATTAGTAAGTGGTATACCTTTTGGTATAAAGGATAATTTTTCTACTAAGGACATACTATCTACAGGTAGTTCTAATACTTTAAAAGATTATGTTCCATTCTTCGATGCAACTGCAGTTAAAAACCTTAAAGACAAAGGAGCAGTTCCTGTTAGCAAAACAGTAATGGATGAACTTGGTATGGGTGGTACTGGTACTACTGGACATACAGGTGTAGTTCACAATCCATGGAGTTTAAAAAGAATGACTTCAGGAAGTAGCGCAGGTAGTGCAGCTTCAGTTGCTTGTGGATGCTATCCATTTGCTTTAGGTAGTGATACTGGAGACTCAATTCGTAAACCAGCTGCTTATTGTGGAACAGTAGGATATAAACCTACATATGGTATGATATCAAGATATGGGCTTTTTCCATTTGCATGTTCACTTGATACAGTAGGAGTACTTTCAAGAAGTGTTAAAGACTCTGCTATCGCAGTAGATGCAATGAAGGGAATTGACTCTAAAGATATGACTTCATGGGATTCAAGTGATATCAAATTATATGATAGTATTACTGGGGATGTTAAAAATAAAAAATTATTTTATATAAAAGAAATAGTAGATTTATCAAATTATGATAATCCAAGTGATGAGTTAAAGTCCCATTTAGAAAACTTTAATAAAACAGTTGAATTATGTAAAAGTCTTGGTATGAGTGTAGAAGAAGTGTCAATTGACAAAAACTTACTTAATGCGATTCCTTCTGTTTATGTTGTTATATCATGCGCAGAAGCAACAAGTAATATGTCTAATTTAACAGGTATATCATTTGGACCAAGAGGTGAAGGTAGTAGTCCTCGTGAAATAATGAAAGATCACAGAACTAAAGGATTTTCACCATTGATTAAGAGAAGATTTGTTATAGGTTCTTTTGTACTTCAAAAAGAAAATCAAGAAAAATATTTTATTAATGCTAAAAGAGTAAGAAGATTAATAGTTGATAAAATGAATGAACTATTTGATAAATATGATGCTTTAATATTACCTGTAGGTAGTGGACCTGCTAAATATATTGAGGGAAGTGAAAATAATTTATCTTCATCAAATAGTGTACTTGAAGATCATTTACAAATAGGTAACTTTGGAGGTTTTCCATCAATAACTATACCAAATGGTTTTGTTAATAAGTTGCCAGTTGCAGTAAATATAACAGGTAGAGTAAAAGATGATATTAATGTATTAAATATAGCATATGCTCTTGAGAGCAAAATGGAGTATAAAAATCAACTTGCAAAGGAGGTTGAATAATGTCTTATAAAGCAATTATAGGTTTAGAATTTCACTGTGAAATGAAATCTAATACAAAAGTATTTTCACCTTCTAAAAATAGTTTTTCTAAGGTTGCTAATCAAAATGTAGCACCTCTTGATATGGCTTTTCCTGGTACATTACCAATGCTTAATAAAACTTGCGTTAGAAAAGCTCTTATGATGTCATTGATACTTAATTGTAAGCAACCAGAATTTATGGAGTTTGATAGAAAAAACTATTATTATCCAGACTTACCAAAGGGGTATCAATTAACACAATTCTTTAATCCAGTAGGTGTAGATGGAAAAATAGAAATAGATGTAAATGGTACTAAAAAAGAAGTATTAATTCATGATATACATTTAGAAGAAGATGCGGCATCACTAGATCACTTTTATAACACATCAACTATTGATTACAATAGATCAGGTGTTCCATTACTTGAACTTGTAACAGAGCCATGTCTTTATTCCGCTGATGAAGCACTTTCATTTTTAGAGCATATAAAAAGTATTTATCAATATACTGACATCTCTGAATGTGATACTAAAAAAGGCCAAATAAGAGCAGATGTAAATGTATCAATTATGGATGAGAATGATAGTGAATTTGGTACTAAAGTAGAAGTTAAAAATGTAAATAGTTTTGATGCAATTAGAAAAACTATTGAATATGAAATTAAAAGACAAAGTGAACTTAAAAGTTCTGGTAGATACGATGAAGTAGTACAAGAAACAAGAAGATGGGATGAAGAGACTGAAACTACTATTCATATGAGAAGTAAAGCAGATGCAATTGATTATAAATACTTTACAGAACCTAATATTCCAAAATATAGAATTACAAAAGAGCTATTAGATGATATTAAAAAGTCTATACCAACACTTGCTTATGAAAGAAAAGAAATTTATATGAATAAATATAAATTATCCGAATATGATTCTAAAGTACTTGTTAAAAATAAAGAAGTTTCTGATTATTTTGAAGAATGTGTAAGATTAGGATGTGATCCTAAATCTGCTTGTAATTGGATAACTACAAGAATACTTGCAGAACTTAATAAGAGTGAAATGGTTAAATTAAAAGATATATTTGTAAAACCAAATATGATAGTTGAACTAGTAAAACTTGTAGAGAATAAGAAAATTACTTCTGATCAAGCAAAGAAAGTGTTTACTAAGATGCTAGAAGAAAACTTAACTCCAGAAGAAATAGTTAAAAAATATGATATGGGTGTTATAGAAGACAGCGGTTTAATTGAAGCGTTAGTTAATGAGGTAATTAGTGAAAATGAAAAAGCAATTACAGACTATCATAATGGAAGAACAAATATGTTAGATTATTTAGTTGGTCAAGTTATGAAAAAATCAAAAGGAAAAGCAAATCCAATTGAAGCAAAACAAATAATGCTAGAAAAAATAGGATAATGCTTAGAAAGTGGGGGAATAATGATTAATAATGAATTAACAACTAAAAGAAAATATGAATTAGAACAAACTATAGAAAGCAATAACGATGAGTTTATTGAAATAGACAAATCTTTATCATTATCAGAATTAATTTATTTAGTTGAAGCATTCAAAATGCCTTATCAAGAAATATTAAATTTTATTAATGATTATGATTCTAAAAGATATAATGCAGTAATTTTTGCTAATTATCTTGCTGAAAAGTACGGTGTTTCAAGAGAGAACATAATTAAAAGAGTGCAAGATGTAAGAAAGATATCTAATTATACTAAGAATATTAATTCTACTAAGAAAATTTCTCTTAAGAAGAAAAATAAGGCAGACTTTTAAAAAAAGTCTGTTTTTTTGTTTAATTATGTTTTGTTTACTTTACACTTATATCATTATAAATGTAATAAAATATATGAAATAGTGATATAATGAAATTGGAGAATATATTATGAAGAAAAGTGTAAGAACAATATTATTTTTAATTATTTTTGCTTCTATAGGAACGTTTATTGCATATAAGTTTGATTTGCTTGAAAAGATTATTAATAAAGATAGTGTAAACGGCAAGATGCCTATAACTATCTATGTTGATAAACCTAAAGTTAAGATTATTGATGTTAATAGTAACTCTAGACCAATTGCTGTATCAATTAATAATAATCATGCAGCTTGGCCACAAGCAGGACTTCAAGATGCTTACTTGTCTTATGAACTTATCGCAGAGGGTGGTATAACTAGAATACTTGCTTTCTTTAAAGATACAAATACTGAGAAAATTGGTTCTGTTAGAAGTGCAAGACATTATTTTCTAGATTATGTTCTTGAAAATGATGCAATTTTTGTTCACTATGGTCATTCACCTCAAGCACTTTCAGATATAAAATCATTAGGTATTAACAATATAAATGGTATGTATGATGCTTCAACATTCTATAGAGATAAAACTCTTAAGAGAGCAAGTGAACATACTGCGTTTACTACAATGGAAAAAATTAAAAAGGCAATTAAATCAAAAGGATATAGAACAGAAACTGATAAAGGAACACTATTAAAATATAGTGCTGTTAATAAAGACTATAGTAAAGATGAAACTTCTAAAGTTGCTAATAATGTAAGTATTACATATTCTGATTATCAAACTACATCTTATGTTTATGACAAAGAAAATAAAGTATATAAAATGTATATGTCTAAAGAGAAACATAATGACTTAGTAACTAAGAAACAATATACAGTTAAAAACATAATAACATATCAAGTAGAAAATTCATCTATTGACAAAAAAGGAAGACAAAATTTATATAATACTGGTAAAGGAGAAGGATATTTCATATCTAATGGTATTGCTACTAAAATAAAATGGTCTAAAGTAAGCAGGAGTGCTAAGACTAAATATACGTTGATGGATGGAACTGAACTTGTCGTTAATGATGGTAATACATGGATACATATTCAACCTAAAAATAAAACATTAAGTATAGAATAAAATTTATAATATAAAATATAATTTAATAAAAGCATTGAATTATATTTTTTTTAATGTTAAAATAATTATGTAATAATAAGGGAGGTCTTTTTATGGACAAAGTATTAAATTTTTTATCAGCAAATTATATTTATTTTTTAATAGGATCAGTAGTATTACTATTATTTTTAATAGGGTATATTGTTGTTGAAAAGAAAAATAAAAAGAAAGAGGAAAAAGTAAATACACCTGCAGAAGCACCAGTTACTATGCCTGCAGAAAATACAACTCCAGTGGAACCAATGCAAACTACGCAAGCAGACAATACTACGGTAGTTGAACCTACAGTTGAAGCACCAAGTTTAGACGCATTTAATTCTAATGTAACAGAAACTCCAACAGCAGGAACTCCTAGTGTAGAACAAACTATAGTACAAGCACAACCTGTTTCAGAGCCTACAAGCATATTTGATGCACCAGATACAAATGCACAAATGGAGCAAGTACAAGCATCAGAACCTGTAATGGAAACTCCAGTTGTAGAAACTCCTACACTTGAAACAGCTACACCTCAAGATGTAGTTATGGAAACTGCACCAGTTGAACCTGTTGAAGCACCAACAATGGAAACTCCAGTTGTAGAAACTCCTGTTGTAGAACAAACTATTCAAACTGAAGCACCAGTTGCTAATATACCTACAGCACCAGTAATGGAAGCAGCACCAGTAGAGATGCCAGCAGCGCCTACTATGGAAACAGTTACTCCACAAGAAGTGGTTATGGAAACTGCACCAGTTGAGCCTGTAGTAGAGGCACCAGCAATGGATGTACCTACTGTTGAAACTCCAGTAGCTGAAACACCAGTAATGGAAACTCCAGTACAAGAAAGTGTTCAACCAGCTCCTCAAACTGAAGTGCCTGCTCAAAACAATACAGCACAACCTATGTAATATAAAAGATACTTATGTATCTTTTTTACTTTGAATACTTGCAATAAAAAAAATATTGTGTTAATATTAGTACATTGAAAGACGAGTAAATTATATTTACTTTAAAGAGAACTAGTGGTTGGTGTAAACTAGTAAGTTAAATAAATTTGAAGCTACTTTCACTTATGAGTTAATAACTCACGTGTAAATACGTTACATTAATTAAGTTAAATAAAGGATGGTACCGTCTTTATGACTCCTTGTACTATTCTTTTTATTTTGGAGGGAATTTATGAATATTAGAGATTTGTATATTGATTTTTTTATTAGTAAAGGACACAAACAAATACCAAGTGCTCCTGTAGTACCTGAAAATGATAACACCGTACTATTTAACACTGCAGGTATGCAACCACTAATACCATATTTAAGTGGAAAAGAGCACCCATATGGTAAAAGATTAGTTGATTATCAAAAATGTATTAGAACAAATGATTTAGATGAAGTAGGAGACTCTTATCATCATACTTTCTTTGAAATGCTAGGTAATTGGTCACTAGGAGATTATTTTAAGAAAGAAGCTATTACATGGAGCTTTGAGTTTCTGACTAAAGTGCTTAATATACCAGTTGAACGTCTTGCTGTTACTGTATTTGAAGGTAATGAAATCGCACCAAAAGATACAGAAGCAAAAGAGTTATGGTTGAGTTTAGGTATTAAAGAAGAAAGAATTTGTGAAACTAAAGAGGATAACTGGTGGCCTAATTTAGAAATGCCAGGACTTTGCGGACCTGACTCTGAAATGTTCTATTTTAGAAGCGATGATGAAATACCTGAAAAGTTTGATCCAGAAGATAATAGATGGGTAGAAATATGGAATGACGTATTTATGCAATATAATCACAAAGAAGATGGAACAATTGAGACACTTAAACATAAAAATGTAGATACAGGTATGGGACTTGAGAGAGTAACTGCAATACTTGAGGGGGTTAATGATAATTACTTATCAAGTATATGGAAAGATATAATAGAAAAAATTTGTGAAATAAGTAACACTAAATATGAAGATAATAAAGAAAGTATTAGAATTATTGCTGATCATATTAGAACTTCTGTATTTATTTCTGCTGATTATAGTGGTATTAAACCAAGTAATGTAGGACAAGGCTATATTTTAAGAAGATTAATTAGAAGAAGTATTAGGCATGCTAAAAAGTTAAATATAGATATATCTAGTAATTGGGATATTGAAATTGCTAAATTAATAATTAACAAATATAAAAAATATTATAAAGAATTAGAAGAGAATGAAAATGTGGTATATGAAGTACTAACTAATGAGAAAAATAAATTCAATAAAACAATTGAAAAAGGATTAAGAGAGTTTGAAAAAGTAACTAAAGACAATAATGATATAGATGCATCTACTGCATTTAAACTTTATGATACATATGGTTTTCCACTTGAATTAACTGTAGAACTTGCTCATGAAAAAAATATTAAAGTAGATGAAAAAGGTTTTGAGGAAAAATTTAAGGCTCATCAAGAATTATCAAGATCATCTTCTGCTGGTCAATTTAAAGGTGGCCTTGGTGGTAATGGTGAAATTGAAACTAAGTATCATACAGCAACTCACTTGTTAAATGCTGCATTAAAGGTAGTACTAGGCCCTGATGTACATCAAAGAGGTAGTAACATTACAGCAGAAAGAATGAGATTTGATTTTAATTGTGATCATAAACTTAGTGATGAAGAAAAAGAAAAAATAGAAAATCTTGTAAACACTTGGATTAAAGAATCTATTCCTGTAACATCTGAAGAAATGAATAAAGATGAAGCAATAAAGAGTGGGGCAGAATGTATGTTTATTGAGAAATACCCTGATATTGTAACGGTTTATAGTATTGGCAATGTTTCTAAAGAACTATGTGGTGGACCTCATGTTAAAAATACTAGCGAATTAGGACACTTTAAAATTAAAAAAGAAGAAGCATCAAGCGCAGGGGTTAGAAGAATTAAAGCTATTTTAGAATAAAAAGATACCATATTCATAAGAATATGGTTTTAATATAAAAATATGGTATAATTTAAAAGGTGAATTAAAATGAATTTTTATGATTTTACATTAGAAGAATTAGAAAGTTATTTAATAGAAAACGGATTTAAGAAATACAATGCTACTCAAATAATAGAATGGGTATATGAAAAACATATATATGATTTTGATAAAATGACAAATTTAAGTAAAAAACTAATCGAGTTTTTAAAATTAAATATATCTTTTGATAAACTTAAAGTTATTAAGGTAGAAGAAAGTGATTTAGCAAATAAATATTTATTGGAACTTAAAGATGGTAATAGAATAGAGAGTGTTCTTATGAAACATGATTATGGGCTTTCTTTATGTGTTTCAAGTCAAATAGGATGCAATATGGGTTGTTCATTTTGCGAAAGCGGTAGACTTAAAAAAATAAGAAATCTTACTCTTAGTGAAATAGTAATGCAAGTTACTACTGTGAGTGAGTATGAGAATAAAAGAATAGATTCTATTGTTATGATGGGGATAGGTGAACCATTTGATAACTTTGATACAGTTAAAAGATTTATAAGTGTTGTTACAAATAATAAAATGATAGGAATTGGACAAAGACACTTAACAATTTCTACTTGTGGAATAGTACCTAAAATATATGAGTTTGCAGATCTTGAAACAGGGGTTAATTTAGCAATTAGTCTTCATGCTCCGAATAATGAAATAAGAGATAAAATAATGAAGATTAATCATGCATATAAAATAGAGGAGATAATGTCAGCTCTTGATTATTATATTGAGAAAACTAATAGAAGAGTTACTATCGAATATATAATGCTTGCTGGTATTAATGATACTGATAAGTGTGCTAAAGAGTTATCTGAACTTTTAAAAGGGAAATTAGTTTATGTTAATTTAATTCCATACAACGAGACAGAAAATTTTAATATGAAAAGAAGTAATGACTTTAAAATAAAAGAGTTTTGTGATATACTTAAATCAAATAATATAAATGTAACCATAAGGAAGGAAATGGGTGGAAACTTATCTGCTGCTTGTGGACAATTAAGAGCTAATAATATGAAATAATAAGAGGTGAAATATGAAGGCAGTTTATCAAACAGATCCAGGAAAAGTAAGAAGTCATAATGAAGACTCAGTAAATATAGTTAAAGATTCAAATGGAGAAGTTTTATTAGTAGTTGCTGATGGGATGGGAGGTCATAAGGCCGGAGAGGTAGCCTCATCCTTAGTAGTAAATGAATTAAGTAGAAGATTTAGTGAATTATCAAGCATTGGAACAAAGGAAGATGCGGTAGTTTGGCTAAAAGAAATAATTGAAGAAATAAATGTTAAGATACTTAGATATGCAGAAGAACATGTTGATGCAAATGGGCTTGGAACAACATGTGTATGCGCTATTTTATCAGAAAACTTTTTACTATTTGGAAATGTAGGAGATTCAAGTGGCTTTGTTTATAAAAAAGATAAACTATATAAAGTAACCAAAGATCATACTCTTGTAAATATGTTACTTGAAAGTGGAGAATTAACAGAAGAAGAAGCAAAAATTCACCCTCAAAAGAATGTACTTATGAAAGCTCTAGGAGCTGCTGAAACTATTGAAATGGATATATTTGATGTAGAAAGAACAGTCGATGGTATTTTCTTATGTAGTGATGGGCTTACAAATATGTTAACAAAAGAGCAAATAGAAAAAGTATTAAATGATGATGAATTAGATATTGAAGAGAAGGTTTCAAAATTAATAATGAAAGCTAATTCTCGTGGGGGAACTGATAATATTACAATTGCTTATGCAAGAATGAGTGGTGAATAGTGTGATAGTTAAGGGAACTAAAATAAATGATAGATATCAAATAATTAAAACATTAGGCGAAGGTGGAATGGCTAATGTTTATCTAGCAAATGATACGATATTAGATAGAATGGTTGCTGTTAAAGTGTTAAGAGGAGATCTTGCTAATGATGAAAAATTTGTAAGAAGATTTCAAAGAGAAGCACTTTCTGCCTCATCACTCTCTCATCCTAATATAGTAGAGATGTACGATGTTGGTGAAGATGATGGACAATATTATATAGTAATGGAATATGTTGATGGTAAGACTTTAAAACAAGTATTAAAGCAAAGAGGACATTTATCTGTTACAGAAGTAGTAGATATCATGTTGCAAGTAACTGATGGACTTGCTCATGCTCATGATGCATATATAATACATAGAGATATTAAACCTCAAAATATAATGATACTTCCAAATGGAATGATTAAAATAACTGACTTTGGTGTTTCAACTGCACTTAATTCAACTCAGTTAACTCAAACTAATTCAGTTATGGGAACAGTACATTATTTACCACCAGAACAAGCTAGTGGTAAAGGTTCAACTATAAGAAGTGATATTTATTCAATGGGTATAATGATGTATGAATTATTAACAGGACTTGTACCATACAAAGGAGATACTGCCGTAGAAATAGCTTTAAAGCATCTTAAAGAACCATTACCAAGTGTAAGAAAAGTTAATCCTAATATTCCACAATCAATAGAAAACGTAATTATAAAAGCAACAGCTAAGAATCCTAAAAATAGATATAAAGATTCTAGAGAGATGCATGATGACTTAAAAACTGCGTTAGATGAAAGTAGAGAAAATGAAGAAAGATATGTTTATAAATATCCAGAAAATGATTTAGATGAAACAAAAGCTTTAGATAAAGAATTAGAAAATGTTAAGAAACAACAGGCTGTTGAAGAAAAAAAGAAAGCTAAAAAAATAGAAGAAGAAACTAAAAAAGAAAATAAAAAGCAAAATAAATTATTAATAATATTAGCTAGTATATTCACAGGACTTGTACTTCTATTAACAATTGGAATTTCATTATACTTTAATAAGAGTAAAGTTAAAAATGTAGTTATTCCTGATGTTAGTAATAAAGCTCCGGTTGATGCTTCAAATCAATTAACTGATTTAGGATTTGAAGTTGTAACTGAATATAAATACATTGCTAGTGATACAATAGAAGAAGGAAAAGTAGTAAAAACTAGTCCTGAAATAGGTAGTAAAAGAAAATATGGTCAAAAAATAACACTTTATATAAGCTCTGGAGAAGGTGCTTATGTGGTTGAAGACTTTACAGGAGAAAATTACTTAGTAGCTAAAGGTAAAATAGAAGCACAATGTCAATGTAATGTAATTGTTGAGTATGAAAAAGTAAAAGAAGAAGATAAAATAAAAGAAGACACTGTAATAAAAACAGAACCATCAGCTGGTGAATCAAGTAAATACGGTAGTCAAATTAAGATTTTCATACCACAAGTAGAATATAAGTATCCAGATTTTACTAAATATAGTATATCTGAACTTGAAGAATTTGTATCTAAACATGAATTAAAATTAGAATATAAATATCAAGAAGATTTAAATAAACCAGAAGGAACAATAATTAAACAAAGTAGAGCTAAAGACTCAGTTGTTACTCCAGGGGCAACTCTAGTAATAACAGTAACAACTAAGCCAGAAGAAAGCACAGATGACGGAGTAGTAGTAGAGGAATAATATGCAAGGCAGAATAATTTGTATTAACACATCAATTCATAAAGTACTTTTAGAAAATAATACTATAATAGATTGTAAAACTAGAGGAAAGTTAAGAAATATGGATATAGCTCCTGTAGTTGGAGATTTGGTTATGGTAGATACTGATAAACAAGTAATTGAAAAAGTATTAAAAAGAAAAAATTATCTGGAAAGGCCACTCATTTCAAATATAGATAAACTTCTTATTGTAATGAGTACTGCCATTCCGGCTTTTTCTTCATATTTAATAGATAAATTTTTAATAATAGCTAAAAGTAATAATATAGAACCTATAATAGTAATAACTAAAATAGATATGATATCTTTAAAAGAAAAAATAGAAATTAAAAAATACATTAAATATTATAAAAAAATTGGTATTAAAGTTTATATTAATAAAGATGTATCAAAAATTAAAAAAGAATTTAAAGGATGTGTTGTTGCTTTATGTGGACAAACAGGAGCAGGAAAATCAAGCTTATTAAATAGAATTGATGCATCGTTGTCACTTAAAACTGGAGAAGTATCATTGTCTTTAGGAAGAGGTAAACACACAACTAGATTAGTAGAACTATTAGAAGTAAACCAGGGATTAATTGCTGATACTCCTGGGTTTAGTTCACTAGAAATAAAAATTCCAAAAAATGATATTAAAAAATACTATCCTGAATTTGAAGTAAGATGTAAATATAAAAGTTGCAATCATGTGAAAGAGGAAGGATGTAAAATAATAGAACTTGTTAATAAAAATAAAATACCTAAATGGAGATATGAAAATTATTTAAAGTTTTTAGAAGAAGTAGGAAAGGAAAAATATTAATGAAAGTATCAGTTTCAGTATTATCAAATGAGATAAAACCACAAGATATAGTTAAAAAATTAGATTTATCAAAACCAGATTATATTCATATAGATATTATGGATGGTAAGTTTGTCAGTAATAAGACTTGGACTACAAGTGAAGTTAAAAAGTTTACAAGTTACTCAACTCTTCCTCTAGAAGTACATCTTATGGTAAATAATCCTTCTAAATATATAGAAGATTATGCACTTATGAATACAAGTGTAATTATATTTCACTATGAAGCAGTTAAAGATATAAATGAAATGATAAATAAAGTAAAATTATATGGTTTAAAAGTGGGTATCGCTATTAATCCTGAAACTAATATAAATGTTTTAATTCCTTACTTAAATATGATTGATGAGGTATTAATAATGAGTGTACATCCAGGTAAAAGTGGTCAATCGTTTATAGAAGAATCATTAGAAAAAATATCTGTATTAAAGAATATAATATTAGAGGGTAATTATAAAACAATTATATCTGTAGATGGTGGTATTAATAATGAAACTGGTCTCTTATGTAAAGATGCAGGAGTAGATGAATTAGTATCCGCATCATACATACATAAAGATATAATAAATAATATAAAAACATTAAAAAATATATAAGGGGAATTATGAAAATACTTATCAAATTTGATTATGAGAATAAAACATATTATGTGTATCAAGAAGATAATGAAATTAAATATGGTACTAATGAAGATATGAAAAATGTATCTTTAGAAGATGAAAATATTATAAAAAAAGTAATTGAAAAGTTAAGACCAAGTAAATATTTAATTGAATTAACTCCTTTTGTTTATAATGGAAAAAAATATGATATTTATTTAGATACAAAAACTAGTTTTAAAATATTTAATCCAATTCCAGATGAAAAAGAAATAATCAAATTTAATAAAATATTTAATGATATGCCACTTGAGTTAAACATTGAACTTAATAATAAAGAAAAAGAATTTATAAGAAAAGCTGTTACTTTAGGTAAAAAAACAGTGGTTGCTTTTTTAGCATCAACGATTATACTATCAAATACATCATTTTTTCCTGATATAATAATTAATGCTAAAGTAGATAATGAAATCACATACATTGAAGATGTTAAAGAGGATAATATACAAATACCTGATGAGGAGTTCTTGTCTAAAATAAATAATGCTATTATGGAAAATGACAATTTAACAACTGATGAAAAAATATTTATGATGTCTAACTCTTATTTCTTTTTAGATAATAAAGAATATATTAATATAGATAAACTAATTAGAAAACTTAAAAAATTAAAAATAGAATATTCCCCATTAACAAATAATAAAAAAATAAGGGGAAATTATTCTATAACTGAGAATAAAATTAATATTTATAAATCAACTAATTTTAAAGATAGTGATTATTCAGTATTATCACATGAGTTTATGCATGCTTGTCAAGATTTTGGCTTTACAAAATATAATTCATTTTTGGTAGAAACAACTAACGCTCTAACAACATATGAATATTATGGTAAAGATGATTCTTATAAAGAGTGCGTAAAATATATAAGAGCCTTAATAGAACTTGTTGGAAAAGATGCTTTCAAAAAATTTCAATGTTATCCTAAAGAAGAAATAATAGTACAAGAGCTATGTAAAATAATAAATAGTCCTACTAAAGCTATAAAGTTTTTAAATGATTTAAATACATATAAATCCCTATTATATGACAAAGAAATAGAAAATATTGATGATGTTATTGCACCACTTAAAGATGAAATATATAATACATTTAAAAGTTATTATAAAGCTAAATATAATAAAGATATAGAAAATGATTTAATAATGATGAATTATCTAAATGAAGAAGAATTATTAAATAAAATTAAAAAAGAATATAACTTAAATGATGAATATGAAATAGTATTTGTAAAAAATAAATATTATTTAAATACAGTACTTAATGAGTCTTTAGAAAATGAGTTAATGATAGTTTTAAATAAAAAATATATTGTTCCAGAAGAACTTACAAATATATTTATAAATGATTCAAATAGACTAGTAGAAAATAAATTAGTAAAATAATTTATTTTTTTTTATAAAAAAGAAGTGTTTTTACTTTTTATGACTAATTATAATAATAGGAGGGATAAATGAATAAAAAACTTATTGTTAAACAAAATTCATTTAAAGATTGTGGTCCTTCATGTTTATTATCAGTCATGAGGTATTATAAAATAGATGTTTCACATGAAGAGTTATCATTAAATCTTAAAATGGATAGGGAAGGTACTAATGCTTACAATATAATTAGTGTATCTAAATTATATGGACTTGATGGTTATGGTATTCATTATAGTAGTGATGAAATTATTTCAGGTAAAATAAAACTACCAATAATAGTTCATGTACTTAAAAATAATTATTATCACTTTATAGTTATCTATGAAGTTAATAACAATTATTTAACAGTTATGGATCCGTCTGTTGATAACATTAGACTAGATATTGAAACATTTAAAAAAATATATTTAAATACATGTATTATTTTATATCCTGTTAAAAAAGTAAGTATAGTTAATAATAATAAAAGATTAATTGATGTTATAAAAATCTATTTAAAAAAAGAAAATAAAATCATATATAAAATAATTATTTATTCATTCATAATAGTTCTGTTCTCATTACTTTTAAATACCTATACACTTATATTAATAGATTATTTAATACCAGACTATAATTCAAAATTATTAATAACTATAGCTCTTATATTTTTATTACTAGGATGTTACAAATCAATATTAAGCTATTATAAGAATAAATTAGTAATTTATTTTAATAAAAAAATATCTAATTATTTAAACAATGAAGTTATAAATAAATTCTTTAACCTTCCTTATTTGTTTTTTAAGAATAAATCTACTTCTGAAGTAATAAGTAGAATAAATGATTTAGAGATCTTTAAAGAAGTATTTACTAGTATAGTAGTTAGTTTTAGTACTAATAGTATATTAATAATTATGAGTATGATTATATTACTATATATAGATATTAAATTATTTATTATTAATATTATTTCATTATTATTATATTTCATTATAGTTATTTTATTTAAAAATAAATTTAATTTAAAATTAGAACAGTTATTAGAAAATAAAAGTATTTATAATAAATTCTTAAATGAAAATATATATAGCTATGAAATTAATAGAAATATAAATCAAATTGATAATAGAGTATTAATATTAAAAAATAAATATAATAATTATATATCTTCAGAATCAAAGTATAATTGTCTTTTAAATAAACAAATAGTAATAAAAGATATTTTATTTATATTTACTAATATATTATCTTTATCTATTGGAGTAGTTTTTGTAATTAATAATAGAATAACCATAGGAAAATTATTTCTTTATATATCTATAGTTTATTATTTTGTAGAACCTATAAAAGAAATATTAGATTTATTTCCAAATATTAATTATTTAAAAAATATCTATAATAGAATAAATGATTTATTATTGGTAAAAGAAAAGGAGGAGGCAAAAAATAAGCATAAAATAAAAGGCAATATAATGATTAATAATATAAGTTATAGTTATAATAATATTGATTATGTTATTAAGAATATAACTCTTAAAATACCTTATAAAAGTAAATATCTAATATATGGTAAAAGTGGACTTGGTAAAAGTACTATAATAAAAATATTATTAAAATATTTAAATGATTATGAAGGCAATATAAAAATAGATAATAAAGACTTAAATAATATATCAAAATTATCAATTCAAGATAGTTTTACATATGTATCTCAAAATAATTATATAACTAACGATACAATAAAAAATAATATTATTTATGACAGAGATATAAATGAAAATGAATATAAAAAGATAATTGATATATGTAATTTAAATACTCTTATAGAAAGTAAATACTTAAAAGATAACTTCATGATAGAAGATAATGGTTTTAATATATCAGGAGGTGAAAAACAAAAAATCATCTTAGCAAGAAGTTTATTAAAAGATTCAAATTATATTATATTAGATGAAGCATTAAGTGAAGTAGATATTAATGAAGAAAAACAAATATTAAATAAAATCTTTGATGTTTACAAAGAGAAAACTATAATATATATTTCTCATAAAAAAGAAATTATATCCATGTTTAAACAAAAGTATAAGATAGAAAGGATAAAGTGATGCTTAAAACTGAAGAATTATTTTTAATAAAAGGAGGAGCAATTAATTGGGTAGTAGTAGGAATAGTTGGAACATTAATAACTTTTTTTGCAGGAGTAGTAGATGGTTATTTAAGACCATTAAAATGTGAGGAATGATGGATAGTGAATTAAAATATATAAAAGGAGGTGTTCAAATATCAGGAACTATTATTAATGCCGCTGTTAGATTATTTAATTTAGCACTTGAATTAGGTAGAACTATAGGTTCCTCAATAAGAAGAAAAGAAGAAAATAGAGTATGCCCAATTATAGATTAATAAGACAGAGAATATTCTCTGTCTTTTTGTCAATTAAATGTCAAATGCTTGTAAATTGACTAGGAGGGGGGTGTAAGTGCTATAATTTAACTATACTAAGCAAAGTAAGAGTAAAGGAGTAAGAATATGAAAAATAAAGGATTTACATTAGTAGAGTTACTAGCAGTAATAGCAATCTTAGCAATACTTGTTATAATAGCGATTCCAAATGTATTAAAAATGTTTAACGATTCAAAAAAGAATGCATTTATGGTACAAGCAAGAAAAACAGCAAATGTTGCTCAAGAGCATACAGTACTATCAAGTGATAAAACATTTGACTGTAATAGTCTTTTAACAGGACAAAAGTTTAAAGATTGTACAGCTACAGTAGATAAAAATAATCAAGTATCAGTAGATGTACTAGGAAGTGGTGCATATGAAAACTTTTTAATGGTAGACGTAACACCAAACGCTAACTCTGGCACATTTGTTGACTTATCAAAGTTAAATACAATAAATATAGGAGAAGAAAAAGAATTTAAAGAGTCATTAATCAAAAATAATAAGATAAATGAACCAACATTTAAACAAATGACAGCTGATGAATATGTTTCTTTAGGCTCTAAATTTAATACCCTAACTGATGAAGATAAACAAAAATATAAAGATGAATATAACACTTCATTAAATAACATTAAAATAGAAAATAACTTAATTAAAAGTACTTCAAAAGAAACGCCATTTGCAGCAACCATGAAATTACCAGCAGGAAAATATAAGATAGTATACAAACTAAATGATTATAGAACTGAACCAATTCTTATTACTGACAATTGTATTAATAATAGGGAAAATATAAAAGAAGATAATGATATGTTTAATTATTTATATTTTACTGATTATAATTTTATTAAAGATGAGAATGGAAATCCTATCTTAACAGGAACAATAAATATTTCAAAAGATACAGAGTATTATATAGTGGGAGAAATAAACTCAAATAAAATAGGCCCTGAAATAACAATAGAGAGAATGATACCTGATTTTTCTATTAATGGTGATGAAAATATAACATTAATGTCAGTAGAAGTATCAAGTTATAAAGATGCAGGAGTGTCATATAACGGTAAAACTTTAACAGGTAATGATGTATATACATATACTAATTTAAAAGATAAAGAGGGAGAGTATAAATACATATATGTAGTTAAAACAAATCAAGGAGTTAAAGTATTAAGAAGATACATTACGGTAGTTAATTATACAAGTGAAAAATGTTTTAAATTTAACAAAGAAACACAAGAAATAAAACAATATTATTATTTTGAAAATAATGTATCAGGTGGTAAAAAGTGTCCGATGGATGTTGTAATACCAGAAAAAATATCAGGAGTACAGGTTAAGGGCATAGGCCACAGTGCTTTTGAATATGATTGTGGCAGTGATAATATAGTGTTACCAACAACTTCATTTAATAAATATAATATAAAACAAATGGTCGCATGTAGTAGGCCTATCGGTATTAATTCTGTGATATTGCCAGAAGGATTAGAATATATAGGTTATAATGCATTTGAAGGTAATAATTTAAAAACAGTAACAATACCATCTACTGTTACTGAAATTCATATGTATGCTTTTGGTAGTAATCAGTTACAATCAGTTATCTTTAAAGGTGATAGGGGTAAGATTAAAATGTGTAAATCATTTAAAGGAGAAAAGCATTCTGACACTGTTAATGCTATAGAAGACACGTATTGTTAATAAATAGTTGACTGAATTTAATTATTCAGTCTTTTTCTTTGTTAAAATAATGTGAAATTAATTGACATATAATTTATATTGGTTATAATTATATAGTTAGTTGCCTAACTAATGGAGGGTGTATGAATAATAGTGTAAGTGAGGAAATTAAAAAAATACATAATCTTACTATTAGAAAAATGATATCTTTAACTAAAAAAGAAAACATGGATTTTATTAGTCCATCTCAAATAATGATAATAAAATACCTTAGTGAGAGTAAAAAAGAAGTACATCAAAAAGACTTAGGAGAATGTTTTCCATTAAGAAAGTCTACTATATGCGGAATAGTTAAGACTATGCAAAAAAATGGTCTTATTAAACTAACTAATTCTGAAAACGATTTAAGAAGTAAAAGAATAGAATTAACTGATTTATCTAAAAATATTAATAATAGAATTAAGAATAGTTTTAAGAGGTTTGATGAGATGATTATTAAAGATATTGATAGTAGTGACTTAGAAATATTTTTTAAAGTATGTAGTCAAATACAAAATAATTTGAAAGGAGAAAACTATGATAAAAATATTTAAAAATCTTAATAAAAAAGATTATTTTTTAATGCCAATTATTATTTTATTGATAGTATTACAAGTATATTTAGAACTTAGAATACCAGAATACATGACACAAATAACTACTCTTGTTAAAACTAATGGTACAATTAATGAAATATTAACTGAAGGTATTTATATGACTTCATGTGCGTTTTTGAGTTTAATATCTTCAGTTATAGTTGGATATATTGTTGCGAATATTACAGCTAATTTCTCATTAAATGTTAGACGTAAGTTATTTACTAAAGTAAATGATTTTAGTCTTGAAGAAATAAAAAAATTTAGTACCAGTAGCTTAATAACTAGAACTACTAATGATGTTACTAATCTTGAAATGTTACTTTCTATGGGACTTCAATTATTGATTAAAGCTCCTATAACAGCTATTTGGGCTATTAAGAAAATATTAGGTAAGAACTTCACGTGGTCTGTTGTTACTGGCTCTGCTGTATTGATATTAATAGTAATGATAGTTGTGCTTGTTATTTTAGTGTTACCTAAGTTTAAATTAGTACAAAAATTAATTGATAAGATTAATGGTCTTACTCGTGAAAATTTAAAGGGTATTCGTGTTATAAGAGCTTTTAATGCTGAAGAATTCCATGAAAATAAATTTGAGCGTCAAAATAAAAAACTTACTGATACACAAATATTTAATCAAAAGGTAATGAGTATTACTTCACCAGTAATGTATTTAATAATGAATGGTATTTCACTTGCTATATACTTTACTGGAGCATATATGTTAGATTCTGCTTTATTTGTAGAAAAAATAGATTTGTTTAGTAACATGGTTGTATTCACATCATATGCTATGCAAGTTATATCATCTTTCTTAATGCTAGCTATGATATTTATAATGTATCCAAGAGCATCTATTTCTGCTGATAGAATTAATGAGGTTTTAGATACTAAATGCAAAATTAAGGATGGTAAAATAAGTGAAGGAAAAGAAAAAGGAAAGGTAGAATTTAAAAATGTTTCATTTAAATATTCTGATAGTGATGAATATGTATTAAAAGATGTTTCATTTACAGCTGATCCTGGTATGACAGTTGCAATAATTGGTTCTACTGGTAGTGGTAAAAGCACACTGATAAACCTAATAACTAGATTCTATGATGTTAGTGAAGGGTCTGTACTTGTAGATGATGTTGATGTAAGGGAATATAAGTTATCATCTTTATATGATAAACTTGGTTATGTTTCTCAAAAGGCAATATTATTTAGTGGTAGTATTAAAGATAATGTTTCTTATGGGGAAAAGAGCGATTATGAAGTCACTGAAGATAAAATCAAATCTGCGATCAAAGTATCTCAATCAGAGGACTTCGTATTAAAATTAAAAGATAAATATAATTCTAGAGTATCACAGGGTGGAAGTAATTTATCTGGTGGTCAAAAACAAAGAATATCTATAGCGAGAGCTATCGCAAGAGATCCTGAGATATATATATTTGATGATTCATTTAGTGCTCTTGACTATAAAACCGATTATATATTAAGACATGAACTTAAAAAATATACAAGTACTTCAACAAACATAATAGTTGCTCAAAGAATAGGTACAATTATTAATTCTGATATGATAATTGTACTTGATAAAGGCGTTGTTGTTGGAAAGGGTACTCATAAAGAATTAATGAAGAATTGTGATGTTTATAAAGAAATAGCATATTCACAATTATCAAAGGAGGAATTAGAACATGAATAATGAAGAAAAACAAGCTAAAAGAAACATTCCTCATCATGGACCTGGTAGGGTTAATGAAAAACCAAAAGATTTCAAACTTGCTATAAAAAAATTAGTTCATTATTTAAAACCTTTTATGGTGCCTATAATAGTAGCATTAATTTTATCAGTATTAAGTAGTGTATTATCTATAATAGGGCCAAATAAGCTAAGTGATTTAACAGATGAAATATCTAAAGGTCTTGGTATTAATACTAAGAATATGGAATTGATTACAAGTAATATTCAAAATGATTTTAAAAATAATTTAATGCTAAATAGTAAAGATATAGACTCTTTAAATGATACTGATAAAGCAAAATACTATGAGGCTATATCTACTTTAAAAAATAAAAATGAGAATGAAGTTTATAGTTGTATATTATCTCTTCCTGATAGCGTAAAACTATTAATACTAAGTGATACTAAAATAAAAAATATTTCAATAAGTAAAAGTGATAAATTAAAATTATTAAGTTTTACTTCTAGTAGTGATGATGAAAAAACTATGTATAAGAGTCTTGATAAGTTACCTGAAAGTATTAAGAGTCTCATAAAACCTAAAATTGATTTAAATAAAGTAAATAAAATAGGAATATTTTTGATATGTATTTTCTTAATAAGCGCAGTATTTGATTATTTTGAAAATATTATTATGGTTGATGTATCTAATAATTTTGCATATGGATTGAGAAAAAAAATATCTAAAAAGATAAATAAATTACCTCTTAAATATTTTGATAAGAATAGTTATGGTGATATATTATCAAGAATAACTAATGATGTTGATACAATTAATATGTCTTTACAAAATAGTTTATCTACATTTATGTCATCAGTAACTTTATTTATTGGTTCAATTATTATGATGTTTTCAACTAATGTATATATGGCTATTACAGGTGTATTATCTAGTTTAATTGGCTTTGTATTTATGAGTGTTATAATGAAAAAAAGTCAAAAATACTTTACTAAAAGACAAGTTGAACTTGGTAAATTAAATGGTCATATAGAAGAGGCATATTCATCTCATTTAGTTATTAAAGCGTATAACGCTACTGAAGAATCTAATGAAAAGTTTGATAAGTATAATGGTTCATTATATGAATGCAATAGAAAGAGTCAATTTTTATCAGGTTTAATGCCACCTATAATGGGATTTATAGGAAACTTTAGTTATGTTGCGGTGTGTATAGTTGGTGCTATACTTGTACTTAAGGGTAATATTACTTTTGGCGTTATAGTTGCATTTATGATATATGTAAGATTATTTACTAATCCATTATCAAGAATTGCACAAAGTATGACTCAATTACAATCTGCAGCGTCTGCATCTGAAAGAGTATTTGAGTTTGTAGAAGAAGTTGAAATGTTTGACGAGTCTGAAATAACAAAGCAACTCGATAAAGATAAAGTTAAAGGTGAAATTGAATTTAGAAATGTATCATTTGGATACAATGATAATAAAACTATAATAAATAACTTTAATTTTAAAGCTAAACCTGGTGAAAAGATAGCAATAGTAGGTCCGACAGGAGCAGGTAAGACCACAATTGTTAATCTTTTAATGAAATTTTATGAAATTAATAATGGTGACATATTAATAGATGGTATTTCTACTAAAGAATTAACAAGAGAGAATATTCATGATTTATTTATTATGATTCTTCAAGATACTTGGTTATTTGAAGGAACTATAAAAGAAAATATTAAATACAATAAGTTAAATGTAAATGATGAAGAAGTGTGGAATGCATTAAAAGTAGTCGGCGTTGATCATTTTGTTAAATCACTTCCTAAAACTATTGATTATAAGATTGGAGATAATGATTCAATATCATCGGGTCAAAAACAACTTCTTACTATAGCAAGAGGTATGATTAAAAACTCTCCATTCTTAATACTTGATGAGGCGACGTCTTCAGTTGATACAAGAACAGAAGAACTAGTCCAAAAAGCTATGGATAAATTAACTAAGGGCAGAACTTCGTTTATAATTGCACATAGACTATCAACTATAAGAAATGCTGATCACATACTTGTTATGAAGGATGGAAGTATAATTGAACAAGGAAATCACGATGAACTTATAATGAAAAATGGTTTTTATGCTGAACTTTATAATTCTCAATTTAAAAATTAACATATGAAAAATACTCATATGTTTTTTTCTTTGAATTGACATACGATTGTAAATATTTTATAATTGTTGTGGTTAATATAATAATAGGAGTTTACGTATGAAAAAAAGCAAAAGGAAAATATTTAAAAGATTTAATATATTTTATATTATCCTTTTAGTTTGCATATGGATGATTAGTGTAGGGTATTCTGCACTTAATTCAACTTTGAAAATATCAGGTATTGCGACTGCTCGCGCTAAGAGTGATATTAGAGTTATTAGTATAAATTCAACCAGACTTGATAAAGGCGCTTATGAAAAAACAACTCCTCGATATACTAAGTATACTACTCAAATAGATAGTACTCTTCCTAATCCTAATTCTATTATTGAATATACTGTTACTATTAAGAATTATTCTGATAAGCAATATGAATTTGTATCAAGTGAAATTACTGAGTCTAATACAGATATAACATTATCTATAATAGGACTTGCAGAAGGCAAAATATTTGAGCCAGGAGAAGAAGTATCTTTTGTTATTAAAGAAATGTATACTTCTGGGCAAAGTTCTAATCATGATGCAACTACGATAGTTAAATATAATTTTGTTGAATATATCCCTGAGCCTGAAGTGGTTACAACATTATTGAGAGAACAAATACTTTCTGATAATGGTGGGGCAAGTGCTATTGAAGGAAAGTCAAAGCCTTCATTTAGTTCCGCCGATACTTCAAATAGTGGAATGCATGCAGATACTGATGATAAAGGTAAAACTTATTATTATAGAGGAAATGTTACTAATAATTATGTTTTATTTGCAGGGTTTTATTGGAGAATAGTAAGAATTAATGGTGATAATTCTATTAAACTTATTTATCAGGGTGAGACTGCTAATGCAAGTGGTGCTAATTCTGGAATAGGTACCTCAAAGTTTAATACAATTGCTGGAGTTTCTACGTCTGTTACATTTTATTATTCACTAGCTGGTTTATCATCAATATCAACTGCGCTTAATACGTGGTATGGAAATAACTTAACAAGTTATGATGATTATATATATAAAGATTCAATATTCTTTTCAGACTTGTCTAATACAACTTCTAAATATTCAAGTCCATCAACAAGTAATACAAATGTAACTCAGTTTGAAAAAAAGGCACTTTATTTTGGAGCTAGATATAGACTTCATAGAAAAAAAACACCAACATTTTTAATACAAAATAATGATAAACATACTGCGACAATATCAACAATAGGTAATAAAGTTTTAACATATCCAATAGGTTTAATTACACTAGATAAGGCGTATTATGCAGGTGGATTTAGTGCTAATAATACTAGCTATTATTTAAATTCTTCTGTTGACTATTGGACAATATCTCCTTATGAATTTGTAAAAAAAAGTTTAACTAGTAAAGACTATGATGCAAGAATTGCTTATATAACATCTCATGGTAAAATAAGTGAGGGGAACTCTGATGCTACATATACTATGAGACCAGTTATAAATCTTGTTCCAGAAGTATTGTGGGGAGGAGGAACTGGTACAGCTAGTGACCCATATATTCCTACTTTGGGAAACTCTCAAACTGAAAATAAAATTAATCCGACTCCTTATTATAATAGTACGCTTGCTTCTGCATTAACATCAATGTCAGATGCAGGAGACAGTACACTATTAAAACACGACTCTTCATTAGAAAATGGTGCTAATGATAATAATTATAGATATTCTGGACCTGATCCTAATAACTATGTTTGTTTCGGAGATTCATCTTATAACGGAGATTCTAATAGTACGTGTCCTATAAATAATCTTTATCGAATTATTGGTGTGTTTGATGGAAAGGCTAAATTAATATCAGCAGACTATGTTGATAAAAGTATGTTAGGGCAAACGGGAGCCTATAAAAGTGATGTTACAAGTATAGAAAGTACATATATAGGTAAAAAAACAGCAAATAATATTTCTAAATATGCATATACTACAGTTGTCAATAGTGATCCTAATGATAATGATGAATCATATATTAACAAAGCAAGTATAACAAATAAATTAAGTTCTACTTCTCCTGCGGCTAACGATTGGGATGACACATCAGATCTTGCGCGTGAAAATTTAAATAATATATTTTTAAATAAATTTTCAAATGATTGGAAAAGTAAAATAGTTAAAACAACATGGCATGTTGGTGACGTTAATTATTTTGACTCAATAAAGGAGAAAGCTAAATTAGTAATGGATAGAGAACTTAATAGTGATGTTACATATTCAAATTATGTAGGCATGATGTATTATCATGAATATGCTTTTGCAGCTTCACCTGTAGTATGGAAATATAGTATGAATTCTTATGCAAATTATACAAAGAAAAATTGGATGTTTTTAGGTCTTAAAGAATGGACAATATCACATGGCTCATATACATTATTGGTAAATAAAATAACAACATATGCTGCGGCAGTTGCAACATCGGGTGCTCCGGGATATGAAAAAGTTAATAATGGTCTTCCAATAAGGGCAACTTTTAGTATAGACGCCTCCGTTAAATTAAAATCCGGCAAAGGAACTTATGATAATCCATACGCTCTTGATATTTCATAATTAGGAGTATGAAATTTAAAATTTATAGAAGTGACTATTCACTTCTATTTTTTGTTTTTGAAAATATAATTAAATATGATAAAAGATATTATTAAAAATAAAAACTATGAGATAAAAATTGATGTTAATTATATTTATATAATTAATTATTTAAAAATAAACGACATATCATTTAATAATATTAATGTATCTTTGAATAGTAAAAAAATAAATATTAATGGAGAAAAATTAATAATAACTAAATTAGATGAAAATGAAATGTTAATAAAAGGAGTATTTAAAGGAATTGATTTTATAGATGAATAGTCCTGTTAAAATTAAAATAAATACTTGTAGTAATAGATTTATTAATTATTTAATTTACAATAATATATATTATAGTTCACTTATTAAAACTAGTGATTCTTTTATACTTATTACAAACTATGAAAATTATAAAAAAATAGCAAGAAGATTTGAAACAGTTATTATTAAATATTATGGGAAAATGTTTTTTGTAAATTTTATAAAAACTAATAAATATATGATATTATCAATTATTATATCTTTATTATTATTGAGATTATTAACATCTACTATATTTGAAATTAATATTAATACTGAAGATCAAGAACTTAAAAAGGAAATTTTTTCTAGCTTAAATGAAAATGGTATAGATATATATAAAAAGAAAAAAACATTTAACGAATTAAATAAAATTAAAAATAATATTTTGAAATCTAACGAAGATGTTTTAGAGTGGATTGAAATTGTTGAGAAAGGGTGTAGTTATACAATTAATTTAACCAAAAGAGTGAAGAAGAAAAGTGATATGGAAGCAAACACTCCTAGTGACATAGTGGCATCAAAAGATGGCCTTATAAAATATATAACTAATTATAGTGGGACTAAGCTTAAGGATGTTAATGATTATGTTAAAAAAGGAGATGTATTAATAACTGGAAATATTATTAAAAATGATGAAGTTGTTGATAAAGTTAAAGCAGTGGGAAAGGTATATGCTGAAGTATGGTATACAGTGAAAGTAAATATACCATATAATTATATTGAATACACAGACTCATTAAAAAAAGTTAATCATTATTATTTAGATATATTTGGTAAAAAATTTACTTTACTTGGAAAATATGACTCTAAAAATACCATTAATACTAGAAAGTTAATATTAAATAAACCATATTTATTATTTAAATTATACAAAGAAGAGAAAAAAATATATGAATATAAAGAATATAAGATTACTAAAGATGATGCTTATAAAGAGGCTCTTCATAGAAGTGAAAAACAAATTAAAAATAGACTTAAAAGTGATGAATATATAATAAGTAAAAATACTTTGAAAAAAGACGCATTTCGTAGTAAAATGTATGTAGAAGTATTTTTCAAGGTTTATGAAAATATTGGGGTTGCTTCAGATATAGGAGAGTTAGATGAAAATAATGGAATCAGCAATTAGAGATGTTGTTAATATGTCATGGCCAACACTTGTAATAGTAATAGCTATCATATTGATATTGAAGGTAACTTATTATTTTAAAGGAGAAAGAAAAACGTTTTGTTTACATGAAGAACTAATGGATTTATTATTTCTCTTGTATTTAATTATGCTTTTCCAACTTGTGACTACTCAAGATTTGGCAGGTGGTGGGACTAACTTATCGCCATTTAAAGAAATATTTAGATATGAAGTTGGTAGTAATTTGTTCTATAGACAAGTAGTTGGTAACATAGCATTGTTTGTGCCTCTTGGTTATTTTGCATCTAGATATTGTAAAATTAATGATTTTTTAACTATATTTTTTGTGACATTACTTTCAAGCGGAGTAATAGAAACGGTTCAATACTTTATAGGAAGATGTTTTGATATAGATGATATTATATTAAATGTTATAGGTGGAGTAGTAGGATTTTTATTATATATTGCATTATCTGCGATTAATAAGCATTTACCTAAAGTATTGCAAAAAAATTGGTTTTATAATCTATTAAGTATAGGAATTGTTGCTTTTATAGTAATATGTGTACTTAGAATATATTAAGGAGTTTTATGAAAGATTATATTTTTAATACAACGAATGAAAAAATTGATACAAGTGAAATGGATAAAGTAATTAATTTTGCCTGTAAAAAAATGGGCGTTATAAATCCGCTTTTAAATATAGTGCTTGTTGATAATAAAAAGATTCAGGAAATAAATAAAGAATATAGAGGTAAAGATGCTGTAACTGATGTTATATCTTTTGCATTTGAAGAAGTTAGTGATGTAGAATATGAAGATATTAGATTTTTAGGAGAAATATATATATCTTATGAAAGATGTTGTGAACAAGCAGAAGAATTTGGGCATAGTATTAGACGTGAACTTTGCTATTTAGCAGTGCATGGACTTTTACATTTACTTGGATATGATCATATGAATGAAGAAGATAAAAAAGTTATGAGAACTCTAGAAGAGGAGATTTTAAATGAATATGATATCAAGAGATGAAAGAAAAAGTCAAAAAGGAATAAAAAAATTTATTAATAGTTTTACTTATCCTATTAAAGGACTTAAGTATGCTTATAGAAATGAACAAAATTTAGTAGTGGATGTTGGTATTGCTATAATCGTGATTTTATGTGGACTAATATTTAGAGTTAGCAATATTGAATGGGTAATACTTATTCTTACAATTGGACTTGTAATATCATGTGAACTTATTAATACTGCAATAGAAGCAGTAGTTGACTTAATAACAGAAGAATATCATCCTCTTGCTAAAGTTGCTAAAGATACATCAGCCTCTGCTGTATTTATATTTGCAATAGTAGCGATTATAGTGGGACTTATAATATTTTTACCAAAAATTATAATGCTTTTTAGATAGGAGTAATAATGAAAGAAAGATTAATTAAATTATTAGACAATAGTTATTCACCATATTCAAATATGAAGTTTTCATGTATAGTTGAATGTGAAAGTGGGAATATGTATGAAGGGGTAAACATTGAAAATGCATCATTCGGAGGTACTATTTGTGCTGAGAGAAATGCTATTAATAATGCAATAAGTCATGGAGAGAGAAAATTCAAATCACTTTATTTAATGACAAGTAGTGATGAAATATGTTATCCATGTAATATATGTAAACAAACATTCTTAGAGTTTTTTGATGATGATGTTATTTTTAATATAATGACTCATAATGGAAAAATGAAAGTAATGACATTTAAAGAATTAATGGCAACTACATTTACTAAGGAGGACTTAGTATGAGAAGTGGTTTTGTAAGCTTAATAGGAAGACCTAATACAGGTAAAAGTACTTTATTAAATTCAATATTAAAAGAAAAAGTTGCAATTATATCAAATAAACCTCAAACAACAAGAAATTTAGTGCAAGGAATATATAATGAAGATGATACTCAAATAGTATTTGTAGACACTCCTGGTATTCATAAACCAATTGATAAGTTAGGAGTTGCATTAAATGCTCAAGCATATTATTCAATAAACGATGTAGATGTTTTGCTTTTAGTAGTAGATGCATCAGTACCTTATGGAAAGGGAGATCAATTTATAATTAATAAACTTGAGAATGTTGACAAACCAGTTTTCTTAATATTAAATAAAATAGATAAGTTAACAAATGATCAAATATTACTTAAAATAAATGAATATAAAGATTTATATGAGTTTGCAGAAATAATACCATTATCTGCTTTAAAAGATGATAATATTGATAGATTAATAAGTGTACTTAAAAAATATTTACCTGATAATGTTAAATATTTTATGGATGATGAAAAAACAACTCAGGAATTAGATTTTAGATTATCAGAAATAGTTCGTGAGAAAATCTTCATACATACTAATGAAGAAGTACCTCATTCAATATCTTGTAAATTAGTGGGCTATGAAGAAAATTCTAAAATAGCAAAGGTATATATAGATATAATAGTAGATAGAGATTCTTTACGTAAAATAATAATAGGTGCCAATGGTAATATGATTAAGTTAATAGGTAGAGAAGCAAGAATAGATATGGAAGGTATATTAGGAAAGAAAGTATATCTAGAACTATATTGTAAAACTATTAAAAAATGGAGAGAGAAAGAAAAATATATAAAAGATTTAGGATATTTATTAAATAATGAATAAATAATTTTATTTTCCTACAATATAATATTGTAAGGAGAAGATAATATGACTAAAGAAGAAGCTTGGGAGTTATTTAAACAAACAGGAAAGATTGAATATTATTTAAAATATAAAGAAGGGAAATAACGTATATAAGACATGAAGATTATTGAAGTAGAAGGAATAGTTGTAAGTAATACACCATATAAAGAAAGTAGTAAAATAATAAATATATTTACTTCTGAATATGGAATAATAGGGTGTATATCTAAAGGATGTAAGAATCTTAAAAGCAAATTAAGATTACCTAGTGAAAAGTTTGCTTATGGTGTGTTCCATTTGTATTATAAAGAAAATGGTCTTTCTACTTTAATAGATGGAGATATTAAAAATTATTTCTTTAATATTAAAAATGATATAGTTAAGATAAGTTATTTATCTTATCTTATAGAGCTTGCTGTGCATACATATAAAGAAAGTGAAAATAATGAAGTTTATAATCTATTAATAGATTCAATATTAAAAATAGAAGATAATTTAGATCCTAGAATAATTACTAATATATTAGAAGTACAATATTTAAGTTATTTAGGTATCAATTTAAACTTAGATGAATGTGTTAAATGTGGTAGTTCTAAAGTAGTAACGCTTTCTATGAATAAAGGTGGGTATGTGTGTGCTAACTGTAGAGATAATGAAGAACTAATAGATGAAAAAGTTTTAAAATTATTAAGACTTTATCAATATGTTGATATATCTAAAATAAGCAATTTAGATATAGATGAAAATAATTCAAAAATAATAAGTAAAATAATAGATGAATATTATGACTTATATTCGGGACTTAGAACTAAAAGTAAAAAGTTTTTAAAAGAAATAGATTGATAAGATCTATTTTTCTTTTGGCCAACTAAATGTAAATCATTTGTAAATTGACTATTATTAATTTAAAATGATACAATTTTATTATGACAATAGAAGGAGTAAGGTTATATGAAAAATAACAAAGGATTTACATTAGTAGAATTACTAGCAGTAATAGCAATATTAGCAATACTAGTAATAATAGCACTTCCAAATGTATTAAAGATGTTTAATGATTCTAAAAAGAATAGTTTCTTAACAGAAGCAAAAACAGTATACAGTGAAGTATCTAAAAAATACATATCTGAATCAATGAAAGGAAATAAACTAACATATATAAGTAGTGAAGATGACACTAAACTAGATATGACAGGTAAAAAACTACAATACTGCGTACTTTTAAATGCTGATGGATCAGTAAAAAGTATGAAAGTATCAAATGGAGAGTGGATAGCAGAAGTACCATATGGTAAAAAGATAACCGACTTAAAAAGTAGTGACTTAAAAGATGTACCATCAGGATATAAGTTTGAGTGTAATGGAAGTACATCACAAACACCACTGCCATCAAAATCATTTACAGAAGATTCATGGGATACAATAGCAAGTAATGTTAAAGCAGGAAATACAGGTAAATATAAAGTAGGAGATACAAAAGAAGTAGACCTAGGTACATATGGAAAACATAATGTAAGAATAGCTAATATGAATACGCCAGATGAGTGTAAACAAGAAGGATTCTCACAAAGCGCATGTGGATTTGTAGTAGAGTTTACAGATATAATAGCTACACATAATATGAATCCTACTGCCACTAATGAAGGTGGATGGCCAGCAAGTCAAATGAAAACATTTATAGATAATGATATTTATAATTCACTACCAAATGAATTAAAGAGTGTAATCATCACTACTGAAACAGTATCAGGGCATGGAAAAGCAGATACAAATAATTTTACATCAAAAGATAAGTTATACTTACTAGCAACTGCAGAAATATGGGCTCAAGGTACATCTCATACTATTGGTTTTGATGCTTCAAGAGGTAAAACTAGACAGTTAGATTATTATAATAGTAAAGGAGTTACTACAAATAGTTATGCTTCTGTAATAAAAAAGGATAGTACAGAAACTGCTAGTAATTGGTGGCTCCGCTGTGCTCTTTCTACCGATAGTAACAAGTTCTACTATGTTGGTGGTAATGGCTACTGGGGTGGCAATAATCCTATTCCTACATCAGGTGTTTCTCCAGCTTTCCGAATTGGGTAATATATCTGTAATAAAAGAGTGAAGAGCTCTTTTTTTGTGAAAAAAAATTAAAAAGTTAGCACTTTGGTATTGACTTTGCTAATAATGCATACTATAATAGTGTTAGCACTAAAAAGAAGAGAGTGCTAAGGAGGTATATATGATTGGAACTAGACAAAAAGAGTTATTAAAGACAATAGTTGAAGAATATATAAAAACAGCTAGACCTGTCGGTAGTAAATCTTTGTGTAAGAAATTTAAATGTTCAAGTGCCACTATTAGAAATGATATGGCTGACTTAGAAGATTTAGGTTATTTAGAGAAGACACATATATCTTCAGGTAGAGTTCCATCTGAGAGTGGATATAGATATTATGTTGATAACTTAATGGAGCCTAAGAAGATTAGTGGGGAGGATATGTTAAAACTTCAAACTATCTTTAATAACAAAGAACTTGGACTTACTGATGCGATAAGTAAGAGCTTGGAAATAATTAGTGATATGACTAATTATACTTCTGTTATCTTAGGTAAAGAATCTAGTAATAATACACTGCAGAAAGTTGAAGTTATACCTATTAGTGAAAAACAATTAATCGCAATTGTTATTACTGATACTGGTCATGTTGAAAATAAGAATATTATCCTAGAGGAGAATATTCCTGCAGATGAAATTGCTAAAACTACTGAGTTATTAAACAAGATGCTTATAGGGACGCCAATAGATGAGGTTCCAAGTAAACTTGAGTTTGATATCAAGCCTATAATAAGAAATTATATTCAAAATTATGAGGTTGTGTATAATGCTTTTTATAACGCTTTGTCAAATTTTGCAAGTGAAAGGGATGTTAAATTTACTGGTAAAGCTAATATATTAAAACAACCGGAATTCAATACAGTTGATGATGTTAAAAACATTATAAGTAAATTTGAAAGCAAAGATATGGTGAGTAAGATTGAAGAAAGTGATGATGAGGTTAAGGTATATATTGGTAGCGAAAGCGAGATTGATGATAACGTCACAATAGTTAAAACAAAATATAATGCTGATGGTAGAGAAGGTACTATCGCAGTAATAGGTCCTAAAAGAATGGAATATGATAGAGTTGTCAATATGCTTGAATATTTAAAGAAAAATATAGAAAGCAAAGGAAAGGAAGATGAACTTGAAAAAGAATAATAAAAATAAATCAGAAAAAGAATTAAATAAATCATGTAATTGTAGCGATGAGTGTACTTGTGGCTGCAATGAAGGAAAAGAATGTACATGCCATGATGAAAATTGTGGATGTAATGAAAACGACTGCACTTGTGAAAATGAATGCAACTGTGATGATTGTGGATGCGATGAATGTGGATGTGAAGAAGAATCTTCTTGCACAGGTGAGTGTAGTGGATGCTCTGGATGTGGAAGCATGGATACTGATACAATGGTTCAAATACTTGGAAGTAGAAATCAAGAACTTGAAGAAAAATATATGAGACTTCAGGCTGAATTTTTAAACTTCAAGACTAGAAGTCAAAGTGAAATAAGTAGAATGCTTCAATATGAAGGAGAAGATTTTATAAAAGAAATCTTAACAATAAAAGATAATTTAGAAAGAGCTGTTATGATGGATGATAATGACTTAACAGATGATGTTAGTAAGTTCTTAAGTGGAATTAAAATGATACTTGGAAATTTAACATCTATTCTTGATAAATTTGAAGTTAAAGAAATAGATTGTCTAGGACTTGAATTTGATCCTACTCTTGAAGAGGCTGTATTAACTGATCAAGATGAAAGTAAACCAGCTAATGTAGTTTTAGAAGTATTAACAAAAGGATACAAATATAAAGATAAAGTAATTAGACATGCTATGGTTAAAGTAAATAAATAATAAATAAAGGAGAGATAAAATATGGCAAAAATTAATAAAGTTATAGGTATAGATTTAGGTACAACTAACAGTTGTGTAGCTGTATTAGAAGGTGGAGAACCAAAGGTTATTCCAAATGCTGAGGGTAATAGAACTACTCCTTCAGTAGTAAGTTTTAAAAATGGAGAGGTTAGAGTTGGAGATGTAGCTAAAAGAGAAGCTCAAACTTCTACAAATGTAATTAGTTCTATTAAAAGATTAATGGGTACTAAAGAAAAGGTTGAAGCTGAGGGTAAAAAATATACTCCAGAAGAAATCAGTGCTAAAATCTTAATGAATTTAAAAGAAACAGCTGAGAGTTATTTAGGTGGAGAAGTATCAAGAGCTGTTATTACAGTTCCAGCATACTTTAATGATGCTCAAAGACAAGCTACTAAGAACGCAGGTAAAATTGCTGGTTTAGAAGTTGAAAGAATTATTAATGAACCAACAGCAGCTGCTCTTGCTTATGGTTTAGATAAACAAGAAAATGCTCATACAGTACTTGTATATGATCTTGGTGGTGGTACATTTGATGTTTCTATTTTAGAATTAGGTGATGGTGTATTTGAGGTTAAAGCTACTAGTGGTAATAATCACTTAGGTGGAGATGACTTTGATAATGCTATTATTGATTATATAGTTAAAGAATTTAAGAAAGAAAATGGTGTAGATTTATCTAAAGATAAACTTGCTATGCAAAGACTTAAAGAAGGTGCTGAAAAGGCTAAGAAAGATCTTAGTGGAGTTAAGACTACTCAAATCAGTTTACCATTCATTACTCAAGGTGAATCTGGTCCATTACATGTTGATATGACATTAAGTAGAGCTAAATTTGAAGAATTAATTAGTGATTTAGTTGAATCAACAAGAAAACCAGTTAGAGATGCATTAAAAGAAGCTAAATTAAAGAAAGAAGATATTGATAAAGTATTACTTGTTGGTGGTTCTACAAGAATCCCATGTGTTCAAGATTTAGTTAAAGAAGAATTAGGAAAAGAACCAAGTAAGGAAGTTAACCCAGATGAAGTAGTTGCTATGGGTGCTGCTATTCAAGGTGGTGTTTTAACTGGTGAAGTTAATGACTTAGTATTACTTGATGTAACACCATTATCACTTGGTATTGAAACATTAGGAAATGTTATGACTGTATTAATTCCAAGAAATACTACAATACCAACTACTAAGAGTCAAGTGTTTAGTACAGCTGCTGATAATCAACCTGCTGTAGATATTCATATCTTACAAGGTGAAAGACCAATGGCTGCTGATAATAAGACATTAGGACACTTCCAATTAACTAATATACCACCAGCTCCAAGAGGAGTACCTCAAATTGAAGTTTCATTTGATATTGATGCTAACGGTATAGTTAATGTTAAAGCTAAAGATTTAGGAACTAATAAAGAACAAGCTATTACAATTACTGCTTCATCTAACTTAAGTGAAGAAGAAATTGATAAAATGATGAAAGAAGCTGAAGCTAATAAAGAAGCAGATGCTAAGAGAAAAGAAGAAGCTGAAATAAGAAATGATGCTGAACAAATGGTATTTGGTGCTGAAAAAGCTCTTAAAGATTTTGGTGATAAAGTAAAAGATGATGAAAAGACTAAAATAGAAGCTGCTGTTAAGAAAGTAAAAGATGCATTAGAAAAAGATGATACTGATGAAATTAAATCTTCTAGTGAAGAATTATCTAAAGTAGTTATGGAATTATCTAGTAGAGTATATCAAGAACAAGCAAAAGAATCTCAAGCACAAGCTGAGAATGCTTCTAATGAATCATCAACTGATAATGACAGTAAAGTAAAAGATGCTGAATTTGAAGAAAAATAATTTATGATTGAGGGCTCTTATTTGAGCCCTTAATTAATATTAAAATAAAATAATGATAAAATGAGGTATTATGGATAGATATAAATGGGATTTAAGAAAAATATTTAAAAATGAAAAAGAATTTTTTGATGCAATAGATAAAATAAAAGAAAATGTTAAAAATATTATTAAATACAAGGGCAAAATAAAAGAAAACTTATATTCTTTATTAGAACTTCAAAGTCAAACTGATTTATTAATTGATAAGGTTTATGTTTATGCGTATCTTTCATATTATAGTGATACAGCTAATAATAAATTTCAAGAGTATAAGAATGCAGCTGGCGATATATATGATTTTTACGCTAGTTCAACTAGTTTTATAAATCCTGAAATACAGTTGATAGACTCTAAGGAAATAGAAAAATTAATTAATGACGATAAAAGACTTTCTAAATATGAATTTTTACTTTCAGATTTATTTAGATATAAAAAACATATATTGAGTGAAAAAGAAGAAACATTATTAAAAAGTATGTCATCAATATTTAGAGTGCCTAATGAAGCGTTTGTTGCTCTTGATAATACTGATATTGAACTTTCATCTATTAAAGATGAGAATGGTAAAGATGTAAAACTTACTTCTAGTAATTATTCTAGATATATAGCATCTAGTGATGAAAGGGTAAGAAAAGATGCATTTGAGTCTATTACTAATTTTTATAAGAAACATATTAATACTATTAAAGAGTTATATGCAGGTTCTGTTAAAAAAGATTGCTTAACAAGTAAGATTAGAAATTATAATTCTACTCTTGAAGCTGGTTTGTTTGAAGATAATATACCAGTAAGTTTATATGAAACACTAATTAAAGTTACTGATAAAAATATAGGTTCATTACAAGAATACTATGATATAAAATCAAGTGTTTTAAAAAGAAAATTACATATATATGATACATATTATAATATAGCTACTTGTGATGAGAAAAATATTCCTTATGATGAAGGAATAGAATTAGTAACTAATGCACTTAGTGTACTTGGAAGCGACTACATTGAAAACTTTACTAGGCTTATAAACAGTAATTCTGTAGATGTTTATCCTTGCGATAATAAAAAGAGTGGTGCTTATGAATGGGGTTGCTATGACAGTGATCCATATGTATCATTAAATTATGAAAATAATATAGATTCAGTAAGTACTCTTGCTCATGAAATGGGACATGCAATGCATACTTATTATTCTAATAAAACTCAAGAATATGTGTATGCTTCTTATCCAATATTTCTAGCAGAAATAGCATCAACTGTTAATGAAATATTATTATCTGAGCATTTGCTTTCAACTACAAATAGTATTGACGATAAAGTATATTATTTAGTAGAGTTTTTAGATAAATTTAAAGCAACTGTTTATAGACAAGTAATGTTTGCTGAGTTTGAAAGTATTATCCATAGTAAATGTGAAAATAATGAAGCATTAACAAAAGATGTGCTTTGTGATACTTATTATAAGCTTAATATGAAACATTTTAGTCCAAGTCTTATAGTTGATGAAGATATTAAGTATGAATGGGCAAGGATACCTCATTTTTATAATGCATTTTATACTTATAAATATGCGACTGGTTTTATAAGTGCGCTTGTCATAGCCGAAAAACTTATTAATAAAGAACCAGGCTTTAAAGAAAAATATATAGAGTTTTTAAGTAGTGGTGGAAGTGATTATCCATTAGAATTGCTTAAAAAGTTAGGAATAGATTTAACTCTTGAAAGTACATTAAATGAAGGATTTAAGGTATTTGAAGAGAAGGTTAAATTACTTAAAAAATATATGAATGAAAAAGGTGTATAAATATGGCAAAAAGAGATTATTATGAAGTTTTAGGTGTTTCTAAAGATGCAACTGAAGCAGAAATAAAGTCAGCATTTAGAAAAAAAGCAAAAGAATTTCACCCTGATTTAAATAAGAGTCCTGATGCTCCTGAAAAGTTTAAAGAAGCTCAAGAAGCATATGCTTGTTTATCAGATAAAGATAATCGTGCAAAATACGATCAATATGGTCATGCAGCATTTGAAAATCCATATGGAAATGCTGGTGGGGGTGCCTCTTATGGAGGAGGAAATCCATTTGGAAACTTTGACTTCGGAGATATTTTTGATGATTTATTCTCTGGCGGATTTGGTGGATCATTTAGTTCCTTTGGAGGAGGCCAAAGAACTAGAAGTAGAAAAGGCTCTGATACGCTTTATGGTATGAAGATAGATTTTATGGAAGCTGTATATGGTTGTAAAAAAGATGTTGATTTAGAATATTATGAAACATGTGAAGACTGTGGTGGAAAAGGTGGCCATGGTGAAGAAGTATGTAGTGAATGTAATGGAAAAGGTAGTGTTATAAAACAAGCACAAACAATATTTGGTACAGTTCAAACAAGAGCTACTTGTACATCTTGTAATGGTACTGGTAAGACATTTAGAAACACATGTTCTACTTGTAAAGGAAACGGTAAAGTAAAAGTACATAAAACAATTACTATAGATATTCCTGCTGGTATAAATGATGGTGAACAATTAAGGTTAAGTGGCAAAGGTGAACGTGGTGTTAATGGTGGACCTAATGGGGACTTATATATTGAAATCAAAGTTTTACCTCATGAATTATATAAAAGAGATGGAAATGATATTTATATAGATCTTCCTGTTACAATAACTGATCTTTGTCTAGGATGCAAAAAAACTATAAAGACTATTGATGGTTATGTTGATTTGAAAATTAAAGAGGGCAGTCAACCTGGGGATACATTAAGAATTAAAGGAAAAGGTATTAATAGTGAAGACTCTTGGAAAAAAGGAGACTTCTATTGTGTTCTTAAACTAATAATACCAACAAATCTTTCAAGAAAGCAAAGAAATATTTTAGATGACTTATCTGAAACTGAACTTGATGATGATGTTGCGTTTAGAAGATTTGATAAATTAAATAAATAACTTTTAAAAGTTATTTTTTCTTGCTATAATATTTTAACAGGGAGGATACTAAATGAAAGAAAAAATTTATTTAACAAAAGAAGGTTATGATAAATACTTAGCTGAGTTAGAAAATATGAGAAAGGAACTTGCAAATAAATTAAATAATTTATCTAAATTAGAAATGCTTAGTGGAGAAAGTTTTTATACATTAACTACAAACATTAAACATAAGTTAGATGGACTAAAAAGAATAGTTATATTAGATGAAGTTGAGCAAGATATTATTAATGTAAATGATATAGTTACAGTTAATATGATATATCCTGAGACAGAAGAAACTATAACATTTGAATTGGTCGCTGGTATGCCTGATTTAGGTTCTAGAATCATGAAAATATCAGTAAATAGTCCACTTGGTAAGGCAGTATATCAACGTAAAATAGGAGAAGAATTATCATACATAGTAGATAATGAAAAAGTTAATATACAAATAATAAGTAAAACAAAACCAAAAACTTTAAAATTAGACTAGAAATAGTCTTTTTAATTTGTTATTTTATTGTAATAATCATTAAAAAATGATATAATATGAAAGATTTTTAAATAAATTGTAAAAAAAAGAAGTGTTTTTAGTTTTTATTTCGTATATATATTATTAGGAGGGGAAAATGGCTTTCATTAGTAAGGAATTAATAGATGAAGTTAAGTCTAAGAATGATATAGTAGATGTTATAGGAAGTTATATAAGTCTTAATGATAAAAATAAAGCCCTATGTCCGTTTCATAATGATCATTCTCCATCATTTAGTGTTCATCCTGATAAACAAATTTATAAATGCTTTTCTTGTGGAGAAAGTGGTAATGTAATTACATTTGTTGAAAAGTTTCTTGGTATATCGTTTCAAGAAGCAGTCAAATTACTAGCAGATAGAGCCGGTATTAAGCTTAATATAAATGTAGCTAAGAAAACAAATAAGTATGATAAATATTATGAAATAACTGACACTGTTAATAAATATTTTAAAAATAATATATTTTCAAGTAATGGGCAACAAGCATTAAAATATTTAAATGATAGGCATATAGATAAAGATATAATAAATGAATTCAATATTGGAATTTCAACTAATAATAAATTACATGAAATATTAGCCAAAAAATATAATTTAGAGGATTTATTAAAAATAGATATTGTTCGTGAAGTAGATAATAAAATATATGATACTTTTCAAAATAGAATAATGTTTCCTATAATAGATGAAGATAATAATATAGTAGGATTTAGTGGCAGAAAATATTTAGCAAATGATTTAGATAATAAACAACTATCTAAATATGTTAATTCTCGTGAAACAGATATATTTATTAAAAGTAAAATATTTTATAATATTAATAATGCTCTTCCAAATATAAAAAAATCTAAAGAAATTATTATTACTGAAGGATTTATGGATACTATTAGAATGGTATCAATTGGTTATAATAATACAGTGGCTCTTATGGGAACTGCTTTTACAAAAGAACATTTAGATAAAATAATTAAATATAAATGTAGAGTAGTATTAAATCTTGATCAGGATAATGCTGGAGTACTTGGAACAATATCAATTGGAGATGAATTAATCAAAAATAATATAGATGTATCTGTAATAGTATTTGATGATTATAAAGATAGTGATGAATATATTATTAATAAAGGAAAAGAAGCATTTGACTATGCTTATAAAAATAGAATATCTTATATAGATTTTAAATTTAAATATTTAAAGTCAAATAAGAACATGAAAGATTCTACTGATATTAGTAAATACATTAATGAGGCTATAAAATCATTAAATGATATAGATGATGATATATTAAAAGAACTTAAGATAAATGAATTATCTCGTGAGTTTGGTATTGATGAATCTGTAATAAAAAACAAGATTAAATTAAGTGGTAAGAAGGAAGTAAAAAAAGAAGAAAAAATTACCAAAAAAAGATATGATAAATATGATATAAGTGAAATAAGAATATTATATTTAATGCTTAATTATGATGATGTAATTCTTTATTTTGAAAATTCTCTTGGATATTTAATTCATGATAATATGATGGCACTTGCGTATAAAATAGTAGAATTTAGAAATGATTATGGATATTTTAATTATAGTGATTTTATTGATTACATTGGAGATAATGAATTGGTAAAAGAAACGATTAAAGAAATAATGAGATATCATAATGATGATGAGTATACTGAAAGTGAGCTTGAAGATTATTTTGATACGATAAAAGAGTATTCAGTTAAAAAAAGAATAAATGAGTTAAAGAAAGAAATGAATGAAACATTAGATGTTAATAAAAAAATAGAACTAGCAAATAAAATAAATAAAATAAATAAGGAAGTGTTACAATGGTAAATAATATTAAAACATTTGAAGAAAGAGTTAATGATTTAGTAAAAGAAGGAAAAGATCAAGGTTATCTAACATATGAACAAATAGCTAAGAAAACAATAGATTTAGATTTAGACAGTAATGCATTAGATGAACTTTATAATGTACTTACTGAAAATCATATTGAAGTAAAAGCAGAAGATGAAGATGAGGGAAGTTCTATTGATATCAAAGATGATATAACTGATAATATTCCTGATGAAAGTAAAGACATGAGCGTTAATGATAACGTAAGAATGTATTTAAAAGAGATAGGTAAAATAAGTTTGTTATCACTTGAAGAAGAACAAGAACTATCAAAAAGAGTTGCAGAAGGAGATGAGAAGGCTAAAAATATATTAGCTGAATCTAACTTAAGACTTGTTGTTTCAATTGCTAAAAGATATGTAGGAAGAGGACTTTTATTCTTAGATTTAATTCAAGAAGGTAACATTGGACTTATGAAAGCAGTAGAAAAGTTTGATTATGGTAAAGGCTATAAATTTAGTACTTATGCTACTTGGTGGATTAGACAAGCTATTACAAGAGCACTTGCAGATCAAGCAAGAACTATAAGAGTTCCTGTTCATATGGTTGAAACAATTAATAAAATGGCTAGAATAGAAAGACAAATGACTCTTGAATTAAATAGAGAACCTACTGATCAAGAACTATCTAAGAAAATGGGACTTTCTGTTGAAAAGATAGCTGAAATAAGAAAAATTAGTCAAGATCCAGTATCTTTAGAAACACCAATAGGTGAAGAAGATGACTCACATTTAGGAGATTTCCTTGCTGATGAAAGAACTATGTCACCAGAAGATTTCGCAACTTATGAGATACTTAAGGATGAATTAAGACAAGTGTTAGATACACTAACTACTCGTGAAAAAGAAGTATTAGAATTAAGATTTGGTTTGTTTGATGGTTCAAGTCATACATTAGAAGAAGTAGGAAAGAAATTCAAAGTTACAAGAGAAAGAATTAGACAAATCGAAGCTAAGGCATTAAGAAAATTAAGACACCCATCAAGAGCTAAAAAACTAAAGGATTTCTTAATTGAATAGAATAGAGGCTATTTGTTCATTTATAAATGATAATGACTTAGTAGTGGATGTTGGGTGTGATCAAGTTGAAGTAGGAATATTACTTTCTAAAAGAAATATTAAATCTATAGCTAGTGATATAAGTGAAAAAGTAGTTGCTAGTGCTAAAGAAAAAATAAATAAATTAAATTTAAATGATTATATTAATTTAAGAGTTTCTGATGGACTTAATAATATTAAAGAAGGAGAGGCTAATACTTTAATACTTGCTGGTATGGGTAGTCATACAATACTTGATATATTAAAAAACACTAATCTTAGATTTAATAAAATAATAACCATATCAAATAATTATCATGATATATTAAGAGACGAGATGAATAAATTAAATTATATAGTTAGTGATGAATTAATAGTATATGAAAATAATAAATATTACAATTTAATAGTATTTAAAGAGGGGAAAAGAAAATATACTGAAAAAGAGTTATTATTAGGATTAAATCAATTAGATAAAGAGATGTATGATAAATATTTAAATTACTTAAAAAGTAAATATTTAGAAATACAAAGAGTTTCAAATAATCAAAATATAAAAGCAAATAAAATAATTAAATATATAGGCTAAGAAATTAGTCTTTTTTATTTTGTAGCTTTACTAGATAAATTTGCTTGATAAACGAAGACTATGATAAAAAGTATTATTTATTTTTGACACAGTATAAAGAAAGATATGTGTGAATAGAGAAGTCTTAATGACTTTTCTATTTATTTGTGATAAAATTATTTAGTCGAAAGGGTGATTAATATGAGAAAATTTTTAAAGTATGTTTTGACACTTAGTTTTTTATTTATGCTTTGTTCATGTGGTCTTAATTATAAAACTGAGACTAAGGATGGAAAAACAGTATACAATATTGAAAATAAAAAATATATAGAAAGTGATAAAGAAACAAATTTAATTAAAATAGATGTTAAAGATAAGGGAATTATAGTGGCAGAACTTTATCCTGATATAGCACCAATAACAGTAGAAAACTTTAAGAAGTTAGTTAGTGATAAATTTTATGATGGGTTAATATTCCATAGAATTATAAAAGACTTTATGATTCAAACAGGAGATCCATTAGGAACTGGTATTGGTGGTAGTGATGAAAATATTAAGGGAGAGTTTAGTGAAAATGGAATAGAAAATAATTTATCTCATACAAGAGGAGTGCTTTCAATGGCAAGACGTGGAGGAGATCCTGAAACAGAAGAAACTATGAATTCAGCAAGTAGTCAATTCTTTATAGTGCATAAAGATTCAATATTTTTAAATGGAAAATATGCTGCGTTTGGAAAAGTTATTAATGGTATGAGTGTAGTTGATGATCTTGCTATTTCACAAACTGATGAAAATGATAAACCACTTAGTGATAAAGTGATAACATCAATTAGATTTGTTAGTCTTTTAGAGGAATAAATATGGAAATAATGGATGGAAAGAATCTTTCAAATATAATAAAAGATGATTTAAGAAAAGAAATATCTATGTATGTTCAAACACCTATTTTAGCAGTTATAACAATAGGTGATGATGAAGCATCTAAAGTATATGTAAATAATAAGAGAAAATCATGTGAACAAGTGGGTATAAGTTTTATGCATTTTGATTACTTAAGTGAAGTAAAAGAAAGTGTAGTAATTAATAAAATAAAAGAGTTAAATAAAGATGTATCTGTAAATGGAATAATAGTTCAGTTACCAATTCCAGATCATTTTAATGTAGATAAAATTATTAATACAATAGATGTATCTAAAGATGTAGATGGTCTTACTAATGAATCTAAAATAAGAAGAATGAATAATAAAAGTAGTTTAATACCGTGTACAACTAAAGGAATATTAGAACTGCTTGATTATTATAAAATAAATATTGAGTCTAAAAGAGTAGTTGTAGTTGGTAGGAGTGAATTAGTCGGAACTCCTACTTATCAAGAATGTTTAAAAAGAAATGCTACTGTTACAATATGCCACTCCAAAACTATAGATTTAGGAAGTATAACTAAAGAAGCAGATATATTAATAGTTGCAACAGGTCATAAATATTTAATAGATAAAAATATGATAAAAGAAGGATGTGTTATTATAGATGTTGGGATAAGTCGTGATAATGGTAAATTATATGGCGATGTTAATCCTAATGTTAGTGACAAGTGTTCATATCTTACACCTGTACCTGGAGGAGTAGGACCTATGACAGTAGTTATGTTACTTAAAAATACTTTTATAGCATATAAAAGTCAACATGGTGTTAAAGATGTATAAAGAAATAGAAAGAAGTATAGTAAAAACTTATAGAAAAGAAATATGGGCTAGATTTATTAAAGGTGTTAAAGAATTTGAACTTGTAAAAGAAAAAGATAAAATAGCTGTATGTATTTCTGGTGGCAAAGATTCATTTTTACTTGCTAAGTGTATGCAAGAATTAAAACGTCATGGTAAGATTGATTTCGAAGTTGTATTTATATGTATGAATCCTGGATACAATGAAAAGAATCTTGAACTTATAAAGTCAAACGCTGAAAAGATGAATATAGATTTGCATATATTTAATAGTAATATATTTGATGTTGTGGAAACGCAAATAAAGTCACCTTGCTATTTATGTGCAAGAATGAGAAGAGGGTGTCTTTATAGTGAAGCACAAAGACTTGGATGTAATAAAATAGCGTTAGGGCACCATTTTGATGATGTGGTGGAAACTATATTACTAAGTATGTTTTATGCATCTGAATATAAAACTATGATGCCAAAACTCCATAGTGAAAATTTTAAAGGTATGGAACTTATAAGACCACTTTATTATGTAAGAGAAAAAGATATTATAAGATTTGCTAAAGGAAATGATCTAACATTCTTAAATTGTGCATGTAAATTTACTGAGAAGAATCAAACTGAAAACACATCAAAAAGAAAAGAAATAAAAGAGTTATTAAATGAACTTAAAAAAATTAACCCTAATGTTGATAGTAATATATTTAAAAGTACATTTGATATTAATTTAAATACTGTACTTGGTTATCATAAAACAAAGGATGATGCTTATAGTTTTTTAGATGATTATGATAAAGACTAATCATCTTTTTATTTACAAAGATTTTAAAAATTTAGAAAGACAAATTACTAATAAAGAAGTAATAGCTAAATGAATAAAAAGAAAATAGTAGCAATATCTAGTGAAGATGAAACATCATTTGCAAAAATATATATGCCTTTGCCTACGTTGTGTAGTCCAGTATCATAAAAAAACTCTTGAGTTTTAAACCCAAGAGTTTTTTGTTTACTTATTAGTTTATTATCTGTTGTAGTATTCAACGATTAGAGCTTCATTAATTTCATTATTTAATTCTTCTCTTTCAGGATATCTTAAGTAAGTACCTGTTTTTTTAGTTTTATCAACTTCTACAAATGCAGGAATGTTAATATCCATACCTAAACATTCATTAATAACAGGGTGATCTAGTGATCCTTCTTTAACAGAAATAACACTTCCAACTTTTACTCTAAATGATGGGATATTTACTTTTTTACCATCAACTAAGATATGACCATGATTAACTAATTGTCTAGCAGCTTTTCTAGTTTTAGCAAATCCCATTCTATAAACTAAGTTATCAAGTCTACTTTCTAAAAGTATTAATAAATTAGTACCATGAATTCCTTGCATTTTACCAGCTGCATCAAATGTTTTTCTGAATTGTTTTTCAGATAAACCGTACATAAATCTAACTTTTTGTTTTTCTTGTAATTGAACACCATATTCACTAAGTTTTCTTCTGCTAGTTCCATGAATACCAGGAGCTTGAGTTTTACGTCTTAGTTCTTTACCAGTTTCAAGAGTAGAAAAACCATATCTTCTAGATTTTTTAAATACAGGTCCGATGTATCTTGACATAGTATTTGTTCCTCCTTTACAATATTTTTGTATTAAAGGCCACTACTTATAGTTATAGGGAGTTTCTTATCACTTTCGCCTTGGCAGAGGTTACTTATATTTACTTAGAAACACATTATAATTACTTATAGCACTGCCACTAAATACTTAGTAAATTATATAATAAAAATAAGTAAAAATCAATAAAAATACATAAATAATTGATTGAAATAGTGAAAATATGCTATAATTTGTATACGGAGATGGTATTTATGGCAAAAAATAATATGAAATTAAAGTATAAAGCTAAAAAAAGAGAAAGAAAAACTGAGGCTAGTGAAACTGATAAAATTAAATCAGCTGTTTATACTGTTATAGGTGTATTCTTATTCTTTGGTTTAATGTATTTGTGTGTACTTGGACTTAATAAAGCTGGTGCTTTTGAACAAGGATATAAAAGACCTGAAACTAAAACTGAATTTAGTTATGAAAAAATAATGATAGGCAATGTATTTAATAGAGACGAAAAAAATTACTTAGTACTTTTTGATAACTATAAGAATTATAAAGTAAATAGTTATATTAATAGCTTAATTAAAAATAGTGATGAGACTGTTTATAAGGTTGATATGAGTCTAAGTGAAAATGCATCACATATATCTGATGAAAGCAATAAGAACGCTACTAATAGTGAAGAACTTAGAATTAATGATGTAACTCTTATTAAAATTTCAAAAGGAAAAATAGTTAAGTATTTAACTGGTAGTGAAGAAATAGAAAGTTATTTAGAATAATGATTAAAGAGATAGAAAGTATTTGTGAAATTAAATGTGAAGAGGATTTAACTAAGTATAATACTTATAGAGTTAATAGTATTTGTCATGCTTTAGTTTTTCCAAAGAGTATAAAAGAATTAAAAGAAGTATTAAATATTCTTAAAAAATATTCTATTAAGTATTTTATATTAGGCAATGGGTCTAACATTATATTACCTCCTTATTATGATGGGATAGTAATAAAACTTAATAATTTTGATAAATTGGCTATTAAAGATAATGAAGTGGTTGTTGAGTCAGGTTACATGTTTAATAAATTATCAAATGAACTTTCTAATATGGGATATACTGGATATGAATGGTCTGTTGGTATACCAGGCACAGTAGGTGGATGTATATATAATAATGCAGGAGCATATAAGATGAGTGTGTCTGACTTACTTATTTCTGTCACTGTGCTTAAAAATAATGAAATAATTGAATTATCCTCTTCTGAATGTAATTTCGGATATAGAACTTCATTATTTAAAGAAGAAAAAGATTATATAATTTTATCATGTAGACTAAAAATACATAAAGGCAATATTGATGAAATTAAATCTCTAATCAATGATAGAACTAAAAGAAGAATAGAAACTCAACCATTAAATTATCCTTCATGTGGAAGTGTGTTTAGAAATCCGGACAGTGTTTCTGCCGGAAAGCTAATAGAAGACTTAGGATTAAAAGGGTATAGTATTGGAGGGGCGTGTATATCAACTCTTCATGCTAACTTTATTATTAATAAGGATAATGCCTCTGGTGAAGATATAATTAAATTAATAAATATAATAAAAGAAAAAGCAAAAGAGAAAACTGGTATTGATCTAGTTTTAGAACAAGAAATAATTAAATAAAAAAATTGGTCATATGGCCAATTTTTTTATTTTTTTTATTTGCTTTAATTTCTTTTGTAGAAAGTCTAACTTTTTTACCATCTACAACTGTTGTTTGTAAATTTACTTTTTGAGTTTTTTTAGTAGCCTTTAGTGAAAAAGGTCTATTTTGTGCACTCATATTACTTCTTTTTGATACATTTTTAGCCATATTAACTTGCCTCCTCTTTTTAAGCCACATATAATTTAACATAAATTTTGATTTAAGTAAAGTAAAAATTGACTTTTTTAAGGTATTTTGCTATAATAAACTCAATTTCAGGAGGAATCATGAAAAAAGAACTAAAGAGATATTCTCTAGTTGAATACTTAGGAAAAGTACAAAGGGTAGTCACTAATGAAGATGATTATTTAAACATTTTAAAATCTATTGATTCTAGCAATAGAAAGACTTCTTTTGGCAAATTCTTTGGTAATGTTACTAAAAAATATCTTGGAGGTGAAATATTTATTACGATTCATGTTTATAATAGACTTACTCCTAAAATGACTATTAGTGATATTGATAAATTAACAAGTTTTCTTAATGAAAGGGAATTAATTGAATTATTCAAAGATAAATTAAAAACTAAAGAAGAATATGTACCTGATATTAATATTGCTTATTTTGAAGATAAAAATAAAAAATTAAAGACTGAAAATGATGTAGATAGAAGAATATTATATTTACCAATTGTCTATATTAATGATATTAAATATTTAGACATTAAATATATTAAAAGATGTCTTGTGTATCATAGTGATAATAAAGATATTGATTTCTTTAAAGCACTTGCATATAGATTTGAATTATATTTATCATGTATGGAAGAAATTGAATCATTGTATGAAGCAATAGAAAAAGTAGAACATAAAAATGCTAATAGTGATTTGCTATATTATGCTTCTTTAAAACTATTAAATAAATTAATATATGAAAGAGATAAAAATGATTCATTAATAAGGCTTGATGATGGGGCATATCAATTAAGCAAAAGAAGATTAAGAGATTTTGGTATGTTTATGAAATATTATAACTGTTCTATAAAAAACAGTCCCTTAGAATATAATGGTCACTTAATTAAAAATAAAATAGAAATGCAAGAATATGAACATAGATTTGAAAATATGGAAGATTCTTTTAATGAATATAATGCATATAATTCTTGGGATGATGGGCGTACATTCAAATTAAAAAAATAGTTATTTAGTATATATTTCGACAAAAAATATATACTTTTTTTTATATAATTATCATGGTGATATTATGATATATATAGATGAGCTTATGTTACTTAATTTTATTATTGATTATGTAATACTTAGTACATTAACATTTTTACTTAAAAAGAATGTTAAGAAAAGAAGAATTTTTTTATCATGCATAGTTGGTGAAATCTCAATACTTTATGTTTTTATTTCTATGAATAATTTACTACTAGTTTTGTTTAAATTAGTATTAGGAATAATAATGATTATTATTCTATATGGATATAGTGACATTAAAAGTTTTTTTAAAGAAATAGTATATTTTTATATTTTATGTTTCTTTTTAGGAGGAACATTATACTACTTTAAAATTGAAAATCTAATGAAGTATCAATATATATTGTTATTTATACCCATCATTATGAATATATATAAGTATTTTGAATATAATTTAAAGAATATTTTAACTACTAGATATAAGGTGACAATATATTTAAATAACGGTAAGACTCTATATTTGAATGGTATGTTAGATACTGGTAATTCTTTAATTGAACCTTATAATGGTAAGAAGGTTATTATGATAAATAAGAAAGTGTCTGAAAATTTTTTCTTAGTACCATATAAAACTATTGATAGTACATCTTTATTGAAGTGTTTTACACCAAGAAAAGTATTTATTGATGGACTAGGGCAAAGGGATGATGTTGTTGTTGGCGTTGTTAATAAAAAGTTTAATGGATTTAATTGTTTATTAAATTATAAATTAATGGAGGGATAATGATAGATAAAATATTAGATAAGTTTTTTAAAAATGATGATGTGTTTTTTATTGGTAGTAGTGATATTTTGCCACCACCTTTAAAAAAGAATATTGAAGAGGATTTAGTAAGAAAAAGTAATTTAGGTGACTTGGATGCTAGAAATAAACTTATTGAGCATAATTTAAGGTTAGTAGTATTTTTAGCTAAAAAGTATGATAATACTATGTATGATTTAGAGGATTTGGTTAGCATAGGTACGATAGGTTTGATTAAGGGAATTAAAACATATAAACTTGATAAAAATATTAAACTTGCTACATATGCATCTAGGTGTATTGATAATGAGATACTTATGTTCTTGAGAAAGAATAAAAAAAGAAATAGTGAAGTTAGTTTAGAAGATTCAATTAATTTTGATAGCGAAGGTAATGAATTAAAATTAGAAGATGTCTTCGGGACTGAAGATAATGTAGTCGAAAAAAGCATAGAAAGTAAAGATGATAAAATATTACTTGAAAAAGAGGTTAAAAATCTTGCAAGTAGAGATAGAAATATAATAGAGCAAAGATATGGACTATTCGGTCAAAAGGAGTTAACGCAGAAGGAACTAGCAGACAAATTAAACATATCACAGTCATATATATCTAGAATAGAGAAAAGAGTTATTAAAAAATTAAAACTGCTTATGAAGATATAAAACTTTATACTTTTTTTAATTAAACTCTTGTTTTTATATGCTTTAATATGTTAAAATAAAGTAGAATATGACATAAATGGAATTGGAGGAATTGTAATGTCAAATAATTATGATGATTATGGTTATGAAGATAGCAATAATGATAACTCTGGTTTAGGTAGAAAAATATTAATTATTGCGCTTGTTTTAATTGCAATATTCTTAATAGTTTTTTTATTGAAGAGTTGTAATAAGTCAAATAAACCAAGCAATAATGCATTTGATTATGAATCTGCTTTATTAGACGCAGGCAAATCTTTTTATGAGTATAATCAAGATTTATTTCCATCAGAAATAGGTGAATGTGCTCAGGTTGAATTAGAAACGTTGATAAGTAGAGGAATTGTATCTGCCGATAAGTTTAAAACTTGTAATACAACAACAACTTATGTTAAAGTATGTAAACTTGAAAATGGAAGTATGCATTATACACCATGGTTAAGTTGCACTGATAAGTCTTCTGAAAGTGAATATGGTGAATTTAAAGAAGGTAACATCGCTGATGTTATTGCTAATGAATCATTAATCAAATTTGAATTCTTACCACAAGCATTGAAAACTACTGGATCAACATTAGGGAAAGTAGAAGAATTGTGGAAAAGTGATATTAAATATGGAGCATATAAAACTTTAGGAGTATCAACACATTATAGATATAAAGATTTATTATATATTTGGAATGTTCAAATTAAAAAGTATTATACAAGTAAAGGTGAGAAGTCATCAGCCAAAGAAGTAAATGAGTATTATACAACAGCTCCTACTAATGATCATGTACTTCATGATAGTTCTGCAACAGCATATAAATGGTTTACAAGTGAATCAACTAAAGTATATTACATGAAAAATGGTGCTAAAGCATTTAGTGCAACACCTGTTGAGGGTTATCCTTATAACGAAGGCGGAACAATTGTTACAATGTATCAAACAAGAAATATAACAGGAACATATAGTCCTTCATTATATCATGAGTGTAGACCAACTAAGAATTCTACAGCAGTTAAATATCAAAAGGAAGAATGTGGAAAAGGAACTGACAAGAATTTCTCTGTAGAAACTAATAAATTCTATTCATGTACAAGTACTGCTAGTGATTCAGTTGCTGGAAATAAGGTAAGTTCTAATACAACTTGTAAGAAATATAGTAATTGGTCATCTGCTACACAAACAGCATGTGATACAAACAATAAAGAATTATGTAGAAGTGCATCAGCAACATTCTATAATTGGTATAAATTAGAAGGCGATGGAAATAAAAAATATTATCCATCTGGAAGTGCTTCTGCATCAAAAGAAAAAATATATTATACATCTGCTCCTGTAGCGGGAGCTACTAGAGATGAGAGTACAAAAACTAAAGCTTATAAATGGTATAAAGCTACTGATGGTACATCATCTGGTTATTCAGCAGTTGCACCAAGCGAAGGTGCTACTAAAACAAACACTTCTAAATGGAGTAATTGGTCTAGTTGGACAACTAAGAATCCTAAAATTAATGATGGAAGAACTAGAAAAATAGAAAGTAAACAAAAAATCAAATTACAACAAATATTAGGAACAACTGAAGATAGTTGGGAAGACTTAAGTGATAAATTTGTAAGTGAAGATGAAATGATAAATATTTTCAAATCAAAAAATTATGATGTTAACTCATTAAAAGATATTAATAACAACGGTGAATTAAGATACAAAGTAAAAATGTATATCAGAAATAAGAAAGCAAATAAATAAAAGGGAGTGATTTTATGGGAATTACAGAATTATTAGAGTTAAGAAGACAGAATTTATTAACTGATGAAGAATTAGCATTTGCTATAAAGGAATTAAAGAAGAAAGAAGAAAGTAATAATAGTGAGTTATCACAAGAAGATAAAAAAACTGCTCAAAGAATTAAAAATGATTCAGTTGGGGCTATTAATTTAGCTAATCAAAATCGTGAAAGAGCACAAAGAATGAGAAATGAATGGGCGCATAGAGCTAAACAAGAAGAATTATCAAGAACTCAAGACGAAGAGTTGTTATTAGCTAAAACAGTTCTTAGTGGATTAACTAGTAGAGTAGGAGAGAGAACTTATTCTGATGAAATGCTTAATAACATGGAATATTACGAAACAATGAGCTTATATGATAGCATTTTAGAACATATGAATCCATTAGAAAGAAATAAAATGGTTAATGAGGCAAAACAAAGAATTAAAGAAGGTAAAGGATTTGGAATGGGACCTGTTTTAGAACCAGCTACTGAACCAGAAACAGTTGTTGAACCAGAAACAGTTGTTGAACCAGAAACAGTTGTTGAACCAGAACCAGTTGCTGCGCTAGATCCAGTAGCTGAGCCAGATCCAGTAGCTGAACCAGACCCAGTAACTGCGCCAGAACCAGCCGCTGAGCCAGAACCAGCTGCTGAGCCAGACGGCCTTGTAGCACCACTTCCATTACCAGGTGACGATGAACCGGAAGTATTACCAGGCTTTGATGATGAACCAACAGCAGATGAAGATGAGCCTGAAATTGAACCGCTTCCTCTACCAGCAGAAAATACACCTGAAGAAGCACCTGAACCAGAAACTCTACCAGCTGAAGATGAAGAAGAAAAGGATAAAGTTGTTCCTATTCCAGTTGAAGTAGTTCAACCTAAACCATCTCTATGGAAGAAAGTAGTTATTATAACAGGAGCTGCAATAACATTCTTAAATGGAATTGCCATTGCTATTCATACTGGGTTAATGGCTAAAAATAGTGGTGAAATCAAAAAAGATACTAGTGAAATAATTGGGCTTATTAAAGAACAAGATAAAGATTTAGATGACGATAAATCATTAGATGATAATGATTCTTTAAATAATAATGATACATTGTCAAATGGAAATGGAGGATACACTCCAAGTGGAAATATTCCAGGTGGAAATACTCCAGGCGGAAATACACCAGGTGGAAATACACCAGGTGGAAATACTCCTGATCAAAACACTCCTGATCAAAACACTCCTGATCAAAACACTCCTGATCAAAACACTCCTGATCAAAATACTCCTGATCAAAACACTCCATCAACTCCTGGCACTACTGAGCCGGGTAAAACTGACGATGTATTTCCAATTCATTTAGACCCAACTCAAAAAGAAACTGCGATGGATACTAGTACCGGAGTTGAAGTAACAGCAGATGGTACTACATATAAACATAATGCTGATGGAACTTATTCTAAAATTGGAGATCAAGATTTAAGCCATGATGAAAATGGAAACGCTCTAGTTAATAAGGATAATCTTAAAGATACAAGCAAACCAAACGTTGAAGTACCAAAAACTGGTGATGAAAAGCCATTTGATGAAGCTGTCAAAGATATGAATGAACAAGAACAAAAGAATTTACTTGATGAGGCTATAAATAATTGGGATTGGGATGCTTTCTTTGAGCAAAGTGGACCAACTAGATAGTTATTAGGAGGAAAAAAGAATGGATAATTTAACAAATCAAATTTTAAAATTAAATAGTGGTATTAGTTATTTTGTATTAAGACAAGCAGCTTATAAGGGAGTTACATACTTCTTAGGAGCAGAAGTTACTCCTGATGGAGAAGATTTTACAAATAATTTTGCTTTCTTAGAAAGAGTAGATGTTGATGGTAAATTTTGTGTTAAAGAAGTTACTGACAAATCTGTTCTTGAAGTATTAGCTAAAAACATTAAATTAGATTAATGAATAAAAATATTAAATTCCTTACAATATATATTGAAAGGAATTTTTTATATGGCAAAAAACAAAGTTGAAATAACAGGCATTAACACTAGTGAATTAGAAACTCTTTCGCAAGGTGAGATGACAAAATTATTTGAGCAATATAAAAGTGGAAGTAGACTTGCTCATGAGAAACTAGTTAAAGGTAATTTAAAACTTATATTAAGTATTTTAAAAAAGTATCAAAATAGATGTGATAATATGGATGATCTATTTCAAATAGGCTCTATTGGGTTAATTAAAGCCATTAAGAATTTTGATTTATCTTATGGCGTTATGTTTAGTACATATGCAGTATTTATGATAGAAGGAGAAATAAAAAGATATATTAGAGATAATAGTCAAATTAGAATATCAAGAAGTATTAAAGAACTTGCATATCAAATAATTAATTACAAAGAAGAATATTTTAAAGAAAACTCTATTTATCCTTCTAATGATATGATATGTAAGCATCTAAATATTACAAATTATCAATTATATAATGCACTTAGTTCTTTATGTGAACCAGTTAGTATATTTGAACCAATATATAATGATGGAGGAGATACTATTTATTTGCTTGATCAGATTGAGGATAAGAGTAAAACTGATGATTTAAATAAACTATTATGTTTAAGAGAAGCTCTTAATAAGATTAAAGAAAGAGAAAAAACAGTACTATTAAAAAGATATATCGATGGAATGTCTCAGTCAGAAATAGCAAACGAATTAAATATAAGTCAAGCACAGGTATCAAGAATAGAATCAACTGCTTTAACATCAGTAAAAAGATTAATATTATAATAATGAAAACATATAATTTAATATGAAATTATCAGAGTTACAAAAAAAAGATATTGTTAATATTAGGGATGGTAAAAAGATAGGAAGAATTATTGATGTAGAGTTTGATCCAAGTAGTGGATATATGATACATTTTGTTATAGAAAAAGCTAAATTCGTAAGAAATATGTTTAGTGTGTCAGATGATTTAAATATAAAATTCACTCAAATAAAAAAATTAGGAGAAGATGTTATATTAATAGATATATCTTAATAGACAATCTATTAATAATTTGATAAAATACATATATGAAAAAATATTTTAAAATAATAATTTTAATTATATCATTAATTATTTTTGACCAAATATCTAAAGTATTAATAACTAATTATTTTGAAGTGGGCGATAGTTTATCAATTATTAATAATTTTTTTAAATTTTTTTATATTAAGAATACAGGCGCAGCATTTGGTATTTTTATGAATAGTAAAGTCATGCTTATAATCATTACACTTATGTTACTTGTATATTTAATTATTGAACTTAAAAAGAATATTAATAATAAAGTCATTTCAATATCACTATCGTTAATAATTAGTGGTGCTTTAGGGAATTTAATTGATAGGATATTTAGAGGATATGTAGTAGATTTTATATCATTTACTATATTTGATAAGGAAATGGCTATATTTAATGTAGCTGATACATTTATAACATTTGGAGTAGTATTACTACTTATATATTTATTTAAGGAAGGCAAGCATGAAAGAAGTAATAATAAATAATGAAAATGAAGGTAAAAGATTAGATGTATTTTTGACTGAAATATTAGATGAAAGTAGAAGCTTTATATTAAAAAATATTAAAGCTAGTAATATTTTAGTAAATGATAAATCTGTTAAGGGTGGATATTTATTAAAAACGAACGATAAAATTTTAATTAAAGATTTAACCATTGATACATCTATTAATAAAGAAGATATACCTCTTGATATATTATATGAAGATGATGATATAATCGTTGTAAATAAAAAAAGTGGTATGGTAGTTCATCCTGGTAATGGGAATTACTCACATACTCTTGTTAATGCTTTAATGGCACATACTGATGATTTATCTGATGAGGGTGGAAGTGAAAGATGTGGTATTGTTCATAGGATAGATAAAGATACATCTGGTATTCTTTTGGTTGCTAAAAGTAATAAAGCACATAGAATATTAAGTGAAGGCTTTAAAAATAAAACAATTAAAAGAAAATATATTGCACTTGTGTATGGTGTTATAGATAATAATTTTGGTAAGATAGTCGCACCTATTGGTAGAAGTAAAACCGATAGAAAAAAGATGGCTGTAACTGATGAAAATAGTAAAGAAGCAGTAACCAATTTTAAAGTTCTTGAAAGATATAAAAATTCAACATTAGTCGAATTAATATTAGAAACAGGAAGAACACATCAAATAAGAGTACATATGGATTATATAGGGCATCCTGTTGTTAATGATCCTATGTATGGTAGAAGAAAAGTAATAAATGATTATGGCCAAATGCTTCATGCACAGTACTTAGGATTTAATCATCCAATAACAGGAAAGTTTATGGAATTTAGTGTTCCCCCCGAAAAAGAATTTATGGAAATATTAGAAAAATTTAAAAATTTATAAAATATATAGTTGACATTAAAACTAATGCATAAGTAGTATAAATAATATAAGGTATCAAATAGTAAGATGACTTTTTTGATATCTTTTTTGTTTCTAAATATAAAAATATAGTAGATAAAGATATAATTATAGTAATAATAAAGCCTAAGAATGGACTCATAAGATAAAAAAAGAAATACATAAATAATTGATTAGATAAGTAATTAGTTATTAATATATATAAATAGTCTTTATTTTTAAATATGTTTATTTTCTTTATTACTTTAAATATACTAATAGTAATTAAAATATATATTATAAACCAAATTATGCTTATGATTTTACCATTTAAAGTAAAGAAAGGTAGTTTTAATAAACTATAATAATCATTATTAACCTTAAATATCAAACCACTAAGTAACCATAAAAAAAGTATCCCTATAAATAACAATATATCTTTAAAATTTATTTTAATAAAATCAATCCTCCTCTTTACTAATATTATGATTAATAGTAAAATATTATTATTGGAAGGAAGAAAATATGAATATTAAAATAGATAAAAAAGATGATATTATACTTAAAATATTACATTATTTTATAACTGAAGAAGATTATAAACCTATTATAATTAATGGTGTTGATGGTGAAATATGGTTAGAAAATATGCAAAGTGATTTAAAATTGATTAGGATAAATTCTAATTATATACATAATGAAGAACAATTAAAAAATGATACTTTTAAAGCAAAAGCAATAATGAAAAGTATTAAAAAAAGCACTTTATCTTTTAAAATGAATATGCTTAATTTATTAATGGATACTGGAGAAGCAGTTAAATTAATTGATAATAAGAATATAGAAACCATTAAAGTAGAAAAGATAAATGACTTTAAAAAGAATAAAGTAGTTGAAGAATTCTTTCCTAAAGTTAAAGATGCTGTTTTAAATGAAGAAATGGATCCAACTGAATTTTTTAAATTAACTGAAGATATGAATCAAACAACTATTAAAAATGAAAAGAAGTTAGCTAAGATATTTAGTCCTAAAAAACCTGTTATTAGTTATTTATTAATAGTATTAAATATTATGATATTTATATATATGACACTGTATGATCAAAATAATAGGTTGTTTTATGAACTTGCTAATAACTATGTATATGTTCAAAATGGTGAAATATATAGATTATTAACATCAATGTTTCTACATGCTGATATAATGCATATAGCATTTAATATGTATGCGTTATATTTATTAGGACCTATAGTAGAAAGATATTATGGAAAGATTAGATTTATATTAATATATTTTATTAGTGGAATATTAGGTAGTTTATTCTCATGTGTATTTATGAGTTCTAGTACATTTGCTATAGGTGCTAGTGGTGCTATATTTGGTTTACTTGGTAGTATAGCATATTTTACATATTATTATAGAGCAACTCTACAAGGGCTTTTAAGAAGTCAAATATTGCCTGTTATATTAATAAACTTAGGTTTAGGATTAATTATACCAGGTATTGATGTTTCTGCTCATATAGGTGGCTTAATTGGTGGTATATTAACATCTATGGCTATAGGAATAGGAGATAAGGGTAGAAAAACTGATCAAATAAATGGTACTGTAGTAATACTTGTTATGATAGGATTTATGTTATATATGACATTTACAAAATAGAGAGTAATCTCTATTTTTTTATAGTCAACTAAATGTCAAACATTTGTTATATTGCCGGAAGGTTTAGAAAGTATTGAATATACGGCATTTGAAGGCAACAATCTAAAAACAGTAACAATACCATCTACTGTTACTGAATTTAATTATTCAGTCTTTTGCTTATGAAAAAAAGAGCTGTGTGCTCTTGGTTATATTTTTCTATAAAGACCTATTGCTTTACCTAGGATAGTTACATTATTTAATATAATTGGTTCTAAATAATCATTTTCTGGTTGTAGTCTTATGTGATTAGATTCTTTAAAGAATCTTTTTAATGTTACTTCATTTTCATCAGTCATTGCGACTACTATTTCACCATTATTAGCTGTATTACTTCTTTTAACGATAACGATATCTCCATCGTATATACCTATATTAATCATACTGTCACCATTAACTTCTAGGGTGAATACTTCTGTTTTAAGTGGTATTAACTCTTTTGGTAACGAGAAAAATTCATTTGGTCTTTCTATTGCTTCAATAGGGTTACCAGCGGCTACTTTACCAAGAAGAGGTACATTAATAACATTATCACTTTTTTTATCATATTCATTTGGAACATTTAACTCAATTGTTCTTGACTTACTTCCTGCTTGATTAATATATCCTTTTGAAGTTAAATTCTTTAAATGAACAAACATAGTAGCAGTACTACTAAGATTGCATAGTGTACATAATTCTCTTATACTTGGAGAGTATCCGTTATCAGCAATGAACTTTTTAATAGTAGTTAAAATTTTCTCTTGTTTGTTAGTAAGCTTTTCCATATTAATCACTTCCTTAAATAAATATTATCATACAAACAAATGATTGTAAATATTTTTGATGATTTTTTATATTTTTTGTTGTATAATTATTTGTAAGGAGATGAAATAATGAAAAAGATGTTAACAGGTCTTCAACCAACTGGGGTAATTACTCTTGGAAATTATATTGGTTCTGTAAGACAAATGGTAGAAAACCAAGATAAGTATGATTCGTATCTATTTGTAGCTGATATGCATGCGATTACTGTTCCTCAAGATAGTAAAGAACTTCACAGTAGAATTAGAAGTTTACTTGCTCTTTATTTAGCATGTGGAATAGATCCTAAGAAAAATAAGATATTCATTCAATCAGAAAATGAATACCATGCGAATGTTTCATGGCTCCTTGAATGTAATACATACTATGGAGAGTTATCTCGTATGACTCAATTTAAAGATAAAAGTCTAAAGAATGTTAATTTTACAAGTGGTTTACTTACATATCCAGTTTTAATGGCTGCGGATATATTAATTTATGATATAGATTATGTTCCAGTAGGAAAGGATCAAAAACAACATGTAGAGCTTGCAAGAGATATCGCAGAGAGATTTAATAAAAAATATGGTCAAACATTTAATATACCAACTGCGATGATTCCTGAAAATGTTAAATTAATAATGGACCTTGTAGATCCAACAAAGAAAATGAGTAAATCAGCAGATAATAAGAAAGGCTCTATATTCTTACTTGACGATGTAGAAGTAACAAGAAAGAAGATAATGGGGGCAACTACTGATAGTGAAACGATAATCAAATATGATATGGAAAATAAACCAGGTATTTCTAATTTGATTAATATTTATACTAGCTTAAATGGTAAATCAATTTCTGAAGTAGAACAAGAATTTGAAGGTAAAAACTATGGTGAATTTAAAAAATGTGTTGCTGACTTAGTAGTTACAAAAATACTAGAAATTCAAGAAAAATATAATAAATATATTAATAGTGAAGAAATAGATAAGATATTGGATGAAGGACGTGACTTCACAAGAAAAATAGCTGCAGAAAAATTTAAAGATATGAAACATAAAATGGGATTAGGAAGAGACTAATCCTTTTATATTGATAAAAATATATTTGTGTGTTAATATCAAATTAGAGGTGTTATATATGAATATTTTAATGAATAATCCAATGACTGGAGATAATATTATGGCAAGTATTGCTGTATTATTACTTGCTTTAATAGTAATAATTACTTGTTTATTAATAATTGTCAAAAGAAAGAAAAAATAATTTAATTCAAAAGTACTTTTATAGTTGAACCCATTTTAACTTTCATACCACTAGATGGGGAAGAGGTAAATACTTTATCACCATCTCCCACAAATTCAACATTAAAGTCTTTAAGGAGCACTTTAGCTTCTTTTTTTGTTTTACCAGTTACATAAGCAATATCATCCCATCTATATGATTTAGGTATTCCATCTTTACTTTCTTATATATTTTTAGATAATTTAATTATTAATAATTTACTTGAAACTTTTGTATGTATAATAAAAAAATATATGTTAACTCCTTTCTAAATAATTACACTTTTATTTTAAAATAAAGAATATATATTTTTAAACTTAGTTAAGCTGCGAAAAATAATTGTATTATGGTATAATAAAAGCTAAGAAAGAAAAGTGATTGCAATGAAATATTTATGCACATTTGGCAGTGGTTGGGATAAAGCAATAAAAAAAGTATTTAAAAAAGAGTTTACAAATTATCATATTGAATTTATTAGTGATGGAATAATTATTTTTAACTCAACAGAATTAATAGATACGAAAAAGATGTTTTTTTTCAATAACGTCTATTTATTATTAAAAAATAAAAAGGTTAACACAATTGATTATGATAAATGTGTTAATGAAATAATAAATGGCTTAAAGATAAATTATGATGATATTAGAAAAAACTTGGGCAATATTAATAACAAGAGTTTTAAGTTTATAAGTATAGATGGTAATCAACCTTGTAAATTAAATTATAGAAATTTAAGTAAATTAGAAGTGGAAATACAAAAAAATCTAAATCTTAAAGTATCAAAAGGCAAAAAACATGATATAGATTTTGTCTTCTTAAGAAGAAATGACGGTAACATGTATTTACTATTGAAGTTATCATATAATCGAACAACAGAAAAAGATCTAGAAAAGGGAGCACTAAGACCAGAGGTGTCATATTTATTATCCTCCTTAGCAAACATAAAAGAAAATGATATAATATTGGACCCTTTTACAGGAAGTGGAGCAATCCCAAAAGAAATAATAAAACACTTCAAATACAATATGATCTTCGCATCTGAACTTGACGAGGAAAAGTATAATAAATTAAAGAAAAAATTCAAAGGTAATAACAAAAAAATTTACATAAAAAATTTTAATGCATTAAATATGAACTTTTTTGAAGATAATTTTATTGATACTATTGTTACAGATCCACCATGGAATATTTATGAACGCAAAGAAGAAGATTATACGGAATTTTACTTAAAGATGTTGCAAGAAATGAAACGTGTTGTAAAGCAAAATGGAAGGCTTGTTATTTTAATGGGGAATGAATATGAGTTTGAGAAGGCATTATCTAAAATAAATTTAGAATTGAATGACAAATTATCTGTTTTAATAAATGGTAAAAAGGCAAAAGTGTATATTTTAACTGTTAAATAAAAGTAATATTAAAATATATGTAGTCTAGTTTAATAATACTTTTATAGTTGAACCCATTTTAACTTTCATACCACTAGATGGGGAAGAGGTAAATACTTTATCACCATCTCCCACAAATTCAACATTAAAGTCTTTAAGAAGCACTTTAGCTTCTTTTTTTGTTTTACCAACTATATCAGGTACAGTTACATAAACAATATCATCCCATCTATATGATTTAGGTATTCCATCTTTACTTTCTGGTATATTATAAATAGATATTATATCTTTAAGTACATTTCTAGCAATAGGAGCACTAACAACTCCACCATATTGAGTAACACCAGTAGGGTGATCAAGTGCTATATAAATTACATATTCTGGATCATTTGCAGGCATAAAACCTATAAATGATAATACATAATTTCCATACATATATCTTCCATCACTACCAACTTTTTGAGCAGTACCTGTTTTACCACCAATTCTATAGTTTTCAATATAAGCATTTCTACCACTACCATTAGCAACTACACTTTCAAGAGCATATTTTACTAAATTACTTGTTTCTTTTGTAATAATTTTTTCTTTTTTGACTTTTGGATTATTATCTTTATCACCAATTGATGAAACTATATATGGAGTATATAAAGTTCCCCCATTAACAATAGCACTAACAGCACTTACTTGCTGTATAGCAGTAACACTAATGCCTTGACCAAATGCAGTAGTTGCAAGTTCAACAGGACCAACATTATCTAAATTAAAGAGTATTCCGGTTGCTTCACCATTTAAATCTATGCCTGTTTTTTTACCAAAACCAAGATTAGTAATATACTTAAACAGTTTTTCTTTACCAAGTCTTTGGCCAAGAACTACAAACCCTGGATTGCATGAGTTTTCAACAACTTGTACAAATGTTTCGTGACCATGTCCTTTTCTTTTCCAACAGTGAAGGGTAGAATTTGCTACTTTTATACTTCCAGTGTCATTGTATGTATCTTCAAATATATTCACTTTTCTTTCATTAATTGCTGATGCTAGCGTTACTATTTTAAACGTAGAACCCGGTTCAAAATTAGACCATATTGCTAAGTTTCTATTAATGGTTTCACTGTTATACTTCTGATAATTCTCTGGATCAAATGATGGTATACTACTCATTGCAAGTACTTCACCTGTTTTAGCTTTCATAACTATTCCGATTGCTTGCTCAGCATTGTACTTTTTATATGCGCTATGAAGTTCATTTTCAAGCGATAGTTGAACATCTAGGTCAACTGTTAATTTGATATCTTTACCATCAGTAGGGGATTCATACACTTCTGGCATAGAAAGTCTTTTACCTTTACCATCTGAGTAATATTTAATATTACCATTTTTACCGGTTAATAATTTATCATATTTAAGTTCAAGCCCACTAAGTCCTTGATTATCAATACCTGTAAAACCTATAACATGAGAAAGTATGTTTTTGTATAAATAATTTCTTTTACTTTCTTTTAAAAGATAAACTCCATCAAAGTTATAACTTTCTATTTTTTCGGCTATTTTAAAACTCAAGTTTCTCCCTTCTGGGTGAACTCTTTCCACTGACGCTTTTTTAGTTACATGTTTATACATTTCGTCATATGAAACATTTAATATCTTTGATAAAGTTTGTGCTACATCTTTTTTATTTAATATTTGATTTGGTACTAAGTAGAGCCCTACACTAGTTACATTATCAACTATAACTTTATTATTTCTATCAAGTATTTTACCTCTATCTGCTTGAACGGTTAAATTTCTACTCCATAAGTCATTAGCAAGATTGTTTAGTTTTTTATATTCTATTACTTGAATATAAAATATTTTTATTATTACGAAAAAGAATATAAGTAAAGATAGTAAGAATATTATTTTGATTCTATAATTTTGTTTACTTTGAAACATCGTATCACCAATAAATTATATTCAAAAAAAAAGAACTCTTGCGAGTTTCTTATAAATTGAAAAATTGTATATCTGATTTTGGTTGAGTAGGTTTTACTGTTTCTGCAGTTCTAGGAACTTGTGTAATAGCTTGCCTTGCTACTCCGGACTGAATAGGCTGAGCAGGTTGAACAGGTTGAGCAGGTTGAGCAGGTTGAGCAGGTTGAGTAGGTTGATTTATTGTAGGTACAACAGTTTTATTTTCTGTATTTGTTGGTATTTTTGCTGAATAGTTAACGGTATCAGTTTTTTGAGATGTTTTTGCTTTTTGTAATTCTTTGGCAGCTTTATTGACTTCTACATCATTTAAACTGCTTTTTAAATTATCTTCATCATAATTATCTAAATCATTTTCAAGATCAACAGCTTTTAATATTTCTGAGAATGATGTTTCGCCTTCAATAACTTTATCAAGCCCATCTTGAAGTAGGGTAACAACATTTCCTCCATAAACTAATTTTCTTAAATGATCTTTTGGCATTGCATTTGTAATAGCGTCTCTGATTTCATCATCCATTACAAGTATTTCATGTAGAGCAATTCTACCTGTATATCCTTTAAAACAGTGTTCACATCCCTCAGGATTAGCATCCCACATTTGAGGTATATCTTTTCCTATTACTTTTTTAAATACCATTCTTTCATAATTATTTGTTTCTCTTAAAACTCTGCAATTAGGGCAAATCTTTCTTGCTAATTTTTGAGAAATAATACCAGTAAGTGCAGAACCTAACAAGTACCTTTCTACATCCATATCAGTAAGTCTTTCTATTGTATTTAATGAATTATTTGTATGTATTGTTGATAATACTTTGTGTCCAGTGATAGATGCTCTTACGGCTATTCTTGCAGTTTCATCATCTCTAATCTCACCAATCATAATAATATCAGGGTCTTGTCTTAATATACTTCTTAAAACATTTGCAAAAGTAAGACCAATCTCAGAGTTAGCTTGTACTTGGTTAATACCAGGTATATCCATTTCGACTGGGTCTTCAACAGTTATAATATTAACTTCTTCTGTATTCATTTTTTGTAAGATAGAGTATACAGTAGTTGATTTACCAGAACCAGTAGCACCAGTTACAAGAATAATACCGTTTGGTATATTAATCATCTTTTTAATCTTTTCTAAACTATCAGGACTAAATCCTAAACTATCAAGTCCTTTAAAACTTTTAGCATAGTCTAAAATACGAAGAACGACTTTTTCTCCACAGTTAGTAGGTAAGCTTGATACACGGACATCTAATACTTTATCTCCTATTTTTGTTTTAATCGCACCATCTTGAGGAAGTCTAGTTTCCATTATATTCATACCAGCTATCATTTTAATTCTTGATATTAAGTTTCTTTTATATTTACTAGGTATTAATGAATAATCTGACATAATACCATCAATACGTATTCTTATCTTTAAAGCATCTTTAGTAGGGTCAAAATGAATATCACTGACATTTTTTTTGACAGCATCTAAAAGTATTTCATTTGCTATCTCAACTATTGGTACTTTTTCAAAATCAAATTCCTTCATTATATACCCTCTCTATTCTCTTATTCTATTATATTATATAATTATTTTAATTTCAAGAAGTATTGTTATTATAAAAAAAATTTGTTATACTTTTTATATAATAGAGGTAAATAATATGAATAAAAAAGGAATGACTTTAGTAGAAGTTTTAGCTGTTATTGCTATTATGGGAATACTTGCTGTTTTAGTTGTGCCATCTATAATAAACATGAGAAATGAGACATTAAATGAAGACTATAATAACAGAGTAGAAATGATTAAAAATGCAGCTATTGAATGGGGCAATGATAATTTAAATTTAATACCAAAAGATGTTAAAAATGAATATAAAGATCAAAGAACATTAGACAGTGAATGTGCTCATCCTACTGTTGGCTATTTAATAGAGAGTGGATATTTAAAAGGAGCATCAACTTCTAGTGATGAAGGTTATGTGATGATTAATCCTAAAACAGGAGAAGAGATGAATAATCTTCTTGTATGTATTAGATATGATAATAATGATTTATTAAATAGAAAACTTATTTCATATATTATTGAGGAGTGAACAATATGATAATGTCAAATAACTTCTTTATTACAAGAAAAGAATTTCCAAACGATGAGAGCGTTATTTCTTCTGCATTACTTATTAAAAGTGGAATGATATATAAAAATGATAATGGTATTTATACATATCTTCCAATGGGATTAAAAGTAATGAATAATATAAAGAATATTATAAGAGAAGAAATGAAGAAAATAAACTGCGATGAATTACTAATGCCGTCACTTATTAAAAGTGATGTTTTTGAGGTTACTAATAGAGAAAAGATATTTGGAAGTGAATTGTTTAGTATTAAAAGCAGAGATAATATAATATATAATTTATGTCCTACTTCTGAAGAATTATTTGCATTACTTGCAAGAGATAAAGTAAGAAGTTATAAAGATCTTCACTTTACAATATATCAAATAAGTAATAAATATAGAGATGAAGAACATCCTAAATATGGAATTATAAGAAAGAAAGAATTCATAATGGCAGATGCATATAGTTTTGATGCTGATGAGTCTGGTCTTGATATTAGTTATGATAAGATGTATCAAGTGTTTAAAAATACTTTTAAAAAATTGGGTCTTGATACTTTAGTAGCTGCATCTGATCCCTGCCTTATGAAAGGAATATTAAGCGAAGAGTTTCAAGTTATATGTGACTATGGAGATAACGATATAGTTAAATGTGATAATTGTAGTTATTGTACTAATATTGAATTTGCTAGTTCATATAATACATTTAGAAGAGAAAAAGTTAAAATAAGGCCAAGAAAAGAAGTATATACCCCCGGAGTTAAAAGTGTTAAAGACTTAAGTGAATATTTAACAGAACCATTAACCAATATAATAAAATCATTAGTATTAAAGACTGACGAAAAATATATAATGGTACTTTTAAGAGCAGATGCTGAATTAAATATATTAAAATTTAAAAAATTAATTAAATCTGACAATGTTACTATACCTAGTGAAGAGGAGTTATCTAAGTTTGGCTTATATAGAGGTAGTATTGGGCCAGTTGATGTTGAGTTCGAAATAATAGCTGATAATGAAGTTAAACAAATGTATAATGCAGTATGTGGTTCTAATAAAAAAGATTATCATTATATAAATATTAATCCTGGTATAGATTTTAAGGTTAATAAATATGCTGATTTAAAAATATTTAACTCATTTTCTTTATGCCCTAGATGTAAAAGTACTGCATCTATATTAAAAGGCATTGAAGTAGGTAATATATTTAAATTAGGTACTGCTTATAGTGAAATATATAATTTAAGATACTTAGATGAAAAGAATGAGTTTAATTATGTACATATGGGTTCTTATGGAATAGGTATAGATAGATGTATGGCAGCAATAGTTGAGAAGAATCACGATGAGAAAGGCATTATTTGGCCTATTAAAGTTGCTCCATATAAGGTTGGAATAGTAATTGTTAACGTTAATGATAGGGAAGCATATAAATATTCAATGAGACTTTATGATAAATTAAATTCACTTCAAATAGATACTATAGTTGATGATAGAAAAGTATCTCCTGGTAATAAATTTAATGATATGGATTTAATAGGAGTACCAATTAGAATAACTGTAGGACATTCTCTTAATTATGGAAAAGTAGAAGTTAAGTTAAGACATGAATTAACTAGTTATGAAATAGATATTAACTACTTATTAGATGAAATTAACAAAATTATAAAAGAATATTAAAAATTATTGAATTTTACTGCATTTGGTGTTAGAATTAACATATCTTTTGTGAAGAAGTAGTAATGAATTATATTTACTTTAAGAGAGTTGATAAGTGGTGAGAATCAATAGTAAATACCCATGAATTCACCTTCACTAAAAAAGAACGTATATTGGCGTTAACAATTAAAGAGCATGATAAGTCATGAATTAAGGTGGTACCGCGGAACAATCCGTCCTTAGTTTGTGACTTTTTTATTTTAAGGAGGATAAAATGAAAGAAAAATTAAATATTTTAAAAAAAGAAGCATTAGAAGAAATATCTATATGTAAAGATGAATTTAGTATCAATAATACTAAGAGTAAATATTTAGGCAAAAAAAGTGAATTTAGTCAGATAATGTCTAATATGAAAACACTAAGTAATGAAGAGAAAAAAGAAGTAGGAGCTCTTTCTAATGAATTTAGAATTGAAATTAATGATGCGATTAATTTAAAACTAAAAGAAATCAAAGAAGAAACACTTAAAAAGAAATTAGAAAAAGATAAAATTGATATTACATTACCTAGTAAGAAAAATAAAAGAGGTACTATTCATCCACTTACTAAAATAAGAGAAGAGATAGAAGACTTATTTATCTCAATGGGATATGATGTTGTTGATGGACCTGAAGTTGAAACTGATAAATATTGCTTTGAAATGTTAAATGTACCAAAAGGACATCCAGCAAGAGATGCACAAGATACATTCTATATTGATGATGAGTTATTACTTCGTACTCAAACATCTGCGATGCAGGTAAGATACATGTTATCTAGGGCAGATAAAAAACCATTTAAAATGATTTGCCCTGGTAAAGTATATAGAAGAGATGATGATGATGCTACCCATTCACATCAATTTATGCAAATAGAAGGTTTAGTTGTAGGAAAAAATATTTCTCTTTCTGATTTAAAAGGTACTTTAGAACTACTTGTTAGAAAAATGTTTGGTAAAGATAGAAATATTAGATTTAGAGCAAGTTATTTTCCATTTACAGAGCCATCTTATGAAGTAGATGTATCATGTTTTAATTGTAATAATAAAGGATGCAATATTTGTAAACATACAGGGTGGATTGAAATATTAGGTAGTGGTATGGTTCATCCTAATGTACTTAGAGATTGCGGATTTGATCCAGAAGTTTATACCGGTTTTGCCTTTGGACTTGGAATTGAAAGAGTTGCAATGCTTAAATATGGTATTAATAATATAAGACTTTTCTATTCTAATGATGAAAGATTCTTAAATATCTTTGATAGAGAGGAGATATAATATGAAGTTAAGTAGAAAATTTGTAAACGCTTATACTAAAATAGATGATATTGACACTAAATATTTAACTGATGAAATGGTTAGAATTGGTAATGAGAGTGAATCAGTTAAAACGCTAGTTTCTGCTACTAAATTAGTTATAGGAGAAGTTATAGAGTGCATATCTCATCCTGAAAGTGATCACTTGAATCTATGTAAAGTTGATATTAAAAGCGAAGTATTGAATATAGTATGTGGTGCGCCTAATGTTAGAAAAGGTATTAAAGTAATAGTAGCATTAGATGGTTGTGTATTACCTAAAGGGACTATTAAAAAATCAATGATACTTGGACATGAATCTAATGGTATGCTTTGTGCATTAGATGAGTTAGGCATAGAACAAAAATACCTTAAAAAAGAAGATATAGAAGGTATTAGTGAACTACCAAGTGACGCACCAGTTGGAGAAGACCCAATTAAATATTTAGAACTTGATGATGAGATTATTGATTTTGAACTTACATCTAATAGAGCTGATTTATTAAGTGAATTAGGTCTTGCATATGAAGTATCTGCTATAACAGGTAGAGAAGTAATAGAACCTAAAATTAAATATAATGAAGTTGATAAAAATATTAGTGATGAGTTAAATCTTAAAGTTGAAACTGATAATGTATTTACATTCTTAACAAAGAAAGCAATTAATGTTGAAATAAAAGAAAGCCCTAATTTTATTAAAAATAGACTTATCGCATGCGGTATTAGACCAATAAATAATGTAGTAGATATTTCTAATTATGTAATGTTAGAAACAGGACAACCATTGCATTTTTATGATGCTGATAGACTTGGAAATACTATTAGTGCAAGAATGGCAAAAGATGGAGAAAAAGTAACTACTCTTGATAATAATGAAAGAATACTATCAAGTAGTGATATTGTTATAACTAATGGAAAAGAAACTATAGGTTTAGCTGGAGTTATGGGTGGGCTTTCTACTGAAATAGAGAGTACTACTAAAAATGTAGTTATTGAATCAGCAATCTTTAGACCAATTAATATTAGAAATACTTCTAAAAAAATATTAAGAAGCGAAGCAAGTTCAAGATATGAAAAGGGACTTGATGTTAATAGGTGTTATTTTGCCATTGAAAGGGCATGTACTTTACTTTCAATGTATGCATCAGCAAAGGTATATAAAGGGATGCTTGAATATAATACACTTGATAGAAATAATAAAGAAATAGAAATTACTCTTGATAAAATTAATTCAGTATTAGGATATAAACTTAGTGTAGATGATGTACTTGATGTATTTAGAAAATTAAAATTTGATGTTAAAGAAAATAAAAATGTATTTAAAGTTTCAGTACCAACAAGAAGAACTGATATAAGTATAATAGAAGACTTAATTGAAGAAGTTGGAAGAATATATGGAGTTGACAATATCGAAAGTACATTACCTGATTTTGAAACATCTCCAGGTAATTATGATAAAAGACCAAGATTAGTTAGAAATATTATGAGTAGTATGTCACTAAATGAAGTAATTACATATTCATTAATAAATGAAAAAGATGTGTTTAAGTTTACTAATGATGAGTTTGGTTTAATACAAGTATCATCTCCATTAAGTGAAGATAAAACTACTTTAAGACATAGTTTAATAACATCATTACTATCTGTTTATGACTATAATAAAGCAAGAAATATAAAAGATTTGGGTATATTTGAACTCGGTAAGAGTTTCTCTAAAATAAATAGTGAAATAGTAGAGGAAAGTGTACTATGTGCTCTTGTAACTGGTAGATATAATGAAGGTATAGAAGTAAGAGTACATGATTTTTATACATTAAAAGGTATAGTAGAAGAATTATTAGAAAGACTAGGATATAAAAATAGATATACATTTGAAGTAAGAGAATTTCCTTGTGAAATGAACCCATACCAAAGTGCATATATCAATATAAATGGAACAATAGTTGGATATTTTGGTAAAGTTCATCCGAGTCTTTATAAAGAAGATATTTATGTAATGGAAATTAATTTAGATACGTTATTTAGTATAAAGAGTGGAAAAATTAAGTTTAGAGAGTTTACTAAATATCCTAGTATAACTAAGGACTTAAGCTTCATAGTTAATAAAGATGTACTTTGTGATGATATAATTTTAACAATCAGAAAGAATGGAAAAGGTTCATTAAAGTCAGTTAATGCAAGTGATTATTATGAAGATGAATCATTAGGAGAAAACAAAAAAGCTATAACATTCAAATTAACATTTGAAAGTTTTGATAAGACACTTACTGATGAAGAAGTAAATCCAATTATTGATAATGTAGTGTCTTCTGTAATTAAAAATCATAATGGAGTATTAAGAGATAAATAAATCTCTTTTTATTTTTAAAAAATGTCTTTATTTTGTTCTAATAAAATGATAAAATTATATAAGAGAAAGTAGGTAATCGTATGAAAAAAGTGTTTACATTTTTATTATTAACTTTTCTATTTATAATAAATATTAATGCTGATGTGACTATGTCATATGATAAAGCAGTGAATAATTCTCAAAGATATGTTTATAAATTTAATAAATATGGGAAGTATATAATAACAGATAAAAAGTATATTGAAATTGTGAACTCTGATACAGCAATCATACCCTTTGCGTTTAAAAACAATAAATCAACGGTGAATACTGATTTTACAAGAGGCGGTTTGTTAAATGAAGAGGAATTTATAGTATCAAAAGATAGTAATGGTAATACATATTTAAGCCAAGATGTTGAATTCTTCTTAATGAAGGATGGCACTATTAAAGCAATAAATGTCCTTAACAATGATGTGAAAGATGCCGGAGATAAAAAATATGCACTAAGAGTTACTGAGTTTGTAATACCAGGTACAAAAACAAAAGGAAGTGGAACTAAAAATAATCCATGGGAATTTGTTGGTACGTATAAACTTACTTTCTATATAGAAAATGGTAAAATAACTAATAATAACTTATTGGTAAATAAATATATTGTTTATGCAGTTGAAAGCACAGCAGGACAAATTGTTATTAATTTTAAACCTGATAGTTCATTTACATATTATAATAATAACTGTGATTTTGAATATGAATATGATAAAACAAATAAAATACATAGAATATTTAAGCCTAATAAAGATATAACAAGTGATAAAGAATGTACTATTAACTTAATTGCCACTGGTTTATTAGTACAGTATGATTTAAATGGAGGCACTGGTAACTGTGAAAGCTTATCAGTAACTAAAGGTAGTAAGTTAACTAATATATGTACAAGTGTTTCTAAACCTGGTTATATGTTTAAAGGATGGAAAGATGCAAGTGGAAATATTGTTACTAAAGATACTATTGTAAATGATAACTTAAAATTAACTGCAGAGTGGGAAATAAAGAAATATACATTAACAATAAATCCAAATGGTGGAACATGGAATAATACAACAAGTAATTCAACAAAGACGGGAACAATTAATTCAACATTGTCAATAGCAAATCCAACACCAAAGGGATACACGGTATCATTCAATTCAAATGGTGGAAATAATGTTAAAAGTATAACTTCACAAAGAACATTTAAAAATTGGAGTTTAAGTGGTTCAGGAAGTATGAGTGGAACAACATATACATTTGGATCAGGAAATGCAACATTAACTGCTAACTATAATAATGGTAGTATTACACTTCCAAGTGCAACAAAAGCGGGACACAACTTTAAAGGATGGTATAGTAATGGCTGTGGTAGTACATTTATTGGTAATGCTGGAGAAAGTTATACGCCAACAAGTAATGTAACGTTAAGAGCATGTTATTCATATTATGCATATATATTAGATGTTTATCCAAATGGTGGAACATGGAATGGGACAACTGAAAAGACAAGAATAGAACCACTAGCTAATCCAAAGCCATCAATCTATGGAAATACGGATTACACTGGTAAAATAGGCTCAACAATTGATATACCAAATCCAATACCTCCATCTGGTTATACAGTATCATTTAATACAAATGGAGGAAGTTCTGTTAGTAGTATAACTTCAACAAAGTCATTTAATGGATGGAATAATTCAAGCCCAGGTACATTCTCTGGAACAACTTATACATATGGTGAGGGTAGCGGATATATAACAGCAAACTATAAAAATAATTCAGTTAATCTACCAAAACCAACTAAATCAGGATACACATTTGTTGGATGGTATACAGCAAGTAGTGGAGGAACTAAAGTAAATAATACATATACGCCAACAGAAAATATAACACTTTATGCTCATTGGAATGTTAACTCATATACATTAACAATAAATCCAAATGGTGGAACGTGGAATAATACAACAAGTAATTCAACAAAGACAGGAACAACTAATTCAAAATTGTCAATAGCAAATCCAACACCAAAGGGATACACGGTATCATTCAATTCAAATGGTGGAAATAATGTTAAAAGTATAACTTCACAAAGAACATTTAAAAATTGGAGTTTAAGTGGTTCAGGAAGTATGAGTGGAACAACATATACATTTGGATCAGGAAATGCAACATTAACTGCTAACTATAATAATGGTAGTATTACACTTCCAAGTGCAACAAAAGCGGGACACAACTTTAAAGGATGGTATAGTAATGGCTGTGGTAGTACATTTATTGGTAATGCTGGAGAAAGTTATACGCCAACAAGTAATGTAACGTTAAGAGCATGTTATTCATATTATGCATATATATTAGATGTTTATCCAAATGGTGGAACATGGAATGGGACAACTGAAAAGACAAGAATAGAACCACTAGCTAATCCAAAGCCATCAATCTATGGAAATACGGATTACACTGGTAAAATAGGCTCAACAATTGATATACCAAATCCAATACCTCCATCTGGTTATACAGTATCATTTAATACAAATGGAGGAAGTTCTGTTAGTAGTATAACTTCAACAAAGTCATTTAATGGATGGAATAATTCAAGCCCAGGTACATTCTCTGGAACAACTTATACATATGGTGAGGGTAGCGGATATATAACAGCAAACTATAAAAATAATTCAGTTAATCTACCAAAACCAACTAAATCAGGATACACATTTGTTGGATGGTATACAGCAAGTAGTGGAGGAACTAAAGTAAATAATACATATACGCCAACAGAAAATATAACACTTTATGCTCATTGGAGTGCCAACTCATATACATTAAGTTTTGATGCTAATGGATGCGGTACGCTTGGAGTTTCATATGTTACTGCAACTGTTGGTAAAACATATGGAGATGCAGATGATGGAGATGGGCTTCCATCGATTGCTCTAACAACAGGCAAAAATTTTGATGGATGGTATACTTCTTCAAGTGGAGGAAATAAAATAACTAATAGTACGACAGTTACTGCAAGTAGTGATAATGGAACGCTTTATGCTCACTGTAGTTATATAAATTATAATATAACTTATAATTTAGCAAATGGAACTCATGGAAGTTCACATCCTACCTCTGCTAAATATGAAGATGTCATAAATATATCAAAACCTAGTAAGAAAGTAACAATAAATTTAAGTAGAGGTACAAATGCAAGTAATGCTACAATAAGTTCGACATCTGTAAGTGCAGCACAAACATTCGCAGGATGGACTGCAACTAATTTAAATACAACAACGGCAAGGAGAGGAACAAGTAGCTCTTCAGTTAATACTCAATGGTCAAGCAGTAGTACAAAGTCAACATACACATATTATAAGAATTTAACTGTGACAAATAATGCAACAGTTAAATTGACTGCCAATTGGACTCAAAAAAGTGTTACCTTACCAACTATAACTAAATCAGGATACAAATGTGGTTGGGCAACTTCATCAACTGCAACAACATATACATATGAATCTGGTGCTACATATGTACCTAATGCTAATGGTAGTAGTAATTTAACTTTATATGGAGTATGTAAGCGCATAGCATCCCCAAGTCTAACTGTAAAGTTTACAACATCTGCTGGTTATACAAATACATGTACTGATACATATACAACAAGTCATGGTTCTTGTACATTTAATGATGGATATTATGCACCATTATCATTAAGCATAGTGGCTACTGATACAAATGAAGTAACTAATATGAAACTAGAATATAATAAACCAGGACAAACAAGTTATACTGACATTACTGGTTCTTATGAACTATCTCCTACTAAGTCAGGTAATACATATACTGCAAAAACAAGTATAGGTTCAACTGGTAAGAGAAAGCTAAGAATTACTGCAACTAATAATCAAGGCAAAACAGGTACGGTAATTCTAAACATAAATATAATACCTCAGACTTTTGCAGCACAAAATAATTGTACGGATAAGACAATTACGGCTGCTGGTAATATATTTGTATGGAAAGGTGAATCTTCTTGTACTAATGCTAGTAAATCTCCTTGCGGCCAAATGCAAAAAGATACAATCGGTGTTATATCTCAGGGCGCTGAATTATGCTACGTTAAAACAATTTCATCAACTTCTAATGCAAAATTTATAGCAGCATGGATTGAAAAAAGCCAATTCAAGTATAAAGGTGGCGTATTAACTGAAGGATACCCTGGTTATGGAACGGCCACTACAAAAACATTTAATGGAAAAACATATTATTATTCTAAATTAGTTGCATGGTGTAATAATGCTTCGTGTGGTTATGGCTGGGTTATAAAACCTGAAATATAATAAATAAAGTTAAAAAGGAATGAAAAAAGCATTCCTTTTTGTTTTATGACATGATATAATTTTTATAGTAGGTGATTATATGAAAAAAGTATTGTTTGGAATATTAAGCATTTTGTTTATTGTGAATGTTGAAGCAGCAACATCAATAAGAACATATAATGAGTCTATGAATGCTTCAAAAACATACATTAATTCATATAAGGATGTTGATAAATATATATCAATGAGCAATAATAAATTTATATATAAGAATGGAAAGGTTAATTCATCTAGTAATTTCACAGGTAGTGGAGGACTATTAAATGAAGATGAATTTAAAATAGGTAAAGAATATTTATATAATGGTCTTAATTTTTGGATAATTTCAAATATAGATGGTAAATATTCTATAGTAGATCCTGAATATAAAAATAATGATTATATAAATAATACAATGTCTCAAAGCAATAAGTCAGGTATAAGGGTTACTGCTTTTGCAAAAAGCAGTGCAAGAGTAACTGGTTTAGGAACAAGACTTAATCCATGGGAATTTGCTAAAAGACAATTTGAAGTTAAAATAATTGTAGAAAATGGGTCAGTGGCAACTACGCCTTTATATATTATTGAAGATATGGATGGAAGTGTTTCTGTTGTCGGTAATAATGGTTATGCTTTTGATAGCGTTAGTTGTACTAATAGTCAGAACGCTGTGTATGAAAATGGTAAAATAAATATTAAAAGTATATTTGCAAACACCCAATGTACCGTTAAATTTGTAAATCCAGGTAAAACAATTTCTTATAAAGAAGAGGAACAAACGTATGATGTTAAATATAGTGGATATTATGAATTAGATGCCTATGGTGCTCAAGGTAATGGTTCTGGCGGTAAAGGTGGACATACATATGGAAAAGTATATTTAGAAAAAGATACGAAATTAATAATAAATACAGGTGGAAAAAACGGTTATAATGGTGGTGGTTCTGGTTATTATAATGGTGGCGGTGCTACAACTGTTAATGCCTCCGGAGAAGATTTAATGATTGCTGCTGGTGGAGGCGGTGGCAAAGATGCTAACGCCGGAGGTAATGGAGATTCAAAAGGTGGTGCATCAGTAGGAGCAGAAGCAGGAAGCGATGGAACTAATCATGGCGGTGGTGGTTCAAGTTATAATTATACTTATAAATATAATTGTAATGATTGCTATACTGGTGAAAATACTTGCGTTGGCGGCACTATTTCATATAATTGTAGTAGTTGTCACACGGGCCATAATACATGTGTATCTGGCAAAGAAGAATATAATTGTAATGATTGTGCAAGTACGAAAAAAGTTTGCAAAGAAGGATATGATAGGAAATGTAAAACATGTACATATAAAGGAACAACTTGTTCTTATAATATGGTGTATAATGCTTCAGAACAAAAATGTCGTGCTAAACCTGATTTTATAGTAACAGGTTCTTGTACATGCACAAATGGAAAATATAATGGATTGAGTAGCTGCACAAACCAAGGCTGTCTTGGAGAATCTAATTTTTACAGATATAGTACAACTATAGATAAATATGGAACTGTTGAAGCAGCTTGTTCTGCAATAAAAAATGGTTCTTTCTCAGTAACAGGCGTTTGTAGACATGAAGCCTATGGTGATGCGATAGATCCGGATAGTGTAACTAATGCAAATTGTGATAAATGCGGTTATGATGAAATAATTAATGAATGTAAAACTCAAGAGGAACAGTGTGTTAGAAAATGTGACGAAAGAGAAAATCCATGCTTAACAGGTGAAAACACGTGTGCATCTGGATGTGATAATTACTATAATCCATGTAAAACAGGCCACAATACCTGCAAATATGGATGCGATACTAGTACTAAGGAATATAAATCTGGATATGGTGGATCTAATGTATTAAGTAGCAATCTAAAAGATTCAAAATCAGAAAGTGGAACAAATACAGGTAATGGATATGTAAAAATAAATTTTTATAAGGAGAGATGAAAATGAAAAAAATATTAACAATAACATTAGTATGTTTATTAATACTAAGTGGGTGTAAAAAACAAGAAACAAAACCAAATGAAACAAAGGAACCTGAAAAGAAATATTTAACTAAAATGGAAATGAATATTAAATTAACAGAGTACGGAAAAGAAATATATAAAGATGAGAAATATAAAATAGTTGAGAAAAAGGATGGAATATATTTTTTGTCATTAAATACCCTTAAAGAAAAATTAGGATATGATATTTCTATGATGGTTAATCCAAATACACATAAATCATGTGATATGGAAAAAACAGGCATTGGAGTAGATGTTGATAATTTAAAAAATTATGAATATAGGGAAGAACCTTTATTAATTTATTTATATTGTGATTAAGAAGTTTTAATACTTCTTTTTTTCTATATTAAAAATTAAATAACAAAAAAAGTTATTTCTTTTTTTTAAAAGTATGCTATAATTGTAATATAGAATAATAGGAGGAAAAAATTATGTATCCAATAAATGTCAAAAGTGAAATTAATCCTTTGAAAAAAGTATTAGTTCATAGACCTGGAAAAGAGTTGTTAAACTTGACTCCTGATAGTTTGGAAAGATTATTATTTGATGATATTCCATATTTACCAGTTGCTCAAGAAGAACATGATGAATTTGTTAGAATATTAAAAGACAATGGAGTAGAAGTTGTATATTTGGAAGATTTGATGACAGAAGTTCTTGATTTAGATCCTTCAATTAGAGAAAGATTTATAACTCAATTCATATATGAAGCTGGCATTAGAACACCTAAATATCGTGGGCTTGTATATGATTATTTAACTTCAATTGAAAGTAATAGACTTTTAGTATTAAAAACAATGGAAGGAATTATTAATAACGAAGTAATTAAGGCTAAAGCTAGGAAAGGTAAGAGTTTAGTTGACTCTATAAAAGAAGATACTGCATTTGTAGTAGATCCAATGCCTAACTTATACTTTACAAGAGATCCATTTGCTTCAATTGGAAATGGTGTTTCATTAAATAGAATGTATTCTGTGACAAGAAATAGGGAAACTATTTATGCTGAATATATCTTTGAATATCATCCTGATTATAAAGGACAGGTGGATAAATATTTTGATAGATATTCTGCCTATCATATTGAGGGTGGTGATGTTCTAAACTTAAACGAACATATTTTAGCAGTAGGTATTTCTCAAAGAACATCTGCTGATGCAATTGAGGAACTTGCTCATAAAATCTTTGCTGATAAAGATGCTAAAATTGATACTATATTAGCGTTTGATATACCAGTCTGTCGTGCATTTATGCATTTAGATACTGTATTTACTCAAATAGATAAAGATAAGTTTACTTATCATCCAGGTATTATGGGTACACTTAAGGTATTTGAAATAACTAGTGATGGAGAAGAAGGACTTAATGTTAAAGAAAAAAATGCATCATTAGAAAGAATATTAGAAGAATACTTAGGTAAAAAAATCACATTAATTCCATGTGCTGGTGGTGACCCAATTGGTGCCGAAAGAGAACAATGGAATGATGGAAGTAACACATTGTGTATAGCTCCAGGAGTAGTAATTGTTTATGATAGAAATAATGTTACTAATGAATTATTAAGAGCTAATGGAATAAAAGTACTTGAAATGCATAGTGCTGAGTTATCAAGAGGTAGAGGAGGACCTAGATGTATGTCTATGCCACTTGTAAGAAGTGATAAGGCATGAAAAGTATCGTTGTTGCCTTAGGTGGTAATGCTCTTGGTAACAATCCTACTGAACAATTAAAGTTAGTTAAAAATACTGCTAAATCAATAGTTGATTTAGTAAGTGAAGGATATAATGTAGTGGTTTCACATGGAAATGGTCCTCAAGTAGGAATGATAAATCTAGCATTTGAAAATTCTTCTAAGGAAGAAGGAATGTGTGATATGCCATTTCCTGAATGTGGTGCTATGTCGCAAGGATACATTGGTTACCATTTGCAACAAGCTATTCAAGAAGAATTAAGAGCAAGATCTATAAATAAAAACTGTGCTACTGTAATTACACAAGTATTGGTTGACAAAAAAGATCAAGCTTTTAATAATCCAGAGAAACCAATTGGTGCGTTTTATACTGAAGAGGAAGCTAAAAAAATAGAAAAATCTAAAGGTTATACGTTTGTTGAAGACTCTGGAAGAGGTTATAGGAGAGTAGTACCTTCTCCAAAGCCTAAAGAAATAATAGAACTTGGTTTAATTAAAGACCTGTTAAATCAAGGTAATATTGTTATCGTATCAGGTGGTGGTGGAATACCTGTAGTTAAAGAAGGAAAGGAACTTAAAGGTGTAGCTGCTGTTATTGATAAAGATAGATCATCTGCTTTGCTTGCTAAAGAGTTACATGCAGATATATTGCTTATCTTAACAACAGTTGAGACTGTCTGTCTTAAATATAATACAGTTGATCAAATAAATTTAAGAGAACTTGATTCTACTACTGCTAAAAAATATATGAAGAGTGGTGAATTCAAAAAAGGAAGTATGCTTCCTAAAGTTGAATCATGTGTAGACTTTTGTGAAAGTACTGGTGGAATTGGTATTATTACATCATTAGAGTGTGCACTTCCTGCTTTAAATAATGAAACAGGTACAATTATAAGAAGTAGTCAAAAAGGAGGAAAGAAAATGGCTAAAACAAAGAAGAAGAAAGAAAGAATGTCTGCATTTAGTATTATTTTCTTACTAATAGCAGTACTTGCTGTATTTACATATTTTTTGCCATCTGCTAGTTTTGATTCCGCTGGTGAAATAATTAATGGTTCTGGTGTAGTAAAAGCTAAATTATCAGATGTATTAATGTCACCAATATATGGTTTTGAAAATGCAGTAGATGTAGCAATATTTGTACTTATACTTGGTGGATTTCTAGCTATAGTGCAAAAAACAGGTGCACTTGAAAATGGTATTAAGGTCTTAGTAAAAAAATTAAAAGGAAAAGAATTAATATTAATTCCAATATTAATGACAATATTCTCAATAGGTGGAACAACTTATGGAATGTTGGAAGAAACAGTTGGTTTCTATGCATTACTTGCATTTACTATGGTAGCTGCAGGAATGGATACAATCGTTGCATCAGCAGTAGTATTATTAGGTGCTGGTAGTGGTGTTTTAGGTTCAACTATTAACCCATTTGCAACAGGAGCAGCAGTAGCAGCTTTACCAAAAGGTATTGCTGTTAATCAAGGTACTTTAATTGCATTAGGTGCTGTTTTATGGTTAGTAGCGTTAGGAATATCAATTTACTTTGTTATGAGTTATGCTAAGAAAGTTAAAGCTGATAAAGGCTCTACATTCTTATCATTACAAGAACAAAAGAAGATGGAAAAATTCAAAGAAAAAGATAATGCTGAAGAAGCAATTTTAACTGGTAAACAAAAAGTTACTTTATGGATTTTTGGTTTTACATTCTTAGTAATGATTATTGGATTTATTCCATGGGGTGAGTTTAATGTTTCAATATTTGAAGGATGGACATCATATCTAACAGGAGAGTCATTAGGAGCTTGGTACTTCTATGATTCAGCTATATGGTTCTTATTATCTGGAATTATTATTGGTTTAATCAATAAATTTACGGTAAATGAAATAATTGATGAGATTATTAATGGTGCTAGAGATATTTTATCAGTAGTATTGATTATAGCTGTAGCACGTGGCGTTAGTGTACTTATGAGTAAAACATATTTAGATAATTATATTATTTATAATGTTTCTGATATGTTAGAAGGAACACCGGTGGCATTATTTACACCATGTAACTTTATACTACATTTAGTATTATCAGTACTTGTTCCATCATCATCTGGACTTGCTACTATATCTACACCAATCATGGCTCCACTAGCATTCCAACTTGGTTATAGTGTTGAAACAACTATTATGACATTTGTTGCTGCTAATGGACTTGTAAACTTAATTACACCAACTTGTGGTGCAATAATGGGTGGTCTTGCTCTTGCTAAAGTTAACTATACAACTTGGGTAAAATGGGCAACTAAAGTAGTAATTCTTATTGGACTTGCTAGTATGTTAATATTAACATTTGCATCAGTTATATTATCTTAGTAAGTGTTACTAAAATATAATTAAAAAATAATTAATATTAAAATTAATTATTTTTTTTTAATCAAGGAGTTTTTGCTATGGTATTCTAATACCGCTGTTTGTCCAAAGTATAATAATGAAAATGATGTTAAAGTAAATACTGAGGTAAATGTGGTGGATGCAAGTTGGCAATGGTAAAAATATTGAAGTCTTAAACAAAACTATTTTAGATGAAATTATTTCTTATATGATTGTTCCTATAGGATCAGAAGATGATGTTGCTAATAATGGGTACGCAGATAGTAAATATTTAAGCGAGTTTACAAAATGTAATGACGGAAATGATGAAATAACTAACTGTAGTATTGATCATATTAAAAAAGTAATAAATGAAAATCATAATTGTACTTATATAGATATAGACAATAACGATCTTAAAGTTTATTTTGATGATTTTTGTAATTAAAATAAAAAGTCACTTCGGTGACTTTTTTATATCATGTAAATATTATCTGTTACTTCTGAACCGGCTGATTCTAACTTTTGTATTCTTACATCTAGACTTCTAATTTGTCTTTCCAATTTACTTATTCTTTCTTCATGGTCATTGTTATAACTCTGATTTTGATTTTGATTATAATTATCAGGTATTACATTTGGACCATATGCTTGATATTGACTGTTCATATTATAACCACTAGGAGGTATAAAACCACCTGGAGCAGAATAGCCTTGATTTACATTTTGATAAAACATATTTCTATCATTCATATTTTTCACCTAATATAGTATATGACAAAGTACCATATTTAGTGTATAATATATTCGAGGTGTAAAAAATGAGACTTAAACACATAAAAGATGCGGATAAAATAATTATGTCATCACCATATTTAGTTAAAAATCCATGTGAATATAAAGGTAAATGGAATAAATTCTTTGGTAATGATAATAAAATAGAAATAGAAGTAGGCACAGGAAAGGGTAAATTTATAATATCAAAGGCACTTGAAAACCCAAATACAAATTATATTGGTATTGAAAAATATGATAGTCCCTTAGTATCAGCAGTTAAAAAATTAGAAACACTTCATATAAATAATTTGAAATTAATATGTTTTGATGCATTTAATATTAATGATGTATTTGATCATGAGATTGATAAAATATATCTTAATTTTTCTGATCCATGGCCTAAGAAAAGGCATGAAAAAAGAAGATTATCATCAAAAATATTCTTAGAAAAATATGATGATTTATTTAAGGGTGAAAATAAAATAGAAATGAAAACTGATAATGATGATTTATTTGAATATTCAACTGAGTCATTTTTAGATTATGGATATAAGATTATTAAATGTAATACTAATTATTTTGATAAGTTTACTACTGAGTATGAAGACAAATTTATCGCTAAAGGTAAAAATATTAATTATATTTTTGTTGTTAAAGAGTAAATAATTTGTTATAATTTTTAATGTAATATAGGAGAGAAAGTATGTATAAGAAAATTATTATATTAGCTTGTTTATTCTTATTTACGGGATGTAGTGCATATTCTTTAAATAATTTATCAAATGAAGATATTATAAAATTAACTATAAATGAGAATAATAAGTTATATAATGTTAATAATAAAGGTTATAGATATAATTTACCAATAGAGTTTAGCGTATATTCGGACAGAGATTATAGTCAAGTTTTATTGTCTAATAATACTAAATACTATATGAATGTTGATGTGGTAGGTTATTACTATAAAAATAAATATATTAAAGAGCATGATGATTCTGATTTTGAATTCTTTGAATTTGAGCATGAAGATAAGACCGGCTATTTAAGAATTACTAAAAATAATGATAACTTTTTTGTTGAGTTGTGTTATAATTATGCTATAATAGAAGTAGAGGTAAAACAAAGTGAGCTAAGATATGCAATATCTAGAAGTATCTCGATATTAAATTCTATAAAATATAATGATCTAGTGATTGAAAAATATATTGGAGAAAATGATTTAGACTCTAAAGAATCTATTTATAGTATTCCACAACCTTCTAGTAAGAGTGGGTCTAAAAATGTATTACAATATATAGAAGAGGATGAAGAAAAAGAATAAAAAGTCAGAAAGAGGTGCAAAATGGGAGTTTTTACAAAACTAAAAAATATATTTTATGATGAGGAATATATTGAAGAACCAGAAGAAGATATTAAAATAGAAAAACCAATTAAAAGAGAATTTAAAAGAGAAATAAAGAAAGAAGAAGTTGATGATACTCCTAGAGTTTCTGAAATTAAAATAACTGGTTATGTTGATGAACCTGTAACTCCAAAGAAAGTTGAAAGAGAACCTATAAGAGAAGAATCTTCATATAGAAATGAAAGAGAGCTATTTAAGCCTGAAAAATCATCATTTAATTTTACTCAATTTGATGATGAAGAGTTACCACAAAGAAGAAATGTTATGGACTATGAATCAAGGACATCTACATATAAGAAAGAGATTCAAAAGCCAGTAGAAGCAGAGCAACCTAAAGTATTTAAACCTAGTCCTGTTATTTCTCCAATATATGGAATCTTAGATAAGGACTATAGAAAAGAAGAAATAGTCGCTAAGGCTAAAGAAAAAGAAAATGTTGTTGCTGCCAGTGATAGTGCTACTACATATGATTCAGTAAGAAAAAAAGCATATGGAACACTAGAAGATGATCTTGAGGATACATTAAACACAATGAATAAATTATCAACAACTACTATTAAAGAAAGCATTAATGATATTAATAATGCAGTAGATGCAATTAATACTAAAGCTAATAAAATAGAAGATTATATTTCTAAAGTTGAAGAACAAACTCCAGAAGTATCAGTAGGTGAGTTAGAAGATAAAGTAAAAGAAACAATTGATGTAAGTAATGATACTATATCAGATAATACTTTAGAACATGATTTATTTAATCTTATTGATTCAATGTATGATAAGGAGGATTAATAATGCAATATTTAAATGAAATGTTACCAATTATAATATATTTTCTACTTATAGTGCTTTTAGTAGTAGCTATAATAGTAGGCATTAAATTAATATTTACTATTACTAAAGTAGATGAACTAATTGATGATGTTACAGAGAAATTAAGTTCATTTGATAGGCTATTTAATGTAATTAATTTTACAACAGATAGATTTGGTGTTATTACTGAAACTATTATTAGTTTTATAACATCAAAGTTAAAAAAATTAGTAAAACCAAAAAGAAAAAAAACTAAAAGGGAGGATGAAGAATATGAGTAAAAAAAGCGGACTTGGAAAATTTATCGCAGGAGCTGCTATAGGAGCAGGACTAGGACTTTTATTCGCACCAGATAGCGGTGAAAATACAAGAAAGGTATTAAAAAGAAAATTGGAGGATCTAGTTAGTAAAGCTAAAGAAGTAGATCTAGATGAAGTTAAAGATGAACTATTATATAAAGTAGAAACTCTTCAAGCTGAGTTAGCTACTTTAGATAAAGAAAAAGTTCAAAAAATAGCTTTAGAAAAGGCTGAAGTTATTAAAGCTAAAGCTGAAGATTTATATAAGTATGCTTTAGAAAAGGGAACTCCTGTTGTAGAAAAAGCTGCTGACGAAGTTAGAAAACAAGCTTTAAAAGTAGTAAAAGAAATTGAAAAGAAATTAGAATCAGACAAAAAGAGAAAATAATTTTTCTCTTTTTTTAATCTACAAATAATTTAATTTTACCTTCTTTATTAGCAAGTAATATTTTATTCCATAAATCACTTTCAATATTTCTTACTTTTTTAGGGTGACATAAGAATCTAATGGTTAGTTTCACGTGATTATCTACAACACTTGTATAAATAATAGGATCTAAATTATTATAATATATTCTATATTCACCAACTACATTATTTAATTGATTCTTCATTTTATTTGGAATCTTTTTTAATGTTTCGTTAGAATTAATAATCTTATATAATGTTTTTTTATCTTTTTCAATATCAGAATCTATTGGAACATTAATTTCCATTTCTTTCCATATATATTTAAATGCTTTTGAATAATTTTTAATTGGATAATTAAATATTTTAGAACTAGGTATTTGTATAATTATACCAGTGCTTTGTTCTCCTTTTTCTTCTTCTTTGACTTCTAATATCTCAAAGTTTAAATAATTAATATTAATAACATCTCCAATATTATCATTTATTTCAATTCTATCTTCTACACTAAATGGTTTATTTATTTTAATATAGATACCTGAGAAAAAATTTAAAATAATATCTCTTAATGCAAATGTTAATGCTGCTGAAACAAAACTTATTAGAGTAAGAAAGTTTTTAAAATAATCTTGCCATATAATAACAAAAGCTATAATAATAATTATATTAGTAATTAAATGTATTCTTTTATTTAATTTATATTTATTTTTGTCATTTTTATTAAATTTGTTATTTATAAATTGAAATACTTTATCTGATAATCTAAGAATAAATAATACTAATAGGGACTCTATAGATGAAGTAAAATAATTATTGTTTATTCCTGTTATCTTAGTAACATAGTTTAATATATTCATAAAACACACCTCCAAGAGCTTTAAAGTATAACATAATATTTTATTTAATGGAAGAGCAAATATGCTAAAAAACACAATTTTACACTTTTTATGTAAATATTGACAAATTAAATAACATTTGTTAAAATTTATTCATAAATCTGAAGAAATATTAATAAATCCCTTATCTAAAGTGAAACTAGGATAGTGAGAACTAGTAATAATATTTATTAATTCCTATCTTCTTATATGACACTAATCATGTCCGGGGAACCGTTATATTAAAGTAAGTTAAATAAAGGATGGTACCGTCTTAAATGACTCCTTATGTACTGTTCTTTTTTATTTTTAAGGAGGAAATATGAAAAATGATAAAATTACTTTAAGAAGTGAAGATTTTGCAAAATGGTATACTGATGTAGTAAAAGCGGCTAGACTTGCTGATTATTCATCTGTTAAAGGCTTTGTAATCTTAGAACCAAATGGTTATGCTATATGGGAGAAAATGCAAAGTATTATGGATTCAATGTTCAAAAAATTAGGACATCAAAATGTATACTTGCCAGTATTAATACCAGAAAATATGTTAAAAAAGGAAGCGGAATTAGTAGAAGGTTTTGCTCCGGAAGTAGCATGGGTAACATTAGGGGGAAGTAAAAAGTTAGAAGAAAGACTTGCTTTTAGACCAACTAGTGAAACATTATTTAGTGATTATTATAGAAATACAGTAAAAACATATCGAGATTTGCCAAAATTATATAATCAATGGTGTAGTGTTATTAGATGGGAAAAAGAAACAAGACCATTTTTAAGAACACGTGAATTTTTATGGCAAGAAGGGCATACCGTTCATGCTACTAAGGAAGAGGCTGAAGAAGAAACTAGAAGAATGCTAGAAGTTTATAAAGAATTTTTTGAAAGCTATTTAGCTATACCTGTAATAACTGGTAAGAAAACTGAAAAAGAAAAATTTTCAGGAGCAGAGTATACTTTAACAGTTGAATCTCTTATGCAAAATGGAGTTTCTTTACAGTCAGCAACTAGTCATTATTTTGGACAAAAATTTGCTAAGAATTATGATATAAAGTTCGTAAACAAAAACAATGAATTTGAATATGTTTATCAAACATCATGGGGTTCTTCTACAAGAATGATGGGTGCTTTAATAATGTCACACTCTGATGACAGAGGACTTGTATTACCACCTAAAATTGCTCCTAAACAAGTTGTTATAATACCTATTAAAGATGATGAAGAACTTATATCTATTGCTGAAAAGATAAATGAATCATTATTATTAAAACGAATAAGTAGTTATATAGATTATTCTGACAAATCAGCAGGTTTTAAGTTTGCTGAAGCAGAAGTTAATGGAGTGCCAGTTAGAGTTGAAATAGGTAAAAGGGATCTAGAAAATGATTCTGTTACTTTAGTTAGAAGAGATACTTTAGAAAAAGAAACAATTAAATTAAATGATGTCACAAATAAAGTAGTTAATCTAATGGATGCTATTCAAAACAATCTTTATAATAAAGCACTTAATAATTTAAAATCTAAAACATATGAAGCTAAAACATTAGGTGATGTGAAAGAAATAATGGAAAATCATCCTGGTTTTGTTAAAGCACCATGGTGTGGAAATGAAGAGTGTGAACTTAAGATGAAAGAAATAAGAGGAACTAAATCTAGATGTATTTTAGAAGGTGAACATTGTGAAAACGAACATTGTGTTGTATGTGGTAAAGAAGCAAAACATATGGTGATATGGGGCATTCAATATTAATTGATTGCCTTTTTTAATGTATTTTGATACAATATTGACATTAATGAGGTGGCATATGAAAAAGACAATGAATAATTATAGAAAAGGAATTTTAACCGATATAAATTTAATTGAAGAATTTAATAAAAAACACATTAGTTTTAAGAATTATGTTATGACATTAAATAAATATTCACTTGAAATAACTAATATAAAAACTTATAAAGTTATTAATATACCTTTAATTATAAAATGTACTTATGATGGTACTGATTATTCATTTTATGAATTTATAACAGGCGAAGAATATCATAGAGATAATTCAAGAAGTACTTTATTAAAAGGAGAAAAGGGAAATATTGTTTTAATATTAAGTGATACTCCTGCTTATAATAATAATTTATTAGTAAGTCTTTTAGAAGAAATGGATGATGAAGAAAAAGCTGCTTATATTTATGGTATGGAGCAGTTACCTGTTATATCAAAAAATATGGAATTATGTAAGAAAAATAATTTTAAAAAAGATATTCAAAAAGAAACAGAGGAATATTTAGATTCCTTTGTTAAGAAGTTTAAACAAAATTAGTTATAAACTCTTGACAAACACATATATTTACTATATAATCTTAGATGTTGAAAAAGAAAGAAAGAGATCCACTCTTCACCAGATACAATAATGTATTGGTAAAAAGCTTATTTATCTTATAAAAAGTTTTTGAAGTGGACTCTAGATCCACTTTTTTAAATGAAAATATGGAGGTGTTAGCAATAGCTAAGCAAAACGAAGTTCAAATTAACGAACAAATAACTTATCCTAATGTAATGGTAATTGGACCTAATGGAGAAAAGATGGGCAACAAGAATATATCAGATGCTTTAACTTTATCAAAGGCTGCTGGACTTGATTTAGTATTATTAAATAATGATCCTAAAAATCCAGTATGTAAGATTATTGATTACAATAAGTTTCGATATGAGAAACAAAAAAGAGAAAAAGAAGCAAAAAAGAAACAAAGGGAACAAAATCTAGAAATGAAAGAGTATAGATTAAGTGTCACTATTGATAAGGGTGACTTTGATACTAAGTCTAGAAATGCTAGAAATTATCTAGAAAAAGGACATAAAATTAAAGTTGCTGTTAGATTTAAAGGTAGACAACTTGCACACCCTGAGTTAGGTCGTGATGTTATAATGAAATTTGCAGAAAGTCTAAATGATGTTGCAGATATAGAAGTTATGCCTAAAATGGAAGGTAGAAGTATGCAACTATTCTTAGCACCAAAAAAATAAGGAGGAAGAAAAATATGCCAAAAATGAAATCACATGGTGGTATAAGTAAAAAAATTCAAGTTAGAAACTCAGGTTCAACTAAAATAGGACATGTAGGAGCTAACCATAATAGTGGAAAGAAATCTAGAGATTTCAATAGAAAAGCAAGAAAGGGTTCTGTACTTAGTAGCGGAGATGCTAAAAGATACAAAGGACTAGTAAAGTAGGAGGTACAAGATGACAAGAGTTAAAGGTGGAATAGTATCTAAAAATAGAAGAAGAAAAGTATTAAAGAGAGCTAAAGGATACTTTGGAAGTAAACATAGATTATATAAGACTGCTCAAGAACAATTATTCCATAGTGGAGCTTATAGCTATAATGATAGAAAGAAAAGAGCTAATGACTTTAGAAAATTATGGATTACAAGAATCAATGCTGCTTGTAGAAATAATGATATAGTTTATTCTAAATTCATTAATGGTCTTAAGAAAGCAAACATTGATATTAATAGAAAAATGCTTAGTGAGCTTGCTATCTTCGCACCAGAAGAATTTACTAAATTAGTTCAAATTTCTAAAGATGCATTAGAAGGAAAAGCTCCTAAAAAAGAAAAAGAAACAGTTGAAAAGAAAGTTGAAAAAACTGTAGAAGCTAAAAAAGATTATTCTAAATTAACAGTAGCTGAATTAAAAGCTGAATGTCAAAAGAATGGCATTGAAGTTAAATCAACTATGAAGAAAGCTGATTTAGTTGAAGCATTAAGTAAGTAATTATTGATTACTTACTTTTTTTCTTGTATAATAATTTATAATTATGAAACTTATATTGTAATTTAATGTTTCATTTATTATAATTAAGTTGAAAAAGAGTGATGTTATGAAAAAATTTATAGACCCATTTTTATATAATGCTCCACATTTAGATATACATGGTTTTGATAGGTATGGGGCTGTAGCAATGGTTAAAAACTTTATTGATAACTGTGTTCGTATAGATTCAAAAAAAATCGTAATTGTTCATGGTAAAGGAACAGGTATATTAAAAGAATCCACTCATGAATATTTAAAAACAGATAAAAGAGTTTTGGAATATAGATTAAACAATTTTAATATAGGTGAAACAATAGTGATTTTAAAATAAGGAGGTATGAGTATGCAACAATATTTTTCTAAAAGTAAAAAAGGCAATGTTTTATATTTGCATGAATATGATCTTAATCATATTAAAAATGTTATGAGAATGAAAGAAAATGATGAAATAATTGTTGTGTATGATAAAACAAGTTATATATGTTCTCTTAATAGAGATTTAACTTCATGTAATATTAAAAGTGTGTTTAAGAGTGAGGAGGAGCAAAGCGAGTTTATTGTCTATGTGCCTTTCTTAGTTGATGAAAAAATGAGCTATGTATTTAAACATGGTACAGAACTTGGCGTTACTAAATTTGTAGTAGTTGAGTATGCTCATTGTAAATATAAGTTACCAAAAAAAGATTATGAAAAGAAGCTTACTAGATGGAATAAAATCATTAAAGAGGCAGCAGAACAATCATATAGAATAACTAAACCAGAGTTAGATTCTATTATATCTCCTAACAACATTGAATGTATATCAGGTGTAAATATAATGTGTTCACTTGACAAAGATAATGTAAAAAGCGTATGTAAAGTATTAACACCTAAAAACTCTCATGATACAATTAATTTAGTATTTGGGCCAGAGGGTGGTCTTTCAAAAATAGAAGAAGATATGTTAGAAGAAAAAGGATTTATTAAAACATCTCTTGGGAGTGATGTTTTAAGAACAGAAACAGTTCCACTAGCAGTCGCATCTATTTTAAAATACTTGAAGGAATGGGATAAAAATGGAAAACTTTAATGAATTTATGGAAATATTTATGACAGGAGATTATTTTTTAGTATTTTTAGTATTGATGCTTATGATTTTTGCTGTGCTTATTATGGCACTTATAAAAACAAGGATGCAGTATCTTGAAATTGTTAATATGGAAAAAAATAAACCTAAGGAAATATCTATAAATGATAAAGTTGTCAAGAGTAAGGTAGATGACAATATCGAAAAAATAGACGAAGACAGTGATATATTAGATGATTTAGATAAACTTATTGCACAAACACAAGAAGATGCCATTAAAGAAAATGAACCATTATTATCACAAGTAAGTGTTCCACAAGTTAAAACATATGATGATGTTATAAATGATTATGAAACTAATGAGGAAGAAGAGGCTGTTATATCAAGAGAAGAACTTGAAAAGAAGACTAAAGATAGAATGAATTCTTTAGGCCTTAATGATAATCAAGTTGCTATACAAAAATATGAAGAAGAACAGGAAAAGAAAGCAATAATTAGCTATGAGCAATTAATTAAAAATGCTAATAATATATCTTTAACTTATACGGAGGAAGATATAGGTAGTGGTGCACCTAAAGTAAATAAAATAGAAGTACAAGAAAAGGAAGTAACTCCACCAGAGAATTATTTAAAAGAAGAAGAATTCTTAAGTATTCTTAAGGAGTTTAGGTTATCGTTAGAATGAAAAAGTTTTTGATTAAAACACTTGGATGTAAAGTAAATTCTTATGAAAGTGAATTCATAAGAAATTTATTTTTAGAAGAAGGTTATGAAGAAGTAGAAGAGAATGCAGATGTATGTATAATAAATACATGCACTGTTACTAATACTGCTGATAATAAAAGTAAACAAGTAATTAATAATATAAAAAAGAACAATAAAGATGCAATTGTAATCGCAATGGGTTGTTTTTGTCAATTTAGAAATTCTGAAATAGAAGATTTAATTGATGCTGACATTATTTTAGGCAATAAAAACAAACATAAAGTATTTGAATATTTAAAAGAATATGAATCTAATCATAAAAGAATTATTGATTTTGTAGATATGAATAAAGATGATATAGACTTTGATGATATGGAAATTAAAGGATATAAACATCATCATAGAGCGTTTATTAAAATAGAAGATGGATGTAATAATTTTTGTAGTTATTGTATTATTCCATATGTAAGAGGAAGAGTTAGAAGTAAAGAGTTTAATAAATGTCTTATGGAAGTAAATGATCTTGCTTTATCAGGTCACAAGGAAATTGTTTTATCAGGAATTCATACAGGTCAATATAATAGTGATGGTAAAAGATTATCTGATTTAATAAACGAAATATCAAAAGTTGATCAAATTAAGAGAATAAGACTTTCTTCTGTGGAAATAGTCGAACTAGATGATAAAATGATGGATATTATTAAGAATAATAATAAATTTGTATCGCATTTGCATATACCACTACAAGCAGGTAGTGATCATATATTAAAATTAATGAATAGAAGATATGATAAAAAATACTTTAAAAAGTTGGTTGATAAAATAAGAGAAAATAGAAATGATATTTCACTTACTACGGATGTTATCGTAGGGTTCCCTGGAGAAACTGAAGAGGATTTCAAAGAAACATTAGATTTTTGTGAAGAAATTGGTTTTACTAAAATACATGTATTTCCTTATTCTGATAGAAGTGGTACAGTTGCTTCAAGAATGAAAGATAAAATACCTGGTAATATTAAAAAAGATAGAGTAAGAAGGTTAATAGATTTATCAAATAAGTTAGAAAAAGAGTATTATTTAAAACATATTGATAAAGAAGATGACGTTTTAATAGAAGAAGTTAAGCAAGATGGTTATTTACATGGATTTACTAGTGATTACATACCAATAAAATTAAAAGGCAATTATAAAATTAATGAGATTTATAAAATAAAACTTAGTAAAGAAAATATAAATTTTAGTCTAGACTAAATTGACATAAGTATATCATAATGGTATACTTTAAATATATAATAAAGTAGGAGGAAGTAAGGATGGATTATAGTTATGATTATGGATATGGAGGATATGATTCTATGCCAATAGATAGTTTCGATAGTTCTTTTAGCGCATCTGCAGGGCCTACATTAGCAGTAGTTGGAATAATATCTTTAGCGGTATTTGTTGTTTCACTAATTGCTATGATTAAGCTTTATAAAAAGTTTAATAGACCAGGATGGGCGCCAATCGTTCCAATTTATAATATGTGGGTACTATTTGAAATGGGAAATTTACCAGGGTGGTTATCATTAATTCCTGGTGTTAATGGTATTTGTACTTTAGTCGCATATTTTCAAATAGCTAAAAAGTTAGGTAAATCAACTGGATTTGCTGTGTGTACTATATTCTTTATGCCAATATGCGTATTAATTATGAGTTTTGATAGTTCAATGCCTGTTAATCAGAATATGAACAATAATTATCAAGGTATGAACAATAATTATCAAGGTATGAATAATAATTATCAAGGTATGAATAATCAACAAATGAACAATGCTCAAAATATGGTAAATAATCAACAGCCAATGAATCAACAGCCAATGAATCAACAACCGTTGAATCAACAACCGTTGAATCAACAACCTATGTCACAGGGGCAAACAACTGTAAGTGAAACTCAGGTTAATGAGATTCCCACAAGTACATTCGTACCAACGGAACCAGTAACACCACAGCCAATGCCACAAGAGAATGTTCCAACTGTTGATGCACCACAATTTACAAACATAAACGACAATAATAATCAATAAGTATACTAAATGTATACTTTTTTTAATTTATCTATTGATTATGATAAATTTATTTGATATAATTAAACCACTGTTTGAAATGGCGATGTAGCTCAGTTGGCTAGAGCATCTGGTTCATACCCAGGAGGTCGAGAGTTCGAATCTCCCCGTCGCTACCAATAAGAAATATACTCAGATTATTCTGAGTTTTTTATTTGAAAAAATATTGCTATTATGATATTATTAAGTATAGAAAGGTAGACTATTATGAAGAAACTTAAAAATTAATTTATTGTCTTAATTGTTTCCAGACTATTTGATCAGTATTGATGCTACATATATGATCAAAGCTTATTTAAGTATTAGCTTAAAAGCTTTTAATGCTCACACTAGTATTGGAACAGAATATAAAATTGATGGAAGCAAAGGGCAAGAATATTATAATACTGGAAATATTAATGAATGCACTGGTAATGAAAATAAAATTACTGTTAAAATTGTATGCATCGGGCAAAATATTTCTGCGAAAACGTTAGGATCAATGCAGACTGCAAAATGGAATGATAATGCGGCTAAAATTTGTTCTAGATATAATTTGGAAATTAAAAATAACGTTACATCTCCATGTAAGTCAACTCATTCCGGAATTTGGACACATAATTAAAGTAGAGGTATAAATGAAAAAAAGAATTCGTATTTATTATATTGTTTTAGCTATTCTATGTTTAGTTTCTACCATTATATTTTTGTGCAAAAACGTGTCTGGTTATAATGATTATAAATATGAAATAAATGAATGCAATAAGTATTTAAGTTTAGAAGTTAAGCAATCAAACTATGACACAAATGACTACGATATTGAAAGGTGTAAATATATATTAAATGACAAGGAAAAACCATATAGTTTTTTTCTTGCTTTTGATCAATTTATTGAAACGGGTATTTTTAAATTTATATTTCCTTTTTTTGTTTCAATTATTATTTTTATACCACTTGTGTATAAATTATCATTAGAACTTGATAGTAATTATATTAAATATTATCTTTTGAGAAAAAAATATAAAAGTTATGTTTTTGATTTAATAAAAAAGGCTTATAAAAATATCTTTGTTATATTGCTGATGTTATCTTTATTAATAATAGTTTCATTGATTAAATCTAACTTTAACATTAGTCCTAGACTGGATATTTATTTACTTTATCTATCACAAGAGGCTTTACTATTTGAAAATCCTATTAATTGTGTTATTTATGTAGTAATAATTATATTAAATCTTCTTATTTATGCAAATATTGCTTTAATGGTTTTAAGAAATAATCATAAAAACTATTTAATATCTCTTACCGAGTGTTTTTTAGTAACCTATATGTATTTATGCTTTACTTTTATAGTTATAGGTGTTTTAGTAGATAAATGTTTTGGTATTATATCTGAACAGATAAATCTTTTTGAGATATTTACATGGCATGGAATAACTAATCCTATATTATTCTTAATAGTTAATACTATTTATTATATTATTTCATTAGTTATAGTATTATTGATGTATAAAAATAAAGAAAAGATAATTATGAAATGCGAAGGTTAAAAGTGAGGTTATATGAAAATTGAGGTTAAAAATGTTAGTAAAACATTAAAAAAAATTAAAGTTATAGATAATGTATCTGTTACATTTGAATCTGGAAAAATATATGGTTTAATTGGAAGAAATGGTAGTGGTAAAAGTGTTTTTTTAAAACTACTATGTTCATTTTATATTCCGGATAGTGGGACTATAAGACAAGATGGATATGATTATATTAAAAATAATGATTTTCCAAAAGACACACGAGCGTTTATTGAAACTCCTAATTTTATTAGTGATATGACTGGTTTTGAAAACTTAAAAAACTTAGCTAAGATTCAAAATAAAATTACAGATAAAGAAATACTTGATACTTTAGATGATGTATGTTTATTGCAAGAAAAGGATAAATCTTATGATAATTATTCTCTTGGTATGAAACAAAAACTAGGTATAGCTCAAGTATTAATGGAAAACCCTAGGTTTATTATATTAGATGAACCATTTAATGGAATTGATGAAGAATCTGTTAAAAAAATTAAAACTTTAATTAAAAAACTAAAGAAAGAAGATAAACTTATAATTATAACAAGCCATATAAAGGAAGACATATTAGATTTAGCAGATGAGGTATATAGATTTGATTCGGGAGTTTTAACAAAAAATGAATAAGTTATCATATCATAACAAATTTTTAATAAAAAAATATTTGATACTCGTTTTTGCTGTTTGCTTTTTTGCATCTCAAAGTGCTCCTAAGGGCTTATCATATCTTAGTACGATAAATGCTACATTTTATAGTCTTATTTTCACTCTTGCATCATACATTGTTTATGTAATATATACATTTGATTTAATATCTATATATGATAAAAACTATATGCAATTTTTAAGATACAAAAATAAAAGAGAATATTTAGAAAATTTACTTAAATATTGTTCTAAGAATTTTAATTTATTATTTGCAATTTTTATAGCAATACTAACAATATTTGTCTCTATTAATTTTTTTCTTAGAGGAAGTGTATTATTTAGTTTTGATTTATTATCTTTTTTTAAACTTATATATAATTTCTTTAAGATATTTGTTTTAACAGAGATTTTCCTTCAAATAGGAATTTTACTTAGTAAATGTTTTTCTAAAGTAATTGCATCTATATATCTTTTACTTATTCAAATTATTAGTTATAGTTGGGCATATGATATAACCACTGTTGATTCTTTTAATAAAATACATTTGTTTTATGGATATTATTTAAAAGATTTTGAATACAGTAATATATTTTTAGATGTATTTGCATTTGTATTACAGGTAATTATCTTTACATTAATATTAGAATTAATTAAATATTTAACATTAAAATATAAAAAAGTATATATAGAGGATTAAATGAAACAAAAAATTTTATTAATAAAACATGATTATTTTAAAAAAGTATTAAGGTATTTCTTATTAGAAATAATTCTTTTAATTATCTACTTATCTCTTAATTTTGAAAGTAAGGATACTATTATATTAACTTTAGGATTAAATAAAATAACATTTTATGATCAAATAAGGGATATTATAAGGCTTATCGATACTGGAGTACTTACTTATTCAGTATTGTTTATTTATTTTTATGATTTAAAAAGAAACCCAGAGTTTATTTTACTTAGGGAAAAAAATCAAAAATATATTATTGATAAACTTATGTTAGTTTTAATTTTAAACATAATTATCAAATCTATTTGTTTTTTGTTTATTAATTTTACTTTCGGACAAATGTCTATTCTTGATAAGAACTTAATAAATGATGGTCTCATTAATATTATGTTTACTATTTTTACTATTACATCTCTTTTAAATTTATATTCTCAAAATAAGTATTTAAGTTGTTTTGTTGTTATAGGAACTTTTGTATATAATTTATTTTTTGATATAAATTGTTTTTGGATAGTAACGTTACTTTTGATATTCTTAAGTTTCGCACTCTACAGTAGTCAAAAGATATATAATAAATATATTAGATAATAAAAAGTTTGTCATTTTTAAATATTTCTTATATAATAAAAGTATAAATAATTAAGTGGAGGTAGGTATGAAAATAATTAGTAATAATGATTGTTATATACAAGGATATGATTTAGAACATCTTATATATAATGATACACAATTTCCTGTAAGTATGTATATAGACATTAGTAAAAGAAGACATCATAGTGATTTGAGTAAATATTATAAAATAGAGGATAAGGCTCAAATCGAATATTTGATGAATAATGGTTTAGTTGCTGACTTTAGTGAACTAAGTATGTATAATGAAACTGGTCTTAAGAAACTTATTGATTTTTTTAAGAAAGAATTATATTATGAATCTACTAAAGATGAGGAGTATGATTCAAATACTGTTTCTAATTTAATCAATACATTTAGAAAAAGAAGACAACTTGAATATATGATTTTTCAGATTAGAGAGATGCTTAAACTAAAGAGAAATATTTCTAATATAGAATATCCTAATGTTCCAAATCCATGTGAAATGCCAATAACAAATGGAATATTAAAAGCATGTCGTTCTATTATTCCTGGTAATGTTTTAATATATAATGAAGATAATAGTTCTCTTGGGGCAGATATTGATTATGATTTTTGTGAGACTGCATTTGATATATTAAAATTAGATTATAAAAATAGTTTAGATGAGGATATTAAAGTTGAATTTTCTAAATTTAGTGATGATATGAAATATTATATTATGGGGTACAAAACTAAAGAAGTTTTAAAGAGTCAAACTTTTAGAAAAAAATAACCAAGTAAAAAACTTGGTTTTTATATGTAAAACACTACAAAAAAAATATTAAATATGTTAAAATGTATAAGGAGGATAGTATATGAATAAGATAACTATAATTATTGCTGGTGTATTTATTTTGTTATCAGCACTTTTATTTATACTTACAATTATAATTAAAAACAAAAGAAAGAATAATATATTATCTTCAGTAGATAAATTAACAACTGAAAAGAATTTAATTATTTCTTCTCAATTAATGAGTGAACTTTCAAAAGCAAGTAAACTTGTTAATAATAAAAAGACTGAAGAATTAGTAGAGTCTTGGAAGAAAAGATTTAATAATATAGAAAATAAAGATATGCCCAAATTAACAGATAATTTAATAGAGGTAGAAAACTTATGTGTTAATAAGGAATATAAAACAGCTAAAGAAGCTCTTTCACTTGCTGAAAAGAATATATTTCATGTTAAAGCTAAATCATATAAATTATTAAATGAAATAAAAGAATTAACAGAGAGTGAAGAGAGAAATAGAGAGGCTGTTACTAAATTAAAGAGTTTATATAGGGAAGTAGTATTCAAATACAATAAAAATAAAAATGATTATGGTGACATATGTAATCCAATAGAATTACAATTTGAGAATATTGATAAATTATTTAGTGGATTTGAAGTAGCTATAGAAAATCATGAGTATGAGGAATTAGGTAAAATAGTTAAGGCTCTTGATGATATGATACATAACATTAATATTGTTATAGAAGAAGCACCAACTATTATACTTATGTCTACAATGATACTTCCTAAAAAAATGAATGATATTAAAAATATAAGTACTAAACTTACAAGAGCAGGATACAATTTAGAATATTTAAATTTAGATTATAATATAGAAGAAACTAATAAAAAGATTAATGATATTATGGATAGACTTAAAGTATTGAATTTACAAGATTCTATATTTGATTTGAAAACATTACTTGATTATTATGAGTCAATTTATAGTGACTTTGATGCTGAAAAAAGAGGTAAAAAAGAGTATGAACGTGGTCTTATTAATATAACTGAGAGATTATCTAAAGTAACAAGTATTGTTAAAAATCTTTATGCTGAGATTAGTAACTTAAAAGATACATATGATCTTAGTGATGATGATATTAAGGTAATAGATGAGATTAATAAAGAATTAATAAGCGTTAAAGATAGTTTTAAACTTGTTAATGATAGAAGTTTATGCAAAATTATGCCTTATTCTAAATTAAGTAATGATTGTGAACTTGTTGCAGTTTCATTATCTAAGGTTGAAGATAAATTAGAAACAACTCTTAAAAATTTAGGAAGTTTAAAAGAAGATGAAGCAAGAGCAAGGGATCAATTGTTTGAAATAAAAGGAATAATAAATAATTCTAAATATAAAATTAAGGATTATGATTTGCCTAGAATACCAGAACAATTTTATGTTGAAATGAAAGAAGCATATGATGCGGTAAAAGAAATTAATAAAGAATTAGATAAGAAACCTATTTCAATTAAAACATTAAATTTAAGGGTTGAAACAGCAGGTGACTTAGCACTTAAATTATTTAAGACAGCAACTAATACTACTAAGACAGCAGCTATGGCAGAAATGGCTATTGTTTATGGTAATAGATATAGATCAAGTAATTCTGAAGTCGAAGCAGGGTTAATTAAAGCTACTAAGGCATTTAATAGAGGAAATTATAAAGATTCATTAGAAATAATATTAAATGCACTTAACATAGTTGAACCTGGAATACATAAGAAATTACTCAGCAAAATGGAAAGTTAGGTGACTTAAAGTGGCTAAAAAGAAAAAACAAAAAATAGAAGAAAATACTGGTTTTAAATATAAAAAAGAGTGTATGGGTATATTAGTTTTAGTGCTTTCTATACTTGGTTTAGGAAATAAAGGTATAGTAGGTGGAGTAATCAAAAAGTTTGCTATATTCTTATTTGGAAATTGGTGGGCAGCATTTTTAATATTATCTATATGTTTATCATTGTATTTAATAGGTAAGAGAGAAAAACCTAATTATTTTACTGGTAGACTTATTGGAGTTTATTCACTTATTTTTGCTATACTATTATTTTCACATATTAACTATATAACTACTAATAATATAAAGACTGATATAATAACAGAAACGTATAATAACATTGCAGTTGCTTATGATACTGATAGTGAAATAAGAAATACTGGTGGTGGTATGTTAGGTGCATTATTTACATTTGCATTTGTACCATTATTTGATATAGAAGGTACATATATTGTAATTATAATCATTGCATCTTTTGGACTTATAATGCTATTTGATTTAACACTTAGTGATTGTATATCTACAATATTCTCACCATTTAAAAGAATATTTAGAAAGAAAGAAAAAGAAGATGATGAAGAGGATAACGTATCAGTTAAAGATATTACTCCTTCAGTAAAAGAACCACTTAAAGATAATAAAGTTGTTATAACAAGTGTAGAGGATTATTTAGAAAAGAAGCAAGAAATAAAAGAAGAGCCTAAAGAAACTATAATAGAACCTTCTATTGAAGGAGATACACCTTATGTAAAACCATCTATAAACTTACTTAATATGCCTAAATCCAAAGGCAAAGTTAATTCAACAGAAGTTATTGCTGCGAATACTAAAAAGCTTGAAAGAGTATTTAATGATTTTGGAATGGTAGCCAAAGTTATAGAAATACATGTAGGGCCTGCGGTTACTCAATACGAAATGGAACTACAAAGAGGAACTAAAGTAAATAAAGTACTTAGTATATCAAGAGAAATAGCACTTGAATTATCAGCAAAAGAAGTTAGAATAGAAGCTCCTATTCCAGGCAAAAGTACTGTTGGTATAGAAATACCTAATCAAACAATAATACCTGTATCAATGAGAGAAATCATGGAAGATTTAGAACGTAATCCTAAATATAAAGATTCTAAACTTGCAGCACCTCTTGGTAGAGATATAATGGGTAATGTTAAATGTGTTGAGATAAATAAGACGCCTCATATGTTAGTGGCTGGTGCGACTGGTAGTGGAAAGAGTGTATGCATCAATAACATAATCTTGTCAGTTATTATGAGATCTACACCGGATGAAGTTAAAATGGTACTTGTTGATCCTAAAAAGGTAGAGTTTAATGCTTATGAAGGAATACCACATTTACTTATGCCTGTTGTTACCGATCCTAAAAAAGCAAGTGCAGCGTTACAAAAAATAGTAGTTGAAATGGATGATAGATATGAAACGTTTAAAAATAGTGGAACTAAAAACATTTCTACTTATAATGAATATATAGAAAAACAACTCAAGAAAAACCCGGATTGTGGACTTAAAAAAATGCCATTTATACTTGTTATAATTGATGAACTTGCTGATTTAATGCTTGTTGCTGCTAAAGAAGTTGAAGATTCAATCATGAGAATAACACAACTTGCAAGAGCTGCTGGTATACATTTGATAGTTGCTACGCAAAGGCCATCTACAGATGTAATTACTGGTGTAGTAAAATCAAATATACCAACAAGAATATCTTTTGCAGTATCCTCATCAATAGATAGTCGTACTATTTTAGATATGACTGGAGCAGAGAAACTTCTTGGTAAAGGTGATATGTTATATAAACCTATGGATGATAATACTCCAACAAGAGTACAAGGAAGTTTTGTAAGTGATGATGAAATACAAAGAGTAGTAGATTTTGTTAAATCTAAATCTCATCCGCCAAGATATAGTGAGAAATTTACTAATTTAGAGGTAAACAATTCATCTTCGTCATTTGGTGGTGCTGCGTCTAATGCAAACAGTGAAAATAAAGATGTTTTATATAATGAAATACTTGATTATGCTGTAAGAATGGGACAAATAAGTGCCTCACTAATCCAAAGAAAATATAGTATTGGATATAATAGAGCAGCTAGAATAATAGATCAGTTTGAAGAAGAAGGAATAGTTGGGCCTGCTAAAGGGAGTAAACCAAGAGATGTACTTATCAAACTAGAAGAAAAGGACGGTGAATAATGACTGTACATATAGAGGCTGAAAAGGGCCAAATCGCTAAAAGAGTATTGATGCCAGGAGATCCAAATCGTGCTAAGTATATAGCAGATAAATACTTAAATAATGTTAAGCTTGTAAATAGTTTAAGAGGAGAGCTTGCATTTACAGGTACTTATAAAGATGTAGAAGTAACAATATTTTCAAGTGGCATGGGAATTGGAAGCATGGGAATTTATAGCTACGAATTATTTAATGATTATGATGTAGATTCAATTATTAGAATAGGTACTGCTGGAAGCTATAGTGAAGATTTGAAAGTATATGACTTATTAGTCGCAGACTCATGTTATTCAAAAACATATTTTGATGAAGAAGCAGGAAGAGAAAACGTAGAGATTATAAACTCTTCAGGTGACTTAAATGGAATTATTATGAAGACAGCTGCACTTAAAAGAATAAATGCTAAATTAGGTAGAGTACATACTACTGAAGCATTTTACACTGAAAATAAGGATTATACTCCATTTATTGAGTTAGGTTGTAAAGCTGTTGAGATGGAATGCTATGCACTTTTCTATAATGCAAAAAAATTCTTAAAGAAAGCAACTGCTATATTAACTATTAGTGATAATTTAATTACTCATGAAGAAATAGATGCTAAAGAAAGAGAGCAAAAACTTGATGATATGATTTTTTTAGCACTTGAATCTATCATAAAAGAATAGATTTTGTAAATAATAAAAAAGAAGATGATTTTCTTCTTTTTTTAAGGTAAAATATAACACAAGGAGAACAATATGGAATATAAAAAGATAATAGAAGACAATTATACGTTACATTTAATAAATAGTGACAGATTTAAAATTATGAATGTAGTAGTATTTTTAACTAAAAAATATAACGAAAAAGATGTACCTTATGGGGTATTATTAACAAAAAACATGGTTTATACGACTAAAAAATATAATACTAAAAATAAAATAGCAATAGAAGGTGAAGAACTATATGGAAGCAGAGTAGCATCTTCATTTACATCAACAGGAAATTCATTATCATTTTCATTCGCACTTGATTTTTTAAATCCAAAATATACAAAAAAAGAATATCTATCAAAATCAATAGAATTTCTATGTGAAGTATTATTTAATCCAAATGTTACTAAAGATGGATTTGATGAACAATATTTTAATATTATCAAGAACGATGTTATAGTTGCAATAAACTCTACGAAAGATAATCCAGCTAAATATGCTTCAATTGAATATGGAAAAATAATGTACAAAGGAACTCCTAGTGCTAAAGGAGTAAACCCTACTGTAGAAGAAATAGAAAAAGTTACGCCTTTAAAATTATATGAATATTATAATAAACTTTTTAATGGAGAGTATAAAATAGATATTGCGGTACATGGTGAGTATGATGATGAAATAATAAATATTATAAAAGAAAGATTTAGTAAAGTTAAATCATCAAGCAAAAAAATAAATTTATATGTAAAACCTAAGAATAATAAATTTATAACTAAGACGGATACATTACCTTTTAAACAATCTAGATTACTTATTGGTTATAAAATAAAAGATCCAACATATCATGAACTTAACCATGTTCTTAAAGTGTATAATACTATGCTTGGTACGATGAATGATTCATTATTATTTAATGTTGTAAGAGAAAAGAACTCTTTATGCTATTCTATAGGTTCATACTTTTCTAAATATAACAGTGCATTAACAATATATGCCGGTATTAATAAAGACAATGCTGATAAGTCAATTGAACTAATAAAAAAATGTGTTGAAATGATGGGTGATAAAAAGGTAATAAACTCTTTATATAACTATGCTTTAAAAACAATAAACACCTACTTAAATAACTATTATGATGATGTAACATCTCAAATAAATAAATATTATATTGGAGAATTTGAAATTACAGAGGATATAGAAACTTTAAGGGAGAAATTAAATAGCGTTACAGTTGATGAAATAGTAGAACTAAATAAAAAAATAAATATCCAAACAATATATTTATTGAAAGGGGATAACTAATGATTAAAAAAACATTTGAAAGAGTAGATGAAGAATTATTTATAGAAAAATTAGACAATGGTATTACTATATATATGTATCCAACTAAAAAAACAAAAAACTTTTATCTTTCAATATCTGTTAAATATGGTGCATGTGTAGAAAAATACAAAGTTTCAAATAAAGTATATGATGTAATACCTGGCTCTGCTCACTTTTTAGAGCATAAAGTTATGGCTCTATCAGAAAATATTGAAGTTTCAAAAAAAATAAATGAACTTGGTAGTCTTGCAAATGCATGGACCAGTTATAGGGGAACAAATTACAATATATTTGGAAGCATTAATATTAAAGAAAACTTAAAGATACTTTTAGATTTATTCTATCATCCTGACATTACTGATGAATCAGTTAAAAAGGAAAAGGGCATTATTGGTGAAGAAATAGATATGTATAAAGATAATATTGATAGATTGATGTATGATCATTTATACAATAATTTATTTAATGATTCATTTATGAAACATACTGTAGTAGGTGAAAGAAGTGATATTGAAAAAATAACTAAAGATAGTTTAATGACTATATATAATAATTTTTATATTCCAAAAAATACTTTTATAATAGTGACCGGAGATTTTGATACTAATGAAATACTAGAAGAAATTAAAGAATATATATCACATTTAGAATTACCGAATAAAGAGATACCTAAAATTATAAAGAAAAAAGATGATGAAAAGGTATCTATTCCTTACGAAGAAATAACAAAGAATGCAGAAAATGTAAGGGTGAAGATTGGTACAAAAATACCAAGAAGCAACTTTAATATAGAGGATAACACATTATTGAGATTATATTTAAATATAATATTATCTAATAATTTTTCTGCTACTAGTGAATTATTTGAAAAGTATAAAAATGAAAATATTGTTATTAGTATGAGTGGTGGAATTAATATAATAGATGACTATGTTGTCTTGTGTTGTTCAGCGTTTACTAATGATGGTAATTTATTTATTGAAAGAATTAAAAAAGATGTAAATAAATTAAAACTTACAAAAAGTGATTTTGAAAGAAAGAAAAAGCTATATTTAAAAGGTTATATATGTGATTTTGATAATATAGAAGATATAGAATATATTATATGTGAATCTATTATAATGGATGAAGGTCTTGATTATAATGAATATTCTAAAATTAATGATATGACTTTTGAAAAAGCAAATGAAGTATTAAAGTCACTTGAATTTGATAATATATCAATAGTTAAAACTATAAAATAAAGAGCAATCTTTATTTTTTTTACTTAAATCTTTTAAAAAGAAGTGTTTTTTCTTTTTATGGCTAATTATTATAGTGTAGGAAGATTAATCACAGAGGCACAAGGTGGTTTAACTAGAGCAAAATATGGTGAAAATTTAATAAAAGAATATTCCACTAAATTAACTATTGATTTAAATGATAAGAAATATAGTTATAGAAATCTTATGAATATGAGAAAATTCTATATATTATTTAGAAATGAAAAAGTGTACGCATTCGTTCACAATTAAGCCGGTCTTATTATCGTGAATTATTAAAATTAAAAGGTTTTGATGAATATTGTAGTGATACTAGAATAATTGAAAGAAAATACATAATTGTATAGCTTAAATAACTATCTTTTTTTATTAATCTATTGTATAATTATTTTGGTGAAGTATATGAATAAATCTATAGAATTTAAAAGTATTAAAGAACTATATGATAGAGTTAAACCTGCTTTGTATTCTAAAGTTAAAGAACTTAGAGGCTTAGGTTATAAAAATATTTATGAAGAGGATATATGGAACTATCTTGTTGAAACAAATTGGAAAAAGAAACATGATTTACAACTATGTGATCTTATAAGTGATATATTATTTACGAATAATCTTGAAATTAATAATTATGTCACTAATAAAATGCAAAGGGTAACTACAAAAAACGATAATAATCTTTAGGAGGAAAAAACATGAAAAAAATATTAAAACCATTATTAATTGTTATAGCAATTATAACACTTGGGGCTTTTTTGATTAAGCCTACACTTAAAAATATTAGTTATGGTATTGATCTTCAAGGAGGATTTGAAATACTATATAAAATTGAGCCTTTAGAAAAAGGTAAAGAATTAACAGAAGATGATTTAGATAAAACATATACAGCTATTGTTAACAGAATTGATACATTAGGTGTTAGTGAACCTGTTATTGCATTTGAGGGAAATAATTTAATTAGAATTCAATTACCTGGAGTATCTAATGAAGAAGAAGCAAGACAAAGAATTAGTACAACAGCTGTGTTATCATTTAGAGACACTAATGATAAATTATTAATGACTAGTGATATCCTTGGAAATAATGGAGCGTCACTTACGCAAGATAGTAAAAGTTTTCAATATGAAGTTAAGCTTGACATAAAAGATACTGCTAAATTCTATGAAGTAACCAAAAAAATATCACAAAGAACTAATGGAAATAATATGATAGTTATATGGCTTGATTATAATGAAGAGTTAGATTCTTATGAGAATGAAAAATTAACATGTGGTAAAGACTCTAATATGAAGTGTATATCTGCCGCTAGTGTTAAAGAAGGCCTTGATGGTGGAAGCGTCGTAATACAAGGAAACTTCACTAAGGAAGAAGCACAAACTTTAGTAGATTTAATAAATAGTGGTTCTCTTCCTACTAAATTAAGTGAAGAGGCAACACCTAAGAGCGTATCTCCATCTTTTGGAGCTGAAACTATTACTAAGACTGGTATTGCTGGTATAATTACATTTATATTAATATCATTAATTTTAGTATTTAAGTATAGAATAAGTGGACTTATTGGTAGTGTTTGTTTATTTGTATATGCATTACTTGTATTTATTATTTATAATGCTGTAGGTGGAGTGCTTACATTAACAGGAATTGCTGCATTAGTATTAGGTATAGGTATGGCAGTAGACTCAATAATAATATCAAATGATAGAATTAAAGATGAACTTAGAAAAGGTAAAAAGTTAATACCTGCTGTTAATGAAGGAAGCAAGAGTAGTTTAAAAGCTATTATAGATGCAAATGTAACAACTTTACTAGCTGGTGTAATTCTTTATATATTTGGTGAATCATCTGTTAAAGGATTTGCAACTATGCTTATTATTACAATATTTATTACCATATTTGCTTGTGTTATTTTATACCGTGTATTACAAATTATGACTGTTAAAACAAAAGTATTTAACGATAATGAAAAATTATTTATTGGTAGTGTTCATGAAGTTAGAAAGTTTAACTATGCTAAATTTGCAAAGAAGCCTATAATTGTTTCATTATCAATAATTACAATTGGATTAATATTTGTACTAGTTCGTGGATTTAATTTTGGCGTTGATTTTACAGGAGGTACACAAATTAATCTATCTAGTAGTGAACCTTTAAATTTTAATAAAATAAAAGAAATTGTAAAAGACTATGATTTGAGAGATTATGATACTTATTTAAATAGTAAAACTGAAGGATATTTAAAACTTAATGATACTTTAAATGAAGAAGATGAAATTAAAGTTAAATCTGAATTAAAAGCATTAGGAATAGATACATCTGTTAATGAAATAAGTAATTTAGTTACTAATAATTTAACTAAGAATGCTATTAAGGCACTTATATATTCAATAATAGCAATAATACTTTATGTAACAATTAGATTTAATTTTAATTATGCTGCCTCTGGTATATTGATGTTGTTACATGATTTATTAATAACTCTTTCAATATTTGCTATATTTAATATAAGTGTAGACTTTATAATAGTGGCATCACTTCTTACAATCGTAGGTTATTCTATTAATGATACAATAGTTGTATTTGATAGAATTAGAGATAATAGAAATAAATTATATAAAAATAGAAAGAAATTAACAGAAGAAGAACTTGAAAATTTAGTGAATGTATCATCTAATGAAACTATTACGAGAAATGTATGGACTAGTATTACAACAGTAGCTGCAATAATTACATTATTATGTGTAGGTCTTAATGATATCTTAACATTTAATATAGCTATTCTTGTTGGCTTAATAGCTGGTACTATTTCATCATTGTTAATTGCACCTAAAGTATGGATGTTACTTGAAAGAAGAAGTATGGATCGTCCAGAAGAAGAGGATGATGAACCAACTGAAATGAAAGTTAAAGGCGTTAATTTCTAAGGGAGTTGATCTTATTAAAAACTATGATTACGATGAATTGCTTGATTTATTAAAAACTTATATGGATAGTGAATATATTGATTTTGTAGATAAATATTATAATCAAGCAAAGATAATTTACGAAGGAATGAAGAGAGAAACTGGAGAAGATTATATTATGCATCCTATTAATGTTGCATATATCTTAGCCGAACTTAAAATGGATCCTGTGACTATAGGGTGTGCTTTGATACATGAAGCAATTACTCTTGGTAAGATGACTTATGAAGAAGTTGAAGAAATGTTTGGTACTGCTAGTGCTGATATAGTTAATAGTATTAGCAAAATAAGTAATTTAAAACAAACATTTAAAATAAACAATCCTGAGAAGTATAGAAGAATAATAGTAGGTCTTTCTGAAAATCCAGCAACACTATTTATTAAGTTTGCTGATAGACTTCATAATCTTAGAACATTAAAAGTACATGATGCAGAACATATAAAATATATAGTAACTGAAACTCAAAATATTTATATACCAATTGCACATAGACTTGGTATGAAAAAGATGAAAAGTGAGATGGAGGATTTATGTTTACAGTATTCTGATCCAGAAGGGTATAGAAGTGTTGAAGAAAAAATAAATGCTTCCAAAGAAGAACTTGAGCTTTCATTAGAACATATGAAAGAAGAAATAAAAACTATACTTGATCATCATAATATTAAATATGAAATGTTATCAAGAGTTAAGTCCGTAAGAGGTATATATAATAAACTTAAAAAAGGTAGAAAATGGGAAGAAATATATGATTTGCTTGGAATAAGAGTACTTGTAGATACAGTTGAAGACTGCTATAGAGTAATTGGTCTTGTACAAGCAAAATATTCTCCAATTCCTAATAGATTTAAAGATTTTATTGCAAACCCTAAGCCTAATATGTATCAAAGCTTACATACTACAGTTTTTGGTGAAGATAAAAGAATCTTTGAGGTTCAAGTAAGAACATATGAGATGGATGAAATAGCAGAAAAAGGAGTCGCATCTCACTGGAGTTATAAAGAACATACTAATGGAGCTAATAAAAATGATCTAGACCGTATTTTAGAACAATTTAGGGCACTAGTAGAAGTAAATGATATAGAAAAAAATATGAACTTCTTTACAAATATTAAAGAAGAATTAAAAAGAAATGAAATTTATGTTTATACTCCTAAAGGAGATATTATTGAGCTTCCAAGTGGTGCAACTCCGATAGACTTTGCATATAAAATACATAGTGAAGTAGGTAATACAACTACAGGAGCACTTGTTAACAATAAAATGGTTAAACTCGATTATGAACTTCAAGATGGAGATTTAGTAGAATTAATAACTAAAAAAGGGCATACACCATCAAGAGGTTGGTTAAAAGTAGTTAAGACTGAGGCTGCTAAAAGTAGAATTAAATCTTTTTTCTATAAAAAAGAAAGAGAAAAATATATTAGTCTTGGCCATGAAATGATGATAAATGAATGTAAGAAAAAGAACGTTGATATAAATGATGTATTTAGTGAAGAGAATGTTGAAAAATTATGTGATATGTTATCAATGGATTCACTTGACGATATATATTTTTCAGTAGCAACTTTAAGATATTTACCATCATCAATACTTGGAAGACTTGAAATAAGAGAGCCTAAAAAGAAGCAAATAACTCTAGAGAGAAGAAAAAATAAAAATGAAAGTGGAATTGTCATTGCAGGTAGTAATGATATATTATGTACTTTAGCGACATGTTGTAATCCTGTTTATGGTGAAGATATAGTTGGATATATAACTCGTGGTTATGGAGTTAAAATTCATTCTAAGAATTGTCCTAATATTGATTTAAATAGTGAAAGACTTATTGATGCATCTTGGGAGGGGGAGGCCTATAATAGATATACTGCTAAAATAAAAGTATATATAGATGAAGTAAGTGATATTCTATTAAAGATAATAACTTTATCTACTAAATCAGAAATAATAGTTGACTCAATAAATCTAATAAATAGAAATAATAAATTATTTTATGATATAACATGTAAAGTTAAAAATATAAATGATTTGCATAAATTCATAGATGAAATTAAAACTATAAGTAGTGTATCATCAGTAGAAAGGATATTTATCTAATGAAAGTAGTAGTACAAAGAAGTAAAAAAAGTAAAGTTACAATAAATAATAAAGTAAATGGAAGTATTGACAAAGGTTATGTTTTATTAGTTGGTTTTACTCATAGTGATACAACTGATATTGTTGATAAAATGATTAATAAAATACTTAATTTAAGAATATTTGAAGATGAAAATGATAAGATGAATCTTAGTATTAAAGATATTGATGGAAGCATATTAAGTATTAGTCAATTTACTTTATATGCTGATTCTAAAAAAGGAAATAGACCATCATTTATAAATGCTATGAAACCGGATGAAGCAAGTAAACTTTATGATTATTTTAATCAAGAATTAAGTAAATATATAGAAGTAAGTACTGGTATATTTGGGTCTGATATGAAAGTAGAAATATATAATGATGGGCCTGTTACAATAATACTTGATAGTGATGAACTATTTAAAAAATAGTAAAGCAAAGAAATTCTTTGCTTTTTTAATATTTTATTTGAATAAATGTACTTTGTGATATATAATAAGCATTATGGAAAGAAAAGATGTTGATTTAAATTTAGTTAGTCCAATGATGAGGGAATACCTTCAAACTAAAAGTGAATATGAAGGAATAATATTATTTTATAGATTAGGGGATTTCTATGAAATGTTTTTTGATGATGCGATTACTGCTAGTCATGAACTTGAACTTACTCTAACCGGTAAACAATGTGGACTTAGTGAAAGAGTACCTATGTGTGGAATACCTCATCATGCTTTAAATGTTTATTTAGAAAAATTAATAGACAAAGGATATAAAGTTGCTATATGTGAACAAATGGAAGATCCTAAGACAACTAAAGGTATTGTTAAAAGAGAAGTAATACAAATAGTTAGTAAAGGAACACTTACCAGTCCTGAAATAGTTAATGAAAAAGATTTTAACTATATTGCAAGTATAAAAGATTATGGTTATGTCTATGCTCTTTCATATGCAGATCTTTTAAGTGGAAAAGTTTGTGCGTCACTTATAAAACATGATATTGATAAACTAATAAGCCAAATAGTTAATTTAAATATAAAAGAATTAGTATTAAATAAAGACTTTGATACAAGAGTAGTTAATATACTTAAAAATAACTATAATATTTATATTTCATATTATGATAATGATGAAACTTATACATCACATAATATATTTCAAAATATAACTGATGATAAATTAATAAAAAATACATCATTACTTTTAAATTATTTAACTAATAGTTTAAAACAAGATATATCTCATATACAAATGGTTGAATATATCGACACAAGTATATTTTTAGATTTAGATAAAGAATGTATTAAAAACTTAGAATTAGTTGAAACAATAAGAAGTAAAGAAAGACAAAATAGTTTACTTGGTTTTATGGATAAAACTAAAACAGCAATGGGAAGTAGATTATTAAAAAGTTTTATTATTAGCCCATCTATTGATGTAGATGAAATAACTAAAAGACAAAATTTAACAGAGAAATTTATAAATGATTTTATATCTACTAGTGAACTTAGAAATTTATTATATGAAATATATGATTTAGAAAGATTAACAGGTAAAGTAGCATGTTCTACGCTTACTGCAAAAGATATGCTACAGTTAAAGGGTAGTATAAAAGTATTACCTAATATAAATGAAATATTAAAACGTTATGATCTTCCACTATTAGAGACATTTGATGATATATATGAACTATTAGACTCTTCTATTAAAGAAGATGCTCCTTTTACAATAAAAGAAGGAGGCATTATTAAAGATGGATATAATAGTGAAGTGGATGAACTAAGAAGTATTAAAACTAATGGTAAAGACTTTATATCAAACTTTGAACATGAAGAAAAAGAAAGAACTGGTATTAAAGGATTAAAAATAGGATTTAATAAAGTATTTGGTTATTATATTGAAGTACCTAAAGGACAAATTAATTTAGTTAAAGAAGAATTTAATTATGATAGAAAGCAAACTATATCTAATTGTGAAAGATATATAACTCCGTTATTAAAAGAGAAAGAAAATTTAATATTAACTGCTGAAGAAAAATTAAATAATTTAGAATATCAAATATTCATATCTATAAAAGAAGAAATAAAAAAATCTATTTCTAAATTACAAACAGTTTCATCTAAAATAGCATATTATGATTGTATTCAATCTTTTGCTAAGATAGCAGAAGACTATAACTTTATAAAACCAACTATTAATAATGATAATATAGTTGAAATAATTGGAGGTAGACATCCTGTTGTAGAAAGTGTTATTGAAAGTGAATATATTGATAATGATATATTAATGGATAAAGATACTAATATATTAATAATAACTGGGCCTAATATGAGTGGTAAATCAACTTATATGAGAGAGTTTGGTATAATAGCAATACTTAATCAAATAGGTTCATATGTACCTGCTAAAAAGTGTAATATACCTATTTTTGATAAGATATTTACAAGAATAGGTGCTAGTGATGACTTAGTAGGTGGAGAAAGTACATTCATGGTAGAAATGAAGGAAAGTGCTAATGCTATAAAGAATGCTACATCAAAAAGTTTAATATTATTTGATGAATTAGGCCGTGGGACAAGTACATATGATGGTATGTCTCTTGCTGGTGCAATAATAGAATATATTAATGAAAATATTAAATGTAAAACACTATTCTCAACACATTATCATGAACTTACTGAAATGGAAAATAAATATAGTGGTATTAAAAATGTTCATGTAAAAGCATTAGAAGAAGAAGGAAATATTACATTCTTACATAAAGTATTACCTGGTTCAGTTGATAAAAGTTATGGTATAAATGTAGCTAAACTAGCAGATTTACCTAATAATATTATTGATAGAGCAAATGAACTACTTGTTTTTTATGAAAATAAAAGTAATAAAAAAGAAAAAGTAATAAAACAATTTACATTAGATTTAGATACTAAAACTGATACATTAAGAGAATATATAAAAACAATTAATCCACTAGAAGTAACACCTATGCAAGCAATAAATATACTAGATGAAATTAAAAAGAAAAGTGAGGAATAATCATGAGAACAATAGAAAAATTAATTGAACAAGAAATAGAAAAAGAAAAAGTAATACAAGAAAGTTTTGATTCTCTATGGAATGATTTCAATTTAATGATTAGATTAAGAAAAATAGCACTAAATCATTTAAAAAAAGCTAGACTTAAATTATCATTAGATGTATTTTTAATAGATCAAAATCCTAAAATAATGGTTAGATTACAAGAATTATGTGAAGAAATAACTAATACAATAGAAGAAATAAATAGTGAACAAGAATTACTTAATATAATTAAAAGGAATATAATGAGATTAGAAGTATTTAAAATAACTGATTTTAATAATGAAATAGGAGATTTAATTGTTCTTATAGGAAAGAAAAATGATTCAATTTGTGATACAGCACTTACTAATCTTAAATTATCATTAAAAGTATTAGGTGGCCATGAAATAGATGCTGAATATAAGGATGAAGTAGATGTTAATGCTATAAATAATAAAATAGAAGAGAAAACTTTAAGTTTAGGTTTAAAAGATATAGAAAATAAATAACTATATCTTTTTTATTTGTTTAAAAAGATTTCAAAAAAAGAAGTGTTTTTGTTTTTTATGACTAATTATTATAATAGGAGGCAATAACATGGATTATTATGATGAAATAAAAAACAAGATAATTGATAATGAAACATATGAGAGAGTAAAAGATTATTCAAAAGAAAGGCATAGAGTAATAACATATTATGAAATAGGTAAATTGCTATATGAAGCAGGCGGTAAATATGGAGCGAATATTATTAAGCAATATTCTAAAAAATTAGTGATAGAAGTTGGTACAAAATATAATGAAAGAACACTCAGAAGAATGAAACAGTTATATTTGTTCTTTAAAAAACAAAAATGGTCCCCACTGGGGACCAAATTATCAATAAGTCATTTAAGAGTGCTTTTTACATTGAAAGATAATAATGAAATTAATTATTATGTAAAACAAATAATAAATAAAAATATGTCTAAAAGAGAACTTGAATACATAGTTAAATCCAAAGAATATGAAAGATTACCAGATGAAACAAAGAATAAAATAATTAAAGAAGAAAAACTTGAAGTAAAAGATTTAGTACCAGATCCAATATTAATAAAGAATACAAATAATATAGAAATAATAACAGAGAAAGTATTACATAATTTAATATTAGAAGATATACCATCATTTATTAAAGAGTTAGGTAATGGTTATAGTTTTATTGATGATGAATATAAAATTAAAATAGGAGATACATATCATAAGATAGATTTATTGTTTTTTAATATTAAATATAATGCATATGTAGTAGTAGAACTCAAAGTAAGTGAGTTTAAAGTAGAATATATTTAGCAAGTACAAAAGTATATGAATTATATAGACAAGAATGTTAAAGAAATAAGTAATAATAGTACTATAGGTATCTTAATATGTAAGAGGGAAAACAAATATGTAATAGAATATTGTTCTGATGAAAGAATTGTTGTTAGAAAGTATGTATTAATGTAATTATTAATTTTTATTACTAATGTATCTAAATAATAAAAAATCCTAACTTTTTAGGATCTTTTCTGTGTTTTTAAAATTAAGTTTAACTATTTTAGAAAGTTCATTTTTACCATAAGTATCAAGTATTTTTTTTGCAACACTATCTACTTTAGGACTAGCACCTTTTGGAATATCTACTTTATATTTTTCTGATAATTTATCCATTTCTTGTAAGAATCTATATCTACTTATAACACTAGCAGCAGCAACACTTAAATGTTTACTTTCACCTTTAGTTAGAAATGTTATCTTAGTAACTTTATCTTCTATATTTTCTTGTTTTAAATAACTAAAATAACTTCTAGGAGTAGTGAATTGATCTACTATTATTTTATGATATGGGATACCTTTATTAGAAAGTTCAAATAAAACTCTATTGTGAAGAATAGCTTTTATTTTATTCATATTGAAACCTTTAGAACTCATTTCATTGTATTTGGTATTTGAAAGAGTAAATGTTGCATATGGAAGTTTATTCATTAATATAGGGGCACATCTTCTAATCTTATCATCAGTCATCTTTTTAGAATCCATTATTTTTAAATCTTCTAATAGTTTTCTAGTACTTTTATCTACTAAAGTAGCAGTAACTATAATAGGCCCAAAATAGTCACCAGTACCAACTTCATCACTACCAATAGCATCATAATAGTAGTATGTTTTATCATCTTCTTTTTCTTCTTTTTTCTTTAACTCACTATCTATATCTCTGTTATTATAATGACTTTCTAAGTCTTTCCACATATTAGCATCAATATCAGCAGATATACCTTGAAACATAACTTTACCACTCTCATATAAAGTTATAATAGTACCACCTTCTTCTGCTTGAAATACTGAATATGGAGGTTTCTTATCTCTTCTTAATAAGTCATAATAATCAATCATCTTTTCTTTAATATTATCACTAGGTTTAAATACTATTGTCTTTTGCTTTTCCACTTTTATCACCCTTTAATTATATTTAAATTATACAATAAATTTATTTATCTTGATACATATTTTAATTTAATTATTTAAACTTGTCAATCATTTGTAAATTGACTGATGAAATAGCAAATGCTATAATTTAACCATACTAAGTAAAGTAATGGTAAAGGAGTAGGATAAAATGAAAAATAAAGGATTTACATTAGTAGAATTACTAGCAGTAATAGCAATATTAGCAATACTAGTAATAATAGCACTTCCTAACGTACTAAAGATGTTTAATGATTCTAAAAAGAACAGTTTCTTAACAGAAGCAAAAACAGTATACAGTGAAGTATCTAAAAAATACATATCTGAAAGTATGAAAGGAAATAAACTAACATATGTAAGTAGTGAAGATGACACTAAATTAGATATGACAGGTAAAAGTTTAAAATACTGTGTACTTTTAAATGCTGATGGATCAGTAAAAAGTATGAAAGTATCAAATGGAGAGTGGATAGCAGAATTACCATCAGGTAAAAAGATAACTGATTTAAATAGTAGTGACTTAAAAGATGGAAACTTAGATAATGAAGAATGTGGTCCTAAAAAGCCAAAGACTTTTAAAGAAGATTCATGGGATACAATAGCAAATGCCGTAAGAACAGGTCAAACAAGTAAATACAATATTGGAAATACAAGAGTAGTAGATTTAGGTTCATATGGAAAACACACTCTTAGAATAGCTAATATGAGTACACCAGACGAATGTAATCAAGAAGGATTCTCACAAAGCGCATGTGGCTTTGTAGTAGAGTTTACAGACATAATAACTACACATAATATGAATCCAAAAGGTGAGTATAAGGGTAGAACATATGATAATGGTTGGAACAAAGATGGTTGGCCAGCAAGTCAAATGAAAACATTAATAGATAATGATATTTATAACTCATTACCACAGGAATTAAAGAGTGTAATCATTACTACTGAAACAGTATCAGGACATGGAGGTTTTGATACAAATAACTTTACATCACCAGATAAGTTATATTTATTAGCACCAAAAGAAATATATTCAGATTGGTCAAATCAGTATGATACGGCAAGAGATAAAACAAGACAGTTAGATTATTATAGTATTAAAAGCGTAACTACAAATAGTTATGCTAGTGCAATTAAAAAGAATAGTGCAGGAACTGCTGCTTTGTGGTGGCTCCGCTCTGCCGATTCTTGTACTTATGGCTATTTCTACTACGTCAGCCCTACTGGTGTATGTGGTGGCAGTAGTGCTGATTATACGGGCGGCGTTTCTCCAGCTTTCCGAATTGGGTAATAAATTGAAAGATAGATAGTTAAAAGTTTTGTAAAAAATATAAAAAAATGTTTAACCGATTAATCAAAAAGATTGAGAAGATAATAATTAGCGTGCTCCGAGCGGAAGTGAGGACTAAGCGAAATGAATGGAATGAATAATAATTTATATTTTAGATTATCTGTAAAAGCTACCCAGAAAACTACCCAGAAAATTAAATTTACAACTAATAGTGTTAAATAAAGATTAATCAAGCATTTCCTATTGGATTTGCTTTTTTAATTTACATTAAAATAAAATTAATGTTCAAAAATAATAATCTTATGGTAAAATTAAATTAGTATTAAGATAGTAGGGTGGGATTATGAAAAGAGCAAAAATAATAGTTATTGAGGGAACAGATGGTTCTGGTAAAGAGACACAAAGTAAAAATGTTGAAAAATATTTAGTTAATAAAGGATTTAAAGTTAAAAGGTATTCTTTTCCTGTATATAAATCAGCTACTGGTAAGATAGTAGGTGCATCATACTTAGGTAAACCAGAGATGGGAAAGTCTGTGTTTGAAGAGACAGCTGCGAATGTGGATCCTCTTGTTAGTAGTTTATATTATGCTGCTGACAGGAGATATAACTTTTTAAATGAGATTGAAAGTGAAATTAATAAAAATGATATTGTAATATTAGATAGATATACTACATCTAATATGGGACATCAAGCTGGAAAGGGTAAAAATAAAAAAGAGATTGATAAGATTCTTGATTTTATTGAAAAACTAGAATTTGATTTATGTGAATTACCTAGGCCAGATTTAGTTTTTTTCTTACATATGCCTTATGAAGCATCTAGAGAACTTAGAAAAAATAGAGAGTTTGGCGATGGTAATGAAAACAATGTTGAGCATTTAAAGAATGCAGAAAAAACATATCTTTATATTGCTAAAAAATATAATTGGAAATATATTAATTGTTTGAAAACTAAAAAATATAATAGTGTTGATGATATTCGTAGTATAGAAAGTATTAGCTCTGAAATAGAGAATGTTCTTGATAGTGAGTTAAAAAATATTAAAACTAATAAGATTAAAATGACGAGGTTTTAATGAGAAAAAAGAGTATTGTTATTGATATGGATGACACTATTACAAGTGAGACATTAACTGAGATAATAAATGAATATTTAGGAACTAATTATAAGGATGAAGATTTTGAAGGGTTTTATAAACAAGATATTATTAAAGATAAGGATGATTTTTTTAAATTTTTTCTAACTAAAAATGAATATGATTATGGACACATTAATGATAATGCAGTTTCAGTAATAAAAGAACTTAATGAAAAATATGAAGTGTTTATTGGGACATCTTTTATCTTTAAAGAGATAGTTAGTGATAGTGGTATATTTGTTAAGAATAAATATGATTTTTTAATGAAGAATTTTCCGTTTTTAAATCCTATGAATTTTGTATTTGTGGGTAATAAAAGTATATTAAAGTGTGATATATTTATAGATGATAAAATTGAAAATTTAACTGGCGGAGATATTAAGATATTATATACAGCGTATCATAATAAGAGTATTAGTGATAAAGAACTTAAAAAATTAGGAATTATAAGAGCCAAAGATTGGCTTGATATAAAAAGAATATTAATAGATAGTATGGAGGTATAAGATGGCAAAATGGGACAAAGAATATTTAAAACTTTGTAAGAAAATATTAGATGAGGGAGTAGAGGTTGAGAATAGAACTGGTATTAATACTATTAAGATACCAGCATATAGTTTTGAGTTTGATTTAGAAAGTGAATTTCCATTTCTAACAACTAAACAATTATTTTATAGACAAGCTATTCTTGAGATGCTTTGGATATATCAAGTACAAAGTAATGATGTAAGATGGCTTCAAGAGAGAAATGTAAATATTTGGAATGAATGGGAAATAGATGAGGATGGTAAATGGAAAGCAACTCAAATGGTACCTGATGAGAATGATAAATTAGTTAAAAAAGATATAGTTAAAGACTTTGGTAAACAGTGGGCTCACACTATTGGTACTGCTTATGGATGGATAGTAAGAGAATATGATCAAATGAATAAACTTATTAATTCTCTTAAACATAATAAAACAGATAGACGTATGCTTATTAGTTTATGGCAAAATGAACACTTAGATACAGCAGTTTTACCATCATGTGTGTGGTCAAGTGAATGGGATGTTACAGATGGGCATTTAAATGCTTGGGTTCATCAAAGAAGTTGTGATGTACCTTTAGGACTTCCATTTAATGTTACTCAATATTCAGTTCTTTTATATATGCTTGCTCATGTATGTGGTCTTAAACCTGGTAAGTTATATTGGAGTATTAAAGATGCTCATATATATGTAAATCAAGTTGATGGTATTAAAGAACAAATAAGAAGAGGGGAAGAACTCGAAGACTTGCCTGCGCCAAAACTTTGGTTAAATCCAGAAGTAAAAGATTTTTATGATTTTGATAATAGTAGTGAACTTAAAGACATTAAGGTAGTTAATTATGAACATCATGGTAAGATCAAATTTGATATAGCACAGTAGGTGGATTATGTATACAATAATAGCAGCTATAGGAAAAAATAGAGAATTAGGCCGTGATAATAAACTACTTTGGTCATTGAAAGGGGATTTAAAGTTCTTTAAAGAAAAAACAACTAATCATACTATAATAATGGGTAGAAAAACATTTGAATCATTGGGTAGACTTCTTCCTAATAGGAAACATGTTGTTATATCTAGTAGTAATAACTTTCCAGAAGAAGTAGATGTATATAATAATATAGAAAGTCTACTTTCACATTATAAAGATACTTCTGAAGAATTATTTATAATTGGTGGTGCAAAAATATATAGTGAGTTTATAGATTATGCTACTAAAATGTATTTAACGCTTGTTGATGGTGAGTTTGATGCTGATGCATATTTCCCTATGTTTGATGAGAGTGCGTGGATTAAAACAGTACTTTCCGAGAGTGAAGAGAATGGTTTGAAATATAAGCATGTATTATATGAAAAGAAAACATTATAAAAGAGTTTCAAAGGAAACTCTTTTTTTAATTATTACAACAACTATTGCAAGTGTTGTTATTACTGCATCCACCATTATTCCAGAAACCTGCTCCAAAGATTATTACTAATAATATAAATAATACCAATATTATAGCAGCACCATAACCATATCCATTGTTATAATATCCTGGATAGTTATTATAATACATTCCATTTCCATTTGCATATCCGCCATTGTATCCATAGTAATACATATAAATACCTCCTTATGTCACCTATATTATTTTATGGATTTAATGATCTATTGACACTACTTTATTAGTATATAATTTACATTTTATATTATTTTTTGTATAATTTAAATAGATAATATGAAAAAAGAGAGTAATACAAGACAATTAAGATTTACAAATAAGCCATTACTTATAATGACTATTATTTATGCTGTGCTTGGGGCATTTTTAATACTTGATGCGTCTTTTATATCTGCAACACTAACATATAAAGCTAATAGTCCTTATTTCTTTTTTACAAGGCAACTTTTTTGGATAGGTGTAAGTTTTATTGCAGCAATTATTATTTTATTTTTTCCAACTAAGATATATAGAAAGATTTCTGGCTTTTTAGTACCTGTTATCATGATAGGCTTAGTTGCATATTTTGTATATAATAATGCATTTACATCAGGAGTTAGTGATGTAACTCTTGGTAATGTTCAAATATCTGAATTTATGAAAGTAGCGATGATAGTGTACATGGGTTCTTATTATGGATCATGGGTCAATAAGAAACATAGTGACTATAAATCAATTTCTATTATTAATGGAATTAGGCCTTTGATAATAGCGGCACTTGCATTTTTAATAGTGTTATTTGGTGGTGACTTTGGTTCTGCATCTATTATGCTTGCTTTATTTGCTTTGATATTTATAAGTGTTCCATGCAATGAAAAATATTTTAAAGCAATTAAAACTATAGCAATTGTTGGTATGCTAAGTGCTATATTAGTGCTTAAGTTTGGATATTTAGTAATACCACAAAAGGTATTAGAAAGTGACTATAGATTAACTAGATTTATATATAAAAATCCTTGTGATAGGTATGAGTCTGTATCAGGATATCAGGTGTGTAACGGATATATAGCTATTGATAATGGGGGCCTTGTTGGAAGTGGAATCAGTAATTCAGTACAAAAGTATCTATATTTACCAGAGAGTCATACTGACTTTATCTTTCCAATTATAGTAGAAGAGTTTGGCGTTCTTTTTGGAATAGCAATACTTGTTGGATATATGGCCATTGCATATTTTACATTTAAAATAGCGACTAATTGTTATGAACTTCAAAATTCTATTATATGTTATGGTATAGGTATATATTTCTTGTTACATATATTTGTTAATTTAGGTGGCGTTTTAGGAATAATTCCATTAACAGGTGTTCCTCTTCCATTCCTAAGTTATGGTGGCTCATATTGCTTATGTACTATTGTATCATTCGCAATTGTTCAAAGAATTAATATTGAAAATCAAATAGAAAAAAGAATGCGTGAAAGAAAAAATAATAATTAATGCTAGACATATCTTATCTTTTGTGATATGATTATATCGCTTAATCCGATGCATTAATTGTAAGATTAAAGAAAGCACAAAGGAGGATATTAGAATGAATTTGATTGATAAAATCAATAAGAAACAAATTAATCCTAACGTTCCAGATTTTCAAGTTGGAGATACTGTAAGAGTAGATGTTAAGATTAAAGAAGGTAAAAGAGAAAGAATTCAAGCATTTGAAGGCATAGTTACTGCTCGTAAAGGTGGTAGTGTTTCTGAAACTTTCACAGTTAGAAAGAAAAGTGGGAATGTTGGAATCAATAGAGTTTTTCCAGTAAACAGTCCTATTATTGAAAAAATAACTGTTGTTAAAAAAGGAAAAGTAAGAAGAGCTAAACTTAACTTCTTAAAAGGATTCAAAGGAACATTTAAAATTAAAGAAAGAAATTAGGTTTTATTACCTAATTTTTTCTTAAAAGGAGATAATATGAAAAAAGTTTGGAATTCAATTAAAGACTATGTATATATAGTTTTGGCAGTACTTATAATAAGAACATATATAGTAACTCCAGCTATAGTTGATGGAGATAGTATGAATAATACATTATTAGATGGACAAATAGTCATACTAAACAAAATAACTTATAGATTTAATGATGTTAATAGATTTGATATAGTTGTTATAGAAAATAGAGAAGATAATGATAAAATTATCAAAAGAATTATTGGACTTCCAAATGAAAAGATAAGATATATAGATAATAAACTTTATATTAATGATAAGCTAATTGAAACTAATCTTTCATTTAAAGACACAAAAGATTTTGAATATGAAACTAAGAATGATGAATATTTTGTTCTTGGAGATAATAGAGTTGTATCTAAAGATAGTAGAATATTGGGTAATTTTAAAAAAGAGGATATAGTTGGTAAAGTTAGTATTAGAATATATCCACTTGATAGAATTGGTTCTATAAAGTAAATATTTATAATAAGCAGGCTTTAAATGCCTGTTTTTAAATGTGATTAAATGACAATTAATATTTCGTATGATATAATTAAAACAGTTATAAATAAGAAAACATTATTAGAAGTGGATGTGAGTAGTATGTTAAATGCAATTAAAAGAGCAATTATAGTTGCGCTTGGAGTAATATTACAATTTGGTTTTTTTATTCTAATACAAGTATATTTTCATGATAATATAACTATCGTTGGTATTGTTTATGACTTATTAAGTATTTTAATTGTTTTGAAATTATTAAAAGATAGTACTAGTTTATCAAATGATATACCGTGGATAATGCTTATACTTGTTTTCCCTATATTTGGGACAATATTATTTTTAACATTGGGTTCTAATTATGCAAAAAATAAATTACTTAAAAATATTTATAAAACAGAAAAAAAATATCAAAAATATTTAATACAAGATTCTGAAATAAGAAATGAAATAAATAAAAAAGAACTTGATAACTTAAAATATATTATTGATTATTCAAAATTTCCAGTTACAAAGGATAATAAAATTGAATATTATTGTCTTGGTGAAATATTTTATCCAGAGTTATTAAAGAGTTTAAAGGAAGCTAAAAAGTATATTTTTATTGAATATTTTATTATTAATAAAGGCAAAATGTGGGATGGTATATTAAATATATTAAAAGAAAAAGCATCTGATGGTTTAGATGTTAGGGTTATGTATGATGATATGGGTAGTATCGCAATGTTGTCAACAAAATATCCTAATGAATTAAAAAAATATGGAATTAAATGTATGTCTTTTAATAAAATGAGTCCTTTTAAAGGAATATTTATGAATAATAGAGATCATAGAAAAATGACAATTATAGATGGTAAAGTTGCATTTACAGGAGGAGTTAATATTAGTGATGAATATATTAATATTAAGAGTAGATATGGTATATGGAAAGACAATGGTATCAAAGTAGAAGGTCCAGCCGTTTGGAATTTTACTGTTATGTTTTTGACATTATGGAATTCTAATACTAAAGAAGATAGTGATATATTAAAGTTTAAATATGAATTTTTATCTAATAATAAGTCTAAGGGATATGTATCACCTTATGGTATATCTCCTTTAGGTAAGCAATTAGTTGCTGAGAATATTTATATTAATATAATTAATAGTGCAAAAAAATATGTTTATATTATGACTCCTTATTTAATTATAGATACTGATATGATTAATGCATTAATAAGAGCCTCAAAAAGAGGAGTAGATGTAAGAATAATAGTACCAGGTATCCCTGATAAAAAAATAGTATACACTTTAACGTGTTCATTCTTTAAAATATTGTTAAATTCAGGGGTAAAAATATATAAATTTACAGATGGTTTTGTACACTCTAAAGTTTTTGTATCTGATGATGTAAGAGCGGTAGTTGGTACAATAAATATGGATTATAGAAGTTTATATTTACATTTTGAAAATGGTATTTATATGGAAGATCTTAAAGAAATATTTGATATAAAACAAGATGTTACATATACAATATCAAAATGTAAAAATATCAAAATTAATGATGCAAAAGTAGGATTTTTTAAGGAAATATGGCAATCTATATTAAGATTGTTTGCTCCTTTATTTTAAAAAAATTAATTAAGTAGGTGATTTTATGATATATAAAAATATTACTGATAGTGAACTGATGGATGTATCACATGAAATTAGAAATGGAAAGATAGTTGTTTTTCCAACTGAAACTGTATACGCTATTGGTGTAAATGGACTTGATGAAAAGGCTATTAGAAGACTATACGAAGTAAAACAAAGAGATATAACTAAACCTATTAATTTGATTGTTTCATCTCTTGAAATGATTAATATGGTTGCTAAAGATATTACTCCTTTAGAATATAAAATTATAAAAAAATTTTTACCTGGTCCACTTACAATAATACTTAAAAAGAAAGATATAGTACCTAATGTGCTTACTAATGGTGGGGATACAGTAGGTATTAGAATGCCAGAAAATGATATTGCATTAAAATTATCTAAGTATAGTAATGTACCAATAGCTGCGCCTAGTGCTAATATATCAAATAGACCTAGTGGAACTAATATTGAAAGTATATATAATGATTTTCATGATAATGTTGATATTTATATTGATGATGGTGAGAGTAAATTTGGTGTTGCATCAACAATTGTAAAAGTAGAAAATAATAATATTAAAATATTAAGAGAAGGACCTATTACTCTTAATGATATTAAAAATAAAATAAGTATGTGATATATTTATTTTTTAAAATGATTGATATTGTGATTACTTTTTGTTAATATTATAAGTAGATGCTACTATATTGATAGTGGGGTGGAGGTAATATGAAAAAAAATAATTTTATTTCTTTAACAGAATCAAATATACTAAAGGGCGTTGCTTTGATATTTATGTATATTCATCATATGTTTATTTATCCTGGAATGTATATAGATGGTATAAGTTATCCTAGTTTAGAAACATTTGTGCAAATATTTAGACATCCGTTTAATCCAGTATCAATCTTTTGTTTTATTACTGGTTATACATATGTCTTTTCTAAAAATAAAACATTAAAACAATCTTTGAAAAAAATATTTAAAATATTAATTCCTTTTTGGGTAGTAATGATTACTTTTATGATAATAGGTATACTTACTAATACATATAACTTTAGTATTGGGAATTTTATACTTGAAAGTCTTAGCCTTAAAAGAACTATAATGTGTTTTTGTTGGTATATATATTTTTATGTTATTGTTATGATCACAATGCCATTTATATCTAAAGTATCAGAAAAAATGAATGCTACTCAAAATGTACTAGTGCTTTTATTTATTCCAGTTACAATATTTTATGCATTAAAAGGTATATTTTTTAATAATGATATTATTGTAGATATACTTAATAATCTTATTAGATTTTATCCAACTGTTATTGCTGGATACTTAGTTTCAAAATATGATGTATTTAATAAATTAGAATCTATTAATATTAAAGAAAGATATAGACTTATATTATGTTTCTTTGTGTTGGTATCAAGTTTCTTACTTAAATATTTAGTACCATATGTAGGTTATGGAACTATTTCTACTAGAAGACATTTGCTTGATTTAACTATGAATTTAGATATAGTTTATGCTCCGTTATTTATCTATTCATTTATAAAATTAGCTAGATTATTTAATGTGAAACTATATATACCTTTAATTAAAATAGGTAAGTTATCTATGCTAATGTGGTTTACTCATTGCTTATTCTTTAATTGCTCCAAAGAAATATTTATGCCTATATTATATGCTCCTGGTAATGCTGTACTTGTACTTATTTGGGCTATTATACTAAATTATGCGATGGCTTTTCTATTTAATATTGTTACTAGTAGATTAGTTAAGTTAATAAAATAAATAATTATAGGGACGGTTTGCATGATAAAATATGATGAAGTTATTTCTAAGTGCGATGGATTAAAACTTGATATTGCTTACATCGTACCTGAGGGTGAGGTACTTGGTGTTATACAATTGTCACATGGTATGGCTGAACATAAAGAAAGATATTTTGATTTTATGAAGTTTTTAGCTAGTAATGGGTATGCGTGTGTTATTAATGATCACAGAGGACATGGTAAGAGTATTAAGAACAATAATGATTTAGGTTATTTTTATACTGACAATATTGATTATATTGTTGATGATTTACATGAAGTTACTTTGTATATTAAAAATAAATTTAAGAATAAAAAAATATATTTATTTAGTCATAGTATGGGTACACTTGTATCTAGATGCTATATGGAAAAGTATGATTTTGAACTTGAAAAATTAATACTTTGTGGAGCACCTACATATAATCCATTTACACCCTTCGCTATAGCACTTTCTTATACATTTAAATTCTTTGGCTTAGGGAAAAAGAAAAACAAATTTTTAAATACATTAACATTTGGTAATTATAATAAAGGATATAAAGATGAAAACTCTTGGCTTTCTAAAAATACAAATAATATAAGTGTTTATAATGATGATGAATTATGTGGTTTTATATTTACAACTAATGGATTTATTAATTTATATAAACTAATGAGGCAAGCATTCAAAAAAAATGATTATCAAGTTAAAAATAAAAATTTAGATATTCTTTTAATCGCAGGTTCAGATGATCCAGTTATTCAAAATGAAAAAAAATTCATTGAATTAAAAGAGTTTTTAAAAGATATGGGATATAAGAATATAGAAAGTAAATTATATAAAAATTTAAGACATGAAATATTAAATGAAAAAACTAAAAAAGAAGTATATAATGATATTTTAAATTTTATAAATAAATATTAGATATCATTAAAATTTATTCAAATGGGTTTAAATAGCCTATTTTTTTTGGTAAAATAATTAATTGAAGGTAGTACTAAAAAAGTGGTAAGGGTATTAACTATAAGCCTGATTGATAAGTTATAGTTGAATATATGGAGGAATAAAAGTGAATTCAAGAGAAGTAGAGAAAAAATTAAATCTATATCCTATGAATCTTAAATTTTATGGCAAGATAATACTTCCTAATTCGGAGGATGTTGCGGATGAAACTAGAGAGTTTACACAGGAAGATTTAGATATGCTTAAAAAAACAATAATACTTAGAAAACTTGATGTTTCAATAATAGATATAAAGCGATTATACAAAGGAGCTAGAACATTAAATGAAATAGTTCAAAGGCAACTAAAAACAATAGAAGAAAATATGAATGAACTAAATGGTTCTAAAAAATTATGTAAAAAAATAATATCAGAGAATCTTACAATGGAAAGTTTAGATGCTGATAAAATTTTAGATATGATAGAAAAGGATGAAAAGAAAGGAAAAAAATATTTTGACATTGAAGAAGATTATATATATGAGCAATCAAAAGTTTTCGATAGTATGGCAAAATATAAAAAATATGAAAAAAGATTAAGAAAATTACAAATGCTTGTATTAGGCGGATTACTTTCATTCATATTGATTATGTTTGGAACTTTTTGTTTCTTTGACATGATTATATATGGTAGATTGGATATGCTTGAGAATGTAAGTTTAACTATTATTTTTGCAATGGTAGATTGGTTAGTTATGCAAGCATATAGAACCGAAACCAAAAGAGATGTACCTACTGTTTTGGCTTATGTAGTTAACTTCATTTTAGTTATAGCCGCAATAGGTGGTTATAACTATACTAAAATAATATCAAATGAAAATGCGCCAATTGACTCAAATGTATTAAAAATATCTGTTAAAAAAGAAATAATGGATCTAACAAAAGAAAAATATAAAGATAAAGATAAAAAGCTTGTATATGCTCAAGGGCATAAAATAGTAGCTAGTGAAATAAAAGATGAAAAAATATATGCTTATGTTTTAGTAAAGTTTGGTACATTTGAAAAAGTCGGTAAAAAACAATGTAAGAGTATGGACATAACTACTGAGCCGATAACATTTGTGTTCTATAATGTTAAAAATAGTTGGGGATTTTATGACTTTGATGAGTTAAAAGAAAATGAATTACCAGAAGAACATAATATATATCAAAATGTAAATTATAACCATAGATACATAACAGAGCAAATAAATGAATATTGTAAGTGATTATTTTTGAATATTTTAATCTTGTTATTGAACAATAATTAAATAGGTTCTATGAAACCTATTTTTTCTATGATAAAATATTATTGGTGAATAATATGAAAAAACTTAACTCAAATAATTTAAAATTAATTGCTATAATCGCAATGAGTATAGATCATATAGCTGATTTATTATACCCTGGTATGCAAAATAACATTGTATGTATTATTATGCATATCATAGGTAGATTAACTGCGCCCATAATGTTTTTCTTTATATGCGAAGGATTTTATTATACCCATGATATAAAAAAGTATATTAAGAGATTATTTATATTTTCTATAGTTTCTCATTTTGCATATTGTTTTGCTTTTGGCATTAATTTTATTCCATTTAAAGAGGGTATTTTTAATCAAACAAGTATTATGTGGACACTTGCTTGGGCAGTAGTTGCTCTTTATGTAGTGTATGGTAATAATAAGTTTAAAGACTGGGAAAAGACTATGCTTGTATTATTGATTTGTTTAATTACTTTCCCAGCTGATTTTAGTTCGATTGGTGTCATGGCAATACTATATATGTATAAATATAGGGGTGAGTTAAAAAAGCAAATAATGGTAATGATGTTTTGGTTATTAATTTATTCAATTATTTCAATTATATTTGTAAATAAATTATATGGTATAGTGATATTATTCTCAGCACTATCATATGGAGTATTAAAACTTTATGATGGCACAAGAGGTAAAAATAAAACGATAAAATGGTTTTTCTATGTATATTATCCATTACATTTATTAATAATTGGCATACTTAGAATATTAATGTATGGAAATGTAGCAATATTATTTAGTTAGGTTAGGAGAGTGTTATGATAGAAAATAAAATGTATTTACTTGCAGTAGATTTAATTAAAAAAAGATATCCAAAAGGATGGGGTGGAGCAGCAGTTATAAGAACAGAAGAAGATGATTATTATACTAGCGTTGCAATAGAGGTGGAAAACGAGTCTGCAACTTTATGCATAGAGACAGGCGCAATATGTGAAGCACATAAATATAACAAAAAGGTTACTCATTGTTTATGTGTAGTAAGAGACGATGAAAATAGTGACTTTAAAGTACTAACTCCGTGTGGTATTTGTCAAGAAAGGCTTAACTATTGGACAGGTAATGTGCTAGTAGGAGTGACTAATAAAGAAAATGATTTAAAATTTGTTGCATTAAAAGAATTACAACCTTATCATTGGATTGATGCATATAAGTAATTTTATTAAAGAAGGCGATTTCAAAGATGATGTAGATTATGGTGAAGAATTCTATGATGAAATTAATAAAGTTTTATGGGAAAATGAAGATTATTATAATTTATAAAATTAAAGTGATATAATATGAATGATTAAAAAAGTAAATTATGAAAGGAGACAAACTATGAAAAAAATATTAATTATAGAAGATGAAAAAATCATCAGAAATGAGTTAAAATCTTTGTTAGAAAATTCAGGGTATGAAGTATTAATTATAGAAAAGTTTGATAATGTTAAAGAAAATATAAAAAATATGAAATTTGATTTAATTTTAATGGATATTAATTTACCTAATAAAAATGGTGAAATTTTATTAAAAGAAATTAGAAAAGAATCTAATGTTCCTATTATTATGGTTACGAGCAGGGTAGGAGAAGTAGATGAAGTTTTATCTATATCTTATGGTGCAGACGATTATATTACTAAGCCATATAACCCAACAATCTTATTATTGAGAATACAAAATATATTTAAACGAATGGATAATAATATGGACGATTTATTTTATGACAATATTAGTGTTAATCCACAAAAGGGAATATTGAAACAAGGTGAAAATGTATTAGAACTAACTAAAAATGAAATGATTATCTTTACATATCTTTTAAGTAATCGTGGTAGAATAGTAACTCGTGATGATTTAATGACAGATTTATGGAATAATAATGAATTTATAAATGACAACGCTCTAACAGTAAATATTAGTAGATTGAGAAATAAATTACAAAATTTTGGACTTGAAAATAGAATTGAAACAAGAAAAGGACAAGGGTATAAATTATTATGAGTTTTAAAAAATATTTATTAGATAAAACAGTACAGATAACTGTGTCAATTGTTGGATTCATAATTGCTATTCTTATGTTAAACGCATTTAAAGTGGAAAATGATTTGAAAATAGCATTGACAATATTATTTTTTTTAGTTGCAACATTTAATATTGTTTTTGATTATTTCAGGAAATACAAATTTTACAAAAAAATATTAAATACGCTTGATAAGTTAGATAAAAAATATTTAATTTTAGAAATGTTAAAGAAGCCAAACTTTTATGATGGCGAAATTTTTTATCAAATTCTTTATGATATAAACAAGTCAATGATTGAAAATGTAAAAGAATATAATTTAAGTATTACCGATTTCAAGGAATATGTAGAAATGTGGATTCATGAAGTAAAGATTCCAGTAGCAAGTTTAACTTTATTAATTCATAACAACAAAAATATGTTTGATAAGAGATATATAGAACAAATTAGAAAGTTAGATAACTATATAAATCAAATTTTATATTTCGTTCGAAGCGAAAATGCCGAGAAAGATTATCTTATCAAAGAAATTGAATTGCAGAAGATTATCAAAGATGTTGCTTTAAAAAATAAAGATGACTTATTAGAAAACAAAGTTAATCTTGAAGTTGATATTCATAATGAAAAAGTTTTAACGGATTCAAAATGGTTAGAGTTCGTATTAAATCAGATTATAAACAATAGTATTAAATATAAAAAAAATAATAACGAGCCAATAATAAAAATCAGTGTAAAAGATGAAAAAGATAAAGTATATCTAACTATTTGGGATAATGGAATAGGAATACCTAAAAACGATATAAAAAGAGTATTTGATAAATCTTTCACTGGTGAAAACGGTAGAATAATGGCAAAATCAACAGGTATGGGGCTTTATATTGCCAAGAAATTATGCGATAAATTAGGACATAAGATAATTATTGAATCTGAAATACATAAATATACAAAAATTACAATTATCTTTTATAAAAATGATTTTTATAAAGTTGATTAAAGTTTATGCAGATTTGGATACTAAAAATAAATATTACAAAATTGTAATATTCTGTAATATTAGAATAACGACTAATTCTATCTTTTATATTACAATGTAATCAGAAAGGAGAAAGATTATGGAAAATATCTTAAAAATTGATAAAATTGAAAAATATTATGGCAATAAATCTAGTCTTACAAAAGCAATTGATAACCTATCATTTGATGTTGAAAAGGGAGAATTTGTTGCGATAATGGGAGCAAGTGGATCTGGAAAGACTACTCTTTTAAATTGTATATCTACAATTGATAAAGTTACATCTGGACATATTTATGTAGCAGGTAATGATATCACAAAATTAAGAGGAAATAGTCTAAATAAGTTTAGAAGGGAAGAGTTAGGTTTTATATTTCAAGATTTTAATTTACTTGATACTTTAACCGCTTATGAAAATATTGCTTTGGCACTTTCTATTCAAAATGTGAATTCAAGAGAAATTGATACAAGAATTAAAAAAGTTGCAAAAGAACTGGATATTGTTGATGTACTTAATAAATATCCATATCAAATGAGTGGAGGTCAAAAGCAAAGAGTCGCTAGTGCAAGAGCAATAATTACTAATCCAAAGTTAATTCTTGCAGATGAGCCAACAGGTGCATTGGATTCAAAGTCAGCTAAAATGCTTTTAGAAAAATTTGATTATTTGAATAAAGAATTACAAGCAACAATTCTTATGGTGACACATGATGCGTTTACTGCAAGTTATTCTTCAAGAGTCATATTTATCAAAGATGGCAAAATTTTTAATGAAATAATTAAAGGAACAAATTCTAGAAAAGAATTTTTTGATAAAATAATAGATGTTGTAACATTACTTGGTGGTGACTTAAACGATGCTCTTTAAGTTATCATTAAAAAATATTAGTAAGAGTATAAAGGATTATGCCATCTATTTCGTTACTCTGATACTAGGTGTTGCGATTTTTTATGTGTTCAATGCAATAGATGATCAGTCAGTTATGATGAAGGTATCATCAACAACAGCAGAAATAATAAAACTTATGACCAATATTCTTTCTGGTGTTAGCGTGTTTGTATCTATAATATTAGCGTTTTTAATTGTTTATGCAAGTAGATTCTTAATAAAAAGAAGAAATAAAGAATTTGGAGTTTATTTAACGCTTGGAATGAGCAAAAAGAAAATATCCTTAATATTATTTATTGAAACATTAATAATAGGTATAGTTTCATTGGTAGTTGGTTTAGGAATAGGTTTTTTATTATCACAATTGATGAGTATTTTGGTTGCTAATATGTTTGAAGCAGATTTAACTAGATTTCAATTCGTATTTTCACCAAATGCTTGTATTAAAACTTTGATTTATTTTAGTATTATGTATTTCGTAGTTATGATATTTAATACTATAAATATTAGTAAATGTAAATTGATAGATTTAATGCATTCTAACAAAAAATCTGAAAAAATAAAATTAAAAAATCCATTGTTTTGTACAATAGTGTTTATTATTTCTTGTATAGCATTAGGATTTGCTTATTATCAGGTTACTGGTGGTATTGAGAAAATGGCTAATGCAAATAGTATTTTTGTTCCTATAGGAATAGGTGCAGTTTCAACTTTCTTTGTGTTTTGGTCTTTATCGGGATTGCTTTTAAAAATATTTATAAGTATGAAGAACACTTATTATAAAGGGTTAAATAGTTTCACCCTTAGACAGTTTTCAAGTAAAATAAATACTATGACTTTTTCGATGACAATAATATGTTTGATGTTATTTATAACGATTTGCGTGCTATCGAGTGCAATGTCTATGAAAATATCTATGACAAATAATTTGAAAAAATTGGCTCCAGCAGATGTTCAAATTGGTAAGTTTATAAATGTAACTGATTATGAGCATTATTCTGAAAAACAAATAGAAGATTCAAAAATTTCAATATATGATACACTTGAAAAATTAGGCTATGATGTAGATAACAAACTTAAAGATATAGTAAAACTTGATGTTTATAACTTTGATAATATTGACTTAAAAACCAGTATTGGATCTTACTATGATATTGCAAAGGATAAATATCCTTTAATGCCATACAATAAGAAGGAAAGTATTGTAAAGATAAGTGATTACAACAGAATCGCAAAATTGTTTGGACTAAAAGAATATACATTAAATGATGATGAATATTTTATTGTTGCTAATTATTCAGAATATGTAGAATTCAGGAATGAGGGACTTAAGGCATATACAATACTTAATATAAATGAAAAGGAATTAAAACCAAAATATGATAGTTGTGTAGAAGGTTTTATTGCAATGAATTCAACATATTCAAATATGGGAGTTTTTGTTGTTCCTGATAATGCAGTAAATGATTCAATGAAAAAATATGAATATTTAACTGCTAATTATAATGTTACAGATATAAATGAGAAAAATCTTTCGGAAAAAGAGTTAAGTGAAATTTGCAAAGAAAATTCTAATAATACTGTTATTGATTTTGATTCTAAAATGGCAATTAAAGAAAATAGTATTGGACTAGGTGCAATGGTTACCTTTATAGGATTATACTTAGGTATTATATTCTTAATTTCTTGTGCTGCAATTCTAGCACTTAAAGAATTATCGGAATCAAGTGATAATGTAGAAAAGTTTAATATGCTAAGAAAAATAGGCGTAGATGAAAAAATGATTAATAAAGCATTGTTTAGGCAAATTGGTATATTTTTTATGTTTCCGTTATTAGTTGCAATTATACATTCTATATTTGGAATTAAATTTTGTAATTTTTTGTTAAGTTCCTTTGGAGCCGCTAATTTAGTATCATCAATAATTGGTGTTGCAATATTTATTGTTGCAATTTATGGAGGATACTTCTTAGTAACTTATATTTGCAGTAAAAATATAATTAAGGAAAAATAATATATCTGATAAAACGATAAAAGAGGCTATTACAAGCCTCTTATTTTAATACTCCAATTTTTCCATATCAAATAATGGAGAGCCATAAAAATCTTTAAGTTCTATTTTTAAAGTTTTACATATTTTAAAGATAATTGTAGAACTTGGATTATCTACATTGTTTGTCAGTAATGCTCTTAATGTTGATGGCGCAATAGCAGATAATTCAGCAAGTTTATTTGGAGTGTAATTATATTTGTTACATATGATTAAGCAGTAAGAAAGGATTATAAAAGTTTTTTTGTATTGCTTTTTTTATCAAAAAAGGAAGAGAAAAAGAAACAATAAAAAATAACGATACTGATTGGATGAATATATTTAAAAAGAAAGAAAAAATAAATGAACTAAATAGATTATTGATAGATGAGTTAATTGAAGATATTGTTGTTAGTGAAGATGGTAATATAAAAGTAATATTCAAATATAAAGATAAATATTTTGAGGCTCTTGACTTTATAAATAAACAAAAATATGATATAATACTTTCAAGTTAAAAACGAAAAACAGATACTTTTAAGTATTTTTTTAAATGATAGAATAGAAAGAAGTGATTAAAATGGATATGTACCAAAAAAGAAAAATCAGAGCAGAAAAGAAAAATAACAATCAAGAAGAAAAGTTAACTAAAGTCGGAATTAACTGGTAAAGAACGACTTATATAAACTCTATTTAAAACTCTTATTTTATAAGGCTTTTAATTAAAATCCTTTTTACAATTTTTAATAAAAAATTAACAAAAATTATAAGAAAAATTGGGTAATAGCTACTTAAAGAAACTTTTTTATAAGAAGGTGAATATTTTGAAGATAGAAGATTTAAGAAAAGATTATGATGAATTACAAGTTAAATATGGTGCTAAGGAATTGGATTCTATATATAATGGTGGATGTGAAAAAAATCCTGATATATGTTTTGTTTTTATGAATCCTACCGGAAAAAATATTGCCAGTGATAAATCTTGGAAAGGTAGAAAGTCTCCATGGTTAGGAACTAAAAACATATGGAAGTTGTTCTATAAAGTTGATTTATTAAGTGAAGAAATATTTAACAAAATTCAAGAAAAGAAACCAAAAGAATGGGATTATGAGTTTTGCAACTATGTTTACGAAGAAATTGAAAAAAATAAATTGTTCATTACTAATTTAGGTAAATGTACACAAATAGATGCAAGACCATTGCCTGATGAAGTGTTGAAAAAATATCTTGATTTATTATTCAAAGAAATAAATATAATTAAACCAAAAATAATTATTACTTTTGGAAACCAAGTTAGTTCTATTATTTTAAATAAAAAGATATCTGTATCTGAAAATAGAAAAAAATGTCACAAAATACAAATTAATAAAAACGAATATAAAGTTTATCCTGTTTATTATCCAGTAGGTAATGGCATATTTAATATTGATAAATCGATAGAAGATATAAAATGGATAATTGAAAATGAAATAAAAAAAGAAGAACAAAATCTTCTTTGCAAAATTTTATAGAAAGTTGTAATATTAAGATGACATATAAGGTAGCAGCGTATCTTCGTTTATCAAAAGAAGAATATAGTAATGAAAAGGAATTAAAAGATTTGAATAGAATAGTAACAATGTATTTAGACTATGCAGAATTACAAGCAGAAAATCATAATGCAATGACTATGAAAGATTGGATAGAAAAATTGAATGCATTTTTGCAATTTAATGGTAAAGAAATATTACACAGTGCAGGGAAAATATCGGCAAGTGTAGCAAAAGAATTAGCTTATAAAGAGTATGATAAATTTAAAGTTAAACAAGATAAATTATATAAATCAGACTTTGATAATTTTTTAAATGAAACAAGAATGATAGAGAATGGAAGTGATAAATAATGGATATGTATCAAAAAAGAGAAATGAGAAAAAATAAAAAAATGAACGAGGATACAAAAAGTTTACCATCTACGAGTATCAACTGGTACCCCGGTCACATGGTAAAAACTAAAAGAAATATTACTGATATAATATCAATGGTTGATATAGTAATAGAAGTAATTGATGCAAGAATACCTTTTTCATCAAGAATACCAGATTTAGCTAAAACAACTAGAAATAAGCAAAATATAATAGTATTTAATAAATATGATTTATGTGATCAAATTGAAACTGATAAATGGATAGAAAAATATAAGAGTGAAGGTTCTATCATAGTTAAATGTAATTCTAAAACATCAAATGATTATAAGAAAGTAATAAGTGAAGTGGATTCTTTAATGAAGGGCGTTAATAAAAAAAGAGTATCTAAAGGACTTCTTCCTAAAAAAGCAAAGTGTTTAGTAGTTGGTGTACCTAATGTAGGTAAAAGCACACTTATAAATAAACTTGCAGGAAGGTCTATTACAGGTGTTGGTAATAAACCAGGTGTTACAAGACAAATGAATACAATCAAAATAAATAATCAAATGGATTTAGTTGATACTCCTGGAATACTTTGGCCTAAATTTGAAACTGAAATAGTTGCGAATAATTTAGCATCTATGACTATTATTAAGGAAGAAGTATTAACTATAGAACATATTGCAGTACATATACTTGAAATGTTATCTAAGTATTATCCTGAGATATTAAAGCGTGAATTTGGAATAGATAGCTATAATGAAGATGAAATAGAAGAATGTTTTGAAACAATATCTAAATATAAAAATATTCCTATTAAAGGGGAAGTTGATTATGAAAGGGTAAGCTTAGTTATAGTCAATGCTATTAAACAAGAAAAGATAAAAGGTATTACTTTTGACAGGATGTAAAATTAATAGTCGTTTGACTATTTTTTTTGTGAAATTTTTTTAATAAATATTTACATTTTATCAATTTGCTTTTATAATAATGACCCATGAAGGAGGCAAACATGATCAAAAGTAATCTACCTGTTATTTTATTAAAAAATCTTGTTTTACTTCCATATCAAGAAATAAGAGTAGAAATTAAAAGTGAGTTATCTAAAAAGGTAACAGAGATATCAAAATTATATCATGATGGTGAAGTATTAATTGTTTGCCCATTAAACTCTTTGGAAGAAAAACCTGATACATCAGACTTACCTAAAATAGGCGTAGTAGGTAAAATTAAAAGTGTTATAGATTTACCTAACGGAAATATGAGAGTTATCATTAGCGGTTTATATAGGGTAAAAGTAATAAGTTATGTAAATTATTCTAATGAAAAAGATGTTTTAGATAGTATAATTACTACCATAGATAATAAGGATAGTGAAATAGACTTATCAGCATATTCTAGAAAACTAGTAAGTGAACTTGAAAATTATTTAGAAAAGAATCCATTTGTATCTAACTCTATAGTATCTCAAATTAAAAGTAATGCTTCTCTTGATAAATTAACTGATTTAATAGGTAATTATCTTCCTCTTTCATTTGAAAAGAAACTATCATTAATGTTAGATACATCTGCGATAAGTAGAAGTAAGTTTCTAATAAAAGAGATTGCTATTGAAACTGCAATATTAGATTTAGAAGGTGACATTGAAACTAAGATTAAAAAGAGTCTTGATGATAGTCAAAAGGAATTCATCCTTAAAGAAAAAATCAAAGTTATTAAAGATGAACTAGGAGAAACTAAAGGAAAAGAAGAAGAAGTTATTGATTTTAAAAATAAAGTTAAAAATGGTAACTTTCCTGAAAGAATATGTAAGAAATTAGAAAGTGAAATTGAAAGATATAATGCTACTAGTGAAATGAGCCCAGACTCTGGTGTTATTAGAAACTATATAGAATATTTACTTTCTGTACCTTGGTATACTGAAACTAAAGACGAAAAAGATTTAGTTAAAATAGAAAAGAAATTAAACTTATCTCATTATGGGATGGATAAAGCTAAAATGAGAATTATAGAATATATTGCAGTTAAAAGTATTGCTCCTGATATAATAAGCCCTATAATATGTTTAGTAGGTCCTCCTGGAGTAGGTAAAACAACTTTTGCAGAATCTATATCAGTTGCCTTAAATAGAAAGTTTGTTAAAATATCATTAGGCGGAATGAGTGACTCAGCAGAATTAGTAGGACATAGAAGAGCATATATAGGCTCTAATCCTGGTAAAATTATTTCATCATTAATAAAATGTGAAAGTAAAAATCCAGTATTTTTACTTGATGAAGTTGACAAATTAAAAAAAGATTATAAGGGAGATCCTGCATCTACTTTGTTAGATATATTAGATACTAGTCAAAACAAGAGATTTGTAGATAATTACTTAGATGAAGAAGTTGATTTGAGCAAAGTATTATTTGTACTTACAGCAAATGATATATCATCAATACCTGTTGCTTTATTAGATAGATTAGAGATAATAAACTTATCAGGTTATTCAAATGAAGAAAAATTATTTATCAGTGAAAACTATTTAATACCAAGCATTATAAAAAAACATGGTCTTAAAAATACTGTAATCAAGTTTGAAACTGATGCGATAGTTAAAATGATTAGTGAGTATACTAATGAAGCAGGGGTAAGAGAGCTTGAAAGATGTATTAATAAAATAGTAAGAAAGATAATTACTGAACACATTAAATATTCTAGAAAAATAGTAAGTGTAAGGGTTAAAGAATCGGATTTACCGCACTATTTAGATAAAGAATTATTTTTAAATAGTAAACCTAGAAAAATAGAAGTGCCCGGAGTAGTAAAAGCAGTCGCATGTAATTCACTTGGGGGAACTTGTCTAGACATAGAATGTTCTTCATTTAAAGGAAACGGTAAGTTTACATGTACTGGTTCTCTTGGTGATATAGCAAAAGAAAGTATTGAAGTATCAATAAGTTATATTAAAAGTAATAGTGAGTACTTTGGAATAGATGAATCATTCTTTTTAAAAAATGATATTCATATACATTTCACAGAAAACTCAATTCAAAAAGATGGCCCATCCGCAGGCGTTGCGATCACCACAGCAATATTATCTCTACTTAAAAATAAAGTTATGGATAGTGAAATGTCTATGACAGGGGAAATGTCATTAAAAGGGGACATATTAAAAGTAGGTGGAATAAAAGAAAAAACTATCGCATGTATTAGAAATAAAATAAAAACGTTATATTTGCCTAGCGAAAACTTATATGATACAGCATGGATAGAAAATGATATTAAAAATAATATAGAATTTGTACCTATAAATAATTATAAAGAAATTTATGATAAGCTTTTCAAATAAAAATATTCTCATAATGAATATTTTTTTTCATATATTTAAATGAAAGGAGAATATATGAAAGAGATTATTCCATTAAAAAAAGATATTATATTTAAAACAAAAGTAGCTGAAGTAACAAGTATAAATCTAGAACATGATTATAAAATACTTGATGATATGGTTGAGGGAACTGTTTATTTAAGTGGGTCATATAAAATGACTGAAGCAAGTGTTATAGAAGAAGATTTTGTGTATAATATTCCTTTTTCTATCGCAATATCTAAAAGAATAGATAAAGATACTATTAAAATAGATATTGATGACTTTAAATACGAAGTTATAAAAGATGTTATGAAAGTAGATATATCTCTTGAACTTACGTGTAATGAATTAGAAAGAAAAGAAGAAATAAAAGAAGAAAAAGAAGAAAAAGAATTAGAAATAGAAGACAATATTACAAATATAGATTTTGATAATTATATGGATGATTACTTTAAAGATGAAAGCAAAGATATTAAAATAGAAGAAGATACAAGCACAAATATTGAAAATAATATAAATAATTTAACTCAAAATATAATTAATAATGAAAATAAATATTATACTTATAAAGTTTATATAGTAAGAGAAGGGGACACTATTGATACTATATGCAATAAATATAATGTTAAAATTGAGGATTTAATAGATTATAATGATATAGATAATATATCTATTGGTGATAAAGTAATAATACCATATATTAATAATGACTAGAGTATATAAAAATAATGTAATTATAGATGATGGGGTTGTAACTAAAAAAAATAAAAATAATAATTTAATAGAATTGTTTGATTACTTAGAAACTAGAAACTTTAATAATTTTCCTAAGGTTATAAGTAGTGATAATAGAGAAATTAAAACTGAATATATTGAGAGCAAAGATTATCATGAAATGACTAAAGGAGTAGAACTTATTAAAACTGTTTCACAACTTCATTATAAAACATTATTTTTTAAAGATATTAGTAAGAACAAATATAGAAAAGTATATGATACTTTAAGTGGTAATATTGAATATTTAAAGAAATATTATTTAGAGATGATAGAGAATATTGAATCTAGTGAATTTATGTCACCAAAAGAGTATTTAATAGCTAGAAATTATTCGATAATAGATAGTAGTCTTTTATATGCATCAAAGGAGTTAAAGAGTTGGTTTAAACTAGTAGAAAATAAATCTAAAGAAAGAGTATGTACTCTTCATAATAATGTAGCTTTAAATCATTTTATTCATGGGGATAAAAATTATCTTATTAGTTGGGATAATTATATGGTTGATACACCTGTACTTGATTTATATAAATTCTATAAGACAGATGGATACAAATTAGATTTTAATTATTTGTTAAAGATTTATAATGAAAATTTAGAATTAACAAAAGAAGAGAAAATGCTTTTAAATATTTTAATATCAATACCACCTAAAATTGAGGCTATAGGTGATGAATATATAGATACAGGGAATGCAAGAGAAACTATAGATTATATATATTCTGGAGCTTTAGTTGTTAATGATAATAAATAAATGTCCACTTAAGTGGATTTTTATTTTACATTAATTATTATTTGTTATATAATTATTATGATAGGTGAAAAGTATGAAAAATAAAAATGGATTTATATCTATGACACTTGTATATACATTCTTAATATTATTTTTATTTCTTATGAGTGGTATTTTAACTTCTTATAATCAAAGAAATAAATATTATGATATTATAGAAGAAAAAATAAAGTCTGAAATGGATTTAACTTCTTTTAGGAATGATACATTATATAATACAATATTAAAAGATAATAAAGCTTATCCAGATGATAATGATGCTAGCCCTAGTGTTGACTCAAAGGATGGAATAGACTTTAGTAAGTCTTCTAGTTTAACTAATGGAATAGGTTTATTCTACACAGAAGATACTTCATATACAAAAGATAATAAAACAGTTTATTATTTTAGAGGTGAAAATGTTAATAATTATATAGTGATAGATGGCTCTAGAGGTAGAATTTTAAGAACAACTGAAGATGGTAATGTTAAAATATTATTTGACGGTGGTACTTTAACTTATAACACTGTTACTGGTAATAAAGCAGTTGGCTTTATGTATGGAACTGATGAAGATGAAGGAACACTTACTAATAATGATTTATATTTTAAAACACATCAAAATATAAATAATAGTGAAGCAATCAAAAAAATAAATGAAAGTATACCTGATAAATATAAAAATATATTTGTTAGTTCAACTTATTGTAATAATAGAACACTTGATAAAACAGTAAGTAAAATATCAGATGTTTCTGGTAATGCTAGCCATGATATTTATGTGTTAGATAGTTCTACTTTAGGATATGGTACTTATAATACTGTTTATTATAACTTAAATAGAATTAAAAAAGATAAGAGGCCAAGATTTAATTGTACTAGAAAAGATAATAATGGTAATTATGTTGATTATATTGAATCAAATGGTGGGTTAATTACATTAGATGAAGCAATATATTCTGGTATTGGTTATAATGATACAGAGAATAATTCTTTTGTAGAAAATACACTTACTATGACACCAAATTATTATTACCACAATAGTACAACTAATGAAGATTATGCAGGATTATTTAAAATAGATGAACACAAAAATATTATAACGGTACCAGCAAATGAAAGTAATTATGCAGATATTGTACTTACTCTTAAAGGAAACATAATTATTTCTAAGGGAAATGGTACTTATGATAATCCATATATAATTAATGGAGGGGCATAATGAGAAAAAAAGGATTTATATTTTTAGAAACTATATCAATACTTATGGTAGTTGCTCTTTCATTAACAATATTACTTGCTAGTTATACACTTGTTTATACAAAAGCAAAACAACATAAATATTATGATTTACCAAGAGATTTATATACATTATATGTAGTAGCAAATCTAGTTGATACATCATCAATTGGAAGTGATGTTGTTATGGTATCTAATTCTTCATCATGTGAAAAGGTTGATGGAAAATATACAGTGCTTGGAGTAACTATAAAAAATTGTGGTGAGTTTATGAACGATATAAATATGACAACATTTGCAGTAATAGATGATATAAATAAAGAGCTTAATAAGTCAGCAACTGATACATATTTTGATAATGTAACTATTGAATATTTAAAAACATTACCTAGATGTTATGAAAAAAAATGTACTAAAACATCACCTGGTAGAAAATATTTACTTGGAATATTTAAAAGACAAAATAAATACTATTATGCTTCAATAGAGTTATAGGAGGTAAAGATGAAAAAAGGGTTTACATTAATTGAGTTATTGGTAAGCTTGGTTTTAGTTGCAGTTGTACTTACATCAATGTCAGCAGCCTTAGTAAAATTAAAAAGTACATATGATAAAGCAAATGATGTAACTGATATAGATTTAGTAACTTCATCAATAACTAGAATTATAAGTAAAGACATTCTTTCGTTGAAAGAATTAGTGGATGCAAAAATAATTAATGAAAAAACTATAGAATTGCTTTTTAGTGATGGGAAAAAGCGAACAATTATAATTGAAAATATAGATGGATTTGAAACTAAATGTATTAAAAATGAAAACTCTGGTGATAATGATTATATTGGTACTAAAAGAATGGATAAATCAACATTAAAGTATATTGATAGTACAGATCCAAATAATGAAAAACTATTATATATAAAGACACTTGATTATACATGTTCTAATAATGAAAGAACTTGTAAAAATAGGGTATTAGATGAAGAATGTACAAGTACGAATGGAAATAAATTTATTGGTTTTGAATTAAAAAATGCAAATAAAAGTTATGGCATTAAAAAAAGCAAAGTAGTTGTTCCACGAGAAGTATTAATAAAGCTAAATAATACACAATATAATATATCTATACCACTTCTAGAAATATCAAAAGTATCATAATACTAAATATTAATTTTATAATTAATATTTTTTTTATATTAATTTTATATTTATTTAGTATAGAAGTCGTTTGAAATATTATAGATAATCCACTAAAATTAAGAATAAAACTAGTTAGTAGTATTTTTTGTGATAAATTAATGTTTAAATTACTTATCATAAATATACCACTAGTCATTTCAAGCATACCACTCATTAATGAAAGAATGGTACTGTTAATATTTAAATAATTATTTAGTAGATTAACTATAATAGTAAATATTATTATATTACCAAGTATTGTGTATGAGATATTTATTCCTTTTATAATAGAATTACTAATGGTTTCTTGTAATGTTATATTGTTTTTCTTGATACTTTGAATTTCTTTACTTAAATTTTTACCTCTTAAAAATATTCCAATCAATATATTTTTGATTAATATAGTTAAGTATAAAAAAATTCCTGTTTTAATACTATGATATATTCCTATGCCTATAGTACCTATTACAAATGCAATAGAGGGAAAATAAGTTGTTAATAATATTTTATTTATATCATTCTCATCTATTTCTTTTCTATCAAGCATTTCTTTAATATAAACACTATTAGTAGGATGAGAAGTTAATATACTAAGTACATAAATAATAGAAGTGCTTTTTGATACATTAAAAAGCTTTGATATAATATTTCCAAATATTTTCTTTAAAAATAAATCGTAATTAAAATAAAATAATATATCACTAAGTATAATAAAAGGAAAAATAGATACAAAAACTTTTGTTATAAAAAGATAACTAGCACTTAGAGTTGAATTAATAACTATATCTAAATTAAATAAAAATATTATTAGAGTTAGGGTTAAGAATATTGGCTTTATTGTCTTCATAAATTATTCCTATCTGTGATATAATATTATTATTAGGAGAAAATTATGATAAAAAGAATTAAAAAATATATTATAAATGATATTAAAAGAAACTATAAATTTTATATAGGTTTATTTTTAATTATGGCACTTTTTTTAGTTAGATTTGATTATGTGATATATACTCCCGGTTCACTTGAAAATTTAAATGATAGGATTATTGTTACTCCATCAAATGAATCCAAAGGAAGTATGAATTTAACTTATGTAACTTCTATTCCTGCTAATATACCAAATATGTTATTATCACTTATTATTCCTAATTGGGATATTGAGAGTCTTAATAATATGAGAGTTGAAGATGAAAGCGAAAAAGAAATAGAAAATAGAGATAAAATATATTTAAAAGATACTAGTTATGATGCTATTATAGCGGCCTTTAAAGAGGCGAATATGAAATATGAAATAACTAATGTTGATGTGACAATAACATATATCTATAATATAGCTAAGACTAATTTAAAAGTAGGAGATGTTATTAAAACTATTAATGGAGTTAAAATAACAAGCTTTAATTCTTTGATAAACGAAGTTAATAAATATGAAGCAGGAGAAAAATTAATTATAAATGTTCTTAGAAATAATAAAATAATAGAGTGTGAAGCAACTATAGTGTTGGAAGAAAACAAAAAGATGATTGGAATATCTTTAGCAGAACTTAAAAACATTAAAACTAATCCAGAAGTAAAGTTTGTTTTTAAAAATAATGAAAGTGGATCATCTAGAGGGCTTATGTGTGCTTTAGAAATATATAATAGAATTACTAAATATGATATTACTAAGGGAGATATAATATCAGGTACTGGTGTTATAGATGAAAATGGTAATGTTGGAAGTATAGGTGGAGTTAAATATAAACTTAAGGGAGCAGTAAATAAACATGCTAAAGTATTTATAGTACCTAGTGATAATTATGAAGAAGCAATTAGTCTTAAAAATAAATATAAATATGATATTGAAATAATTAAAGCAGATACTCTTAAAAATGTTATCAAGGCATTAAAGGAAAGATAATTTAATTTATCTTTTTTATTTAAAAAGAAGTGTTTTTAAGAATTATGGCTTATTATAATAATATGGAAGATATGAAGATTAAAAATATAATTAAAGAAGAAAGGCCTAGAGAAAGGTTCATTAAGTATGGAGTGGAGAATTTATCTAATGAGGAATTACTTTCAATAATACTTAAAACTGGTACTCGAGAATATTCCGTTAAAAGACTTGCTCTTATATTATTAAATGAACTAGGAGGTATTGAGAAGTTAAGAAGTGCTACTATTAGCACTTTAACTAAAATTAAAGGCATTGGGCAAGTAAAAGCTATTGAGTTATTATCTATAGTAGAATTATCTAAAAGAATGAATATGAGCGATGTAAATAGTGTTAAATTAAATAATTCTAAAGTTATATTTGATTACTTTAAACATGTGTTTCAGGATGAAAAACAAGAATATTTTTATGCTATATATTTAGATTCTAAATCTAAACTAATAAGTTATAAATTATTATTTAAAGGCACAATAAATACCTCATGTGTACATCCAAGAGAAGTATTTAAATATGCTGTATTAGAAAGTGCATATTCAATAATTGTGATGCATAATCATCCATCTGGGGATCCAACTCCTAGTCATCAGGATATTGAAATTACCAAAAGTTTATTTGAACTCGGTAAAATAATGGCTATCCCAGTAGTAGACCATATTGTGTTTGGTAATGAATCTTATTATAGTTTTTATGAAAACTTGAATAATTAATGTTACAAAACATAATATTTAATATGACATATGAAGAATATAAAAATAAAAAAGATTCTAAAGCAAATAATATATTTAAAAAAATATTATCTAAATTATTTACTATAGTTATTTTTACTATGATTGTTATTACTCTTAGTAATACGAGTCCAAAGTTTAAATCATTTATTGTTGATAAAGTACTTAATAGTACAATAGATTTTAGTTTTGTTAATAAACTTTCTAATAAAGTAACAAATGTTTTTAAAACCTCGAATAACACTCTACCAGTTGTTAAAGAAGAAAATAATAGAAAAGAAAAATATAAAGATGGTATTAAATATATAGTTAATAAAGGAGCTAGTGTTAATATTAAAGATAGTGGTATAGTGACATATATCGGTAATAAAGATGGATACAATAATACTGTTATAATACAACAAAGTAATGGATATTATGCTTGGTATGGTAATATAAAAGAAGAAGTTAAATTATATGATTATATTGAAAGTGGTAGTAAAATAGGGAAAACTCTTAGCAATGAATATTATTATGTACTTTTAAAAGATAATAAACCTGTTAATTTAAATGAAGATTGAAATACATAATATAACATATATAACCATGCTTATATCTTTTTTATCAGGTTATTTTCAATATATCTATATATTATTGCTTATAATATTTATACATGAATTTGGCCATTTCTTTATAAGTAATCTTATAAATATAAAGGCAAATAAAATAATAATTTATCCATTCGGAGGGTTAACTATTTATGATAGTGATTTAAATTTAAATACTAATAAGGAATTAATTAGTTTACTTGGAGGAATAACGTTTCAATTATTGTTTTATTTTTTAGTAGTAATTATTCATAATAATAATTTAATGACAGATAATGTTTTTAATATTATTAAAAGAATAAATATAATATTAATATCATTTAACTTTTTACCAATACTTCCTCTTGATGGGGGAAGACTTTTAAATATATTGTTAGATAAAATATTTCCATATAAGTTATCAAATAAATTAACACTCATCGTTTCAATATTATTTTTAGCGTTATTTATAATGTATAAAAGAACAATATTATCTATTTTACTATTTATATTTTTATTGAAAGAAATCATATTAGAAATAAATAATATTGATAATAAATATATGACTTTTTTATTTGAAAGATATAAAAATAATTATAGTTTTAAAAAAATAAAAAGGATAAATAATCCTAATAAATTTAAAAGAGACTATTATCACATTATAAATGGTGTAACTGAGAGAAAATATTTATCTAAATTATTTGACAGAAACGATTAAATATGCTAAAATACTGATGTTTGTAGAAATCTTTCTCTACAACCGCATTGAAGAGGTTTAATAAAAAGAATATTCTTACCTCAAGAGCGAGTCTTATTGAAGGAGGAAAAATATGAAAGCAATATTTGTAACTGGTGGAAAACAATATATGGTTGAAGAAGGACAAGAACTATATATTGAAAAGTTAGAAAATGAAGAAGGTAGCGAAGTTGTTTTTGATGAAGTTTTATATGTAGATGGCAAAGTAGGAACTCCAACTGTTAAGGGTGCTAAAGTAGTTGCTAAGGTATTAAAACATGGTAAACAAAAGAAAGTTCTTGTGTTTAAATACAAACCAAAGAAAAAATATAGAAAAACTCAAGGACATAGACAACCTTATACTAAGATTCTTATCAAGTCTATTAATAAATAATGATTAAAGTAAGAATAAGTAAAAAAGACAATGTAATACAAAGTATTCATTGCAAAGGTCACGCAATGTATGATGATTATGGTAAAGACATAGTTTGTGCTTCTTTTAGTACAATGATTATTACTACTATTAATGCAATACTTACATTTGACCAAAATGCTATTAGTTATACTGATAATAATGATTTAAAAATTATTAATATTAAGAAAGATAATATAACTAATAACTTACTTAATAACTTAGTTAATATGATTTATGAACTAAGAGACAATTATAATAAAAATATTAATATTAAGGAGGAAGACCATGATTAAAATGAATTTAAATATACAATTATTCGCATCTAAAAAAGGTGTAGGTTCTACAAAGAATGGTAGAGATTCTGCTGGTCGTAGACTAGGTGCTAAACTTAGCGATGGTCAAACTGCTAAAGCTGGAGCTATCATTTATCGTCAAAGAGGAACTAAAATCTATCCTGGAACAAATACTGGAATGGGTAAAGATCATACTTTATATGCTAAAGTTAACGGTATAGTTAAGTATGAAAGAAAAGGAAAAGATAAAAAACAAGTTAGTGTTTATGAGAACTAGTAATTAGTTCTTTTTTTTACAAAAAGAAGTGTTTTTATTTTTATGACTAGTTATTATAATGTTGGTAAAATGCTTAGTGAAGCTGGGAAACATTATGGAAAAAGTATACTTAAAGATTATTCGATAAGACTAAGTCAAGAACTGAATAATAAGTATGATGTTTCTTATTTAAACAAGATGAAAAAATTTTATTTACTCATTCAAAAATTGGCGACACTGTCGCCAAAATTATCATACAATCATTATGTTGAACTTTTGTCACTCAAAGATATAACCGAAATTAAGTATTATATTAAAATTGTAGAAAATAAAAATATAAGTATTAGACAGTTAAGAGAAAAAATTAAATCCAAAGAATATAAAAGATTGCCTGAATCTGCAAAGAAAAACTAATTAGTGATAAAGAATGTGAATTAACTGAACTTGTAAAGGACCCTGTTGTTATTAAAAATAATAATAATTATGAAAACATATCAGAAAAACTATTACAAAAAATTATACTTGAGGATATACCAATATTTTTAGAAGAACTTGGTGATGGATTTACATTTATAAAAAATGAATATAAAATCAAATTAGGAGATAGATATAATTACATAGATCTACTTTTGTTTAATATTGATTATAACTGTTATGTAGTAGTTGAACTAAAAGTAACCGAACTAAAAAAAGAACACATAGGGCAAATACAAATATATATGAATTATATAGATATGCATTTAAGAAAGTTTAATCAAAATAAAACTATTGGAATAATTCTTTGCAAAAGAGAAAATAAATATATAATCGAATATTGTAGTGATAGTAGAATAATTGAAAGAAAATATATTTTGATGGAATAATTCACTAAATTATATTATAGATAAAAATAAAGTTAGCTATTAAAAAGAAACATCACAGGAGATTGCTTCTAACTTTAGATTATTATATAGAAGGGTCAAATAACAGTAATATATATAATAATTAAACATATATTAAATCAAAATATAGTAAAGATAAAATACTTTTGTTGAAAAATAGATATTGAATTCTAATATTAATATAACAAACTAAAAATAGTTGTTTTGCTATAATGCTAACTGGGTTATATTGATAAAATAAATATAGATTATAAACAAGAATATAAAATAGAAGATATAGTTTCTATGATAGAACAAATTAATTTTTAGATTAATTATGATAAAGACTATTCTTAACAATTAAATAGTTCTTATAAATTGGGAAAAATATGTAAACAAAATCTCTTTAATTTCATAACTTATTAATGAATAGAAATAAAGGAGTGGATTATATGTGTAATAAAGAGAATAACTGTAGTACTTGTGATAACTGTATTATGGAAATATTACAAGTAATAAACGTATTACAATCAAATGCTTGTCCAGATGGATGTTTACTTACTTGTGATAGACCTGCATTAGGTGGTGGGACTAACTGTGTAATATGTAATACTCGTCCAATTCAATTATACACTTGTTCAAGCAATGGTACACCATGGGCTATGCCAATAAGTAGAAGTGATACTGAAACTACTACTAGTACAGTATTTAGAGTAGAAAAAGTTGATGGATGTTGTTGTACTTTTAGAGTATTAACTACAAATCCTGATAGTACTTCATTATATCCTTATGTGTCAACTGATTCTTTGTTCACTATGGATTGTAATTGTTTATGTAGTATAAGATGTTTAAATGATACATTTGTAGAATGTGTATAGAGTTCAAATAAGAACTCTTTTTTTATGAATTTTTATTTTTTTGAAGTGTTTTTCATTTTTGTGGTATATTATAATAATAGGAGGTAAAAAATCTTGACAAAAAAAATAATACAATATAATATTATTTGTGTGAAGAAGAAAGAGGATATTATGAAAAATTTAGTTATAGTAGAGAGTCCTAGTAAAAGTAAAACTATTGAAAAATATTTAGGACATGATTATAAAGTATTATCTAGTAAGGGACATGTTCGTGATTTATCAACAACTGGTAAATATGGTTTAGGAGTTGATTTAGAGGATAATTTTAAGCCAAATTATATTACTATGAAAGGTAAGACTAAATTATTAAATGAACTTAAGAAAGAGGCTAAAAATAGTGATAATGTTATTTTAGCAACAGACCCTGATAGAGAAGGAGAGGCTATTAGTTGGCATTTAAAAGAAGCATTAAATCTTAAAGATGGTAAGTATGGAAGAGTAGTTTTTAATGAAATAACTGAACCTGCGATTAAAGAGGCATTTAAACATCCTAGAAATATTGATACAGAACTTGTACATAGTCAAGAATCAAGAAGAATATTAGATAGAATAATTGGATTTAGATTAAGTAAACTTATGAGAAGCAAAACTGAAGGAAGTAGTGCAGGTAGAGTACAAAGTGTTGCTTTAAAACTTATTGTTGATAGAGAAAGAGAAATATTATCTTTTGTAAAAGAAGAATATTATACTATAACAGCTGACTTTAAAGATTTTAAAGCTGACTTAAAAAAATATAAAGGTGAAGATATTGAAATAAAATCATCTAAAGAAGCAGATGATATATTAAATAGTTTATCTAATGCATATAATATTGTTTCAGTAGATAAAAAACTTAAGAATAAACAAAGTAAACTTCCATTTACAACTAGTACTCTTACTCAAATGGCATCTACTAAACTAGGTTATCCTGCCTCTAAAACAATGTCTATAGCACAAAAGTTATATGAAGGAATTACTTTAGAAAATGAAACAGTAGGTTTAATTTCATATATGAGAACTGACTCTATTAGACTATCTGATTTATTTGTAAACGAAACTAAAAAATATATAACTGATAATTATGGTAAAGAATATGTAGGATATACTAAAAGTACTAAGAAAAAAGACAATGTACAAGATGCTCATGAAGCTATAAGGCCTACAAGTATTAAAAGAACACCACAGTCTATTAAAAAATATTTAAAACCGGAAGAGTATAAATTATATAACTTAATATATATTAGAACTCTAAGTTCATTAATGTCAGATGCTAAAGTAGAAGCAACTACAGTTGATTTAGAAAATAATAATTATCTTTTTAGAGCAACTGGTCAAGTATTAGTATTTGATGGATATTTAAAAGTTTATAAAGATTATGAAGATAACACAGATAGTATATTACCTGATTTTCAAAACTATAAATCTAAGGTATTAGTGTGCTCTAACACATATAAGACACAACACTTTACAGAACCTAAGCCAAGATATACAGAAGCTAAATTAATTGCTGAGATGGAAAAACTAGGTATTGGTAGACCAAGTACATATGCTAAGATAATAAGTGTATTAAAAGAAAGAAAGTATGTAACCATAAAAGATAAGAAGTTCTATCCAACTGATACTGGTATAACTGTAACAGATAAACTACAAGAATTTTTCTCATCAATAATAAATGTAAATTATACTGCTGAGATGGAAAATGATTTAGATTTAATTGCTGATGGTAAACTTGTGTGGTATAAGGTGTTAGATAAATTCTATAAAGATTTTGAGCCACTTTTAAATCAAGCATTTAAAGAAATGGAAAAGGTATCTCCTGAAGAAACTGGTGAGATGTGTCCAGAATGTGGAAGCCCATTAGTTATTAGGAGTGGAAAGTTTGGAAAGTTTGTTGCTTGTTCAAATTATCCGGAATGTAAATATATTAAAAAAGAAGAAAAACAAGTAGTTGAGGTGTGTGACTGTCCTAAGTGTGGTGGTAAAATAATAGAAAAAACTACTCGTAAAGGTAAAACATTCTATGGATGCAATAATTTTCCTAAATGTAAGTATGCACTATGGGATAAACCAACTGGAGAGATTTGCCCTAAATGCAATGGACTTTTAGTTACTAAGAAAGATAGTATAATTTGTCCTGAATGTGATAATGAAAAAGAATAAATGTATAATTTCTAAAAAAAATACTTAATTTGCTTGATTTTTCAAGTAGTTATGCTACAATTAATATGTAAACATCATATCAAGAAGAAAACAAATGATGTTTAAATGGGAGGTAATTACAATGAGTAAAACTGAATTAGTAGAATTCGTTGCTGCTAAAGCCGGATTAACTAAAGCTGACGCTCAAAGAGCATTAGATGCTACATTCGAAGGAATCACAACTGGACTTAAAAAAGAAGGAAAAGTTGCATTAGTAGGATTCGGTACATTTGCTGCTAAAAAAAGAGAAGCAAGAGATGGTATTAATCCATTAACTAAAGAACCTATTAAAATTCCTGCAAAAGTTGTTGCATCATTTAAAGCTGGAAGCAAATTAAAAGACGCTTTAAACTAGTAATAAAGAAAGCCTGATCTGTGGCTTTTTTTATTATGCTAAAAAAGTAATAAAATAAATTGGTGAAACCTGTAAATAGAGAAGTTATAATGTTCTAGAATAATTTTCCAAAGTTGGGAAGTTGTCAAAGTATTACAAACAAGACATCAAGAACAAAGAGAAACAGAGTTAGTAGTCTTTTTATTAAATATTACTGCTAAAAACATAGGAGTTACTACTAGCAACTATGGTGGAACTATTAAAAATGATAATGGTTCTGCTGCAATCGGTATTTCTCCCTCTTTCCAAATTGGGTAATAAATTGAACTATTTAATAGTTCTTTTTAGTTGATTTTGTGTTATTATATAAGTATGAAAGATGTTATAGATAAGATAAATGAAAATGGATTTGAATGCTTTATAGTAGGTGGTTATGTACGTGACTATTTACTTGGTATGTCTTCATATGATATTGATATATGTACTAATGCTAGGATAGAAGAATTAATAAAAATATTTGGTGAAGAAGGTACATATAACAAAGAATATTATTCATATCATTTAGAAAGAGGTAAATATCATTATGATATAACAACTTATAGAAGAGAACTTAAATATAAAAAGAATAAGCCTATTAAATTAGAAGTTGCTGATACTTTAAAAGAGGACTTATTAAGAAGAGACTTTACTATTAATACATTCGCGCTTGATAAAGATGATAACTTTATTGATTTATTAGATTCTAAAAGAGATTTAAATTATGGACTTATAAGAGTGGTTGGGAATACTGAAAAGAAATTTTTAGAAGATAAAACGAGAATAATAAGAGCTATTAGATTTAGTTGTACTCTTGACTTTGAACTTGATGATGAGATTAAATTGTTTTTGAAAAACAAAGCTCATTATTTAAATGAAGTACCACTTGAATACATAAAAAAAGAATTAACTAAAATATTTGAAAGTAATAACTATAATAAATTCTTTAGTCTAGTAAAAGAATACAATTTATCTAAATATCTAAAGATTAAGTTTGATAGAATTATAAAGCCATATGATTCTTATGGAATATGGGCTCAAATTGAAACAGATTTACCATTTACTAAAGATGAAAAAGATATTATTTCTTCTATTAAAAGTCTAATAAATTATTATAATGTAGTTATTGATGATATTATGCTTTATAGAAGTGAAGTTATTAATAATGTTATTAGAATACTTAATATGGACAGGGAATACAACTCTTATAAGGAAATAAAGAGACTTCATAGTATCATAGATATAGATATTGATTTAATAACTATTAGAAAATACGTTGGTATTAATAAATCTAAAGAAGTTTTTAAAAAAATTGAAAGTTTAATATTGAATAATAAATTAAATAATAATAGAATAGATATAATTAATTATTTGAAGGGAAGAAAATATGAGTGATTTAAGAAGTATGTTTAAGAGTAAAGATTTTGTTATTAATTCTAATATTGTTAAGTGTATTAAATCACTTGATATTTCTTTAGATGAGTTTTTACTTATATTATATTTTATTAATATTTCATGTGAACTTGATACGGATGATATAAAAGATAAGTTAGGTTTTGATGAGGAAACAGCATTTAATACATTTAATAGTCTTTTAAATAAGAAATATATCGAAATGGATGTTAAAAATAATAATGGTATTATTACTGAAATGATTAAGCTAGACCCATTTTATGATAGACTTGCACTTAATAGAAAAGTTGATGATAATTCTAGTGATATATATTCTTTATTTGAACGTGAACTTGGAAGAACATTATCATCATATGAATATGAAATTATTGGTAAATGGATAGAAAAGGGCGTCAGTGAAGATACAATTAAAAGGGCTTTAAAAGAAGCTATACTTAATGGGGTGACTAATTTTAAATATATTGATAAAATAATCTATGATTGGTCTAAAAATAGTGTTAAGCAACGTGAAAAGAAGGAAACATTAGAAGACTTATTTGATTATGATTGGCTTGATGATAATGAATAGAGAATTAATAATTAATGAACTTGATAGACATTTTAATAGTCCTAAGTGTGAACTAGAATATACAAAAGATTATGAATTATTATTATCTGTTATGTTATCTGCTCAAACTACTGATAAAAGTGTTAATGATGCGACTAGAGAACTATATAAAAAATATGATACGTTGGAAAAGTTAGATTCATTAACTGAAAATGATATATCTTCATATATATCAAGAATTGGATTTTATAATGTTAAGAGTAAATATTTTAAGAAAATAGTTTCTATTTTAAAAGATATAGGTTATGTACCTAATGATAGAGAGTTTCTTGAGTCACTTCCTGGGGTAGGTAGAAAGACTGCTTCTGTAGTACTTGGAGAGTTATTCGATGTTCCTTCATTCGCAGTTGATACTCATGTACATAGACTTGCTTATAGGTTCGGTATTACTAATTCTCATGATGATGTTATAAGTACCGAGAAGAAACTTAAGAAGTATTTTAAAAAGAATGAATATAATAGAGTAAACTCTCAAATGGTATTATTTGGTAGATACATATGTACTAGTAAAAGACCTAGGTGTGAATTATGTAATTTAAAAAGTATTTGTAAAGAAAAAAAGAATGGCTGACCATTCTTTTAATATACTGCAATGCTTTGTATAAATGTTTTTGTTATATTATTACCTTTATAAGTAAATGTTACTTTATAATTAATAGTATAAGCACCAATTTCATCAGTTATATTATTTATTGATACAGAGTTTCCTGCAGTTTTTTTAGCAGAAGTAGCAGTTACTTGTAAGTTACTTACTTGTGATTTAATATTTTCACCTTTGTATTTTATTGATTCTATAGAGGATGTACCCAGTTCATTATAGGTACTTCCTTTTTTAATAGAACCTGTTTTACCATTTACACTAATACTATAATCGTTTGAATTACTTTCATCAGAACCACTTGGATTATCTGTATTATTTCCGCCGTAGAATGAAACGCTTGTACCACTTGATGCATTTGATTTAAATATTGAATAAGTACTTTTAACAATTGCACCATTATAACCTACATATTCATTTAAATTAACAGTATATGATGTTTTATCTGTCCATCCAATATATTTTGTTTTACTTCCGTTTGTTAAGTAAATTGCGTAACCAAAGTTCCCAATATTACTCCTATTATATGACAATCTTTTATTTAAATAATCTTGTGCCCAATCAGTATAACCTTTTGTAAAGTAATTTGTAAGATAAGTATTATCAATAGCATCAGGTGTTCCAGGGCTTGTCCATGATAGTGTAATAGTACCAATACCTTTACTAGCAGTTAAGTTAGTTGGATTTTCAAGTTGACTGAATCTATTTGATACTTCAGATGGTTCAGTTCCACTAATAAACATAAATGTTCCTTTTAATTTACTTGGTGTATAAGAACTTGGTGAAGCAGCTGGTATAGTTTCTAATTCAACTTCTGCCTGAGTTATTCCTCCTGGATTTTTAAATTTAGAGTTTTTTTCATAAATATTATTACATATTGCTGCTTGTATTTTAAGTCTTTCACTTGAAGCATGACCATTTTTTAAATAATATTTATTTTTAACTGTTTCACTAGTTAATCCATCTACATAACCATACCATATTGCAACAGCATAATCAGTAGTAAAACTTGATGTCCATGCATCTGGTATAACAGAACTTGTAAGTCCAAATTTCTTTAAATAACTAGTATCATATGATGTAGTACCTGTCTTAGTAGCAACTTGTGTTCCAGATACTCTAACTCTTGAAGTAGTAGCTCCAGTTAATATATTAGCTATTATATATGCAGTTTGTTCTTTCATAACTTTCTTTCTATTTACTTCTTGAGTAATTGTTTCATTAGTATCTCTATAAACTACTTTTGTATATGAATATGGGGATGCATAATATCCGCCATTACCAAAGGCACTATATGCAGCAGCAAGTTGTACAGGACTTACTCCATTAAATGCTCCGATTGCATAACTTTCTGGAAGAACTTCTTCTTTAAATGTAATACCTAAGTTAGCTGCGAATTCTTTCTTTTGCTCATTATTTGTCATTCTAAATGCTTGAAGTGCACATGTATTAATAGAGTTCTTTAAACAATCTCTCATAGTCATAAAGCCTTTATAACTACTGTTAAAGTTTCTCATATAACCACTACCATATTTAGTTTTTTCATCTATAAATGGTCCATATGTACTTAAGTTTTCATATTCAATAGCTGGTCCATAATCTAATATTGGTTTAATAGTTGAACCAGGCATCCTTTTAGTTTGGCCGTGGAATGTAGCTACATTTAGTGTCATAGCACTTGATTTATCACGTCCAGCACCTACAGCTATTATAGCACCAGTATTATTATCGATAACACCAATTCCAACTTCTATCTTATCATCTTTAAATTTCCATGTTTTATAGAAATTATTTATTGCATCTTGTTTTGATTTAACCATTGTTGTGTATATATCCATTGGTACGTTGTATGGGTTAGTACTGGTTTTATCTTCTACTTCTTGAACAACTGTGTCTATAAATCCTTGATATGCATTTCCAGAACTTTCATTTGCTGTTAAGAAATCTTTTATTTGAACACTAGTTCCTGCTTTATATTCATCTTCTGTTATATATCCATGTCTTTTCATTAAATATAGAACTGTATTTTTTCTAGCATTTCCATCATTAGGATTATAATATGGATTGTATCCATTAGGTGATTGATAAAGTCCAGCAATCATTGCTGCTTCTACTAAATTTAAGTCTTTAGCAGATTTACCAAAGTAATATTGACTTGCTTGTTCAACACCATAGTTATTACCACCTAGACATGGAATATTTACATAATATTCAATTATTTCTTCTTTAGTTAGATTTTTTTCGATTTTAAATACTGACATGTAAATATCTGTAAATTTTCTTATGATACCTTGGATACCAGTATCTACTGTGTCAGTAAATGCTAGTTTAGATAGCTGCATAGTAAGTGTACTAGCACCACCACCACCTCTACCAAGTACTTGTGATATTGATGCTTTTAAAAATCTAGGAGCATCAAATCCATTATGTTTAAAGAATCTTGAGTCCTCAGTTGCAATAATTGCATCTATTAATACTTCTGGTATTTCATTATAAGTTAATTTTTCTCTTTGCTCAGCTCCTAGTGTAGTAATTAAATCACCTTTAGAATCAAATATTCTACTAACTTCTTTTTCAAACATTTGCTGTTCATCAAACTCAGGAGCAGAGGATACTATATATGCACAAAATGCAACTCCTCCGAGTAATATTATTATTGCAAGAGTTACGAGTACTATCATAAACCAGTACCAGAATCTACTTTTTTTTCTTTTGTTTTCTGCTTTTTCAACAGGTGTAGTATTCTTTTTTTTCTTTTTCACTTTTAATTCATTAATCCTTCCCTTAATATTCTTTGTAATTTTTTTGAAGTTTATTTTTTTCATACTTCCTCCTTAAAGTAAGCTATGTCTACCGCATCTAAATATTTTAACCTAGGAATATAACTTTCTTTAATGGTATATCCATGCTTAGTAATATAATCATATTCAATAGATTTTCTTTCATTAGAATTAATGTATGCGATTAAATCTTCACCTTTTAATAGATAAAACATATCATTCATCATTATTATTAAAAAAACAATTCCTTTTTGTTTAATTACTTTTTTAATGTGCTCTATTTGATGTTCTTTAATATTCGATAGGGGAAATGAAGTTTTATTCTTACATTCCTTAGCATCAAACTCAATATATTTACCTCTATAAATACCATTATAGTCAAGAGTTGATATATTTGAATATACAGCTTTATCTATTAAATGTGATTTATCATTCGGATAACTTACATTTAGTACCTTAATAGGAGTAGGCTTCTTATATATCAATGACTTTTCAATACTATTATAATAAGTATTAGAATCATTAATTAGATTTTCAAGAAACATACCTCTATTTTTATATGAGATTTTTTCCATAAAATCACCAATTCTATTATACTATATTTATGTTTGTTTTTAAATATTTAAATAACTTTATTGTGTAAAGTTAAGTATATAGAATTAAAAATTAAGGTCTTTCTTTTATATTAAATTTGCGATATAATATAGTGTATTGAAAGGCATATTATGAAGAAAAAAGTTTTTAAGATACTATTTATATTTTTATTATTGCTACCAATTTGTTTATATGCAGAAGAATTAGAAACACCAAACATTGTTTCTAATGCTATGAATTGTAGCGAATTACTTGGAAACAACTTAATGAAGATATTATCACTTATATTAAGTTTATTAAGAATAGGTGCTTCCATAATAGCTATAGTTAACGGTATGCTTATAATACTTCCAGCAGTTATATCAAAAGATGCCGATGCTCTTAAAAAGTCAGAAAAGAAATTAATCATTTTAGCAATAGTTTTAATATTAATTATATTACTTCCTACATTACTTAATGTAATTGGTAATATATTTGGTTATGATTTATCATGCTTTACTTAAATTATTTAAGTAAAACTCTTTTTTTTTGCATTTAATTGTGATAAAATAAATACGCTTTAAGAAAAAAGACATGCTTATTGATTTAGTATTCTAGTGCTTAATTTGAGTGAATACTAATTTAAAGATAGGCAGAAGAAATAACGAAAGGAAGGGTATTTTATGACAGTAATCGCAAAAAGTTACTTATTAGAAGCAGGTGTACATTTTGGACACCAAGCTAAAAGATGGAATCCTAAAATGAAGGAATTCATATTTACAACTAGAGATGACATACATATTATTGATTTACAAAAAACTGTTGAAAAAATAGAAGAAGCTTACGCTGAACTTCTTAAAGCATGTGAAAATGGTGGTAAGGTTCTATTTGTTGGTACTAAGAAACAAGCTAAAGAAGCAAGTATCGAAGAAGCAACAAGATGTAATAGTTTTTATGTAACAGAAAGATGGTTAGGAGGAACTTTAACTAATTTTAAGACAATTAGAGATAGAGTTAAAAGACTAATCGAAATCGAAAAAATGGAAGAAAGTGGTAAGTTCGAATTATTACCAAAGAAAGAAGTTGCTAAAATTCAAAAAGAATATGACAAATTGAATAAACTTCTATCTGGTGTAAGAGATATGGATAAATTACCAAAAGCTATTATAGTAGTAGATCCAAGAGTAGAAATTAACGCTATAAGAGAAGCAAGAAAACTTCATATTCCAGTATTTGGTATCGTTGATACTAACTGTGATCCAGATGATGTTGACTTCCCAATCCCAGCAAATGATGATGCTGTAAGAAGTGTTAAAGTTGTTCTTGGTGTTTTAGCTAACGCTGTATGTGAAGCTAATGGTCTTGAATTAATAGATTTCGTATCAGAAAATGAAGTTTCATCAAAACCTCAAAAAGAAATTAAAGTTGAAACTAAAGTAGTTGAACTTGATGACTTTAATGAAGAAAAGAAAGAAACTAAAAAGGAAACTAAAAAAGAAGTTAAAAAAGAAACAGTTGATTATTCTAAAATGACTGTATCAGAGCTTAAGAAACTAGCTAAAGAAAAAGGTGTTTCTGGATATTCAACTATGAAAAAAGATGAATTAATTTCATCATTAAATTAGGAGGAATATATGAATATTAGTGCAAGTATGGTAAAAGACTTAAGAGATAAGACTGGCGCTGGGATGATGGATTGTAAAAAAGCATTAGTAGAAACTAATGGAGATATTGATGCTGCAATCGATTATTTAAGAGAAAAAGGTATCTCTAAAGCCGCTAAAAAAGCAGAAAGAATTGCTGCTGAAGGTTTATCTAATATTTATATTAATGGTAATAATGCTGTTGTTGTTGAATTAAACTCAGAAACTGACTTTGTTGCTAAGAACTCTGAATTTAAAGAATTATTAGATAAGATTGGTAACACTATTTTAAATAGTGATGCTAAAGATTTAGAAAGTGCTTTAGCGCTAACTTGTGATGGAGTTACACTTAATGATTTAATCATTGGTGCAACTGCTAAAATAGGTGAAAAAATAAGCTTAAGAAGATTTGCAAAAGTTACTAAGAAAGATAATGAAATTTTTGGTGATTATCTTCATATGGGTGGTAAGATTTCTTCACTTGTAGTTATTGAAGGTGGAAATAAAGATGTAGCACATGATGTTGCAATGCAAGCTGCTGCTATGAGACCACTTTATACTACAATTGATGCAGTACCAGAAGAGGATGTTGAACATGAAAAATCAGTTATTAAAGAACAAGTAGTAAATGAAGGTAAAAAGTTAGAATATGCTGATAAGATTATTGAAGGAAGAATTAGAAAATTCTTTGAAGAAACTGTATTAGTAGAACAAACTTTCATTAAAGATTCTAGTCTTACTATTAAAGCTTATTTAGAACAAAACAATGCTAAATTAATTAATCTTGTAAAATATGAAGTAGGCGAAGGAATGGAAAAAAGAAACGATGACTTTGCTGCTGAAGTTATGAGCCAAATTAAATAAATTGTTCATATTAAAACCGTTAGATTTCTAACGGTTTTTTATTACTTTTTAGTTACAAAAGTTTGTCTCATTGTTTGATAAAGTAGGTGTGTAAACTGCTCCGAAGAATAATATATCATCACTATTACTTTGCTTGATAATATATATAAATGGTCTATCAAACTCTATATCGATTGGTACATTTTCTAAAGCCATTTTATCTATAGATGCACTAGTTGCAGCAGAGGCTTTAGTGCCTTGTTCATTGACTTCAATATAAGACTTATGGTTTATAGAAGATATATATAAATCTTTTGAATTATTTTCAGTCATTTTACTTAAATCTGCAGAACTATCAAATATTGATTTAATACCCATTTTTATTAGAATGTCTTTTAAATTATTAAAGTCATAACTATATTTGAATCTAGGTAGTTTTAATGACACATCTTCATTTTTATATTTATCTTTTGTACTTAATAAATTTCTAAATTCTTCGTTATTAAAGTTTTCTATATAACTATCAATACCATCATTAGGCATAATGGCAACAAATTCTAAATTTACTTTTTTATGATTATCATTTTTATATGTTTTATATTTTTTGATTATTCCTTTGGCTGTATCATTTTCAATATACTGTGCATCATTACTTGCCATCATTATAGTATTAATTATAGATCCATCGATTGTATTAAACTCTGAAGTGTGAGTATTTTTACAATCAAACTCTGAGTCCCACGAGTCTTTCATGCTTATAGCATTAATTACTTCTATCATTGTCTCAGGATTAACTGAATCAACAAGAGTAGGTATCATATGATTTGTTTTATTATCTACCCATTTATTAATATTATTTGGAGTTACATTACTATATTTAATTTCTGCATCATAATTTTTTTCAATTTTGCTTATATAATTTTTATTTATTTCATCTTTATATTTTTTGTTTATGAGTAGTAAATTAGCATCCATAACTGCATTTTTTGAATTAATATTACCACGTCTAAAGTTACCCATAACATCATTAAGTTCCTTTAGTGATGAATTATTTGAGCCATCTTTAATAATGGAAAGTACTGTTTTAATACTATAAGGGCTTATTAAATAATTAGAACTTTTATTCTTATTTGTTTCTTTGATTAAAGAATAATCAAATGAACTATTTGTACTTGAATTATCTAAATTAGGCTCTTCAAGATTACTATATATTATTCTAAAAAATATTAACGTTAATATAATTATACTTATAATCATTAATGCGATTATTATTGATATTTGTTTTTTCTTCATATTTTCACCATATTAATTATAACAACAATAAAAAAAATATGCAATAAATCGTCCAATTTACTTGAAATTTGTAAGATATTGTAATATAATTAATTACAGTCATGAAGGGAGGGAAGTAGTGATGACACATGTAGAAGTTAAAGACGGTAATGTTGAGGGTGCATTAAAACGTTTTAAAATCAAATTTCAAAGAAGCGGTATCCCAACCGAAATGAAAAAGAGAAAAGAATATTCAAAACCTGGTATTAAAAGAAGAGAAGCTAAAAAAGAAGCTATCAGAAATGCTAAAAAACATAATAAACAAAGATATTAATTAGGAGTGATATAATGTTATACGATACTATAATGACTGATATGAAGGAAGCTATGAAGTCACATGATAAAGAAACTTTAAGCACTTTAAGATTTTTAAAGTCAGCCATAGATTTATTTAAAATAAATAATAAAATGGATAGAACTGAGTCACCTAGTGATGATACAGTTATAGAAGTAGTAAGTAAACAAGTTAAGACTCATAAAGAAAGTATTGAAGAGTTTAAAAAAGCAGGTAGAAATGACTTAGTAGAAAACTTACTTAAAGAAGTTCAAGTATTAAGTAAATATTTACCAGAACAATTATCAGAAGACGAAGTTAGAAGTAAAATAGATGAAGTTATTTCATCTGTTAAAGCATCATCTATTAAAGATATGGGTAAAGTTATGAAAGAATTAACCCCAATATTTAAAGGTAAGGCTGATATGAAACTTGTAAATACTATAGTTAAAGAAAAATTAAATTAGAACTCTTTTGTATGAGTTCTTTTTTTTATACTTTTATATAACTAAAAGTTATAAACAACTAACTAATTATTATTTGACATTATAGCAAATAATGAGATACTATTAAAACATGGAGGCAAAAATGAGAGATGTAAATTTAAATTCTTTAAAGATATTTCTAGCAGTTGCGACATCTAATAGTTTTTTAGAAGCATCAAATAAATTATATATATCACAACCTGCTATAAGTAAAAGTATTAACAAATTAGAAGAAGAATTAGGGGTTTCACTATTCTATAGAGCAAATAAAGGAGTTTCTTTGACATCTGATGGAGAAATATTATTAAAATATGTAAGGGATTCCCAAAAATTGTTACTCGCATGTGAAAGAATGCTATCATCTAATAATGATTCGGAGTCTGGAAGTATCATTATAGGTGTACAATCTCATTTGGTTAGAAATTATTTACTTGATAAAATGAGTGATTTTATGGAAAAACATCCAAATGTTACATATAAAGTCATAGAACTTTCTACATTAGGGCTAATTGAAGCATTAGAAAAACATGAAATTGATTTTGTTGTAGATGCTTCACCTATAGTTTCACCGTACAACAATCTAAAAGTAAAGCCAATACATTATATAAATACTTGTTTTATTAAATCAAAAAACAATAAATCAAAAATTAAACAGTTATCGGATTTAGAAAATGAAAAAATTATTATGCCACTTCAAAAAAGTACTTTAAGAAAAAATTTGATTACAGAATTAAATGGTGCAATTGAAATAAAACCAATATTAGAATTCGGTACTGAGGAATTAATAATAGAGTCTGTAAAAAGAAACTTAGGTATAGGCTATGTAGTACAAGGTGAAAATTTAAATAGGGAAAGTGAGACAATAGAAGTTATAGATCTTAAATATAAACTTCCAACAGTTGAAATTAATTTAGTGTGTATTGAAAATAATTTAACTCCTCTTTCTAAAAAGTTTATAAAAGAGGAATTATCTGAGACTGGGGGAATAATTAATGAATAATAATTATACTTATTTAAAGAAAATATATAATTTAAAAAATAAAAATATTATTGATTTTTCTCAAGATAAAATATATATAATGTTCTTATGCGAAAATAAGTATTATTGTTTAAAGAATAGTAAGCTCGTTAACTACTCGCTTTCAATACCGCTTAATGTTTTAGAAGTGATAGATAGTATTGAAAAAATATATAAAATTAATATAATAAATTATTTTCCAGTATGTTTTTTAAATGAGTCATCTATTTTGATTACTTGCAAAATTAAAAAAGTAAATTCTTTATATATGGAGGAACTTAAAAAGTATAATGAAATATTAAAATTAGCTAACGAGAAAGCAAAGTATTATAATGATGAATATGATGATGAAACTTTAGTTATGGAAAAATATAGTAAAAGATATGAGATTTATGATAAATATATAAAGAAATACATAATAACAAGCAAAAGGCGAAAAAAGAAAGAACTAAGAGAATTGATAAAAAAGTTAATTGGAGATGCTAAGTCTGTAATTGATGTTTCGTGTGGTGACAGTTGCGATATCTTTAAAGTATGTGATGATTTAGATATGGTAGTTGGAAATGACATTAATTTATATCAATTAAAAAACGATGAGAAAAAATTCTGTAATGTGATTTATACTAACGATAATATTCTTGATTTTTCTTTTCAAGAAAATGCTTTTAATGTTTCTTTTTGTAAAAATACACTACATCATATGGATAATGAAAGAGAAATCAAACAATTATTAAATTCTGTTACGAAAATAGCAAAAAAAACAATTATTATAGAAATAGAAGATCCTAAAAAGACTGGTAAAATACCATATTTATTTAATAAATATTTATATACTAAGTTTTTAAAGGATGCCGGGAATTATTTTATTACTTTTTCAACTTTTAAAAAAGTAATTGATTCTACGTTGGGCAATAGGTGTGATATTAATTATTTTATGTTTGAAAATATCCTTGGTAAATATATGATTGCATTAATAGAAAAGAGGTAAAAATGAGTAAGAGAATAGAAACAGAAAAGAAGTATTACTGTTTAAAAGAACAAGAATTGATTTCTAAAATAGATGTGTTAAAGTTTAAATTAGTTAAAGAAGGAATAGAAATAGATGAATATTTTACTGATATAAATAGCATTTATATTAAAAATAGAACATGTCTTAGAATACGAAAAGCAAATGATAGTATGGAAATTACTTTCAAAGGCAAATCAAATGACTTTTCAAGTTCATTTACAAAATTAGAAAGTAATTTTGATATGGATCTTAATAACTATGAAAATTTTGTAGAATTATTTTCAATGATTGGTTATTATAGTTATACTATTGTAAACAAAAAGAGATTAACATATGAACTTAAAGATGAAAAGTATACATATAGCATTATGGTTGATAATATTGAAGGGCTCGGTGGGTTTGCTGAGTTTGAGTTGCTTTGTAATAGTGATGATTATGATTTAGATGAACTTAAAATAAAATTAAATCAATTTGTTTCGATGTTTAATAGTTTAAATTTAACTGAAGCAAAACTTCCTTATAGAGACTTTGTTGCATTAAAACAATATAATGATTTGAAACCAAAAAAAGAAATAAAAGGAGTACATTTAAATATCGACACTTTTTTAAAAAAGTATGAGAAAGATTTCTATAACTATTATAAGTCTTTATTAAAAGATGATTTAAATACAAGTTTAAAAAAGAAAGAATTTAAAGAAAATATATATGATTCTTTAATAAATTCTGATATTTCAAAAAAAATAGATAACTATTTTGATAGTTTGAGAATACAAGATTCGAATTTTATAGCATTATTTGAGTTACTACATCAGATAAAATCAAAAGGCTTAGATATTGTTTTAACTACTAATTGCAATGAAACGTTTATAAGTAATGTTATAGCAAAAATAACTAATGGTTATACATTTGATAATATTATTTATTTAAAAGATAGTAAGTCAATATACACAGTAGCCAAGAAAAATGGCATAGATTTGAATAATTATTTTAATGTCTTAACTAAAAATATTAAAAATACTAATTCTTTGCTATTAGTTATAATAAATAATTATGGTATAACTAAATAGAAAAAGACTATAACAAATAAATTTAATAACAAAAAATTATATAAGAATAACTAAAATTTATTAGAAATTTTGGTTATTTTTTTATGAAAAAAATATATTTTTCAATCTCTTGAAACTATTTTATACTTAGATTGAAAGGAGAGAAAAATTCAAATGAAACAAAAACAATTTTCAAAATTATTTGTTATTATTTCAATTATTTCAGTTGCGACGATGTTAATATCTAATATAACGGCTACTAAATTGTTTGAAATTAAAAGTGTTATTTTACCATGCTCTGCACTATTATTTCCTATTACCTATATTATAGGTGATGTTATAGCCGAAATATATGGATATAAAAAAGCAAAACTTGTTATTATTTTAGGGTTTATTGCTAATGCATTTATGGTATTGTTCTTTCAGTTTACAATTATAATGCCTCCTGCGAGTACATGGAATATGCAATCGTCATATGAAACAATATTAGGTACAACCCCAAGAATATTTATTGCATCACTTATGGCTTTTCTATTTGGAAGTTTATCCAACGCATTCTTGATGCAAAAAATAAAAGAATTGACGAAGGACAAATTTTTATGGGTTAGGACCATAGGCTCTACAATTGTCGGCGAATTATTAGATACGGTTATATTTGTATCAATTGCATTTATTGGAAATGTTAATCACACAATTATTATAACAACAATGGCAAGTCAGTACCTTTGGAAACTCTCATATGAAGTTTTAGCTACGCCGTTTACATATCAAGTAATTAAAAAAATCAAAAAAATTGAAGAAAAATATTAAAAAGGAGAATTAATATGTTGATAGCTTTTGAAGGAATGGATGGGTGCGGGAAATCTAGTATATCGAAGTTGGTTGCAAAAAAAACTGGTTTTAAACATTATGAACAAAAAATCGTAGAAACATTGAACATACAAGAGGATAAATATAATGATTTTATTAAGAAAATCAGAGAATCTGATAATAAATATTTGAGTTTTGTATTTTATACTTTTAGATGCATGTTTGATAATGATAAAAGTGAGAAGATAATAGTAGAAAGAAGCATGTCCTCTACATATTATTTTGAACACGAAAATGTTGAATCAGAATACTTTGATGTCGCACTTACTATGGGCTGCAAGCCTGATATAACATTTTTGTTATATGCTTCGCCCGAAGTGAGAAAAAAAAGAATTTATAGCAGAAATAATGCCGATCCGGATTTGGAATCAAGCGAGGCTCTTAAAGATGGTTACCCAATAATGATTTCGTTTTTAAAAAAATATAATCTTCCATATGTTGAGATAAATTCAGAAAAATATAATATGGAAGAAATTGCAGATATATGTAGCGACATTATTGCAACTTATCTTAATCTTGAGGAAGAACAAAAATGTGCCTATTTAGAAAAAATGAATGATGAGTTCGGATATTATGATAAAAACAATAATAAAGGAGTGTATAAGTATGAAAGAAAAATATGATTTGATTATTGTTGGTATGGGCCCTAGTTCAATTTTTTGCGCATATGAATTAACAAAATTGAAATATTCTGGTAAAGTTTTGTTGATTGAGAAGGGAAATAGAATTGAGCAAAGGGTGTGTCCTCTACAAAGAACCGGAAAATGTGCAAAATGTAAGCCAATTTGCAATATTATAGGTGGGTTTAGTGGCGCTGGTGCATTTTCTGATGGTAAACTTTTGTCATACCATTTGTCTTCATATAATAAAGATACAAATGATATCTATATAGGTGGTAAAGATGATACTTTTATAAAAAAATATTATAGCACTGAAGAAATAAAAAAGTATATAACATATGTGGATAATATATATTTAAAATTTGGCGCTACCAAAAAGTTAGAAGGAATAAAAAGCTTTGATAAAATTATTAATTTACAAAAAGAATGCAAAAAAAATAACATGAGCTTGGTTGATGTTCCTGTTAGACATTTAGGTACCGAAAAATCTCATGAATTATATAAAAAAATGCAAGACTATCTCGAAGATAAAATTGATATGTTGTTTAATACGGAAGTTAATGATTTGATCGTTGAAAAAAATAGAATCAAGGGAGTTAAAACTAATAAAGGAGATATATTTTCTGATAAGGTAGTTCTTGCTGTTGGCGTTGATGGCGCACAATGGTTGGAAAAAATATCTAAAAAATATAACTTATCTACAAGAAATGGGTATTTAGATATTGGTGTAAGATATGAATTGAAAAATAGTACTTTAGAGGAAGTTAATTCGTTACTATATGAAAGCAAAATCATTGCTGCTCCAATTCCTTATAGAGATAAGGTTAGAACTTTTTGTCAAAATCCTGGTGGTTTTGTAACACCTGAGACTTATGATAATGGTCTTACATTGGTAAATGGACATGCTTTTAAAAATAAAAAAAGCGAAAATACTAATTTAGCAATATTAGTTTCATATAAATTTAAGAAACCATTAGATTCACCGATTGAATATGGTTTCAGCATCGCTAAAAAATCAAATTTATTAAGTGGTGGGAAACCTTTTGTTCAAAGATTTGGCGATCTTGTTAATGCGAAAACAACTACTGAACAGCAACTTAGTAAAAATAGTGTTAAGCCGACGTATCCGGGGGCATTTTTAGGAGATTTGTCCTTAGTTCTTGATTATAGAACTATTGTTAATATTATTAATTTTATCAAACAAGTTAGTAAGGTAATTCCACATTTTGATGATGATGATAACTTACTTTATGGTCCTGAGATTAAATTCTATGGTAATGAATTGATTTTAAATAAAAGTTTTGAAACTTCTTTGAAAAATCTTTACTCAATAGGTACAGGCGGAGGACTAACTGTTGGACTTATGATGGCGTCAGTTTCTGGGGTTATGACTGCTAGAAAATTAATGGAGGAAGTATGAACAAAGTACTAGTTACATTGAGTGGAGGTGTGGATAGTTTAGTTTGTTTGGCATTAGCAATTAAAAAATATGGTATAGATAATGTAGAAACAATTTCATTTAATTATGGTCAAAAAAATGCAAATGAATTAAAAGCTGTCAAAAGAATTGCAAAGCATTACGGTGTATATAATAAAATAATATATTTGAAAAATTTATTTTTCGATGAAAAATGTTCTCTCTTGAATATATCAAAAAATGATATCCCGCTAGAAGATTATAGCGAGCAAATAAAACAGGTACGAGAAAATAAACGAGTATCAACAAATGTTCCATTTAGAAATGCGATAATGTTGTCGGTATGTGTATCTTATGCTATGAGCAAAAATATTAATATTATCTATTATGGTATCCATAACGAGGGTGAACTTGCTCGAAATTTATATCCAGACTGTAGTGAAGAATTTAACGATGCTTTCAAGTTGTTAACTAGTATCGGAAGTGAAAAAACAGTTAAAATAGTTGCGCCATTAGTAGATTTAACAAAAAAAGAAATTATAAAAATTGGAATAAAATTAAATGTCCCTTTTTCTAAAACTTGGACATGTTATAACAATAAAGAATTTTCTTGTGGAAAGTGTACAGCATGTAAGGATAGATTAGAAGCATTTAAAAAATGTAAGCTAGAAGATCCATTAATATATAAGGAGCAAATATAATGAAGAAATGTTTAAAAAAAGAAGAATTAATAAATGGTGGTAATCCTGATATAAAAATAAAGTTTGGTGAGAAAGATTTTTTAAAAGCAGTTAATTTGATAGCAGATGATATTAATAAAAATTATTCTGGTCAAAAAATAGGCCTTATAGGATTAGCAAGAGGAGGTTTGCCTTTGCTAGTTGCTGTTTCACATAGAACCAATATAAGGGATGTTAATGTAGTCCAAATAAAAATGACAAAGTCCAATGAAAGGTGGGATTATGGTGAACCACAATGGTCTAATGGCTATTATGATGATAATATAGACAAATATATAATTTTTGAAGATATGATAAGCCACGGAAGGAGTATTAATTTACTTGTTAATGAATTGACGTCAAGAGGAAAAACTGTTTTAGCTGCATATTCATTGTTTTTAAACAATGACATGAAACATATAGAGTTAGATAATGAGTATTTTGATATCAAATACGTCAACTTGATAAGTCAAGAACAATGGGTATACTTCTTTTGGGAAAAGGGATATGAAGAAATATAATAAGAGGCAATTATGCAAAGAGGAAAATTAATTACAATAGAGGGTATCTGCGGTATAGGTAAAACCAAATGTTTTAATGAATTGAAGGAAAGTGATAATTTAAGTGATACTTTATTTAATGACGAAATTAATGACAAATGTACAGACGAATATAATAAAAGAATATTTGAGATTCTAACATCTAAAAAAAGTCGTTTTTTCGAAACTGGTAATCCAAAAATGGAAGCATTATTAATTTGTGCAAAGCAAACGAACGATGAAGAAAACTTCGTTATACCAGCTTTAAATAACTATAAGAATGTCATTAGCGATAGAGGATTTGATACAGTTTGTATTACAGAGGGAATAAAAATGTCAAAAAAATATGGTTTTTCAGAAAAAGAGAGTATAATGAAATTATATGAATATTTAAGTTTTTTTTGTATTATTCCTGATAAAACAATATTGCTGACTGGTAATGTTGACAATTCGATTACAAGAGCTGAAAAAAGAGATGAAAAAAAATATACTCCAGATGAAATATATATAATAAAAAGAACTGCATATTGGTTCTCGTTTATGGCAAAAAAATTTAAAGAAAGATTTATTGTTATAGATGCAGATTTATGTGATACAAAAAAAGAAATAATAAAAATATTAAAAGAAATGTAAGAAGGAGAATTTAAAATGAAAATAACATTAGTAACAGGAAATTGGGCAAAGATTGCTCAAGCAAAGGAAGTATTAGAGCCACTTGGTGTACAAGTGGATAATGTAAAAATAGATACAGTTGAAATTCAAGCTGATAGTGTGAAAGAGGTTGCTGCTTATTCCGCAAAGTGGGCAAGTGAAAAGTTAAAAACAACTGTAGTTAAAAATGACACAGGAATAATGATAGATGCACTTAATGGTTTTCCAGCTGCATATACGCATTATGTACAAGATACACTTGGAGAAAAAGGTGTACTTAAATTATTAAAAGGCGAAGAAAATAGAAAAGCTAGATTTGTACAAGCACTTGCTTATTGTGAATATGGAAAAGAACCAGTTGTATTCGAATCTATAACAGAAGGAACTATTTCTAAGAGACTTCAAGGAAAACATGGTTGGTGTTGGGATTTTATCTTTATACCTGATGGACAAACTAAAACATTAGCGACATTTGATGATAATGAAAGATTTAAGTTTTGGAATGATACTGGATATATTCAATTAATTGACTACTTAAAGAAAAATAACAAAATATAATAATCAACAAAATAATAGATAACAAACAATCTATTATTTTTTCTTGGTGTAAAATATATAATAATATGATATACTTAATTATACGGAGTAAGATATATGAATTATATTATGTATAAAATAATAAAATTTATTGGTACGCCATTATTTAGATTAATTTATTTACCAAGAAGTTATGGTAAAAATAATATACCTAAAAATGGAAGCGTTATTTTAGCAGGTAATCATACTAGTGTTTTAGATGCTTTAATAATGGTTTCAACTCCTAAAAGAACAGTGCATATGATGGCTAAGAAAGAGTTATTCGAATCAAGATTTACTAATTTCTTTTTTAGAAGCATGGGTTGTATCCCTGTAAACAGAAGTATACATGATAAAGATGCAAAGAATGAAGCAGTAGAAGTGCTTAAAAATAATGAAGTGCTTGGAATATTTCCAGAAGGAACAGTTAATAAAACAAATGAAATAGTGCTTCCATTTAAATACGGTGCTGTATCATTTGCTAAAAAAACTAATGCATATATAGTACCTTTTGCCATAACAGGCAAATATAAAATATTTAGAAGAAGTATTAAAATAACGTATGGTAAACCATATAAAGTTAAACAAGATTTAGAAGTAGAAAATAATAGACTTATGAATACAGTAAAAAGAATGATTAAAGAAGGGAATGATAAAAATTAAAACAAATAAATATCCATGGTTTAAGTACTATAAAGATATGAAAAGTACATTAAAATATCCGGATACTTCAATGTATGAACTTGTAAAAAGAGCATGTATTAAGTATCCTTCAAATATAGCATATTCTTATTTTGGGACTAAAGTAACATATAAGAGTCTTTTAAGAAAAATAGATTTGTGTGCTCAGTCTTATGCTAAGATTGGTGTTGTTAAAAATAGTAATGTAACTATATGTAGTCCAAATACACCTGAGGCAATAATATCATTTTATGCTCTTAATAAAATAGGGGCAGTTGTTAATATGCTTCATCCATTATCAAGTGAAGAAGAAATTAAGTTTGCACTTAATTTAACTAAGTGTGAATATCTTTTTATAGCAGATGTTGCGTATTCTAAATTTAAAAATATAAGACAAGAAACTAGTGTTAAAAAAGTGGTCTATGCACCAATTTCAGAATCAATGGATCCAATAACTAAAGTTTGTTTTTATGTAACTAAAGGCAGAAAACTATTAAGACCTATTGAAGATGATATAATTCCATATACAAGATTTATAACACTAGGAAGATTCTATAGTAAAAAGGTGATTGATAAAAATAAGGGTGATGATGTAAGTGTTATTTTACATAGTGGTGGAACTACTGGTACACCTAAAGGTATAATGCTTACTAATATGAATTTTAACTCTTTAGTGTTTAGTGAACTTGAAATAAATAAAGTATTAGGTGATGGTGTAAGTATCCTTGCAATAATGCCAATATTTCATGGATTTGGACTTGGCTGTACTTTTCATGCTTGTTTAGTAAGTGGAGGACATGCAATTATACTTCCAAGTGTTGATCCTAAAAAGTTTGACGCAACTCTACTTAAATATAGGCCTAATATTATAGCATGTGTTCCTTCTATATTAGAAACCCTTACTTACAGTAAGAAGCTTAAAGATGAAGACTTATCATTTATAAAATGTATTATTTGTGGAGGGGACAATTTGTCAACTTCATTAAATAAAAAAATAGATGAATTTTTAGAAAGTCATAATAGTAAAACTAAAGTAAGAACTGCTTTTGGTATGACTGAAGCAACTGCTGGTGTCACTATGATGCCTCTTGAAGAGTCTAGATGTGAAAGCATAGGAGTACCTATACCAGACTCTTTTATAAAAATAGTAAAACCTGGTACAGAAGATGAATTAAAGCCACTTGAAATAGGTGAAATATGCATAAGTGGACCTACCGTTATGAAAGGCTATTTAAATAATAAAAAAGAAACTGATTTAATACTTAAAAAACATAAAGATAAAAAACTATGGTTACATAGTGGGGACTTAGGATATATGGATAGTGATGGATTTGTATATTTCAAATCAAGACTTAAAAGAATGATTGTATCAAGTGGATATAATATTTATCCTGGACAAATAGAAGAAATAATATCATCTCATCCGTATGTTAAAACCTGTGCAGTAATTGGAGTACCACATCCATATAAAAAAGAAGTTATTAAAGTATATATAGTTCTTAAAGATAATATTGAACTTACAAGTGAAGTTAAAAGAAGTATTAAAAGTTATTGTGAAAAAAATATTGCATCATATTCTTTACCATATGCATATGGCTATAGAAAAGAGCTTCCAAAAACATTAGTAGGAAAGGTAGCATATAGAAAACTATTGAATGATGAAGAAGAATAAATCAGAAAGAGAATTTGGTTATAAATTACTTAAACCATTCGTAATAACATATTTTAAATTAAAATATAAACCAACAGTAATAGGAAGCGAAAATATACCATCTTCTGGGGCTATAATTCTTTGTGGAAACCATGTGCATACTCACGATCAATACAATGTAATGATGTGTACTAAAAGAGTAATACATTATATGGCAAAAGATGAATACTTCTATGGACCATTTAGATGGTTTTATAAGCTTTCTGGGTGTATTAAGGTAAATAGGAGTATACATGATAAAAATGCAAAAAATGAAGCATTAGATATTTTAAATAGTGGTAAAGCATTAGGAATATTTCCAGAAGGGACTAGGAATAAAACTATTGGTACTAAAGATGAAGTAGAACTCTTGCCATTTAAATATGGAGCAGTGTCTCTTGCTAAAAAGACAGGAGCATTAATAGTACCTTTTGCAATAACAGGAAAATACACAGGAAAAGATGGAAATTTAACTACTAGAATTGGAGCACCTATTGATATAAAAGATTTAGATTTAGAGAGCGCCAATCAACTTTTAAGAAAAAATATACTAGATTTAATGCATAAAAGTGAAAAATAGTATATAATAGTGTGTGTGAGGTGAATTCTTTATGAAGTTTATTTTAACAGCAGGAGGGACAGGTGGACACATATATCCAGCCTTATCTGTGCTTGATGAAATAAAAAAAGACAAAAAGAATGAATATTTATATATAGGAACAGAAGACAGAATGGAAAGTGAATTAATACCTGGTATGGGTATACCATTTGTTGGGCTTGAAATATATGGACTATCTAAAACCGATATAATAAGAAATATTAAAAATATTGGTTGTATAGTCTCATCATATAGAAAATGTTTAAAAATAATTGATGAATTTAAACCTGATGCAGTAATTGCATTTGGTGGATATGTAACACTTCCAGTATGTTTAGCTGCTAAAAAAAGAAAAGTTAAGATATTTTTACATGAACAAAATATGTTACCTGGTAAAACTAATATATTCTTATCTAAGTATGCTGATGCAGTGTTCACATCATTTAAAGATGGAATGAGAAAACTTAAATGTAAGAATATTATTTATACTGGTAATCCAGTTAGTCAAAGAGCAATAGAATGTAAAAGATATAATAAAACTAATTTAGGATTTACTAAAGAAAAGAAACTTATAGTTATAGTTATGGGTTCTCTTGGTAGTACATCTGTTAATGAAAAAATATTGGATTTCTTAAGAACATTTGAAAGAGAAGATACTGAAATATTATTTATAACTGGTAAAAAGAGTTTTAATGATTTGAATAATAATTTAATAGTACCAAAGAGTACTAAGATAGTACCATTTTTTGATAACTTACCAACTATAATGAAATCAAGTGATTTGATTATTTCAAGAGCTGGAGCATCAACTATTGCTGAGATAATGGCAACTAAAACACCAAGTATTTTAATACCAAGCCCTTATGTTGCGAATAATCATCAGTATTATAATGCATTAGATCTTGTTAATAAAAAGATTAGTATAATGTTAGAAGAAAAAGACTTAAATACTGAAAGTTTAACTAATGCAATTGATGAAATGTTTGATGAGGAAACATTCAAAGAAGTAAGGAATAATCTGCGTGAGATAAAAGATATATCATCTAGTACTATAATACTTGATAAAGTAAAAGAAATATTAGGTAATAAAAATGAAAAAAAGAGTAAAAAGAAAATTTAATCCATTAAAGTTTTTGTCTTTTATAGCATTTATAATTATATGCTATTTTTTGACTATGTATTTACTTGATATAAAGACTAAAAATATAGTGGTTTTAAATAATAATTATTATAGCGATGAAAAAATTATAGAAACTTCTGGTATAGAGAATTATCCTAAGTTTTTATCATTAAATACTAATAAAATTAAGAAGAAATTATTAAAATTAGATTTAATAGAAAATGTAACTATTAAAAAGAAATGGAATTTTGTACTTGAACTTACTATTAAAGAAAAGAAAATATTATATTTAATAAGAAGTGAAAATAAATATAGATTATCTGATAATAAATTATATGATTTAGATGATGTATTTAGTGTACCGACTCTTATAAACTATATACCAGAAAGTAATGAAAAGAAGTTTGTAAATGCTTTTAAAAATATAGATAATAATATAATAAGTATGATAAGTGAAATAGAGTATTCTAAGACTAGTTATGATAGCGATAGATTCTTATTGTATATGAATGATGGTAATATGGTATATGTAACAACTACTAAGTTAAAATCATTAAATAAATATGTTGATATAGTTAGTAAACTTGAAAATAAAAAAGGTATTTTATATTTAGATAGTGGAAACTATTTTGAGATTAAAGAAAAGTAAGCAACTTTTCTTTTTAATTTCATATATATTAATATGTCAAAGTTAGATAATTTTAAAAAATTTGTTTCTAATCATCCTGAATTTGCTGATTATGTAAAAAAGAATAATGTATCATGGCAATCATTTTATGAATTATACGATTTATATGGCGAAGATGATGAAATATGGAAGAAATATATAAAAGATGATATAAGTGATCAAATAAGTATAAAAGGACTTTTAAATACTCTTAAAAATATTAATATTGATTCACTTGAAGAAAATATTAATTCTATTCAAAAAGCGGTTGGTTTAGTAGAAGAGTTAACAAGAGAAACTAAAAAAGAAGAAGAAAAAGCTGCTTCTAAAGAAGAAAAAATAAATAAATTATATGGTGATGAATGAAATACGAAGTATTAGAAAAATTAAAAAAAGATGAGAAGTATTTAAAATTTTTAAGGCAAAATTCTAATTGGTATAAACAGTTAAATAGAGATCCTTCTTCTTACGATGCATTTGTTCGCGAAATGAAAAAGAAATATAAATTAAGAACAATAGATAAAGTTGATAATTTTGTAGATGGGGTAGACTTAGTAACCAAGATAATATCAGTAACTAATGATTAAAAGAGTATAAAATTTTACATTCTTTTTTATTTTGATATTGACACAAAATAGTCTTAATGCTACAATTAAAACATAAGGATAGAGAAAATAATTTCTCTATGTTAAAGAAAGGAAGGAAAGAAATATTATGAATAAGAAAGGTTTTACATTAGTTGAATTATTAGCTGTTATTGCAATCTTAGCAATTTTAGTAATCATCGCATTACCAAATGTATTAAAGATGTTCAATGACTCTAAGAAAAATTCATTTGTAAATGAAGTAAGGGAAGTGTTTAAAACTGCTCAAACTCAATTTGTTGCTGACAATTTAACAAATCCTGGTGCTGTTACTTATAGTAATAACCTTAAAACTGCATGTACTCCAGCTACTGGAAAATTAGAAATGCAAGGTAGAGCTGTAGATGGTGGACAATTAGCTTATTCTATTAGCTTAGATGCTGAAGGAAAAGTTACATCTATTAAAGTTTCTGATGGAACATATAGCTATACTGGTACTCCAACAGATGCTTCTGATATTACTGCTGATACTGTTACTACTGGTGATGCTTACGCTGATGCTACATGTACTGCAACTACAACACCAACTACAACACCTTAGTTTGGTAGTTGTATATCAATATTAAAAATAAGACTATTAATTAGTCTTTTTTTTATGGTTTAAATTTGATAAAATTATATTGGTGATATTATGAGTTTGATAATAGGAAGTCATGTAAGTTTTAATAATAAAGAGCAGTTACTTGGAAGTGTTAAAGAAGCAATTAGTTATAATGCTAATACATTTATGATATATACAGGTTCTACTCAAAGCACAAGCAGAAGTGAACTAAGGGATGAATGCACATATGAAGCATATAAATTAATGTTAGAAAATAATATTGATAGTAACAATGTTATAGTTCATGCTCCATATATAATTAATCTTGCAAATAGAAAAGATGAAGATAAATACATATTTTATTGTGATTTTCTTGCGAATGAACTTAACAGATGTAAAAAACTAGGACTTAATAAAATAGTACTTCATCCTGGTAGTGCAACTACATGTACAAAAGAAGATGCTATTAAAAATATTATAAATGGTATAAATTATGTATTAAATAAAACAACTGATATTATGATACTTTTAGAGTTTATGGCAGGTAAAGGTACTGAAGTTGGGACTTCTATTGATGAATTAAAGTGTATAATAGATGGCATTAATGATAAAGATAGAATAGGTGTATGTTTAGATACTTGTCATATGAATGACTCTGGAATAGATTTATCTAAATTTAATGAGTTTTTGAGTGAGCTTGATAATAAAATAGGAATATCTAAAATAAAATGTATTCATGTTAATGATAGTTTAAATGATATAGGTAGTCATAAAGATAGACATGCTAATATTGGCTATGGTACTATTGGATTTAATAATATATTAAATGTAGTTTATAATAAAAAATTAAATAATATTCCTTTTATATTAGAGACGCCTTATATTAATAGAAATACTAATGATTCTTATGCACCATATAAATATGAAATAGAAAGTATTAGAAATAAAAAATTTATTGATTTTAAGGAGAATTTATGAAAAACAAAGGATTTGGTTTAATAAGTCTTTTAGCAGTAGTAGTAATTATTATGGTTATTATAGTTTTATCTAAACAGTTTACTACATTACCATCTGATACTATTGTTAAAGATAATGATCCTAAAAAAAGTACTTTCATAATAGAAGTTAAAAATGTATATAATGAAGCTAATAGAAAATATATAGAAGAAAGTATTAAAGGCAATATATTAGATACTATAAGTAGTAATGATTTAAATAATCTAAATATGAGTTCAAAATTAGATTATTGTATTAAATATGATAATGGCACTGTTAGTAGTATGAAAGTTAGTAACGAGAAATACCATATTATTTATACTAAAAATATTGATATTAATAAATTAACTGAGAGTGATATAATAGATGGTAAATTAGAGGATATGAGTTGTTAAAACCATGTCTTTTTAATTGCTTAATTTATCTTTAATATTTATGGTCAACTAAATGTCAAATACTTGTAAATTGACTAGGGAGGGGGTGTAAGTGCTATAATTTAACTATACTAAGCAAAGTAAGAGTAAAGGAGTAAAAATATTAAAAAGATATATTACAGTAGTTAATTATACAAGTGAAAAGTGTTTTGCTTTTGATTCTGAGAGCGGAACAATTACTAAATATTATGATAATGATGAAAATGACTCTAGTAAGCCTGTTTGTCCTACTGATGTTGTTATTCCAACAAAAATCAATGGTAAAAATGTACTAGTTATAGGATAGGATGCTTTCAGGAAAAACTATGGAGCGAATACTCAAGACGGAAGAATAACTTCTGTGGTTTTGCCAGAAACATTAACGGTTATTGAAAGTGGAGCATTCTATGGAAACAAAATAAAAACTCTTACTATTCCTAAAAATGTAACTGAAATAAGAGGCAGTGCTTTTAGAAACAACTTACTTCAAAAAGTAACATTTAAAGGTGCTAAAATAAGAGGCGGATGTGGAGCATTTAATGGTGAAAAACACTCTGCTGAAGTTAATTCATTGTCAGTTCCTGTATGTTAACTTAAAATAAAAGTTTATTGATTATTCAATAAACTTTTTATATTCATTATATTTTTCTATTATTTTTTTATAGAGTTCAGGATTAAATGATAATTTATAGTTAGAAATATAACTCATAAAATTAGTATTTAATATTTCTTCATAATCATTTTTAATAGCGTTATAAATCATATCTATTTCTTCATTTGATGCTGGTGTACATTCATGGCTTAAATAATTAATAATATCTTGTTTTGTTAACTTATTTACATAGTTTTTTATAAGTTCTTTTTTCATATTCCTCCTATTAATATTATATTAATAGGAAGTTTTTTTATTCATTCATTTGTGATAATGTATTTATTAGTGCAAGTTTACCATATTCGTAAGATAAAGCTCCTTGTTGATATAAAACATATGGTTTTCTTAATGGACCATCTGCAGATAATTCTATTGAAGAGCCTGATGTAAATGATGGACTTGCCATAATTATTTTATTATCGTATCCTGGCATATCGCTTGGTATTGGCTTTACATATGAATCAATTGGCCCAGATGACTGAATACCTTGAGCATATTTGATAATTTCATCTTCATTATTAAAATATATTAGTTGTACTATATCACATCTTATATCATTATAATTAGGACTAACTTTATAGCCTAATTTTTCTAATACTTTACTAGTTAGAATAGATGTTTTTAATGCTGAACTAACTACACTTGGGGCAAAGTAAAGTCCTAATAAAAACATTCTATTTGCTTCAAATGAAGGGCCAACTTCACGTCCTTCGCCTGGTAAAGTTAATCTTTCTGCGCATAAATCAACAAGATTTTTATTTCCTACTATATATGCTCCGTTAGTGGCAATTCCTGCACCTAGATTTTTAATAAGAGAGCCTACCATAATATCTGCTCCAACATCTATAGGAGATAAATCTTCTACAAATTCACAGTAGCAGTTATCTACAAATATAATTATATCTTTATTAATATCTTTTATTAATTTAATGACTTTTTCTACCTTTTTAATATCAAGTGATTCACGAGTAGAGTAACCTCTTGATCTTTGAATATGTATTACTTTTATATTATTATTTAATTCTTTTTTTATATTTTCATAATCAAAATCATTATTTATTAAATTTATTTCTTTATAATTAACACCATAACTTATTAATGAACTATTATTATCTTTAATACCAATAACTTCATGCAATGTATCATATGGAGTACCTGTTATTGATAAAAGCGTATCATTTGGTCTTAATAATGCTTGTAATACAATTGTTATAGCATGACTACCAGATATAAATTGATTTCTAACAAGACCACTTTCTGCATTAAAAATATCTGCGAAAATACTATCTATTTTATCTCTACCTATATCATTATAACCATATCCATTAGTGCCATAAAGATCATTACTAGATAAATTATGTTTATGAAAACTATCAAGTACTTTTTTACTATTTTTTAAAGTCTGATCATCTATTTTATTAAATATGTCTTTTAGATTTTGTTCTTCAGTGTTTACAATTCTTTCTATATTTTTATCTATTTTTAGCATTTTTTACCACCATCTATTCTAATAATACTATCATTTATATAACTAGCTTCTTCTGTACCTAAAAAGTACACTAAAGATGCTATTTCATTTGATTCTGCGAATCTATTTAATAATATTTTATTTTCTTCATTTTTTCTAAAATCAGAGTCCATATCTTTATTCATAGGAGTATTTATCCATCCTGGGCATACACAATTTACATTTATATAAGGACTATAGTAATTAGCTAAATTATGGGTTAAATTAATAACTCCAGCTTTAGAACTATCATAATCTAAACTATATTCATAATATGTATCTATTCCATTGGTTGAACCAATATTGATAATAGTACCTTTTTTATTTTTATACATTAAGTCACCAAATACTCTTGATACTAAAAAAGTACCTACTAGATTTACTTCTAATATTCTCATAAAGTTTTCTTTAGTTTTATCACTTACAAGACTATCATTTGATATACTAGCATTATTTATAAGTATATCTAATTTTTCAAATTTATCTATAATAGCATTTTTCATATTTTCAATATCATTTTCATTTGATATATCACATTTAACTACTAGAGAATCTACATTGTATTTTTTAATTTTTTCATTTAGTTTTAATGCTTCATCTTTATTATTATTATAAGTTATAACAACATTATAATTATTAGATGCATATTTTTCTATAATAGCTGAACCGAGTCCTATACTAGAACCAGTTACTAAAACAGTTTTTCTTTTCATAAAATCACCAATGGTATTTTAACATAATTTGAATAATAATTGAAGTGTTTGTATTTTTATGATAATATATTTTATTGTTGGAGGAAAATATATGAAAAAAGATGAAATATATATGACATATCTACTACTTTCACCTACTAAAGGTATGAGCGGATTAGTAGATAATAATGAATCATTACTTGATATTTCTAATAATATTGATAGTAACTATTTAATGAGTGTTATAGCCTTAAAGAAGGGTAATAAATTAAAAGTGTTAGGTACTGATGAAGACTTTAATATTGTTTATAATAATGAAAGTCCAATTAAATTTATAAAAAAGGGATTAAGTTTAGTTTATCCAAGTGAGAATGTTGGAATAAGACTTGATAATACAGACAAGGGTAGTGAGATTATTTATAATTATTTAAAATATGGTTCAGAAGAAATAGTAAGGTCTATTGATGAATTTTATATTAATGGTATCGTATACTACCATAGAAATGAAAGAATTAAGCAAAGAGAACTAAGAAAAAGTATGAAATTATAATCTAAAATAATATTTATGCTTGTAATATCATAATTTATTTGTTATAATTTTGAATGTATAAAAAAGGAGGACAAACTATAATGGCAAAGAAAGAAAATAGAGAAGGCATTGCACTTCAATGTACAGTTTGTAAAAATATTAATTATTTAACTAGTAAAAATAAACAAAATACTGAAGGAAAATTAGAAGTTAAAAAATTCTGTAAAAAATGCAATAAGACAACTGCTCATAAAGAAAGAAAGGCAGCATAACATATGTTTAATGTAAATGATATTAAAAATGGAATGACTATTAAATATGAGGGAGTTATATATCAGGTTGTTGAATTCCAACATGTTAAACCTGGTAAGGGTAGTGCTTTTGTTAAAACTAAGCTTAAGAATTTAAGAGCAGGAACTACTCAAGAAATTACTTTTAATGCAGGAATTAAGATGGAAAAAGCTGATGTTAGAAAAAATCAACTTTCATATTTATATGCAGCCGGAGATAATTATGTTTTTATGGATAATAATACATATGATCAAATAGAATTACCATCAAGTCTTTTAAAGGATGAAGCAAAATTCTTAAAAGAAGGTATGAATGTTGAATCTATGAATATTGAAGGTGAAGTAATTGGTATTACATTACCTGAAAAAGTTTCTTATAAAGTTATTAGTGCTCCTGATGCTGTTAAAGGAAATACTACTAGTACTGCTCAAAAAGATATTACTATTGAAACTGGGTATACTTTAAAAGCACCTTTATTTATTAAAGAGGGCGATGATGTAGTAATAACTACAAGAGATGGTAAATACTTTGGTAGAGGATAAGAACCTATATGGTTCTTTTTATTTACATTAAACTATTTTTATGTTATTATAATCACATTAAAAAAAGAGTTTGCAAGGCAAATTTAATAGGGGGAAAAATGGGAATATTTACAAAATACAATCTATTTGATTCATTTGATGATTATGGTAAAAATGAAGTTTTAGAAGCAATTAGTTCATTAAGTGAAGAAGAACAAAACATATTAAGAAAAAGATTTGGTGATGATTATACAGGAAATAAACTATTTTTATTTTCAACTGCTGATAATATAGTAGAAATATATTCAGAAATATTACCTAAGATTAAAAAGATAATAATAGAAAATAGAAAAAACAAAGAATTTGATCCTCAAGAATTAATACCATGTATAAATAGTGGTTTTTCAAATGAATACATGTGTAATAAATTTAATTTGACAAGACAGGAATTATATAAAGAATTATCCAAATTAAGAAATAATGGTATTTTAATAAAAAATAAATATTATTCTGATGGTTCAATTTATTTTAAAAGTAATAATTATTGTGAAAAATTTAAATCTAGTGAAAGTATTATAACAGGACCTAATGAAAATTATATGAAAGTATTAGCAATATCTGATTTACATTTTGGTAGTGTTAAAGAAAGATTAGATTTAGTTAATAAGGCGTTTGAATATTGTAAAAAAAATGATATTAATATTATTCTTTGCTGTGGAGATTTTATTGATGGTACTTTTAGTAAAATAGAACAAAGAATTAAAAATCCATACGATCAAATAGAATATTTCTTAAAAAATTACCCTCATGATGATAATATTTTAACTTTTGGAGTTGGTGGAGATCATGATTTAAGTGCTTTTAAATCTATTGGCATTGATATTAGAGAAGCTTGTAAAAATAATAGAACTGATATTATTATTCCTGACTATACTAATGTAGATATAAATATTAAAAATGATAATATTCATTTATATCATTCTACAATAAATCGTAAAATGTCATATACTCCATCATTTATTTGTTTACATGGACATTCACATAAGTTTTTATATAATGTTAATGGTAATAGAATTAATGTTAATATTCCAAGTTTATCAAATATTTTAGAAACAAATCCTGGTGTTGTAGAAATATCTTTTTCATTTTATAAGGGATATGTAAATTCTCTACATATTAAACACATATCTTTAGAAGATGAAAAAGTAATTGATAAATTGCATCCAGATATAAGTAATAGAAATGTTGAATATAAACCAATATTGAACTTAAATCAATATTATGAAAGAGGAAAATAATTATGAGTGATAATAATTTAAAAATAGATATAACTTTAAGAAAATATGAAAATAATAAAAAAGAAATAATAAGGAGAAAAGAAATATTTAAAGATAGAAAAACTAAATTAATGTTAAAAAGTATATTAGATGAATATTTAATTATGATTAGGGATTTTGGTATTAATAAAAATATATTTAAAGTTACAAGAGAAATTAAAATAGATACTATAAATAATGGTGAATCTTTAATGAAAATAGTTAATAGATATATAGATATTGAATTATTAGAAGAGTATTGTGATGATTTAGGTATTATTGTTAATATTAGAAAAACTACTAATGAATTATTTTTTGACTTTATATTAAATAAGGAATTATATGAAGAAGGCGTATATGATTTCTATATTAGCAGCAACAATCATGAAACATATATAGATGACTTTAATATGTCTTTTAGAAAAAAATAACATTTTATAGGAGAAATTATGACATTATATGATGAGATAGAAGAGGATATGAATTGTTTTTACAAAAATGATGAGGATGATAATGAAACTGAAGAAGAAAAAGAAATAGTAGTAAATGATTTAGAATTAGCTATGAGAAGAAAACATACTGCTGAATTATTTAAAGAAATAATTAGTTATTTTGAAAGTCTTAATATAGATGACTTTAAAGGGCATTTCACAGTTTATAAAGTTGAAATAGAAATACCTTATAATTTGTCAGATGAGTTATTAAATGAGTATAAAGATAGATATTATGATTTAATTTCTCTTGGTACATGGTGTGATAATGTTGGCATATTTCCAGAAATGTTTATTAGAAGAAATATTGGAATGGAAAAACCATTAATTACAATTACTTGTGTATTTACATTAAATACTTATTTATATTGTGAAGGAGTATTTAAAGAATTTGATAATAGTTTTACAAAAATAATGACTCGTAAATTATATAAATGATATTAGAATAAATGAAAAGCATATATGATGAAATTAAATAATTGACAAAGAACAATATTTAATATATACTTAGGTAGTAATGAAACGAAGAAGATATTCAGAGTAGTTTATAATAATTATATAGAAAGTTAGTGGTTGATGGAAACTAACAGTTATTATAAATGAAAATACAAATATCTGAGTTTAATAGGTGGTGCTTTATAATCATTTGAGGTAGATTAATTCTATAAATTAAGGTGGTACCACGATATATTCGTCCTTATAATGGTACCTTTTTATTTGGAGGAAAAATGAGAAAGTTTGAAAAAATAAGTTATGATCAATTTAAAAAAGATTTTGAGGATTCTAAGGAATTATATGATAAAATAACTCTTCCAGTCAGAAGTACTAAACATAGTGCTGCTTATGATATTAAAAGTATGGAAGAAAAGACATTACATCCTGGGGACTCATTAGCATTTAAAACAGGGCTTAAGGTATGTATGAATCCTGATGAGGTATTATATATTTTTAGTAGAAGCTCTATGGGATATAAGTATGATGTATCACTTACTAATTGTGTTGGTGTTATAGATAGTGATTTTTATAATAACGAAGATAATGAAGGACATTTTAAAGTTAAACTTATTAATCATGGAGATAAAGACTTTGAAGTTAAAGTAGGAGACAGAATAGCTCAAGGAGTATTTATGAAATACTTAACTGTTGATGATGAAGAAGCAATAACAAATGTTAGAACTGGTGGGATAGGTTCTACTAATAAAGGAGGAAAATAATATGACATTTTTTGAAGAATTAAAATATAGAGGGGTAATTAAAGACATAAGTAGTCCTGATTTAGAAGATAAATTAAATAATGAATCACTTACATTTTATTTAGGAACTGATCCAACTGCGGATAGTTTACATATAGGACATTATGCATCTTTTGTTACTGCTAAAAGATTATTAAAACATGGACACAAACCAATTATTTTAGTAGGTGGCGCAACAGGGCTTATAGGAGATCCTAGACCTACTACCGAAAGACCTATGATTAGTAAAGAAACTGTATTAAATAATATAGAATCTCTTAAAAAACAAGTTAATAGCTTACTTGATGGAAAAGCACAAGTAGTTAATAATTATGACTGGACTCGTGATGTAACATTCTTAGATTTTTTAAGAGACATTGGAAAATATATCAATGTTAACTATATGCTTAATAAAGATATAATATCAAGACGTTTAGATAGTGGTATTACATATGCAGAGTTTTCATATACATTACTTCAAGGATTTGATTTTTTACATTTGTTTAGAAACAATAATTGCGTTTTACAAGCTGCTGGTTCAGATCAATGGGGAAATATAACTACTGGTATTGAATTAATAAGAAAGATTGAAAATAAGACTGCTTATGGATTTACTATGCCACTAATACTTGATTCGACTGGTAAAAAGTTTGGTAAGAGTGAAGGAAATGCATTATGGCTTGATAAAGAAAAAACAAGCCCATATCAAATATATCAATATTTAATAAATTCTGATGATAGTAAAGTAATTGAATACTTAAAAGTATTTACTTTCTTATCAATAGAAGAGATAGAAAGTCTTGCTAAAAGTGTAAAAGAAGAACCGGAAAAGAGACTCGCTCAAAAAGCATTAGCATTTGAAGTAGTAAAAGATTTACATGGTGAAGAAGAAGCAATTAAAGCAAGAAAAATAAGTGAAGAGGTATTCTCAAAAGGTTATAGTAGTGAAGGAATGCCAAGTATGGATGTAGTTTTAAGTGAAAATATGAATATACTTGATTTATTAGTTTCAGCTAATATAGCTCCATCTAAAAGTGAAGCTAGAAGATTAGTTATAGGAAATGGTATTTCAATAAATTCAGAAAAACAAACTAATCCTGATTTATTAATTACAGAGGATTTATTCAAAGACAATTCTTTAGTAATAAGTAAGGGTAAAAAGACTCATATTAAAGTTAACTTAGTAAAATAAGTTAACTTTTACTTTTAATAAATATTTTAATGTTATATAATAATAATAGAGGTGAATATATGAAATATACTGAAGAAAGAAAACCTATTATTAATATATTATTCTTTGCATTATCTATGGCTTGTTTATTTATTATGCCATCAGTATTTTATACAATAATGCGTATGTTCTTTGAAGATAGTTTAACATTACAGTTCTTAAGCGAATTATTTGCTATTGTATTATTATTTTTAATATATTATAAAGATTTAATAAAAGAGTTTAAAATATATATTAAAAACTTTAAGAAAAATATACCAATTATGTTAAAATATTATATATTAGGTATATTAATAATGATTATGAGTAATTTATTTATAAGTATGATAATTGGAGAGGTATCATCAAATGAATCTGCTGTTAGAGAAAATTTATTTGCATTTCCAGTTTATACAATGTTAAGTATAATGATAGTAGCACCGTTAAGTGAGGAGTTAGTATTTAGAAAAAGTATAAGCCCATTAATTAAGAACAAATGGATTTATGCAGCGGTTTGTGGTTTATTATTTGGAGGTGCTCACCTTTTAGCTGGTGAATTTGAATTAATAAATTTATTATATTTAATACCTTATGGTAGTTTAGGATTTGTATTTGCTCTTATGAATAGGGAAACTAAGACAACGTTCTCATCTATTACTATGCATTGTATTCATAATACATTTACAGGTTTATTACTTTTAATAACTTATTCGTTAGGTGTGTTATAGATGGAAGAAGAAAAGAAAAAGTTTCACAAATTTTTGAATTTTATATTGTTTGTTATTATTCTTTCATTAGGAATAGTTTTTTATTCTAAATATGTTGGAGTAAAAGGGCTAATAGTTAAAGAATATAGAGTTGAAAGTAATATACTAACTAAAAACTTTAGTGGTCTTAAAATAGTTCATTTTTCTGATCTTTTATATAAGTCTACTGTAGATAGAGATGATATTAAAAAACTAATTAATAAAATTAATACTCTTAGACCTGATATTATTGTGTTTACAGGAGATTTAATAAATAAAAACGTGAAGATTACTAATGATGATAGGGAATTTATAATTAATTCATTAACTAAGATGCATGCATCTATTGGTAAATATGCAGTGTATGGAGACTATGATTATAGTATTGATAACTATGAAAGTATAATGACTAAAAGTAATTTTAAAGTTTTAAATAATACATATGATGAGGTACTTTATAAGACAGATGAACCATTATATGTTGTAGGACTACCAAGTTCTATTAAAGACACAGTTAAAATAAATGAAGCTTTTAGTTTCTATAAAGATGAAGATAGAAGATATATTATTTGCTTAGTACATGATGGTCAAACTATTAAATATTTAGACGATAGTAATTATGAAGTTGATTTAATATTAGGAGGACATTCGCTTAATGGAAGCGTTGTTATACCATATTATGGACCATTATTTGTAGATAAAGACTCAGGTAAATATTATCAAGAGGAATATACAAAAGGTATTACTAAGATATTTATATCAAGTGGTATAGGTACTAATAAATATAGTTATAGATTTAATAATAAACCTTCAATTAACTTATATCGTTTAAAAGCACAGTCTTAACTGCGCTTTTTTCATAATATAGTATAGAGGTGGGTTATGTATACAAATTTTAAATATGGCCATGATAGGTTTGCACCATTTGCTGGTCCATTTTTACTAGGTGCTTTAGCAGGTGGTGTTTCAGTAGGAATATTTAATCCATATAGACCAAGACCGGTTTATTATCAAAGTCCATATGGATATTATCCTTATTATTAATAAAAAAAATAGTAATTCAATTTCTGAATTACTATTTTAAATCTATCATGTATTTTTTTAATTGTTTTGAGTTAGGGCCAAATAATATTTTTAATTGATTATCAATTTCAACTATACCTTTAGCTCCTAATTTTTGTATACCTTCTTTGTTAACTAATGTTATATCTTTTACAGTTACTTTAAGTCTTGATAAATTCATTTGAACATCGATAATATTATCTTTTCCACCTAAATATTGAATTAATTTATTAATTTCAATATGAAAGTCTTCCTTTCTAATTTTAACTATTACTAAAGATATAACTATTAATATAACTAATATTAAAACATATTGCCAAATCATATATATTTCCTCCTATAAAGAACTATCTGTACTACCTAAGTATTCATCAAAGTAGTTACCAATTTTTTCTTTAAAACTATTTATTTTTTCTTCTGTCCAATATTCATTTGGAAGAATAGGGTTAGTCATTAGAGATGTTTCATTATCAAATGATAATATTTTTCCTTCTTTAACTATTACTAGTGTAGGAGCATAAAGTCTATAACTTCCAGTATCATCTAAAAATAAATAATCATCAAGTCTATTAACTAATTTTTTATATTTTTCAGTATTGCTTTCTCTTATAGATTTAAAATTATAATAATAAATAATATCTATATTTTTTGAAACAGCAACATCATTTAAATATTTGACATAATTTTGACACCAGCTGCATTCAGGAAAACCTAAAAATATAATACCAGTTCCTTTATCTAGTGTAATTAATATATCATCTATACTTTTATATACAAATACATTATTTTCATCTATTAAATTATATTCATTATTAAAGTTATTATTAACTTTAACTGTTGCTGGTGGCTTACAATATTTATATATAAGTAAAGCACCTATTACCGCGATAAAAACAATACCTAATATTTTTGCTTTCTTCATAAACTCACTTCCTCTATAATATTTTATCATAAATTAATTAAATAAAAAAGACTAATTATTTATATAATTGGTCCATAATAGATTCATCTTTATGTTTACTATAATATTCTATATCAAAAGATCTAGTTATAATTTCATTGAATGATTTACCTAATTTTTTTCTTTTCTTAACTTTTATGTATTTTGGATTATATCTTGTTTCTTTGTATCTTTTAATATAATCAAGTAATGCTATTAAACATGATATAGTTATTATTGAACTAAGAGTGATAATATAAAAATCAGTGTTAATAATAATATATTTTATTACTTTTCCATTTATGCCTATCTTTGGAATACTTAATAATATGAAACTCAATATCACACATATATCTAATATGACAGTTTTAACTTTACCAACATTAGTTGATTTAACATTACCTCCATGTTTATATGTTAAATAACTTATATATAATATTAGTATTTCTATAATTAATGGTGGAATCATATATCTATACTCTATACCAAGAAGAATAAAAACTATTGCATTTAGAACTTTATCACTTAAAGCATCCATACTACATCCGAAGAATGTTGATATTTTAAGTTTTCTTGCTAAAAAGCCATCTAATGCATCACTTAAAAATAAAAATATAGTTAATATTGCTACTACGTTAATACCATATAAATGATATATAAATGGTAATAACAGTGCTCCTAAAAGCCTACACAATGTTATCGCATTAACTATAATTAATTCAATTGTTTTAGTAATACTATATTTCATATGAATATTTTATGAAATAAGTTTCTTTTTGTCAATATACTAGAAATATCTTTTAGATTATGATATAATCTATATGAATTGGGGCTGCATTGATTCGACAGAATTATGTTTTGTTTGGGCGCAGGTAGTAGGCATACTATAAATGCAAAAATAAAATAATCGGAAACGATTTTAAATTCTCTCCAGCTTTTGCTTAATTAGTTAAAAGAGGAGCTTCCACTTAGTCTTTACTTGCGAGGTTAAGAATGGGAGTCATAAAGCAAGTTATATTATAAATTTGTTTGTGATTTATAATGAAAAATGAGCAAACTTTGAATAATAAGAGAAGTTGGCAATCTACATTATTATTTGAGGATAAAAACCAACTAAACCTGTAGAAGACCAAGTGAAATGAATTTTGGACAGGAGTTTGCTACTCCTCAGCTCCACCAAAATAAATAATTACAATCTTATGATTGTTTTTTAATTGAAAAAATATTATAATTAAATAGTAATTGCCCCATGGCCAAGTGGTAAGGCTCTGGACTCTGACTCCAGCATCATAGGTTCGAATCCTATTGGGGCAACCATGCTGAAATAGCTCAATTGGTAGAGCAACTGAATCGTAATCAGTAGGTTGGGGGTTCGATTCCTCTTTTCAGCACCAGATTGATAAGATACTTGGATATATTCTAAGTTTAAATAATAGACTATTAATAAAAATATTGAAATATTGGATAGATTCACATAAAAATACTTTAGACTACAACTTGACAATATAATAAAAGTGCTTAATCTTTGTATAAAGGAGCAGGCGTTTTATATGAGTTTTGATGTAGAGTATTATAAAGAACAAATAAAATTTAGGGATGAAATTTTAAAAGCAACTAAAAGGCTTAAAGAATTAAATAATTCCTTGGCTAAATTAAAGATTGAAATTCATTTTATTGAAAATAGAATTAAAGAGACTGAAAATAAAAGAATATTTAGCTGAAATAGATAAATATAAACGTGTATTAAGTAATATTTTAATATTTAGAGATTTATTATCTCTTTTTATATTGTAGGAAAAAATATTTTCTTTGTTTTTATAACTTAAAAGTTGCATTATGCTATTTAAATAACATTGACAACTATGATACTTAGTGTTATAATATGCATGCTTTAAAAAGGGGAATAATTATGGATGAAATTGAATTATATATGGAAGGTTTAAAAGATAGATTATCTAAATATTTAGATGAGTCTGATGTAAAAAAATACATTTGTGATATTTATGATGAAATTATTAAATATAAGATAAGTGATAATAATAAATTATCTAGTATAGTAAATGAATATATAATTAAAAAGATTAATGATGGTGATTTTTCTTTTTATAATTTGAAAATCAATGGTTTAATTTATGATTCATATGATGAAGTAGAAGAAAAAATAATACTTTATTCTCTGGCTAGTATAATATCGCATAGTAATAAAACTATTAATGAAAGAATAGAAAGATGTTGTCTTGACTTAGACATTTCTCTTCTTGATTATGTCACTATTATGGATTCGATTGAAAAAAAGAGTGATGAAAATAATATTAAATTAAAACTCGGTAAATAATTATCGAGTTTTAATATACAATTTAATTAAATAATGTTATTATATTTTTGAGGTGTACTATGGAAAATTTAGAAACAATATTAAACTTATCATGGGAGAAAAGGACTTGCTATAAAGAATTAAAAGAAAAATGGACATATGAAAAGCCATATATAGGTCAAAGTGCAGTAACAGCACTTGTTGTTAATGATTTATTTGGTGGGTATATAATGAAGGTTAGAGTCAATGGTAAAAAGCACTATTATAATGTTGTTGAAGGAAATATTATTGATTATACAGCAAAACAATATGAAGATGGACTTATCAATTATGCAGAGGGTAAACTTGCATATAGAGGAAGAATATTAAAAGATTATGATACTAAAAGTAGATATTATATACTAGTTCAAAATGTTAAACATAATATCGAATTATTTAATGAAGAAGAATATAATAAAAGAGAAACTAAAATACATGAATTAAAATTAAATGAATGGGTTGAGGATTAATCCTTGACTTTTTTAATTTATAAAATCTTGATAAAAAAATAGACAACTATATGTAAAGTGTGTTTTTGAAAGATATCTGTTGTGATATAATAAAGTTGAACAGGAGGAAAATATGGCTAAAAGTGATGAAAAAATATATGGAATTTATTCAGGCTCATTACAGTTGCCTGAAATGATAGATGAATTAAATGAAGTTGATTTATATTTGCAAATAGATGCTTTAAAGGAAAATATATATTGGAAGTATAAAATGGCAAGCGCTGCACATAGCCAATTAAATACTACTGAGGATGATTACGCACTTGAATATTTGATTTACAAGACTAAGAAATTTGGTACTAAGATACCCGAACCTAAAAGAGGTCAACATATTAGAATAACAGAAGAATATGAAAGATGGTATGAGTATTATGAAAATCATTTTAAAAAGAATCTGACTGAAGAAGAATGGAATGAATTTTTAATAAAAAAATATAATAATGAAGATGTAAGTGAATTTTTACCAAGTGGTAAATGGAAAGGTTTTACCCATATTAGAAGATTAAAGGAGAAATTATGATATTAGTTTTGCTAAGACATGGACAAAGTATATGGAATAAAGAAAATAAGTTTACTGGATGGACTGATGTTGATTTAACTGAAGAAGGAAAAAAGGAGGCTCATAAAGCAGGTATATTATTAAAGACAAAAGAATATACTTTTGATGTGGCGTTTTCATCAGTATTAAAAAGAGCTAATGATACATTAGATATTGTATTAAAAGAGCTAAATTTAAATATACCTATACATTATAGCTATAAACTAAATGAAAGACATTATGGGGCTTTACAAGGCCTAAACAAGGATGAAACAAGAAAAAAATATGGGGAAGAACAAGTTCATTTATGGAGACGTAGTGCTTCTGTTAGGCCACCTTTACTTGATATAAATGACTCTAGATATCCAGGAAATGATATTAAATATAGGGGTCTTTCTGAAAATGAATTACCAAAGGGAGAATGCTTATTAGACACGATGAAAAGAACAGTTGAGTATTATGAATCAGATATTAAAAAAGAATTACTTCAAAATAAAAATGTTTTAGTAGTGGCTCATGGTAATAGTTTAAGATCAATAATTAAATATTTAGAAAATATAAGTGATGAAGATATTATGAATATTGAATTACCAACTGGGGTACCTTATATATATGAAATGAATGAAAAATTAGAGATTATTAATAAGTTCTTTCTTAAATAAAAAAAATATTATATAATATAGAAAAAGGAGATATTATGACATATGAGAAGTTAAAAGCTACTGTTGATAAAAAGATTAATGGTAGTGGTAGTAATATAGAATTATCAGCATTAGAATTATATAAAGGTAGTATACAAGGCTTAGAGGTTATACAAAGTGTAATAGCAGATGATTTTTTTGTAGAGTCAATGAATTATTTGCAGGGATATGGAAGAAAATTTTCTAAAAGGATAGCAAAAATAGATGGTAAGAAGAGCCCATTTATGACAAGCGCACAATATTTTACTGATACTAGAAACAAAATGATGTTTCCTCTTGTGATTGATGATAATGGTAAGACTAGAAATTGTGCTCTTGAAACATATGTATCTGATCATGAATTAAAATACAATATTTATTTTGATAATATGCATGATGAAGAAAATGATAAATATATTGTAAAATATGTTGAATTATTTTTAAAATCTTTTGGAAAAGAAATAAAAGATAGAATAGAGGCATTAGATATATTAACTAAAACATATAATGTTACATTTAATGGTTTTGATATTCATAAGGCAGATAAATATCAAGTAATAGATGATGGGATATTTAGAGTAACATTTGAAAGCTCATCTGATGAGAGAAATTTAAATGTAAATATTGGCTTTAATACTACAGAACTTCAAGTTTTAAGTAATAAAGAATATTTATCTAAAGAGTCTATAAAAACATACATGGAATCAAATAAAGATAAAATATTATCTAATATAAAAGTAAATTCAAATGATTTAAATTCTTTCTATGCGAGTATAGCTAGAATAACTAAAAGACGTAAAAAAGAAGACGAAATTATTAAGAAGTAACCTTCGATTTGATTTTAATAAGCAAATATGGTATAATACATATTGCTTATTTTTTGAAGGAGAAAAAATGACAAATATAATTTTAATGATATTTAGTTTAATATCATTCCCATCTAAAGAAGTAGATGAAAATAATTTTAAATATATAGATACACAAATAAAAGTAAATGTAAGTGAGTTTAAAGAAAAGAAAGAACTGTACGAAAAGAAAAACTATTTTAATGGTGAATCTAAAGAAGAAATAGCAAATAAGCTTAATAGATATTTAAATTCAACATTAAAAGGGAAGGGAAAGTTCATAGTTGATTATAGTTTTGAAGTAGGGATGGACCCTTATTTAGCAACTGGTGTTATGCTTCAAGAAACAGGCTGTTATTGGACATGTAGTTATCTTACTCGTGTATGTAATAATGTGGGTGGTAACAAAGGCGGGCCTTCATGTAACGGAGGAAGTTATAGAAGATTTGATACTATTGAAGAAGGTATTAAATTTGCTATTAATAAATTAAATAGTTACTACAGCAAGGGTAAAACAACAACTTATGAAATCGGACCAAATTATGCAAGTGATCCAAAATGGCCAACAAGAGTAAATAATTATATAAATAAGTTAAAAAAATAAGTATAAATAAAATAAACAGGGGAAGTTGGTGAATATTATGAATCATGATGTATATATGCACGCTATAAATGCAACATGCGAATATGATTCAGCTAGAACTAGAACAATACTTTATAAAATCTTAAAATGCAATGCGCTTCTTTCATTAAGAAAGCAAAGAAGGTTTAATAAAGGAGGCTTTGCTGGTAGAGATTATATATCGCTTTGTGATTATAGTAAGAAAGATATTGTAAATAGTGGTGTAAGTGGATATAATTCATATAATGCTTATATTAGAAATAGTCTATCATTAATAATACCAAGAAAAGGGTTGGAAGTTGTAGAGCCTAAATTGGTAGATATCTGTACTAATAGTGCTTATGGATTTAATAAAATGTTGGAACTAGGTAAAAGTAAGACTACTAGATATACAGATATGCCAGATGAAGTACAAGTGAAAGATAAAATAGCACTTGATGATTTAATTGGAATAACATTTCCAACACATTTATTGTGCTTTCAAGATAAGGATGTATCTAAAAGATTAATAAGCGTAATAATTGATGACCTAGATACAATATTAAATAAATTTGATAAAGATATACCAATATACGATATAAATACTGAACTTAATTTAAAAGATGAAGTTGAAAAAGAGCTAGTACTTAAAGAATTATTATAAATTTAATTACTTATATTGACAAAGCCAATTTAAAGTAATATAATACTCTCGTAAACGTTGAAGAAAAAAACGTGACAATTTTCTGAGTTTAATCGCAAATCGGCGTTAAAGATATTAAAGGTAGAAATTAAATCTATGAAGTAAGATGGCACCGCGAGCGACCTCGCTCTTACGAAATAGATTTTTTTTCATATATTGGAGGAAGTATGGAAAACAAATATAGAAATGTATATTGTGGAGAAGTAACAAAAGAATATGTTAATAAAGAAGTAAGACTAGCTGGATGGATTGATACTATTAGGAACTTAGGAAGTCTTTTATTTATAACATTAAGAGATGAAAAAGGAATAGTACAATTAATATCAAATGATGTAGAGAAATATAAAGACCTTAACCGTGAAAGTACAGTTACTGTGACAGGTATTGTTAGAAAAAGAACTGATGATATGATTAATAAAAATATGAAAACCGGTGAAATAGAAGTTGAAATAGAGTCATTAGAAGTATTAGGCGATGTATATAGAACTCTTCCATTTGAAGTTAATTCGAGTAAAACTTCTAGTGAAGAAACAAGACTTAAATATAGATATTTAGATTTGAGAAATAAAGAAGTACATGATGGCATAATATTTAGAACTAAAGTACTTGATTTTATACGTAAGACTATGAAAGAAATGGATTTTACTGAGATTCAAACGCCAATTTTAACAGCATCTAGTCCAGAAGGAGCAAGAGATTTTATTGTACCAAGTAGAAAATATAAAGGTAAATTCTATGCCTTACCACAAGCACCACAAATATTTAAACAATTATTAATGTGTAGTGGATTTAATAGATACTTTCAAATTGCACCATGTTTTAGAGATGAAGACCCAAGAAGAGATAGACTTTATGGTGAATTTTATCAACTTGATTTTGAAATGTCATTTGCAACTCAAGAAGATGTATTTGAAGTAGGTCAAAAGGTATTTTATGATGTGTTTAAGAAATTTGGAAACAAAGAAGTAAGTCCTATTCCATTTAGAAGAATACCATATAAAGAAGCTATGGAAAAATATGGTAGTGATAAACCTGATTTAAGAATCAAATTTGAAATAGAAAACTTAACTTCAATACTTAAAAATAATGAATCAGTTGTATTTAAAGATAAAGAAGTTAAATGTATGAAATTAGATTCATGTGATAAGTCAAACTCATGGTTTAAAAAATTAGAAAGCGAATATAAAGAGCTTGGTGCTTCATCACTAGGATTTATAAAATTAGAAAATAATGAAGTGTCTGGTTCAATGGCTAAACTATTTAGCGAAGAAGAACTTAAAAGCATAAAAGATAAGTTTAAATTAGAAAACAATAATTATTTAGTAATTATATGTGGCTTAAAGAGTGAAAAATTTGATAAACTATGTGGTGGTTTAAGACTTAGATTAGCTGATGAATTAGATTTAGTAGACAAATCTAAATTTGAATTTTGTATTATAGTAGATTTCCCATTCTATGAATGGAATGAAGAAGATAATAAATGGGATTTTACACACAATCCATTTAGTATGCCAAATGGTGGGCTTAAAGCACTTGAAACTATGAATCCAGGCGATATAGTAGCATGTCAATATGATTTTGTATGCAATGGTCTTGAAATGGCTAGTGGAGGAGAGAGAAACTATAGCCCAGTTATTCTTAAAAAAGCATTTGAAATAGCTGGTTATGATGAAAGTGTAGTTGAAAGTAAATTTCCATCATTATATCAAGCATTTCAATTTGGAGCACCTCCTCATGCAGGAATGGCTCCTGGAATAGACAGAATACTTATGCTTTTAAAAGATGAAGATAATATTCGTGAAATGGTAGCTTTTCCAATGGCAGCAAATGGTGCGGATGCATTAATGGGAAGCCCAAATGAAGTATTTGAAACTCAATTAAGAGAGACACATATAAAAATAAGAGATTAGTAAAGGAATATAAAAATGAAAATAAAAGAAAAACAGCTATCACAAATAAATGAAAATTCATTATTACATTTTGCAAGAATTGATTCTTTGAAAGATATAGAAGAATATGGTATTAGAAGAGATTTTACAAATAATGCTATTGAACAAGCAACTACATATAAAGCAACTTTTTCAAAAGGACCAATTGGTTTATTAAAAATGACTGATATGTGGATTAGTAATTTAATTTATTCAGTGGGGTTAGATAGATATTTTTCTAGTCTAGTTTCATTTACAGCTGCTGAATACAGTGAAATAAAAGATAATTATAAGAAATTATATAAAGAGGGAAAAACTCAAACAAGTAAGGTTATAGAAAGTGCTTTTGAATATTTAGAAAAATTCTTAAATTCTGATGCTATATTAGAAATAGAAGATACCGAAGAAAATATTATAAAGGGAATGATTGATAATTATGAACTTGATAAAACTTATAATTTTGATAGGGAAGTAATAAGTGAAAAGTTGCAATATATAGATGCTGGTGTAGTTACGACAAATGAGATTAACATGATTACAAATGGTGATAATGTTAATGCTAAAGATATAATAAAACAATTATATGAAGAATATAAAGGGTTAAGTTTTGAATATTTAGATGATTTTATTAGTTATATTAATAATAAACATAAGAACCCAGAATTAAGGAGGACAAATAAATGGAATTAAAACTTTCAGAACAAGAAATTGTTAGAAGAGAAAAATTAGATGAAATAAGAAAGGCATGTAATCCATACCCAAGTAAATTTGAAAGAACACATACATTAAAAGAAGCAAGAGAATTAGAAGATGGAACTACTGATGTAAGTATAGCCGGTAGAATAATATTCATGAGAAAGATGGGTAAATTATCTTTTGTTAGAATTCGTGATTTAGAAAGTGATATGCAACTAGAAATAAAGATTGATACAGTTGGAGAAGAAACTTATTCATTCTTTAAGAAATTAATTGACTCAGGGGATTTTATTGGCGCTAAGGGAGAAATATTTACTACTCAAACAGGTGAAAAAACTTTAAGAGTTGAAACACTTACATTCTTAGGAAAAGCATTAAAACCACTGCCTGAAAAGTTTCATGGGTTGCAAGATACAGAACTTAAATACAGACAAAGATATACTGATCTTATAATGAATGAAGAATCAAGACGCGTATTTTTGGGAAGAAGTAAACTTTATGCATTTATACATAAGTATTTAGGAGAAAATGGATTCTTAGAAGTTGAAACACCAATATTACAAAATGCCGTTAGTGGTGCTTCTGCTAAACCATTCTATACTCATCATAATGCTCTTGATATGGATTGTAATTTAAGAATCGCACCAGAAACATATTTAAAGCAATGTATTGCTGGTGGATTTGATAGAGTTTATGAACTTGCTAAATGTTTTAGAAATGAAGGAATGGATACAGAACACTTACAAGAATTTACTCAAGTTGAATGGTATGTTTCATATTGGGATTTTGAAGATACTATTAAATTCTATAAGGGATTTATTAAGAATATGCTAATAGAACTAGTTGGTACTACTGAAATAGAATATCAAGGAAATATACTTAACTTTGGTGATTATGAATGGCCAAGAATAAATTATGTAGAAGAAATGGAAAAAATCTTAGGATGTGATTTCCTTGCTATAGAAGAACCTCTTGAACTTAAAAAAGTAGTTGTTTCTAAGGGATTATTTACTATGGAGGATTTGCAAGATTATAAATCATTAAGTCAAATAATAGACTTTGTATATAAGAAAACTATTAGATGTAATATAGTAGGTCCAACTATTATTTATAATTATCCTGCTGTTTTAATACCTCTTGCTAGGAGAAATGATGATGATGCAAGAAGAGTAGATATGTTTCAAGTAGTAGCAAGTGGAACTGAACTTTGTAAAGCATTCTCAGAACTTGTTAATCCTTTTGAACAACGTCATGCTTTTGAGGAACAATTAAAAGCAAAATCACAAGGTGATGATGAAACAATGGATATGGATGAAGGTTTCTTAGATGCTATGGAAACAGGTATGCCACCAATCTCAGGATTAGGGTTTGGAATAGATAGATTAATGATGATTATTTATAATCAACCATCTATTAGAGATGTAGTATTGTTCCCACAAATGAAAGATATAAAATAGGCTTTAAAAGTCTATTTTAATTTGATATAATAAATATGGTGATAATATGAAAAAAGGATTTACATTAATAGAATTATTAGCAGTAATAGCTTTAATAGGTATACTTGTTACTTTAGTAGTACCAAATTTAGTAGATTATTTAAATAATGCAAGTGATGCTGGTATGAAAAATCAAGAAAATAATATGAAAGATGCTGCTAAAATATATATAGAGGATCATTGTAATAATCCATTATATGGTTATAAGTGTCCAAAAAGTTATACAAGTCCATCAGAGGGCCAAGAAAAATATGTTTGTTTAAGTGATTTACAAAATGATATAAATGTTGATGAGGGTATTCAAAGAGAAAGTTATATAGGGCCTATATCATTCGATGAATCTGAGTGTGATGGAGTAATATTATTTACTGAGGGCGAGTCAAAAACAAATAGTTCGTATAATAATATAAAGCCTTATTTAGCATGTGGATATGATTATACAGGAAGTTATGATTATTCAACTGATTCTGAGTTTGCTTTTGATAAATATTCAGATTGTTTGAAAAATAATTAAATAAATTATGTCAAGTATTGATATAATTTTTTATTTTATTTATAATTAATATAGGTGAGGTTAAATGAAAGATGAAAAACTTTTGAGATTTTTTAATGCTGTAAATTTTAATGATAGTTTAACCCAATATTTTAAAGATTATGCAGTAAAAGAAGTATTATTAGAGCAAAAGACTAATACAATGAGGTTGGTTTTAGAATGTGATGATTTAGTACCAATTAGTGTATTTAAAGAATTATATAGAAGTGGTAACACTTTAAAAGGGGTTTATAAAGTAATATATAAATTTATAGTTAAAAACAATACTAAATATTTAGAAGATTATTTTAATTATTATTTTGATAAGTTAGTTTCTAAATGTCCAATGTTAGAATGTATCGATAGAGAAAAAATTAAGTTTAATGATAATATTATAGATATAACTGTACTTAATAATGTTGAAAAAAATAAAATAGAATCTCTAAAAGAAAAAATAGAGATATTTTTAAGTGATATGGGATTTGATTTAATAGAAGTTACTGCTACTATTGATGAAGAAGAAAGAAAAAAATTTAAAGAACAATTAAATAGTAGTCTTGAAGTAGTTCAAAATAAAAAAACAAAACAAACAATTAAAGGTAGTCCAATAAGCGGGGATGTAAGTCAAATAAAGAATTTAATTTCTAATGAAAATAACGTTGTTTTAGTTGCTAAAGTATTTGGACTCGATGCAAGAAACACTCCGAGTGGTTGGTATATAATAAATCTTAAATTAACTGATTATACAGACAGTATAATGGCAAATATATTTACTAAGAAGGAAGATGAGTATAATTATTTATTAAGCCAAGTTAAAAAAGATAAATGGTATAAATTAAAAGGAAATATAAAATATAATACTAGAAGTAATGATTATGAGTTTGGTATTAATGATATAGAAACATATGAAAGAAAAGAAAATAATGTTATAGTTGATGATGCTCCTGTAAAGAGAGTAGAACTACATGCTCATACTATGATGAGCCAAATGGATGGACTTGTAAAACTTGATTTATCTGCTCACACATGTGAACTTATTTCAAGAACGATAGATATGGGATATAAAGCAGTTGCTATAACAGATCATAATGGTTGTCAAGCATTTCCTATTTGCTATAATTTAATAAAAAGTTATAATAAAAAGCAAGAAGATCCAAGCAAGAAGTTTAAAGGACTTTATGGTACTGAACTTACTTTAGTAGAAGATATGGTTAATATTGTTGTAAGACCAATTGATGCTCCACTACTTGAAAGCACATATGTAGTATTTGATACTGAAACAACTGGATTTAATGCAGGTGCTGGAGATCAAATGATTGAAATTGGAGCAGTTAAAATTAAAGAAGGGGTAATTATAGATAGATTTGATGAACTTATAAATCCTAATAGGCCTCTTCCTAAAAAGATAACTGAACTTACCCAAATAACAGATGATATGTTAAAAGACGCTGATACAGAAGAAAATGTTACTAAAAGATTTTTAAAGTGGGCTTCAGACTTACCTATGGTAGCTCATAATGCTAAATTTGATATTTCATTTATAGAAATGGCTATGAAGAAATATAATTTAGGTGAGTTTACGAATACTGTAATAGATACATTGGAACTTTCAAGAGCATTAGACCAAGGATATTCTAGACATAGTCTTTCTGCTTTAGTTAAAAGATATAATGTCGATTTTGATGAGGATGCTCATCATAGAGCAGATTATGATGCAGAAGGTACAGCATTAGTGTTTTATAAAATGATGAAGAAATTAGATAGTCAAAATTATGAGAATATTAATGAGTTAGAAAGACTTATTTCTAAAGAAGATATATATAAATTTGGTCGGACTTATCATTTTAATGCAATTGCGCTTAATAGAACAGGACTTAAAAACTTATTCAAAATTATTTCTCTTGCTAATACAACTTATCTTTATAAAACACCTAGAATTTTAAGAAGCAAACTAAATGAATTAAGAGAAGGAATTATTATCGGTAGTGGCTGTTATGAAAGCGAAGTATTTAATGAGGCTAAAAGTAAAGATGGAGAAGAACTTACAAATATAATTAATTTCTATGATTATGTAGAGGTACAACCTCCTGAAGTATATGATCATTTATTACAAACGGGAGATTTTGCAAATATATATGAGTTAAAAAGCCATATTAAGAAAATAGTTGAAGTTACTAAGGCCTCTGGTAAGATAATAGTTGCTACTGGAGATGTTCATCATTTTACTAGAGAAGATAAAATATATAGAGAAATAATAGTTCATCAAAAAGTACCTGGTGGTGGAAGACATCCGCTAGCAAGAAACAATATTACTGAAATACCTTCACAACATTTTAGAACAACAAATGAAATGCTAGATGATTTTAGTTTTCTAGGAGAAGATTTGGCATATGAAATAGTTGTTACTAATACAAATAAAATTGCTGATATGGTTGATGAAATAGAAGTTATTATAGATACAAAAGGAATACCTTTCTCACCAAGAGTTAAAGCAGATGATGGTAAAACTTATTTAGATTGCAAAAAAGTTGTTACAGAGTTAGTATATACTAAAGCAAAAGAATGGTATGGAGATCCTCTTCCTAGAAATATAGAGGAAAGAATTGCAAAAGAACTTTATGGTGATATTGTTTATAATTATTGGTATGGTAAGTTAAAAGAAGAAAATGAAGGAATAAGTGAAGAAGAATTATTAAATAAAACATTTGATAATCTACATAATACAATAATAGAAGGATATGATAAGGTAAATGAGATTGTAACTGAATATGTGCTTAAAAACTGGAGCGAAGAAGACGGAGAACAAAATGAAAAATCTATTGCTAAGAAGGTTAAAAAGACACTTGGTGGTATTATTGGTGGTGGATTTGACCCAATATATTTAATTGCTCAAAGGCTTGTTAAACACTCTAATGATGATGGGTATATAGTTGGTTCAAGAGGTAGTGTAGGTAGTAGTTTTGTCGCAACACTTATGGGTATTACTGAAGTAAATCCGCTTCCTGCTCATTATAGATGTTTAAACTGTCAAACAAGTTTATTTGAAAGTGATGATGGTAGTGCACTTGGTGCTACTTATTCAAGTGGATTTGACCTTCCTGATAAGATGTGCCCTAAATGTAATAAACCTATGAAGAAAGATGGACAGGATATGCCATTTGCAACTTTCTTGGGATTTAATGCTGATAAAGTGCCAGATATTGATCTTAACTTTTCTGATTTAAATCAAGCATCAGCTCATGAATATACTAAAGTTTTATTCGGAGTTGATAATGTTTATAGAGCAGGTACTATAGGTACTGTTGCTGAAAAAACAGCTTATGGATTTGTTCGTGGCTATTATGAAGACAAAGGTATAATTGATAAAAGAAGCTGTGAAATAGAAAGACTTGCGATGGGTTGTACTGGTGTTAAAAGAACTACTGGTCAACATCCAGGTGGTATAGTAGTTGTACCAGACTATATGGAAGTATCAGATTTCACTCCATTTCAGTTTCCAGCAGATGATCCAAATTCAGCATGGAGAACAACACACTTTGATTACCATTCAATTGAAGAAGACTTACTTAAACTTGATATTTTAGGTCACTCTGATCCAACACAGCTTAGATTAATTCAAGATCTTAGTCATACAAATGTACTTGATGTACCGCTTGATGACAAAGAAACTATGAGTATATTTTCTAAAATAGATGCTTTAGGTGTCACTAATGATGAGATTATGTGTCCGACTGGTACTCTTGGAATACCGGAATTTGGTACACAGTTTACGATTGGTATGGTATCAGAAACTAAGCCAACAACTTTTGCTGAACTTGTTAAGATATCAGGACTTTCTCATGGTACTGATGTATGGCTTGGAAATGCACGTGATTTATGTACACCTGATGCAAGTGGTAATATTAAAGTTCCATTTAAAGAGGTAATTGGGTGTCGTGATGATATAATGGTATATTTAATGTATAAAGGTATGCAACCAATAAAAGCATTTAAGATAATGGAATTTGTAAGAAAAGGTAAAGCATCTAAAGACCCAGCTACTTGGGCAGAACATCGAAAGACCATGGAAGAAGCAGGCATTGAAGAATGGTTTATAGATTCATGTCAAAAAATAAAATACATGTTTCCTAAAGCACATGCTGCTGCTTATGTTACAAGTGCCTTTAGAATTGCATGGTATAAAGTCCATATGCCTGTATATTTTTATGCATCATGGTTTTCAACTAAAGCAACTGATTTTGATATAGATGCAATGATTAAAGGATATGACGCTATTAAAAATAAATTAATTGAAATAAAAAATAAAGGAAGAGATGCTTCAAATAAAGAAAATGGCATATCTGAATCTTTACATGTAGCACTTGAAATGTCAGCAAGAAAAATTAAAGTAGAACAGTTTGATTTATATAAATCAAAAGCAATGACATTTGGAGTTTTAGATGATAATACATTAATCCCACCATTTATCACAATTGATGGTCTTGGCGAAGTAGTTGCTAAAAATATAGAAAAAGAAGCACAAATTAAGCCCTTTATCAGTATAGAGGATTTTCAAAATAGATGTAAAGTTTCACAAACTCTAATTGATAAGATGAGAAGTATGGGCATATTTAAAGGTATGAGTGAAAGTTCTCAATTAAGTTTATTTGATCTTTAAGAAGCACTTGCTTCTTTTTTCTTTGAAAAAAGTGTTTTTAATATTTATGACTGATTATATAATTGGGAGGTAACATGAATATTAAAAACGATATAGATAATGAAGTTTGTAATTTTACTAATGATACTTCACTTAAATTAAAAAGTTGTTATTTAAATTATGTTAAAGAATACAATCAAAAAAAATTAGCGTGTAAAATAAAAAAAGATATTTTGATAGTAAGACGGGAAATGCTTGAATTATAAAGCTAAATATTTAGCAGATAATATAGATAAAGCACCATATTGAAAATGTAAAAATAGTAGTGATTATATGTATACTGAAGAAGAAGCAGGCGGAGCACTTATGTGGTGCGTTAAAACCACTAGTAAGCTTACAATTGAGTCTTGCCCTTCTGGATATACAAAAGAAAATGATATTTGTAAAAAAGCAGAAACAGTTAATTGTACTATAGTAAAAAACTAATTAAATAAATATTAGTTTTTTCTTTTTGCTTTGTGTTATAATATTACATGGTGAATTAAATGAAAGTAGTTGTTTTAAGTAGCAGTAGTAGTGGTAACTCTACATATATAGAACTAAATAATATAAAGTTTTTAATAGATGCTGGTCTTCCATATGGTGTTATGAAAGAAAGGCTATATGATATAGGTGTAGAACCAGAAAGTATTGATTTTATAATCGTAACACATGCACATATAGATCATGTAAGAAGTATTCATACATTTAATAGGGTTTATAATACTAAAATATATATATCAAGTGAAACATTACTTGAGTATGATAAAAGAGATAAATTAAAAGATGTAGTGTTGTTTGATGAACTTGATAATATTATGGGTATTAAATTTGATAAAGTACCAATTTCACATGATAAAAAAGGATATGGTTTTGTATTTGAATACGGTGGTAATAGTATAGCATATATGGCTGATACTGGTATGATACATTTTAAATATTATAATCTTTTAAAAAATAAAACTGTGTATTTACTTGAAAGTAATCATGATGTAGAAATGGAAATGAATGGTACTAAAGATCAAAAGACTAAGCTAAGAAATATTGGAGATATGGGGCACTTATCTAATGAAGATTGTGCTAAGTATTTAAATTATTTTATAGGAAATAATACTAAATATATATACTTAATACATATAAGTGATCATGATAATACATATGAAAAAGCATATCAAGTAAATAGAGATTCAATAGATAAAAATATCAAAATATTTTTAACATATAAAGATAAAATTAGTGAAAAACTAGAGGTATAACGTAAAAATATACCTCTTTTCTTTTAAAATAAATATAATTATGTTAAAATTAATGTGGTGAAATGTATGTATAGAAAAACATTTATGGAAGTTAATATTGATAATATAACTTCTAATGTAAAAAACATAATAGAAAAATATAATGATTATAAATACTATATAGCTATGGTTAAATCAAATGCATATAATCATGGTATGTATATAGTAAATGACTTAATAAAGAGTGGTATTAATTATTTTGCAACATCTTCTTTAGAAGAGGCAATGAATATTAGAAAGTATAACAAAGATATAGGTATTCTTTGCGTTGAAAAGATTGAACTTGATTCAATTGACGTAGCAATAGATAATAATATAACTCTAACTATTCATGAAGTTGATTATTTAAAAGAAATAATAAAAATTACAAATAAAAATATAAAAGTTCATATTAAAATAGATACTGGAATGAATAGATTAGGCGTTAGTAGTAAAAATGAATTAAATGAAATAGTCCATATTATTAATTCAAATAAAAATATATATTTAGAAGGATTATTTACTCATTTCGCAACACCTGGTACTCATGATAAATTCTATGATATTCAAGTCTCTAATTTTAAAGATATTACTAGTGATTTAGATTTATCTAAGATACCAATGATACATTTAAGTAGTAGTTTTATAGTTCTTTCTCATCCTAAGTTAGAATTTGCTAATGCTATTAGAATTGGAACTATATTATATGGATTTGATATCGCACCAAAAAGATTATCAAATAGTCCTAAAAATATATTAAGGAAGATTAGAAATAATTATTTAATTAAAAAATATAACATAAGTAAAACATATGATAATGTGAATATTGAACTTAAAACTGCTTTAAAACTTAAAACTAATATTATACAAATCAAGCATATAAAACAAGGTGATAAAGTAGGCTACGGAATTCTTTATGAAGCAAAGAAAGATGAAATAATCGCAACAATACCAATTGGTTATGATGATGGGATTGGTACTAATCATGTAAATAGATTTGTTATTATTAATAATAAAAAATATCCTGTTATTGGTGAAATATCTATGTGTATGATGAGTATACTAATAGATGAAAGTGTTAGTATAAATGATGAAGTAACCATTTTAGGTGATGGTATAACTATTGGTCAGATAGCAAGATTAAATAATACAAGTATGCATAATGCACTTGTAAATATAGGTAAAAATTTACCAAAAGTATATATCAAAAATAATAAAAAAGTTTATGAAGAAAAGTATATAATGGAGGGCGAAAAATGAGTCTTAAAACAATGATGTTTAAAAAAGTAAAAGCAATAAATTTTGAAAAACTTGATAAATTAAGTAGTGACATTGCTAAACGTAATAATAAAAGTAAGGGTTATGTTAAAAGAGATATGATCAAAAATTTTATAAAATATGGCATAGGTTATACTGATTACTTAAAAGGAGATTATATTAATTTAACAGAAGATGAAAAGAAGACTTATGTGACAACTAAATCTTTTTATAAAATGCTTAAATATTTAAATGATGATAGATATATAGCTGTTATGAGGGATAAACTATTATTTAATAAAGTATTTAGAGACTTTATTAAAAGAGATTTTCTTGATTTAAGAGTTTCTACTGTTGATGATTTTAAATCATTTATCAAGGGTAAAAAGAATGTATTTGCTAAACCTCCAACTGACTTTGGTGGACATGGTATAGAAAAAATATGTGTTAAAGATATAAAAGATGTTAATAAACTATTTGAAGAATTAAAAAGTAAAAAATTAAATTTAATAGAAGAAGAAATTATACAACATAAAGAACTTGATAAGTTAAATCCTTATGCAGTTAATTCTTTTAGAATTGTGACTCTTGTTAAAGATGGTAAGAGTTATATACTTGCTAATGCACTTAGAATTAATATCGATGATGCAGTTGCAATAGGATGCTCTGATGCTTATATGAGACTTGATGAAAATGGCAAAATATGTAGTAGAGTAGTAGATGATGTTGCTAATACTTATGAGTATCATCCGATGGCAAAGATTAAATTTAGTACTGTTAAAGTACCTTATGTAAAAGAAGCATTTGATATGGCGTTAAAAGCAGCACTTTTAGTGCCTGAGGTAAGATATGTAGGATGGGACATTGCTTTTACACCAAATGGACCTGTTATTATGGAAGGAAATGAATATCCAAGTTATGGGCTTGTTCAATATTATTTATTTAATGATGAACATGTAGGTCATTTAGCTAAGATATCAGAGATACTTGGTGAAGAAGAAATGAAGAAGATGAATTTATGAAAAAATTAAAGAAAAATACATTTATACAAGGAACAATAGTTACATCTGTAATACTAATTATAATTAAATTATTAGGTGCTTTATATGTAATACCTTTTTATAAGATAATAGGTACAAATGGTGGAACTCTTTATAGTTATGCATATAATATTTATAATTTATTTTTAAATATTAGTACCGCAGGTATACCAATCGCAATATCTATGATTATAAGTGAGTATCTTGCTCTTAATATGTATGATGCCAAAGAACGAGCATATAAAATAGGTAAAAAGATAATTGCATTCTTAGCAATCTTTTCATTCTTAATAGTATTCTTTGGTTCAGAATATATTGCTAGATTTATAATAAGTGATCTTACTGGTGGTAATAGTATTGAAGATATATCATATGTAATTAAATCAGTATCATTCTGTTTAATAATAATACCATTCTTAAGTGTATTAAGAGGATATATGCAAGGACATAAATTTATAACACCAACTTCATATTCTCAATTAATAGAACAAATTGTTAGAATATTGGTTGTATTATTAGGTTCATTTACAGTAATTAAAGTGTTAAATAAATCAGTTACAAGTGGAGTAGGTGTTGCACTTTTAGGAGCATTTATAGGTGGACTTGCTGCTTATATTTACTTAAGAATAAAAGTTAAAAATAATAAAAAGGAATTTCCAGTTGCTGATAAAAAAGATCAAGTACCAAATAAAACTATTGCTAAAAAAATATTATCATATTGTATACCACTTGTAATAATATCTATAGTTGATAATTTATATACTATAGTGGATGTAAAACTTATTATAAAAGGTCTTCATATGATAGGTTATTCTGCGATTGAAAGTGAAACAGTATCAGGAATAGTATCAACTTGGGCGCCTAAGATATGTACTGTTATAATAGCTATTGCTATATCACTTACTACTAATATAATCCCACATGTAACAACAAGTTATATAAGAAAAGAATATGATGAGGTAAATAGAAGATTCAATCAAGCAATATCAACTATGCTAATAATAACTGTTCCTATGGCATTATTATTACTAATGTTATCAAATGAAAGTTATTATATTTTTTATGGTAGTAGTAAATATGGTTCACTTGCACTTAAAGTATCTGCTATAAGTCATATATTCTTTGGAGTATGGACTGTTATAAATACATCTCTTCAAAGTATGAGAAAGTTTAAAATAGTTTATATTAATTCAGTTGCAGGACTGCTTGTTAATGCATTGCTTGATATACCACTTATTTTATTATTTAATAAAGTAGGTCTTCCTGAATATATTGCAACTATAGTATCAACATGTATTGGTTATTCAATTTCAATATCAATCGCATTAATTTATTTAAGAAAAGAAATGCATTTTAGTTATAGAAAAACAGTTAACTTAATGAAAAAGTTAATAGTGCCATCTATTGCTATAATAGTTCCAATATTATTATCTAAAACATTTATTAAGTTTGATTATACATTTATAAGTAGCGCTATTTCATTAATGATACATGGAATATTAGGTGTAATTATATACTTAACAATAGTTTATAAAAATAATGCTATAAATGAAACATTAGGCAATGAATTTATAGATAAAATATTAGTGAAACTAAGACTTAAAAAGGTATAGAAATATACCTTTTATTATGGTAAAATTGTATGGAAGAGGGATTTTTATGTTTATAGATGAAGTTAATTTAAAATTAATAGCTGGTAAAGGTGGAGATGGATGTACATCTTTCTTAAGAGAAAAATATGTTCCGTTAGGTGGACCTGATGGTGGCAATGGTGGAAAAGGTGGAAACATTATCTTTAAGGCAGACAAAGGACTTAGAACACTAATAGATTTAAGATATAAAAAAGTATTAAAAGGCGAAAATGGAACTAATGGTAGAGGTAGAAACCAAACAGGTAGTACAGCAGAAGATACTGTTATAGTGGTTCCAGTTGGAACAACTATTAAAGATACAGATACTAATCTTATAGTGTGTGACTTAGTGCGTGATGGTCAAGAAGCAATTGTTGCTAAAGGCGGAAGAGGCGGAAAAGGTAATGCTGCTTTTATGACAAATAAAAATAAAGCACCTTATACTAGTGAACTTGGAGAACCAGGACAAGAAAGAAATGTTATATGTGAACTAAAATTACTAGCAGATGTTGGTCTTATAGGTTTTCCATCAGTAGGTAAAAGTTCTTTAATATCAGTTATTTCAGCCTCTAAGCCTAAAATTGCTGATTATCACTTCACAACTCTAGTACCAAATCTAGGAGTTGTTAAGTCAGGTGATTATAGTTATGTTGTTGCTGATTTACCAGGTATGATTGAAGGAGCATCTGAAGGAATTGGCCTTGGAGATAAGTTCTTAAAACATGTATCAAGATGTAAAATAGTATGTCATGTTTTAGATATGGCACAAGTTGATAATAGAGATGTTATTGAAGACTATAAAATTATTAGAAAAGAATTAAAAAATTATAGTGAAGCACTTTATAATAAAAGAGAAATAGTTGTTGCTAATAAAATGGACATTGAAACTGCAAAAGAGAACCTAGAAAGATTTAAAAAAGAATTTAAAGATTTAGAAATAATTGAAGTATCAGCTGCAACACTAGAAGGAACTAAGGAACTAATATTTAGATTAAAAGAAATATTAGAGTCTATTCCAGATGAAGAAACATATGATAAAAATGAATTTGAAGATTATGTACTTTATGAATTTAAACATGAAAAACCATATCAAATTAAAAGAGAAGGCCAAAATAGATGGGTTGTTACTGGTAAAGATTTAGAAAAACTATTAAAAATGACTAGATTTAATTCAGATGAATCAGCTCTTAGATTTGCAAGAAAATTAAAAAATCTAGGAGTAGATGATGAATTAAAAAATCTTGGTGCTAAAGAAGGAGATATTGTTTCAATATTAGATCAAGAGTTTGAATACGAAGAAAAACTATATTAAAAAACACTTAAAATACTTAAGTGTTTTTAATATGAAAAAAATCTTATAATATCTTTTTTATATAATATTAAAATAAAAAATCACCTAACTCGGTAATGATTTAAGTGAAACCAACAACATTCTTTATTTGTCAAAATAGTTAAATTATAGTAAAATAATTAATAGGTGGATATGATGAAAAAAAGAGCAATACTAGTAGATGGAAATAATTTATTATTTAGAAGTTATTATGCTACTGCATACAATGGAAACTTAATGAGAAATTCTAAAGGTCTTCCAACTAATGCGTTATATGGATTTATAAATATGATAAATAAAATTATTAATGAAGAAAATCCAGAATATATGATGATAGCATTTGATAAAGGACATAATTTTAGACAAGATATGTATGATAACTATAAAGATGGAAGAATTGAAACACCAGAAGATTTAAAAATACAATTTCCAATAGCCAAAGAAATATGTACTCTTATGGGTATTAAATATATTGAATGTGATAATTATGAAGCAGATGATATTATCGGAACATTTGCAAGAATGGCAGATGAAGATAAAAATTATAATGCGACCATTATAAGTAGTGATAAAGATCTATTACAATTGATAAGTGATGAGGTTAATGTTAAATTATTAAAACAAAAAGATTATATACTTATGGATGAAAAAACATTCTTTGATACTTATGGTGTAGAACCAATTAAAATGATTGATTTAAAATCATTGATGGGAGATTCATCTGACAATATACCTGGTGTCAAAGGCATTGGTGAAAAAACAGCAATTAATTTAATACAAAAGTATGGCTCATTAGATGGTGTATATAATAATATAGATAATATAACTGGTAAACTTAAAGAAAAATTATTAAATGATAAAGACAATGCATATTTTTCATATAAACTAGCAACAATATATAAAACAATTAACTTTGAATATACATTTGAAAGTATTAAATATAATGGCCCTGATATCAATAAATTAATAGATAAATATAAAGAACTAGAATTTAATTCATTTTTGAAGAGTATATCTAAAATACCATCAAAACAAGAAGATAATAAAATAGAAATAGTTAAAGGTAAGATAGAAATAAATGGTAAATATAGTTTCTATTTAGAACTTGATAATACTAATTATCATATTTCTAATATAATAGGTGGCTCTATATATGATGGTAAAACATTATATTACTTAGATTTGCCAAGTATATTACTAAATAAAGATTTATTAAAAAATGTTAGTGTAACTTTCGATCTTAAAAAGAATATAGTAGCATTAAATAAATATAATATTGATGTCTCTTCATCATTTGATACATTAATCGCATCTTATTTACTTGAAATTAATGTTAAAGATGATGTATCATACTTAGCAACCACTTATGGAATAGATATTCCTTATTATGAAAAAATAATTAATAAAAAAACACCACTTAGTGAAGATGAAATAATAAACGCCATTACAAGTAAAGCAAAATTCTTATATGATACATATGAAGAATATAATAATAAATTAAAAGAAGAAGAAATGAATGATTTATATTATAATATAGAGCATCCATTAATTTATGTACTTGCTAATATGGAAATAAATGGTATAACAGTTAAAACAAATATAATAGATGACTTAAAGAAAGACATAAAAAATAAAATAGAAATTTTAACTCATAAAATATATGATGAAGCAGGAGTTGAGTTTAATATATCATCTCCAAAGCAACTAGCAGATGTCCTTTATAATAAAGTAATGATACCAAGAGGTAAAGGTAAACAAGCAATGTCTACTGCTCATGATGTTCTTGTTAAATATGAGGCACATTATCCAATAATTAAAGATATTTTAGAATATAGAAATTTATCTAAATTATATTCTACATATTTAGATACATTTAATAATTATGTTAGAAGCGATGGTAAGATACATACTATATATAAACAAACTGGTACTAGAACAGGAAGACTATCATCAGTAGATCCTAATTTACAAAATATACCTGTCAGAAATGAAGAAGGTAAAAAGATTAGAAAAGCTTTTGTGGCAAATGAAAATTGTGTTTTATTATCAAGTGATTACTCTCAAATAGAACTTAGGATACTAGCACATATAACTGACTGTGAAAGTTTAAAAAAAGCATTTAATAATAATGAAGATATACATACTCATGTCGCTAGTGATATATTTAATGTTCTAGAAAAAGATGTTACTAAAGATATGAGAAGAACTGCTAAGGCAGTAATATTTGGTATAGTGTATGGTATTAGTGGATTTGGTCTTGGAGAGAACCTAGATATAACAGCAAAAGAAGCAAAAACATATATAGATAAATATTTAGAATTATATCCAGAAGTAAATAAATATATGAAAGATATAGTTGAAAAAACAAGGAGTCTTGGATATGTTAGAACACTATTTAATAGAAAAAGAATAATAGAAGAAATAAAGAATACTAATTATTTAATAAGATCTATGGGTGATAGGATGGCACTTAATACACCAATACAAGGAACTAGTGCTGATATATTAAAAATGGCAATGATAAAGATTGATAGTGAACTTAAAAAGAATAATTATAAAACTAAAATGTTATTACAAGTTCATGATGAATTAATATTTGAAGTTCCAAATGAAGAACTTGAAAGTATTAAGGAACTTGTAAGAAATATTATGGAAGGTATTTATAAGCTATCAGTTCCATTAAAAGTAGAAATAGAATACGGTAAAGATTGGTATGATGCTAAATAGAGAGAAATCTCTATTTTTTATTTGTAAAAAAAATTCAAAAAAAGAAGTGTTTTTTGTTTTTATAGCTAATTATTATAATAGAGGGTTAACCTCTAGAAGGGAGAGAAAAAATATGAATGAATTAAAAGAATATACAAAAAGATTATTTGAAGATATAAAACATATAGATGAAAATGGAAATGAATTTTGGTATGCACGTGAGTTAATGCCTTTACTTGAATATAGCAAATGGGAAAACTTTAATAGTGTAATCCAAAAGTCAGTTTTATCTTACAGCAACAGTAATAATGATGATTCGTATTGGCTTCCCGAAGTCAGGAAGCCAATAATAACAGGCAAAGGCAAAGAAGAATATATTAAAGATTACAAACTATCTAGATATATCTGTTATTTAATTGTTCAAAATGCTAATCCCAGAAAGAAAATGGTTGCATTAGGCCAAACTTATTTTGCGATACAAACAAGAAGACAAGAACTAAGTGAAAAAGAGTATAATATTCTTACTGAAGATGAAAAAAGACTATATCAAAGAAACCTAACAAGGAAAGGAAACTATTCATTAAACATTGCCGCTAAAAACGCAGGAGTTAAGAATTTTGATAAGTTTCATAATAGTGGATATAGAGGACTATACAACGGAGAAAGTGCAAATGATATTGCTAAAAGAAAAGGACTAAGATATAGAGAAGATATACTTGATAATATGTGTAGTGAAGAACTAGCAGCAAATCTTTTTCGTATTACTCAGACTGAATCAAAATTAAAAAAAGACAATGTAAGATTAGAAAAAGCTGCTAATGAAACACATTATAATATCGGAAAAAATATCAGAGAAGTCATTATTAAAAATGGTGGAACCATGCCAGAAGATTTACCAACACCAGATAGAAGTTTAAAAGAAATAGAAAAAGAAAATTTAAAAATAAAAAATAGAATTCAATAATTATCTGCTAATAATCATTATCGCCGAGAAGTTAATTCTGAACTCAACTGTGTGTCAATCATTTGTAAATTGACTGGTGTTAAATAAAAATGATACAATATTGTAAGATGATAGAAGGAGTAAGATAAATATGAAGAAAAAAGGATTTACATTAGTAGAATTATTAGCAGTAATAGCAATACTTGCAATACTAGTAATAATAGCACTTCCAAATGTACTTAAAATGTATAATGATTCTAAAAAGAATGCATTTATGACTGAAGCACAAAACTTAGCAAAAGAAGTATCATCTAAGTACATTAGTGAAAGTA